>Ga0306920_100000001_pt1 | contig 855731 bp, 768 predicted proteins | sample flu12Cox44000170_FD_204666 | JGI IMG/M metagenome (GOLD analysis project Ga0306920, IMG submission 204666) | Lab enrichment of tropical soil microbial communities from Luquillo Experimental Forest, Puerto Rico - flux4day.12C.oxic.44.000.170 (v2)... | ecosystem: Environmental > Terrestrial >... | reverse complement strand
TTGCGTAAGCCGGGCTGACATGGCCGATGCAATCGTCGTCCTGAACGCAGGATCGTCCAGCGTCAAGTTCGCGCTCTACACGAGACAGCGGGACGAGCTCGAGCTGATCGCTCGCGGCCAGGCCGAGGGACTGTTCACTTCGCCGCGTTTCGTCGCGAAGGATGCCCGTGGGGCGGCCCTTGCGGAGAACCGCTGGCCGGCGGGGACGAAGCTCGGCCACGAGGGCGCGCTGGAGCATCTGGTCGCATTCCTGCGCGAGCGCTTCACCGAGCATCAGCTCGTCGCGGTCGGTCACCGCGTCGTGCACGGCGGCATGGAATTCACGCGGCCGGTCCGTGTCAACGCAACGGTGCTCGGGAGACTCGAGAAATACATTCCGCTCGCGCCGCTGCATCAGCCGCACAATCTCGCGCCGATTCGCCTTCTGCTGGAACGCACGCCGTCGCTGCCCCAGGTCGCCTGCTTCGACACGGCCTTCCACCAGGGTCAGCGGCCGGTGGCGCAGGCGTTTGCGCTTCCGAAAAGCATCACCGATCGCGGCGTGCGTCGCTACGGCTTCCACGGCCTGTCGTACGAATACATCGCGGATGCCCTTCCGGCGCAAGCGCCCGAAATTGCGAATGGCCGGGTCATCGTGCTGCATCTCGGCAACGGGGCAAGCATGTGCGCGATCGACCGGGGCAGAAGCGTCGCGAGCACGATGGGATTCACCGCCGTCGACGGACTGCCAATGGGCACGCGCTGCGGGAGCCTCGACCCGGGCGTCGTCGTCTATCTGCTGGACGAGCTCAAGTTCGATGCGCGCGGGATCGAGAAGCTCATCTACCAGCAGTCGGGGCTTCTCGGGGTCTCAGGGATTTCGAGCGACATGCGCACGCTCGAAGCGAGCGACGCCCCGGACGCGAAGTTCGCGATCGATCTCTTTGTCTACCGGATCGGACGCGAGTTGGGATCGCTCACCGCAGCGCTGGGCGGCCTCGAGGCGATCGTGTTCACGGCCGGCATCGGCGAGAACAGCGTTAGCCTGCGCGAACGAGTGTGCCGCGACGCCGCGTGGCTCGGAATCGAGCTCGATCGCGAAGCCAACCGCAACGGCGCGTCGCGCATCAGCGCATCCGGCAGCAAGGTTGCAGCCTTCGTCATCCCGACCAACGAGGAGCTGATGATCGCGCGGCATGTGCAGCAGCTCCTCGTGCACTAGCGATCGCGACGATGCAGACGACGACCCTCGAAGACGCGGTGGCGCGAATCCGCGATGGCGCGAGCCTGATGGTCGGCGGCTTCATGGCCGTCGGCACGCCAGAGCGCCTGATCGACGAGATCATCCGCCAGAACAAGCGCGATCTCACGGTCATCGGGAACGATACGGCGATGCCGGGTGTCGGAATCGGCAAGCTGATCGATGCGCGCTGCGTGCGCAAGGTGATCACCAGTCACATCGGTCTCAATCCGCAGACGCAGCAGCAGATGATCGCGAAGGAGATCGCCGTCGAGCTTGTGCCGCAAGGCACGCTGATCGAGCGTATCCGCGCAGGCGGCTACGGGCTTGGCGGGGTACTGACGCCAACCGGCGTCGGCACCGTCGTCGAGGAAGGCAAGCGCAAGATCGAGGTGGACGGGCAAGACTATCTGCTGGAGACCCCATTGCGGGCCGACTTCGCGCTCCTCCAGGCATTTCTTGCGGATTACCTCGGCAATCTCACCTACGCGCTCACCGCGCGCAATTTCAATCCGGTCATCGCGATGGCCGCCGACACCGTGGTCGTGGACGCCGAGCATATCGTCCCGGTGGGCATGATTCCGCCGGATCACGTGGTGACGCCGGCACCGCTCGTCGACTATCTGATCACGCAGGGCTAGCATGGATGCCCAGACGCTGATTGCCCGGCGTATCGCGCTTGAATTGCGCGATGGCATGCTCGTCAACCTCGGGATCGGCATCCCGACGCTGGTCGCGAACTTCGTGCCGCCCGGCATGCACATCTTCTTCCAGTCGGAAAACGGCCTGATCGGGACTGCTCCGATCCGCGAGGAGGGGATGGCGCTCCGGTACCTGACCGATGCCGGAGGCCGGCCGGTGAGCGCGATTCCCGGGGCATGCACGTTCGACAGCGCTGTGTCATTCGGACTGATCCGCGGCGGACACGTCGACATGACCGTGCTCGGCGGCCTGCAGGTGAGCGAGCGCGGCCAGCTCGCGAACTGGATGATTCCCGGCAAGATGGTCCCCGGCATGGGCGGCGCGATGGACCTCGTGTCCGGCGCGCGGCGCGTTGTCGTCGCCATGCAGCATACGGCCAAAGGCCGGTCAAAGGTCGTGCGCGAATGCACGCTCCCGCTCACCTCCTCGCGCACGATCCATCTGCTTGTCACCGAGCTCGCGGTCATCGGTTTTCCGGAAGGGCGCGCGACCTTGCTCGAAACCGCTCCCGGCGTCGACGTCCAGGAGGTGCTCGCCGCCACCGAAGCGAAGCTCGTCGTGCCCTCGACGGTGCCGCAGATGTCCATTCAGGAGACCCATGCATGACAATCGACATTCCCCGTCCCGTCCTCAAGGGCAGCAAGGCGCTGGTCGTCGGTGTGGCGAATCAGTATTCGATCGCCTACGGTTGCGCGAAGGCCTTTCACGAGCTCGGCGCGGAGCTCGCGATCACCTACGTGAACGAGAAGACGAAGTCGTACGTCGAGCCGCTTGCCCGCGAGCTCGAGGCACCGATCTTCATGCCACTCGACGTCGCAACGCCGGGCATGCTGGAAGCGGTGTTCGAGCGTATCCGGAAGGATTGGGGCCGTCTCGATATCCTCGTGCACTCGATCGCGTACGCGCCGAAGCAGGACCTGCAAGGCCCCCTCGTCGATTGCTCCGCCGAAGGGTTCAAGCAGGCGATGGATATCTCGTGCCATTCGTTCATCCGCATGGCGCGCCTCGCGGCGCCGCTGATGACGAACGGCGGCACCATGTTCGCGATGAGCTACTACGGCGCGAACAAGGTCGTCCCGAATTACAACGTGATGGGACCGGTCAAGGCGGCGCTCGAAGCCTCGTGCCGCTATCTCGCCTATGAGCTCGGCAACAAGGCGATCCGCGTGCATGCGATCTCGCCCGGGCCGCTCAAGACCCGCGCGGCTTCCGGGCTCAAGGATTTCGACCTTCTCTTGAACGAAGCGGCGCAACGAGCGCCGGTCGGCGAGCTCGTCGACATCATGGACGTCGGCTTCACGTGCGCGTATCTTGCGACGCCGTATGCACGGCGGCTTTCCGGCGAGACCCTCTACGTCGATGGCGGCGTTAATATCATGGCGTGACGGCGAGCCAGGTGGCAGGACTCGGCGAACAGGAGACGAACATGGAACGGCTCTGGCTCGGCAACATCGCCCCGGGTACGACCGACGACGAGTTGAAGGCCCTCGTTACGAAATACGCTCCGGACATCGAATGCACCGAAATCCTGCGCGTCGAGGGTGACGGCTCGCGCCCGGCAGCATCGCTCGCCTTTGGCAATCGCCCGCTTGACGCATTGCCGAAGCTCGCGAAGAAGCTGAACGGCATGTACTGGAAGGAACGCCGGTTGAGCGCGTCGACGACGCTCGCCTGAAGCGCGCCAAAGCGCCACCGATCCGTTAGAGGGCGCGCGAGGCGTGCCTCCTCCTGCCAGTCACACTCGAGCTGACTCTGTTCAGGAGGTGACTCGTGGGTGACCGGCCGCCGGGCGTCGAACGTTCGGCTGGTCCGCGTCCAGCCTGAGCAGCCGCCGCGCATTGCCTTCGTAGATCGCGTGTCGCTCAGTCGGTGAGATGTCGAGGCTGTCGATGATCTCGATGGTCATGCGCGTGTACATCGAACCCTTCTCCGGATCGAACGGCGAATCCGAAGCGAACAACACGCGGTCGACGCCAAAAAAACTCAAGCCGCACTTCGTCGCTTCCGCCGCGCCGAACAGGGCGGTATCGGCGTAGAACATCTTGAAATAATCGAGCGGGCGGCGCTTCAACTTCCGCAGCAGCGCCCTGTAATCCACGTCGGACGTGCGCGAGCCGAGCTGGTCCCAACCCGGACCGACGCGTCCTTCGAAGTACGGGATCATGCCGCCCATGTGGTGGGTGATGATTTTCAATCCCGGATGCTTGTCGAGCAGACCCTCGAAGACGATGTGCGCCATCGCGACGCTCGTCTCGTACGGCCAGCCGAACGTCCACCAGATCTCGTAGTGGCTCTTCTTCTCCTGCTTGTAGTCGGCAACGTCCGCACCGCGCGCCGGATGCATCCAGATCGGCAGGTCGAGCTTCGCCATCAGGTCGAACAGCGGCAGCGTCTCCGGCGCGGTCAGTGGCTTGCCGAGGACGTTGGTGAAGACCTGCACGCCCACCGCACCGAGCTCACAGATGGCGCGCTCGGTCTCGCGGATCAGGCCCTCGGGATCGTTCATCGGCAGCGACGCGATGAACGCCGGGAAGCGATCAGGATAACGCCCGACGAGTTCCGCCATGCCATCATTCGCGAGGCGCGCGAGCTCGGTCGACAAAGGCGGCGGGCCGAACACCTCGAGCGGCGGGTTGGGGAGGCAGATCACCTGGGCGTAGTCATCGAACCGATCCATGATGCGGAAGCGCTCGTCAAGATCGACGATGCTCGGAATCTCGCGCACGCGCTTGTGCATGTCCTTGCCGTCGGGCGCGACTGCGAGCATGCGATCGAAAAATCGCTGCGGGAAGATGTGGTTGAAGATGTCCAGTTTCATGCGGGAGTGCCCTTTAGTCGGCTTCGATCTTTGCCGCGCGGACCACGGCAGTCCACCGCTCGAGATCCCTTGCAATCATGCGCGTCAGGTCCTCGGGCGTTCCGGGGAGCGGCGTCAAGCCCTGCTTCTGCAGCGTGTCCCTGACCTCGGGATCGCGCAGGATGGCGACGATCTCCTTGTCGAGGAGCGTCACTTGTTCCCGGGCGAGCGCCGGTGGTCCGAGAAACGCATACCAGATGTCGACATCGATGTCCGTCACGCCTTCGTCGGCGAGCGAAGGAACGTCGGGGGTCACCGGCGATCGATGCGATCCCCCCGACGCGAGCATCCGGAGCTTGCCGCTTTGAACGTAGGGCAGGGCAACGTGCACGGGCAGGAACATCACCTGCACCTGCCCGCCCAGCAGGTCCGTCACCGCGCCCGCCGAGCCCTTGTACGGCACGTGCGTGAGATTGACCCCGAAGTGCACCTTGAAGAGCTCCGCGGCGAGATGATGCGGCGTTCCGCTTCCCGGCGACGCGTAGTTGAGCGCACCCGGATTGGCCTTCGCGAGCGCGACGAGCTCGCTCACGGATCGCGCAGGGACGGCAGGATTGACGACCAGCGCAAGATTGCCGATCGCGGCCGGGGCGATCGGCGTGAATCCTTTCAGCGGATCGTACGGCACGCTTTTCAGTACGGCGACATTGGTGACGAGCGTGCTGGCCGTTGCGAGCAGCGTGTAGCCGTCTGGCGCAGCCTTGCTCACCGCTTCCGTGCCGATATTGCCGCTGGCGCCCGGGCGATTCTCGATGACGACGGCGACGTTGAGCCGTTCGCCGAGCTTCTGCCCGACGAGACGCGCGAGGATGTCGATACCCGTGCCAGGCGTATACGGCACGACGATCTTGATCGGACGGGTTGGGTAGGCCGCTTGCCCGGAAGCGGGCGTCACGCTCACCGTGCAGATCAGTGCCAGGACCAGCGCCAAGGCATGCACGATCGGTTTCACGTCCCTCCAATCACCCGTCGCCTAATCGCGCCGACCGGCGCTGCGGCGGTGTCTCCGTGGCGACCAGCACGCTAGCGCAGGTCGCGTGTCGTGTCCACGATCAGTTCGTCAACGTCGAATCGCCGCGGTATCAACCGTTGGCGATAAACGTAGTCGATGGCGACTTCGAGATTGCGACGGTTTGCGTCCCACCCCATCGGGTTGGTGTCGAGCCTTGCCGGATCGGGCAGGCCAGCCTTGCGCTTGCTTTCCTCGAGCATTCCGTAGAGGTCGCGCACGATGTCGGGCCGGTTCCGGGCCAGCGACGACTTCACGACGACCATGTGATTGATCTGCAGCGCCCGATGCGCCTGGTACCAAGCCCGCGCCACCTGTTCGGCATCGGGAAACAGCGGCTTGAGACGTGCATCGTCGGTGACCTCGCCCAGCACTGCTGCGTCGAGCTCGCCGGCGATCAGCATCTCGACCGGCGACGTTCCCGCGCGCGCACGAGCAACGTTCGGCGGATCAACGAATTCGGCGACGTGAGGTTCCTCGAAGGTGACCCAGGTGATGCAGTCGGAATCGACGCCGAGCTCGGAGAGAATGCCGCGGATCCAGGCAACGGTGGTCACGGAATAGGAGCGAATGCCGACGCGCCCGCCGTAAAGATCGCGCGGAGACATCGTGCCGCGCGCTGCCGCATAGACGATGAACGGGTGCTGAAATCGTGCCAGCACGACCGCGGGCAACAATACGAGCGGCTTGTCGAAGGCGCGGGCGATCAAGTAGGTGACGATCGCGAGCTCCGAGAAGTCGAAGGCCAGCTCGCGCACGACGCGCTTGAAGGCGGCGCTCGGACGCGGGACCGCTGCGAAGTCGAGCGCGATCCCGGGCCGCGAAACGCCGCCGTGAATCAGCGCGTGGGTTGCCGGGTAGTCACCCAGGAGGGCCTGGAGCACCAAGGGCGCCGATGCATTCACGGGTGATGTCCGTAATCTTCCCGGCAACGCGTCGCAGCAAAGGTTCGCGTGAAATGCGTTAGAGCCGGTTAACCTGCACCACGGTCATCGTTCTGCACGTCATGCGTTGCGATCGGGCACCCAACCGACCGCGTTAACCGGGTTTGTCCTACAGCTTTGCGCCCGCGGATCGGTACCATCGCAAAAGACGACAAGCGTCGCCCGCGCCAAATCTGGAAGCGGGCCTGTCCCGAGCAAGGAGCCTTGCATGAGCCTCGGTCTCATCCTGTTGATCATCGTCATTCTTGCGCTGATCGGCGCATTGCCGGCGTGGCCCTACAACCGCGAGTGGGGTTACGCGCCCGGCGGTTTCGTCGGCGTCGTGCTGATCATCGTGCTGATCTTGTTTCTGATGGGACGCATCTGACCGTCTCGCGTTCCATGCACTCGCCAGGCCGCGCCTTCATTTGGACGCGTCGGTGAGCGCGGCAAGCACATAAGCGGTCACGGGCTGAGGATAACCCTTGAGCGCGAGCGGTCCGGTGGGGGCCACCTGCGCCGTCTCGCCGAGCGCGACGCAGGTCCGCCGATCGATCAGGATCTGTCGCGCATGCGCTTCGTCTGATAGTCGCGAGGCAAGATTGACGACGCCGCCGATCGCCGAGTAATCCCAGCGCCCTTCGAAGCCGAAGGCACCGAGCGTCGCATAACCTTGCGCGATACCGATCCCGAGCGCCAGCTCATAGCCGAGCTTCGCCCAGCGCTCGCGCAAAGACTCGAACCGTGACTGCATGGCGAGCGCCATCCGCGCGGCGCGACGCGCCGGGTCCCCGACCGAAAGCGGGTCGTTAAAGAAGATCAGAATTCCATCACCCGCGAAGCGATCGATCGTGCCTTCGTGCTCGGCGACGACGGCGCCCATTGCCGCGTAGTACTCACGAAGCATGGTCTCCACTTCCTCGGGCTCTGCCGCGTCGGTAAACGCGGTAAACCCCCGCAGGTCGACGAAGACGTAACTGATTTCGCGCCGGTGCGGCGCGAGGATCGACTTCTCGCCCGCCGAGACGATGGCATCGGCGACGGCCGGGGAGAAGAAGCGCTTGAGCTGCCCGAGCCGGTCCAGCTCCGCAACTTGCGCATCCACGCGCTGCTCGAGCTTCAGGTTCGACACCTTGAGTGCCTCGGCCTGGCGCTGGACTTCGTCCTGCAACGCCTTGATCCTCAGCAGCGAGCGCACGCGCGCAAAGAGCTCCGGCTGATTGATGGGCTTCGACAGAAAATCGTCGGCGCCGGCTTCGATACCGTGCAAGCGCTCTTGATTCGGATCGAGCGAGGTGACGAGGACGACCGGCAGGAGAGCGGTCTTCGCGTCGGCCCGGATCGCGCGACAAACGTCGTAGCCCGACATCCCGGGCATCATCACGTCGAGCAGCACAAGATCGGGCCCAACCGCCGGAATCTTGGAGAGCGCTTCCTCGCCGGTGGCGGCCGTCGCAACCGCGTACCCCTTGACCACGAGCAGATCCGCGAGGAGCTTGACGTTGTGCGGGGTGTCGTCGACCACCAGCACCGTGGGCTTGTTTTCCGTCATGCGGACTTCTTCTCGAGCGCCGCGCGCACGGCATCCAGGAATTCACGAACGCTGATCGGCTTGCCGACGTACGCATCGAAGCCCGCTTCGGTGATCATCTTCCGATCCTGCTGCATCACCGACGCCGTCACGGCGATGACTGGAATGGAGGCCGTCGCGGGATCGGCACGCAGGATCTCGAGCGCCTCGATGCCATTCATGCCGGGCAGCAGGATGTCCATCAGGATCAGCTCGGGCCGGTGCTCCCGCGCGAGCTTGATGCCGTCCTCCGCCGTGGTGGCTTCGATGGTCTTGTAGCCCTTGACCTGGAGTACGTCACGCACGAGCTTCAGGTTCCGCTCGTTGTCTTCGACGATCAGAATGAGGCTCATTGGCGTAGGGGAATCGTGAAGGTGAAGGTCGATCCTTTGCCGAGCTCGCTTTCGACCCAGATGCGGCCGCCGTGAAGCTCGACGAATTTGCGCGTGAGCGCGAGCCCGAGTCCCGTGCCCTCCTGCTTGCGAGTGTAATCCCGGCCGACCTGGCGGAATTCCTCGAACACGGCACCCTGGTCGGCCGCCGCGATACCGATTCCCGTGTCGTGCACCGCGATGATAGCCGCGCCGTCCTCGCGTCGCGCGGTGACATCAATCCGTCCGCCGTCGGGCGTGAACTTGACGGCGTTCGACAGCAGGTTGATGAGGATCTGCTTGAACTTGCGCTCGTCGGCCACGATCTCGCCCAGCCGCTTGTCGACCTGGTGGCCGAGAAGGATGCCATGCTGCTGCGCGCGCTCGCGCACGAGCGTCATCGCGTTCGACACCGCCGATTCGAGCTCGAACGTGGAGGGCTCGAGCTCCATGCGCCCGGCCTCGATCTTCGACAGGTCGAGGATGTCGTTGATCAGCGTAAGCAGGTGTTTTCCCGAGGCGTGAATGTCCTGCAGATAGTCCGCCTGCTTGTCGTTCAGGTCGCCGAAGAGCCGCTCGAGCAGCACTTCGGAGAAGCCGATGATGGCATTGAGCGGCGTCCGCAGTTCGTGGGACATGTTGGCGAGGAACTCGCTCTTGTGCTTGTTCGCGACCTCGAGCTCGCGGCCCTTGTCCTGGATCTCGCGGAACAGCCTGGCATTCTGTATCGCGATTACCGCTTGGTCGGCGAAAGTCCTCAGAAGTGCGATTTCCCTCTCGCTAAACGGCCCGCCCTGCTGGCGTCCGACCGCGATGGCGCCGATGCCCCTTCCTTCCCAGAGCATCGGGGCGAAGATAGTGGACCTCGTGCCGACGATTCGCGTGCTCCGGCGCGTGCCTTCCGGGACGCTCGCGTCTTCGGTGTCTGGATAGTGCACGACTTGCCCGCTGCGTATGCTGAGCGCTGAGCCGAACGCAGGGTCGTCGAGCCGGAAGCCGTCTCCCACCATCTTCATGAACTGCTCGCGTGCCGGCCCAAAGTGCGCCGCGGGTCGGACAAGTCCGTCCTCACCAATGACGTTTATGGTGATGACCGTTCCCGCGAAGAGGCGCGCGCAGCTCTCGATGATCTTGTCGAAGACCGGCTTCGTGTCGGCAATCGAGCTCGAGACCGCGGCGAGCACCTCGGCCGATGCACGCTGCTGCTCGAGTGCCTCGTTGGTCTCGTTGAATAGCCGCGCGTTCTGGATGGCGATCGCCGCCTGGTCGGCGAAGGTCTTGAGGAGGGCGATTTCCTTCTCGGAGAACGGGCCGGCGTAGTCGCGCCCGACGAAAATGACGCCGATGCCTTTCCCCTCCCAGACCATGGGCGCGAAGACCACGCCCCTGTAGCCGACGGCGGTGCATGCCTTGCGCGTGTTCGACGGCACGTCGGTGTGCATCACGTCCGGATAATGCACGATGCTGCGCGTCGTGATGGCAATGCCGGAGCCGCTTTCGCCATTGAGGGCAAGCGGAAACATGCGCTCGAGCCCTTCGCGGTTGGGTCCGTGGTAGGCGCGAAGCCGGATCAATCCGTCGTCGCCCACGAGATTTACGCCCGCGACCTTGCCGCCGAAAAGCTGCTCACAGCTCACGAGGATCTTGTCGAAGACCGGCGATGTGTCCGCGATCGAGCTCGAGATGGCGGCAAGCACCTCGCCCGACGCGCGCTGCTGCTCGAGCGCCTCGTTGGTCTCGTTGAACAGGCGCGCGTTCTGGATGGCGATCACCGCCTGGTCGGCGAAGGTCTTCAGAAGCGCCATGTCCTTGTCGGAGAACGGGCCCGGATGGTCGCGGCCGACGCTGACCGCCCCGATGCCGCGGCTTTCCCACAGCATCGGGGCCACCATTGCGGCGCGGACGCCGACGGTGGCGTAGGCCTCGCGGCTGAACGCGGGCAAGCCGTCCTGCGTTGCGAAGTCAGGGATGTGCTGCAGCGTTCCCGACAGCATCGCATTCGCGCTGATCGACGCGCCGGCGCGCACGGGACCGATGATGCGCACTTTCTCGCCGGGCGCGGGACCGCGGTAGGCTTCGACATGTATCACACCCGTGTCGTCGACGCGCTCGATCGCAATCACGTTCCCGGCGAACAGGTGCTCGCAGCTTTCGAGGATCTTCTCGAATACGGGCTTGGTGTCGGCGATCGAGCTTGAGATCGCCGACAGCACCTCGCCCGACGCGCGCTGCTGCTCCAGTGCCTCCTTGGTTTCGTTGAACAGGCGCACGTTCTGGATCGCGATGACTGCCTGGTCGGCGAAGGTCTTGAGAAGCCCGATCTCCTTGTCCGAGAACCGTCCTGCGTAGTCGCGCACGACCCAGATCGCGCCCAGCGCCTTCCCCTCCCAGAGCATGGGGGCGGTGATCGCGGCCTTCATTCCGACCTCGATCCAGGTGGCCCGAGCGAGCGCCGGAACATCCGGACGGTCGAGATCGGGATAGTGCTGCACTGCCCGCGACTGGATCGCTCGTCCAGTGGCGGTCGAATCGTCGGCGCGCCTGCCAGCGATCATGCGCTCGAAGGTCTGGCGCTTCGGACCGTGGTAGGCGCCGAGCGCGAGCGTGCCGTCCTCGGCGACGAGCGTGATGCCCACGAGCTTTCCCGCGAACAGACGCTCGCAGCTCGCGACGATCTTCTCGAACACGGGTTTAGTATCCGCGATCGAGCTCGAGATCGCAGCGAGCACTTCGCCCGATGCGCGCTGCTGCTCGAGCGCCTCCTTGGTCTCGTTGAACAGACGGACGTTCTCGAGCGCGATCGCCGCCTGATCGCCGAAGGTCTGCAGCAGGGCGATCTCGCGCTCGGTGAACGGGCGCACCTCCAGTCGACGAAGGAGGATCGTGCCGAACGGCCGCCCCTCGCGGAACAGCGGTACGACGACGACCGTGCGATGGCCGTAGCGCTTCGAGAACTCCGCGCTGAGCGGAAGGCCGGAAGCTTCGGCAAGCATGTCCGGAATGTGCATCGTCCGCCGCTCGAGGAGCGCCCGACCGGAAATCGTCTCGCGGTTGATCGGGAACGGCTCCATATGCTTCATGGGCTCCGCAAACGGGCCCTGCACGGCGAGATGACGCAGCATGCCGCCCTCGGTCAGGTACATCGATGCCGAGGCAGCGTCGCACAGCCGCGCCGCACGCTCGCAGATCGCATCGAGCACCGGTTGCACGTCGGTGGGCGACCCCGAGATCACGCGCAGGATTTCCGCGATTGCGGTCTGCTGCGCGAGGCCTTCCTTCGTCTCGTTGAATAGCCGCACGTTCTCGATCGCGATCGCAGCCTGGTCTGCAAACGTCTTGACCAGCGCGACCTGCTTGTTTGTGAACGACCGCGTCTCCATTCGCCAGAGCTGAATCGCGCCGATCGCGTGCTCGTCGCGCATCAAGGGCACGGCGAGCGCGGTGTGATGCCCGATGCGTCGTTGCAGTTCGCGGCCGACGGGGTACTCTTCTTCGGACGCCAGTGCGAGATCCTCGATCTGCACCGAAATGCCGTCGGTGACCGCGCGTCCTGCCACCGATCCACGCGACAGAGGCATGGTTTCGCCCTCCGCGAGCGTGCGCGTATGCCCGGAGGCGGCAACTGACCGGAGCACGGATCCTTCCACCAGCACGATCGTGGCCTGCTCGGCGTCACACAGCGTACGGGACCGCTCTGCGACTGCGGAGAGCATCGGCTTGACGTCGCCCGGGGAGCTCGAGATCACCCGCAGGATTTCGCTGATCGCCGTCTGCTGGGCGAGCGCCTCATTCGTCTCGTTGAACAGCCGCACGTTGTCGATGGCGATCGCAGCCTGGCGGGCGAAGGTCTCGACGAGGGCGATCTGCTTGGGCGAGAACGGCTTCGGTTCGCGCCGGAAGAGAAAGATGCCGCCGTAGGCACCGCCCTCGCGCACCAGTGGTACCGACAGCACGGCGCGCGCACCGAGCGGCGAGATGCTCTCCTTCGAGTCCGGGTATTCGATGTCGAGCAGTGGGACGATGTCGGCATGATGGACGGACACGCGATCGAGCGCCGCGCGCCCGGTCAGGACCGATCGCTTGAGCGGGATCGGATTCGGGGGCGGCTTGAGGGCATCCCCCAGGAGCGAATAATCGGTTGCGCGGCGGAGGATGTCGCCTTCGATCAGCATGACCCGCGCGAACGGCGCATCGCACAGATGTGCCGCGCGCTCGGCGACGGCATCGAGCACCGGCTGGACGTCGGTGGGCGAGCTCGAGATCACCCGCAGGATTTCGCTGATCGCCGTCTGCTGCGCGAGCGCCTCCTTGGTCTCGTTGAACAGCCGCACGTTGTCGATGGCGATCGCCGCCTGGCGCGCGAAGGTCTCGACCAGCGCAATCTGATCGGCAGGGAAGGGCCGCGGCTCGCGCCGGAACAGGAAGATCGCGCCGTAGGTGCCGCCTTCGCGCCCCAGCGGCACGGCGAGAACCGCTCGCGCTCCGATGTCCTCGTGAATCTCGCGCACCGTCCGATACTCCGAATCGAGCAGCGGAACGATGTCGGCGTAGTGCACGGTCTCCCGGTCGACGGCTGCACGCCCTGCAACCGAGGCGCGACTGAACGGGACCTCCTGGTTAATCTGCGGGAGCGGCTGGCCGTCGACCACGTATTCGGAAGCGAGGCGAAGCAAATCACCGTCTGCGAGCAGGACCCGCGCATAAGGCGCATCGCAGAGCAGCGCTGCACGCTTCGCGACGGCATCGAGCACCGGCTGCACGTCGGTCGGCGAGCTCGAGATGACACGGAGAATCTCGCTGATCGCGGTCTGCTGCGCGAGCGCCTCCTTGGTCTCGTTGAACAGCCGCACGTTGTCGATGGCGATCGCCGCCTGCTGCGCGAACGTCTGGACCAGCGCCACTTGGTCGGGCGCGAAGAATCCCGGTGTGTGCCGCGCGAGGAAGATGCCGCCATACGGCTCGTTCTCGCGCATGAGCGGCACGCCGAGCACGGCGCGGACGCTGAAGCGCAACATGTTGGGCTTCGCGCCGGGGAACTCGCTGTCGACGAGCGGCATCACGTCGTCGATATGCACGATCGCGCGATCGGTGCACGCGCGCCCGAGGATCGACGTCCGGTCGAGCGGAACGGCCTCGGTGCCCTGCGCGCCGTGCTCGCGCGAGAGCGCGCCCTTCCAATACTCGCTCACCGGCCTAAGCGACCCGCCGTCGATCAGCATGATGCGCGCGAACGGAGCCGAGCACAGGTTCGCCGCGCGATTCGCGACCGCGTCGAGCACCGGCTCCACGTCGGTCGGCGAGCTGGAGATGACGCGGAGGATGTCGCTGATCGCCGTCTGCTGATCGAGCGCGTTCGAGAGCTCCCGCGTACGCTCGTCGACCTTGCGCTCGAGCCCGGCGTAGGACTCGCGCAATTGCGCGGTCATTTGGTTGAAGCGGTCGGCGAGGGTCTCCAGCTCGTCGCCGGTCTTGATGTCGATCTTCTGGTCGAGCTCGCCGGCGCCGATGCGCTGCGTGCCCTCGGACAGCGTCCGGATCGGCCGTACCATGCCGCGCGCGAGCGCGAGCGCCACGAGCGCGGAGATCACCATCCCCGCGAGAAGGAGCATTCCGTTCCGGAGGATCGATGCGTTGAGCTTCGCGTAAACCTCGGAGACCGGCTGCTCGGCAAAGACGTACCAGTGCAGCGAATCGATCGGCGCGACCGAGGTCAGCACTTCGTTCTGCGCGAGATCGCGCGAGACCATCGTCGGGCCGGCGGATTTGCTGGCACCGATCGCGGCCGCGACGTGCGTGAGCGGCGACAAATCCGTCTTGCGCAGCACGAGTCCGATGTCGGGATCGGCGACGAGAAAGCCGCGGTTGTCGACGACGTAGGCCTTGCCCTTGTCGCCGATCTTGATCCGCGACACGACGTCCCAGACGAACTTGAGATTCACCTCGGCAAGCGTCACCGGACCCTTGTCGCCGCCCGAGCGGATGGCGATGGTCATGTACGGCTCGGTCTCCTTCTTGAAGTAGACCGGGCTGAACCACGTCTGGCCGCGCCGGGCATTCAAGAACGCGGGCTCGTTCGAGCGGTCCTTCCCCGAATTCACGCTGTCCATGCCAAGCCGTGAAACGGCGATCTGCTCGCGACCGGAAGGGTCGAGCTGCGCGATATCGGTGACCTCGGGCACCTGGCGCAGCAGCTTGCCGAATTCGACGCGACGCAGCTCGACGTCTCCGGCACCGAGCTGGGGAAGCGCAGCGTAGGCGAGCTGCTGCTCGATATGGCGGATGTACTGCTCGATGATCGCGGCGGCCGAGAGCGCCTTCTCATGCTGCAGCGTCGACAGCGCGTCCTTGTTCTCCTGGTACGTGAAATAGATGCTGATCGCGCCGGATGCGAGCAGCGCGCCGGTGACGAGCGTCAGGATGAGCAGCAGGTACTTCCGGAAGAGGCGGCCGCGGCGCTTGCGAGGCACCATCGATGAGGCGTCGGCGGCCGGAACGTCGCTCACGCTGAAACCGGGTCGGCGGTCATCCGGACTCACGTTCTGCAGGCGCCCCGGGGCGCTTCCGCCAAGCCGCGCATCATGCCCGGATCACCGCGTTGGCGCGCACGAGGAGCGATTGGGGAATGGTGATGCCGAGCGCCTCGGCGGTCTTGAGATTGATCACGAGTTCCACGGTGGTCGGCAGCTCGATCGGAAGGTCCCCGGGCCGGGCGCCCTTGTGAATGCGATCGACGTAGACAGCAAGTCGGCGGTAGCAGTCCTCGAGCACCGGACCATAGATCATCAGGTTGCCCGCGCGCGCGAACGGCGACCAGCCGTCGACGGCGGGGATGCGCTCCTTGAGCGAGAATGCTGCGATGTCGTCCGGCGTAGCCTTGCGTGAAGCCGTCTGCAAACGCGAGGATCGCGTCCTCGCGCGCCTTCGCGATCTGAGCGAGCGCTGCTTCGAGCTCGGCCTCGCTGTGCACGGGATAGAAATCGACATCGAGCGCGAGATCGCGGGCCGCCGCCGAGGCGGCCGCGAACTCCTTCGGCTCACCCGGATGCTGGGGATCCGCAAGCACCGCGACGCGCTTCATCCTGGGCATCGCCTCCCGCATGAGCTGCAGACGTTTGCCCACGAGATCGAGCGCGAAAAAACTCATGCCGGTCGCATTGCCGCCGGGGCGCGCGAAGCTCTTGGCGATGCCGGCCTCGACGGGGTCGCCGCTGACGCCGAACACGATCGGGATTTTGACACCGGCAACGACGAGCGGATTCAGGGCCTGGCCACCTTGCGCGACGATGACGCTCGGGGCGGACTCGATGATGGCCGGCACCTGCTGCGCGAGGCGCGCTTCGCTGCCGTCCCCCCGCCAGGGGTCGATCACCAAGTTACTGCCCTCCTGGTAGCCCAGCGCGCGCATGCCGGTTCGGAACGCCTCCTGGTACGGAGAGGCGTTCGTGCTGCGCTCGATGGACACCCACGCGACCGAAGCGACGTCGACGACTGTGCCCAGGCGCCGCTCACGCGAGCGAGGGCCATTGCGGATAGCGCGCGGCAGAACGAACGTCGCTTCATGGGCTCCCACCCGTGCGGCCGGCGGGGTTGCGCCGACAGCGGCGACGCTACGCGATCGTCAGGGGCCGGTCAACCGACGCAGACGAGGGGACAGGAGGAGCGGTCCAAGCGTGTTGGCGAGGATTCGCGCCGACTCGAAACGCCGTCGGGAACCGACTGACGCAGCCCTGGCGCGCAGGACGCTGGTTTTGACTCATGCGTGGCGGGGGTTCAAAAGCCCGCGTCGCAAACCCGTCCGCAGTCAGACGAGTGCGTCGGAGCTTCGGGCGGCTCGATCGCGATCTCCCTCGCTTCGCGCCCGGTTTGAAACTCAGCCTTGCAACAGCATCGGGTGGATGCCGTTCAGCTTGAAACGCCAAGCGCGGCCAGGGTCGGCGGGTCGAGTTGCCCCGTTTCGTTCAGTCCCCGATGTTGCTGGAACTTCAGGATCGCACTCTGCGTCATTGCTCCCCACTTGCCGTCGACGGAGCCGACGTTGTAGCCGCGTGCGGTCAGCGACTGCTGCGCTGCGCGGATGGTTTCCGTGCTGCCGCTCGACGCCATCGCCGTACTCGTTGTCGATGTCGTGTCGGCCGTCGAGCTCATCGAGCTGCACCCGCCCAGCACAAGGAGCGCGCTCGCCATGCCAATCGCTACATACAGAGGCTTCATGGTGACTCCAGAGGATGAATGAAATGCGGACGAGCGCCCGCGCGAAGCGTTGCTGCGCCGCCCACGCTTAAGTGTAGTAAGCAATGCGGGACGCTCAATGGCATGCGACGACCTGCAGAACCCCTCCCCGCGCCGGTGCCGGAACGGCATGTAATTCCTACACGTGCCCATCGGATCGCTCGGTGAAGATCCGGAAGGTTTGCGGACAAAACAGGACCTTATGTTTTGCCATCGCCGCGCAGGCGTCGTCCCACTATTGGCGAGCAAGATCTGCTCCAGCGCGAGAGGTCGCGCGATGGCGTGCGACGAGACGCGGGTGTGAACGGCGAAATGCGGTTCGCGCCAGGCCGGGTCGCCGAGAACAGGACGAGCGACTCGATGCAAACCGCGGGCCGGAATTGTCGGGATCGGCCGCGTACTGTGAGATGATTCCGCGCGTTTCGGCGGCCTAGGCGCGAGCTTCGGCAAAATCGCTGCGCGCTTGGGAGCCGGTCGGCGGCGTCGGCGAGCGGTCACGATCCAGCATCGGCCCGGGGGGTCGCGCATGCACGCGAACCCGTCGCGGCTTCGGCTGCCGTCGACGTAGTGGGGGAAGGCTGTGAATGTTCGCGCGGCAGTCGCGCACCGGGCAGGTGCGCCGCTTGAGATCGAGACCGTGCAGCTCGCGGGACCCAAGGCCGGCGAGGTCCTCGTCGAGATCAAGGCGACGGGAATCTGCCACACCGACGAGTTCACGCGTTCCGGAGCCGATCCCGAGGGCCTGTTTCCCGCGATCCTGGGGCACGAAGGGGCGGGGATCGTCGTCGACGTCGGCGCCGGAGTCACGAGCGTGAAGAAGGGCGATCACGTCATTCCGCTCTACACGCCCGAATGCCGGCAGTGCAAGGCGTGCCTGTCGCGCAAGACGAATCTGTGCACCGCGATTCGCGCGACGCAGGGGAAGGGCGTCATGCCCGATGGCACGAGTCGTTTTTCGCTCGACGGCAAACCTCTCCACCATTACATGGGTTGCTCGACGTTCGCGAACTACACCGTGCTTCCCGAGATCGCCGTCGCGAAGATCCGCGAGGACGCGCCGTTCGACAAGGTCTGCTACATCGGCTGCGGCGTCACGACCGGCGTCGGCGCTGTCATCAATACCGCGAAGGTCGAGGCGGGCGCCAACGTCGTCGTGTTCGGGCTGGGCGGGATCGGCCTCAACGTCGTGCAGGGCGCGCGCATGGTCGGGGCGAACATGATCGTCGGCGTCGATCTCAATCCGGCGCGCGAAGCGCTGGGACGGAAGTTCGGATTGACGCACTTCGTGAATCCGAGTGAGTTGCGCGGCGAGCTCGTGGCGCATCTGGTCGAACTGACCCAGGGCGGCGCGGATTACAGCTTCGAATGCATCGGCAATGTGGACGTGATGCGCCAGGCGCTCGAGTGCTGCCACCGGGGGTGGGGTGTGTCCGTGATCATCGGCGTCGCGGGCGCCGGTCAGGAGATCCGCACGCGGCCGTTCCAGCTCGTCACCGGTCGTGTCTGGAAGGGCACGGCGTTCGGCGGAGCGCGGGGCCGGACCGACGTGCCGAAGATCGTCGACTGGTACATGGAGGGGAAGATCAACATCGACGACCTCATCACGCACACGCTGCCGCTCGAGCGCATCAACGAGGGGTTCGAGCTCATGCATGCAGGGAAATCGATCCGCGCCGTGGTCGCCTATTGATGTACACGCCGGAAGGCAACCCGATCGAAGAAGAGGGAGCGAGACAAGTGTCGAGACGCGACGTCAAGGGGCGCGTGTCCGCCTTTGTTTCGCGACCCGCCTCGCGACCTCCATGGAACACCGATTGCTTTGACACTGACATCGCGCCGGAAGCGCGAGGAAGAACCCATGCCCGCTGACATCGACTTTCACGACGTCTACCAGCATTCGCCGGTCTCGCTGTGGATCGAAGACTACAGCCTGATCCGCCGCCAGCTCGAGGCGATCCGCGACTTGGGGGTGACGGATTTCGGCAGGTATCTCGACGAGCATCCGCATGTGATCGAATCCTGCATGGCCTCGATCGAGGTCATCGATGTCAACGACTACACGCTGCAGCTGTTCCGCGCGCCGTCACGCGAGGTGCTGCTCGCGAACCTGCACCGCATCTTCCGCGACGACATGCGCGCGCACTTCAAGACCGAGCTCGAAGACATGTGGCATGGACATCTGGAGCTCGGGATCGAAGGTATCAACTATGCGCTCGACGGCACGCCCATCTACATTCAGCTCTCGCGCCGTGCGCTTCCTGGCTACGAGAAGGACTGGTCGCGCATCCTGCTCTCCCTTGTCGACATCACCGAGCGCAAGCGCGCGCTCGACCGGGCGGCGGAGAACGAACGCTATGCGCAGGGCCTGTTCGAGCACTCGCCGATCTCCCTCTGGGTCGAGGATTACAGCGGGGTGCGCGCATGGCTCGACGGTCTCCGGAAGCAGGGCATCACCAACCTCCCGCGGCACCTCGCCGAGAATCCGCAAGTGGTGACCGAAAGCCTCGCGCTGATCCGCGTGATCGACGTCAATCAGAAGACGCTCGCGCTGCACGGCGCGAAGAGCAAGGACGAGCTTCTCGCCAACCTCAACGTCATCTTCCGCGACGAGATGCGCGTCCACTGGGAGCGCGAGCTGGCCGACATGTGGAAGGGCAAGCTCGATTCCGAATACGAGGGCGTCAACTACTCGCTTGCCGGCGAGCCGATCGACATCCTGATGCGCGCCAGCCCGCTGCCGGGCGCGGAAACTACGTGGGATCGGGTGCTGATCGCGGTATCCGATATCACGGCGCGCAAGAAGGCGGAGTCGTACCTGAGCTATCTCGGCACGCACGACGTGCTGACGGGCCTCAAGAACCGCAGCTTCTTCGAGGAGACCCTCGTCAAGCTGCAGCAGGAAAATCGCTACCCGGTCAGCATCGTGATCATCGATATCAATGGACTCAAAAAGGCCAACGACAGCGGCGGCCACGAGGCCGGCGATGCGCTGATTCGCCGTGCGGCGAGCGTGCTTACGCAGGCCGCGAGCGACCAGGACACGATCGCACGCATCGGTGGCGACGAGTTCGCGATGCTCCTGTCCTATCAGGACGAGCGCGCAGCACGCAATCTCGTGGCGCAGCTCAACACGCTGGTCGGGATGAACAACCAGTTCCACGGCGGGATCGAGCTCAGCATGTCGATCGGCAGCGCGACGGCTTACACCGGCATGAAACTCACGAGCGTGCTCCGCACCGCGGACGAGCGCATGTACGCGGCGAAGCGCGCTTACTATGAAGGGACCGGCGACGATCGGCGCGCGCCGCGCGTGGCATAGTCCGGATCGCCCGTCGTCCGAGTGCGCGGCCTGCATCGCGGAGCACTCGGTCGCGCTAAGCGATCGATTCGATCATTCGCGTGCGGAGGGCGGCGTCCGGATAGGTACCGAACCCGGCACGCACGTTGTCGCGCATGTGCTCGGGCCGCCCCGTTCCCGGAATCACGCAGGTGACGGCTGGATTGGCGAGCACGAATTTGAGCAGCGCCTGGGCCCAGGTCGCGCATTGAATCTCGGCGGCCCACGCCGGGAGCGGTCGGTTCGCGAGCGACCGGATCAAGCCGCCACCGCCAAAGGGCTGGTTCACGATGACCGCGATCCCGCGCTCGCGCGCGAGCGGCAGGATGCGCTCTTCGGCCGCCCGGTCGTTCAAGGCGTAGTTGAGCTGCACGAAGTCGACAGTTTCCGCGCGCATCACGGCTTCGAGCTCCGGATACGCGCTCGACGTGTAGTGCGTGATGCCGAGATAGCGGATACGTCCTTCGGATTTCCACGCACGCAGCGTCGCAAGCTGGGTGCGCCAGTCGACCAGGTTGTGGATCTGCATCAGGTCGATCCGGTCGGTGCGGAGCAATTGCATCGAGCGCTCCATCTGCTCGATCCCGGCCTGGCGACCCTGAATCCACACCTTGGTGGCGATGAACGCCTGCTCGCGTGCCTTCATCATTGCGAGCAGGTCACCGACGACGCCTTCGGCCGGACCGTACATGGGCGACGTGTCGATCACCGAGCCGCCCGCGTCGAACAGGATGCGCAGCACTTCTTCGAGCGGCTTGCGCTCGGCAGGTGTCGAGCCGACATCGAACGTGCGCCACGTCCCGCAACCGACGACAGGGAGCGGCGCACCGGTTGACGGAATGGGTCGCGTATGCATCCGGTCGTCGGGCGCGGGCGCCCCGCGAGCGCTGCCCGTCGCAAGCCAGGCGGGGAGCACAGCCGGCCAAAGGCGAAGGAACTCGTGGCGCGTCATGCTGTGTATTCGAGTTCAGATGATCGCACATGATTCAGAGAACGCACGCTAGAATAAGCGCTGCCTCCGGATCGTGCCGACAACGGTCCGGGAGCGACACCTCGCGAGCGATCGTCACCGGTTCGAAACGCTGCATGCGCAGCCTTGACTGCCTACGGACACATGAGCACCGCTGACGCGTCGGCGCCCCTGGCGCTGCCGGTCGGCACGATCACGTTCCTGTTCACCGACATCGCGGACAGCACGCGGCTCTGGGAAGTGGAGCGCGAGGCGATGCGCGTCTCGCTCAAGCGGCACGACACGCTCGTGCGCGAATGCATCAGGGCGCATCGCGGCCACGTCGTGAAGACCACTGGCGACGGGTTCCATGCCGCGTTCGCAAGCGCGCCCGACGCAGTCGAAGCCGCGCTCGCGGCGCAGCGCGCCCTGCTGGCCGAGCCGTGGCCCGAGGCCACGCCGATCCGGGTGCGCATGGCGCTTCACACCGGCGCCGCGGAACTGCGCGATGGCGACTACTACGGTCCGGCAGTCAATCGCGCCGCGCGCCTCGCCGCGCTGGGTCACGGCGGACAGACGCTGCTGTCCGAGATTACGCACGACCTCTGCCGCGACCAGGCACCCGCCGAAGTCACCTTCACGCTGCTCGGCGAGCACAGCTTGCGCGGGCTCACCCGACGCGAATCGGTGTTCGAACTCAGGCATCCCGCGTTGCCGGTCGCGCCACCGCTCGCGGCACCGGTCGATTCGACCGTCCCCTCGATTGCAGTGCTGCCCTTCACCGACTTGAGCTCGGAGAAGGACCAGGGCTATTTCGCGGACGGGCTCGCGGAGGAGCTCCTGAACGTCCTGTCGCAGATTCGCGGCCTGCGCGTCGCGTCGCGCACGTCGGCATTCAGCTTCAAGGGTTCCGGTGTCGACATCCCGACGATCGCCCGGAAGCTCAACGTGGCAACGGCGCTCGAAGGCAGCGTGCGCAAGGCGGGGAACCGCGCCCGCATCGCGACGAAGCTGATCCGCGCCGCGACGGACTCGCTTTTGTGGTCGCAGACCTACGATCGCGAGCTCGGCGACATCTTCGCGATCCAGGACGACATCGCGCAGGCAGTGGTCGCCGAGCTGCGGGCCGCGCTGCTCGGCGCGAAGCAGGACACGCTGACCAGCGCACAGGTGAAGGCCGAAGTGCTCGTGGCGGCGAAGGGTCGCGGCAACAATGCCGACGCGTATCAGCTCTACTTGCAGGGGCGGTTTTTTGTCGACCGCTTTACACGCGACGATACCGCGCGAGGCATCGAGTATTACCGCAAGGCCGTCGCTGTCGATCCCGAATACGCGCTCGCCTGGGCGTGGCTGGCGCGCGCCTACGCCGATCAGGCCGCGTATGCGTGGGCCCCGGCCGGCACGGCATTCGAGCGGGCGCGCCAGGCGGCGGAGCTCGCGCTGCAACTCAATCCCGATCTCGCCGAGGGTCATGCCGCGCTCGGCTTCGTCCGCTTTGCGCACGACCGCAACTGGCGCGGCGCGGACGCCTCGTTCCAGCGCGCGCTCGAGCTGGCACCCGGCAATGCGCTGGTGCTGCGCAATGCGGCGATCCTCGCCGCCTGCCTCGGCCGGCAGTCGGAGTCGATTGCCCTTGTTCGACGCGCCGCGACGCTCGATCCCTTGAGCGTGCCGGTCCAGCACCTGCTCGGCCATCGCTGCCTCTACGCTGGATTCCTCGACGAGGCTGAGGCCGCGTTTCGCAAGACGCTCGAATTGAACCCGCAGGGCAATTTCACACACTACTGGCTCGGCATGACGCATCTCGCCCGCGGGCAGCGCGAAGAGGCGCTCAAGGAATTCAAGCAGGAACAAAACGAGGTCTTCATGCTGCTCGGCCGCACCGTCGGGGAGCATGCGCTTGGCAGCGCGAGCGAAGCGCAGGCCGCGCTCGAGAAACTGATCGACAAGCATGCCGACAGCGGCGCGTTCCAGATCGCCGAGGGTTACGCGCGCCTCGGGGACGCCGATCGTGCGTTCGAATGGCTGGAGCGCGCGGATGCGATGGGAGACCCCGGTCTCGTCGAAGTCAAGGCGACGGTCCACCTGCGCGGGTTGCACAACGATGATCGCTGGCCGAAGTTTCTGGCACGTGTCGGGCTTGCCGATTGACGCGTGCGTATCGGCGCGTTCCGGCGTGAAAGCGCACGCTCTTCATTCTCCGAGGGGAACGATCGATGGCCAGGCAGCCGCCGCGTCGCAGGCCGCAGTATCACAAGCACGTCCCGACGATCGCGTGCTTCAACCGCGCAACGGTTGATCTCGGCGTCGACTTCGACGCGCTGATCGCCACGTTGCAGCGCTTTGTCGACGAGCACGTCGCGCCGGTCTGGGGAACGCCGGCGAAACTCAAGAAGTCCAGGGGTTTTATCCAGGGGGCCTGGGCGCTCACGTTTCTCGACGACGCCGACAAGTCGGGTGCGCTCGGGTACCACGATCTGACGCCCGATGGCTATCCGCAGTCGCGGGTGTTCGTGAGGACGACACTTGCCAACAAGGAGTTGGTCAGCATGGCGGCGTCGCATGAGCTGGTCGAGATGCTCGTCGATCCGGCGATCAACCTGATGACGATCGCGTCGGACACGAAGAAGGTCTACGGTTACGAGGCGGCAGACCCCGTCGAGGAGGTCAGCTTCCGGATCGACGGTATCGAGGTGACCGACTTCGTCTATCCCGCTTACTTCGAGGCGTTTCACAGGCCGGGATCGGTGCGCTTCGATCACCTCGGTGTCATTCGCAAGCCTTTCGAGATCCACGGCGGCGGGTACTTGAGCCTCTTCGAGGACGGAAAGTGGATGCAGATCCACGGCTCGAAGGCCAAGCGCAGGCGCTTCGCCCGCGAGGACCGGCGCGGTCATCGGAGCGAGCAGCGCGGCCAGCACGTGCTGAAGCGCTCGACAGCGCGCTAGATATCGAGTCCGCGAGACTTGCCAAGCGCGGCCGCGGTTTCGATAATCGTCGATGCTGCAGTGTTTCCGGGCACTTTCATGAGCACCGACAAAAAATTTGCTTCGCAGGCGGACCTCGCCGACAAGAACGTGAGCTTCGACAAGCTCTCCGATCATGCCTACGCCTTCACTGCGGAAGGCGACCCGAACACCGGCATCATAGTGGGCGACGACGCGGTCCTGGTGGCGGACACGCAGGCGACGCCGGTGATGGCGCAGGAGGTGATTCGGCGCATCCGGCAAGTGACCGCCAAGCCGATCAGGTACGTGGTGCTCACGCACTATCACGCCGTGCGCGTCCTCGGGGCCTCGGCGTACGGTGCCGAACACATCATCGCCAGCGAGGACACGCGCGAGCTGATCGTCGAGCGCGGCGAGGCGGACATGAAGAGCGAGATCGAGCGCTTCCCTCGACTCTTCCAGGCCGTCGAAAGCGTGCCGGGGCTGACCTGGCCGACGCTCACGTTTCGCGGCGAGATGACGCTGTGGCTAGGCACGCTCGAAGTGAAGCTCATGCAGCTCGGCCGCGGTCACACCAAGGGCGATACGGTCGTCTGGCTACCGTCCGAGCGGATCATGCTGTCGGGCGACCTCGTGGAGTACGGCGCGACACCTTATGCCGGCGACGCGTATTTCGAGGACTGGCCGAAGACGCTCGATGCGATCGCCGCCCTCGAGCCTCGGAAGCTCGTCCCGGGACGTGGCGCAGCACTCATGACGCCCGATCAGGTGCGCGAAGGCCTCGCCCAGACGCGCGCATTCATCAGCGACTTGTACGCCGCGGTCAAGCGCGATGCCGCGGCAGGTCGCGACTTGAGGTCCGTGTACCAGCGCGCCTATTCCGAGCTGAAGCCCCGGTACGGCAACTGGGTGATCTACGACCACTGCATGCCGTTCGACGTCTCGCGCGCCTATGACCAGGCGACACGCTATCCCGATCCGCGCATCTGGACGGCGCAGCGCGACAAGGAGATGTGGGAACAGCTGGAGGGGTAGGGTGTAAACGAGCTTCCTGGGCTCGCGAGCGGACCGCCGCGAGCCCAGCGGACAAAATCACAACGCGGAATGGCGGTCGAGAACGCTAGATAGAGGAAAATCGCCGGAGTGAACCCGTCGATTTTCTTTTCAACTGCACGAGAACATGGCGCCGAAGCTCAACACCGAGCCGAACCTCGCGGCGCCGGACGACTTCTACGAGGCGCTGATCGAGTTGCATCGCGGGCTCACGGAAGCGCAGAGCCAGACCGTCAACGCGAAGCTGATCCTCCTCCTCGCGAATCACATCGGCGACCTGGACGTTCTTCGCCAAGCGATCGCGGCCGCGCGCAGCGATATCGACGAAACGCGTTGAGTCGAGGCAAGTCTCCTTCTCCCGCGCTCACGGCAGAGGGTGGCTTGGGGCAAGATCGGCTTTTAAGACCGGCGCTAGATTCCGGCAGGTGGCGGAGTAGCGCTGCGTGCCTCGGCTTCCCGCACGATCGCCTCGGCGCGGAGGATGACGGGTCGGTCGACCATTTTGCCATCGACCTTGACTGCCGCCCCCTCGCTTGCTCGCGCGGCCTCGAGCACGCGCTTCGCCCACGCAATCTCTTCGTCACGCGGCGCAAAGGCGGCATTGACGATCGCGACCTGGCCCGGATGAATGCAGAGCTTCGCACCGAAGCCCAGACGGCGTGCGCGCGTGGTCTCGGCGCGCAGGCGATCCGAATCGCCGATCGAAGTCGTCACCCCATCGATCGGTGCCGCGATGCCGGCCAGGCGTGACGTGAGCACGAGCTGCGAGCGAAAGCTCAAAAGCTCGTCGTCGTCACCCTCGATGCCGAGGTCGAGCTGAAAATCGAGCGAGCCGAATGCAAGTCGCTCGACGCGCGGCGCGCGCGCGAGCACGAGCGCATCGGCCATGCCGCGCGCAGTCTCGATCAGGAGAACGAGCGATGCTTCCTCGTGCAGCGCGCCGGCGACGCGCGCGACGATGTCGACTCGCTCGGCCTTGGGCAGGATCGCGCCGGCGACTCCAGGCAACTTGCACAGCGCGAGATCATCCGCGAACCATGGCGTATCCGCCGCGTTGATCCGAACGAGCACCGGCTGCCGTATCGAGAGCCAGCCGGCGAGCGTGTCGCGGGCGGAATTCTTCTCGTTCGGTCCGACCGCATCCTCGAGATCGACGATGACGCGATCGGCGCCGGACGCGCAGGCCTTGGCGAAGCGGTCCGCGCGATTGCCGGGAACGAAAAGATAGGAACGGGCCGGAGCGGAGTTCATGGGGACCGGATGGCGTGAGCATAGCGCGATCGGCCGTCGATCGGCACGCCGGCGCTGCTGGCCACGTGTCGTGAGCGTCGCGGCCGTGATAGCGTTGCGACGCTCGTCAGGCATTGCGGACGGTGGAGAGCTGTCTTGCGAGCCTCGAATCAGCGCGCTCCGGACGCGAGATCGCGCTCGAACATCAAGTTTCGCTCCGACCGGTTTAGGCGGCCCGATACAATACCGCGCTGAAGTCCGTTGGGCGGCGCTTCCCGCCCGCGTCCCCATCGTGTTTCCGCTTTCGTTCAAGGCCTGATGCATGCGAGTGTTCAATTTCAGCCCCGGCCCCGCAGCGCTTCCCGAGCCCGTTCTGCAACGTGCTGCGGAAGAAATGCTCGACTGGCATGGCAGCGGCATGGGCGTGATGGAGATGAGCCATCGCGGGAAGGAATTCATCGGCATTGCCGAAAAGGCTGAAACCGATTTCCGCAAGCTGCTTGATATCCCGGCGAACTACAAGGTGCTGTTCCTCCAGGGCGGCGCGATCGGCGAAAACGCGGCGGTCCCGATGAATCTGCTCGCCGGCAAATCCTCCGCAGACTTCGTGAACACCGGCGAGTGGTCGAAGAAGTCGATCAAGGAGGCGACGAAATTCTGCAAGGCGAACGTCGCGGCATCGTCCGAGGATAAGCACTTCACCTACATCCCCGCGCGCGAGACATGGAAGCTGGACTCCAACGCCGCGTACGTGCACCTGTGCACCAATGAGACGATTGGCGGCGTCGAATACTCATGGACGCCGGGCGTCGGCGACATTCCACTGGTCGCCGACATGTCGTCGCATATCCTGTCGCGCGTCATCGACGTGTCGAAGTTCGGTGTGATCTACGCCGGCGCCCAGAAAAATGCCGGGACCGCAGGGCTGACGCTCGTCATCGTCCGCGACGATCTGCTCGATCGCGCGCTACCGACGACGCCGTCGATTCTCAACTGGAAGGAGCAGTCGGCAAGCGAATCGATGCTCAACACGCCGCCCACCTGGGCGGTCTATATCGCGGGCCTCGTGTTCGAATGGCTGCTCGCGCAGGGCGGCCTCCCGGCGATCGAGCGCGTGAACATCGCGAAGGCGAATCTCATCTACGAGCTTCTGGACCGGTCGTCGTTCTACCATAACGACGTCAGACGCGAGGACCGCTCGCGGATGAACGTGCCGTTCAAGCTCAAGAACGATTCGCTCGACGAGGCGTTCCTGAGGGGCGCGAAGGAGCACGGCATGGTCCAGCTCAAGGGCCATCGCTCGGTCGGCGGGATGCGCGCATCGATCTACAACGCGATGCCGATCGCGGGCGTGCAGGCGCTCGTCGACTACATGCGGGACTTCGAGCAGCGCCACGGTTGACGCAGGGATAAAGCGAACCGATGACGAAATACCAGATCCTCACGCTGAACCAGATCTCGAGCCAGGGTCTGCACCGGCTGCCGGGTGCGCGTTACACGATCGGCAGAACCGTCGAGCACCCGGACGCGATCCTGGTGCGCTCGCAGGACATGCACGATATGGTGATCCCGCCCTCGGTCAAGGCGATCGGACGGGCAGGGGCGGGCACCAACAACATTCCCGTCGCCGAGATGTCGCAGCGTGGCATCCCGGTGTTCAACGCACCCGGTGCCAACGCGAACGCGGTCAAGGAGCTCGTGTTCGCGGCGCTCCTGATCGCCGCACGGAACATCGTGCCGGCGCTGCACTACGTCGCCGAACTCAAGGCCGCCGATCCGCAGCTCGAGAAGCGCGTCGAGGACGGCAAAAAGCAATTCGTCGGCGGCGAGCTGCCGCTGCGCACGTTGGGAATCGTCGGGTTGGGTGCGGTCGGCAGTCTCGTCGCCGACACGGCGATCAAGCTCGGCATGAAAGTGGAAGGCTTCGACCCCGAGATCACGGTCGACGCCGCGTGGCGCCTGCCGTCATCGGTGCGCAAGGCAAACACGATCGAGGAGCTGCTCAAGCACTCCGATTTCGTGACGTTGCATCTGCCCCTGACCAACGCGACGCGGGGCTTGATCGGCGCGACGCGGCTCGGGCTTATGAAGAACGGCGCGGTGCTGCTTAATTTCGCCCGCGACGGGATCGTCGACGACGAGGCCGTGGTCGCCGCGCTCTCGAGCCGCAAGCTCAAGTATTACCTTTGCGATTTCCCGAGCGAGAAGCTCCTGGGCCAGCCCGGTGTGATTGCGCTGCCGCACCTCGGCGCGTCGACCGAGGAGGCGGAGGAGAACTGCGCCGTGATGGTGGTCGACGAGGTGCGCGAGTTCCTCGAGCACGGCACCATCGCGAACGCCGTCAACTTCCCGAACGTCGAGATGGTGCGCGAATCGCCATTCCGCGTCGCCATTGCGAACGCGAACGTACCCAACATGCTGGGCCAGATCTCGACCACGATGGCGAAAGCCGGGCTCAATATCCACAACATGATGAACAAGTCGCGTGGCGAGATGGCGTATACGCTCGTCGATGTCGACAGCCCGATCCAGGCACAGGCCATCGCGTCGATCTCCGCGATCGCCGGCGTGTTGTCGGTGCGTTCGATCCCGGCCGAACCCGCCTAACGCCACCTCGGCGTCGGGTGTTTGATCCGACGTAATTTCTACAGCTCCGCTCACCGCCGCGGCAACGCCGCTGTGACGCCTGGCTAGCGCAGTTGTCCCCGGTGTTTGTGGGGCCGCACGAATTGTTGCCGCCATGTAACAAACGCACCGCCGAAGCAGGTGTATGCTGGGGCGCAGTGTCCGACGCGGCGCCCGCCGCCGCCCAAGCTTCGTCCGATGCGACCGCGACCGCTTTGCGTTCGCGCGCCGCAAGTCCGCAGTCATCAGGAAGGAAACCGCCATGGGACTCATCGATTTCGTGAAGGAAGCGGGGGAAAAGCTTTTCGGGAAGGGACAGGCTCAGACGGCCATGGCAGAGGTCAAAGCCGATCCGGACAATGCGGCCAAGATCCAGGCGGCCAATGGCGCCGCCGGCGATGCGATACTCGACTACATCAAGTCGCAGAACCTTTCTGCGACGGGGCTCACCGTCACCTTTGATGGCGCAGCCTCGACGGTGAGCGTCTACGGCGTCGCACCCGATCAGGCGACGCGGGAGAAGATCGTGCTTTGCTGCGGCAACGTCGCCGGCGTCGCGCAGGTGAAGGACATGATGAGCGTCGACCAGAGCGAACCAGAAGCGCAGTACTACACCGTCGTCTCGGGTGACACGCTCTCCAAGATCTCGAAGCAGTACTACAGCGACCCGAACAAGTACATGAAGATCTTCGAGGCCAACAAGCCGATGCTGTCGAGCCCCGACAAGATCTACCCGGGCCAGAAACTGCGCATTCCGCCGGCGTAAGGGACGCAGCTGGCATGTCGGTCGATGAAGCGTGCCCATCGTGGGAGGCGCTACGCCGAACGCGCTGCCTTGTGGCCGGCCCCGGTGAGGAAGACGAAGACGACGTTCCGATCGGCGACCCCGACGATGAAGAAGGCTACGGCGATGACGACGATGAGGACGACGATGAGGATCCGATGGAGGTGCGCCGCCGGTGACGGGTGAGCTTGGTTCTGGACGAAACACGAGAGCCAAAGCCCGAGGCGCACGCGCTTTTGGGTCCGGCGGCACAGTAGAGCGAACGTATCGTCGACCTCGCGCCTCGAACGAAGCGCCTTTCCGATGCTGATCCTGCGCGTCCTGCGCACTGGCCCCAAACCCACGCGCGTTTAGCCCGGTCTTCGGGTCGCCAGTGCGCGTCCCTAGTCCCGCGTCCGCAATCGCGGCATACTCCTTCCCCTTCGCCCGTCCGCCCCGCGTCCGCGTGCCGCCCTATCTTGCGATCGACTCGCTTTCCGTTGCGTACGGAGGGGCCCGGGTCCTGCACGACGTGAGCCTCGAGGTCGCACGCGGTGAGCTCTGCGCGCTGCTCGGCAGTTCGGGTTGCGGCAAGACGACGCTCCTCCGCGCGATCGCGGGGTTCGTCGTTCCCGAAAAGGGCGACATTCGCGTCGACGGCCGCGGCATCACGTCGCTGCCCCCTGAGAAGCGCGGCACCGCGATGATGTTCCAGTCCTACGCGCTGTGGCCGCACATGAATGTCGCTGACAACATCGGTTACGGGCTGCGGATGCGCGGCTGGAAGCGCGATGCGATCGCCAAGCGGGTCGAGGAGATGCTTGCGCTCCTCCAGCTCGAAGGATTTGCACCGCGTCCGGTGACTCAGCTCTCCGGCGGCCAGCGGCAACGTGTCGCGCTGGGACGCGCGCTCGCGGTCGACCCGCAGCTTCTGCTCCTCGACGAGCCCATGTCCAATCTCGACTACAAGGTGCGCATCGAGCTGCGCCACGAGCTGCGGGCGCTGCAGAAGCGGATCGGCATCACCGCCGTGTACGTGACGCATGACCGCGAAGAAGCGTTGACGCTCGCCGACCGCATCGCTGTGCTCGATGCAGGACGCGTCGTCCAGTACGGCCCGCCCGAGGAAATCTTCCATCGCCCGAAGTCGGCGTTCGTCGCGGGGTTCATGGGCGCAGACAACGCGATCGCGGTCATCAGGCTTTCCGATGGGGCGTTGAGCGCGGACCCCGCAGCGGCGCAGGGCGAGCCCTTGATCGCGCGCTTTCGCAGCGACGCCGCGGAGGTCAAGCGGGTTCCGCCCGCTGCGTCGGACTCGAACCTCAGGCTCGCGGGCCGGATCGTTCAAACGCTCTACGTCGGACAGGGCTTCCGCTACCGCGTCCATGCGGAAGGTGCCGACGTGTGGGCGCATGCCGACGAGCGCATCGAGGAGGGCACCCCGGTATCCGTCATCGTCCCGGCCGACGCGTTGCTGCTGTTCCCGCGCGCGGCGGCGCTCTGACAGTTCCTGAAGATCGACACCTTGCGAAGAGGAGGAGAGCATGAAACCGCGTCTCATCGTTTCCGCTGCGCTGTTCGCGCTGGCCATCGGTCCGGCCCTGCCAGCGAGTGCGCAGACGACGCTCAACGTCGTCACCGCCGGCGACCAGAATATGGTCGACTACGTCAACAACTATCTCGGCCCGAAGTTCGAACAGCAGAATCCGGGCGTGAAGGTGCGTGCGGTCGGCACGGGTCCCGGTGACGCCGGCTCGCAGAAGATCTACGAGAAGCTCGAGGCGCAGCAGAAAGCGGGCTCGAGTGCCTGGGACGTCGATGTCGCGGTGGTGCATCAGCGCGGCGCGGCGACCATGGTGAAGGACAAGCTGCTGCTGCCGTACCGCAACGACGTTGCCGCCGGCAAGCTCGTGTCTCGTGACACGGCGAAGAACGCGCTCGGCGCGAACGTCGACGGCTACGTGCTGCCGATGTTCCACAGCCAGATCGCGTTCGCGTACAACTCCGATCTCGTCAAGAACCCGCCGCGCTCGTTCGCCGAGCTGAACGAGTGGGTGAAGAAGAACCCCAAGCAATTCGGCTACAACGGCGTCAAGGGCGGGATGTCGGGCGTCGGCTTCGTGATGGGCTGGGTCGCGGCGAACAGCGGAATGGCCGACAAGCTCGAGAAGGGTCCGTACGATCCCGCAGCAAAGGCCACGATCGACAAGTCGCTTGCAAGCCTCAAGGATTTCAACCAGTACGTCGTGCTGACGCCGGGCAACGCCGGCACGCTCGATATGCTGAACCGCGGCGAGATCGCGATGGGGCCGGTGTGGGTCGACATGTTCTACACCTGGATGGCCGACGGCAAGATGAATCCCAAGGTCAAGCTCGAGCTGCCGTCGCCCGGGCTACCCGGCCAGCCGATGTACTACGTGATCCCCACCAAGGCTGCGAACGCGGCGCTTGCGAAGAAGTTCATCGACTTTGCCGAGAGTCCCGAAGTCCAGGCGGAGGGTATCGTCAAGCAGTTCAACTGGTATCCCGGGATCGATCCGCAGTACGTGCAATCGAAGATGGATCAGGCCTCCTGGAACAAGCTCTTCACCGACATCCCGCCGGGCGATCTCGCGAAATACGGAAAACCGTTCCCGCTGTCGGATTACTTCACCGACATCGTCGAGGGCTACGAGCGCGTCGTGCTCAAGTGACGAGCCCGGGACGGCATGGCATCCTCGCCGAAGCGGGATTCATTCGACGCGCTTTCGTGACGGTTCCTGACCCGGATCCTCTCCCCGCGCGGCGGGGAGAGGGTGGCGTGGGTGAGCCAATCGCACGCGGTCTAGCATCGATCTGCGCGTGACGCCGCAGTCCCCAGCCTTGAGGGAGCGCTTCGCCGGGCTTGCGCTTGTCGCCCCCGCACTCTTCGTCGTCGGCGTCTTCTTCGTATTGCCGCTCCTGCTGTCGGCCGTCGGTGCGTTTCGCGCGGCAGACGGTTCGTTCACGCTTGCGCATTTCGAGAAGTCGCTCGATCTCTACACCAAGGATCTCCTGTTCACGCTTGCGATCGTCGCGCTGTCGACCGTGCTGATCGCGCTCGTCGCCATCGCGATCGCCGGTTATCTCACGCTGGGTGAGCATCCACGCGCGGTCGCGGTGCTGCGCTGGCTCTACCGCTGGCCGCTGTTCATCCCGTTCGTCGTCGCGGGTCAAGTGATGCGCACTTTTCTCGGGAAGAACGGCATGCTCAATCACGCGCTGATCGCCGCAGGGATCATCGAACCGATCTCGGCGCAAAGCTTCCTCGACTGGCGCGGCATCGTAATCGCGTTCGTGTGGAAGCAGGCGCCGTTCGTGACGCTGCTGCTGGCCGGCGCGATGGCGGCGCTGGACCGGCAATACATCGAAGCCGCACGCAACCTGGGCGCGGGACGCGCGCGCGTGCTGGTCGATATCGTGCTCCCGCACGTACGCGGGACGCTTCTCGTCGGGCTCGTCCTGTCGTTCGTGACGATGCTCTCCGTGCTGTCGGTGCCGCTGATGATCAATCCGAACTCGCCGACCATGATCACCGTCGACATCGCGTACCGGATCAGCACGTTTGCCGACTACGCCGTGGCGAATGCGCTCTGCCTGCTCTCGCTCCTGCTCGCCGCGCTCGGTGCCGTGTTCTATCTGCGGCACGCCACGCGCAAGGTGGAAGCGCCCCTATGACCTTCGCGTCGCGCAATCCGCTGGGGCTCCTGATCCGCGCGGCGCTGTTGGCGCTCGTTGCGTTCATCATCTTCGGCCCGCTCGCAAACCTCGTACTGTGGGCGTTCGCGGAGAAGTGGTATTTCCCGTCGAAGCTGCCCCTCGAATACGGCTTCTCGTTCTGGGCGCGGGTGTTCGCGCCCCGTGGCAATGCGCTGGGATCCCTGGGAACGAGCATCTGGATCGCAACCTTGACCGTGGCGCTGAGCCTCGCGGTAGCGATTCCCGCCGGTTACGCGCTCGCGCGCCTCAAGTTGCCGCTGCGAGGCGCGATCCTGCTCGCGTTCCTGTTGCCACAGGCGGTCCCCAACCTGCCGGTGTACGTGAACATCGCACGCGTGTTCTATGAGATCGGGCTCGCGGGGACGATCACTGGCGTCGTGCTGGTCCATGCATCGCACGGCCTCGTGCTCGCGGTGTGGATCGCCTCCGCTGCCTTCGCTGCCGTCGATCCCTCGCTCGAGGAAGCCGCGCGGAACATGGGCGCCTCGCCTTGGCGCTGCTTTCGGACTGTGACGCTGCCGCTCGCGGCGCCCGGACTGATGGCGAGCGCGATCTTCGTCTTTTTGGAATCGCTCGACGAATTCACCGGGACGTTCTTCGTCGGCGTGCCCGACGTCACGACGCTGCCGCTGCTCATGTTCAACGCCAGCATGGGCGGCAACTACCAGATCGCGTCGATCACCGCGCTCCTCCTGCTCGTTCCTTCAATCGGCTTCATGCTCGTCGTCGAGCGCTTTCTGAAGGCCGACGTGCTGGCGATGGTCGGTCGCTAGGGCCATCGTCGGTCCCCCGTTCATGGCCTGAAACGGGCGTCGGTCGCCGTTCACGGCCTGAAATGGGCGGTTAGCCACGGCCGCCCTGAAAGCTCCGAGTTAGGGATCTTACTTCGGCGTTCACGAGCGGTTCGTCGGGGCGCCGAGCGCGCCCCGTTTCTGAACTATCCGATGAGCGGGGCTAAATATGGCACTAATGTGCCATCTGTGGGGCTGGGCATGCCAGCGACAGACGGGCGAGAATTATGACATTGTCAAGTTATTGTGACGATCAGGCTGTCCGCGTTTCGCTGTACGAGACAAATCGAAGAAAGTCAAAGCCAATCTTGCACTTTGGGCCGCCCGAACGCGGTCGAAGCGCCGCGAAAGGATCCGATGAGAACGAACTGGAAAAGCCTCGCCCTGGGTGCATGCATGCTGGTTTCGCTGGGCGCGCTCGGCCACGAGACGCCGGCTCCCGCGCCAGCGAAAGTCGCTCCCCAGGCGAGCACGGTCGCGCGCGACGTCACGATGTCGCTGGTGGGCCTTAGCGCGCAATTCGCCACCGCGACGCCTGGCGAGCAGGGACAGCTGATCGCGCAGCTCGTGTCCGTCGCAAAGCAACGGCACGACGAGCTGGCCGCCCTGCTCGAAATCGATCCCGCCGAAGTCCTGCGCGTTGCGATCCCGCCGCAGGTCCTTGCGTCGCTGCCGCCCCAGGCAATCCCCTTTGTCGAGCAGTCGGCGGATGAAGACGGCACCCTCGAGGTCTATCACGTCGACCACGTCAACCCGGCCGATGACTACTACCTGCACTTCCTTACGACCAAGGGGAACAAACGCTACGCACTGTACTTCGCCGATGCAGCGCCGAACCTGGTAACGGGCGCCTCGGTCCACGTGCACGGCAAACGGATCGACAGCGCAATCGTGCTCGAGTCCGGAAACGATCTCACGGTCACCGACAAAGCCTCGGCCCTGCCGAACACGCTTGGCGTGCAGAAAACGCTGACGATCCTCGTCAACTTCACCGACGAGGCGACGCAGCCCTACACGCTCGCGCAGGCGCAAAGCGTCATGTTCACGACGACCAGCAACTACGACTACGAGACGTCCTACCAGCAGACGTCGCTCACCGGCGCGGTCGTCGGCTGGTTCACGATCGCGTCCTCGAGTACGACTTGCGACTACACCACCATCGCGAGCCAGGCGCAGTCCGCGGCCACCAAGGCCGGCGTCAACCTTTCCAGCTACAACCGCTACGTCTACGTCTTTCCGGCAAACACGTGCACGTGGTGGGGCTTGGGCACGATCGGCGGCAACCCGTCGCAGGCGTGGATCCACAGCAAGTGGGGATTCTCGCTGCCCGTAGTGGGCCACGAGATGGGTCACAACTTCGGCCTCTATCACTCGCACTCGCTCGACTGTGGCAGCGCGGCGATCGCGTCGACTGGCTGCACGATGAGCGAGTACGGCGACATCTTCGACATGATGGGGAGCAGCAACAACACGCCGCACTACAACGCGTTCCAGAAAGAGCGACTGGGCTGGCTCAACGCGGGCGTATCGCCGCCGCTCATCACGGTTCCGGCGACGCCTGGCACCGTCACCTATACGATTGGTGCGATGGAGGACGCTCGTAACACGACGCCGCGCGCGCTCAAGATCCCGCGCGGCACGTCGTGCACGTCGACCTCCGAATACTTCTACGTGGAGTCGCGGCAGGCGAAGGGGTTCGACAGCTTCCTGTCGGGCAACGCCAACGTCCAGGGTGGCGTGCTCATTCACGACGTGAACGTCAACGATGCGAACAGCAGCGACTTGCTCGACATGACGCCCGCGACGACCTCCTGGTCGGATCCGGCCCTGGTCGCAGGGCAGTCGTTCACCGATCCGCTGAGCGGGCTCACCATCACCACGCTATCGGCGGGGACGGGCGGCGCCACTGTCAACGTCACGTTCCAGCCGTCATCGTGCACACGCGCAGCTCCTGCAGTCACGATCGCGCCGACGGGCACTGTCTGGACGTCGGCGGGTTCGTCAACGAACTACTCGGTGACCGTTACCAACAAGGACAGTTGCGGCTGTGCAGCGACGACCTACGACGTCGGCGCGGCGGTCCCGAGCGGCTGGAGCGCGTCGAGCGCGCGGACTGCGAGCGTCGTGCCGGGGAGCTCGACCTCTTCGTCGATCCTGGTCACCAACCCTGCCTCGACACCGGCAGCGTTCTATACCGTCGGCCTCGACGCGTCGAATTCGTCAGCGTCGACACTGCAGACCGCGGTGAACGGGACGGTGGCCGTTGTAACGTCGCTTGCCGTGGCCGCGTCCACGGACAAGTCTTCCTACGCGTTGCCCAGGCAGAAGAACACGACCATCTACGCGCTGATCACCACGACGGTGACGAGCAGCGGCGCCCCCGTCGGCGGCGCCGCCGTCAACGTGAACGTGACCGATCCGAACAAGAAGGTGACGACGCTGACAGCGACGACGAACGCGTCGGGTACGGCCGCCGTCAGCTATGCCATGAAGCAGCGTACGAGTCCCACGGGCACTTACTCCGTGAGCAGCAAGGGGACGATCGGCTCGATGACGGGGACTGCCACTGCGAGCTTCACCGTGCAGTAAGCGTCACGTATCGCCAATGTAGCGCGAGCACGGGGTCGCGCCGACTACAGCGGACGCGCGAGATTGCGCTGGAAGGCATAGACGACGAGCGCGAGGCGGTCCGGCACGTCCAGCTTGGCAAAGATCGACGTCAGGTGGTGCCGGACGGTGGTATCGCTGATGCCAAGCCGTATCGCGATCGCCTTGTTGTTGAGACCGACGCTGACCAGCGCGACGACGTCCCGTTCGCGGCGCGTGAGGAGTGCGATCTTGGCTCGCTCGCGATCGGACTCGCCGCGACCGCGATCCACGGCGATGTCCGCGATGAGGCGGGCGCTCGTCAATCGGTCGATCCACAATTCGCCCTCATGAACCTTGCGCAACGCCGTCAGCAGGTGCTCCGGCGAGCGATCCTTGAAAACGACGCCCCGCGCTCCGGCGAGGACCACGCGGCGCGCCATCTCCGGATCGCGCGCGGAGGTGAGCACGAGGATCGACCGCTCCGCGTTCCGACCGCGGGCCGATTCGAGCTGGCGTAGCAACACCGCCGGCGCGTCGTCGATATCCAGCAACACGATGTCCGGCGTCTCCGCGCCGGCATCGTCTGCCGGCGAGAGGTCGCTGGATTCCGCGATGACGTGCATTTGCGCGTCACCTTCCACGAGGCGCCGCAACCCCGCTCGACCGAGCGTGGTGCCGCCCGCGATCAGAACGCGAATGGCGTCGATCGCCATGGACTGGTGCGTAGCGCTGAAGTCGGGATTATGCCTCTGAGGTCATGGTGCGGACCGGGAGGGAAGGGCGGGAGCTTGATTCAATCACGATAGGACTAAAGCGTCACACGCCCGACGCTACGTTGCCCCCGGCGATCGCTCGGGATCAAAACGCAGTCGATTTTCATGGACGCGAGGCGCAAACGCGCGGCCAGTTCAGGCGCGTCAGCGATCGAGGCCACCAAACCGTGCGTAGAACGCGTCGTCCGCCGTTGGCCAGCGCTCGCCGCGCAGTGCAAGTGTCTGCGCGAGATGTGACTCGGCCCGCCTGAGCGTCAGCTGATAGAAGTCGCGGGTAAGCGCATGCGCCGCGGCCCCCGGCCAGTCGAGCGGCAGCAATGAACCGGGGAGCTGCGGATCGCGCAGCAGCACGCGCCGATAGGCGTGGATCAGCAGCGTTCGTACGACGAAGCATTGTTCCGGGTCGCTCGCATCGGCGCCGCGCATCCGAAAGCGATCGATGACGCCGCCGAAACGCGCGAGAAAGCGCCGGTAGTCGCGCTCCACCGCGGAGAGATCCCATCCGTCACCGATCCGCGCCGCGAGCGGCGCGAGCGACGACGCCTCGCCGCCATCCACGATAGTGACAGCCTGCGTGACACCGAGACGCTCGACCAGGCTTGCGAGCTCGTCGCCGCCGCGCGCGGGGCGGGCATATGCACCGGGCGCATAGAGCGCGAATCCGGCCCAGTGGAGCTCGTCGCGCAACGCGTGCCGCATCGGTGCGCCGAGGCCGTTCGCCCGCACGAGAAGAAGCTCCCAGCGCGCGTTCCAGTCGCGGGTCGACGCCGCGTAGATCTTGCGATACGCGGCGGCGAAGCGCCGCTCGCCTTCCATCGTGAGGCGATAACGGCTTTGACGCCCATGCGACTCGCGGCGGAGCCACCCGTCCCGCGTGAGCCGGAACACGCTCGTGCGCGTCAGACGCTCGCTCACGCCGAACGGGCCGAGCAGATCGATCAGGTCGCGAAGCCAGATACTGCCGCCGTGCGGCGCCAGCGCGTCCCCCCATACCGTCACGATCAGGGAAGGGGCGCGCGGCGGGACGCGCGCGAGGGTCCCACGGATCCAGCGGGCAACCGCCGGGTCCGGCGCGGGTGCGGACGCCCCGAAACGAGCCGGGCGCTCGATTTGTGATACAGATTCTTCTTGACTCACGCCAAAACTGTATCATAAAATCCGCCGCATGCAACGGTGCAGGGGCGTCCGGCGACGCCCCTGCTTTTGCGTTTCTTGAAGGAGGGTTGGCATGTACGCGCAGATGGTCGAGACGGGCGTCAAGAAGGTGAAGGATGCCGCCGAGATGACCAGCGAGGAGCGCGCGTTCCAGGCGCGGATCGACGCCGACGTCAAGATCGAGCCGCGCGATCCCATGCCCGACGCGTATCGCAAGACGCTCATCCGCCAGATCCAGCAGCACGCCCACTCGGAGATCGTCGGCATGCTTCCCGAGGGCAACTGGATCGGGCGGGCGCCGACGTTGAAACGCAAAGCGATCCTGATGGCCAAGGTGCAGGACGAGGGCGGGCACGGCCTCTATCTCTACGCCGCCGCCGAAACGCTCGGCGTCTCGCGCGACCAGCTGATCGAGGACTTGCACGCGGGCAAGGTCAAGTACTCGTCGATCTTCAACTACCCGACGCTGGCCTGGGCCGACATCGGCACCATCGGCTGGCTGGTCGACGGCGCGGCGATCATGAACCAGATCCCACTCTGTCGCTGCTCGTACGGCCCGTACTCGCGCGCGATGATCCGCATCTGCAAGGAGGAATCGTTCCACCAGCGGCAGGGCTACGACATCATGCTCGCACTGTGCCGCGGAACGCCGGAGCAGAAGGCGATGGCGCAGGACGCACTCGATCGCTGGTGGTGGCCGTCGCTGATGATGTTCGGGCCACCCGATGCGACCAGCGTGCACAGCGCGCAGTCGGCGCAGTGGAAGATCAAGCTCCTGTCGAACGACGAATTGCGCCAGCGCTTTGTCGATCAGACGGTTCCGCAGGCCGACTATCTGGGTCTCATGATGCCGGACCCGGATCTCAAGTGGAACGAAGCGACCGGGCACTACGACTTCGGATCGATCGACTGGGACGAATTCCACCAGGTGCTGAAGGGTAACGGCCCCTGCAATCGCGACCGTATGCGGACGCGGGTCAAGGCGTGGGACGACGGGGCGTGGGTGCGCGATGCGGCGGTGGCTTACGCCAACAAGCACGCGATGCGCGAAGCGAAGCAGGCCGCGTAACGCGTGCAACCGGAGAGGTGACGAGATGAATGCCAACGAATGGCCGCTGTGGGAAATCTTCATTCGCTCGCAGCACGGGTTAGCGCACAAGCACGTCGGCAGCTTGCACGCGCCGGACGCCGAGATGGCGATGAAGAACGCGCGCGACGTCTACACGCGGCGCAACGAGGGCGTCTCGATCTGGGTCGTGCGCTCCGCCGATATCCATGCCTCGGCGCCGGGCGACCGTGAAGCGCTGTTCGAGCCGGCGAACGACAAGGTGTATCGCCACCCGACGTTCTTCCCAATGCCCGATGAAGTGAAGCACATCTAAGCCCGCCGCAAGCGAAACCATGCTCCTCGACTATCTGCTCCGCTTCGCCGACTCCGATCTCGTGCTCGCCCAGCGCCTGGGCGAATGGGTCGGCAAGGGCCCGGTGCTCGAAGAGGACATCGCGCTCACCAACGTCGGCCTCGATCTCCTCGGTCAGGCACGCTTGTGGTTCGGCTATGCAAGTGAAATCGAGGCGCGGGCTTCCGGCACGGGGCGCACCGAGGACGAGCTCGCGTTCCTCCGCGATGGTCCTCAGTTTCGCAACCTCCTCATCACCGAGCAGCCGAACGGCAACTATGCCGATACGACGGCGCGGCAATTCTATTTCGATCAATGGCACCTGCTCGTGCTGCGCGCACTCACCCGCTCGCGCGACGAGCGCATCGCGGCGATCGCCGCCAAGGCGGAGAAGGAAGTGACGTACCACGCCGAGCGCTCGGCGGACTGGGTGATCCGGCTCGGCGACGGCACCCATGAATCGCACGGGAAGATGCAGGCCGCGCTCGACGCGCTGTGGACGTACACCGGCGAGATGTTCGAGCCGGACGGCGTTGAGCTGGCGCTGATCGAGGAAGGTGTCGCAGCCGACGTGCGCGCGTTGCGGGATCCGTGGAACGCCGTCGTGCGCGACGTGCTCGCCGAAGCGACGTTGACCGTGCCGGCGGGCGAATGGATGCAAGGACGCGGCGGTCGTGGCGGCAAGCAGGGCGTGCACACCGAGCATCTGGGGCATCTTCTGACCGAGATGCAATTCCTGCAGCGCGCCTACCCAGGCGCCCAATGGTGAGCGCGCGATGATCTCCCCGACCACCGCGGCCGCGATGACCGCGCCGAATGCAGGCGTCGGAACGCGCTCCGCGACCCGTCTCGCGGCAATTTGGCGCGCACTCGGCACGATTCCGGATCCGGAGATCCCGGTCGTCTCGATCGTCGAGCTCGGGATCGTGCGCGACGTGCAATTCCACGCGGATGACGTCGTCGTTACCGTGACGCCCACCTACTCGGGATGCCCCGCGACCGACCTCATCATGCAGTCGATCGAGGAGACGCTGGGCGCCATGGATCTGCCGAGCGTCCGCATCGAACGCAAGATCGCGCCGCCGTGGACGACCGACTGGATCGCCCCCGAGGCGAAAGTGCGACTGAAAGGCTTCGGCATTGCACCGCCGATGGAAACGGCGCAGCGCATCAACGTCGCCGGTGTAAGTCCGCTTCGCCGCGCCAAGGTGGCGGTGCCGTGCCCCCGTTGCGGCTCTGTCAAGACCACGCTTACCGCGCAGTTCGGCTCGACGGCGTGCAAGGCGCAATACCGCTGCGAAACGTGCCTCGAGCCCTTCGACTACTTCAAGCCGTTCTGAAGCACGACGCTTGTCGTCTACCCCGCGCCATGAGCAAGTTCCATTCGCTTCCCATCGCTTCGATCGTGCGTGAAACGCGCGACGCAGTGGCGGTCACGTTTGCGGTTCCGCCAGCGCTGCGCGAGCAATTCCGGTTCGAGCAGGGACAGCATCTGACGCTCCGCGCGGATATCGACGGGCAGGACGTGCGGCGCTCCTACTCGATCTGCTCCGGCGTGCACGACGGGACCCTGCGGATTGCGGTCAAGCGCTCGCCCGGCGGCGTATTTTCGAACTGGGCGAACGAGAAGCTTGCGGCGGGGCACGCGATCGACGTCATGCCGCCGATGGGGCACTTCAACGTCGCGCTCGATGCGGAGCGCGCGCGGCGCTACGTTGCGTTCGCCGCGGGCAGCGGCATCACGCCGCTTCTGTCGATCGTGAAGACGACGCTCGAAACCGAGCCGCGGTCGACGTTTACGCTGTTCTACGGCAATCGCGCCTCGGCGAGCGTCATGTTCAAGGAAGAGCTCGCGGCGCTGAAGGACCTCTACCTCGAGCGCTTCAACCTCGTGCACATCCTGTCGCGCGAAGCACAGGATATCGAGCTCCTGCATGGGCGCATCGATCGCGGCCGTGCCGCCGCACTGCTCACGCACTGGCTGCCGCCGGGCGTGATCGACGCGGCGTTCATCTGCGGCCCCGAAGGGATGATGGACGCGGTCGCGCAGGCGCTCCGCGATGCCGGCCTTCCGGAATCGAAGATCAAGATCGAGCGTTTCGCCGCCAGCATCCCCAAGCACGAGCATGTCCCGCGGCCCCTGTCCCAGGCCGCGCAGACCGAGTGCGAAGTCACCGTGGTGATCGACGGCGCGCGGCGCACGTACACGCTCGAAAAGACACGCGAGAATATTCTGGATGCGGGCCTAGCGAACGGCGTCGAGCTCCCGTATTCCTGCAAGGGCGGCGTGTGCTCGACGTGTCGCTGCCGCCTCGTCGAAGGCGAAGTCGACATGGACGTCAATTTCGCACTCGAGGATTACGAGGTGGCGCGCGGCTACATCCTGGCCTGCCAGAGCTACCCCGTGACCGACAAGGTCGTCGTCGACTTCGATCAGACCGGTACGGCCTGACGGTGGCCGGCGCGCGGCCCAAGCCGCGCGGTTCGGGGAACCGTAACCGGCTGCGACGGGCCGCGATGCACGGCTTCCGCCGTGCTAAAGTTTTCGCTGCAACCTCCATCCGAGGCTCGACCCGTGACGCAACCGCTGTTCGAAAAGCACAAGGCGACGCTCGACCGCGCGCTCCAGGCGATCGCCGAGCGCAGCTACTGGAGCGCCTACCCGGAGTCGCCGTCGCCCAAGGTCTACGGCGAGGGCGCGGCCGAAGCCGGGAAGGCGGCTTTCGACGCCCTTCTGAACAAGCGGTTTCCGCTGACCCAGCCGGCAACGATCGGCCAGGTCGGGCATGAGAAATCGCCGTACGGATTTCCTCTCGGGATCACCTATCCGCGCGCGGATGTCGACGGACTGATCGCGGCGGTCGGCGTGGCCGAGGCCCAGTGGCGCGACGCGGGGCCGGAAGCGTGGGTCGGCGTTTGCCTCGAGACCCTCGCGCGCATCAATCGCGCGAGCTTCGAGCTTGCGAACGCGATCATGCATACCACCGGGCAGGCATTCGTGATGGCGTTCCAGGCCGGCGGGCCGCATGCTCAGGATCGCGGGCTCGAGGCTGTCGCCTATGCATGGGACCAGATGCATCGCGTACCGGCGACCGCGACGTGGGAGAAGCCGCAGGGCAAAAACGAGCCGCTCCGGATGGAAAAGCGCTTCCGCATCGTGCCGCGCGGGATCGCGGTCGTGATTGCGCCGTGCACGTTCCCGACCTGGAACGGATACACCGGGTTCTTCGCGAGCCTGGCCACCGGCAACGCCGTCATCGTCAAGCCGCACCCCGGCGCGATCCTGCCGCTCGCGATCACGGTGAGGATTGCGCGCGAAGTGCTCGCCGATGCGGGCTACGATCCGAACGTAGTCACGCTCGTGGCGCACGACCCGGGCGACGACACCGCGCAAACGCTCGCGCTGCGGCCGGAAGTGAAGATCGTCGACTTCACCGGCAGCACGGCGAACGGCCGCTGGCTCGAGGAGCACGCGCGCCAGGCGCAGGTCTACACCGAGAAGGCCGGCGTCAACCAGATCATCATCGATTCGGCGGCGGACTTCAAAGGGCTCGTGCGCAACATCGCGTTCTCGCTGTCGCTGTATACCGGCCAGATGTGCACGGCGCCGCAGAACATCTATGTGCCGAAGGGCGGAATCGACACGGCCGAAGGACATCTCTCCTTCGATCAGGTCGCAGCGGGCATCGCCGAGGGGATCTCCAAGTTGCTGGGCGATCCGGCGCGCGCGGTCGAGATCCTGGGCGCCGTGCAGAACGACGGCGTGCTGAGACGTCTCGAAGCTGCGCGGTCACTCGGCCCAATCGCGCTCGACACCCAGGTTGTCGCCCATCCGCAGTTCGAGCAGGCGACCGTGCGCACGCCGCTGATCGTCAAGCTGAAACGCGACGACCGCGCCACTTATCTCAATGAATGGTTCGGGCCGATCGCGTTCGTGATCGCGACCGATTCGACCGACGACAGTCTTGAAATCGTTCGCGACGCCGTCTCGGGACACGGCGCGCTCACGCTATCTGTGTATTCGACGAACGAGGACGTCATCGAGCGCACGATCGCCATCGCCGAAGAGGTTGGCGTTGCGCTGTCGATCAATCTCACGAGCGGCGTGTTCGTGAACCAGTCGGCGGCGTTCTCCGATTTTCACGGCACGGGATCGAATCCCGCGGCCAATTCGGCGCTGACCGACGCCGCGTACGTCGCGAACCGCTTCCGAGTGGTGCAGCATCGGCGGCACGTCTGACCGCCATGCCGTACGACGCCATCCTCTTTACTTCGGAAAGCGGCGTCGCCCGCATCACGCTCAACCGGCCCGACCGGTTGAACAGCTTCACGTCCGCGATGCATGCGGAGCTGCGCGACGCGCTCGATCAGGTGAAGGCGGATGGGACTCTGAGAACTTTGCTCCTCACCGGCGCGGGCCGCGGCTTTTGCGCGGGGCAGGACCTGGGGGACCGCGCGGTCGCGCCGGGGGGAGCACCCGTCGATCTCGGCGAATCGATCGAGAAGAACTACGGCCCGCTTGTGCGCACGCTGCGCGCACTGCCATTTCCGGTGGTCTGCGCGGTCAACGGCGTCGCGGCGGGGGCAGGGGCCAATCTCGCATTGGCCTGCGACATCGTGATCGCGGCCAAGTCGGCGACGTTTATCGAGCCGTTCTGCAAGCTGGGGCTGATTCCCGATACCGGCGGTACGTATTTTCTGCCGCGTCTTGTCGGGCCCGCGCGCGCGATGGGCCTCGCGCTGCTTGGAGACAAGCTACCGGCCGAGCAAGCGGCGCAATGGGGCCTCATCTGGAAGTGCGTCGACGATGCCGAGCTCTCGCCGACAGTCGAGGCGCTCCTCGCGCAGTTTGCGCAGGCGCCAACGCGCGGTCTCGCCGCGACGAAGCGGGCGCTCCAGGCTTCGTACGCGCATACCCTCGAGGAACAGCTCGACGTCGAGCGCGACCTGATGCGCGAGCTGGGGATGAGCGCCGACTATCGCGAGGGCGTGCAGGCGTTTCTCGAGAAGCGCGCTCCGCGCTTCACCGGCCGCTGAACCCGCCCGATGGCGGCCGCCCTGCAGCGCGACGCGACGGTAGCCGTGATCGGCGCCGGCACGATGGGCGCCGGCATTGCGCAGGTGGCGGCCCAGGCCGGCCATCCGGTGCGGCTCTTCGATACGCGCATCGGGGCTGCGGACGAAGCGTGCGAGTCGATCGCGGAAACGCTGTCCCAGCTCGTCGCGAAGGGCAAGCTCGCGAAGAGCGATGCGGACGGCGCCACGGCCCGTTTGAAGCCCATTCACACGCTCGCCGATTGCGTAAGCGCCTCGCTCGTCATCGAGGCGATCGTCGAAGACCTCGCTGCCAAGCACGACCTGTTGCGCGAGCTCGAGCTGATCGTCAGCGCGGACACGATCCTCGCGTCGAACACGTCGTCGCTATCCATCACCGCGCTCGCCGCAGGATTGAAGCGACCCGAGCGTGTGGTCGGCATGCACTTCTTCAATCCGGTGCCGCGGATGCCGCTCGTCGAAGTCGTGAGCGGCCTCACCACCGACGGGACCGTCGCCGACACGATTTACGCACTCGCGGCGGCGTGGGGGAAGGCGCCGGTCTACGCGTCATCGACGCCGGGCTTTATCGTCAATCGCTGCGCGCGTCCGTTTTATGGGGAAGGCTTGCGTCTGCTGGGTGAGCGCGCGACTGACGCGCCGACGCTCGACGCCGTGATGCGCGACGCGGGCGGCTTTCGCATGGGTCCGTTCGAGCTCATCGACCTGATCGGGCTCGACGTCAACTACGCGGTCACGCGCAGCGTATGGGAAGCGTTCTTTCACGATCCGCGCTACGCGCCGTCGACCATCCAGCAGGAGCTCGTCGCCGGCGGCTTCCTCGGGCGCAAGGCCGGCCGCGGGTTCTACGACTACACCCCGGGCATCGCACACCCGCCGCCCAGTGTCGAGCCGCCACAAGCGCGCCCGACGCGCGTCGTCGTGCGTGGCGACCTGGGTCCAGCCGCCCCGTTGATCGAACGCCTGCGCAACGCCGGGATCAGCGTCGACGAGGATGAAGCCGATCCTGCGTTTCCCGACGGCGCGCTCAGCGTTGCCGGCGCGTGGCTCGCGCTCACCGACGGACGCACCGCGACGGCCCGCGCGGCGGCAAGTGGTGGCCTTGAGCTCGCCGTCTTCGATCTTGCACACGACTACTCGCGCTGCTCGCGCATCGCCGCAGCGCGCGCCGACAGCTGCTCGGATGTCGCCTGGTCTTCGGCGGCGGGTGCGCTGCAGGCAATGGGCATCGCGGTTGCGCGCCTCGATGACGTCGCCGGTCTCGTCGTGATGCGAATCGTCAGCATGCTCGCGAACGAAGCGGCCGAAGCGGTGACGCAGCACATCGCGACCGCACGCGACGTCGACGTCGCCATGCAGCTCGGGGTCAACTATCCGCGCGGACCGCTCGCGTGGGCCGACGCGATCGGCCTGGCGCGTGTTCGTGCCGTGATCTCGAATCTCGCCGCGCACTACGGCGAGGATCGCTATCGTTTGTCACCGTTGATCGCACGGCGCTGTGCCGGCGGCGGGCGCCTCGTCGACTGAAGTTCCCCGCGATGGCCGAGCATCATCCTCCGCTGGAACCCGCCGCTGCGCTGGCGCTCGCCAGGCTTACCGCGGAAGCGATGTATGCGCGCGATCACGCGTCGCAGGCACTCGGAATGCGGATCGCCGATATCGGGCCGGGTTACGCGGTGATGACGATGACGGTGCGTCCCGACATGGTGAACGGCCACGCCATCTGCCACGGCGGGCTCGTGTTCGCACTCGCCGACAGCACGTTCGCCTTCGCCTGCAACAGCTACAACCTGAGCACGGTCGCGCAGGGCTGCTCGATCGACTTCCTAGCGCCGGCGCGCGAAGGCGACACATTGACGGCAACCGGGCGGGAGCGCAGTCTCGCCGGGCGCACTGGCGTCTACGACATCGAGGTGCGCAACCAGCATGGGCAGACGATTGCGCTGTTCCGCGGCAAGAGCTACCGGATCAAGGGCCACGTCGTCGCCGACGCGGCGGCCGGGGATTAAGCCGCGCGAGCGCTCCGGGACGTTCCCGACATGACCGCCAAACGCCCGAAACCGGGCGAGCTCGAGCCGATCGAAACCGCCGGCGTCGACGAGCTCCGTGCGCTGCAACTGAAGCGGCTCCGGTGGTCGCTCAAGCATGCGTACGACAACGTGCCGCATTACCGGCAGGCATTCGATCGCGTGCGGGTGAAGCCCGAAGACTGCCGCTCGCTCGACGACCTTGCGCGCTTCCCGTTCACCGTCAAAACCGATTTGCGCGACAACTATCCGTTTCGGATGTTCGCGGTCCCGCGCGAAGAGGTGGTCCGCGTCCACGCGTCGTCCGGCACGACCGGCAAGCCGACCGTCGTCGGTTACACGCGCAAGGATATCGACACCTGGGCGACCGTCATGGCGCGCTCGATCCGCGCCGCAGGCGGGCGCCCCGGGGACCTCGTGCATGTCGCGTATGGCTACGGCCTCTTCACGGGCGGCCTGGGCGCGCACTATGGCGCGGAGAAGCTCGGTTGCACCGTGATCCCGATGTCCGGCGGCCAGACCGAGAAGCAGGTGCAGCTCATCGCCGACTTCAAGCCGCAGATCATCATGGTGACGCCGTCGTACATGCTCGCGATCGCGGAGGAGATGGAGCGGCAGGGCATGGACCCGCGGCAATCGTCGCTCGAGATCGGGATCTTCGGCGCGGAGCCGTGGACGCCGACGATGCGTCAGGCGATCGAGGCCCGGCTCGACCTGGATGCGATCGATATCTACGGACTCTCCGAGGTGATGGGACCGGGCGTCGCGCAGGAATGCATCGAGACCAAGGACGGGCTCACGATCTGGGAAGACCATTTCTACCCCGAGATCATCGATCCCGAATCCGGCCGCGTGCTGCCGGAAGGCGAGAAGGGCGAGCTCGTGTTCACATCGCTCACCAAGGAAGCGCTGCCGATCATCCGCTATCGCACGCGCGACCTGACGCGCCTCATGCCGCCGACGGCGCGCTCGATGCGGCGAATGGAGAAGATCACGGGCCGCTCCGACGACATGCTGATCATCCGCGGCGTCAACGTCTTCCCGACCCAGATCGAGGAGCTGATCCTCAAGGATGCCGCGCTCGCGCCGCATTACCAGCTCGAGATCACGCGGCCGCGCAATCTCGACGAGCTCACCGTGCTGGTCGAGCGGGCGCCGCTCGTGGGAACGGAGGAGGGCAGCACCGCCGGCACGCGCCTCGCGCACTTGATCAAGAACCTGATCGGCGTGACGGCGGACGTGCGCGTCGTGCAAAGCGGCGGTATCGAGCGCTCGCTCGGCAAGGCGAAGCGCGTCGTCGACAAGCGTCCAAAGCATTGACCGCGGCCCGCAGCCGCGTTCCGATCGGACATCGCCCGCATGGCTGACCGCAACTCCGCCGCGCGGCGTCTCCTCGAGCTGTGTCCGAAGCTCGGCGTCGACTACGTCTTCACGAATCTCGGCAGTGACCATCCAGCTTTCATCGAGGCGTTCGCGAGCCTGACCGCCGCGGGCGCGCCGATGCCGAAGGTGATCGTCTGCCCGCACGAGATGACGACGCTCTCCGCGGCACATGCGTACGCGATGCTCACCCGGCGGCCACAGCTCGTGCTGGTGCATGTCGACGTCGGGACGCAGAACCTGGGCTGCAGCGTGCACAATGCCGCGCGGGGGCGGATTCCCGCGCTGATCGTCGCGGGGCTCTCGCCAGTCACGGCCACCGGCGAGCGCGTCGGCGCGCGCAACGAGTTCATCCACTTCACGCAGGACGTGCCACGGCAGCAGGAGATCGTCAGCCAGTACATGAAGTGGTGCTACGAGCTGCGTGCGGCGGAAACCGTGGCGGATGTTCTCGCGCGCGGCGTCCAGATCGCGACCTCGCCGCCCGAGGGACCCGTGTACATCACCGGGGCGCGCGAGGTGTGGGATGTCGAGGTGCCGGAGACGGTGAACACCGCGATGCAATGGCGTCCGACACGGCTCGCCGGATTGCCGGGTGACGCGGTGTCGGAACTATGCACGGCGCTTGCGGCGTCCTCGCGCCCGCTCGTCATCACGACTTATCTGGGCCGGCATCCCGACGCGGTCAACCGACTCACGGCGCTGTCGGAGCGCTTCGGCATCGGCGTTTGTGAGGTGACGCCGCAGTATGTCAACTTCCCCGGCGATCATCCGCATCACCTGGGCTACCGGCGCAATCGCTACGTCGCGGAGGCGGACCTGATCCTGATGCTCGACGTCGACGTGCCGTGGATTCCTTCCAAAGTCGCGCCCGCACACGACGCCAAGGTGTTCCACATCGACGCGGATCCGATCAAGCTCGGCCTGGGGGCGTGGCACTTTCCGGCGCTCGCGCGCTATCAGGCCGACACCGGCGTCGCGCTCGAACAGCTCCTCGAGGCGCAGTCGACGCCGCCCTCGGGACGCGATGCACGACGCACGTGGATTGCCGACGCGAGGCGCCGCGCGCAGGAGTCCGTGTCTGCGGCCGGGAGCGGTCCCATCACGAGCGAAGAGCTCACGCTCGCGGTCCGCGATCTCATCGACGACCGGACGGTCGTGATCGTCGAGGAACCCTCGGGCAGCGAATCCATTCCGTCGATCCTCCGGATGCGCACTCCCGGTAATTATTGCGGCATGGGGGGCGCGGGCCTGGGCTGGGGCATCAACGCGGCGATCGGCGCCAAGCTCGCGCGGCCGGACGCCACGGTCATCACGCTCACGGGCGACGGGTGCTACCTGTTCGGCGTGCCGTCGAGCGCCTATTGGGTCGCCGGAACGTACCGGACGCCGCATCTCACAATCATTTACAACAATGGCGGCTGGCATTCGCCGCGGCTGTCGACGGGCTGGGTGCACCCCGACGGGGCCGCGACGCGCCACGATGCGTTCTGGGTCACGATCGGCAAGGGCGCGCGTCTTGCCGATCTGGCGGCCGCGACCGGTGGCGCCGACGCCTTCCGTGTCACCGATCGCCAGGACTTGCGCCCGGTCCTGGATCGTGCGCTCGCCACGGTCCGAAGTGGTCGGTCGGCTGTCGTCGACGTCCTGCTCAACTCCGTTTCGGAGCAGGTGCTGGGCTGAACCGAAGCTCTGTGACACCGCATCATCGCGACAAGCTGCGGACTACAACTCTTCGCGTTCAGCGGCTTCCGCAATATTCCTCATTGACAATCTGCGCGGCGCAATGCGAAATGCGCGTTGCTGCTACTTTGGGGCGCGGGTGTAGGCATCGCAGAGAGCCGCAGGACCAAAAGGCTCAGTTCCATAGCGTCTGATTACGGGGATATTTCGTCGGTGAATTGAAGCGCCGCTTCGCGAGCGCACGCGGATGTATTTCGCGGCGCACTTCGCTCTGGCGGCGAATGGCGGTTGTCGTGATCGACGATGCCCGCAGAATTTCCGCGCCATTGCATTCTCGAGAGGGAGTTCGTTCATGAAGAAGTTTCGCAACGTGATCCTGTATGCGCTGGCAATGATGCTCGGCGTGTACGCGGCGCCCGGGACTGCGGCGCCCCAGAAGGTCTTCAGTCTTTCGATGTCGTCCATTGCGACCCCCGCGGGCGAGTCGGGGACGTGGGCCCAGGCGCTGTACACGAACGAGACGCCGAACGGCAACTCGGTGATCAATTCGGTCATCCTGTCCGCGCCGACGCCGGCCATGACCATCACCAAGGTGCTGACGCCGCAGGGCGGGACGGCGGTCGTTGCGGGCGACGGAAGTTCCGTGTCCGTGGCAAACATGCCCGGCATCAACGCGGGCGGCAATACCTGGTACATCTGGGTGAAGGTGGCGCAGGCCCCCCCAGGGTCCTCATGTGCCGCCTATACGTTCGGGGCGCAGGCGTTTACCGGAAATTCATTCGGAGGCACACCGTTCACGCTGGTGCCTTCGTCCCATGGCGGCAGCCCGACGCTCGGCGTTGAAACGAACTGCATATTGCGCTTCGTCGTGGGGCGTCAGCCGAACGACGCGATGGTGAGCCCGACGGTCATCACCAGCACCAAGTTCAACGAGGCTCCCGCCAATCAATTTGTGCAGGTGGAACTCGTCGACACGAGCAACGTCCGCGCGATCGGATTCGACGGCAGCACGGTGACGCTCAGTCAGTCGGGCGGCACGGGTGCTGGAGCGGTCCTGGGCAATACCGCGAATCTCTCGGGCGGAGTTTCGACCTTCAGTTCGCTGTCGATCAATGCTGCGGGTACCTACACACTTACCGCGAGCATTTCGGTGCCCGGAATCGCGGCGAGCTCGCCGTCCGGCCTGTTCAACATCGTCGCCCCCACCGGCGTATTGAACTGCGCGCCGAACGCGCCCTACAAGTTCGGGAACGCACAGGCTGGTGGCCAACGCAGCACTTACAACAAGGACGGCAGCCCGTGCGTGGTCGTGAACTACATCTTCACGAATGCCATTGCGTTGTCGAACTCGGTCTTCCTGACGTGGGACACGGGCCTGCAGCCGAATGCCGCCTTCAGCTATTCGGCGACATGGCAGCCGGAGGCCGTCGATCCTTCGACGGGGATGCCGCTTACAACGCATCGCACGGGAGTCGCATTTACGTTCAACCCGGACGGCAGTCCGATCTGGAACTTCGGTGTGGCTTGCACCAGCAGCCAGCTTCCCACGCCGTACGGCACGCTCAAGAACGCGATCGACAATTCCGTGTCGACCACCACCGTCACGATTACCGCTGCGGCCGGAGTCAACCTTCCGACCGGTGCGGGGGTCTCGTTCCCGATCGTGATGGGGCCGCCGGCGACCGGGTCGACGACGCTCGAGCGCCTCCAGGTTACGGCCTGGGTGTCGGGAACGGCCGCCGAGTCGACGTACACGGTGGCGCGTGCGCAGGGCGGTACGCCGATCGCGGCGCATGCCGCTGGCGCGGCGGTCATGAGCACGCCGCTACCGTTCGATCCGAACCCCACGCTGGTTCACGGCGGTGCGAATCCGTTCTTCGGGCTCCAGGTTCCGGTGTGCATCTGGGACGAAGGATGGATCTCGGTTGGCCCGGGAATGGTTCAGTTCACCACGTCCGTGTTCGACCTTGGCGACGCTGGATTGTCGCGCTCGCCATGATTGCCTGAAGGAGTCTTCGGCAGAGCGGCCCGGGTAACGGGCCGTTCTGCTTTTTGGCGCCGTTCGCTGCGCGCTGAATAGAGGCCGAGTCTCACTGGGCGGTGAGCGGCGGCTCCAGCAGATTTTGTACTTTGAGCTCCGTCAGAAGCGATTCGGACTCGCCGACGACGGCGGGCGATGGTTCGATGCCTTCCAAGCGGTCGAGAGCTGCCAACGCGCGCAGGGTCTGCGCGATCTCGAAAGGATCGCGACGTTTCCGCGCCGCCGCCAAGCTTGCGGCGAACGCGGAGCGCGCATGTGCGACATCGCCCTTTTGTGCGAGAGCGTAGCCACGCACGCGCTCGAGGAGCGCCAGAAGCTTTGTATTGGAGGCATCTGCGTGCCCGAGCGTGCGTTCTGCAATATCGAGCGCCGCTTGCGAGTCGCGCATGAATGCGCGGCACTCCGCAATTCGCCCGTCGACCTCTTGCGCCTCCTGAGGTGATCCGGCGGTCTCGATGAGCGCGCGCGCGCCCTCGAAGCGGCGGATCGCATCTTCGAGTCGCGATGCCCGGAGCATCGCCCGTCCGAGGTACGAAAGACAAAGCCCCATGAAGTAGCGATAGTCGAGAGCGCGCCAGACGTGCAGGGAGCTGTTGAGCAGTGCCTCGGCCTCCTCGATCTGGCCGCGGTCGACGAGGATCTCCCCGCTGTTGATGCGCGCCAACTCGGCGTCCGCAGTGTTGCCGATACGAAGCGATTCTGCACGCGCGCGTTCATAATTGGCGAGCGCGTCATCCCAGCGCCCTTCCCACAGGCAGGCCACGCCGAGGTTCAAAAGCAGTCCAGCCTGTCGCACGCGGTTTCCCGAGCGACGGTACGCCTCAAGCGAACGCTGCCAGTGCGGCTCAGGGCTCTCCCCGCCGAGTTCGCTGAGCGCCCATCCCAGTGCGAAATGCGCTGAGCCCTGCGCATCGTCGTCGGCGATTGCCTCGGCTTCCTGGATCGCCTTGCGCGCCCAGCGAACCGCATCGCGCGGGCGGCCTTCCGCCAGCAACAGCGTCGCCTGCCAAGCCGAGAGCTGTGCATTCTGCTGTGCGGCCTCGCGGGTGGTCATCGTGTCGATCGATTTGCGCGCGCGTACCGCCGACCGCACCGCCTGAGGGCAGTCGCCGAGTTTCTCCTCCATCCAGGAGCGCTTCAAGAGGATGCTCGAGACCTTCAGCGGATTCTCGCGCGCGAGGCGGCGGGCGGCATCGAAGGCGGCGGCAGCCTTGTGATAATCACCGGCCCGATGCCACGAGTCGCCGACGGATTCCTGAACGGCCGCGATCTCCGCGGCCGCAAGTCCTTCGAGACGCCGTCCAGCCTCGAGCGCGCGCGAGTACAGCCGGGCCGCTTCGACATAGGCGTAGACGGCATCCGCTCGCTTGCCGGCGATATTGGCGTAGCGCCACGCCGCCTGGTGATTGCCGGCGACGAACCAGTGCAGGGAAAGGATCTCGGCCGATTCCTCCGGCGCGTCGGACTCTTCTTCGAGCCTGGAAGCGACAACGCCATGGAGCCTGCGTCTGAGCTTGTACGGAAGCCCGTCATACGCGGCCTCGCGTAGCGGCGCGCGACTGAACCTCACGTAGCCGTCCGGCTCCTCCTCGAACCAGTCGCCGAGGCGGCGCCACGTCCCCTCCGTCGCGACCGCGCCTTCGTTCTCGTCGGCGAACCACGACAGCATCCGCGGGTGGAACGTGGATCCGAAAACCGCCGCGCGACGCACGATCTCCCGATCCTCGGGCGCGAGCCGATCGATCCGCGCAAGCGCGGCGGCCTCCGCGCTGTCGGGCAGCCTGCCGACGCCGCCCGACTCGATCACGGAATGCAAAAGATCGCGCAGGTATTGCGGATTGCCGCCGGCGCGTTGCGCGATCAATTGCTGCGCGTGGAGCGGCAGCGAATGCCGTTCCGTCGCGATCTCGACCAGCCGCTTCGTGTCGTCGAGGCCGAGTGGCTCGAGTGCTAGCTTCGAAACGGCCGACGCATCGGGGGCTACGAATCCCGTCGTGCCAGGGCGCCGCGCGACGGCGATCAACCATGGCCGCGTCTCGAGCTTCCCGGCCAGCGACGAAAGCAGTGCGGCCGAGGCGACGTCCATGTGCTGGGCGTTTTCGATTTCGATCAGCGTCGGACCCGGCATCAAGGAATCGAGGAACGGCGCGATGACTTCGTGCATCTTCGCCTGGCGATTCTTCTCGGCGAGCATCAGCACCTCGGGGCTCGGGGCGAGATTGAGATCGAACGGAATCGCGATCAGCGCGAGCCAGGGCAAGAGCTCCGGAACGCGTGCCGCGATTTCCGCCTTGAGCCGTTCCGCCACGATTGCGTCCGCATCGTCGCGACCGAAGCCCATGTGCTCGCGGAGCAGCTCGCGCCACAGCGAATAGGGGGCCGATGCCGTGTACGCTTCGCACGCTGCGTGCAAGGTCGCGAAGTCCGCTGCTTCCTCGCGCAGCGCCTCGAGGAGCCGCGTCTTGCCGATGCCGGATTCGCCGCTGATCTCGATGAGCCCGCCCGCGCCCGACCTCGTCTTCGCCATGCGCTTGCGCGACATCGCCAGCTCGGCGTCGCGGCCGATCAACGGTAACATCTCGAGGGCGTCGCCGCGCGCGCGAGATCCTACCGCGCGACCGAGCGCGAACGCGTGCACCGGCTTCGACTTCCCGCGGACCGTGAGCGGCGGAAGCTCCTCGGTCGCGAACGACGTGTTCGAGCGACCGATCACTTCGGCCGTGGCGTAGATCTGCCCGGGCGGCGCTTCCGCCATCAGCCGCGCGGCGAGATTGACTGCATCGCCCATCACTGTGTAGGTGCGTCGATAGAACGGGCCGATGTCGCCGGCGAACACCGAACCGCGATGCACGCCGATGCGCACCGGCAGCGGCAGGTCGCTGTCGACGATCCGGCGCAGGGCGAGCAGCATCCGCTCCTCGTCGTCGCCAGTGGCCTTGGGCGCGCCGGCCGTGAGAATGAGCTTGCCGCCGTCCGTGTCAATGTCGGTACCGAGAAACGCCACGTCGTGCTCCTGCGTGGCCCGTTGCACCGCGGTGACGACGCCGTCGAGCGCCTCGTCGGCTGCGGCGCCGCCGCGTTCGATCATCGCGTCGACGCCCTCGAAGCGAATGAACGCGATCGTGACGGGCCGGTGCTCCGGCGTGCCGCCGCCGGCGAAGACGTGCGTGCGAATCGCCGGAGATAGACAACGCGCGAGAAGCGAAGGCGTCATCACCGGCCGGGGCTTGAGCGGCAGCTTCTCGTGGGGCCCGGGCGGGTCGCGGCGCAGGCGGAATCCGGGACCCTGCGCTGTGCCGATGCACCGCTGCGGCAGCATTGCGCCGGTTTCATCGCTGATCACGACCTCGCCGGCGTTGGCCGCGTTCAGCATCGCCGTGACCCGGCTCCAACCCGGTCCCGCCGTCAGGAGCTCGATATGCGATTCACCGAGGGCGAAGAAGTGAAAGCGCCCCGAATGCACGCCCTGCGCCATCCGGAGCACGACGTTCGCGCCGGGAAGCGCGATGCGGCCCGTCACACGCAGCACTTTGCGCATGCGGATCGTGGCGTGACACGCGCGCGCCGCATGCCGGTCGCCCTCGAACCACAGCAGAAGCGCGTCGCCGCCGAATTTGAGCAGGCTGCCGCCGCAATCGTAGGCGACCTCGAGAATCGCCTCGAAGCTCGCGGCGATCGCATCGGTGATCTGTTCCGCGCCTTCCTTGCCCTTCTGCGCGAGGCGCTCGGACAGGCGGGTGAAGCCCGAGACATCGATGAAGACCGCCGTGCCGTCACGCTCCCAGTGCCGCGCGTCCGGATGATCGACGAGCTGCTGCTGCAGAATGCGCGCGATATACCGGTTCGCGCGACCGGCGTCGAACTGGGCAGGCGCCTCGATCGGCGCACCTTCGCTCACGGATTGCATGATGGTTTGCGGTCAATGACCCACGCGGTCGGCGCCCCCGCGCGCGTGGACCCGCTCGAGTTCGCGGACCGTCGCGCGCTATACCGGCGCTCGCCGGAAGACCCGCATAGGCAGCGGCGCAGTATAGCGTGCGCCCATTGCACAAAAGTCCGCGATCGTTGATTGTTACGCGCGCGGTTTCGGGCCACCGGCTTTGGAGGGCGGGAGAGCATGCGGGAGCAGGCGTTCGGCACCGAGGGAGGGGAGCGTCTGCCGCTCGGCCGCGGCGGCCGTGCGCTCCTCGCGGCGGCAAAATATCTCGCCATCGCGGGCGGGCTCGTGTTCGTGGCGCTCGTGGCAATGGAGATCGTCTCGATCGTCGGCCGCAAGCTGTTCGCCTGGACCGTGCCCGGGGACGTCGAGCTGCTTCAGATGTGCGCGGCCTTCGCCTCGGCGTCCTTCTTCGCCTACTGCCACCTCGTGGGCGGCGACGTCAAGGTCGATTTCTTCACGCATCGACTGTCGCCGGCGAAAGTCGCCATGCTCGACGCGGTGGGGTCGCTCTCGATCGCGGTCTTCGGCGCGCTGATCGCGTGGCGCACCGCCGCCGGAGCCGCTGCGTTGAAGGAGGTCGGGGAAACGTCGGCCATCCTTGGCTGGCCGGTCTGGATCGCGCAGGCGTTGATGGTGCCGGGGTTCGCCCTGTTGGCATTGGCGGGGCTCTACATGTGCGCGCGCCATGCCCGGATCGCCCTCGCCGCGAGCGCGTGGATCCGGGCGCGATGACGGGCATTGAAGCCGGCGGCGTGATATTCGCCGCGATGCTCGCGCTGATGGTCGTGCGCGTGCCGATCGCGATGGCGATGTTCGGCATCGGCGCTGCCGGCTACCTTTATTTGACCGGCAATCCGAACGCGCTCTTCAACTCGCTCAAGAACCTCGCGTACGCCCGGCTTTCGAACTACGACCTGGTCGTGATCCCGTTGTTCCTGCTGATGGGGCAGTTCGCAACGCACGGGGGATTGAGCCGCGCGCTGTTCCGATTCGTGAGTGCCTTTCTCGGCCATCGCAAGGGCGGGATCGCGATGGCCGCGATTGGCGCGTGCGCGGGCTTCGGCGCGATCTGCGGCAGCTCGCTCGCGACCGCCGCGACGATGGGCCAGGTCGCGTTGCCGGAGCTGCGGCGCTTCGGCTACTCAGGCGCGCTCGCGACTGGTGCGCTTGCCGCCGGCGGCACGCTCGGCATCATGATCCCGCCGTCGGTGCCGCTGGTGATCTACGCGATCCTCACGCAGGAGTCGATCGGCAAGCTGTTCATGGCCGCTGTGGTGCCGGGGATCATCGCGATGCTGGGCTACATGGTCGTCGTGCGGTTGTACGTCGCGCTCGATCCGCGCGCCGGCCCCGCCGGCCCTCGGGCGTCGTGGACCGAACGCTGGATCAGCACGCTCAGCGTGCTGCCCGTCGGAGTCGTCTTCCTGGTCGTGATTGTCGGCATCTACGGCGGCTGGGCAAACCCGACCGAGGCGGCAGCAATCGGCGCCGCGGCGTGTGGCGCGCTCGCCGTGATCGGCGGCGGCATGCGGATGCAGGGACTGCTCGACAGCGCGCTCGGCACGGCGCAGGCGACGGCGATGATTTTCCTCGTCCTGCTCGGCGCCGATATGATGAACGCCACGCTCGCGATCTCGCAGATGCCGGTCGAGCTCGCCTCGTGGGTGAAGGGGAGCGGGCTGCCGCCACTCGCGGTGATGTTCATGATTCTCGTCATCTACATCGCGCTCGGATGCGTGATGGACGCGCTCGCCATGATTCTTCTCACCATCCCGATCTTCTATCCGATGGTGATGAGCCTCGACTTCTTCGGACTCTCCATGACCGACAAGTCGATCTGGTTCGGCATCCTCGCGCTGATGGTGGTCGAGATCGGGCTCGTGCATCCGCCGGTCGGCATGAACGTCTACATCATCAACCGGCTCGCGAAGGACGTCCCGCTCACCCAGACGTTCAAGGGCGTCGTGCCGTTCCTCGCGTCGGACGCCGTTCGCATCATGCTGCTCGTGCTGTTTCCGGTGATCTCGCTTTTTCTGGTGCATACTTTTCGCTGATTCGATAACAAGCCAAGGAGGAGGCATGCAATCGTCGACGCTCGCCCGCGCACTCGCGGGAATGCTGGCGCTCGCGTTGTCGGCATCGGCCGCCGCGCAGGAGGTCGTGCTCAGGATCCACCATTTCCTGCCGCCGCAGGCGACGATCCAGCAGAAGTTCTTCGTGCCGTGGTGCGAAAAGATCGGGAAGGAATCGGGCGGACGATTGAAATGCCAGATCTACCCGGCGATGCAGCTGGGCGGTGCCCCGCCTCAGCTCTTCGACCAGGCGCGCGACGGCGTCGCGGACATCATCTGGACGATCCCCACGTACCAGGCCGGGCGCTTCATCAAGTCGGAGGTCTTCGAGCTTCCGTTCATGGCGAAGAGCGCCGAGGCCGGAAGCCCCGCGCTGTGGGAATACATCCAGAAACATTCGCTCGACGAATTCAAAGGTACGAAACTCATCGCTGCGCACCTCCATGACGGCGCGCTGCTGCATTTCGCCAACAAGCGGGTGACCAATATGGACGAGGTCAAGGGCGAGAAGATGCGGAGCCCGACGCGGATTTCCGCCAAGCTCTTGAGTGCGATCGGCGCCGCGCCGGTCCAGATGCCCGTGCCGCAGGTGCCTGAATCGGTCGCGAAGGGCGTGCTCGATGGCGCGATGGTGCCGTGGGAGATCGTACCGACGATCAAGCTCCAGGAGATCACGAAATACCATCTCGACAACGCACCGGGCGCGCCGAAGATGTCGAATTCGATCTTCGTGGTGGCGATGAACCAGGCGAAGTACGACAGCCTGCCTCCCGATCTCAAGAAGGTGATCGACGACAACAGCGGCATCGAGGTGTCGAAGGCCATCGGCAAGGCGTTCGACGAGACGACCGAGCCTGCGAAGAAGCTGGCACGTGATGCGGGCGGCGTTTTCGACGTGCTCTCGCCTGCCGAGTACGATCGCTGGCAGAAGGCGACGGAAGGCGTGGTCAAGGAATGGTCCGGCGACGTCGCCACGAAGGGCGCGAACGGCCAGGTGCTCTACGACGACGCGAAGGCGCTCATCAAGAAGTATGGAGGCTAGCCGCTCGCGAATAGGCGAGCGGGGCGAGAGCGCCGCGAATACCCGTCCCGCTTGCTAGAATCGGATGCGGCGGACGGAGTGCCGCGGGTCTTTCCTGCAAACCCAGAACGAGCATGGGACTTCGCATCGGCCTCGCCTTCACGGCGCTGATCGGGCTCAACGTCTGGGGCAGCGCGTTGCTTGCGAGGCGCGATGACCTCGAACCGTCGCAGCGGGTTCCGCTCACGGTCGTGATCTGCGTGTTGCCGCTCGTGGGCGCGTTGTGGGTGGTCATCGCGAATGCGCGTGCGGCTGCGCCGCGATCGCCGGGGACGCCGAGCGACACCAGGCGGTGACGGAGGCACGGTGGCGTACGTCCATCCGGTCTTTTCGTACGTAGCACCACCGGAGCTCTCCGGGAAAAAGGCGCGTCGGCAGGTCGTGATCGCGGGGGCTGGACCGATCGGCCTCTGCGCGGCGATCGATCTTGCGCAACATGACGTACCGACGGTCGTCGTCGACGACGACAATACGGTAAGCGTCGGATCGCGCGCTATCTGCTATGCGAAACGCACGCTCGAAATCCTCGACCGTCTTGGCTGCGGTGCCGACGTCGTCGACAAGGGCGTGCAGTGGCATGTCGGCCGCGTGTTCTTTCACGATCGGGAGGCGTACCGGTTCGACCTCTTGCCCGAGCCGGGCCATTGCCGGCCGGCGTTCGTGAACCTGCAGCAGTATCACTTCGAGGAGATCCTGGTCGAACGTGCGCTTCGCGCGGGCGTGGAATTGCGCTGGCGCCATCAGGTCGTCGGCGTTGCGCCGCATGACGACGAGGTCAGCGTCGATATCGAGACGCGGGACGGCCGCTATTCCCTCGATACGGATTGGCTGATCGCCGCGGACGGTTCACGCAGCACCGTGCGCAAGCTGCTCGGTCTCGACACGGAAGGCCATGTCTTTCATGACCGCTTCCTGATCGCCGACATCCGGATGACCTCGGCGTTTCCGACGGAACGCTGGTTCTGGTTCGATCCGCCATTTCATCCGGGTCAATCCGTCCTCCTGCATCGCCAGGCGGATGACATCTGGCGTGTCGACTTTCAGCTTGGCGCCGACGCCGATCCCGACGAGGAGAAGAAGCCCGAGCGGATTTTGCCGCGGCTCACCGCGATGCTGGGGAAGGACGCACGCTTCGAGATCGTCTGGGCGAGCGTCTACACGTTCCGCTGCCAACGCATGCAACACTTTCGTCACGGCCGGGTGTTGTTCGCCGGTGATTCCGCACATCTCGTATCGCCGTTCGGCGCGCGCGGCGCCAACAGCGGCATTCAGGACGTCGACAATCTTGTCTGGAAACTCACGCTCGTGGCGCGGGACATCGCACCCGAGCGCCTGCTCGACACCTACGACGATGAGCGCACGCGCGCGGCCGACGAGAACATCCTGCATTCGACACGCGCGACCGATTTCATCTCGCCGAAAAGCGCCGTCTCGCGCGTGTTCCGCGACGCGGTCCTCGAGCTTGCGCGCCGCTATCCGTTTGCGCGACGTCTCGTGAACAGCGGTCGACTCTCGACGGCCAGCGTGCTCGATCGCTCGCTGCTCAACACGCCCGATGCACCGGGCGCATTTGCCGATGCTCCGACAGCGCCGGTGCCGGGAACCGTGGTCGTCGACGCGCCGGTCGTCGGTCCTCGCGGGCAATGGCTCCACGATTACCTCGGCGGAACCTTCGTCTTGCTCGCTTTCGATCCCGCGATTGCGGGCGATCAGGTCGCGGCGCTTTCACGCGACACGATCCCGTGCGCCGTGGTGAGCGTCGGCGGCGATGCCATCGAGGGAGCGATGAGGATCGAGGATCGCGACGGACTCGCGAGCGAGCGCTATGACGGCAAGCCCGGTACCGTCTACCTGTTTCGTCCCGACCAGCATGTCTGCGCTCGCTGGCGCGCGTTCGATCTCGAACACGTGCGTGCCGCCATCGCGCGGGCGACCTGCACCGCATAGTCCGCGCGGGGCGGCTTGCGTGAACGGTGTATCCTCCGCGTGATCGCCGATCGGATACCGTCCGGAAATCGCCGGAGATGAACGTGCTCATCGCAAAACGCATTCTGCTTGCGGCGGGAGCGCTCCTGCTCGCGGCATGCCAGACGACATCCATCGTCGATTCCTGGGCCGACCCGAGTTACACGGGCGGACCGTTCCGCAAGATATTGGTCCTCGGGGTCATTCAGGATGCGGCGTTCCGTCATACCTTCGAGGACATCATGGCGGCGAAGCTCGTGCAGACGGGCGTCCAGGCGGCGCCTGCGTATCGCTACCTGGCGGATGCACCACAAGCATCCGAGTCGCAGATCGATGCTGCGATCGCCCAGAGCGGCGCCGACGGGTTGCTGCTCACGCACCTGAAACGAATCGACACCAAGACGCGTGTGTCGACGATGATGGTGCCCGGCCCGCCGCCGTTCTACGGGCCTTACGGCGGCTACTACCCCATGTACTCGGGCTGGTACGCGGTTCCTGACGTGCAGCAGTACGACGTCGCGACCGTGGAAACGAGTCTGTTCCAAACTGCTGGCAAGAAGATGGTATGGACGGGCGTGACCGAAACGTTTCAGCCAACGTCGGTGGCGCAGGATGCGCCCGGCTACGCCGACGTGATCATCAAGGCGTTGCAGACAAAAGGCTTGCTCCCCTCGAGGTAGGGCGGCATTTGACGTCGAGTGGTAAAACGCGGCGCGAGCGGCACGTCACGGAGGCGTACGTCAACTCGAGCGCAGCGCGGAGAAGACCATCGTGCCGGCGTCGTTCGCGAGGATCAGCTTGAGCTCGCGGCCGGTGAAGAGGTAGGCCTCCACCTGCGCGAGCTCGCGCAGGAATTCGCTGTCCTGCGAGCCCTCGGGGCAGGCCATCTTCGTCGTCGCCGCCGCGGAAATTGTGAGGCGACCCGTCGCAGGCAGCGTATACGACGCGGCACCGCGATTGCAGTCGGCGCGAAGCGCGGCGCGACCGTTCGGCATGAACTCGATCGTGTAGCGCTCGGGGGCGGTCGCGGTGATCGTCGAGCCTCCGCGCTCCGTGCGCTGCCAGGCATAAACGCGGCCGGTCAACTGCTCGGCGGTCTCGGTGTCAGGCATCGCGGGCGGTAGGATCGCGGAGCGGATCGGCGGCAATGGCGGCGCGTCGGGACCGCTCGGCGCCGCGCACGCGGCCAGCATCGCGCTGCACAGGGCGACGAATCCCGGCACTGAGCGTCCGAACTTGCGACTGGTACGTGTTCCGCGCGGTGGCATCGAAAAATTCTAGCACCGGAAATGATGGCGCCGCAGCGTGTGCATTCCACGTAAACTCGTCGGATCAACGCGTGACCCCCCCGATGGCGATTGACGGCACCCGCATCCTGGAGCGTTGCAACGCGCTCGCCCAGTATTCCGAGCAGCTCGACGGATTGACACGCACCTTCCTGTCGCGTGAGCAGCGCGCCGTGAACGCGCTCGTGCTCGCCTGGATGCGTGAGGCCGGGATGGAGGTGCGTCTCGACGCGATCGGCAATTGCGTCGGACGCTACGAAGGCACGCGGCCGAACTCGCCGTGCCTGATGCTGGGATCGCACCTCGACACGGTGCGCGACGCCGGTAAATACGACGGAATGCTCGGCGTCGTCAGCGCGATTGAATGTATTGCGACGCTCAGCGGTCAGAACCGGCGGCTGCCCTTCGCGGTCGAAGTGATCGGCTTCGGCGACGAGGAAGGGGTGCGCTTCGGCTCGACGCTGCTCGGCAGCCGGGCCGTTGCCGGGACGTTCGATTCGGCACTGATGGACAAGCGCGACGGCGACGGACGAACGCTGCGTGAGGCGCTCGCCGATTTCGGTCTCGATCCCGCGCGTGTTGCCGACGCGCGTCATCACTCGTCCGACGTGCTCGCCTATGCGGAGCTCCATATCGAGCAGGGACCAGTGCTCGAAGCCGAGGGATTGCCTGTGGGTGTGGTGACCGCCATCAATGGCGGTAATCGCTTCCTGCTGGAGGTAAGCGGAATGGCGGGACATGCCGGAACCGTGCCGATGACGCTTCGCCGCGACGCGCTCACCGCCGCCGCCGAATGCGCGCTCGCGGTCGAGCGGATCGCACGGGCAATGCCCGAGGTCGTCGGGACCGTCGGTCGCATCGAGGCGCTTCCCGGCGCGATGAACGTCATTCCGGGGAAGGTGCGCTTCTCCCTCGACGTGCGCGCCCCGACCGATGCGCAGCGCCATTCGGCGATCGAAGCGATACGTCGCGAGTTTGTCGCGCTCGCCCAACAGCGCAACGTGACCATCGCGTGGTCACCGGTGTGGGAGGCAAAGACGGCAACCTGCGATGCCAACCTGCAAGCGCAGTTTGCGCAGGCGATCGCGGCCGAAGGCGTCCCGGTGCGCCATCTGCCGTCGGGCGCCGGGCATGACGGCATGGCGATCGTCGAGATCGCACCGATCGGGATGGTATTCGTTCGCTGCAAGGGCGGAGTCAGTCACAATCCGGCAGAGGCCGTGTCGCTCGACGACGTGACGACGGGCGCCCGCGTCCTGCTGCGCTTCATCGAGAACTTCGCGCCGCCGGCGCGCACGACATGATCGACCCCACACCCATCATTCGCGAATACCTGCTCAAGCACCGCGACGAGGCAGAGGCTTTCTTGGCCGAGCTCGTGCGGATGCCATCCGACAATCCGCCGGGCGATTGCGCGTCGCACGCCGAGCGCGCCGCGCGCCTCCTCGAGGGCATGGGCTTCCAGGTCGAGCGCCACGTTGTGCCCGAGCCGGTCACGCGCGAGACCGGCATGGTGTCCTGCGTGAACTTGATCGTGCGCAGGCGCTTCGGCGATGGCGTCGGGCCGACGATCGCGCTCAATGCGCATGGCGACGTCGTGCCGCCGGGCCTCGGCTGGACGGCGGACCCGTACGGCGCGGAGATTCGCGACGGAAAGATGTATGGGCGCGGCGTCGCAGTCTCGAAGTCGGACTTTGCGACGTATGCCTTCGCCTTGCGCGCCGTGAGCGCGGCGGCGGCGGACGGCGCGAACGTCGCCGGCACCGTCGAGTTGCATCTCACCTACGACGAGGAAGCCGGCGGCGCGATCGGTCCTGCGTGGCTCATCGCCGAAAAGCTTACGCATCCCGACTTCGCGATCTGCGCGGGTTTTTCGTACGCGATCACGACTGCGCACAATGGCTGCCTCCACCTCGAGGTCGACGTCATCGGCAAGTCGGGACATGCAGCCGAACCGGAGCGGGGCATCGATGCCCTCGAAGCGGCCACCGGGATGCTGTCCGATCTCTACGCCCTCCGTAAGACGTACGACCTGACGACGTCGCACATTCGCGGCATCGCGCATCCGACACTCGTGGTCGGGTTGATCACCGGGGGTATCAACACGAACGTGGTGCCGGACCGTGTGAAATTCAGGATCGACCGGCGGATCATTCCCGAGGAGTCGCCGATCGACGCGGAAGAACGCCTCTTGCAGCAGCTGCAGGATTTCGCCGCCAAGTGGCCCGGCATCACCGTCGAGGTGCGGCGCATCATGCTGGCGACGCCGCTCGTCCCGATACCAAGCCACGAGCGTCTGGTCGCGGCCCTCCAGCGCCGCGGCAACGAAGTGTTCGGCGAGCCACTCGATGCGCGCGGCGTGCCCATCTACACCGACGCGCGACACTACGCCGCCGCGGGGGTGCCGGTGGTGCTGTACGGCGCGGGGCCGCGCTCGCTTGCCGAGGCCAATGGCCATCGCGCCGACGAGAACTTGCGCCTCTCCGATCTTCATCGTGCGACCGAGGTCGTGGCGCTCGCGCTTGCGGATTTGATGACGCTTACGTGACGCGAAGGCGCGATCCGCCCGCGTCTTTCGACGTTAAAGCAGCGTGCGCAATAGCGCGAGGATCGGCGTTGCAATCAGCGCCAGCAGCACGATGCCCCAGACGAGAATGGGGATCGTGGAGGGCCGCATCGACTCGGGAAGCAGATCGGGATCGCGAAGCTCTGGCGGAAACGGACGCGGCGGTACGGGCACGACCTCCGACTGCGAAGGATCGCGCGGCACGACGCGCAGGTACTCCTCGGGCGCGACGATCGGACTGGTGCCGAACCTGCGCGAAGAGGGGATCTGCGGAATGCGCAGAAACGCGAGCGCCTCGATATTGTCCGCGAGCAGCCGCGGCAGCATGCCGTCGCCGGAAACCAGGCCGCGCGTCGCGAATCGCAGGAGGTCGGCGCCCACCTCCTCGAACGCGGCCGCGGGATAGAGCCGCGTCGCATCTTCGTCGAGATACTCGTACGCGTTGCGCGCCTGCCTAACCGAGCGATACTTGACGAGCGCATACGGGACACCGAGCCACGCGACGAGCTTCGACGCGCTGCGACGCGCCGTCACGTTCCATCCCATCGCGCGCAGCGTGTCGACGCTGATGCTCGCGCAGTTCATCGTGGTATGGCGATAGACGAGCTGATGCCGCCAGAACTGCTGGAACACGCGATCGAACGCGGCCTGCGCGAGGGTGGCCGCGCGCGCATCGGACAGCACTGCGACGATCGCATACGTCGGCCGGTACCACGCCTGTCCGCTGTTCATGTCGGCGAGATACCCGTCGTACGGAACCGGCGCCGCAAGCGTGCCTTTCTCGCTTTCGATGTCGAGCGAATAGAAGTTGTTGATGAGGATGTCGGCGATGCCGCCGTCGTCGGGCATGACGCCGGTGCCGATCGCGAAGTGTCCACCCCACGCCTCGTCGTCGTCGCCCTGCGCGCCGTTGACCTGCGCGACCAGCACGGGCTTGCCGATCCAGTCGCGCCGTCCCGGATCGCGCTCCCAGAAGATGCGCGAGGCGAACGGCGACTGCGCACCGCCGCGCGGCGCTTCGCGCATGACGGCGCGAATCGCGAGGCGCGCTTCGCTCGCCTGGGGAAGCGGAGCCAGCGGCCCCTCGAGATCGACGCGAAAGTCGGTGGGCCACAGAATGCGACCGATCACCGTGTCGCCGCGCACCTCGCCACGGACCCGCAGCGTCCGTGCCGACAGATAGGCGGCCGAGGATGCATCGAACCACGACCGGTTGAGGTCGACCTTGGGCACGAGCGCGAACGGGTGCACGTTGCCGGCAACCTCGAGGTGCCCACCATCGGGCGCGAGTCGGCCGGCCAGTGGTGGATCGCGCGTGGCCACCCAGACGAGAGGCGGGCGCTCATCATCGCGCGGCGCACCGGCCTCGACCCAGCGCGCGACATCCGTTGGCGCCGTCACGCCGAGCGCGAACGACGAGGGTGTAAGGTTTTCGCGCGGAATCGCGACGTACTCGTTCGCGAAGAAGTGGCGCGCTGAAGGCGTGAGCCGGTCGCCCGCATCGCGTCCCTGCATGATCCGGAAGTCCGACAGCGGATAGAGCCCGATTCGGCGTGGGGCCTGCGACTCGACCCACCCCGGCGCCGGCGCGTACGAAGAAGATGCGAAATTCATCCGCACGCTCGACAGGGTTTCACGATGGATGTGCGTGCAAGGTGTGGTGTAGAGTGCCGGACCCGCGTGCGCCTAGCCTGCCCGATCGCGTGTAATTATTACAAGGTTGTCGGACATTCGACATTGCCCAAGCCGCTCCCCGTTGCGAGAATCCCACCGATGCGCACACACCCGATCCTCAGCGCCGTTCCCCGTGTTGCACCCCATCCGGCGTCCGAGGACGAGCGGTGGCTTGATCGCTTATCGCACGATCCGCAAGTCGAGCGGCGAACGCTGGTCGCGAATCTCCTCGCGACGCCGGCGTCGATCGAGCCCAAGTATTTCTACGATGCGCTCGGCTGCGCACTCTTCGGGGCGATCTGCGAGTTGCCGGAGTATTACCCGACTCGCACCGAGCGCGCTATCTTCGAGGCGAATCGCGCGGAGATCGCGAGTGTCCTCGGGCGCGGCAAGACGCTCGTCGACCTGGGCGCCGGTGACTGTGCAAAGGCCGCCGGCTGGCTGCCATGGCTGACACCGGCCCGGTACGTGGCAGTCGACATCTCGACGGACGCAACCGCGCCGGCGCTCGATCGACTTGCGGCAGCCTTCCCCGAGATCGAAGTACGCGGCATCGTGACCGATTTCTCGCGCGGGATCGAGCTCAAGCGCGACCTGGCCGAGGGTCCGTTCACGTTCTTCTTCCCCGGTTCGTCGATCGGCAATTTTTCGCGTGACTTCGCACTCTCGCTCCTGACCGACATCGCGCGGCACTGCCGCGGCCACCCGGGAAGCGGGCTCATGATCGGCGTCGATACGCCGAAGGACCCGGCGCGCCTCATCGCGGCGTACGCCGATGCGCTGGGCGTCACTGCGGCGTTCAATCGCAATATCCTCAATCACGTGAACCACGCGCTGGGCACCGATTTCCTGGCCGAAGCCTTCGTCCACGTCGCGCATTACGACGCCGAGCGGCAACGGATCGAGATGTACCTCGAGGCCACGCGACCCCAGACCGTGCGCATCGACGGCATTGCGCGGCGGTTCGACGCCGGCGAGCGCATTCATACCGAGAACTCGCACAAGTTCACGCCGGAGCAGTTCAGCGCGATGCTCGAACGTGCGGGCTTTCGTCATGTGCGCGTTTGGCAGGACGCCGCGCGCGATTTTGCGGTCTACTGCGCGACCTGACGAGCTTCAGGCGTCCCGGGCGAGGCGAATCCCCGAGAACTGCCAGCGCGCTTCGGGCGGGAAGAAATTGCGGTAGGTGGCACGGATGTGCGATGCCGGAGTCGCGCACGAGCCGCCGCGCAGCACGTACTGATTGCACATGAACTTCCCGTTGTACTCGCCCACTGCGCCGGGTGCGATCCGAAAGCCGGGGTAGGGTCCGTAGCTCGACGATGTCCACTCCCAGACGTCGCCGAAAAGCTGCACCGGGTGTGGCGTTGGCGAGAGCGGCGCCGGCCGTGGATCGAAACGGCCCTCGTCCATGAACTGGCCCGCCACCGGCGCATCGTGCGCTGCCATTTCCCACTCGAACTCGGTCGGCAGCCGCGCGCCCGCCCAGCGCGCATAGGCATCTGCCTCGAAGTAGCTCACGTGCGATACCGGCGCCGCGGGGTCGACCGCCGCCATCCCCGCGAGCGTGAAGCGCCACCACGCGCCGTCGCGCTGCTCCCAATACAGTGGCGCATGCCAGTGCTGCGCTTGCAGGATGTCCCATCCGAGCGAAAGCCAGAGCTCCGGACGCCGATAGCCGCCGTCGCCGATGAACGCCAGGAATTCGGCGTTGGTGACCGGCCGCATCGCGAACTCGAACGCATTCACCCATACCTTGTGCCGCGGGCACTCATTGTCGAACGCGAAGGCGCGACCTTCATGACCGATTTCGCACAGGCCTTCGGCAAAGTGCGTGAAATCGCGATCATCAGGGGCGGCGGCAGCGGGCGACAGCGCAACACCGGTCGTAGTCGACGGCGCGTCCGGCGTCGTCTGCGACCGATACGCCGGTCGCATCAGATTGCGCGACAGCAGATGCTTGAGGTCGGTGAGGATCAGTTCCTGGTGCTGCTGCTCGTGGTTGACCCCGAGCTCGATCAGCGCCGCGAGCGCCGTATCCTTGCGGGCGTCGGGCCAGACGCGTTCCATCTCGCGCTCCACATGTGCGCGATACGCCAGGACCTGGTCGAGCGGTGGTCGCGTGATGAGGCCACGCTCCGGACGCGGATGCTTCTCGCCCACCGCGTTGTAATAGGAATTGAAGAGCACGCGAAACGCCGGGTCGAACGCGGGGACGTTGCGGGGCTCGAGGATGAAGGTTTCGAAGAACCACGTCGTATGCGCGAGATGCCATTTGACCGGGCTTGCGTCGGGCATGGATTGCGCAACGCAGTCTTCCGGCGACAGCGGCGCGGCAAGAGCGAGCGTCTGCGCCCGGATCTCGGCGAAGCGAGCGGCGAGGGCGTCGTGGATCAGCGCCTGGCGAAGCGGAGTGGCCATGATGGCGTTGCGGACTAACGGGGATTGCGAGAGCGGGAAGGGTATCCCGAAAGGTTAGTCGCTCGCCACCTGCGTTCGATTACCTAGGGACGTAGGCGGACGCCGACATGCGGCGAACCGGCGCGACATTCGCCGATCACCCGCGCCTGCGCGAAACCTTCGTCACGGAAGATTCGCAGCACCGCGTCGACGGACTCCGGAGCACACGCAACGAGCAAGCCGCCCGAGGTCTGCGGATCCGTGAGGATCGTGCCTGCGAATGCTGGCAGATCATTATCCAGCGTCACCGCCTCGCTATAACCCGTCCAGTTGCGACCGGATGCGCCGGTGACGTACCCCTCCCGCACGAGCGCTTCGACGCCGTCGAAGAGCGGGATGGCGTCCCAGTGCAGCGTCGCGGCAACGTTCGACCCGCGGCAGATCTCGAGCAGGTGGCCGAGCAGTCCGAAGCCCGTGACGTCGGTGAGCGCGTGGACATCGTCACGCGCACCGAGCTTGATGCCCGGGGTGTTGAGCTGAGTCGCGCTGGCCACCATCGCGGCACAGCGCGCTGGCGACAGCGCTTCCTTCTTGAGCGCGGCGCTATACACACCTACGCCGAGCGGCTTGCCGAGAATGAGCACATCGTCGGGACGCGCCCCGGCGTTACGCTTCACGCGTGCCGGATCGACGATCCCGATCGCGACCAGACCGTAGATCGGCTCGACGGAATCGATCGTGTGCCCGCCGGCAACCGGGATGCCCGCTCGCGCGCATGCCGCCTGGCCGCCTTCGAGAATGCCGCGGATGGTGTCGAGCGGCAGCACGTTGATCGGCATCCCGCAGAGTGCGAGTGCGAACAGCGGCGTCGCGCCCATCGCGTAGACATCCGAGATCGCGTTGGTCGCCGCGATGGCGCCGAAATCGTGCGGATCGTCGACGATCGGCATGAAGAAATCCGTCGTCGCGACGATCGCCTGCCGGTCGCTGATGCGGTAGACGGCGGCGTCATCGGACGTCTCGATCCCGACGACCAGTTCCTTGGGCAGGATCGACTGCGCCGCGGCCCCGGCCAGGATCTGTCGCAACAGGCCGGGCGCGATCTTGCAGCCGCACCCGCCACCGTGGGCGAGCGAGGTCAGACGGGGCGTGGGGAGCGGGCGGTCAGGGGCGTTCATCGGGGGTCTTGCCGGGTAGGGGGTTTGCACGCCTTAGCCTGAACTCCGCCGGCAAGGCGCGGCCGGGGGCCTCTGGCGGCATCCACCACGGCTCCGGAATGGCGCGGCCTTGGCGAATCTTCCGCCTTGACATGGCGCCGAGCGCAAGCGCAATCTCGTGTACGGATTGTGGGACACAAGTCGCTCGACCGGCGTGCCTTTGAGCGCGCGCATGGTCGGGCAGGAGGAGATCCGCCATGGCCGCGACCCTACGTTCTGCCGCCCGCGACGCGGCACGCGACGCCGACAACGCTTCGCCGCGCGCATCGACCGCCAATTTCCTGATCAAGTTCGCCATCGGGTCGTTTGCCTCGTTGTGCGCCGTCTTTTTGCCGAAGATCATCGTGTTCCTGAAAAACGACGGTGGCGATCTCATTACAGTCTCGCCGACCTACATTATCGCCGGCGCCCTGTTCGCGTTCCTGGTCGGTGCGATCATCGCGATCTTCGAGTTTCGGACCCGCCGCACGCCCGGCCAGACCTTCATGGCGGCGCTAGGCATTCCGGCGCTCATCAGCGGGACGCTCAACACGGTCGGCACGGCGGACAATCTGGCCCTCAAGACGGAGCAGTTCCGGCAGCTGGCTCAGCTTACCGCCCAGACGGCGAACGTGCCGATCCTCGAGCAATCGGTGACGCTGCCGGCGCCCGGGAGCGACAAGCAGAGTGCCGTGTTCGAGCTCGTGTCCACGGCGATGGCGTCCGAGCCCGGGGCCATCCTTGTCGCGCAACAATCGGCGTACGGGGTCCAGGCGGTCAAACGCCAGTTTCTCGTCGTGGTGCACCAGTCTTCGACCCGGTCGGACGCCGACGCGCAGGCCAACGCACTTAAGCAACGCCTTCCCAATGTCACGGTCGTGCCGAGCGGGCGCACGTTCTACGTCGCCACGTCGAGCGTCCCGATGGGCGAGGTCGACGCCCTCCAGCAGGCGGTCAAGCTCCGGGAGGCGGGCCTCACGCCTTCGCTTCTGCCGGTGAGGAGCAATTGACCCGGATAACCATGGGTTTACTGCGGGTTTGACGGCGGCGACGATCGAGCCGCCGTGAACGTCGCATAAATCCAACGATCCAACCTGCCACTGGCACGGCCACTGCTTTCCACTGGAACGCGGCAGAGGTACGATCGCCCGCAGCGTACCGGTAAGCAAGCGTCGGCTTAAGCAAGCACGCAGGGAGCGTCGGCGCCACAAACACAAGGGTCCGGCCGCGCCATGCTGAGGAGAAGGTTTGAAGCCGACGGATATCGCGCATCCCGACTATTTCCATAAGGTCGTCGATTGTCAGTGGGCATGTCCGGCCCACACGCCCGTCCCCGAATACATCCGGTTGATCGCCGCGGGCCGGTACGGCGATGCGTATCTGATCAATTGGGAGTCGAACGTCTTTCCGGGCATTCTCGGGCGGACCTGTGACCGCCCGTGTGAGCCCGCATGTCGGCGTGGCCGCGTCGAGGAGGGATCGCCTGAGCATCGCAAGGCGGGCGCGCACCCCGAGCCGGTCGCGATCTGCCGCCTGAAGCGGGTCGCCGCGGATTTCAAGGACGACATCCGCCCGCGCCTTCCCAAGCCGGTGACGAAGAAGAACGGAAAGCGCATCGCGCTCGTTGGCGCCGGCCCGGCGTCGCTCACGGTCGCGCGCGATCTCGCGCCGCTCGGCTACGAGTGCGTCGTTTTCGACGGCGACGCGCAAGCCGGCGGGATGATGCGCACGCAGATCCCCAAGTTCCGCCTACCGGATCGCGTGATCGACGAGGAGGTGGGCTATATCCTGGACCTGGGCATCGAGTTGCGCGCCGGCGAGCGCATCGATTCGATGCGCTCCCTGCTGGGGCACGGCTTCGACGCGGTCTTCGTCGGCAGCGGTGCGCCGCGCGGCCGCGATCTCGACATCCCGGGACGGAAGGAAGCCGCGGCAAACATCCACATCGGCATCGACTGGCTCTCGTCGGTCTCGTTCGGCCACACGACGAAGATCGGCAAGCGCGTCGTCGTGCTGGGCGGCGGGAACACCGCGATGGATTGTTGCCGCAGTTCGCGGCGGTTGGGCGGCGATGACGTGCAGGTCGTCGTGCGCTCGGGCTTCGACGAGATGAAGGCGTCGCCGTGGGAGAAGGAAGACGCGATGCACGAGGGAATCCCGATCCACAACTACCTCGTGCCGAAGACCTTCACTCACGATCGCGGCCGGCTCACGGGGGTTGCCTTCGAAAAGGTACGGCCTGAAAAGGATGCGAAGGGCCGCCGTCAGCTGGTGCCCACGGGCGAGCCCGAAGTGCATTTCCCTTGTGACGACGTGCTCGTCGCCGTGGGGCAGGAAAACGCGTTCCCTTGGATCGAGCGCGACCTGGGCATCACCTTCGACGAGCACGACATGCCGGTCGTCGACAAGCAAACGATGGCGTCGTCGCTTCCGGGTGTCTATTTCGGCGGCGACGCGGCGTTCGGCCCGAAAAACATCATCTGGGCGGTCGCGCACGGTCACGACGTCGCGATTTCAATCGACCTCCAATGCCGCGGCGAGTCGATCACCAAGCGCCCGCCGCCGCACGTGAACCTCGTCTCGCAGAAGATGGGGATCCACGAGTGGAGCTACGACAACGCGATTCATCCCGACAAGCGCTATCGCGTGCCGCTCAAGGATACGGTGATCGCGCTCAAGGACATCCGCACGGAGGTCGAACTCGGGTTCGATCCGCGGCTTGCGTATTCGGAGGCGCAGCGGTGCCTGAATTGCGATGTTCAGACCGTGTTCACCGACAAGCTGTGCATCGAATGCGATGCCTGCGTCGACATCTGTCCGATGGACTGCATCACGTTTACCGCAAACGGCGACGAGACCGAATTGCGCACGCGACTCTCCGCGCCGGCGCTCAATCTGGTGCAGTCGCTGTACGTTTCCAGCCCGGTGAAGACCGGCCGCGTGATGGTGAAGGACGAGGACGTCTGCCTGCACTGCGGCCTGTGCGCGGAGCGCTGCCCGACCGGCGCGTGGGACATGCAGAAGTTCCTCCTCGACATGGCGTACGCGGACGACGGCTGCCGCAAGAAAACATTCGAGCTGCCCGGCTACGAGATCGCGACGGCGCCGGATTGATGCGATGAGCCTGGCGGCGAAAAAGCTCGAGCGGACGAACGACTTCGTCGTCAAGTTCGCGAACGTCAACGGCTCGGGGTCCGCGTCCGCGAACGGATTGTTTGCGCGCGCCATTTTGCGCATGGGCGTCCCGGTCGCGGCGCGCAACATCTTCCCATCGAACATCCAGGGCTTGCCGACGTGGTTCGAGGTGCGCGTCACCGAAACCGGGTGGCGCGGGCGCCGCGGCGGCGTCGACCTGATGGTCGCCATGAATCCGCAGACCTGGGAGAAGGACCTCGCCGAAGTCGAGGCGGGCGGGTACCTTTTCTACGATTCGTCGAAGCCGCTGCCGCCGTCCAAGTTTCGCGCGGACATCGAATCGATCGGGATGCCGCTGACCGCGATCTGCAACGCCGAGTACACCGACGCGCGCGAGCGGCAGCTCTTCAAGAACATCATCTATCTCGGCGCGCTCTCCGCACTGCTCGACATCGATCCGGCCGAGATCGAACGGCTCTTCACCGAGCAGTACAAGGGCAAGGAGAAGCTGCTGGAGCCGAATCGCAAGGCGCTGAAGCTCGGTCGCGATTACGCCTTTGCGCATTTCAAGTGCCCGATCGGGCTCAAGGTCGAGCGCCGCGATGCCGTCGGGAATCGGATCTTCATCGACGGCAACAGCGCGGCGGCGCTCGGCGCGGTCTACGGCGGCGCGACGGTCGCAGCGTGGTACCCGATTACGCCTTCGTCGTCGCTCGCCGAGGCGTTCATGCGCTGGTGCCGCAAGTTTCGCGTCGACAAGGCGTCCGGTCGCAAGCGTTACGCCATCGTGCAGGCCGAGGACGAGCTGGCTTCGATCGGCATGGTCATCGGCGCGGCGTGGAACGGCGCGCGTGCGTTCACTGCGACGTCGGGTCCCGGCATCTCGCTCATGCAGGAGTTCCTGGGGCTCGCGTATTTCGCCGAGATCCCGGCGGTGTTGTTCGACGTGCAACGCGGCAGCCCCTCGACCGGCATGCCGACGCGCACCCAGCAGGCCGATCTTGTCATCTGTGCGTACGCGTCGCACGGCGACACCAAGCACGTGCTGCTGTTCCCCGAGGATCCGACCGAGGCGTTCACGATGGGCGCACTCGCCTTCGACCTCGCGGACCGGCTGCAGACACCGATCTTCGTCATGCTGGATCTCGATATCGGCATGCAGGACTGGCTCACCGATCCCTTCGTCTGGGACGACGCGAAGCGCATGGACCGCGGCAAGGTGATGACCGCCGCGGAGCTCGACGCGGGGCGGGAGTTCGGTCGCTACCTCGACGTCGACGGCGACGGCATTGCCTATCGCACCTATCCTGGCACGCACGCCACCAAGGGCAGCTTCTTCACCCGGGGCACGACCAAGGATCGCTATGCGCGCTACACCGAGGAAGGACCGGCGTACGTCGACAATATGCAGCGGATGTTGCGCAAGTTCGAGACGGCGAAGGGCCTGGTGCCAAAGCCGGTCATCCAGCGCGCAGCCAAGTCGACTGACGCCGGTGTCATCTGGTTCGGCTCGACTGGCGCCGCGATGGCGGAAGCGCTCGCGCAGCTCGAGACGCAGGGCATCCACCTCGACCGGATGCGCATCCGCGGCTTTCCTTTCGCCGACGAGATTCCCGAATTCATCGAAGCCCATCAGCATGTCTTCGTCGTCGAGCAGAATCGCGACGCGCAGCTCAAGCTGCTGCTCACGCACGAGTGCGGCATTTCACCCGAGAAGCTGACGTCGATCCTGCACTACGACGGCACGCCGATCACCGAGCGCTTCATCACGCGCGAGATCGCCGAGAAGGCGCAGTTGTTCAATGTCACGCCGATCAGGCGCAAGAAAACCGGCAACCGATAAACGATGACCTACCTCGCCAAACCGAAGCTCCACCATCCCGATCTGCCGAAGAACGCGCTCGGATTCACGCGCCGCGACTACGAGGGCGCGATCTCCACCTTGTGCGCCGGCTGCGGTCACGATTCGATCTCGGCGGGGATCATTCAGGCATTCTTCGAGCTCGACATTCCGCCACATCGCGTGGCGAAGCTCTCCGGCATCGGCTGCTCGTCAAAGACGCCGACTTACTTTCTCGGCAACTCGCATGGCTTCAATAGCGTCCACGGCCGGATGCCTTCGGTATTGACCGGTGCCGCGCTCGCGAATCGGGACTTGATCTATCTGGGTGTTTCCGGCGACGGCGATTCGGCGTCGATCGGCCTCGGCCAGTTCGCGCACGTCATGCGCCGAGGCGTGAACATGGTCTACATCGTCGAGAACAACGGCGTGTACGGTTTGACCAAAGGACAGTTCTCGGCGACCGCCGACCGCGGCAGCAAGTCGAAGCGCGGCGCCGTCAACAGCGACGAGCCGATCGATCTCGTGCTGCTCGCCCTCACGCTGGGCGCGACGTTTGTCGCGCGGAGTTTCTCCGGTGACAAGGAGCAGCTCGTGCCGCTGATCCGCGCCGCCGTTGCGCATCGCGGCGCGGCGTTCATCGACGTGATCAGCCCATGCGTCGCGTTCAACAACCATCCGGGCTCGACCAAGAGCTACGACTACGTGCGCGAGCACAACGACGCGGTCAACCGGCTCGACTTCATGACGCCGCGCGAGCCGATTACGACCGACTATCCGCCGGGCAGCATTCGTGAGCTCGTACTGCACGATGGGGGCGTGCTGCGCCTTCGCAAGCTGCACGCGGATTACGATCCGTCCGACCGCGTCGGGGCGATGGCGTATCTCGAGCAGCGCCGCGCGCAGGGCGAGGTCGTCACCGGGCTGCTCTATGTCCAACCCGACAGCAGCGACATGCACGCCGCGCTCGAGACCGTCGAACAGCCGCTCAACGTGCTCGCCGACGCCGACCTCGTCCCGGGGAATGCGGCGCTCGACGGCGTGAACGCGTCGCTGCGCTGACGTCGCCGCACGTCACCTCCTGCGCCGCCGGGGCTCCTGGCGCGCGTACCTTGTGGCGCTAGAATTCGGGGATGCGCCGCACCGCACTCATCCTCTTCGGCTCGGTTGCCGGGCTGTTCCTGCTGATCGTCATCGGCGCGGCGATCGCGGTCGCGACTGTCGATCCGAATCGATTGCTCGACCCGGTCCGTGCGCGCATCAAGGCGGCAACGGGCCGCGACCTCGCGCTCAACGGCAAGATCAGCATCAAACCGTCGCTCACACCGACGCTTACTATCGATGACGTGAGCTTCGGCAACGCGCCCTGGGCCCACACGCCGCAGCTCGCGACCGTCAAGCAGGTCGAAGTGCAGGTGGCGCTCGTGCCGCTGCTTCAACGCCGCTACGAGGTCGAGCACGTGACGCTGGTCGAGCCCCATATCACCCTCGAAAGCGACAAGCAGGGACGCGGGAATTGGGAATTCGGCGGGTCTGGGACCCCCGGTTCGGCGCCGACCGGCGCCGCGGGCCCGGTGATTCCCGCGTTGGGTCTCGGTGCGCTGACGATTCGCGACGGGACGCTCACCTACCTCGATGACGCGACCGGGAAGACAACGACGGTCGCGATCGAGACCTTCACCGTGCATGCGCGAAGCGGCGAGGCGCCGGTCGATGCGCAATTCCGCGGGAAGATCGACGACGTGCCGGTGGCGATCAATGGCAACTTCGGCCCGCTCGATCAGCTTCGCACGCGTCGCTGGCCATATCCGGTCGCCGTCAAGGGCCAGGTCGAAGGCAAGGACGTCGACGTTGCGACCAAGGTGACGAGTGCGGACGGCAAACTGCGCCTCGACGAGCTCAACGCGAAGTTCGGGGCGTCGAGTGTGACCGGGTCGGTGGTCGTCACGACCGGCGGCGGGCGGCCGCGCTACGAGATCGTTCTGCACTACCCGTTGCTCGCGCTCGACGACGCCCCGCTCGCGGCTGCCGCGGCTCCAGTGAAGCCCGCTGCCGCGCCGCCCACTTCGCACTATCTGATTCCGGATCACCCGGTTCCGTTGAGCGCACTGCGCGATGCCGATGCGCAAGGCGAGATCCGGATCGATCGCCTGCGCGTGCGGCCGAACCTCGAGTTCACCGCCCTCGACGTCAAGTTCCAGCTGCAAGGTGGCAAGCTCGAAGCGCCGGACGTGCAGGGCTCAGGTTTCGGTGGAACGTTGCGTGGCCGCATTACAGTCAACGCGACAAACGCGGCGTCGCCGTCAATCGTCACCCGTTTCGAGGCCCGTGATCTCAACCTCGCCGCGATTCTCGCCGCGCAAGGCGTGTCGCGCGACTTGAGCGGCGGCAAGACGCGCGCGGCCGTCGATTTGTCGATGCACGGATCGTCGCCGCATCAGTGGGCCAGCACGGCGACGGGGAGCCTGCTGATGGTGGTCGGCCCGGCCAAGCTCAGCAATACCAAGCTCGACCTTTCGTCGTGGCTCGATCAGCTCGGCGGGGCGATCAATCCGTTTCGCCAGAGCGACCCGACAACCGATCTCACCTGCGCCGTCGTCCGCCTGCCGCTCACCGGCGGCATTGCGCAGGTCGACCGCTCGATTGCCGCGGAGACGACGAAGTTTGCAGCGTCCGCAAGCGGCACGCTCGATTTCCGCAATGAGACGCTCGATCTCGTGCTGCATCCACAGATTCGGCAGGGTATAGCGATCCCACTGACGCAGGTCGCGGACCTGGTGCGTTTTCGCGGGCCGTTCGAGAAACCGCAAGTGACGATCGACGCCGTGCGGAGCGCCGAGACGGTGGCGCGCATCGGGGCGGCGATAGGAACGAGTGGACTCTCGATTCTCGGCGAAAGCCTGTTCAACGCGACGAAAGTCGAGGGCGCCGGTGCGTGCGCCGTCGCGCTGAATCCGCGTGCGGCGGCGAACCAGGCAAGCTCCGGCACGACGAATGCGAGCCCCGCCAGCATCCCTGCCGACCTTGGCAAGGCGCTCGGCGATTTCTTCAAACACTAATTCAAAAATCGACTGGCCGCTCGATCACGCTTCGAGTATCGCCTCCAGCCGAAAACGGCCGATGCGCGCGACTTGCGTCAGCGCCTCGGCGAATTCCGTCGGCCGATCGTTATCGATGCGTCGCGCGAATTCACGCAGGATGCCGGCTCGATCGAACCCCTTCACCGCGAGAATGAACGGGAATCCGAACGTCGCGCTGTAGCGGGCATTCAAGTCGTGGAGACGAGCGTACTCGGCGGGCGAGCAGCGATCGAGACCGGCGCCTTGCTGCTCATGCGTCGAATCGGCGGTCAGCTTGCGACGGATCGCCGCGCGCCCGGCGAGCTCGGGATGCGCGCGCAGCAGGGCGAGCTTCTCGCTTTCGCTCGCGCGCTCCACGATGGCCACCATCGCGCCGTGCAGCGCGTCGATCGAGGAGAAAGGCCGTGCGTCGAACGCGCGGTCTGCAACCCACGGCGAATGCTCGAAGACGCCGCCCAGCCGGTGCAAGAACTCGCTGCGATCGAGCGCATTGAGCTCGGCGAGGGTCACGATGGTCGAGCAGCCTGAGGGAAATGCGCGATCCAGTGCCGCGCAATGTCGATGCGCTTCGCGACCCAAACCGACTCGTGCTTCGCGATGTGGTCGAGAAAACGCGTGAGGGCGGCGAACCGCGCCGGCCGTCCGGCGAGGCGGCAGTGGAGCCCGACGGACAGCATCTTGGGCGCATTCAGACCCTGCGGATCGCCTTCCGCGTAGAGGACGTCGAACGCGTCCTTGAGATAGGCGAAGAATTGCTCGCCGCTGTTGAAGCCCTGCGGCGTCGCGAACCGCATGTCATTGGTATCGAGCGTGTACGGCACGATCAATAACGGCGACGTTCCATTCCCGCTGCGCACGTCCGTCCAATACGGCAGATCGTCCGCGTAGCTGTCGGCGCTGTACACGAAGCCGCCGTGCTCGACGAGCAGTCTGCGCGTGTTCGGGCTGTCGCGTCCGGTGTACCACCCTTCTGGCGTGCGGCCGGTGAGGCGCTTCAACTCGGCGACCGCCTGCGCGATGTGCTCACGCTCGATGTCCTCGCCGATCGTCTGGTAGGACATCCAGCGCAAGCCGTGCGACGCGATCTCGTGCCCGTCGCTCAGAAACGTGTCCACCACCGCCGGATTGCGCGCCAGCGCGGTCGCGACACCGAAGATGGTGAGCGGCAGCCGGCGCTCGCGGAACAGACGGAGGATCCGCCACACACCTGCGCGCGATCCGTATTCGTACAGCGACTCCATCGACATGTGCCGGTCCGCGAACGGCGCCGCCCCGACGATCTCCGACAGAAACGTCTCGGACATCGCGTCGCCGTGCAGCACGCTCATCTCGCCGCCTTCCTCGTAATTGAGCACGAACTGGACGGCGATGCGCGCGTTGCCGGGCCAGCGCGGGTGCGGGGGATTCGGCCCGTAACCCACCAGGTCGCGCGGATACGGCGCGGTATCGTCAATTGTCATTTGGATACGAAGGACGCGGGCACGCGCGGTCGGTTTCGCGCAAGCATTTCCGGGCGTTCGAGGAAGCGGGCACAATGATGGCGTATCGGCGCATCGTTTGTCGAGATTTGCGCGCCGGATGTTCGAGGCGCCGTTCATCAACGAGCGAGGGGTCTTCGGATGGGACGATTGACGACGCACGTGCTCGACACCGCGCACGGCAAACCCGCTATCGGCATGCGCGTGGCGCTTTTTCGCCGCGACGGCGAGCATCACGTGCTCGTTCGCGAGACACGCACGAATGCTGATGGCCGTTGTGACAGCGCATTGCTCGAAGGCCACGCGTTAACGGCAGGACGCTGGCGTCTCGCGTTTAGCGTCGGCGCGTACTTCGCCGAGCAGGGCGCGCTGCTGCCCGATCCACCGTTTCTGGACGAAGTCGTGCTCGATTTCGGCATCGCGGACGCGAACGCTCATTATCACGTCCCGCTGCTGGTATCGCCCTGGAGCTATAGCACCTACCGGGGAAGCTGAAGCCGCGTCGCGATGGAAGCCTACGCCAACGAATGGATCCAGCTCCTGCTCCGCTGGATCCACTTGATCACCGGTATCGCGTGGATCGGCGCGTCGTTCTACTTCGTCTTCCTGGACTTGAGCCTCCTGCCGCCGAAGCGCAAGGAAGACGCGGACGAGGGTGTGAGCGGCGAGTTGTGGGCGATCCACGGCGGCGGCTTCTATCACGCGATGAAGTATCGGGTCGCGCCACCGACGCTGCCCTTGCCGCTGCACTGGTTCAAATGGGAAGCGTATTCGACGTGGCTTTCCGGCTTTGCCCTGTTCGTGGTCATGTATTGGTGGCATGCCGACCTCTACATGATCGATCGCGGCGTGGCCGACATCGCGCCGTGGCAGGCCATCGCGATCAGCGCCGCACTGCTCGTCCTGGGGTGGATCGTCTACGACCAGTTGTGCAAGCGGCTGGGTCTGGAACGCGAGCGACTCCTCGCGATCCTGCTGGTGATCTTCTTCGCACTGGTTGCGTGGGCGCTGTCGCACGTCTTCTCCGGGCGTGCCCTGTACCTGCAGATCGGCGCGATGCTGGGGACGATCATGGCGTGGAACGTGTACTTCGTGATCATCCCGTCGCAACGCAAACTTGTCGAGGCGAAAGAGCGGGGGATCGCGCCCGATCCCGTTTACGGACTGCGTGGCAAACAGCGCTCGGTGCACAACAACTACTTCACGCTGCCCGTGCTGTTCATCATGATCAGCAACCATTATCCGATCGCCTTCGGCCATCCGTACGCCTGGCTCGTGCTGCTGGCGATTGCGCTGCTTGCCGCGTACGTCCGCCACTTCTTCAACCTGCGGCACACCGGCCGGACGGTTTGGGCGATTCCGATCTCGGCCGCGCTCGGGGCGCTCGTGCTGGCGATCGCGATTGCGCCGCGCGCACCCGAGCCGAAGGCGGCGCCGGAGTTCGCGGTCGTGCAGTCGATCATCCATGCGCGCTGCACCGGCTGCCACGCCGAGAAGCCGACGCAAGTCGGATTCGCCGTCGCCCCGAAGAATCTCCTGCTCGATACGCCGGAGCGCATCCGCGCGAATGCGCAGAAAATCCGGGAGCAGGCCGTCGCCACGAAGACCATGCCGATCGGGAACCTGACCGGCATGACCGACGAGGAGCGCGCAACGCTCGGTGCATGGATCGCGGGCGGTGCGCATTAGATGCTCCGGAACTCCGAGTGCGTGCGCGCGATCTGCGGCACGCCGGATCGATCGACGTGGACCTTCCGGTGCTCCGTTCTAGAGCAGGCGCTGCTGGCGCGGTAACGCCTCCTGTTCGTCTTCGATCGTGTGCTCGGGCGCCGGCGCGTCCTGCGGCTTGCGCTCCTCGCTGTACTCGATCAGGGTCGCGTCGTCGTTGCGAACGGCGTTGACGCGAGTCGAGACGGGGTAGACCACCATCGCCTCCCCGGGATACGGTTTGAGCAGATCGTCGACCTGGTCATCCGCGGGATCGAGCCAGCGCTCGTAGTCGTCCGGGGGCACGATCACCGGCATGCGGTCGTGCGCATCGCGCAACAACGCATTGGCTTCGGTCGTGAGGATTGTGCAGGTGTCGAGCACCTCGCCTTCGCGCGACAGCCAGCGCTCGTAAAGGCCGGCGAATCCGAGCACCGCATCGTTCTTGAGGCCGACGTGCAGGGGTTGCTTGCCCCACGGCATCGGCTTCCATTCGTAGAAGCCGTTGGCGGGCACGAGGCAGCGGTGCCGCCGGAACGCATTCTGGAAGGCCGACCGCACGCGCGCGGTCTCGGATCGAGCGTTGATCATCCGGCTGCCGATCGAGGGGTCGCGCGCGCGCCGGGGTACCAATCCCCAGCGCACTTGCACGAGTTCGCGCTCGCCGGCCGCGTTCAGCCGAACGATGGGGACATCCTGCATCGGCGCGATGTTGTAGCGCGGATGGATGTCGGGTGGATGCTGAAGCCCGAAGGCCAGCGCGATCGCAGCGGGATGGGTGTGCAGCTCGTAGCGGCCACACATGGAGATGGCCCTAGCTATCCGGAGTAGGCGAGGTCGGCATCACGAGCAGACGCCGTGCAGTCTTCGCGACCTGCAGCGTGTCCCAGTACGCGTAGCTGCCGACGGCGGCCGCGCCGAGCACGGGAACCCAGCGGCTCGCGGTCGTGCCCGCAATCCGCTGCGTGACCGACAATCCGACGCTCCCGAGCATGCTGCGCAGCGCACCGTGCGACACCTGTTGCACGATGAAGCGCTGGCCCGCGCGCACCGCGACATCGCGAAGTACGTGACTCGCCGTATGCCGGAACAGGCAGTACAGCATGTGCACGCGCGTCAACTCGGCGCTACGACCATAGAGCGCGAAGATGTCGGAGACCATCTGCCGCTGCGTTTGCCAGATAAGGTAGATGTCCGGTAGCACCGTCAGCATGCCGAGCGGTCCCGGTGGCAGCGCGAGCGACGCCGAAAGCACGGCGGCGTGGCGCGCCGCGCGCTGCGCGATCAACGCCGCTTCCCGGTCGGGATGTTCGACGGCCCGCGTGCGCGGCGCCGGCACGTTCGTGATGACGCGCTCGATGACGCCGGTCACCTCGCGGGTGCCGGCGTCGTTGGGGGCATCGGGCGAGGGGACAGCGCCGGCGGCCGCGGACGAACTCATACGGAACGATCTCGGTAAGTGAAATTTGCCGCGCATAGTCTACGCTTCCTCGGCATCGGCGCCCGGCGCCGGCCGGTCGCGATCGAAGGTGCGGCCGCGAACGCTACAATGCAACGACACCGGGCCGGCAATGACGTTCGGACGTTTCGAAGCTCGGAGCCTGTGCCCCCTTTTCACTTTCATCGTTTCTCTCCATCCGCGGCATGCGCGTATTCGGTTTCGCCGGCTGGTCCGGCAGCGGCAAGACGACGCTGATCGAGCGTCTGATTCCCGAGCTCACCCGGGGTGGCCTGGTCGTGTCACTCGTGAAGCACGCACATCATGAGTTCGACATCGACCAGCCCGGGAAGGATTCCTACCGCCACCGTCACGCCGGATGTACGGAAGTCCTCGTGAGCTCGAGCCGAAGGTTCGCACTGATCCACGAGTTGCGTGGCGCTTCCGAGCTCACGCTTGCGCAAGCGCTGTCACGACTGTCGGCGTGCGACCTCGTACTGGTCGAAGGCTACAAAGCGGCCCCGATCCCCAAGCTCGAGGTCTGGCGCGAGACCGTGGGCAAGGCGCTCCTGCATCCGGACGATTCGCACATCGTCGCGATTGCGACGGATGCGCCGGAGCGCCTCGCAACGGCGCTGCCGAAGTTCTCCCTCGACGCTGTTGCCGAAATGGCCTCGTTCATCGTCGACCACGCAGGGCGCCCGCCGATTGTCGATTGACTTCGATCGGCCATCCGAGTAGCTTGAACTCGCTGGGGCACCATGCGGACCAAAGAGGACTTTGGGCCGGGGCGCGACAGGGCGCGCGAACGCTTAGGGGAGCGGGATGCCTCAGATGGAAAACGCGTTGAAACAGTCACTTACGTTGGCGATCGCCATCGTCATCGGAGCCGCCACGGTCCCTCCTGCCGCGGCTCAGGAATCCGCTCAGGCTCGATCCGAACCTGGTTTCTACGGGGGCGTCGGTCTGCGCCAAAGCGGCAAGGAATCGCTGGGGGTGAGCTTCGGCCACCTGACGTCGGTCTGGGGGAAGTTTGCGAGCCCCACCGTCGATGAAACCGCGTCGACGTCCCGAACGCTGTTTTTCGGCGGCTATCGCTGGCGAAGCGATGTCGCCGTCGAGGCAGCGTTTGCAACGACCGATCGGCTGATCTTCCAGCCGGCCGACACGGGTGTGCGCCGCGGGGTCGGGCTCTCATTCACGCCGCTCGCGGAAGCCACGCCGCGGCGCTGGAATGCCGATCTGTACACCAGCTGGTCGCTCAAACCCTCCCTCGCGCTTTACGGCCGTTTGGGCTACGCGCAATCCGAGGCGCTGCCCACTTACCTGCTGGCAACACTGCCGGCGGAGCCGCGGCGCACGCGCGACGGCGTGAACTACGGGCTCGGCTTGCGCTATGACTTCTCGCCCGCCCTTGGGTTGCGGCTCGAGTATGCGCGGTTCACGCGCTTCGCAGGCGAGTCGCTGAGCGGCTTCCTGCCGGATTCCGATCAGGTACAGCTCGGGCTTCAATTCCGGTTCTGACGTCGGGGAGTGTTTTCGTACAATACGAACGCCGGGGAGTGCCCGGCGTTTTGCTTCCTGAAGATGCGCGACTCCTCATCCACCGAAACCAATGTCCGCGTCGTCTATCTCGCGCGCCTGCGCGAGGCGTTCGCGTCCGCGGGCGAGACGCTCGACGTCGCCGCGGACACGAGCGTCGGCGCGCTGCTTGATCGCTTGCGCGGACGCGGCGGAGCATTCGCGGTCGAGCTGGCACCGGGGCGCGCGTACCGCGTCGCGGTCAATCATGTGCTGAGCGGTCCGGAAACGATCGTCCGTGCGGGCGACGAAGTCGCGGTATTTCCGCCCGTCACGGGTGGGTGACTCTGTGCCGGTGCGAATTCAAACCGCCGACTTCGACATTGCTTCCGAAGTCGCCGCGTTGCGCGCGGCCGACGCGCGCGTCGGCGCGGTTGCGAGCTTCATCGGCACGGTTCGCGACGTCAACGACGACGCTGCGATCCGCAAGCTCACGCTCGAGCACTATCCCGGGATGACGGAGAAGGCGCTCGAGGCCATCGTCGCCGAGGCGAAGGCGCGCTTCCCGATCTACGACGCGCTCGTCGTTCATCGTGTCGGCGAGCTGAAGCCGCAGGATCAGATCGTGCTCGTAGTCGTGACCAGCGCGCATCGTGCGGACGCTTTCGACGCCTGCCGCTTTCTCATGGACTATCTCAAGACCCGCGCGCCGTTCTGGAAGAAGGAAGCCACACCGCAGGGCGAACGCTGGGTCGAGGCCCGCGCGAGTGACGATGAAGCCGCGGCGCGCTGGTAACGCGCGTCTACGCAGGATTCCGCGGTTTTCGTGCGCGGCTTGCCCTTGACCGGCTGCGGCTTATCACCCGAAGATTCGAAGCTCCTTTGCGCGACCAGCCGCGCGTCACCCAAGGCGAGGACCGTGCCGGCGACGGCGCTCATTGCGATCGACTGGGGAACCAGCGCCGCGCGTGGCTACCGGATGAGCACCGCCGGCGACATCCTCGACGAGCGCAGCGCCCCGCTGGGCATTCAATCGGTGCGTGCCGGCGGCTATCCTGCGGCGCTCGCAAGCCTGATCGACGACTGGCGAGCCGACGAGGCGCCGCTCATCGCGTGCGGCATGGTCGGGAGCCGGCAGGGCTGGGTCGAGGCGCCTTATCTTGCGTGCCCCGCTTCTTTGCGGGCGCTGGCCGGCGCGGTCCTCCACGTCGACAGCGTTCCCCTCGCGATCGTGCCGGGGCTCATCACGCGCGATGCCGCGGACGTTCCCGATGTCATGCGCGGCGAGGAAACCCAGCTCGTCGGATCGATCGCAGAGACCGAGGAGCGCGTACTCGCGGTGCTCCCCGGGACGCACAGCAAATGGGCACGCGTCGAACGCGGCACGGTGGTCGATTTCGCCACTTTCATGACGGGCGAACTCTACGCCGTGCTGCTCGAGCACAGCATCCTCGGGAGGATGGTGGAGCGCGCGACGACGGGCGTCCCGAACGAAGCGTTCGACCGCGGCTCCACGCGCGGCTTGGGCGCCGGAGGGCTTACGCACGATTTGTTTGGTGCGCGCACCCTCGCGTTGACGCGGGAGATCGCGCCCGGCGAGATCGGCGAGTGGCTGTCGGGGCTCTTGATTGGACGCGAGATCCGCCATGCGCGAGCGTGGGCTTTTCGCGCCGGCATGGACGCTTCACGCGTGCGTGTCATCGGCAGTGCCGCGCTCACCGACCGCTACGTCCGCGCGCTGGAGCGCGCTGACGTTGTGGTCGAGCGCGGACGCGATCACGCCGCCGCGCACGGGCTGTGGCAGATCGCATTCACCGCGGGATTGCTCCACTGAACGGAAATCCGATGAAGCTGGCCGATTTTCTGACACCACTTCCGCTGATCGCGGTCCTGCGCGGCATCACGCCGGAAGAGATCGACGCCGTCGCCGACGCGCTTACCGCCGAGGGCTTCCGCATTCTCGAGGTGCCGCTCAATTCGCCGCGGCCGTTCGAGTCGATCCGCAGGCTCGCCGCGCGTTGCGGCGACCGCTGCCTCGTCGGTGCGGGAACCGTGATCGATGCGCTGGACATCCCGCGCGTCCTCGATGCGCGCGGGCGGGTCATCGTGATGCCGCATGGGGATACCGAAGTCGTTCGCGCGGCAAAGGCGCGCGACATGTTGTGCATACCCGGCGTGGCGACGCCGACCGAGGCGTTTGCCGCACTCGCCGCGGGCGCGGATGGACTCAAGATGTTCCCGGCCGAAGCGCTCCCGCCGGCCGCCCTCAGAGCGTGGCGCGCGGTGCTGCCTCGTGACACGCCGGTGTTCGCGGTCGGCGGCATCAAGCCCGACAACATGGCGCCGTACTGGACCGCCGGCGCCAGCGGATTCGGCACCGGGTCGAATCTCTACCAACCGGGTACGGACCCGCAGCAGGTGCGCAAAGTCGCAGCCGCGTATGCCGCGGCGGTTCGCGCCTTGCCTGGGCGCTGAACCATGACGGGAGCGATCATGCCCGACGTGGTTGCGCTCGGCGAAGCGCTCGTCGAATTCAACCAGACGCGCGCGAGCGACCCGGACGCGTACCTCAAGGGGTACGGGGGCGACACCTCGAACGCGGCCATCGCCGCCGCGCGCCTTGGCGCGCGTGTCGGCTACGTCACGCGCGTCGGTGACGACGCCTTCGGGCGCGAGCTGCTCGCGCTATGGGAGGACGAGCGCGTCGACACGCGCGGCGTCGCCGTCGATCGCGATGCGCCGACCGGCGTGTACTTCGTCTCCCACGGACCGCGCGGTCACGAGTTCTCGTATCTTCGAAAGGGATCGGCGGCCTCGGGCATGTCACCCGCGACGCTGCCCCTCGAGCTCATTAGCGCAGCGAAAGTACTCCACGTTTCCGGCATCAGTGAGGCGATTTCGGAGACCGCGTGCGACGCGTGTCTTGCGGCGATGGCCGCTGCCCGCGAGGCGCGGGTCAAAGTCTCGTACGACACGAATCTGCGCCTCAAGCTGTGGCCGCTCGCGCGAGCGCGCGCCGTGATTCGCGCCAGCATCGCCCTGTGCGACTGGGTGGTGCCGAGCCGCGACGACGCCGCACTGCTCTTCGAGCGCGAGGACATCGACGACATCGTCGATGCCTGTCACGCGCTGGGGGCGCCGCTTGTCGCACTCAAGCTTGGGGCAGACGGCTGCGTCGTGTCGGATGGAAAGCGCCGCGAGCGCATCGCAGCGTACGCGGTGAAAACGGTCGACGCGACCGGCGCCGGCGACTGTTTTGCGGGTGCGTTTGCGACGCGACTGGTCGAAGGTGACGACCCGTTCGTCGCGGCGCGCTACGCCAATGCGGCAGCGGCGCTGGCGACGACCGGTTTCGGGGCTGTCGCACCGTTGCCGCGCGATGCTGACGTGCGTTCGCTGATCGCGCGTGAACAAACCGCTGCTAAAGCCTGATCGGACAGCGCTTTCGGCGCTTGCTGGCAATTTGCGGACAGCCGTCGGCGCGGTTCGGCACGCAAAAAGATTGCCGACGGAAACGAATTCCGTTGCGCAGCAGAATGAAACCGCGCGAATTGCGGGCTATCATCGCGCCTTCCTCGAACCGCGCTGCGACGAAAGGGCGAGCTCGAAAGCGAGCCCGTGACGTCGCCTCCATCAAGAAAAGCGCGGACGTTGCTCACGCGTTAACGCTCACGTCTCTTTGGGGGGATGGATGGCGCTCAACACGGCGATTCGGCATTTGAAGAAGGGCGACTGGGAGAAGGCGCACCAGATCGTCCAGAACGATCCCTCCGAGATGGGGTGCTGGGCGCACGGGATCGTGCACATGCTGGAGGGCGATCTCGGCAACGCGCGCTACTGGTATCGGCGCGCGCACCGTCCCTTTCCGAGGGCGCACGACGCAAGCGTCGAAATCGACGCGCTCGTGGCGACGATGAAGCGGCAAGCGGAGAACGAGAAAGCGGAGAGCAACGGCAACGGCCAGGGCTGATTCAGCGGCGTCGGTTCGCGGCGCGAATTTAATCCTGCGGCGGGCGGCGCTGCGGCCGGACGCAAAGACAGTACGGGTGCGTAACGAAGCCGAGCGCGCGAAATGATCGCCCTCGACGTTCCCGGGTTCGGAACGCTGCACATTGCGCACGTGGTCTGCGATTTCAACGGGACACTGGCGTGCGACGGCCGCCTGATCCGCGGCGCCGCGATGCGGCTGAAAGCGCTTGCGCGGCACGCGAAGATCCACGTTCTCACCGCCGACACTTTCGGCACGGCGCGCGTCGCGCTGGCGCGCATTCCCTGCGACGTCCACATCCTCGGCCCTCGCCACCAATCGGCGGCGAAGCGGGCCTTCGTTCAGTCACTTGGCGCCAAGAACGTCGCCGCCATCGGCAACGGCCGCAACGACCGGGGCATGCTCGCGGTCGCCGCGCTATCGATTGCGGTCTGCGGCCCCGAGGGGATCGCGCGCGAAGCGGTCGAAAGCGCCGATATACTCGTGCCCACCATTGGCCATGGGCTCGATCTATTGCGTAGGCCGCGGCGCCTCACGGCCACGCTGCGGGACTGAATCCGCGCGGGCGTGACCGCCCGCCTCGGGAGAGCGTGCATGCTGTCATTCGGCGGCTTCTTTGCAGTGGGCGCGGGCGCGGCCGTCGGTGCGTGGCTGCGCTGGTTCCTGAGCATCATCCTGAATCCGGTATTTCCCACGCTCCCGCTCGGCACTCTGGCGTCCAACCTCATCGGCGGCCTATTGATGGGCGTCGCGATGGAACTCATCACGCGCCACACCTCGATGTCACCCGAGGCGCGGCTGCTGATGACGACGGGATTCCTAGGCGGGCTGACCACGTTCTCGACGTTCTCGGGAGAGATCACGACGCTGCTGCTGCGTCGCGAGCTTCTGTGGAGTGCGCTCGGCATCGGCGCGCACGTCGTCGGATCGGTCGTGCTGACGATCGTAGGCATCCTGCTCACGCGTGCGCTGTTCGCATGGCTCGCTCAGTGAATGCCGGTTGATCATGCCGCAGCCCGCACCGGCGGAACGCGCTGTCCGGAGGACCATCGAATGAAAGGGACGCTGCTGCGCTTTTACGTGCACGAGAATCGCAAGCACGAGCACATCCTGCTCTACGAATGGTTGCTCGAGCGCGCTCGCAAGATGGGCATCCACGGCGGGTCGGCGTTCCGGGCGATCGCAGGCTTCGGGCGCCACGGTGTGCTGCATGAGGAGCACTTCTTCGAGCTCGCGGGCGACTTCACGGTGGAGATCGATTTTGCGGTTTCGGACGAGGAGGCGGCAGCGATCCTCGACCTGATCCGGCGCGAAGGCATCACGATCTTCTACGTCCGCATCCCGATCGAATTCGGCGCCATCGAAGGCAAGCATTGAGGCTCCGCGCGCCTGGCAGCGACCGAACGCTGCGCGATGCGCTAGACTTTCCGCCCCACTTTACCCGCACCCAGCGAGACCGACATGGCCTACGCCATCCGCATCGAGCAACCCGGCGGTCCCGAAGTCATGAAGTACATCGAAGTCGAAGTGCCCGCACCTGGCCCCGGCGAAGTGCGCGTGCGCCAAAAGGCGATCGGCGTCAACTACATCGACACCTACCATCGCAGCGGCCTCTATCCGCTGCCGATGCCGTCGGGCATCGGCACGGAAGGCGCCGGCACGGTCGAGGCGGTGGGCCAGGGCGTCGATGGGTTGAAGCCCGGCGATCGCGTCGCGTATTGCACCTCGCCGGTTGGCTCGTACAGCACCGAGCGCGACGTTCCTGCGGACAAGCTCGTCAAGCTGCCAGCGGGTATCGACGAAGCGATGGCGGCCTCGATGATGTTGAAGGGATTGACCGTTCAATATCTTTTTCGCCAGACGTTTCCGCTCAAAGGCGGCGAGACGATCCTGTTCCACGCGGCGGCGGGCGGTGTCGGTTTGATCGCGTGCCAATGGGCGCGGGCGCTCGGGGTCACGATGATCGGCACCGTCGGATCCGATGCGAAAGCCGAGCTTGCGAAGGCGCACGGCTGCGCCTACACAATCGTCTACACGCGGGAGAATTTCGTCGATCGCGTGAAGGAGCTGACCGGCGGCAAGGGGGTGCCGGTCGTTTATGACGGGATCGGCAAGGACACGTTTCCGGCGTCGCTCGATTGCTTGCAGCCGCGCGGCCTGTTCGTGAGCTACGGCAGCGCATCGGGTCCGATCGCCGCGTTCAACCTCGGCATCCTCGGACAGAAGGGCTCGCTCTACGTGACGCGCCCGACGTTGTTCACGTATTCGGCAGGTCGTGCAGCGCTGAACGCGATGGCCGACGAGTTGTTCTCGCTCGTGCTTGCGGGCAAGATCAAGACCGGACCGAGCCAGTCGTTGCCGCTGAAGGACGCGGCCGCCGCGCATCGTGCGCTGGAATCACGCAGCACGACGGGAGCGACCATTCTGATTCCGTAGCGGGAAGCTCGAGTCGTCACGCGCGAGCGGTGCGATTCAAAAGCTCCCGCGCAGCATCGGGCAGCTCCGACGCGCCGACACCGACCGGTCCGATCCCGTGCGCGACGAGATGATCCGCGGCAGCGCCGTGCAGGCACACCGCAATGCGCAACGCCGTCTTCGCGTCGATGCGTTGTGCAACGAGGGCGCCCAGCATCCCCGCGAGCACATCGCCACTGCCGGCGGACGCGAGCGTGGGACTGCCGGTCGCATTGATGTCGAAGCTGCCGTCGGGGTGCGCGAGGACGCTGCCGTTGCCTTTCAACACGACATGCCCCTGAAACGACTTCGATAACGACAGCGCAGCCGCGAGCCGGTCCGCCTCGACGTCGCGGGTGTCGCAACCGAGCAATCGCGCCGCCTCCGTCGGGTGGGGGGTCAGAAGCGTAGGCGCGCTTCGTTTTGCAAGTCCCTCCCGTAGTCCGGGGTCGCTCGCGAGCAGGTTGATTGCATCGGCGTCGATCACCAATGGCACATTCGCACGCGTGGCACGATGCACAAGCGCGAGCGCGTCCGCGTCCTGCCCGAGACCGGGTCCGCAGACGAGCGCCGTCGCGCCATCGAACACCTGATCCGCGCGACGCAGCATCAGTTCAGGCGCCCCGAAATCGACCTTCGGAGCGTCCGCCGCGACGAAGCCGACCCAGACCTTGCCGGCCCCGAGGCGCATCGCCGCACGGCCGGCGAGAAGCGGTGCGCCCACCATCCCGTGCGCGCCGCCGACGATACCCAGCGTTCCGAAGCTGCCTTTGTGCACGCGGCGCTCGCGTCGAAGCAGCGTCGCGGGCAGCGTGCGGGCGATGTGGGTCCAATCGAGGCGGCGGCCGCCAAGGTGGTCGAGTTCCTTCTCAAGCCCGAGCGCGTGCACCGAGACCTCGCCACAATGGTCCGGACCGTCGCCGGTCAGCAGTCCGGGTTTGAGCGCGATGAAGGTGGCTGTTGCAGTCGCGCATATCGTCGGCTCGCGCGCGACGCCGTCGTCGGCACCGAGGCCGCTCGGGATGTCGAGCGCGAGAATCGGCGCGTCCGCACGTCGCGCCCAGGCGACCAACGCCGCATAGTCCGGCGACAACGCCCGCGTGAGTCCGACGCCGAACAAGCCGTCGACGATGAGCGCCGGTCGCTGCGCTGGAGGCGCGGATGCGATGGAACCTTCCTCGATACGGTACGCGGCGCAGGCGGCGGCTGCATCCTTCGGGAGCTTCGCCGGGTCGGCGATGGATACCACGACAACGTCGAAGAAAGCCGCGCGCAGCAGCCGCGCGACTACGAACGCGTCGCCACCGTTGTTTCCGGGTCCGGCGAGCACCACCACGGGTTCCCGTCGGTCGGCAAGCATGCCGCGCGCGACTTCGGCGGCCGCGGCCCCTGCGCGCTCCATGAGCCCGTCGGCGGCATGGCGCACTTCGAGCGCCCGCAAGTCCGCGGTACGCGCGATGGGCGCCAGCGTCGGGTCGTGCACCATCGTCCTCGATTCTGGAGTCTTGTGGTCGACATTTGAGTGTACCGGATCGGAGTTAAGCATCATGGCTGCCCTGTGCTCCGGGACAGCACCGGGGCTGACGCCTCGAGTGGACGCCCGACCGGCCCAAGTTGGACTTTCCCCTCAATGCCCGTAAAATTCTTCGGTTGGGCTCTTGGCCGGCGCTCGCCGGCCCCCCCGCTTTCCGTTTCGGTTTTTTCATGAGGGAGGAGGCAATCGCAATGCGTCATTTCCGCGTACTGCTCGCGTTCGCGCTGGCGTCGTTCGTCGCCGCATCGGCGCTCGCGCAGGATTCACCCACGCTCAAGAAGATCAAGGAGACCGGCACCGTCACGATCGGCCACCGCGACTCGTCGATCCCGTTCTCGTACTACGATGACAAGCAGGCCGTCGTCGGCTACGCGATGGACATCTGCATGAAGGTCGTCGACTCGATCAAGGCGGACCTCAAGCTGCCGAACCTGCAGGTCAAGCTGAATCCCGTCACATCGGCGACGCGGATCCCGCTGATCGCGAACGGCACGATCGACCTCGAGTGCGGCTCGACCACGAACAACCTGGAGCGCCAGAAGCAGGTCGCCTTCACCAACACCTACTTCCTGACCGCGAACCGCTTCGTGTCGAAGAAGGCCAATAACCTGAAGACCATGGCCGACCTGAAAGGCAAGACGGTAGTCTCGACCGCCGGCACGACGAACCTGAAGCAGATCACCGAGTTGAACGGTCAGGAGAAGCTCGGCATGAACATCCTGTCGGCCAAGGATCACGCCGAAGCGTTCCTGATGGTCGAGACCGATCGCGCCGCGGCGTTCTTCATGGACGATATCCTGCTCTACAGCCTCGTCGCAAACTCGAAGGCGCCGGCGGACTACGTGATCTCCGCGCAGGCCCTTTCCATCGAACCGTACAGCGCGATGATGCCGAGAGATGATCCGACGTTCAAAAAGCTCGTCGACACTGCGACCGCAAACCTCTTCAAGAGTGGCGGGATCAACCCGATCTACGACAAGTGGTTCCTGAAGTCGATCCCGCCGAAGGGCGTCAACCTCAACGTGCCGATGAGCGCGGAGTTGAAGAGGGTGTTCGCGAATCCAACCGACAGCGGCGATCCAGCGGCTTACAAGCAATAAGCGATCGGCATCGAGTCGAATGAGCGGGGAGCCAGTTCGGGCTCCCCGTTTTTTTGGCGGTTTTGTTATAGTGTTTCCAGCCGGTCTCGCCTCGGGAGGGCGAGGCCGTCAAGTCCGTCTCAGTTCCTGAAATTCCGGGCAGGGGGATGATTTGAACTACCACTGGAACTGGCACATCTTCTGGGAGCTGTCGCCCGACGGACAGCACACCTACCTCCAGACGCTGCTGGTGGGCCTGGGATGGACCCTCGCCACGGCGCTCTGCGCGTGGGTCATCGCGCTCGCGCTCGGGGCGACGCTCGGCGTGATTCGCACGTCGCCGGTCAAGTGGGCGGTGAAGCTCGGCAACGCCTACGTCGAGCTGTTCCGCAACATCCCGCTGCTCGTGCAGATGTTCCTCTGGTATTTCGTGTTGCCGGAGGTCCTGCCCACCGCCATCGGGGCCGCGTACAAACAGATTCCGCCGCCGTGGGGATCGTTCATTCCGGCGGTGCTGTGTCTGGGCTTCTTCACGGCGGCGCGCGTCTCCGAGCAGGTACGCGCCGGCATTCAATCGTTGCCGCGCGGACAGAACATGGCAGGCACCGCGCTCGGGCTGAACATCCCCCAGACGTATCGCTTCGTGCTCCTGCCGATGGCATTCCGCATCGTGCTGCCGCCGCTCACCTCCGAGTTCATGAACATCATCAAGAACTCCTCCGTGGCGCTGACGATCGGCGTCGTCGAGCTCACCGCGGCGGCACGCTCGATGCAGGAGATGAGCTTCCAGGTGTTCGAGGCGTTCACTGCCGCGACGCTCATTTATCTGCTCGTCAACCTGGTCGTCGTGGTGTTCATGCGCTGGGTCGAGCGCAAGGTGGCGGTGCCCGGGTTCATCGGTCCCGCCATGACCGGCGGCGGACACTAGGCGGGCCTGGGCATGTTCGGCGGATTCGACTTCGGCGTCATCGAGCGCTCGCTCCCGTACCTCTTCAAGGAGGGGATGACCTTTACGCTGACCCTTACCGGCCTCGCGATGGCGGCAGGGATCATCTTCGGCACGCTGCTCGCGATGATGCGCCTGTCGAGCGTCAGTATCTGGTCGATCGCAGGCCATTTCGACGCGGTGAAGCGCGCGGCCATTTTGCATCCGGTAATGCGTGCGATCCTGCGTGCGCCGCTTTTGTCGCTCCTCGCAGGCGTGTACGTGAACGTCATGCGGGCGGTGCCGCTCGTGCTCGTGATCTTCTGGTTCTACTTCCTCGTGCCGTACATCGTCGGATATCTTCTTCGGCGAAACACACCGGTGCAAGTCGGCGCTTTCCTGTCCTCGGTGATCACCTTTTCGCTGTTCGAGGCCGCGTACTACTGCGAGATCATGCGCGCGGGCATTCAATCGGTGGCGCGCGGCCAGGTCTGGGCGGGCTACGCCCTGGGCCTCAACTACTGGCAGACGATGGGGAAGATCGTCCTGCCGCAGGCCTTCCGCAACATGCTGCCAATCCTGCTTACGCAGACGATCATCCTGTTCCAGGACACCTCGCTCGTGTACGTGCTCTCGATCTCCGACTTTCTGGGCGCCGCCTCGAAGATCGCGCAGCGCGACGGACGCCTGGTCGAGATGTACACGTTCGCCGCGCTGGTCTATTTCGTGATCTGCTTCTTCGGATCGTATCTGGTGAAGCGGTTGCAGCAGAAGATCGCCATCGTGCGCTAGCCGGAGCCTTGTCATGCCGATGATCGAAATGAAAAACGTGTCGAAGTGGTACGGCAGCTTCCAGGTGCTGACCGACTGCACGACGAACTGCGACAAGGGCGAGGTCATCGTTGTCTGCGGGCCGTCGGGCTCGGGCAAGTCGACGCTCATCAAGACCGTCAACGCGCTCGAGCCGGTGCAGCAAGGCGACATCTTCGTCGACAGTGTCAAGGTGACCGACCCGAAGACCAATCTGCCCAAGCTCCGGGCGCGCGTCGGCATGGTGTTCCAGCATTTCGAGCTGTTTCCGCATTTGACCGTCACGCAGAATCTCACCCTCGCCCAGGTCAAGGTGTTGGGGCGCAACCAGCAGGAGGCGAAGACACGGGGCTTGAAGTACCTGGAGCGCGTCGGTCTGATCACGCACAAGGACAAGTTTCCGGGCCAGCTCTCGGGCGGCCAGCAGCAGCGCGTCGCGATTGCGCGTGCGCTCTCGATGGACCCGATCTGCATGCTCTTCGACGAGCCGACCTCCGCGCTCGATCCGGAGATGATCAACGAGGTGCTGGACGTGATGGTCGAGCTCGCGAAGGAGGGCATGACGATGATGGTCGTCACGCACGAAATGGGCTTCGCGCGCAAGGTCGCGCACCGCGTGATCTTCATGGACCGCGGCCAGATCGTCGAGGACGCGACGAAGGACGACTTCTTCGGCAAGCCGCGCTCGGAGCGGGCGCAGCAGTTCCTCGCCAAGATCCTTCATCATTGAGCTATAAGCACGCAGCCCTCTGACCATAGAGGGTTTCAGCGGGATTCTGATTTAGTCTCTCGCCACTTCGCCCGCGGTGCTCGCTGTTTGCGTGGAGGAAGACCTGGCGATGTGGGCTAAGTCAGGTTGAGGATAATCTCCCCAAATAGAGTCGATTGCGTTACGACATTGGCGCGACGGACCGGCTCACCCGAGGGCGCCTGCAATGTTCGCCCGTGGTAGGACGCGGCTTTCCTGAGCGCGGGGAAATCAAGCAACTTGACGACTCTTCCCTCCCGCTGCAGCCATCCCAATCGCTGAAATTCGGAAAACGCGCGGCTGATCGTCTCAATAGTCATTCCGAGATAGCTGCCAATGTCGCTGCGGGACATCGGTAAACGCAGGGTGCTCGTGGAATATCCCCTGAAGTGGAGGCGGCGCGAAAGGTCGAGCAGGAATGTGGCGAGGCGCGCGTGACTGTTCATTCGACCGAGCACGAGCATCATTTCCTGCACCCGGGCAGCTTCCCATGCCATGCAACACATTAAGTCTCGCTGCAGAGCCGAACTGTTCGGTTCAAGCGCGTCGAGGTGCTGCCATCGCACGGTAGAGACTTCACTGTCCTCAAGTGCGGTCGCCTGCAATACGTGGCAATCATTGGCAATTCCATCCACTCCTATGACGTCGCCGACCAAATAGAACCCCATAACTTGCTCGAGCCCCTCGCGGTTCACCAAGCGTGTTTTGAAGGCGCCGCCTTCGATCGCATAGAGGGTCGAGCAGCGCTCTCCTGGGGTAAAGAGGTCTCGTCGCTTCTTGATTGGCATGGAGCGGCTCAGCAGGCCGTCGAACCAATGCAACGCCGAAGGCCCGAGAGCCGGCCAACCGTGAGTGTCGCGCTCGCTCAGAAAGCCCACACTTTGATTCCGTCCACTATTTGCGTGTTAGCGCGTCGTGCCCATGCCCGTCGATCTTGAACTGCTTCTCCCTTCGCTCGGCTGCGAATGCGCGTGTGGCATCGCGATGTTCGCAAGGAAGTCGTCGCGTATGCCCTGTACTTCGGTGAGCGCCGCACGCAGACGCGCGAGTAGGTCGGAAAGTTCGACGACGCATGCGACGCTGAAGACCGACATCGGCATACCGGCGTCCCTAAACGATCCCAGCGCGGCGTCCAGATACGCCGTGCCGCCGTAAACGCTTGCGACGTTGCTAAGTCCCTTGGTGATGCTGGTTGCGACCGCTTTGTCGAACACATCTGTTTCCTCGACAACGTAGCCCATGTCCGCTCGCTCGTTTATGAGGTGGCGCTTAGCAAAAAGTATAGACCTGTAGTGGACATATGCAACAGCAAACGCACAGCAAACGCACAGCAACTCCGCGGACGTCGACACCGTCATAGGTTTTTCTCAGAGGTGTATATGCAATCGATTACATAAGTGTCTCGCCTTCTTCAGGCTTTTCCGAATGTTGCTAACGGTCAACCGCGAGTCAACACACTGTTGCTGCACTCCAAGCCCGATTCAACTCGAAGGCCTCGAATGTCCGCTTTGGCCGATAGCGGACATTGATTCCGCTGTCCGCGATGTGTCGCAAATTGGGCGCTACGGCACTCCTACAGTCCCAACAAGAGTCGTTTTGGCCGGTCGGTAAGGTCTGGGCCGTCCGAGGCCGTCCCCACTAAATCGTTGCTAGTCGGCCGGAAGCGCGACACGTTGTCTTCTTCGTAGACCGGCTCGACCCGGAAGTAGGTTTGGGTCGCAATCCAACCGAATTGAGTCATGCACATAGTGCATATCTCACATCACAAAGATTCACTTCTATAAATATCTGTCGCCACTTAAAATCAAAGGCGGCGGTAAGGCGGACTAAGCCAGGGTGCCGAGCCCGAGCAAGTTCCCTGATCGCAGCCCAGTGAAGTCAAGAAAAGGAGAGAGTGTGATGGGTGGGTACGTCGTAGTCGCCCACGCCTGCGATGGCACGCCGTATTACTGGACCGCGCGAGCAGGTGACCGTTGGATCAGTCGGTCGCGAAGGGATGCGCTGACGGTCCCCGAGGAAGGCGCGCAACGGACCGCACAGCGGCTCAACATGTTGAGCGCGGTGACGTTGCTGCACTTCGCCGCCGAGCCTATTCACTAAATTTCCAAAATAGGCGTGTTTACGGAGTTTTCTTATTGCAAGTGAGGGAGTTGATATTTCATGCGTGCGATCAAGGGGTAGATGCTGCTTCCCCAATGAGCAGCAATGTTCCGCCAAGATCCTGCATCACTGACACGCCACCGCCTTTCCGCGCGCGGGTTTGAAGCGACGCGGACCAGGACATTCCGCAACAGCGTCAGAGGACGAACGGGACGAGCGCCGGGATGCGGCGCCGGTATGCGTCGTAAGCGGAACCGAACGCCTGGGTGAGCCACTGCTCCTCGATGCGGAGCTTGCGCCACAGCGCCACGGCAGCGAGCGCGACGGCGACGACACCCCGGACGTCGTTGCGCGCGAGCGCCGAACCTGCGAGGGCGCACAGGAGGCCCGTGTAGATCGGATGCCGGACGATGCCGTACGGGCCGGTCGTGATGAGCTGGTGCCCTTCCTTGATCGTCACGGTGCCGCTCCAGTTGCCCGCGAGATGCACGCGCGCCCAGACGGCGAACAGGAGACCGCACGCGGTCAGCGCCGCGCCGATCCAGAACGCGGCCGCCGGATACGGCAGGAGTCGGACGTCGAAGCCCGGAATCCCGACGCGCGGGACGGCCAACAACACGGCCGCCACGGACAACGCAACGACATGCGATGCCCTTGAGGCGGCTGATTCGCGCCGCACGGTGGCTTTGGTCCCTACCGAGGCCAGGATCCAGTAAACGATCCAGGCGAGCCACATTCCGGCGAAAAGGTACCGATGAGTAACGTCCATGGCAGGTCGGCCGTTGCCGAAAACGGAGGGTTCGATGCTACATCCGCTCGGCGCACGAAGCGCGGCCCACGGGGTCGCTGTCGGTGACCAGCGTCGATTCGAGACGGGTGGTGCGCCGTATCGGAGCGATGCCGATCTGAGCGGTTTGTCCCTTGGGCTTGGCGTATCCTTCAGTGCTTTACGACGAGTACCGGCGATCCTGAAGGGAAGGGCGCGATGAACGACATGCAGCGCACGGTCAAGTTGGAAGTGAGCGCCGCGGAATGGGCTCAGCGCGTCGATCTCGCGGCCTGTTACCGACTGGTCGCGCATTTCGGCTGGGGCGATCTGATCTTCACTCACATCTCGGCCCGCGTGCCCGGTCCCGAGCATCACTTGCTGATCAATCCTTACGGCCTGATGTTCGACGAGATCACGGCGTCGAGCCTGGTCAAGGTCGATCTCGACGGCAACCAAGTCTCGCCGAGCCCGTACGACATCAATCCGGCAGGATTCACGATTCACAGCGCCGTTCATGCGGCGCGCGAGGACGCGAACTGCGTCCTCCATGTGCACAGCATCAACGGGGTGGCAGTGTCGGCGCAGGCGGGTGGCGTGCTCCCGCTCTCGCAGCATTCGATCTTCGTGCTGGCCTCGCTTGGCTATCACGATTACGAAGGCGTTGCGCTGGAAGACGACGAAAAGCCGCGCTCGTTCGCGACCTCGGGAACTGCAAGTACCTGATGCTCCGCAACCACGGCCTGCTCACCGTCGGGTGCTCGGTCGCCGACGCCTTTCTGGCGATGTACATCTTCGAGACCACGTGCATGATCCAGGTTCGCGCACAAGCCGGCGGCGGCAAGCTCCTGCGTATCGGGGATGACATCATCGCTGGTGCGCCGGCCCAACTTCAGCAAGTGACGAAGGGGGCGGGCGCGGAGCTGGTATGGCCGGCGCTGCTGCGCAAACTCGATCGGATCGATTCGGGGTTCAGGGAGTAGGAAGTAAACGAGTTTCGGGCGATCGCGAGCGAATCGTGGCGATCGCCGCGGCAAAAATCGCAAATCAGACGCGCGTTCGAGAACTCTCGATAGATGAAAATCGCCGGGATGACCCCGTCGATTTTCTGCTACAGGAAAGACCGAGGACTCGCATGGTTCGGTACCCATGCGGCCGTCTTTGGCGGCGCGCCCTCACGCTACAATTGGTGCTGAAAGGCCGCGTTGACGGTCTCCGGGAGGCCACGTGCGAAGCTTTGTCACGGTTGCGTTATTCGCGAGCCTGGTCGTTGCCGGTGCGACGCACGGAGCGGATTTTCCCGATCACGCAATCACCATGATCGTGCCGTTTCCGCCGGGTGGCGTGGCGGACACCGTCGGACGCCCTGTCGCGGAGGCGATGAGCCGCGATCTCGGCCAGCCGGTCGTGATCGAGAACAAGTCGGGTGCGGGCGGCGGCATCGGCATGGCGCAAGTCGCGAAGGCCAAGCCCGACGGCTACACGATCCTGATGGCGCTTGCATCGTTTACTGTCCTGCCCGAGGCGGACAAGGTTCTGGGACGCGCGCCGCTCTACCAGCTCGCCGAGCTCAAGCCCATCGCGCGCTTCACCGCAGACCCGACGGTACTGGTGGTCCGCGCGGATGCACCATGGAAGACTTTCGCCGATTTCGTCGCCGACGCGCGCGCGCATCCCGGCAAGTACACGTTCGGCTCGTCAGGGAACTACGGGACGATGCACGTGCCGATGGAAATGCTCGATACCGCGGCCGGCATCAAGCTCGTGCACGTTCCCTATACCGGGGCCGGTCCCGCGATCGTCGGTTTGCTGGGCGGCCAGGTCGACGTGCTGGCGACGGGGCCGGCGACGATCGTTCAGCACGTCAAAGCGGGAAAGCTGCGCGCGCTCGCGCATTGGGGGGATGCGCGCCTGGTTGCGCTTCCCGAGGTCTCGAGCCTGAAAGAGCTCGGCACGCGTGTCGAATACGCTCAATGGTCGGGACTGTTCGTGCCGGCGGCGACACCCGAGCCCATCGTGCAACGCCTGCGCGCCGCGGCACGAGCCGCGGCGAACGACGAGCGCGTCAAGGCAACGCTGCTCAACGCGGGCAGCCCGGTGCAGTACCTCGATACACCCGAGTTTCAACGCTACGTCGAGGCCGATGCATCGAAGATGGCTGAGGTGGTGAAGCAGATCGGCAAGGTGGAGTAGGGGTTGGGTAGTAAACGAATTTCCAGGGGTCGCGAGGCAACGCCCGCGCCCCCTGCGGAAAAATCACAACGCAGACGGGCGTTCGAGAAGCCTAGACGCAGACGTGCGTTCGAGAAGCCTAGATAGAAGAAAAATGCCGGGCCAAGCCCGGCATTTTCTTCGAATGGGTTCGACGAATCACCGAATAGAAATCTCCGGGAGTCGCGAGGCTGTGTCTGCGAGTCGCCGCGAAAAGATCATCACAGCGCGGGCGAAGCGGGTAGTCAGCGTATAATTTGCCTTTACGCGCACCGTATTTGCGATGCCCGACATCCTCTCGCTGCGCGGCCGGTCGGCGCTCTCGCCGTTCCGCGTCGCCAAGCTCGTCGCAAGTCTCACCGCCGCAAGTCCCCAAGCCCGCGTCGAACGCATCCAGGCGACGCACTGGCACTTCGTCGAGCTTCTGCGTCCGCTCTCGTCCGAGGAGCGCGCCAAGCTCGAGCGACTGCTCGAGTACGGTCCACGCACCGAGCCCGCCGAGGAGCGCGGTGAATTGCTGCTGGTCGTGCCTCGTCCCGGGACGATTTCGCCGTGGTCGTCGAAGGCGACCGACATCGCGCACAACTGCGGCCTCGATGCCGTGAACCGGATCGAGCGCGGGACGCTGTACCACGTGGCGATTTCGAGCGCGCACAACTTCGACGACGCCGATCGTTCTGCGCTTCTGCCGCTCATCCACGATCGCATGACCGAAGCCGTGTTCGACCGGATCGAAGATGCCGCATCGCTGTTCGCGCATATCGCGCCGCGGCCGCTCGCCACGATTCCTCTGCTCGCGCAGGGCGCAAGCGCCCTGCGCGACGCCAATGTGAGCCTCGGCCTCGCGCTCGCGCCGGACGAAATCGACTATCTGGAGCGCGCCTTCCGCGATCTCGGCCGCGACCCTACCGACGTCGAGCTCATGATGTTCGCGCAGGCCAACTCCGAGCACTGCCGGCACAAGATCTTCAATGCCGACTGGATCATCGACGGTGTGCCGCAGGAGAAGAGCTTGTTTGCGATGATCCGCGCGACACACGCTGCGCATCCGCAAGGGACGGTGGTCGCATACGCCGACAACGCGGCGGTGATGGAAGGAACGACGAGCGAGCGCTTCTACCCCGACGCCGACGGCCGCTATCGCGCGTGCCGCGAAGCAACACACGTGCTGATGAAGGTGGAGACGCACAATCACCCGACCGCCATCGCGCCTTTTCCCGGCGCGGCCACCGGTTCCGGCGGCGAGATTCGCGACGAGGCGGCGACGGGACGGGGCGCGAAGGCGAAGGCGGGTCTCGTCGGCTACACGGTTTCGCATCTCAAGATCCCGACGCTCCCGCAGCCGTGGGAGTCGACCTGCGGCAAGCCGGATCGCATCGCGTCGGCGCTGTCGATCATGCTCGAAGGTCCGATCGGCGCGGCGTCGTTCAACAACGAGTTCGGTCGGCCAAACCTCGCCGGCTATTTCCGTACGTTCGAGCAGAAGGTCGACGGCGAGTGGCGCGGCTATCACAAGCCGATCATGCTCGCCGGCGGCGTCGGCAACATTCCAGCGCACCAGACGCGCAAGTCGAAACTCGCGGAAGGGACGCTGCTGATCCAGCTCGGCGGGCCCGGATTGCTGATCGGCATGGGGGGCGGCGCAGCGTCGTCGATGATGACGGGCGCGAACACGGCTGATCTCGATTTCGATTCGGTGCAACGCGGCAACGCGGAGATCCAGCGCCGCGCGCAGGAGGTGATCGATCGCTGCTGGCAATCCGGCGACGCAAATCCGATCCTGTCGATCCACGACGTCGGCGCTGGCGGCCTGTCGAACGCGCTGCCGGAGCTCGTGCACGGCGGAGGTGTCGGTGGCACGTTCGACCTTCGCGCTATTCCCTCCGAAGAGCCGGGTATGTCGCCGCGCGAGATCTGGTGCAACGAGGCGCAGGAGCGCTACGTGCTCGCGATTCCGCCGAACCGACTGGATGACTTTCGCGCGACGTGCGAGCGCGAGCGCTGCCCGTTCGCGGTGGTGGGCCGCGCGAATGCGCAGGGCCAGCTCGTCGTCGCTGACCCGCGGTTCCGCGATCGTCCGGTCGACGTTCCGCTCGACGTCATCCTGGGGAAACCGCCGCGGATGACCCGCGACGTCGCACATCTCGCGCGGACCTTGCCGTCGCTCGACCTCCACGGGGTTTCGCCGCGCGATGCGCTGTATCGCATCCTGCAATTCCCGGCGGTTGCCGACAAGACCTTCCTGATCACGATCGGCGACCGAACGGTGGGCGGATTGTGCGCACGCGATCCGATGGTCGGGCCATGGCAAGTCCCGGTCGCCGACGTTGCTTGCACGCTCGTCGATTTCGAAAGTTGCGCGGGCGAAGCGATGGCAATCGGCGAACGCACGCCGCTCGCGCTCGTCGATGCACCCGCATCAGGACGCATGGCGATTGGCGAGGCCATCACCAATATCGCAGCCGCGGAGATCCGTGCACTGGGTGACGTGAAGCTCTCCGCAAACTGGATGGCGCCCGCAGGTCATCCCGGCGAGGACGCCGCGTTGTTCGACACGGTAAAAGCGGTCGCGCTCGACACCTGTGCGCGGATCGGCCTTTCGATCCCGGTCGGCAAGGACTCGATGTCGATGCGCACGACCTGGCGTGAGGACGGCGTCGACAAGGCCGTCACGGCGCCGATCTCGCTCGTGGTGTCGGCGTTCGCTCCCGTCACGGACACGCGTGCCGCGTCGACGCCGCTCTTGCGCCTCGACGTCGGCGTTACGGAGTTGCTGCTGATCGACGTCGGGGCCGGCAGGCGCCGCCTCGGTGGATCGTCGCTCGCGCAGGTGCATGCACAGCTCGGCGACGAGGTCCCGGATCTCGACGACCCGCAGCGCCTGGCGGCTTTCTTCGCGCTGATCCAAAAGCTGCGTGCCGCCCACCGGCTTCTCGCGTACCACGACATCGGCGACGGAGGCGTGATCGTCACGCTGGCGGAGATGGCGTTCGCGTCCCGTTCGGGTCTCGACATCGACCTCGCACCGCTTGGTGCAGAACCGCTCGCCGCGATGTTCGCCGAAGAGCTGGGCGCGGTCGTGCAGGTCAGCGCCGCCGACACGCCCACGGTGCTCAAGCAAGCGCGTGACGCTGGCCTTTCTGCCTATCGCCTCGGGCATCCGACACGCAATGGACGTATCCGCGTGCGCAGCGGCGGCAAGACGGTCATCGATGAATCGCGCATCGATTTGCACCGCGCGTGGTCTTCCACCACGCACGCGATGCAGCGCCTGCGGGACAACCCGGAGGCGGCGGATCAGGAATACGCGCGGCTCCTTGATACGGACGATCCGGGACTCGCGCCGCAGCTCACGTTCGATCCGGAAGCGGACCCGGCGGCACCTTTCATCGCGACGGGCGCGCGGCCGCGGGTCGCGATTCTGCGCGAGCAGGGCGTCAACGGCCATGTGGAGATGGCAGCGGGCTTCACGCGGGCCGGCTTCGATGCGTTCGACGTGCACATGACCGATCTCGCCGCGGGCCGGCACGACCTCGCCGAGTTTCACGGCATCGTGGCCGGCGGCGGCTTTTCATACGGCGATGTGCTCGGTGCCGGTGAAGGCTGGGCGAAATCGATTCTCTTCCACCCCCGTCTGCGCGACGCGTTCGCAGCGTTCTTCGCGCGGCCGTCGACTTTCGCCCTCGGCGTGTGCAACGGCTGCCAGATGATGAGCAACCTGCACGAGCTCATTCCAGGCACCGGTCACTGGCCGCACTTCGTGCGCAATCTGTCGGAGCAGTTCGAGGCGCGCTACGTGCTCCTCGAGGTCCAGCGCTCGCCGTCGCTCTTCTTCCAGGACATGGAGGGAAGCCGCATCCCGGTCGCGCAGGCGCACGGCGAAGGCTTCGCCGAGTTTCGCGACGCACAGCGCGAAGCGGCGCAACCGTGGATTGCGCTCCGCTACGTCGATCACCGGGGCCGCGCGACCGAAACCTATCCGTACAATCCGAACGGCTCGCCCGAAGGCATCACGGGACTTACCACCGCGGACGGCCGCTTCACGATCCTCATGCCGCATCCGGAGCGCGTGTGGCGCACCGCGCAGATGTCGTGGCATCCGCGCGAGTGGGGCGAGCGCTCGCCGTGGTACCGCATCTTCGCCAACGCGCGGCGCTGGCTCGGCTAGCCCTTGCGTTTGTTCGGTCGGAGGACGGTCGCGCGAACGCGCGATGCCATCGCCCGTGCGGGCGACGACATCGAGCACTCACGCGCGACGCGGGACTAACGCCGCGCGCCGGCAGTGGACCGGCTAAGCTTCGTACTTGAACGAGAGCTGGACCCGTGCGCGATAGGCGACGACCTTGCCGCCTTCGACCTTCATGTCCAGCTTGGTGACTTCGGCAATCCGCAAATCGCGCAGGGACTTCGACGCCGTCGCTACCGCTCGCGCCGCCGCGTCTTCCCACGAGACCCCGCTCGTGCCGATAACGTCGATGACGCGATAGACGCCTTCGCCTCCGCCTTTCTTGGCCATGATGCCGTCTCCTCTCGTATGATTGGAACCGCGCCCTGGAGCTAGGGCGCAGCGCATTCATGATACGCGCGCCGGCCCGTGCTGAGGAGGAGGGCGGGAGCCAGGCGGTTTTCGATGGTCACGTCTCCTTTCGGCAATTTCGCGATCGCGGCATGGTTTGTCCTGAGGAACGGTGAGGCGCATGAAGCTTTCCGTGTATGCCATCAACGGCGTAACCCCCGTCGTCGATCCGACGGCCTTCGTCCACCCGAGCGCGGTCCTGATCGGCGACGTGATCGTCGGCGCGGGGGCCTATATCGGTCCCTGCGCATGCCTGCGCGGCGATTTCGGACGCATCGAGATTCGCCCCAACGCGAACCTGCAGGACACGTGTGTCATGCACGGCTTTCCGGGCACCGATACCGTCGTCGAGGAGGATGGGCACATCGGGCACGGCGCGGTGCTCCACGGCTGCGTCGTGCAGAAGAACGCGCTGGTCGGAATGAACGCCGTCATCAATGACAGCGCGGTGATCGGCGAATCGGCAATCGTTGCCGCGATGGCGTTCGTCAAGGCGAAGATGATCGTCCCGCCGCGCACGCTGGTCGCGGGCATTCCGGCGCGCGTCGTGCGCGGATTGTCCGAGACCGAGCTCAGGTGGAAGATCGAGGGGACCGAGAGCTATCAGGAGCTCGCGCGTCGCAGCCTTGCAACGATGAAGGTCACCGCGCCCCTCGCGGCGCCGGAGCCCAACCGCAAGCGGATCGACCTCCCGGAATTGCTCCCGCTCTCGGATCTGAAAAAAAAGAAGGGGAAATAGGGGACCGACCGCGTTTGGAAAAACGCGGTTCTATCCCCTGTTCCACCGGCTCTAAAACCCCGCCGCCTGCCCGTCGCGTCTCGGGTCGGACGCCGCAAGATAGCCATCGTCCCGCTTGACGATGAACTGGCCCGCGCCGAAGTCCATGTACGAGTCGGCGAGCGGTGTCAGCTGGTGCCCGAGGTTCGACAGCCCTTCGCGCAGCGATAAAGCCGCCGAAGGCTCGAGATCGATCTGGCGACCCTGGCCGACCTTGAAGCGCGGCGCGTCGAGCGCAGCCTGCGGATTCATCCCGTAATTGAGGATCCGCACGAGCGTCTGCACGTGTCCGGGCGGCTGGATCGGACCGCCCATGATGCCGAATGCCGCCCACGGCGCGCCGTTCCGGGTGACGAAGCCTGGAATGATCGTGTGGTACGGACGCTTTCCTCCGTCGACCTCATTCGGGTGCCCGCGTGTCGTCACGAACCCCGCGCCGCGGTTCTGCAGGCTGATCCCGGTGCCCGGAACGACGATGCCCGAACCAAAGCCCATATAGTTCGACTGGATCAGCGACACCATCATCCCCGACGCATCGGCCGCACACAGATATACCGTGCCGCCTCGCGGCGGGTCGCCGGGCCCGAAATTCTGCGCGCGGGTCCGATCGATCGATCGCGCACGCGAAGCGAGATAGCCGCGATCGAGCAGTGCCTGCGCCGAAACGGTCATGGTTTTCGGATCGCTGACGTAGCGATAGGCGTCGGCGAACGCGAGCTTCATGGCCTCGATCTCGAGGTGCTGCGTCTCGACCGCGTCGGGCGGCAGTGCCGCGAGATCGAAATGCTCGAGGATGCCGAGCGCCATCAGCGCAGCGATGCCCTGGCCGTTGGGCGGGATCTCGTGGACCGTCACGCCGTGATAGTCGAAGCCCAGCGGGGTGACCCAGTCCGCGCGATGCGCGGCGAAATCCTCGGCGGTGTGCGCACCGCCGTGTGCACGCGAGTGCGCGGTCATCGCCGCCGCCAGCTCGCCGCGATAAAACGCTTCCCCCGCGCTTGTTGCGATCTTTTCGAGCGTCGTCGCCATTGCGGCGCTCTTGAAGCGCTCGCCGACCTTTGGCGCTCGTCCGCGGGAAAGGAAGTGGTCCTGCCATCCGAGCCCCGGCGGCATGTTCGGCACCGCAAGGGACCATTTTTCGGCGACCACCGGCGAGACGAGCCAGCCGTCGCGCGCATAGCGAATGGCGGGTTCGAAGAGGTCGGCGAACGGGAGCTTGCCGAAGCGCTTCGACAGCGCGACCCATCCGGAAACCGCTCCCGGAATCGTAACCGTATCCCATCCGCGCTGGGGCATCGCCGGCTGCCCGGCAAAACGCTGCGGATTCCAGGCGGCGGGCGCGCGACCGGATGCGTTCAATCCCACGAGCTCGTGGCCGTCCCAGAGGATCGCGAACAGATCCGAGCCGATGCCATTGCTGCAAGGTTCGACGACCGCCAGCGTGATCGCGGTGGCAAGCGCGGCGTCGACCGCGTTCCCACCTCGGGCGAGCATCCCGACGCCGGCCTGTGTCGCAAGCGGCTGCGACGTCGCCACCGCTTGGCTCGCGAAGATCGGTTGTCGGCGTGACGCATAGGGCAGCGACCAGTCGAAGCCGAGCGCGGTTGCGTCAGGATGGGCACGATCGTTCATGGAAAGCGATCAGCGAAAAATTGAGAAGGGAGTCGATGACATCGATCAGGCCGTGGCAGTGAGCGCAAAGCGGTCGTCGCGTGCCGCTCGCATTGTAGCGCCCACGCGACTGGCGCGGCGTTTTCGGAGCAGGAGACCCAAAACAAAACGGGCCGTTTCCGGCCCGTTCTTGTGGTTCGAAGCGTGCGCGTTTACACGCCATTCTTCGTGCGCAGGTCCTTCAGGTACTTGTCGAGCCACTGCGACTGCATGCGCTGCTGCAGCTGCGGCTTCACTTCGTCGAAGCTCGGCACCTTCGCGTCACGGATGTCGTCGACTTCGATCACGTGCCAGCCGAACTGCGTCTGTACGGGTTGCGGCGTGAACTTGCCCTTCGGCGTCGACTTCATCGCATCGCCGAACGGTTTCACGAAGTTGGCGGGCGCATTCCAGTCGAGATCGCCACCCTTGTCCTTCGAGCCCGGATCCTTCGAGCGCGCCTTCGCGAGCTCCTCGAACTTGGCGCCCTTCTGCAGCTGCGCGATGATGTCCTTCGCGTCGTCTTCCTTCTCGACCAGGATGTGCCGAACCTTGTATTCCTTGTCCCCGATCTGGCCCTTGATCGAGTCGTATTCCTTGTGCAAGTCGGCGTCGGGAATCGGATTCTTCTGGATCCAGTCCTGGATATAGACGCGGACCAGCGCGGTCTGCGACGCGAGGTCCATCTGCGTCTTCACGTCGGGCTGCTTGTCGAGGCCCTGCTTCTTCGCCTCGCGCACGAGCAACTCGCGCGTGTTGAGCTCGTCCTTGAGCGCCTGGCGGAGCTCGGCCGAGTCCTGCGCGCCCTGCGCTAGACGATCCTTCAGCATCAGGTCGTACTGCGCCGGCGGATAGAGCGTCTTGCCCCCGGCGGTCGATGCGGCTGGGGCCGCCGATGACTTGGCAGGCGGCTGGGCTTGCGCCATCGCGGCGGCGGGAACGAGCGCGGCGATCACGGCGGCCGCAATGAACGTACGTTTCATGTAATGCTTCCTTTCGTTTTGGAAGAGAATTCGCTCGGCGCCAGCGCGCGGATCGATAGCGCGTGCACCGGGTAGGGAATCAGGTCGCCGACCCGCGCCATGATGACGCGATGGCGGGCGAGCGGGGACAAGCCGGTGAACTCCTCGGACACGATCGTGACCGAAAAGTGCCCACCGCCCGCGGCCGCGCCAGCGTGACCGAGGTGATCCGCGCTGTCGTCCTGCAATTCGACATGGGTCGGGTGCAGCGTTGCGAGGCGCTGCTGTAGAGTTTCCGCGACGGTCATGGCGCCGGCTCCGCAGGCTCGGCGACGTAGCGCGAGATGACCACGCCCTGCGCGAGCGCGAACAACAGGAACAGACCGATCCCGCCCCACACCTTGAACGTCGCCCAGGTGTCGAGCGAGTAGTGGAACGCCACGTACCAGTTCGCGACGGCCATCGCGGCGAAGAAGCCCACCCACGCCCAGGTGACACCCGACCAGACGTGCGGCGGGAGCTTGATGTCCTTGAGCAGCGCGGAGATCAAGTCGCGACGAAAGAACACCTTGCCGCCCGCCAGGATCACGCCGAACAGCGCATAGAGAACGGTCGGCTTCCACTTGATGAACGTCTCGTCGTGCAGGGCCAGCGTCGCACCGCCGAAGACGACGATCACGGCGAGCGAGATCCAATGCACCGGCGAGACCTTGCGCTTAAAGTGGAACCACGCGATCTGGACGATCGATGCGACGATCGCCACCGCAGTCGCAACCCAAATGCCCTGGAGCTTGAATGCGATGAAAAAGAGGATGAGCGGAAAATAATCCGCAAGCAATTGCATAACTTTCTATTCTAACACGGTTTTTCGGGCTTTTTTCTTACGCTTGTTAAGCCCGGGTGAAGCGGCTGTCGCGGGTCCGACGCGCAGGGGCCCGTTGGACGGGCGTCGAGGGACCAGGTTCGGTTAACAGGGCGATAGCGCGATGCCGTTTAACTGCCCTGCACGCCTTTTCGTCCGGTTCGTTCGTGCCCACAGCAGTTCGCCGCGCGGATCGCTGACCTGCATGTCGCTTTCGTCCGACGCTATGGCGCTTTGATCGCGACGCAGGGCCGGCACGCGCCATTCCACCTCGTTGCCGCCTGCATACCATGCGATCTGGTCGCGACTTCCCGCCAATCGCCAATCAAGTAGCAGGTCTTGTTCGGGACATCGAGCTTGCGACGGAGTACCGCCATTTTCTAGCTGCGCAAGAACCGGGCCGCAGACCGGAGCACTCCCCCCAAGGCACTTTGCGCTCCGCAAAGTGCTGAAGTGCTGCACATGTCTCGGGAGTGACATTTTCATTAACACACGGGGGAGGGCCGTCCTGATGTCCACCTGCGCAGTCCGTCCGAGCCGAAGTCGATTACGCGGACGCCGTGTTCCGCTTTGAGGAGCCCCGGCCGGGGCTCGATCGCCATGGGCAAGGCAGTTCGCACGGAGTCCAAGCCCCGGCAAGCCGGCTTCCTTTTCCGCGAGGAGGGCGCGATGAGTCCCATCCGTGCCCCAGGATTTTGACAGCCATGTCGCTGGATTTTGATAGCACCTCGCCGGGTCGCTCCGCAGGACCCCTCGCTTACCCTGCAGAGGCCGGGGTGAGGCCGAGTTTCAGGCCGTAACCGCCGGCCGCTGTCGACGGACGCGCGCAAGCCGTGCCCAGTCGAACGCCGGTCCAGGGTCGGTCTTGCGTCCCGGGGCGATCGTGCTGTGACCCACGACGTCCTCGATCGGATAGCGGCGCTCGAGCGCGGCGAGAAGATCCGCGAGGACGCGATACTGACCGGCGGCATACGGAGTCTCATCGGTACCCTCGAGCTCGATGCCGATCGAGAAGTCGTTGCAGCGATCGCGCCCGCGCCACGTGGAGACCCCTGCATGCCAGGCCCGCTTCGAGCAGCCTACGAACTGCAGCAATTCACCGCCGCGGCGAATCAGAAAATGCGCCGATACCCGCAGATCGGCGATCGTCGCGTAGAACGGACGCTCGGTCGCCTTCAGCCGATTGGTGAACAGGTCGACGATACCTGGTCCGCCGAATTCGCCCGGCGGCAGCGAGATGCCGTGGATGACGACCAGCGTGATCTTCGTTCCGCGCGGGCGCGTGTCGAAGTTCGGCGATACAACCTGGCGCGCCGCACGCACGATGCCGCGCGCATCGATCGCGAGCCGCGGCGCGACTTTCTGCGGGGCGCGTGTCGAAGAAGAAGCCGTCTCGCGGCTAACCAGGCGCGCCAATCAGCTCACCAGGTCGACGTGCCCGTTGCGTAGATTGTAGACGCCGCCCAACACGCGGATCTTCTTCTCTGCCGCGGCCTGACTGAGGATCGGCGTCGCCTTGGATAGCTTGTCGATGTTGAGGATCACGTTCTGGCGGATCGCGTTGTCGAGCGCGTCACCCGATTTGTCCGCCGTAGCCTTGACTGCCGGTGCGAGCGCCGCAACGAGAGAAGGCAAATGACCGGGCAGCGTCGTGTTGTCCTTCAGCGACTTGATGGTCGCATCGACCGCGCCGCACGCACCGTGACCCAGCACCATGATCAGCGGGGCCTTTAGCACCGCGACAGCGTATTCGAGACTCGCCACCATCTCGTCGGAGGCGAAGTTGCCGGCGATGCGGCAGACGAAGAGATCGCCGCGAGCGGTATCGAACGCATACTCGGGCGCGATCCGCGAATCGGCGCAGCTTAAGATCGCCGCGAACGGATTCTGACCCTGCGCGAGCGCCTCGCGCTCGTGCGTGAAGTCATGACGGCGCGCCACGCCCTTCACGTAGCGTTCATTGCCCGCGACCAGCCGCTCGAGCGCGGCGTCCGGCGAGATCACGTTCTGCGGCTTGGGCGGCTTCTTTTTCATGTCGTCGTCAGCAGCCAGTGCGTTGGCGTTCAGGAACGTGCCCAGTGCTATGCCGCCGGCGATGTGCAGAAAGCGACGTCGGGCCGCAGAGTATCCGACGGCGTCGGCGAGCTCGCAAAGATGGCACATGCGCGTTCTCCTCGGGTTGAGCATTTAAGTTTGTTGCTTCGCGCCATCGAGCATCGCGATTTCGTGCCCGCCGTAGCTACTTGATCCCCAACCGCTCCATCCGATAGCGCATCGCGCGAAACGTGATACCCAGGAGCTTCGCGGCGGCCGTCCGGTTGTACCGGGTCTTTTCGAGCGCTTCGTTGATCGCCGCACGCTCGACGCGATCGAGATAGTCCTGCAGCGGCCATTTCTCGCCGGCCGGCACCTGCGCGTCCACCTCGTCGGCGACCGGCGTGAGGTGCAGATCGTCCGCCGAGATGTGCTGTTGATCTGTCGCGAGCGATAAGCCGCGCTCGAGGATGTTCTCGAGCTCGCGCACGTTGCCGGGAAACGGATAGCGCTCGAGCGCCGCGATGGCCTCGGGCTCGAGCGTCGCATGGCCGCCGCGCGAGAGCTTCGTCAGGATCGCGTTGGCGATCAGCGGAATATCCTCGCGCATTTCGCGCAGGCTCGGCATCGGCAATTCGATCACGTGCAGCCGGTAGTAGAGGTCCTGCCGGAAGTCGCCGCTGTCGACGAGTGCCGCGAGCTTCTTGTGCGTGGCGCTGATGACGCGCGCGTCCACCGGTTCTTCGCCGGTCGCGCCGACCTTGCGCACCTTCTTCTCCTGAATCGCGCGCAGCAGCTTGACCTGCATCGCGAGCGGCAGGTCGGCGACCTCGTCGAGGAACAGCGTGCCGCCGTTCGCCGCGTGGAAGAAGCCGTCACGATCCGATTCCGCACCGGTGAACGCGCCCTTCTTGTAGCCGAAGAACTCGCTCTCCATCAGGTTCTCCGGAATGGCGCCGCAGTTGACCGCGATGAACGGTTGCTCGGCGCGCGGACCGCCCAGGTGAATCATCCGCGCTGCGAGCTCCTTGCCGCTCCCGGATTCGCCGTTGATGAATACGGGGGCCTGGCTCTTCGACAGGCGATCGATCAGTCCGCGCACCTGCTGCATCGCCGGCGACTCGCCCAGTAGCTGATAGCTGGTGGACGGTTGCGGCTTCTCGGGAACCTTGAGCGCCTGCTTGACGAGCGCGCGCAGCTGCTCGAGCGCAACCGGCTTCGAAAGATAGTCGAAGGCACCGGCTTTCAGCGCCGCGACTGCGTTTTCGGCGGAACCGAATGCGGTGATCACCGCGACCGGCACGTCGAGCCCTTTCTGATTGATATGTTCGACGACGCGCAGGCCTTCGCCATCGGGTAGCCGCATGTCCGTGAGGCAGAGATCGAACGGCTCGCGGTCGAGCAGCTTCACCGCTTCGCCGACAGATTCGGCGCGATGCGTATCGAGTCCCATGCGGGACAACGTGAGCTCGAGCAACTCGAGCAGATCCGGCTCGTCGTCGACGACGAGCACTCGGGGCTGGCCGCGGGGTCTGCGGGACATGGTTATAGGCGTAATCGTCGCGGGTTGAGATTGGGTTGCACTGCGCGGTATCGAGGGACAGGACGGTCGGTATCGCGCGGGAGTCTACGCGCTCTTGGCCGGCGCCAGTGCGCGCTTGATGGTGAGTCGGAAATGCGCGCCCGGCGCCTTGGGCAGCAATTCGAGCGCCGCGCCGTTGGCATCCGCCAGCTCGCGCGCAATATACAGGCCCAAGCCGGTCCCGCCCGGGCGCGTCGTAAAGAAGGGCTCGAAGATCTGGCCGCGAAGCTCCGCGGGTATTCCGGGGCCGTCGTCATCCAGCTCGCAGATCACGGCATCGCCCATGTAGCCTGCACGCGCCGCGATGCGGATGCTGCCTTCCTTCTTCTGGCAATGCTGCCAGGCGTTGCGTACGAGGTTCCAGACGATCTGATTCAGGTGTCCGCGGTCGAAGATGACCAGAAGCTCGTCCGCGATCGTGATCATCACGCCATCCGGCGGAATGTTCTCGGCCTGCGCGATCTCGTCGATCAGCGACTGCATGAAATCGGCGATCGGGACGATTTCCGGCTGCTGGCGATCGCGGCGGTTGAGCTGCAGCACTTCGCCGACGATGCGGTCGATCCGCTTCGCGTTGTTGCGGATCATGGCGAGCAGGCGCGAGCCCTCCGGCGCGACGGCACCATCCTCTTCGAGCAGCTGCGCTGCCTGGTTGATGGCGGACAGGGGATTGCGCACCTCGTGCGCGATGGAGGCCGTCAGCCGTCCCATCGCCGCGAGCTTCATCTGCTGCGCTTCGGTCTGCGCACGCCCGAGATCTTCGAGGTAGATGAGGGTACCGCCGTTCAATCCCGAGCCGATCCGAACCAGGCGCACGCGCAACAGCCGCTGCGTCGCCTCGACCTTGAACGGTTCGAGGTGCTCGGTGAAGTCCTCGCTCCACCGGCGCCAGTAGTCGTGCAGCGTCGCGGAGAATTCGGCAAGCCGCATGCCGCCGCGCATCCGCCCGAAACCGCCGAGGAGCCGCGTGACCTGCGCGTTGTGGCCGCGCACGACTCCGTTCAGGTCGACGACCAGCACGCCGTCCTGCATGTCCTGGATGATGAGACGATTCACCTGCTCTAGATTGGCGACGTCGATGCCGCGCTGCGCGGCCAGGTCTTCCGAGGCCTTCGTGTAGCGGCCGAGTGCGACCGCGATGCCGACGGTTGCGAAATAGCCAAAGCAGATGAGCCCGGTCTGAAACAGTTCGGCGCCCGAGGCGCCGCCGCCCGCGGCGCGCCACATCTGCAGGCCGAGCAGCATGAACGTGGCGAACGCGGCGTGGAAGAAGCCGGTCTGCGTGCGCAGCAGCCAGCCGCTCGCGGCGAGTTGCGGGAAGAGGAGGATCGGCAGGGCGGAACTGGTGCTGCCGCCTGCGATCATCATCAGCGCGAGGAAGAACACGTCGCCCGCGAGTTGGGCCAGGAGCATCTGCGAAATGCGCATGGGCAGCCGGTCCTGCTGCACCCACCAGAACGAACCCAGGCCGAAGACGAAATACAGACCGGTCGCGACGACGAAGGCGTTCGGCGCCGAGACGTTGACCATCTTCAGGTCGATCAGCACTGACAGCGCGAGCAGCACGCCGGCACATACCGCCCGGTAGACGCCGACGATCCACAGGATCCGCCGCGCGGAATCCGTGATCGACGCCGGCATCGGCGGCGGCTCGAACGGCGGAATCGCGGGGGCGGGTTGCGTGGCCATGGGCGAGGGGGCTCGCGTTTGCGGTCAGAAAACTAGGAATGCCAGCAAGCTTCGTTCCCGCAACGGAAGCCGTCCGTCACCTGACGCGCCTCTGACCTCGGGACAAAGACGCCGCAATGGCCGCACCGAACGGTGGTCTCGCTGGCCGTCGTCTCGCGCTTTTGCTGCGCGCGCATCTGCAGCGTGTGGCGTGCGTTGATCAGCCGCACGATCAGCAGCACCACGAATGCGACAACGAGCCAGAAGATGATCTTGCCCATTCAGAGGACCTTGCCCGGGTTCAGGATACCTGCCGGATCGAAGGCAGCCTTGATCCGGCGCATCAGCTCGAGCTCGAGCTCCGCCTTGTGGAGCTTGAGCTCATCCCGCTTCAACTGGCCGATGCCATGCTCGGCGCTGATGCTGCCGCCTGCCGCGTCGACCAGGTCGTAGACGATGTGCGCGGCGGCCTCGGTCTGCTCGAGGAAGCGCTCCGGCGCGACGCCCTCTGGTGCAGAGAGATTGTAGTGGAGGTTGCCGTCGCCCAAGTGCCCGAAGATCACGAAGCGCACGCCGGGGAACGCCCCGTTCAGCGCCGCTTCCGCGCGCGCAAGGAAATCGGGGATGGCGGAGACAGGAAGCGAAATGTCGTGCTTGAGATTGGGGCCTTCGCGGCGCTGGCCTTCGCTGATGTTCTCGCGCAGCGCCCAGAGTTTCATCGCCTGCTCGGAAGACTGGGCGATCGTTGCGTCGAGCGCGGTGCCCGATTCGACCGCGGCCGCAAGTGCGCGCTCCACCTGTGCCGCAAGCGCGCTCTCCTGCGCCGGATCGTCGGCTTGAACGAGCGCATACCAGCGATGACCGGGCAGCGGATCCGGGAGCGTCGGATGATGGCGGCGCGAGAAGCCGAGCGCGATATCGCTCATCAGCTCGAATCCCGTCAGGCGATCGCCGAGGGCCTGGCGCAGGCTCTTGAGGCAATCGATTGCTTGCTCCACATCGCGCAACGCGACGAACGCGGTCACGCGCGAACGCGGCCACGCAAACAGCTTGAGCACGGCCGCCGTTACGATGCCGAGCGTCCCCTCGCCGCCGATGAAGAGCTGCTTCAAGTCGTAGCCCGTGTTGTCCTTGCGCAATCCGCGCAAACCGTCCCAGACGCGGCCGTCCGCGAGCACGACTTCGATGCCGAGCGTGAGCTCACGCGCATTGCCGAAGCGCAGCACGGCGGTGCCGCCCGCATTCGTCGACAGGTTGCCGCCGATCGTGCAGCTGCCCTCCGAGGCGAGCGACAACGGGAAGTACATGCCGGCTCTTGCCGCCGCCTCCTGCACTGTCGCGAGCGGAACGCCGGCCTCGACCGTGATCGTGGCGTTTGCAAGGTCGATCGCGCGCACGCGCGCCATGCGCCCGAGCGACACCACGATCTCGTTGCCTTCGGTGTCGGGTGTCGCGCCACCGCACATTCCCGTGTTGCCACCCTGCGGGACGATGGGCGCGCCGGATTCCGCGCAGAGCTTCACGACCGCCGCCACCTCGTGTGTCGCCGATGGCCGGACCACGCAGCGCGCCCGCCCGCGATAACGACCGCGCCAATCGACGAGGTAAGGCGACATCTCGTCCGGGACCGTCAGCACATGCGCCGGACCGACGGCCTCGCGAAGCCGCGCGATCAGCGTTGCGCCCGAATCCACCATGGCGCACGATATTAGCAGGGGCGCCGATGGCGATTCGATCGTGGCGCCATACGGTCAGGGGAAATTGATGGGCACCGATTCGACGAAGCCACCCGCGGGAAATACGCCGCCGCAGTTCTCCGCGCAGGACGCGATGGCGTTGATGCAACGGATGTGGAATCCGTTCGGCGTGCCGTGGCCGGGAATGCCCGCACCCCATGCGCAGAACCCCAACACGCCCACACCCGCCAACGCGGGGCCGGCATCGCCGCCGGAGGCCGGTTTTGCCGGCATGCCGTTTCCGAATCCGGCGATGATGTTCGCAGCGCTTGACCCCATGGAGATCGAACGCAAGATCGCCGAGCTGAAGATCGTCGAAGGGTGGCTCGCAATGAGCCTGAACCTCATGCAGATGAGCATCCGCACGCTCGAGCTCCAGAAGGCCTCGCTCGAGGCACTGCGGGGGCCCGCGCCTTCGGGGCGTCCGAAAGGCTGATGCCGGGTCGAGATTGGCGCGAGGGCGAAGACGACAGTGGGAGAGAAGGCGGGCGCCGCCGTCGCCCTGAGCGGCCCCTGGGATTGGCGCCCCGAACACGAATCGAACGTGCGACCTGCCCCTTAGGAGGGGGCTGCTCTATCCACTGAGCTACCGGGGCGCTTGAACGGAATGTTACCGGATCGGGCATCGTGCACCCGCGTGTTCCCGCGACTCGCTCCACCTCATGCCCCCGCGCGACAATAGGGGCGTGATCGCCTGGCTTGCGAAGAACACGCCGTTTCCGTCGCTCGAGAGCGCGCTTTCGGACCCCAATGGTCTTCTCGCCGTCGGTGGGGACCTCTCGCCGGCACGCATCCTCGCGGCGTATCGCCGCGGCATCTTTCCGTGGTTCGGCGACGGTCAGCCGATCCTGTGGTGGAGTCCGAACCCGCGCATGGCGCTCGACGTCGACGCCTTCAAGATCTCCCGCTCCCTGCGCAAGCGCCTGGCGCACCATGAATTCGAGCTCTCGATGGACACCGCGTTTCGCGCCGTCGTGGAAGCATGTGCACGCGTGCCGCGCGCGGGGCAGCACGGGACGTGGATCACCGAAGAGATGATTGACGCGTATTGCGAGTTGCATGCGCTCGGGTACACGCATTCGATCGAAGCCTGGCGCGACGGCGACCTCGTTGGAGGACTGTACGGGCTCGCGCTCGGCCGCGTCTTTTTCGGCGAGTCGATGTTTTCGCGGGCGACCGACGCATCGAAGTGCGCGCTCGCCGCGCTGGTCGCCCACTTACGGCGTCTCGATGTCCCCCTGATCGACTGCCAGCAGGAGACCGCGCATCTGCGCTCCCTCGGGGCACGCCCGGTTCCCCGATCGGCGTTTGCCGGGCGTTTGGCGCAATTGATACACTCGGACGCACCACCCCCCGGTTGGGCGGCTGGAGCGATTACAGAACTTCCTTGAGCAAGCTCAACGACCTACCGCTCGCGTCGCTGCAGTTTTATGCAACGGCCCCGTACCCGTGCAGCTACCTGCCGGACCGGGCCGCGCGCTCGCAGGTTGCGACCCCAAGTCATTTGATCGACACGCGGGTCTACGGCGAACTGGTCAAGCTCGGCTTCCGGCGAAGCGGAGCGTTCACGTACCGACCCTACTGCGACCACTGTCGCGCTTGCGTGCCCGTGCGGGTCCCCGTGGCGACTTTCCAGGCGACACGAAGTCAAAGGCGGGCATTGCGAGATCACTGCAAGTTGGACGTGGTTAGGCGCGAATTGGCCTACGATAGCGAACATTACGCCCTATACCTCCGCTATCAACGGTACCGCCACCCCGGCGGAGGTATGGATCAGGACAGCCGGGAGCAGTACCAGCATTTCCTGCTCCATAGCAACGTCAATACCGATTTATATGAGTTTCGCGACCAGGGCATGCTCAGGATGGTGAGCCTGGTCGACCGCCTCGACGACGGCCTGTCCTCGGTCTACACCTTCTTCTCGCCTGACGAAGGGAATGCGAGCTACGGCACGTACAGCATTCTCTGGCAGATCGAGCGCTGCAAGGTCCTGAAGCTGCCGTACCTTTACCTTGGTTACTGGATCGCCGAGAGCCGCAAAATGGCCTACAAGGCGACGTTTCGGCCGATCGAAGGGCTGGTCGGAGGGGTGTGGCGGGTGCTGTAGGCGGGCTCTGGATGGGGCGGCGGGCCGGCGAAAACCTAAGCAATCCCTTTCTGAAGCGGCTCCAGGACTAACCCTTCCAAGAACGTGAGTTGCAGCGCACGCCAGTTTGGCGACGCGTTTTCCAGCGCTGCCGCGTATCGAAACTGAAGTGGCGCGCTGCCTGTGCTGCGTTGCGGCGGCCAAACTGCGGACGCTAGGGCGACCCCTGGTGCAGCGCCGTCGCGATCGCAATACGTGTCGGCGCCATAGAAATTAAGCCCGCTGACAGTGCGATCGCCACCGCTTCGCGACGATTGAGTGCATCCAGCTTGTGCAGCACGTTGGCGATATGAAAGTTCGCCGTGCGCGTCGCAATTCCCAGCTTGACCCCAATGTCCTCGCTCGTCATTCCTGATGCGGCGAATTCAAGGCACTGACGTTCCCTCGATGACAGGCAGCGCGTTGCGCGGGCTTCGGGCATGGTGGCCTCGGGGCGTTGTCTCGGGTGCGCGAGCGATCGGCGAGTCCCGTTCCATTTCGTGGGCGCTGGATGGAGGCGCCTGTTCGTACCCGGGCCAATCCTATGCCGGAGGCTGAAGGCGCGTAACTGTAATTTTGTGAAGAGCCGCCGTTCATGCCTCCTTCCACTGGTGTTAGAAATGACTGCCAAGTTCCTGTTTTTCAAACCATGGCAAAAATGCCAGGCCAATTTGCCCGACTTCGCTAATGAAGTGCTATCTGCACTTTAGCGAAAGTCATCGTGGGGTCGTTGAGCGAGCTGTGCGACGCCTTAGACGCGAAATCTGATCACGGCGCATTGGCTCCTAGCTAGGCAGATTGATGTGACCCCTCTTCATGGCGAGGGCCACCGCTTCTTGCCGATTTGCAGCACCTAGCTTCGATCTTGCTGAATCGAGATGAAGCTGCACCGTCCGAGGAACGATCTTCATACGGAAGGCAGTCTCTTCGGTATTTAATCCGCGCGCGACATAGCGAAGGACCTCCAGTTCGCGTGGTGAAAGAGGCACGCCGTAAAGCTCGGGAGGCGGATCGTTTTTCAGTATGCTGGCTGAAAACCAACTGAGGAACGAATGGCCAAAGCTCACGATATCCGGCAACGCTAGCTCGATAACAAGACGTCGCGTTTCATCAATTAAGGGCTCCGTGGAATTGAACACCACGAGCGCTCCATGATGACTAACGTCGTGGAGCGTGAAGGAAACGCCGCTGCAGATGCCGAAACGAGCAGCATCATCCAGGAAGGAGTCGACGCGCGGATCCTTTCCACGGCAGCGAGCCTGATCCCACATCTCAACGGCGCCGCTCGCGAGAGGAAGTGAGATGCGGGGATCAATCTCGACGTATCCCTGCTGGTCCCATCGAAACATCCACTCTCGGGGCAACGTCGCAAAGCCATAAACGCTCGCTTCGCGATCCGGCCTCGGAGACAGACTGATTCCTGCCATGAAGCTGTCGAATCCCAGTGACTTGATGGCTGCGCGAACGGCCGCTATGGCTCCTTCCCCCCGCCGCACGGCGTCGACGACTGTTCGTAGCCGGGGCGGGATAAGAGCAGTCGCTGGTAGTGCCGCCACGTCGAGTGGCGGGATGTGGATTGTCAAAGTGCGATCTCACCGGGGTTCCGGCACGCGCAGATTGCTGGAGCTGCCCGCAATGTCAATACATCGAATTGGACCGTAGGTAGAAGACCCTCCTACTAAGCGAGCACAGTAACGAAACCAGCTTTTATCGCCAAGGCAACCGCCTGCTGGCGATTAGCCGCGCCTAGCTTCGCCCTAGCGGAATCCAAGTGCAGCTGTACAGTCCTTGCAACAACACTCATTCTCGCGGCAACGTCATCGGTGCTGAGCCCGCGAGCGACCAGCTTTAGAACTTCGATTTCGCGCGGTGACAATGAAGCCCCATGTAGCGTCGGAGCAATGTCATGATCTAGCACGGTTCTGATGAACCAACTGTTGAAGTAATGACCGAATGACAAGATCTCCGACAGGTTCCGTTCAATTACCTGTCGACGGATACGATCAACAACCGGTATCCGACTGTTAAAAGCCAACATTGCTCCATGATGGCTTACGTCATGCAACGCGAAACATACACCGCTGCATGTACCATATTGCGCCGCCGAGTCCAGAAATTCATCAACTGCCTTACTTCTCCCTCGAAACGTATTCTGATCCCATATATGCGCGCCGCCACTTTCTAAAACGAGCGGTATTCTTGGGTCAATCTCGCAATATGCGCGACGGTCATAGGTCGCAAGCCACTCCCGTGGCACGGTGCTGTAGCCATACAACTGCGCTTCGCGATCAGGTCGCGGCGACAGCGAGAGACCGTAAAGGAATGAGTCAAAACCCAGGCTCTGAATTACTGCCCTAACTACGTTAGTGGTCTCGGAGCCTTCCTGCGCGGCCTCAACGACGGGCCGAATCACTTCCGGCACCAAGGCCGAAATCGGCAAGGAGTCTGGAAGTAAGTCCCGTTGTTGAATTGGCATTGAAGATCCAGCCCGCCGACGCGACTCATCGAGTTGCCTAAATATACCGCCAACTCGAAACGCCCTGAGAAGCGGTCGTCCCAAACAGTTGTGTCTGAAGCGTGCCTGTTTTCGGCCTCTAAAAATTGACCCTGTCCGGGCGAAACTTTGATTGATCGACCTGCTGTCGGATGAGCTGCTGAGGCCGCCACGTTACAACTAATTGATTCTTAAGCATTTGTGGCGTCGCTTCGGTACACGGTGAAGTTCGGCAAAACGTTGATATCATTGTCGTCTACGGCTCGCGGCACACTATTTGCACGGTCCGCAGACACTCAACCGTTTGTCCGATCCCGTGAAAACTGTTCTTCGTCGACTTCGCTTACTGCGCAGACGGCTTCATTCGCGCCCAGACAGCGAACACGAGCAGGCCCTGATCCGAATTGTTATCGGGTTAGTCGTCCTCGGATACATGGCATTCCGACACGAGGGCAATTCTCAGGATTTGCTGATTCTGGGAGTTTCCGTATTTCTCGTTTTCTCGGCTCTTTTATTTGCGTCGATTGTCGTCTGGCCGGCCGCGAATGTGGCGAGGCGAATCCTAGGCATGATCGCGGATTCTGCGACAACAACATTTTGCGTCGCGCTTTCGGGAGAAGTCGGAATAGCAATATTCGGCGTGTATCTCTTTATTAGCTTCGGAAACGGTTTTCGATACGGCCGCAGTTATTTGTTCGGCTGTCAGGCGATGTGCCTCGTGGGCTTCATTGGAGTTCTAATTCTTAGCGACTACTGGGAACAGCACCAAATCGCTGGATGGGGGTTGTTTATCGCTCTCATCGTACTGCCGCTCTACGTTTCCACCCTGCTGAAGCGCATCCACGAAGCGCGAGCGCGCGCTGAGGAGGCCAACCGAGCGAAAACTACATTTTTGGCCAACATGAGCCATGAAATGCGTACGCCGTTAAACGGCGTCGTAGGCGTGGTTGACCTATTTCAAATGACGGAGCTATCGACCCAACAGGGCGAACTAGTTCGACTCTTGCGTCACTCGGTTTCTGTTCTACGGTCGTTGATTGACGACGTGCTCGATATCAGCAAGATCGAGGCGGGTCGCCTGACACTCGAGGTGGCTCCATTCGATCTTCACGCGATGATCAATGGACTTCTAGATCTCCTGCGACCCCACACAAAGGCAAAGGGATTGTCGCTGACCGCGCTGATTGATCCGCAATTGGAGTATCAGTTAAAGGGAGATAGCCACCACCTGCGCCAAGTACTCCTTAATTTGCTCGGAAACGCGATCAAGTTTACCGAGACCGGTGGCGTTACGGTGAGCGTTGCGCGCCTAAACGACTCCTCGGAGGGAGTCAATGTTCGCTTCGAGGTCCGTGACACGGGAATCGGAATATCTCCGGATGCTTTGTCGCGCATCTTTGAGCGATTTACGCAAGCAGACGAGTCAGTCACGCGGCGGTACGGTGGAACAGGGCTGGGGACGACGATTGCCAAACAGCTTGTCGAACTTATGGGAGGCTCTATTGGCGTTCAAAGCAAACTTGGGGAAGGCAGCCTCTTTTGGTTTGAGTTACCACTCCTGAAGCAGATACCAACGACGGCAATATCTTTGGGCGGCGAGGGGCGAATCGTTGTCGTTGCCGACCAGATGGATGCCAGTCGAATTGCGCGGTTACTTGGCAACCTGGGCTGGCAATTGGAAGTAGTGCCCTCGAGGACTTCGGTTGAGCGCATGGTGCAGGCGCGTGAGGAAATTCGAGCCATTGTTACTTTCGGCTCCGTGACACGAGCCAGCGAATTGTTTGTGAGTGTACGTAACCAGGTCGGTGACTTGCCAATAGCCCTGGTTCACATCAACGACACGCAACTGACGGCAGTCGACAGCGCGCGGATCAACAGTATTTCAGGAGCTAACGCGTTCAATGTTGATGTGCCACAGCGAGTGCTCGTAAACGCAATCCATGCGGCAACAGCGAAATCGGCCTCGTCTGAAGGCGCCGAAATTGTGGATCTGGCGCTTGTGCTGAAGCAACAGCGCAGAAAGCTCAAGATATTGGTCGCAGAAGACAATCAAACTAATCAAGCGATCTTGACGCAATTGCTCGAGAAAGCCGGTCACACCGTAGTCCTTGCATCTGACGGGGAGGAGGCACTTGACTGCTACGAGTCGGCAAAACCAGATCTTGCGATCTTAGATTTCAATATGCCACAACGAACCGGTGTCGAAGTTATCGCTGCGATTCGGGCGATGGAACCCTCGGGGATCCGAATGCCGGCGGTGATACTTTCGGCATCAGTTACGGTCGAAGCTCGAGAGCGGGCGAGGCGCGCTGGCGCGGACGACTTTATCGGAAAGCCGATCGAAGGAGCAGTACTGCTGCAAGCGCTAGATCGTCTATCTCGCAGAATAGGGCGCGGGCACGTCAGGATGACGACTGCGGACACGTCAACACAGTTAGATTCAAAGGTTGAGGTTCCGCTTGTTGACCAGATTGCAATCGAAAAGGTGTCTCGGATAACGGGCGAACAGGCTACGCTAAAGCGTTTGCTTGAAGGTTTTAGGAGTGATGTCGAATCTCGACTCGACCGAATCGACGTGGCGCTCTCCGCTGAAGACTTAAATACTATTCCCGACCTTACCCACCCAATACGAGGTGCCGCCCTAAGTGTTGGCGCGGCACAGCTAGTCGCCCGATGCAGAGAAATGGATAACGCGCTACCCGCAGGAAATGTAACTCAGCTTAGAGCGTTAGCATTCGCTATGCGCAAGTGTCTCAATCAAACGATGACGCAGTTGAACGAATATGAGCCTTCGGCGAGGCGAATGAGCAGTTAGCTCTACTACCCATTTACCACAGCTGCAAGCGGGATACGATCCTCATCTTCAAGCAGTTGTGCTTCAACGGCCGCTGCCGCAAGCCGATCCTGCGCGCGAACCAGCCGCGTCATCATACGAAGATCTCTAGCCTCAAGAAGCATGGCAGAATCTACCCAGACTTCCGTGATTCGCTTTAGCTCCTCGAGTTGGACTGGCTGAAACTGTCGTTTTGCTAACTGCCACGCGCGGTGAGCACCCTGCCTGCGCTGCCTTTCCCGAATGATTTCGCGGACTGCCTCATCACCCTGGCCATCGTCGACCACGTAGTCCACGGCTCCAAGCTCGTGCAGAGTCCGTGCAGTGAAAGGTTCCTGTGGTGACGTGATGATCTCCTCAGCCTTACGGAGGCCCATACGCCGAGCCAGGAAACTTAGGGCACCCATCCCGGGGAACAGATTAAATAGCATCTCTGGAAAACCTAGCGTCGCGCTCCTTTCGGCGACGATTACGTCACTTGCGAGCGCGCACTCAAAACCGCCACCGAGCGCCTTGCCTTGAACAAGTGAAATCGTCCCGATTCCCGCGTTAAAGCCGACGTGGCGACGGTAGATATTGTCGACGCATGCGTGGGCGTACTTGGAGAGCGACTCCCGATCGCGCCGAGCTATAGATTCGACGAACAGATCCAGATCGCCGCCCAAGTTGAATACCCCTGGAACCTCGCTGGCAAAAACAACATAATCAACTTTAACCGGTGTTCCCTTATGTGAAATCCATCCCTGGTGGAGTTCCAGCAACGACTCCGACTCCCCAATTTCTTTTACAAGCTGCCTGTTGAAACACGCTCGGGGCTTTGGTGTCATCCAAGAGAACAACGTCTTCAGGATGACGTCAAATTCAAGTCGAAGTTGAGAGTACTTGTTTGATGTTGCTAGGGCTGGAAAATCCACGATTGCGTTCATTCTTCGCTCCCAGTTAGAAGACGGTCACCAGTCATTGTGTGTACTTATTGATTTGAGTCTGTTTTGCAAAAGCAAGCATCAAGGCGAAGCGCAATGACCACAAAGGCCACCACCTTCGCCAATCAATAGGTAATATCTCGCTAATTGGGCCTACTGTCCACCACAGATGGGCGATTTCATATGACCGGCAGATCGGAGCCGCGCATGGGTTACTCGTTTTTTCAAATAAGTTGTGGAGGAAATCGACGCTAAATCAATGAAGTTGTAGGCCATTTTGTAGCGTACACGTATGCAGGGTCCTCGTGGCAAATCACTCGTCGACCCCCTAGATCATCAAGAAAACGAAGGGGTTCTGGAAATCGTCACGCCGGGGACATGCCTATAATCCGCCGCCACTCAGAAGGGCATCGCCAAATTTCTGAATCTCTCGAAACGTTACGCGGAATGCTCCGCATTCGCGCCGGCGACGAACGCGAAGAGCGGCTGCTGCGGCAGGGACGTGGCTGGATCTACATTCCTGGTCAGGGGCACGAAGGACTCTCCGTCCTGGCCGAACCCTTGGAGAAAAATGATCTACTTTTTCTCTACTACCGTGATCGTGCCCTCATGCAAGCGCGTGGAATCTCGCCGCTCGAGATGGCAAGAGAATATCTCGCCACCGAACATGCGACATCGGGAGGGCGGGCAATGCCCGTTCACGGAACCGCGCGCAAACTGGGAATTTTTCCTCCGGTGACACCTACCGGGAGTCAGTGCCTCCCTGCTGTAGGCGCCGCTTGGGGGATCAAACTTCGTTCTGAGTCGCGAGTTGTTCTCTGTACTATTGGTGACGCTGCGACGCGACAGGGAGAATTCTTTGAGGCGGTCGCATTTGCGCTTCAAAATCGACTCCCGATCGTTTTCGTTGTCGAGGACAACGGTTACGGAATCAGTACATCCACGCGCGATCAACTGCCGTTTCGCATCGGGCTGTTTCCAGAAGCCATCTACCAATGGGTTGATGGCCGCGAAGTCGAGGCGATTAGAACCGTCGGTAGTGCCGCGATTGCAAAGGCGCGTAGGGGCGATGGACCGACGTTGCTTTGGATAGAGGTTGACCGAATCCAATCACATACAAATAGTGACGACCACAGAATATATCGGTCTGCGGCCGAAATTGCATTGATGCGCGAACGCGATCCGATCGTGCGCTACAGCCAATTATTAATTGATCGGAGAGAATTGACTGAGGTGCAAGTTTCTCAACTGCGAACGGAAACACGGGCCGAGGTAGAAGAAGCATATGCCATCGCCGAGCTAGAACCACCTCCACCTCTAGAATCGGTGTCGCATCACTTATTGGGACACTCGCATCCAGCTGGTGTTCGATTGCCCTTCTCGCTAGGTGAGCAGGGCAGAACGATGGCGGCGGCCCTAAACGCGACCCTAGGGGCCGCCCTCGAACGGATACCTAATGCCATTATCTTTGGTGAAGACGTTGAGGATCCAAAAGGCGGTGTATTCGGTTTTACAAAAGGACTTTCCACCCGATTTCCCGGGAGAGTCATCAACTCACCGCTCGCCGAGGCAACGATCATCGGCAGCGCTGTCGGCTTGGCCGCAATTGGATTTCGCCCGATTTTTGAGCTGCAGTTCGTCGATTTTCTGGCGCCTGGCTTTAATCAACTATTAAATCAGGTTGCGACCGTTCGTTGGCGGTCGAGGGGAGACTGGACTTGCCCCACTATTTTCTATGCTCCCTATGGCGCATACCTACCGGCGGGCAGTACTTGGCATAGCCAATCGAATGAAGGGATTTGGGCACACATCCCAGGGCTGCGGCTGGCGGTGCCTAGCACACCACGAGATCTTGCCGGTCTTTTGTGGACGGCACTACATGAGGACGATCCGTGCTTGCTACTGATTCCCAAACACATTATGCGTGTGCGTCACCCAACGGACAAGTTAGAACCGCGAGGGTTTGGACGCGCGCGATTGGTACGCGAAGGTACCGACGTAACGGTCGTCGCATGGGGTAACTGCGTTGAACTTGTCGAGTCAGTGGCCGCAGAGCGTGCGAGTCGACTCAGCGTTGAGGTTATCGATCCCGTGAGCCTCGTGCCCTGCGATTGGACCGCCATTGAAACATCTGTAGCAAAGACTGGGCGACTGGTCGTCGTTAACGAAGATGCCCGCACCTGCTCATTCGGCCAGGCCATCATTACTGAAATGATATCCACCCAAGAACGCTTTAATCGTCTACTATCGCCGCCGCTGCTCGTCGCTCGCGAAGACTTGCACATCCCATTCAACCCCGTTCTTGAGAACGCAATCCTCCCCGATGCGGCGCGAATTCATACAGCATTAACTGACGTAATGCGATGAACGAACGAATTGCAAGCGAAGTACATGTCCCTCAGCTCGGCGAGGGATTGCGCGAGGCTCGTATTGTTCAGCTATTACAAAGCGCAGGGACAAGTGTGCTGCGTGGGGACCCCCTATACTTAATTGAGACAGACAAGACAACCGTTGAGCTAGAGGCCCCGTACACTGGCAGGCTGATTCGGTGGTTGGTTGGCGTGGGAGACGTTGTTGAAATTGGAGCTCCAGTCGCGTTAATCGCGTCGACGTCGGACGCCGCGACGCCTCATCCAGTCGATCGCCTTATCCCGCCTCGAACACGGGCGTACGCAAGACAACACGGCATCGAAGACGATGAACTTCCACACATCCCGGCGGCTTCTGGGAAGTTGATGCCCAACGACATCGACACTTTTCTTAGAAGCGAAGCGGCACGAGATGAGGCGGCCGCGGGATTCCGAGAGCGCAAAGCCGCTAGCGGACAGCGGGCATTGATTTATCGACTGCGACGTAGCGCCTCACTAGTGATACCAGGCACAGTGTCAATCGATATTCCTTGGAGATTTCTGAATCGACGGATCCAAGCATCCGCTTCTCCCGACCCGTCACCAGCTCAGGTCTTCGCTCATGCTGTAGCGATGACCGCGAGAAGCCACCCGAACTTTAGATCCATTATGTTAGGGGATGATCGTATTCGCGAGTACGAGCATACGAATGTTGGTATGGCCATCGGATTGCCTGACGACGAGCTAATCGTTGTCGTTGTTCGACACGCGGATCGGATGAGTCTTGAAGAATTTTCTCGCGCATGCCGGAGGCAGATGCGTATCGCGTTGCGCTCAGGGGATCAAGCTGCGGACGACACGCAGATCTTGATATCTCACCTTGGTAAATCTCACATAATCGACGCTGTCCCAACGCTAGTTGCGCCAGCAAGTTCTGTTTTCTTTCTTGGTGTTCCGGGTCGTGATGGTGAATATGCGCGAATCGCGCTCACATTCGATCATCGCCTGATTAATGGCGGAGGTGCTGCCAAGTTCTTAGCCAATCTCGTTGAATCTCTTCAAGCGTCGTACGACGGTGATTCCTCAGGGTGACGATGTAGATATCTCTGTTTGGCGCACTGCTGCGGTGAGTCCCGCTTCGAGAACCTTTTCACCGCGAATTGAAGCGATGCCTGACATCTTCACGATTCCGCGCATGACGCGACTCATCTTGCATTCAAGCCGAAGCTGGTCACCTGGCCTGGCCTCTCGCCCGAACCGGCAGCGATCAAGGCCCGCTAGGAATATTAGCGGATGCCCCGGGCCGTCAAGAAAGCCTGAAAAGTGACAGAGCACACCAGCTGTTTGGGCTAACGCCTCAACGATCAACATTTGAGGCATAACGCGGAGGCTAGTTGGCACGCCATTGAAAAAATGATCATTCAAACTCACATTCTTGGTCGCCTTGACCCATTCGTTGGGAACACAGCCATCTACCCGGTCTACCAGCAAGAACGGATAACGATGGGGAATGTGCTTAAGGATCTCTAGGATCTCTACGCTTAGAACAGGCGAAGCCGTATTCACAACCATTCACCTTTTCTGGTTGGAACCCTTAGTGTAAGGGGAACTGCGGGGCAGTATCGCATGACGTTCGACGAAACAGCGTCCCATGACCCCGGACTGTACGACTCACTGCCTAGCCGTCCCAGTCTCCGGGACTTGATTGCACATCGTGGGAAACCCAAGTTAGGGGACCTTGTCGGCGATATAATCTTCACTTCCTTGGTTTCAAAGGCTCTGTCGTGAAGCTCCTTGTCCCCGTCAAGCGCGTTGTCGATTTCAACGTCAAGGTTCGCGTCAAACCCGACGGTACCGGCGTCGACACTGCGAACGTCAAGATGTCGATGAATCCGTTCGACGAGATTGCGGTCGAGGAGGCGGTGCGTCTGAAGGAGAAGGGGGTCGCGACCGAGATCGTCGCGGTCTCGTGCGGGATCGCGGCATGTCAGGAGACGCTGCGTACGGCGCTCGCGCTTGGGGCAGATCGGGCGATTCTTGTCGACACCGACGTTGAGTTGCAGCCGCTCGGGGTTGCGAAACTCCTGAAGGCACTGGTGGATAAGGAGTCGCCGCGGCTTGTCATACTTGGCAAGCAGGCGATCGACGACGACGCGAACCAGGTCGGTCAGATGCTGGGCGCGCTTCTCGACTGGCCGCAGGCGACCTTCGCTTCGAAAGTTACCGTCAACGGCGACAACGTCACCGTCGAGCGCGAGATCGACGGCGGCCTCGAGACGATCGAGATGTCGCTGCCGGCGATCGTGACCACTGATTTGCGCCTCAACGAGCCGCGCTACGCGACGCTACCGAACATCATGAAGGCGAAGAAGAAGCCGCTGGAGACGGTGACGCCGTCCGCGCTCGGTGTCGATGTCGCGCCGCGTTTCAAAACGCTGAAGGTGGTCGAGCCGGCAAAGCGCAAGGGTGGTGGCAAGGTGGCCGACGTCAAGGAGCTGGTCACCAAGCTGCGCAACGAGGCCAAGGTGATCTCGTGAAGTCGGCAACGGGAGACGCACAAGATCGTCCCCGCGAAAGCGCGAATCGAGGGCCCTCGGACTGTCGGGAAAGACCATGAGCATCCTCGTCGTCGCAGAGCACGACAACACGTCGCTGAAATCGTCGACGCTGCATACGCTCGGCGCGGCGGGAAAGCTGCCGGGCGAGATCCATGTGCTCGTCGCGGGCCACAATTCAAGCGGGGCGGCCCAGGCCGCGGCGCAGGCTGCGGGCGTGGCGAAGGTGCTGCACGCCGACGCGCCTTACCTCGCGCAACCGACCGCAGAAAATATCGCAGCCACAGTGCTGTCCGTGATTGCCAACGGCGACTACTCACACGTGCTCGGCCCCGCGAGCGGCTTTGGCAAGAACGTTGTGCCGCGAATCGCCGCAAAGCTCGATGTCGCGCAGATCTCGGATATCACCGGGATCGAAGCTCCCGATACTTTCGTGCGGCCGATCTACGCGGGCAATGCATTCGCGACCGTGCAATCGACGGACCGCGTGAAAGTCCTGACGGTGCGTGGGACCGCCTTTGATGCGGTTGCCGCGACCGGGAGTTCGGCGCCCGTGGTCTCGATTGCGGCGGCATCTGACGGCGGCCGTGCCAAGGTCACCGGCCAGGCATTGACCAAGTCCGCGCGCCCCGAGCTCACCAGCGCGCGTATCGTGATCTCGGGTGGACGCGGTCTCGGGAGCGGCGAGAACTTCAAGATGCTCGAAGCGCTCGCGGACAAGCTGCATGCGGCGATCGGCGCCTCGCGTGCGGCGGTCGATGCGGGCTACGTGCCCAACGACTATCAAGTCGGGCAAACGGGCAAGATTGTGGCTCCGGACCTTTACATCGCCATCGGTATCTCCGGTGCGATCCAGCATCTCGCCGGGATGAAGGACAGCAAGGTGATCGTCGCGATCAACAAGGACCCCGAGGCGCCGATCTTCCAGATTGCGGACTACGGGCTGGTCGGCGATCTCTTCGAGGTCATTCCGCAGTTCACGGCCGAGCTGTGACGCCCGCGTAATTCGGGGGATCGGCCCGCCACGAGCGCGTGCTGCAATCCCTAGACCTCCAGTGGGGCGGTGGCCGACCGGGTGGACCGCGGGGCAATGCGGTGGCGCCGCCTTTGCGTTGGAGTGAGCATCTAGAGCCCACCGTCTAGAAACGTTGCGGTACGCTTTGCGTCTCGTCCATCTTCCATCGACTTCTTTCGACTCCATGAGCACCTACCGCGCGCCAGTGTCCGAGATCCTTTTCGTCATGAACGAGCTCGCCGGCCTCGAGCAGGTCGCGAAATTGCCCGGGTTCGAGGAAGCGACGCCGGACACGGTCGCGGCGATTCTCGAGGAGGCGGCGAAATTCGCGACCAACGTCCTCGATCCGCTGAATCAGACGGGCGACAAGGAGGGCTCGAAGCTCCTCCCCGACGGAACCGTCAAAACACCGACCGGTTTCAAAGACGCGTACCGCCAATATATCGAGAACGGGTGGAACGGGCTCACCAAGCCGGCCGAGTTCGGCGGCCAGGGGTTGCCGCAGCTCGTGGGCACCGGAGTCGAGGAGATGTGGCATTCGTCGAATCTCGCCTTCGATCTTTGCCCGCTGCTCACGCAAGGCGCGATCGAGGCGATCCATCTCCGCGGCTCGCCCGACCTGCAGCAAAAGTACCTGCCGAAGATGGTCGAAGGTGTGTGGACCGGCACGATGAACCTGACCGAGCCACAGGCGGGCTCCGATCTCGCCGCGGTGCGAACGCGCGCGGTACCGCAGGGTGACGGGACGTACAAGCTCTACGGCCAGAAGATCTTCATCACGTTCGGCGAGCACGACTACACCGATAACATCATCCATCTCGTGCTGGCGCGCACGCCGACCGCGCCCGAGGGTGTCAAGGGCATCTCGCTGTTCGTGGTTCCCAAGTATCTGGTGAAGGACGACGGCACGCTCGGCCCGCGCAACGATGTCCATTGCGTTTCGCTCGAGCACAAGCTGGGCATTCACGCAAGCCCGACAGCAGTGCTCGCCTACGGCGACAAGGGCGGGGCGGTCGGTTATCTCGTCGGCGAGGAGAACCGCGGCCTCGAGTACATGTTCATCATGATGAACCTCGCGCGCTTCTCGGTCGGCATGGAAGGCGTCGGGGTTTCCGAGCGCGCATATCAGCATGCGGTGGCCTATGCCCGGGAGCGGGTCCAGGGCAAGGCGGTCGGACTCGACAAGGCGACGAACGCGGGCCCGATCATCGACCACCCCGACATCCGGCGGATGCTGATGACGATGCGTGCGTACACCGAAGCGATGCGGGCCCTCGCGTATGTGACGGCTGCGGCACTCGACAACGCACGCGCGCATCCGGATCCGGAGGCGCGCAAGCGCCACCAGGCGTTCGCCGATTTCATGATCCCGATCGTCAAGGGCTGGTCGACGGAAACCGCGCAGGAGGTCGCGTATCTCGGCATCCAGGTGCACGGCGGCATGGGGTTCATCGAGGAGACGGGTGCGGCGCAGTACTACCGCGACGCGCGCATCATCACGATCTACGAGGGCACGACCGGCATCCAGGCCAACGATCTGCTCGGGCGCAAGACGGCACGCGACGGCGGCGCAACAGCGCGCGTCGTGGCTGCGGAAATCGACAAGGTGGCGGCGCGTCTCGCGTCGCACGCGAATCCCGCGCTGCGGCCGATCGGACTGCGACTCGCCGCCGTCACAGCGGCGCTGCAGAGCGCGATCGACTGGATGGTCCCGGCGTTCGGACAGGACGTCCGCGCGGCGCACGCGGGTGCCGTGCCCTACCTCAAGCTGTGGGGCTTGGCGGCCGGCGGCTGGCAGCTCGGGCGCGCTGCGCTCGTCGCCGCCGACAAGCTCGCCAAGGACGAGGGCGATGCATCGTTCATGCACGCGAAGATCGCAACCGCCCAGTTCTACGCCGAGTGCCTGTTGCCGCCGGCCGAGGGGCTCGCGCGCGCCATTACCGACGGTGGCGAAAGCGTGCTGGCACTGACGGCAGACCAGTTCTAGGTTGCTTGCCCGGCCCACCCACGACCTCGTCCTCGCGGCAGCTTCGCGTGGTGTCGCCGTTCGATGACGTCGGACGCCGACGGTCAGCGTGCGCCGTTTTCGCCGACGATCGTTGCCAGTCGCGTCCGACTGCACGGCGCGCGCGTTCGCACGATGATCGCCAGCGTCACATTTCCGGCTCGATAGTCCCATGACGCGCCGATGGCTGCGGGCTTTGACCAGTGCTTCCGCGATCGCGGCGGCCGTCGTTTCGGCATCCGCGCTCGCGCTTTCGATGGAGACGGTGCAGCCGCTTGCCCCGGGTCCATACGCGGTCGGGTGCAGCGACGTCGCTCAGGATTTTTCGCGGGTGCCCGCAGGCGCCACGGCGCAAGACTACTGGGAAGGCATTCCGGACGGGAACGGGAACAGCCGTTACGTCACGGCGCTCTTCTCCGAGAGCAGCAGCACGATCGTCGCGCCCGTGACGCTGTCGGGCGACGGCGAGCTGTTCGGCGATTTTGCCGGGCAAACGGTCGACAACGCGGTCATCGTCTGCTATCCGACCGACGCGTCGAATCCACGACCCGACTATCTGCTGCCGACCGGGCGCGTCGTGCCGCACATGCAGCGTGCCGGCGATCTGCCGCTGTTCGCTTCAAATGCGCCGACCTATCCCGTGCTGCTGTTCTCGCACGGGCTGCTGGGCAGTCCGTTGTCGAACGATTACATCACGGCGCTCGCCGTATTCGCGAGCTACGGCTACGTCGTCCTTGCGCCCTTTCACGGCGATCCGCGCATCGCAAACGTCCAGCTCAGCAATTTCTCCGACGTCTTCTATGCGATCACGCACTTTCGCGATTACACCGCGATGCAGGCCGTGCGTCCGGTCGAGCTCGAAGCGGCGTTGAACGCGGTGCTGGCGCGACCGGAGTACTCGGCGCATCTCAACACCGACGCGATTGGCGGGTTCGGCGCGAGCCTGGGCGGCGAATCGATGCTGCTAATGGCGGGTGCGCAGCTCACCGACTCCGTCGGCATGTCGTCGAAGCAGGTCATGTACGACGCGCGTCTCAAGGCGGCGGTCGGATATGTGCCGTACTTCGGCCAGATCATCTACCCGGCGTTCGGCCGCGATCACAACGGGCTCAACAACGTGACGATTCCGTTTCTCGGTATCGGCGGCACGTCGGACACGACGGCGCCGCTGTCGGTCACGATCCAGGGCATGCAGCACCTGACGAAGACGCGCCAGCTCGTTGCGCTGCAGGGCGTGGGTCACATGTTCGACGTCGCGTCGTCGGGGGACATCTTCACGTGGTCGGTGATCTTTCTCAACGCGAATGTCGTCGGCGACCCGCTCGCGCGCGTCGCGAGCGCGCGCATGCAGCAAGTTGCCGGTGGCGGCGATGACGTGCTGCTTATCGACTACACGGCACCCACGCCGCCCGTCAACGACGAGCAGATCGTCATCGAGTACTACAACGGCGCGCTTGGCCACTACTTCATGACCGACGATCCCGCCGAGGCAGCAATGCTCGACGCCGGTGTGATCGTTCCCGGCTGGGCGCGAACCGGCTTCGAGTTCAAGGCTTACCAGGTCAACGCGCCGGTCGGCGTGTCGGTCTGCCGCTTCTTCGGGACCCCGGGGATCGGCCCGAACTCTCACTTCTACACGACCTTCATCGATGGTGAATGCCAGAAGGTGATGGCGAATCCGGACTGGACGTTCGAAGGCATCGCCTTTGCGGCGGATGCGGCGGCTGCCGGCGACTGCGCGGCAGACCGCATTCCCGTCGTGCGTCTCTACAACAACGGCATGGGCGGGCAGGCGAACCATCGCTACCTGACGAGCCCGATCGAGGTCGCATCCACCGCATCCCGCGGATGGATCGTCGAAGGCGCCGTGTTCTGCGCAAGACCATAGCTTTCTACAAGCGGCGATTTGCCGCGCGCGGGGGCGATTCCGGCCGCGACCCGTCTTGAGCGCCGATGCCTCGGTGCGGCGTGGCCGCCGTGGGCAGCGTTCGCGGCGGGTTGGGGTGAGGACCTGCCGCCGCGAGAACTGTCACAATCCCTTCACACGCGCGCGGCAGTCTCGCGGGCGGTTTGTCCGGGGGGATCGATGCTGCGCTTGTGGAGGGCGTTCTGGTACTCGCTGGCCGGGCTGCGCGACGCCTGGCATCACCCGGCACCGCAGCTGGAGATCGTGCTGCTCGCGATCGCGGTTCCCATCGCGCTGTGGCTGCCGGTCACCGTCGTCGAAAAATTGTTGCTGGTCGGGAGCATCGTCGCGATCTTCGTCGTCGAGCTGCTGAACACCTCCGTCGAGGCGGCGATCGATCGGATCGGCCCGGAGCGCCACGAGCTGTCGCGGCTTGCGAAGGATCTCGGCAGCGCGGCAGTGTTCGTCGCGAGCGTGTTCGCAGCGATCGTGTGGGCGGCGCTGGCGGGGCCGGTCGTGTATGGCTGGTTTGCCGGCGGATCCTGAAGATCAGGACCCCGGGGATCACGTACCGCCTTCGCGCACCAGCGCCTCGAGCACGCCGAAGATCGCCGGCGCGCTCGCAAGCACCGGGCCGCCCTCGGCGAGCGCGTTGCGCCCCGGGTAGGAAAGAACCTTGCCTCCCGCTTCTTCGACGAGCAGCAGCCCCGCCGACGCGTCCCACGGATGCATGTGCGGCTCGTAGAACGCGTCGAAGCGGCCGGCTGCGACATGCGCCAGCATCAAGGCGCCCGCACCCGGATCCTTCACGGCGGCGCCCGACGAAAGCATCGCGCGCCGCACTGCGAGATGCGCGTCGAGCGCGTGACGGTGCACGTAGCCTTGGGCGATCAACGCTTGCGCGATCGATGCGCAGTTCGAACCGCGGATCGGCTTTCCGTTGAGCGTCGCACCGCGGCCCCGCTCCGCGAGAAACAATTCATCGAGGGAAGGATCGTAGGTCGCGCCCACGGTGCGCACGCCGTCCTCGATGTAGCACAGCGACACGCACCGGTAGCGCATGCCGTGGACGAAGTTCAGCGTGCCGTCGATCGGATCGACCACCCACACGCGATTGTCGACGGCACCGCCGCCTTCCTCGCCGAGCATCGAGTCGTCAGGGAACGCATTGGCCAGCGCGGTTCGGATATGCGCTTCGACGACGCGGTCGGCGGCGCTCACGAAGTCCTGCGGGCCGTCCTTCTCCTCGACGGCGAACGCGATCTCGCCGTGAAAGTAACGGTTCGCGAGCGCGCCCGCGCTGCGCGCGACCTCCGCCGCGAATGCTGCGCGCGAACGATGCGTCAATGGCATGGTGTGCCGGGACCAGACAACACGGGCGGCACTTCGGAGGCGATCGGGAGCGAGACGTCGCCGAGCGCGTTTGCTACACCACCGTGGACGGCGTCAATCGAAGCGGCGCGCATGCCTCGGCGAACGAGGCTCACGGCGTCCCGATCGGTACGTCCGCGAGCCCCTGAAGCATCGCAGCGGTGGAAGCCCATGTGTACAGCGAGATGCTCGCGCGACCTCCGCCGTTCGTATCGGTCATTTCGCAATGCCGCCACGTTGCGCCGAGCTGGTCGTAGAAGCGGATCGCGTCGCGATTCGCGTCGTAAACCCAGAGGTGAAGCCCCTGGTCCTTGCGTTCTCGTGTCAGCGCTTCGGCAAACGCTCGCAGCAGAACGCGGCCGCCACCGTGGCCACGCATCGCGGGCAACATATGCAGATTGTCGAGCAGATGACCCCATTCCGGGGAATGGTCCGCGATGCCGAAGACAAAGCCCGCGCTCTCGCCGTCGAGGAAGGCGATCGCGCCATAGTCGCGGTCGGTCGTGTCGGCGAGCCGGCCGCGCCAATACGTGCGACGTTCGTTCTCGATCTCGTGGTCGAGGTAGCGGCCGGGCAGGATGCCGCGATAAGCCGACCGCCAGCTCTGCGCATGGATCCACGCGACCTGATCCGCGTCGGCAGACGTCATCGGACGCCAGGCAAACATGCTTTGCGTCGTGTCGATCACATTCGATGCTCGGGCTGGGCTGAAGGTCGACCTGCAATAATCCGCATCGCGGACGCGAGCGTCAACTTGAGTCCTCGTGATTGAGAAACAGCGGGCGCGGCGGGCATTCGGAGAAGGACTAGCGTTGCAACCTCAATTTCGCCTTGGCGTCGATCTAGGGGGCAGCAAGATCGAGATCCTCGCACTCGACCGCGGCGGGCGCGAGCGCCTGCGCCGCCGCATGTCGACGCCACAGGGCGATTACGCCGCGACACTCGACGCGGTGACGGCCATGGTGCGCGAGGCGGAACATGAACTCGGCGGCGGTGGGACCGTGGGCGTCGGAACGCCCGGCTCGATCTCGCGCGCGAGCGGGTTGCTGCGGGGATCGAATTCGGTGTGCCTCAACGGCCAACCGATCCAGCGCGATCTCGAAGCGCGGCTTGGCCGCGATATCCGCATCACCAACGATGCGAATTGCTTCGCGGTCTCCGAGGCGACCGATGGTGCCGGTCGGGGTGCGCACGTCGTGTTCGGCGTGATTCTCGGTACGGGGGTGGGCGCGGGCATTGCGGTCGACGGTCGTGTGCTCGACGGACCCAATGCGATCGCCGGCGAATGGGGACACAACCCGCTGCCGTGGCCGCGCGATGACGAGCGTCCGGGCGCGATGTGCTTCTGCGGTCGTACCGGCTGCATCGAGACGTTTCTCGCCGGCCCGGGACTCGCACGCGACCATGCGCACGTGACCGGTCGATCGGTGTCTGCCGAAAGGGTTGTTGCGCTTGCGAACCACGGGGACAGCGCCGCGCTCGCGACGCTTGACCGCTACGATGAGCGGCTCGCGCGCGCGCTCGCGCACGTCATCAACCTGCTCGATCCCGACGTCATCGTGCTGGGGGGCGGTCTGTCGAATCTCGATCGCCTCTACCAGAACGTGCCGAAGCTGTGGGGCGACTGGGTGTTCTCCGACCGCGTCGACACGCAACTCGTGAAGAACCGGCACGGCGACTCGAGCGGCGTGCGCGGCGCCGCCTGGCTGTGGAACGCCTAACGACGCGCGACTACATTCCCGAATAATTGGGCCCGCCGCCGCCCTCGGGCGTCACCCAGTGGATGTTCTGCCGCGGGTCCTTGACGTCGCAGGTCTTGCAATGAACGCAGTTCTGCGCGTTGATCTGCAGGCGCTTTCCCGCATCGCCCGCTTCAGCGACGAATTCGTACACGCCCGCGGGACAGTAGCGCTGCTCGGGACCGTCGTACAGCGCGAGATTCACCGTGACGGGAATCTTCGGGTCGCGCAACTGCAAGTGACTCGGCTGGTCCTCTTCGTGATTGGTGTTGGACAGGAAGACCGACGACAGCTTGTCGAAGGTCACGACGCCGTCGTACTTCGGATAGGCAATCGGCTGTGATTCGGCTGCGGGCAGCAGTGTCTGGTGATCCGCGTACTTGTGATGCAGCGTCCACCCGACGAGGCCGCTCAGGCCGAGGTCATTGAGCCACATGTGCACCCCGCCGTGGACCGTGCCCGGCCACATCCCCCATTTGAGCCCCGGCTTGACGTTGCGGACCTTGTACAGATCGTCGTAGACCCACGAGCGCTTCCAACTTTCGGCATAGTCGGCGAGCGTGTCGCGCGCCCGGCTCGCACCCAGCGCCGCGAATGCCGATTCCGCCGCCAGCATGCCGGTCTTCATCGCGTTGTGGCTGCCCTTGATGCGCGGCAGGTTGACGAAGCCGGCCGCGCAGCCGATCAGCGCCCCGCCCGGAAACGCGAGGCGAGGCACCGACTGCAGGCCACCCTCATTGATCGCGCGTGCGCCGTAGCCCAGGCGCTTGCCGCCCTCGAACGTCGGCCGGATCGCGGGATGCGTCTTGAAGCGCTGGAATTCGTCGTACGGCGACAGATACGGGTTGCGGTAGTCGAGATGGACGACGAACCCGACCGAAACGCGGTTCTCCCCGTAGTGGTAGAGAAAGCTTCCCCCGCCGGTCAGATTATCGAGCGGCCAGCCCTGGCTGTGAATGACCAGGCCTTTTTGAAAGTGCTCGGGAGTGACCTGCCACAGCTCCTTGATGCCGATGCCGAACTTCTGCGGATCGACGCCGTCGCGCAGGCCAAACTTCTGCATCAGTTCCTGCGAGAGCGAGCCGCGTGCGCCTTCGGCGAACAGCGTGTACTTCGCATGCAGCTCCATCCCGCGCTGGTAGCTTGGTTTGCGCTCACCGTTGCGACCGATGCCCATGTCGCCGGTCGCAACTCCTTTGACCGCGCCGGCCTCGTCGTAGAGGACTTCGACGGCGGGAAAGCCGGCGTAGATCTCGACGCCGAGCGCTTCGGCCTGGGCACCGAGCCAGCGGCAGACATCGCTCAAGCTCACGATGTAATTGCCGTGATTGTTCATGAGGCGCGGCAGCAGTGCGTTCGGAATCCGCCACGCCTTCTTCTCGGTCAGGATCAGGAAGCGGTCTTCGGTCACCGGCGTGTCGATCGGCGCGCCTTGTTCCTTCCAGTCCGGGATCAGCTCGTTGAGCGCGCGCGGGTCGATGACGGCGCCGGACAGGATGTGCGCGCCGACCTCGGATCCCTTTTCGAGCAGGCACACGGAAACGTCGCGCTGCGCCTGTGCCGCAAGCTGCTTGAGGCGGATGGCCGCCGCGAGACCGGCCGGTCCGCCGCCGACGATCACGACGTCGTACTCCATCGATTCGCGTGCCGGATCCGACATGGCGATAAACCCCCGGGAAGGTCACGCTTCGCGAACGCGGGCGTGAAAGAGGCGATTGTATAATCCAACGCGCCGGCGCGACTCGACGCGAAGACCGGGACGAACGCTTATGTCGCAACGGCTCGCCCGCGCCCTGCGGCACGCCATCCGATGACTTCCCAACCGCATCCCCGCCAGCTCGTACATACGACTCGCCAGGCGATCCGCTGGGCCGACATGGATGCGTTCGGGCACGTCAACAACACTGTCTACTTCCGCTACATGGAACAGGCGCGGATCGAGTGGCTCGATGGCATCGCGAAAGCAGCACGCCACGACGAGCGCATCGGTCCGGTGATCGTCAACGCGAGCTGCAACTTCCGCCTTCCGCTCGTCTACCCGGGCGAGGTCGAGGTGAAGATGTACCTCGGCGCTCCGGGCCGCACGAGCATCGACAGCTTCTACGAGCTCACGAAGGACGGGCAGCGCTACGCCGACGGCGCGGCGCGCATCGTCTGGATCGATCGCGTGTCCGGTCGTCCCGTGCCGCTGCCTGACGTGGTGACGGCGTCGCCGGTCGCCATGGCGAGCGAATAGGGACGCGCCATGGGGCCGCTGTGGACACCATCGTCCGAACGCGTCGAGAGCGCGCTCATCACCGCGTTCTCGCGCAAGCTCGCCGAGCGCCATGCCGTCGCGCTGCCCGACTACGCATCGTTGTGGCGCTGGTCGATCGATCACAAATGGGACTTCTGGCGCGCCATGTGGGATTTTGGCGGCGTGATCGGCACCCCTGGCGATCGCGTCCTGGAGGACGCGAACCGCATGCCCGGCGCGCGCTGGTTCGTCGATGCGCGGCTCAACTTCGCACGCAACCTGCTCGAGCGCAAACGTGCCGACGATGAGACCGACGCCCTCGTGTTCTGGGGCGAGGACAAGGTCACGGAGCGTTTGACGCACGCCGAGCTGCATGCGCTGAGCTCGCGGACGTCGAGCGCACTGGCGGCACACGGCATCGTCGCGGGCGACCGCGTCGCAGGGTATCTGCCGAACATGCCGGAGACGGTGATCGCGATGCTCGCGGCTACTGCACGTGGCGCGACCTGGTCGTCGTGCTCGCCCGACTTCGGCGTCCAGGGCGTCGTCGACCGCTTCGGGCAAATCGAGCCGCGGGTTCTCTTTACCGTCGATGGCTACTGGTACAACGGCAAGGCGAATCCGCTGCTCGACAAGGTCGCGGAGATCGTCGATCGCATTCCGTCGATCGAGCGCGTCGTCGTCCTGCCGTATCTCGCCAGCGCGCCCGAGATCGAGCCGCAACTGAAGCCGATCCGCGGCGCCGTCCTGTGGGACGTGTTTCTGGCGCCGCATCTCGCGGGTCCTCTCGACTACGTCGAACTTCCCTTCGACCATCCGCTCTACATCCTGTATTCGTCGGGAACGACCGGCGTGCCGAAGTGCATCGTGCACGGCGTCGGCGGAACGCTGTTGCAGCACCTGAAGGAGCATCAACTGCAAGGCGACGTCCGCCGCGGCGACCGGCTGTTCTACTTCACGACCTGCGGCTGGATGATGTGGAACTGGCTCGCCTCCGGCTTAGCCTCGGGCGCGACACTCGTCCTCTACGACGGTTCGCCGTTCGCGAATCGGGGCCGCATCCTGTGGGAGCTTGCCGACGCCGAGCGCATCACGCATTTCGGGACGTCCGCGAAATATCTGGACGCGCAGCACAAGGCCGGGCTCGTGCCGCGCAAGGATTTCTCGCTCGATTCGATCCGCGCGATCTTCTCGACTGGCAGCCCGCTCGCGCCCGAGGGTTTCGACTACGTCTACCAATGCGTAAAGACTGATGTCTGCCTCTCGTCGATCTCCGGCGGCACCGACATCATCTCGTGCTTCGCGCTCGGCTGTCCGGTGCTGCCGGTGTGGCGGGGGGAGCTGCAGTGCCGCGGGCTCGGCCTTGACGTCGATGTCTTCGACGAGAACGCTCATCCGGTGCGCGGCGTCAAGGGCGAGCTCGTCTGCAAGAGCCCGTTCCCATCGATGCCGATCGGCTTCTGGAACGATCCCGACGGGGCGAAGTATCACGCCGCGTACTTCGAACGCTTCCCGAATATCTGGTGTCACGGCGACTGGAGCGAATTGACCGAGCACGACGGCATGATCATCTACGGGCGCTCGGACGCGACGCTCAACCCCGGCGGCGTACGCATCGGCACAGCCGAGATCTACCGTCAGGTCGAGCAGCTGCCCGAGGTCGTCGAGAGTCTGGTGATCGGGCAGGACTGGCCGCCCGGCGAAATCGGCGACGTGCGCGTCGTGCTGTTCGTGACGCTCCGGGAAGGTCTCGAGCTCACGCCGGAGCTCGGCGACCGGATCAAGGCGAAGATCCGCGAGAACACGACACCGCGGCACGTGCCGGCGAAGATCGTCCAGGTGACCGATATTCCGCGGACCAAGAGCGGCAAGATCGTCGAGCTCGCGGTGCGCAACGTCGTACACGGGCGGCCGGTCAAGAACCTCGACGCGCTCGCGAATCCCGAGGCGCTCGAGCAATTCCGGGACCGCGACGAGCTCGAGAGCTGACAACGATGCCCTGTGTCTGGCGGAGTCGCCGCCCGCTTATGCAGCAGTCGAGGAGCGAAGCGGCGAGCGGCGCCGGCGCGGCGCGCCGAAGTCCGCTCGAGCATCCCGCTCAGAGCGCGCGCGCATGAGTCTCATCGCGATCCTGGCGGCGCTCGGTCTCGAGCAGTGGCATGCGTTCCACTGGCGCGCGTCGATCGAGCGCGCCTTCGTGCTGCTCGCGCGGCGGCTCGAGCAGCGCCTGAACGGCGGCACTCGCACCCAGGGTTCGATCGCGTTGCTGATCGCGGTCGTGCCGCCGGTCGTGCTCGCCGCCGCGCTATGGTGGGCGGCGGATACCGTGCATCCGCTGTTGGGGCTCCTGGCGAACATCGTCGTGCTCTATTGCCTGATGGGATTCCGGCGCTTCAGCCACGCGGCGTCGGTGATCATGAAGGCGTTGGCGCGCGGCGACGTTCCTGCCGCGCGCCGCGCGCTCGCCGGATGGCGCGGCGGCTGGACCGGCGAGCTCGGCTCGAGCGACATCGCGAAGCTCTCGATCGAGCGCGGATTCATCGACGCGTACCGCCAGGTGTTCGCCGTAGTGTTCTGGTTCCTGGTGCTGCCGGGCGCATCGGGCGCGGTGCTCTATCGTGCCGCGGCCCTCCTCGCCGAGGAATGGAAGGGGAGCGCGCCCGGCGACGACACGACGCCGATCGGACGCTCGCGCACCGATTTCGGGTGGCCTGCACGCAAGCTGCTCGCGGTGCTCGACTGGCTGCCGGCGCGGCTCACTGCGCTCTCGTTTGCGATCGTCGGGGACTTCGAGGACGCGGTGTCGTGCTGGCGCACGCAACCCAAGGATTGGCCGGCAAGCGAAGGCGGTGCCACCATGGGCATCGTGCTGGCAAGCGGCGCGGGCGCGCTGGGCGTGCGTCTCGGCGGCCCGGTATCGGTGCTCGGCGGCGAGCCGGACTTTCGTCCCGAGATCGGCATGGGCGACGCCGCGGAACCCGACATGCTCCCGTCGGCCGTCGGCCTCGTGTGGCGTGCCGTCGTCGTCTGGATGCTGCTGATCCTGCTGGTGACCGTCGCGTATGTCGCGCCGTAACGCGGGGCGCGACCTGCCACGCCCGCGATCAATAGGCCGCGGTCCGCGCCTGCTCGCGTTCGCGCAGCAGCGCCTGCAGCAGCGCCACACGCTGCTCCGCGACCCGGCCCTCCGCAATCGCTGCCTGGACCGCGCAGCCCGGCTCGTGCTCGTGACGGCAGTCGCGGAAGCGGCACTGCTCGATCAGGTCACGCAGCTCGACGAATGCATGTGCGATCACCTCGGCGGGAAAGTGCGCGAGCCCGAAGACTTTCATGCCCGGTGAATCGACGATCCAGCCGACGCCGTCGGCTAGGCGGTAGAGCGTCGTAGCCGCCGTCGTGTGCCGTCCCGAACCAAGAGACGACGAGACCGTTCCCGTGCGCGCGGCCTCGGCCGGAAACAGCGCATTGATGAGGGTCGACTTCCCCATTCCCGACTGCCCGATCAGCACCGAGTGCGCGCCGGCGAGATGCGGACGCAAGGCATCGACATAGCGCTTGGCGCAGGTTTCGACGACCGGATAGCCCAGCGCGTGATACGGTGCGAGCCGCGCCATCAGCGCGGGAAAGCCGGGAAGATCGGCCTTGTTCGCGACGAGCACGAACCGGGAGTGCTCCGCTTCGGCCGCAATGATCCAGCGATTGAGCAGATTCTCGTCGACGGCCACGTCCGGCGCGGTGACGCCGACCACCTGCGTCACGTTCGCGGCGATCAGCTTTTCTTTCCAGGCGTCCGACCGGTAAAAGAGGCTTTGTCGCGGCGAGACCGCTTCGATCACGCCGCCACCGGGAATGCGGGTCACCGTCACGCGGTCGCCACACGCGATCTGCGCGGAGCGGCCCTTGAGCAGGCACGCGACCGTGCCGTCATCGTCGAGCGCAACGGAGAATTGCCTGCGCGTCGCGCCGACGACCAGGCCGTTCGCACGCTCCGCTGAGGAGGAATCGACGGCGGCGGGCGCCTCGCGCGAAACCCGGCCTCGAGCCGCTCTCGGCATCGCCCGTCAAGCGCCGAGTCGCTCGGCTTTCGCGGCGCACACGATATCGTTCAGCGTGACGCCTCCCGCGGAGTGCGTCGAGAAGACCACGCTGCAGCGGTTGTAATGCACGCCCAGGTCCGGATGATGATCCTCGCGATGGGCGATGAAGGCGAGGGCGTTCACGAACGCGAGCGTTTCGTAATAGTTCGCGAACTTGTAGGTCTTCTCGATGCGATCATCGACGTGCACCCAGCCGGGAAGCACGGCGACATAGTCCTGGATCTCGGCCGTGGATAGCTTCGACCCAGCGGTGCGGCAATGCATTGCGGCGAGCGCGAGCAGCTTGTCATTCGCGGAAGGTGTCGCGGTGGTGGTCATGCGGGATCCTCGTGCGATACCGGCATTGGCGATAAATGGCTACGCTGCAGGACTCGGTGCGGCGGCCCGGACGCCACCAAGGCGCGCGATGCGGATCGCGGCTGGCGGATGCGAGTCGTAGAACGCCGAGTGGACCGGGTCCGGCGTCAGCGTCGCGGCGTTGTCTTCGTAGAGCTTCACCAGCGCCCGGACGAGCGCCGCCGCCGAAGCGCTTTCCATCGCGAAGGCGTCGGCCTCGAACTCGTGCCGGCGCGAGTACATCGCCGCGATTGGCGCCAGCACGAACACGAACACCGGCAGCGACAGGGCGAAGAGCGCCAACGCGATACCGGGGCGTGAAAGCGCCGTCGGCAGCATCGATTCAGGAATCCCGAGACCGGTGTAGAACCACGGTTGCGTCATGAGCCACGCAAGGAGCGCGAGGAACGCGAGGGACAGTACGCCCGACCACACGATGCGCTTCACGACATGCCGACGCTTGAAATGGCCCAGTTCGTGCGCCAGCACGGCTTCGATTTCATCCGGGGCGAGGCGCTCGAGCAGGGTATCGAAGAACACGATGCGCTTGGACTTGCCGAAGCCGGTGAAATAGGCGTTGCCGCGCCCGGAGCGGCGCGACCCGTCCATCACGAACAATCCGCGTGCGGTAAAGCCGCAGCGCTTGAGCAGGCGCTCGACGCGCTCGCGCGTGGGCCCCGCGGGAAGCGGCGTAAAACGGTTGAAGAGCGGCGCGATCAGCGTCGGATAGAGGAGGAGCACGAGGATCTGGAACGCGAACCAGGTGCACCAGACCCAGATCCACCACCATCCTCCGGCGCCGCGCATCAGCGCGAGAACGACGAGCGCGAGCGGCCCACCGAGCAGCACACCGAGGACGATGCCCTTCATGAGGTCCGCGAGCCACAGCTTGAGCGTCGTGCGGTTGAAGCCGAAGCGCTCCTCGATGCGAAACGTCTGCCACCACGAGAACGGAAGATCGATTGCGCCGCTGATGGCGGCCAAAAGCCCGAGCAACGCGAGATCCCGCCACAGCGCTCCCACGTCGATGCGCTCGGTGAGTCCGACGAGCACCGCAAGTCCGCCGCCCAGCGTCATGGCGAGCAGGAACGCCGTCTCGACGAGTGTTTCCACGATGCCGAGCCGTTGCTTCGCTGTCGTGTAGTCCGCCGCCTTCCGATGCGCTTCGAGCCCGATGCTCGCGGCAAACGCTGGCGGGACCACATCGCGATGCGCGCCGACATGCGCGATCTGGCGGCGGGAGAGCCAGAGCTTTACTCCGACCGAGATCGCGACGGCCGCGAGGAAAAGGCCGGTGAACAGAGCGGCCGTCATCGAAAACGCCTGCACCGTGAGCGACGCAGCGTGACGGAAAACAGGCGATTAGAGTGCGGCATGGGATAATCGCACGCCCTATTTTACGCCGCCGCCATGCCGCAGGACCCCAATCGTTTGATCTGGATCGATCTCGAGATGACCGGTCTCAAGCCCGAAAGCGACCGCATCCTCGAAGTTGCGCTGGTCGTCACCGACCACGATCTTGCGACGGTGGCCGAGGCCCCGGTCTGGGTCGTGCACCAGGAGGACGCGATGCTCGCCGCGATGGACTCGTGGAACCAGGCGACGCACACGCGTTCCGGTCTCATCGAGAAGGTCAAGGCGTCGGCGCTCTCCGACGTCGAAGTCGAGGCGAGCGCGCTCGCTTTCCTGCGCGAGCACGTGCCCGCGAAGGTGTCGCCGATGTGCGGCAACTCGATCTGCCAGGACCGGCGCTTCCTCGCGCGCTGGATGCCGGGGCTCGAGGATTATTTCCACTACCGCAATCTCGACGTCTCGACGCTCAAGGAACTCGCGCGTCGCTGGAAGCCGGATTTGCTGAAAGGCGTTCCGAAGGAAGGCAAGCACGAGGCGCTCGCCGACGTCTACGAGTCGATTGCGGAGCTCAAGTACTACCGCGAGCACTTCATCAAGCCTTGACGCGACGCCGCAAGAACGTGATGGCACCGCCGCAATAAGGCTCCGCGGCCACGCCTCAATCACAATCGTCCGACGCGCTGTCAGACGCCGGCGCGGTCGTCTGCAGGACGGCTGCGGTTTCTCGAGTGGACATGGGAACTCGAGCCCGATCCGCCTTTCGATCCTCGATGAGGGAGTGGAGGCGGTATGAAGTCTCTCGGTATGAAATTTCTGTTCGCAGGTGCGGCGCTCGTAACGCTTCTGTCGGGGTGTGCGACGTATGACTACGGCTACAACGGCTATGCGTACTCGTATCCGGGGTATTACGACCCGGGATATACGTACTATGGACCGGGCTATTACTCCTATTACCCATACTATTATCCGTACTACCCGTACTACTATGGCGGCCCGGTGATTTCGGGTGGTGTGGTGATCAGCGGCCATACTCGCAACTTCCGCGGGACTCGGAGCTTCAGCAGCAACCAGACCTTCAACGGTACACGCGTCGTCACCAGCGGAAATCAAACGGCCACTAGCGGGACCGGCTCGCATGTCGTTCGAAATCGCGTGGCGCACGGCAGGAACACGGGCCACGCAAACGGCAGATTCGTCGAGCGCGAGAAAGCCGGCTGACGCGGGAATGAGTCCTTCGCCCGGGCCACCGGCACACGTTTAGCGCTTGATGGCAAGCGTCACGCCGTCGCCCACCGTGAGTAGGCACATGTCGACGCGAGGATCGTCACGAATCTTCCGATTGATCTGCCGCAGCGCCTCGGTGTCCGCATCCGTTCGCTTGGGATCGGCGACAGCGCCGCTCCATAGCGTGTTGTCGATCGCGACGACACCCCCCGCACGCAGCAACTCGAGCGACGCCTCGTAGTAGAAGTCGGCACCAGTCTTGTCGGCGTCGATGAATACGTAGTCGAAGCTGCCCGGACCGAACTCGGCCTTGAGCTTCGGCAGCGTTTCCTTCGCCAGCGCGAGGCGCAGATCGATCTTTTTCGCAACGCCCGCCTCGGACCAGTAACGGCGACCGACACTTGTCCATTCGTCGCTGATATCGCAGCAGACGAGTTTGCCGTCCGCAGGCAGCGCGCTAGCCACCGCGAGCGCGCTGTATCCGGTGAAGGTGCCGATTTCAAGCGCCCGGCGTGCGTGCGTGAGGCGAATGAGCGCAGCGAGAAATGCAGCCTCATCCGGTCCGATCTGCATGCCGCCCTCCGGCAGCTTTGCGGTCTCCTCACGCAGCTTCGCGGCCACCGGGGTCTCGCGCGTGGCCTGATCGAGCACGTACCTTTCGACGGGGGCAGGGAGAAGAGAGCGGAGCGACATCGAGAACCTCGTGAAGGGATGGACCAGCGCGAAAGACGAGCGACCGCTATCATGCCGCATGGCAAGTGACGGCAGCGCGTCGGCATGAAATTCTGCAGCCACTGTGGATCGCCGCGCCTCGAGTTCCGCATCCCCGACGGCGATACGCTGCCACGGTTCGTGTGCGCGGCTTGTGGCACGATCCACTATCAGAATCCCAAGATCGTCGTGGGTTCGCTCCCGGTATGGGAAAAGCGCGTCCTGCTCTGCAAGCGGGCGATCGAGCCGCGTTGCGGACTGTGGACCCTTCCGGCGGGATTCCTCGAGAATGCGGAGACGCTTACCGATGGCGCGCAGCGCGAGACCCTCGAGGAGGCGCACGCCCGCGTCCGCCTGGGCGAGCTGTATACGGTGATCAGCCTCCCGCAGATCAATCAGGTCTACATGATGTTTCTCGCCGAGCTTGCCGACCTCGACTATGGGCCCGGCGCCGAAAGTCTCGAGGTGCGTCTTTTTGCCGAGGAAGCAATTCCCTGGAGCGAGCTCGCGTTTCGAACGATCGCCCGCACGCTGCGGAATTTCTTTCTGGATCGGAAGCTTGGCCGATTCCAACTGCACACCGGTGCGCTCGTCCGGCGCGGACCGATCACGCCGGAAATGCTGGCCGCGGCTTAACCCGCGCCTGAGCGCGACGGGTTCCGGATTCCGGTACACTCGCCGCACAACGACAGGCGGACGACACGCCCCGCACGAGCGGCGGCGGTCATGACGACAGCTCTGGAGGAGCAATGCTGAGATTCTGCATGCGTGGCGCGGTCCTCGCGCTCGCCATGGCCCTGTTTGCGCTTGCGCAAGGGCAGGGCACGGTCAACCGCATCTCGATCACGACCGGCGGCACGGGCGGCGTCTACTACCCCATGGGCGGCGGGATGGCCAATATCCTGTCGAAATACATCCCTGGACTGCAGGCGACGGCGGAAGTGACCGGCGGGTCCGTCGACAACCTGAAGCTTATCGGCGCGGGCAAGTCCGAAGTCGGATTCTCGATGGTCGACGCGGCGTACGAAGCCGCGCAAGGGATCGACAAGTTCAAGAGCGGCAAGGTCGATGCGCGAACGCTGCTCGTCCTCTATCCGAACCGCATGCAGATCGTGACGGTCGAGGGCGCCGGCATCAACACGCTGGCGGATCTCAAGGGCAAGCGCGTTTCGACCGGCTCGGCGGGCAGCGGAACGGAGATCATGGCACTGCGCGTCCTGGAGGCGGCGGGGCTGGACGGAAAAAAGGATATGAAGCAGGAGCGGCTCGGCGCCGCCTAATCGGCGAACGCGATCAAGGATCGCAAGATCGACGCCTTCTTCTGGGTGGGCGGCGTCCCGACCGCTGCGCTCACCGATCTCGCGGCCACGCCGGGGATCAAGATGAAACTTATCGACCATGGCGATCTCGCCGAAGCAATGAACAAGAAGTACGGGCCGCTGTATGCGAAGGGCACCCTCGCCGCGGGAAGCTACGCCGGACAGGACAAGCCGGTGACTGTCGTCGATGTCTGGAACATCCTCGTCACCAACGACAAGATGAGCGACCAGATGGCCTACGACATCGTGAAAACGCTGATCGAGAAGAAGCCGGAGCTCGTCGCCGTGCACCGGGAGGCCGACAACGTCGATCTCAAGAATCAGGCGGGCGGATCGCCGCTGCCGTTCCATCCCGGCGCCAAGAAGTATCTGAAAGAACGCGGCGTCACCGTGAACTGACGCCTTTCAAAGGCGCATCGCCTCAGCACACGATCCCTCGCGCGATGACTCGCGGCGGATGGTCATGACCGATCCGAAAGACGGCGGCGCGGAACCATCACGTCCCGACGGCGGGGCCGAGCCCGTCGTCACGGTCACCGACGCGCAGCTCACCAAGGCGGCGGAATATGTCGAAGAGGAGGAGGGTGCCGTCAGCCGCTTCCGCGGCCTGATGGGCAAGGTCACGACGGTGCTGCTCGTCGTGATGAGTCTGTTTCACCTGTACGCCGCGGTCGACATCGTGCCGGCGCAGGTGCTGCGGCCGGTGCATGTGGGCTTCGTGCTGATGCTCGTCTTTCTGCTGTTCCCCATTGCGCCGCGCTTTCGCAACCAGCTCATGTGGTGGGACGTCGTGTGCTCGCTCGCGGGCGTCGCCACGATCGCCTACCTGCTCGCGGGTGGCGACGACGTCTGGGACCGCAACGTCACGCCCACCGAGACCGACGTGTTCTTCGGCGTCACGTTTGTCCTGCTGGTGTTGGAAGCCTGCCGGCGCACCTCGGGCTGGATCATCACCGGCGTCGTCGTTTCGTTTCTGGTCTATGCGTTCGCGGGACCGTGGCTTCCCGGCGTGTGGACGCACCGCGGCTACGACGTCTCGAGCATGTCGGGATTCCTTTACCAGACGCTGGAAGGGGTTTTTGGAACGGCGGTCGACGTGTCGTCGTCGCTCATCATTCTGTTCACGATCTACGGCGCGTTCCTGCAGCAATCAGGCGCCGGAAAGTTCTTCCTGGACTTCAGCTTCGCGGCGATGGGCGGCAAGCACGCCGGTGCCGGTCGCACCGTGGTACTCGCTTCATTCCTGCTCGGCGGGCCGTCGGGATCGGGCGTCGCGACGACGGTGACGATCGGCTCGGTCGCGTACCCGATGCTGGCGCGCTCCGGATACAGCAAAAACGCTGCAGGCGGCCTGCTCGCCGCAGGTGGACTGGGCGCCATCATTTCGCCGCCGGTGCTCGGCGCCGCCGCGTTCCTGATCGCCGAGTTCCTGAAGATCAGCTATCTCGACGTGATCCTGATGGCGACCGTTCCGACGATCCTCTACTACCTGTCGCTGTTCGTGATGGTGGAACTCGATGTGCGGAAGTTCCACATGCGCGACGTGTCGCTCGCCGGGCTGCCGTCGGTGTGGAGGCTCACGCGCACCTACTGGTTCCATTTCGTGTCGCTGCTCGCGATCGTCGCGTTTCTCGTGCTCGGGTATTCGCCGATCGCGAGCGTGTTCTGGGCGACGGTCGTCACCTTCGCGGTGAGCTTCCTGGATCGCGATTACGCGCTCTATCCCAAGCGCCTGATCGTCGCGCTGAAGGACGGGTCGCTGCAGGTGCTGAACGTCGCGACGACGTGCGCCGCCGCCGGGATCATCGTCGGCGTAGTCGCGAAGACCGGTCTCGGCCTCAAGTTCAGCGCGATCGTGATCGACTACGCGCAGGGCAGCCTGATGCTCACGGCGCTCTATACCGCGCTCATCGTCTGGATCGTCGGGCTCGCGGTGCCCGTGACAGCGAGCTACATCATCTGCGCGGTGATCGCAGCGCCGGCGATGATCAAGCTCGGCGTACCGGATTTCGCGGCGCACATGTTCATCTTCTACTACGCGGTGTTGTCTGAGGTCTCCCCACCGACCGCCTTGTCGCCGTTCGCCGCCGCGGCGATCACCGGCGGCGATCCGTACAAGACGACGCTCCAGGCCTGGAAATACACGCTACCGGCGTTCGTCGTTCCGTTCATCTTCGTGCTCGACCCCGCCGGGGTGGGATTGCTACTCAAGGCGCCGCCCGAGGGATCGTGGCTGTCGGTGGCCTGGATCGCCTTCACCGCGTGCCTCGGCATCATCGCCCTGGCGTCCGGCGTGCAGCGCTATCTGTTGCGCCCCTTGTCCGTGATCGAACAATGCGTGATGATCATCGCCGGTCTCGCGCTCATCTATCCGGCGCCGGCGGCGGACCTGGTCGGACTGGGCGGCATCGCCGCGGTGTTGCTCGCCCAAGTCCTGCGGAGACCGAAAGTCGCCGCGTAGCCTTTGGAGCCATCCATGCGCAAGGTCGACGAGCTCTTCAGCCGCTACGGGGAGTCGCACCAGAATCCGCGCAACGAGGCGATCCACTGGATCTGCGTGCCGCTCATCGTGTGGAGCGTGCTGGCATTGCTGTGGTCGTGGACGCCAGTCGCCGCGTACGTCGTCATCCTGGGCGGCATGGCGTTCTACCTGTGGCTCTCGCCATCCATCGCCATCGGGATGCTCGTGATGATCGCGGTGATGGTCTATACCCTCACGCTGCCCTGGGCGCGCTCGACGCTGTTGATCGCTGCGGTGGCGGTGTTCGTGCTGGCGTGGATCGGCCAGTTCATCGGCCACAAGATCGAGGGACGCAAACCCAAGTTTCTCGAGGACCTCAAGTTTCTGCTGGTCGGTCCCGCGTGGGTGCTGTCGTTCCTCTACCGCCGCCTGCACCTTCCCTATTGAGCAGGGCGCGCTTGCGACGGCGCGACGTTCTCGCCGCGCACCGGCCAGCCACGCGAGACCGGCTTCCCATCCGCGTAGTACTCGATGAAGAAAGCGGGCAAACCGCTCGCGTTTCCAATCGTCGGGCCATCCTGAAGATAGAACGCGAGATGCGGCTCGCTCGAGTCGCCGCTGTTGCCGCACTGGGCCACTTCCGCTCCGGCGACGACCGCGTCGCCGGCCTTGATCCGCAAGCTGCCGCCGCGCAAGTGGGCGAGCACCGCGTATTCGCCGTTGCCGAGGAGCAGCGTGACGTAGTTACCCGCCGGATGCGCTGAGTCGGCGACGCCTGGCACGTTATCGGGGAGCCCGTCGCTCGTTTCGAGGACGGTGCCGTCGGCAGGCGCGAGTACCGGCCGGCCCCAGCAGAAGTAATCCTCGACGCGCGAGCCGTCCCCGAGGTGGGTCGAGCGATTGCGCCGCACGGCGAAGTCGTAGGCGAAGCGGCGATCGCGCGCGACGACATTTTCGTTCTGCTGGTAAGTGCGGCCGCCCCACACGACGTACCATTCGCCGTCGAACGGCAGTCGCAGGTGCGACTTGGTCCCGTAGTCGAGCTTCGTCGTCGGCGCAGGCACCGGCTCGGGTCGAATCGAAAAACTCGCGATCTTGCCGTCGGTATCGAGCGTCCATTTCATGTCGACGGGTTGCGGTGCGCGCGCGCGGCGCGCGACCCGGCGATAGGTTTGCGTGTCCGCCGAGCTGTCGCCGTACTCCGCGATCAATTCGGTCTCCGGTCCCGCTTCGCGCAGGACGCCCTCTCGGAACAACGCGAACTCGACTGCGCTGCCGACTCGCCGTTGCATCGCCGGCGTCATCTGCGCATAGAGCGCGGCGATTTCGCCCTGCTCGAATTGCGCGCTCAAGGAGCGACCCTTCTGGCGCAGTTCCGGGTCCAGTGTCTGCGCGCACGCGAGCGGCGCCAGAACGACGAGCAGCAACGCGGCGAGTCGCGTCCCTCCGAAGCGAAGCCGGAACCGCATTGCAGCCACCTGTCAGCCGAGCACCTTGACCTGCGCTTCGGCAAGGGCGCGATGCAATGCCGCGACATGTTCGTGGCCGGTCGTCTCGACGACGCAGATGACGCGCACTTCGGTGAGATTCGGGCCCGAGAAGGCGCGATCGTGGACGATCTCCTTGATCGACGCGCCGGTCGACGCGATGATCTCCGCGAGTCGCGCGAGACCACCCGGCCGATCGCTGATCGTCGCGGAGAACCGCGCGAGCCGGCCGTCCGCGACGAGGCCCACCTCGATCACGCGGTCGAGCATCGTGATGTCGATGTTGCCGCCGCACAGCACGAGTACGACGTCACGGCCTCTGAGGTGGTCGAGCTTCCCCGCGAGGAATCCGGCAAGCGGCGCGGCACCCGCGCCTTCGACCACACTTTTCTCGAGCTCGATCAGCCGCAGTACCGAAAGCGCAATCGCCGTCTCGTCGACGGTGACGACGCCATCGACGACGCGCTCGAGGATCGGCAGCGGCAGTGCGCCGATCTGCGCCACTGCGAGGCCATCCGCGAGCGTCGACGAAAGCTGGACGGGGACCGGCTTTCCGGCTGCGCGCGCGGCGGTGAGACACGCCGCGTGTTCGGGCTCAACGCCCCAGAGCGTCACCTCCGGCCGCTTCGCCTTGACGACGGTTCCGATGCCTGCGAGCAGGCCGCCGCCGCCTACGGGCACGACGATCGCCTGCACATCGGGTGTCTGCTCGAGAATTTCGAGCGCCATCGTGCCCTGACCGGTGATGATGTACAGGTTGTCGAACGGGTGAATGAACGTGAGGCCGTCGCGCTGCGCGATCCGCTCCGCCTCGGCGCGCGCTTCCATCAGATCACCGCCGTGCAGCACGACGTGCGCGCCGAGCTGGCGGCTGTTTGCGACCTTGATAAGCGCAGCGAACTTCGGCATCACGACGGTCACCGGGATGCCGAGCAGGCCGGCGTGGTAGGCGACGCCGAGGGCGTGATTCCCTGCCGAGGCGGCAATCACGCCACGTTTGCGTGCCTCACCCGGAAGCTGCAATAACGCGTTGCGCGCGCCGCGCTCCTTGAAGCTGCCGGTGCGCTGGAGGTAGTCGAGCTTGCAATAGATATGCGCGCCGGTGAGCTGCGACAACGGAATCGACTCGACGCACGGCGACTCGTAGATCCCGCCGCGGATGCGCTCGCGCGCGGCTTCGATGTCGGCAAGCGTGATCATCGGGGCGATCGATTCGACGGCACGGCGATCCATGCTAGAACGGCAGCGTCACACCGGGTTTCGCGGCCGTGAGAACGCGCCGGAACTCGCCCTGGATGCGCTTGAGCGCGGCTTCATCCTCGGCTTCGAAGCGCAGCACGATCACCGGCGTCGTATTCGACGCGCGCGCGAGCCCGAAGCCATCCTTGTACTCGACGCGCAGTCCATCGATGCGGATCACGTCTTCGGCACTGGGGAACTGCGCGGTCTTCTGCATCTGGGCGATGAGCGCGTGGGGCTCGCCTTCCGCGCACGCGACATTGAGCTCCGGCGTCGACAGCGCGTCCGGCAACGCCGTCAGCGTCTTGGCCGGGTCCGCCTCACGCGAAAGGATCTCGAGGAGGCGCGCGCCGGCGTAGAGACCGTCGTCGAAGCCGTACCAGCGCTCGCCGAAGAACGTGTGGCCGCTCATCTCGCCCGCGAGCGCCGCACCGACCTCCTTCATCTTCGACTTGATGAGCGAGTGCCCCGTCTTCCACAAGAGCGGCACGCCGCCATGGCGCTCGATCCACGGCTTCAGGTTGCGCGTCGACTTGACGTCGTAAATGATCGTTGCCCCAGGAACGCGCTTCAGAAGATCGGCCGCAAAGAGCATCAGTTGCCGATCCGCAAAGATTACGTCACCCGCCGGGGTCACCACACCGAGCCGGTCACCATCGCCATCGAAGGCGAGTCCGAGATCGCAGTCACCGCGCTTGAGGCGGTGAATGAGGTCGGCGAGATTCTTCGGCTGCGATGGATCGGGATGGTGATTCGGGAATCGCCCATCGACCTCGCAGTACAGCTCGACGACCTCGCAGCCGAGCGCGCGGTAGAGATTGGGCGCGTACGCTCCCGCCACGCCGTTGCCGCAATCCACGGCGATCTGCATCGTGCGCGCGAGCTTGACGTCGCCGGTGATGCGCTCGAGATACGCGCGCCCAATATCCTGCGTGCGATAGCTGCCCGCGCCCGACGTGAATTGGCTGGCTTCGATGCGCTGGCGCAGCGCCTGGATGTCGGCGCCGGACAGCGTGACATCGTCGATCACCATCTTGAGGCCGTTGTAATCGGGCGGGTTGTGGCTGCCCGTTACCACGACGCTGCATCCGGTCGCAAGATGGCGTGCCGCGAAGTAGGTCATCGGCGTCGCGACCATGCCGATGTCGATCACGTTCGCACCGGCGGCGCGAATGCCATCCGAGAGCGCACCCGCAAGCGATGGCCCGGACAGCCGGCCATCGCGCCCGACGACGATGGTGTCGCGTCGACGCTCGCGCGCCAGGCTGCCGAGCGCGCGGCCCACTTCGTGAACGATCGGTACCGTCAGCGTGCGGTCGACGACGCCGCGAATGTCGTAAGCCTTGAAGATTTCGGTCGGTAGCTGCATGGGCTGTTAAGAACGATTTAGACGCCGCTCCGGAAGAAATGGAGCACCCGTTGCGGGAGCCAGTCGACGTTGCCGGGAAACGGTCCTTGCGGGAAGGCGCCGTGCCCGCCGTGCGACGGCCGTTCGATGATGACATCGCGGCTCGCGTCGTTCGCGCTCGCGAGCGAGCGCGCGGGGATGAAAGGATCGTTTTCCGCATTGATCACGAGCGTCGGCAGTGCGATGGACTTGAGCCACGGTTTCGAGGATCCGCGCGTCCAGTAATCCATCGCATCGGCAAAGCCGTGCAGCGGCGCGGTGACGACGTCGTCGAACGCACGCATCGTGCGCGTGGCGCGAACGCGCTTCGCGTCGATCAACCCTGGAAAACGCCGGCTCATCGCGACGGACTTCGGTTTGAGCGTGCGCAGGAAATGATACGAGTAGATCTTGTTCAATCCGACGTCGATCGAGAAACCCGCGGCGGCGAGGTCGAGCGGCGTCGAGGCCGTGGCGGCCGCCGCCACCACGCGCGACGCGTCGCCTTGTACCCGCCCGAGCCAATTGAGTAGCGCGCTGCCACCGAGCGAGACGCCCACTGCGAACACCGTCGTCTCGGGGGGGACGCGTGCGCGAATCGCCGCGAGCATCGCGCCGATTTCGGCGTGATCGCCCGAGTGATAGGCGCGGGGAAGGCGATTGGTCTCGCCGCCGCAGCCGCGAAAATGCGGGACGACTCCGCGCCAGCCGATCGCGCCGACCGCATGCATCAAGGCACGCGCGTAGTTCGAAGTCGAGCTGCCCTCGAGCCCGTGGAACAGCACGACGAGCGGCGAGTCGTTCGGGCGGTCGCTGTCGAGCCAGTCGAACAGCCACAGGTCGCCGTCGGGCGCATCGACTCGCTCGCGCCGCAATGCCATCGTGGGCTTCGGAAGCCAGTACGGCCAGATCGTCTGGGCGTGCCCGCCCGCGAGCCACGAGGGCGCGCGGTATGCCGCGGCGGCGGGGAGCGGCTGCGGAGCCCTCATCGATCGAGCGCCTCTTCGAGTCGATCGCAGATCGTCCTCAAGATCTTGATCCGAGCGTAGCGCTTGTCCTCGGCTTCGACCAGCGTCCAGGGGGCGATCTCGGTGGACGTGCGCTCGACCATGTCTGCGACCGCGTGCTCGTACGCATCCCACTGCTTGCGGTTACGCCAATCGTCCGGCGTGATCTTGAAGCGCTTGAACGACGTCTTCTCTCGCGCCTTGAAGCGCCGGTACTGTTCTGCCTTGCTGATCTGCAGCCAGAACTTGACGATGACCGCGCCGCCGTCGATCAAGTCTTCCTCGAACTGGTTGATTTCGCCGTACGCCCGGTTCCAATCCTGTTCATTCGCGAGCTTTTCGACCCGCTCGACCAGCACCCGCCCATACCAGGTTCGATCGAAGATCGTGATGCCGCCGTGCGCGGGGACGTGACGCCAGAACCGCCACAGGTAGGGATGGAGCCGTTCTTCTTCATTCGGTGCTGCGATCGGCACGATCGCGTATTGGCGCGCGTCGAGTGCCTGCGTCACGCGCCGGATCGCGCCTCCCTTGCCGGCCGCGTCGACGCCTTCGAAGGCGAGGATGAGCGACCGTGCGCGGAAGCGCTTGCGCAGCGTGAGGTTGGCGATCTTGAGCTGCAGCTTCGGCAGGCGCTTGTCGTACTGGTCGTCCGGCACCCGCTGCTTAAGATCGAGATCGCGCACGAGCTTGACGCTGTCGACGGAAGGCGGGGCGGGCGGTGCCCCGTGACGTTCGTGTCGAACCGGCACCCGCTGCGAGACGTCATGCAGCGTGTCGAGCAGGATCTTGCCGACCGTCAGTTCGCGGTAGCGTGCATCGGTGCCTTCGACGACGACCCACGGCGCCTCCGACGTCGACGTCTCGCGCAGCAGAGCTTCCCACCAGTCGCGATGCCGCATGTACAGCTGTGCGCGTCGGAGATCGTGGTGAAACAGCGTCTTCAGCTTCCTTTCTCGACGGGTCACTTCCTTCATCCGCCGGCGCAGCGCCGCGTCGGGCAGGTGCATCCAGAACTTGAGGATGCGCACGCCCTCGTCGGAGAGCATCCGCTCGACGCTGCGGATCTTGTGAAAGTAGAACTCGGCGCGCCGGGCGTCCGCGTTGCCGCCGGCGAGCGCTTCGACGACGTCGTTGTACCAGGCATTCATGAAGATGCCGATCTTCCCGCGCGGCGGCAGCGCGCGCCAGTAACGCCACTGGGGTGGACGGGCGCTCTCCTCGGCTGTGCGCGGGCCGAAGGCGATGACGCGGATGTGGCGCGGATCCATCCATTCGGTGAGGCGGTTCGCCGTCTCGCTGCGGCCCCCGCCCTCGACGCCGCTCACGAGAATCAACACCGGTCCCCGCTTCGCTTCGCTCAAGTCGAATTGCGCGTTGAGCAGCGCCTGGCGCAAGCGCGGCACCTGGCGCGCGTAGCTCGCTTTGGAGATCGCGTGTCCGACTTCGGCGGTTTCGAGCATCCGTTACTCGATGAAGGAAGCGTTAGGGGACTTTTATGGGGCACCCGCGGCGAGCCTAGCCGCGATCCCAGAATGTCGGCGTGCGCTGAAACGATTTCCACCCGCGCGCGAGTGCCGCCGTCTGTGTCGACGTGCTCGCTGCGGCCCAGCCGCGCAGCATCGCCGCGGAGGTCGACCCCGCACCAACGACCTCGGCAGCGAGTTGGGCAGCGACCTCCGCATCGTTCATGGTGCCGAGTACATCCTGGAGGCGCGTCAACGAGTCGCGAAACACGCGTGTGCGCTTGCGCGAGAACAGCACGGCAAAGAATTCCGTCGCGTAGCGCAACCGCTTGGCCGCGAGCCGCGCCGCATGCCGCGCTTCGGCCGGGACGTGCGGAAGGTTCTCGCCGCGCTTCATGAGCTTGCGATAGCGCCGCTTGAGGAGCGGTTGCGCGAGCGCGCGCGCCGGGCGTGCCAGCGCGACGGCGGCGGGCGATCCCTCCTGCGCGCCGAGCCGCGGCGAGGCCGCGAGCGCGCCAACCCCGAGAATCAGTTGCACGAAGCGCTGCGATGTGACGGCGGACCGAGCGGCGGCACGCGCTTCCACCCGGTGCTGCATCGCTCGCTCGGAGAATGTGTTGAGCGGTGTGTGCATGGCATCGTCGCCGCCCTCGCGCACCGCCTTGAAGATGAGCGGAAGTGTCTCGAGCACGAGCACATCGAGATCGCGCGCCGGACCGAGCGTGCGCGCGAGCCAACGCGCGTCGGCTGCGACTGGCGCGAGCAGGTCGGCGGGCACGAAGTCACGCAGCATGGCGAGGCCCGCCCGCAGGCGTCGGGTGCCGATCCGCATCTGATGCACCCATTCCGGATCGTCGTCGGCAACGAGACCGTCCGCGTTGCCCTCGATCTGTCGTGCGCAGGCACGCAGGATCGCTGCCATGGCATCGGCAGCATTCGTCTTCTTGTCGAGCGCGGCATCCCGCGCCCGCTCCGGTTCCGCGACGGTGGGATGCAGGAGCGTGAATCCGCGCTCCGCCTTGCTTTTCGGCTCGAGGGTAAGCGGATGTTCGGTCGCGAGCGTCTGCGCGAAACGATAGAGCGGCTCGACGTCGCCGTCCTCGAGCTCGATCTCGACTTCGGAGATCGGCAACGCCTCCGCACCTTCGACCCGGATCTCGCCGATGTCGATCGCCAGGAACGCCGCGGTCCCGTCAGGAAAAACGAGCGGCACCGACGTGCGCTCGACGTCGGTCGTGACGAGCGGTTTGAGTCCCCGTTTTAGCGCTTTCAAAAGTTCGCGGCGCCACGGCGTCGCGACGAGGCATTGCGCATCGAGCGCCGGCATCTGCGGACTCCGTCCGCGCGGCCATTCGATTTCGGGCCGGGCGGCAAGTCCCGCGCCGCCGCGTCCGTCGCTCGGCCCCTTGACCGCCTGCACCCAGCGCCCGCCCTCCCGGCGCAGGCGAAGGATGACGCCCGTCTGTGCGAGGCGCGTGTCCTCCGTGTCGAAATAACTGGCGACGAGCCGCTTGCGCTGTGTCCGCCCGCGTCGCACCGTTGCAAGCGCGGGATCCTTGAGCAGCGCGCGCACCGCCGGCCGCGGCAATCTCAGCTTGAGCTCGAGCTCGAGTGGCGACGGGTCGGCGTTGGCCATCGTTTGCGCCTCAAGCCGCCGCGCGCTGCTGCTCGACGAGCGACAGGCGCTTTTGGTACGTCTCGCGCGCGAGCGCAACGTCGTCGAGGAAATGCGCTAGCTCGGAGAGGAGCAGCGCCTGCGGGCCGTCGACCAGCGCCTTCGCGGGGTCCGGATGGAAGTCGACCAGCACCATGTTCGCGCCCGCGATCACGCCTTGCGCGACAACGTGGAAGATGTCGAGCAGCCCGTCGGGTGCGCGGCTTCGCGCGCCGACCGAGTGCGAAGGATCGATGCACACGGGCATCCGGGTGAGGCGCTTCACAACCGGCACGTGCGCGAAGTCGACGAAGTTGCGGTGCGGATCGCCCATGTTGGTCTTCATGCCCCGCAGCCCGAAGATCACCTTCCGGTTCCCCTCCGTCGCGAGGTATTCGGCGGCGTTGAGCGACTCGTCGAGCGTGATGCCGAACCCGCGCTTGATGAGGACCGGGAATTCCTGTTGCCGTCCGACCTGCTTCAAAAGCTCGAAGTTCTGCGAGTTGCGCGTACCGATCTGCAGCATCACGCCAGTGGGATGGCCCGTTTTCGCGAGCGCGCGCCGGATCTCGTCGACGTGCGACTCGTGCGTCACTTCCATTGCGATCACCTTGATGCCGTACTTGCCGGCGAGCTCGAACACGTAGGGGAGGCACTTCGCGCCATGCCCCTGGAAGGCGTAGGGCGACGTACGCGGCTTGTACGCACCCATGCGCGTGCACACCTGCCCGTGCCCAGCGAGTGCCTTCATCATGCCCTCGACGGATTCTGCGGAATCCACCGCGCACAGCCCCGCGAAGACGTTCAACGTGTCCTGCCCGAAGCGCACGCCGTTGTACTCGAACGACGACGGACGATCATCGCCCGCCTGATGCCGCCCGAGAACACGGTACGCCTCGGACACGCGCACGACCTTTTCCACGCACGGCAGCACCTGCATCTGATCGACCGACAATGCACCGGTATTGCCGATCAGATAGATCTCGGTGAGCGTCACCTCGGCACCGACTTCGCGGTGCACGCGAAACTGGATGCTCGGGAGGCGGCCGAGCAGGCTCGTCAGGATCTTGTAGTCGCTGCCTTCGGGGTCCGTGTTGGGCCGCAGGATGAGGATCATTGGATGAGTTATTGCCTACAATCAAAGACTTGCCGCTCGACGCGGGGGTCGGGTCAGCCACGCGCGCCAGCGATGCTGCAACGCATGATGGCTTGGGCGCAACAGCGCTCGCACCCCGGCTGGCGATTTCATTGCGAAGCCGCGCGCGCTTGGCCTAAACTGCCTTCAAGTGCGTCGTTCCTGCCCGCTTCACGACGGGCACCGTGGGCCGCAGTTTAACGTGTCGAGATGACATCAACCGAAAGGCATTTCATGAAGAAAATCCTCGCGCTGCTGATGCTCGGAGCCTTCGCGGTCGGGGCCAGTCCCGCCTTCGCCGAAAATGCCCAGCAGGAACGGATGAAGACATGCAATGCTCAGGCGGGCGACAAGAAGGGCGACGAGCGGAAGAAATTCATGAGCGATTGCTTGAGCGCCGAAAAGAAGAAATACGACAGCAAGATGGCCGAATGCAATGCGAAGACCAAGGGCATGACCAAGGACGAGGCGAACAAGGCGCGCAGCGAGTGCATGAAAGCGAAGTGAACCCGCCGGATTATCCGGCAACCCTATCGAACACGGCCGTGTAACAAATTCTCCTGTCTACCTGGCCGCAATCACAAGGCCGCATCGGGCAACCGGTTGCGGTCTTGTTTTTTGTACGTTCCGCAGGCGGCGCTTTCGATCGACACCGGCGGCGCGGGGGGAACGAGCACCGGCGCAGGCCGCGGCGTCGGTCAGGCCGCGGCTTCCTCCGTAGGCAGTGGGCTCCCGTCTTTCGCCTTGGGAGGTAAACCGGCGCCCAGCCCGCCGGCAATCCAGCCAAACCAGAGCACGCCCACTATCACCGCGAGCAACACCACCACGGTGGCGACGCGCGATAGCGCGGCGAGCAGGGCGAGCGTACCGCTCGACAAGCCGACGAACGCAAGACCCACGACCGGCAGCATCGGCGCGCCGCAGCCCATGACCGTGCAGCCGCCCGTCGAAACGCCGAGCACGCTTGCGAACGCCCCCGAGATGCCGCCACCCCGGCCGATCCGAACCCCCAACCCGGCGTTGGGCGCGAGGTCGCGACAGTAGAGCACGAGGGCGAAATAGACACCGAAGAGGACCGAGAGTGTGACGTATCGAAAGAGATCGGCCACCGTCACCGCGAAGCCCCAGTCCGTGCCGCCGAATGGGCTGTCGGCGCTAAACCAGAACAGGGCGAGCCCCGGTAGGAAGTCGAGCTTTTTCGCCAGCGGGATGGCGCTCGAGACGAGGTACGCCGGCAACCCGGGGAGCCACGGATTGAAGGTGAAATAGTTGAGCGGCTCGCGAACGACGGTCAGGATCGCGGGTGGGAGGAGCAGATTGAGGGCGAAGACTGCGAGCGTCACCCACCCCACGACGCCCGGCCGCTTGGCGACGGCATGGGCGACACCGTTCTTGATCCGGACGACTGCTTGCCACATGGACGGAAGCCCCTCTGGGTTGCCGCTGTTTACCACCAGTCGAGCGGCCGCGCTTAGTGGGACCGCGCGGCCCGGCGATACGCCGAGAGAACTAACCCCGACTCAAACTCGTCGTATACAAGGCGACGCACTGCGTGGACCTGACTATTGCTTTGGATTATAGTCATTCAGTCGGTCGGCACACCAAACGCGGCGACGTTGGACCGCGCTATTAATCTTCCTGGAGGAGGCTCACATGGCGGGTGAAATCGATCGCAGAGATTTTCTGCGCAGCTTAGGTGTCGGCACGGGCGTGGCGTTCGGGGCGGGCATGGCGTCCGTCCCGCTGATCGGCATGGCGCAGGCGCAAGCGCCGGCGCCGAAGGGCAACATTCCATCGACGCCGTACAAAATCGGCCACATGACGTTTTTCACCGGTCCGGCCGCGGTGCTCGGTGAGCCGATGTACAAGGGACAGGTGCTCGCGGCCGAAGAGATCAACGCGCAGGGCGGACTTCTCGGCAAGCGCAAGATCGAAGTGCTGAAGGCCGACGAAGCGGCCGGTGTCGACGGCAACGTGAAGGAACTGCGGCGGTTGAAGCTGCAGGAAAAGATCGACTTCTTCTGCGGTATCACGTCGTCGGGCAACACGCCGGCGCTGGGGCCCGTCGCGGAGGAGTTGAAGGTCCTGACGATCTTCGTCGACGGCTGCACCGACTTCCTCTTCGACAAGGCGGTGCCCAATCCGCACTACATCTTCCGCATCACGAACATTCAGTCCGCCGACGGCGCGACGGCCGCGATCGCCGCGGCAAAGACCTGGCCGGACGTGAAGCGGATCGCCCATATCCATCCGGACTATTCGTACGGCCGGAACGCTTACGACCACTACTCGATCGTCACCAAGAAGCTGTTGCCGAAGGCGGAAAACGTCTCCGAAGCGTGGCCGAAGCTCGGCACCACAGACTTCAGCTCGCACATCACCAAGACGATCGCGGCGAAGCCGGATCTCCTGTTCTCGTCGGTCTGGGGCGGCGACTACGTGGCGATGTACAAGCAGGCGCTGCAGTACGGGCTGTTCGAGAAGATGAAGGTGGCGACCACACTCGCGCTCGGCGTCGCGCCGCACGCGATCGGCAAGGATCATCCCGAAGGCGTCCTGACCGGCGTGCACTCGAACTACTACTTCACCTACCCCTCGGGCAACAGCTGGCCCGACAACAAGAACTTCGTCGCGAACTACTACAAGCGCTGGAAGGAATACCCGAACTTCCAAGCCGAGGGCGCGTACACGGCGACGTACATGCTGAAGAGCGCGATCGAGAAAGCGAACAAGCTGCAGGGGGGCTGGCCCGACGACGAAGCGATCATCGCGCTGCTCGAAGGCATGGGGTATTCGGGACCGGGCGGGTATGTCTATATCCGGCCGGACAACCATCAGGGCTACAAGGAAGCGATGACCGGCTTCTCGAAGAACACGCCGGACTATCCGTTTCCGATCCTCGACCCGGATCGGATCATCACGATTCCGATTCGCAGCATCACCGCCCCGCCCGGATGGCCCAAGGGCGACCCGACGTCGACGTACACGTGGATCGAGCAGACCTGGCCCACGGTTAAGGCATAAAGCCCGGCCTGCGCCGCCGGCACCTTGGCGGTCGACGTCGAAGAGATCGCACCCCGACGGACGCCCAAGCGGCGTCCGTCGCGGCATGCGTGCGCCGCACCGTGTGCCGGGCTGCTCCACCTTGACTTTAGGAAGCGCGTCGTCGCGATCGGCGTGAGCGTGGTAGCGCTCTCGATAGCGCCGCTGCCGACGCGCGCCGGACACGAGTCGCCGTTCTATCCCTCGTTCTATCCGCAGGAAATCCGCGTTGAGACCGTGGAGCCCGCAGCGGCCGTTGCTGGCTGGGCAAAAGCTCGTGTGCATGCATACATCGGCTCGGATCCGTTCGAGGGCACTTCGGTCCCGCAGGATGCCGCGGCGGTCGTGTCGCTGCGCGCGCTCGTCGTGTTGACCTTCGACGGGCGCGAGCGGGGAAAGGATGCGCGGACACGCTGCGCGATGGCAGGCGCCCTCCGACGCACACTAGATGCTCAGGCGGCGCATGACTTCGTCGCACTTCGCTATCCGATCACGCCTTACCACGCCGACTTCCTGCAGCACTTCGATCGCGTGACCCGCGCACGCGAGGAAGCGTCGAAGGAGTCAATCGAACCGGGCGCAATTCGGGTTCGCTCGAAAGGGACGCTCGCGCAGGCGCTGGTGCCGGCGACGCTCCGCGCGGAGAGCGACTGGGATGTGACGCTCGAGGAGATCGGCGTCGACACGCTCGTCGATCCGTCCGCGTTCGGTCCCGGCAACTTCATGGGCGCGCCATGGGCCAAGCAGGGCTGGTTCCAGGCGTATCGCCTCTACGCGGAGACGTTGTCCGATCCAAAAGTCAAACGTGCCGCCGGCGCGTTGTACGGCGATCTCGTGACCGGTCGCTATCGCGACAACGCAGATCGCATGAATCGCGAACGTGCGCTCGTCGCGGCGTTGACGTCGAGTTGCGAGCGCGTCGTCCTCGGCTACACGTTGCGGCGCGAATATCTCAATACCGAGTACTCGGCGGGCGCCGAGAATGCGGGGTTCGATGCGCAGACCGGGTTCACGGCGGCCATTTTTCCCCGCACGGTGAAGCTCAAGGATTTCCCCTGGAACGGCTGGCTCCGGGTTGGCACCGCAAAGCCTCCCGCAAGCGCGTGGAATCCGATCGGCGGCATGAACGATACGCCGGGGCGGCTGGTGTGGCTTGCCATCGGCGACCCCGCGCTGCTGCCGGCGCCCTACGGCGGGACCTGGATCGACAACCGGGTGCGGGTGGATGCGTCCGTCGCCGGGCCGGTGACGATGCCCGCCGACGCGTTACGGCCGACGTCCTCGGGTGCCCTCGAGCGCGTTGGCCCCGGCAAGGTCGCGCAACAGAAACTCACGCTCGCGGTCGCCGCCTCCGCGTTTCACGATGGCACATCGACGGAATTCGCCGACCTCGTCTACCCGTTCGTCCTCGCCTTTCGCTTGAGTGATCCGAAGCTCCAGTCTCACGGCATGTTCGATCCCGCGATCGCAGGACGCACCGAAGTTCTTCGCGCGTGGCTCGCGGGATTCAAGCGCGTGGGCGAGAAGACCGAGGTGCTCGACTTCGGCGACGATCTCAAGTTTCGTCACCGGATGGAGATCGTCGAGGTCTATCTGAGTCATCGTTCCTCGGATCGATTCGAGGCGGCCGCGGCCGCCGCGCCGTGGTCGACGCTGCCGTGGGAAGTGCTGGTGCTGATGGAGGAAGCGGTCAAGCGCGGCGTCGGTGCGTTCTCGCAAGCCGAAGCCCAACGCCGGAACGTGCCCTGGCTCGATCTCGTGCGCGACCCGGAAACCGGCGTACGGCTCTCCCGTCTGGTCGACGAATTTCGCGACCAGGGCTACCGTCCCGAGGCCCTGCAGCCGCTGGTGACCCAAACGCAGGCGCGCGAGCGCTGGGAGGCGCTGGCGCGCTTCTACGCGGAACGCAAGCATTTCCTGGTGACCAACGGGCCTTACGAGCTTGCCTCGGCTGCCCCCGACGGCGCCGTGCTCAAAGTCTTTCGCGACCTCTCCTATCCGAAAGGTGTGGGATCGATGGACGTGTACGCGATCCCGCTGCGGGCGTTCGTGACAGGCGCCGAGGTCCGGGGTCGCAAGCTCGTCGTGCACGCCGAAGTCGAGCACATCGTGCGGGGCCAGCGCGCCTATGAGATCGAGCGGACTCCGCTCGAGCACGATTCGCTCGAGCATACCGACGACGAGGAGCGCCCGGAGTGCCGCTACCTCGTCATCGATGCGACCGGCAAGGTGTTGCGTGCGGGCAACGTTGCCTCCAGTCACGGCGGCGAATTCATCGTGGCGCTCGACGGTCTGCCGCCGGCCCGCTATAACGTCGTGCTGGCGCTGTATGTCCAGGGCAACGCGGTCGGCGTCGAGCCGAAAATAATCGAATACCGCCCGGCCGAAAAAACAACGCAGCGCGACGAATTCCGTACAATCGCAAGCCACTAAGCGTCCACCTTCGAGCCGCAAGTAATCCCGCCATGGGCACCATCGCCGTCCACATCCTGAACGCGCTCCTGTATTCGTCGGTGCTGTTCCTCATCGCCGGGGGCTTGAGCCTGATCTACGGCGTCATGCGCATCGTCAATCTCGCGCATGGCAACATCTACGCGATCGGAGCGTTCGTGACGGCGTGGGCGATCGGGCTCGCGGTCGCCGCCGACTGGCCCAATGCCGTGATGTTCGTGCTGCTGCCGGTCGGCGCGTTCGCCGCCGCTGCCGTCGGCGCGGTGATCGAAGTCACGTTCCTGCGCCCGATCTACAAGCGGCCGGGCGACGAATACCAATTGCTCATGACCTTCGGCCTGTTGATGATCCTCGAGGACCTGATCCGGCTCATCTGGGGTCCGAATCCGCTCACCGCAACGAGCATTTACGCGACGCTCGGCAGCCTCTCGATCGCCGACGCACGCTATCCAACCTATAACGTTCTCATCATCATCATCGGCGCGGTCGCGGCGCTGTTCCTGTGGGCGTTCATCTACCGGACGAAGTTCGGGGTGCTGCTCCGCGCGACGTCGCAGGACAAGCGGATGGCGTCTGCACTCGGCATCAACGTCAATCGCATCTACGTGCAGGCGTTCACGCTGGGTTGCTTCATGGCAGGCTTGGGCGGCGCGATCGTGGTGCCGAGCCAGTCGGCCGTGCTCGGCATGGGCGTCGACGCGCTCGTGCTCTCGTTCATTGTTGTGGTGATTGGCGGCCTGGGGAGCTTGGAAGGCGCGCTCGCCGGCGCGCTGATCGTCGGGGTCGTGCGTGAGACCGGCATCACGCTGTTCCCCGAAATCGAGCTGGCGGTTCTCTATCTCATCGCCGCTGTGGTGCTCCTCGTGCGGCCCGCGGGCATCTTCGGGCGGGCCTAAGAACATGGCGACTCCAACCACCGTCACGACCGGCGCCGCTCCCGTCGGGGGGCATTCGATACTTCGCATGCTCGCGTGGATCGTTCCAATCGCCGTGCTGCTGGTGATCGCGCCGTGGGTCATCGACCCGTTCCAGACGTTGACCCTGACCTACGGGCTGGTCGCGGCGATCGGTGCGCTCGGCTTCAATCTGTTGCTGGGCTACACGGGCCTGCTTTCCTTCGGGCACTCGGCGTTCTTCGGCGGCGGCGCGTACACCGTCGCTTTCATGGTCAAGTATTTCAAGATCGCTTCGATGGAGCTGTTTCTCGCGGGGTCGATGCTCTCGTCGGCGATCGTCTCGCTGCTCTTCGGTTTTGTTTGCGTCCGCTACACGCGCATCTTCTTCGGCATCCTGACGCTCGCGCTTTCTCAAGTGCTGTGGAGCCTCGCCTTCAAGTTCTTCTGGGTGACCGGCGGCACCGATGGGCTGCGCGTGCCGACGCCGTCGCTGCTCGGGATGGCGCCTTCCTCCGACAAGATGGAGTTCCTCGCGCACAACTACTACTACTATGTGCTCGCGATCTTTGCGATCGCAGTGGTGCTGATGTGGGTAATCGTGCATTCGCCGTTCGGCAAGGCGCTGCAGGCGATTCGCGACAACGAGACACGGGCGGAATTCATCGGCATCCGCATCCGGCGCTACCGGCTGATCGCCTTCATCATCTCCGGCATCTTCACCGGCGTTGCCGGCGCGTTGTGGGCGCCGCTCAACGGACTCGCAAGCCCAGACGTTCTGGTGTGGACCTTTTCGGGCGAGATCGTCTTCATGACGGTGCTCGGCGGGTTCCGCAACTTCGTGGGCCCGATCGTTGGCGCCATCGCGTTCACTTACCTCAAGACCTACGCGGTGGGCTTCACCGTGTACTGGCAGCTGTTGCTCGGTGTCGTGCTGGTCGCGCTGGTGCTCGCGCTGCCGAACGGCATCATGGGCGCCGTCGAGCAGGTGATCGCCAAGATGAAAAGGCCCGGTCCCTCGTCCCGGGATGGGGCACTCACGTGAGCCTGCTCGAGACCCGCGCCGTCGCCAAGTCGTTTGGCGAAAATCGCGCGGTCGACAATGTCGACTTCAAGGTCAACGCCGGTGAAGTGCTCGCGCTGATCGGCTCGAACGGCGCCGGCAAGACGACGCTCGTCAACCTGGTGAGCGGCCTCTTGCGGCCCGACAGCGGCGAGATCCTGTTCGAAGGCCGCGAGGTGACCCAGCAGACGTCCTATGAGCGGATCAAGTCGGGCATCGCGCGGAGCTTTCAGCTCGTCAACCTGTTCGACCAGCTCACCTGCGGCGACAACATCGCGTTGTCGATCTTCTCGCGCGAGGGCAAGACGCGCGACCTCGCGAAGCTCGCGCACCGCGATCGCGCAGTGTGGGACGAGGCGCACGACGTGCTCCGCCAGTTCGGTCTCGACAGCAAGGCGGGAATCGCCGCCGGCACGATCTCGCACGGCGAGCGCAAACTCCTGGACGTGGCGATTGCTTACGCGCTTCGGCCAAAACTTTTGTTTCTCGATGAACCCACGAGCGGCGTCTCGACGCGCGAGAAAGCGCCGATCATGGACATCGTCAGCGCCATCGTCCGCTCGGGCGGCATCACGATCGTGATCATCGAGCACGACATGGACATCGTGTTCCGCTATTCCGAGCGCATCGTGGTCATGCACCAGGGTTCGGTGCTCGCCGACGGGACCCCCGATGAGATCCGCCACAACGACGAAGTGACGACGACCCTCATCGGCGAGCACGCCTCGCCCGCGGCGGCAGGAGACGCCGGTCATGCTTGACGTCGAACGTCTCGAAGCCTACCGCGGACGGGTGCAGGTGCTCCGCGGCGTATCGTTGCGCGTCGACGACGGCGAATCGGTGGTGCTCGTCGGGCGCAACGGCGCCGGCAAGACGACGACCATCGAGACGATCATGGGGCTGCTGCCGGCGCGCGCGGGCGGCGTGAGCTTTCGTGGCAACGCGATCACGAAGCTGCCGACCTACCAGCGCGCGCTGCTCGGAATCGGCTACGCGCCCGAGGACGCGGGCATCTTTCCGGAGCTCACGGTGGCCGAGAACTTCCATATCTGCGAGTGGCTCGCGCCCGAGGGCAAGCACAAGCTGCTCGCTGGCGACAGCAGCCAGCTCGAGACCCGCATCTTCTCGGTTTTTCCCGAGGTGAAGACGTTCATGAGCCGGCGCGGCCAGAACCTGAGCGGCGGTCAGAAGAAGATGGTGGCGGTCGCGCGGGCGATTGCGCTGTCGCCTTCCATTCTGCTGCTCGACGAGCCGTTCGAGGGACTCGCGCCGGTGGTTGTGACGCGGTTCATCGAGGCCGTGAAGAAGATCAAGGCGATGGGCATCTCGCTCCTGATCGCCGAATCCAATCTCGCGACCGCCGTCCGCATCGCCGACCGTCTGTACGCGATCGATCGCGGCGAGATCATCTTCGAGGGCGGTCCCGCGAGCGTCGCGAAGAACGACGCCGTCATGAAGACGCTCCGCGGTTAAAGGGATCGATCCGCTGGTCTTCCGGTGAAGCGCATCGCGTGGCTGATGGTCGCTGCCGTCATGGCGCTCGCGGTGACGGCGGCGCAGGGCGGGCACGAATTTCCCGTCTATCCGTCGTACTACCCCCACGAGATCCAAATCGAGACGCTTGCGCCCGAGCGCGCCGCGGAGCTCCTGCTCGCCGGCAAGCTGCACGCTTACGTCGGTCGCGAACCGCGATTCGACAGGCCGATCCCGGAATCGATCACGACGGTGACCTCGCTCGGTGCACTGGTCGTCGTCCGCGTCAATCCGCAATCCAAGCGGATCAAGGATCAGGCGTCCGCCTGCAACGTAGCAAACGCGGCGGTGCGCGAGCTCGCGATTCGCCGCAAGGATCTCGAGCTCCATCCGTACCCGATCACGCCTTTCGACGGCGATTACCTTTATCACGCGGATCGAGCCGCCACAGCGAAGGCACGTGTCCTGAGCGAGAACGCCGGCGCTGCCGCCCGCGCGTTGCGCGGACTCAAATTTCGGGAGTTCGACGCCTCCGGTGCGAAGCCCGACGCCGCAGCCGACTGGGACGTGGCCGTCTCCGACGTCGACGTCAAGACGCTGGTCGCGCAGTCGACGTTCGCGACGAACGGCTGGATCGCGCCGCCCTGGGCGCGCGAAGGGTGGTTCGTCGCATCGTTGATCCTCGGGCCGGCGATCGAGGCGTCGGACCTTCGCGGTCGCGTGCAGGATGAGCTGGCGCGGCTCCGCGCGGGGACCTACGCGAACACGACGGAGCGCATCAATCTCGAGCGGGAGCTCGTCGCCGAGCTGACGCGCCCATGCCACACGACGATCGCGGGATACACGCTCAGGCGCGAAACGCTCAACACCGAGTATTCGACCGGCGTCGAGAATATCGCGTTCGACGCGCTCGCGGGCCTGGATACACCGGTTTTCATCCGCACCGCGAAGCTCAAGGATTTCCCGTGGAATGGCTGGCTGTTGCTCGGTATCGACACGCCACCCACCGCCGCCTGGAATCCGATCGCCGGTTTCACCGATCCCTTCGGACGCCTGATGTGGAACGCGATCGGCGATCCCGCCGTGATTCCCGCGCCGAACGATGTCGGCTGGATTCTCAACCGGATCTCGGACGTGCAGGCGAGTCCCAAACCGTGACGCGCCGATATCGCGAGATCCCCTTCACAGTATTCGCTCGCGCGCGGATCGCGCCCGTAGCGGGTGCGCTGCTCATGCTGGCGCTGTGCGTCGATGCGGCTGGCGCGACTCTGGCGTTCGATCTCGATGTCGTGAAGGGTAAGGTACCCCCCGACATGCGGGTGCTCAGGGCGAAGCAGGGTGACGACATCAAGCTCCGCTTCAACGTCGACCAGCCGATGACGCTGCACCTGCACGGCTACAACATCGAGAAACGCATCGTTCCGGGTACGGTCGGCGAGATGCAGTTCAACGCGCGGGCGACGGGCCGGTTTCCGATCGAGGCGCACAAGTCGGGCGGGAAGTCGGACGAGGGTGAGGAAGCTCCGGTTGCCTATCTCGAGGTGTACCCGCAGTGATATGACCCGAGGCGCGCCGGCCTTCGCCGCGGCCTTCGCCGCCGTCGCGATGGCGGTGTGGCCCGCATTCGCGGGTGCTCATGGATTCGGGCAGCGCTACGACCTGCCGCTGCCGCTCGCGCTGTACCTCCTCGGCACCGCAGCCGCGGTCGTGCTTTCGTTCGTGGTCGTCGGCGCCTTCGCCAAGCCCATCGCCTCGGCGCGGATTCGCGTGCATCCCGATCTTCTCGCGCATCCCGCACTGCGCGCGATCGCGTGCGCGTTGTTGGTCATGTCGAGGTTCGCGGTGCTTAGTGCGTTCATCGTCCTGGTCGCCGCCGGATTCATCGGGAGTCCGAATCCGTATCAGAACATCGCGCCGACGCTGTTCTGGATCATCGGCTGGGTCGGCCTCGCTTACGTGTCCGCGTTCGTCGGCGATCTGTGGGCCCTCGTGAATCCATGGCGGACCGTGTTCGATCCATTGGAACGGATCTACGAGAGGGTGCGCGGTGGCCACGCGCGCGTGCCGCCGCTCAAATATCCCGAGCGCCTTGGCGTCTGGCCGGCATTCGCGCTGCTCTTCACCTTCTCCTGGATCGAGCTCGTCTACCCGAGCCCCGCGGTTCCGCTCCACATTGCGTGGATTGCGGTCGGATACTCGGCGATCACGTTCGCGGGGATGTGGGTCTTTGGCGTCGAGGTCTGGCTGCGCCACGGCGAATTCTCAAGCGTCGTCTTCGGCGTGGTGGCGAAGTTCGCGCCGAGCGAAATCGCAGAGCGCCGCTGGAATCTGCGCGGATTCGCGCGCGGCCTGCTCGAGACGGGCAGCCTGTCACGTTCAATGGTGGCGCTCGTGCTGCTGATCCTCGCGTCGGTTCTGTTCGATGGGGTGCTCGCAACGCCGGCGTGGAACAACCTGGAAGCGCAGCTTGCCTCGCGTCTTAGTTCGGACGATGCGGGCGTCATCGCAATCCGGACGCTCGGGCTCGCCGGATTCTGGGCGGCATTCTTCGGTGCGTATCTTTGCATCTGTGCGGCGATGCGCCGGGCAGTACGCGGATCGCAGAGCACCTGGGGGATCGCACAGGGCTTCGCGCTGACGCTGGTGCCGATCGCCATCGCGTATCACGTCGCGCATTACTTCGCCTACCTGCTGGTGCAAGGCCAGTACATCGTTCCGCTGATTTCGGATCCGTTCGGCTTCGGCTGGAATCTCTTCGGTACCGCCGGTTACCGCGTCGACATCGGCCTCGTCGGCGCGCGCTTCGAGTGGTACACCGCGGTGATCGCGATCGTCGTCGGTCACATCACGGCGGTCTACCTGGCGCATGTGCGTGCGATGACGACATTCGGCGTGCGTGGAACAGCTCTGCGTGCGGAAGTGCCGCTCACCGCGCTGATGGTGGTCTATACCTTCGTGAGCCTCTCGATCCTCGCGGAGCCGATCACCGAGCGGCCGCGCGCGGCAGCCGCCACCGTGACGGCTTCGGGTGAGTTCATCGTTCCGGAGGACGCGGTACTTCCGGAGCCGGGCAGCGGCGCCCTGCGTCCGGTTGGCGCCGGAAAAGCTGCGAAGTCGAAATCGATCTACCGCGTCCTCGGGTCCTCGTTTCACGACGGCACGCACACGAATCTCGCCGACATCCTGTATGCGTACAGCTTCGCGTATCGCTGGGGCGCGAAGGATGCAACGGGCGGCGACGCGCATTTCGATCCCGTCCTCGCCAATGCGACGGCGCCGTTGCGCGAGCATCTGGCCGGCATCAGGTTCCTGGGGATCGATTCGACGTCGAAATCGTTCAAGGTCGCGGAGATCAACGTTGTGCGCGAGCTCTTTCAGTTCGAGGTCTACGCGACCAAGACGCCGGAACTTGCGGAGCAGGACGCTGCCTATGCGCCGCCGTGGACGACGTTGCCCTGGCATCTCGTCGCGCTGATGGAGGCCGCCGTCGAACGCGGGGACGCGGCGTTCTCTCAGGCGGAAGCCGATCGACGCCGCGTACCGTGGCTCGACGTCGTGCGCTCGGATGCGCTCAATCGCAAGCTTGCCGAGCTCGTCCAGACCTTCGAGCGCGACGGCCATCGCCCGGAGGCGCTGAAATCGCTCGTCAGCGCCGACGACGCACGCAAGCGCTGGGCAGCGCTCGCGGCGTTCTACAGGGCGCACGGGCACTTCCTCGTCACCAACGGCCCGTACGTCCTGAGCCGCTGGACGCAGGATAGCGTCACCCTCGACGTGTTTCGGGACTTAAGCTACCCGCTCGGCGTGGGATCCTACGACGCCTACGCGATTCCCCGGCGCGGATTCGTCACGGAGGTCAAGCGGGATGGCAACATGCTCCGGATTGCGGCGGAGATCGAGACGATCGAGAAATTCGGCCGCAGCTACGACGTCGTGCGGAAGGCCTTGACATCCGTCGAGCCGGACGTGCTGAAGCGCTCGGCGCCCGAGTGCCGGTTCGCCGTCATCGACGGCGAGGGCAAGGTGGTTCTGGCGGGCATTGCGCAGCCCGGCGAGGACCGCATGTTCGCGATCGACCTCGGCGGATTGCCGCCGGGACATTACGAGCTGATGGCCGAAATCGTCGTGGACGCCAATGCGATGAATGCCGAGATCCGGCGTCTTCCGATCGATCTCGCCGGTGCTCGCTAATGGTTCCGCAGCAGCAGGCCCTTCAGGTAGTCGCCCTCGGGAAAATTGAGCGCAACCGGGTGATCGGCCCCTGCCGTCATCCGATGGACGATCGAGGCATCGACGCGCGCGTCCCGCGCGGCGCCGGCGACGATCTTCTGGAACAGCTCGGCGGAAACGCCACCAGAGCAGGAGAAGGTGGCCAGCAACCCGCCGGGCGCGAGGAGCTTCAGCGCCCACAAGTTGATGTCCTTGTACGCACGCGCGGCACGCGCTGCGTGCGCCGCGGTCGGTGCGAATTTCGGCGGATCGAGGACGATCACGTCGAACTCGCGGCTTGCGTCGCGCAGCTTGCGGAGCTCGGCAAAGACGTCGGACTCGCGCCATTCGGCACGCGAAGCGTCGAGCGCGGAATTGCGCGCCAGGTTTTCCCGCGCGAGCGCGAGGGCGTCACCCGAGCTGTCGATCGATAGGACGTGATCGGCGCCGCCGGCAAGCGCCGACAGCGTGAAGCCGCCGCTATAGCAGAACGCATTCAGCACGCGAGCATTCGCGGCATGGCGTCGTACTAACGCGCGGTTGTCCCGCTGGTCCAGGTAGAAGCCGGTCTTCTGTCCGCCCACGACGTCGACGCGATAGTCGAGACCGTCTTCCATGATGACGGTCACGCGTGGCAGCGTCCCGCGCGCGACGCCGACTCGCGGCGCAAGGCCTTCGAGCGTGCGCACTTCCGCATCGGAACGTTCGAACACGCACATCGCATGGGCGGCGAGCGCGTCCACGATCGCATCCCGCCAGCGTTCGGCGCCGGCGCTCGACAGCTGAAGCACGACAGTGCTGTCGTAACGGTCTGCGATGACCCCAGGAAGCCCATCCGCTTCGGCGTGGATCAGACGGCAGGCATTGTGGCGCTTGTCGAGAAGCGACGAGCGAGCGGCGACGGCACGGGCGATGCGTTGGGCGAACCACTCGGCGTCGATGGCTTCGGCAGCATCGAACGTCCACACGCGGGCACGGATCTGCGACGCCGGCGAATACGCGGCGTAGCCGAGCCATTGCTGATCGTGCCCGCGAACGTCGACCGTCGACCCGGGCGCCGGCTTACCGACAACGCGCTCGATGGCGCCGGAGAAAATCCATGGATGTCGTTGCCGGAGCGATTTTTCGCGCCCGGGCTTCAGCACGAGCGCGGGGACGCGGCTCGGCATCGGCGTCCCCCGAAAGGCCGCGGGTTCAGGAGATCACAACGCCAAGCAACCGACCAAGCGCGAACGTGACCCCTCCGGCAACCGCGCCAAGACAGAGCATGCGAATGCCGGAAAACCAGGCACTGCGTCCGGTGAACAAGGATAGCGTGGCGCCGACGCAGAACAGCGCGCACGCCGTGAGCGCAATCGAAATCGGCAACGCTCGCGCGCCGACGCCGAACAGGAACGGCAGCAGCGGCAGCACCGCGCCGGACGCAAAAGAGAGAAACGAGCTCACAGCGGCACCCATCGGCGAGCCGAGCTCCGCCGGATTGAGCCCGAGCTCTTCGCGCGCGAGCGTGTCGAGCGCATGCTCCGGCTCGGCGACGAGCTGCTGCGCGAGGCGATCGGCTTCCTTTGCAGGCAAGCCCTTCGCCGCGTAGATCAGCGCGAGCTCCTGTGCCTCCGCTTCCGGGTATTGCTTCAATTCGTCGCGCTCGAGGGCGATCTGGTATTCGTAGAGCTCGCGCTGCGAGCGGACGGAAACATATTCGCCGGCCGCCATCGCAAAGGCACCAGCGGCCATCCCCGCGACACCTGACAACACGATGACGTGCGGATCGACCGTCGCACCCGCGACGCCGAGGATCAAGCTCGCGTTGGAGACCAGCCCGTCGTTGACGCCGAAGACGGCGGCGCGAAGGTTGCCGCCGCCGCCAAGGCCCCGATGCCGGTGCTCGAAGGTGGCACCCGCCGCTGGCGCCGTGTGGCCGCCATCCTTCGACAGCGACGTGCCATAGACCGCCATCCCGCGGACCTTCATCGCGGCGAGCACGTTGCGGAGGCGCCGCGGTCCCAGCACGCCCACGAGCCGCGCGACGAGCCGCGTGCGTGCGTCAGGAAAAAAAGGTCCCGGGGCAGGATGACCGCGCGCCGTCAGCTGCGCGCGCCAGATGGCAGCCTGCGCCTCCGCTTCGCCGGCGAGACGTCTGAAAAGCTCGGCGCGAACCGTCCCGGCCTCCGCGTCCGCGCAGGCGCGGTAGAGGTATGCCGAGCGTTGCTCTTCCATCCAGGATTCAAGCGGATTCATCGTGCCTACCCTGCTGTGTTGCCTTTAGCGCCCTGCGCGATCGCCTCGACCCGTGCCATGACCTCCGGCGTGAGCATCGGGACGACGTTCACCGCCCGCATATTCTCCTCGACTTGCGCCACCCGTGTCGCGCCGGTGATCACAGTCGACACGTTGGGATTCTTGAGACACCAGGCAAGGGCCATCTGCGCCAGCGTACAGCCTAATTCGCGCGCGATGGGCGCGAGCCGCCGAACGCGCTCGAGTTGTTCACGGTCGAGGATGCGCTCGGCCAGCCACTCGTAGCCCTTGACCGTTGCCCGCGAATCCGGGGGGACGCCGTCGTTGTACTTGCCCGTCAGCGCACCGGACGCGAGCGGGCTCCAGATGGTCGTCCCGAGCCCGATATCGCGATAGAGCCGCGCGTACTCCTTTTCCACGCGGTCGCGGTGGAACAGGTTGTATTGCGGCTGCTCCATCACCGGCTTGCGCAGATGATGGCGCTCGGCGATCTCGTGCGCCGCCACGATCTCATCCGCCGCCCACTCGGATGTGCCCCAATAAAGGGCTTTTCCGGCAGCGATCATGTCATCCATCGCGTACACCGTCTCCTCGATCGGCGTCTCCGGGTCCGCGCGATGGCAGAACACGAGGTCCACGTACTCGAGGCCGAGTCGCGAGAGCGAGCCATCGATGGCCTGCATGAGGTACTTGCGATTGAGCGTGTTCTTCTCGTTCGGTCCGTCGTGGAGTCCCCAGAAGAACTTCGTCGAGACGATATACGACGAGCGGCGCCATCCGAGCTCCCTCAAGACCGCGCCCATGATGGTCTCCGACTGTCCCTTGGCGTAGACCTCGGCGTTGTCGAAGAAGTTGACGCCCGCGGCATACGCCGCGGCCATGCATTCGCGGGCCCGTGACGTGTCCAGCTGGTTGCCGTAGGTTACCCACGACCCGAACGAGAGTTCGCTGACTTTGAGGCCCGAGCGGCCAAGGCGGCGGTAGTTCATGGGGCGGGGCATCCGGTGCTAAACATGGAGGGTAAAGCCTTTCGCGATCGGGCGTTCGGATTGATTGGGGGTGGAGAGGATTTGTTACAGCTGCGGCCCGAACGAGGCTTTCGTTGACGGGAAGCCCGTTGGCCGTTGGGTGAGCGCGTGGGCGGGACGCCCAGCGCCGAACCGCAGTTACAATCGCGCACCATTCTATCCAACGTAATCCCCTATGCCTGCACGCTCCCGCGTACGCCGTACCAAACCGCCGCTCGACGTCGAAGCCCTATGGGCGATCAAGCGCATCGGCGCGCCGACCATCTCGCCCGACGGACGGTCGGTGTGCGTCCCGGTCACCGCCTACGACATGGAGAAGAACGAAGGGTCGACGGAATTGTGGCTGTTGCCGACGCGCTTCGATCACACGGCGGGTGCCGCGCCGAAGCCGCGCCGCCTGACCGCAGGCGACAAGGACAGCGAGCCACGCTGGTCGCCGGACGGCCGGTCGATCGCATTCACGGCAAAGCGCAAGGACGACGGCGAGCCGCAGATCTATGTCATCGCGCCCGACGGCGGTGAAGCGCGCCGGATCACTTCGTTCCCGACCGGCGCGTCGGCGATCAAGTGGTTCGCCGATGGCAAGCGCATCGCGTTCGTGTCCTGGGTGTGGCGGGATGTCGATAGCGCGGAGGCGCAAGGCAAGCGCTTGAAGGAGCGCAAGGACGCGAAAGTCAAGGCGAACCTGACCGAACGTGGTGAATACCGCTTCTGGGATCACTGGCTGACCGATGACCGCGAGCCGCACCTTTTCATCTGCGATGTTGCGAGCGGGCGCTGCACGGACGCGCTCAAGGCCGCGAAGCTCGCGCTTCCGCCTTGGGATCCGTCGGTCGATCACTACGACATCGCGCCTGACGGCAACGAGATCGCGCTCACCATCGATCCCAATCCCGAGCCGGGGCTCATGCACCAGACCGACATCGTGGTGCTGCGACCGGGAAGTCGCACCTCGCGCAACCTGACGGCGAAGAGCGGCATGTCGGACGAGCACCCGCGCTATTCACCCGACGGCAAGTCGATCGTGTACCGCAGTGTCGACACGAACCGCGCGTTCAACGACCAGGGGCACCTTCGCGTGATCGAGCGCCGGTCGGGGAAGTGGCGCCGCGTGGGACCGAAGCTCGACCGCACGGTGACCCATCTCGACTGGACGCCGGACTCGAAAGCGCTCCTGTTCCTGCTCGAGGATCGCGGCCGCGTGGGCCTGTGGACGTTGCCGCTCTCGGCCGCGGGGCCGGTGGCGATCGTCAAGGGGGGAACCCTCGCGGGGTACGCACGGTCGCGCGACGGTCGTGTCGTCGCCTACACGCGCTCCACGGCAATGCACCCGCCGGCGGTCTTCGCCGCGCGCGGCGACGGCAGCGACGAGCGCGCGATCGAAGCGCTGAATCGCGCGCTGATGGCACGGCACAGCCTGGGGGAAGTCCGCGAATTTACGGTCAAGGGTTGGCGCGGCGAGCCGGTGCAGATGTTCGTCACGTATCCGCCAAACTTCGATCCGAAAAGGAAGTGGCCAATGATGCACTCGATCCACGGCGGCCCGCATGCGGCGCATCACGACGGCTGGCATTTCCGCTGGAACACGCAGGTGTTCGCCGGCGCGGGCTACGTCGTGCCTTGCGTCAACTACCATGGCTCGACCGGTTTTGGGCAGAAGTTCATCGAAACGATCACCAAGCGCTACGGCGAAAAAGAATTCGCCGATACCGAAGCGGCGACCGATTTCATGCTGCGCCGGGGCTACATCGACCGACGACGGCTCACGGCGACCGGCGGCAGCTACGGCGGCTTCATGGTCGCGTACATGAACGGCAATACCGACCGCTACCGCGCGTACGTCTGTCACGCGGGCTGCTACGACTGGGTGAGCATGATGGCGACCGACGGCTATCGCTTCTTCGCCGACGAGCTCGGCGCCTTTCACTGGGACAACGAGGCGCTGGTCGCGCGTCAGTCACCGCATCACTACGTGAAGCGCGCGAAGACGCCGACGCTCGTCGTGCACGGCGAGTTCGACTATCGGGTGCCGGCCACGCAAGCGCTGCAGTACTACAACTCGCTCAAGGCCAAAAAGATCCCGGCTCGGCTGGTTCATTTCCCGGACGAGAATCACTGGATCCTGAAGCCGCAGAATTCGACGCTGTGGTATCGGGAATTCTTCGCGTGGCTTGAGCGCTGGACGAAGTAGGGGTAAAAGCGCTTCCGGCGATCGCGAGCGAACTGCCGCGATCGCTGCCGACAAAATCACAGCGCAGCATGGCACTCGAGAAAACTAGAGGATGAGAATGCCGGGCTTGGCCCGGCATTTTCTTCGACAAAGCTGGAAAAGACGAACGGGGACTCGAATGTTCGGCGCTGCCACGGTGTTCCGAATTACGCTCGCCCTTATTCTTACTGTAGAAAATCGACGGGTTCATCCCGGCGATTTTCATCTCGCTAGAGTTCTCGAACGCCCGTCTGCATTGTGATTTTTCCGCAAGGGTCGCGGGCGTTGACTCGCGACCCCTGGAAGCTCGCCTACATCCGACCCCTGGAAGCTTGTCTACCTCTTCAACCGGTCCGCCGCCGGCCGGCTTCGAAGACTTCCTGGCAGGCGACGCAGCGCTGCGCAGCCGGGTACGCGGAGAGCCGGGCGTACGGGATCGGTTCGCCGCAGTCGACGCACTCGCCGTAGGTCCCGTCGGCGAGCTTCGCGATCGTGGTCTCGACTTGCGCGAGCTCGTTCAGGTCGCGCGATACGGTGGCGATGTCCATGAGCGCCATCATGTCGGCGACCGCCCAGTCGTCGGTGTCTTCCATCCGGTTGCGCATGCCGACGAGACGCGAATCGTCCTGATGCCTCATCTGCTTCGCGATTTCCGCGCGCAGCTCACGCTGCCGGACGCGAAGCTTCTCGGCCAACGTGTCGCGCTGTGCCGGCGACAAGGCGATAGGTTCTTCCATGACCGCATTATCGGTCAGATCGCCGCACCCCGCGACCGGCGAGGCGCGATTGATCCAGGACAAGCCGGGCGCATGATTCCGGACAACCGCGGGCGCGCGGCGCCCTGGGGGCCTTGAATCACGCCGACCCGATCCGCAGATTACGGTTGCTTGGGTCGTGGATGCGTTGTGGGGACGCGCCGACGGCCCGCCCCGATATCCGAAAATTCAAGGAGAACACCATGGCCAGTTTGCAGATCTACGATCCGTTCGCGGATGCCGGCTTCGACGATTTGTTCCGCGGTTTCTTCCGCCCGGTGCGCGCCGACAAGTCGGCCCCGCTGGCGATCAAGATGGACGTGAAGGAAACCGATCAGGGTTACGCGGTCAACGCCGAGATTCCGGGCGTCAAGAAGGAAGACATCCAGGTCGCGATCGAAGGTAACCAGGTAACGATCGCCGCCGAAGTAAAGCGGGATACCGAGCAGAAGGATGGCGAACGCGTGCTGCGGACCGAGCGCTATTACGGCAACGTCTATCGCAGCTTCGCGCTTCCCGTCGAGCTCGACGAAGCGGCGAGCGAAGCGAAGTACGACAACGGCGTGCTTGAGCTCAAGCTCGCGAAGAAGCCGGCGGCGACCGGCCGCAAGTTAACGGTTCAGTAAAAACCGGTGGAATGGGGTTGCAGCCAATGGCTGACGGCCATTGGCGCAACCGCAGCTCTATCTGACGCGCTTCGCGGGGAACTCTTCCTCGACGTTGTCGCGGAAGTAGCTCCACGGCGACGACGAGCTCGAGAGGCGTCGCCACACTTCGTTGCCGACTCCGCTGTACTCGTACGTTCCCGACGTCAACTCGACGACGAGCTTCTGCTCGCGCGCGTCGTAGCCCGCCGCACGCAGGCTGCCGCCACTCATCCGCTTCATTTCCATCAGCGACTCCTTCGCCGCTTTGTCGGCGGGCGCTAACCCGATTCGAGGAAGCGCCGGATCTTGGCAGCGTCGAGCTTCTCCGCCGTGTGGAATTCCGTCGACGGCGTCATTCGCGCGACCTTGCCCGCGTCGTCGAGCTCGATCAGCGTCGGCACCCAATCGATCTTCGGAAAGCGCGCCAGCACCGCTTCATTGCGGTTCTCGCTCCCCACGAATACCTTGACGAGGACGAATCGCCGGTCGCGGAGCGCGGCGAGGTCGGCATTCTGCGCGAATACCCGGTCGAGCTCGCGACAATCCTTGCACCAGTCGCCGCCAACCACGAGCAGGACCTGCTTATGCTGTGTGGCCGCAAAGGCGCGACCACGCTCGATGTCCACCGCGGCATCACGGGTCGCGTCGTAGCGGCCGACGACCGGCGAGGATTCGGCGGGCGACGACTGCGCTCCCGCGATCGGGGCCGCGAGCGCCAGCACGGTTGCGAGCGCGAAACGTGAAAGCTTCCGCATCGCGCGCTTCAGGGGGCCTTCTTCGCTTTCTTGACCTTGTGCGGACGCCTCTTGCCGTAGCTTCCGTTGTAGATCTTGCCGCGTCGCGTTCTCCGGTCGCCCTTGCCCATCGTCGCTCCTCGTCGAGGTGCGCGCCGCCCCCCGACGCACGCGCGATGCTACGATTATAACGATCCCGCTTCGTCGCGTTCCGGCATCCCCCATGCACCTTCGAATCGTTGCGCCTTGCGCGGCGTTGACCCTCGCTTGCCTGTGCGGGCGGATCGACATGGCCGTTGGCGCGGACGCGGCGAAGGTGCTTCACGTCGCGTCGCCGACGGCCGAGACGAGCTTCGACCCGGCGTTCGCGAGCGACGCCGTCTCGGACTCGATCATCGCCAGCGTCTTCGATGCGATGCTCGACTACGACTATCTCGCGCGTCCCGTGAAGCTCGTTCCGCGCGCGCTGGAATCGCTCCCGAAGGTCGAGGAGGGCGGTCGGGCGTTCCTGTGCAAGCTGAAAAAGGGCATCTATTTCACGCCCGACCCCGTCTTCAAGGGCAAGCCGCGAGAATTGACGGCGACGGACTTCGCCTACGCTTTCGAACGCCTGCTCGATCCGGCGGTGAAATCCCCGTGGTTGTGGGTGATCGAAGGCAAGCTCGTCGGCGGCGACGAGGCGCGCGCGCGAGCGGCCAAGACCGGGCGCTTCGATTACGACGCGGCGATCAGGGGGCTCGAGATCGTCGATCGCTACACGCTGCGAATCCGGCTCAACGCACCGGATCTGCGCTTTCCGTACGTTCTTGCGCTCGGAACGCTGGGTGCGCAGGCGCGCGAGGTCGTCGAGGCCTACGGTTCCGATATCGGCGCGCATCCGGTCGGCACCGGACCGTACACCCTCGGCGAATATCGGCGCACGGCGAAGATCGTCCTCCTCGCGAATCCGAATTATCGGCTGACCACGTACACGCCGACCGGGCCGATCCCACAGTCTTCGGAGCCGGTCGCCGCAGCACTCAAGGGTAAGCCGCTGCCGCTCGCGGGGCGCATCGAGATCAACATCATCGAGGAATACCAGGCGGAGCTCCTCGCCTTTCTCACGGGCGAGCTCGATTTCATGGACCTCGTGCCGAACGAGCTCTCGGACCAGGTGCTCGACCGCAATGGACAGCTGAAGCCCGATCTCGCCGCCAAGGGCATCGTGCACGAGGTTCTCCTGCGACCGAACACCTGGTGGAGCTACTTCAACATGAAGGACCCGGTGGTCGGCGGCTACACGCCGGAGAAAATCGCGCTCAGACGCGCGATCGCGATGGGCTACGACAACGAGAGCGGGATTCGCATCATCCTCAAGGGTCGTGCGCTCACCGCGGAGAGCCTGATCCCGCGGGATATTCCGGGGTACGATCCCGCGCTCAAGACGCAGGCGCAGCTCTACGATCCGGCGGCGGCACGCGCGCTCCTCGACCGTTTCGGCTACAAGGATCGCGACGGCGACGGCTATCGCGAGCTGCCTGACGGCAAGCCGCTTACGATCGAGCGCTGGTCGACGCCAGCCTCGACGAGCCGCGAAAGCGACGGGCTGTGGAAGAAGAACATGGACGCGATCGGCATTCGCATGGTGTTCAAGAAGGACCGGACGCAGGAGCTCCGCAAGATGGCGCGCCTCGGCAAGATCCAGTTCCGTGGCGACGGCTGGCAGGCCGATTACCCGGACGGCGAGAATTTCATGCAGCTGCTCTATGGCCCCAATGCGGGCCAGTCGAACGACTCGCAATTCGACCTGCCGGAATACAACCAGTTGTTCGAGAAGGCGCAGGCGCTTCCCGATTCACCGGAACGCACCAGGCTTTTCAATCGGATGACGGAGCTGATCGTAGCCTACGCGCCGATGCGTCTCACGTATCATCGACTCGAGGACACGATGCGCCACCGCTGGGTGAAAACCTATGTGCCATTCCCGATCGGGTCGCAGTGGTGGCAGTACATCGACATCGATCTTGCCGAGCGGGGCAAGCGCTGAAGCGGCCTTCTGCGCATCTCACCGGGGTCCGCGCGGCCGAGTCGCGCGCCACTTGACGATCGCGGCATCGTCCTCTTCGCCGTAGCCGTCCTCGACCGTCGCGCGAAATGCGCTTCGCGCCGCATCCCCGAAGGGCGTCGCGATGCCTAGCCGCGCTGCCCATTCGCACGCGAGCGTCACGTCTTTCGCGAGGATCCGGGCCGCCGCCCGCGGCGCGTAGTCGTCCTTCAGGACGCGCGACATACGATCGCCGACGATCCAGCTCGCGCCGGAGCTCGCATTCACGACGTCGAGGACCTGTCGCCAGTCGAGGCCTGCGGCACGCGCGAGATCGAACGCTTCCGCGCCGGCCGCGAGATTCGTCGCCGCAAGAAGGTTGTTGACGAGCTTGAACTTCGCGCCGTCGCCGACCTGGCCCACGTGGAAGACGCGGCTTGCAATCCGTGCGAAAACCGGCGCGCAGCGTGCGAGCGCAGCGGACGAACCGCCCGCCATGATCGTCATCGTGCCCTCGGATGCGCGCCGCGGGCCACCCGACACCGGCGCGTCGACGACTTGCGCCCGGGTCGGCTGCAGGCGACGCGCGAACGCGACCACGTCCTCCGGCGAAATCGTCGATGACAGCACGACGACCGAGGACGCAGTGAGCGCGGGGGCAGCGCCGCCGTCGCCGAATAACACGGTCTCGATCTGAGGCGCATCGACGACGAGGATGATCACGAGCTCGCAAGCACCCGCGAGCGCCGCGGGCGAAGCATGCATCGTCGCACCCAGTTGCGCTGCCTCGCGCTCCGCCTCGACGCGGATGTCGCGCGCGTGAGTATCGTAGCCGGCGCGAATCAGGCTCCGCACCACCCCCATGCCCATCGCACCGGCGCCGATCACGCCGACGCACGACACGGCTTCAGGGGGTGATCGATCCGTCACGAGGATCGGCGTGTGGCGCGACGTTCGTGGCCGTCCGATTGCGGGCGCGACTGGCGGCGCTAGCTCTGCTTCTTAATCTCGTACTGCTTGCACTTGAACTTTATCGCGTCACCATGCTGGATGAGCTGCATGTCCGCCCCGGTGCCGCGCAACTCCATGTCGCCATTCAGAAAGCGAATACCGGAGGCGGTCGACACCTGGTAGAGGATGACACGGGTGACGCCGTCGGGCATGAGGACGCGCGCCTCGTCCTCTTCGAACCGAACCAGGATGCGCTGGCCGTTGCCTTCGCAATCGATCGTCTTCCTGGCGGCCTCGATCTCATCCGCCGACGGGCCGCCAGCGCAAGCGCTCATCAGGAGCGTAAGCGCCGATAGCGCAAGTCCGCGCCATCGGTGGAAAAGTGCAATCGTTTCCTCGATCATTTCGCAGGAGAAGCGTACCCGCAGCGTCGGCGCTCAAAGTCCGCGGGGCGATTCCTGTCCGCGAGAATACCACCTCGTTTTCGATTCAGCGGCGAATCGCCGTCGGCGCACTGCGCGCGGGTCCGCTTTGGCTGTGGACCGCGTGCGCGCTCGTCGTCAGGTACCCAAATCCTGGACTTCATCGCGACTTGCGTCGAGCCAGCGAAGACACGAACCCTTCTGTTGCCCGGCGCCTGCTGATACCTGGCTTCGCCTGCTGCTCCGGTGCGTCCGATACGCGCCGGCCTTTTTCGCACCGCCGGAATCAGCAGTCCGCAACGTTCAGCGCGATGCCGAGCGATGCCGTCTTGAATCGGCCCGCCATGCCGCGGCCAGTCTCGATCATCGCGGCGATCAGCCCATCGAGCCCGACTCGCGGCTCGGGGACCCGCAGCGCGCTCATACCCGCGGCTACTGCGCGCGCCGCAGCCGCAACGTTGCGCTCGATGCACGGTTGCTGCACGCGGCCCGCGACCGGATCGCACGACAGGCCGAGATAGGGCTCGAGCGCGCGTTCCGCCGCAAGCATCACCTGTCCCGCACTGCCACCGTGAACGGCAGCATAGCCCGAGGCCGCCATCGCCGCGGCGACGCCAACGGCGCTTTGGCAACCCGCCTGCTTGAGTCCCGCCGCGCGGAGTAGTCCGCCGATCGCTCCGGCGGCGAGCAGGAAGTCCATTGCGCCGTGATCGCTTGCAAGCGGTGTCGTGGTACGCCACTGCTCGAGCAGCGCGGCGACGGGTCCTGCGGATCCATTCGTGGGCGCGCTGACCACGCGTCCGCCCGCCGCGTTTTCTTCTGCGACGGCGAGCGCATAGACGGAACAACGCTGCGCGGGCGTGCTATCGGGGGCTTCGAGGGTCGCGCGCTGCGACGATGCGCGCCTGCGCGCGCCGCTGCCTGGAAGCGTGCCGTCCGCGATCAAACCGCGCTCGATCGACGCACGCATCGCCTCTGCAACCCGCTTCAACCCTTCGCGCACTTCATCGGGACTGCGCAGCGCATATTCGTTCGTGCGGGCGATATCCGTGATGCGCTTGCCTCGCTCCCGGCAGATCGCGAGCAGCTCGGCGACGCTTTCGAACGAATAGGGGACGGCGGGATGCGAAACATCCGGCTGCGATCCGTCGGCAGCGTGCACGGCGGCATCGCCGCCGCAGACGTAGAGGCGCGACAACAGCGTGGCATCCTCCGCGTCGCGGGCGTCGAAGCGCACGCCATTCGCGTCGCCCGCGAGTGCCTGCTGGACGTGGAAGCGCACGTGCAGGGTCGGGTCGAACTCGATCGCCTTGCTTCCGCCAAGCTTCAGTCGACCTTCCGCTTCGACGCGGCTCATCAGCGACGCGAGCGTGCCGGCGTCGCAATGCTCGGGCGATGCGCCGCAGAGTCCGGCCACGATGCCCCAGTCGCTGCCGACGGCGCGGCCCGTCGACGCGAGCCCGCCGAGCAAATGGACGTCGACGCGTGACGTGCGATTCAGCAGGCCGTCAGCCGCGAGCGCGTGCACGAAATTAAGAGCGGCACGTTGCGGACCGACGCTCCGGGAAGACGACGGGCCGGGCCCGACGCGAAACAACGTAAGCGTGCTTGTGTACAACAACATCCCCCAAAGGCTGCCGTACCCGGCGAATGCATCTCGCTGCTGCAAGCGGCGCAGCGTCGTTGTTGTGAACGTGAGTATGCAAAAACGCCGGGCCGAAGACTACCGCAATCCCGAGGACCGGCGGAAATCCTCCGCCAAGCGGAGGAAGCTTGCGATGCGCTTTCGCTTCGTGCGCTTTTCAGGGGGGCGCGAAGCGCACGCGCTCGGGATACGAGAGCACCTCGGCGACGCCACCGCCACTTAGCGCGTGCTGCATCGACTGCCACCAGCGCGCCTCGAGCAAATCGTGGTGATGACGCAGGAACGCGGCGCGGTTCTCCTCACCGGTCAGGAGGAAGGTTGCGAATTCCTCGGGGAAGATGTCGTGCGGTCCGACCGGATACCACACGTCGCTTGCGAGCTCGTCGAAACCGGGCGGCGGCGCGGGAATCGCGCGGAAGCGGCAGTCGGTCACGTATTCGATCTCGTCGTAGTCGTAGAACACGACTCGATTGAAGCGGGTCAGGCCGAAATTCTTGAACAGCAGGTCGCCGGGGAAGATGTTGACGGCTGCGAGCTGGCGAATCGCGTTTCCGTATTCCTTCAGCGCATGCTCGCGCTCGGCTGCACCTACTTTCTCGAGGTAGAGGTTGAGCGGCATCAGCCGGCGCTCGATGTACAGGTGCTTGACGAAGATGTAGTCGCCTTCCTCCTCGATCTGCGACGGCGCCTGCTCCCGGAGCTCTTTCAGCAGCGCGGGCGTGCAGCGCTCCCGCGGAAACGCGACGTCCGAGTATTCGAGGATGTCGGTCATGCGTCCCGCGCGGTCGTGATGCTTGACGAGCGCGTACTTCTGCTGAACGCGTGCGCGGTCCGTGTCCTTCGACGCCGCGATCCGGTCCTTGATCACCTTGAACACCCAGGGATACGAGGGCAGCGTAAACACGGTCATGACGAGGCCCTTGATGCCGGGCGCGATGTCGAAGCGATCGGTCGAATGCCGCAGGTGGTACAGGAAGTCGCGGTAGAAGAGTGCCTTGCCCATCTTCTGCAAGCCGACCATCGTGTAGAACTCGGCGCGCGTCTTGTCGCGCACCAGCGTACGCAGGAATTCGACGTAGGCCGCAGGTACCTCCATGTCCACCAGGAAATACGCGCGATTGGCGGAGAACAGGAGCGCGAGATCGGTCTCGTCGGTCAGGAGCGCGTCCAGATAGAGAAGGCCATCGGCGTTATGCTTGATCGGGACGACGAACGGATGCGTGTGATTGCCGTTCAGGATGCGGCCGGCGATGTACGCGGTCTGGTTGCGGAAGAACAGGCTGCCCAGGACCTGGATCTGGTGATTCGCTTCGATCTTGAACGGACGCGGGAAGCGGAGCCGGAACGCCTGCAGCACGTTGCGCAGATCGCGCCGGAAATCGGCAAACTTCTGCTCGAGCTGGAAGTCGAGGATCACATCGACGAGGGCGTTGCGCAACCCGTCGCGCTGCGGGTAGTAGCTGCGGTAGGTCGGCGGGTCGGCGTCGAGGTACTGCGTCGAAATCGCCGGCCGGACGAACAGGAAGCGATTGTGGAAGTACTTGCGGTGCAGGATCTTGGTCGACACCGAGTTGAAGAACGTCTCGGCGCACTCCGGCTGCCGGTGATCGATCAGAAGCCCGATGTAATGGAGCTTCACGCGCTCCCACAGCGCGTCGGCGCCGCGCGCGTCCAGCCCGGCCAGGCGGAATTCCCGCTCGATCCGCTCGACCGTCTCCTCGACGCGCCGCCCGTAGAAATCGATGCGGTCGCCGGCGACGTGGCCGATCGCCAGCCAATTGCCCGTCTCGAAGTAGCGCTTCGCCGTGCGGGCGCACTCGCGAAACAGCGCGTAGTGGCGATTGAAGCCCTCCAGGAGCACACGCGCGATGGCCGCAGCCGTGTCCTCGACCGCGACGGGCGGGACGAGGTGGGCGCGCGAGGGTGCGGGCAGGGCGCTCATTTTCGGGCGGCGATCCGGCGGCCGGCCAAGGCTCCGGGCGCGTTCAGTATGTTGCAAAGCATCATACCCGACCGGATGCGCGGGCGACGGTCGCGCGGTCAAGTGGTCGAAGAATTGCTTATCATGACGAAATGCCTGCAATCCACCGCCCGAGCACCCTCAGTCTCAAGCTTCGCCTCGCACTGACGATCGGCGTCGGCCTCGCCTGCGCCGCGGCCGCGCACGCGCAGATCTACAAATGCGTCGATGCCGCAGGGCGAATCACCTACCAGCAGTCGCCTTGTCCCTCGACGCAGACCGGCAGCCGCGTCGAGGTCAAGACGGACAATGGCTCCACACGCGAGGTGCCGGAGGAAGAGCCGGCATGGTCGGTTGCTGCGCGGACCGGGGAACTCAGTCCAGGGATGAGCAAGCGCTGGGTGCAGCAAGCGCTCGGTGCTCCCCTCGAGTGCCGCCCGGGGCAGCCCGACGAGAAGGCCAGCGAGGTGTGTCTATTCGAGACGGTAAAAGGACGGCTCCGCACCGGCCTCAACAACGGTGCCGTCGTCTGGTGGCGCAAGGACGGCACGAACCCGGGTCCGGCGACCCCCGACGCCACGAACCCGTCGAGCCCGCGTCAGCCACCCGGCATGTGAATCGCCCGGCGGCGCGGTTCCCGGTCGATGCGCCTCCGGCACTAAGCTCGTTTGCGCGAGCGTGTCAATCAGCTTGCCGACGTGACCCCGCTATTGGGGTGCTTCCTTGCTAGCGTTTTCCTTCGCGGCTTCGATTGCCGAGTTGAATTCCTTCGTTGCGTTGTTGTATTCCTGGATCGCCGCGTTGCCGGCCTTGATGTGCGGCTCGGCCAGCGCCTGCTGCTCCCCGATGAACTTCTTCAGGCAGTCGGTGTACGCGACGTAGTTCCGCTGCCAGCTGCGCAGTTTCTCGCTGCTCGCAAGGCGACCCGGAAAGTCACCGGGTCGCTCGCAGGTGTGCTTGGGCGGTTCGGCCGCCGCGGGCGCCTGGGCGTGGCCGAGCGGGGCGAATGCGAGCGCCGTTAGTACCGATGCGCCGAGCAGAGTACGTTTCATGAATGCTCCGGAAGTGTTGGACGGGCGAATTCTAACGCCGGGACGACACGCGACCGCTTGAACTCAAGCTCAATCGCTTGCATGGCGATCGATAAGCGCCATCACGGCCGACAAGCCCAAGCCCACGAGGTCGATCCCGTAGGCGGGCTCCTGCGACTCGAACACCCGCTGCGCGCCGGCAAGTGACGTCAGCGCCGCAGCGATCGTGTTGGCGTCGGGCGCGACGCGGTCGCGCTCGGCCTGCGACAGGTCGTGCAGCGTCTTCGTGACCGCATCGGCATCGAGGACCATGATGGGCGCACGGCAGTACGGGCAGATCGCGGTCCGGGTGAGGTCGATCGGCGCGCCACACCCCGAGCAGCGAATCGTCTTCGCTTCGGCACGCAGGCGATCGATCTCCTGCGGAGCGAGCGGTCGGATGAAGTTCTTCTCCAGCAGGAACTGGACGAACGGTGTGAAGCGTCCGTGTCCCCACTGGCAGCGGTAATACGTGAAATGCGTCGTGCGCTGCAGATCGTGCGTGAATTCGAGCACGGTATCGCAGCGCGGGCAGTGCATCTGCGAGGGCAGCGGCTCGTGATGGTCCGACTTGGCGTCGTTGATCGCTCGAAACAGGTCGATCGTCGCGCCCGGCGTCAGGAGCTGCGACTCGCCGGTATCGAGCCACAGCGCCTGACAGGTTGCGCAAAGGTCGAGCGTGACCGAGCCCGCCGGCTGCCGCGCCAGCGTGACCGCGCGCATCTCCTCGCCGCAGCCGGGGCAGCGCACGGTGTCGAACGGTGCTAACTGCTGCCGCTACAGCTGCGCCGTGTTGAAGGTGTCGCAGACGCTCGGGTCGCCGGAGTTGAGGCCGGTCCTGAACCAGCGGGCCCGCTGTTCCGCCGAGCCGTGCGTGAACGATTCGGGAACGACATACCCGCGCGTGCGCTTCTGGATCTGGTCGTCGCCGACGGCCGCCGCGGCGCGGAGGCCCGATTCCACGTCGGACATGTCGATCAGGTTTCGCTTCTGCGCGTAGAACGCCCACACACCCGCGTAGCAATCCGCCTGCAGTTCGAGCCGGACGGACATGGCGTTACGGCTCTTCGAATCCATACGCGCGCTCTGGGCGTCGAAGCTCTGCATCGTGCCGAGGAGGTTCTGGACGTGGTGCCCCACCTCGTGCGCAATGACATAGGCCTGCGCGAAGTCGCCTGGGGCCGCGAAGCGCGTGTGCAGCTCGTTGAAGAACGCGGTGTCGAGATAGACGTCGCGATCGCCGGGACAATAGAACGGCCCGACCGCCTCATTCGCGAGACCGCAGGCAGAACCGGTCTGACCGCGAAACAGCACGAGCTTCGGCGGCGCGTAGCGTTTGCCCATCGACTGGAACACGGCGCCCCAGACGTCCTCGGTGTCGCCAAGCACGCGCGCTGAAAACTGGGTCGATGGATCTGCCGATGCCTTGGGGGCGCCGGTTTGACCAGGTGACGCGTACTGAGGTCCGTAGCCTGTTTGTGGCACCTGCGTCGTGGTCGGCGGCGGACCGCCGTCGCCGCCGGACAGCAGCCCGAGCATCTGCAGCGGATTGATGCCAAAGAGCCAGCCGACGATGACGATCAGGATGAGCGCGCCGCCGCCGATGCGCATCCCGCCGCCACCCAACCCGAAACCACCGCCACCCGACGGGGAACCGCTGGTGCGGTCCTCGACGTTTTCGCTTTCGCGCATGTCGCCCCAACGCATAGGAGCCTCCTTGATTCGAGAACGTTGCTTAAGGAGCGGGACGCGGGCTCATTTGGCCTTGGCGATCGCCGCGGCGAGATCACGATACTCCTCGCAACGCGTGCCGCACAGCCTTTCGAGCGCAGCGAGGTGCTCCTGCGCCTTCGCCGGGTTGCCGGCGAGAAGATACGTCTCGCCGATGTACTCGTGGGCGCCGCGGTGTGTCGGGTCCATCTTCAGCGCGGCGTCGTAGTGCTGGAATGCGAGGTCGAGCTTGCCCTGGTGCCGGTAGGCGTAGCCGAGCCAGTTCTGAATGTCGGGGTTCTGGGGCTCGCTGACGGCCGCAATCTCGAGGTTGTCCGACGCGATCTTCCAGTCCTTCTCCTTGATCGCCTTGAGCCCGGCCTCGTACTCCGCGTTCGGGATCGACGACGAGCCCATGTCGCCCATCGGCCATGCCGAAAACGAGATGGCAAGCGAGGCCGAGACGCCGACGCCAAACACAGTGCGAAACGTCCGTCGAATTGCGCGCGTTCTTTCGCCGCCGGCCGTCGGTGATCCGCTCATGGCTTCAACGCGCGATACAGATACGGCAGGCTCACATCCATCCGATAATCGATCGACGAATGATTATCGTCGAATTCCTCGTAGACGTGGCGGATGCCGTGGCGCGAGAGCCGTTTCGACAGCAGCCGCGCGCCGTAGTGCAGATGATATTGATCGCGCCAACCGCAATCGACGTAGATCCCTTTGAGCGACTTGAGGTTCCGCTTGTACTGGCCGACAAGATTGACCGGATCGTGCTTGAGCCACTCGTTCCACCGGCGCGGAATGACCTCGCCCGTTTCCAGGTTGAACGGCAGGCGAAAGCCGAGCGGCGCTCTGGGATCGGGATCGTATGTCGCCGCCATCGCGAGATTCATCAGCGTGTGCGCTTCCGCATCCGAGAGCTTGTCCTTGCGCCAGACATGCTCGAGGAAGCGCTTGACGCGTCCGTCATCGCGTCCATCGCCCGCGCGCCGTTCGTCCCGGACGACGTTGATGCGGCCCGCGACGCGCCGGGTCCCCCGGTAGCGATCGAGCTCGTTGAGCGAGCGCGGCCAATCGGTGTAGTAGCAGAAGTCGAACAGCGCGTCGCCCGAGTGGTCCGCGATCGCACCCCAGTATTTCGCGTAGCGCATGCCGTGGATGATCGCCCCGTACCCGCCGGACGACTTGCCGAAGCAGCCGCGGTGCGCGCGCGAGGCGAGCGTGCGGAACTCACGATCGACGAACGGGATCAGCTCCCGCGTCAGGTAATCGGCGTAACGGCCGATCGCCGAGGAGTTGACGTACTGATTGCCGCCCATCGACGTGAAGCAATCGGGAAAGACGACGATGGTCGGCCCCATCTTCTTCTCGTGGAGCAGTCGCGACACGCGCTCCGGCACGTTCTCGTCGAAGGGCCGCCAGTTGAGATGCGCGAGGCCCGAGCCCGTAAATCCGACGAGGTCGAAGAGCACCGGAAAACGCGCGCCGCGCCCTTTTGGAAGCGCGCCGTCGTAACCCGGCGGCAGATAGACGGCGAGCTTGCGCACATGCGGATCCTTGAGCGGATTGTCGGCCAGCACCTTTGACACGTGCTCGAGGATGACGGTCTTCCCGGACGAACCGGTTCTGCGCTTTCGGGCCATAACGGGATTTTTCTTGTGCCGCCGCGCGTAACTGGCGGCGAAGGGCTTTCATTCTCGCCCATCCGCTCCCGCAGGGCAAAAAAAGAGTGGGGTCGCGCTTTTCGCGACCCCACTTCCACCGATTTTCACATCTGCGCTGTCACGTCGGCCGGCACCTCCGCGCCCTCGATGGCGAGCACCTGCGCGACCGCATTGATCACCGCGGCGATACGGCCGACGTCCCGCAGCTGCTGCGCGGAGTAGCCAGCGTCGCGGAGCAGCTTGGAGTGCGACTGCACGCAAAATTCACACTTGCCGACAATCGAAGCTGCGAGCGCGTAGAGCTCGAAGGCCAGTTTCTCGACCCCACCATGGGTTGCGTAGGCGTTCATGCGGAGCTCGGCTCGCAGCGTCTTGAGCTCGGGATCTCCGGCCATCTCGACGAAGGGGTACCAGACATTGTTCATCCCCATGAGCGCGGCCGCCGTTAACGCTGCGTTCGCGTGGGCAGTATCGAGGGCCGGTAACGTGCGCAAGCTCTCGACGAGCTTCGGCGACTGGGATGCGAACGCCGCAGCCAGCGCGGCGCCGGCCGCGTCGGCAGGTGTCAGACTCGAGCGCGAGATCACGGCGTCGAGGTTGAGCCGCAGGTCTTTTGCGTAGTCGGGGATGAGATCCTTGATGCTTTGCATGGGTTCTACTCCTGCCGAATAAAGCGTCGGGTCGCGCTTCTTGGCGACCCGACCTTCCATCTTTCTAGATCGTTGTGCCGCTAACAGCCCGGTTGCACGGGCAGAGCTCGTCGGTTTGCAGGCCGTCGAGGATGCGCAGGACTTCTTCCGGATTGCGGCCGACGTTCAGGTTGTTGACCGACACGTGCTGGATGACGTTGTCGGGATCGACGACGAACGTGGCGCGCAGTGCGACGCCTTCCTCCGGGTCGCGGACGCCGAGCTGATCGACCAGTGAGCCGGTCACATCGGCAAACTGCCAGTGGTTGAGGCTTTTCAGGTCCTGGTGGTCGCGCCGCCAGCCGAGCTTCGCGAATTCATTGTCGGTCGACCCGCCTAACACCACCGCGTCGCGGTCCTCGAAGTCCTTGGCGAGCTTCGCGAAGCCGACGATCTCGCTCGGGCAAACGAATGTGAAGTCCTTCGGATAGAAGTAGATGATCTTCCACTTGCCGGCGAACGACTGCTCGGTAATCGGCTCGAACGCAGAGACGCCATTTTCCTCGTGGTGGTTGAATCCGGGCTTGACGCCGACGACCTGGAACGATTCGAGTTTTTGACCTACGGTTTTCATATACGAGAACTCCTCGGTTGCCGAGCACGACAAGAAAGTCGGACCCGTTGTGATTTAAGAAAGTCGACAACCCGAAGAGTAGGGGTGTGGCGTCGATAAATCAATTTGATTGTAGCTATTTTGTCGGTAAATATTGTTTATGACTCACATGGAAGCCGGTTGCGATCTGGAGACCCCTCGCGAACATGCTCGGGGAAGGTATGAAAGACGAAAGACACCCGCTCTGGACTTCAAGCAGGACTCTCAAGAGACCCGACTTGATGGACCTATTGGGGTCACGGTAACCTGCAAAGCACCTAAAGCTCCGCCGGGGCGCCCCAAGGCGCTAACCGTCTGTGGGAAGACCGGCGCGGAGCGCCGCTCGGAGAACCCATCGGCCTCGTCCCGTCCGTGATGCGCATTCTTTTTCTTTTTGCAGTCCTTGCGGTCGCGTTTTCTGCGAGTGCCGCCACAACACTCGACATCAAGCCCGGGCTCTGGGAGCGCGTCACGACGATCACCATCGAGGGAGGCGCCGAGCCGCAGGGACTCAATCTCGACCGCCTGACGCCCGAGCAGCGCGCGCGGATCGAGGAGCGCCTCGCCGATCGATCGCAACCGACGACGCGCAAGACGCTCCAGTGCGTCACGCCGGAGCTTGTCGGGGAGTGGAGCAGCTTCGAGGCTCACGAGCGCGAGACGCCCGACTGCAAGCGCACGTTCATCGATGAATCGCCGCGCCATGTGAAATACACGGCGTCGTGCAGCGGCGGGCGCGTGACGGGAGAGTTCGAATTCACGTCGAGCAACGCGGATCGTGTCGATGCGAAGATGTTCGTCATCGACCGCAGCGGCGGCGACGAACGCAAGATCCGGACGGTGTGGCAGGGTCGCTGGCTCGCCGCGAGCTGCGGCACGTTGGCGCCGGGAAAGACGCAGCGGGTCAATTGACCGCGCCGGACGAAGCCGCTCCGGTATCGAGCGCGGGTCGGGAGATCCCCATACCGGCACGCGGGGCGCTCCTCGCAGGATTCCTGAAGATCGGGCTCCTGGGATTCGGGGGCGTGATGCCGCTCGCGCGCCGCGTGCTGGTCGACGAGCGCGGCTGGCTCACCAACCAGGCGTTCGCGGAGTTGATCGGCATGTGCCAGGTGCTGCCTGGCCCGAACGTCGTCAATCTCGCGGTCATCATCGGTGCGCGTTACCACGGGCCGCTCGGCGCGCTGCTTGCGCTGACGGGCATCCTGTTCGTTCCCACCATCGTGGTACTGCTGATCGCCGCGTTCTACGCGTCGGTCGCGCACGAGCCCGCCGCCCGCCTGGCGGTCGGTGCCGCGTCGGCCGCAGCGGCAGGCCTGATCCTCGGGACGGCGCTCAGGCTCGCGATCCACAGCCGCTTCGTGTCCCGCTCGATCGCCATCGCGACGCTTGCCTTCGTCGGCGTGGCGATCATGCACTGGCCGCTGTTCTGGGTCATCGCCGTGCTGATTCCGGTCGCCATCTTCCTCGAGTGGCGGGCGGCGCGATGAATGGCTCCGGCGGCGACGTGCTGCTCGAGCTCGCCTGGCGCTTCGCCTCGCTCTCGCTATTCGCGATCGGGGGCATCAACGCGCTCTTGCCGGAGATCCAGCGCATCGTCGTCGACGTCGAGCGCTGGATGTCCGCGCCCGACTTCGTCGAGTTGTTCGCGCTCGCCCAGCTTGCGCCGGGACCCAACGCGATGATCGTGGCGCTCGTCGGCTGGAAGGTCGCCGGCATCCCGGGCGCGCTCGTGTCGACGGCCGCGGTGTGCGGACCCTCGTCCGTCGTTTGCTATCTCGCGGTGAAGGGCTGGGACCGGATGCGTACATCGAAATGGCGCGCCATCGTGCAGCAAGCCCTGGCGCCGATCGCCATCGGCCTCGTGTTCGCGAGCGGCTACACGCTCGCGCGCACGGCCGATCACACCCCAGGCGCCTTCGTGCTCACCGCCATCGCTGCGGCAGCGATCGCTTTCACGCGCGTGAATCCGGTGTGGGTGCTCGGCGCCGCAGCGCTTTGCGGGATCGCCGGCCTCGCGTAACAAAGCCGGCCGCTCACGCACTTTTCTTTTCATTTCAGAAAATCGACGGGTTCATCCCGGCGATTTTCATCAATCTAGGCTTCTCGAACGCCCGTCTGCGTTGTGATTCTTCCGCTGGGCTCGCGGCGGTCCGCTCGCGAGCCCAGGAAGCTCGTCTAGGCCCAAGAAAATCGACGGGTTCATCCTGGCGATTTTCATTGATCTAGGCTTCTCGGATGTCGGACTGCGTTGTGATTTTGTCTGCTGGGCTCGCGGCGGTCCGCTCGCAAGCCCAGGAAAATTGTTTACTCCTGGCGGTCCTTGTTATCGTCGAGCAGCGAGCCGCGGCACTTCCTCGAACCGCAGCGGCAAGCGTAGCCACGCAGCAAGCGTTTGGTGATCTTGCCATCGACCGTGAGCTTGTAATCGTACGAGAGTTCCTCGCCGCGTGGGATCGTGCGCTTGGCCTCGATGTATACGCGGCCATGGTCGTCTTCGAAGGGCTCGCAGTTGGGGTCGCACGAGTGATTGATCCAGCGTGCCGCGTTGCCACGAACCCCCGCATCGATCACGCGTCCGTCTTCCAGCTCGAACAAGAAGGTGTGAAACGGGTTCCTCGGATCGCTGTCCGGGCGACGATCGGCCTCCTTCTGCGTAATCCGCTCGCCGCGGTACTCGATGATGCGCGCGCCCTTGCGTATCGTTCGAGCCGCGAACACGCCGCGGCCGTGGATGGGAGAGTGGCGTACGCGATAGAGCGGCTGCTTGTGATTCGACGATGAAGCGGGCATTGCGACATGCAGGGCGAGATGAACGAAGTGACATTGTCGCAAAACGAACGCCGCGCGAGAACTGTTTCAAGCGCTCGCAATTTCTTACAGTGCGATGACAATGCGGCGAGGCACGTCAAAACTACGACCGCGGAGGTCTTCAGCGCTCGAGAATCGCCGTCACGCCCATGCCGCCTGCAGTACAGATCGAGATCAGCCCCCGGCCGCGGCCAAGCATCGAGAGCTCTTTCGCGAGGGTCGCCACGATGCGCGTGCCCGTCGCCGCAAATGGGTGGCCAAGCGCGAGACTGCCACCGTGCAGATTCATTTTGGTGCGATCGATCGAGCCAAGCGGCGCATCACGCTTGAGGCGCGTTCGGCAGTAGTCGGCCGACTCCCACGCCTTCAGCGTGCACAGGACCTGCGCCGCGAACGCTTCGTGGATTTCGTAGACCGCGAAATCCTGCAACGTGATTCCGGCGCGATCGAGCATCTTCGGGACCGCGTAGGTCGGCGCCATCAACAGGCCTTCGCGTGGCCCCGCAAGCCCGGCGAAATCGACGGCAGCGGACGCCGATTGCGTAAGGTATGCCTGCGGCTCGATGTTGCGTTCGCGCGCCCAGGCTTCCGAGCCGAGCAGCACACACGACGCGCCGTCGGTGAGCGGCGTGCTGTTCGCGGCAGTAAGCGTTCCGGTTCCGCTGCGGTCAAAGACCGGCTTCAGCTGCGCGAGCTTCTCCATCATGGAATCGGGGCGCATGTTGTCGTCGTGGTCGAGGCCCGCGAACGGGACGACGAGATCGGCATAGAAACCGGACGACCAGGCGGCGGCCGCGTGACGGTGGCTTTCGAGTGTGAGCGCATCCTGATCGATACGCGAGATCTGCCATTCCTTTGCCATCAGTTCGCAGTGCTCGCCCATCGACAATCCGGTGCGCAGCTCGGTCACGCCGGGGACCGACGGCTTGAAATCCTTGGGTCGCAGCGCGAGCCAGGGCGCGATCCGCGCACCGAAGGTCCTGGCGCGGGCGCTCGCGAGGACGGCTTGCTGCAAGTGGCGACCGTAGGCGATCGGCACATCGCTCACCGTGTCCGCACCGCCGGCCATCGCGCACTCGATCTCTCCGGCGGCGATTCGATGCGCGAGCGCCACCGTGGCCGTGAGACTCGTCCCGCATGCCCGCTGAATGTCGTACGCCGGCGTGTGCGGATCGAGTCCGCACGCCTGCGTCGCCTCGCGGGTGAGGTTCCAGTCGCGCGCATGCTTGATCACCGCGCCCGCGGCGACTTCGCCCAGCTGCTCGCCTTTCAAGTGAAAGCGGTCGACCAGCGCCGTAAACGCCGCGGTCAGCATGTCGAAGTTGCCGTGCGCGACGTAGGCACCGTTGCTGCGTGCGAACGGAATGCGCACACCACCGAGGATGGCGACAGGACGGGGCGACGCGGACATCGGCGATTCCTTCCGGTGTAAGGAGTAGCGGACCCTTTGCGCCGGTGGGCGGCGGTGGACGAAAGCGCCCGCGCAATGGTCCAATGTGCATTTTGCGCGCTCGGCGAGCCGGACGCGAGCGCGTCGAAGCTTTCCTCAAGGCCAGACCGAACTTGTCACGACCACCGCCGTCCCGCGCGCTTCTCACCGAAGGCCCGATCGCTCGCACACTGTTTTTCTTCGCGCTGCCGATCCTGGCATCGAACGTTCTGCAGTCGCTGAACGGCTCCGTCAACGCGATCTGGGTCGGACGCTACCTGGGCGAGGCCGCGCTCACGGCCACTTCGAACGCGAACACCATCCTGTTCTTCCTTTTGACGCTGGTGTTCGGCATCGGCATGGCCGCAAGCATCCTCGTGGCCCAGAGTATTGGCGCGCGCGACCTCGATCAGGCGAAACGCACCGTGGGCACCGGCGCCACTTTCTTCGCCGTCGCATCGCTGCTGATCGCGATCCTGGGCGGTCTCGTTACCGATCCGCTTCTCACGTGGATGCGCACGCCGGAGGACGCGATGCCTTACGCCGTCGCCTACCTGCGCATCATCTTCGCCGTCGTTCCGTTTCTCTTCGGCACCACCTTCATCATGATGGTGCTCCGCGGCGCGGGCGACTCGCGGACGCCGTTCCTGTTCCTCCTCTTATCCGTCGTGCTCGACATAGCCTTCAATCCGCTGCTCATCTTCGGCATCGGACCGTTGCCGCGCATGGGGATCGCCGGGTCGGCGACGGCGACGCTGATCGCGCAGATCGCGAGCTTCACCGCCATGTGCGCCTATCTCTACCACAAGCGCCACTTTCTCTGGCTGCACGCGAACGAAACCCGCTATTTCAGACCCGATCCTCGCCTGCTGCGCGCACTTTTCTTCAAGGGCTTGCCGATGGGGCTGCAGATGATCGTGCTCTCCGGCTCCTCGCTCGTCATCATCAGCCTCGTCAATCGCTTCGGTTCGCAGACGACGGCCGCCTACGGCGCTGCGATGCAACTCTGGAATTACGTCATGATGCCCGCGATCGCCGTCGGGATGGCGTCGTCCGGGATGGCCGCGCAGAACGTCGGCGCGCGGCGCTGGGATCGCGTGGAGCGTACTGCCGCCGTCGGCGTCGGCTTCAATTTCCTGATGACGGGAACGCTGGTCGTGATCCTGTACCTGTTCAACCGCGCCGCGCTGGGGTTGTTTTTGCGCGACGACGGCGCCGCGATTGCGATCGCGCAGCACATCAACTCGATCGTCGTGTGGTCGTTCGTGCTGTTCGGCATCGCGATGGTGCTGGGCGGCGTCATCCGGTCGACCGGCGCAACCGTCCCGCCGCTCGTCGTCTTGTTCGTCTCGCTGTGGGTAATTCGTCTGCCGGTGGCGTTTGCGTTCCTCGACCGCTTCGGTGCCGACGCGATCTGGGGCAGCTTGCCGCTCGGCGCCGGCATGTCGGCGCTCCTCATGTGGCTCTATTACCGTTACGGAGGCTGGCGCAACGCGCGCATGCTCGAGCCGGAAGCGGCGACTCCCATCGCGCGCGCAACCGAGCCCTGAAGGCTCGACTAGTCGGATTTCTGCGCGGCACCGGTCCTTGCGTTTCCGGGAAGCGCCGCGATCACCGCATCGCCCTCGAGGCGATCGACCGCCGCGAGCTCGGGAAACCAGCGGCGCCACAGCGCCACGACGAGCAGCGTCCCCATCCCGCCGACGACCACGGAGGGCACCACGCCGAACCAGGCCGCGGTCACGCCCGATTCGAACTCGCCGAGCTGGTTCGACGTACCGATGAAGAGCGAGTTGACCGCGCTCACCCGTCCGCGCATGGCGTCGGGCGTCTTCAATTGCACGAGCGATTGCCGCACGATCACGCTGATCATGTCGGACGCGCCCATCACGATGAGCGCGATGACGGAGACCGCGAACCAGCGCGAGAGTCCGAATGCAATGATCGACAGCCCGAATACCGCGACGGCACCGAACATCAATCGCCCCGCGTGGCGTCCGAGCGGATGATGTGCGAGCCAGACCGCCACCGCGAAGCCGCCCACCGCAATGCTCGAGCGCAGGATGCCGAGGCCCCACGGCCCGGTGTCGAGGATATCGCGCGCGTAGATCGGCAGCAGCGCGGCCGCGCCGCCCAAGAGCACGGCGAAGAGATCGAGCGAGATCGCACCCAGCACTGCCTTCTGCGCGCGGATGAAATGGATGCCATCGAACACCGAACGGAGCGTCGCGGCTTCGTGCGTGGGAACGCGGTGCGTTCCGCGTATCAGGTGGATGCCGATGCCCGTCAGGATGAACAGCGCGACACTCGAGCCATAGACGACCCCCGGCCCGAAGACGTAGAGCAGTCCGCCGATCGCGGGGCCCGCGACGATCGCGATCTGCGTTCCCGATGCGTTGGCTGCGACGGCGCGCGCGAGCAGCGCGCGCGGGACGAGTGCGGGAAGCAGCGCCTGCATCGTCGGCATCTGGAATGCGCGCGCCGCGCCGACGGCGGCGATCAGCGCGAATATCGCCCATTCGGTGATCCAGCCCTGCCGGCTGCCAAGCGCCAGACCCGTTGCCGCCAGCGCTTCGCCCAGCATGCACAGTTGCAGCACACGACGGCGATCGAAACGATCGGCGACGTGGCCGGCGGCGAGCGCGAGCGCGAACGCCGGCAGGAATTGCGCCAGACCGACCCAGCCCAAGTCGAGTGCGCTGTGCGTGAGGTCATAGACCTGCCAGCCGACTGCGACGGCGAGCATCTGGTGCGCGACGACTGCGGCGACGCGCGCGATCCAGAACAGAACGAACGCACGATGGGCGTAGAGCGGGCGGTCTTGGTCAGGCGTCGGCAAGAGGAAGGCCGCGCCCGGCAGTGCAACCGGATTCCGCGCCTTCCCCGATTGTACCGAGGGCTACGGCAGCGCGCGGACACCCAGCAACGCGAGCACGATCGGCGTCGTCGCCGCCGCACTCGCCGTGGTCGCAACGATCGCGCTCGCTACGGGGCCGATGAGCACGCCGAACTGGCGCGACATCAGATAGACGTTCGCGCCGGTCGGGAGCGCCGCCATCACGACGATCGCGGTCGTTTCGAGATCGGGAAGCGCGATGAGACGCGCGATGAGATAGACGGCGAGCGGATGCAGCACGAGCTTCACGACGCTCATCACGCTCGTCTCGCGCCAGCCCTCGCGCGCACGAAACTCGGCGAGACCCATGCCGAGCGCGATCAGCGACAGCGGCATCGCTGCTTCGCTCATCAGTGCCAGCGTGCGATCGATCGGCGAGGGGAGGGTGAACCCGCTGTAGCCGAATGCCGTGCCGGCGAGAATGCCGGCGACGACGGGGTTCGCCACGACGCGCAACATCGTCCGGCCGAGCGCAGGCAGCGACAGCGCCCGCTCGCGCGCCCACTCGACCGATGCGGTGACGAGCGTCCACAGCAACAGCGAATGGAAGACGATGATGAGCGACACCGCCGGCATCGAAGCTTCGCCAAGCGTCACGCGCGCGAGCGGGACCCCGAGGAGCACGTTGTTCGAGAAGATCCCGCTCATCGCGAAGACGGATCGCGCCACGGGCTCCATGCGGAACAGCCGCTGCGCGAGGACCCGCCCAATCGCATAGACGAGCGCGCAACCACCGAAGTAGGCGATCAGCAGCCGGGCGTCAACTCGCGGCAGGCGCGAGAAATCACTCATCAGCCGGAACAGGAGCGTCGGCACCGCCACCGAGAACACGAAACGCGTCAGCGCTTCCGAGGCCGAGCGGGGCCAATGCGCGAAGCGGGCCAGCGCGAATCCCACGAACACCAGCAGGAACAGCGGTGCGGTGAGATCGACGAGGTGCAGGAACGCAGTCACGCTATATGATTGCCGTTTTCAACGACCACGCGGAGCGGGGCCTAAATGGGAAGCTGGATCAAACTCAAGCCCGAGAGCGGCGTCACCATCGCTGCGTGGCGCGCGGACCCGGCGGGGACACCGCGCGGGGGTATCGTCGTCATACAGGAAATCTTCGGCGTGAACAGCCATATCCGCAGCATCTGCGAAGGTTACGCCGCGGACGGCTTTTCCGTGATCGCGCCGGCACTCTTCGACCGTTACGAGAAGGGCGTCGAGCTGGGCTACACGCCGCCCGACATCGAGCACGGTCGCGCGCTCAAGGGGAAGGCCGGCATCGATGCGGCGCTCATGGACGTGGCAAGCGCACGCGAGGCCTTGAAGGGCTCCGGAAAAATCGGCGTCGTCGGCTATTGCTGGGGCGGCTACGTGACGTGGATCAGTGCGAGCCGTCTTTCAGGCATTGCCTGCGCGGTGCCGTATTACGGCGGCGGCATGCTCGAGGCGGTGGAGGAGAAGCCGCGCTGCGGGGTGATGGCGCACTTCGGCGAGCTCGATACGGGGATCCCGGTTGCCGGGGTGCGGAAGTTCGCTGCCGCGCACCCCGAAGTCCAAGTGTTCATCTACCCCGCGAATCACGGCTTCGGCTGCGACCAGCGAGGCGCGTACGATCCTCCGTCGGCGAAGCTCGCGCGCGAGCGCACGCTGGCGTTCTTCCGCGAGCACATCGGCTAGGAACATTGCGCAGGGATCTGTGGCGGTGCTCGCGTGACGACCCGCCGACCTTCCCGCGTTGTCAGTGCACTGTCGCGGACGCGGGCGCCGCCGGCTTGCTTGCGGCGAGCGAATCGAGCGCGGCGCTCACCGCGCGGTCGAAAAGCGGAACCGGTTCGACAAGCAGCGTAGCGCGTCCGGCGCCAAGCTCCCAGGCGAGTTCCTCGGGCGCGTAGATGAACGCGCGCGCACGCGACCGGCTGGTGAAGATGTACTTGGTGCGCAGCGGGCTGATCCAGGACAGCCGCGCGTTGCTCGTGCCGCCGTCCGCGTTGGTGAATCGCATCCACGTTCCCGGCACCATCTCGCTTACGTAGTCGTGCACGTTGGCCGGCGGCACGGTCGCTTTCGCGTCTGCAGCGGCTGCCGCTTCCGGCGGGGCCCCGTCGGCGGCTGCAACCACTTCGGGCTTGGGCTTGATCGCCGCGATGTGCAGGTTGTACAGCTCGTCGAAGAACGCCTTCGCGCGCTCGGCGGGAACCTGCATCGTTTCGCTCCCGCGCTTGAGCGACATCACGAGCGACGGGATCATCTTCGTGAGGCGCGCCTTCTGCGCCGTGCGCTCCTTGACGACGATGCTCCACAGCATGTCATCCATCGTCTGCAACGCGAGCTTGACCTCGGTGCTCTCCGCGCCGTGCGTCTTGCGCAGCGAGGTGAGGTAATCGGTCCACGTCGACTCCGCAAAAGCACGGACGGCGAACGGCAGCGTGAGGCCCGCGAGCCGATCGCGTATGCGCGCGCGCACCTCCGCGCGATCGATGTGACTGCGCTCGTCGGCGAGTGCTGAGGCGACGTCGGGATCGAGCGCGGCATCGGTGCGATGGCGCTCTGCCTCCATGAAGCGCTGCAGCTTGCGGTCCGCGCCGTCGAAGACCGTGACATCGATCTCGAAATCGCGGCACACCTCATCGACCACCGTCGTCGCGAAGTCGGCAAACGCATCGCGATACTCGGGCACGCTCGTCGCGCCGATCGCGGCGTCCGCAAGATGGTCGAGGAGCCGGCGCGCCGGATGCTTGCGGTCGGAGAAGAACGTGCGGTCGAGGAGCGCAGCCTTGAGGATCGGCACCTGCAGCCGGCCGAACAGGTTGCGGAGCTCCTCGGGGATCGACGGATCGCGGAAGATGTAATCGAACAGGAGCGCGATCACGTCCATCGTGATGCGGTCGGTCGGGCTCGAGAGCTGATCGGCGACGGCCGTGCGAATGTGCGGGATCAAGTTGAGCGGCACGAGCGCCGCGTCCCCCGCGACGGCCCCGGCCGGCATCGGCGCCGCGGTCGCGATCGCGCGCGGCAAGTCGAGGCGCTGCCACACGGCGAGCGTGTTGAAGAGCGGCGTCTGGGCGCCGAGCGCCAGCATCGGGTCGAGGTCGGGGAATTCATCGGCCGGGCGCGGCACAAATGGCGCCGACGGCGCGGCCGGGAGCGGCTGGGCGGCCGCGGGGGCGGCGGCCGCCGTGGCGGCACCGAGTTTCGCGAGGGCCGCGAGGCCGGCGAGGATGGCGGGCGTCGGCAACGTCTGCGGAACCACCGTTGCGCCAGCGGAGGGCACGGGTGTGGGCGCAGTCGTGAGCGCAGGCGCCGCCGCTGGTGGCGCCACGGCGGAAGCGACCTGGGTCGAGCCGGTTGGGAGCGGAGCACGCACCGCAGGTGCCACCCCCGTCGGCGCGCCGCGCGCGCTCGACCACTCGTTGAACTGCAGCGCCGGCGGCGCATCCGGCGGCGAGAACGCATCGGGCACGACCACTTCCGGCAGCACCTCGTCGCCGGTTTCGGCGAGCATGCGGCTGAACGCCGGGAGCAGGTCGCGATCATCCTCCGGTCGATGGCGGCTTCGCACGCGCAGGGCCGCCTTGATTTCCGGCAGCACGTTCTTGTCGGCGAGCATGCGGTTCAGCGCGATGTAGATCTTGTTGATGCCGCTCGTGAGGTCCGTGAGCATCCGCTCCATCAGCGGCCGCCAGATGCGCGGGCTTGGATACACCGCCCGCGACGTGGCCCCGATCGCATCGAGCACGTAGTCCGGCGCGAATGGATTGTCGAACTCGCGCGACGGCGCAACGGGCATCAGGATCTCGAGGCGCAGGTCGAGCGCATCCATCTCACGCTGCGTGAAGCGGCGCAGGAGCGAGGTGCCCGCCGTCAGCGCCTGCTGCTTGTCGTGATCGAAAGCGCTTAAGACCTTGAGCGTTGCCGCCGATGCGTCGGGATCGGGGCGTCGCCCCTTGCGCTGGTGCCCGGCCATGCGCTTTGCGTACAAATCGTCGATCGTTTTTGCGAAGCGCTCGAGCCACTCGCCGCGCTTGGTGCGGAACTGCTCGACCTCGCCGTCCGGAATGTGCGAATGCGACTCGAACAGGTCGACAGCAAGCTCGAGCGAGGTTCGCGTCGCTTCGGTGAGCCGCGTCTTGAACTCGACGAAGCACTGATCGACCAATACTCGTGCTTCTTCCGGGGTGAAATGGGTCCGCCCCTCGGCTTCAGCTGGCGAGGAGGGCATGACGGGGGATCGGTTCGTCGCCATGAGACCTCGGAAGGTCCCTGCATTCTAGACGGGCGGGACGTGCATGGTCACGATGCCGCGCCCGGTACTGCGCCTAAAGGCGGTCGCGAGCCGATGCACGGAACCGCGCAGGAAAGCTGAAAGCAACGCTTCGCAGCGATTCGCTATCATCCCCATCGCCGCACGGAACACACGAGCGGCGTCGATCGAATCAGGCACGCGCACGCCTCCGGGGAGCATCTCCGCTCATGTGGGCCACAATCGAGCGCGGTCTAGGCATCGTCTACCGGGCCGCCGGTGTTCTCGTGCTTCCGCTCGCCTTCCTGTTGTTCCTGCAATGGCCGTTGCGGGAATGGATCGGGGCGTGGTCGCGCGAGGCGAACGACCTTGCGCAAGTGCTGTTCGCGCTCTATGTCTCGGTCGCGGTTTCCGCCGCGACGCGCGCACATGCACACCTCGCCGCCGATACGCTCGCCCGACATTACCCCGCGCGGGTGAGGTGGCGCCTCGCACGCATCGCCTCGCTTGTCATCCTGATGCCATGGGGCGCTTTCCTGCTCGTCGCGATGGGATCGCCCGCGCTACTGTCACTGATGCAGCTCGAGCGCTTTCCGGAAACCTTCAATCCCGGCTACTTTGCAATCAAGCTCGCGGTGATCCTGCTTGCCCTTCTGGTCGTCGTGCAGGCGATCATCGATGCTTGGCAACGCGCGCCGCGCGATTCCCAATGCTGATCGGCGCGTCGATGCTCATCATCGTCGCCGTCGTGCTAGTCGCGACGGGGCTGCCCGCATGGAGCGTGCTGCTCGGCGTCGCGATACTGTTCGGCATCGGCGGCGCGGCCAGCGGCGCGATCGCGATACCGCTGTTGACCGCAGCGCCGGCGCGTCTCGTCGGACTCCTCGAGAGCGACATCCTGCAGGCGCTGCCGCTCTACGCCTTGATGGGCGCGCTCCTCAATCGCCTGCCGCTCGCCCAGGCGCTGTTTCGCACGGGCAGCCGCGCGCTCGCGCGCACGGGCGCCGGGCCGGAGCTCGCGGGCCTTGGACTCGGTGTGCTGCTGGCGCCGATGAACGGCTCCGTCGGCGCGAGCGTGTCGATGCTTGCGCGAAGCGTCCATCCGCGCCTCACCGCGAGCGGTGTCGAGGACGCGCGCGGGGCCGCACTGGTGTGCGTGGCAAGCACGCTCGGCGTCGTCGTGCCGCCGTCGCTGGTGTTGATCCTCCTCGGCGACGCGATGCTGCGGGCCCACACCGAAGCGCTCAATGTCACCGGCGCGTCGATGCGCATCATCAACACGCAAGACATTTTCACCGGCGCCCTGGTACCGGCGCTCCTCGTCCTCGTGTCGAGCGTAGCGCTGACCTGGTGGCGTGCGCGCACCGCGGGCCGCACGCTGGTGATTGCGCCCGAAGCGCCGACGCGCACGGATGTGATCGTTGCGTCGGTGACAGCATTGTTCATCGTCGGCCTGCTGACCGCCGTCACGCTGGGCTACCTGTACGCGGTCGAGGGCGCGGCGTTCGGCGGGGTAGTGCTCGTCGCGTACGGCATCGCGTCGCGAACATTGACCGCGCAGGTGCTGCGCGAGGTGCTCGCCGATACGCTCGAGATCACCGGAGCGCTGTTTGCGTTGCTCGCTGCGGCGACGATGTTCACGCTCGTCTTGCGCTCGTTCGGGACGGACCGCGCACTTGCGAGCGCGCTGGTCGGCCTGCCGGGCGGCGCCACCGCGGCGGTCGCCGTGGTCATGGCGGTGCTCGGATCGTGTGCGCTCGTCCTCGACGCATTCGAGCTGATCTTCGTGGTGGTGCCGATCGTCATGCCGCCGCTACTCGCCCTTGCGGGCAATGTCACTTGGGTCGCGGTGCTCTCGCTCCTGATCCTGCAGGCGAGCTTTCTCGCACCACCGTTCGGCTACGCGGTGCTGATCGCGCGGAACAAGCTTCCTCATCCGCCGCCGTTGCGCGCGCTGACGCGCACCCTCGCGCCGTACCTGATTGCGCAGCTCTGCGTACTTGGCCTCGTCGCCGCATGGCCGTCGCTCGTCTGGCAACGCAATCCGCTGACGCTGCCGGTCCCAACGCACACGTCGCCGGAGACTGAGGAGGCGCAACGCCGGATGCTGGAGGAGCAGCTCAATCGAACGCTCCCACCGTCGGAGAATGAAAACCGGCAGGATCCCTGAGATTGGCAATTCGGAACCGATACCAAGGGCCACCGTGTCGGACTCCTGGGACCCGATGGAGTGCCGGCTCGCCAGTGGCGTCCGGTTCGCGCCGATCCGACCGACGCCGGTTTTGGGATCACGCGAACATTCGCCTTGCCAGTGTCCTCGCGGGCGCGCAGGCTAATCGCCGTTGGTGCTTTTTAGTCTTGGCGGGCAAGCGACAATTGGCCTTCACCCCCGGGGCGATTTGCTGCACGATGCGACCTTCGGGACGACCCCATCAAGGGCAAGCACAAGGGTTCGTCGGGCCACGATAAGGGAGAGTGGGCGATGAAATGCGCTATTTGCGGCAAGGAAAACGATGCCAACACACGTTTTTGCGTGCATTGCGGCGCGGCGTTACCGGCCGGCGCGGCCGGCGCTGCGGCGAGTCCACCGGCATCGCCGCCACCGGTAGCCAGCGCAGCATCCCGCGCGGTGCCACCTCCTTTGGCACCCCGTTCTGCCGGCGTCTCGTCCGGCATGCCGCCGCGCGCCACAGGCGCGCCGGCTTACGATACCGCCCCCAAGACCGGTGGCCGCGCGATCCTGATCCTGTTTGTGCTTGGGGTCGTGTTAGTCGCGGCGGCCGTCTTCGGTGGCATGAAGGCGATGAAGAGCATGGTCCCGGACCAGATGGCCAAGCTCGAGCCTCCGTCGATGCCCAGCATGAACACGGCATCCGCCCCGTCCCCGGCTTCCGACAATCAGAGTGCGGCGCCGCAGTCCGATTCCTCATCGACGCCGCCGCCATCGACCGACGCCCCCAAGACCGATGCAACCAAGACCGATGCAACCAAGACCGATGCCGACAAGGGCGATGCCGCGAAGAGCGAAGAGATGAAGGCAGCGCCTTCGCCGCCACCCGAGCCCGCAGCGGCGACACCCGCTCCGCCACCGCCGCCACCCAAGGCAGCGGCGCCGAAGGCCCCACCCAAAACGGCGACGCCCAAGGCTGCGCCCGCGCCGAAGCCCGCGACCCCCGTTGCCGCGGAACCGCCGCAGCAGATGGCCGCCGCGGCACCGGCGCCTCCGCCTGCCCGCGACCGATGGGCGCAGATGCGTGACGACCTTGCGCAGTGCAAGACCCAGGACCTGTTCCATCGTCTCGCCTGCGACCAGAAGACGCGCCAGCGCTATTGCGACGGCTTCTGGGGCAAGGTGCCGGAGTGCCCGGCGCAGACGACCATCGAGCGGGGTCAGTGAGCCCGGCCTCGTCGAGAGTCTGATTCGAGAGCGTGGCCGGCGAGATCGTCGTCCTGACCGCGCTCTCCGAGTCGCGCGCGCAACCCTGGCAGCTTATCGGTTTGAAACGCGCCCGGTAGTTTTCCCTCGACAGCCTTTTCCGCCGCCCTCCGATCGCGGCGGAATGCCTCATCGTCGAGCGGTAGCCGGCGCTAGCCGCGTCCCACGAACGGCATCTTCGTCGCCATCACCGTCATGAACAGGACATTCGCCGAGAGCGGCAGACTCGCCATGTGCACGACGGCGTTTGCCACGTGCTCGACGTCCATCAGCGGTTCGACGGCGATCTGACCATTGGCCTGCGGGACGCCGCTCGCCATGCGCGCCGCCAGCTCGGTGTGCGCGTTGCCGATATCGATCTGCCCGCAGGCGATGTCGTACTTGCGTCCGTCGAGCGACGTCGATTTCGTGAGACCCGTGATCGCGTGCTTGGTCGACGTGTAGGGCGCGGAATTCGGACGCGGCGCGTGCGCGGAGATCGAGCCGTTGTTGATGATGCGCCCCCCGCGGGGGTCCTGTGACTTCATCAGGTGAATCGCCTGCTGCGTGCACAGGAACACGCCGGTGAGATTGATATCGACGACGTTCTTCCATTGCTCGAAGGTCAACTCCTCGAGCGGGATACCGGGCGCGCCCACGCCGGCGTTGTTGAACAGCACGTCGAGCCGCCCGAACGCTTCCTTCGTTTTCGCGAAGAGCAAGCGCACCGATTCCGGATCCGCGACGTTCGTAGGAACGGCGAGCGCGCGATCGCCGGCTTCCTTGGCAATCGCACGCAAGGGCTCCGGCCGTCTCCCGGCCAGCACGACGCGATAGTCGTGAGCGAGAAATGCGCGCGCAGTTGCCGCTCCGATGCCGCTCCCGGCACCGGTGACCAGCGCGACCTTCGACGATGCCTGCATCTTGCGGTCTCCTTCAGGAAGGGAAGTGGGCGAAGCGTCCGGGCGCTGCGGCGTGCGAACGTTCGGCCTGGGGTCGCGGCGCGCGGCGCGACGGCGATGACGCGACGAACGCTTCGATCGCGGCGCGCCACGAGGGATGCGCCGTGGCGGAGGTCCAGACGTCGAAATGCAGGCGCGACAGCGCGAGTGGATCGCTGACGAGCGCCGCCTGCTCGGCAGCGGAAAGCGCGGCCAACCCTTGTCGCAGCGCACGCGCCACGAGCTCACGCTGTGCGGCCTGCGATCGCGACGGCCGCTCGGTCCTCGCGATGCCGTTCGCGGAGGCGAGCGCGTTTGCGAGCGGATCGACGATCGCGCCTTCCACATCGAGCGATGCCCGCGCATATTTCGCGTAGCGGCGTGTCGCGCGCATGACCCACGGCGGGTGCGACTCCTCGGGAATCAGAAAGTACCGGCGCCGCCGCAATCGTCGACCGGGCGCCACGCGGCTCGTGTAGACCGAGAGCGGGATCGAAATGATCAATGCACCGACGACGGGAAGCAGCCAGCCGAGGTACGACGGGTCGAGCCACCAGACACCTGCCGCCCACGCGGTGCCGATCACGGTTTGCAAGCCGTGGCGCTTGAGCGCCTCGGTCCACGTCGTTTCCGCGTCTTCGCGCGGCGGCGATTTCCATCGGACCGATCGCCCGAGGAGGGCAGTCAGCACGAAGCGCGTGTGAAACAGCATGCGGATCGGGGCGAGAAGCGCCGAACACAGCGATTCCAGCGCAATGCTCAAGAACAGCTTGAGCTGCCCGCCATAACCGGTGGCCCCGCGCTGCACGATCACCAGCGCGGCCAAGAGTTTCGGCACGAACAGCAGTACGGCGGTCGCGGTGACCAGCGCAAGCGCCCACTCGGGGCGCCATTCCGGCCACAGCGGAAAGAGCTGATACGGCTTCACGAAATATTCAGGCGGTGAAAGCGTATGCACCGCGACGAGCGCCGTCGAGAGAATCAGAAACAGGAACCAAAGCGGCGCCGACAGATACGCCATCACCCCGGTCATGAACACCGCGCGATGCGCCGGATGCAATCCCTTCATCAGGAACAGGCGAAAGTTCATCAAATTGCCCTGGCACCACCGGCGATCGCGGGAGAGCTCGTCGATCAGGTTCGGCGGCATCTCCTCGTAGCTCCCCGGCAGATCGTAGGCGATCCACACCTCCCATCCGGCGCGGCGCATGAGCGCGGCCTCGACAAAATCGTGCGAGAGGATTTCGCCGGAGAGCGCACCCTTTCCGGGAAGCCGCCCGAGCGCGCAATGCCGCATGAACGGTGCGATACGAATGATCGCGTTGTGACCCCAGTAGTGCGATTCGCCGAGCTGCCAGTAGTGCAACCCGGCGGTGAACAGCGGACCGTAAACACCGGTCGCGAATTGCTGCATTCGCGCGTAAAGCGTGTCGCGGCCCGCCGCGCGCGGCGCGGTCTGGATGATGCCCGCGTTGGGATTCGCTTCGGCAAGACACACGAGCGCGGTGAGACAGTCGCCGGTCATGACGCTGTCCGCGTCGAGGACCACCATGTAGCGATAGTTACTGCCCCAGCGCCGGCAAAAGTCGGCGACGTTCCCGCTCTTGCGCTTGATGCGGTGCTGCCGCCAGCGGTAGAAGACGCGGCCGAACCCGTCGATCGCATCACAGAGCGTCATCCACGCGCCAATCTCCGCAGTGCGCGTTTCGGCACGGCTCGAATCGGAAAGGATGAAGAAATCGAAGCGTGCCGCCTGTCGCGTGCGCTCGAGCGACTCGTAGGTTGCACGCAGGCCCGCGAAGACGCGCGCGACGTCCTCGTTGCAGATCGGCATGATGATCGCGGTGCGCGCGTCCTCGGGGATCGGCGCCTTGGTCGTGCGGCGCGTGATCGCATACCGATCGCCGCCGAACGCGAGCAGCGCGAAACCCGCCATCGCCGTCCAGAATCCCACCGAGATCCAGCCGAAAAGAATCGCGAACAGGACGAGGATCGCGATCTCGAGCGGCTGCCTGCCGTGATAGGGAAGCACGGCAGTCATGGAATCGGTGGCGACCCACGTCTGCGCAATGGTGAGCGTGGCGAGCGCGAGCCGCCTGCGGAACGCAACGTGCACGAAGCGGCGCGGGGTCTCCGGACTTGCAACCTCCCGCTCGGCGCCCGCGTGGCGACTCGCCCATGCCTCGTGCCCCGTGCCCTCACGATCGCGGTCGGACACCAAGCGCCGCCACCATACGCGCGGCCACGCCTGCGGCGCCATCGAAGCGCGGTTGAGTGGCGGCGTCGTCTCGAGGCGCGCGCGGCCGTGCACATCGCGTTTCAGGACTGCGTGTCGTCCGGCGCGTGTCGCGCCGAAGCCGAGCGCGAACCGTGCGCGGATCGAGCCGTAGACGGGGTCCGCAAGCGGCGAGTCCGACGACGCGAGTGCTGCGTGGACGGCCTGGAGCTGCTCGCGCGCGCCTTCGCCGGCCTCCGTCGCCGCCGCGGCCAGCGCGTCGTGCTGCTCGTACGACAGCGGCAGCCGCGCGAGATAACGCTCGACCGCCGGTGCGAGCGTCAGGTCGGGGGGATGATGTAGCTCCATGTCTCCGACAGCGTCGTCGTGCCGCTTCTTAAGAACGCGCGCAACTCCACCGGTTTCTTTTCGTCCTGCCGTTTCAACCGGATGACCAGTCGCGCGCCGCCGCTCACATCGTTGCGGTACGCATTGGTCTCGACGATGTCGGCGTTGCCATCGGTCGTCACCACCGCGTCGAGCTTCGCGTCCGCGGCGAGCTTCTTGAAGGCGGGTCCCTCGAAGTCGACGACGAACGACATCGTGTCATCGTGCGTGCGCAGGTACCCGTGGCCGCGCCGCGTCTGCGTCACCCACGACGAGGGCGGGCGCGTTTCGCTTTCCTTTTGCCACAGCAGTCGATATTCGAACTCGTAGGCCTGCTGGGGCGAGGGCACCGCGTCCGGGACGAAGAACGTGACGATGTTGTCGTTGGTCTCATCCGGCGTGGGGATCTGCACGAGCTCGATGCGGCCCGCGCCCCATTTGCCCTTGGGCTCGATCCACGCGGAGGGTCGAAGCTCGTAGCGTGCTTCGAGATCCTCGTAGCTCGAGAAGCGGCGATCCCGCTGCTGCAGGCCGAAGCCCTGCGGATTGGTGACTCCGAATGAAGTCACGAGCAGCCGCTTCGGATTGGTGAGCGGGCGCCAGATCCATTCGCCGGTTCCGGTCTGGACCGACAATCCGTCGGTATCGTGCACCTCGGGACGGTAGTCGTCGTACGCCGGCCGCTGCATCTCGCCGAAGAAGTACATGCTCGTGAGCGGCGCGAGACCGAGCTTGGCGACGTGCTCGCGCAGGTACAGGCGTGCCCGCACCTCGACTGCCGTATCGGCGCCGGGCTTGAGAAGCATCCGATACGCGCCGGTCACGCGCGGCGAATCGAGCAGCGCGAAGATGCGTAGCTCCTTGGCGTTGGGATCCGGCCGCTCGATCCAGAATTCAACGAATCTCGGGAACTCCTCGCCTGAGATCAGTCCGGTATCGACGGCCAGCGCACGTGCCGACAGACCGTAGCGCTGTCCCTTGCCGAGCGCTCGAAAGTAACTCGCGCCGAGGAAGACGAGCACCTCGTCCTTGTACTTCGGTGTGTTGAGCCCGTAGTGGACGCGGAATCCGGCAAAGCCTCCGCCATGCATCCGCTTCGGATCGAGCGCATTCTTGCCGTAATCGAACTGCGCGGGGTCGAAGCGGATCTCGCGGACGCCCTCCGCCGTCACTTCGTTGATACGCACCGGTTGGTCGTAGTACAGCCCTTGGTGAAAGAACTGGATCTCGAAAGGCAGCCTGGCGCTGCGCCAGAGCGATTGCTCCGGGCGGTAGCGGATATCGCGAAACTGGTCGTAGGTGAGCGCCTGGAGCTCCTTCGGGAGCGTCGATGGCGGCCGCTTGTAGGCGCTCGCGGCAAGCGCAGCGGCGCGCTTGGCGACGTCATCGAAGCCGAACGCGTGCACGCCGGTTGCCGCGACCGCAGTCATTACCCCGCAGAACGGCAGCGCAAGCCAACGCACCCAGGTGTCGGCGAGAACCAGGCGATACAACGGAAACAACCGGGATTCCTTTCGATTCAGCGTGCGAGGACGTGGAACGGAGCGCACCTTGCCGCCGCGATGCGGAAAGGGCAAGCAACGCCCCGCAGTATAGGTCGCGGGACGAGGCCCTCAAAGTGGAGGCGAATTGCTGCCGAACAGGAAAACTACGCGGGCGTCGCTAGGGCGGCGGGGTGCGATCGAGGTTCTGCAGTCAGTCTGACGCGCATCGGGAGACGCGGCCTCGCACCACGCAACCCGCCCATGATGCGGCCGCCGTCAGAGGGGGCTCAAATACAAACCCGTCCGGCGAAATTGTGCGAAGCGCCGCCCACGCAGACGCCGCCGTAGATCACGGGACCCGGCGCGTACGGACCGTAGTAGCCATAACCCCATCCCCAGGGCGCGTAGTACGGGTAGGGATACGGCGGAGACGGCGGCGCCGCGGCGCGACGCGCATCCGCCTGCGCTTGTCCTTCGAGGATGTTCGAGGGTGGCGCAGTGCCGGCGATTTGCTGCGCAAGCTGCCATTGGCGCCACGCGAGGAGCCGCTGCGCTTCATCGGCGGTGATTTCGCCACGCGCCAGCCTCGCGTCGACCTCGTTCTTGTAGGTCTCGAGCGTCCGATCGACATACGCCTGTTGCTCGTCGGTGAGCCGAACGCTGCCGATGGCCGTGCTCGTCTGCGCAGCGGTCGGAAACGCGATCAGCGCGGACGCCGTCAGCGCGAGCGACACGAACGTACGAGACGCAAAGATCCGCATGGTCCAAGTCCTCCCTCGAGTATTGTCCGCGGGTTCGACACGCGTCGCAATGTCGCGGTTCAATGCGACCGCCCATCGGCGTAGCATACGAACTGACGCTCTCCCCCAGCCGCTCTCCCCCAGCCGATCGCACGCAACCTTCCCGCGCACGGCAAGGAACGTTTGGGCCGCGGAAACTGTTGACGTCTTCCATGGACGCTCGCTTGTATCGTGATCCGACCCTCATCCGCGCCGCCGCGCGCGCCGGGCGATCGGTCCTCCACGTGCTTTGCGGCGCCTTGCTGTCGCTCGCGATGACTGGGGAGGCCGCATTCGCGGCGGAGCCGATCTACCGTTGCACCGACGAAGCGGGGCGCGTCACGTACACGTCGATTCCCTGCAAGGGTGGCGTTGAGCTTGACATCGATGCCGGGAAGCCCGATCCGGCGGCCATCGAACGGCTGCGGAACAACGTCGAGATCGACCGTCAAAACGAAGCGCGCAGGCAGATGGAACGGGCGCAGGATGCGGCCTATCGGGCGAGCATCGCCGATTGGCAGTACCGTCAGGCATCGCCGATGCGCGATGACACGGCGCAGGACTATCTCTACTCCGGTGGGTACTGCGATTACTGCGGCGCGTGGAGCCTGTTCCCGTATTACCCGCCGCATCCGCAGCGCCCGCTGCGCAAGCACGTGCGGCATCAAAGCGTGGTACCCGCCCACATAAAGCGCCCCTGATCGCCGTTCTTTTGCGTCAGGACCCCATCACGCCGTCGATCGTCCGCGCAAGAGCGCGTTGAGGATGATCGCGCCGAAGGTCGCAGTCCCGATGCCCCCGAGTGTGAAGTCGCCGAGCTTCACGGTGAAATCGCCCGCGCCCAGCACGAGCGTCACCGCGGCGACGATGACATTACGGTTCTCCGCGAAGTCGACGCGGTTCTGCACCCAGATACGCGCGCCGGCGATGGCGATCAACCCGAACACGACGATGGACACTCCGCCGAGGACCGGTCCCGGTATCGTGCGGATCAGCGCGCCGAACTTCGGCGAGAACCCGAGTACGAGCGCGATCAGCGCTGCGACGACGAACACCAGTGTCGAGTAGATCCGCGTCACCGCCATCACGCCGATGTTCTCTGCGTACGTCGTGACGCCGGTTCCGCCGACGCTGCCGGAGATGATGGTCGCGATCCCGTCGCCCAGAAACGCGCGGCCAAGATAAGGATCGAGATCGCGGCCGGTCATCGCGCTCACCGCCTTCAGGTGCCCCAGGTTTTCGGCGACCAGCACGACGGCCACGGGCGCGATCAACGTGATCGCGCTCGTTCCGAACGTGGGCGACGCAAAGCGCGGCAATCCGATCCACGCGGCGCCATCGACACCGTGAAAGTCGATCGGCGGCCCCAGGCCGAAGCCGGCGGTCAAGAGCACGTACAGCGCGTACGCGAGCGCGAGACCGACCAGTATGAGCAGACGCTGTAGCGTGCCACGCGTATACACGGCAACGCCGCCGACGAGCAGCACCGTCGCCAGCGCCATCCAGGCATCAAACGACGACGCTGTCGCACTCTTGACCGCGATCGGCGCCAGATTGAGCCCGATCACCGCGACGATGGCGCCCGTGACCACCGGAGGCATCCATTTCTCGATCCAGCGCGTACCGATGGCCATGACGATGGCGCCGACCGCCGCATACACGATCCCGCAGACGACGATGCCGCCGAGCGCGAGCGAGATTCGCGGATTTGCGCCCGTTCCGCCGTAGCCCGTCGCTGCAATGACGACACCGATGAATGCGAAGCTCGATCCGAGGTAGCTTGGAACGCGGCCCGCAGTGACGACGAAGAAGACCAGCGTTCCGACGCCCGACATCAGAATCGCGACGTTCGCATCGAAGCCCATCAGCAACGGCGCCAGCACGGTTGCTCCGAACATGGCAACGACGTGCTGCGCGCCCAGGGCGAACATTTGGGCGGAGGGCAACCGCTCGTCGGGAGCGATGATGCCGCCGGGTTTCAACTGCCATGCCGGGAAGTACGCAGCCATCGCTCCTCCGGGGAGACGAGTCGTCGGGGGACGACAAGGGCGCAGAGTTTACCGGGCCCGTGCCGGTCCTTCGGGAATCCCGGGTTGGACGGCGGTCGCGCGGCGGGTCTGGAGCATCCTGTAGGACAATCGCGGACATGCGGCTCACGGGGGGCTGTCAGCGCGTCACGGGGCCTGGGCGTTTGTGGAGTCGACGGCAAATGCGAAACTTGCGGTTACATCTTGTAACGATCGACGGGGTCGATACCATCATCAAGCCCGATCGCAAAAAGCCTCTTTCTGAGGAGAGAACGATGCAACGGCTTTTCTTCCGCCATCATTCAATAAGCCTGAGTGCGTGGCTCTTTGTCCTTGGTGCCGCGCTGTTCGCGACGGGTGCGCTTGCCGATCCGCCGACGCGCGTCGCGCGCATGGCGTACAGCGAAGGCCCCGTGAGCTTCTCGCCTGCAGGTGACGATCAGTGGGTGGGCGCAATCGTCAATCGTCCGCTGATCACCGGCGATCGCCTGTGGGTCGACAGTGGCGCGCGGGCCGAGATCGCGCTCGACAACGGCGCGTTCTGGCTCGGCGCGGGGACGAGCGCGACGATCGCGAATCTCGATGATCGCACGACGCAGATACAGCTGACGCAGGGTGCGGTGGATTTGCGCGTGCGGCAACTGCAGCCAGGCGGCGTCTTCGAGATCGACACGCCGAATCTTGCATTCGTCGTCACGCGTCCTGGCCACTATCGCGTCGACGTCGACCCGCAAAACGTGACGACGGCCGTCGCCGTGCGTTCCGGCGCCGCCGATGTTTACGGCGAAGGGACGTCGTATGCGATCGTCGCCGGACAGACGTATCGCTTCACCGGCAACGACCTCAACAACTACGAGCTCGTCGACGCGCGCCCGTACGACGATTTCGACCGCTGGGCCGACGGGCGCGGGCGGCGCTTTGAAGGGGCTGCTGCGCAGTACGTCTCGCCCGAAGTGATCGGCTACGAGGATCTCGACAGCTATGGTTCATGGCGGCCCGATCCGAGCTACGGGAACGTCTGGTATCCGCGCGAAGTGCCGACCGGCTGGGCGCCGTACCGCTATGGTCATTGGGCGTGGATCGATCCATGGGGATGGACCTGGGTCGACGATGCGCCGTGGGGCTTCGCGCCTTTCCACTACGGTCGCTGGGCCTTTGTCGGCGGTGCGTGGGGATGGGTGCCGGGTCCGGTGCGCGTGCGTCCGGTCTATGCGCCCGCGCTCGTTGCTTTCGTCGGCGGTTCTAACTTCGCAATCTCCGTGTCGACCGGTCCGGCGATCGGCTGGTTTCCGCTGGGACCGGGCGAGGTCTACCGTCCGGCGTACAACGTGAGCCGCAATTACTTCACGCAGGTGAACGTGAGCAACACGGTAATCAACAACACTTACATCACCAACGTCTACGAGAACCGCAATCCGGGTCCGGTTCGTTACGCGAACATGCAGGTTGCAAATGCGGTGACGGCGGTTCCGCCGGCTGCATTCTCGCAGTCGCGTCCGGTCAACCGCGTCGCGCTTCCGGTGTCTGCACCGGTCGTGAACCGACTCGAAGTCCAGACGACGCCTAACGTCGTGCCGTCGCGTCAGGCCTTCACGGGCGCCGCACCTGCGGCGACTTCGAAGCCCGCGACCGCGGTGGTCGATCGACAGGTTGTCGCGCGGACCGCACCGCCGCCGCCGCCCGTCCCCGTCTCCCAGCAACTGCAACTTCTGCAGCGCAATCAAGGGAAGCCGCTCGAGGCTGCACAAATCCAGGCGGTTCGACCGGCCAGCACGACGGCGCCCAACGTTCGCCTGATCGGTACGCCTGCATCACCGACCAATGTGGCGCCTGCGACTCAGCAGCCGCGCACGCCGACCAATGTCGCACCGGCGAACGTCGCGCCACCAGCGTCGCGTCCCACGATTGCTGCGCCTCCCGCCACGGTAACGCCGCAGCCACCGCCGCGGGCGGCCGCTCCCGCGGAGCAGCGCATCGTGACAACGCCACCGGTGACCAACGTGCCCTCGAGCAACACGCCTCAGCACACCGAGTCGAGGGTCATCTCGTCGCCGCCTGCGACGGTCAACGTGCCGCCGCGAAGTGTCGGGTCTGCCACACCGCAAACGCAGATGCGAACCGAGACGCCGCGCGCGCCGGTGACGACGCCGCCGACCAGCGTGACGCCTGCGCCAAACGCGTCGTCGCCCGGGATGGAGTTCCGGCGTGGGGAACCGCAGCGTTCAGTCACCGCCGCGCCACCCGCGAACGTCGCGCCGAACACGGGGTCGCCCGGACTCGAGTTCCGGCAACCGCCGCGTTCGGTGACTGCGGCGCCGCAGACTCCGCCACCGCCGCCCCAAGCGCAGCGCATGGAACGTCCTCAGGCGGTCCCACCTGCGGCGCCACCTCCTGCTGCAGTAACCCGAAGCGCGCCACCCGGCCAGGTGAAGGTCGAGCAACCGAAGCACGACGAAAAGAAGGAAAAGGACAAGGAAAAAGAGCGATAGATTTGTGGCAGACAACTGAAGTGATCCGAGGCCAAACCAGCCTCCGAAACGTGGTGTCAGAGCCGACAAGCGGTGCCCCTTCGTGAAGCGTCGGGGCACTTCGACGTCTATAATGACGTTGTCATAGGTGAAACGCCGGGTTCCTGCGGATCGCATGTCGCCCGGCGATTAAGCGACAGCCGAGCCCCACGTGAACTGCACGATCTGCGGAAAGCCGACGCGTCCGGGCGCGGCACTGTGCGTGCCGTGCCGGAAGGCGCTCAAGCGTGCACGCTATGAAAGCGTGCTCGATGTTTCGCCTTTGCAAGGCAAATCCGGTCCGCCTGCGCGCTCTGCCGCGCTTCCGCAGCCCGATCCGCTCCCGCCCGCCGCGACACCGCGCGCCATCCTCGGTGCGCGGACGACGCAGTTCTGGACCGGCCTCGGCGTACTCATGGTCGGAACCGCAGTGGCCGTTGTGATCCTCCACGGCTCCGGTACGGGCGCGCATCCGGTCGCCAGATCGGCAGAGGCTCCGGTGGAATCCGCTCGCGGCGTCCAGGAGGCGGCAGTGCAATCGCGACCCGAGATGTCGGTTCAGACGGCGCCGAAGCCGGCAGCGAGCGCGCGTACGAATCGCGTGAATGACGCCGCGGCGCCTGCATCGGATGGTGCCAAGGGTGCGGCGTCAGTCCGGGCAGCGACCGCGGACTCGCCACGGACCGCGCAGAAGCCGGCGGTCGCAATCAACGCGCTTGCCGAGGAGAACACACCGATCGACGCCTTCGGACCGATCGCGCAGGCGCCGCGCAGAGTCGAGCCGCCTCCAGTGGTCAAGCCGGCGCCGCCGGTTGATCGCTGGCAGTTGCTTGCGGAGGCCATTGCGCGATGCGACGGCGACTTTTTCGCGCGGGTCGGCTGCGAGCAGCGTGCGCGAACGCAGTACTGCGAGAACTACTGGGGGCTTGTGCCTCAGTGTCCGGCGGCGCCGTTGACCGAGCGCGGCCAGTAGCGAACGTCGAATGAAGGCGGTGCCAGGCGTGCGCTCGACGCGGGGGAATCGCAAGCGCCGGGATGGTGCCGCCCGCTAACGGGCGACGAGCGTTCCGGCGATCGCACCTACAGCGGTGACGAACGCACCCCACGCCAGATCCGCCGCAACGACTGCCATCGTGAATCCCTTGACCGTCGCCAGGTTCGTGAGATCGTAAGTTCCGTATGCGACGAGACCGAACAGCGCGCCGAGCCCGGCGGCGCGAGCGAGTGAGCCGGCGGGTGCCGCGCGCGCAACGACGAAGATCACGATGCCGGCGATATACAGCACGTAGAACAGTACGGCACCGATCCAGTTGGGCTCCGCGAGCAGCAGTGCGCCGATCTCGCGACGATAGAAATCGTTCGCAATGAAGCCCAGCCAGACGAAGTCGAGCGCGCAGAAGGCGAGGGCGGTCGCAAGGTAGGTGAGGATCGGTCGGCGCATGGCGCGGGAGTTCCAGAAGTGATCGGCGGGACATCATCCTAGCGCGTTGGTCGAGCTTTCTAGCGCCGTCAACGAGGCGATTGCGTGTCCGACGCGGGTGGAAAGTAGAGGGGCGCAGAATGGCGCCGTCCTCCATGGATGCCGTGCACGCCGAACCGATCCCGGGGCGTGCGATCCAATCGGTGGACTAGGGTGCTTGGATACGGCACGCTAGCCGTCGTCACCGTTCCCAAGCATCTCAAGCCTCGACGAGGACCCCGATGTCTGCCTTTCGCCCCCTGACTTCGCTCGCCATCGTGCTGCTGTTGGCGGCATCCGCCGCGAGCGCCGCACCGAAGTATTTCGAGGTTGCCTCGGGCTCGCATCCGCACGACGTCGCCGCCTCGCCGAAGCCCGGGGGCCCGGTTTATTACACGGCGCAGGCGACGGGAAAGCTCGGCATCCTCGATCCGCAAACGGGCAAATACGAGGAGGTTCCGCTCGGCCGGCGTTCGGCGCCGCATGGCGTCGTCGTCGGGCCGGATGGTGCGGCGTGGATCACCGACGGGGGTCAGAACGCCATCGTCCGCTACGACCCTGCGAGCCGCGCCGTCAAAGTGTGGCCGCTGCCCGCCGACACCGGGTACGCGAACCTCAACACGCTCACTTTCGATAAGCGCGGGCGCGTGTGGTTTACCGGGCAGAGCGGCTACTACGGTCGGCTCGATTCCGCGAGCGGCGACATGAAGGTGTGGAAAGCGCCGCGCGGCAGTGGGCCGTACGGCATCACCACGACGCCCACTGGGGACGTCTATTACGCGTCGCTCGCCGGCAACCACATCGCCAAGATCAACCTCGATACCGGCGAGGCGACCGTCATCGAGCCGCCGACCAAGAATCAGGGTGCGCGACGCGTCTGGTCCGACTCCAAGGGACGGATCTGGGTGAGCTACTGGAATACGGGACAGGTCGGCATGTACGACCCGGCGCACAACGCGTGGCGCGAGTGGCCCCTCCCGGGCGCCGCGCACGCGTATTCGGTCTGGGTTGATGACAAGGACTTTGTGTGGCTCACCGACTGGACGACGAATGCGATCGTTCGCTTCGATCCCGCGACCGAGCGCTTCGATACCTTTCCTTCGGATCGCGACCGTGCCAACGTGCGTCAGATGCTGGGACGCTCGGGCGAGGCGTGGGGCGCCGAGTCGGGCAACGATCGGCTGGTCGTCGTCTCGACGCCCTGAACCCCAGGCGCCGCGCTTCGGTTGCCGCGCACGCCGCAAGGGGCGGCGCCGGTGCTGCCGCTGCGGGCTCCTACGTCAGACTAGTACTTCGTGGGTGGTTGCGGCGCCGGCCTCGCGGGCGCTGCCCTCGCGGCTGGGGCGGGCCCCATCGCTTTCCCGCTGGGGCTTACCACCCCAGCCGCCCCCGCTGCCCCCGACGGCTGCAGGCTGCGTGCGTTCATTCCGGCCACCACAGCATCGATTGAGAGCGCCGGACTGCCGGCGTTGCCAGTGAAGAATTCAAGCCGGGGACATTTTTCGGACTCGGCAACGATCATCTGCTCGCCGCGGACGCGCATCTGGTCGCGCTGCAGCGCGCCGGCGTCGCTCAAATCCACCGGCGGAAAGGTATCTTGGTAAATGAGCGTCTCGGTGCGGTCGACAATCTGGTAGCACATGAGCGCCCACCCGGGGCCGCTGGCGAGCGCAAGACCGCATCCGGCAAGCAAGACAAGGGTTCGATGCATAAAGGGGCACCTCCTAGTGCCCCTATGCTAAGGCGCGGAACCCACCGCCCGCAATGTCGGCGGTCGGATCCCGGGAAAGACGGCTATTGCGTCGCCGGCGGTGATCCCCCGGGGATCACGCGGAGCCATCCCTTGGGACAGGACTTCACCGTCGGATAGTAGCCCGCGTCGGGACAATAGAACTGCGGTGCCGGTCCTTGAGCGCTCGGTGCCGGCGTCGCCGACGATCCGCCGGTGTAAGGCGCCGGCTGATCGAGGTAGTACGCGTTCGGCGCGGACGCGGGATACGCGCCGGCGTCATAGCCGTAGTACGGGTAACCGGAGTAGTACGGGTAGCTGTAGTAGTACGGATAAGCGCCCCAATAGTATGGCCAGCCCGCCGCATAGACGCCAACGCCCCACCAGGGCCACCAGCCGCCCCACCACCAGCCGCCGCCGCCCCACCACCAGCGGCCGCCCCACCAGCCACCGTGCCAGTGATTGCCGTTCCAGCCACCGTGCCAGTTGCCGTTCCAGTTGCCGCCGTGCCAGTTGCCGTTGTTCCAACTGCCGCCGCCGTGCCAGTTGCCGCCGCTACCGCCCCAGTTGCCGCCGCCGCCCCAGCCGCCGCCACCGTGCATGCCGCCGCCGCTCCAGCCGCCGCCCCCGTGCATGCCACCGCCGCCTCCGCCGCGCTGGGCCATGGCGGCACCCGCGAACGCGAATATCGCGATCGCCAAAAGTGCTGTTACAAGTCGTTTCATTTGGCCCTCCTCGACCTGCGCGATTGGAGTGGCGCCGATGCCTTCTCGTTCAAGCGAACATCATCCGCTTTTCCGCCCTTCCGTCCAGTCCCTCGCGTCGCGCGCAGTCAATCCATCCTAACGCTCGGCTCGGGCTCTACGTTGACCCTGCCTGCCGTAGCCCGATACGTAGCGTTGCAGGCGCCAGACGCGCCCGCTCGTCAGCGCGCGCGCGGGTCGAGCGCGTCTCGAATCCCATCGCCGACCAGGTTGAACGCAAGTACCAGCAGGAAGATCGACAAGCCGGGCCAGACCGCCATCCACGGCGCCTGCTCGAGATAATTCTTCGCGGTGTTCAGCATGCTGCCCCAGCTTGGCGCTGGCGGTTGCTGCCCAAGCCCGAGGAACGACAGGCTTGCCTCGGCGATGACGGCCGCCGCGATCGCAAGCGTCGCCTGCACGATCAGCGGCGGCACGATGTTGGGCAGCACGTGCCGCACGGCGATACGCAACGGCGAATTGCCGATCGCGCGCGCCGCGAGGATGAAGTCCTCCGCCTTGACCGCGAGCGTCTGTCCGCGGGACAGGCGCACGAAAACCGGTGTCGCCGAGATGCCGATCGCGATCATCGCGTTCGTCAAGCTTGGCCCGAGAAACGCGGCAAGCGCGATCGCGAGAATCAGGAACGGGCAGGCGAGCATCGCATCCGTCATCCGCGAGATGAGCGCGTCGGTCTTGCCGCCCGCGTAGCCGGCGAGGAGCCCGATCGGCACGCCGACCGAAAGCGAGATCAGGACCGAGATCACGCCGGCCATCAGCGACGCGCGCGCACCGAAAATCACGCGCGACGCGACGTCGCGCCCGATCTCGTCGGTGCCGAACCAGTGCGCGACCGAGGGTGCCTTGCGCACCGTCGAAAAGCCCGCGGCGAGCGGATCCTGCGGGGCGAGGATCGGCGCCAGGAGCGCAACGATCACGAAAAACAGGACGACGGCCACGCCGAACGCTGCGGAAGGTCGACGCAGGATGCGCCGGACGACGTGCGCGCGAAAGGCGATTGCAGACGCCGGGACGGTGCCCTCGGTGATTACGTTCGCAGCAACGTCGATGGCATCGTCGAGGTCGCGCGACGGGTCGTCGACGGCAACGGTTGGCTGCGGCGTCATCAGCGCAGCCGGATACGCGGGTTCGCGAGCATGTACGCGATGTCCGCGAGCAGGTTGAGCACGATGTACGCGGTCGCGGTGAACAACACGACGCCCTGGACGACGGCATAGTCGCGATTGAAGACGGCATCGACGATCAGCTTGCCGAAGCCCGGGATGGTGAAGACCTGCTCGGTCAGCACGGCGCCGGACAACAGCGTTCCGAGCTCGAGTGCGCCGAGCGTGATGATGGGAATGAGCGCGTTGCGCAGCGCGTGCTTCAGGATCACATTCCGCTCGGCCAAGCCTTTCGCGCGCGCCGTGCGCACGTACTCGGACGACAGCACCTGCAGCATCGCACTGCGCGTGTGTCGCATCAGCACTGCGGCGATCGCGTTGCCGAGCACGAACGCGGGCATGATCATCGACGCGAGATTGGTCCGCCAATCCTCGAACGGGCTCACGTAGCCCGATGCGGGCAGCCAGCCGAGCGTCACGGAAAACAGGAGGATCAGCAGGATCCCGAGCCAGAAGTTCGGCGTGGAGAGGCCCCACAGCGCGACGGCATTGGCCGCGTAGTCCCATGCGGTGCCGCGCTTGACCGCGGACACAATGCCCGCCGGAATCCCGATCGCCAGCGCCACGACGAGCGCAAGGCACGCGAGCTCGATCGTGACGGGAAGCTTCTCCGCGATCAGCGCCGTCACCGGCTTCTGCATGCGGAGCGATTCGCCGAGATCACCGTGCAGGACGCCTTTCAGCCAATAGCCATAGCGTACCGGCAGCGGTTCGTCGAGATGCAGCTTCTGCCGCAGATACGCGACGACGTTCGGGTCACGTTCCTCGCCCGCCAGCACGACCGCAGGATCGCCCGGCAGCAGCTGCTGCAGCCCGAAGATCAGGATCGTGACGAAGACCAACGTCGGGACGATGGTCGCGATACGGCGAAGAAGATAGGACAGCATCGCGTTCGGGAGCGCGAGAGCCGGTTGCGCGTCAGGCGCGAATCACTCGCCGCACGTTCCGACCGCGTCGCGATCTCGATCCTGATGGCGGTGGGAATGCGTTCGTTCTAGCTCGCGTCGCGTCGCCTCCACGCGTTGCTCCCACTTTCTGCTCCCACGTCAAAAGCTCATTGGAGCCGCAGTCCCTGCGCGCGCACGAGTCCATCGGGGATCGGGCGGAACCCGGTGAGCTTGTTGGTGTAGGCCCACAGCCAATGCCGGTGATAGAGATAGACGATCGGCCGGTCCTTGAGCGTGATCGCAGCGAGCTGATCGAAGGTCTTGTGCCGCTCGGCGGCGTCGCGTTGCGTGCGCGACTTGTTCAAGAGCTCGTCGACCTCCGGTTTGCAATAGCCGGCGTAATTGAGCGGCTGCTTGCATGCATCGAAGCTGAAGATGTTGCCGTCCGGGTCCGCGCGGCCGCTCCACGCGAGCACGTACGCCTCGAACTGGCCCTTGTCGGCGAGATCGAGCGACGTGGCAAACTCGGTTGACTGGATCTTCACGTCGAAGCCGGCTTCCTTCGCCATCGCCTGCACGACCTGTGCGACTTTCTGCCCATCCGTCGTCGTGGGCGTCATCAGCGTCACGGTAGGATTGGTCACACCGGCTTCGGCGAGCAACGCTTTCGCACGCGCGAGGTCGCGCTTGGGAATCGGCATGTTCTTCGCGTAGAACGTGTTCGTCGGCGCGACCCACTGGTTGCCGATGTCCGCCGCCCCGTCCATCGCCACCTGCACGATCCCGTCGCGGTCGAGCGCGAGCTCGAAGGCTTCGCGCACGCGCGCGTCGCGGCCGAGCGGGTTCTTCTGCGCGAGTTCGCTTTTCCCGACGTTGATGGTAATGCCCTGGTAGCCGATCTCGGTGATGCTCGCAAGCTTGAGCTTCGCATCGCCCTTCACCAGCGGAATGTCGGAGGGGAGCAGCCGCTCGATCATGTCGAGCTGGCCCGAGCGCAGGCTCGCGAGGCGCGCCGTCGAATCGACGATCGGCAGGTAGATGACGCGCTCGAAATGGATCGCGTCCTTGTTCCAGTAGTTGGAATAACGCTCGAGCACGATGCGGTCCTGCGCGACACGCTCGACGAATTTGAACGGCCCCGAGCAGACGGGGTTTGCCCCGAACTTGTCACCCGCGGCTTGCGCCGCTTTTGGCGATACCATCATGCCCGCCCGATCGGCAAGCTGCGCGAGGAGCGGCGCGAACGGCGCCGACAGGTTGAGCCGAATCGTCATCGGGTCGACGATGTCGACGCTCGCCACCGGTGCAAGCTCGCCGCGCCGGTTGGAACCCGTCATCGTCTTGTGCCGCTCGATGTTGAACTTTGCCGCGGCGGCGTCGAACTTCTCGCCGTCGTGGAAGGTCACCCCGGGTCGAAGCTTGATCGTCAGCGCCTTGCTGTCCGCGGACCATTCGTACGACGTTGCAAGCTGCGGCACGATCGCGAGCTTGTCGTCGATGTCGAACAGCTTGTCGCACAGCGCCGCGAAGACGATGCGGCCGACGAACGTCCGCGCGAGCGTCGGGTCGAGCACGTCGGGATCTTCCGCGAGACCGAAACGGAGCGTTTGTGCCGACACCATCGTGCACAGCATTCCCAGCGCTACGGCGACGATCGAGCGAGCGGACAGGCGTAGGCGCGACATGCGAATTCTCCGGATGGTGATGAGCGCTGCGGGGAGGCGGACTGCGAAAACCAGCATAGCACGCGCCTCTCGGGCGTACGGGGGTCACTCCGGCTTGCGGCGGGCGGCGTTGAATGCTTCGATGCGTGCCTCGATCACCGAGCGATCGGTGATGCCGGCCGGGTCGCTTGCCTTGGGGAGGCAGGCGACGAAAGGCTGAAAGCGCTCGAGGCTTTTTGCATACAGGCGACGCAGCTCGTCGAGCGGCTCGGAATGGTCGTCGACGCGGAGGTCGAGCACGGGATACTCGTCGGTGGCGAAGATACGCAGTGCCGCCGCCTGCTTCCCGCGTTTATCGCCGCCGGTGGCTTCTCCGGCCTCGAGCGCTGCAAGCAGACGCTCGGCGAACGGCAGGTGCGTCGATTGCGCGTACATGGCCGCGGTTGCATCGATCACGTCGGGGCCGGCAAGCATGTTGCCGGCGACGGAAAAACCGTCGCCCTCGAGGTCACCGCACCAGTCGATGCACGCGGCGCCGGTGTAGCGTGCGCTGCGGCCCCGCGTATCGATCAAATGCACCTGACGGTGCGCGCGGCCGGGATCGCTTGCGGTGAGTTCGGTCACGATGACGCGCGGGTCTTCGCCTTGCGCCAGCGCATCGAGCGCCGGGGCGGCGTAACGCGGATTGACGAGCGCCTGCGTCGAAATCGCACCGACCCCGCCGCGACCGTGAGCACACAACGCGCCTACCGCGAAAAAGCGACTCGCGACCGCGACCCCCACGAAGCCCGAGACGTCGCGGGCAATGATCGACCAGGTCATCGACCTGCCTCACGAGGTGCTCGCGCGACCCCGCAGCGCCACGCGCGCCGATCCCGCCACCAGGCTGCGCGCGATCGCAGGGCGACGATCTTCACATGGCCCCCGCGACTGTGAGCGCGTGATCTGCGAGCGCATTCAGGTATTGCGGAAACCGATGGACGTCGCCGTGATGCGCGCCCTTGACGATGACGAGATCGGTCGGCGACTTCGCCAGCGCCTTGAGCTTTTCGCTTTCGCTCGGCGGAATGAGCCGGTCGTCGGAGCCGTGGAACATGAGAATCGGGCTTTTGATGTCGCCGATGATCGCTTCCGTGCGCAGCGGATACTTGACGAGCCAACCCGGCACGAACGGGAATCGCTGTTGCGCGATCGCGGTGACGCTCGTGTACGGCGATACCAGCACGAGCAACGCGGGATTTACGTCGCGCGCGAGCGCCGCAGCGAGTCCGGTTCCGAGCGAACGTCCGTACACGATGATCGGCTTACCCGCATACTGGGGTGCGATGTAGTCCCACGCCGCGCGGACGTCGGTCTTGAGCTGGGCCTCACTTTCGATCGTGCCGGTGCTCTTCCCGTAGCCGCGGAAATCGAAAATGAACAGGTCGTAGCCGATGTTGCGGTAGAAATCGAGGCCGGTCGCCCACACATCGAGGTTACCGGCGTTGCCGTGGACGAAGAACACGAGTCCGCGCGGGCGGTCCTGCATGAAGTGGAGCGCATCGAGCGACGCGCCCGGAACCGGGATGCGGACTTCCTCGAAGCGCTGGTCGAAGCGGAACGGGTGGTCGGGCGGCAGAGCGGTTCCCGGGAAGATCATCCGCTCCTGCCGCTCGTAGAGCACGCCAAGGATCGCGGCGTACGCAACGACGATCGCAGGCAGCACGAACTTGACCACGAACCCGCCGTAGCGGCGGACGATGGACCGCGAGGAGGGTGGCGTCATGGTGGACGATTACGACTCGCGCGGATTCACCGATACGCCCGATTTGCGATCGGCGGACGACATGGCTGCAGATTCTGCCGAAAGGGCGCCATTCGTTCCAGAGCGCCCCGTCGCAGCCGGCGCGAACGATTTCGTCGTGCGTGACCTGGGAAACCGCGAGATCGCATTCGACGGCGCGCCTGGATCCGGGGTATTGGCTCCGAATTCTCCCAGCATGCCGCTCCTTTACAATGGCATCGTGCAACTGGAACTGTAACGTGATTCAACGCTGCGAACATTTCGACGACATCCAGCAGGTGATGGCGCGTACCGCGGGCTGCGAGGGCTGCGAAGCGCTCGGGTGCAAGTGGACCGAGCTCCGCGTGTGCCTCACCTGCGGGCATGTGGGCTGTTGCGAGGATTCGCCGCACCAGCATGCGCTGCACCACTTCGAATCCACCGGGCACCCGATGATCGCGTCGCTCGAGCACGGCGAGACTTGGGGCTGGTGCTACATCCATCGCCGCTACTTCGACCCGATGCCGGGGCCGCTGCCCAAGCGGCGCTCCGTCTTCTCGACGCTCCTCTCGCGCGTCCTCGGCCGATGATTACCCCTGATCTCCTGCGCCGCTCGCGACTCTTCGCGAACTACCCCGAGCGCGAACTGACGACGCTCGCGAGTCGTTCCGCTGACATGCGGATCCGGCCGAACGAGTGGCTCCTTCACGAGGGCGAGTGGCCTTCGTTCTACGTGCTCATCGACGGCGAGCTCGAGGTGCGCAAGGTCGTCGGCGGGATCGACCGGCCGCTTACACGCTACAGTGCCGGGGAGTATTTCGGCGAAGTGCCGCTGATGCTTGCTTCACCGGCGGTCGCGAGCGTGCGCGCGATCACCGCGTCACGCGTGGCGCGGATTGATCCCGACGATTTCCGCGAGCTCGTGACCGAGTGCCCGACGTTCAACGCCGAGATGATGCGCACGATGACGACTCGTCTCGGCCGCCTGCAGCAGGTGGCAACGACGACGCCGCGCGAGACCGTGAAGCTCATCGGCCATCGCTTCGACCTCGCCTGTCACGAGCTCCGCGATTTTCTCGCGCGCAATCGCATCCCGTATCGCTGGCTCGATCCGGTGCGGCGCGAAACCAACGTCGAAGAAGTGCCCGCGCCGAAGGAGGGCGATCGCTATCCCAAGGTGGTGTTGCCCGATGGCAGCGAGCTGGTGACGCCCACCTTTCGCGAGCTTGCCGAGCGCGTCGGCCTGCAGACCCGGCCTGCGCCGATCACCTACGACGTCGCCATCATTGGTGGAGGGCCTGCCGGGCTCGCCGCCGCGGTGTACGGCGCTTCGGAAGGACTGAAGACCCTCCTGGTCGAGCGCGCGGCACCCGGCGGGCAGGCGTCGACCTCGTCCCGCATCGAGAACTACTTGGGCTTTCCAACCGGTGTCAGCGGCGACGAGCTCGGCGCGCGCGCGCTCACTCAGGCGCGGCGCTTCGGCGCCGAGATCCTGGTGGCGCGGCGCGCGATCAGCATCGAGCCGGGCGACAACTGCGGTGTGCACTCGATTGCGCTCGACGGTGAGGAACGCGTCGCGGTGAGGACGATCGTGCTTGCGACCGGCGTGCAATGGCGAGAGCTCGAAGTGCCGGGGTGCGAGGATCTCGTGGGGCGCGGTGTCTACTACGGCGCGTCGCGCACCGAAGCGCAGAACACGCTGGGGCAGAACATTTTCCTGATCGGCGGCGGGAACTCCGCCGGCCAGGCCGCGATGTTTTTTGCCGACTACGCGCAGAGCGTCACGCTACTGGTCCGCGGCCCGAGTCTTGCGCAATCGATGTCGCGCTATCTGATCGATCAGCTCGCCACCAAGGACAATATCCGCGTATTGACGCGGCAATTGGTGGTGGCGGCGAGTGGAGACGGTCATCTCGAGTCGATCGACATCGAGGATCGCACGACCGGCGAGCGCCGCACCGAACCTGCCGATGGTTTGTTCGTGTTCATCGGTGCCGATGCGGAGACGGCCTGGCTGCCGCCGGCGCTGATCCGCGACGAGCGTGGCTACGTATGCACCGGACGCGACGTGATGGATCTCGTGGCCAACGGCAACAGCGGCTGGGTGCTCGAGCGCGACCCGTTCCTGCTGGAGACGAGCGTCCCTGGCATCTTCGCCGCGGGCGACGTGCGGCATGGATCGATCAAGCGGGTGGCCTCGGGCGTTGGCGAGGGCAGCATGGCAATTGCCTTTGTGCATCAATACCTTGCGCAAACCGCACCGACTGCGGCGCCGGCCACTGCAATGAATCGGCCGGGTGCGACGACTATTGGGGCGAAGCCGGTATCAACGCCCGGCTAGAAAAGAGGAGCTTCAGCGATGTTGAAGATGGAAAAAGTGCTGCGCGGCGCGGCCGCTCTGGGGTTGGTGATCGCCACGGCCGCGTGCAATGCCACGAGCGCGCCCGTTACGCTGCCGGCGCCCGCGACCGACGTTTCCGCGTCGAAGTCCGGGCTGCAGACGGCGGTGTTTGCCGGCGGTTGCTTCTGGGGCGTCGAGGCGGTCTTCCGCCATGTGAAGGGCGTGTCGACCGCGGTGTCGGGCTACGCGGGTGGAGGCAAGAGCGGAGTCCCGAGCTATGAGACGGTGAGCTCCGGAGCCACCGGCCACGCGGAGTCAGTGGAGGTGACTTACGATCCGACGAAGGTGACGTACGGACAGCTGCTGCGCGTGTTCTTCTCCGTTGCACACGATCCGACACAGCTCAACCGCCAGGGACCGGACCATGGCACGCAGTATCGGTCGGCGATCTTTTTTGTCGATGACGAGCAGAAGCGGGTAGCGCAGGCATACATCGATCAGCTGACGGCGGCGAAGACGTTCGCGAGCCCGATCGTGACGCAGGTCGCGCCCTTGCCGGCGTTCTACAAGGCCGAGGATTACCACCAGAACTACCTGGCGCTGCATCCCAACCAGCCCTACATCGTCTTCAACGACCTGCCCAAGATCGCGGCGCTGAAGAAGCAGTTCCCCGACCTCTATATCGACGCGAAATAGGCATCGGCGCGGACGTGCTCCGATGATTTCGCAGTAAGAGCAGAAAAGTCGCTGCCGCGCGACGTCCGTCGCTGCGGCAGCGCTTCCACCGTGTTTCCTACCTCGGCGTCGAGCGGACGGACACCGGACCCGCTGCGAGGGCGATCCGCTGACCGGTGTCGACGAGCTTGCCGTCGCGGATCACATACACGCCGAGCGCGCGCTCGACGTCCATCTGCAGAATCACGGTCTTGCCGTCCTCGCTGAACACGACGCCCTGCGCGGCTTCGGCCCCGGGCACCTCGTTGACCAAGGTGGCAATCCCACCCTTGATCTCGTAGAGGCCGAGACGGCCGATCTTGTTGCGGCCAGGATCCTGCGGTGTCAAGTTGGATCCCGCCATCGACGAGACCGCGATATAGCGACCGTCGGGAGAAATCGCGACGCCTTCCGGTGTCGCGGGGACCGAAATCTGCTGCACGGAACGAAACGGTCGCTTCGACACGTCGACGAGCGTCACGACATCCGCATCGTCGACGATGCGCCCACCCGCGCCGGTGGCGCCGATGATCGCCCACTTGCCATCGCTCGAGACGTCGACCGCGTACGGATTCACGCCGGTGGACAGGCGCTCCTTGCTCAGTTTGACGGTCGCGCCGTCGACATCGAGGACCGCCGCGCCGTTCTCGTCCCGCAACGAAACGATCGCTGCCTTGCCGTCGTGGGTGAACGAGATGCCCGAGAGACGCTTTTCGCCGACCTTGATCGAATCGGTCATCTTCACGTTCTTGCCGTCGATCGCGAGCACCTTGACCGCGCCGTCGTGCCCGGCGGCAAGCGCGAGGTTGCCGGCACGATTAATCGACATACCGTTCGTGTGGGCGCCGACGTCCACCTTTGCGACGAGTTTTGGCGGCGATGACTCGAGATCGACAACCTGGATGAACGTGTCGAAGATCTCCTTCTTCGCCGTGTAGTCGTAGCGCGTCGGCGCCGCGACGAGCGCGACCTTGCCGTCGGGTGTGATCGCCACGGCTTGCGGCGGTCCCTGGACCGTGTGCTCGAGCCCTTCGAGGGTGGCGACGACCGCGGGCGGGTTGCGCGCAAGGTCGACGACGACGAGGCTGTCGGGCGGAGCCGGTTGCGGAAAAGTTGCGCGGCCGTCGACGCGGACGAATTTGCCATCCTGCGCCGAGACGATGAGATCGGCGGCCGCGACGCTCGCCGCCCATCCGCTCAGCAGGACCGCGATCATCGTGGACAGGTGACGATGCCATGCAGTCATGTTCGCCTCCTCCGGGGAGAATGCCTTGTTGTTGAATCGCGCCGCGTCTCGAAGCGCCCGCACGTCGAGCGATCATAGAGGAAATCGCGCCGAAGAGCGCGCCTCGCGGCGCTGCCAACGGGAAAACAAAGGGCCGGCGAGCCGGCCCCTTGTGTCGATGCGGCCGGTTAGCCGCGAAATCACATCCCGGGCTTCAACTGCCCGCGGATTTCGCCGCCGGGATTCGCCGCGGTATGAACGTTCACGTACGTATCGCCGGCCTTGAACTGCTTCATCTGATCGTCAGTGAACTTCGCGCCGGGCGCGAATCCCCACTTGCCGTCGCCCATTTTTTGCATGGGCACCAAAACGCCGCCGTTCTTGCCCGCGGCGCCGCCATGGATGTGCGCGGCGGTACCGTCGATGCCCGTGGTAGTGACCGTGCCGCCCACTGCACCATCATTGCCGACCGTGATCGTGCCTTCTCCCTTGGCCGCGGTCTTCACGGCCGGGACTTCCTGATCGCCGGACAACGTCACCTTCACGTCGGCAGCGAGCACCCCAAGCGAAAAGCAGGCCGCGGCCACCGCAAGGGCGGCGGTAACGGGCCGTTGCAGATGTTGCTTACTCATTGTCATTGTTCCTCCGATTCGTGGCTGATCCGATGCGTTGCGACTGCGAAGCGCCGTAAGTCCGGTACCCCGCCGCGGGCGGCGTCGGCGCGAAACGACACCCGTGGCTGGCATTAACGTCGCGTAGCTTACACCGTTGACCCCAAGCCTATTCCGCCGCGCTTGCCGGAATTAACCGGCACCATGCGCCTTGAAATACTGGACGGCCCGCTCGTGCCGTTGCGCGGCTTCCCGCGTCCTGAACGTGCCGAGATTGCGGCGCTTCCTGGTCTTGGGATTGAGCTTCCGCGAATAGAGGCGGTATTCCCCGGTTTTGAGCTTGCGAATCACGCGCTGATCTCCTTCCCAACGCGCTCACGAACAAGGCGCGCGGCCGGATCGGACACCCCGTGTGCCGAACGAGCAACGTGGGCTTGCGCATGGCGCTCGTGCGACTCTCCGACGCTCGCACGCCAGCGATGAAAGCTATCGTCGGTCGAAGCGCGCCTGTATCGGCGCAACGCTGAAGCCGATGTAGGACGGCGACGTAACCGGGTGGAGCTCGCCGGAAATCACGGGGACACGACGCTCAGAAGCTCGTCGTCGACTTTCCAGGCGCCTTGGTCCTTCACGAGGAGCGCCTCCCCGGTAACCTTGCCCGCCGCGGACTCGCCGGAAACGAGGAGCACGGCCGTGCGGTCGTTCCCGAATCCCTTGTCGATGCGGGCCGTCCGCGTCGGATGGTCCTCCGAGAGAAAGCTTAAGAACCCCTCGAGCTTGCCCTTTTGCTTCGCGTTGTCGAAGACCTCCTCCTGGCTTTGCGACAGCAGGGGGCGCAGCGCAGCGGCGTCGCGCTTCGTGAGCGCCGCGTGGTAGGCGAGATACGCTTTCCCGGGCGCGCCGCCGTTGGCCGGAAGCGCCGCACCGTGGTCATCGGACAGAACAAGAACGTCGAGCTTGATCTCGAAGGGGCGGCTCGCCTCGGTGCCCTTGAGCGTGCCGGTGAGCCGGCCGCTCGCGAGCTTGACCGAGGAGGTCACCTCGCTCGTGCAATATCCGCAGCCGTTGCCGGGGGCGAAATAGTACGACAGACCGCGATAGCGCCCGTCGGGCGTGAACTCGAAGTAGACGACGCCGGTCTCGTCGTCCTTCACGTGTCGCTCGATCGCGCGGCGCCGGTCGTAGTACTCGGCGACCATGTCGGTTTTGAGTCGCGCATTCGAGACGGCGACGATCAACGCATCGCCGTCGAGAGACGACTTGCCACGAAACGCGACCGCGCCGTGCACGACGAGGCGTGTGGACTGGCTCGTGAACTCGCCGCTGGCGGCGTCGGTCTCGGCCCACGCTGCCGGAATCGCCATTACGCAGGCGGCGACCAGCAGTCCCGATACGCGTGCTCTCATGAAACGCTCCCAAGACGCCGCCGGACGCCTACGGCGCGACGCAAAGCGTGTACGCATCGAAGTCCGGCGCCGATGTCGTGAAAATTCCGTAGCGCGAAAGCCGCTGTGTAGCATAAATTTCCAATTTTTCGGAGTACGGCCATGGCGGATCGTTCGAAGGTATTGCTCGCGGGCAGTCAACGCCCAATCGCGGCGGGGGCCCGCGCGCTCGGGGCTGCGAACGCGGACGAGTGGATCGAGCTCACGATCAAGGTGCGACGGAAGGACCCGCTGCCGCACCTCGAAGGCCGGCCCGCAACGGCGATGTCGCGCGCCCAAGTCGTGAGCCGCTTCGGAGCGGCGGCTTCGGACCTGAAGCGCGTATCGACCGTGCTCGCCCGGTTCGGGCTCAGGACGCTCGCCACGAGCGAGGCTTCGCGCACGGTGCGGGTCGCGGGCACGGCGGCGCAGGTCGAGGGCGCGTTCGACGTCCGTCTGTTTCGCTTCGCCCAGGCGCGCGGTGCCTATCGCGGGCGCGTCGGCACGATTCGCATTCCTTCGGAGCTCGCGGGAATCGTCGTCGGCGTTTTCGGTCTCGACAACCGGCCGATGGTGAAGCAGAAGTATCCGATCGACAAGCGTCCCGCAGGCGGCATGGCGAGGGCCACGGCGCGCCCCTGGTTCTACTCGAGCGAGCTCGCGAGCGTCTACGACTTTCCGCCGGGCGACGGCGCGGGTCAGACCGTCGCGATCATCGAGTTCGGCGGCGGCTACTTTCCGAATGACCTCAAGCAGTTCTGCCAGTACGCCGGCGTTGCCGTCCCGAAAGTCGACACGATCAGCCTGCACAACGCGCCGACCAACAAGAAGGACGGCGCCGAGGACGAAGTGATGCTCGACATCGAAGTCGTCGCGGGCGTCTGTCCGAAGGCGAAGATTGCGGTGTACTTCAGCAAGTTCACCGAGCAGGGCTGGATCGATGCGATCGATGCCGCGGTTCATGACGCGGTTCGACAGCCGTCGGTGGTATCGATCAGCTGGGGATGGGCCGAGGACGATTCCTGGTCCACGGGCGCCATCGACGCGATCAATGAATCGCTCAAGGACGCCGCGCTCCTGGGCGTCACCGTATGCGTCGCGTCCGGAGACGATGGTTCGGACGACGGCATCGGCGACGGTCACGCACACTGCGATTTTCCGGCGTCGAGTCCCTATGTGCTGGCGGTCGGCGGCACGTCACTACGCGTCGAGAACGGAAAGCCGGTCGAGAAGACCTGGAAGGACGGCGATGGACTGCGCAAGGATGGCGGCGGAGCCACGGGGGGCGGCGTCTCCACGCACTTCGCACGTCCGCAGTGGCAGAAGGTGAGCGTGAAGTCGGTGAACCCCGGAAGCATCCAAGGACGCGTGATCCCCGACGTTGCCGCGGACGCGAGCGCATCGACGGGCTACTTCACGGTCGTCGATGGGCAGGCCGGCGCGATCGGCGGCACGAGTGCGGCTGCGCCGTTGTGGGCCGCGTTGATCGCGCGCGTAAATGCCAAGCTGCCTTCGGGGAAGCGGGTGGGCTACCTGGCGCCGATGCTCTACCAGAAGGTGTCGAAGAAAACCATCGGGGCGACGAGCTGCCGAGACATCACGACGGGCGACAACATCTCGGCCGCGATCGGCGGCTATCGCGCGAAGAAAGGCTTCGATGCGGTCACGGGGTGGGGCGTGCCGATCGGGTCGAAGCTCGCGGCGGCGATTGCGGGGCAGGTTTGAAAAGCGCGGACGTCCGCGCGGATCATTGGGTGTCGAGCTCGGGGTAGTAGCGAAAGATCCCTTCCTCGTTGAATGGAATCCGCCTCGGCGAGGCGAGGTACGCCGCGATGCGCGGCCGCTCTCGCACCTTGGCATACAGGGTCATCGCGTACGGAATACGTCGCGAGATTCTTTTCATGGCGCGCGGAAACGCGTAGTGCAATCCGGCGACGACCTGAAACAGCGACAGGTCGGCATAACTGACGCGCGCACCGACGAGGTGCGCGGGTCCGCGCGGATTGCGCTCGAGCACCTTCTCGAAGTAGCCGAGATACTTCGGGAGCCGCTCGTCGATCAGATGCTCCGCGCGGCGCTTCGCCTCGCGCTTCTGCTCTTCGTAATACAGGCTCGGCGCGATCGGATGGTGCGTGTCGTGCACTTCGGCAAGGAGGTCGGCAAGCGTGAGCTGCAGCTGATGCGTCCAGAAGCGGCCGGCTTCGTCCTTGGGGGCAATGCGATGATGCTCGCCGAGATACAGGAGGATGTTCGCGGTCTGCGCAATGATCTGTCGCCCGATCCTGAGAAACGGCGGTGCGAACGGCGGCCGCGCGATCGATCGGTCGGTCATCAACCGCTCCATCCGGTAGCCGCCGTCGCGACGGGCGACGTCGACATACGGAACGCCGACCTCCTCGAGCGCGAGCCTGACGAATTCGCCGCGGCCCTGGATCGTCGGCCAGTAGTGAAGCTCATAGCGCATCGGACCTCCGTCGATTTTCGTCACGACGCCGGCACGCACATCGCAACGGCCTGCGGACCGTAGCCTTCGGCGATCCATCCGGCGGCGATCATTTGCGCGCGGATCGCGAGCGACGTCGTGTAGCGATGATTGACGTCGGCGCGATGATTGTAAACACGGTAGAGTGGGAGCAGTCCCGACGAGCAGGCCCCCGTCGTCGCATCGGGCAGGACGACCGCGAAGACGTCGTTCGATTCCAGCACCCACGCGTTCGAGAATTGGGCGATCACCGCCTGGCATTCCACGGGCGACGCCGAATAGAAATGCGAATCGAGGCCCGCTTCGGGCCGTCCGTAGAAGCGGCATACCGGCGAATGAGGAGGCGCGCTGTCACTCGGCGGATAGACGCTGAACTGCTGACCGGTGCGCGTCCAGCCGGGGTGCACGCCAGCATCGAGATCACGTTGCTCGCTAGCATCGGCGGTGACGAAATAGTGGTCCGCTTGAGCGCGGTAGTACTCGATTGCGGCCAGCGTGCCCGGGATTCCACCGCCGGAGGTGCGCGCGGAATTCGGATCGACCATCAGCGACGACTCGTCGACGGCCTCGAAGTCGTTCCCGGTGAGCTGTGCGATCTGATGCAGCTCGTCGTCGTCCCACCGCGGGTCGGGTGCGCCGCTCAGAAACCAGCTCGAGCCGTTGTCGGCGAGAAACATGCCGTATTGCTTGAGCGCGCGCAGGATGACCTGCACGTGCGGGCCGAAACGCGAGACGTCGTACGACGCCTTGAGCCGGAAGCGCTGACCCATCGGCGGGAAGTTCATGCCGGTGAGACTCGATGCCTGATGGCGCGCAGGCCAGACAAACGCCTTGCGGGTCTGCGGTGCGGTGAAGCGTAACGCATGCGTAATCTCGCCTGCGGCGACTTCGTCGTAGCGCACGAGTCCGGGCAGGATCGGAAGACCTGCCGCGTCGGCAGAGGTCCACGTCGACGGCCGAAGCGCGTCGCCGTTCAGGTCGAACACCGCGCCCGATCCCGCATGCCACGATCCATCGGGGTTCGGATACGCGGCGAAGAGCTCGTACAGCTTGCACGCACCCGCATCGACGATCAGCACGTTGCGGTCGCCGTCGGATTGCGGACCGCCCTCGATCGGCGCGCCGGGCGGGACCGGATACGGGCCGGGGTCGCTCTCATCGTCATAGTCGAAAGCCACCGCAACTTTCGGCTGCCCCGCCGGGACGATCGCATACGGGATGCCGTTCGGTGCGCCGTTGTACACCGTTCCGAAGTCGGGGTGTGCGGGTTTCAGTCCGCCGATCGTTGCGACGTACGCACTCGAGTTCGCGTCGACCGGCAAGGCGTCGATCGCAACGTTCCAGACATTGTCCGCCGGAAAGACCTGGCATCCTCCGACGAGCGGCGGTGAGGCAAGGCTCCTGAAAGGTAACAACGCAGCGAAGAGAACGACCGCGAGGGACGCGCGCGCCGTCATGCGCGGCATTCGTAACGTCGAGTCGCGGCGTAGTCCGGCTTCATACGCCGAAGCTCACCACTGCCGGCCCGAAGAGCACCCGATGAAAGACCATCAACACGAGCGCGACGATCGTGCCTGCGACAAAGCTGATCGCATCGGCGCGTGTTTTGGGAACGAACGATTTGACCGCGTGCCGGGCGATCACGGAGATGAGATCGACGATGGCGTAAGCGAGGAACGCCCCGAACAGCAGCGTGCCGCGCGCATCGCCGTTCGCGAGCAGATGCACGCCGCTCCAGATCAAGAGCCCGATCAGCATCGGATGTTTGAGCGTGGCACGGATGTGCGTCGGCATGTTGGCGGCCGCAAACAGGATGAAAGCGACGGCCATCGCGTAAGGTGCAAGCGCCACCGCGAGCGGCAGCGGCGGAAAAAGTTGCGGACCCGGACTCGACCGCACGTAACCCGCCACGATGAGCGCGAGCCCGCCAAGCGACACGAGCGAAAACGCTCCCTTGTAGCCGTTGGCCCCCAGCCTCGCCACCAGCGCATCACGCAGCGGAGGCATCGCCGGCACGAGATGCAGGCCGAGGAACAGCACCAGACCGGCGATCAGCAGCAGCACGCGCCTCTCCGTTGACTTTCATTGCAATGATACGGAACATTCGCAGCGCCCGAACTGTTTCCGATGATCGGACGAAAAACCAACGAGCGCGCGCGATTCCGTGGAGGGCCGAACCTCCGCGCCTCGCGCGGAGTCGAAACGCTCTTAAAGCAGCCGGGTCGCATCCAGACCGCGGCGTGACCGCATGAATCTCATTTCGGAGGCAAGCGTGGGTGTGATCAGAATCGCAATGGCTGGCGTCCTGCTGGTCGCAGGAGCGGTGTTCGCCCAGACGACGCCGCAGAAAATCACCGGCGATGTCGTGGCGCTCGATGGCGCGACGCTGCGCCTCTCTTCGGGCGGCCAGCCGGTCGATGTTGTCTTGGGTGACAAGGTCCGCATCAGCGCGCGGACGCCGGCGAGCTTGTCCAGCATCGAACCAGGATCTTTCATCGGCACGACCGCGGTGCCGCAACCTGACGGGACGCTGCTCGCCAGCGAAGTGCATATTTTTTCCGAGTCGATGCGCGGGACCGGCGAGGGCCATCGACCGATGCCGTCACCGCCGGGCGCGACCATGACCAACGCGACGGTGAGCTCGGTGACGCCGCAGGCAGCAACGCGTAACACGATGACGAACGCCACGGTTTCCGCGGTCGGCGCGACGACGCAGGGCCGTACGCTCAAGCTCACCTACAACGGCGGAGAGAAGACCGTCGTCGTCCCGAGCGATGCGGTTGTCTTCGGCACGGACGTGGGGTCGCGCGATCTGCTCGTGCCCGGCGCTCACGTCGTCGTGTACGCCACGCCACAGACCGGCGGCGCGCTTGCGGCGGAACGTGTGAGCGTCGGCAAAGACGGCTACGTGCCGACGATGTAACAGCGGACGCGAAAATTTCCAGCGGGCGTTCCCGCCTGATCTAACGCGGTTCCGCCTGGAATATGACCGAGAACGGCCGCGGTCCCGCGCTCAAGTCGGTGGCAAGTCGCGGCACCACGAACGAGCTGATCGCCGTCAGCGCTGCACGAATCTCCGCCGCACCTTCCGCCTTGGTCATCGGTCGCGTGAAGCGCGTTGCCCTGACACGCTCGCGCAGCCGCACGACCACCGCGAGCGTCAGCTCCGAAAGCTCGGGATCGCGACTCATGTAGCCGCCCGAAATGGCGATCGCCTCGATCTCGAGCGGATTGCGTGGCCAATCCTCATTGATGTGCGCCGCGATCTTGACGACGCGGTCGATCAATTGCTTCGCCCGTGCGCGCGGCAGCGGCTCGACGATGCGCGCCTTCGCGAATTCGACGAAGCGAGGCGTCAGATTGTATTCGCCGTCCTTGCCGGCGTGCGGCGCCAAGAGGCCGCCGTCGACCAGGCGCTCGAGTAGCACGCGCCCCATGATCGTCGTCACCTCGAAATCCTCGCGCAGCCGGCGGGCGCTGATGCGCACGCGCTCGGGCGGCAAGCCCGTGAACCGCGCCAGCACCCGTTCTGCGGCACCACGCAAGCGGTCGGGACGCAGGCCGAAGTAGCGGTGATGGAGTACGAGGGTCCTGGTCTTCATGCGCGGCTTCGAACGACGCTTGGTTGCCATGACGATAGCATGGCTCATCACGCGCCGGAACCGCAAGCCCGCGGCTTAAGCGCCTGGTTGCTCTCGAGTGTTGCGTCTCCGCCGCATCCTGAACCGCGAGTCAACGCATCGCGAATCCGCTGCGTTAACGACACGTTGTAGGACGCGCAACGCAACGTACAGCACAGGTCGTGTAGGACGGGGCGCGGGCGCATGCGTGCATATCGTCGGCAAGGGAGAAAAGGATGCGTTCCTGCATCGCGGTCGTCGCGGCGGTTCTGATAGCGGTTTCCCGGGCAGTGGGCGCAGCGGGCGCGAGTGCGCCTCCCAACCCGGCGATCGATATGCCGGGATTCCTCGCCGTCGCGAACGAAGCCGCGGCGCACCGCGAGAGCCATCGCGTGACCGAGGACGAGTTCATCGCCATGAGCCTCGAGCCCGGCACGGTGATCCTCGACGCGCGCAGCGCGCGCACGTACGAGATGCTGCACGTCAGGGGCGCGATCAATGTCGTCTTTTCCGACATCGCGCTCGACTCGCTCAAGCAGGCGATCCCCGATCGTGCGACGCGCATCCTGATCTACTGCAACAACAACTTCTCGAACGGCGAGACGTTCTTCGCGACCAAGGTCCCGACCGCATCGCTCAATCTCTCGACGTACATCGCGCTCTATACGTACGGTTACCGCAACGTCTACGAGCTCGCGCCGCTCGTCGATTTGCGCGCCTCGAAGTTGGCCTTCGAAGGCACCGGCGCAAACTTCCTGCGCTAAGCGTCGGCGAGCCCTTTCAGTCCCGAGCGAGCGCCGATCACATTCGCTCGTGCAGGTGACGGTCGAGCGCGAGGAGCGCCGCGTTCACCGTCGCGGCAACGATCACAAGCAAAAGGGTAAGGGCCATGATCGTGGTGACGTTGTGGAGGCTCATCGCCTGCATCAGGAGATAACCCACACCTCGCTGCGACCCGAACATCTCGCCCAGCAACGTCCCGATGAGCGCGAGCGAGAAGCCCACGCGGATGCCGGTGACGATCTCGGGCAGCGCGGCGCGGAGCAGGACGTCCTTCACCCATGCTCCGGCCGACAGGCGCAGCACGCGCGCCGTCCGGTTGTATACCGGATTCACGTTGCGCACGGCGTTCATCGAGAAGAGCGCCACCGGAACGACACCCTGCAGCACACCGAATGCGACCTTGGCCGGCATGCCGATCCCGAACAGCAGCAGGATGATCGGATACAGCGTGACCTTGGGAATCGAGTAGAGCGCAACCACGATCGGCTCGGCGACCTCGCCGGCGAGGCGGCTCGCACCGAGCGCGATGCCGATCGCGAGGCCGAGCACGATCGCAATCGCGAACGCCTGCAGGAAAGCGGCAAGCGTCTCGACGAAATGCGGGCGGAAGCGCGGCTCGCCCAGCATGCGCACCATCGTCTCGAACGTGGCCCACGGCGAGCGCAGCGCGATGTCGCCGACCGCGAGGTAGAGGAGCTCCCACACGACGATCACGACGATCACCAGCACGAGCGGGTCACGCCATTTCACCGCGTGCTCCCCTAAGCGCGCTCGCGGCGGGAGGCGAGGTGCCGTTCCCACGCATGCAGCGACATGTTGACGATGGTGACGGCGATCAACACCAGGAAGATGAGCGGATACATGACGGCGTTGTCGAAATTGTTGTAGGCGAAGGCGATTTCGTAGCCGATGCCGCGGCTCGAGGTGATAAATTCGGCACCGATCACGCCGACGAACGAATACGCGACCGCGAGCTTGAAACCCGTGAAGATGTAGGGCGCCGCGAAGGGCAGGCGTATGCGTAGCGCGCGCTCCCAAGCGTTGAGCCGGTGCACCCGCGCGGTCTTGACGAGCACACGCGGCACGCGGTCGAGCCCGTTCAACGTGTTGATGATGACGGCGACGACGCCGAGCATGAAGCCGATCGCGACCTGCGGCAGGTCGCCCAGCCCGAAGATCACGATCAGGAGCGGATAGAACGCGTAGACCGGGATCGCGTAGTACGTCGCGAACAATGGATCGAGCACCCGCCTCGCGGCAGGTGCCTCGTGGAGCACTGTAGCGACTGCCACACCGATTGCCATCGATGCGAGGATCGACACACCGACGTTGCGCAGCGTGACCAGAATATCGTTGGTATAGCGTCCGCTGGCGAGGAGCTCGAACATCCCCTTCAGGATCGTCGACGGCGCGGGAAACGTGAAAGCAGGGATGACGCCGGTGCGACACAGGATTTCCAATACCACCAGCAGCGCAATCACCACGAGCGCGCGAAGACCGGCCGGGCGCGTCACCTCAAGCCTCCGCGCTGCCCGCGAGTGCGCGATGCGCCTGATCGCGAAGCAGCGTCCACAATCGCGCCGTCAAGTCGCCAAAGGCAGGTTGTGCGACAACCGTGCTGTCCCGGCTCTTCGGCCAGTGCGTCGCGACGAATTCCAGGAACCGGCCGGGTCGCGCCGACATGACACCGACACGGTCGGCAAGCATCGCCGCCTCGTCGAGCGCATGCGTGATCAGGAGGATGGTCGCGCCGGTCTCGCGCCAAAGACGCAGCAGCTCGTCACCCATGAGAAGCCGCGTCTGCTGATCGAGCGCGCCGAACGGCTCGTCGAGCAGAATCAACCGCGGCTCGAGCACCAGCGTACGCGCGATGCACACGCGCTGCCGCATCCCGCCCGAAAGGTGCGCCGGATAAGCGTCGGCAAAATCCTTGAGTCCCATGAACTCGATCGCGTACGCGACGCGTTTGCGAATATCGTCGCCCGCGGCGTCACGGTGACGCAGGCCGAACGCGATGTTGTCGGCGACGGTGAGTCAGGGAAAGCAAGCATCTTCCTGAAAGACGACGCCGATACCGTCGGGGACGCGTCCGCCGATCTCGCGCCCTTCGAACTGCGCTTCTCCCGACGTCGGGGCTGCAAGGCCGGCGAGGATATCGAGAAGCGTCGACTTGCCGCATCCGGAGGGACCGACCACCGCGAAGAACTCGCCCTGCGAGAGCTCGAGGTCGACCGGCCCCAGCGCGTGAATTTCCGGCCGCCCTGCGCGTGCGGGATAGCGCCGGTTGATATTTCTCAGCGCGACGTGCGGCGCGAGCGCCGCGGTCATTTCGCAGGCTTGCTCTTGAGATCGTCCGGGAGAAACGACTCGTCAATCATCTTCGACCAGTCGACATCGCCCTTGACGGCGCCGACCAGCTTCTGCGCGCGAATCATGTTGTTCATCGTATCGATGCGCAGATCGCCGGGGCCCCAGTACGGCACGCCGCCCTTCTTCTCCGAGTCGAGCAGGTTGCGCACCACGCGTTCGGTGACCGCGGGATCGAGGTTGTAGGCCTTGGCGATGATGATCGAGGCTTCCTTCGGATTCGAGTACATGTACGCCACCGCCTTGCGCCGCGCCTTGAGCACCGCGCGGATGAAATCGCCGCGGGTGCGCGCCGCTTCCGCGGTCGTCACGCCCACGACGTTCGAGAGCGCAGGCAGGATCTCGGGCGCCGAGGCGACCAGCTTGTACTTGCCGGGATTGGATGACCACAGCGGCTCGGTGATCGGTACCACGTCGAGGCCGCCCGATTCGAGCACGGTCAGGCCCGCGCCGAAGCCACCGGTGCGCGTCAAGGTCACCTCGCCTTTGGGAATCCCCGCTTGCTCGAGCAGCAAGTGGTCGAGCGCCTCGCTGGTCGAGCCCGGATTCGTGAAACCGATGCGCTTCCCCTTGAGATCCTTGACCGTGCCGACCGCCGAATTCGGCATCGCTACCCAGACGAATTCGGCGACGGTGTGCACGTCACCGCTCACGATCTTGAGATCCGCGCCGCCCTGAACGGCCGCCACTACCGCCGACGGCGCGGCCTCGCCGAACGCGAGCCTGCCGCCGAGCAGATTGCGGATCGTGCTGCCGCCGCCGTCGGAGCTCAGGATACCGTCGACGTCGGCGCCGAATTCCTTGAAGTAGCCTTTCTCCATCGCTACCGCGTATGGCATGCCGTTGGTCGACGTACCGTAGTTCGAAACGACGATCTGCTCGGCGTGCGCACCGAGTGCGGCCGCGACGAGGATCGTCCCGGCGATGGAAGCGAATCGTGCGCGCCTCATTCCGCGGCGCGCCAGGGGCTGCGACATGGCTTTCGTTCCTCCTCGCAACTTGGGTGGGCCGCTCGAACGTCGGCTGTGGCATGCGCGCCTGGCCGCTCGCGGGATCCGCACGTGGGCGACGTGCGACCCAAGCGATCCATGAGCATCGGACGCCGGGTTATTCTACCCGCCCTACCGGGCTCCGGTGCACTCTTGAAGGATCTGGCATGCAGCGTTCGACGGCGCAAGACTGGACGCAACGTCTCGCTCGGCTCGCGACGACGGCGGTGAGCGACGTGCTCGACGAATGCGGCTATCGCCAGCAGTCGCTTTCGAGCGCGATCCGTCCCCTCGAGCGCGGAATGAGATTCGCGGGCACTGCGGTGTGCGTCGGCGGCGTTTCGGAGCATCACGTGGCACCGGACGCCCCGGCGGCGCTGCCTGCCTATGCGATCGACGCGTGCGTCACTGCCAGCTCGGTGCTCGTGATCGCGACTCGGGGCCACGAGGAGGGTGCGGTAGTAGGCGGTTTGATGAGCCTCGCCTTTGCGCGTCGCGGATGCGCGGGTGTCGTCGTCGACGGCGGGGTGCGCGATGCAGACGAGATCGCGACGCTCAAGCTCCCGACCTTCTGCCGCTACGTCACGCCCATCAACGCGACCAAGCGCTGGCGCGTCACGTCCATCGATCAACCCGTCAGCGTCGCCGGTCAGACGAGCGAGGTGGTCGGTGTCGCGCCGGGCGACTACGTGATCGGGGATGTCGACGGTGTGATGGTGATCCCGCAGGCGATCATCGGCGACGTCGTCGAATGGGCCGAGCGCCTCACCGATATCGAGCGGACGATCGTCGCCGGTCTTAACCGCGGCGAGTCGCGCGCACGGCTGTTTGCAGACCATCCGCGCTTCGCGCACATCCGGCGGCTCAAGTGACCGCGCCTCGCGTTGCGATCCGCCTCACCACCCCGTGCGCACAGGCTTTTGAATCGCCGACCTCAACCCCATCTGACGCGGGACTGCCGTCCCTGACCCTACCCTGATCGAATGCCCATCACCCTCGCGCTCATCGTTGCCAACGTCGTCGTGTACCTGCTGCAAGGGCTCGCTCCCGGCATCGTCGTGCCATTCGCGCTCTGGCCGCTCGGGGCCGGCGAGCACGGCGGCGCGCCATTCGAACCGTGGCAGCCCATCACCTACGCATTCCTGCACGGTAACCTCCCGCACATCGCGTTCAACATGCTCGGGCTGTACATGTTCGGCGGACCGATCGAGCGCGTGTTCGGATCGCGCCGCTACCTCGTCTACTACTTCGTGTGCGTCGTCTCGGCGGCGATCACACAGCTTCTGGTTGCGGGGATGATGGGCGCCGTCTACCCGACGGTCGGCGCGTCCGGCGGCATCTTCGGGTTGCTCCTCGCGTACGGGATCTATTTCCCGCACAACCGCGTGATGCTCCTGTTTCCGCCGATCCCGATGCCGGCGCGCGTATTTGTCGTCGTTTACGCGGCCATCGAACTTTTCCTGGGCGTCACGGGCACGCAGGAAGGCGTGGCTCACTTCGCGCACCTTGGCGGAATGATCGGCGGATATCTGCTGCTCCGCCTTTGGCGCTAGGGGTAAAACAACTTTCCGGCTCGCGAGGCTGGTGGTAAACGATTTTCCTTGGCTCGCGAGCTTTACAGCCGCGAGCCCAGCGGCCAAATCACACCGCAGTCCGATACTCGAGAAGCTGATCAGATGAAATTGCCGGGCCAAGCCCGGCAATTTTCTTGGGGAAGCCACGAATGTGAGACCGAACGCCGGAGTTGCCGCGAACGGCGATCGGGACACGACGCACTCGGATCGATCTCGTCTTGTTCGCGCTTGCTACAGAAAATCGACGGGTTCGCCCCGGCGATTTTCATCGATCTAGGGTTCTCGATTGTCGAGGCACGTTGTGATTCTTCCGCAGGGGTCGCGGGTATCACCCCGCGCTCCCTGGAAACCCGTTTACGACCAGCTCGCGAGCCCTGGAAATCGTTTACTACCGACTACAGATACCGCAAATTCTTCTCTCGCGCATACCCCATGTCGGTCGTCGTCTGTCGAAGTCGATTCGACAGGAAGCGCGCGAGTGCGCGGTAGAACACCCCGGCAATCGTGGGCGAGCGGTCGAGGAGCGCACGCACGCGGTCGTAATCGAAGCGGAATACGGCGGTGGGCTCGAGCGTCTGCGCGGTCGCAGAGCGCTCAGCGCCGTCGATCAGCGGCATCTCCCCGAAATGCGAACCGGATCCGAGCGTCGCGACCTCGATCGTCTTCGCGCCGGGCGATGATTTCGTAAGGCGCACGGTGCCATCCTGAATGAGATAAAGCGCGGTCGCCGCGTCGCCGGCGGCAAAAATCGTGTAGCTCGCGGGAAGCGGCATCGCTTCGGCGATCTTCGCGAATTCGCCGCGCTGCTCCTCGTTCAAGTCGGCGAACAGATAGACACCCTTCAACAGTGCATCGGTAATCATGCGACGCTTCCCCTGACGTTTTTCGAATGCCGTTACGCCGCTCGCGTGCGGTCCGCGCACTTGCGGCTGCGGCTGATGCACCGCCGCCCACCAGCCAGCGGCCGCGCGACCTCGTTCAAATTTTAGCAGGAGCGCGGCGACAGGTAGAGGATCAACCAGTATCGCCGCTCCCGCTTGCAGCTCTTGCATCGTTGCGCGTTGTTCCTTCTGTCGGTGCCGTTCGACGGCCACACGATTTCAAGCACGGAATGCGAGCAGGCGGTCACCAGAGGCGACGCCGGGGCGTGCAAGAATCGAGGTCGTTGCGGTATCCTTCGCGTTAAGCCGGAACAAATTCCCAACCGGCAAGGTCGAACGGCGAGCCCGCACTCAAGACTGGAACAACCGCATGAACCGACTGACGACCATCGAGCATGACCAGCTGGGATACATGCTCGACTGTGGATTCTTCGGCGCATCGGTGGTCGTGCTGACGGTAGCGCTCGTCTACTATCAGCCGCCGCACGCGTGGGGCACGACGCTTCTCTTCTTCGCGGCAGGGTTCATGAGCTGGACGTTGATCGAGTATTTCCTGCACCGTTGCATCATGCACGGGCTGCAGCCGTACAAGTCGTGGCACGAGGAGCACCATCGGCGGCCCAAAGCGTTGATCGTTACGCCGTTCGCGATGAGCGCGTCGACCGCGCTCGTGATCGTCGTGCTCGCGCTATGGCTCGCCCCGACGATCGCAGCCGGCTTGAGCTATTCGCTCGGGATGCTGATCGGTTACTGCCTGTTCACCGGCACGCATCATGCTGTCCATCATTTCCGCGTGCGCAGCAGCTGGTTCCTCTGGCAAAAGCGCCGGCACGCGATCCACCATGCGTATCCGGAATGCAACTACGGCGTGTCGAGCGCGTTCTGGGACGTGATCTTCCGCACGCGTGCGAAGCAGGTTTACAAGCAGCGCGCACTCGAGCCGCAGCCCGAGTCGACCGAGACCGCCTGAACTTCGCCGGCGCGACCCCAGGCGCCGGCTTGGACACGTCCGCTATTGCGCGCCGAGCAGCTTCGCGGTGCGCGCGACGGCCTGGGGCTTGACCCAGAAGATGGCCCCGAAGCGGCCGTCGCCCGTCGTGACGGCGTCCATGGCGGTGACATTGATCTTGGCGCCGGCAAGCGTGTCGAGAAGCTGCGTCATGGCGCCGACCCGGTCGTCGCCCTGCAGCAGAAAGCCTTTCTTGCCGGCGCTCAGCTTGATGCCGAGCTTCTTGGCCGCCTGCTTGAGCGCCGCAGCATTCTCGGGAACGAGATCGAGCTGCGCCTTGCGCGCGGCGGGGAAGCCGGAGAAGGCGAGGAGATTGACGCCCTCGGCGGCGAGTCCGGCGAGCACCTTTGCGCCCTGGCCCGGCGCGTCGGAAAGCAGCGTGTAGAAATACTCGACCTTGCGCAGTGTGTCCGCCATGCGAGCCTCCGAATTGATGATCGATTACCCCGCGTTTGATCACGCGGATGAATTATGGATTATGCAATAACCGAACGGACAGTGGCGTCATGCGCCGCGAACACGCGGACGGGGTCGCCCGAACCGGGGGGCGAGAAAGTCGAGGAGGGGCTAACCGACAACCTTGCGCTCGTTGAAGAGCGGCGTGACCTTGATTCCTCGCTCGACGCGCGCGCGCTCCTCGGCGCGCGCTTCGCGCCGAACGCGCGCGAACGTCTTACGGATGTCGGTCTGAGTGCTGGGAACGTAGCGAAAGGTCGGATCGAGTAGGGACTTCATGCATCACCTCGAGGAGCTTCGCGGAAAAACTGACTGTTCGATACAGAAAAATTTAGCTGTTCACGCAGAAAAACTGTCTGTACAAAAGATACCCAAGGGATGAACGGTGGCTGTCAGATGGCGTTCGAAAGTCACGGAGGACAACGCTGCGATGCAGCGTAGGATTCGTCCGACAACGCCGCGGGTCATCCGCGCCCGGTCGTCTTCAGAAGCTGCGGAGGACGTGATGCGAAGTGCGGTAGAGCGCGTGCAGCGCGAGCTGCGCCTGCGCGGGTGAGAGCGGGCGTGCAACCACCGCCCAGCGACCCGCCCCGATGGCCTCGCGCACCGGAGCCGAAAGCGTGTCGTCGTCCGTCGGCGTTGCGAAGAAGCCGCCAAGCAGCAGTCCGAACAGGGTGCTCAAGCTGACGATCACCACGGCGCCCATGCCCGGCGTCGTCGCGGCATCGATCAGGCCGGCGCTTCTGAGCGCCGAGAACACGAGACATCCGGCGACAAATCCGGCGGCGCCCGCCGTGAATCGCGCACGCACCCGAGCGTCGGACAGATCCGCAGGCCGCGGCCGCGCGTTGCGTGTGTAATGCGGATCGAACGGTTCGACGATCTCGACCTGCTGCGCGGACAAATGACCTTCGGATTGGACGACTGCGGCGGCGGCGCGCGCTGCGCTCGAGCTTTCGTAGAGTCCCGCGATCTCGTTCGCCGACCGCGTCCCGAAGTTAAATCGTCCCGTATTCACAGCCACCGCTCCGCGCAAAAACATAGGTGGGGCGGCGGGAGGACCCGTGGGCGCGCCGCGTCCGAGGCAAGTACCCTGGCGGGGCCGCCCCACCCGGTCATAAGCCTACCGAGTCAAAGCAAAAAAGCTGTCGGACGAAATCTCGTTCGTTTGTCAGACAGCGCCGGGGGTCGGGGCGTTTAGCGACCCGGCGCCGGAGCGATGGCCGGGCTTCGCACATGCTCCGGGCGCACCCCGATGCCGATCAGGCGCGCCGGTATCCGCCGCAGGCTCGGAAAGCGCTCGAGCATCCTGAGCGGAAGTGGCAGCCCGGGCGATCGCTCTGCCGTCGATTCCGCCACGAGGATAGGCGTGACCACACGATTTGCGATCGCCACCTGGGCGCGCTGCGTGAGCGCGGCCGGCCACGCACGGCGGCGCTCGACCTTCTCCAGGTCGGCGATCGAGAGCGTGCCGTCGGCAAGCGGGTGCGCCAGGAGGTTCGCCGTGGCGACGGCATCCTGGATGGCGAGATTGATCCCGACGCCGCCCACCGGCGACATCGCATGCGCCGCGTCCCCGATGCACAGCACGCCCGGCTTGTACCAGCGCTCCAGCCGATCGACCTGCACCGTCAGCAGGCTCACCCTGTCCCAACTGTCAAGCTCGCCGACGGTGTCGGCGAGAAAAGGTGCAATGCGCACGATTTGTTGGTGGAACGCGCCCAACCCGCGTGCCTTGATCGCCTCGAAACCGCCTTTGGGGATCACATAGCCGCACTGCCAATACGTGCTGCGATGGATGAGGACGAGAAAGAATCCCGGCCGGGCGTAGCCACCGGTGGCAGCGGGGTCGCCGGCGTTGCGCGAGAGCCGAAACCACAACACGTCGATCGGCGCGCCGAGGTCGCGCACGGGAAGCTCGGCCTTCCGGCGCACGGTCGTGTGCCGTCCGTCGGCGCCGACGACGAGCGTCGCCCGGACGTCGATTTCGCCCTCCGGGGTGTTCGCTCGCACGCCGTCGACGACACCGTTCGTTTGCAGGAGATCGATGACCTCAGCCTGCATCCGCAACGTGAACCCCGGATATCGCTTCGCCTGCGACGCAAGGAAATTCAGAAAGTCCCATTGCGGCATCAGCACGAGAAATTTGCAAACCGTCGGCAGATGCCTGAAGTCGGCGAGCGTGACGCGCCGGCCGAAGACGTTACCCGTGAGTTCCTGCTCCTCGTCATGCGGCAGCGCGAGCAGCGCGTCGACGAGCCCGAGCTCATGGAACACTTCGAGCGTCGACGGGTGGATCGTGTCCCCGCGAAAATCGCGCAGAAAGTCCCGATGCTTTTCGAGCACGACGACGTTCACCCCCGCACGCGCGAGCAGAAACCCCAGCATCATGCCCGCCGGACCGCCACCGGCGATACAGCACGTCGTGCGAACGGTTTCCGCCATGGGGCCTCTTGAGGGTCGGTGAGGTGCGCCGGGACAGCGCGCATTGTCGCGTGAATCTGCGACACCGCGCAGCACTAAACCGCTTCTTTCGCGACTACACGATGCTCGCCGTGAGCGAGCCATTCAGCGACGCTGCCGCCGGGGCGGGTCGCGCGGGACGCGGTATGATCGCGCGAAAATCCGGCAACCGAAAAACCCGCGATGAAATTCAAGGATTACTACGCGATCCTCGGCGTCGATCGCAACGCGACCGCGGAGGAGATCAAGGCGCAGTACCGCAAGCTCGCACGCAAGTATCACCCCGACGTTTCGAAGGAAAAGGACGCCGAGGAGAAGTTCAAGGAAGTGGGCGAAGCGTACGAAACGCTCAAGGACGCGGAGAAGCGCGCGGCCTACGACCAGCTCGGCCGTCACGCAACCGGAGAGGAGTTTCAGCCGCCGCCTGACTGGGGCCAGGCCTTCGGCGGTGCCAGTACGTCGTTCGAGGACATCGATCTCGCCGATCTTTTCGCAGGTCTCGCCGGGCGGCGCGGACGAGCGGCGAATGCGCCGATCCCCGGTCGCGACTTCGAGGCGCAGGTCGCGATCTCCTTCGAGCAGGCGTTCCACGGCGCGGAGATCGAGCTCAACCTCTCCGAGATCGAATTCGGCGAGGACGGAACGATGCGGCGCGTTCCGCGTCAACTCAAGGTGCGCATCCCCCGCGGCGTCGTCGACGGTCAGGTGCTGCGCATCCCGGGGAAGGGCGGCAAAGGCCAGCGGGGGGGACCCGACGGCGATCTCTACCTGGACATCGCCGTCCGGCCGCATCCGCTTTATCGGAGCGAAGGACTGGATCTCTTCATCACCTTGCCGCTACTGCCATGGGAAGCGATCCTCGGGACGAGTGTGCAGTTGCCGACGCCGGCGGGGCGCGTGGCACTCAAGGTTCCGGCGGGCACGCGCGCAGGTCAGCGGCTGCGGCTCTCGGGGCGCGGCCTCGCGCGCGCAGACGGTCCGGCGGGCCATCTCTATGCGCTGGTCGAGATCGTGGTGCCGACGCACGTCTCCGATGCGGAGCGCGCGCTTCTGCAACAGCTCGCCGACCAATCGACGTTCAATCCGCGCGCTCACTATGAAGGGAATTAAGACCCCATGACGATCGAACTGACCCAGGCGTTTTTCGTCGACGAAGGCGTGTCGTTTTCATTGAGCCAGCTGACGCTGCATTCGGGCCTGTCCGAGGACGAAGTGCACGCGCTCGTCGATAGCGGGGCTTTCTCACCCGCCGATCCGGCTGCATCGTTCTGGCGCTTCAGCGCGCACTGCGTGATCGTCGCGCGCAATGCGCGCCGCGTGCGCGACGAATTCGCGCTTACCGATGCGCACAGCCTCGCCGTGGTCCTGCGGTTGCTGCAACGGATCGAGGCGCTCGAGCGGGCTCTGCGGTGAGGCGGACCCTGTCATTGCGCAACCGCATGTTATTCCGGAGCCGCGCAAGTGAAAGGCGTGCGACTCATCACGAGACCGCACGCCTTTGGACGCGCACGCGGGCGAGGATCCGCGGCGCGTTGCAACGCTAATTCGGGTCAGCGCTTGCCAACCTGATTCCCGATCACACCGCCCACCACCGCGCCGCCGACGGTGCCGGCGACGTCACCCCCGGTGAGGGCCGCACCGGCCGCGCCGCCAATCCCGGCGCCAATCACGGTGTCCTTCTCGCGATGGCTCATGGTCCCGCACGCGGACAGCGTCAACGCGAGCAGGACGCCTGCTGCAAGCTTCGCTGTTTGCCTCATCCATAGTCTCCTCGCGCACGATGCGCGGTTTGCTTATCGTGGCGTGCAGGCAATGCCGCTCGCCGCGATTCTGAATCCTGATGACGGGCCTCCGCCACGTTCGAGGTCACTGGCCGATGGGGTATCGGTGTGACCGTGACTTATGACGGGTCCCGCCATGACTCCCACTATTCGCCAAAAGCGTTGGCGCGGAAAGCGCGAGCCGTCTGATTCCCATGTAGGATTCGACGCAGCGCTGACACCCACGAGGGGATGCAATCCCATGCTGACAACAGTGTGTGAATTCCGTCGACGTTCACGACTACGCGATTTCCCAATAGCGCGAGAGATGGCGCAAAACGCGCGATGGCAATACGCGGTGCCGTTGTCGCCGATGCCCGCTGTCGATAAGAGATGAAATTCGCGTGGCAGTTCGATATATTCACGCCCGATGCGCGCCACGAAGTCCAACCCATCAACGAAGACGTCGGAACGCTTTGATCTTCCGCCGCATCGTGGCCGGCGCTCTTCCGCGCCGTAGCCGACGTGCGTCCCGCCGAGCTCAAGGGCATCATCGCGACCGGACTCCTGTCGTTTCCGGTGACCGACTTCGACCGCGAGCTCAATTTCGATCCGTGGCAGTACGCTGCGCGCCTCGAGTGGCTGATGCCGTTCGGCGCGCCGGCGCTGTTTGCCGCTGGCGGCACCGGCGAGTTCTTCTCGCTCACACCCGCCGAGTACCGCGACGTGATCAGCATCGCCGCCAGCACCTGCCGCGGCCGGACGCCGATCATCGCCGGAGCCGGCTACGGTACCGCGCTCGCAATCGACTACGCGCACGAGGCCGAACGCGTCGGTGCAAGCGGCATCCTCCTCATGCCCCCTTACCTGACCGACATGGATGCGACGGGCTTGCGCGAGCACGTGCTTCACGTATGTCGGTCGACCCGTCTCGGCGTTATCGTCTACCACCGCGCCAACGCGCGCTTTGATGCGCGCACGCTCGCCGAGCTCGCCGGTGCGTGTCCCAATCTGATCGGTTTCAAGGACGGCGTCGGCGACATCGAAGCGATGGTGACGATCCGCGCCGCACTCGGCGATCGGCTGGTCTATCTCGGCGGGCTGCCGACGGCCGAGGTGTATGCATCCGCGTATCTCGCGATCGGCGTCGCAACGTATTCGTCCGCCGTGTTCAATTTCATCCCGCGCACGGCGCTCGCGTTTCATCGCGCCGTGACGACGGGTGACCGCGCGGTGGTTGATCGATTGCTTCGGGAGTTCTTTCTCCCGTATGTTGCGATCCGCAATCGCAAACCGGGGTATGCGGTGAGCATCGTCAAGGCTGGCGCCCGAATCGTGGGCAAGAGCGCCGGCCCCGTACGACCGCCACTCGTCGATCTCTTGGCGGAGGAAGAGGATCGGCTGAAAGCGCTCGTGCTGGCGCTCGGCGAGGCACCGGATTGAAGCCGTCCCTCGAGGTTCAAGCCCGTAGCGTCGTGCGAGCGTCGCAGCTTCCGCGCCTCGAGGCGCGCCCGTTGCAACGCGCTCGCGGCCAACGGCCGCCGCGAGCAGGCGCGCGAAATCTTCGACCAGGTCCTGAATTGCACGAATCGTCACGGGCTCCTGGCTGAGCATCTCGACACGGTGACCCGGGAGCCCTGGGGCAACTACGTGCAGACCGACAGCATGGTGGGGTTGATCGCCGCGGCGATCCGGTTATCGATGCCGTGGGACGACGCCTTCCAAGCATGGCGGGACCGAAAGCGCGCCATGGCCCGCGATTCAGGGCTCGGAATCGATGCGCGGCGCGAGCGTCGCAAACTCCTCCTCCTGAGGTGTTGCCGGCAGGTGGTCGTGCTGTTGCGCGTAGCGGATGACCTGGATCAGCAGGCGCAGCCCCATCGGCGCCAGCGCCCGCTCCCATAGCTCGCGCGCAGTCTCTCCCTTGCGGACGAAACACCATTCCTGCGCCGCGATCGCTCCCGCATCCATGCGGTCGGCGAGGTGATAGATCGTTCCGCCGGCGATCGGATCGCCTTCCTTGATGGTCCATTCGACGGCAGCAATGCCGCGGTGACGCGGCAGGAGCGACGGGTGATAGCCGATGCCGCCCAGCCGCGCTTTCGCGAGTGCCTCGGGGCTGACCCGTGCATGGCTGTGGGCCGACACGATGATGTCCGTGCCGTCGGCAATGGCGCTCGCCGATATGACCCGAGGATCGTCGAGCACGATGACCTCGACGTCGGCCGCGCGGGCGATACCGGCTAGGCGATCGGCCGCATTGTGAATGACGACGCGCGCGATATCGATCTTTTCCTTGCGCAGCGCTTCGAACGCCGCGCTCCCGAACCAGCGCGAACCGGCGAGGGTGATCTTGAGCCGCCGGCGGGGCGAGCGTGCGGCCGTCACGCGGGCTTGAGCGCCGCGAGCATCTTCTCCGGCGTAAAGGGCACCGAGCGCATGCGCACCCCGGTCGCGTTATAGATGGCGTTGGCAATCGCGGGCGGAACGACCGCCGCGGTCGGCTCGCCCGCGCCCCATGGCTTTTCGTTCGGGCGATCGATGATCTCGATCGCAACGTCGGGAACGTCGGGAAACTTGAGGATCGGATAGCTCGCCCAGTCGACGCTGGTCACGCGCGAGCGATCGAACTTGATCTCCTCGAGCAGCGTGCGGCTCACCGTCTGCACGACGTTGCCCTCGATCTGGTTGCGCAGTCCGTCGGGGTTGATCACCTGGCCGCAATCGTGCGCGACATGAAACTTCTTGACGCGGATCTTCCCGGTCCGCCGATCGACGTCGACGTCCGCGACGACGCCGACGTAGGTCCGCACGAGTTCGTACTTCGTGTACGCCACGCCGCGACCGCTCACGACGTCGCCGCTCTGCGCGGTGCGTGCGGTCTGCGGTTGCCATTGCGAAAGCTGCATCAGCTTGCGCAGCAGCTCCGCACCGCGCGGGTCATTCAGGTTCTTGAGCCGGAATTCGAAGGGATCGGCGCCGACGGCCACGGCGACCTCGTCGATGAAACTCTCGTTCGCATAGGTGTTCTGCATGCGGCCGGGCGTGCGGATCCACGACGGCCGGAACGGGGTTTCGGCAAGCCAGTGCACGGTGGCGCGGATGTTGGGGAACGTGTAGGGAATCGCCAGCGAATTGAAAATGTTCCCCGGGTGCGATTCGTCGCGCGGCAAGCCCGCGAGCTCCGCCGCGAGCAGCGTCACCGCGAACTCCTTCGGACGATCGGGAAGATAGGCTTCGGCCTGCCAGCCGAGCACGTTGCCCGCGCCGTCGATCGCGGCCCGGTAGTCGTAGAACGTGGGCGGGCCTTTCGGGTCCCAGCCGTGCTCGTCTTGCCGCATCCATTGCACGCGCACGGGCAGCCCGGTTTCCTTGGACAACAGGGCAGCATCGGCGGCGGCATCCTCGTGGCCGTTGCGCCCGTAACAGCCGGAGCCTTCCACGTAGATGCAGCGGATGTTGTCGACACTCATGCCGAGCATGTTCGCGAGCTGCTTCCGCAACAGGTGGTTCTGCTGCGACGCGGTCCACACGGTGAGGGCGCCATCCTTGTATTCGGCGACGGCGCACGAGGGACCGATCGAGCCATGCGTGTGGATCGCGAAGTCATACGTTGCCGACACGCTCTTCGCACCCGCGGTCTTGAGCGCCTCGGGCGCGTCGCCCACCTTCTGAAAATCCTCGTCCTTCGCGATCTTGACCTTGCGGAGCCATCCCCAGAGATCGGCCTGGTCGGGAAGGCCCTGCCAATCCGACCACGTCGTTTCCACTTCGCGGCTCGCGCGAATCGCCGCCCACTCCGTGCGTCCCAGGACCGCGAGGTAGTTCCCCTTGCGAATCGTGCCGATATAGCCCGGCACGTTGCGTCGGCAGAGAAAGTCGTTCCACGCGAGCAGGTTTGCCTTTACCGCCTTGGGCCGGATCACGCGGGCGTGGATCATGCCCTTGCGCGTGAAGTCCTGCATGTAGGTAAAGCGGCCGGTGACTTTGTCGGGGATGTCGAGGCGGGCGATCGGTTTCCCGACGATCGTGTAATCCTTGGGGTCCTTGAGCCGGACCTTCTCGTCGAGCTTGATGCTGAAGTCGTGGCCGCCGACGAGCTCTGCGTAGGCGATCCTGCGATCTCCCGCCTTCGAGACCAGTACGCCATCCGTGATGCCGACCTCTGCGCGGTCGATGCCCCAGCGGCTCGCCGCTTGCCCGATGAGTGCCTCGCGGGCGGTGGCGGCGGCCTGCCGGATCTGCATCCCGCCGACCTGGATCGTGAGGCTGCCCCAGGTGATGCCCTGGTCGGGCGTGAGCCGCGTGTCGCCCTGGATGATCGTCACGCGACTCATCGGAACGGACAATTCCTCGGCGGCGATCTGCGAGATGGCGGTTTCGACGCCGGTGCCGAGATCCACCTTGCCCGAATAGACGGTCACGTTGCCTTTCGCGTCGATCGCGAGAAAGCCGTCGACCTGGTCGGGCGCGACGGTCTTCGCCGGCGCTTGCGCAGATGCTTCGTGAGCGGTTCCGTTCAGCGCGAACGTAACGACCAGCGCGCCGCCGGTTTTCAGGAAGTCGCGGCGCGAGACTTCGACGATATCGAATGGGGTGCTCATGGCGTCCTCATGCCGTCGCTTGCGACGCGCGCTTGACGGCGCGCACGATGCGCAGATGCGTCCCGCAGCGGCACAGGTTTTCGGCGAGCGCCGCCTTGATCTCCTGTTCGCTTGGATGCTTGTTCGTCTGCAGCAGGGCGGCCGCCTGCATGATCATGCCGTTGATGCAGTAGCCGCATTGCACAGCCTGTTCCTCGATGAACGCGACCTGCAACGGATGCGGTTTCGCCGCCGTGCCGAGCCCTTCGAGGGTGACGATTTTCGTGCCTGTGACTTCGCTCACCGGTGTCACGCAGGAGCGGCGCGCCTTGCCGTCGATCAGCACCGTGCAGGCGCCGCATTGGCCGAGGCCGCAGCCGAAGCGCGGCCCGTGCAGGCCAAGATCGTCGCGCAGCGCGTAGAGCAGCGGCATCTCGGGATCGTCGCTGGCGACGGCGACGTTCTTGCCGTTCACGTTCAGCTTGACGTGCATGTCGGCGCTCCTCGGTGGCGAAGGCCGCTATTCTCGTCCCGCCCCGCGCGCTTTGGGAATAGCCGGGAGCGCCGGCGTCACGGCCGGCGCTTTATGGCAGGCCTGGTGCGGTGCGCAAGAGTGCAGTCGAGCGCGCCGCCGGGCGGCGCGAATACCTACTTGCCATAGGCCAACTCGTCCATCACTTCGGCGAAACGCGACCAGTTGAGTCGCTTGCTGCGCTGCTTCTTGCCGCCTTGCCAGTAGAGCGATCCGCGACCGACTTCGAGTTCGCCGATCTTCTCCTCGTTCGCGTAGATCTCGAGCGTCAGGGCGGAACGCGCACGCGCCAGCCCGAAGTTCGCGAGATTGGCGCGAACCTCGTGCTTCCGGTGGCTGATCGGACGCCGCTTGCGGTGGTTCATGGAGGGTCCTCGAGCGTTCAAATAACAGCAAAATGGGGTGGCCCGGGTGAGGATTCAATCGTAGGGCCTTGATTGCCGACGCCCTTTTTCCCGCCCGAAAAGGCTACCACGCCTTGCAATCACCGGCTTTAGGCTTCGCCGGCGGCACCCAGGGATTTGCCGACGCTGCCACCGCGCGTGCTGAGCCAGACGACATCCTCCAGCGCAGGACCGCAAACCGCCCCGTCGTCGCCGGAGGTGCACTGTCCTGCGCTTCGGCGTTTCGTCGCTTCTTCGCCGCCGCCCGCGCACCGTTGCTAGATTGGTCCGGCTTCGCTGGCGGACGCACCGCGAGACAACGGAGGCGCCGCTTGAGGCGAGCTCGTTTTCTTAATCAACCGCCATGGGGAGTGACCGCATGAAATCGCTCAAGCTGGTCCTGTTGACGGCGTGGTGCGCGCTGGGCTTTCTCGCGAGCAATGCCTTCGCCGTCGACCGGCCCTACACGATGGGGTCGGTGTGGACGGTAACGCTGGTGCGCATCAAGCCGGGCATGGACAACGCCTACATAAGCGACCTCGCGCAGAACTGGAAGCGCGTGATGGACGAGGCGAAGAAGCAGAACCTGATCCTCTCGTACAAGGTGCTCGATAGCGCACCCACCACCAAGGACGAGTGGAACATGCTGCTGCTCGTCGAGTTCAAGAACTGGGGCGCGTTCGACACGCCTCCGGAGACCTTCGATCAGATCGCCGAGAAGATGGTCGGACCGGAGAAGCAGCAGATGGAGGCTTTGGTGAAGCGCGGCGACGTGCGTGAGATCCAGGGCATCCGCAACATGCAGGAGATCGTATTCAAGTAGCTGCGAGGCGAAGGCTTTAGCCCTTCGGTCGCGTTGCTTGAGGGGGTAGCGCAGGGGCGCTCGGCGCTCGCCGGGCGCCCGCGGCCTAGTGCGGGCCTAAAGCCCGTGGTCCGGATCCTTGTCGTTCTTCTTCGGCGGCAGCGCTTTCGCGACAGCCGCATACAGCTGAATCACCGAGACGGGGTCGAGCTCGACCTCTTCCAGCTTTACGCGCACGCGCCCCGGCTTGGCCGAGGACGGCTCGATCTTGAGCCGCGATGACGGACCGGCGCCGGTCATCGTATTGAGTTCGTCGGCGAGCTGTTGGTTGTGCGCCCGGACCCCGGCGGGCGTGGTCAATGGAAGTCGCCGTTGCAGCCGGCTTTCGGCGATCTCCATGATCAGCGCCGCAATGGCGCCCCACTCGTAGCTCCCGCCACGCGCACGAAACTGCCGTGCGACCCGGGTGCCGTCGTGCACGGTGATGAAGTGGCCGGTGTAGACGCTCTGATCGATCGATACCTTCACCGGCTCACCCTTGTGCGCGAACGCGAGCGGACCCGGCACGCGGGTCAGACCTTCGTGCGCGAGGTAGCGGGTGAGCAGCGTTTCGATCTCGAGCGGCGTTGACATTGCCGCCAGTCTCCCATGAGGCCCGGAGCTCACGATCGAACGGCTGATCGACGGACGCGGCCGTCCGCCGAGGTGTCGTTTTCTCCTCCGATTGCAGCCGTCGCCGGCGCACTTGCCAGCAGCCATTCAGCTACCTGCAAGGTGGGCTCCCGAGCCGGGCCGGACGGCATCACCCTGGCGCACACGAGCGCACTCAAGGCCATCGACGGCCCGCTGGAGGGGGACGAGCCGTGAGACGACGCCCCGTGGCGTGTTGCGCCCGCGCCCCTACATGTTGTTCGAATCGTCGGGCTCGCGAATCTTCCCACGCATCATGAACCACGAGACGATCGCCATCACGACGCCGAAACCGGCGAGACAGAGCCAGAACACCCGGTAGCCGGCAACGTCCTCGCGCTGCGTCGCGGTCAGGTCCGGGTCGACGTTCCCGAGGCCGAATACGACATAGGCGATGCACAGGCCGGTAAAGATGAGGGAGAGCCAGAAAACGATGTGGGCGGAGATCTTCATGCGATGAAAGCGTACCGCAAGCGTTGGAATTCGACGTTGGAGCAACCGTAGCGGGCCGTCGACGCTCACGGGCGAATAATTTCTTAGGCCGATGCGAGCATTCCCCGCGACGACACCGAGCCCGCCACGCTACCGCCCAATTCCTGATGGCACCCAACTCGCTTCGTTAGGTTCCCCGCTTCCCCAGCTCGGCTAGTCTCGCGAACCAGCGCTCGCGCGTGGTCGCGTCACGTCCTTCGACCATGCCGACCAGCGTTTCGTGAATCGGCGAAATGCCGACGAAGTCGAGGACGTTCCGCTCGAAACTCCTGATCCCGTGTGCGCGGAAGTGCCAGCGATACAGGAACGACGGCATGCCCATGGTCGCGATGATCCGCGCCGAGCGGCCGGTCAGGAGCCGGTTCCAGCGGCCCGGCCCCGTCATCTCGAGAGCGAACCCGGGCCGGAGGACCTGCTCGAAGAACGCCTTGAGGAGCGCGGGCATCGTTCCGAGCCAGATCGGAAAAACGATCACCAGGTGCTCCGCCCAGCGGATCCCCTCCTGCGCATCCTTGAGACTCGGCGGCGCATCGCCTTCCCATTCGAGCCGGCTGCGAAGCGCGCGGAAATCGAGGCGCGTTACGTCGATCGACGCCACGTCGTGGCCCGCTTCCACCGCGCCCTGGTGATAGGCGGAGGCCAGTGCACGACACAGCCGCCCGGGCTGGGGGTCGGGATGCCCGAGGATGATGAGGATGCGCTTGCCCATGGGTCCGCCGCCGGCGCGTCATCGGGGAAGCCGAACCTTAGCAAGATGCAGCGCACACCGGCAAAGGATTCTCCATCGCTCCATCGTCCACGGTTAATTCCGAAGACGGGCGCCGGGTGGTTTCAAGTCGCGGTCGAGACCGGCGCTCGCACCCCATGAATGTTTCAGGGACGTGATGGGCGCGCACGAAATTTTTTCGCTGACCACTCTGGTCGTCGCAGCTCACGACGCGCGGGGCGGGCGTAAGATGCATGCACGCGCATATGTCGTCGCATGGTGCGGCGACGCGAATGCGCATCTCAGGAGTCAGTGATGGCGAACCCGTTTGTTCATGTCGAGCTGCATACCCAAGATCTCGCCAAAGCGAAGCAGTTCTATTCGTCGCTGTTCGGTTGGAATCTGCAGGACATGCCGATGCAGGAGGGCGGCGGCTCCTACACGCTGATCGGCGTCGGTGATGGAACGGGCGGCGGGATGATGGCTTCCCACGATCCCAAAGCGCCGCCGGCATGGATGGCGTATGTCGGCGTCGACGATATCGACGCGTCGACGAAAAAGGCGCAGTCGCTGGGCGCGAAGGTCCTCCAGGATGTGATGAAAGTGGGCGACTATGGCTGGATGAGCATCATCCAGGATCCGACCGGTGCCGTGATCGCGATGTGGAAGGCGGCCGGCAAGATGTAGCGGAGGTCTGGGCCAAACGGCGCTATGGCAGCGCGAACGCGATGACGGAGTCTCCGAATCCGCCAAGCGCCGTGGCCGCGGGCGGCGAACACGACCGCTGTTTGCCGCCCGGGCTTGACTTTCGGCGCGATGCGAGCGCTCAATCACGTTGTAGCCTCAAAACCTCGCGTGGAGACTTCGATGCCGATTCGCTCGCTACGGTCCATCGTCGAGGGACAGACGCCTATCACCGCTGCGAAGACCGCGACGGTGCTCGAGGCGGCACGCTTGATGAAGCAGCACAATATCGGTGCGCTGCTGGTCGTGGACGGCACGCGCCTGATCGGCATCTTCACTGAGCGCGATGCGCTCTTTCGCGTGCTCGCCGTGAGCCGCGATCCGCAGACCACGCGGCTCTCCGAGGTGATGACGCCGCAGCCGCAGACGATCCACCCCGACGAGCCGTTCCTGGCCGCCTTGCGGATGATGCACGAATTCAAATTCCGCCACGTGCCGGTCGTGGAATTCGACCGGCCGCTCGGCATGGTCTCGGCGCGCGACGCGCTCGACGACGATCTTTACGAGCTGAGAGTCGATCTGGCGCAACGCGAGCAGATGCTCGAGTAAGCGGCGCTAGCTAGCCCGACGGCGGGGGCGACTGCGCAACAGTCCCGCGCATCAGAGCACGGCTGCAGTCTCCGCGAACTCGTCAAACGCGCGCAGCGCACTGGTCGCGTACATCAGCGACGGGCCACCTCCCATGTAGAGGGCGACACCGAGGGTTTCCTCCAGTTCTTCGCGCGTGACGCCCAGCTTGACGAGCGCTTGCACGTGAAAGGCGATGCATGCATCGCAATGGCCGGCGATGCCGAGCGCAAGGGCAATCAGCTCCTTCGTCTTCTTGGTGAGCGCGCCATCGCGCATCACGGCTTGTGCGAGCACCGAGAAGCCTTTCATGAAATCCGGCTGTTCTGCTCGCAGCGTCGCCATCGATGCCGAAACCGTGCGAATCATATCGTGGTACGGCGCATTCATTCTCGTTTCCCGATAAAGGCGGCCGGCAACGCGTGCGACGCCGGTCCAAGCCAACTATAGCGTTCGGGCGGGCCGAAGTTTTTAACAAGGATCAACGGCCGTACGATTGCCTCGACCGTGGACCTGGAGTGCGTGTGACCCGCGTACGACCCTAAGCGACGCCTTTCGTCTCGTCGGCGGTCGCCGCGGCGGCGAAGCCGCCTGCAGGCGTCGCGACCACGAGGCTGATGAGCCACTCGCCTGGGCGTATAAACGGTTGCACTCAGGCAAGCGATAACAAGTCATGCCATCGCCCGTCGCGGCACCCCCTGTGGCGGGTAGCCCACGCGGTTTGCACCCGGCCGCAGGTGCCCGAAACGGATCAATGGCGCTATAGTGCCGCGCTCGACGGCGACCACAACAAGGCACTTCGGTCGCCATTTCCAAGGAGAGGGCCATGAACTCAGGACTTCGTCGCGCGTTTGCCGTGCTTGGCTACACGCTTGTCGCCGGACTCGTCTTGGCATCAGCCACGATCAAGGCACAGGACGTTCCCGTCATCGCTTTCGACGCCGACATCGATTTCCTGAAGATGCCTAGGGATCTGTACCTGGGCGAGGTCACCGGTGTCGCAGTCAACTCGAAAAAGCACGTCTTCGTGTTCTCGCGCGGCAACACGACCGGCCCGGCGTACGCGGCTGCGGCCGCGCAGCTTCTCGAGTTCGGGCCCGATGGTCAATTCATTCGCGAGATCGGCAAGAACCTCTACGCGTGGTCATTCGCACATGTCGTCCGCGTCGACAAGGACGACAACATCTGGGCCGTCGACAAGGGCTCGGACATGATCGTCCGTTTCAATCCAGAGGGACGCGTCACCATGGTGTTTGGACGGAAGCAGGAAGCCTCCGATGAGGAGACGGGCCCCCTCAAGCATCCCAAGCCGCCGCTTCCCCCGGAGGACGGCCGTTTTCGGCAGCCGACCGACGTGACCTGGGACCCGGCCGGCAACATCTATATCAGCGACGGCTACATCAACTCGCGCGTCGCGAAAGCGGACAAGAACGGCAATTGGGTGAAGTCCTGGGGCGAGCGCGGCGACAAGCCCGGCCAGCTCAATACGCCACACAGCATCGCGGCCGATGCGAAGGGCAATATTTACGTCGCCGACCGCTTCAACCGCCGGATCCAGGTCTTTGACACCGAAGGCAATCTGCTGCGCGTCATCACGATCGACGTCCCCTTCGATCGCGGCGCACGACCGGCGATCGGCAATCGTCCCGATCCCGACGCAAAGCAGGGGACGTTCTCGGCGGGAGCGCCATGGGCGCTGTGCATCACGCCGCCGCCGAACCAGGTCCTCTTCAGCGCCGATGCGTTTCCGGGTCGACTCTACAAGCTCACGCTCGACGGCAAGGTGCTCGGCGTTCTCGGCGAGTCGGGGAAGCAGGCCAAGCAATTCGGCTGGGTGCATGAGATCGCATGTCCCTCCGAGCACGAGGTCTACGTCGCCGAGCTTCTCAACTGGCGGATGCAAAAGCTCACGTTGCACTAGGCAGGCCGAGCGAGGTGGACGCCGATCTCGCGGTCGTCGGCGCGAGTTTCGCGGGGATTGCGTGCGCCGTCGCGGCCGCGCGCGCGGGCCTGCGCGTCGTTCTTCTCGAGCGCAAGAGCGATCCCGGTATGAAGCTGCATACGACGGGGATCGTGGTGAAGGAAGCGCTCGCGTCGCTGGCACAGATCGATGAGGTACCAGAGGCGCTGCTGCGCTCGATCCGTGGCGTGCGGTTGTACGCGCCGAATCTTCACAGCATCGCGCTCGATTCGGCCGGCTACTTCTTCCTCGCGACCGATACGCCGAATCTCATGCGCTGGCTCGTCGAGCGCACTGCAAGCGCGGGCGTCGACATTCGCCTTGGCCTGTCGTTCGCGAACGCAAGACGCCTGAGCGATGGGATCGAGATCGCGGATCTGGGCCGCGTTCGGTTCGTCGTCGGCGCGGATGGGCCGGTCTCGAAGGTCGCGGAGATCTTCGAGCTCGATCGCAACCGCGACTTTCTCGCCGGCGTCGAGGCGGAAGTCGAAGGTTTGACGCTGCCCGAAGCGGATCGCCTGCACTGTTTTCTCGACCGTCGCCTTGCGCCCGGCTATATCGGTTGGGCGTTCATGGGGGTGGGCATCGCGCAGATCGGTCTCGCAGGCCGCCGTTCCGCGACGTTTGCCAACGCCGACGTCGAACCGTTTCTGGCGCGCCTTCGCGGCATCTTCGATCTAAGCACTTGCCGCGTGATGGCGAAGCGCGGTGGTCTGATTCCCGTCGGCGGTGCGCTGCCCAAGACCGCCGGCGAGCGCGTGCTCCTCGTCGGCGACGCGGCGGGCCTCGTGTCGCCGCTGACGGCGGGCGGCATCCACACCGCCCTTGAATCGGGGCGTGCGGCAGGACTGGCCATCGCGTCGGCGCTGGCAAGCGATATCGGCGGCACCCTCAGCGTACGGATCCCCGTGCCGCGGTTCCGCTACAAGCGCCTGATGCGCGTGGCGTTCGATCGCTTCCCGAGCGATCGCATGTTCAACTTGCTGATGCGCTCCGGAATGCTGACGACGGCGGCACGGCTCGTGTACTTCCACCGCCGCGGCCTGTTCTCGGCCGCGGCATGGCGCGATCTCGTTGCGCGCGCGCCGCACAAGTGAGTTGACGTTCGCAGCTTCGCACGGTCCGACCACGAGCACCTTCGTGGCGTCTCCCGCTTTAGCGAAGATCCCGTCGGCTGCGAGCCGTGACACAAGATTCTCCCGACTCGCCCCGCTTGCATTGGCGCCGCAGCCGGCTTCTACTTGCGAGTCGGCACGCGATACAGAAAGAGCTGCGTGAGCGTCTGGCCCGAGATCTTGAGCTTGTCGATCGTCTCGACGTCGAGAATCTTTTCAGGCTGCCAGGTCGGGAACGGATAATCCTCGACGACGACGCGGGTGCCTGGTTGGAGCTCTGCGGCGAGCTTGCGCTCCAGGCGCTCCATGGCCGAGGGAAGCAGGTAGACGGTCACGACCGTCGCCTCGCGCACATCCGCGGTGAACAGGTCCTTCTCGTCGAAGTGCACACGATCAGCGACGCCCACCTTGCGCGCGTTCTCGTTCGCGAGCTTGACCAGCGCCGGATCGATCTCGACGCCGAAGCCGCCGCGCGCGTGGTATTGCGCGACGGCGGAGATGACGAGTCGACCGTCCCCGGACCCCAGGTCCACCACGAAATCGCCCGGCCCGACCTGCGCGAGCACGAGCATCTCGTGCAAAACCGACTCGGGCGTCGCGACGTAGGGGGCCGCGAGCCGGGGTTTTGGCGGTGACTGCGCAAGCGCCGCGGCCCCGACACTCCCTACGACCCAAGCGAGCGCCAGGTAGTGACATCGCACGGCAATCGATCTCGTTAGCGGACTCATGACTGATGTCTCGATATCATACGAGTCCTCGCGACCCGCGCGCGACTTGGTTGCATCGCCCATCGTCAGCTCTAAAATCCAATCCGCCCCTCAACACGTCCGCAATCGCCCATGAAATTCCGCACCCTGCCCGGGACCGATCTCCGCGTTTCCGAAGTCTGCCTGGGCACGATGACGTACGGCGAGCAGAACACCGAAGCCGAGGCGCATGCACAGCTCGACTATGCGGTGGCGCAGGGCATCAACTTCATCGACACGGCGGAGATGTATCCCGTACCGCCGATTGCGGCGACGCAGGGGCGTACCGAAACCTTCGTGGGCAGCTGGCTTGTGCGGCAACCGCGCGATCGGTTGATCGTCGCGAGCAAGGTGGCCGGCCCAGGACGACGCGACTGGATCCGCCAGGGCCGCACCGATCTCAGACGCGAAGTCATCGCCGAGGCGATCGATACAAGTCTTGCGCGCCTCAGGACCGACTACGTCGATCTCTACCAGATTCACTGGCCGCAGCGGAACGTGCCGAGCTTCGGTGCGACCGAATTCGAGCCGGCGAAGGAACGCACGGGCGGTCCGCCTATCGAAGAGCAGGTCGAGGGAATGGCGGCGCTGATCAAGGCGGGCAAGATTCGCTATTACGGGCTCTCGAACGAAACGGCGTGGGGCGTCTGCGAATTCCAGCGGGTGGCGCGCGCGCTGGGCGTCCCGGGACCAGTCACGGTGCAGAACAGTTACAGCCTCGTGTCGCGAGCTGTCGACGGAGATCTTTCAGAGGCGTTGTTCCGCGAGCAGCTCTCGCTCCTGGCGTACAGCCCACTCGCGGGCGGCATGCTTTCAGGGAAGTATCTGAACGGTGCGAAGCCTGCCGGTGCACGCTTCACGGCGTTCGACAACTTCGGCCTCCGCTTTCGCAAGCCCAAGGTACAGGACGCCGTCGCGGCGTATGCCGACATCGCGAACCGGCGCGGGATCACGCTCATCGAACTTGCGCTCGGCTATGTGAAGAGCCGGTGGTTCGTCGGGGCCTCCATCATCGGCGCGACGTCGATGGCCCAGCTCGCCGAAGACATTCCGGCAGCGCAGTTCGAGCTCGATGCGGATGTGCTCAAGGACATCGCAGCGGTGCAGCTGCAATTTCCGAATCCCGCCGGCTACTGATTTCTGACCGGCGCGGACGACACGGATCAGCCATAATGCCGGCCAAGCGTGCGCACGCACGAGGTCGTGTGCGTGCTGGGGATAGAGCCTGCCGTCCCTGATGTGCGAGCGGATCGAGTTCAATCTTCGGAGTTCCGAAACATGACGACGCTGAAATTTGCGGCAGCCGGCACGCTCGCATTGGGATTGTTCGCAGCATGCGCTTCACCGGGCGGCGGGCCGGGCGAGATCGAGATCAGAACCGGCGTGATCCAGCAAATCACGTTGACCGAAGTCAAAAGCACCCACGACCAGGGTGTCGGCGCGATCCTCGGCGGCGTCGCTGGCGCGGGGCTCGGCAGCTTGATCGGCGCGGGGACGGGCCGCGACGTTGCGATTGCCGCGGGCGCGATCGCCGGCGCGATCGGCGGCAACGTCGTCCAGAACAAGTACTTCGACAAGCCGGTCCCGGCGCAACAGATCTTCGTGCGCCTGAACAGCGGCGTGCTCCTGTCGATCACCCAGCCGGTCAACCAGACGCTGTACCAGGGCCAGCGCGTCTACGTCGAAGGTACGGGCACCGACGCGCGGGTCGTCCCGGCGCAATAAGATGTAGAGGAGTTTCCTGACCTCGCGCAGGAAGACCGGCTACTTCCCAGGCGCTACCGCCGCGCCTTCGATCGCGTGGCGCTTCAGTGCGTCTGCCACGAAGCCGTTCGCCTTCAGCTCTTCGATGAACGCAACGAGATAGCGCGCGCCTTCGGGCCGTCCCTTCGGAGTCGCCATCGCCTGCTCGATCACCATGAAACGTCCGTCGAGCAGATGGACACCGGGCACGCGGCGAGCGTCCGCCTGCAGCTGTTGCTTGACGCCGGCCGTGACCTCGAGATCTTGCGCAAGCATCTGATCGGTCGCACCTTGTGACACGGAGGTGCGCACCAGGGTGGCATGCTTCAGCTCGCGCGAAAGAAAGAGATCGTAGGCGCTCCCCCGGCCGACCGAGATTCGGACGCCGTCGCGATCGACATCCGCGTTGCTGCGGATCGCCGAGCCGTCGCGCACGAGATACGCGCCTTCGATGATTACGTACGGCGCCGAGTAGTCCATGTCCACCGCGCGCTTGGGATCGATCGCGACGAACGCGACGTCCCACACGTTCGCCCTCGCGTCGTCGACCACCTTGCCGGCGGCGGAGTAGGGCACGAGCACGATCTCGACGTCGAGCCGACGCACCAGCTCGCGCGCGATGTCGACGGACACGCCGCGCGGGTCGCCGGTGGTCGCGTCGCGATTGGCGAGCACCGGATTGCCGAAGTTGATCGCCGCGCGGAGCTTGCCCGCCGGCGCGAGCTCAGCCCTCGCCGCCGCCGGAGGTGACGACGGCACCGTGGCGTTCATCGCACAGCCCACAACCGTCGCCGCGATCAAGCCCGGCAGCCACGTCCGCACGTGCAGCCTCTTCGAGAGCCAGCCAAAGGCGGCGTCCTACTTCTTGCTCGTCCCGGTCCCAGCCGGCTCGCACTGCACCTTCATCTCCCCGCAAACCCGCATGACGGCGTTCATCACGAGCAATGCCGCGTTCGGTTGCGAGCCCGTATGCACGGACGTGATCAGCATGTGCGACAGCTTGTCACCGAGCGGGCTCACTTTCATCCCGGCGCTCTGGGTGCCGTTGGTGAACTGGATCTGGTATTTCGCGGCGTCCTCGCTCGTGATGGTGATACCCTGCGCCGCCTTGATCGAGCGCAGCGCGGTATCGTAGATCTTGTTGGCCGGCGCCTCGAGAATGACGGCGGCGGTATCGGAGGACGCGCCGTCGGGGGCCTGCTGGCTCATCTGTTCTACCCGTCCCACAGCACGCCGTGCGAGCAGCACCCACTGCGCCTCCGCCACGCTGGACACGGTGAGTCCGATCGCCATAACCACAAGAGCAGCTTTACGCATCGTTGAGTTCCTCCTGGCGATGATCGCAATCGAACGGTGCCGACCACGATCCACGTTCACTTGAGCTGATCCTTCACCTTGTCGATGCCCGCGAGCACGCAGGGCTCGTCGACGCCCGGCGAGCCGGAGACGCCAACACCGCCGATCACGTCGTCTCCGACCTTGATCGGCACGCCGCCGGGGATCGCAACAATGTTGGGCAGTGTCGTCTGCTCGCGTCGTACCGGATTCGTGGCGACCCCCTTCGCAAACTCCTCAGTCGTCATCCGAAACGTACGTGCAGTGTAGGCCTTGCGCCGCGCGTTCTCCATCGTATGCAATCCGGCATTGTCCGCGCGCAATGCGACGATGATGTCGCCGCCGCGATCGACGACCACAGCGGCGACAGCATAACCGCGCGCTTTGCAATCCTCGACCGCGCCCTCGGCGATGGTCTTCGCCATCGCGTAGCTCAAGTCCTTGCGTTGCAGGAGCTGCGCAGCGGCACTCGATCCGAATCCGGCGAGCGCGAGCAGCAGCGTCGCGAACCACAGGCCCTTTCGCATAGGTTCCATCTCCATGAAGTGATCGGGCAGGGCGCGAATTCGACTGCAAATCATCCGGCGCTGCGGGCGTGACCGCGATATCGGAGAACGACGAAGAGGTTCTTCGGCATCATGGCGAACGAGAATACCTCTTCCACAGGAGGCGCATCCGGCGCGCGCTCGACGGTGAAATTGCGGCACAGCATCGCGGCCACCATCTTGATCTCGAGCATTGCGAGGTGACGTCCCGGGCAGAAGCGCGGCCCGGCGCCAAACGGCAGGAATGCACGCGTGTCGTGCGGGCAGCTTTCGGTTTGAGCCCGACCCGTCGCGTTGTCGCGCTGCGCGGCTTCGAGCCAGCGCTCCGGCCGGAACACCTGGGGATCGACGAAATGCGCAGCGGACTTCGCTTCGTGCCCGGTCAGAAGATAAACCGCCGTGCCTTTCGGGACGCGGACGTCGCCAATCACGGCGTCGTAATTCGGCTCGAGCGCAAGAAACGGCGCGACCGGTAGAAGGCGCATCGCCTCGTGTGCAACGGCTTCGATGTAGGGCAGCGCCTCCGTCGCGGCATGGTCCGGCGGCAGCGCAGCGTCGCCCAGCACGCGGTCGGCTTCGGCTTGCATCTTCGCCTGTACCTCCGGGGCCAGCGTCATGAAGTGCATCATCCAGGCGAGCGTGTTGGCCGTCGTATCCTCGCCCGCCAGCAGCATCGTGAGGACGTTGCCGACGACCTCCGCGTCGGCAAACGCGTTCGCCTCGTCGCTTTGCGCGGCGACCATCGCGTCCAGGAAATTGGCCGGCGCGCCCGGACGCCCCACCATGCGGCGGCGTGCATCGGCGACCAGCGCGTTCACGAGCTTCAGCACCTCGTCGAGCGCACGATCCAGCTCGCGGTCGGCTGGAAGCTTCATCCATCGCCAGTACGGAAACGGCGCGAGGAGCCGCCGCGCGAGCGCGGGAAAGACCTTGTTCAAGTGCTGCTGAATCGTGTCGCCTTCCTGTTCGAGCGTGTTCAAGTCGTTGCCGAAGGCAAGCCCGCTCGTCACGTCGACAGTGAACCGCATCAGGTCGTGCTGGACATCGATCACGGCACCCGCCCCGGCCGATCGGTCCCAGCGCCGGTGCAGGCGCGACGTCACCTGCCCCAGGCGGTCGAAGAACTCGCGCAGGTGCTTGGTATTGAGCGCGTGCATCGCGAGCTTGCGCTGTCGGCGCCAGTCCGCGCCTTCCGCGCCGAACACACCGTTGACGCCGAGCTCGATCATCGCGTCCTGCAGCGACTTGCGACGGCGAAAGCCCTCGGGGCGATCGCGGAGAATCTCGTTGATCAGGTCGACGTCGGCGATGGCGATGACATCGCGATGCACGATGCGAAAGCGGAAGATCGGACCGTAGCGGTCGGCCCAGCGATCGAGGATCGTATGCGCGCGGGCGATGTCGATGTCGAAGAAGTTGCCGACGACGGGGAGGCCACGCGGCCCGGGCAGGTCGGCCAACGTACGAAGCGCCGCCGACGTTGCCGACTTCGAGGCGTCGGATCGTGGCCGATCCGCAAACGACGTCGTCGATGCCCTCATGGCGTCCGTGTCGACGCGCCGATCCCGAAGGCCTCGCGAAAGCGGCGTTCACGATCGGCCGTCGGCGGGTGCGTCGCGAGGAATCCCGGGACGTCGCGCCCGCCCCGCTTGGCTTCGTGCTCCTCGAACTTTCCGAACAGCGTCACCAGCGGCTCCGGCGGAATCCGGTTTTCCTGCAGGAACGCGATCGCGGCTTCGTCCGCTTCGCGCTCGAAGTCGCGCGAATAGCTCAAGACGCCGTACGCGAGCGGCAGGTTCGCCACGATGCTCGAGAAGTCGCCCCACAACAGCCCCGCGAGCGCGCCGATACCGATCGTCTGCAGCAGCTGCCGCAGCGAGTGCTTGCCGGCGACGTGGCCGAGCTCGTGACCGAGCACGCCCAGCACCGCGTCGTCACTGTCGGCAAGCTTCACGAGGCCGTCCAGGACGACGATGGTACCGCCCGGTAGCGCGAAGGCGTTGATCCCCGACGGCCCGGAGAGGCTGCGGAACTCGAGCTTGACGTCGACATCGGGCTCCACACGCGCCGCGGCCTGGGCAAAGCGATCGGCGATACGCTCCCGCTGCTCGGCCGGGAGCTTGGAGGGCTTGAGCATCCGCTCGTCGAGCTCGTCGAGGAGGGCAACACCCAATCGCTGCTCGAAGCCCGACGGAAGATGAAATGCGAGCCAGCGCGAAGCCGAGGGCGCACCGTAGACATAGGCGAGCACCGTCAGCACGATGACGCTGACCAGCGCGGCCAGCGCAGTGCCCCAACGCTGCTGCAGCCGCTGGATCGCGCCCGGAATCACCCCGGCGGCGATCAGCGTGCGGTCGAGACGCCCGTCCGCGTCGGGAATCTCGAGCATCACGTTCCGCGGCAGTGCGACGATTCGCGGCGCTTCGATGAAGCGCTCCGAGACCATGCGCGGCGCGATGCGCGCGCGCTCGAGCGTGACCCCGCCCCGCGCCACGACCGAGAGCACGGTGCCCGCGATGCGCACCTCGACGTCTTGCGCGAGTGCCGTGCGCCCGTCGAAGCGCGTCGCGAGGAAGGTTTCGCCGGTCATGGAATCGTCCACAGCGGCGCCCTCATAGTCCAAGGTCGAGCCCGAGCGACTCGGCAGTGGCATCGCCCACGGCGGTGACCGCGCCGGCAGCGGTCCCGGCCGCGACGAACGACAACGGCGTGTCCGCTTCGATCCGCATGCACTCGATGCGATAGCGCGCGAGCGCGACCGTCGCGAAGGGCCAGTACAGGCCCGCGGTCAGCAGCGTGAAGGCGACATTGCGGAACACGAGCTTGAACAGCGGCATGGCCTCGATGTCCGTGTGGAAGCGCACGTCGTCGAGCTTCGTGTTCGCCCACACCACCTGCTGCAGGCGCGCAGCAAGATACGGCCACACGAAGACATACGCGAGCAGCGCGACGACCCCCGCGGAGAGCAGCGCCATCAAGTGCGAGGGCGGACCTTGCGTCCTGCCCGTCGCGAGGGGAACGAGGATCAAGCCGACCACGATGCCGCCGAAGATCCACACCAGCACGAGCAAGCCGAGCCCGCGAGCGTACACGCCGTAGAAGCGCTTCAGCGCGGGCTCAAAGGAGAACCGGCGCTCGCCGTAGGTCGCGTAGTTGTGCTGGAACGATTTGAGCCGGTGGTGCATCGCCGGGATCGCAATGAGCGTGCCGATCGACGTGATCGCGAGGAGCGTGAGCAGCGGCCCGGAAAAGACGCGCTCGTTGATGAACGCGGTCAGGATCGTGCTCGAGAACCACAGCGCGAGGATCGGCATGACGACCCGGTAGCCGTCCTTCACGCTCGCGGCGAATCCGAAGCGCAGTCCGCTCCAGCTCGTGTTGCGGAACTTGAATTGCTGGGCTTTCATGAACAGCCATGGCCCCCCCGCGATCAGGAGCGCAATCGTGATGAGTCCCGCGCTCTTCGAGAATTCGAACGACCACGTATAAGCGGCGATCAGGATGACGGCGATGATGCGACCGCGCAGGATCGCCACCGGATTGCCATGGAACTCGAACACGTGGCCCTCGCAACGCGTGTTCTGCCAGAAGTAGCGCGTTTTCCGGACCTTCGCCCACGCGGAGTAGATGCCGAACGTGATGGCCGTCAGGAACAGATTGACGATCCAGATCCGGAAATATTCGTCCTCGCGCCCGGTGAACTTGAGCCGCGAGACTCGGGGGTCGACGGGAGGCGGGGCGCTCCGGTCGGCGGGCGCCGATGCCGGCAGCGTCGCGGTTTCGATCCACTGCCCCGGCGACGCCATGGGTCCGGGAGGCGCCGGCGGCAGCGGTGCGGTCGGCTCACTCATCGCGGGCGAGGTCGGGACGATAGGGATTGCGATCGAGGCCGCCGACGATAGCATGTCGATGCCAGGAACTTCCTGGCCGCGATGGATGAGGCATAGCCGGGTTTTCGGGCGCGGCCAAACTTGTACTGCACAAAGTGGCAGTTTGTGGTAGCTTCGCGGCGGGTGAGTTCAATGAATCCGACACCAAAGGCCCCGACGCTGATCACCGGCCGCGCGTATTTCGGGATCGACGCGGCTCGCTTGCGCGATGCCACCGGACGGGTCCTGCTCCGCGTGCGGGACATGCCGCGCGATCGGGCGACCATCGCCCTCGACGAGTTGCAGGAGGAGTTGGGCGTCGGGCCGGCCGAAGGCCGCTCGATCGCCGAGGCGATGGTGAACAGCGGGCTCCTCGAGCGGTTGAGCCCGCACGGGGTCCATTACAGCATCACCGAGAAGTTCCGCAGCTACGCCGAGGCGAAAATCGTCGAACCGCTCGGACGCGAGCGCGCGCACCTTTTGCTTGAGCACATGGCCGGCGTCGCACGCGAGTTCAATCGCAAGGCGATTCGCAACCGATACGAGATCGACGTCATCGTTGTGTTCGGCAGTTACATGAGCACCGACCGTGCGCTGCCGGATCTCACGATCGGCATCACCGGACGGCATCGCCCGCCGCCCGAGCGCGGCGTCTTCGGGCGCGCAACGAAGCAGACCGAGGGGACCGCCGAGATCCGCGGGCTTTTCGAGGGCCTGAGCAGCTACGTGCAGGTGAGCCTATTCCAGAGCCTGCAGGACGTGCCGCGACCGTTCATCGTCGTGTTCGAAGCGGAGACCTAGTAAGCGCACCACCGCTTGTCGCGTGTTCGCGCGCGCGGTGATCCCGAGTTGGCTCGCGTTCCCGTAACGCCACGCTGCGCCAGGCGCGCGCGGCAGGTTACATGGGCGGTACGAGCCCATTCAATCCCACGGTGACGCGCCCTGCGGTATAGGTCCCGTCGCCCTGGCGCTGCGCCGCAAAGATGAAGATGTGCGCGCCGGGCACGAGCGCGGAGCGCTCCGCGGGCGCCGGCGTCACCACCGGCACGCCTTCGGGCACGACCACCTTCTGCTCACCGTCCTTGTAGCGAAGGGTCAGCGTATGACCGGTTGGGGCGGTCACTACCTCTGCGACACTCGCGTTGGTCATCATGCTTTGCGGCTGCAGGTCCCAGGGAAAATGGCCTTCGTTCGTTCCGCGCGCGGAATCGGGAAACAGGAGCACTTCGACCGCACGCAAGCTGCCGTCCGACGCTGGAAGCGACGCGATGCCCACGAACTTGCCGACGGCGATATCGGACAACGATGCCTTCGTCAGTCCCCCGACGGTGAAGTTGTCGGCGAGCTTCACCGTCATGGACGGGCCGTCGCCGCGCGGCTTGACCGTGAGCACGTTGCCCTCGAGCTTTTCGATCGTGCCGCGGATTCGTGCCGGTGTCGTTTGGGCGATCGAATACGCGGCGACGGTCAGGAGAGCGACGCAGGCGATGAAGCGGGCAGCGGCCTGACTCGGCATGGTGGCTCCTTGGACGGGAAAGGCAAAGTAAACAGCTCGGACGCGATTTTGTTGCATTTTAGGAGCGGGCGACAGGCATTTGAATTCGCGATCCTTCCGGGAAGGGATCCGATCCGCGAAATCTAACAATGACCGCAACGCTCCGACCCACAGGGTCCCTCAGGTGGTGATCGCATCCGCGCCGTTCAACGGTCCGTGACTCGATCGCGGCCAGGGCTGCCGCATACTGCGCTCGACCGCCGTCGAACCGGCGCGAAGTCGAAACTGGCGGGGCGTGCCGAGGAGGCTCGTGGCCAACCTTCCGTCGTTCGTCTCAAGACGTTCGCTGTATTGGGCGGCGTGGATTCTGCTCGCGGTCAGCGTGCTGCTGCCGGCCCCGGCAGGTTCGTTCGCCGGCGGGGCGTGGGGCGTCTCCGGCCTGTACGTCGTCGGGAAGATCGCGCAGTGGAGCAAAGCGGCGCCGGGGTCGCCGGAAGCGCTGTCCTTTGCCCAGGTGGTCGTCATCACGCTTGCGATGTTCGGCAACATCGTGTTCGCGTTTGCGCCGCTCGTGCGCAACGCGGTGACAGTGTCGCTCGGCTGCAAGCTCTTCCTGGTGGCCGCGCTGTGCGCGGCGGTGCTGGTCCCGTTCGAATTCCCGGCGTTCGTGCGACTGCCGGCGTACTGGCTCTGGGTCGCGGCGCTCGCGACGCTTGGGACCGCGTTTCTGGCGTTTCCGGGAGACGGAACGCCACGACGGCGCCTGCTGCGCAAGAGCGTACCTCGCGCGGATGAAGATGCGGCGCTCGGACGCGTGCCGCAGCTCGTTTGGGTATGGCTGGGCTTCGCGGTGTTCTGGCTGGCGGTGACCGGCATCCGCGCCGCGCATCCGTCATCGGCGGAGGGCAAGCCCGACGAGGCATCGGGCCTAGGGGCCGCTGCGCTGTCGAGTTATGTGAATGACAACGCGCACGTGCTGGAGCCCGCGATGGTCGAGGCACTCAATGCGGCGCTTGCACGCTTCGAAGCCGGGACATCGAACCAGGTGGCGGTGGCCACCTATGCCCGCGTGCCTGGCGGCGACCTCGAGTCCTTCACGATTTCGGCCGCGGAACGCTCGCATCTCGGGCGCAAGGGTGTCGACAATGGCGCGATTCTCTTCGTGTTCTCGGACGATCGTAAGGCGCGGCTCGAGGTCGGCTACGGCCTCGAAGGGACGCTCACCGATGTCGACGCGCATCGCATCCTCGAGGCGACGCTCGTTCCCGCGTTTGCGCACGGCGATTACGGCGAGGGCCTCGACGCCGCGCTCGGCGCGATCTTCGAGGTGATCGAGAATGCGTACAAGCAGGACCGCATGCCGAGTCGGGCGAAGGTGTTCTGGCATAAGCTCAAGGTCGGTGCGCCGAGGCTTTTTCGCGCGGCCTGGCCGGCGGCCGGGAGTCTGGAGCTGGGTCCGCGCATCGGCATTGCGTTCTTCGGCGGGCTGCTCGGCCTGGGCATCTGGGACGGCGTGAAGCAACGCGGGCGCCTCGTCGACGATGGCGTGCGCCTCGCGAGCAACCTGATCGCGCGACGACCGGCGTTGACCGGGATGGAGGCGGTTGGCCTCGACTCGCTCATCGACACCCTGAAGATCCTGGGATTCGCGATTGCGGCCATCGCCGGCGCGACGGGTGTCGTGATCGTCGCGGCAGGGGGCGCCTTCGGCGGGGCGGGGACCGCGGTCGCCTGGTGACGCGAAATCGCGACCGCGGCGGCGCGTACGCGCCACGCCCAAACCGTCTTCGATCGACGACAGACGTCCGTGCAAATGCGCGTCAGGTCGTGTCAACGGCGGTGTTGTCGGAACCCGCGCTCCGTTCTTTACCGACAACAGAAAACGCCGTGCTCCCACGCTCGAACGGGCGCGTGTCTCACCAACCTCCAAAAACCATCCGACCCCGCGTCCGATCCAAGGGATACGGCGCGTTTTGCGCCTGAAGCAAGGCAAGGAGGTCCTGGGATGAAGAGATTGGCAAAGCGTTTTACCTGGCTCGCCATCGGCGCGATCTCGCTTACCGGCGCTGCGGCGTACGCAGGCCAGATCACGCTCTACGAGGATCACAATTTTCAGGGTCGCTATCTGACGACGACCGATTCGGTCTCGAATCTGCAGCGCACGGACTTCAACGACACCGCATCGTCGATCGTCGTGACGGACGGCGTGTGGGAAGCGTGCAGCAGTGCGTACTTCCACGGTCGATGCGTGCAGTTGGCCCCGGGGTCGTACAGCGAGCTCCGGGGCAACCTCGACGACCGCATTTCGTCAGTCCGCCAGGTTGCGGACTCGGTGGCGCCGTTCCCGCGGCCCGACCTCGCGGCGGTAGCGCCGCGGATCGTGCTCTACCAGCACACGCTACGCGGAACGAAATCGGTCGAGCTCACCTACAGCGTGCATGAGCTCGACAACGTCGACTTCAACAACCGCGCCGATGCGGCCGTCGTTTACGGCGGGGTCTGGCGTCTGTGCGAGCGCGAGCGTGGGCGCGGTCCTTGTACCGAGCTCTCGCCGGGTCGCTACGACACGCTGGGTGCGCTCAACGGGCGTATCAGCTCCGCCGAACTCGTGGCCAGCGCGCAGGCACCGGGGCCGACCGGAGAAGCGCTGCCGCTCGCGATTCCGCCGCGAGCCGTCGGACGGCTGGTCCTCTACGAGTTTCCGAACTTCGGCGGACGTTGGGTGACGATCGAACGTGGTCGCGCGCCCGACCTCGACTGGGCGCACTTCTACGATCGCGCCGGGTCGATGCGCGTCGAAGCCGGAACGTGGCTCGTGTGCAGTGAGATGGGCTACCAGGGTCGTTGCCGAACCGTGGGCCCGGGCGAATACCCGCAGCTCGCGGGCGCGCTCGAGACGGGCATCGCCTCGGCACGGCAGATCTATCGACCTGACTACGGCGCGCTGAGCGGATCGTATTATCGCTAGCAAGCCTTGCTCGGACCGTCAAGCGGGCCGCCGTCGGGCGGCTCGCTTTTTTGTGTCTGTCGCGCAAGTCGACCGCGTCGACTCGCTCTCATCCGGGGTCCCAACCGTCGCCCGCCGTAGAATTCGCGCGTGATTGCACACCGCAAGTCTCGCCGCGCGATGGCTCTCGACGACGTGAACGCGCTTCGCGCCGTCGCGTCGCGGTTCGGGCCGGCGGAGGTGCTGCGCCATGCCCGCGCACTTCGACGGTGCGCGATGAAAGCGATCGACCAGCCCGACGTGCTGCTGGCGTATCACGACTGCCTGCTCTTCATGCTCGCGTATCCGACGAGCGCGGCGGTGCATTCGCTTGCGAGCGCGGAGTTGCGCCGCGTTGCCGAAGAAGCGCAGCGCCTCTCGAAGGCGGGCAGCGCCCGGGTGCGCGCGCGCCTTGCGGATCATGGCATCGCGTGGGGCGAGGACACGCACAGCTTCGGATGGGATGTCGCGCGTTGGCTCGCGTCCCGCTATCCGCGGAACGCGGAGATCGATTCGTTCGATGACTCGCTCCTCAAGCCGCAGCAGGCGCTCGTGTCGGTGCTGCGTCCGATGGAGTACGACCTTGCGGATCCCGACGTGCTCGACGCCGACACGTTTCTCGACGAGGCGGGCGCCTCCCGGGACGTCTCGCGTCTCGTGTGGCTGGTGCATGCCTTCGAGCAGACGTCGTGTGCGGATCCGGTGCGGGAACAACTCTTCGATGCGTTGCGGACGTTCATCACACTGCATCCGGAGGCAACGACGCTTTCGCGAACGTTTGCCCGCGGCCTTCCGCAGCGGACGTTCTTCCACCGTCGTTTGCTGCTGCGAAACGTCGACGTCCCCCGTACGATCGCGGAGCCGTTGCCGCGAAGCCGCACGCCGTCGCGGCGCGAGCGCGAGTCCATCATCGACACCGGCCGCGCGACGCTCGCGTCGATGGGCCGCGAAACCGATGCGATTGCGCGCGCGAGTGCAGACGGCGTGGCTTGGCACGAAGTGGGACGCGGCGTCGCCATCGCGCTCTACACGATGCGGCCGGAGCGGCGCAGTCCGCTCGATTCGCACATCGGGATGATGATCTTCAAGAACACCTTGCCCATCGGCTACGGCGGCGGCTGGCCGCTGCTCGATACCTGCCGGATCGGCGTCAACATCTTCGAGCCTTACCGTGGCGGGGAATCCGCGTGGCTGTTCTGCCAGGCGCTGCGCGTGTTCCATCAGCGTTTCGGCGCGACGCGATTCGTGGCCGAGTCGTCGCAATACGGCGGCAGCGGTGCCGAGGGTCTCAAATCCGGCGCTTTCTGGTTCTATTACCGGCTTGGATTTCGCCCGATCGATGCGCGTGCCGCGGAGCTTGCTCGCGCCGAGCAGGCGCGGCACCGAGCGGAGCCGGGATATCGCACACCCATCGAGACGCTCAGACGATTTACGCGGTCGGATATCGAGCTTCGGCTGGCGTCGGCCCTGGCATCGGATCGGGCCGATCCGGAGCCGTCGGATCTGAGCGCTGCCGTGAGCGCGTGGATCGCGCGCCGCTTTGCGGGGAACCGCGTTCGCGCGGAAGCCCATGCGATACGTGTCGTAGCCCGGGCGCTCGATGTCGATCCCGCCGGGTGGCGCCTACCGTCGCACGCGGCGTTCGCGGCGCTCGCGCCGCTGCTGGCGCAGATTCGCGACCTTTCGCAATGGCCGGCGCGCGACAAGCGCGCGCTGGTTGCGATCGTCCACGCCAAGGCGGGCGACGAATTCCGCTTCTTTCCGCGGCTGCGGCGTCACGATCGGCTGCGCGCGGCGCTGGCGCGCATCAGGGCGACCGGCGCTTGAAAATCGATCCGTTCGCGCGAATCGGTCGAAGAGCCGGAGGGCTCGAAGCTTTTCGTCATCGCGCGCCATCGCGTCCGCGATCGCGATCGAGTGGCGTAGTCGATCCTTCGGTATGCAATTTTGCGAATTTCGCCTTTCGTCGCCAGGCGCGTGCCGAGGCGGCACGATTGTGCTCAATATTCATCGCGATAATGTGCACGCAGTTGTAGGACAGCGAGGGTTGACGCGCATCGGGCAAGCGAAAGAATGTGAAATAAAGGTTGCACGAATCGCAATCCCGCGCCAATAATGACAATGGCATTGCTGTCATTGGAGGGTAGAAGGATGATCGGATTCAATCGAAACGGCCGCATGGCTGACGACAAGGACGCAGCGAAACCAGCGTTGAAACCCGCGCTGTACTCGCCCCCGGGAACGGCTTCCGCACCCCCGGCCGGCGGCGTCCAGCGGGCTTCCCCCGCGCAATCTTCCGGCGGCTCTTACGCGCCGCCGTCGACGCGCGACGGCAACCCGGCACCGCCCGCGGGCGCGGGAGGCGACGCGCGCGCGCACGCGCCGGTCAGCGAACCCTCACAGAGCAAGCTTTCGGTCGGTGTCAACATTCGGCTCAAAGGCGTGGAAATCTCGAACTGCGACGCGCTCGTCATCGAAGGGCAGGTGGAAGCGACCGTTAACAGCAAGGCGATGGAGATCGCGAGACCGGGCACGCTCAAGGGCACGGCGACGATCGACGTTGCGGAGATCCACGGCGAATTCTCGGGTGAGCTGACGGTGCGCACGCGGCTCGTCGTGCACGGGACGGGTCGCGTGCAGGGCACGATCCGCTACGGCAAGCTCATCGTCGAGGAAGGCGGCGAGATCCGTGGGGACGTGAATCGCCTCGATGACGCACCCGAGGCCGCCGCGCCCCAACGCGAAGCCGTCGAGGTGCGGCGAGGCTCACCCGCCTTCGGCAATCCGCTCGGCACGCACTGACCGCCGCTCGCGCGGCTTGTCCGCGGCGCGGAGAAGGATCGGGTTAGCGTCGCCCGCGTCGGGCTCTTGCTCGACCGCGCGCCATGACCTTCTTTCGCATTCTCTGGGGCATCGACATCGTGCTCGCGTTGATCGCGGTGGCGGTGTTCCTGATCGGGCTCGGCGACGGCACCGTTTCGTCGGTGAACGTGGGTCTCTGGGGGATGGTCCTCGGGGGGCTTGCGATCGTCGTGTTCGGCAGCCGTGCGCTTGCGCGCAGCGGCCGGACGCGGCTCGGCGCCATGCTGGCCGCAATCCCGGCCATTCCCGCCGTACTCTACGGTCTGCTGCTCGCGGCGGCCGTGATCAGCGGCGTGCACTGGAGCTAGCGCGCCGCGGCAATCCGTCGAGAACGGACTAACGCTCCGCGAAGTCCGTCAACCGGTTTCGGCCTTGACGGCGATCCACACCACGTAGAGCACGACCAGGACCAGGCCTCCGAGCGCTGCGAGGCCGATCGTGCGATTGGTCTTCAGCGCGCGCTCCAGATGGCCGCGGTCGATCATGCGCTCGCAGGCAACGGAGTCGAGCGCCAGCACGAGGACCATGGCGAATGATGTGACGACGGCGATGGTGCCGAGCCGCGTGTTGAAGCTCGAATCGGTCAGCGTGTTGACGAAGTACTTGTTGCCGACGGCCGCGAACACAGCCGTACTCATGAGCGTCGTGCGCGCGGGCAAGAGGCGCGGATGTACGAGGTAGGTCAACAGGCAGATGAGCGCCGACACGATGAAACCGATGAAGTAGTCGACCGCTAGCCACAGTCCAGCCCGATCGGCGGAGACCTGGATCACGATCCGCGAGTAATCGTCGGTCGCGCGTTCCGGCAGGCCGAACGCGGTCGGGTAGCGTTTCGTCTCCTCGTGCACGCTGAACTTGCCGATATGCCATCCCGGGGAATAGAGCTCGGGATCGAGCACGCTGTCCTTCGCGTCGACGACGAAGCGCATGCGGTCGGTCTCGTAGGGCGATTCGATCTCGATCAAAAGCCGGTGCTCGCCGAACGGAAACGCGCTGGTATCGAAGACATGCTCGATGACCGCATCGACGCGCGCAGACACGTAAATCTCGCCGTTCGGCAGCACCAGGTGATCGTCCTCGACGACGTTGATCGTCCGGGCGGCCACGACTTGCAGCGTCGATACGGGATCGAATTCGCGGTCGCGAAAGCGCCACCAGACGTTGAACGAGGCGCGAAACGAGTGCTTCGGGAAGTCAAGATCCTGGACCGCGTAGAGATACACGCCCATGCGAACCTCGCCCGGCGCGGCCGACGTCGAGACGACACGATGCTCGACGAGGGGCTTCGTCCCGGTCGTACTCGATGAGGGCGGCGCTGCGAGTCCGGAATGCGCGAACAGCGCGCAGAAGGCGAGCAACGATACGTGTCGCCAGGCCGAGCGGCTTGCGGAAACGACGGCGGAGCGTGGCGGCATCGAGGGACCGGTCAAACGGAGTCGGCGCAAAAAAATTGTCGCGCCGCTGATGCGATGTTAGCGCGGAAAGCGGTGGAGTTCCCGATGTCGGCCACACGGTCGATCCCCGCGCCACCGACGGGGTATCGACGTTGCTTCAGTGCGGGGCGCGTTCGCTGCCTGCCGGGCCGGCACCGAGATCGACGGCGACCACGTCGTTGCCGACGAGCGTGATCGAACCCATGCGGCGGTTGTGTCCGGTATCGCTGTACGCGAAGGTGAAGACGCGCTCGAGCGCCAGGTGACCATCCTCGTCGCGCACGGGCTTCACGGACCTGAGCCCCACCGTGTCGTCGAGAAAGAAATAGCCGTCGACCTCGCAGGCCGCGCGGATCGCCGTGTTGCCCGATTCGCGCGCGCGCAGGCTCGTCCAGAGGAACCACGCCGTCGCGGCGATGGCGATCAAGGCGAGAATTTCGACGAGCGACAGCATGGTGCTAGGGGTGGCGGTGCGAACGGAAGCTGGGGTCTGTGAACGTAGGTCACGAAGATCGTACGAACGACGGCCGCAGTTCAAGATCCGTGGGGCTCCGGTCGTGACCGCATTCCACCGAAGTCGGTGGCGTCACCGGAGCGCTTTTCCGTGACATGGAGGCGCCGCGCCGAATTCAAAGGTGCAGCGCGTCGGCGAGCAGACGTTCGGTCGCTTCGGTGATCCGGCGTCGCGCACGCGGTGTCGCGGCGGCGCGCGCAAAGGAGACCGCTCCCGCGAGGGCGGCGAAGGTCGCGACGGCAGTTTCACGCTTCGCGTGCTCGTCCTCGCCCGGAAAGCGCGGCGCCACGCCGGTGATTAGCCGGGCGGTGCGCGTTGCAAAGGCCATGCGGAAAGCGTCGTCGGCGCGTGCGACTTCGGGCAGCAAGAGCGTCATCGGACACGCGCTCGCGAGGTCCGCGTCCTCGACCTGGCGCAGATAGCGTCGGATGATCGCGCGCAAGAAGGCACGGTCGTCAAGGTCCTCGAGGCCGGCAGTGAGCTCGCTGAAGCTGCGTTCGACGCCGGCGATCAGCGTCTCCTGGGCGAGCGCCTCCTTGGACGGGAAATGCGCGTAGAACCCACCCACCGTCAGGCCGGCCTCGCGCATGACGTCCTGCACGGTGGCGGCCTCGATACCGCGACCCTTGATCAGGCGATCGGCGGCATCGAGGATGCGGGCGCGGGTCTGCTGCTTGTGCTGGGTCGAATAACGGGCCATCGGAGTGGTTTTGGCGGGGGGTTGCCAACCGCCCCGAAGTGTGGAATTATGCCCGTAATATTACATCTATAATTGAATCAAGGCAAGCCCAGAACAGCCTCAGTTTGGATCGGGTTCTCCTCTTTAACAGCGAGGGACGCCATGCAGATTCCGCAGCAACCGATCTCGATCAGGATCCCGGGCGCGGGCACCATCCGCGTCGCCAACGATGCGGCAGGGCCCGATGCCATGGAGTGCGTGCGTTGGGATCCTGGCACCGAGCTCGACGAGCCCTTCGCGATTCGCGATGGCCGGGTTGCCTACCTGCGTTCGATCACCCCGGCCGCGCGTCCGCTGATCAAGGCCGCGATGAAAAAACTCTCCCCAGAGACGAGCCGGCGGCGCTTCTTCACCGTTCGCCACGAACTCTCCGAAGCCGAGCTTGACCGGATGACGAACCTCGACGGGTGGAATCAATACGCGATCGGCGCCGTGAGCGTCGACGCGGACGGATGCACCGAGGGCGTCGGCGTGGCCCGTTGGGCACGCGATGCCGACGACCCGCGGAGCGCGGACTTCGCCCTGCTCGTTGTCGACGGCTGGCAGCATCAAGGACTCGGCAGTGCGCTTCTTCTGCGGCTGGTGGCGATTGCCGCTTCGCGCGGCATCGAGCGCTTCGTCGGTTCCGTGCTGTCCGACAACACGCCGATGTTCGCGCTGATCGAGCACCACGCGCCGCTTGCGGTGCGGACGCGTGGCCGCGACTTCGACACTGTGGAATTCACGCTCGAATCGCACGGGATCCGCTTCGCTGCGTGACGCGCGGAACGCCTGGCGTTTAACGGCGCTACTGATACGTCGGGTCGCTGAAGAGCGACGTCACGGTAACCTTGCGGATTCCGGGGTTGTCCGGGACGACGAACAGCACCGGCGTCATCAGCTCCTCGAAGATGCCGCGCAGGCTGCGCGCCCCGGTCTTGTACTCGATCGCCATCTCCGCGATCTGGGTGAACACCCGGTGCTCGACGACCAGGTCGACGCCTTCCATCTTGAATAGGTTGCGGAACTGGCTGTAGATCGAGTCGCGCGGCTCGGTCATGATGCGGATCAGCATCTCGCGGGTCAGATCCTGGAAGCGCCCGATGATCGGGAGCCGTCCCGTGAATTCGGGGATCAGGCCGTATTCGAGAAGGTCGGTGGGTTTGACCCGCGAGTTGAGCCGGTCGAGGATCTTCTGGTTGTCGTCGTTCTGCGTCGAGATGAAGCCGTAGCCGTGGGTCTGCGACATGATCTCGTCGAGGCCCACGAACGCGCCGCCGCAGATGAACAGGATGTGCGTCGTGTCGACGTATTGCCCGGTGGAAAGCTTGACCTGCGAGCCCTCCATGATCTTCAGCAGCGCGTGCTGCACGCTCTCGCCGGACAGCCCGCGCTCCTCGCCGTCCTTTGCCTTGAGCTTGTCGATCTCGTCGATGAACACGATGCCGTTCTGCGCCTTGGCGACGTCGCCGTTCGCGGTGTCAAGCAGGCGCTGCAGGATCGCTTCGATCTCGTCGTTCACCCACCGCGATTGCGCGAGCGACGTCGCCTCGGCCGTCACGAACGGCACCTCGAGGAAGCGCGACAGCGTCTGGCACATGAGCGTCTTCCCGGTCCCGGACGAGCCGATCAGAAGCACGTTGCTTTTGACGATCGGGACGCTGTCCCGCTGTGCCTGCGCGATCTTGCGGAAATGCGTGTATACCGCCACGGCGACGATCTTTTTCGGCCCGTCCTGACCGATCACGAACTGATCGAGATAATGGACGATGTGGCTTGGCTTGATCTTGGGATCGAGCAAGTAAAGCTCCGTGTGTCGTTCGACGATCGGGATTGCGGCGCGAACGCGGCGCCGGCAACTAGGCGATAATCATAACCACTCGTCCATCGCCGAGGGAAGCCATGACGCTCCGACTGTTCGTTCCGCTCGTGCTCGCGATCGCCGCGATGCCCGCTATCGCGCAGGAATCGCGGCTGGATTCAGTGCAGAAGAGCGGTGCGCTCCGGGTATGTACCCCGGGAGACTACAAGCCGTTCAGCCTCGCGCGGCCGGACGGCGCCTACGAAGGCCTGGACGTGGATCTCGTGCAGGCGATGGCGAAGTCGCTCGGCGTCGAGGCGAAGTACGTGAAGACGAGCTGGCCAAAGCTCATGGATGACTTCATCGAGAAATGCGACATCGCGGTCGGCGGCATCTCGGTCACCCTCGACCGCCAGAAGCGCGCCTTCTTCAGCGACGCGTACATGGTGAACGGGAAGGCGCCGATCACCAAGTGCGAGAACGTGAGGAAGTTCCAGACCGTCGCGGACATCGACAAGCCCGACGTGACCGTGATCGAGAATCCTGGCGGCAGCAACGAGCGCTACGCCCGCGCGAACTTCAAGCAGGCGAAGATCGTGATCTTCAACGACAACACGATGATCTTCGACGAGATCCTGAAGGGCAACGCCGACGTGATGATCTCGGAGTCGGTCGAAACGCTGGTGCAGCAGAAGCAGCGTCCCGGCCTGTGCGCGGTGAACCCGGACAAGCCGCTGCAGTACGGCGAGATGGCGTATCTGCTGCCGCGCGGCGATGCCGTGTTCAAGGCCTGGGTCGACCAGTGGCTGCATCTCGCGAAGGCGAGCGGGGAATACGACCGGACCGTTGCGATGTGGATCAAATAGCCCCCGATTGTTCCTATCCGACGACGTCTCCACCGCGTTGCCGCGGGCCGCTGACAACGTTAGTCGCCGTCGTCTGACAGCGCCGAAGTGGGGTCGTGCGCTAGTGTTCCTGGCAGGGCCATCATTCATCAAACTGCCTCGGAGGAATGTCATGCGCAGAACACTCACTTCGATTGTCGCGATCTGCGGCGTCGCCGTCGCAGCCTGCGCGCTCGCACAGGTCACGTTTTACGAAGGGGAGGGATTTCGCGGTCGGTCGTTTACGGTGGATCATCAGGTCTGGAATTTCGACCGTACCGGATTCAACGACCGCGCGGCGTCTGCGGTCGTGCGGGGCGGGCGCTGGGAAGTCTGCGAGGACGCGCGCTTCGAAGGACGCTGCATCACGCTGGGTCCAGGCAGCTACGATTCGCTTGCCCCCTTTGGCATGGACAGGGTGATCTCGTCCGCGCGTCCGGTCGGCGACTACGGCTACAACACGCCGCCGCCGGCGCCGTCCGGCTATTACCAGCAGCCGGGTGAGCGACTGTATCAAGTCGATATCGCTGCGGCGCACGCCGTTGTGGGTCCGCCGGAACAGCGGTGCTGGGTCGAACGGCAGCAGGTCCAGTCCGATAGCGGTCCGAACGTTCCTGGCGCCATCATCGGCGGCGTGCTCGGCGGGATTCTGGGTCACCAGGTCGGCAGCGGCCGCGGACGCGACGTGGCAACGGGCGTCGGCGCCGTGGGCGGCGCGGCCATCGGTGCGAACGTCGGCCGCGGTGGCGAGACCTACACGCAGGACGTCCAGCGCTGCGCAACGGTCCCCGGCAGCGCGCAGCCCGCGTACTGGGATTCCACATATTACTTTCGTGGGGTCGAGCACCACCTTCAGACGAACGGACCGCCCCCGCGCACGATTACGGTCAACGAGTACGGCGAGCCGCGTATCGTGGGCTGAACGCTTCGCCTGAAGTCGATCGCGATTTTTTGAGAGGCGGCCGCACCGGCCGCTTCCTTTTGTCGTCGCAAACGGTGCTTCGTCGCATGCGCGGTTGAAATCGTCTGCGAATCGCTATATATGGAACCTTGCGCGCTCGCCACTTTGCAAGCGGCGTTCATCTTCCATGTCGATTCGGAGACCTTCCCGCGTGCTGTTGTGGGCCATATTTTTCATCGTCCTGTTACTGACTGGCCCCCTATGGACGATCGCGTCCGGACGCGTGCCGTTCCATGGCGACTGGCGCACCGCGAGCCATCGCGCAACCGGCCTTGCGCCCGACCCGGACACCGCCAGGGAAGCTGTTGTTCAGGTCTACGCGGCGCGCGCGTTCGGCTGGCGCGGTGCGTTCGGCGTGCACACCTGGCTCGCCGCGAAGCCGAAAGACGCGGATCGCTACACGCGCTATGAAGTCATTGGCTGGTACGCGATGCGCGGCGACTCCGCGATCTCCGTTGGGTCGCGCCTCGCCCCCGACGCGGAGTGGTTCGGCGCCACGCCGACACTGCTCGCCGATATGCGCGGCGAGGACGCCGAGCGCGTGATCGCGAAATTGGCGCACGCAGTTGCGTCGTATCCCTATCCGGACACCTATCGCGTGTGGCCCGGCCCCAACAGCAATACGTTCACCGCCCACCTTGGGCGCGAGATTCCCGAGCTCAAGCTTACCTTGCCCTCGATCGCGCTCGGCAAGGACTATCTGCAGTGGGGCGAGTTCGTCGCACGTACACCGAGCGGCTCGGGATATCAGTTCTCGCTCGGCGGATACTTCGGCGTCTCGGCAGCGCGAGACGAAGGCTTCGAGCTCAACGTGCTTGGACTGGTGATCGGCGTCGACGTGCGTCATCCCGCGCTCAAAGTGCCGGGCATCGGTCGCCTGCCGGCGTAAGGCCCTTCCTTCGCGGCTTCGCATCGCCGCGCGCACCGGTCGCTTTCGAAGACGGGACCGCTAAGGCGTCGGCTTCGACTGCCGCTTGTTCAGCACCACCTGGTCCCCCACCGCGTAGAGATAGCAGGGACCGTCCTTGCCGTTGCGCCGCGGATCGCTTTCGCAGGCTTCGAACGCGCGCACTTCCGCCGTGTGCTGATCGGAAACGTTCCAGACAACGAACACGTAGCCCCACGGATGCATGACGGCGGCTTTCGGTGTCGTGGCATTGTGGTAGCTCGCGACTTTGCCGTCCTTCGCAATGAACGACCATCCGACCGGAACGCGATCGAGATCGAAGGTCCCGGTATAGCGCGTTCGCGCCATGTCGCGAAGTTGCCAGTTGCCGTCGCGATCCGGCTTCACAATCGTGTCGTCGAGTCCGATGAGTGCGCAGGGCTGGCCGTAATAGACCTGACAGCCCTCGAGCGTCGTCTCCTCGGCCAGTGCGCTCGTCGCCTGGTTCCAGCGCTGCCAGGTACCCCGGCCGGGACGCACGGCGAGCGCGCGATGCCCGGTCTTCGAGACATAGTCTTTCGTCCGTTGATCGAGTGTCGCTTCCGAGAAGTCGGGCAGCGCGACCTTGAGCGCGTCCCGCAACGATGCCTCGATGCTCGCAGGCGTCGGCGAGGCGGCGTTGCGCGTCGCCGCAGCTGCTGATTGCTCGACGAGCGCCACCGTACTTCCACCGAGTGAACCGTAAACGAACGGCTCCTGTTGACGTTTCGTCGCTTCGAGCACATCGTCGCGGACGCGACCGAAGGCAAGGCGGATGTCGAGTCCGGGCGTTGCGACGTGTCGGACCAGCGCGGTCGTGAACGGGCTGTTCTGACCCTCGCCGTCCATCGCCACCGAGCCGGCCTTCGCCGCAAACGCGATGAGCGTATCGGGAACCGTCGGTTCGACCTTCGCGAGGCCGCGACCGATCGAACGCGACGCGACGGAGCGTTTCATCGTCCGGGTGAACGGATTGTCCCGGCACGCGTCGAGGATCACCAGTCTGAGCCGGCGCGCAGATTCCATGGCCTTGACCACGCGATCGAGCGACACGGTTTCATCCTCGACGTCGAAGTCGCGCGCCAACTTCGCATCGATCGGGATCAGATAGTTGGTGCCATCGACCTCGATGCCGTGACCCGCGTAATAGACGACGGCGATGTCCGCGTCGTACGCAACGTCGGCGAAATCGCGCACGGCGCGTCGTAGGTCGACAATGCCGACATCCTGCTTGAGCTGGACGGTGTCGTAATGCGCGCTTTTGAACATGGCGGCGACGGCGTTGGCATCGCTCTTCGCGTTCGGCAGCGAGGAGACGTTGACGTAGGCGGAGTTGCCGATGACCAGCGCGACGCGCTTTTGAGCGCACGCTGGCACTGCTCCGAGCAGCGTCAGCAGTCCACCGGCGAGGACGAGTGGGGCAAGACGTGAGACGGTTCTGCTCATCGACGAAACTCCGGTCCCGACCGGCGCATTGCGCGCTGATACGCGGGGCGCGCCTCGATGCGCCCAAGATACGCAGCGATGTGCGAGTACGGAGCGAGATCGTAGTCGAGGAATCGGCGCATGGTCGTGAACGGGAACACCATCATGATGTCCGCCGCCGTGAGCTCGTCGCCCGCGAAATAGCGGGAGCGCTCGAGCGCCGCGTCGACGAAAGCGAGCATCTGCGTCAAGCGCTCGCGGACCCGGATGCCGGGAGGAGTCGCGTGGGTTCCCGGGATCCGCGACAGCACGAGCGCAGTGATCATCAGCGTCATCAGGCTGCCCTCCGCGAAGTGCAGCCAATACAGATAATCGGCGAAGCCGGGTGCGTCCACCGCGATCGTGAGCCGCCCCTTACCGTAACGACGGACGATGTACTCGACGATCGCCCCCGATTCCGCCAGCACCGTCTCGCCGTCGCGGATCACCGGCGCCTTGCCGAGCGGATGCAGCACGCGCAGCGCGTCCGGTGCGGCACCCGTCGGCTCGCGTGCAAAAGCCTCGAGCTGGTATTCGATCCCGAGCTCTTCGGCAAGCCAGATGATCCGCTCGGAACGCGACGTGCCGAGGTGGTAGAGCGTGATCATCGGGCGAATGCGGATTTGTGGGGCTCGAACGCTGGCAGGCGCTCGACCGTAGTGCTTTCGATCACATCGGTGGCAAGGGGCGTTGCATCGATCATCGCAGCGGGCTTCGCAGCGGCAGTGGATAGCCCGCGAGACTGCGGTGTCCCGCGGTATCGACCGCGCGCACGGAGAGAATGGAATCGTCCTTCGAAATCGGCACTGTGGCGCGCGTGACGTTGCCGACGAACTGGACACCCTCCCAGAACGGTTGCGTCGTATCGCGCCAGACGATTTCGTAGCCGGCGATGTTGGCTTCGGGATTCGCGCGCCAGGTGAGCGTCGACTGGTTCTCGAGCTTGAGCGTTTCGATGCGCACGCTCTCGGGTGCCGAGGGTGCGCTCGCCAGCGACGCGAGCGCCGCGGCGTTGACGCGCGTGACCTGTGCGAGATAGTCAAAGTCGACGAACTGCGGCAAGTCGCCGAACGGCACGCCGTCAACCGTGCGCACATCCTGATGCTGGTGCCGAAAATCCTCGTGCGCGTCGACGAAGCGGACTGCGGTATAGCCTTCGTTCAGAAACGGGATCTGGTCGCCGCCCCGGAGGTAGCGATCGCGCCGGTAGACCACCTTGAGCTTCATGTCGGGAACGTAGCGAGCGGCCGCGTCACGAATCGTGCGCGCGAGCTCACGCGCCGGCGAATCGTTCTCGCCGCTCGTTTCCAGGCGGCGCTGCCAGACTTCGGTCACTTCCTTGGTGGCCGGAACGCCTTCCGCGAACAGCCGAACCGTGTGCGGATCGCGCACGCCGTTCTCGTCGTGCGAATTGCCGATGATGTCGTTGGTAATCATCGCTTCGACGTTGAGGTCGCGCGAGCGCGCCGCCTTCGCCCAGTGCGCGGAGCCGAGCAGGCCCTGCTCTTCGCCCGCGACCGCCATGAAGACCAGCGTCGCCGGAAAGCGGCTCTTCGCGAACGTGCAGGCGAGCTCGATCGCGGCGGCCGTGCCGGACGCGTCGTCGTTCGCCCCAGGCGCGTCGCATTCGGCATTCATGACGTTGCCGCACATCGAATCGTAGTGTCCGGAAACGACGATGGTGCGCGATTTCGATTGCGAGTCGACGCCTTCGAGGGTCGCAACCACATTGGTCATCGTCGTCGGCTTCGGCACCCGTGGCGTCGGCGTCTGCGTGAAGGTATCGAGCTCGACCTTGAGCCGTGCACCGGGCTCGGCGGCGCAGCGCTCGAGCGTGTCGCGAATCCAGTTGCGTGCCGCGCCGATGCCGCGCTTAGGATCGTCCGGCGACGACAGCGAATTGCGCGTGCCGAAGCTCACGAGCATCCGCACCGTGGACTCGAGCCGCGCGGGCGAAATCTCGCGCACGAGCCGGGTGATCTCCGGGTCCGGGACCGATGGCGCATCGGCCGCGCTCGCGCCGCACGCGACGACCAGAAAGAGACGCGCGGCAAGGGCGGCGGATTTCGCGCGCGGCATGGCGGTCATTGAATCGATCGGATCAGCTCGCGCGGATCGTACACGACGCCATCCTTGATCACGCGGTGGATGCGGCTCAGGTTGTCGAGATCGGCGAGCGGATCGTCGTCGAGAACCACGAGATCCCCGATGCGGCCGGGCGCGACGACGCCGATCTCGGTCTCTCGGCGCGCCGCCTTCGCTCCGTTCACGGTCGCTGACCGCAGCACTTCGAAGTTCGTCAGGCCCGCCTCATGCATCAGCGCCATCTCGCGGAATACCGAAGGACCATGGAGCGTGCCGACGTTACCGGCATCGGTGCCCATGACCACGGGAATCCCGGCGTCCCAGACGACACGCAGATTCTTCATCGCGGACTCGGTCGGTTGCGCCGGCAGAGGATGGGTGATCAGGCTTTGTACACGCAGGGGAATCACGTCCTTCGGCATCCGATCGAGGTCGCTCATCGAGGCGAGGATCTGTGGGTCGGCCGAACGCAGCTCCGCAGGCGTCGGCTTCCACGTGTTCGACAGCGCGAGGAGATAACCGGAGCGCACGAACAACGTCGGACAATAGAGCACCTTGCGTGACTTCGCGAGGGCGATGAACTCCTGGTCGACGGGCGCGTCGTCGACGGCATGCACGAGATAATCGGCCCCGGCGCGCAGTGCGGTTTTCGCGGTGGCAAGCTGCGTCGCGTGCACGGCGAGGGGCACGCCCGCCGCGTGTGCTTCGTCTGCGGTCGCCTTGACGATGGGTTCACCTGAGGCGAGGTCGGCCTCCGAGCGGAAGATGAACCACACCTTGATGTAGTCCGGCTTGCGCTGAAGCTCGCGACGAACGAGCCCACGCGCCTCGTCTGGAGAGGTGATCTTGATGATCGGCGGGTCGCCCAAATCGAGCGGCGGATCGTCGATGGTGGAGATGAGCGGGCCCGCCACCAGAACACGTGGCGCCGCCGGCGTGCGCAGCGCTGCGTCGCGCATGTCGAAATTCCAGAACGGGCCGCCGACGTCGACCACGGTCGTCACGCCGCTCGCGAGCCAGACCTTGAAGGTCGCCGGCAAGCGCGCCTTGTTGCGCTCGACTTCCTTCGCGTACGGCACGACGGCGTTGAAATCGGCAGCGTCGGGGCGCGTGTACAGGTTGCCCGACTGGAAGAAGTGGACATGGCCGTCGATCAAGCCGGGCACCACCCATTTGCCGTGCCCGTCGATCACAGTGGCGTTGGGCGGGACCGGGACGGTCGCGGCAGGACCATCCTGAACGATTCGATTCCCCGCGATCACGATCGTGCGATCGCGATCGACGGCGTTTGCAGCCTCGCGCTCGGGGTGCACAACCGTCGCGCCGACGATCGCGACCGAAGTTTCCGTGCCGGTTCGGCCCGCAGGTGCCGCGCACGAGATCAACGCGAGCGCGGCCAATACCGCCGCCGCGCGATCCCACACTTCTGAGACCTCGAAGTGCAAAGACAATGGAAACATCGAGCTCTCCTCGGCAGATCAGCTGCGCGGCATGAATGCACTCGCGAGCAGCGCCTTGTCGATGCCGGTCGTCGAGTCCCCATCGGCGTAGCGGTAGAGCGCCGCCGAATAGATTCCCTGCATCGTTGTCTGTGCGAGCGCGCAGACGCCGATCGCGATCAGGAACAGCAACCCCAGCGCGATCGCAATCCCGAAGGCGTGCGACGCGACCACGAGGATCACGCAGAAGATTCCGAGCAGGATCAGCAGGAACGTGACGAGTCCGAAGATGAGCCCGATGCCGACGCCGCCGATGATGTCCTCGCCCCATGCCTTCTTGATGAGCTGGACGCTGCGCTGGATAGCTTCGACTGGTCCCACGTCCTGCGCCGCGAGCACCGGAACCACGAGTGCGGTGGCGATACTCCATGCGAAGCCGATCAGCCCCACGATGATCCTCCCGAGCATGCCGGCCCGCTCGGCGATGTAGCGCAGGATGATTCCAACCGTCGCGGCGATCAGCGCGTACGCCACGATGATTCCGATCCGCGACCAGGCGCATCGCATGCCGTCGGCAATTCCTGCGGCCTTACCATCGAAACGCTTGAGCGCGACCTCGACGAGCGCGGTGTTGAAGAAGATGACCACCGAGAACTGGATCCAGTAGAAGATGAACAGCAGCACGTACATGATCGGCGACTGAGTGTTCGTACCGTGGGCGACGAAGAGGTACGCGAAGAGCGGAAGCAGCGGCACGGCAAATGTCGCGAGGATGACGCCGAGGGCGAAGAGCGACATCAACGGAAACAGCAGCAGGGTCTTGTCCTGCATCAACAGGCGCCAGCAGGCCCCGGCCAGGTCCCAGCGCCGCGCGAATCTTTCGAACATCGCGGCCTCCCCTTCGACGCTTTTTATTCCCGATGCGGTTCGCGCGCGCATTCTAGCCCGATCCCGCGCGGAACCGAATCAGCGCCGCGCGATCAGGAACAGACGCCGGAATGGAAACAGCGTGACGCCGTCAGAGGTCTTCGGGTACGCCGCGGCGATCAATTGGCGGTATTCCGCTTCGAACGCCCGCGCATCTTCGTCCGGGAGCGCCGAAAGCCAGATTCCGACGAACGAGCCTTTCGTGAATTCGGCAACCGGGTTGTCGCCGGTGAGCGCCTGCAGGTACTCGGTCGACCAGATCTCGACCGACGTGACGTGCGGTCGCAGGATGGCGTAATAGGCCTCCGGCTCGAGAATCGGCTCGCGCCGGACCAGCGGTTGCAGGCGATCGCGCCAGCGGGCACTCTCCGCGAGGTCGTAGCCGATTTGATGCGACGGCGCCTGGTGTGCCGCCGGCATCTGCACCGCCAACACGCCGCCCGGCAGCAGATGGCGGACGAGCCGCGGGAAGAGCGATGGATGATCGTCGAGCCAATGCAGCGCCGCGTTCGACAAAAGCAGGTCCACCGGCGCTTCCGGCGCCCATTGCGCCAGATCGGCAAGCGTCCAGGTCACGTCCGGTAGCGCGACGCGTGCGCGCTCGAGCATCGCGGCGGAGTTGTCGACGCCGATCAGATGGGCATGCGGCCAGCGTTCGCGCAGGATCGCCGTGACGTTGCCGGGTCCGCAGCCCAGATCGACGACATGGCGCGGCGCATCGAGCGGGACGCGCGCCACGAGGTCGTGCGCGGGCCTCAGCCGCTCGCCACCGAATCTAAGGTATTGCTGCGGGTTCCAGCTCATGCGCGCCTCATCGAGAGGACCCGTCCGCTGAGCGATCCGAGGCTAGCGTAGCGTCCGGGCCCGAATGTCCGGCACTCGCCGCGAAAAAATGCCTGCGTGCAGAGCGTCCATCGGCCGGCCGCGACGTCGATCGAGCGCACGCGATTCTCAAAGCCGACGTGGGCGAGATCGTTGACGTCAGCGGCGAAAGTCGCGCTCTGGCCGCTGATCGCGGGCCGGTCGTAGATCGTGATACGCGCGGTATCCGCTCCGTCGCCGGGACCGCCGGAAACGCCGTCTCCAGGTCGCAGCGAGGAGATGCGGTTGCTGAGCCCCATCGATTCGAGGTTGCGGTAAACACCCGGCCCCAGGACCTGACACTGGCCGAAGTAAAAAGCGTCCGAGCAGAATTGCCAGTTGCCACGCCGGATGTAGATCGACGACGCACGATCGTAGAAGAAGACGTCGGCAAGATTGTCGACGGCGGTCGATGTCGCGAAGTTGCGGCCGCTGAACTGGTCGAGCTCGTAGAGGACGACCGCGGCGTTGCTCCAATCCGTCCCGGGACTCGGGGCGTCGCCGGCCATGCGCACGGATGGCGCGCCGTCGTTGAGACCGAAGTGCTCGGAGTCGTCGATCGTGGTCGTGGCCGCGAAGCTCCGGCCCGCGAGGTTCTCGTACTCGAAAAAGTTGATCAGCTGGGCCCGCGGCTGCGCCGCGAACAGCGCTACCGATCCCAGCACCGCGCCAACTGCAAGGTACCACGCGCCTCGCACGCCGATCTCTTCGCCGCTGATGACCCGATGGGAGGCGCGTCGACGGCGCCGCAGCGGAGGATTCTAAACGCTGTCGGCGGCGATCCGGATGAATCCGCGATTTCCGATCGGATTGCGATTGCGCCCGCCAGGAGCCGCCCCCTGCAGACAAGTGAGCCCTGGACATCCGACAGGCGTGATAGATTGAAAGCCTCACGACGCCCGACGAGGTGATCGCCATGCGAGAGGACAGCAAGAACGTGCTGGGCGGCGAGCTCGCGCCGTGCTCGACCTCGCCTCGCACCGGCTTCTACCGCGACGGTTGCTGCAACACCGGAACCGAGGACCTCGGATTGCATGTCGTCTGCGTGCAGGTGACAGCGGAGTTTCTCGAATTCGCGCGCGCACAAGGGAACGACCTGATCACGCCGGCCCCCGCGTTCGCCTTTCCCGGGCTCAAGCCGGGCGATCGGTGGTGCGTATGCGCGGCGACGTGGCGGCAGGCTTACGAAGCGGGCGTCGCCGCGCCGGTAGTCCTCGCGGCGACCCACGAGGAAACGCTGGCGGTGATCCCTTTCGATGCGCTGAAGGAGCACGCGCTCGACGTCCATTGATGTCCGCCGGAACGCTTCCGCATTCGCAGGCACGCTACACGAATCCGTCCTCCTCCCGACGATTCCGGCCCGCGAGCCACGCGACAACGGGCCCCGAGAACGCGAACGGGATCGCGAGCAGCGCCACAGCGGGGATGGTTAGCAGCGCCCAGGTGATCCCGGCCCAGCCGAGACCCGTAATGTTTTCGAGCAGAATCGGCAGCCGGCCGCCCGACTTGCCGCGTTGTCCGAGATCGCTGCGCTTGCCGCGCTGCGGATACCAGATCTGAACGACGCCGGCCGACAGCGTCGCGCCCACGATGCAAACCGCGAAGACGAGTGCGACGAGGGGCGAGGTGACCAGCAGTAGCACGAGCACCGGCGCAAGCAGAACCCAGATCGGAATCATCGCCGCGAACACCTTGGCCCAGCGCACGAACGTGAGATCGACGGGCGCCGATCCGACGAGCTCCGGTGCATCCTCGGCTGCCACCGTGATCCAGGCGAGGTTACCGGCGAGCGGGGTTGCAACGACAATGCACGCGGCTGCAATTAGCACCTGTGAGCGGTCGTGGCGGAACATCAGGAACGCTGCGGGGAGCAGATACAGCGTCTGCAACAGCGTTTTCGCGATCAGGTTCGGATCGCGTCGGATCATCGTCCATTCCTTGACGAGCACGATCCGCATCAAGCCGGAACGAAAGCGCGACGGGCCGCGCGCCGTGCGCGAGCGTCTCGCAGCGCCGCCGGTCACGCTGGCCTGCGTGCCTTCGAGGAAGCGCCGGCACGCGAGGTCGACCATGAGCCAGAACGCGCCGACGCCGACCACCGTGAGGACGGCAAGCGAGGCGATGTCGCCGGTCAGCGCGCGAAGTGGCAGCCAGACGACGCTCGACGGTTCGAGCAGACCCCCCGGGGCGAACCAATGCTGCGCGTACATCGAGAAGCGCCGGCTCGCGTCGGCGCCCAGCAGCGTTTGCACCTGCGTGAGCAGGAAGAACGCGGCACCGACGAGCGAGCCCAGCACCTGCGCGACGATCCGTGCACGCCGCGCGCCAAACCAGCGCACCAGCGCGAGGGTTACGCTCATCGCAATGGCCGTGATGAGAAGCCCGAGCGCCGCGAGCGCCGGGTAGATCGCGACGAGACGGGGATGATCGCCGCTCAGCAATCCGACGATCGCGAACGGCGAAGCGAGGTAGAGATACAGGAGAATCGAGCCGAACGCGATCGCGAGCGAGCGGACGAGGAAGACGGTGCGCGGCTCGATGGGCGAAGCAAGCAGGAGATCGAGGTCGCCCCGTGCGAACAATGCCTCCACCGACGCGGCGATGCCGTGCGCGAGCATCAGGCTGATCGCGAGCAACACGATCGAGCCGAAGATCAAAGTCACCGACTCCGGCAGCGCCACGAGGTCGAGCCCCTTGAGCGCCGTCCACGCGAACAGGTGCAGCGGCACCCACAGCACCGCGGCGATCGCCAGCAGGATCCACAGCCGCGAGCCGGCGGCGCGGAACTGGAGCTTGAGCTCGTGACGCAGCAGCCATAGCGGCGAGCCCGCGGGGAGTTTCACGACGGCGCCGACGTGAGCTTGAGAAAGACGTCCTCGAGCGAGCCGGCGCCGGCTTCGGCGGCCGCGCGCTCGCGCAGGTCGGCGAGGCTGCCTTGGGCAATGATCCGGCCGCGCTGGATGATGCTGATGCGTTCGGCCAGGCGCTCGGCGATCTCGAGGACGTGCGTCGTGAGCACGATCGTGCCGCCTTTGTGCACGCGTTCCACGAGCAGGTCCTTGACCTGGCGCGCGGCCCCGGCGTCGAGGCCGCTCAACGGCTCGTCGAGGATCATCACGTCGGGATCGTGAATCAGCGCGCCGGCGAGTGCGAGCTTCTGCCGCATGCCGCGCGAGAAGCCCTCGATCAGCTCGTCGACTTGATCATGCAGATCGAGCCAGCGCAGGAGCTCGTCGGCGCGCGGCGCGGCGATCTCGGGCTCGATGCCCCACAGCCCGGCGACGAACTCGAGATATTCGAGGGGGCGCAGCTTGCCGTAGAGCAGCGGCTCGTCGGGCAGAAACGCAAGCAGGCGTTTGGCCGCGATCGCATCGTTTGCGATGTCGTGACCGAGAATCCGTACGCTGCCGGCGTCCGCCTTCAGGAGTCCTGCGACGATGCGGAGCGTCGTCGTCTTGCCCGCACCGTTCGGTCCGAGCAGGGCATGAAACTCTCCGCGGGGAATCGCGAGATCGATTCCGGCCACCGCCACCTTCCCCACAAAGCTCTTCGTGAGTCCGCGAATCTCGAGCGCGGGAAGCGTGTCGTGGCCGTCGTTCACGGTCGGATAGGCGATGCCGGCCGGCAAGATTAGCATCCCGGCAGCGATTTCGCCGGATTCGACGCACGGTGCCTCGCGCGCGAAGCATGATGCGCGCGTGCCCGCGGAAGTCTTCAACGATAGGCGCGCTCGACACATCAGGCCGAGCGCGCCATCACGCGCGATGCGGTCGCGCAGACCACCGCGAGATGGAGTCGTGGCAGTAGGGCAACCGGGTCGTGTTGCGGAATGCAGCTCGCCGCTGCGCATCGACCTCATCGACGAGGCGAAAACACCGCGCTCGCGACGATGGCTAAACCTGGTTCTTGCGCACGAGCGTTGAACCGGCCTCGTTGGCGGCGTCGGTGAGCGCCCTGTCCAGCGCCGTGATGGTCGCCGCCTGGTAACGCCCTCCCGCCGGCGACTTGGCGAATTCTATGTAGCGCTCGAGTTCCTCGTCCGATAGCGAGGCATAAGCGGCGACGAAGAACGTGAGCTGCTGCTGCTCCATGACCGCAGCGAGCTGCGGGCGCTGCGCCTCCATCTGCTTGCGAATGTCGTCGGCATCCGGGCCCATGTAGCCGGGAATCGCGGCGCCGAAGCCCCGGACAATGCCGGCATTCACGTTGATCAGGATCGCCGCGCCGACGTCGCCGGCGTGGACGGCTTTGAGCAAACGGTCGTACAGCGCCCTTCGCTCCGGCGTGAGGGCCTTGATCCGCTCCGGTGCGTCCGCGAGCCGCTCTCGAAACGCGGCCGACGTGCTGTTCTGTTCTTCGAGCGCCGTGATGCGCTTCCCCAAATCGCTGTTCAGCCATGTGAGCGTGGTCTCCACATCCTCCGCCGACATCGACGTCTTGAGCTGCCGCGCGACGCTCGACCGCAGGCGATCCGGTGCACAAGCCGCCGCAAAAGCCGCCTGCACGTCCGCGATCATCTTGGCATTGCTCTTGTCCATGCGTCCGCCGACGTCGCTCAATCCCTGGTCGAACGCCGACTGGATCTCGGAAAGCTGATTCCACAGACCGGACTTGTGCATCAGCTCGTCGATCTGCGTCGGCGTCGGTTCGGCCGCGACGGCAGCAACCGGCGTGACGAACGCCAGGATCAGGGCGAAGATGCGGCTCATGGCAGAAGGGTTCATGGCAGAAGAAGAGAACTGCTCTGTTCCGTTGTGATCAGCGTGCGGATCGCGCCGCAGTCGGCGAAAACTACAAGCATCGACGTCGAGTCTAGCGCCTGCGCCGACGCCCGACAACGGCGCGTCGTCCGATGCACCTGGCCGTGCGTCGGCGACTTGCGTAGACTTTGCCGCGAACGTCACGCGGAAGGACTTGATTCGTGGAGAAACGCAAGCTCGGCAGCACGGGATTCACGGTCGCGCCGCTCGCGCTCGGCGGCAACGTCTTCGGATGGACCGCGGACGAGGCGATGTCGTTCAAGCTGCTCGACGCGTTCGTCGGTGCCGGTTTCAACTTGATCGACACCGCCGATTCATATTCGCGGTGGGCGTCGGGGCACCAGGGCGGCGAATCGGAAACGGTGATCGGCCGCTGGATTGCGCGGCGCGGACATCACGACGACGTCATTGTTGCCACCAAGGTCGGCTCCGACATGGGAGAAGGGCACAAAGTGCTGCGCAGGGATTACATCCTGCGCGCGGTGGAGGAGTCGCTCAAGCGGCTTCACGTCGACTGCATCGATCTCTATCAGTCGCATTGGGACGACGAAAAGACGCCGTTCGAGGAAACACTTGCGACCTACGATCAGCTCATCCGCCAAGGCAAGGTGAAAGCGATCGGTGCATCCAACCTGACCGCGCCGCGGCTCGCCCAGGCCCTCGAGGTGAGCCAAACGATGAAATTGCCGCGCTACGCGACGCTGCAACCCCATTACAACCTCTACGAACGCGCGAGCTTCGAAGGCGACCTGCAGGCGCTGTGCCTCCGCGAGAACCTCGGCGTGATCACGTATTTCTCGCTTGCGGCGGGCTTCCTCACGGGCAAGTATCGATCCGAAGCGGATTTTGCGAAGAGCGCGCGCGGGCCCGGCATGAAGAAATACATGAGTGAGCGCGGGATGAGGATCCTCGCGGCGCTCGACGCCCTGAGTCAACGCATCGGCGCCACGCACGCACAGATCGCGCTTGCCTGGCTGATCTCGCGGCCCGGCGTGACCGCGCCGATCGCGAGCGCGACGACACTGGGCCAGCTCGACGAGATCCTGCACGCTGCCGCGCTTACGCTCGACGCGGATGCAGTCGCGACGCTGGACCGTGCAGGCCGGGAGTAACAAGTCTCCAGGGATCGCGAGCGAACTGCCGCGATTTCCGCAGACAAAATCACCAAGCGGAAAAATGCCAGGCGAAGCCCGGTATTTTCATCCATCTAGGCTGTTCGAACGCCGTGCCGTGTTGTGATTTTTCCGCAGGGCTCGCGGCTGTCAGCTTGCGAGTCTTGGAAACTCGTTTACTCTCCCCAGCCCTGCAATCTCATCGACTTTGCAAGTCGCGATCGCCGGAAGCTTGTCTACCATAGATCGCGCGCACCGTTTCCATCGTGTCGGCATCCTCGGGACGCTTGTCGGGGCGGTAGCCTTTGACGCGCGCGAATCGAAGCGCAAGCCCGCCCGGATAGCGCGGGCTCGCCTGGAGATCGTTGAAGGTGATCTCGACGACGAGCTCAGGGCGTACGTACACCGTATACGCGTCGCGATGGCGCTCGAGCTTCGCGAGCGCTTCCGTCTGCCAGGCGAGCATCGCATCGGTCATGCCCTTGAACGTCTTGCCCAGCATCACGTACTCGCCGGTCGCGGGATCGCGCGCGCCGAGGTGCAGATTCGACAGCCATCCCTGGCGGCGGCCGTGACCCCATTCCGCCGCCAGCACGACGAGATCGAGCGTGTGGGCGCGCTTGACCTTGAGCCATGACGCGCTTCGTGCGCCGGGATCGTAAGCAGCTTCGGGCGCCTTTACGATCACCCCCTCATGGCCGCGCGCGACTGCGTCATCGTAGAACGCCTGCGCGGCCGCGATATCGCTCGTGACCAGGCGCGGAATCAACAGCGGCGGCGGCAGTGCCTCGCCGAGCGCTTCGAAGCGCGCCACGCCCGGTGTCTGCAGTAGATCGCGATCGTCGACGCGCAGACAATCGAAGAAGAACACGGAGAGCGGCATGCTCGCGCGCATCTTCGCGATGTCGAGCACTCGGCCAAAGCGCCGCATCGTCTCTTGGAACGGATACGGCGCGCCGTTTTCGCGCAGTACGATCGCCTCCCCGTCGAGAATCAGGTGGCGCGTGCCCAGCGTAGCAACCCGCTCGACGATTTCGGGGGCGGCAGCGGTGACGTCGTTTCCGGTTCGCGAATAGATTCGTACCTTGTTGTCGCTCTTGTGAACCTGGACCCGGGCCCCGTCCAGCTTCCATTCGAGCGCAGCTATCGCGAACCGCGCCATCGCATCCTCGATGTCGTCGGCGGGTTGCGCAAGCATCGGTGCGATCGGCTGGAACAGTATGATCGAATACCGCCCAAGGCCGGTCTCGCCTTCGATCAGCGCGGTTGGCGCGACTGCGGGAATGCCACCGCCGAGCATCGCGGCGCGGCGAATCGTGTCCGCGGAAATGCGCGCCGCGGCGGCGACGGCATCGATCATCAACCCCTCGAGCGCACCCTGTCGAAGCTCGCCGATCAGCATCCGCGCGAGGAACTCTCGTTCTTGCACCGTCGCTCGCGCGAACAGCGACCCCAGAACGCGCTTGCGTTCGGTGGTGGAGCCCGCCCCACTCAAACGGGCCGTGCGACTGAGCTCAGCATCGACATCGCAGAGCGTGAGCTCGGGCGTGTCGACGTGCGTTGGCGGCTCGGCATCCCGGATCGTGGCCCAGCCGATGCCGCGCGGCCCGTGCAAGGTAACGCCGCTGAGGTAGGCGACTGCGATCGCGATCTCTTCCGGTGCGAGGCCGCGCAGAAACTCGGCGATGAGCGCGATCTTTCGATTGCGCCCCGACTGCTCACTCAACTTGAGCGACGTGTCGACCAGCGTCGAAAGCAGCGTCGGAGGTCGAGGCGTTGGCGATGAGTCCATGATCGAAACTGCTGGGGTCGAAGTGGCGCCACGCCACGCGTCTGCCGTTCCTTCACGGGCTCGATCGCTGCGTCCCTTCGCGGCTTCGAATTGTCGCATTGGCGCTGGAAAACGCGGACACACGACGGCCGGAGGATGTGCCATCATGCAAGCGGGAGGCGGGCGCGTCGCCTTGCGCTTGCCGCGTGCCGGCGTCGTACACGTTCTGGGCGCTAAAGCCACCGGAGGCGCGCATGGCCATCGGACCTTTCGATATCTTCCTGAAGCTCGACGGCATCGACGGCGAGAGCACCGTCAAGGGGCACGAGAAGGAGATCATCGTCCTGTCGTACGCGCAGGGGATCGACGCACCGCCCACGACGCTCGCTGGCAGTGGCGCGGCGTCGGGCAAGCCGACCTTCTCCGGTGTACGGTTCCGAAAGAGTCTCGACAAGGCGTCCATTCCTATCCTGCTCGCATGCGCAGCCGGCACGCACATCAAGAGCGCGCGCTTCGCCTTCCGTCGTACCGGTACGACGACGGATTTCTATGACGTCACGCTCACGGACGTCGTCGTCCGTCACATCGCACAACTCGCTGGAACCGGATCCCAGTATCCGCTCGCGTTCGAGGCGCTCAACGAAGGCGCCAATGCAAGCGGCTTTCTCGACGAGGTGACGTTGAGCTACGCCAAGATTCAGTGGAAATACCAAAGCCTCGCAGGGTCTTCCAGCGCGGTGAAGGGCGGCTGGAATCTCAAGACGAACACGAAGATCTGATCGACCTCAATTGCAGCAATCCCGGGTGATTTCACAACCGCCTGCAACTTCGACCCGGCGCGATACGGCCGTTGCTTTGCTGCGCCGGCACTTGCGATTGCTCGCCGTCGTCCTGTTTCTCGTGGTGCTTGCCGCGTGGTTCGAGCTCTCGGGACTCACGGAACACTTCGACCTGGCATTTATGCGACAGACGATTCTGCGGCACGAAGCCGGCGGCCTGGTGCTCTTCGTGCTGCTGTTCTCCCTCGGCAACCTGGTGCAGATCCCGGGACTCCTGTTCCTGGCTGCCGCGGTGCTGACGCTCGGCAAGATCGGCGGCGGTATCGTGACTTACGTGGCCGCGGTCGTCTCCTGCGGCGTGACGTTTGTGGTCATTCGCTTCCTCGGCGGCGACGCGTTGCGACAGCTCAGGAATCGCGTCGCGAAACGGATCCTCAAAGAGCTGGACCGGCATCCCATCGGTAGCGTCGCACTACTGCGCCTGTTGCTCCAGACGGCCCCGCCGGTGAACTATGCGCTCGCGCTGTCGGGGCTCAAGTTCCGCCACTACATGCTGGGCACGCTGATCGGGCTGCCCCTGCCGCTCGCGGTCTACTGCCTGTTCTTCGAATTCCTGGCGGAGCGCTTGCACGTCGGTTGAGAAACGACAAGAATGACTGCGCTCGCGGGGCGAGTGGGCCACCCAAAGCGCGAGCGCTTCTCGAACTCGAATGGCCCACGTCGGTTGCACACAGGGAGAACAGCATGAGAAGACTGTGGTTGGGCGTTGCGCTGCTCGGTTTTCCGCTGGGCGCGCTCGCGGCGGACAATCCATGGGTCGGCACCTGGAAGCTCGACGCGGCCAAGAGTCATTTCACCGGCGACACCTTCACCTATTCGAAGGGACCGAATGGCCTGATCCACTATTCGGACGGCAGTACGACGCAGTACGACTTCGGGACCGACGGCAAGGAGTACAAGACCTGGGCCGGCCGCATGACGACCTGGACCGCCGCAGGGCCGACGACCTGGAATACGGTGACCAAGCAGGACGGCGCCGTCGTCTACCAGACGCGCCGCGAGCTCTCGGCCGACGGGAAGACGCTGACGCTCACGACGACCAGCAACAAGCCCGACGGGTCGCCGGTGGGCGAGGTCGCGGTCTACGAGCGCGTCGGCAAGGGCACGGGGCTCCTCGGCAAATGGCGTTCGACGAAGACCGACATCGCCTCGCCGAGCGCGATGGTGATCACGGCGCCCTCGGCTGGCGTGCTGCGTCTCGAGTATCCCGGATGGAAGGCGGTGTACGAAGCGAAGCTCGACGGTTCGGAATTCAAGCCGACCGGGCCGACCATCCCGGCGAACTTTACCGGCAGCATGAAGTCGGCATCGGCGACGAAGGTGAACTACGTCTATCGGCTCAACGGCAAGCCCGACGGGTACGGCGTCATGACGGTTTCCGCCGACGGAAAGACACTCACCGACGTGTCGTGGAATCCCGGCAAGGAGTCCGAGAAATCGACGGGGTACTACGTCAAGCAATAGCGAGCGGCGCTCCTCTCGCGCGGCCGCCAGCCTGGCGGCCGTTTTCATGTCCCGCTTGCGGTGCGCTTGCCGCCGCTCACGTTCTCGCCGTCGGTCGGCTCGAGCGTCCGGAACGTGAGCGACGAGAGGATCGTCAGTCCGCCGACGGTCAGAAAGGTGTAGTGCAGGGCGCGAGTGACCGCAAGCGCGTCGGTCTGCGAAACCTCGCCGAGGTACGCGCCTGCAATCAGCGATCCACACGCGAGCCCGAAGGACAACGACATCTGTTGGAACGCGCTCGCGATCGACGTAGCCATGCTCGAGTCCGCGGGCGCGATGTCCGCGTAGCCCATCGTGTTGACGCTTGAGAATTGCAGCGAGTTGAAGAGGCCCTGCGTCAGCGCCAGCAGCACGATCACGATTTGCGGCGTCCCGGGCGAGACCAGCGAGAACGACGAAATCGTCGCACCAAGCAACACCGTATTCACGATCAGCGTCCGGCGGAACCCGAACTGCCGGAGGATGCGCGAGCTCAGGAACTTCATGCCCATTGCCGCGGCGGCGGTCGGCATCATCAGCAGGCCCGATTGCCACGCCGGCAAACCCAACCCGAGCTGGTAGAGGAGCGGCAGCAGAAACGGTATGCCGCCGATGCCGAGGCGCGTCAGAAAACCGCCGCCGACCGAGACGCGAAAGGTGCGGATACGGAAGAGCGTGAGGCGGATCAGCGGGTAGGCGATCCTGCGTGCGTGCCACACGTAGGCGGCGAGCAGGCTCATCGCGAGCAGAAACACCGCGGCACCGGTGGCGGCGTCGAGGTTGTGCTCGCCGAAGATCTCGAGGAGCCAGGACAGGATCGCCGTACCGCTGCCGAACAGCACGAGCCCGACCACGTCCAGCGGCCGTGGCGACTCGCCACGATAGTCAGGCATGTGGCGGCGGATCATGTAGAACGCGACCAGGCCGATCGGCACGTTCACGAAGAAGATCTCGCGCCACGAAAGCCAGTGGACAATCACCCCACCCACCGTGGGACCGAGCAACGGTCCGATGAGCGCTGGAATGATGACGAAGTTCATCGCACTCAAGAGCTCGGATTTCGCGAACGTGCGGACGATCGCGAGTCGTCCAACCGGCGTCATCATCGCGGCACCCAGGCCCTGGAGAATGCGGGCCGCGACCAGCATCGGCACGTCGACCGACAATCCGCACGCGATCGAGGCCAGCGTGAAGATGCCAATGGCGACCGCGAACACGCGCCGCGTTCCGAAGCGGTCGGCGATCCAGCCGCTCACCGGGATGCCGACCGCAAGGCTCAGGATGTAGCTCGTGACGACGGCCTTCAGGCTCAGCGGCGTGACACCGAGACTCGCCGCCATCGACGGGACGGCGGTGTTCACGATCGTGGAGTCGAGCTGCTCCATGAACAACGCGGTCGCCACGACCCACGGCAGATAGCGCTTGATCGCGATCGGCTCCGTTTCGGCAGTCAGCGTGTCGAGCGGGGAGGCCATGAGCGTGGCAAGCAGTGGCTCGAAACTCGCGGGCGACGCGCGGTTCCGGGCGGTGGCAGATGCAGGCAGACCGGAAAGTTGGCGGGCGCGCGCAACGCTCGGGTCAGAAGCCGTAGAGGCGCGTCGGATTGTCCAGGAGGATTTTCCGCCGTGTCGCCGCGTCGGGCGCCCAGTCGAGCAGCAGATCGAGCATGAGCGGCGTCGAGGGCACGGGACTCGTTCCCGGATGCGGCCAGTTCGACGCCCAGACGCAGCGCTCCGGATGTGCCGCAACCAGAGCGCGTGCGAGTGCGCTCACGTCCTCGTAAGCGGGCGCGCCTGTCTTCGACGTTTCGTAGGGCGCCGAGAGCTTCACCCAGAAATTTCCGCGATCGAGAAGGCGCAGGAGCGTAAGAAACGCCGGATGCGATACGGGGACCGGGTCGAGGAATTTCCCGTTGTGATCGATCACGACCGTGCCGGGAAGACGCGACAGCTGCGTCTCGCGTGCCGGCAGCTCGCGTCCGTCGAGCTGCAATTGCACGTGCCATCCCGAAGCCTGCACGCGCTCGGCAATCGCGTCGACGTCGTCCCAGGAAAGATAGCCGCCCTGCAGCATGTGGCAGCGCGCGCCGCGAAAACCGAGATCGGTGAGCCGGTGGATTTCCGCCGCGGAAACGTCGGCGGGAAGCGTCGCGACGCCGCGCACGGACGGGCCCATCCGGGTCAGCGCGTCCTCGGTGCACGAATTGTCGAAGCCGTAGCCGTTGGGCTGTACGACGACAGCGCGCGTAAGGCCGAGCTCGGCCTGGACTTGCCGGTACGCGCCCACCGGCGCGACCGGCAACGGAATGGGCCACGTAGGCACGCCGCGAAACCGCGGATCGTAGATGTGCATGTGGCAATCGCATGCCTGCGGCGGCGCAACGAGCTTGGGCGAAGACGAGGTCATTTGCTGAACGCCCTTTGCCGATGGAAAGCTCGACGCTCGCGCTCGAGTTACGCGAGCGCGACGCCTTCAAAAGGGTAGCGCCACTCGCGCGTCGATTCGTACGCGCGCGCCGCTCGCAGCACGAGCGCATCGCCGTGCATCGGTCCGACGATCTGCAGCGCGACCGGCAATCCGGCACGCGTCAATCCGCATGGCACGACCGCCGCCGGTTGCTGTGTGAGATTGAACGGATAGGAGAACGGCGTCCAACCGAGGAACTGGTCGACCTCGAGTTCCCATTCGTGCGGCGCTTTTGCTTCGAACGCCGGCACCGCGACGCCCGGCGTCAGCAGGAGGTCGTAACGCTGATGGAATTGGCGCATGAATGACCCGAGCTCGCCGCGCCTCGCGTTCAGCGCATGCACTTCGATTGCCGAAACCTTGCGTCCCGCATCCGCCTGCCAGCGCAGAGCGGGATCGGTGAGTGCGAGCTTCGCCGGCGTCAACGCGCTGACGAGCGAGAGCGAGCCGACGAACCAGAGCTTGGTCGTGATTTCCTCCGGGTTCGAAAATCCCGGCGCAAGCTCGTCGACGTGCGCGCCCAGCGCAGCGAAGGATTCCGCCGCTGCGCGAACGGCCGCCGCGACTTCGGGGTCGACGTTGCGTACATAGCCGAGATCCGGGCTGAAGGCGACCCGCAGTCCGTGCACGCCGTCGCGCACCCCCACGCGATAGTCGCGCGGATCGTAGGGAAGGGACGTCCAGTCGCGTGCGTCGGGCCGGCTGATGACGGTGAGCATCAGCGCGAGATCCTCGACGCTGCGCGCATGCGGGCCGAGATGGGCGACGGTACCCATCGGCGACAGCGGAAACGCCGGCACGCGGCCAAACGACGGCTTGAGACCGGGAATCCCGCAGAAGCTCGAGGGGATGCGAATCGAGCCTGCGCCATCGGTTCCGACGGCAAGCGGCCCCATGCCGGACGCGACGGCCGACGCCGCACCGCCCGATGATCCACCCGGCGTCATCTTTGGATTCCACGGATTGCGCGTGATGCCGGTGAGCGTGTTGTCGGTCGTCCCCTTGATGCCGAACTCCGGCGTGTTGGTCTTGCCGAGGAGCACCGCGCCCGCTTCGCGCAGTCTCGCGGTCACCGGCGCGTCGACATCCCACGCCTGTTTCGGATCGATCGTACGCGAGCCACGGAGCGTCGGCCAGCCGCGCGTGAGGATCAGGTCCTTGATCGAAACCGGAACGCCGTCGAGGAGATCGAGCGGCGCCTTCTTCTGCCAGCGCGCTTCCGATTCGCGAGCGCTGGCACGCGCGCGCTCCGCGTCGACGACGCAGAAGGCATTGAGTTCGGGATCGCGCTCGGCAATGCGCACGAGCACTGCATCGGTCGCCTCGACCGGCGACGCCTGTCCCGAGCGATAGAGCGCAACGAGCTCGGTTGCCGTGCAATGGGCGAGATTCGTGGGGGCTTTGCGAAGCGATGGACGGGCCGCGGACATACGTTCGGGTGAAACGGGCAAAAGGAGCGGAATACGCAAACCCCGGCCGCCGTTTGCATCAGCGATGTCACGGGCGGCAAGGTCTCACGCTCAGGTCGAGCCATTATAGGGGTGGGGACGGTGTCCGCTTTCGTTCGACGATTGCGCGATTCGGCGGCTTTGAGCAGGCCTCGAACGGTCGAAAGCTTCGAGTTGTATCGAATTGATTCACCATTGCGGTGCGGGACGGGACTTCGCAGCGCGTGAAACTCCTTAAGCCGAGTCCCTGTCTATAACGACAGCACATAACGCCTGCCGCGGCGACCTGTTCAACCGGAAACCGGCGGACTACAATTTCCTTGTAGGCGTTCGAAGGACTGTGATGTTCAAGCGACTCGCACCGAGTGTCCTGGTGTTCGGCTTCGCCGGCGCCGCGATGGTGGCGCCCGCACACGCCGACATCTACACCTGGGTCGACGCGAAGGGCGTGACCAACGTCAGCAATATCGCGCCGCCCGACGGCGTCACCGTCAAGAACGTCGACGTGAGCCCGCCGACGGACCCCGCACGCGAGGCCGCCGCCCGCGAAGCGGCGCAGCAGGCCGAAATGCAGGCAATGAACGCGCGCCTTGCGCAATTGCAGGCTGACCTCGAGCAAGCGCGTCAGCCGTATCCGCCGATGCCTTATGCGCCGCCGACACCCACGGTGGTCGTCGTGCAGCCACCTCCGCAGTATGCGAGCTACGCGCCGCCCCCGGCGTACGATATGGCACCGGCGTATTCCGGCGGCTGCGATTTCTCCTTCGATTGCGGTTCTTGGTGGGGCCCGGGGTTCTGGGGGACTACCGTCGTCGTGAATACGCCGCGCGGCAAGTTCCACCGCCGCTTCAATTCCGGCGTGTCCCTGCCGCGCCCGGTTGTCCCGCCGCTCGTTCCGCCGCCGCAGCCGGTGCCGCGGATGAACGTCAGTTTCCGTCACCGGTAACCGCATCCTTCCGCGGCGGCACGGCGGGCGACAGGCGAGCGCTCCGGCGTTCTAACGCTTCGCGGCCTTGCGCGCGACCCGCTCTTTTGACTTCGCGCGGGCCGATTTTTTCACTGCTTTCCGCTTTGCGGTTTTCTTTTTCGCGGATCGCTTCTTCGCGCGCTTGAGCGACTTCTTCTTGCCGGACACTTTCTTCGTGCGCCGCTCCTCGACCAGGCGCTGCATTTTCTGGGCGTAGGTCTCCCGCGGCGCCGACCTGGCGGTCGCCAGGTCGGGAAGCCACAGCGCTTCCTCGACCGTCAGGACATCGTCTTCGATAGCCTCGACCCGGTCCCGCGATTTGCCGCGTGAAGTCTTGCGTGCCATATCACCCCAGCCAGGCCAGTGTCAGCATCAAAAGATGCAGCAGCACGCCGCCCACGAGCAGCCACGAAGCGGCGACGAGCCAGTGCGCTACGCGGTCGTTGATCGCGCCATTCCGGTTCGTCGCGACCGCGAGGTCGGCGATGCGTGCGTCGAGGAAATCCGCATCAGTCGGTTCCGCATTGCCGAAGCGACGGATGATCTCCTCGGGATCCGCGATGCCCTCGTACGCGCGAATCTGGGTCGCCATCAGGGTTGCCAGCAGCGCGAGCACGAGCACGATCGCGGTCGATACAGCGAGATAGCGCGATGCACCGAACGCCTCGATGAATCTCCTCAGATCCTCGAACTTGAACGCGAACGCGGCAACGTAGAGCGTGATGATCGAGAGATAGAACTGCGCGCGCGTCGCGAGCTTGGTGTAGCGGTCTGCTTCCTCGTCGTAGAGCGACTTGAAGATGTCGTATTGCTTGGCGGTGGCCATCGGGGGCTGTGGCACGAATTCGACGTGGTCACGCGCGGGTGATCATCCGAACGCCAAGCCTCGCAAGCTCAAAACTCGATCGTGTCGCCGGGCTTCATGTTGAAGACCTTGACCGGCGCATCGGGACGACGCCAAGGACTGCGGACAAAGCGAGAGCGAGGATGCGGCGAAGAATCCGTCTCATGGGCCCTCCTTCAGGCGATCTTGCTGTTCTTCGCGGGCATCATACGACGGGCCGTCGTTCGTGCGCACCCCCGGGGTGTTATCGTTTGGGCGCACGGTTCGGGGGATTTCGCGCCGGTCTCGCGAGAAGGAGCTTGTCCCTATGGGAATGTCCGCCTGTACGACCCGCGGCCTCATCGCGGTCGTCGCCATCGCAGTGGCCGCCGGCTGTGCGAGCACGCCGCCCGCGCCGAACCCCGAACCGCTGCTGCTCGCGGCGGGTTTCAAGACGGTCACGGCCAGCACGGACAAGCAGATCCAGCATCTGCCGACACTGCCCGCCGGCCAGGTGACCGTGATCACGCAGACCGGTAAGAACTGGTATGTCTACCCGGACCTGCCGAAGAACCAGCTCTACGTCGGGACGGCGAAGGAATACCAGGCGTATCTCAAGCTGCGCACGCAAAACAACCTGCCGCCGCCATCGGACCCCGCAGGCGTATCAATGGCGAAGGCCGATACGGCGATGCTGCACGCGAACATGGAGGACATCGAGAATCCGTGGCTGTGGTGGCCGGATTTCAGCGGGCTGCCGTGGACTTATTGAAGCTCAGCCACTGAAGCGTGTCGCGAGCGCGCCTCAACGCGGTCTCGGGTGACCGGCGGGAGCATTCCGGCCCCTTGTGGGCCGAAGCGCGCGTCCCAACGTGGTCCTCATGACGACCCAGATCGCCACGCCGGCACCCGAAATGCTCACCGTTACGCCACTCGGGTTTCCCTGGGAAACCGCCGACCCCTTCCTTTTCTGCGTCCACCATCTCGATCGCTACCCGCAGGGCAACGAGCGGATGGGGCCGGATGCGTCGCTCGCTGGACGCAATCTCGGACAGGATTTCACGGTCAAGGACGGCTTTCGCATGTATCACGGCGAGGTCGTGCCCGGCTTTCCGCAGCATCCGCACCGCGGCTTCGAGACGGTGACGATCATGCGGCAGGGCTTCGTCGATCACGCGGACTCGCTCGGCGCGACCGCGCGATTCGGAAGCGGCGACGTGCAATGGCTGACGGCGGGGCAGGGCATCGTGCACGCCGAGATGTTCCCGCTGCGGGAGCGTGCTGAGCCCAATCCACTCGAACTGTTCCAGATCTGGCTCAATCTTCCGGCGGCCGACAAGTTCGCGCCGCCTCACTTCACGATGCTCTGGCGCGACGCCGTCCCGAAGCGCGTGGTCCGCGATGCGAACGGCCGCGAAACGCTGGTGACGATCGTCGCCGGGCGCTACGCAGATACGATCGCCGCGTCGCCGCCGCCTGACTCCTGGGCCGCGCAGCCCGAGCACGACGTGGCGATCTGGATCCTTTCGCTCGCGCCGCACGCGCGATTCGACTTGCCGCCTGCGCGCGCCGGAACGAACCGCTCGATCTATTTTTTCCGCGGCGGCCGCCTTCGGTTGGCCGATCGCGAGCTCGACGCCTACGCACGGGCGATCCTCGATCCTCTCGCCGCGGTCGAGCTTCAGGCCGGCGAGGATGGCGCGGACATTCTGCTGCTGCAAGGCAAGCCCATCGGCGAGCCCGTCGTTCAATACGGCCCGTTCGTCATGAACACGCAAGCCCAGATCGGGGAGGCGCTCCGCGACTATCAGCGTACGCGCTTCGGAGGCTGGCCGTGGGATCGCGACGACCCGGTCCATCCCCGCGAGCGCGGACGCTTCGCCCGACATGCGGACGGCCGCGTCGAGGAAGCGGATCGCGATTCCGCTGGCTAGAAGTCGATCCCGCGAGGCGAGCCCGCGCGTCCGCTACGACGCTTTTTGCGAGCGTTGCGGTTAACGGCTGTTACCCTCGAGGTCCAGCACGCCGATGATCGAGCGCTGAACCGCGGGCAGCGCTGCCACCGTCTTGCCGTTCGCGTCGAGGATCTCGAGACTACCGGTGAACGAGCCGGCGCGGCTCAGGCAAACGCGCTGCGCCGCCTGCTGCGCCATCGGGCAGCTCATGCTGTTGTCCGGGCACTGCGGGATGGTGATCGACGCATGCAACTCGACGGCCGTCGGATCGACACCCGGCGTCGGCGGGTAAGTGAGGCTCTTTGACTGCCCCGCGTTCACGGTCACCGTCTTGGTGGCCAGCACGCTGCCCTTGTCGTCGAACAGGTTCAGGGTCACCGCGCAGGATTGCACTGCAGGCAGGTTCGGGGTAGCGAGCGGCGGCGGCGTCTGCACGGCCGGCAGGAACACGACGCTCAGCCGTGCGGCTTGATCGGACGCCAGTCCGAGGACGCCGATGATGGCGATCGAGACGCCGAACTCGATGAGCGTGAATCCTCGGGCGAGCTTCGAGCGCGATGGGCGGGCTCTCGACATGATCTCTCTCCTTGGCAACGAGACGACGGACCCGCGGCCCCCTTCGGAAGCTTGATCCGCGTTGCCGCGCCATTTCTGCGTTGGAGAGAGCTGCCCGACTTGCAAGGATGCGTGCTTCGAGCAGCGGGCCTTGTGGGAGACACCCCGGAGCGGCCCGGGCAGTCTAGCAGACGAAATGCATCGTGTGCGTCGAAAGGAGCGCCACCCGTCGGTCAACTCGACGGGTGCGCTCGCTGACGATTCACTTACTGCGACTGCGCGCGATCAGCTACTGCGGCGCGCACATGATGACTGCGTTCGGACCGTAACCTTCCGCGATGCCGCCTGCCGCCACCATCTGATCGCGGATCGCGGGATCGGTCGTGTAGCGGTGATTGCCATCCGGCCGATTGTTGAAGACACGATAGACCGAGATCGTCCCGCCGGGACACGTTCCGGCGTTCGGCCCGCTGGTCTGCGGCAGCTGGATGTAGAAGGCCGCGTCCGTTTCCTTGATCATCTGCGGGAATTTCGCGAGGGTGTCCGCGCACTCCTGTGGCGAAGCCGAGAAAAAGTGCGAGTTGGCGGGCGGCGGGATGAGGATGCGGCATACCGGCATCGCGTCCGGGCCGCCGACCGCCTGGCTTGGATTGACCTTGAAGCTCTGACCGGTGCGTGTCCAGCCGGCGATCGTCCCGGAATCGAGCGCGTCGATGTCGGGCGCGAGGGCACTGATGAAGTAGTGATTGAGCGCAGCGTTATAGAACTCGATACTGCTCACCGGTGCGGCCTGTACCGACACATTCGCACCGGAGAAGTTGATGGCCGCGTTGGGTTGCGGGTTACCGTTCGCGTTGAGCGCCATCGCGCCGTCGGTCGGAAGCGAGCCGTAGCTGACCTGGCTCGTACCCTCGCCATAATTAATCGTCCCGGCGTCGGTCGGCAGGAAGCGCGTCGGCATCGTGTAATCGGGCGTTGCAAGTCCAAGGGCGGTGAAGCCCGGGGTTGCGATCAGAACCCGCTTGTTGGCGGTCGCGGCCGCCTGGCAGCCGTAGTAACCGCACATCCCCCCGGGGAGGTTGCTCTGGAAGTTGAACGTCTTCACGGCGCCGTTGTGCGTTGCGGTCAGCGTATGCGGGCCCAGCAGGTTTTCGCCGTCCTGACCGAACGACTCGTGCAGCACCACGAACTGCACGGTACCGTCGGCGTTGGAATAGATCTCCTCGATCCGAAAGGTGTGGTAGTTCGCGAGCGCCGCCGCCGCGATCGTCGCCAGCGTCGCCCCGAGTAGCCAGCGCAGAGCATGCTTCATGGTGCCTCCCAACGAAAGTGAATGACGTCAAGGCCTTGACTCGGATCCAAAGACGCCTTGCGCACGTCAACAGCGAGGATTGTCGTGTATTCCCGGGCTCGGCGTAGTCCCGTAGGCGCCCCGACCTGCCGCAAGTCCTGTCGAATTCGGCAAGGAATCGCGGCGTGCTTCCGCGGTGTCATGCCAGGCGAACTCCCGGCGAGCACGAGGTTCCCGGGACGACATTCTCCGCCTCGCCACGGATGACGAACGCCCGGCGCCTTCGGCAACAGGACGATCATGGACGCGCCCATCCAGCGTTCAGCGTTTGTCTTACGCCAAAACAAGGCACCGCCGATACTGAGCACGAATCAAACGGCATGAAATACCTCCACCACCGGACATGGGATGCGAGGAGCAGGCCATGCCGCCGCGCAGCTCCCAGCCGATCGCGCCACGATCGCGCAATCACCGCCAAACGAACCTCACGCGAGCGGGTGGGGCGCGTTCATTTGCCAGGGCGAAGCGCTGAAACGCGGATGAACCGACATGCGCGCAGCGAGGACATGCCTGCTCTTGGTGGTTGCGCTGGTGGCGCATGGCGCCCTCGACGCGCACGCGGAGCGCAAGACAGTCTGCACGATCACCATCAATTCCTCGAACGAGAAAGAGGCGTTCCAGCGCAGCTTGCCTCCCGACAGGTACCAGTTCGTCGAGCTCGTTCAAAAGGACAACCCACGCTGGCTCTCCGACGCCTGCCGGCAGAACGTCCAGTGTGACGTGCTGGTCATCTCCGGCCACCACGACGTCGAGCAGGGATTCTTCTCCGATAACGTCCAGGTCGGGGAGTTCCTGTCAATCGACGCCATGGAGCATGCGTCATGCAGCAACGCGTGTTCCGGCATCTTCTCGCGGGTGAAGGAAGTCTATCTGTTCGGCTGCAATACGCTCAACCCGCACTCGCTGCCGATCGATACCGCCGAGCTCGCGCGAAGCTTCGTGCGCGAGGGTCGCACGCCGGCCGATGCGGAGCGTCTCGCGCGCGCGCTGGCCGCGCGGCACGACGACAACAATCGCGACCGTGTCCGCCGCATCTTCAAGGACGTGCCCGTGATCTACGGCTTCTCCGCGGTCGCGCCGCTCGGTCCCTCTGCGGCAACGCTGCTGGCGCAGCATTTCCAGCTCGACGGCACCGCCAGCGTCGCCACCGGCCGTACGAGTGCGAGTCTTGTCGAACGCTTTTCCGCCCACGGGATGGTCGCCGTGTCCGGCGTACACAGCGGCGACGCCATCGATGCGTTTCGTGGAGACGTCTGCGAATTCGCGGACGACCGGACGTCGCCCGCCGAGCGCCTCGGCTTTGTACAGAAGCTCCTCGATCGCAACGGAGCGGAAGCTCGTCTGTTCCTCGATCGACTAGAGAAAGTCGCGAACTCGCTTCCGCCCGACGCAGAACGGACCACTGACCTCGCCGCCGCGCTCGACAATATCGTCCACGATGCGAAGGCGCGTGCACGCTTTCTCGACTTTGCGCGCGATGCCGACGATCTCACGGTCCGGAGCCGGATGTTCGCCGTAGCGCAGAAGCTCGACTGGCTGACCGTCGAGGAGCAGCAGGCCGAACTCGTGCGCATGATCGACGAGCGCATGTTGCCGCTGCCGGCGACGCCCCGCGATGTGAATCTCGCGTGCTCGCTCAATCGCGACGAGGCGCTGTCATTGATGGAGGAGCATTGGTGGGCCGCGCCGCGACCGATCGACGATGTCGCGCATGCGGCCATACGCGCGTGTCTCGGGAGCCTCGACGATCGCCCGCGCGTCCTGCAGGCGCTCACGAGCCCGCGCGACGACGAAGGCCAGATCGCGCAGGTCTACCTGGTCTACCGGCCGATCATCGATGCGCGTGAACTGCGCGAAGTCGTGGCGGGCATCGCGAGCATGAGCGCGACGCCGGCCAAGATCCGCGCGCTCGAAACCCTGTCACACCAATCCGTGTCCGATCCCGTGGCGCTCGAAGCCCTTGCCGAGGCGTTTCCGGCTGCCGAGTCGGTCGGCGTCCAGGTGGCCATCGCGGGCGTTCTGTTGCGCGCCCATTATCCCGAGGAAGACAAGCCGGAGCTGATCCAGACCCTGCGCCAGTACCGGCGCCGATCCGGATCGGGCGAGGACCTGATCGATGTCCTGATCCGGCGGCTGGAGCGCTCCCAATAGTTGTTGAACTGTGAAACAAGATGCCGTCGCAGCCGCGCCGGCAGGAGCGCGTGCAGCTTGACCCCTGCCGTTCCGTGGCATACTCGCGCGTCCGCGTTTTGCGAGGGGCGCGAGCTAGGCCGCGCCATGCGTGTCGATGTCGTGGTTTCGAGTGCTGGTGCCGGTTCTGGTGGCGTCCCTGTTCGCGTCGGTCGATGCATCGGCCGAGAAGAAAACGGTCTGCACGATCACCGTCAATTCCCCGGATGAGAAGCAGACGTTCGAACGCAATCTGCCGGCGAGCGATTACCAGTTCGTCGAGCTGGTGAAGCACGGCAACCCGAATTGGCTCGCGTCCGCCTGCCACAGCGACGTGCGCTGCGATGTCCTGCTGATCTCCGGGCATTTCGACGGGGGCACCGATTTCTACTCCGATCGCGTCGACGTCCGCGAATCGTTGTCGGTCGAGGAGCTCGAGCACGCATCGTGCAGCAGCTCCTGTCCGGGCCTGTTCTCGCAGCTCAAGGAAGTCTACCTGTTCGGTTGCAACACGCTGAACGCCGAGGCGCTGCACAGCGCATCGGCCGAAGTGAAGAGGAGCCTCGTGCGCTCGGGACATTCGCCCGCCGACGCCGATCGACTCGCGCGCGCGCTGCAGGAGGTTCACGGCGAAAGCAATCGCGATCGCATGCGGCATATCTTCAAGGATGTCCCGGCGATCTACGGCTTTTCGTCGAAGGCGCCGCTCGGCGTCTACGCGGGGCCGGTACTCGAGCACTACTTTCAATCGGGCGATGCGACGGGCATCGGGACGGGCCACCCGAGCAGCAAGCTCGTCGGGCTGTTCGCACCGGTATCGATGACCTCGACGAGCGGGGTGAGCGATAGCGAGCCCCAGGCCGCGCATCGCCGCGACGTCTGCGAGCTCGCCGACGATCGCGAGTCGATCGAGCAGAAGCTCGCGCACCTGCACGAGTTCCTCGCCCGCGAGCCGGCGGAAGTGCGCATGCTCCTCGATCGCATCGAGCATTACGTCGCATCGCTCGGGGACCAGGACCGGCGGCAGCCCGCCGCTGAAAAGGCACTTGCGGATATCGCGAGCGACCGCGCTGCCCGCGCACGATTTCTTGATTTCGCGCGCGACGCCGACGAGCCAGCGGTCCGGATGCGCATGCTCGAGGTTGCGCGCGCCCTGAACTGGCTCACGCCGACGGAAAAGCACGCCGAGCTCGTGCGGATGATCGTCGAAGCGCTGAACGCCAATGTCGCGGACCCGGCAGTGGTCGATCGCGCGTGCGCCATGAGTCGGGATCGCGAGCTCACCGAAGCCTTCCAGCAGGTGCGACTCCCCCCGGCGTACGCGGACAACGTAACGCACGCTGCGATGCTGGCGTGCCTCGGGCGTACGGATTCCCGCGGCCGCATTCTCAGCGCGTTGTCGAGCGGCGACGACGCCGACGCGCAGGTCGCGCAAGTCTATCTCGGCCACCGGCCGATCGCCGATGCGGCCGAATTTCGCCACGTCGCGACGGGCGTCGCGCGGATGCCGGGCTCGACGGCGCAGGTGCGCGCGCTCGATACGCTGGCGCGACAGCCGCCCGGCGACGCGGACAGCATGCGCGTGCTCACCGACCTGTTCAGGCTGACGAAATCGATCGAGGTGCAGCGCGCGATCGCCGGTATCCTGATCCGGGCCGATTACAAGACGATCGCGAGCCCGGAGCTCGTCGCTTCACTGCGCAAGCACCGGATCAAATCGCCCGCCGGCGACGACGTGATCGACGTGCTGATCAAGCGCCTCGAGGCGCACTGAGCGAGCCGGAGTGCTTCGTCGCCTGCGCGACGCAAGTGGTCGCGTGTGAGCAGTGCTCGCGGCTAGTCCTGATTCTGCTGCCGCTCGTACTCGTCGCGCTTCATCGCGAGGTAGCTCCCCTCGTCGAGCTCGTGGAGCTGGAGCGAATAGCGTTCGGTCGCCGCGTACCACTCGTGCAGTCTGCGCTCCAGCCGCTCCGGGGGCGGTGACGACAGCGAGTCCAGGTAGGTGTTGATCGCGAGGTAATAGCGCATCGCGTTGCGCTCGAGCAGGCCGCGCATGTCGCCCACGTAGGCGGGCGCGCCATCGGGCAAGGTTCCCACCACGGTGAAACCGATCTTGCCGCTGCCGGCGGTCGCAAGATACGCCCGCATCGCCAGCGCGCTCCGGGCATCGAAACCGTACGCGAACGACAGATGGAGAAAGCTCCGGCCGTGCGGCATCGGAATCGCTTCGAGCATGATCGCGTAATCGCTCGTGTGGTATGGACCGCTTTCCGCGGTGAGTCGCGTCGCGAAATAGTCCGCGGTCTCTGCGAGCACTTCCTGCGAGAAGATGACCCGCCGGCGCGGGTCCAGCGACTCGGGGTACTTGCGGCCGAGCTCGACGGCGAGCGCGCCCGAAGTATCGCCGGCTTCCGCGCGGCAGTACTTGACGTTCAGGTGCAGGCTCAGGATGTCGCACCAGCGGCGCGCCTCGCGCAGCGTCGAGGCCACTATGGCGAACGGAAAATCGACGAGCGCGTGAATGTCTCCCTGTCCGCGGTGAGCGGTCTCCTGCGATTCGAGGACGAGCGGTTGGGCGAACTCGTTGGCAATGAGCCGATCCTGCATCAACGCGTATTGCGCGCGCAGTGCGGCAGCGTTACCCGAAGACGGGACTCCGGCCCAGGCGGCTATCGCGGTGACGAGAAGCACGGCGGCAAGGACCGCCACCGAGATGCAGCGCCACACGAGGAACCAATGGGGCACCGCGACCGTGGCCTCACGGTCGTCGGACCGCTGCGCGTCGAGTACGTCGTGGCCCATGGTCGCCTCCGGGGGATTCAGAGTCAGGCACTCGCCTGGAGTCTGGGATCACTCTAGGGCGCAGGACACCGAGCACGCGATGGAGAATTCGGGCCGGCGCCGAATGAATTTTCGGCACCGCATCACGGGGGCGAAAGCGCGACGCGGCCGCAGAACGATCGCGGGAGCGTGACTGACCGCCGCGTCGCGGAGGCAGCGAGACGTTCGACTCGCTCGCGCTCCTTAAGGATGATGCGGGAACGCGCGAGGCCCGCAGAGCGCAAATCGCCGGCATCCCTTGACGCCCGCTCCCGGCGGGTCGAGACTGTACGCTACAAGAGCCGACAAGCGCTCGGATCAATACGGCCGGTCCGGTCCGTCACCCATGGAGGAACCCGCATGTCTATCGATCGGCTTGCCATCGCTCTGGCGTTGTCGACTGCGCTTGCCGCACTCCCGGCCGCAGCCCAGCCTGCGAAACCCGACAACCTGTCGACCCTCAAGCAATTCAAGGTCGCGAGCACCGACTTGAACATTCCGCCGGTGCCGCAGACCGGCCGGCATGCGGATGCGATCAAGGAGAACCTGAAGAAGGTCAAGCTGCCGCCCGGATTCAAGATCGAGCTCTACGCGGTCGTCCCCGACGCGCGCCACATGGCGGTCGCGCCGTCGACGAACATGTTGTTCGTGGGCACGCGCAAGACGACGGTGTGGGCGGTGACCGATCGCAACGGCGACGGGATCGCTGACGAAGTGAAAGCCTTCGCGCCGTCGCTCAACTTCAAGGTGCCGAATGGCGTGTGCTGGACGAAGGATGGCTTCCTGATCGTCGTCGAGCACAACCGCGTGCTCAATTTCCCGGCCGCGGAATTCTTCTACGAAGGGCCCGACGTTGCGGTGATCGAGGTCGTGTCGCAGGGCAAGCTCATCCCGCCGGACGAAGAGTCGTTCAATCACGGCGCCCGTGTCTGCCGCATCGGCAAGGACGGCATGCTCTATATCGCGCTGGGTCAACCGTTCAACGTGCCGCCGCGCGACAAGCTCGCGCTGTTTCGCGAGTGGGGCATCGGCGGCATCGTTCGGATGAATGCGTTCGATGGCAGCAAGCGCGAAGTGTATGCGACCGGCGTCCGCAATTCCGTCGGCATCGAGTTCAATCCGAAGGACAACACGCTCTGGTTCACCGACAACCAGACCGACGGCATGGGCGACGACATCCCTGCCGGTGAGCTCAATCGCGCCACCGCGCCGGGACAGTTCTTCGGCTATCCGTACATCTGCGGCACGACGCGGATCACCGAGAACGGCTACGACAAGGACCCGCTGCCTCCCAACACCGTACCACCGCAGGTGCTGATGGCCGCGCATGCTGCCGACCTGGGGCTCACGTTCTATACCGGCAACAAGTTCCCCGCGAAGTATCGCGGCGGCATTTTCAATGCACAACACGGCTCTTGGAATCGCACGACGCCGATCGGCGCGCGCATCATGTTCACGTCGCTCAAAGCCGACGGCACCGCGGACAAGACGGAAGTCTTCGCCGATGGCTGGCTCGATCCGGAGAAGCATCGCTATCGCGGGCGGCCGGTCGACGTCGCGCAGCTGCCCGACGGCTCGCTCCTGGTCTCCGACGATTTCGCGGGCGCGATCTATCGCATTTCGTACGTCGGCGAGTGACATCGGTTCGAGCGCCGCGTCACCGGACGTCTCGCTGATGGGCGGGGAAGGGCGCCCTGCGCGGGGTGCACTTCCTGCGTTCCGATCGCACGTGAAGCATGCGCTGATGACGCTGGTGATCGCGTGGCTCGCGTTGCCCGCCGACCGTGTCGCGACTGCCGCCGATGTCGGCGCCGGCCGTGCAAAAGCTGGCGCCTGCGCCACCTGTCACGGCGATACCGGTATCAGCGTCGTTCCGAACGCACCGAACCTGGCCGGCCAGCCCGCAATCTATCTCGCCGACCAGCTTCGCCAGTTCAAGACCGGAAAGCGGCCTAGCGAGGTGATGGTGGTAATCGCGAAACCGCTCTCGGATACCGACATCGACAATCTCGCGGCGTGGTACGCGTCGATTGAGATCGAGACGAAGGTGAAGTAACCCGCGCGCACGGTCGTCGCCGCAAGCGCCGAAGCGCGCCGGTTTCTGGCACCATCGCGTACCGCGGATTCTTATCCGCATCGGGCGAGGGAACGATGGAGGAGAAATGGGGGCCGATCGGCTTCGGCGCCGTCTTCGTGCTGGTCGGCGCAGCGATCGGCTATGCTTTCTACGCCTACCCGAGCGGATTCGCCGAAGGCTGGTCGCCGGTTGCCGCCGCGTTCGTGCCGCTCGCGTTCGTCGCCGGCGGGGTGCTGATGATCGCTCATGCGCTCGGCTCGATGCGCGCCGTGGGACTTGCGGCCAAGGCGCTCGCGCTCTGCCTGGTGGTGGTGATCAACTGGGCAACGTTCTTCACGCCCCATGTCGAGTGCGTCCACACGTTCGCGGCATTCGGTGTCCCGCTCTTGAGCCGCACGCCGAGCCTCGAGGTATGCAAGCTCGAGCTGTACATCCTCGTCGGGACGCTCGACGCCGTGATCGTGCTCGGGGTTGCCTGGTATCTCCTTTGGCGCAAGGGTCGGGCACCGAGTCCCTGACGCGCCTGCCGTCGCACGATCGGGTGCCGAACGACGAGCTTTTCCAGTAAGCTCGCGAGCTTGGCTACTTGTCGCTTGAATCGTCCGCATGGAAATTCGCAAACGCCAAGAGAAGCACATCCGTCCGATCGTCCTGATCGGGCTCGTCGGGTTGCTGTTACTCGGCCTGCCGCTCGCGGTGTGGCTCGACCTTAGGAATCTCACCGACGCGGCTCTGCAACGCCAGGCGAACGACTTGAATTCGCTCGTCACCAGCGTGCGCAACTTCTACGCTTCGAACGTCGTTGCGCGCGTGCTCGCCGCGCCCGAGAAGACGCAGGTATCGCACATGTACGCGACGATTCCCGGCGCGATCCCGATCCCGGCGACGCTCTCGCTCGAGCTCGGCCGCGTGATCAGCGAGCAGCAGCGGAATATCACCTACCGCTTCGTGTCGGATTTCCCGTTCAAGAACCGTGCACCGCACGACCTCGATGCCTTCGAGCGCACTGCGCTCGTTAAGCTGCGTGCCGATCCGAAGACGCTGGTCACCGACGTCAGCGACACGCTGTTCACGCACCGCGTACGCCTGGCAGCTCCAATCGTCATGGGTGCCGCATGCGTCGCCTGCCATAACGCGCACCCCGAAAGCCCCAAACATGACTGGAAGATCGGCGACGTCCGCGGCATCCAGGAAGTGAGCATCGTCCAGCCGCTCGCCGCCAACGTGTTCTCGTTCAAGTACTTGCTCTTGTACTTCCTGCTGGTGGCCATCACCGGCATCACCTTCATCTTGGTGCAGCGGCGGCAGGCACGCCAGATCAACGGCATGAACCGCGATCTGGAAAGCGCCAACGAATTCCTGGCGTCGCTGTCGATGAAGATCTCGCGCTACCTGTCGCCGCAGATCTACAAGAGCATCTTCAGTGGCCAGCGGGACGTCGTGATCCAGACCGAGCGCAAGAAGCTCACGATTTTCTTCTCCGACATCAAGGATTTCACCGCGACGACCGAACGCATGCAGCCGGAGCAGATCACGCTCCTGTTGAACGAGTATTTCACTGAGATGTCCACGATCGCGTTGCGCCACGGCGGCACGATCGACAAGTTCGTCGGCGACGCGATGCTGATCTTCTTTGGCGACCCCGAGACCAAGGGCGAGCGCGAGGACGCGATTGCGTGTGTCCGCATGGCGGTCGACATGCAGCGCGCGATTGCGCGTCTCAACGTGAAGTGGAGGAACCAGGGTGTCGAGAACCCGTTTCGCGTGCGGATGGGCGTCAATACCGGGTTCTGCAACGTCGGAAACTTTGGCAGTACCGACCGGATGGACTACACGATCATCGGCGCCGAAGCGAATCTCGCGGCACGACTGCAGTCGATCGCCGAGCCGGGCCACATCGTGATCAGCTACGAAACCTTCGCGCTGGCACGGAGCATCCTGATCGCGCACGCGATGCCGGCGATCACCATGAAGGGCATCAACCGCGAGATCATTCCGTATGCGGTGGAAGGGATGCTCGATGCGTCCGGCCGGCGGATGGAGGTCTTAAGCGAGCACATGAGCGGGCTCGACCTCTATCTGGACACGACGGCGCTGAACGAATCGGAAAGCGCGCGTATCCGCGCGGTGCTCGAGCGGGCACTCGCGAGCCTAGACCGCGCGAAAGCCGCGCCGGCTTGAGGTGCCGGCGCGGCTTGTCGTTACGGCGGTGCTAGCGCAACCCGCCGGACGCCGTGATCCGCTCTCCGGCCAGCCCCACCGCGCGTTGTCGGCGGCGAGGCGATTTCGCGGTGGCTACGGCTAGCGCGTCACCATCATGATCGGTGCATGATCGCTCGTCCCGACCTCGGCGAGCACCTTGCACGTTTCAACACGTTCGGCGATCGGGCGGGACGCAAGAATGTAGTCGATTCGCCAGCCGATGTTCCGCTGCCGCATGTTGCGCCACGGAGGCCACCACGAGAAGACGTTGGGATTCTCGGGATCGAGCGCCCGCACGACATCGACGAGATTGGCCGCAAGCAGCGCGTCGAACAGCTCGCGTTCCTCGGGCCGCTGCCCGATGACCCCGGGCTTGCGCTCCTTCGGATGCACGTCCATGTCGGTGTGCGCGATGTTGATGTCGCCGCACACGACGAGCTCGCGGCCCTCGGCATGCAGGCTATTCGCCCAAGCAACGAGACTCTTCAGGAAGCCGAGCTTGGCGGGGTAGTCCTTCCCGCCGTTCGGCACATAGACCGAAGCTACGACGAGATCGCCGAGCGCCACCTGCACGATCCGCGTCTCGATGTCGAACTCCGGATGGCTGAACTCGGGCGCTTCGAGCAACTCGCGCTTCAGGTGCAGTGACACGCCGGAGTAGCCGCCGCCCCCGTGCCAGAACGCGTGATAGTCGGCGAGCTTGCAACGGTCGGGAACCTGGTCGGGCCGCGCCTTGATTTCCTGCAGGCACACGACGTCCGGCCGGTCGCGCGCGATCCATTCGCAGAGCTGCGCCTCGCGCGCACGAATGCCGTTTACGTTCCAGGTTGCGATTTTCATCGTGGAGCGCTCGCAACGCTCGTCTCACGCACGACCGCCCGAGGGAGATCCCTCGCAGCGCTTAGGGAAGACGATTCGCGCGGCCGTCGTTCGCTGACTTGGGACGGCGAACCGCCAGCGCAATTCGCTGCTCAAGTCGCGGGGCATTCGTCTCCGAGCGTCGGCGACGATTCGCCCTGCACCGCATCGGGCGGCGGGAACGACTGGCGAAAGGTGAATGCTTCCGGCGTCGGTCCGTTGGCGCGCAGGAGCTCGAGCCTGACGATCGCTTCCTGGATCGACGGCCGATGCCCCCTGGGCACCCACCAGAGGACGAGGAACGCTTCATTCATCTTCTGAAACCATTCCCGACGCCGGCGCAGGATCTCGATGTGCGCGGAGCGGAAGACGAACGCGTTCAGCGATTCGATGTCGCGCCACACGGACATGTTGACCGCGATATTCTCGTCCTCGAACGGCCGGATCGATGTCGCGTTGCCTTCCGCGGTCTGCAGACGCCAGACGAAGCCGGGCGACGCTTCAGCGAGCGCATTGATCCGATCGAGATTGGCGACGAATTCCGCCATGATCGGCGAGTCGATCGGCGCGCGGATCGTGCCGATGTTCAGTTGTGCGAGCTCGTAGGCGGACATGACGCGCCTCACGCGGTTGCCGGGGTCGCGGATTGCACCGTGCCGGGAAAAAGATTGCGCCGTGCCTCGTCGTCCATCTCCGTCTTGAATTTGTACTGCTCGCGGAGCGCGATGACGCGTTGCGCCGCGGGCCGTGCACTTACTTCGTCGACGAGCCGCTGCAAGTTCGGAAACTGTGCCCATGCATCGTCCCCGAGCACCATCGGCACGAGGCGCGCCCAGCCCCAGACGTCGATGTCGACGATCGTGTACGTGTCGCCCATCATGTAGCGACCCTTCTTGAGCTCCGCGTCGAGGAGGCCGTAATGCCGCTGCGCTTCGAATGTGTAGCGCTGAATCGGGTAGGGCAGCTTCTCGAGCGCGTGATTGCGGAAGTGCACCGCCTGGCCCGAGTACGGGCCGACACCCGTGCCGACGAACATCAGCCACGACAACATCCGCCCGCGCGCCACCGGCGTGTTTGGCGGCAGGAGGGTTCCCGTCTTCTCGGCGAGGTAGAGCAGAATCGCATTGCTGTCGAAGACGGTCACCTCACCGTCGACAATCGCCGGAACCTTGCCGTTCGGATTGATCGCGCGGAAGTGTGCCGTGTGCTGGTCGCCCTTGCGCGTGTCGATCGGAACGATCTCGTAGGGCAGACCGGTCTCCTCGAGCATCAGAGCGACCTTGGTGGGGTTCGGGGCAAGGTTGAAGTAGAACTTGATCATTGCCGGGGCCTCGCGGGAAAGAAAACAGGCGGCGACAAGCCGCGATCAAACACCTGGGTTACGAGCCGATATGGTACTGCGTGCGTCGTCGGTGACCCCGCTTAGCCTCGACACTGGCGCGTGTTGCCCGCTTGGCGGCGCGGGGGTGTGGGGAATGATGGGCGACTCGCCCTTTCACCGAGCGACTCGCCGGATCACACAGTAACGGATCATTTCCCGCAGCCGATCCCCGCGGCGGCCTCCTTTGCCGGCAACGCGACGTCGAACGCGAGATCGAAAGATGTCTTGCCGTACGTGCCGACGACGTGCCCCACGAGCACGCCGCCGGGCTTGACGTCGCCGCTCATCTTGTCGACCTTGAAGTCCTTGCCTGCCTCGATCGTCCACTGTACGCCGGCAAATGGCGATTTCGCGCTGTTGGTGCTGAAGTCGATGGTCTTCACCGCTGCAGGATTTGCCGTTTGCGCGCCGCCGCCCGGACAGAACATGATCGCGACCAGCGTGCGCGGCTTGCCGCCCTTTTTTTCCTCCGCATGCGCCGAGATCGCGAAGTCGGTGGCTTCTTCCGTCGTGATCGGATCCTCGTTGAACCAGATCGCCACGCTGTTCTGATCGTTATAGAACGAGGCGGCACAGTGCGAGGCCGTGAACTTGTCGCCGCCCATCGATCCGGTCGCCGTGCACTTGTCGACGTGCGCTCGACCGCCTGAAGGGGCGGGAGTGGTCGCGGCAGCGGTCGTTACACCCGCCGCGCCGCCGCCGGAGGCACCCGCAGCCGCGACGCGCCTCGGCATCGGTTCTCCCTCGGTCCATGCATTCGCTGCGGCGACAGCGTCGCGCGCCTGTTCCGCAAGCGGGCGGAGCTCTTTCGCCGCGTCATAGTCCCCTTTGCGCAACGCGTCCACGCCCTCCTGCAGGGCGCCCGCTGCCGGCAGGCCGAAACAGAGTGCGCCGAGCGCGAACGCGCCGCCAATTCGATGTGAGACTTTCAACGCGGTCCTCCCGTGATCTTGTCGTTGGGCGAGGGCGTCCTCGCCCCCGCTGTGGCACGCAATGCGTGCAATTCCGTTTCTTTTCTTCGAGTCAGTCGATATTGTGCCGGCTCGGCGACGCGCTCACCAGCGTCGTCGGCAGTCGATGCGGTCTCACGCCGGACGAAAGAGCCAGGGTTTCTCGTCGAACTCCATGAGCGTTGAACTGGCGTTCTCTAACCCTCGCAATGCGTGCCAAGGGCTGAAGTTGTCCGAGCGCTACGGACCGGCCCGCACTTCCCGATGATGTGCGGGCCGCATTGAGCGTGAAGCCGCCGTTCAGCCGCGCAGGTTCTGGTTCAGGAAGTCGACCGTGCGCGACCACGCGAGCTTCGCGGCCGCTTCGTCATAGCGCGGCGTCGTGTCGTTGTGGAAGCCGTGGTTCGTGTTCGGATAGGTGAACGCCTGATACTTGACGTTGTTCGCCTTGAGCGCCGCCTCGTAGGCAGGCCATCCTGCATCGATGCGCTCGTCGAGGCCGGCGTAGTGGAGCATCAGGGGCGCCTTGATCTTGGCGGCGTCGGCGGCCGAGGGCTGCGGGCCGTAGAACGGTACTGCTGCTCCGAGATCGGCAAAGCGTACGGCATAAGTATTGGCCATTCCGCCGCCGAAGCAGAAACCCACGACGCCGACCTTCCCGCTGCACTCGGGACGCGCCTTCAGGACCCCATACGCGGCGAGCAGGTCCTCGGTGCGCTTGGTCGCGTCAAGCTGCTGGAAGAGCGCGCCGCCCTTTTCGTCATCGCCCGGATAGCCGCCAAGTGGTGTCAGCGCATCGGGGGCAAAGGCGAGGAAGTTCGCAACCGCAAGACGGCGCGCGACGTCTTCGATGTACGGATTCAGGCCGCGATTCTCGTGAATCACGACGACGCCCGGCAACTTGCTGTTGATGATCGCCGGCCGGGCGTAGTACCCCTTCATCGTCCCCGAGCCCTGCGGCGACGGGTACGTGAGGTATTCCGTCCGGATGCGCGGATCTTGTTTCGGGACCTGCTCCGCCCACGCGTAATTCGGACGCAGGCTCTCGAACATCGCCGCCGCGGTGAAGCCGCCGACCGCATACTTCGCGGCCCGGTCCAGAAACTCCCGGCGGCTGAGGTGGCCGTGAACGTAGCCGTCGAAGAGGTTCAGAACTTCCTGGGGGAATTCGCTGGCGCGCTTGCGTTCCATCGAGCAGCTCCTTGGGTGAAATACGTCGCTTCGCTCAGGACACGAAAATCGGGCACATCGTTCCCTTGGCACACCCCGAATCGTCGTCACCGCGGCGCGCGAGGTCGAGCCGGAGACTCTCGGGTGCGGTAAAAATCGCGGCGTGATTGTAGCGCCGGCCGATGGCGGTCGCGTTGCGCGTGACGCGCCTGTTTTCGATTCACCGGCAAAAAGTTCCGGCCCGCAAGGGTCAGCGGCGTCCGGGTTGAGGCGCTCGCGCTCGGAAGCTGTGCGCGTTTATCGACGATCACGCGACGCGAGGTCGCGTCGCCGAAAGGCTTGACCGCAGGTCGCGCATCGGTAGCGCAGCACGCCGAAATCCAGAAGGGCGATGCCGACAAGCCCGGCGATCCAGATGACCGCGACCACCAGATAGATTGCGAAACCCGACACCGACGTCGCGGCAGCAACGCCGGTCGCGACGAGCAGGAGTATCAACAGCCCTTCCACGATGAGCCGGGAGCCGACCGTATAGCCGCGTAGCCTGCCGTGACCGTCCGGACACATCGGTGACGTGAAAAGCATCCGCACGCCCACGGCATTCGATCGATTGCGGAACCTTCGGTTGGATCAGAAAGGCTCGAACGCGCGGGCGAAGACGATGTCGATCACGCTTTCTGCCCGCGCAAGCTCGAATGCTTGGCGTCGATCGCATCATCAAGCAGCGTGGTCGCGACGGCGCGCGCAGCGCTCGCCGCCGTTGGATCGTGTTCCATCTGTCCCGAGACCGACACGCCGTCGTAGAGAAGCATGAGCTGCTGCGCAAGATGCTCGGGTTCCCTGGCGCCGGCTTCCTTGGCAAGCCCGGCAAACAATGACCGCGTCCAGGTGCGCGAGTCATCGCAGACGGTCTTCACACGGCCATCGGGACGGATCTCCGCGCTGGCGCGCACGAACGCGCAGCCACGGTAATTCGAATCGGCGACCAGCTCACCGAGCACATCGAAGATACCGAGCAGCCGCTCGCGCGGCGTCGCGTAGCGCTCGAGCATTCGGGTAATGCGCGCCTGACGCGCTTCGGCACGGGCCGCGAGATACGCGCGGATCAGCTCTTCCTTGCTGCCGAAGCAGTCGTAGAGCGACGCCTTCGCGACGCCGGCACGCTCGATCACGCGATCGATGCCGACGCTGTTCACGCCCTCCCGGTAGAACAGCTCGTCGGCGGCCGCGAGCAGTCGCTCACGCGCTGACAAGGGCCTGGCGGAATTGCGGCGGGCGGAAGGCGGGCGCCGACGGGGCAGGGCACGGCTTGTATCAGTTGTATCCATGGCCTTGACATTACCAGACAGGTCTGTACAATGCAAGCATCAGACAGACTTGTCTGTTCCGAAAACCTGTACCGAAAGGCAAGAAAAATGAGCGCTCGCGCCGCTGCCGAGTCCAGAGATCATCACAAGTCATTGATCAAGCGACCGATTTTGGTCGATACGACGCCGGCCCTTGGGTCCGGCCCCCAAGTGGCGACGACGCCGAAGCCGTGGCCGTCGGTCCGCGCGGCTGCGTCGATGGGCACCGCGGCGACGGCCGAGGCCGCAAGCAACCGGCCAAGCTCCACGCGCCGGATGTCCCCCACTGCCGCCTTCTATCTGAAAACGTCGATCGCGGTCTCATTCCTCGCCGGGTCGAGCGCGCCGACACCGCTCTATCCGCTGTATCAGGCGGAATGGGGCTTTTCGTCGATCGTGATGACAATCGTCTTCGGCATCTATGCGCTTGCGGTGCTGAGCGCGTTGCTCGTCGTCGGGCGGCTCTCCGATCACGTCGGGCGCCGCCCGGTGCTGCTCGTGGCGACTTTCGCGCAAGCGGCGACGATGCTCGTGTTCGCAACGGCGAGCGGCGTGCCGTCGCTGATGATCGCGCGTGTGATCCAAGGCCTGGCCACCGGCGCTGCGCTGGCAGCGGTTGGAGCGGGCCTGCTCGATCTCGACAAGACGCGCGGTGCGACCGCGAACGCGATCGCGCCGATGTCCGGCACCGCAACCGGCGCGATTCTCGCCGGTTTCCTGGTTCAATACTTTCCGGCGCCGACGCATCTCGTGTACTTGATTCTCGGCGCGGTGTACGTCGCGCAAGGGATCGGCGTCGTGTTCATGAACGAATCGGGAACACCGCGCGAAGGTGCGCTCGCCTCGCTCAAACCGCAATTCAGCCTGCCGGCGCGCGTGCGCGACCCGATGCTGCGCGCGCTTCCCGCGCTCGTCGCGACCTGGGCACTCGCCGGCTTCTACGCGGGACTCGGACCGACGCTCGTCCGCGGTCTGCTCGGAACGAGCTCCGCACTGGTCGGCGGGTTGACGTTGTTCGTGCTCGCGGGGAGCGGCGGCATCAGCGTTCTACTGCTCCAGAAGCACGAGCCGCATCGCATGACGTCGATCGGCGCGATCGGCCTGCTGGCCGGCGTGGCCATCGCTATCGCGGGACTGTCGCATCACTCCGCGGCGACGTTCTTCGTGGGCACGGCGCTTTCCGGCGCGGGGTTCGGCGGGGCATTCCAAGGTGCGGTACGGCATGTCGTGACGCACGCGGCGCCGCCCGAACGTGCCGGCGTGCTCTCGGTCGCCTTCGTCGTTTCGTATCTCGCGATGGGGCTTCCCGCGATCGGCGCGGGTTACCTGATCGCGCGCTACGGCAACCTGCTCGCGACCGCGCGCGAGTTCGCCGCGGTCGTGATGATTCTTGCGGCGCTTGCGCTCCTGGGGGCGCTCTTGCGGCAGAAATAAGCGCAGAAGCGCGGGCGCAGTGACGCACGGCACGCGTCGTCGCAAATAGCGCGGTCGCCGATCAATCCTTCGGCATCACCTGCAGGAGCAGGTCCGGCCCGACCGACAGCGCGCCGGTGAACGGTCGGTTGTGCGACGCGATCAGCACGACGCTCGCCGCGGCAGCGACGACGAACAGCGACATGGCGACGCGCGTCGTGCCTGCGTTGTCACAATGGATCATCGCGATCGTGACCAGAATCAGGAGCGCGAGAACGAGCACGACCGCCCACTTGACCCAGTCGACTTTCTTGACGCTGATGAGGATGCGCTCGCTGCGCGCATCGACGACGGTGCGGAGCGCCGTCATCATCTCACGCTGCGCCGTGCGTTCCGCCTCGCCTTGCGCATGGAGTCCGATCACGAGCTGGAGCAATTCGGTATCGGCGTCGGAAACGGGCGGAAGCACTCCACTGTCTTGCGCCATGGCGGGCCATTCCTCGCTCACCGCTTGCTGAATGTGGCGGCGAACGAGCGCGCGTACGTTCTTCCCGGCGTCCCCGGGAAAGCTTGCCGACAGAAGGTCCAGCTGACGCAACGCGCCGGCCTCGTGCACCACCATCGCGTGTGCAACCTGCCCATCGCTCCACACCTGCGCCGAGAGAAAGCCGATGATCAGGCCGAAGATCACCGCGAGCGGGGTAAGCATTACCGGCGAGATCCCCTTGAACACGGGCGCGAATCCGCGCCGCGCCACTCTCGCGAGGATGCCGTGAATCACGATCGCGACGACCGCGAACGCGCCCAGCACGATGGCCGACATCCAGATGACGGGAAGATGGAACAGCCATTCCATGGAATGCAGCGGCTCCCCTCGTGGCTTGATGTTATCGAACGCCGGTCGATGCACTCGGCGCTGCGGCACGCCGGGCGCGCCGGCCCTCGTCCCCGGTCGCGCATTATCGAGAATCCGGCGCGGCTTGTCTCGCAGACCTTGGCATTATGTCGGCGGTTCGCGGCGGCACTTGGACGTTACCTCGTCCTATAGCGACCGAAGGACGCATCGCGCCGGGGCGCTCCCGATTCGTCGACTCGCTTTCACCGCTTAGGATGACGCGAATGAGACGGAATCAGAAGTCACTGGGATCTAAAGCGCAGTGGCCCATGCGAATGCGCGATCCATGACCACTCTAGATGCGCCGAATGACCTCCTGTGCGGCGCGCGCGAGCTGGTCGCAGAGGAACGCATGCGCCGGATCGCGTTCGCGCCCCGCGTGCCAGATCAGCTTGATCGGAATCGGCGCGGCCTTCGGGATCGAATACAGGAGCCGCAGGCCGAAGGTCCCGCGCGCCACGCGCTGCATGCTGAGCGGCACCAGGGCCACCAGGTCCGATTGACTCGCGACCATCAGCACCTCCACGAATTCGGAGACCTCGAGCACTACGCGCGCGCCCAGGCGCTGCCATGCTCGTAGCGCCGGCACCGGGTGCTCGCCCTGCACCCGCGGACGGAGGCTCACGAACTCCACTGCATGGATGGACCGTGCCGAAAGGCGCTGCCGTCGGACAGGATGGCGTTCGCGAGCCATCGCCACCACGCCGTCATTGAAGACGACCGCCTCGCGGAAGACGCTGCCCCCAGGCGGCAGCCAATCGATCGCCGCGTCGACCCGACCTTCGCGAAGCCCGCGCTCGAGCTCGATCGGGCGGGACCGTGTGCTGAACTCGACCTTTACCCGCGGCGCGACGCGGGCGAGCCGCTCCCGCAGCCGCACCGCGACGATCGGTCCCAGCGGGTGGGGCATGGCGACGGTGAACTGCCGCTGCGACGTCGCGGGATCGAAAGCGCGCGTCTCGGCCACGGCTTCACGTATCGAGCCCAGCGCGCCGCGCAGCCTGGCGTAAACGGCGTCGGCCGTATGCGTCGGCAGGACGCCGCGCGACTGGCGAACGAAGAGCTCGTCCCTGAAGAGGCTTCGCAGCCGGTTCATCGCATGACTCACGGCCGGCTGGGTCATCGCCAGCCGCTCCGCGGCCCGCGACAAGCTGCGCGTGTCGTACACCGCTTCAAAGACCGGAAGCAGGTTCAGATCGATGCCGCGAAGGTTGAGCATGGTTCATATCATACATACTTAATATTCAGTAGTGTGAATATCACTGGGCACCTAAGATCGTTTCCCTGGCGCGGGCTTGACGCCTCAGCCGCCGACGAGGTCGGCCGGTGACGAGGCATGAACCGCGCTTTGGTTCCACGGAGTAACCCACATGGCACTGATGGATTACCGTAAGCTGTGTCCCAACTCGGGGCACGCGCTCTCGAACGACGAGCGCGAGGCGCTGCGCGCCCGGCAGGTCCCGGGCGCTGCTCGTACGCTGCGGTGCGAGGTCTGCGGTCGCACGGTCGAGGCCTGTCTGCACCCGGGCACCGGGCAGTCGCTCATCTACGCGATGCACCTCAGGGAAGAGGCCGCGCAGCCGGTCCGCGCCAAGAGCCCGAAATGAAGCTCTTCAAATGTCATGCAGTGATGCCGAGCGAAGCACGCAGCCGCCTCGCCAGGACGTACCTGGTGATCGCCGAGAACTGGCAGCGCGCGCGGGGCCGGGTCCTCGAGCTCGAACCGAAAGCGGAATTCATCACCGTGCCGGTGGAGGCACCCGACGCGCATCTTGTCGACGTCCAGTTGATCGACGAGCGGGAGTACGCGGCGCTGCGCTCCGCCTGCGGCTGGAACGAAACGCAGCTGCGCAGCGACGAAGAGGATGGTGGCGCGGCGGGCCCGCATCGACGCGATCACTAGCTCTGACGCGATCGAACGTAGCATCCGCGGCGCTCGCTGCCATGGCCGGCCAGGACGCCGCCGCTTCCCCGGCGGCAAGCGCGGCTTTAGCGTGCCATCGCTCCCTCGGAACCGAGGCGCTCCCGCGGCACTCCAATCCCCATTCCACTCAAGCGAAGGAGACGCTGATGGCTCACTACGTGGATGGATTTGTGGTGCCGGTACCGCAGCAAAAACTCGACGCCTACCGAAGCCTCGCGGCACGGGCGGGCAAGATCTGGATGGATCATGGCGCCCTCCAGTACTGGGAATGCACGGGCGACGACGTAAAGCCCGGCAAGATCACGTCGTTTCCGCAAGCCGTGCAGGCCAAGGACGACGAGATCGTCGTGTTCTCCTGGATCGTCTACCAATCGCGGGAGCACCGCGACGAGGTCAATGCCAAGGTCATGGAAGATCCGCGCATGAAGGACATGATGGACCCGAAGAAGATGCCTTTTGACGGGATGCGCATGTTCTGGGGCGGCTTCAAGAGTTTCCTGGAGTTGTCGTCGGAAACGATTACCGCTTGACCGCCCGAGGCACGCGATGCTGCAAGAATCGCCCTTGTACGCCTACATCCCTGCCAAGGATGTTGCTCGTGCGCGACGTTTCTACGAACAGAAGCTAGGCTTTCGCCCGAAGGTCGAAGTCGCGGGCGGTGTGATCTACGAGTTCGGAGAAAAGACCGAGTGCTTTCTGTACCCGACGCCGAACGCGGGTACGTCGCAGGCAAGTCAGGCGTTCTGGCAGGTCCGCGACGTCGAGCGCGAGGTCGCCGAGCTCAAGGCGCGTGGTGTCGAGTTCGAGGACTACGACGTCCCCGGCCAGAAAAGCCCGAGCGGTGTCGTGACCGGCGGCGGCGCCAAGGCGGCGTGGTTCAAGGACAGCGAAGGCAACATCCTGGCGATCATTCAGAGCCTCTAGCCGATCGAATCAGGAGTCTGCGCGAGACACGGGTGCGTCGTCGCCGAGGGCGGCGCGCTTTTCCCCCGACCACGAGCCTGCCGGGGCGGCGACCGCGCGACCGATACCCGCGGTCTATTTCGGACAGTTCGGGCCTGCCCCGGCTTGAATCGCGCTCTTCACCGCGTCGGACTTGGCGAACTTCAGCGCATTCCATTTGAAGAAGCTGTCGACGACGTCGGTGCGCGCGCAATACGCAAGGAGCACAACGACGACGTCGACCTGATCGCGTTGCGCGGCTCTCATCAGCGGCGTCTGATTGTTCTTGTCACCGAGATTGGGATCGGCACCGGCCTGGAGCAGCGCCTTGGCCACGGGAGCGTCGCCTTTTTCCGCCGCGACGGCCAACGGCGTCCCATCGCGACCGCGAAAGTTGACGTCGGCTCCGCCTTTCACGAGCGCTGGAATCAGGGCCACCAGGCCGCGCGCCGCGGCCAGCGTCAGTGCGGTGTTGCCTTCATTGTTGACGATGCTCGCGTCCGCGCCCGATTGCAGCAGCACCTCGCCCAGCGGCACCGCGACCGAAGGATCGGCATACATGGCCTGGATCAGCGGCGTCCAGTCATCGTCCGCTACCAGGTTGACGTCAGCCTTGGCAGCAATCAGGCGCTTGGCCGCCGCGATCTGATTCTTGCCCGTCCAGGCGACATGCCGAAGCGCGGTCATTCCCGATTCATCCTGCAGATTGGGATCGGTGCCCGCCTTGATCAGCACGTCCATCATCGGGATCTTGCCCTCGGTCGCGGCGCTCGTGAGCAGAGTCCTTCCCTGTGAATTCTTGCTCGGCTGCTTGACGTTGAGGCCCTGCGCGATCAAGCCGCTCAACCCCTTCGGGTCGTTGGTGTAGCGGATCAGATCCTCGGCCTTGGCATAGAGCGCCTCCTGATCGGCGGCGACGGCAGGAATCGCTAGGGTGGCGCAGATTGTCGCGCCGATCGCAGCGGCGATTCGAATCGACGGCATCATGTCGGTCGTCTTCCTTCCAAGCCTTCGATAGCTCGTCGTTGACGATCGCGCTTCCCGAGACCTCCACGAGCTGAAGAACGGCTGGCGCGTGCCCATCGGCGTGGCGCCATAATAGCCTTCGCGGCCGAACTCCGTCGCCCGGGAACTTCGTCCGCTGCGTCGTCGGGAGGACGCTCGCGCGTGGCCAACAACGTATCACGACCCAAAGCTGGCGGTTCATGAACCGCCACTGCGTCGCGCGCACTATCACGTTGGCGCTGGCAATCCTTGCCGTCGCGGCATGTCAGCGTGGCGATGTCGACCGCGGAAAGGAAGCTGCAAAAGAATCCGGCAAGCAAACGGCCAGCGAACCTGCCAAGGAACCTGAACGGGAAGCCAGCAAGGAGGCTTTAAAGGAAGCGACCAAGGAGACCATGAAGGGCGCAGCGACCTACGACGCGACCGCGATGCGCGCGGCGCTGGAACGCATCGAGGCCTGGCACGCGGCCTACCGAACGCCGATCGCCAGAGCATTTCGCCCGGGACTCGGCGACACCGAGCTCACGAGGAAGCTGCAATCGCTTCCTTGCCGCCTGCCGCGCGAGATCCAGGCGCTTTACACGTGGCACGACGGAACGGAGATCGTCGACGACGAGTTCGTCTGGTACCACTATTTGCCGAGTCTCGATCGAGCGATCGGCAACTATCGACGCCTCGTCGCGAGCGGGCTCTTGCATCCCGACGAGTTCCCGGTTCTGGATTTCGAGGGCGAGTACTACGTCGTCCGTTGCAGCGCGGGAACGAGCGACACATCGCCGGTCTGGCTCGTCTTTCACAACCCCGCGCGTCCGGTGAACTACGTTTCCTTCACCGCTTACATGCAGACCGCGGCGGACTGGTACGAATCGGGTGCCGCGAGCGGGGTCGATCGTGCCACCGATGCGGCCGATCTCCCGCGAAGGCGCGAGAATCTTCTTCGCCTTCGCGACATTCACCAGCGGTACAACCCCGGGGCGATGTTCCCTTACGCGGTAAGGTAAGGGGATGATCTGCAGCAAGTCTCGCGTAGCAACGATGGGCTTCATCGGCGTCCTGTTGCTTGCAGGATGCCACGGCGCGGCCGAGGGTCGGCTCGTCGATGTCACCGAGTACTGCAACGGTCTCCCGCGTCACTTGTGATTCTTCCCTTCGCGACGTGCGCGCCGGATCATCGCCGGGAGGCCCACCGGATCCTCCGCGCCTTCGCCCGGGACTTCACCGCCGACGCTGAGATCGAGTTCGGTGTGCACGCTCCCCACGCTGAAGCCAAATAGATCCAGTGCGGTGAAGTACGCCGGGGACTCGGTCTGCAGGAGGTGGTAGACGTCGCGGAACTGGTCCGCGGTCAAGAACAAACTGGTCGCGTTGCCAAAGAACTGGAGCCAGGGGTCGGGCAGCGTCTCGACAAACGAGATCGAGGCCGTACCCCCGGACTCGAGGGTAAGACGGACCTGGCGCGTGATGTCGTGCAGGTTGCTATGCAACACTGCGACGGAAAACTTGGTGATCTTGTCCGCAATGGGCATGGGTTCCCTCCGGTACCGGCGTTTCGCCGACGCGTGTCCGCACATTCTGGACGCGACACCCCATCAAAGCGCCTACTGGCTCCGCAGGGACCCTGGACGTCGAGCCGCATGCTGTCGCCACTTGACAGGTCGTCGGCAACGGCGCCGCGGCAACACCATCGCGTCAGGACGGGGGCAAGTCCTGGCCGTGTGAGGACAGACCGCCGCTGGTCTCCCCCCACGTTTCTCCTGCAACGTCCCCCGTGCGGAAGGCCTTTTTTCTCGCTCGCCCGTTGGTCGCACAGCATGATCCTTCTGACTGTACGTGGCATGTAACTTGCGAAAGTCGAGTCCCTGGGCTCTTCGCCCCGGGATCCGACCATGACCGACGCCGAGAAGCTCCTCGACCAGGCCTGGCGTGCCTTCTATCTCGACCATCCCCGGGCCGAGCAGCTCGGCCGTGAGCTCCTGGCGGCGACGGAGGACATCCAGGCACATCCGCTCCGCGGCTACGGGTGGTTCCACGTCGCGTTCGCGCAGATTCGTATCGGCGAAATCAAGCTCGCGATGGACGCAAACCAGCAGGCGCGAAGAGCGTTCATGAAGCACAACGATCTGCGCGGGCTCGCGCTCTGCGAGGAAGTGCGCGCGATCGAGCTGAGACGCGCCGGCCGCTACGAGGATGCGCTGCGCGTGCTCGAGGACGTCGCGTCCACGCCTGGACTCACGCGCGAGCCGATCGATCTCTTCGTCAATCACAACTCCGCCGCGAGCACGCACAAGCTCCTCGGTCACATCGACGAGCCGCTGATGTACGGCTACCGCGCGCTCGAGGACGCCGAGCGCATCCCGTGGCCCGGCCCCAGGACGGTCGCGTTATCCAATCTCGGCGCGTATCACTACATCCTCGGCAACTTCGACCAGGCGCGCGTGCTCACCGAGACCGCGTTCACGAGCGCGTGCGAAGCGCAGGCGCGCGGCCTGATCGGCGCGTGCGGCGCGAACCTGATCGAGATCTCGCACGCTGCCTGCATGCCGCAGAAGGCAGCCGAGATGGCGCACTGGCTCCTCGACCATCCGCAGCACCTTCTGGCTGGCGAGCTCCAGCGCTTCTCATCCTATCTCGCGCTCGGCCTTCTCTGTGGAGGCGACGTCGACGCCGCGCAGACCTGGCTCGAGCACGGTATCCCGGGGTCGATGGGGAGCGGCGACGGCGTGTGCCTGTGGGCGATGGTGCAGGCGCTGTGCTTCAAGACGCGCGGCGCGACGCTCAAAGCCCGCGAGCTCGCCGAGAACACGCTCTACGAGCGCGCAAGCAAGGACCTGACCGACTCACCTTACGATCTGATGCGTCTGCGCGAGCTGGCTGCGGAAGCATCCGAAAGCCTGGGCGACACGGGAAGCGCGCTCAAGCATTTCAAGGTCGCGCGCCTGCTGCACGAAACGATCGCCGGCCAGAGCGCGCGCGCGAGCCAGATCGCCTTGCAGGTCGACTTCAAGACCGCGCAAGCCCAGCGGGAGCGCGATCTCGCGCAACAAGCCAAAGAGATCGCCGACCGCAACAGCGAGCGCCTCGCCACGCTCAATCGCGCACTCGAAGCCAAGGTGGCCGAGGCCGAGCAGCTTCAGATGCGGCTTAGAGAGCAGGCGACGCGCGACACGCTCACCGGCTTGCACAACCGGCGTTACTTCTACGAAGCCGCACCGGGCCACATCGAGCTCGCCAACCGCCATCAGGGCGCGCTGTGCGTCGTCCTGATCGACATCGACCGCTTCAAGGACGTCAACGACACGCACGGCCATCACGCCGGCGACATGGTGCTCAAGGCACTCGCGGCGCTCTTGACCCAGCGCATGCGCAAGAGCGACGTCGTGTGCCGCTTCGGTGGCGAGGAATTCGCGGTCGTCATGCCCGAGGTCACAAGCGCGCAGGCGCGGCCGGTGATCGAGGGGCTGATGAAGGACTTCGCGAAGGTCGAGGTGGAGTCGGGGAGTGAATCGCTGACCGGCTGCACGTACTCGGCAGGCATCGCCGAGTTTCCAGAGGAAGGACATTCGCTCGAGCCGTTGCTACGCGTTGCGGATGCGCATCTCTACCGCGCGAAGGAGGCGGGACGCGCACGCGTCGCCGGACGTTTTGACGATGCGCCCGCCACGAAAGCAACGCCGCGACTCAAGCGCGGGAATGGGAACTACTAGGACGGGCGACCGACTCGCATATCTCCGACGCTTCAGGATGCCTGCCGCCGACGCGTGACTCGGCCGCGTGCGGCGAGCAGCAACAGAGCTCCTGACACCGCCACCATGAGGAAGAGGGCGGCACCGATCCTGCGCGAGAGCACGGGAACCGCCAGGGGCGCCGGCGCGATGGCATCCAGGTCGAAGCTTGCGGTCGTTTCGAAAACATCGGCGCTCCGAAAGCGCGCGACCAGCACGTGACTCCTGGAAGGCAGGATCGCGTCGCATTGACCGACGCCCGCGCTCATTAATTGCGAAGCGCACACGACCCGATCGGAACCCTGGCTGGTTTCGACGACGTCAAACGAGCCCTCGACGGGCAACGAGGTGGGCGGCGCGGTATTCAGTCGTACGTCGATGTGCACGAGGTCCGGCGTCCGCGAAGCTTTGACTTCGATTTTGCCGACCGCCTCCGAGGGCGCGACCTGAAAACCGAGCATCAGGGGGAGAACCGACGAACGCGGTGTGTAATTGGCATCGCCCTCGTAGATCGCCGCGACCTGGTTGTCGCCGGCGTGGCGCGGATGAAACGTCACCGATCGGGCACCTTTCCCATCCAGCGGTCCGGTCGTCCATCCCGCGTCGACGCGCACGGTCATCGACCCGGTCGGCACGTCGACAACGCCTGCGAGCGGCACGATCCTGATTGTCGCCGTGACCGCATCGCCGTATTTCGGTGCGGCGGGGCTGAACATGGTGACGAATGTGACGTTCGGCGAAGCGTTGATCGGCTGCAGGTCGAAGGATGAAGGCGCATAGCGTGCATCACCGCTGTACGCCGCGTGAATCGTGAGTTGGGTGCGGGCGGTCATCAGCACGATGGCTTTCGCAGCGCCCGTCGAATCGAGTGGCACGTGTGGACCGACCGGACTTCCGTCCACCGAAAACTGCACGCTTCCCGTCGGAAGCGGCAAGTCCGGGACGCGCGAATTCGGCAGGGTGTTGATCTCGATCTTCATCGGTGACCGAAATGGGACCGAGCTCGGCGTGCCGCTCGCGAAGCCGGGCGGGGCCGGGAGTACGGTCAAGGTTGCGGGCAGCGATTGCGCGGGCTCATAGTCCGCGTTGCCGTTGAACCGGGCCTGGATCTGATGCGTCGCGACCGTCTGGTAGTCGTGCCACGTGAACATCGCGCATTGCTCGACCACGTCGACCGGAAGCGTCATCGCATCGACGCCGTCGATGGAATAGGTCACGGTACCGTCGCCCGCGCTTCCCAGAAAATCCATCGACGAGAAGCACGCGAGCCACGGGTTTCCGAAGACCGCCGAAGTAGTGCCGGGCGGACTGTCGAAGGGGAAAGGCGCTTTCGAGACCTGCATCGGAAAGGGCGCTGAGCTGCTCGGCGCGAACTGGTCCGGTATGCCGTCGAAGAACGCCTGCAGCGTATGCTGACCCGCGTGGGGCGCGAAGTAGACGGCGTAGAGAATCGTGTTACTGGTGTCGTCGATGCGGTCAAGATATACCGCGCCCGAATGATCCACGCCGTCGACCAGCAATCGCACCGTCGCGTTGGCGGAAGGAAGCTCGCTCGACGAGAGTGCGACGCGGATGTGGGCGGTGTTGTAAGCGGACTCGTTCGGGGCTTCCGTGATTGCGGTCGTGGTGGGCAGCTGGGCCGCGGCTGCAAGCGCGATGAATACCGACACCAGCCCCATCGCGGCGTTCGCGAGGCGACGGACCTTCGCCACGGAATTGCGCACTTCTTCCCTCTTCGACGCCCGGTCGACAGGAAGCAAGCTGGCGCTTGGGTTACCGCGCTTTGTCTTCTCGCGCGCCGAGCAAAGCCGCAAGCCCGTTTCCCGCTCGACAGTATAGGGCGTCCTGACGCCGGAGAACGGTCGAGCACGAGGTGCGTGCGACGCCGCGCTGGCATGACGACTACGGCTTATCCGACTCCTCGGGCAGCAGGAGCACGACCATCACGAACATCGCGCACGTGATGAACATGACGGACTTCGCCTGACCGTTCCAGATCTGCGACTGCCACATCGAGAACCACTCGCCGCCGACCGTGACGAAGCCGACGAAGTAGAGCAGGAACAGAAGCGCGAGACCGGACGCCGCCAGCGACTTGGCCGCAATGAACGCGCGCCGATCGTGACGGGCCCGGAACAGCCGCCAAGCACCGGCGACGCACAGAATCCCGATCGCGCATTCGACGGCGATGATCGACGAGTACGCGAACGTCTCGAGCACCGGATTGGTGATCGCCCGGTACTTGAGCGCGTTGTCGGGAAGGACCGTGTCCATCGACAACACGTGCTGCACGAAATGCAGGTTGGGCTCGTAATCGAGGAGATTGTCGGCGGCGACGAGGAGCGCCCAGAGGCCGATGGCGAGGACCAGAATTGACTTGAGAAGGCGCAGGGTCATCGGGTCGAGAAGCGGACCGCGAACGCCATTAGGGCTTTCGGCTTTCCGCAGGTCGGGTCTGCCAAAGGATGAACGCGAACGTATCTGCCGCTTCCTTGTCTGCCTGGGCGCGCGTGGAGCCCATGCCGTGGCCGGCGTCGAAATCGACACGCAGCAAAATCGGCTTGCCGCTTGCGCTGGCGACCTGCAGGCGCGCGGCCATCTTGGCAGCGTGAAACGGCGCGACGCGCGGATCGGTGACGCCCGTGGTCAGCAACACGGCCGGATACTTGGTGCCATCGGTAACGGCCTGGTAGCTGTCGATCGACCTGAGTGCGCGGTACCCGGCGGCGTCTCTGATCGCACCCCATTCGGGTTCTTCGCCGTAACCGTTCTGCTCGGCTACATACCGGAGCGGGTTGTGCCAGCCGACGCCGGACACCACGGCCGCAAAGAGGCCGGGCGCTTCGGTCATCGCGCGACCCACGGTGATGCCACCCGCCGAGCGGCCGCCGATCGCGAGGTGCGCGGTGGAGGTGTAACCGGCGGAGATCATGTCCTCGCAGACGGCGATCAGGTCGCGCCAGGTGTTCGGCTTGTTTTCGAGTTGCCCCGCGCGGTGCCAATCCCGGCCGTATTCACCACCGCCTCTTACGTTTGCGTAGCCGACGATCGCGCCCTCGTCGAGCAACGCGAAGGTACGGGGTGCAAAGGACGGTGTGTACGCGGGGATTCCATAGCTCCCGTACGCGGAGACGAAAGCGGGATTGCTGCCGTCCCGTTTGAGGGCCTTTTTGTAAAGCAGCGTGTAGGGGATGCGCGTTCCGTCCTCGGCGATGGCAAACCGACGCTCGCTCGTATAGCCGCTGGCGTCGATCGCGGGCTTCGGCGTGAGGCGGGTGTCGACAACCCGCCCCTCCGCGTTCACCGACCAGATGCCGGCCGGCGAGAACCAGCCGGACAGCAACAACAGCGCACCCGGCATATCAGCATTCGTCACGACGCCCGCCAGGGTCCCGTCGAAAGGCAGCGCGATGTTGACGGTTTTCCCGTCGCGGCCCAGGCGCAGCAACCGGGCAATGCCACCATCCATCGCGCGGATGTAGAGGCCATCCTTCGCCAGGGCGAGGCTTTGCAGGACCAGCGCCGATTCGGGGACGACCTCGATCGCCGAGGCGAGATTCGGGGCTGCGCCGGCAGTCTTGACGATGCGGCCGCGCGGATGGCCACGATTGGCGAGGAGGTAAAGATCGTCGCCGTCGAGCGCAAATCCTGTCACTTCGTCCGAGAATTCAGCGACGGGACGCCATTTGCCCTTACCCGCGAGAACATCGGACATCGGCGCGACCAGCACCCTCGCTTCTCGACGCACGTCGCGGATCATGAGCACGACCCGGTCCGAATGCGCGAAGGTGACGACGTACGGTGACTGGATCTTCTCAAAGACGACCTGGGAATCGAGTCCGCGCGCCATGACGATGGGATCGCTTGCGGGATCGCTGCCGAGGCGATGAAAGCGGGCGCGCGAATCAAGATAGCGTTCCGGTGTGCCAACTTTGCCCGTGAGCTGGTTGTAGAAGAAGCCCGAGTTGTCGGGAAGCCAATTCGGAAACGCGGCCTGGGTATCGGCGATCCGCTCCGGGAGTACCGCGCCGGTTTCTACGTCCATCACATGCAGGATGGAATCCTCGCTGCCGTTCGCCGAGAGGCCGTAGACGAGCTTGCGACCATCGGGCGACGCCCTCCACCAGTCGAGCGAAGTGTGCGATGTCGCGGTATCGCTTTGCGTGGGGTCGATCAGCAGACGGACCTGGCCGAGCTCCTGGACGAACAACTTGTAGTTCTCGGCCCCGGCGGGACGCTGCTCGAAGAACACACGATCGCCGGCGCGCTGAGCCTGCGTGGGAAGCGCGACATCGCCGGAGAGGTGCTCGATCCGCTTCAGGAGCGCGCTTCGTCCCGGAAGGGCGTCGAGGACGGCGCGAGTGTGCCGGTTCTGAGTCTCGAGAAACGGTATCCAGTCCGGGTCGTGGTCGTTCTCCATCCAGCGATAGCGGTCGGTGAGCGTCTCACCGAAGTACGTGTCCGTCACCGGTTCGACGCGAGCGACGGGCAGTTGGGATGGATCGGCAAGTGCCGAAGAGACGGTCAGAGTCATGGCCACGGCGCAGAGCCTCGCAATAGAAGAGAAGAGGAGAGACCACGCTTTCGGGCGCGCCCTCCTGATAACCAGAACGCCCTCGATTCGGCGAGCACGAGCTTCCATCACGACCGGGCCGCAGTGCTCGTCATCCGCAGGCTCCTATCACGCCACGCCTAGTCGATCGCTTCGCAGCAATCCTCTGGGAAGAGAAGATTCCGGCGCGAACGGTTATTGAAGCGAGTGTTATCCCGCCACCACTTTGCAGCCTGCGGATTGGCCGCTTCGAGCGCGGCGATGGCCACCGACGATTGCACGATGTAGCCGCCCTGGACCTTGTAGCGAAACGTGAGCAGATGCTTGAGGACCGCAAGCAACCCGCGTGGACCGGAGACGACACCCGCAGTGAGATAGCGCGAAACACGCTTGTGCTTCAGCGGCAAGACCATACCGACCCAGGCCCCGCGAATCTCCGGCGGGGCCTCTCCGGCCGGGACGCGAGTGACCCGGATGGCGGAGACGATGCGATCGCGGGGCTTGGCCCAGAACGCGGCGATGACCGATAGCACGGCGAGCAGGATCAGCACCCAATCCCAGGGGCCGGGGGCGCCGGCGACGAGCGGCCCCAGGATGCTGTACGCGAGGAGCAGCGGCGCGAGCATGCGGAACAGTACGAGGGCCCAGCGGCGATTGGTGAGCACGCCGAGACCGGTCACGCCCACCAGCGCGTAGCCGGCGAAGAGCAGCAACGGAAAAGCGAAATAGGATGGTTTGAGCATCTCCGGCCGGAGGCCCACCATGCTCACAAGCTGGATCAGCCCGCGAGCGAACAGAGCGGCACCGACGATGCCGATCAGGAACCAGCAAAACACGACGCTTCGCGCGAGCCAGAACGGCATCGGAGCCTCCCGCCAGCGTTGCCGCCGCCGTCGAATCACGCGGTGGGCGGTTTGGGCGTCGCCGGAATATCCCCGACTTCCGAGATTACCACCGCGGCGCTGTCCGGGTTGCAATCCTCATGCGCAGAATGCCCGGCTTTCCTGACTGGAGTCCCGACGCACCGGCTCGCCGCTGCAATCCTCGGGAATTGAAGCTGGGCATCCGGCGCGGTCGTTCGGTCTCACGGAATTAACCGACGCAGTCCGCTATCCGTTCTCGTCGTAGTCGTTCCACGTCCAGATCGCGTAGGCCTTCGGCATGTGATCGAGGAGGAACTCGGGTGCCGGCTGGGTGAGATCCTTCGCGTGTCCCTGGATCATCGTCCCGAGCGCCGCCGGTTTGCCGAAGAGCTCCGCGAAGAAGTGGGGAACCGCCGGCTTACCCCCGGAGATCGTTCCATCGGGGGCGATGAAGCGTTCGACGTCGACGTGCGCATATCCTAGCGGTGGCGGGACATGCGTCACGACGTCGTGGTCGTTGACATAGCGCAGACTGCGGCCGCCGAATCTCGCATCGAACGCACGTGCAAAGGTCGAATCGCCGACGCGGGGCGAGCCGAGCGAGCAGACGCCGCGCGTGTCCGGGTAGTGGTCGGCTGCGAGTGTCGCGAGCGCGGCGCCCAGGCTGTGCCCGCAGAACCACACCGTTCGCCCGGGAAGTGCCTGCGCCACGAGCGGATCGAGCTGCGGACGGATCGCCTCGAACGCCTTGCGGAAACCGAGATGCACGAGACCGGTCTTCCAAGGCACGAGCACGACGTTCACGTCGGCCAGGATGTCGTTCCAATCGTGGGGCTGGGTGCCGCGGAACGCAACGATCGCGAAGCGGTCGTGCGTCGCCACGTAGCAATCGGTGCCTTGCGCGGTAATGAACTGGCACTGAAATCCAGCGGCCTGGAACAACGGAATCGCGTCGGCAGGGTTCCAGTAGGTGAGCAGCGCCGCCTCGGCGAGCCACCATGCGTTCACGCGCGGGAAGCTGTTCGGATCCGGGTCGAATGGATTCGCCGCCGCATTCTCAAAGTGGACGTAGTGACCGTCGCGCTCGGGATGGAACACGAAGCCAAGCGAGTAGACCGGAGCTGGCTTTTTCATGTCTGTGCACACGTTTGAAGCGAGTCGCGCTCGAAATCAAACCGGAATCCTGCGGCGGCAATCAACCCCCAGGCCCGAAATTTCGGGCCGCCTTTTTGAGATACGCGATCATCTCGGAACCTTCGCGCGGATTGACGCGCTCGTGGCGCCCCATCACCGCGAGTACCGCGATCAGCGACTTCGTGCGATCCATCAACGGAAAGGCGACCGCGCTCACGCCGGGAAGCAGGTGCCCCTCGTTGAAGGCATAGCCCTGCTTGCGCACCTGCGTCGTCAGCCGGTCGACGCCGGCGAGATCGCGCGCAAAAAGATCCACACGCGCGTCGGCCTCGAGCTCCGCCTTGATGATCGGCTCCGTGAAATGTCGGGGGAGATAAGCCGCGAAGACCAACCCGGACGCGGTCTGCAGCATCGGTAAGACGGCGCCCACGCGCATGGTCATGATGATCGGCTGGCTGCTTTCGACGACGTTCACGATCGTCGGCCCCGGTGCTCCCCATACGGAAAGGACCATGGTCTCGTCGAAGCGGTCGTTGATGTCGTGCTGAAGGACAATCGCATCGCGCAGCGGCTGATACGAGTTGAGCGCCGCGAGTCCGAGCCGCAGCGCGAGAGGGCCGAGCACATACCGACGCGTGCCCGAATCCTGGCGTGCGAGTCCGCTCGCCACGAAGCTTGCGAGGTAGCGGTGGACCTTGCCGGGGGACATGCGACCTGCCGCCGCAAGCTCGCGCAGCGCAACCGGCGCCTGCGCGTGCGCGAGGTGATCGAGAATCCGGCCGGCGACCTCGACGGCCTTGACCCCTCGGCGTTCTTCGACGTTTGCTCGTGCCATTGAGCTCATGAATGCGGAACGCGTCGGCGTCCCGCTTCGCGGAATGCAATACGGGGCAGGATAACAGCGTTCCGCATTGCGGAACAGCTGTCCCGAATATCGCTTTCACAACCCTGTTGCTTGACGGATGATCGGCGTGCTCGAAGCGCAGGGAGGTTCAGCACAAACCGCAGCGTTCACGTCAGCAACCGGGAGGCCACATGATTCGACGGCTCATGATCAGCGCCGTGTCGATGGCAGGGCTTGCGCTCGCGACCGCGGCATTTGCACAGCAAGGCACCCGTTCGGCACGGCCGCGGAAGCTCGCGCCATGCTCGACAGAGCGGTCGCGGCGGTGCAGGCGGACAAGGCCAAGGCCCTCGCCACGTTCAACCAGGGAGAAGGCGAATTTCTGGACCGCGACCTCTATCCATTCTGCTTCGACGCGAACGACGGAACATTCGTCGCCGTCGGTCCCAATGCGAAGCAACTCCTGGGGGCGGACGTCAGAGTGCTCAAGGACCCGACGGGAAAAATGTATGGCGCGGAGCTCTATTCTGCTGCGCAGGGGCTGCGCGGAGCGATCGTCGAGGTCAACTACATGTTCACGCGGCCAGGTGGGGACAAGGCGCTGTTCCCGAAAGTGACCTTCGTGAGTCAGGCGGCCGACCTCGGGTGCGGTGTCGGGTACTACAAGTAGGCCGGCGCCGACGATCTTGACCGCAAGTTGCTATTCAAAGTCGAGTCTGACTCGACTTTGGTGATCCGCTCGTCAACGCTGCCTATTCGATCACCCTGTCGGCTCGCGAGAGAACCGAGGCGGGAAAAGTGATCCCGAGCTCTTTCGCGGTCTTCGCGTTCAGTACCAGCTCGAATTTGGTGGGTTGCTCGACCGGGAGATCTCCCGGCTTCGCGCCCTTGAGGATCTTGTCGACGTAGATGGCGGCTCTTCGATACAGATCCGAGATGTTGGGCCCAAAGGACATCAGGCCACCGGCATCGACAAAATCGCTGCTTTCGTAGATAGCCGGGAGTCGGTGTACCGCGGCGAACTCCACGATGCGCGCTCGCTGGCTGAGGGTGAACGGATCGGTCAACACGAGCGCCTCGGTGCGCTCACGGACCACGGTTTCAAAAGCCGCATCGAGGTCTTTCGAATCGCGCACCTCCACGGATCGAACCGTCAGACCTAACTTGGGAGCTGCCACCTTCGCTTGCTCGAACCGGGCGAGCATGCCGACATAGGATGGATTCCAGAGAACGGCCACCGCTTTCGAAGCGCTGGGAAACGTCTCGTTGAGCAACTGCATCCGCTTTTCGCCCGCTTCAGGCGCCATCATGGAGAGGCCGGTGATATTGCCTCCGGGGTGCGCGAGGCTCGCGACGAGCCCGTCCCCGACCGGATCGGAGCTCACCGGCATCACAATGGGAATCGTCGACGTCGCCTGGTGCGCCGCGACCTCCGCGGGGGCGGTCGCCGCGACAATCACGTCGCATTTCAGCTGAACCAGTTCGGCGACCAGCTTCGGTACCAACTCGAACTCGCCATTCCCCCAGCGAACTTCGAGGACAAGGGTTTTTCCTTCCACATAGCCCAGTTCACGCATCGCCTCGCGAAATGCGACGAGGCGGATACCCGGAATACCGCCGGGGGGCGCGGGATGGATAAAGCCAACTCGGGGAATCTTGGTGGATTGCTGCGCGAAAGACGCCAGCGGCACTGCGAGTGCGCCCGCCAGTAGCGCAAGAACCTCTCTGCGTCGTGTGCTCAACTGCTCACCTCAACTGCGGAAACACAGGCTCGATCACTGTTAAATCTGCCGACAGATCAGTCGCAGATCGCTGCGGCTACGAATTGCGACGCCTACGATCATAACGCTTGCCACTCGTGCAAGGAAGGAGCGTGAGACTCGACTTTCCGCTGATACCGTCCAGCCGTTCGCAGCCGGTAGCGCCGCAGCGTCTGTAACCATCACGATGACTATAGATGGCGTGAACATCTGCTCCCACAAAAAAGTCGCGCCCCCGCGTGCGGAATATTCCGCAAAACCGATCCCCTCGCGAATCGGTTACCTATCTGTTCCCGCGCGCCCGCTAGCTTTCACGCGTACCTCAAGCGGAGGGCGATATGTCAAACGTGGCGCGTCTGAACAGGTTCAAGTCGGTGTTGGTGGGGTCGTTACTGCTGTCCCTGTGCTGGCTGAGCGGCACTGCAGGCGCCGCGCCGCAGGCGGGATGGTGGTGGAATCCGGCCGAGAGCGGCCGCGGCTTTTTCATCGAGAGCCAGGGCGGGATCATCTACCTTGCCGGTTACTTCTATGCCGACGATGGCCGTGTGCGCTGGCTGGTCGCGGGAGGCCAGAATGCCGATCCCTACCACTATCAAGGTCGCCTGCTCGAGTACCGCGGTGGTCAGACGCTCTTCGGCGCGTATGTTCCACCCGCGGCGCCGGTCGACATGGGCGCGATTGCCGTCGACTTCGCGGACGACACGCACGGCACCATCACCTGGCCCGGCGGCGCGATCCCGATCGAGCGCGAGATCTTCGATGCCACCGACACGGTGTTCCAGCCGGAGACGGGGTGGTACTGGAATCCTGCGGAAAGCGGCAGCGGCTACAGCCTCGAGGTTCAGGGCAACAACCTGTTCCTCGTGGGCTTCATGTACGACAGCAACGGCAATCCGGTGTGGTACTTCTCAGCGGGACCGTTATCGACGCCCACGACGTACGCGGGTTCGCTGCTGCAGTTCTCTGACGGACAGACGCTCACCGGCGCCTACCATCCTCCCGGAACCCCGGCGAACGTGGGAACGCTGAGCCTCGCGTTCACCGCACCGAACGCCGCGACGCTGACGTTCAATGGCTCGGGTGCCGAAGCCACGGCGACCAAGGACGAGACGAAAGCAGGCCCACGCGAGATCAGCATTCAGCGCGAGTTCGAGGTCGGACCGCATCTGTACAGCTTTCCAAACCGATTCAGCGGACGCGCCACCCAGCTCTTCGACGCGCACTTCACCGACGTCGCCGGCAACAAGGTCAGTATCGTCACGCGCTCCACGGTGACCGGGCTGACATGGAGTCTCGCTGAATTCCTGGGTCCTCCGCTCCCTGGCGCCACCGGAACGACATCCGACACGTACGAGCCCACCGGCGGTTCGGTGTCCGTTACCGTGGCGTATTCACTGTCGAACTCGGGCATTGGGTTGCAGTGCACGGGCACCGCGACCCAGACGTTCCCGTTCCGGAGTCTCGGCAGCAAGCTGGTCGTCACCAATGAGGGCGAGTACCAACTGACCATCGGCATGGCGGCGGGCGATCTGAGCCTCGACGTGAAGGCGACCTGCACCGTGCAGGGGCGACTGTCGGCGGGAGTGACGTTCGAATCGGCCACGCCCATCAAGCTCATTTCCGACCCGCTGGTCTTGAACAGTCCCAGTTTCGCGGGGAGCCTGGGACCGATCAACGAATCGCCTCAAACCACTCGAAGCGGAAGCTGGTTCTTCTCGGAGACGCATTGACCAGCGAGGAACGGGGCACGGGGCGCCGCTCTGGAGTGACTCCAGGGTCAGACGCGATTTTCATTCGCGCCATGCGAGAAAATCGATTCTGACCCTGATTTATCGCTCCAGCGCTACTTGCCTCGCGGCAACGGATGCGCAATGAACCCGTGGAACGTACCCGCATCGTCGAACCAGATCCCGACCAGCTAGGTACACCTCTCGTTGTATATGCCTTGACACGCATATGCTATGTGAGGTATATTAGGAGCGTGGAGTCCGCATTCGAAATCATTGCCGAGCCGAACCGTCGCGCGATATTGAGCCTGCTCGTCTCGTCACAACAGTCGGTCGGCGATATCGAGCGCCGCCTGCGCATCCCGCAACCGACCGTGTCGAAGCATCTTCGGGTGCTGCGCGAGGCCGGTTTCGTGGAATCGACGGTAGACGCACAGCGTCGCCTCTACCGGCTGAAGCCCAAACCGCTTCAGGAGGTGGATGCCTGGCTGGCACCGTTCCGCCGGTTCTGGTCCGCTCATGTGGATGCTCTCGAACGCCACCTCGATCGGATGGAACCGTCCACACCAACGAAACGGAAGCGAAGGAGACGTTAGATGAACGATCGCGAGCACTACGCGCCGGGACCGGCCGCCGGGGCGCAGGTACGAAAGGATGGGGACCAGTGGACGCTCATTCTCGTCAGAGAACTGCGCCACTCGCCGGAAAAGGTCTGGCAGGCGCTGACCGACCCGGCGCAGCTCCGCGAGTGGGCGCCCTTCGACGCCGATGCGAACCTGGGTAAGGTCGGCACGGTGAAGCTCACCACGGTGGGCGCGCCCAAAGAGCACGTTTCCGAAACCAGAGTCACACGCGCCGATGCGCCCAAGGCGCTCGAGTACAGCTGGGGCGGCCAGGATATCCGGTGGGAGCTCGAACCCGTTGGTGGCGGCACGCGCCTGACGCTGTGGCACAACATCGATCGCAACTTCATCTCGATGGGGGCTGCCGGGTGGCACATTTGTCTCGATGTTCTGGATCGCTTTGTCCGTGGCGCTCCTATCGGCCGCATCGTGGCCGGCGACGCGCTGAAGTTCGGCGGTTGGCAACGGCTGAATGCGGAGTACGCGAAGCAATTCGGGATCGAAGCGCCGAGCTGGTCACCGACATGACGTAACGAAAACGGGTGGCAGACCGCGTTTCGCCGGGAGCATCGTTCTGCAGGGCAGGGCGATCCTTGCCAGTATCGCGTCGAAGTGGAAGTCGAGTCCGACCCTGTTCGTTACTCAGTCGACGCTGTCGGTGGCCCGCAAGTGTTCGCATTGCGGATGCGATGCCCACCGCTTCTGGCCGCACTGCGTTTGCATGCAGCGGTAGAGCGAGAACTGCGTACGCGCACCGCATACATCGCGCGGGCTCGTCGGGGCGCGCGCGGTTTGTTGCTGCGCCACTCGCGTCGGGGGCGAAGTGGAGTTGGTCGGCGCGACAGTACTTGGATTCTCGGCAGCCGATGCAACCGGTGTCGCGGGCGCGACGCGGGCGGAAGGCGCTGGCGCAGTGACGCCCGGCGGCGCGTTCGCGGCGGTTGACTCCGTAGGTGTCGATTTCGCGGCACCGCCGTCCGCGGCAACAGAGGCGCCGGCGGAAGACGCAGGCGCAGCGGCGCCGGCCGGAACGTTGGCCACGGTTGGCCCTGTCGGTATCGACTTCGCGGTCCCCGCGTCCGTAGCGACGGGTGCACTCACAGGAGACGCTGGTGTAGCCGCACTCGTCGGTGCGTTCGCGGCGGTTGGCTCCGTCGATGTCGACTTCGCGGCCCCAGCGTCCGCTGTCATCGGCGGTGTTACGGGCGCCGCGGGTCCCTTCGAGGACACGGACACAGTCGCGCTCTTCTCAGTGCCAGTCCCACCGAGGCCAAGCTCATCGAGGACGCGCACGACCTGAGGCTCCTGGCGAAACTGATACGCGCCGATAAGCAGCAGGGCCACCAGCGCCAACATCCCGCCACTCCACATCGCGATGCGTCGCGACTTGGTCACTTCGCGTGCGAAGGTTGTCAGCACGGGATCTTCGGTGCGAGCGACGTCGGAACTTGCCATGGGATCGGGATTGGGCGCGACCGGCAGTGCGGCATCGAGATCTTGCGCCACACGAACCGGCGTGGACTCCGAGGCGAGTATCGACGACGACGGCGCGGTATCGTTGAGCCCAGTTGCAACAGTCTCTGGCGCACTGACGGGACGAGCGGCGGCCGGTAACGCGGTATCCATCCGCATGCGCATCTCCGCGACGTGTTGCGGCCGCTGCGCCGGGTAGATCGACAAGGCGTTGTCGAGCGCGGCCAGCAGGGAGGCGCTGTAGTGCAACTGCGGCCAGGTCTGGCGCAGCCGTTGCACCGTGTCTGCAAGTTTTTCGTGCCGTGCGGTGCCGGGCGCGCCGAAGAATGGCGCGGGCAATTCCCCGCTGATGCAATAGCGCGCGACGCCCGCCAATGCATAGAGGTCGGCTGAGGGAGGGAGCGGGCTTTCCGCTTCGACGATCTGCTCGAGCGGCGCGAAGCAGGGTTCCCCGCTGGCCTTCAGCATGTCGATCAAGTCGCCGGCGATCGCGCGGGCCGCGCCACCTGGTCCCAGCAGCACCAGTCGGTTGTCCTCGAGCAGCAGGATATTGGAAGGCGTGACCTTGCCGTGAACGCCACCTGCGTCATTCAACACCTGCAACGCGCTCAGCAATGCGTCGAGCAACGAGCGCAGTGACGCCTCGTCGGGAGGTTCGCTCATGTTCTGGCGCACGTCGAGCAGCCGCCTTCCCTCGTAGCGCGGCATGACGCGGTAGGCCGTCGCATTGGCCTCCCATTGCCGCACGACGCGCACCAGCGAGGGATGGTCGCATCGAGCCAGCGTGCGCGAGTCGTGGATGAAGGCCTTCAGGCCATCCGCAAAGACACCGGCCTGCGCAGAGGTTCGTGGCGTAACCCGTCCCCCATCGTCACGTTGCGCAAGTGACGCCGGCATGTATTCCGCGATCGCGACGGTGGTCGCGAGCGCGCGGTCCCTCGCTGCATAGACGATCGCAACGCTGCCCTCGACGATGATGTCCTCTACTTGGAAGTCGTCGAGCGAGGCACCCGCGGGCAAGGCACGGGCAGCGGACGCGACCGAGCCGCCCGGGAGCATTTCGTTCAAATCGGTGGATGTAGGCTCTTGAGGCTGCATGCAAATCGACTCGGAACAAGGCCTTTGATTCCGCCGGGTCCCCCAAGGTTCGGCCGGCATGAAGTGCGACACCGGCAAATTTTCCGGGTTCAAGGGGGACCGCGCTTTCCCCGGGGTGGTCTCACGATACTGGCGAGAGAATCGGCCGGCGTGCGGAATCGCGTATCGCGTGCTCGTCGAACGGGAACATCTCGCGGATGTTCGATCTCGCACGACGCAACCGCCTCGCGCGAGAGGAAACGGAACCGGCCACGTCTGGGCAGCCTTCGAAGCGTTGGCCGCAAAACGTGGTCTGTTCCGCACTTCCGCTGAAGCTATCGGGCCGTGCAGCCAATCTCGAGAGGGTTCTGGTCCCGATTCGAGCCGGGACGAGCGCTGGTGCCGAAACGCACGACGAGCGTGTTGTTGCCTCTAATCGCTCGCAGCCCCATCATTGAGACGCCGCAAGCGTCTTCCAGATTGTGACTCGATTCAACAAACCGCGCGCCGGATGTCACATACGCGGCCGAGCCTCGCACGGAATCATCTCATCCGCGTACAGATTCACTGTCTCGGGTGTTCCCGTACAACCACGCGCAAGCAGAAATGACAACGGTGTCAATGGCTGCAATCGCGCCAAAGGCGGTCCCCCAATCCAAGGCGCAGCCCGCGACGAACAGTGAGTGTTGCCAACCCGCCGAAGCGTTTTGACGGGGACGCATTCGCCTTCTGAAGGATCGAGACCGTGTGTGCTTGTCGCCGACCCGGAGCATCCTGCTTGCGGATTCGGTGACGGCGTTCTTGACCCCCGTTTGGTTCACATTCCCCTCTCTTTAGGACGCCCAGCCCAGGGCAAACTCGCAAGGAGCCACCATGAACGAAACGATTGCGGCACCACGCACGAACGTAGCATCCGACAAGGGAACGATCCGCCCATTTCGAGTGAATTTTCCGGAAGCGGACCTTGCCGAGTTGCGCAGGCGCATCAACGCGACCCGTTGGCCCGAGCGGGAAACGGTCACGGATGACTCGCAGGGCGTTCAGCTCGCCACCGTCCAGGCGCTCGCCCGTTATTGGGCGACCGACTACGACTGGCGCAAGGTCGAGGCGAAGCTGAATTCCTATCCGCAATTCATCACCGAGATCGACGGACTGGACATTCATTTCATCCACGTCCGTTCCAAGCACGAGAACGCGTTGCCGCTTATCGTCACGCACGGATGGCCCGGATCGATCATCGAGCAGATGAAGATCATCGACCCCCTGACCAATCCCACCGCACATGGCGGCAGCGCATCAGATGCGTTCCATGTGGTGATTCCGTCGATTCCCGGCTACGGCTTCTCGGGCAAGCCGACGACCACCGGCTGGGACCCCGAGCACATCGCGCGCGCGTGGGCCGTGCTCATGAAGCGTCTCGGGTACACGAAGTTCGTGGCGCAAGGCGGCGATTGGGGCGCGGTCATCACCGAGCACATGGGCGCGCAGGCGGCGCCGGCATTGCTCGGCATTCACACCAACATGCCCAACGCAATTCCCGCCGACATCGACAAGGCGGCATTCTCGGGCGCGCCGGCACCCGCCGGTCTCTCGCCCGACGAGAAGATCGCGTACGAGCGCCTGCAATTCGTCTACCAGAAGGGGATCGGCTACGGCTTCCAGCTGGGGTTGCGGCCGCAGACGATGTACGGCCTGGCGGATTCGCCGGTCGGCCTGGCGGCCTATTTCCTCGACCACGACGAGCGCAGCTACCGGCTGATCGCTCGCGTCTTCGCCGGGCAGGCCGCCGGCCTCACACGAGACGATATCCTCGACAACATCACGCTCACATGGTTGACCGATACCGCCGTTTCTTCGGGCCGTCTCTACTGGGAGAACAAGAAAGGATTCTTCGGCGTCAGGGGGGTGACGGTCCCGGTTTCCGTGAGCGTCTTCCCTGACGAGCTCTACCCGCTCCCGCGGAGTTGGGCGGAGCAGGCGTATCCCAAGCTCATCCACTACAACAAGGTCGACCAGGGCGGCCACTTCGCGGCTTGGGAACAGCCCAAGATCTTCTCCGAAGAGGTTCGCGCGGGCTTCAGGTCCCTGCGCGCATAACAAGCTCGTGGAAGCTCCATGGATGAAGCAGGGTCCGTGGAGCTTCCGAGCCCCTCGGCTACGCGTGGCAAGAGCTCGCAACACTCACACGAGAAAGGGAAGAAAGAACCTTAAAGCCGGTTAGCAACACGATTGTCCATAGTGTCGGCGCGTCCGCGTGGGTCAGGTCGTACTCGCAGCGAAGTCGCGAGTGCAACTCTGCCGAGCGATACCGGCGGCGCTGCCACCGAACGCACGAAACGTTGGCAATCGGCGGCCCACCTCTGCCTGCTCGGGGCGACTTCGATGCAGGGTGATAAGTGCTCACAACAGTTTTTCGTTGTTCCGGGAGGCCGCTGGGTGCGCGTACGCGGGCACGTCGAGCGTGGCTTCAGCGATCAGCTGGTCGGGCACTTTTCGCAGATTCCAGGCGAGACCGACTTTGGACATCAGGTAGATGCACCACTTAGACGGGTCCCAGTCGTACCAACGCACGCCGTTACGATAGTCGGCAGGAAACCGGTGGTGAAAATTGTGAAACCCTTCACCGCCGGTGAGGATCGCTCCCAACCAGTTATCGCGGGCACTCTGCTCCTGCGCGAAGGGTCGCGCGCCGAAGGTGTGTGCGAACGAGTTCACAAGAAACGTGGAGTGCAGCACGACTACGATCCGCAGACACACCACTAAGATGAATCCTCCGAGCGGATGCCCCAGCCACCAGGCGATCGCCATTGGCAGTGCGAGACCCGCGCTGACCGACCACCACGCATGGTGGTCATGTTGATGGCGTATCAATCGGCAGCGCCGTAGATCCTTGACGTTGTTGTAGTTGGTGCGATGGCGCCAAAATAGGATCCAACCGATATGCGCATGCCAGAAGCCTTTGTTGATGCCGTATGGGTCATGTTCCGTGTCGCTGAACATGTGGTGTTGGCGGTGTTGCGACGACCACTTGAGCGCCGACTCCTCGAACGTAGCGGCACCGAAATACAGGAGAACAAACCGGACGACCCGCGACGTCTCGAAGGTCCCGTGTGCGAATAGCCGATGATAACCGATCGTCGTCGACAAGCCCGTAGCGACGAGAAAGAACGCGAACAGCACCAGTTCGGGACCGGTCACGCCGCGGTAGTGGATGTAGAGCGGAGTGCCGATCAGGGCCACCCCGTGAAGGAAAACGAAAAAGACGAGTCCGACCCAGCGAATCCCGCGCTTCGGCAGAGGGTACTCGTCGAGCGTGGAATCGATGCTCATCGTCGGCCGCGTTGGAAAGATCGCGTGCAAGCACTGCAGCGAAAAAGGTTGGAACAATACCACATGGGTGTGATAGCGATCGGGCCGTCTGGCCGATGGTCATCCCACTCGCATCTGCTAGGACCCAGCAGATCGCGCCCCAACGTTCACGCCAAATGCGTTCCGTGTCGGCATCGTTGCGTTTGTAGTGCGCAACGAAGCGTAACTCGCGAGACTGCTAGAAGATCGGACATGCCAAAGGGGGAGGATCGTGATCGAAATCCTGGAGTGCCTGAAGAAATACGGACAGCGGCTCGACTTGGAAATCGCCCAAGAGACAGGTGTTCCGCTTGCAGCCGTACGGGAGCGCATAGCCGCACTGGCAGCCACCGGCGCGGTCATCAAATGCGATCTGACCCGCTTCGATAACGGCATGACCATCGAAGCGTGGCAATGCCGCGTGGCTGGCTATATTCCGCCCGTGGCACCAGGTCGGAAAGCAAAGACGCCGACGTAATCCATTTCAATTTGTCCGGGAGTCTGTCATTTGGTAAAGCCAGACTACGCCTTCGCGAAGCGGCAGCGAGACACGACGAAGAAACAGAAAAAAGAAGCGAAGCGTCAAAAGAAGGCTGCTCAGGCGTCAGCGACGAGCGTCGAAGATCAGGCGATGACCGAGAAGACTGGCCCGTAGAGGACCTGTCACGATTCGACCGCAGGCAACAGAACGTCGGCCGTGTGACGCTCCGCGCGGTTGACCGGCACAGACGATCGTGCTTGACGTCCAGGCGCCGTTCCACCTACACATCGTCGTCGTCGGTTGACGCGCGCGATTACCGCCGCCGACTGCGGCGCATCGAGATGTGCGATCCCGACACAAGCTCACTGAGCGAGTTGCCCCAGTCGCGTAGGCGCTGGACCGGCGTTATGCTGGGATCGACAAGTTCGGATGCCTGAAACACGACGCAGAACGGCCGCGGCACGACGCTCTTCCGCGCGACAATCCGCGCCACGACGAACGAGCTGAGCGCGCTGACCGTCGTCAGGATCTGGCGCAGCCCAGCGCCCTTCGTGAGCCCCGGCCGCCAGCGTCTCGACTGTCCTTTCGCGCGCGGCCGAAGCACCAGCCACAGCGAGAGCTCCGAAAGCCGATCGCTACGGCTCATGTAGCTGCCGGAGATCGCGACCATCTTGACCTCGAAGGGATTGCGCGCCCACTCCGCGTTGATCTGCGCGGCGAGATCGCATGCGGCCTCGATCAGCGCCTTCGCGCGTGCGCGCGACAACGGCGCGACCAACGGCGCAGTCGCGTATTCGCGAAAGCGCGCCGTCGACCGGTAATGCCGGGACGCGTCGGGCACGACCAACCCTCCAGAGAGCATGGCGCGGAGCAGACGAAGCGCCTCCGCAGGTTCGAGGATGAAATCGCGGCCGAGGCTGTCGACATCGATCTGCTCGGCACCCTGTTCGGGCGCCGAGACGCGCTCGAGCATCCGCTGCGCGCCCGCGTGGAAGATGCGCGCATCGAGACCGAAGTAATGCTGGCTCGCGATGAGTCTTCGAAGCTTGCCGGTCGCCGCCGACGCGAGCATACCGACGGGAGGCTCGGTCGTCTCGCCCGTCGTGTCGTGGAGGGTCCTCTGCCGGGAGGCCGGGACGAAGACACGATGGCCGGTGCCCGGCCCTTGCGACGTAGCGCGAGAAGTAGACACGTCGTCGTCCTCCGCAAGAACGTCGGGGACAGCGACATGAACGACAGCGCAGCGGCCATCCTTGATGACGGCATGCTGCGCCGGCAACCCCGCTACCCCGCGCATTGCCGCGGGGCCGGAAGCTTTGCGTCACTGCCTTACGACAGTTTTGCCCAATGTGATTCCGCGGGGGCTGCACTACGCGACAGGCGTCACGAGGCAGCCTCGCGAATACGGACTGTTGCGCCGAATGGCGGCGCCGTCAAGTCCAGCGGTCGGATGAAGGCCTCACCCAATCATGTGCGGCAACTGTTGCCCACAAACTAGCTTCGGATTGGTCAGCCTGCGACTCTCCCGTGCGAGCGTCGCAGGCTTCACGTGGTTTAGACGCATTCCACACGCGCTTCGTCGACGCAGGGTGCTTCGCGAGCATCTTCGCGGCGCAGGCGGCAGGCGCGCACTCGAGCGAGCCGATCAGCGCGCGGGGGAATCCCGCGACGGATCGCGATTGCAACACTCGCCTTTCGGGCGGCGCTAACATATTCATGAGCAACGGCGATCCGTATCGGCGGAGGTGGGGATGCTTAGCGACCAGATCGACAGCAGACGCTTCTTCGCGGCTATTTCGATGGCGTCGGCGCTGCTCACGTTAGCGCTTGTTCTGACCGCCGCGCCACCGCAGGGTGCACCGAGTGACTTGCTCGCCTACTTCCGTGCGAACCAGGGCCGATTCGTTGTACTCGCAATCGTCGTCCTGACATGGGTAATAGTCTCTTTGCTCGCGGTCGTTGCGACTGGACGGCTCGTCGCAGGCGACCGCCCATTGTTGGGGCTGGCGGCAACGTTGGCTTCGTCTGGCGGAATACTTCTGCTCGGCTTCGGCACATTCATCTTCGTTGGCGCGTTCTTCGCGCTGAACGCTGCCACGCAAGGTTCAGTAGAGGTCGCACAAGCAAATTACCAGGCTTCGTTCTGGTACAACATGTCTTTCCTCCTCTCGGATCCTGGTTTGATGGTCTTGGGAGGAGGGCAAGCGATTCTCGGGTGGCTGGCATGGCGCAGTCGCGCAATTCATAGATTCGCGGGGGCCGTAGGAGTCGCAGGAGGACTGGCGGGACTGCTTACATTGGCGGTCTATCAGACTCCGTTCCTGGCGATCATTCAGCTGCTTTCGCTGTGCATCACCAACGTGGCGGCGGGCGTCGCGTTAAGCCGCATCGAAAGAACTGATCCGGGCAAGTAGTCCGACGACAGATGTCCGCTTCGGGTCGGAAACGGACATCAGGGTATGTTCCGCTATCGGCCAGAAGCGGACATGCCCAAGGTGTCAGTCCTTGACCCAGAGCGGACTCTTCCAACCTGCTAGCGCCTCCAGGAAGACGCTCAATCGCAAAGGCAAAAACTTTCGACTTGGGTAGACCGCGAAAACGGGCATCGGCCAGGAAGTCCATTTCGGCAGCAGCCGGACGAGCCTTCCTTCGGCAATGGCTTCGTCACAGTATGTCGAAGGCAACAGCCCGACCCCATGACCCCGGTGGACGAACGCGTTGACCCAGTTGATGTCGCGACTCGAAACAGATCCCGACACATGGACCCTGACCTTTTTTCTCCCACGGACCAAGTCCCAATTGCGCTCGTTGTTCTTGGCATTGAACGTCACACAGTCGTGCGACTTGAGGTCGGCGGGCTCAAGCGGAACGGTTCGGGCTTTCAGGTATGACGGAGCGGCCGCGACGTAGAAGAAAATCTTGCCAAGGCGCCTGGCGACTAGGTTGGAATCCCGCAGTTCTCCGAAGCGGATCGCGACGTCGACGTTTTCGGCGATCAGATCGACGAACAGGTTCGTCATGAGAAGCTCGACTCGGATACGCGCATGATCTTTCAGGAAACCGGATAGGAAATCCCGGAAGGGTTCCCGATTCAGCGTGACTGGAAAGGTGATTCGAAGCAGACCTTCCGGTCTCTTCTGCGCCTGAGTCAGCACACGCTCGGCTTCCTGGAGGAGATTCAGCGGCTCCTGACATTGGCTGAAGTAGTCCCGGCCCTCCGGAGTCAAGGTCACCCGCCGCGTGCTGCGCCTCAGGAGTGACACCCCGAGCCCGGATTCCAGTAACGACAACCGACGGCTCACGGTCGAGATCGGCATTCCCAGCGAGCGTGCTGCGCGCGTGATGCTCTCGAATTGAGCCACCCTGACGAATATCGGGATGTTATCGAGGCCCGGCATCGATCGATTTGCCATTTATGGAAATTAGATTCCAGTCTTTCCCATCTTATCAGCCTGAGCGGCCGGACTCACAATTCTCTACTCGGGAGTAACCCGTAACAGAACCCTTCGCCAACGTTCGACATGAAACACCTTTTGGAAGTCCGTAATTCGTGCATCACTGGGAGGAGCCACCAGTCACGTACGCAGACCGTCGATTTGGCCAATCGGTTCTTGCAAGGTGCGCCGTTTTTGCAAGACGCGCGCCAGTCGTCAAATACGATGTGCGCGTCCGCGTGCTATATGAAGCTGGCGGATAGCGATACTGCGTTAAGTTCGGTCTCGTCTGCGCCATCACCTACGATGCGGGCGCAGACCTACTCCTACGCATCTCGATCAACCCTCCAGGAATATTTCGACATGGCACCCTTGGCAAATGCCGCGAAGAAAATCGCAATCGCTGTATCACTTCTGCTGGCTTCCACGGCGGCCACCGCAGATAACCCACCCGTCACGACGCAGACCGTCGATTTGGCCAACAAGCTCAACGGCGTGCATCCGGGCTTCCGAGCCTTCCACGCGAAAGGCGTCGTGGTGGAAGGCAGCTTCAAGGCATCGCCCGAAGCTTCCCGGCTTAGCCGCGCGACGCTTTTCAGCGGTCGCACCATTCCGGTTACCGTGCGCTTCTCGGACGGCAACGGAATGCCCAATGTCGCGGACGGCTCACCCGCTGCGAACCCCCATGGCATGGCCGTCAAGTACCACCTGGCCGGAGGAACGGACACCGACATGGTGACTAACTCGCTGAAGTTCTTCCCGGTCGGGACCGCAGAGGACTTTCGTGATCTGCTGCAGGCCATCATCGCGAGCCCGCCCGATGCCCCGAAGCCGACGAAGCTGGAGCAGTTCTTCGTCAGCCATCCGAATGCGCCGAAGGCTTTTGGCACGGCCGCGACACCGGACAGTTATGCGGACGAGGAGTATCACGGCATTGACGCCTTCATCTTCGTCAGCAAGACCGGCCAACGGCAGGCCGTGCGCTACGTGCTGGTGCCGGAAAAGGTGGTCCACCTGACGCCTGAGGACGCAGCCAAGCAGCCAGCCGACTTTCTGTCCGACGAATTGACCCATCGAATCGCGCAAAAGCCGGTGGTCTTTCACTTGAAGGCGCAATTGGCTGAGCCCGGCGATCAGACCAAAGATGGAAGCCAACCCTGGCCTGATGACCGCAAGATCGTCGAGCTCGGTGTGCTCACGCTGAAGAAAGTCGTGCCCAACAGCTTGGAAGCGGAGAAGAAGCTGCTTTTCATGCCCACAAACCTCACCGCTGGCATTGAGCTTTCGGACGATCCGCTACCGCCCGCGCGCGCCGCCGCATATGCCGTCTCGTTCGCGCGGCGCAGCCAGCCGGCTGTCGCCAGTTCCGGCCCGACGCAGCCGAGCACTGTCTCACCCTAGGTCGACTCATCGCACGTTGGAGTCAGGCATGATCAAGCATGCATTGTTTGTCCGTCTTGAAGCCAAGCCCGGCAAGGAAACGGAGGTCGCCCAGTTCCTGCAGGCCGGCCTTGCCCTGGCGCAGCAGGAAAGCACCACGCCAGTGTGGTTCGCCCTGCAGCTCGGCCCTTCCACCTTCGGCGTCTTCGATGCGTTCGCTGACGAAGCCGGCCGCCAGGCTCACCTCAACGGGCCGATCGCCCAGGCACTGGGGGCGAACGCGTCCAAGCTTCTCGCACAGGCGCCGTCGATCGAACGCATCGACGTGCTCGGCACCAAGCTACCCGGCTGAGGTGCGCCCGAAAGCCGCGATGCAGCCTGAATAGTCAGTACGGACTGATGTCGCCTGCTAGGCCTGCGGACCCGGTAGGCCGCCGATGCTCTGCGAATGCTGATGGGTTCAATCGATCTCAGCGAAGTCAAGTTCGATTGGCGAAAGGAGAATCACATGAGTCAAACCGACACGATCATGAAACAACAGAAGTATGACGCCAACACGAGAGTCGACATGAAGCTCGAAGTCGACGTCATCCCGGTGTCCGACGTCGAGCGATCCAAGCAGTTCTACCAGCGCTTGGGTTGGAGGCTCGACGCAGATGACGCCCCGGCAAACGACGTTCGCATCGTCCAGTTCACGCCCCCGGGCTCGGCGTGCTCGGTCACCTTCGGCATTGGAATAACTGCGGCCGCGCCTGGCTCCGCCGAGGGAGCGCTGGTCGTTTCCGACATCGAAGCGGCCCATGCCGAACTCGTCCGCCGTGGCATCGACGCGAGTCAGATGTGGCACGGCGCCTCGTTCCCCCCGGAAGCGCGGCTCAGCGGCCCCGACCCCAAGCGCACGAGCTACGGGTCGTTCTTCTCCTTCAACGATCCCGACGGCAATGCGTGGCTAGTCCAGGAAGTCACGACGCGGCACCCCGGCCGAATCTGATGCGGCGCCTCCATCCAGGCTAGACCCGGCGAGCGCGCTTCGGCATGCCGTGGCGGTGCGGCCCTTTCAATCGAGGTGAGGGACAGTCGACCTCGCAGGCAAAGGAACGCTGGTTGGCATCGGACGAGTGGACGCCTCGTCGGTGGCGCTCAGCAACATCTGCCGCTTTCGGGAGGTGATGTCCGCTTTGGGTCGAAAGCGGACCCCTGTGTGTACGCCCGCTATCAGGCCGGCACGGCGTCGTAGCGGGTCAACGAGTAGCGGGCGTTCGTGAAACTTCGCGGCCACTCTAGCCGCGACACTACGACAGCATCATCGCTTCCTCAGGCGGCCAGTTTCGCGCGATTGGCGGCGAGCAATTCGTCCACCAGCGCTACGCCGGCGTCGATCACCGGGTTGCTCAAGCCCTTTCGGCGGGCAACGAGCTGCACCAACTTGTCGGCGCGCTCGATGTTGGGCGCACCGTTATAGAGGGCCCGCGCAGCCGAGGACGGACGCGAAAGACTCTGCGCCGCGGCGGCGTACTTGTCGAAGGGCACTAGATCGCTTGGGGTGGCGCCAAGCTTGAGGCAGAGTTCGAAGACAAAGTTGTAGACCGAGCGCGATTGCACGACGTCGCCATGAACGGCCTCCTGGGCGGTTCGGATGCCTGCCCTTGTTATGCAGCGGTAGTTGCCGGCAAGGAGCATCGGCCACTTGGCGAGCGGCACGAAGATCGAATCGTGCACGCGCAGCTTCACCGGCAGTTCGATCTTGCCTCCTTGCGCCTCGAAGCGTACCGCGTCGATTTCCTGCTCGAGCTGGCGCAGTATCGCGGTGTGCATGCGGTTTTCAAAGCCGGCGACCTTGAAGTTCGTCGGCAAGGTGACCTGCAGCACATTGACCTTCTCGTTCGACGGCCTTAGCGCCTGCGGATCGGGACTGCACAGCGTCATCAGTGAGGGGTCGAAGCGGTCCCAGACGGTCGGATCGGTGAACGCCGGGCGGAGCGGTTCGGGATCGATGGTGGGAATCCGCTTGATATAGGGCAGCGGCGGCATGTTCATGATCGACATGCACGGAACCTTGGAGGTCGTCACCCGGTCGAGCAGTTCGCGCACTCCGGGCGAACGGTATTGCGGCTCCTGCATGGCGAGACCGACCAGATCGTAGTCGGCCGGATCGACGCCCGTCGTGCCGCCAGCGGTCACCTTGCCTGGGAGTGCGCGCGAATCGATCTCGACCAGATCGTCGCGTCCCTTGACCGGGAGACGCACGCGGAAGCCTTCCGCGTTGATCAGGTCGGCCTCTGCAGGCAGGCAGACGAAATGCACCGAGTGGCCGCCGAACAGGATCTTCGACGCAAGCAGCGAGCCGTACGCTGCGCCCGCCATCAGAATTCGGTAAGTCGTTGGCAAACCGCACCTCCGGTCACTGCGAAGGACGCGCGTGGCTCGCGTGTGCGACAGTAATGATGATGGCAACGAACTCCGCGTACGACAGAAGCTTGGTAGCTCAGCGTGGAAGGCCGCCTTTGCCTCACCTACGGCTGTCGGCCGGCAGCCGCTCCCCCTCGGTTAAGGCGGGATGTCCGGAGACTATAGGGCCAGTTTCTGGACTCCGCAAATCGCGCGGGTAATGTCGGCTTCGGGTCGACAGCGGGCCCCTGTGTGCGTCCGCCATCGGAAGGGTCGAACCGTCCATCGCTCGGCGCCGAACAAAGTCAACCCGGTTGGTGCGCTAGTTCGAGTGCGAGCGGAAGCGGTGCTGTTAGACTATAGGGCAAATCAAGAGGACAAGGCTGTGACTGAAATCCTAGAGTGCCTGCAGAAGTACGGTCAACGGCTCGACTTGGAGATCGCCAAGGAGACTGGCGTTCCCCTTGCGGCGGTTCGCGAGCGACTTGCCGACCTGGTAGCTACCGGCGCAGTCATCAAGTGCGATCTGACGCGCTTTGAACATGGCAAGAGGATTGAAGCGTGGCAATGCCGCGTCGCCGGATATGTCCCGCCGTTCGCGCCAGGTCGGAAACCGAAAGCGCCCACCACCTAACCTAACTCTATGGCAAAGCCAAACTACGCCTTTGCGAAGCGACAACGGGACGCAGCGAAGAAGCAGAAGAAAGAAGCAAAGCGCCAAAAGAAAGTCGACGCCGCTCGGACTGCATCCGCGACGAGCGTCGAAGATCAGGCTATGACCGAGAAGACTGGCTCGTAGTTGGCACCGAGCAGTTCGGCCAGCGCGACGGCCAACAATGGAGCGCGCGCTCGTTTCGGCGCCCGCGCTGCGCATGCCCCCTCCGCAGGTGGTCGGAGCGCATCTCCGGACTGGCGGCCCGCCAGATCTCTGCCGAACGGCTTCTTGCCGGTAACTGCCCCGCGGTTCGGGGTCGGTGCAATTACGAAGATCCCGCTGCCGCCGCGGTCACCGCAGCAAGAACGCCCGCCAAAGTCTTGACTGTCGCTTCGGCATCGGGGCTCAGTCCGTGCCGCCTCGCGAGCCAAGCCGGATCGTTGTAGGAGAGCCAGGTACTGCCTTCAGCGTCCTGCCAAACCAACACCTTCAGCGGCAAATCGATGCCAATCGTTGGCGCCGATTGCATGAGTGGCGTTCCTACCTTGGGATTGCCGAATATCAGAAGATCGTTCGGACGCAGCGGCACCCCAGCCAACGCCGCGCCCTTCGCATGATCGATATGCGCAAAGACGGTCATACCTCTCGCCTTCACCTCGGCTTCCAGCCGATTCATCGTATCCTTGGGTCCGAAGTGGCTCTGGATTGTGGTTAGTCCGTCTGCAGCCATGGCATGCGCTCCTGATAGGCATATTGCCGCCATTAATGCGAACATTCTAAGAAAGACGGTCATCGCTTTTCCCCTCGTGCGGGCTTACGTGGCTACGGCTGTTCAGCGGGTACTCGTCCTCGGCGAGCGTGGGCGGTCGTGGCAGCCTCACCGCCGAGATCCTAGAGCGCCTTGGCGTGCGCGCTCGTAGCGCCTACGAGGTTTTTTGGAGCACCCAATGACACCTCCCTCCGCCTCGATGACCGACCGTCAGGTTTTACAGGACGCGCAGAACTTTTCACTGGTTCTCGGCGGTCCGCTGTTCCAGCTGTTGCGAAGAGTCCACTTGTCCGATGACGCGTTGCACCTGTTGCGCCAACGCATCATTGTCATCTCGCTCTTTGCCTGGTTGCCGCTCCTGCTGCTCTCCGCTCTGGAAGGACATTTGTGGGGCGGCGCCCTGGCCGTACCTTTCCTTCCGGATATGGAAGTTCACATCCGTTTTCTGGTCGCGGTTCCCCTCTTGATTATCGCCGAGCTTGTGGTGCACCAGCGCCTGCGGCCGATCGCGGAAGCATTCCTGCAGCGGAATATGATTCCCGAGAGCGCGATGACACGCTTCGATGAGGCCATCACGTCGGCGTTCCGGCTTCGCAATTCGGTACTCGCCGAGGTGCTGATGATCATATTCGTATATGGCATCGGTGTCCTGGTCGTTTGGCGCCATTACACTGCCCTCGACGCTGCCACTTGGTACACAACGCCGTCCACTGCCGGGTCCGAACTCTCGCTCGCCGGGATGTGGTATGGCTACGTAAGCCTCCCGATCTTCCAGTTCCTATTGGTCCGCTGGTATTTTCGTCTGTTCATCTGGACACAGTTTCTCTGGCGGGTATCGCGCATCGAGCTCAGTCTCATTCCAACCCACCCGGATCGCCTCGGCGGTCTGGGATTTGTTTCAGGTACTGCGTATGCTTTTGGTGTGCTTCTTGTGGCGCACGGTGCAATGGTTGCCGCGCAAATCGCCAATCGCATCATTTTCCTCGGAGCGACACTGCCCGATTTCAAGGTCGAGATCGCAGTGATGGTTGTTTTTCTGCTATGCGTAGTCTTTGGCCCGCTGCTCGTGTTTGCGCCTCAGCTTGCTCAGGCAAAGCGGAAAGGTGTTCGCGAATATGGCACCCTGGCCGAGCAGTACGTGCGCGACTTCGATCTCAAGTGGCTGCGGGGCGGCGCGCCTCGTGATGAGTCCTTGGTGGGTAGCGCCGACATCCAGTCGCTCGCCGATCTTAGCAACAGTTACGAGGTCGTACGGAGCATGCGCATAGTGCCAATCACCCGGGATGCCATCCTCCAACTAGCGGCGGCTGTTCTCGTGCCGATTGTGCCGCTCGCGCTCACCATGATGTCCCTGGAAGACCTGGTCAAGAAACTCTTCGGTATATTGTTCTAGAGCGTGCATTGCCCCGCTGCATCCTGTAGCGAAGACGACACCATACATGCCGACGGTGGAGCGCGACGATGCCGATTTCGCTGCCCATCGTGCGCTACGGCAGCGCGAACGCCACGACCGAGTCGCCGAGTTTGGTTCCGAGCTTGCCGTGTCCACCTGCCGCGATCACCACGAACTGCTTGCCAGCTGCACTCACGCGATAAGTCATGGGTGTCGCCTGGCCTCCGGCGGGCAGACGGCCTTTCCAAAGTTCGTCCCCGGTATCAATGTCGAAGGCGCGCAGATAGTTGTCCATGGCCGCCGCGACGAACACGAGACCACCCGCCGTAATGATCGAGCCGCCGAGGTTGGGCACGCCGTGTATCAGCGGAGTGCCGCCGGGAAGGAGATCGGCGGTCGTTCCCAGCGGGACGTTCCAACGAATCGCCCCTCGCGACAAATCCACCGCGATGAGTGAACCCCACGGCGGGGGATTGCAGGGAAGACCGCTCGGCGAGCGAAGCACGTCGCGGCTCATGCCATAAGGTGTGCCATGTTGCGGAGACACCTCGGCACGGAATTGACCGTCTCGGGCCGACTTCTCGACGGCAGCGTATCGATCGCGCGGTATCAGGTGCACCTCCATCGGCAACACGTTCACATTGGTGACGAGAATCTGGCGCTGAGAATCGAACGCCGCGCCGCTCCAGTTCATGCCGCCCAGATTGCCCGGGAACGCGATCGTTCCATTGACGCTCGGCGGGGTGAACAAGCCTTCGGCCCTCAGCGGCCTCATCCGGGCGCGGCAGGCATCGCGATCTTCTGACGTTAACCCCCACGCGTCGTCGATCGTCAGGCGTTGCAGGACGAGGGGCGGCGGTGTCACCGGAAACGGCTGGGTTGGCGACGCTTGTTCATCCTGTGCGTCGCTTAAAGGAACCGGCCTTTCCACGACGTCGAAAATCGGTCTTCCGTTCGTCCGATCGAGGACGAAGACATTCCCGGTCTTGTTGCCCTGGATCACGACCGGCGTCACGACGCCATCGCGACGCAGCGACCCCAAAACGGGTTGCGCGGCGGTATCGTAGTCCCACAGGTCGTGGTGGACGAGCTGGAAACCCCACACGACCTCACCGCTCTTCGCGGTCAACGCGACAACCGAATCCGCCCATCGGTTGTCGCCGGGACGCCTGACTCCGTGATAGTCAGGACTCGGGCTGGTGGTGGGAAGGAAGATCAGGCCACGCTCGGGGTCGAAGGAGAGCACCGACCACGCGTTGCCAGCTCCGGTAGGGGCCAGGCTCCGCGGAATTGGATTCCAGCGCCAGCGAAGCTTTCCCGTGCGAACGTCGAACGCCCGCACTTCGCCGCTCGGACTGTCGACGCGGTCGTTGTCGGCGATGGAGGATCCCACCACGACTAGATCGCCAGCGATGGCCGGAGGCGACGTTTCCTCGAATTCGCCGCGGCGGACGATGTTCGCGATGCCTTCCGTCAGGTCGATCTGCCCGCCTTTGCCGAAATCGGCACAGGGTCGCCCGGTCTCGGCGTCGAGAGCGAACAGGCGCGCGTCGATCGTCGCGAGAAAGATGCGTCGGTGGCAGGCATCGCCGGTAAGCCGCGCAGCGTCGACCCACTGCGCGACACCGCGATTGACGAGACCCTCCGAATACGGCGTCGTGAGATCGATTTTCGGATCGAAGGTCCACTTTTCCTGGCCGGTTTCGGGATCGAGCGCAATGACCCGATTGAACGGCGTGGTCAGGTACATCATTCCGTCGACGACGATCGGTGTCGTCTCGAACGCGCTTTTGCGCCGGCCGCCGGTGCCGTCGGACACGTCGCCAGTGTGATACTCCCACGCGATCTTTAGTTGGGTGACATTTTTCCGGTTGATTTGCGCAAGGGGTGAGTAGCGCGTCCCGCCCGCGTCGCCACCGTAGTACGGCCAATCGGCGACGGGTTCGCCAGTCTCCGTCTCTGGGACGGGCGTCATGGCGCAGGCGGTCACGCACAGAGCAAGCGCGACACTGACGCGAGACGGATGGGCTAGCCAATTCATACGCGGACGCCTTGGCTTGATTCCCGAGAGGCTGGGTGGCGGTGACTATAGAGCCGAGTCAGGAATCTGCAAACTATGTCCGCTTTGGGTCGAAAGAGGACATCCCCTCAGCGGTCAGTACGTCGTTTGGCTGATGTCCTTGCTTCCAACTCCGCCTTATTCGAAGTACTGTGTGAGTCTCGTCCTCGGCAGCAAACGCATGTCGGTCGATTTCCACGACGATCAAGCGCAAACTTCCGAGATGGGATCAGTGTTGAGCGCAATCATCGGGCCGCAAGCTAGCTGTCGTGTGTATGGTCCGTGGCGCCGTTGATGCGAGGGACTCGAAATTGGAAGCGCAATTGCACGAGAGAGGCGCCGTCGCGCGACCTCGAGATTGACCCGGAAGAATGCAGAACAAGTTCCAGGAGGATACCGCAATGTCCGTCAAATCCGTTTGGACTATCGCGCTCTTGACCAGCGCCCTCGGGGTTGTATCCCTGGCCTTCGCGCAGCAACCCCCGCCCTCGAATCCTCTCGACGCCGTGCCCGAAAAAATGCCTTTCGACGTTCCTTATGGCGCTCCAATCTCACTCGACCGAGCCGAAGCCGCGATAGCCGCCGCGGTTGCCGAGGCAAAAAAGCGAGATTGGAAGATGAACGTGGCGGTCGTCGACTCGGGAGCGAATCTCGTCGCTTTTCAACGAATGGATGGAGCGCAGCTCGCATCGATTGCAATCTCCGAACATAAGGCGCGTACCGCGGCGAAATTCCGACGCGAAACCAAAGCCTTTGAGACCGGAATTCAGCAAGGCGGATTGAACTATCTCCTGACGCTGGACGACCTCGTCGCTTCGAGGGGCGGGATTCCGCTGATCGAAGGCGGGAAGCTGATCGGTGCCATCGGCTGCTCCGGTGGCACGGGCTCCCAGGACGAAGTCGTGTGCAAAGCGGCGGCGGCGACGATCAAATAATTCCTGGGTCGCGGCGACCTATTGCGCACGCCGGCAGCGCCACGCACAGATGCAGGGCGCGGCGACTGCATGAGCAGATTTGTCTTGGGGGATCAGCGCTCTCGTCTTGTCCGCTATCGGCCAGATGCGGACGTCCCGAAGAAGCTACTGAGTACTGCTTTGAATCGAATGCGACGCTCAGCACGTCGTGTCGCGCCGCCCGTCGCGTGATCGGCCGAGCCCTGCTTGGAGCTAGCAGAGTTCCGTTCGCTGCATTACCTTCCCAAGTTGCGGAGCGGACGCCAGTTCGTCCACCGGCTTCGATGACGGCTTCCCACGACCCGCTTCGGTCATACCGAGTTCGGCCAGACGCCTATAAAGCCGCGAGTCAGGCGTGTTGTAGATGGCGAACCAGTCGGAAAATCGACTTTCGTTGCCGAGCTCGATCGTATTGCAATGGGTCGTCGGTAGCATTCATCAAGCTTATCCGTTCCGTGTGTCGCCCTGATGAAGGTCCGCTTCGGGTCGAAGGCGGATATCGGTAGAGAGGCCGCTTCGAGGGCGTTCGCTAGGCTACCCCAAGATTCTCTGTCGCCGGTCGGCCGATAGATCGTCAACCCGGCCGCTCAAGTCGTTGGCCCGATCCATAGTCGGTTGAACCTCCGCCGCGCATCTACTTACGCTTGTGGATCCGGCCGCCATCGTGCTCGATGCCGGACATGCGCAATGTTTGTCCAGCTTTGCAGCCTTGCGCAGCAGCGCTCCGATTCGTCTCGCCGGCCCGCCTGAAACCCCTTTTTCGGCGTACGAGGCTTCGTCGATTGGCGTGCCTTTGCGCCGTGACTGGGAGGTGCCGTAATCACTGCGACGCATTGGATGCGTAGCATAGAACGTTCGGCGCGGCGGAGTGGAGTTGGCCTTGCGGCGCCCTCTCAGCCGATCCCCGGTTGTTCATCTCGCCTGAAGGAGTATCCCATGTCATCCATCCTCGATTCCCTGACTTCGGCGTTCGGTCCCGATGTCGTAAATGGTCTCGGCAAGGCGCTCGGTGCCGATCCCGCTGCCATCACCAAGGGTCTCGGCGCTGCAGGCCCGTTGGCCCTCGCAGGAATGACCAAGATGGCCAGCGCCCCCGGCGGCGCGGATGCGCTTATGAAAATGCTGCCGGAGGACAGCGGCGGATTGTTGGGTGGGCTCGGCAGCATGTTGAGCAGCCTGATGGGCGGCGGTGGCGCAGCGGGTTCGACCGGCGTGTCGGCACTTCTCGGGCCGGGCGTCAACGCCATCGGTGCGACGCTCTCCCGTGCGGTTGGTTTCAACGTGACCCCGCTCCTCGGCATGGTCGTTCCTGCGGCGCTGGCGGCCGTGTCCAAGATGGTGAAGTCGCAGAATCTCGACGCCAGCGGCCTCGCGTCGATGCTCAAGACGGAGCAGGCCAGGTTCGTCGACAACCCCGCCAACAAGGACACCGTCGCTCTGGTGAATTCGGCGATGCAAAGCGGCGACCGGGCCGCGGCAAAGATCTCGGCCTTCAACGGCGACTGGGCCAAGGTGACTGGCGGACCCGCCGCGGCGATGTTTGCGGTGGCGACGGCGGACCTGTCGGGGCCGCTAGGAGCGATCAAAGAAGCGCAAGCTGCGAGCAAGGCGATGGTCGATGCCGCGGGCCGCGCTCCGCCGGACTCGTTGCTGGCGGCAGCGCTGGGCGGCGGACTGACACCTGAGATCGCCAACCAGGTCAAGGCGCTCGCTCCCAGCAAGGAGAAACTGCTTGATCTGATCAAGGCCGGTGCCGCGGCGATGGCAGCGAAATCCCCGGCGGAGGTCCAGTCTTACAAGGCGACGATCCTCGCCGTCGCCCAGGCCACGGCCGAGGCGTCGAAAGAGGGAGGATTCCTGGGCATCGGCGGGACGCTCGTCAGCAAGGACGAGCAGGCTGCGCTCGACGCGATCAAGGCCGCGCTGGCCTGAGTGTGGGAGAACAGTGACAGACGGCCTCGTCACCGCTTTGAACAAGGTACGAAGGAGGCGGCCCCGGTAGCGGCCGCCTCGCCGGACTTGTCGCCGCTTTACGCAGCGCTGCTTGGAGTTCGAGGTTATGAACTCCAATCGCCCCGACATCGCCTCCGACGCCGACCGGCTTAGATGCGAGTGGGTGAAACGGACGGCCTCGGCAAGCCGGCCGCCCGCTCAGCCCGCAAGCGCTAATCGGCAAGCGTCTTCTTCGGTCATCGCTGTGCCTTGGGGCATGAGGTCAGCACGGTCGTTGGCATCCAGCCGATCGCCTAGTACGTGGTCGAGGCGCGTGCGGGCGCGGGCTTCGTTTGGCTCGCGCACGACGCCTCTTGCAGTGAACACGGCGTCGACGTATCCGGCGAGGCGCACGGCATCCGCCCATCGGCCGACCAGCGCCGCCCTCAGCGCGAGATGATCCAGTGCGCCCCAGGCGTAGCCTGCCGCCTTGTGTGAGCACCCGTGCTTCGGTATCCAGCCGGATAGGTCCCAGCTCGTAGACCATTCCCTTGCTCAACTCTCCAGGGCCAATCGACAGGCATCGTCCTCGCTCATTGTTGCGCCGTCGGCGATGAGTTGCGCGCGCTCACCATCGTCCAGCTGATCGCGCAGTAAGGTATCGAGGCGTGCGCGTGCCCTCGCTTCATTCACCTGACGCACGATTCCTCTTGTCGCGAACACAGCATCGATGTACCCGGCCACACGCGCGGCGTCTGTGCATCGGCCCACGAGCGCGGCTCTCAACGCAAGATGGTCGAGCGCGCCACTGATATCCCCTACCGCTTTGCGCAACTCGAGGCCTTCGCGCGCCGCACTCAAGGCCTCGTCGAATTCGCCGCGCTCGACGAGCACGCCAGCCAGGTTGGTGAGGGTCACGCCAAGGGTGATCTTGGTGCTCATGTTCGAGCCGCGCATCAGCGTGATGGTCTCGCGAAATCCGGCGACCGCCGCATCGAGGGCGCCCAGCGCCCAATTCGTGTCGGCCAGACTTCCGAGTATCTCGACGGCCAGGCGCTCCGAGCCGGCGGAGCGAAAGAGTGAGAGAGACTTCTCGTAGTGCGTTCGTGCGCCCGCCAGGTCGCCGGCGAGCTTGCGCACGAATCCTGCTGTGTTGAAATACGGCGCCATGACGCCCGGCATGGGGCTGCGCGCGAGTAGTGGCCGAGCCGCGACGACCGCCCGTTGAGCGAGATCGAGCCTTCCCGTCCGCGCCAATACGTTTGCCAGGCGGATGAGCGAGTAACCCGTGCCGAATGCGTCGCCCGCTCGTCGGTGGAGCACGACCGCACGACGCAGCGCACGAACCGATTGCACCGCATCGCTGAACTGGTGCAACACGCCGAACCACAGCCACAAGTCGGCCCGCAGCCGTTGCGGCGTGCGCGCGCCGCAGTGCGCCAACGCGAGCTCGAAGCGAGCACGGCCCTCTCTGCGCAACGACCACATGAGCCATGCCGGACCGGAGTACGCAGTGAGCGTTGTGCCGATCTCGGCATCGCCCTGAGGCGAAAACGCCCAATCGAGCGCTGCATGTACGTTGTCGCGCTCCGCCAGGTACACCGCATTCCAGTATTCTTCGGAGCCTTCGAGCCATTCCTCGAATGCGTGCTCGAAGCGATCTCGAAAATAGCGCGCATGACGCCGGGACACGAGCGATCGTTCACCAGCGAGCTCGAGCTTCTCCATGCAATAGACCCGCATCGTATCCAGCAAGCGATAGCGGGTGCCTGCATCGGTCACGTCGGCGATCACAAGCGAGCGTGAAACAAGCGGCGCGAGCAGGTCGAGCATCGCCCTGTCGGTCATCGTTCGATCGCCGACGGCGTGGCGAGCCGCTTCGAGCGTGAAGCTGCCGGCGAATACCGCCAATCGTCGTAGCGCGCACTGCTCGTGGTCGGCGAGCAGCTCGTAGCTCCAGTCAAGTGTGGCACGCAGTGTCTTTTGGCGCGGCGGCGATCCGCGCGGTCCCGCGGCCAGTAGCGCAAAGCGGTCGTCCAGGCGCCGACCGATCTCCCCCAGCGATAGCGACGACAGTCGTGCCGCCGCAAGCTCGATCGCCAACGGGATGCCATCGAGACTCGAGCAGATCGCGGCCACGGAAGCCAGAACGTCCTGCGTGAGTGCGAAGCCGGGTTGCTGCAGCCGCGCGCGCTCGACGAAAAGCTGCACCGCGTCCGCGCGAGCAACCTCTGCCGCGCTCGCGCAGGCGCTCGGCAGCGACAGCGGCTGCAAGGGAAACTGTTGCTCGCCGTCGACGTTCATCGCCTCACGGCTCGTCGCGAGGACCCGGCTGTTCGGCGCTTCGGCCAGAAGGGCGGTAACAAGCGCCGCGGCCTCGGCGATGACGTGTTCGCAGGTATCGAGCACCAGCAGCACCTGCTGCGCTCTCAACTGCTGACCGAGCGTTCGCACGAGCGGCTCGGCGCCCCGATCCTGGATGCGGAGGACCTCCGCAACGCAATTCGGCACGAGTCCGGGGTCGGAGATGGAGCCGAACTCGACCAGCCAAACGCCGTCGGGATACTGCTCGATCACTTCCGTAGCGACCTGCAGCGCGACCCGCGTCTTGCCAACGCCTCCGATACCGACCAGCGTCACCAGCCGGTTTCGCTCGAGCAATCGCCTGACTTCCTCGGTTTCGCGGGTGCGTCCCACGAAAGACGAAATGCGCGCCGGTAGGTTGTGGGGATGCCCGGCAGGGGCGTTGGGTACCGTCGGCGGAACGCGCCGCTGTGGGTCGCCCGACGTGAGCTGCGCAGCGCAATCGGACGGAATCGCGGATTCGTCAGAAGATCGAGCGACGGGTCCGACGAAGCGATACCCGCGCCGCGTCAGCGTCTCGATCCAGTCCTTGCCGTCCGGTACGCGCGCCAGCACCCGCCGTATGGCGGAGATCTGCACCGCCAGATTGGCGTCCTCCACCACGATGCCGGGCCATGCCACATCGACGATGACGGACTTTTCGACGTATTCGCCTGCGCGACTGACCAGCGCGGCGAGCACTGCGACGCCGCGCGCGCCGAGCGCCGTGGCGACACCGTCGTGCGTGAGCACCCGTGCTTCGGTGTCCAGCCGGAAAGGTCCCAGCTCGTAGACCGTGCGCATCCCCATTTGCCGCGGTCCGCATGGACCGCCCCAAGATCCTCGCCATTCCGCGGAGCGGCGCCCGACGTTTGGGACACCGCATTCGCAGCATTCTGGCGAAATCTTACCTTCACCGCCGCTGAGTGCTGAAGGAAAGGGTCTACGGATCGGCGCCGATACCGGGTTGGCGCAATGCATTCGACTGCAGGCGACCGGTGGCCAAGACCGGCACGACGCCCATGTGCAGGCGGCAACGAGTAGAACGTTGCCGCGTCACCTACCAATGGATCCGTCGCGAAGCGGCTGCCGGGGCATCCGGGATCAGCCAACCCGGCGATCAGCCTTTGCGGACGCCGTCAGCCGGTCGCGAATTCCGGAGAGTCGCATGAGCAGCTTCGCAAGCACGATCGATGCTCGGCGAGCCGCCCTCGCGACGGCTGTGCGCTCAGGAGCGGGGATTCGCGCCGGTGCAGCCTCCAGAGCGCGTTGGTGCAACTTCTCGATCGCTGCCTCCAGATCCGGGGACAGCGGGACTGCGTGCCGAACGGCTCGGTGGAGCGAGAAGGACGTTCGGCAGATGCCGCACTGGGACCGAAACCAGGTCGTTGCGTGACACAGGACACCGTGCTCGCCATTGAACTCGGCGACCCAAAGCTCGCCCGCGCGCCAGTAGATCGCGATCTTGCGCTGCCCGTCCAGCATCAACGCCTGACCTCGAATCGCACGAAATTGCGCGCTGCCGTCAGATGCATGCATTGGGCTTCTCTATCGAGCTCTATCGGCGAAGCGCGACGCTGCGGAGGTCACACCGCGGCAATGGCGGTGATCGACGTGATCAGTTGCGGAGGAGGGGTGTTGCGTCCATCACCGAACGAGACGCGCAAGCCGACGCCGCCAGCCGTCAGGGCCGTTACGAACAAACCAATGCCGGACACAATCAGCAGCAGATTGAGTGCAACGCGAAACTGGCTGGCACTGAGGCGCCGGAACCACGCGAAACCGATCGCAGCGCCGACGATTGCAAAGGTGACGAACTGGAGGTCGTGTTGCGCGCCGACTTGCGTGCGTCCCAGAACGTGCAGCGAGGCAGCGGTAACGATCTGCATCGCGAGGATGAACGGCTGGTAGATCGCGCGCTGGCTGGTCTTGTCGATACCTCGCACTGAGCACCAGATCGTCATCAACGCTCCGGGGAATGCGGTGAGGCCGCCGACGAAGCCGGCAAGTGCCCCGGCAATCGCGTCGCGCAACGGCGTTGCTCGCACGCGCCATTCCGTCGAATGCACGATGGAGAAGGTGCCATACGCGATCAAGAAAGCGCCGAGACCGAGACGATAAGTAGTCGCATGCACGTGCAATAAGAACCAGGTGCCGAACGGAACGGTAAGCGCGCCGCCGACGAGCATCGGCACCATTGCGCCCAGTCGGATCCGCGCCCGCAGCTGCCATACGGCGTAAAGCTGCGTCGCGATCGAACACAGCACGATCGTATGCACGACGCGGACCGGATCCTGCATGATGAAGGCGAGCCCGATGCCCGCCAGCGCTGCAAACGCGAATCCGGCCACGCTGGAAATGGTCGCCGCGACCAGGATGACCGCTGCCGTTTCGATGTCGTTCCACGCTCCTGCCGTATGCGTGGTTGCGGACGCCGCCATCAGCGCCGACTGGATCACGCACCAGGCACAGAGGCCAGCGATCAGCGCCGCAGACCCGACGCCGCGCGTTTTCACGCCGACCGGCCCTTGGGATCGCTCGGTGCCGTCGATCAGTCGGACGTTCATGGCGACTCCCATGCTCGAAGGTTCGATGGCTGATCGCGACTTCAGCCTGGTCGGCGATTCGAAAACGCGAGACGCTTGACGGCATTGATCGCACAGTCCACTTCGTCCTCCTGCGAACGCACGACCCATTCCAGCATCTCCGTCCGCGATACCAACGCAATCACGCGGCTACCTTCCTGCACGGCCACCCAGGTCAAAGTCTTGTCCTTGACTCGCCTCCAGGCGATGTCCAGGGTCGTCGCTCGATCGAACGACTCGGTCGGCTCGCTGAGTTCGAGGGCGGTCATGGCGTCCGGATCGCGTCGCTGCGCGATCACAGACTCGACGAGGTGCCGGTCGGACACAATGCGCACCGGCGGCGCGTCGTGCATGACTACCATTGCACGCACATCGTCCTGCTGAAGTTGGCGCACCGCTTCGCTTGCCGATGCCGACGGCGCGATGAACGAAGGCCCGCGGTGTCCCGTGATCAACGATCCCAGGGTTGCGAATCGCATGGTCTCTCCTTTCGGTCTGCATGCGATCGGTACGGAACCGGCTAGCTAGTCACCGTTCGTACGCGTCATCGATGCAGCTCGCGACAAGCCTGCCCCACTTCGGCGGAGACGTTCCAAAAATGGGACAAAATTTCGCTAAAACGTGCTAGCCGCGCACGCCCTTTCGGTCGGCACGCGATGTCTTCGCGTTCGCCGATACTCGATGGCTCGTGGACTCCGCCAAGAGTTGAAATGGCGAAGTGAACTAATGTCCACTTTGGGTCGGAAGCGGACTTCGGTGCACGTCCGTTATCGGCCAAAAGCGGACATTCAACCGAACTTTACCGACGAGGCCACACGACGTATTGACAGAGGCGAGCTAAGGTCGGCGCTGGGCTACCCCAAGAATGACAACGGGCGGCGCATTCGCACCGCCCGCTTTCGAAACGTCGTCGTTCAGAGCGACGAAAGTTAAGGCGTTATTTCTTCGCGCGTCTGATGGCCCGGCGGCCCAGCGCCTTCTTGACAGCGCGGCGCTTGACCGCCTTCTTCACAACGCGGCGCTTGACCGCCTTCTTCACAACGCGGCGCTTGACCGCCTTCTTCACAATGCGGCGCTTGACGGCCTTCTTCACAATGCGGCGCTTGACAGCCCTTCTTGCCACCACCTTTCTCACAGCACGCCGCTTTAGCGCCTTTTTCGCCAGTGCCTTCTTCACGGCACGTCGCTTGAGCGCCTTTTTCGCCAATGCCTTCTTCACGGCACGCCGCTTGAGCGCCTGCTTCAGAGCTGCCTTCTTGAGAAGGCGGCGCCTTATGACCTTCCTTACCAGTGCCTTCTTAACCGCCTCAGCCTCGGGTTGCGACATCATCGACAACATGTCGGTCATCTTGAATCTCCTGTCTGAGTTTGATTGCGACTCCTTCGTGGACCCGCAGGCTTGACAATCCACTTCAACCTGCTAACTACAGTCTAGTTGACGTTCAGGAATTCGCAAGAAAGTGGACCTGAGCACACACCCGCTATCGGCCAGAAGGGAACCTTAGCGCCTCGTTAAATCGGGTCGAGAATTGTGTCGTATCGCATGGGTTCCGTAGTATCAGTCCGCGTGTACGGTTTTCGAGATCAACCTTGAGGAGATTGTCATGAACCATCCGACCAAGGCCGAAGTTGAATTGGAGGAACGGGTCTCGGGCAGGTTACTTGATGTCCTGATTCGCGCCGGGCTGATCGGCGCCCTGGTGCTGCTCTGCTACCGCGTCTTCGCGCCTTTCCTGACACTGATGGTGTGGGCAGTGACGTTGGCCGTTGCCCTTTATCCGGTGCACCAATTCGTCGCGGCGAAGATCGGGGGACGCCAGGGCTTGGCGGCCACGCTGATCACCATTCTCGGGATCGCACTGATCGTCGCGCCCACGGCGGTGCTGTTGAGCGAGATGGGCGACTCGGTGCATCGAGTGATCGGCGACGCGCAGTCCAACAAACTGGAAATCCCCCCACCGAGTGCCTCGGTGGCTGAGTGGCCCCTCGTGGGGCAGAAGCTCTACGGTCTGTGGGACCGTGCCCATACCGACCTGCCCGCGCTCGTGCAGAGCATGCAGCCGAAGATCGGCAACCTAGCTAGGTCTGCTCTGGCGATGGTCGCCAGCATCGGCGGCGGAATCCTTCAGTTCGTCGGGGCGTTCATCATCGCCGGAATCTTGATGGCATTCGGACGGGCCGGGACCCGCGGCGCCCGCGCGATCTTCGAGCGCATTGCCGGGATCGAACACGGCGCAGAGTTCACCCACTTGTCCGTGACAACCATCCGTGCCGTGGCTCAGGGCGTGATCGGGGTCGCCTTGATCCAGGCGATCCTTGTTGGCATCTGCTTGCTGGTTGCGCGCGTGCCCTTCGCGGGCGTGCTCGCCATCGTCGTTCTCGTAATCGGTATAGCGCAAGTGCCGGCGCTGATCGTCACGCTGCCCGCGATCGGCTACATCTGGGCAAGCGGCGATTATGGCAGCGTCGAAGCCGTGATCTACACGGTCTTGCTCGCCGTCGCCGGCATGGCGGACAACGTCCTGAAGCCACTGATGCTCGGGCGCGGAGTCGACGCGCCGATGCCTGTGATCCTTCTCGGCGCACTCGGGGGAATGGCCGCCGCTGGCATCCTTGGCATGTTCGTTGGCGCCACGCTTCTCGCGCTGGGCTATCAGATCTTCATGGGCTGGGTTGCAGCGACTCCGGATGCCTCAAGTCCCGTCAGCGCTGACGGCATTCCACAGGCAGGCTAAATCCGCACCTCGCAGTATGTCCGCTTTGGGTCGATAGCGGACATGTGCGGCCGTCCGCTATCGGGATCGATGGTGCGATCTTGAGCGGCCATTGCGACTCTCGAATCCGACAATCGCTCGTAGGCATTTCGTCAGGCGAACCCGATATCGTGTTTCCCCCGTAGCGCCCGTCGGCTACGCAAGCGCGGCTTCATAACAGAGAAGGGGAAGGAAGCGCGTGCGAGGAAGCGAGTGCGCCCTGTTCGTCAAGGCGCTCTCTCGACGTTCTCTGCGCTCGGCAGCGTTCAGTCCTCGGCCTGGGCCGGACCCGCGTAGGTGGTTTGCGGGAACAAGAATCAATTAGGGAACCCCTGGCGCGAGGCCGGGGCGGCGAAAACAAGTCGAAGAAGGGGAGATACGATGGAATCGTGCGGATGTATCCGCTTCCGTTTCGCGATCGGATTGGTTCTCGGCTTAGTGCTTACGTCAGGCGCCGCTTTCGCCGCTCCGATGGTGAACTTGAGTCGCACGCTGGTCTCATTTGGCAGGAACGCGGTGTCTTCGATCCACGTACAAGTGGTCTTCGTGACCAACATCGGGGATGCGCCGCTGACGATTTCCGGGCTTCCCTTGACCGGCGCCAACGTCGCCGACTTCTCGGTCGGTGGGACCTGCGCGGTGCCGAGCGTGTTGCAGCCGAGCGATCGCTGCCGGATCGAGATCACGATGTCTCCCGCTGCGGGTAGCCAAAACAGGGCAGCTACGCTGACGGTCCAGTCCGACGCGTCTCCGGCCGCTGCGCCGATTACGTTGCAAGGCGCCGTCAGCGTCGACATTACCTGGGGATTGATCACGACACCGAGCTGGATCGATTTCTCGAATCAAGCCGTAGCCACCTCGGCGGCGACCCAAGCGTTCGCGTTCCAGAACCCGGAGGTGGGCTTAATACCGCTCACGACCGCAGCGTTCAGCGGCGGAGACACCGGCGACTTCACGTTGAGCCTCGGCACCTGCGTGATCGGCGCAATACAGTACGGCAACGGCTCGGGCTGCAGCGTGACGATCGGTTTTGTTCCCACGGCCGCCGGACCGCGCTCGACCCAGCTCTTATTGACCTTTGGCACAGCAGGCGCGGCGGGAGGCAATATTTCATTCTTCTATTCGATCACGGGAGTCGGCGGGAATGCCGCTCCGGTCGCGCCGGTGTCGGCGGTCGAGTTCTACGATGCGGCGCAGGACCACTATTTCATGACCTGGATTGCGAACGAGATTGCGATCCTGGACGCCGGCGTCCAGATCAAGGGCTGGACGCGCACCGGTTACAGCTTCAACACCTATTCGATGCCGCAGGCGGGAACGTCGCCGGTGTGCCGGTTCTACATTCCGCCGGAGCTCGGCGATTCACACTTCTACGGTCGCGGGACCGCCGAATGCAACGCGACCGGGCAGAATCATCCGACGTTCGTGCTCGAGGATCCAGACTTCATGAACATGATTCTGCCGGTGGCGGGCGTGTGTCCTGCCGGTACGACGAATGTGTATCGCGTGTTCGACGGTCGACCGGATGCGAATCATCGCTACATGACGGACAAGGCGATCCGCGACCAGATGGTGGCGAAGGGGTGGATCGCCGAGGGTGATGGGCCGGATCTCGTCGTGATGTGCGCGCCGCAGTAGCGGCGCCCGGCCAGCGCCGGTTCGGGGGGAACCCGGAGACAGATCACGGTTTTTGAAGCAGCCTCCGGGATGGCCGCAAAGCGTGGTCTGTCCACGTTTCCTTTTACAGAAATGTCAGCTCCCGATCGAAAGGGACGGGTACAGTCCAACACTCAGGAGATGGGCGGCATGGTCCGCTCGTCATTCTTCAAATAAATCGGCGGAACGCAGCTGGGGGTCAGTCGTGTGGTTCCAGGGAGAAGAGCCATGACTACAGTCAGGGGTAAACAACGGCATCGTCGAAGATTCATTCAGTTCGTAGCCGCGAGTCCGCTGTTCCCTGGTACTGGCTGGCAACAAATGCTGCAAAAGAGCACGGCATGGGCCGCAGACCTCGCGATGAATACCGACATCTCGTCGCCCGCAAAAGCGTTGGATGTATTCGATCTGGAGCGCGTCGCGATGAAGAACCTTCCGGTCGCGCACGCAGCGTATCTCGCAACCGGCGTAGAGAGCGACGCAACCATTCGCGCCAACCGCGAGGGCTTCGCCAAATTCCAGATTCGCCCCCGCAGACTGGTGGATACGACTCGCCTCAGTACCCAAGTTCAGCTCTTCGGCGTGACGTGGCCCACGCCGATCATTATCGATCCGGTGAGCAGCCTCGCCGCGTTCAACCCGGAGGGCGATGTGGCCGTGGCCAAGGCCGCGCGAGTGCGCAACCATTTGCAGATCTACCCGACTTTGGCAACCTCGCGTATCGACAACGTCATCGATGCACGAGGTGCGCCCGTCTGGTTCCAGCTCTATCCGACGAAGGATTGGAACGTCAGCAAGGCCTTGCTGAAGCGCGCCGAAGCAGCCGGTTGCCCGGTGGTCGCGGTCACGGTAGACAATCCAACTTCAGCCGGTCGTGTGACGCTCGCGCGTGGGCGCGCACTCGATTCCAGGAATTGCGCAGATTGCCACCCGGCGAGCACCGGCTATTACTTCGGTCGGAAGCCGATGTTCGACGACCTCGAGCTCAAAACGATTACCTCGCCGCTCGCGGACAATTTGACGTGGGACTTCGTGAGAAAGGTCAAGGATACGACGTCAATGAAGGTCATCCTGAAAGGGATCGTGACGGCAGAAGACGCCATACTCTCTCTCCAATACGGGGCGGACGGCGTGCTCGTTTCCAATCACGGTGGTCGGGGTGAAGAGAGCGGGAGATCAACCATCGAGGCGCTCCCGGAAGTCGTCGAAGTCATCGGCGGCAAGGTTCCCGTGCTGGTCGATAGCGGATTCAGGCGAGGATCCGACATCTTCAAGGGGATCGCCCTTGGGGCGGACGCGGTTTGTGTCGGTCGCCCCTACGTATGGGGGCTTGCAGCCTTCGGTCAGCCCGGCGTTGAGCGCGCGCTCGAGATCCTGACGACCGAGCTCGAAATCACCATGCGCTCGATGGGTGCGTCAACCATTCAAAGCATGAAGCGCGGCTTCGTCCAACGGGTCTAGACACTGGTAAGGCGCAATTCAACATCCCGCATTCTCCCCTAAGGGGCATATCACGCAGCCCGCGAATTCCAGTCGCCGGGGCGCTCCACGTTGAGCGGGAGTCCTCTGCGGACGTCGATGAGCGGCGGCTTACGGCCAGAAGCAGCCTCTACGCAGCGCGCGAAACACTGCCGTATCCGGACATTCGAGCCCATATCACGCTGGCTCGGACGCCCGACACTGGCGGGGCTATTTGATCACCTCGTCGGCCCGGACGAGAACCGATGTTGGAATCGTGAAGCCGATCTCGCCTGCGGTTCGCGCATTGAGCACCAGCTCAAACCGGTCGAATCTCTCCACGGGCAAGTCCGCGGGGCTGGCGCCCAAGAGTACTCGGTGGACATAGGTTGCCGCTAGCCGACCGACCGCGTAGTAGCTCGGGCCGTAACTGGCGAGCCCTCCACCGACAACGTCACTTCGGTTGGTGAACATCGTCAGCAGCTTCTTTGCCTTGGCCGCGTCTACAATCGACTGGGCCTGGCTTATGACCATTGCATCCCCCACGAGGAAGATTGCGTCTGCCTCCTCGGTCTTGAGCGTCCGCAGGGCCCCGCGCAGCTCTTCGACCGAGCGGACTTCCTGCTCGACGAACTCGATGCCAAGTTGCTGCGCGGCGGCCCGAGTCGATGCTGCGCTTTCTCGCGCGACAGAGTTCGTTGGATCATAGAACGTCACAACGCGACGGACTCTGGGAGAGATCTCCTTCAAGATCTCGAGACGCTTAGGTACCAAATCTACGACCAGCGAGTTGACGCCTGTGAGCCTGCCGCCGGGTTTCGCGAAGCTCGTTACCAGGCCGCTGTCGACGGGATCAGCTCCCGAGTAGAACACAATGGGAACACTTTCCGTCGCTCGCTTCACAGCCAAGGAAACTGAGGTCGTGACCGCAAATATCAGGTTGACCTTTTCCTGCTCGAGATTCCGCGCTGCCTCCTCGGTCGCCTTCAGATCACCCTTCTCGTCACGGATGTGCAGGACGTATTGCGTTCCTTCTACAAATCCCAACTCCTTGAGACCGTCCCTCAGTCCCTCGACCACCTGGTAAAACGGCCCACCCGGCAGCACTACGCCCACGCGGTAGATCTTCGTTGGCTGAGCGTTCGCAGCGACTCCTACCCAGAGAAGACATCCCGCGATCGCGCCAATGAATTTCCGTCGGGCCATCGCTGGATCACCTCGTCCGCACGCTGCAGCACCGACGGTGGAGTCGTCAGGGCCAAGCGCCTTCGCCGTCTTGAGATTGATCACCAGCTCAAGCTTCGTGGGTTCTTCCACCGGCAAATCGGCGGACTTTGCGCCCTTGAGAATTTTGTCGGCATAGATTGCGGTTGCAACGAGCTGCGCATAGTTCGGCGCGTAGCTCAGTAGGCTTTCTGCCTCCGAAAAAGTTCGAGACGGAAGGCGAGCTTTGATTCAAAGCTCTAATGCGATTGACCTTCGTCGGCTGAACTTCCGGAGCAAACGGTACGCTGCTAGAGCCGGAGGTCCGTCAAAAGGCGGAGCGCGAAAGCCAATTTCTGACCATCTTGCCCTCGATCGATGGCAACGGACTTTGGAGCAGGCAGAAGCTACGCTGTTGCGCTCAAGGGGTCAAGAAGCGGCGTCGTGTTTTATTCTGGTCGGTGACACGAGTGTCCGCTTCGGGTCGCAAGCAGACACACACGAAAAACAAAACGCGGACACTAGGTCCGCGCTTTGTTACTTCTGCAGCGACCAATCAATCCCAGCTCAACGCCCCACCCGTTTGGTATTCAATGACCCGCGTCTCGAAGAAATTCTTCTCCTTCTTGAGATCGATCATCTCCGCCATCCACGGGAACGGGTTGTCGGCCTTGTCGAACAGCGGATCCAGGCCGATCTGCTGGCAGCGGCGGTTGGCGATGAAGCGCAGGTACTCCTTGAACATCGGCGCGTTGAGGCCCAGGACGCCGCGCGGCATCGTGTCCTCGGCGTAGCGGTATTCGAGCTCGACGCCCTTGCGCATCAGCTCCGCGATCTCTTCGCGGAACTCGGGCGTCCACAGGTGCGGGTTCTCCATCTTGATCGTGTTGACGAGGTCGATGCCGAAGTTGCAGTGCATGCTCTCGTCGCGGAGGATGTACTGGTACTGCTCGGAGGAGCCGGTCATCTTGTTCTGGCGGCCCATCGCCAGGATCTGCACGAAGCCCACGTAGAAGAACAGCCCCTCCATGATGCAGGAGAAGACGATCAGGCTCTTCAGGAGCTCCTGGTCGGCTTCGGGCGTGCCGGTCTTGAAGTTCGGGTTGGTGAGCGTGTCGATGAACGGGATCAGGAACTCGTCCTTGTCGCGGATCGACTTGATCTCGTGGTAGGCGTTGAAGATCTCGCCTTCGTCGAGTCCCAGGCTCTCGACGATGTACTGGTAGGCGTGGGTGTGGATCGCTTCCTCGAACGCCTGGCGCAATAAGTATTGCCGGCACTCGGGCGCGGTGATGTGGCGATACGTGCCGAGGACGATGTTGTTCGCGGCGAGGCTATCCGCGGTGACGAAGAAGCCGAGGTTGCGCTTGACGATCAGGCGCTCGTCGTCGGTGAGGCCGTTCGGGTTCTTCCACAGCTCGATGTCGCGCTGCATGTTGATCTCTTGCGGCATCCAGTGATTGGCGCAGCCCGCGAGATACTTGTCCCAGGCCCACTTGTACTTGAACGGCACGAGCTGGTTCACGTCCGCCGCGCCGTTGATCACGCGCTTGTCCTCGAGGCGGACGCGCTTCAGGTTGTTCTGCATCGACTGCCGCTCGACGTCCAGGTCGTGCACCGGCTCGCGCCAGAGGATGCCGCCGCCGATCGTGCCGACGCTCTGCGCGCGGATCGTGTCCGGCGTGCGCGGCGCGAGGGCAGGGGCCTTCGCGGTGGGGATGTCGTCGTCGAAGCTCAGCGTTTGCATGTCATCTCCTGATCTTCCCTTCGTCCACTTTTCATCCATTCACACTCGTTCGAGGTCGCGCCCGCCGGCGAGGCGCGGCGCGACTCATCCTACGGTGGACACATCGCCCCATCGGTCCCCGTCCACGTAGGGCCTTGGTTTTACCGGAGGCGGCGGCGCCACCGTCGGCGGCCCCAGGTCATCGCGCAGAGGTCGCCCGTCCTCCATCAACATCCGGTCCATGCGCTCATCTTCGTCCGAAGAAATGCGCATCATGGCCAGCACCACGACACCCAAACAGCCGCCAATGGCAACCGCGGCAATCACCCACCATATCGAAACGACCATGACTATCCCCCTAACGTTCCGCCGCGGCGCTTCTGGATCAAGCGGGCGCCGTCGACTTCGCGATGACGTTTGTGCCTGTTGTGCTCCTCGAGTGTTGATTCCGGATATTCCGTATCCCTAAATGGGTCCGATGCGTGATGGCGGGAACACCTCCAGCCCCCGGTCGGCGCCGGGGAGCCTGTCCCGCCCGTAGCTCACGCTCCTCCTTCAGTGCATCGGTTTCAGCCTCTCGTACAAGAACTCCGGCGCGAAATCCTGGCCGTCGGACCACGCAATCGACGCGAGCCCGTAGTCCAGGTAGAACTGCGCAAAACGATGCCGGTCGCGGAGAGCCGAGAATGCTTCGCCGTGCAACTCGTCCGCGAGATCGACTACCCCCTTGCGCCCATCGTTGAACTCCAGCCACACCTTGTAATCACCCAAATACCGCGCTTCCACTACATGGCGCTGCACATGCTCGTACCGGGCCAATGAAGGCCTCCTTTCGCGAAGTGGACGTCGCCGCTTCGACCGAGCCTTCGCGCGAGCGCTACATCTTGATCGCGGCGCGATGCCCTGCGCTCGTCGATCCCTCGTCGCCCGTACGCGACCTGGAACGAAGCCGCTGCCGGGAAACCGGCCCTGGGAAAAGTTGGCGCGCGGCCAAGGGGTTTTGCCCGCGAGACTTCCGCGAGCGCCGCGCGCCCCCAGTACAACGCACTGCCGAGCCGGTCCTTGCCGTTACCGGCCCTCTCGGTGCTGCCAGTCCTTGGCGCGTCCAACGCAAGTACTTCGCGTCCTGTCTGGGTCCGCGCGGGTCTTGCTTATCCGGCGTCGCCCGCCCGATGCTCTGGGTTCATCGTGGCGGTGGCGATTGCCGGTTTTCACCGAATGCTGTGGTTTCTCCTTGGTCGAAAAAGGGTGGAAGTGGGACGCGAGTGCGCGCGCGCACCGCATCCCACGCTTTATTCACCTGTTAGCCGTACCACATCGCGCAATCCTCTTCTTACTGGCATGCCTCGCATGCCGGGTCATCGATGGCGCAGAACTTCGGCGCCTCCGCTTCCACTGGCGGCGCACTCTTCGCGCTGCCACTCGATTTCGGCGCGGCGCTCTTGGCGCTCGCGCCCTGCGCGCTCATGCCGCCGCTCGTTGGCACGGCATTGAGCTCGCCCCCCTTGCCTGTCGACTTCTCGGCCGACGTCGCGGCGAGCGTGCGGAGGTAGTACGTCGTCTTCAATCCGCGCGTCCACGCCAGCTTGTACGTGTCGTCCAGCTTCTTGCCCGAGGCACCGGCCATGTAGATGTTGAGGCTCTGCGCCTGGTCGATCCACTTCTGCCGCCGCGCGCCCGCTTCGACGATCCAGTTCGAATCGACTTCGAACGCCGTCGCATAGAGCTGGCGCATCTCCGCCGGCACGCGATCGATCTTCGCGACCGAGCCGTCGAAGTACTTCAAATCCGACGCCATCACGTCGTCCCAGAGGTCGAGCGCCTTCAGGTCGCGCACGAGCTGCTCGTTCACCACCGTGAATTCGCCCGAGAGATTCGACTTGACGTAGATGTTCTGGTACTCCGGCTCGATCGATGCCGCGACGCCGATGATGTTGGAGATCGTCGCGGTGGGCGCGATCGCGATGCAGTTCGAGTTCCGCATGCCGTGCGTCTTGATCCGCTCGCGTAGCGGCTTCCAGTCGAACGACGCTGATTCGTCGATCTCGACGTAGCCGCCGCGCTCCTCGCGCAGGAGCTTCAACGTGTCCTGCGGCAGGATCCCGCGATCCCACAAGCTTCCCTTGTACGAGCTGTAGCGGCCGCGCTCTTCCGCAAGCTCAGTCGACGCCCAGTACGCGTGATGGCAGACCGCTTCCATCGACGTGTCGGCGAACTTCATCGCCGCTTCGGAAGCGTAGGGCAGGCGCAACAGATGCAGGCAGTCCTGGAAGCCCATGATCCCGAGGCCCACCGGGCGGTGCTTGAGGTTCGAATTGCGCGCCTTGCCGACCGCGTAGTAGTTGATGTCGATCACGTTGTCGAGCATGCGCATCGCAGTCGTGATCGTGCGCTTCAACTTCTCCTGGTCGAGCTGCCACTCGCCGTTCGCCTGCACCATGTGCGCGAGCAGGTTGATCGAGCCCAGGTTGCACACGGCGATCTCGGTCGCGCTGGTGTTGAGCGTGATCTCGGTGCAGAGGTTCGAGCTGTGCACGGTGCCGACGTGCTGCTGCGGCGAGCGCACGTTGCACGCATCCTTGAACGTGATCCACGGATGCCCGGTCTCGAAGAGCATCGACAGCATCTTCCGCCAGAGTTGCACGGCGGGAATCTTCTTGAAGAGCCTGAGCTCCCCGCGCGCGACGCGATCCTCGTGGCGCCGATACGCTTCCTCGAACGCGTGGCCCCACTTGTCGTGGAGGTCCGGCACGTCCGAGGGCGAGAACAGCGTCCAGTCGCCGCCTTCCATCACGCGCTTCATGAACAGGTCGGGAATCCAGTTCGCCGTGTTCATGTCGTGCGTGCGGCGACGATCGTCGCCCGTGTTCTTGCGAAGCTCGAGGAACTCCTCGATGTCGAGGTGCCACGACTCGAGGTACGTGCACACCGCCCCCTTGCGCTTGCCTCCCTGGTTCACGGCGACGGCCGTGTCATTCACTACTTTGAGGAACGGCACGACGCCCTGGCTCTTGCCGTTCGTGCCCTTGATGTGCGAGCCCATCGCGCGGACGTTGGTCCAGTCGTTACCCAAGCCGCCCGCGAACTTGGAGAGCAGGGCGTTTTCCTTGATCGCCTCGTAGATGCCGTCTAAGTCGTCCGAGACCGTCGTCAGGTAGCACGACGAGAGCTGCGAGCGATGCGTGCCCGAGTTGAACAGTGTGGGCGTCGAGCTCATGAAATCGAACGTCGACAACACGTTGTAGAACTCGATCGCGCGCGCTTCGCGGTTGATCTCGTTCAGCGCGAGGCCCATGGCGACGCGCATGAAGAAGCACTGCGGCAGCTCGAAGCGCCGTCCGCCGACGTACTGGTCGACGAGGAAATAGCGGTCGTAGAGCGTCTGCAGGCCGAGGTACCCGAATTGCAGGTCGCGCGCGGGGACGAGCGCCTTGCCGAGGATCGAGAGATCGAACTGGGCGAGCGCTTCGTTCAAGAGGCCGATCTTGATGCCGTGCTTCACGAACTGCGGGAAGTACTCGGCGTACTTGGTCCCCATGTCAGCGTGCGTGGCTTCCTCGCCGAGCGCCTCGAAGCGGAGCGAGTCGAGGAGCAATCTCGCCGTCACATACGAATACGCCGGATCCTTCTCGATCAGCGTCCGTGCCGCGAGGACGACGCACTTGCGCACTTCATCCATTGGCACGCCGTCGTACAGGTCCTTGAGCGTCGCCTTGAGGATGCGTTCCGGATCGGCGTCGGGCAGGCCGTCGCACGAAGTCTTGACGAGACTGGTGAGCCGCGCGAGGTCGAGCGCCTTGCGCACGCCGTTGTCGGTGACGAAGAGCTTGTGCTCGCCGGGCTTCGCGCCCCGAGCGTGCTTTTCCTGTGCGCGCTCCTGCGCCCGCTTCTCGCGATAGAGGACGTACGCGCGCGCGACTTCGTGCTCGCCGCCGCGCATCAGCGCGAGCTCGACCTGGTCCTGGATCTCCTCGATATGGATCGCGCCGCCGTCGGGCTTGCGCTTCATGAGCGCATTCACGACGGCTTCGGTCAGATGCGTGACTTCGTCGCGCACCCGCGAGGACGCGGCGCTCTGCCCGCCGTGCACGGCGAGGAACGCCTTGGTCATCGCGATCGTGATCTTCGCCGGCTCGAACGGCACCACCGAGCCGTTGCGGCGGATCACCTTGTATTGGGAGAAGCGGGGATCGGTGCTCGTTGCAACCGGACTACCGGGTTCACCCACGATCAGTTCCCGCGGCGGCTGTGCGGAGGGCGATGCACCGGAAGTGGCGATTTGCATGGAGTCTTCTCCTCGTCAATCTTGTCGTTTGTGAACGCTTGTGGGGCATTTCGCGGCGGTCGCAGCATTTTTGCCAATGCCTTGCCGGACGCGTTTTCCACGGGGAGGCCGTGATTGCCGCCTGCTTTCGGGGCCGTGGCCAATTCGGGCCTAGGAAGGGCGTCCCCGATTCCGCTTGTAAATCAAAATCTACTATATCTTGTGTTCAAGTGCAGGCTCAACACAAAGCATAGTGGCAAGGATCGGTAAACGCAAGTGCTTTTTGATGCACAGGAGGGGGCTCCGAAAATCACAACGAAAACAGCCATCTGTCGCGCCGGCGCCGGAATATCAAACGCGTTTCCACCGCTAATCCACCGGTTTGTCCACCACACGATATGGAATGAAAAATCCGACGAATGGAGCGGTAAGAGTTGCAGATTTGCGACACGTTTTTGCACTGCTCGCGCGCTCGCGCGTGCTGGGCACGCGCTGATCGCGTGTTCCACGGCGGGACTACATCGCGACCGAGACCGTCATTGCGACTTCAGCGGCTCCGTTGCACAATCGTTCAAACTGATTGAAGCGGGTTCCCACGTTCGTCGCCCCTCGCCAAAAGTGAGGGAGGCGACAAACGCCGGCGCCCTCAACGATCGCCGCCATGCCGCGGTTTTCCGCCAACCTCTCCTTCCTCTTCAACGAAGTCCCGTTCCTCGACCGCTTTGCGGAAGCGGCGCATGCCGGCTTTCGCGCGGTCGAGTTCACCTTCCCCTACGAATACCAGGCAAAGGAGATCGCGGCACGCGCGAAAGAGCACAAGCTCGACGTGGTGCTGTTCAACGCGCCGCCGGGCGACCTCGCGCTCGGCGATCGCGGGCTCGCCTCGCTGCCGGGTCGGGAGCACGAATTCGCGGCAGGGATCGTGACTGCGCTGCGCTACGCGCAAACGCTCAACTGCCCGCGCGTGCACGTGATGGCGGGCTTGCTGCCGCCCGACGCCGACGCGGAAGAGCGCAAGCGGCGCGTCCGTACGTATGCACGCAATCTGAAGTTCGCGTGTACGGAGGCCGCGGAGCAGGGCGTGACGATCCTGATCGAGCCGCTCAACCCGCGCGACATGCCGAACTATCTGCTCACGACGCAAGCCGAGGCGCATGCGGTCCGCGAGGACGTCGCGTCGCCGAATCTCAAGGTGCAGATGGACCTCTACCACGCGCAGATCGTCGAGGGCGATCTGTCGGAGAAGATCCGCCGGTGGCTGCCCCACATCGGCCATTTCCAGATCGCCGGCGTGCCGGGTCGCAACGAGCCCGAGATCGGCGAGGTCAATTATTCGTTCCTCTTCCGTCTGCTCGAAGATCTGAAGTACGACGGCTACATCGGCTGCGAATACCATCCGGCGCAGACGACGACAGCTGGCCTCACTTGGTTTTATCGACTCATTGATCGGAAGTAGACCGGTTTCCGGCGATCGCGAGCGGACCGCCGGCGCGCGCCGATGCCCTAGGGCAAGCTAGGCTAGCTTCGCCACCCGCGGCGCTTCGACGAACGCGGTCAACTCCGCCAACACACGGTCCGAATCCTCGGCCCACCACCAGTGGCTCGTGCCTTCGAGCGCGACGAAGCGTGCGCCTGCGATGTGCGTCGCGAGGTGCTCGCCGGCTTCGAACCGCACCGCGCGATCGCCGCGCCGGTGCAGCACCAGCGTCGGTTGGCGAACCCGCTGCAGCAGCGCACGCACGTCCGCGTCACGCAGGCCCTCGAGCACCATGCGCAGGCTTGCGGGCGACGCAGCATGCCGCAACATGCGCGACCACCACGCGCGTGACGCAGCGTCGTCCTTGTCCGGAGGCGAGAAGGTCTCGATGTCGGCAGGCCCGCCCCAGCCCCGCACCAGACGCTCCATCCACCGGTCGAACGCTTCGCGCTTCAGGGCCCAGGGGTAGTCGTCGGCGCGTGAGCCCTTCGCCATCGATCCGAACAGCACGAGGCCGCTCACACGCGATGGACTCGACACTGCGAGCGTGATCGCCGCCGGGCCGCCTTCCGACGAGCCGAACAGCCAGGCCCGCTCGATGCCGGCCGCGTCGAGGATCGAGCGCACGTCGGCGGCAGCGGCCTCGACCGTGCCAGCCTGGGTGAGCCGTTCCGACAGGCCCACCCCGCGCCGGTCGAACACGACGACGGTGTGGCGCTCCGCGAGCCGCTCGAGCAGGTGGCGCAAACCTTCGTGCTCCCACGCGATCTCGATGTGCGACACGAAGCCGGGCATGACGACGATCGTCTCGCGGCCCCGGCCGAGCGTCGCATACGCCACTGCGCCGCCCGACGACGACGCGAATCGGATATCGAGCGCTGCCGCAACGCGCGCGAGCGTTGGGCGATCCTCGCGTGCGGCGGCCGGCGGTGACTGTGCCTGCTCACGCAACGCCAGGTACGCCGCTTCGGTGGCGCGGCTCGGTTTGCATCCGAACTCGTGTCGCAGCGCGTCGGCACAACGGATGAAGGTGGCCTCGACGGTCGTAGCGTCGCGTGCCTCGGCGGCGAGCGACATGCGCTGCACATACGCCGGCTCGCTGTACGGGTCGAGCCGCAACCGGCGCTCGACCGTATCGACGGCATCGTCGACGTCACCGCGTTCGCGCTGCTGCTCGGCGAGGCGCGTCAGCATGCGCGACAGCAAGTGCGCATGCTCGAGGCGCTGCGCTTGTACCCATTCGTCGAACATGTCGGACCCGAACGACAGACCTTCGAGCAGCGGCTGGCATGCCGAGTGCGTCAGGCGCACGAGTGCGGCGAACGGCAGCCCTGGTGCGCTCTTGGCGACCAGCGCGCGCGCGGCACGGCGGAACTCGACAGCGTCGCACCACAATGCGTCGACGGCGAGAACGAGGCCGCCGTCGTGCGACGCCATCAGGGCACCTCCGCACTGCTTCTCGATCTGGTAGATGAGTCTGCGCAGGCGTGTCCTGCCGACGGCCGCGTCAACATCGGGCCACAGGAGCTCCGCGAGCACCTCGCGCGGCACCGAGCGGGCCTCGAGCGCCAGGAACGCGAACATGCCATGGCTGCGCTTGAGCGCGGGCCGCAGCACCTGCCCGTGTTGCGCAAGCGTCGGCGGGCCGAAGAGCTTCAGTTGCAAGCGCGCGGCGGTGGTGTCGTTCACGCCGGCATTCTTCCCGCACGCCGATCGGCTGAAAAGCGACGAAAAAGCGACGAGCGCTCGATAGGCTGGCTCATCGCTTTCGAACGAGGCCACCCATGCCCACCACGACCTTCGACCCAGGCGCTCGCCCGGTCCTTCTCATGCTGCCCGCGATGGGCGTTGCGGCGAGTTTCTACACGCCCTTCGCGCATGCGCTCGAGCAGGCTTGCGCCGCCACCGTGCTGATGCTCGACCTGCCTGGCCAGGGCGCGAGCTCGCTCCGGGCAGCGTCCGGCGACGACTTTGGCTATCGCGAGGTTGTCGAGACGTTCATTCCCGAGGCGGTGCAGCGCGCCGTTGCGCAGCATCCAGGCCGCCCGCTGATCCTCGCCGGCCACAGTCTGGGCGGGCAGCTCGCGCTCCTCGCCACCGCCGAGCTGAAGCACGTAGTGCACGGCCTGGTGTTGATCGCGGCCGGCACGGCACACTGGCGCGTGTGGCCGAAAGCGTCGCGGTGGCGCGCAGCGCTCGCCGTGCATGCGATCCGATTCATGGCGAGCGTGTTGCCGTGGTACCCCGGCGAACGCCTCGGCTTTGGCGGCAACCAGCCGCGGAGGTTCATGCGCGACTGGTCGTTCAATGCGTGCCGCGGCGGTTACCGCCTCGAAGGCAGCGCGCGCTCGCCCGCCGCGCTCGCGCGAGCGCTCGTCGACGTGCGACTGCCGGTGCTCGCGCTGTCGCTGCGCGATGACCCGATCGCACCACCCGGTGCGCTGGCCGATCTGCTTGCCAACGTGCCGAACGCCGAGGTCACGCGTGACGCGTTCGACGGCGTGACTTCGGACGCGCCGTGGCGACGCCACTTCTCGTGGGCGCGCAAGGCGGCCGGCGTTGACGAGCGCGTCGCGAAGTGGCTCGCGCGCGTCGCGCCGAGAGCCCAGTGGTCTGCGCTGCGCGCGCAACGTCTAGCCGCGCCTGGCGTACTGAGTTAACCGGCCCGGCGCCGCTGGCGATGCGCAAGTCGGCATCAAACCGAAGTGGGCTCGACCTTCGTGCTGCGGACTAGGGACTTGTCTCAACCACCCGCCCATTCAGCGGCTGCACCGGCCGCGCATTCATCGGATAGAGCTTCGCAAAACGCGCGATTTCCTGGCCCGAGAACTCGACCGGATTGCGCAAGACGAACCAGGTCACGTTCTCGCTGCAGGGCGGCGTCGTCAGCGAGCCCGCGAACGTGTAGTACGTTCTGTCGCTCGGAAGCAGCGCTGCCGCATCGATTTGCGTGGCCTGGATCACCTGTTCTGCACCCTTGTCGCTCGGGAGGTGGCTCCACAGCGTTTCGATCAGCGGATTCGCGTGTCCATTGCGGACCAGTACCGCGACCACGGCGAGCTTGCCGTCGCTGTCCCGGTGCACGAGATGCACGACCATGTCGAACGCCTTGCCATCGAGCTTCTCTTCGCTCGGCCGGTGGAAGTGGAACTGCACGAGCTGATACTGGCGGGTGCCCACGGTAATGGTGCTGCCCGGGTCGTAGTTGACCTGGATCGTGTGGCCGTTGTCGATGATCTTCAGCGCAGAGGGCTTGTAGTCGAACTTGATGGGCGCCAGATCGGCTTTCTTGACCGAGCTCGCTTTGATATCGATGGGCGACTGATACTTGCCGAGTGCGCAGGTCGTGAACTCGTGCTCGAGATTGCCCCAACGCGTGGGACCGGTGCTTCCGTGATAGCTCCAGTGCGCGGCCGGGCTCTCGGCCAGAGCCGTGCCGGTCAGAGCAGCGAACGCGAAGCCAAGCGTGATCAGCGTCCGCCCGGCCACGTGGGAATTCGGCTTCATCATTGCTCGACTCACTTTCGTCAGTACGTGCCGGTGACGGCAACGAAAGCCTATGCCCGAGGACGAAGCTGGTCAATCGGAAAGCCACCCGCTCCACCGCACTGGCGCATCCGCATCGAGTTTCGGATATGATCTTTGGTTAGTGTGACGCCCACCGGCAAGGCGCCTCTCAAGTCGTCGGGCGACGATTCTTGTTTCCCCCTCATGGCACCCCGTTCTCGTCGAGAAATACGCTCCCGCTCCCGTGTCTCGGGCGCGATGCTCTGGCTGATCCCGGTCGGCCTCGTCGTGCTCGCCGCAGCGTGGATCTGGTTGATGATGTCGTGGAGCTACTCGTCCGGCGAGCGCGCCGGGTGGGTGCAGAAGTTCTCCCGCAAGGGCTGGGTCTGCAAGACCTGGGAAGGCGAGCTCGCCCTCGTAACGATGCCAGGCACGGCGCAGGAGAAATTTCTGTTCACCGTGTGGGATGACGACGTGGCCACGAAGATCAACGCCGCGATGGGCAAGCGCGTGTCGCTCCACTACGAAGAGAAGGTCGGCTTACCGGGCAGTTGCTTCGGCGATACGCGCCATTGGGTCAACGGTTTGAAGGCGGTGGAGGACATCCCGCTCGCGCCAGGCGTGGTCGTGCCAACCCAACCGGGTGCCGCGCCGGCGACGCAGCCTTCGCAATCGACGACCGCGCCCGCCGCGAAGTAATCGAACGCTCGTCGTAATACCGTCGCTCGGACGCTCTGCGCCCGAGCGGTCCGGCCTGAAGGGATTCGAGGATGACCGAAAGCAACCCGACACGGCGCTTCACGATTCGCGTCGACAACGAGGACTGGCAGCAAGCGGCAAATCTGAGTGAGGCCGCGCCAGAAGATCGGGTTTTCGTCGTCGATGACGCGACGGGTCGCGTGCTGTTCGGCGATGGCACGCATGGTCAGCGGCCGCCGGACGACGCGGTCGTCACGATCTGCTACCGCGACGGCGGGGGCGCCGAGGGAAACAGCAAGCTCTCGATCACCACTCAATGGCCGCCAGCCGACCGTCGTTATCTCGTCGCGGTCTCCGCTGGCGGTGTGCGAATCAGTGCAATCGGTGGGGGCGTTGAGCGTCTTTCCGGCGTGAAGCGCCTCACCTATTTCGCCGGGCAAGTCTTAGACGCATCCGATTTCCGAGCAGAGCAGCAGTACCTGATCGACCGGCGGTACCGTCACAACCGTATGCTGCACGGCTTCGGCGTCGTCAGCGGCTTGTCGGTGACGGTCGCCGTCGACGGATCGTCCTCATCGATCGTGGTCGGCCCCGGACTGGCGCTCGATCGGTATGGGCGCGAGGTCGAGATCGATGCCCTGGTCGCGCTGCCGATCGGCAATCTTGAGTGCCCGCAGTACGTGATCATCGAATACATCGAGCGCGAAGTGGACCGGGTGCCCTCATTGGTGGACGGCGCCGGCATGGTCGCTTCACGCATCGAAGAGGGCGCGTCGATCCGCCTCTGCGACGAAGCCGTCACGGACGACGGACTGGTGCTCGCCCGATTACTGCCCCATTCGACGGGGTGGAGGGTCGACGGGGCGTTTGAACCCGCGAGGTGCCATCGTTGGCCCCCATGAGGCTGCTCCGCCTGAGGACGGTCGAGGCATCGTCGGGCGTCGCGGTCGCATTTGCGCGTCGTGCACGGCGCGCTCGTAGTGCGAACCTAGCGCTCGATTGATAATCGTGGTTCGCGACGCAACCTAATGACCATGGCCAGGCAGGAGTACGGCACGCGGTAGACTAGTTTCGCGTTGCCGGTGCACGGGTGTTCGATGGCCTCTTCAGGTTCCTTCTTCAACCTCTACCGTCACGGCTTTGTCCGCGTCGCGGTCGGGATTCCGCGTGTGCGGGTCGCCGATGCCGCGTTCAATACAGCGCAGACGATTGCGCTGATGCGCGAAGCGGCGGAGAAGCGCGCCGCGATCGCGCTGTTTCCCGAGCTCGGGATCTCGGCGTATTCGTGTGACGACCTCTTCCAGCAGCAGGCGTTGCTAGACGCGGTGCTCGATGGATTGCGCCAGGTCGTCGAGGCTTCTCGCTCGCTGCCCGTCGCCGCCGTCGTCGGGTTACCGATCCGACTCGAAGGGATGCTGTTCAATTGTGCTGCGGTCGTCGCGAAGGGCCGCGTGCTCGGGCTGGTCCCGAAATCCTATCCGCCGAACTACCGCGAGTTCTACGAGCTGCGACAATTCGCGCCCGGCGGCTATGCGCGGTTCGATCGCGCCGACCTCCTGGGACAGCACGACGTTCCGTTCGGCAGCCGATTGCTGTTCCGCTTCGCGCAGCAGCCGCTTTGCGTCCTGCACGTCGAGATCTGCGAGGACCTGTGGGTGCCGATTCCCCCGTCGTCGTATGCGGCGATGGCCGGCGCGACCGTGCTGCTCAACCTCTCGGCGTCGAACATCATCATCGGCAAGGCGGAATACCGCCGGCAACTCGTCGGCAATCAGTCGGCGCGCTGTCTCGCGGCCTACGCGTACAGCGCGGCGGGCATGGGCGAATCGACGACCGATCTCGCGTGGGACGGCGATGGCGTGATCTTCGAGAACGGCACGCTGCTCGCCGAATCGCGGCGCTTTCAACCGGAGGCGCAGCTCGTCACCGCGGACATCGATCTCGACCGCCTCGCACAGGAGCGTGCGCGGCAGACGACGTTCGGACAATGCGCCGAGAAGGAGCGCGATCCGAACGCGGGATTTCGTTCGATCGAGATCGACATCGACTTGCCGGCCAAGGAGCGCCTGCTCCTCGATCGCATCCACGAGCGCTTCCCGTACGTACCCGCCGATCCCGCGACGCGCGACGCGCGCTGCCGCGAGATCGTCGACATCCAGGTGCAGGGACTCGCGACGCGGCTCGAGTTCACGAAGAGCAAGACGGCCGTGATCGGCATCTCGGGCGGACTCGATTCGACGCAAGCGCTGCTCGTCTGTATCCGCGCGATGGAATTGCTGAAGCGTCCGTGCACCGACGTTCTGGCGGTGATGATGCCGGGCTTCGCGACGAGCGAGCGCACGCACGCGCAGGCGCGCCAGCTGATCCGCGCGCTCGCCTGCCGGTCGATGGAGATCGACATCCGGCCGAGCTGTCTCCAGATGCTGAAGGACATCGGCCATCCCTACGGCGAGGGGAAGCCGGTTTACGACGTCACCTTCGAAAACGTGCAGGCGGGGGAGCGCACGAGCCATCTCTTCCGCCTCGCGAACCTGCACCGCGGGCTCGTGATCGGCACCGGCGACTTGAGCGAATTCGCCCTCGGCTGGTGCACCTACGGCGTCGGCGACCAGATGTCGCACTACGGCGTCAACGCGAGCGTGCCGAAGACGCTGATCCGTTATCTGATCCGCTGGGTCGCGACATCGTCCACCGTCTCCAAGGACGTGCGCGATCTGCTGCTCGACATTCTCGCGACACCGATCAGCCCCGAGCTGATTCCGGGTGATGCGAAGGACGGTCCCACGCAGCGTTCCGAAGACGTCGTCGGTCCGTACGAGCTGCAGGACTTCCATCTCTATTACACGCTGCGCTACGGCTATCGCCCGTCGAAGGTCGCGTTCCTGGCCTGGTCTGCGTGGCACGACTTGACGCGCGGTCGCTGGCCGGATGTTCCGGAGAGCGATCGCCACTCATACGCTATCGGCACGATCAAGCGCTGGCTCGGCGTCTTCCTGCAGCGCTTCTTTCACGACTCGCAGTTCAAGCGCAGCGCGATGCCCAACGCGCCGAAAGTGGGGTCGGGCGGCGCGCTCTCGCCGCGCGGCGACTACCGCGCTCCGAGCGACGCCGAAGCGACCGTATGGCTCGCGGATCTGGCGAGCGTACCGGACACGGACGCCGGCTGAAGTCGCTGCACCTCGTCAGGACTTTCGCAACACCGCGATCTTCGCGAACGCCGGCGCGTCACGAACGTCGACCTGCATTCGCGCGTTCGGCTCGATGAAGCGATAGACAATGCCGGTGGCCGGTCCGACCGCGGTCAACGCCGTGCGGCCGGTGTAAATGAACTCGACCGTCGCGAGCGACGCGCGCGACCGCGGATCAGGACGCGGGACGCCAGAGGCCGACGCACCGATCTGCGCCGCCGCCATGCGCTGGCTGCGGCTGCCGCAATTGCACATGCTCTGCCTCCGCTTCGAATCTCGTTCGCGTCAGGAGTGGCCGAAAGATTCCTCGGGGTTGGGTTCTCGCGTCGCCATCGGGTGCTTCGCCTCGGCCGGTGCGTCCTCGACGTACTGCGCGGGCGCCGGCTCGCGCGCTTCGATCACACGCTGCAATGCCGAGGCACCACCCGCCAGCGCGAACCAAAGCAGGACGCGCTCGGGCCAGCTCTCGCCGATCCACAACGCGAGCGGCAACGCGATCCACACCGTCAGGCAATAAAAGCAGGCGATCGCGCGCAGCGTCTGACGTTCGATAAGCACCAGTCGCACCTGCCGCAGGATGCTCCAGGGGCCTTCCCCGGCGTGCAGCATACTCGTGATTTGCCACACGGCGAGGATGCCCAGGAGAAGCCAATAGATCTTCATCGTTCGAATCTCACGTTGGCACACATTACTGTCGCGCCACTGTCACGCTGCTGTCGTCCTTAAGCGAAGCGAAGGATTTGTTTGTGACAAAATCCTTCGCTCGCTTCAGGTTGACAGAAGCATGGGGCAGCATGCGCCGCGGCCGTGGCCGTTCCGTGTGTTCACGCTCCCACCGATCTACGGCGATTTCCGCAAGCAGAACCCCACATCGTCGTATCCGCCGTTCCACGACCCCGGCTGGCTGCCGGCGATCGACCGATCGTAGGCGCGCAGTTCCACGACGTACCCGCACGGCTGCATCCCGGCAAGCGACAGGCTCCACGCGCCGCTCACGACCGACGACGTGCCCGACGCCGGACTTGGCGCGTTAGGCGACATGCTCACCGGCACCGTCGTCATCTCGAAATGCCCGAAGTTGATATCCGACGCCGTGAACACGCCGCTGATCGACCCTGCACCCTGATTGAAGTCCTTGCAGTCGCCGCCGCTGCTGATGTGGATATCGGTCGCCGGCCCGGTGTTGTCGAGCTGGATGTTGTGCAGCCCGGTCGTGCCCAGCGGATTGTCCAAGGAGTCCGCGAACTCGAGCCACACCGCCCACTTGTCGTCGCCGGTGGAATCCCAGTACGCCAGCAAGTCGTCGATATTCTGCGAGTCGGGCAGATAGGTGAAGAAACCGCTCCCATCGGCCAAGTGATAGCTGCCGTTGCCGCCGTTGTCGACCACCCAGATCTTGCGCGTGAGATAGAACGGCGACGTGCCTGCCGTGACGTTCTGCACCCACACGCGATACTTGGTGATCCCGGGCGCCGTGGGCGGCGCACCCTGGATGGTGATCAATCCGCCGAACGGGCACTCGCGCGCACCAAACGGGTCCGCAGGCGTGCCATACAGCGCGAACTTCGCCGTGGTCTTGGTCATGCCGTCGCCCGCGATGTTGATGTCCGCTACGCCGATACCGCCGATGATCGCGATGCCGGGCCCGACCGAAACGACGCCGGGCGGAATCACGACGTGAGTGTCGACGAGATTGCCCCAGGTGGTCAGTGCATCCGGATCCGTGGTGGACGGAGGTACGGCCCAGGAAAGTACCGCTCGTACTCGCGCAATCTTCGGGTTCTGGCACAGGCGCTGGAGCGCCGCCAGTCCGATCTTGAGCGTCGCGGTATACGCGAGTCCGTCCGCCGGAATCGAAGCGATGTCGTGCACCTTGATCGAGACCGTGCCGAGATAGCTCCATTCACATTTGTTCTCGTAGTCCGCCCAGAACGCAACATGTTCGTAGCTCCCCGAATGACAGAGATCGCCGGAATAACCGGTGGGTCGCTTGATCACGAAGGTCGCGGCGAGCTGCCCGCGGTTCGTGTCGAGCCCGAGACAGCGAAGCTCCTCGAAGCTCACGTCGGCCTGCGTCTTGGCGAGCGCCGCGACGATGGCCGCGTAGTCGAGTCCGAGCTTCTGGTACTGCAGCGCTTTCCCTGCGACCTTCGCCTGGTCGAATTCGAGCGCGGCTGAGGCGAGGTCGGCAGTTGCCAGGCGATGCGGCGCGACCGCGTTCTTGCTCGCGGCCTTCGCATTGCCGGCGGAATACAGCTTCACCAGCTCTTCGATCGGCGGTGGATCCGGCTCCGGAATCGGAATCGGCGTTTGCTGAACCGCGACGAATTCCTTCGGGATCTCGATCGGCTTGCCGGTGGTTGCCGCGAGCACATCGATGACGTCGACGAGCCAGAGCGGCCGCGGCGTCACCTGCACGTGGTGATCGAGCACATTGCCCCAGATCGGCGGCCAGTTCGGCTGATTCGGCGGCGGTTGCAGGTTCCAGGAGAGGATCGCGCGTACGTTCGGCAGCACGGGATGGCCGCAGAAATCGCGCTTCGCCTGGTAGGGCAGGGACGCGACGTACGACAGCGGCTTCTCGAGCGCCTTCGCGCAATCGTTCGCGTTCGGAATGTCGTGCACGTCGAACGCCACGACGCCGGCATCATCGAAGCCGGAGCCGTAATCAACGTAGAACCGCACGTACTCGAGCGTTCCGGCATGACACAGGTCGCCGCCGTACCCGGACGGCTGCTTCACCTGCACGTGCGCTTCGAGCTGGTTGAGCAGCGGGTTGAGCGCGACGCAGGTCACTTCCTCGAACGTCGTGTCCTTGATGAGCTTGAGGACCGGCTTGAATGCGCTCGCTTCAAGATTCCCGAAGTGGTTGGGATTCGCGAGCAACAGCTTCTTGAACTGAGCGCGTTCTGCGACGTGCTTGACGTGGGGTGCCTTGGTTTCCGTCGACATGAAGAGTCCTTTCTCGCTAAAAAGACGAGCGATGGCCGAAGCTGACCGGGATGGATCCGAAGTCCGGACCCGCGAAAGGACAATACGGCGGCGACCGTATGCTACAAAGTGAATATTCCGATCCGAACCCGCAGGAATTTCAGTTCGTGAAGCTCACCGCGAGCGCGACGCGACGCGCGACATGACGCATTTCGACGTCTTCAACGGCGATGCCGACGGGCTGTGCGCGCTCGTGCAATTGCGCTTGGAAATGCCTCGCGCATCCACGCTCGTCACCGGCGTCAAGCGCGATATCGAATTGCTCCGGCGCGTTTCCGCGCAGGCGGGCGACAGTGTCACGGTGCTCGACGTTTCGCTCGCCGCGAATCGCGAAGCGCTCGAAGCGTTGCTCGCCCGCGGAGCGAGCGTCGAGTACTTCGATCACCACTATGCGGGCACGCTGCCTTCACATCCCAAGCTCTCAGCGCACATCGACGTTGCGCCGGACGTCTGCACCGGGCTCATCGTTGATCGATACCTGAACGGACGCCGCCGGCCGTGGGCGATCGTGGCGGCATTCGGCGACGAGCTACGCTCGCCCGCGCGCAAGCTCGCTCGCCTGCTTGGACTCACCGCCGCGCAGACCGCGAAGCTGCGCCTCCTGGGCGAAGCGCTCGGTTACAACGCCTATGCCGATCGCGAAAGCGATCTCGTGGCGCCGCCCGCGGCGCTGTTTCGCTCAATGCTCGCGTGCGGCGACCCGTTCGAATTTGTCTTACGCGAGCCGAAGGTCGCGACGATCCTTGCGATTGCAAAAGACGATCTCGCACAGGCCGCACGAATCGAGCCCGCGGCGTCGTCACGAGTTGCCACGATCTACACGCTGCCCGACGCGGCCTGGAGCCGTCGCGTACGCGGGCGATTTGCCTACGTGCTCGCGCGGCGCGATCGGGAGCGCGCGAATGCCGTGCTCGTTCCCGACGACGCCGGCGGTTATACGGTGAGCCTGCGGGCGCCGCCGGCCCGTCCGATCGGCGCCGACTTAGTTTGCCGGCAGTTCGCGACTGGCGGCGGTCGCAGCGCGGCGGCTGGAATCAATCATCTGCCGGCTGGCGAGGTCCCGGCGTTTGTCGCGGCGGTCGAGTCGCAGTTCGCTCGCGGCGCAAAAGTCTGATCCTCACTCGAATCGCCCCACGCGTTCGGGCACGAGCGTCAAGTCGGCGGCGGATGCTCCGCGAGCCACGCGCTCCAGCGGCGATCGGCATGAAGCGAAGCGAAAAACGGGGAACACCGGACATCGAGCTTCCATGGTAGCCACGCTTCGCCGCTGCGACGGGCCTCGTCGGTTGCTGCGGCGAGTCAGCGGAAGGCCCGCTCCCCATCGCCCCGATGCGCGGAGACCTCCGCGAGCATCGCCGTTCATTCGGGATGCGCCGTGGTGGCCGAGAGGGGCTCAGGGGGCTGCCTCGGACCGCTTTATGTCCAAGGCCGTGATAGACAAGCCTTGGGTCGCACGGCGGCGTTGGGAGGCCGGGTGAGCGACTTTGCTCCACTTTGCTTCTCGTGAAGGGGTTGCACTGGCCACCTCCTGGCACCTACGATGCATTGAGGCAATCCAGTCTCGGTCGAGGAGGATCGGATGAAGCCATCGCTCGCAGTCGCATGTGCGCTCGCGTTCACCGGGGTCGCGACGTCCTGGGCGTCGCCGCCTACCGGCGTAACACCGACGGTGCTTGCCCGAGGTACCTACGGCGCGTTCTCGGTCAAGACCGACGCGCCGGTCGCTTTCGAGTCGCAGGGGAAGGCTCCACTCGATTTCGTCGTGCGGAAGCATGAATACGCGCCCAACAGCTCCACGGGCTGGCACACGCACCCCGGCCCGGTCTTCATCACCGTCGTCCAGGGAACGTTGACGTTCTACGAATACGACGATCCGAAATGCACGCCGAAAGTCGTGACCGCGGGGCAGGGCTACGTGGACGACGGTCACGGCCACATCGACGTCAACCGTACCGACCAGCCGGCACTCGATGTTTCGGTGATCCTGGCGCCGGTCGGCGCGAGCTTTCGCGGGGAGCTGGCTGCCCCCGGGCCGCACTGCAGCTTCTAACAAGACGCTGCACCACGCTGGAAGCGCGCCCGGGCGAGTCGGCTCGTAGGGTGAGGCCGGGTGCAGGGAGCGCCGCGCACGGCCCGGGTCGGCGCGCGTTAGAGCGCCACCGACATCCCGCCATCGATCATGATCACCTGGCCGGTGATGTAGTCGGCCGCGGACGAGGCGAGGAACACGGCCAGGCCGCCGATCTCCGGCGGATCGCCCCAGCGTCCGGCGGGGGTGCGCTTCTTCACCCACGCGGTGAACTCCACATTGTCGAGCAGCGCGCGATTCATCTCGGTCGCGAAGTAGCCGGGACCGATCGCGTTGACCTGAATGTTATGCGGCGCGAGCTCGACCGCCATGCCGCGCGTCAACTGCCGTACGCCGCCTTTGGCCGCGATATACGGCACGACGCTCGGCCGCGCCATTTCGCTCATCAGCGACGCGATGTGGATGATCTTGCCGCGCTTGCGCTCGATCATCGAAGGCAGCACGGCCTGCGATACGAGGAACGGCGCGGTCAGATTGGTCGCCATGATCAGGTCCCAATCGGCCTTCTGAAAATCCACCAGCGGATTGCGCCGCTGCACGCCGGCGTTGTTGACGAGAATGTCGATTGGACCGTGGTTCGCCTGCACCTCGGCGACCGCGGCTCGGGCTGCCGCCGCGTCGGTCACGTCGAACAGCGAGGTTCCGGATGCGAGCCCCGCGTCGCGAAGCTTCTGGGCCGCAGCGTTGACTTCGTCGCGCTTGCGTCCGTTCACGATCACGGTCGCGCCGGCTTGCGCGAGTCCGCGCGCGATCGCGAAGCCGAGCCCGCGATAGGCACCCGTCACCAGCGCGACACGACCCGAGAGATCGAAGGGATGTTGGCGTTCCTGCGCCACGATCGAAGCTCCTTTCCGAGTGCTACCCGCTCTTCAGCATCCACTCGTGCTGCGGATCGTTCTTGAAGACCCATTCGCGCGAGGGGCCGGCCATCACGTTCAGGTAGTAAAGTTCGTAGCCGTAGGGCGCGCAGACCGGGTGATAGCCGCGCGGCACCATCACGACGTCGTGGTCCTCGACCGTCATCGTCTCGTCGAGCGAGCGATCGTCGGTGTAGACGCGCTGGAACGCGAAGCCCTGCGCGGGGTGGAGGCGGTGGTAGTACGTCTCCTCGAGCGACGATTCGTGCGGCGGGTTGTCGGTGTCGTGCTTGTGCGGCGGGTAGCTCGACGAGTGCCCTGCCGGTGTGCGCACCTCGACGACCAGCAGGTGTTCGGCCGGCTCGGTTTGCGGCAGGATGTCGCAGATGTAACGCGTGTTGGCGTCGCGCCCGCGGACGCTGCGCCGCATCGAGTGCGGCTCGATGAGGCGCGGAGGATGGCGCTCGCCGCCGGGCGCGCTCGCGAGACCGATCTCGGTGTGCGTGTGCGCGGCGATCAGCGCGTCGGCGTTTCCCGGAAGATAGATCGCGTAAGGCGCGAGATCGTCGAACACGCTCTTGCGCTGTCCGATCTCGCGCCAGGCCTTCCCGGCGGCGTGAATGCTGAGGATGCCGGAGAGGACCACGACGCAATGTTCGCGGTCGCCGGTCGACAGGCTCAGCGTCTCGCCCGGTGCCAGGCGCTTCGCCGCGAACCCGACGTAGCGCCAGCCCGCCGAGCGCGGCGTGACGGTCACGATGTCGCGGCCCGATTTCGTCGCTTTGGCAAGGAGGCTCATGCGTTCACCAGCGCCGGCGCATTGGCGGCGCGAACCAGCGAGGAGAGGTACCGATACCCGCGCTCGGCGTAGGCACGACTCGGTGCGACGGTCGGGTCCTGCTCGGCTTCGACGACGAGCCAACCGCGATAACCGTGCTCGGCGAGAAGGTCGATCACCGGCACAAAATCGATGCCGCCGTCGCCCGGCACGGTGAAGACGCCGTTGATCACCGATTCGAGGAACGACCATGCGCGGTTGCGCGCCATAGCGACGACGTGCGGTCGCACGTCCTTGCAATGCACATGACAAACGCGCGGGATGTGTTTGCGAAGCACCGCGAGCGCGTCGCCGCCGGCGAACGTGATGTGGCCGGTGTCGAACACCAGGCCGACCTCCGGATTGGTGAGCGCCATCAGCCGGTCGATATCGTCCGGCGCCTGGACGTACGCGCCCATATGATGGTGGTAGCCAAGACGCACGCCGCAGGAAAGCGTATGCGCGGCGAAGGCGTTGAGCCGATCGGCGTAGGGCTTCCACTCGGCGTCGCGCAGGCGCGGGCGCTCGCAGAGCGGAACCGGAGCGCCCTGGATCGCGTCGGCGACCTCGCCGTAGACCATCACCGTGGCGCCGTTTTTCGCGAGCAAGTCGAGGTGCGGGCCAACCGCGGCAATCTCTTCATCGACCGAGCGACGTGCAAGCCGGCCGGAGTACCACCCGGATACGCATGCCAGTCCATAATCGCCGAGAACCTGCTTCAGCACGGCGGGCTCGCGCGGAAACTTGTGGCCGAGCTCGAAGCCTTCGTAGCCGATCGCCTTGCCCTCGACAAGCGCGGTTGCGAGGGGAATCTCGCCGCCGAGCCACGGCAGGTCGTCGTTGCTCCAGGAGATCGGGTTGATGCCGATCCGGACGTCGAGGCGAGGCTGCATCGTGTTTTATCCGCGTTGCTTCGCCTTGCCGGCGTCGTACTCGCGACGCGCTGCGGCGACCGCTTCGCGCGACGAGACTTCCGGCACGGCCACGTCCCACCAGCATCCCCCGTCGTCCGTCGTGGTCGCGGGATCGGTTTCGATGGCGATTACGTAGGTGCGGTCTGCGGCGCGCGCACGCCCAAGCGCCGCTTCGAGCTCGGCGATCGTCTTCACGTTTTCCGCCAGTGCGCCGAGCGACTTCGCGTGTGCCGCGAAATCGATCCGCGGCGCGCCCGCGGGCGCCTGCACGCAATCTGCGAATAGATTGTTGAACGGCTCGCCGCCGCAGGCCTGCTGCAGGCGGTTGATGCAACCGTAGCCATGATTGTCGAGGACGACGACGATCAGCTTTCGCCCCAGCATCACCGAAGTCGCGAGTTCGCCGTTGAGCATCAGGTAACTGCCGTCCCCAACGAGCACGATGACTTCGCGATCGGGCTGCGCCACCTTGACGCCCAGTCCGCCGGCGATTTCGTAGCCCATGCACGAGTAGCCGTATTCCATGTGATAGCCGCCGGGTGCGGACGTCCGCCAAAGCTTGTGCAGCTCGGCGGGGAGCGTACCCGCCGCGCAGACGACGATATCGCGTGCCGCCGAATCCTCGTGGGAGCGCTGGACTGTACCGATGATATCGGCCTCATAGGGGAGGGCGACATTGCGGCGCGACGTGAGCGCGCCGACGCGGTCGCGCCAGCGCTGGCCTTCGCTTCTGGCGCGTGAGGACCAGGCTCCATCTGCGCGCCATGCCGTCGTTTCGCGCGCGAGCGCCCCCAGTCCCAGGCCGGCATCCGCGATCATCGTCAGCGCACGCCACTTGAGCGCGTCGAAGCCGTTGACGTTGATGCCGATGATCGTTGCGTGCGGGAACAACGCGTGCGAGCCGGTCGAGAAATCGGAAAGCCGTGTGCCGACCGCGAGCACCAGGTCGGCGTCGCGTGCCAGCGCATTCGCGGCCGGCGATCCCGTCACACCGATCGCGCCGAGCTGCAGCGGATGGTCCCAGGGCAACGCGCCTTTGCCCGCCTGGGTTTCGGCGACCGGCACGCCGTGCGTGTCGACCAAGGCACGCAATGCGGGGGTTGCACCGGCGTAAAGGACGCCGCCTCCCGCGATCAACAGCGGATGCTTTGCCTTCCGGAGTGCTTGCGCCGCACGTGCGAGCTCGGCGGCATCGGGGGGCGGCGCGCGAAACACGACCGGCGCCGGCGAGAAGAATTCCGCCGGATAGTCGAACGCCATCGCCTGAACATCCTGTGGCAGCGCGAGCGTGACCGGGCCGCAGAGCGCGGGATCGGTGAGCACGTGGATCGCCCGCGGCAGCGCGGTGATGAGGGCCGCCGGATGCACGATGCGATCGAAGTAGCGCGAGACCGGCGCAAGGCAATCGTTCGCCGAAATGCCGCCGTCGTGAAAGGCTTCGACCTGCTGCAGGACCGGATCCGGCGCGCGACTCACGAAAACGTCACCCGGCAGAAGCAGGACCGGTAATCGATTGACATGCGCGAGCGCCGCAGCCGTGACAAGATTGGTTGCGCCGGGTCCGATCGACGTTGTGCACGCCATCATGCGCCGACGCATGTGCGCCTTCGCGTAGGCAATGGCCGCGTGGGCCATCGCCTGCTCGTTGTGGGCGCGGAACGTCGGCAGCTGTTCGCGCTCCGCGTAGAGTGCCTCGCCCAAGCCTGCGACATTGCCGTGGCCGAAGATCGCGAAGACGCCGCCGAAGAGGCGGACTTTTGCACCTTCGATGTCGGTCGTAAGCGCGGCGAGATAGCGCGTCAGCGCCTGCGCCATCGTGAGTCGCTCGGTCTTCATGCTGCGCGCTCGACCACCCGGATACGTGCTTCGCGCCAGGCACCGATGACGGTTTCGTAGTTCGCGCAGATCTCGGCGATGAGCGTCGCATCGTCGGTCTCCCGTGTGAGCCAGCGCCGTGCGGGCTCTTCGACCACCGTACCGCCGACTGTGAACCCGCGACACGAAGTCGACGCTCGCGCATCGTGAAAGCCGGCGGCGCGCGCATCACCCGTCACCTTCAATCCCGCCAGCAGCACACCGCGGCAATAGGGATCGCGTTCGGCGATCAACGCGTCCAGCGCGCGCCACTGGTCCGGGGTCATCGGCTCGACCGTCCACCATTCGGGGTAGATGCCAAGGTTGTAGAGACGCTTGAGCGCGCGGTACACGGTGTCGTCGGCGCGGTGCAGGCGCTGCGGCGGGACGATCTCGAGCAAGAGCTCGTGACCACTCGCCTGCACCGCTTCGTAGAGCGCGCGAAGCTGTGCTTCGTTCTCGAGCCGGCGTTCCACCGCGTCGTCGGGATGAAAGGCGCACCGGCACTTGACGACCTGCGTCTGTGGCCACGACAGGATCGTGGTGCCGATCGAGCGGCCATGCTCGAATACGAGCGGGTCGGAGCGGGGAAGCTCGACGGGGCGACCGATCCACCAGCCGCGGCCCGTCGCGTCGTTGAGCGCATCCTGGCCGTAGCGATCGTCGATCAGCACGCCCACGCGTCCTTCCAGCTTGAGCGCACGCTCGGTTTCGGCGACGGCGCGGACCAGCAAGCGCTTGAGGGCCAACAATCGCGATTGGTCCGCGCCGGCCTCGCGCGCCAGTTCGAAGCACTGGGCTCGATCATCGAAGGCGAGAGCGTAGACTTCGTCCCGCCTCGCGCGTGGCGCGGTCACGCGATGCAGGCGCGCGAGCGTCGCGTCCCGATTGGGTTGGGTGAGCCGCACGGCATTCGCGATGAAGTAATCGAGCTCGATGCGCGTCGGCATGGCCGGCGCGCATCCGTGCCGCGAGACGACCAGCGCCCCGCAAGCATTCGCGTACCGGCAGCAGGTAGCGTAATCCTCGCCGCGCAGCCAACCGCTCAGGAAGCCGGACATGAACGCGTCGCCGGCGCCGAGCACGTTCAGCACCTCGACTTCGATTCCGCGATAGTTGAAAGCGCGATCGAGGACGTTGGCGCCGTCGGACACAGGTCCCTCGATCACCGCGCAGCCGAGCGGGCCGCGCTTGACGACCAGCGTGGCATTCGTCACGCGGCGCACTCCGCGCAACGCGTCGTCGATGGTCCCGCCGCCACCCGCGATCATGAACTCCTCGATCGTGCCGACGACGAGGTCGAACTTCGGCAGGATGCCTTGCAGATGCGCGGTGACGCGATCCGCCGCGATGAAGCGCGTCTCGCCGTCCGCCTTGCCGGTCAAGCCCCACAGCACCGGCCGGTAGTCGATATCGAGCACAGTCCGGACGTCGTTGCGCCGGGCGTGGTCGAGCGCCGCGTTGCTGACGCGGTGAACGTGGGCGGTGGAGAAATGCGTCCCGGTGATGAGCAGCGCCTTCGACGACGCGATGAACGCCTCGTCAAAATCGTCCACGTCGACCGCCATGTCGGCGCAGTTCTCGCGATAGAAGATCAGCGGAAACGTGTCGCGATCCTTGATGCCGAGCAGCACCAGCGCGGTCAACCGCTGGCGGTCGGTCCGCACGTGGCTCACATCGCAGCCTTCGTGCGCGAGCGACTCGCGCAGGAATCGGCCCGGGTGGTCGTCGCCCACGCGCGCGAGCATCGCCGATTGGAGACCGAGCCGCGCGCAGCCGAACGCGATGTTGGCCGAGGAGCCGCCGAGATATTTGGCGAAGCTCGCGACGTCCTCGAGCGGCGCGCCGATCTGCTGCGCGTAAAGATCCATCGCCAGGCGACCGAGGCAGATCACGTCGTGCTCGCGCGCCGCGGCAAAGCGGGTGGAATTCTTCATCGGATGGCGGCTGGAGGCGTTGTCAAACCCTCTCGCGAACCGGCGTTATTCTACGCGGGGGCAACGTATCGTCGGCCTCGCGTCGCGCGCCTTATAATGCCCGCGCCCCCGGGGACGCGATCTTCGCGCCGCGGCCGACCGCTTCGCATACCAACAACGTCATGCTCGAAGTCGCGCTCTACGGTGCCGGTCGCATCGGCACGATCCACGGCGGCAATCTCGTCCGGCAGCCCGGCGTCATGCTCAAGTACGTCGTCGACGTGAATGCAGAGGCCGCGGCGCGCCTCGCCCAGCGACTCGGCGCAACGATGGCCGATCAGGACGCGCCGATGCGCGATCCTTCGATTCAGGCCGTGGTGATCGGATCGTCGACCGACACCCACGCGGACCTGATCCTCAAGGCGGCCGCAGCCGGGAAGCACATCTTCTGCGAGAAACCGGTCGATCTCGCGTTGGATCGGGCACGCGCATGCGCCGCAGCCATTGCGAAGGCGAACGTGCGCTGCCTGATCGGCTTTCAGCGGCGCTACGATCCGACGTTCGTCGCGCTGAAGGCGCGCATCGACGAGGGTGAGATCGGCGAACCGGAGATGCTGGTCGTGACGAGCCGCGACCCGGGTGCGCCGCCGATTCCCTATATCAAAGTCTCGGGCGGCATCTTCAAGGACATGCTGATCCACGACTTCGACATCTTTCGCTGGATCCTCGACGACGAGGCGGCAAGCGTGTACGCGACCGCGAGCTGCCTGACCGATCCCGCGATCGCCGACGCCGGTGATGCGGATTCGACCGCAGTGACCATCCGCACGCGCCGCGGCCGGCTGTGCCAGATCAACACGTCGCGCCGCGCCGCATATGGCTATGACCAGCGCTTCGAGGTGCTCGGCAGCAAGGGGATGCTGCAGGCTTGCAATCATCGTCCGACCGAAGTCGTCGCCTCGACGGCGGCGGCCGTGAGCGAGGATCTGCCGGAGCACTTCTTTCTCGAGCGGTATCGCAACGCCTACGCACTCGAGATGGCGCATTTCTTCGACGCGCTCGGGACCGGCAAGTCCCTCAGGACGACGATCGACGACGGAGTGAAGGCGCTCGAGCTCGCGGACGCCGCGACCACATCGTGGCGCGAACAGCGGATCGTGACGCTGTGAAACGCGAAGTGTCGATGATTCCGTCAGGACATCGATGAGCACTGTGGCGCCGCTCAACCTCGGCATCGCGGGGCTGGGCCGCCTCGGCAAGCGCCACGCGCTCAATTTCGCGCAGAAGGTTCCCGGCGCGACGCTCGTCGCCGCGTGCAGCCCGGTGGCGGACGAGCTCGCCTGGGCGCGCCGCGAGCTGGGCGTTTCGGCGCTTTACGCCGACTACGCGCATCTCCTCGCACATCCCGGTCTCGACGCCGTCGTCCTCGTCACGCCGACGACGCTCCACGCAGCGCAGATCACCGACGCTCTGAATGCCGGCAAGCATGTGTTCTGCGAGAAGCCGCTGTCGCTCGACGTCGAGGATTGCCTGCGCGTCGAGGAAACGCAGGCGCGCCATCCGAACGTCAAGGTACTGATCGGGTTCGTCCGCCGTTTCGACGCGAGCTATCAGGATGCCTACGCGCGGGTGACGCGGGGCGACATCGGGCGGCCGTTCTACGTGCGCTCGCAGTCCGCCGACAAGAACGATCCGAGCGGATTCTTCGTGCGGTTCGCGCCGACGTCGGGTGGGATCTTCCTCGACATGAACGTCCACGACATCGATTGCGCCCGCTGGTTTCTGGGTGGTCCGAAGATCGCCCGCGCGTTCGCGGCGGGCACGATCGCAGTGCATCAGGGACTCAAGGAATGCGGCGATGTCGACAACGGCCTCGCGATCTGCGAGTTCGAGGACGGCAGCCTCGCGCACTTCTATGCGACACGTACCCTCGCGCATGGGCACGAGTCGCTCACCGAGATCGTCGGCACCGCGGGACGATTGACCGTGGGCCAGAATCCCCGGCTCGATCGGGTCGATATCGCGGACGCTTACGGCGTGCGCAACGAATGCACGCCAACCTTCTGGGAGCGCTTCGAAGACGCGTTCCTCCGCGAGGCGCAGGCGTTCGTCGATATGGTGCGCGAGAATCGGCCGCCGCCGGTGACGCTCGCCGATGCGACCGAGGCGACCCGCATCGGCCGGATGCTGACGCAATCGTTCCGCGCGCACGCCGTCGTCGAGGCGGACGAGCGGAGTGGCTAGGCTCGCCAAGGCCGCGGGACGACCCGCGGCTTCGCGTCAGCGGCTTCCATCGAGAATCAACGTCTCGGCGATTGCCGCATCATCGACCAGCTGATCGGCGGTGGGCTGCGTGGCGACGATCACCGCAAGCGCCGCCGCATAGGCGAGTCCGATCAGAATCCGTTGGCGAGTCTCGCGGCGGATGCCGAGGCGATGGCGCGAAGCGGGGTTGAGGACCTGAGCATAGGGCACGGTGGTCTCCTGACGTCTTGCAAGGCGGGCGGCTTCGTATTGCCGCCGCCTGTCAACCAAGACGTAACAAGGAGATCAACCCCGCCAGCCGCACCCGGACTCCATAGGAACGAGGTCGGCGGCCTTGGCCGGACGCTCACCCGCATGTTTGACGACCCCCAGGCCGTGCCCACGGCCTTGGCGGCTGCCGTTCGGCCTACACGACTACCGATGCATTCGTCGGATGGGGCACGTCGACCAGGGTCCCCCGGAACTGCGCGAGCAGTCCCGCCTCGTGCAGCTTGGCGTCGCGGACATGGCGCTCCTTGATATGCCCGTAGCCGCGGATGTGCTCCGGAATCGACGCCAGCTCGACCGCAACCGCGTAGTTCTGCGGCGAGAGCTTCGCGAGGAGCTCGTCGACGAGGTTCTCGTAGTCGGCGATCAGCTGCCGCTCATGCTTGCGCTCGGCGGTGCGACCAAAGATGTCGAACGGACCGCCACGCACACGGCGGAGCTTCGCGAGCACGCGGAACCCCGACATCATCCATGGTCCGTACACCGACTTCCTCGGCTCGCTGTTCTTCGCGTCCGGCTTGTTGAGCGTCGGCGGTGCCAGATGGAACTTGAGCGTGTAGTCGCCCTCGAACTGCGCCTTCACGCGCTCCACGAAATCCGTTTCCGCGTAGAGTCGCGCGACCTCGTACTCGTCCTTGATCGCGAGCAGCTTGAAGTAGTACCGCGCCACCGCTTCGGTCAGATCCGTCGCGCCCGGCTGACGCTCGCCTTCGGCCTTGCGCACGCGCGTCACGAGATTCAGGTAGCGTGCCGCGTACGCGGCGTCCTGGTAGTCGGTCAGGAACGTGACGCGCCGCTCGATCACTTCGTCGAGCGTTTGCGACAGCCGCTGCGAATCCGGCTGCGATGCCGGTGGAATCGCGGCGGCGGCCACCCGTGCGGGATCGACCGCGGCGAGGCGGCCCCAGCGGAAGGACTGCTTGTTCGATTCGATCGCCGCGCCGTTCAATTCGATCGCGCGCAGAATGGCCGCTTCGCCCACCGGCAGCAGTCCGCGCTGATACGCGTAGCCGACCATGAACAGGTTGGTTGCGATCGAATCGCCCATCAGGCCGGTCGCGGTGCGCGTGCCGTCCAGGAACTCGGCGTCGCCCGGCCCGACCGCGTCCTTGATCTCCTGCTCCATCGAGCCGGTCGGAAACTTGAGGTCGGGATCGCGCGTGAATTGCGCCGGCATCACGAGCGACGTGTTGACGAGCGCCTTGGTCACGCCCTTCTGCATCTTGCCGAGCGCTTCCTGGCCGACGCCGGTCAGGATGTCGCAGGCGAGAATCAGCTTCGCTTCGCCCGCGGCGATGCGTGTTGCGTAGAGCTCGTCGGGCGTATTGGCGATGCGGATGTGCGAGACGACGGCGCCGTTCTTCTGCGCGAGGCCGGTCATGTCGAGCACGGAAACGCCCTTGTTCTCGAGATGCGCCGCCATGCCCAGCAGCGCGCCGATCGTGACGACGCCGGTACCGCCGATGCCGGTCACCAGAATGCCATAGGGTTCCTGGATCGACGGAAGGGCGGGCTCGGGCAGCGTCGAGAAATCGACCGCGGCCGCTTTTTGCGGTTTGCGAAGCTTCCCGCCCTCGACCGTGACGAAGCTCGGGCAGAAGCCGTTGACGCACGAGTAGTCCTTGTTGCACGACGACTGGTCGATCGTGCGCTTGCGCCCGAATTCGGTCTCGACCGGTGCCACGGAGACGCAATTCGATTTCACCCCGCAATCGCCGCAGCCTTCGCACACGAGCTCATTGATGACGACGCGCTTCGCCGGATCCGGGTACGTGCCACGCTTGCGACGGCGGCGCTTCTCCGCCGCGCAGGTCTGGTCGTAGAGGAGGATTGTCGTGCCCGGCGTGTCGCGCAGTTCCAGCTGTACGCGATTCAGCTCGTCGCGGTGGTAGACCGTGATGTCGCTCGCGAAATAATTTGGTGGGTACTTGTCCGGCTCGTCGGTCACGACGACGATCTTCGAGACGCCTTCCGCTGCGCACTGGCGTGCGATCTCCTGCGGCGAGATCGGGCCGTCCACCGGCTGGCCGCCCGTCATCGCCACTGCGTCGTTGTACAGAATCTTGTAGGTGATATTGACCTTCGCCGCGACGGCCGCGCGGATCGCGAGGCTGCCGCTGTGGTAGTAAGTCCCGTCGCCCAGGTTGGCGAACATGTGCTTTTCGTCGGTGAATGGCGCCTGTCCGATCCAGGGCGCGCCCTCGCCACCCATGTGCGTGTAGGTCGAGGTGTTGCGATCCATCCAGATCGCCATCACGTGGCAGCCGATCCCGGCGGTGGCGCGGCTGCCCTCGGGCACCTTGGTCGACGTGTTGTGCGGACAGCCCGAGCAGAAGTAGGGCAGGCGCGCCAGCGCGATCTTCGGCTTCGCGAGCGCCGCCTCCTTCTGGTTGATGAACTGCACACGCGCGCGGATGCGATCCATCGTACGCGGGTGGAGTTCCAGCCGCTCGATGCGCTGCGCGATCACGCGCGCGACCATCGCCGGCGTCAGTTCGACATGCGGCGGCAGCAGCCAGTCGCCATGCGGCCGCATCCATTCGCCTTTTTCGTCGAACTTGCCGACCACCCGCGGGCGGACGTCGTCGCGCCAGTTGTAGAGCTGCTCTTTCAGTTGATACTCGACGATCTGGCGTTTCTCCTCGACGACCAGGATCTCGTTCAAGCCTTCCGCGAAATGCCGCACGCCCTCGGGCTCGAGCGGCCAGGTCATCGCGACCTTGAATAGCCGGATGCCGATCTCCGCGCAGTCGGCTTCCGTGATGCCGAGGTCGTCGAGCGCCTGCCGGACGTCGAGGTAGCTCTTGCCGCTCGCAATGATCCCGAGGCGCGGCTTCGGCGAATCGATGACGATGCGATTGAGCCGGTTGACGCGGCAGTAATGAAGCGCCGCGTAGACCTTGTAGTCCTGCATGCGCGCTTCGGTGGCGATGAACGGATCGGGCCAGCGGATGTGGATCCCGTCCGGCGGCAGCGGGAAGTCGTCGGGGATGATGATCGGAACCCGTGTCGGGTCGACGTCGATGGACGCCGAGCTCTCGACCGTGTCGGAGACGCACTTGAATCCGACCCAGCAGCCCGAGTAGCGGCTCATCGCGAAGCCGTGCAATCCGAGATCGACGATCTCCTGCACCGACGAGGGGTAGAGCACCGGCATCATCGCGGCCGAGAACTGGTGGTCGGACTGATGCGGCATGGTCGAGGACTTCGCCGCGTGATCGTCGCCGGCCAGCACCAGTACGCCGCCGTGCTTCGATGTCCCCGCCATGTTGGCGTGCTTGAAGACGTCCCCGCAGCGATCGACACCGGGGCCCTTGCCGTACCACATCGCGAAGACGCCATCGACCTTCGCGCCGCGATACATCGTCACCTGCTGTGAGCCCCAGATCGAGGTCGCGGCAAGGTCTTCGTTCAAGCCGGGCTGGAACTTGATGTGCGCGCGATCGAGAAACTTCTCCGCCTTCCACAACGACAGGTCGAGCGCCCCGAGGGGGGATCCGCGATAACCCGACACGAAGCCGGCAGTATTGAGTCCGGCGAGCTGATCGCGCTGCCGCTGCAACAGGAGGAGGCGGACGAGCGCCTGGGGGCCGGTGACGAAGATGCGGCCGGACTCGAGCGTGTACTTCGAGTCGAGGTCGACGTCGCGCAGCGCGGGGACGGCAATAGCCATGGAAAGGTGCTCCAAAAATTTTGTCTTTGGGTGCGCGGGCTTTAAAGCCGGGTAGGGCGCCGCGCCATGCGGAAACCGAGGCTCGTGACCCCGGTCGCGGCGCGCATCATACCCCTCCTGCCGAGTTGCGTCACGCGCGCTTCCATCGCTTTCGATATGTGGTCGAAATCGGTGCATCACCATAGGCAGCCAAACGGCGCCGGCGTTCCGTCCTCCGGTGGTACGCATGTGTGACGCGCCAGGAAAGCAGGGTACGACTCGACTCTCCGCGCACCGCCGGTCAATTCGTTCGATATCCGGCCGAAAGTCGAGTCTGACCCTGCTTTTGCGGTCCGCTAGAATGCGTCGCCCGCACGCAAAATCCACGTTGACCATGTCGGAGTCATTGCTACCCGCCGTCGAAATCGAGACCGCGTCGAACCCGGACGCTGCGGTCATCTGGCTGCATGGTCTGGGTGACGACGGCCACGGCTGGTCCGAAGTCGTCCCGGCGCTGCGCATCCCGCCGACACTCGCGGTGCGCTTTCTGTTTCCACACGCGCCGGTCATGCCGGTGACGATCAACCAGGGCTTTCCGATGCGCGCGTGGTATGACATCCGCGCCGCGGACTTCAATCAGCGCGCCGATCTCGAGGGCGTCCGTCGCTCGCAAGCCGGGGTCGAGGCCCTGATCGCGCGCGAACGAAAGCGCGGGGTCGCGTCGGAGCGGATCGTGCTCGCCGGCTTCTCGCAGGGGGGCGCCATCGCTCTTTATACCGGCGTCCGCCACCCGGAAGCGCTCGCCGGCATCGTCGCGCTGTCGACCTACGTCATCGATCCCGAAGCACTGGCAGCCGAGCTCGCGCCTGCGAATCGCGCGATTCCGATCTTCATGGCGCATGGGACGCACGATCCGGTGGTGCAGTTCGCGTGGGGCGAGCGCTCGCGGCGCCTGCTCGAAGCCGCGGGGTTCAACGTCGAGTGGCACCGCTATCCGATGGAGCACTCGGCGCTCCCCGAAGAGATCGACGCGGTCGGGGCGTTCCTGATCCGGATCCTGGCCAGGCCTTAAGCCTTTTGGCTCTCCTTTGACGGCGGTGCCGGGCGAGGCAACGCGCCCCGGCGGATCAGCTGGTCGCGGAGCATGAACTCGATCTGCGCGTTGACGCTGCGGAGCTCGGCTTGCGCGAGCCGGGACAGCGCTTCCCACATTGCGGGATCGACGCGCAGCAGGAATGCCTTGCGCTCGGCCATTGGCACGGCCGTCAGCCCTGCATACCGCGTCCCGTCCCCGCGCGGAAGCGCACGAAGACGCCGATGATGATCGCCACCAGCGAGACGACGAAGACGACGAGGAGCGCGACGAGCAGGCTCTCGTCGAGGCGTGGCGGGACTTGTGCATTCGCGTTCACGGTCAGCAGATGAATCGCGAGGACGAACAACCCGACCAGCATCCCGATCAGGCAGCCGAAAGTCGAAAGCGCGCCGAGGCTTGCCTCGCGCCGCGGCTCGGCAAGCCAGTAGTCCTTGTTCGGCGCGTTGACGAGGCGTGGCGCGATGCGCGGCAGCCAGGACATCGCGAGCGCGATGAAGAGCGGCACCGCGATGCCGACACCCAGGATGAAGATCACGTAGAAATCATGCGACATCCAGCCGTTGGGACGGCCCCCCAGCGCGAAGTGCGAAGCCACGATCGGCGGCAATGTGCCGCTCGTCCCCAGGATGACCGCGGCCACGATCGCGAGGACGACCGCCAGTGCGACGTAGAGAAGGTGACGCATCGAAAATCGCCCAACGGCTCTCGTCGACGCGATCAGCCGTACAGCGTCCCGGTATTGATCACCGGCTGCACTTCGCTCTCCGCGCAGAGGACGGTCATCAGGTTCGAGACCATCGCCGCGCGGCGCTCGTCGTCCAGCGCGACCACCTGCTTGGCGGAAAGATCGCTGAGCGCCATCTGCACCATCGAGACCGCGCCGTGGACGATCTTCTGGCGTGCGGCGATGATCGCTTCCGCCTGCTGGCGGCGCAGCATCACCTGGGCGATTTCCGGCGCGTAGGCGAGGTGCGACAGGCGTGCTTCGTCGACGACGACGCCCGCAGGGTCCAGGCGCGCCTGCAGTTCACGCACGAGCGCGTGCGCGACGACGTCGGCACTGCCGAGCAGCGTGGGCTCGGGCTTCGACGGGTCGATCTCGCCTTCGTCGTAGGCGAACGACGAGGCGAGATGGCGCACGGCGGCCTCGCTCTGGATCTTCACGAAGTTCTCGTAGTCGTCGACGTCGAAGGCGGCCTTCGCGGTGTCGTCGACGTGCCAGACGACGACCGCGGCGATCTCGATCGGGTTGCCGCGCTTGTCGTTGACCTTGAGCTTTTCCCCGTTCAGGTTGCGCGCACGGAGCGACAGCTTCTTGCGCGTGTAGAACGGATTCGCGGCACGCAGCCCGGCGACGCGGCTCGTGCCGCGATAGGCGCCGAAGAGCTGGAGGATGGCCGCTTCGTTGGGCTGCAGCGTATACAGCCCCGCGAGTGTCAGCGCGCCGAGCAGGATCACGATGACGCCGATTGAGAAGGTGCCCCAGACGACGCCGAAGTGACCGACCGCCTGCCACATGCACACGCCTCCGATGGCGAGCAGGACCAGCCCGAAGATCAGCGCCACAAAGCCGTTGAATGTCGTCACCGGCTGCTCGGTGTGAGCGGTACCGCGACTCCCAAGTACGCCACCCATCGTGACCTCCGTGTTTGGGACGGCGATTCGAGATGAACGCGCCGTCTATCGAAATGATATCACTTTGATAACGGAAAGCAAGGCCGCCGGTCGGCTGTCATCGCTGTGATGACAGACGCTAGCTGAAACAACTCGTTAGCGAAGGATACTGATGTGGATTCGAAGCTGTGGGGCGGCCGGAAATCGCGCCCAAAGCTTCGGATTTTGGCGGCCCCACGGAGGTGCCGGGGCCGCGGGCCTTGCGGACCCCGGAGACGACAAGAACTTTTGCCGTCGCCGGGACCCCGTTACTCCTTCGGGTCGAACTTGAGCGCGGCCGAATTCATGCAGTAGCGAAGCCCGGTCGGCGCCGGCCCGTCCGGGAACACATGACCGAGGTGGGCGTCGCACGCCGCGCAGACGACCTCGGTGCGGCGCATGAGCAGCGAGTTGTCGGATTCCTCGCGCACGTTCTCTTTCGAGATCGGCGCGCAGAATGAGGGCCAGCCGGTGCCGGAGTCGTACTTGGTCTCGGAATCGAAGAGCGGCGCTCCGCAGCAGACGCAGCGGTAGGTTCCCTCGACGTGGTTGTCCCAGTACTCGCCGGTGAAGGCGCGCTCCGTGCCTTTTTCACGCGTCACGTGATACTGCTGCGGCGTGAGCTGCTGCTTCCATTCGCTTGCGGGCTTGTCGACTTTCTCGACCATGATTGCTCCAGGGCTATTGGGGGACAACACCGCAGCCAAGGCGCCGCGGTGCGTACGCTATAGTGCGAGTCTAACGCCGCGGCGGCGCACCTCTGCCGTGCGCTTTTCGATTTCAACCGCGGGGTTCGCGCTTCCTTGGATACCGCTTCGCCTCCGTCGTTCCGGCGCGACGCGCGCGTGATCGGGCTCGTCGGTCTCGCACACGCCGTCTCCCATTTTCTGCAGCTCTCGCTGCCACCGCTGTTTCCGCTGCTTCGCGCCGAGTTCGACGTGTCGTGGACCCTGCTCGGGATGGTCATCGGCACGTTCTACGTCGCGAGCGGCGTCACCCAGTTCGCGGCCGGGTTCCTGGTCGATCGCTTCGGCGCGAAGCCGGTGCTGCTGTCGGGCATGGGACTGCTCGCGACGTCCACGGTGTGTGCGTCGCTCGCGCCGGATCCGCGATTCCTGTTTCCGTTTGCCGCCATGATGGGGATCGGCAACGGCGTTTTCCATCCCTGCGACTTCGCGATTCTCAACGCGCGCGTGGCACCGCGGCACCTCGGCTATGCGTATTCGACGCACGGCGTGGGTGGCAACCTGGGCTACGCGCTCGCGCCGATCGTCAGCTTCGGGCTCGGCACGGCGTTCAGCTGGCGCGTCGCACTCGCGGTCATGGGCGGCGCGGCGCTCGTCGTCCTGACGATGCTGGTCACGCAACGCCGCTTCCTCGGTTCCGAGCGCGCGGCGGACGCGCACGCCCATTCGCTCAAGGGCAGCGTGCACCTGTTCCTGCAGCCGGCCATCCTCCTTTGCTTCTTCTATTTCGTCTTCCAGACGACGGCGGCGGTCGGCATCCAGACGTTTCTTCCCGTGACGCTCAACCAGGGTCTCGGCGTGCCGCTTTTGCTCGCGACGTCTGCGGTGACCGCGTACCTGCTCGGCGGCACGGCCGGCATCGCGGCTGGCGGTTTTCTCGCAGTGCGAACTTCGCGCCACGATCGCGTCGCAGCCACCGGGCTTCTCACCGGCGCCGCGCTGTTGTCGATCCTCGCGTCCGGCGTCGTGCCGCGCGAGCTGATCGTTACGTTGTCGGCAGCTATCGGCTTCGTGGTCGGCGCGACCGGTCCGTCGCGCGATTTGATCGTGCGCCATGCAACGCCCAAAGGCGCGGCGGGGCGCGTCTACGGTTTCGTCTACTCCGGTCTTGATCTCGGCGCGACGCTGGGACCGGTGTGGTTCGGCATCCTGCTCGACCACCAGCTCGCGCGCGCCGTGCTGTTCGCGGTTGCTGCATTGCTGCTCGTCGCGATCGGCACCGTCGTGCAGGTCCGCCGCGCCGTGCCCGCCGGCTGACCGCAACCCGAGCGTACGATGGACCTCGGCATCACCGGGCGCAACGCGCTGGTCTGTGCGTCGAGCAAGGGACTGGGGCGCGGCTGCGCGGAAGCGCTCGCGCGCGAAGGCGCGAACGTCACCATCCTTGCGCGGACCGAAGCCGAGGTGAAGCGCGCAGCCGAAGAGATCGGCACGATGGCCGGTCGCCAGGTCCGCTGGGTGGCGTGCGATGTGACAACGCCCGAGGGCCGGGCGAAAGCACTCGCCGCTTGCCCGGAGCCCGACATCCTGATCAACAACGCAGGCGGACCGCCACCCGGCGATTTTCGCGACTGGGACCGCGACACGTGGCTGCGCGCGATCGACGCCAACATGCTGGCTCCGATCGAGCTCATCAGGGCGACGATTGACGGCATGATCGCGCGACGCTTCGGCCGCATCGTCAACATCACGTCGTCGTCGGTCAAGGCGCCGATCGAGGTGCTGGGGCTGTCGAATGGTGCACGCTCGGGACTCACCGGATTCGTCGCGGGCCTCGCGCGCAAGGTCGCGCAGCACGGCGTGACCATCAACAACCTGCTGCCCGGATCGTTTGACACCGCGCGGCTTCGCAGCAGCGTCATCGCGGCGCGCGCCAAGGCTGCGGGAAAGAGCGTCGACGAAATGATCGCATCCATGCAGGCCGCGATTCCGGCGCGGCGCCTCGGGAACCCCGCGGAATTTGGCGAGGTCTGCGCTTTCATCTGCAGCGTGCAGGCGGGCTACCTCGTCGGGCAGAACATCCTGCTCGACGGTGGGGCGTACCCGGGAACGTTTTGAACGTGATCAAAGCGTCGGGTATGCGTTTCGCGTAAGCCACATTTCGTTATCCTTTCCCCATCTGCCGACGACGCCATGCTCGATCTCTACTACTGGACCACGCCGAACGGCCACAAGATCACGATCTACGTCGAGGAGGTGGGGCTGCCCTACACGCTCAAGCCCGTCAACATCTCGAAGGGGCAGCAGTTCGATCCGGCGTTCCTTGCGATTTCGCCGAACAACCGCATCCCGGCAATCGTCGACCAAGCGCCGGCCGACGGCGGCGCACCGCTTTCGGTATTCGAGTCGGGTGCGATCCTCCTGTATCTCGCCGACAAGACCGGGCGCCTGATTCCGCGCGATCCGCGCATCCGCTGGGAATGCATCCAGTGGCTGTTCTGGCAGATGGCGGGACTGGGACCGATGGCCGGGCAGAATCATCACTTCGGCCTCTACGCCCCGGAGAAGCTGCCGTACGCGATCGACCGCTACCAGCGTGAGACGGGTCGCCTGTACGCGGTGTTGAACAAGCGGCTCGCCGGTCGCGAATTCATCTGCGGCGAGTACTCGATCGCCGACATCGCGTGCTATCCGTGGGTCCTGCCCGAGCGGCAGGCGCAGAACATCGACGATTTCCCGGAACTGAAGCGCTGGAAAGCGGCGATCGCCGCGCGTCCCGCGGTCGTGCGCGCCTATGCGCTCGCCAAGACGGTCAATCCGAAGCCCGTCGTGCACGACGATGAGTCGCGCCAGATGCTGTTCGGGCAAAGCAAGGATACCGTCCGGTAAGCCTCTAGGGCGTGACACCGCAGTAGCAGACGGCCGCGACCCGCTACAGCGTCTTCCAGTCATCCTTCTTCACGCGCGCAACGACGCGAAAGCCGCGCTCGCCGAGCGGCTCGATCACCGCGGCTTCACCTTCCTGCAGATACGGCGTTCCAACGAGGGCGGCGAAAGGGTTGCCGTGGCTGACGATGACGGTATCGTCGCTCGCCGGGACGACGGGCGTCGACAGCAGCGCCTTGAGCGGTCCGTAACGATCCGGCTGCGCCGGCCCGCCGCGCGCGCGGGGCTCGACGGTTGCGCGGCCGAAGATCAGCATCGCCGTCTCGCGTGTGCGGCAGAACGGGCTCGCCAGGACGGCTCCGATCGGAAGCTTGAGACGAGCAATCTCGGCGCCGATCGCGCGCGCCTCGGCGCGCCCCTGCTCGGTCAGGTTCCGCTGCTTGCTGCAATCCTCGAACGACGTCATCCCCTCGTCGTTTTGCCCGAAGTCGGTCGACGTGTGACGGAAGTAGATGACATAGCCGCCGTGGCGGAGCGCGTCGACGAGCGCCGGGCCGGCGAGTGTCGGCGCCGCGGTGTCGGCAGCCGCGAAACACGGCAGAAGCGCGAGCCCGAGCAGGACGCTCGTGGCTGCAATGGTCGTCCGAATCGATTTCGCCCACTGCATCGTGCGACGTGGAACGCTAGACCTCGTCCTCGGACTCGACCTCAGCCATGCGCTGGAGCGGCGCACCCATCGCGCGCTCGATAACCTCGTCGACGTCGAATGCGCGATCGCCGTGGGGCTCCGTCCGACCCGTCGCGCGCACGGCGCCGAAGTCGGCGAGGCGCCGGTCGAGCAGGTGCTCGGGAACGATATTGCCGAGCGCGCGGAAGATCGAGTCGATGCGACCCGGGTGCTTCTTCTCCCACTCCTGCATCAGGGCGCGCGCCTGCCTGCGCTGCAGGTGCTCCTGCGAGCCGCAGAGGTTGCACGGAATGATCGGAAAACGCATCGCTTCCGCGAAGCGCGCGAGATCCCGCTCGCGGACGTACGCCAGCGGGCGGATCACCACGTGCCTGCCGTCGTCGGAGACGAGCTTCGGCGGCATCGTCTTGAGGGTGCCGCCGAAGAACAGGTTCAGGAAGAAGGTGGCGATCAGGTCGTCGCGGTGATGGCCGAGCGCGATCTTGGTCGCCCCGATCTCGGACGCCACGCGATACAGCACGCCGCGCCGAAGCCGCGAGCACAGCGAGCACATCGTTCGACCCTCGGGAATGAGGCGCTTTACGACGCTGTAGGTGTCCTGCTCGACGATACGGAACGGCACGCCGCGCGCATCGAGATAGCGCGGCAGCACGTCGGCGGGAAATCCCGGCTGCTTCTGATCGAGGTTGACCGCGACGACTTCGAACGGCAGCGGCGCGCGCGCCTTGAGCGTGAGCAGGATCTCGAGCAGCCCGTAGCTGTCCTTCCCGCCCGAGAGGCAGACCATTACCCGATCGCCGGGCTCGATCAGCGCGAAATCGCCGATCGCCTGGCCGACGAGGCGGCGCAGGCGCTTCAAAAGCTTGTTCGCCTCGAACTCGGCCTTCCGCGGGTCGCGCGGCCGCGGCGCGTGGCGCGTGACCGATACCGTGACGGGGACCGTGGCTTCATCCATCCGCCCATTCTAGCCGAGGGCGACTTGCGGACCACCGTTTTCACGGCGGTCCGGCCGGAACCGCCGTGCCTGTCGTAAACTCCGCGCGTCCAAACGGCAGTTCTGCCAAGAAAAGCGAGGGGCTTTCCACGTGCAGAAGATCCTGATCGCCAATCCCAAGGGCGGATGCGGCAAGACCACGATCGCCACGAACATCGCGGGATTTCTGGCCGGCAAACGGCAGCGAGTCGTGTTGCAGGACCTCGACCCGCAAGGGTCGGCGACGCTATGGCTCGAGCGGCGGCCGCCTCTGTTTCCCGCGATCCTCGGCGTCACCGGCGAGAGCGGCAAGAAGGAACGGCAAGACTTCGATCCGCAGTGGATGGTGATCGACAGTCCCGCGGCGCTCCACGGTGACGACTTGCGTGACGCGGTTCGCCGCGCCGACGCAATGCTCGTCCCGGTGTCGCCGTCGGCGTTTGACATGGCGGCGACGCGCCGCTTTCTTGATACAGTCACGCAATACAAGGCGATCAAGCAGGGGAACATCGAGATCGCGCTCGTGGCGAACCGCGTCGATGCCCGCACGCATTCGGCCGCGGACCTCGAGGAGTTCCTGAAGGGCTACGAGTTTCCCCTGATCGGCCATCTGCGCGACACGCAGGTGTATGTCTACTGTGCGCGCGACGGGCTGTCGGTGTTCGATTTGCCGCGCTCGCGCGGCGAGCAGGACTGGGAGCAGTGGCGGCCGCTCACGCGCTGGGTCGCGCGCCACGCTGCCGTGCGCAACGCCTGAAGCAGTTTGACGTCATCGCCGACCTCTTCATCCGCTATTCGCGCGAGGGACGCGAGGCAGCCGCGTTCCATCTGCGCGATGTTCTGGCCGGGCCGGATTGGACGTGTGGCGACTGCGACGGGATCCTCACCGGAACGTCGCACGAGAAGTCGATCGTTACCGCGACGGTCGGCCTGGGCTGCAGCACGGCCTGGTTGCTTGCGGACCGGCGCACCCATCACTCACCGCTAGCGAACTCCCTGCGTCGCTTTGTCGCGACGCCCTCCTGAAATGCAAACGGCCGTCGCGAGGACGGCCGTTTGCCGACAACAATCAGCCACCGATTACTTCTTGGCGGCGTCCTTCGCGGCCTCGACCGCCTTGTCGGCGTCAGCCTTCGCCGCATCCGTGGCTTGCTTGGCGGCGTCGCCGGTCTTCGCGGCGGCGTCCTTCGTGGCGTCGGCCGCGGCTGCAGTCGCTTCCTTGGTCTTGTCCGCGGCGTCCTTCGCTGCTGCCGACGCGGCGGTGGCCGTGTCCTTCGCCGCATCCTTGGCGGCATCCGCCGCCTTCGACATCGATTCCTTGGCCTTGTCGGCCGCTTGCTGGGATTGCTGGCCGCACGCTGCGAGCGTCGTAGCCAGCGCCATCGCCGTCAACGTGGCGAGCGTGCGCATCTTCATCGTCGTCTCCCGGGAGGTTTCTCGACCCAAACGTGACGGCCGACGCGAGCCAATGCTGACCGTCAAGCCAAACATTTTAGCGCACTTTCATGTCGATTTGAATGTTGGACGGCCTCAGCTGACGTGGCGCTGACGCGTCGTCGTCGTGAGCACGACCGCGAACACTGCGAACGCGAACGCGGCGATCGTCAGCACGAGCGGGTAGACCGTCCCGTTGTCCGAAAAGCCGATCCACGTGCCCACGAGCGCCGCGATCAGCATCGAGATGAAGCCGAACATGCCGGCCGCCGCACCCGCATGCCGCGGAAATGGATGCACGACGCCCGCCATCGCGCCCGGAAAGAGGATGCCATGCGCGAAGAAATAGACGAACTGCGACGCGAGGATCGCGAGCCAGTGATGCACGCCGACGAGCGCGAGCGTTGCATAGCTCAAGCCGGCGGCGAGCGCGAACCACGCACCGACGCGCAGCGTCGCGGGAAGCCCGCGGCGCGGCAGCAGACTGCGCGCGACGAGCGTCCCGACGAGATAGCCACTGACGTCGAGCGCGTAGGCGACGCCGAACCAGGCGACCGGCAGGCCGAGCACCCGAATCAGCACGAACGAGCATCCCGCCAGGAACGCAAACAGCCCGCCGTACGACAACGTGCCGATCGCCGCATACGCAAGGAACTCGCGCGAGCGCAACACGTCGCGGTAATTGCGCGCCAGTGCCCGCGCGTCCGTCGCGGTCGGATCGCGATGAAGATTGGTCTCGTGCAGCTTTGCGATCGTTGCCCACAGCAATGCGCCGCTGAAGGCGGCGAGCGCCACGAATGCGCCACGATGCGCAAATCGCGTCTCGAGCGCGGCGCCCAGGATCGGCCCGAGGATCGGTCCGAGCGACAGCAAAGCGGAAGCGCTCGCCATCACGCGGGCGCCCGAACCGAGATCGAAAACGTCGCGGACGATCGCTCGCGCGACCACCGCCGCCGTGCAGCAACCGATCGCTTGCAGCACGCGACCCGCAATCAGCCAGCCGATGCCAGGCGCGATCACGCAGAAGAGGCTCGCGCCGCAGTAGAGCGCGATGCCGCCGATCACGACCGGCCGACGTCCGAAGCGATCGGCGAGCGGTCCGCTCCAGAGCTGCATCACCGCGAACGCCGCAACGAACAGGGACAGCGTGAGCTGCACGACCGGCACCGTCGTCGCAAACGTGCGTGTGAGCCCCGGCAGGGAGACAAGATAGAGATCCGTGGCGAGCGGCTGCAGCATCAGGAGGCAGCCGATCAGCACGATCAGCTGCCGCTCGGTCAGGCCACCGCGAAGCGCTTCAGAGGACGCGGGCACGGCGCCGCTCCCACGCGGCCAGTCCGACGCCGCTCGCGACGACGATCGCCATGCCGAGCGCCGAAAGGCCGTCGGGATGCTGGTCGAAGATCGCGTAGCCGAACGCAATCGCCCACAGGATCTGCAGGTACGCGAACGGGGCGAGCAGCGCGGCGGGCGCGATCAGATACGCGGAGGTCATCGACCAATGGCCGACGCCGGCCAGTACGCCGAGCATCACGAAGGGCAGGGCATCACGAAGCGAGATCGGCGGCGTCTCGGCGAGCGCCCACGGGACCGCAAGCGTGAGCATCACCGCGCCGACGAGCGCGCTGTGGAAGAGCGTCGTGTGGATCGAGTCCTTGACGAGCTTGCGTGTGAGTAGCTGATAGAGCGCGTTCGAGAGCGCTGCGCCGATCAGGAGCACCACAGCGGGATGGAGAACGTCGGATCCGGGTCGCAGCAGGACGAGGACACCGATGAAGCCGACGATCGACGCGACGATGCGCGCCCGCGGCGGCCGCTCGTGCAGCACCGGCCAGGCGAGCGCGACGACGAACATCGGCGCGAGGAACGTGATCGCCGAGCCTTCCGCGAGCGGCAGATAGCGCAGACCGCTGAAGAAGCAGACCGTGGCGGTGACGAGGCACAGCGATCGCGCGAGCTGGAGCTTGAGGTGCTGCGTGCGCCAGAAGCCGTGGCCGGCGCGATGCCACGCGAACGGCGTGACGACGGCCATCTGTCCGAGATAGCGCGCCCACACCACGAGGAACACGGAATGGCCTTGCACGAGATACTTCGCCGTCGCGTCGAGCGAGCTCAGGCACAGCCCGGCGAACAGGAACAGCGGCAGCGCGGTCCGGAGGTGATGGGCGTGCGTGGCGGTCATGAATCGAAACTCACTTCACGACCCCAGGAGCCAGTGGGCGCGAGGGCACTCGCCATCACGGGGAGCGATCGGCGCGGCACCGGATCTCGCGCGCGTGTGGAACGATCGATCCGCGGCAAGCCCCGACCTGCGCGCCGTTCCTGCCCTTGCCGCGCGATCGCTGCCGAGCCGCCTGAAGCCGATCGCGGATGCTATTTCGGGCAAAAGTATCGTGCGGCCCGCTTGCGGGTCACGAAACTTTTGCCCGTCAAGTCATCAGCTCCCGCAACACGTACGGCAGGATTCCACCGTGCTTGTAGTAGTCGACCTCGATCGGCGTGTCGATGCGGCACAGCACGGGCACTTCCTGCTTCTTGCCGTCCTTGCGCGTGATGACGAGCTTCAGGTCCTGCTGGGGCCGGATGTCGGACGGCACGTCGATGTCGAAGCTCTCGTCGCCCTTGATGCCGAGCGCGTCGGCGCTGTCGCCGGATTTGAATTGCAGCGGCAGCACGCCCATGCCGACCAGGTTCGAGCGATGGATGCGCTCGAAGCTCTTGGCGATGACGGCCTTGACGCCGAGGAGCTGCGTGCCCTTGGCCGCCCAGTCGCGGGAGCTGCCCGTCCCGTATTCCTCGCCGCCGAAGACCACGGTAGGCACGCCCTGCTTCTGGTAGCTCATCGCCGCGTCGTAGATCGGCATCCGCTCGCCGGAGGGCTGGAACAACGTAATGCCGCCCTCGGTGCGCGTGCCGTCGTCCTTCGGCGGCAGCATCAAGTTCTTGATGCGGACGTTTGCGAACGTGCCCCGCATCATCACCTCGTGATTGCCGCGCCGGGCGCCGTAACTGTTGAAGTCCGGCACCGAGACGTCGTGCTCCTGCAGGTAGATGCCGGCAGGCGAGGTCGGCTTGATCGATCCCGCGGGCGAGATGTGGTCCGTGGTCACCGAATCGCCGAAGATGCCGAGGGCGCGCGCGCCGCGGATGTTGTCGGTGGCGGCCGGCTTCATCTTGAAGCCCTGGAAGAACGGCGGCTTCGCGATGTAGGTGGACTTCGGCCAGTCGTAGACCTGTCCCTTCGAGCCGGCGATGGTTTTCCACATCGGATTCGCATTGGGAAGATCGCGGTAAAGCCGGCGGAAGGTCTCCGGGTCGCGCGCGTAGTCGATGAGCGCCGCGATCTCGTGCGACGTGGGCCAGATGTCGCGCAGGTGCACCGGGCCGTTCTTTCCCTGACCGAGCGGCTCGGTCGCCAGATCCTTGAGCACGGTCCCCGCGATCGCATACGCGACCACGAGCGGCGGCGACGCGAGGAAATTCGCGCGCAGGTTCGGATGGATGCGCGCCTCGAAATTGCGATTGCCCGAGAGCACCGCCGCGCACACGAGGTCCTTGCTCGTGATCGTCTCGTTGATCTCGGGCGCCAGATCGCCCGCGTTGCCGATGCACGTCGTGCAGCCGTACGCCGCGAGGGAGAAGCCGAGCTTCTCGAGGTACGGCATGAGACCGGTTTTCGTCAGATAGTCGGTGACGACGCGCGAGCCCGGGGCGAGCGACGTTTTGATGTGCGGCTTGACCGACAAACCCTTTTCGACCGCCTTCTTCGCAAGCAGCCCCGCCGCGAGCAGCACGCTCGGATTCGACGTATTGGTGCACGACGTGATCGCCGCGATCAGCACGTCGCCCGAACCGAGATCGATCGGCCGCGGTTTCGGCGGTGTCACGTGATTGTTCGTGGGACGGTTGTTGACCATCTCGACGACGTCGAGCGGGGCGCCTTCCTTGTGAAGTTGCAGGGTCGAATCCGGCACCGTGGCGGAGCCTCCGGACATCACCACGGAGACGCGCTCCTTCAAATCCGCAGGCTTTTTCGCAAAGCCGTTCTCGGCCACGGGCTTGCTGAAGAGCTCGGTGAACTTGCGCTTCAGATCGCCGAGCTCGATCCGGTCCTGCGGCCGCTTGGGTCCGGCAAGCGACGGCTTGATCGATCCCAGGTCGAGCGTCAGCGTCTTCGTATAGTCGATCTCGCCCGCGCGCGGCATGCCGAACAGCTTCTGCGCCTTGAAGTACGACTCGAAGGCGTCGATTTCCGGCTCGGTGCGGCCAGTCGAGCGGAGGTAGTCGATGGTCGCTTCGTCGACAGGGAAGAAGCCCATGGTCGCGCCGTATTCGGGCGCCATGTTGCCGATCGTCGCGCGGTCGGGCACCGAAAGCGTCGCGGTCCCTTCGCCGAAGAATTCGACGAACTTGCCGACGACTTTCTCCTTGCGCAGCATTTCCGTGACCGTGAGCACGAGGTCGGTCGCGGTCGTGCCTTCCGGCAGCTTGCCCTTCATCTCGACGCCGACGACATCGGGAGTCAGGAAATAAACCGGCTGCCCCAGCATGCCGGCTTCCGCTTCGATGCCGCCCACGCCCCACGCGACGACGCCGATGCCGTTCACCATGGTCGTATGGCTGTCGGTGCCGACGAGCGTATCCGGGTAGTACATCGGAAAGTCGCCGCCTTCCTTTTTGTGCACGCCGCGCGCCAGATACTCGAGATTGACCTGGTGCACGATGCCGATACCGGGCGGCACGACCTTGAACGTGTCGAACGCCTGCATGCCCCATTTCATGAACTGGTAACGCTCGGCGTTGCGCTTGAACTCGAGCTTCATGTTGAGATCGAGCGCGTCTTTGGTGCCGTAGTAGTCGACCATCACCGAGTGGTCGACGACCAGATCGACCGGGACCAGGGGCTCGATGACCTTGGGGTTCTTATGCTGGTCGGCGGCGACGTTGCGCATCGCGGCCAGATCGCACAAGAGCGGAACGCCGGTGAAGTCCTGGAGCACGACGCGGGCAACGACGAACGGAATCTCGTCGACGCGCTCGGCGTTCGGCTTCCACGATGCGAGCTGCCGCACGTGCTCCTCAGTCACCTTCTTCCCGTCGCAGTTGCGGAGCACGCTCTCGAGCACGATGCGGATCGAGACCGGCAAACGCGACACCTTGCCCACACCGGCCTGCTCGAGCGCCGGCAGCGAGTAGAAGCAGCCGGTGCCGCCCTTGGCGAGCTTGAATTGATGCAGCGTCTTGAATGGCGAATGACTCACGAGGCTTCTCCGAAACGGAAACGTTCGCGACCTTGGACGTCGGGCGATACGAAACGCCTATTTGGGGGGAGGCGGGGTCCCGCCGCCCATGTTGGGGGGCGGTAGCGGAGGCGCATTCCCGCCGCTCATGACCGAATGCATGTTGATCTTCTGCCCGCCGGGCAGCATGACGTCGCCCGGCTGCATGTCGGGCGGACAGGCGCCGGTCCACTTCGCGTCGATGTGGGTCTTGGTCGTCGCGCGGCCCATGAACGGCGGGTCGTAAGTCGCGTCGACGTCGATCTTGTACGCCGTATCGCCGGTGAAGGTCGTCACCGACTGCGACTTCATCGTCGAATCGCCGATCTTGCATTCCGAGTTGCCGAACACCTTCATGCCGTCGCGCCGGATGTCGTTCTTGGTGCACATCGACTTCGCGGCGCCCATGCCCATCTCCATCATTTCCTTCTGGGTCGCGCTGTCGATGCACATCCTCGTGGACGGGGGCGGTGCCTTGGTGGGCGTGCCCTCTCGCGCCACCTGCGTCTCCCAGAGGCCAGGCTTCATCGTGGGCAGGTCGATCGCCAGCGCGGCAGACGCGCACAGCGCGAGCGCGGAAACGGTGAGCGTGCGCGGGATTGAAACATTCATGTTTTCGACTCCAGAGTGGGATCGTTGTGTAAGGGTCCACGCGACCAAGCGGCTCACACCATCAGGTCGACGAATTCGTGCACCGGCATCGCGGCAAGCTTCTTCGCGTCGAGCGCGACATCGAGGATCGCCTGCTGCTGCTTCGCGGCGAACCGGCGCGCCAGGTTCACACGGAATTTCTCGATGAGCACCGGCATGCCTTCCTTGCGGCGCCGGCGGTGTCCGATGGGGTACTCCACGACCACCTCGCGCGTCTTGCTGCCGTCGCGGAACTCTATGGTAATGCCGTTCGCGATCGAGCGCTTGTCCGGATTGAGATAGTCCTTGGAGAACTGCTTGTCTTCGACGCAGACCATCTTGGCGCGGAGCGCGTCGATGCGCGGGTCTTTCGCGACGTTGTCCTCGTAGTCCGCGGCGGTGAGCCGGCCGAAGATCAGCGGTACGGCCACCATGTACTGGATGCAGTGATCGCGGTCCGCCGGGTTGTCGAGGGGGCCCTTCTTGTCGATGATGCGGATCGCGGACTCGTGGGTGCGGATCGTGATCTTCGCGACGTCGTTCAAGCGGTCGACAACCTTCGGATGCAGCTGCATGGCGCATTCGACCGCGGTTTGCGCGTGAAATTCGGCCGGGAAACTGATCTTGAACAGCACGTTCTCCATCACGTAGCTGCCGAACGGCCGCTGGAACTTGAACGCTTGCCCCTTGAACAGCACGTCGTAGAAGCCCCAGGTCTTGGCGGTCAGCACGGACGGATAGCCCATCTCGCCGGTCCTGGCGATCAGTGCGAGACGCACGGCACGCGAAGTCGCATCGCCGGCCGCCCAGCTCTTGCGCGATCCGGTGTTCGGTGCGTGACGGTAGGTGCGCAGACTCTGGCCATCGACGAACGCGAGCGATACGGCGTTGATGATCTCGTCGCGTGCGAGCCCCAGCAGGTTGGCGACGATGGCGGTGGAGGCGACCTTCACCAGCACAACATGGTCGAGGCCGACGCGGTTGAAGCTGTTCTCGAGCGCGATTACGCCCTGGATCTCGTGCGCCTTGATCATCGCCGTCATGACGTCGTGCATGGTGAGCGGCTTGTTCCCCGCCGCAACCGCATTACGCGAGAGCCAGTCGGCCGTCGCCAGAATGCCGCCCAGGTTGTCGGAGGGATGTCCCCATTCGGCGGCAAGCCAGGTGTCGTTGAAGTCGAGCCACCGGATCATCGCGCCGAGCGTGAACGCCGCCTGCACGGGATCGAGCTGGTACGGCGTTCCCGGCACTTTCGCGCCGTTCGGCACGACGGTGCCGGGGACGATCGGCCCGAGCAGCTTGGTGCAGGCAGGATAGGAAAGCGCCTCGAAGCCGCAGCCCAGCGTGTCGAGCAAGCAATAGTGCGCAGTCGCGTACGCTTCGGGACTCGTGATCTTGTAACTCGAAACGTACTCGGCGATGTCGGTCAGGACTTGATCGGGTTTCGGGCGGACGTTGGAGATGTGGGCGGACATGGCGGCGCGGCTTGGGACTTGGGCTTGGTCGAGACTGGGTCAGGATTCGGGGTGACAGTCGGAAAGGAGCGGGCGCTTGTTCGCCGGGTTGCGCAGCTCGCTGCGGTTGGGCGAGCTCCACCACTCGAGCCCGGCCAGCGCATTGATGTAGCGCTCGCCGGTCCCCAGGCTCCCCGTGCGCTCCAGCAGCACCGTGCGGCCCTGCCAGGCAATACGCACGGTTGCGCGACGTGCCGAAGGATTCTCGGGATAGCCGACGACGATGCGGTGGCCGTTGGCGCAACGATAAGTGACCACGCGCGCCTTGTCGCCGACGTCGGCGGCGTGCGCCGAGGTGCAGGCGAGGGCGACCGCCACCCCGCCGATGAGCACGCACTTCATCGGCGCCCCTTCAGCGCGGCAGCGGGACGATCGGGCTCGAGGAGACATGAACACGGCGTCAGGCGTCCAGCTCGCATCAAGAACAGCACACACGGCTCATACGGTCGGGGGCGCCGGAACATCGGCAACGTCGGCAGGGGCATCGCGTCAACGCTCGACGCACCCCGTCACGAGCTGCTTGTTCGGGTCGGATGCACGTTGCAGGAATCCGGTGTCGCCTTTGCTCCACCACTCGAGATCCGCTTTCGAATTCACGTACCGCGCGCCGGACGCCGCGCGGGCAGGCAGGAGCTCGACCGTCCTGCCTTCAAAGGACAGTCGGATCGGCGCGCGGCTCGCGTCCTTGAAGGCGGGATACCCCACGGCGAGCCAGCGCCCGCCATCGCACTGATAGGTCACCACAAACGGTGTCGCGCCACGGTCGGCCGCGACCGCGTCTGCGGCAAGTACGGAGAGGGCATAGAGTGTGGCCAGCGCAACGCGGCTCATGAGCGCTCCTTGAGCGGGACGAATTTCTGGTCCTCGGGTCCGATGTAGTTCGCCGAAGGCCGGATGATCTTGCCGTCGGCGCGCTGCTCGATCGCGTGCGCGGCCCAGCCGGTGGTGCGCGAGATCACGAACAGCGGCGTGAACATGTCGGTCGGGACGCCGAGCATGTGATAGCTGACCGCAGAGTACCAGTCGAGGTTCGGAAACATCTTCTTCGCGTCCCACATCACCCGCTCGAGCCGCTCGGCGATGTCGAACATGTGCATGTCGCCGGCGGCGCGCGAGAGCCGCTGCGCTACGTCCTTGATCACCTTGTTGCGCGGATCGCCGATCGTGTAGACCGGATGTCCGAAGCCGATCACGACTTCCTTGTTCTCGACGCGCCGGCGGATGTCGGCCTCGGCCTCGTCGGGCGTACCGTAGCGCTGTTGCACTTCGAACGAGAATTCGTTGGCGCCGCCGTGCTTGGGTCCACGCAGCGCGCCGATCGCGCCGGTGATCGCCGAATAAAGGTCAGACCCGGTACCGGCGATGACGCGCGCGGTGAAGGTCGACGCATTGAATTCGTGCTCCGCGTACAGGTTGAGCGAGGTGTGCATCGCACGCACCCAGTCGGCGGAAGGGCGCTTGCCGTGCAGCAGGTGCAGGAAATGGCCGCCGATCGAGTCGTCATCGGTCTCGACGTCGATCCGCTTGCCGCCGTGGGCGAAGTGGTGCCAGTACAGAAGCATCGAGCCCAGCGATGCGAGGAGGCGATCCGTGATGGCGCGCGCGCCGAGGGCATTGTGGTTCGGGTCCTCGGGAAAGATCGTACCGAGGAACGACACGGCGGTCCGCATCACATCCATCGGATGCGCGGAAACGGGGATCTGTTCGAGCGCCGCCTTGAGCGATGCCGGAAGACCGCGCAGCGATTTGAGACGCGCCTTGTACGCGGCGAGCTCCGCTTCGTTCGGCAGCTTCTCATGCACGAGGAGGTAGGCGATCTCCTCGAACTCGCAGACGTCCGCCATGTCCAGGATGTCGTAGCCGCGATAGTGGAGGTCGTTGCCGGTGCGGCCGACCGTGCATAGCGCGGTGTTCCCGGCGACCACGCCGGAGAGCGCGACCGATTTCTTCGGTTTCGGGGTTATGGCGACTTCGGACATAGGCGCGTCGGGACTCAAGAGGGGTGGACTAGAGCATGGGAACGGAAACATCGAGTCAACGGAATCGCGTCGGCGTGCTCACGCCTTCTCCTTCCGTTGGGCGAACAGTCGGTCGAGCTTGTCTTCGTACGAGTGGTAATCGAGATAGTCGTAGAGCTCGTCGCGCGACTGCATCGTACCGACCACTGATTTCTGCGTGCCTTCCCGGCGCAGCGTCGTGTAGACGTTGAGCGCCGCCTGGTTCATGGCCCGGAAGGCCGATAGAGGATAGAGGGCGATGCCGACACCGGCGCTTCGGAGCTCGTCGAGCGTGAACAGCGGCGTCTGACCGAATTCGGTGATGTTCGCGAGGATCGGGACCTTCACCTCGTCGGCGAACTGGCGATACATCTTGAGGTCGGTGATGGCCTCGGGAAAGATCATGTCCGCCCCGGCCTCGACACAGGCACGGGCACGATCGATCGCGGCATCGAGACCCTCGACGGCGAGCGCGTCGGTGCGCGCCATGATCACGAACGCCGGATCCGTCCGCGCGTCGACCGCCGCCTTGATGCGATCGACCATTTCGCCTTTCGCGACCAATTCCTTCCCCGGTCGGTGCCCGCAACGCTTCGCGCCCACCTGATCCTCGATGTGCATGGCGGCCGCGCCGAACTTGACCAGCGATTTCACGGTGCGGGCGATGTTGAAGGCGCTCGCACCGAATCCCGTGTCGGCGTCGACGAGCAGCGGGAGGTCGCAGGCGTCGGTGATGCGCCGCACGTCGGTCAGCACGTCGTCGAGATTGCTGATGCCGAGGTCTGGCAAACCGAGGGACCCGGCCGCCACACCGCCGCCGGAAAGATAGATCGCCCTGTAGCCGCTGCGAGCGGCGAGGCGCGCGTGATAGGCGCAGATCGTCCCCGGTACCTGGAGCGGCCGCTCAGCCGCGATTGCGGCGCGAAAACGCACTCCGGGCGTGTCGGCATTCATGGTAGACGCTATCCGAGCAACGCCGCGACGCCGGCACGCTCTTCCTCGAGCTCCTTCAGCGTCGCATTCATCTTCTCGCGGGAGAAGTCGTCGATCGGCAGGTCCTTCACCAGCGCGTAGTCGCCGGCCGTGGTCGTGACCGGCATGCCGTACATGACGTCGGCCGGAATTCCGTAGCTGCCGTCCGACGGAATGCCCATCGTCGCCCACTTGTCGTTCGTGCCGAGCAGCCAGTCGTGAACGTGGTCGACCGCCGCGTTGGCGGCCGATGCCGCAGACGACAGCCCGCGCGCCTCGATGATGGCGGCGCCGCGCTTGCCCACAGTCGGCAGGAACACCGTGCGGTTCCAGTTGTCGTCGTGGATCAGGTCCTTCACCGACTGCCCGTTGCTTGTCGCAAAACGGTAATCGGCGTACATCGTCGGCGAATGGTTGCCCCAGACGATGAGCTTCTCGATCGAGCTCACGGGGCGCCCCGTCTTCGCCGCAAGCTGCGACAGCGCGCGGTTGTGGTCGAGGCGCAGCATCGCGGTGAAATTGCGCTTGGGCAGGGATGGCGCCGATTTCATCGCGATGTAGGCATTGGTGTTCGCCGGGTTGCCGACGACCAGCACCTTCACCTTGCGCGAGGCGACAGCATCCAGCGCCTTGCCTTGCTCGATGAAGATCTTCGCGTTCTCGAGCAGGAGATCCTTGCGCTCCATGCCGGGCCCGCGCGGACGCGCGCCGACGAGCAAAGCGATGTCGGCATCCTTGAACGCAATTTTCGGATCACCCGACCCGCTCATCCCGGCAAGCAGCGGATACGCGCAATCCTCGAGCTCCATCATCACGCCTTTCAGCGCCGCCTGGGGTTTGTCGAGAGGAAGCTCGAGGAGCTGCAGGATGATCGGCTGGTCCGGTCCCAGCATCTCGCCGGTCGCGATGCGAAACAGCAGGCTGTAGCCGATCTGCCCGGCGGCGCCGGTGACCGCAACGCGGACGGGAGGCTTCATGGGGTTGGCTCCTTCAAGCAGGGACGATCTCGTTTGGGTCCGCCGGCGGGAAGCAGGCTCGCACCGCCCGGCCTGGCCGCTGCCGGGAGCGCAAAACGGCTGTTTTGCGCTGCTTCAATAGTAGGGTGAAGCAGGGCGGGTGTCAACGAAGTCATGTAAATGATATAAGATATATGACATCACGCCACCGGCGCGGCATGACGCCCGGAGGAGGCCCCATGAAACCCGCGACTTCGACGCCGACCTTCCGGCCGCTGTACCTGCAGATCAAGTCGATGCTCGAGGAGAGCCTGGCGCGCCGCGAATGGGGGCCTGGGGAGGTGATTCCCTCGGAGCTCGAGCTCGCGTCGCGCTACGGCGTGTCGCATGGAACGATCCGCAAGGCGATCGCCGCGCTCTCCGCCGACAACCTGCTCGTCCGTCGCCAAGGCCGCGGCACGTTCGTCGCGACGCATACGGAGGAGCACAGTTCCACGTTCCGCTTCCTCCGCATCCGCCGGAACGACCAGGTCGACGAATACCCGGCGAGCCGGCTCCTCGAGCTGCGGCGCGGGAAGGCGACGGGGGACGTCGCGCGCACGCTCGGACTGAAGCCCGGTGAGCCGGTGTTCGGCCTGCGCCGGGTGCTCGATTTCGACAGCAGGCCCACGGTGCTCGATGACATCACGCTCCCGGTCGCGTTGTTCCGCGGCCTCACCCGCGCCCGATTCGACGCATATCGGGGCTCGATGTACGGCTTTTTCGAAACCGAATTCGGCGTTCGCATGCTTCGTGCGGATGAGCGGCTGCGCGCCGTCGCGGCGGACGCCGGCGTCGCCGACATCCTCGAGGTGCCGGTCGGCGAACCGTTGCTCACCGTCGATCGCGTGACCTTCACCTTCGGCGACAAGCCGGTCGAGATGCGGCGGGCGGTGTGCGTTACACGGCGCTGTCATTATTTGACGTCGCTCAACTGAAGCGCTGACGTCGCTTTGCGGCGGTCGCGGCACGTCGGCGGTATAATTTTGGCGCTGCGAGACGTCCGCGTGGCGCCGCTGTCGCGAACCGTCGGGAGAGCACGAGTGGACGGGCGCGGCGGCTGATGTGCGCAGAATGCCCGCTTTCGTGACTACTTCCGACGCCCACTTCGACGTGCGCGCCGGTGCCGCCCGCGCGCGGCGCCGGTCGCGTCGCGGCTGACCATCCATGGCCTCGCTCGAGCGTCCCGTCTCCCGTCCGCGGCCGATCTACCTCAACCTGCTGGCGATTCGCCTGCCGCTGCCCGCGCTGGTGTCGATCCTGCATCGGGTGAGCGGTGCGCTCATGTTTCTGATCGGCATTCCCCTGCTGCTGTGGGGGGTGGGCGCCGCGCTGAAGTCGGGCGACGCCTGGACGCGATTCACCACCGTCATGTCCAACCCGATGATGAAGCTCGTCGCGCTCGTGCTCGTGTGGTCGTACCTGCACCACTTGCTGGCGGGCTTGCGCCACCTGCTGCTCGACCTGCATGTCGGGCTCGATCTCGTCCCGGCGCGGCGCTCGGCGGCCATCGTCTTGGTGCTCGGCCTCGTGCTGACCGCCATCGTCGCGATTCGCCTATGGTAAGCGCATCGGATCCTTCGAATCGCCTTGCCGCCGGCGCGCACTACGGGCTCGCCGACTGGCTGTCGCAGCGGATCACGGCGATCGTGATCGCGCTCTATACACTGCTGTGGCTCGCTATCGCATTGTGGAACGGCGGCATCGATTACCCGCTGTTCAAGGCCCTCTTTGCCGGGACCGCGTTCCGGATCGCGACATTCCTGTTCGTGGTCGCGGTGCTGGTGCACGCGTGGGTCGGCGTACGCAATATCGCGATGGATTACTTGAAGCCGACCGCATTGCGCCTCACCTTCCAGAGTGCGGTGATCCTGGTCCTCGTTGCCTACGCGGCGTGGACCGTGCAGCTCCTCTGGGGATCCTAGGAAGCCCCCTGCCGTGTCCGCTGCCAAAACCCTTCCCGTACGCCGCTTCGACGCGTTGATCGTCGGGGCCGGCGGCGCGGGCATGCGCGCGTCTCTGCAGCTCGCGGAAGCGGGACTGTCGGTCGCCGTGCTGACGAAGGTCTTTCCGACGCGCTCGCATACGGTCGCCGCGCAAGGCGGGATCGGCGCGGCGCTCGGCAACATGTCGGAGGACAGCTGGCTGTGGCACATGTACGACACGATCAAGGGCTCCGACTGGCTCGGCGACCAGGACGCGATCGAATACATGTGCCGGATGGCGCCGGAGGTCGTCTACGAGCTCGAACACTTCGGCATGCCGTTCGATCGCAACCCTGACGGCACGCTCTACCAGCGCCCGTTCGGTGGCCATTCCGCGAACTTCGGCGAGAAGCCGGTGCAGCGCGCCTGTGCGGCGGCTGACCGCACCGGCCATGCGATGCTCCATACGCTCTATCAGCGCAACGTGCGCGCCCGCACGCAGTTCTTTGTCGAATGGATGGCGCTCGATCTCGTTCGCGACGCCGAAGGTGACGTGCTCGGCGTCGTCGCGCTGGAGATGGAAACCGGCGAAGCGATGATCCTGCAGGCCAAGGCGACGCTGATCGCGACCGGAGGCGCCGGCCGCATCTTTGCCGCCTCGACGAATGCCTTCATCAATACGGGCGACGGACTCGGCATGGCGGCCCGTGCAGGCGTGCCGCTCGAGGACATGGAATTCTGGCAATTCCATCCGACCGGCGTCTACGGCGCGGGCGTCCTGATCACCGAAGGCGTGCGCGGCGAGGGCGGGATTCTGCTGAACGCCAGCGGCGAGCGCTTCATGGAGCGTTACGCGCCCAATCTCAAGGATCTCGCGTCGCGCGACGTCGTGTCGCGCTCGATGGACCAGGAGATCAAGGAAGGCCGCGGTTGCGGACCGCACAAGGATTACGTGCTGCTGAAGCTCGATCACCTCGGACCCGAAGTGATCAACAAGCGCCTGCCATCGATCCGCGAGATCGCGATCAAGTTCGCGAACGTGGATCCGGTGAAGGAGCCGATCCCGGTCGTGCCGACGATCCACTACATGATGGGCGGCATCCCGACGAACATCCACGGGCAGGCCGTCGCACCGAAGAACGGAAATCCGAATACCGTGATCGAAGGGCTCTACGCGATCGGCGAATGCGCGTGCGTTTCGGTCCACGGCGCGAATCGCCTCGGGACGAATTCGCTGCTGGATCTCCTGGTGTTCGGGCGTTCGGCGGGCAACTTCATCGTCTCCCGCAATCTCAAGAGCGACCTGCACAAGACGCTGCCGAGGGACGCGGGCGACCTCGCGCGGCAGCGGCTCGCGCGGATCGATGCGACGCAGAGCGGCGAATCCGTCGCGGCGGTTGCCAACGATCTGCGCAAGACGATGCAATCGCACTGCGGCGTATTCCGCAACGAAGCGCTCCTGACCGAAGGGGTGCAGAAGGTCTTCGAGCTCGGAGCACGCGCGCAGAAGACTGCGATCCAGGACAAGAGCCGGGTCTTCAACACCGCGCGCGTCGAGGCGCTCGAGCTCGCGAATCTGATCGAGACGGCGAAGGCGACGATCGTGTCCGCCGAGGCGCGCCGCGAATCGCGCGGTGCGCAGGCGCGCAGCGACTATCCGAATCGCGACGACGCGAACTGGCTGAAGCACACGCTGTGGTTCCGCGACGGCGACCGCCTCGAGTACAAGCCCGTCAACCTGAAGCCGGTGAGCGTCGAGGCGTTTCCGCCGAAGGCCCGCACCTACTAGAGCATCCCTAGCGCCGATGAAATTCCGCATCTACCGCTTTGACCCGGAGAAGGACGCGAAGCCGTATCTCAAGGATTACGACGTCGCGCTCGACCCGCACGACCGCATGCTGCTCGATGCGCTGATCCGGCTCAAGGCGGTCGACGATTCGCTCTCCTTCAGGCGCAGCTGCCGCGAAGGCGTGTGCGGGTCCGATGCGATGAACATCAACGGCAAGAACGGGCTCGCGTGCGTCACCAACCTGAAGACGCTCAAGGAGCCGGTCGAGTTGCGGCCACTCCCCGGCCTGCCGGTGATCCGCGACCTGATCGTCGACATGAGCCAGTTCTTCAAGCAGTACCACTCGATCAAGCCGTACCTGATCAACGACACGCCGCCGCCGGAGAAGGAGCGCCTGCAGTCACCCGAGGAGCGCGAGCAGCTCGACGGGCTCTACGAGTGCATCCTGTGCGCGTGCTGCTCGACGTCGTGCCCGTCGTTCTGGTGGAATCCCGACAAATTCGTGGGCCCCGCAGGACTCCTGCAGGCGTATCGCTTCATCGCCGACAGCCGCGATCTCGCGATCAACGAGCGCCTCGACAATCTCGAGGATCCGTACCGCCTGTTTCGCTGCCACACGATCATGAATTGCGTCGACGTGTGCCCGAAGTCGCTCAACCCGACGCGGGCGATCGGCAGGATCAAGGACATCATGGTCAAGAGGACGGTGTGAGCGTCGACGCGCGCCGACTCGAGCGGGTCCGCTGGCGCTGCCGCCGCGGCATGCTGGAGAACGATCTCGTGCTCGAGCGGTTTCTCGACGCGCGCGGTGCGGCGCTCACCGAGACCGACATCGGCGCGCTCGACCGGCTGCTCGATCTCACCGACAACGACTTGTGGGATGTGATCTCGGGGCGCGCCGAGCCCGCCGATAAGGGGCTTGCACCTATGGTCGCCGCGTTGCGGCGTGCCTGACATGACAAGATACGACGCTTGGAGGAAGGCGCCGGTGCTGGTTGTGCCGGTTTGACGGAACCGCCCTCGCTTGAAGGACGAACGATGACCGACCGCACCGCCACGCTGAGCTTCTCCGACGGCTCGCCCTCCGTAACGTTCCCGCTCCTCGCCGGAACGCTCGGACCGGACGTGATCGACATCCGGACCCTCTACGGGAAGACCGGCAAGTTCACGTACGACCCCGGGTTCCTGTCGACGGCCGCGTGCAATTCCGCGATCACGTACATCGACGGCGACAAGGGCGAGCTGCTCTACCGCGGCTATCCGATCGAGGAGCTCGCCGTCAAGTGCGACTACCTCGAAGTGTGCTACCTGCTGCTCTACGGCGAGCTGCCGACGCGGGAGCAAAAGGCGGACTTCGTCTACCTCGTGACGCATCACACGATGGTGAACGAGCAGATGCAGTTCTTCATGCGCGGTTTCCGCCGCGATGCACACCCGATGGCGGTGCTGACGGGAATGGTCGGCGCGCTTTCCGCTTTCTATCCGGACTCGATGAATCTGCACGACGCGCGCCAGCGCGACATCTCGGCGGTGCGCCTGATCGCCAAGATGCCGACGCTCGTCGCCATGGCGTACAAGTACACGTTGGGGCAGCCGTACATGTATCCGCGGAACGAGCTCACGTATGCCGCGAACTTCATGCGGATGATGTTCGCGACGCCCTGCGAGGACTACAAGGTCAACGACGTTCTCGTGCGCGCGCTCGACCGCATTTTCATTCTGCACGCCGACCACGAGCAGAACGCGTCGACCTCGACGGTGCGGCTTTGTGCATCGAGCGGAACCAACCCGTTCGCTGCGATCGCGGCCGGCGTCGCCTGTCTGTGGGGCCCGGCGCATGGCGGTGCGAACGAGGCGGCACTCAACATGCTCTACGACCTGCAGGTGCAGGGCGGGACGGCGAAGCTCGGCGACTTCGTGGCCAAGGTCAAGGACAAGAACTCGAACGTGCGCCTGATGGGCTTCGGGCACCGCGTCTACAAGAACTACGATCCGCGCGCGAAGCTGATGCGCGAGACCTGCTACGAGGTGCTGAGCGCGACCGGTATGGGCGACGATCCGCTGTTCAAGCTCGCGATGGCGCTCGAAAAGATCGCGCTCGAGGACGACTACTTCGTGCAGCGCAAGCTTTATCCGAACGTCGACTTCTACTCCGGCATCGTGCAAAAGGCGATCGGTATTCCCGTGAGCCTGTTCACCGCGATCTTCGCGCTCGCGCGCACGGTCGGCTGGATCGCGCAGCTGAACGAGATGATCGCCGATCCGGAATACAAGATCGGCCGCCCGCGCCAGCTCTATACCGGCGCCAAACGGCGCAAGGTGAAGCCGATCGATGAACGGTAAACATCTGATGGAATCGCGACCTGCGCCGCAGGTCGCGTTTCTTCAAATCTCTGCGAGGTCCGTGAAATGGGCAGCATGAGCGAATTCCAGAGCTCCAGCACCCTGTTCGGGAGCAATGCCCCGTTCATCGAGGAGCTCTACGACACGTATCTCGCCGATCGCAATGCGGTGAGCGAGGAGTGGCGCGCGTATTTCGACGAGCTCAAGGGCGACGCCGCCGACGTCGCGCACGCGCCGGTCATCGAGTCGTTCCGCGAGCTCGCGAAGAACAAGAAGATCGCGGGGGCGATGGTCGATGCGACCACGATGCACAAGCAGGTGCTGGCGCTGCGGCTCATCAGCAAGTACCGCACGCTCGGCATGTTCCACGCCGACCTCGATCCGCTGAAGCGCCAAGAGCCACCGTACATTCCCGACCTCGATCTTGCGACCTACGGGTTCACCGACGGCGACCTCGACACCGAGTTCGACGTCGGCTCGTTCAAGGCGGGGCCGACGCGCATGCGGCTACGCGACATCATCAAGGCGCTGACCGATACCTACACGCGCACCTTCGGCGCCGAGTACATGTACATCTCGGATACGCCGACCAAGCGCTTCGTCCAGGAACGCCTCGAGCCGATTCGCTCGCGGCCGCACTACACGTCCGAGCAGCGCAAGCACATTCTCGAGCGGCTCACGGCGGCGGAGACGCTCGAGCGCTACCTCAATACGAAGTACGTCGGCCAGAAGCGCTTCTCGGGCGAGGGTGGTGAATCGATGATTCCGATGCTCGATCACCTGGTCCAGCGCGCGGGCGGCGCCGGAGTCCAGGAGATCGTGTTCGGCATGGCGCACCGCGGACGGCTGAACGTGCTGGTCAACACGCTGGGCAAGATGCCGGCCGACCTCTTCACCGAGTTCGAAGGCCGGGTCGCGATCGAGCTCGCCGCCGGGGACGTCAAGTATCACCAGGGCTTCTCCTCCGACGTATCGACGCCGGGCGGACCGGTGCACCTGACGCTCGCGTTCAACCCGTCGCATCTCGAGATCGTCGACCCTGTCGTTGAAGGCAGCGTGCGTGCGCGCCAGCATCGACGCAAGGACCGCAAGGGCGATCAGGTCCTGCCGGTCCTGTTGCATGGCGACGCGGCGATCGCGGGGCAGGGCATCCTGCAGGAATGCCTGAACATGTCGCAGACGCGCGGCTTCTATACCGGCGGGACGATCCACATCGTCATCAACAACCAGATCGGCTTCACCACGTCGGATCCGCGGGACACCCGCGGCACGATCTACGCGACCGACGTTGCGAAGATGGTGGAGGCGCCGATCTTCCATGTGAACGGCGACGACCCGGAGGTGTGCCTGCTCGCGGTCGAGCTCGCTTTCGACTACCGCCAGCGCTTCCACAAGGACGTCTTCATCGATCTCGTGTGCTTCCGGCGCATGGGCCACAACGAGGCCGACGAGCCGATGGTGACGCAGCCGCTGATGTACAAGAGTATCGCCCAGCACCCGGGGACGCGGAAGCTCTACGCGGATCAGCTGGTCGCCGAGGGCATCGTCACTTCCGAGGAAGCCGATCAGATGATCGCCGCCTACCGCACGGCGATGGACAAGGGTCTGCACACCAACAAGACCATCCTGTCGAATTACAAGCCGCCGTTCACCGTCGACTGGACGCCGTACAAGGGGCATCACTGGACCGAGCCCTGCGACACGCGCTTTCCGCTCGCGCGTCTTACCGATATCGGGGTGAGGCTCGCGACCGTGCCGTCGGACTTCAAGGTGCATCCGCGCGTCGAAAAGGTGCTCGCGGATCGCAAGGCGATGGCCCAAGGGAAGCTGCCGCTGGACTGGGGAATGGGCGAAACGCTCGCCTACGCGACGCTTCTCGACCAGAACATCGGCGTGCGCGTTTCCGGCCAGGACGTCGGGCGCGGCACGTTCGCGCACCGTCACGCGGTGCTGCACGACCAGAACCGCGAGCGCTGGGACTCGGGCATCTACATTCCGCTGCAGCATGTGAAGGACGGGCAGCCCGACTTCGAGATCATCGATTCGGTGCTGACCGAAAACGCGGTGCTCGGATTCGAATACGGCTACACCACCTCCGAGCCGAGTCAGCTCGTGATCTGGGAGGCGCAGTTCGGCGACTTCGCCAACGGCGCGCAGGTGGTGATCGACCAGTTCGTCAGCTCGGGCGAAGTGAAGTGGGGTCGCATCTGCGATCTCGTGATGTTTTTGCCGCACGGCTACGAGGGACAGGGTCCCGAGCATTCGTCGGCGCGTCCCGAACGCTACCTGCAGCTGTGCGCCCAGCACAACCTGCAGGTATGCGTCCCGACGACGCCGGCGCAGATCTTCCACATGCTGCGGCGGCAGATGCTAAGGCTCTATCGCAAGCCGCTGATCGTCATGACCCCGAAGAGCCTGCTGCGGCACAAGGAAGCCGTGTCGTCGCTCGACGAGCTCGCCAACGGCAGCTTCCGGAACGTCATCGGCGAAGTGGAAAAGCTCGACCCGAAGAAAGTGAAGCGCGTGGTCGTCTGCTCGGGGAAGGTCTACTACGAGCTCGTCGCGTACCGCCGCCAGCAGAAGATCACCGACATCGCCGTCGTGCGGCTCGAACAGCAGTATCCGTTTCCCCACGAGGACTACCGGACCGAGCTCGCGAAGTACACGAACGCGAAGGAGGTCGTCTGGTGCCAGGAGGAGCCGCAGAACCAGGGTGCATGGTATCGCCTGAATTTCTACCTGCGGGCCGACATCGACCCGAAGAAGATCCTCTATTACGCTGGTCGCCCCGTATCGGCCTCGCCGGCGGTCGGCTATGCCGCCAAGCATCTCGCCGAGCAGAAGCAGCTCGTCGAGGACGCCTTCGCCGAGACGTTGAAATTGGGTGAGATGATTCTCGCTCGCTAGCCAGATCGAAAGAGCAGTGCCATGAGAATCGAAGTGAAGGTCCCGCAGCTGCCGGAGTCGGTCGCCGAGGCGACGCTCGTCAACTGGCACAAGAAGGCGGGCGAGCCGGTGAAGCGCGACGAGAACCTCATCGACGTCGAGACCGACAAGGTCGTCCTCGAGTTGCCGGCGCCGGCGGACGGCGTGCTCACGGAAATCACCAAACCCGACGGCGCGACCGTCACCTCGAACGACGTGATCGCGTTCATCGACACCGACGGGAAGGGGGCCGCGAAGTCCGAGAGCGCTGCGGCGTCCGCGAAGCCTGCAACCGCAGCGCCGGCAGCGGCTTCCGCCGCGGCCAGCACGTCTGCGACGACGACCGCGGCGGCTCCCGTGCCCCCGGCCCGCGGACCGGCGCCACCCGCGAGCGCGGAAGCGATTGCGATGCCTTCCGCCCGCAAGATGATCGCGGATCAGGATCTCGATGCGGGCCGGATCGAAGGCACCGGTCGCGGCGGACGGATTACCAAAGGCGACGTACTAAGTGCGACGCAAGCAGGAGCGCCTGCTGCCGCTCCCAAGGCCGAGGCGCCACGTCCCGCGCCGACCGCGCCGGTGGCCAAGCCGCCGACACCGGCGCCGACGGTCGAGCTGCCGCTGGCGCTCGGATCGAGGCCCGAGCAACGCGTGCCGATGTCTCGGCTACGACAGCGCGTCGCCGAGCGCCTCATTCAGTCGCAATCGACCGCTGCGATCCTGACGACGTTCAACGAAGTCAACATGCTGCCGGTGATCGAGCTCCGCAACAAGTACAAGGAGCGCTTCGAGAAGGAGCACGGCGTCAAGCTCGGCTTCATGGGCTTCTTCGTGAAGGCCGCGGTGCACGCGCTCAAGAGGTTTCCGCTGGTGAACGCATCGATCGACGGTGGCGACATCGTCTATCACGGCTATTACGACATCGGCATCGCCGTCGGCAGCCCGCGCGGCCTCGTCGTTCCGATCCTGCGCGACGCCGACCAGATGTCGATCGCCGAGATCGAGAAGCAGATCGCGGACTTCGGCAAGCGCGCGCAGGAAGGGAAGCTCACGGTCGAAGAGCTGACCGGCGGCACGTATACGATCAGCAACGGGGGCGTCTTCGGCTCGATGCTGTCGACACCGATCATCAATCCGCCGCAGTCGGCGATCCTCGGCGTGCACGCGACGCGCGAGCGCCCGGTTGTCGAGAACGGCCAGATCGTGATCCGGCCGATCAACTATCTCGCGCAGTCGTACGATCACCGCATCATCGATGGCCGCGAGGCTGTGCTGTCGCTGGTCGCGATCAAGGAAGCGCTGGAGGATCCGGCACGGCTGCTGCTGGATCTGTAATCACGGGCTGAAGTCGTAAAGCAGACAGTCGCCTCGAGCGCATGCAACGACGCGTGGGCGCGTTGACCGGCGGCGGCAGAAACGTTCTTGCGCGTGCCGACGCCAGGTCTAACGCGATCGCGCGTCGGACCCGGGCACTACGCACGACTCGTATCGTGATCAAGACACGCTGACGTATGGCAGATCTTTTCGACGTAATAGTCATAGGCGGCGGGCCGGGTGGCTACACCGCCGCAATCCGCGCCGCGCAGCTCGGTTTCAAGACCGCGTGCATCGACGACTGGTCGCGCGCGGACGGCAAGCCCGCGCCTGGCGGCACCTGCACCAACGTCGGCTGCATTCCGTCGAAGGCGCTCCTGCAGTCGTCGGAGAACTACGAGCACGCCGGGCACTCGTTCGCGGATCACGGCATCGACGTGAAGGGCCTTGCCATCGACGTTGCCAGGATGCTCGCGCGCAAGGACAAGGTCGTCGGGCAGAACAACGACGGCATCCTGTACCTCTTCAAGAAGAACAAGATCACGTTCTTCCACGGGCTCGGCGCGTTCGCGGGCAAAGACGGCGAGCAATGGAGGGTGAACGTTGCCGGCAAGACGCCGGCCGAGCTCCGCGCGACCCATGTCATCGTCGCGACGGGCTCGAAGCCGCGCCCGCTCCCGGGCGTCGCGTTCGACAACAAGCTCGTCCTCGACAACGAGGGCGCGCTTGCGATCCCGACCGTGCCGAAGACGCTCGGCGTCGTCGGCGCAGGCGTCATCGGCCTCGAGATGGGGAGCGTATGGCGGCGGCTTGGCTCGCAGGTGACCGCGCTCGAGGTGCTGCCGACGTTTCTCGGTGCGGCCGATGAAGCGGTGGCGAAGGAAGCGCTCAAGGTCTTCACCAGGCAGGGACTCGCCATCAAGCTCGGCGTCAAGATCACCGGCGTCACGCTCGGCAAGGACAGCGTGACGGTGGCGTATGACGATGCCGAAGGCAAATCGCAGACGGTGACGTTCGACAAGCTGATCGTTTCGATCGGCCGCATACCATTCACCGCGGGGCTCGGTGCGGACGGCGTGGGATTGAAGCTCGACGAGCGCGGCTTTGTCGTCGTCGACGCGGAATGCCGCACGAATCTTCCGCACGTCTGGGCGATTGGTGACGTCGTGCGCGGTCCGATGCTCGCGCACAAGGCCGAGGAAGAGGCGGTCGCCGTCGCCGAGCGCATGGCGGGACAGCACGGGCACGTCGACTTCAACACGATTCCGTGGGTGATCTACACCTCGCCCGAGATCGCGTGGGTCGGCAAGACGGAGCGTGAGCTCAAGGCGGCGGGCGTCGAGTATCGCGCGGGATCGTTTCCGTATTCCGCGAACGGCCGCGCGCGCGCGATGGGCGACACGACGGGATTCGCGAAGATTCTCGCCGACGCGAAGACGGATCGCGTTCTGGGCGTGCACCTGATCGGTCCCATGGCGTCGGAGCTGATCGCGGAGGGTGTGGTCGCGATGGAATTCGGCGCCGCGAGCGAGGACATCGCGCGGATCTGCCATGCGCACCCGTCGTTGTCCGAAGCAACCAAGGAAGCAGCGCTAGCGGTCGATCGTCGCACGCTGAATTTATAACGGCGACCGTGGGTGCGTGGCGACGGCCCGAGGTCCGACGCGCAACCGCGTTGGACGCGGCGCCGGTGCGGAATGTGTAAATTGAATAATGGGAACTATCCGAGCCTCTCGTCCGCCGTGGGGCCGACGCGCGATCGCGTTGGACACGGCGCCGGCGCCAATGTGTGAATTGATTAGCCTTGGTGCCGTCGCGGGTCGACCCGCCCCCGCGTCGTTGCCGAGACCCGGGTCCGCGCTCACCCATTCGGATAACGAAGCGTGACCGCGGAGGTTCCCGACCAGATCGAGCGCCGTCACGGCGCGCTCATCGATTACCTCGAGCCGCTGCTCGCGAAGCGGCACTCCACATTGGATCACGCACAATCGGCGGCGCTCGACCGCCTGCAGGCGCTCGCCGACGACTTAGCGCGCTTCAAGGTGGCGCGCCAGTCGACGTTGCAGCGCATCTTTGCGCCGCCCGAGGTTCCCCGCGGCGTCTATCTGTGGGGCGGCGTCGGGCGCGGCAAGAGCTTCCTGATGGACAGCTTCTACGCGACGGTCACGATTCGCCGCAAAACGCGCGTTCATTTCCATGCCTTCATGCGTGACGTGCATGCGGCGCTGGCGACGCTCAAGGACGAGGAGGACCCGCTCGCGCTGGTCGCGGCGCGCATCGCGCAGCGCTGGCGTCTCATCTGCTTCGACGAATTCCATGTGTCCGACATCGCCGACGCGATGATCCTCGGCCGCCTGCTCAAGGCGCTGTTCGAAAGCGGGACCGTGTTCGTGATGACGTCGAACTACGCGCCCGACGCTCTCTTTCCCAACGGCTTGCAGCGCGACCGCTTTCTTCCGGCGATCGCGCTCATCGAGGAGTGGCTGGACGTGGTCGAGGTGGATGCCGGTGTCGACTATCGCCTGCGCGCACTGGAGCAGGTCAACACATACTACACACCGAACGGTCCGCCGGCGGACCGCGCGCTCGCCGACGCCTTCGAGGCAATGCGCGCCGGACCCGACGAGGAATCGAAGGTCACCCTCGACGGCCGCGACGTCGGCGCCAAGCGGCGCGCGGGCAGCCTCGTCTGGTTCACGTTTCGCGCGCTGTGCGACGGTCCGCGCTCCCAGCGGGACTACCTCGAACTCGCGCGGCGTTTTTCCGTCGTCTTCCTGTCGGACGTATTCCGGATGGGGCCGGACACGGGGGATATCGCCCGCCGCTTCACGTGGCTCGTCGATATCCTGTACGATCATCGCGTGAAGCTCGTGGTCTCGGCCGAGGTTCCGGCCGCAGCGCTCTATACCGAGGGCCCGAATGCGCAGGATTTCCCGCGCACCGTCAGCCGACTGATCGAGATGCAGTCGCGCGACTACATGGCCCTCCCGCACGCCACCGAAGGGGCGCCGGTCCCGGCGTGATCCCGTTTCGCCGATTGACACCATAAAACGCCAAGGAGGAAATACCCGTGCAGACATTCAAGGCGTACCGCACGTTCGAGGAAGACAAGCGCGTCTCGAGCCGCTTTGTCGACATGAGGCTCGAGGACCTGGATCCCGGTGAGGTCGTGATCCGCACCAAGTATTCGACGATCAACTACAAGGACGCGCTGTCCTACAACGGCACCGGCCGCATCATGCGCAAATTTCCGACGGTCGCCGGCATCGACATGGCGGGCACCGTCGACAGCTCGAACGACGCGCGCTTTCGTCGCGGCGACAAGGTGATCGTCACCGGTTACGACCTCGGCGTTTCGCACGACGGCGGATACGCCGAATATGTGCGCGTTCCCGCCGACTGGATCGTCCGGCGGCCCGAATCGATGACCGCGTTCGACGCGATGACTCTCGGTACCGCCGGCTTCACGGCGGCGATCGGTATCCACCTGATGCTGCACAACGGGCTTAAGCCCGAGAACGGCCCGGTGGCGGTCACGGGCGCGACCGGCGGCGTGGGCTCGGTCGCGATCGAGATCCTCGCCAAGCTGGGTTACGACGTTACGGCGATCACCGGCAAGCCCCAGGACGCCGACTACCTTCGCCATATCGGCGCGAAGGACATCGTCCTCCGGCAAGCGCTCGACCTGTCGAAGTTGAAACCGCTCGATAAGGCCACGTGGGCGGGCGCCATCGACAATCTGGGCGGCGATATGCTCGCTTGGCTGCTGTCGACGTCCAAGATCGCCGGGACGGTCGCCTCGGTCGGGCTCGCGGCGGATATGAAGCTCAACACGACCGTCGCGCCGTTCATCCTGCGCGGCGTCCACCTCCTGGGTGTCGACAGCGCGAATTGCCCGATGGATTTGCGGCAGGCGCTGTGGAACAAGCTTGCGGTCGCGTGGCGCCCGGACCGCGTCCACGACCAGGTGCGGACGATCGACTTCGACGAGCTGCCGGCGCATTTCGACGCCTACCTGAAAGGGATGGTCCGGGGACGCACGGTGGTTCGAATCGGCGCCGACACGCATCCCTGACGCCGGTTCACGGCGTTTCGCGACGCCGGAACTTGACCCGGCGCAACGTGGCGCTCGCGTGCGCCGCCTACGATGGCGCAGGAGAGCCCGAAGAGGAGAAGCGATGGCCACGTACCGGCAATTTTACGAGCGCTCGCTCGCCGAACGCGACGCCTTCTGGCGCGAGGAGGCGAAAGCGATCGACTGGCAGACGCCATTCTCGCAAGTCCTCGACTATTCGCGCCCGCCGTTCGCCAAGTGGTTTGTCGGCGGACGATTGAACCTTTGCCACAACGCGGTCGATCGGCATCTTGCCGCGCGCGCAGAGCAGCTCGCACTCATCTACATCTCGACCGAAACGGGCCGGCAGGCGAACTATTCGTATCGCGAGGTTCATGCCGAAGTGAATCGCTGTGCAGCGATGCTCGCCGAGCTCGGCGTCGGCCGCGGCGATCGCGTGCTCCTGTATCTGCCGATGATTCCCGAGTCGCTGTTCATGATGCTCGCCTGCGTGCGCATCGGCGCGATCCACTCGGTGGTGTTCGGGGGATTTGCGGCCGCGTCACTCGCGACGCGCATCGACGACGCGCGCCCGAAGGTCATGGTCACCGCCGACGCAGGCATGCGCGCCGGCAAGGCGGTGCCCTACAAGCCGCTGGTCGACGAGGCGATTCGCCTCGCCAAACATCCGCCCAAGCACGTCGTGATCATCGATCGTGGCATCGACCGCTCGATGGCGCGACACGCAGGCCGCGACATCGACTACGCCGCGCTTCGCGACAAGCACCTCGACGCGAAGGTGCCCTGCGTGTGGCTCGATTCGTCGGAGCCTTCGTACATCCTCTATACCTCCGGCACGACCGGCAAGCCGAAGGGCGTGCAGCGCGACACCGGCGGATACGCGGTGGCGCTCGCGTCGTCGATGCGCCGCATCTTCTGCGTGGGTCCGGGCGACACGATGTTCACGACCAGCGACATCGGCTGGGTGGTCGGGCATTCGTACATCATCTACGGGCCGCTGCTCAACGGATCGACGACGATCATGTACGAAGGATTGCCGATCCGCCCCGACGCCGCGATCTGGTGGAAGATCGTCGAGGAGCACCGGGCGTGCACGATGTTCAGCTCGCCGACCGCGATTCGGGTGCTGAAAAAGCAGGACCCGGCGTACATGAAGCAGCACGACGTGTCGTGCCTCAAGTATCTGTTCCTCGCCGGGGAGCCGCTCGACGAGCCGACCGCGCGCTGGGCGAGCGAGTCGCTCGGCGTCCAGATCATCGACAACTACTGGCAGACCGAGACCGGCTGGCCGATCCTCTCGGCGCAGCCCGGCGTCGAGGAGACCGCGCGCAAGTTCGGCTCGCCGAGCTTCCCCGTCTACGGCTACGACGTGCGCCTGCTTCACGAGGCGACCGGCAAGCCGGCCGGCATCGATGAAAAAGGCGTGTTGACGATCGCGCCGCCGCTGCCCCCCGGATGCATGTCGACCGTGTGGGGCGATGACGAGCGTTTCGTGAGCACGTATTTCAAGACGATCCCGGGCGAATTCGTCTACTCGACGTTCGACTGGGCGACGCGCGACCAGGACGGCTACTACTTCGTGCTCGGGCGCACCGACGATGTGATCAACGTTGCCGGGCACCGCCTCGGCACGCGGGAGATCGAGGAGGCCGTGCAGGCGCATCCCGGCATCGCAGAAGTCGCGGTCGTGGGCGTCGCCGACTCGCTCAAGGGACAGATCCCGGTCGCGTTCGCTGTCGTCAAGGACGCATCGCAGATCGCGACACCGGAAGGGACCGCGCGCATGCGCAAGGAGGTCCAGGACACGGTGGATCGCGAGCTCGGCGCAATCGCACGACCGGGCTCCGTGCATTTCGTGACGCTGTTGCCGAAGACGCGCTCGGGCAAATTGCTGCGGCGGTCGATCCAGGCGCTCGCGGAAGGCCGCGATCCGGGCGATCTGACGACGATCGAGGATCCGAGCGCGCTCGAGCAGGTGCGCTCCGCGCTTGCGCTACGGGCGCCGTCCTGAACCCGCGGCGGCTCCTAAGCGGCGACACTCTGCCGCTCAGGCGAGGCGAGGAGTACACTCGAATCGCGCGTATCCTGGCCCCAGAATGACCGGGGCAGGACTCCGACATGAATCGCAGTGACACCTACGTCCGGCCGGCGGCGGTGGCCGGCATGTTCTATCCGCACAGCGCAACAGCGCTCTCCGCGGATGTACGCAGCTATCTCGCGGCTGCGCGCTCGCCTGATCTCGGGCGGCCGACGCCCAAGGCGCTCATCGTCCCGCACGCCGGCTACATCTATTCGGGGCCGGTTGCCGCGACAGCGTACGTGCGCCTCCTGCCGGCGCACTCGACGATCCGACGCGTCGTGCTGCTGGGGCCGGCGCATCGCGTTGCGTTGCGCGGAATCGCGCTGCCGGATGCAAGCGCCTTTTCGACGCCGCTCGGCGCGATCGACATCGATCAGGACGCGGCCGCGACGTTGCGCCGCCAATCCGGGATCGGCATCAGCGGGGCGGCGCACGCCGAGGAACACGCGCTCGAGGTGCAGGTCCCGTTTCTCCAGAGCGTGCTCGACCGCTTCACACTGGTGCCGCTTGTCGTCGGCTACGCGTCGGGTGACGAGGTCGCGGCGGTGCTGGACCTGTTGTGGGGCGGCGACGAGACCGTGATCATCGTGAGCTCCGACTTGTCGCACTATCACCGTTACGCCGATGCGCAATCCATCGACCGGGCGACCGCGGACACGATCCTGAACGAAGCGTCCACGCTCGATCACGAGCAGGCTTGCGGCGCGACGCCGATCAATGGTCTCCTCACCGTTGCCCGCCGTCGCGCGCTCCGCGTGGAGCTCTGCGACCTGCGCAACTCGGGCGATACGGCCGGCGACCGCTCACGCGTCGTCGGGTACGGCGCGTTCGCATTCTACGGTGATGCTTCTGCTCGACACTGATCTCGGCGTCGCCGTGCTTGCCGTCGCGCGCAATGCGATCGCGACCGAATTCGGTCTTGCGCATCGCGCTGCGCCGACGCATCCAGCGCTCACCCAGTCGGGTGCCTCGTTTGTCACGCTGAAGCTCCACGACGAGCTTCGCGGCTGCATCGGTTCGCTGGCCGCCGATCGCCCGCTCGGTCGCGATGTCGGCCGCAATGCGATCGCCGCCGCGTTCCACGATCCGCGCTTCGATCCGCTGACGCGCATGGAATTCGAGGAAACGTCGATCGAGGTCTCGGTGCTCGGGCCGGCAACGCCGATCGGATTCGCTGACGAAGACGATCTCCTCGCGCAACTCGAGCCGGACGTCGACGGCGTTATCCTCGAATACGCCGGTCGTCGGGCGACGTTTCTGCCGCAGGTGTGGAAAAGCGTCCCGTCACGCCGCGACTTCCTGCGCGAGCTCAGGCGCAAACTGGGGGTGCCGGCGGATTTCTCGCCGGCCCGGCTGAATGTTTCGCGTTACCGAGTTGTCCAATGGCGTGAGCGGGATCTGATCGCGGCTCCGCCGTCGTGAGCGTTTTTGAAAGATGACCGAAGCCCAACCGCCTAGCCGGGGATCCGACGCGCACCATTTCCCGGGGCGCTGGTGGCACGCGCTCGACGACGGCCGCATCCAGTGCGATCTGTGTCCACGCGACTGCCGGCTGCACGAAGGCCAGCGCGGCGCATGCTTCGTCCGCCAACGGGTCGGCGGCGGCATGGTGCTCACGACTTACGGGCGCTCGTCGGGGTTCTGCATCGACCCGATCGAAAAGAAGCCGCTCAACCATTTCTTTCCCGGGTCGAGCGTATTCTCGTTCGGCACTGCCGGATGCAATCTCGCGTGCAAGTTCTGCCAGAACTGGGATATCTCCAAATCGCGCGAGATGGATACGCTGATGGACCAGGCGTCGCCGGAAACGATCGCGGTGACCGCGCAGGCGTACGGATGCAAAAGCGTCGCGTACACGTACAACGACCCGGTGATCTTCGCCGAATACGCGATGGACACCGCGGACGCCTGCCACGCGCTCGGCGTTCAGTCGGTGGCGGTCACCGCGGGGTATATCGGCACCGAGGCGCGGCGCGAGTTCTACGCGAAGATGGACGCGGCGAACGTCGACCTCAAGGGCTTCACCGACGAGTTCTATTTCAAGCTCTGCGGCGCACGCCTGAATCCGGTGCTGGACACGCTCGCCTATCTGCGCCACCAGACGAACGTGTGGTTCGAGATCACGACGCTCCTGATCCCGGAACGCAACGATTCGGACGCCGAGATCGAGGCCGAATGCAAGTGGATCATGCGCGAACTCGGTCCCGACGTTCCGCTGCACTTCACCGCGTTCCATCCGGACTACAAGATGATGGACGTTCGCCACACACCGGCGTCGACGCTCAAGCGTGCGCGCGCGATCGCGCTGGCGGAAGGCTTGCACTATGTGTATACGGGCAACGTGCACGATCGCGAAGGCGGCACGACGTTCTGCCCGGGGTGTTCGCGCCCGTTGATCGTGCGCGACTGGCACGAAATCCTGCGCTACGACGTTTCCGCAGACGGGCGGTGCAAGCATTGCGCCGCGGCGCTCCCGGGCCGGTTCACGACGTTCGAGGGCGCGTGGGGAAGGCGGCGCGTTCCGGTTCGCGTCAGCGTCCTCGCAACGCACTGAGGCTAGGCGGGTTTCCTTAAGGGGCCGCGGTCGACGCCGGCCGCGTGCCGAGACCGCGCGAGCCGGGCGCAGTTGCGGTCCCGCGCGGCGGGCACGCCGCCATCGGCGATAATCACCGGTTGTCAGTGGGCTGGTTCCGGTCCTACTCAACCCGATTTCCGATGGCGGTCTCCCTTCCTCACGCCGGTGCGCACGTCCCCCTCGCGGTCGAGACCCGCGGGCGCGTGGTCGAGTCGGTGCACTACGGTGCCGTGGCGGTGGTCGACCGGCAAGGCAATATCGTCTATCGGGCCGGCGATCCCGACCTCCTCACCTTTACCCGCAGCGCGTTGAAGCCGCTGCAGGCGCTGCCTTTCGTCATCGCGGGCGGGCTCGAGCGCTTTGGATTTTCGGGACCGCAGACGGCGCTCCTGTGCGCTTCCCATTCCGGCGAGCCCCGCCACGTCGCAGCGGTTGCCGACATGCTGGCGAAGAGCGGCTCGTCGGCGGACGAGCTGCAGTGCGGCACACACGCGCCGGGCTTCTACGAGGCGCGAGGGGAGATTCCGCCGCCGCCGCCGTATTCTCCGCTTGCCCACAACTGCTCAGGCAAGCATGCCGGGATGCTCGCCTACTGCGTGCTCTGCGGCGCTCCGAAGGCGACTTATCTCGCACTCGATCATCCGCTGCAGATCGCAATCCGGCGCGCAGTCGCCGAATTCACCCAGGTCCCGGAAGCCGAGCTGGTCGCCGCCGTCGACGGGTGCTCGGCGCCCAATTACGCGGTGCCGCTGAGCGCCCTCGCACGGGCGTATGCGCGCCTTGCCACCGCGGACCGTGATACGGCGTACGGCGATGCCCCGCGCCGGCTCGCGGACGCCATGAAGGCGCATCCAGAGATGGTGTCCGGCGCGCGCCGCAGCGACCTCGCCCTCATGCAGGCGGGACGCGGCGACTGGATCACCAAGATCGGGGCGGAGGGCGTGCAGGCGATCGGCGTCCGCAGCCACGGCTTGGGCATTGCGATCAAGGTCGCCGACGGACAGAAGCGCGGCTTGTATCCCGCCATCGTCGCGGTGCTCGACGCGCTTGGGCTCCTCGACGCCGAGGGCCGGGAGGCGCTCGCTGCCCTCGGCCGGCGCACCGTGCGCAACTACCGCGGCCTCGTGACCGGCGAGGTCGAGTCGACCGTTGTACTGGACAAACCGGCGCACCCTTCGCCTACATCGGAAAGCGCTTTTTCGGCATGAACTTAGCGCTGCGCAAATGGTCTGTTGCAGCAACGCACGCACCGCACGTTTCGGAACGTCTCGCCCGGAGCGCGTCTGGCTTTTTCGGCAGCGGCACCCGTCAGTGAACGGCGGGCAAAACAACGATCTGATTCAGGGACAACCCGCGGATGGGTGATCGTGAAGTCGATCAGCAGCTCGTACTGCGAGCGCAACGGGGCGACAAGCGCGCGTTCGAGCTGCTGGTGGCGAAGTATCAACGCAAGCTGGGGCGGCTTTTGTCCCGGCTGGTGCGCGATCCCGCCGAAGTGGAAGACGTGACGCAGGAAGCTTTCATCAAGGCCTACCGGGCACTGCCGAGCTTTCGGGGAGACAGCGCCTTTTACACGTGGCTCTACCGGATTGCGATCAACACGGCGAAGAACTACCTGGTCGCGCTCGGGCGGCGCGCGCCGACGTCGACCGGATTCGACCACGAGGATGCGGAGGGCTTCGAAGAGGCGGAGCAGTTAAGAGACCAGGCGACGCCCGAGTCGGAGATGCATGGCAAGCAAATTGCGGCGACGGTGAACCACGCGATGGAGCAGCTGCCTGAGGATTTACGCACGGCAATCACGCTGCGCGAGATCGAGGGGTTGAGCTACGAGGAGATCGCGACCGTGATGAACTGCCCGATCGGCACCGTGCGCTCGCGGATCTTCCGCGCGCGCGAGGCGATTGCGGCGGAATTGCGGCCGCTGCTGGACACCGACGAGAATCGGAGATGGTGATGAACGAGAACATTTCGCGGCTGATGGACGGCGAATGCGACGAGGCGGAGATCGAGGCGCTGTGCGGAGAGCTCAAGCGTCCGGATGCATTCGCAACCTGGAGCTGCTATCACGCGATCGGCGACGCGCTGCGGGGACAGCGCGCCGAGGTCACAGGATTCTGCGCCCGCTTTTCGGCGCGGATTGCGCAGGAACCCACGGTGCTTGCGCCCCGACCGCGGATCAACTCGCGCACCGCGTCGTGGGCGCTGGCCGCTGCCGCCACGGTGGCGGCGATCTCGGTCGTCGGCTGGACGGCGTTGTCGGTTGCCGACGATATTCCGGCGGTGCTCGCGCAGGCGCGCCAGTCCGGCGCGCTCCGACCGGCGCAACTCCGCATGGCGAACGTGCCGACGGATTATCTGCTTGCGCATCAGGAATATTCGCCGGCGACGGCGATCCAGGGCGTGGGCCCGTACCTTCGCGCCGTCGCCGTCCCTGGCGCCGACGCGCGGCCATAGAACGCGCCGGTTCGCGATGCGGGCAGGGGGGGCCTACATTGATCGTTGCGTCCGGCGCGCGGTCGGTGTCGCGCTGATCGTCTTCGCGTCGGTTCCGGTCGCGCGCGCCGATGACGCGGCGACGCAGTGGCTGAATCGGGTCGCCAAGGCCGCGCGGGAGCTGAATTACGTCGGCACGATCGTCTACCAGTCGGGGCCCCGCGTCGAAACGTCGCGCCTCGTGCACATTAACGAGAACGGGCGGGAGCTGGAGAAGCTCGTCAACCTCGACGGGCCGGCGCGCGAAGTCATCCGCAGCCAGTTCGAGGTGCGCGCGTATTACCCCGACACCAAGATCGTGCGCATCATGCCGCGCACCTTCAAGAACGTGTTCCCGTCGCTGTCTGCGGAACAGCAGCGCTCGCTCGCCCAATACTACGATTTCCGGGTCGCCGCAACCGAGCGTGTCGGCGGTCGGTCGACTGAGGTCGTCGCGTTCGAGCCGAAGGATGGCATGCGCTACGGTCATCGCTTCTGGGCGGACACGGAAACCGGACTTCTGCTGAAGGCGCGGCTGGTCGACGAACGCGGCGAGGTCGTCGAGCAGTTCGCCTTCACCGATCTCGTGATCAGTCCCAAGATCGATCGCGCGTTGGTCGAGCCCACCTGGCCGACGTCGCCGCCCGACTGGCAGATCCGTCAGGGCTCCGGCGGCGAGGTCGTGCCACGCGACACCGGATGGATGGCGAAACCGCCGCCGGGTTTTACCAAGATTATGGAAGGCTTCCGCACGGTGCGTGGCCACAACGACCCTGTCGCACACCTCGTCTATTCGGACGGGCTCGTATCGGTCAGCGTGTTCGTCGAACCCATGACGGGCGCAGTCGTCCAGCCGCGCGGCCATCTGCAACAGGGCGGGCTCAGCGTCTATCTCGTCCGCGTCGGCGATAATCTCGTCACCGTACTTGGCGACGTCCCGGTGGCGACCGTGCTCGCCATCGGCAATTCAGTCGCGCGGCGATGATCGTCAGGGTGCCGCGCTAAGATACCCGCATAGAGGATCTCCATGCCTACGCTGTCCCTTCTTCGTTTCCGCGCCGCGTTTGGCGCCATCGTGTTCGGGATGCTCGCCTCCGTTACCGCGCCGGCTGGCGCGCAGGGACGCGCGGGCATGCTGCCGGACTTCACTGAGCTCTACGACAAGCAGGGTCCGTCGGTCGTGTCGGTCGACGTCACGCAAAAAGTGAAACGGCAGCGCTTCCCGGATATCTCCGAGGATGATCCGTTCTACGAATTCTTCCGCCGGTTCGGGCAAATTCCGCGCCGCGCGCCGGAGCGCGAGTTCGAGGCACAGGCGACGGGGTCGGGATTCATCCTGTCGGGCGACGGGTACGTGGTGACGAACGCACACGTGGTCGACGATGCTTCGGAAGTCACCGTTCGCCTTTCCGACAAGCGCGAGTTCACGGCCAAGGTGATCGGCAGCGACAAGCGCACCGACGTCGCGCTGCTGAAGATCGAAGGCAAGGACCTGCCGAAGGTCACGATCGGCGATCCGGACAAGCTCCGCGTCGGCGAATGGGTCGTGGCGATCGGCAAGCCGTTCGGCCTCGAGAACACCATGACCGCCGGTATCGTGAGCGCCAAGGGCCGCGACCTGCCGCAGGAAAACCTGGTGCCGTTCATCCAGACCGACGTGGCGATCAATCCCGGGAATTCCGGCGGACCGCTCTTCAACATGAAGGGCGAAGTGGTCGGCATCAATTCGCTCATCTACTCGCGCACCGGCGGGTACATGGGGCTTGCGTTCGCGATCCCGATCGACATCGCGATGAACACGGTCAACCAGCTCAAGGAAAAGGGACGCGTGACGCGCGGGCGCATCGGGGTCGTCATCGGCGAAGTCAACAAGGATCTCGCCGACGCCTTCGGCTTGAAGCAGGCCTCCGGCGCGCTGGTGAACGGGGTCGAGAAGGACGGGCCGGCATCCAAGGCCGGCGTCGAAAGCGGCGATATCATCCTCAAGGTGGACGGTCGCGAGGTGCGCAGTTCGAACGATCTGCCGCGCATCATCACCGCGACGCGGCCCGGCACGAAGATCACGCTGACCGTATGGCGCAAGGGTGCAACCAAGGATCTCAGCGTGACCGTAGCCGAGATGAAAGAAGACACCGAGGCGGGTCCGTCGCGTCGCGGCGGCGGAACGGCGCCCAAGGACAAGGCGAAACCGAACCGCATGGGTCTCGTGCTTTCGGATCTCACCGAGGATCAGAAGAAGGAACTCGAGATCAAAAACGGCGTGTTGATCGAGGACATCTCAGGGGTGGTGCGCGGCAACGTGCAGCCGGGCGACGTCATCCTCGCCATCGTGCAGCGTGGTCAGTCGACCGAAGCGAAAAGCGCAGCGCAGGTGAACGACCTCCTGGCGAAGGTCGAGCGGGGCGGTTCGGTCACGCTGCAGCTGAAGCGCGGCGACAACACGTTCTACGCCACGCTGCGGGTGCCGAACGGCGAAGGTGACAAGTAAGGCGGCGCGGCGCACGCTCGGCGCCGCCGTCGCCCGCAAACGCGCCGCGCAAACGCCGCCCGACTCGGGAGGGCTGCGCCAGTGGACGATGCTCACGCGAAGCTATTGCCACCTGTGCGATGACATGCGCGATGCGCTGCTGCCCCTGATCGAAGGCCAAGGCATCGAGGTCGGCGAAATCGACGTGGATGCCGATCCGCGCCTCGAATCGGTCTACGGCGAGCGCGTTCCGGTTCTGTTCGCGGGCGCGATCGAGGAAGGGCAGGAGATCTGCGCGCTACGTCTGGATCGCACCCGGGTGATGGCTGCGCTCGCCGCCACTCGACGCTGAGCTCACCGTCGCCTACGTACCTTTCACGCACAGGACCTGCTTCAGCGTGTGCACGACCTCGACGAGATCGGTCTGGTTCGCCATCACCTCGTCGATGGGCTTGTAGGCGCCCGGCGCCTCGTCGATGACCGCTTCGTCTTTGCGGCATTCGACGCCCTCGGTCGTCGCCTTCAATTCGGCAACCGAGATCCGGCGTCGAGCTTCGGAGCGCGACATGCGCCGGCCGGCACCGTGCGAGCAGGAGCAGTAAGCCTCCGGATTGCCCTTGCCGCGCACGATGTAGCTCCGCGCCCCCATGCTTCCCGGGATGATGCCGAGATCGCCTTCGCGCGCCCGGATCGCGCCCTTGCGCGTGAGCCACACATTGCGGCCAAAGTGGTTTTCGAGCTCGACATAGTTGTGGTGACAGTTGACCGCCTCGCTCGTGAGCTCGAACGGCTTCACGCGGTGCCGCAGTGATCCTAGGATCGCCGCCATCATCAGACGACGATTCTCGAGCGCGTATTCCTGCGCCCACGCGACCGCGCGCGTGTACGCGTCGAAGTGATCGGTGCCTTCGGGAAAATACGCGAGATCCTTGTCCGGCAGCGAGATGAAGAACTTGTGCATGTCCCGCTTTGCGAGCTCGATGAAGTGCCGGCCGATCTGATTGCCGATGCCGCGTGAGCCCGAATGCAGCATCACCCACACGTCGTCGTACTCGTCTAAGCACACTTCGATGAAGTGGTTGCCGCTGCCCAGGGTCCCCAGCTGGCGTCCGGCATTCGCCGTCAAGATGCCCCGCGGCAGTGCGGAGAAGTCGAGCGACTTCGGTTCCTCCTTGTGCGCACCGCCGGCGCCCAAGGGGACGCTGCGCTCGATATCGTGCCGCAGCGGGGTGAGCGAGTCGGGCAGATCGGAGGCGGTGAGGGACGTGCGCACCGCGTTCATCCCGCAGCCGATGTCCACCCCGACCGCCGCCGGGATGATCGCCTTCTCGGTCGCGATCACCGAGCCGACGGTCGCGCCGATGCCGTAGTGGACATCCGGCATCGCCGTGACGCCGTGGGGATGGACGAACGGCAGCTTCGCGAGGTTCTTGAGCTGCTGGAGCGCCGACGCGTCGATGTCGTCCGTCCAGATGCGGATCGGACGGTAACCGGGCTCGTGGAGGATCTGCATGCTGCCAAGGTGCGGGGAGGCGGCGGCTTCCGTGCCGCCCAGTGTATTGCAAAGCGTTGTTTCTCTGGGGCAAATGGCGTCCTGGTGATAAAATTCAATACTTTGGGCGGCGCGTGGTATCGCGCCTTACACCGCGCTGGCCGCCGCGTTCCGCGGGCCCTCATCCCCGATGCAGAACGTCCGCAACTTTTCCATCATCGCGCACATCGATCACGGCAAGTCGACGCTCGCGGACCGTTTTATCCAGCGCTGCGGCGGCCTGTCCGATCGTGAGATGGAAGAGCAGGTCCTCGATTCGATGGACCTGGAGCGCGAGCGGGGCATCACGATCAAGGCGCAGACGGTCGCGCTCGAATACCGGGCTCGCGATGGGGAGCTCTATCAGCTCCACCTTATCGACACGCCGGGCCACGTCGACTTTGCCTACGAGGTGTCGCGTTCGCTCGCGGCGTGCGAGGGCGCGCTGCTCGTCGTCGACGCGTCACAAGGCGTCGAGGCGCAAACCGTGGCGAACTGCTACACCGCGATCGAGCAGGGCGTCGAAGTGGTGCCGGTGCTGAACAAGATCGATCTTCCCTCCGCGGATCCCGAGCGCGTGATCCACGAGATCGAGGACATCATCGGCATCAAGGCGACCGACGCCATCCGCGCGAGCGCCAAGACCGGTGAGGGCATCGACGACATTCTCGAAGCGGTGATCGCGCGGATTCCGGCGCCGAGCGGCGATCCCGCAGCACCGCTCCGCGCGCTGATCATCGATGCGTGGTTCGACAATTACGTCGGCGTCGTCATGCTGGTCCGCGTCATGGATGGCACGCTCAAGCCGCGCGACAAGATCCTGCTGATGGCGGGCGGCACCTCCTACACCTGCGAGCAGGTCGGCGTGTTCACCCCGCGTTCTACGCCGCGGGAGGCGCTCCTCGCCGGCGATGTCGGATTCGTCGTCTCCGGCATCAAGGAATTGAAGGCGGCGCAGGTCGGCGACACGGTGACGCGTGCCCACAAGCCGGCCACGACGCCACTGCCGGGGTTCAAGCGCGTGAAGCCGCAGGTCTTCGCCGGCCTGTATCCGGTCGAGGCGAACCAGTACGAGGCGTTGCGTGACGCGCTTGACAAGCTCAAGCTCAACGACGCGTCGCTTTACTACGAGCCGGAGACCTCGCAGGCGCTGGGCTTCGGATTCCGCTGCGGCTTCCTGGGCCTGCTGCACATGGATATCGTGCAGGAGCGCCTCGAGCGCGAGTACGACATGGACCTCGTGACGACGGCGCCGACCGTTGTCTACCAGGTATTGCAGCGTGACGGCACGCTGACCGAGATCGAGAATCCGTCGAAGCTTCCCGATCTCTCGAAGGTCGAGGAAATCCGCGAGCCGATCATCACCGCGACGATCCTCGTGCCGCAGGACTACGTCGGACCGGTCCTCACGCTGTGCACCGAACGCCGCGGCGTGCAGAAGAACATGCAGTACGTCGGGCGGCAGGTGCTGCTTTCCTACGAGCTGCCAATGGCGGAAGTGGTGATGGACTTCTTCGACCGACTGAAATCGGTCTCGCGCGGATACGCATCCCTCGATTACGAGTTCAAGGAATTCCGCGCGGCGGACGTCGTCAAGCTCGACATCCTGATCAACGGCGAGCGCGTCGATGCGCTCTCGGTGATGGTGCACCGGTCGGTGGCGACGTATCGCGGCCGCGAGGTCGTGACCAAGATGCGCTCGCTCATTCCGCGGCAGATGTTCGACGTCGCCGTTCAGGCGGCGATCGGCGCGCAGATCATCGCGCGCGAGACGGTCAAAGCCCTGCGCAAGAACGTGCTCGCCAAATGCTACGGCGGCGACGTGACGCGGAAGAAGAAGCTGCTCGAAAAGCAGAAGGCCGGCAAGAAGCGCATGAAGGCCGTCGGCAGCGTCGAGATTCCACAGGAAGCCTTCCTCGCGATCCTGCAAGTGGGCGAGAAATGATCGCTCCGTTGCGACGAGTGGCGATGCGCGGGGTGTGGGCGGCGGGGACGCTGCCGCCAGACGTGGGACAATCCGCGCGCCCGACGTCCGGCCCCCTTCCACCCGCCTAAGCGGACCGTTACGCCTCCTCCATGAACTTCGCCCTCATTCTCTTTCTGCTGACGCTCATCACGGGCGTCGTCTGGCTGCTCGATCGAATGGTGCTGGCGCGCCGGCGCGCGGCCGGCGCGGCGGAACCTGCATACGTCGAGTATTCGAAGGCGTTCTTCCCGGTCCTGCTGATCGTCTTCCTGCTGCGAAGCTTCGTCGCGGAGCCGTTCAAGATACCATCGTCGTCGATGCGCCCGACGCTCGAGGTGGGGGATTTCATCCTGGTCAACAAGTTCGTCTACGGCTTAAGGCTCCCGATCATCGAGCAGAAGATCGTCCCGGTCGGCGATCCGAAGCGCGGCGACGTCGTCGTCTTCCGCTACCCCTTGAACCCGTCGCAGGACTTCATCAAGCGCGTCATCGGTGTCGGCGGCGACGTCGTCGAGTATCGCGACAAGAAACTGACGGTCAACGGACAGCCATGGGTGCAGTCGCCGGACGGGACCTACAGCTATCTCGAGGGCGCGTATTTCGAAACGCTCGATCGCGATCTCGAAACGGTTGGCGGCGCGCCGGACCTTGGCCAGCACACCATCAGCGTGAACGCGCGCAAGCCACCGGTCGACCGCTCGAACGTCCGGCCCTTCGCGGGGCGCGACAATTGCGACTACAATGAACAAGGCTTTCGCTGCAAGGTACCGCCGGGTCAGTACCTGATGATGGGGGATAACCGCGACAACAGCGACGACAGCCGGTACTGGGGCTTCGTCCCCGACGATCACATCCGGGGCAAGGCGTTTTTCATCTGGTTCAATTGGGACGACATCGCATCCTTCGCGTTCAAGCGCGTTGGAAGCGGGATTCGATAAGGCGGAAGCGAGGGGAGCTATAAATGCGCAACAAGGAACGCGGATTGACGATGATCGGCTTCCTGTTCGTGGCCGCGGTGATCATCGTGGTCGTGATGGTCGGCTTTCGGATCCTGCCGTCGTACGTCGAATACTATTCGGTGGAGCGGGTGCTGCAGGCGACGCTGCGCGAGGAACCGAGCGCGAACCCGGCGGAGCTCAAGCGGGCGCTCACCCGGCACATCCAGGCCGAGTACATCGACTCCGTGACGGCCGGTGACCTGGTCGTGACGCGCGATGGCAATCAGCTCGTGGCGACGCTGTCCTGGCAGAAGATCCTGCCGATGGTCGCCAACGCGAGCATTCTCCTGGATTTCGAGGCCAAAGCGGTGCGCTAGAAGGCCCGGCCAATAACCATTGATGCAGGACGTTCCCCGCGAGCTCTTCGGCCACGTCTTTCGCGACCCCGCGCTCGTCGAGCAGGCGCTCACGCATCGTAGCTACGGCGTGCCGCACAACGAGCGCCTCGAGTTCATTGGCGACGCGGTCCTGAACTGCATCGTCGGCTTCGATCTCTACGAGCGGTTCGGCGACTTGAGCGAAGGTGAGCTGTCCCGCACCCGCGCGCATCTCGTCAACGGCGACATGCTTGCGCAACTTGCGCGCCGCATGCAGCTCGGGCCGCTGCTGCGCCTGGGGGATGGAGAGACGCGCACGGGTGGGGCGGATCGTGCCTCGATTCTCGCCGATGCGCTCGAGGCGGTCTTCGGCGCGATCTTCATCGACGGCGGATACGGTGCAGCTCGCACCGCGGTCGAAACGGTGTACGGTAATGTTCTGCGCGCGGCGGATCCACGTGCGCTGGCGAAAGACGCGAAGACGCGGCTGCAGGAATGGCTTCAGGCGCGGCGTCAACCGCTTCCCGAGTACGCGGTGATTGCGACCACCGGTGAAGCCCACGAGCAGCACTTCGAGGTCGAGTGCCGCGTGCCCGGCCTGGGCCTCGTCGCCCAAGGAAGCGGATTGAGCCGGCGTGCGGCAGAGCAGGAGGCGGCGGCGCGCATGTACGGCTTGGTCGCTGCGCGCGGCGCCGCCTAAAGGCGCGCAAGACGAGGCTTGGGTGCATCGCTGCGGTCACGTCGCCATCATCGGCCGACCCTCGGTCGGAAAATCGACGCTCGTGAATGCGCTCGTCGGCGAGAAAGTCACCATAACCTCGAAGAAGCCACAGACCACCCGCCATCGCATTCTCGGCATTCTGAGCGAACCCGACGTGCAGTACATCCTGGTCGACACTCCCGGATTCCAGAGCCGCCATCGCTCGCCGCTGAACGCGCGGCTGAACCGCACGGTGCGCGACAGCCTGGAGGGCGTCGACGTCGTGGTGGCGGTGCAGGACGCGAGCCACGAAACCGCGGAAGATCGCGCCGCACTGGCGCTGGCCCCGCGCGACGTCCCGGTGATCGTCGCGCTGAACAAGGTCGATCTGTTGAGCGACAAGGCGGCGCTCCTGCCGCGGATCGCCAAGCTCGCGGAGGCGCGCACGTTTGCCGCGATTGTCCCGATTTCGGCGGAGCGCGGCGTCCAGCTCGATGCGCTCAAAGCGGAGATCGCGCAGCATCTGCCCGAATCACCGTCGCTTTATCCCGAGGACGAGGCGACCGATCGCGACGAGCGCTTTCTCGCGGCCGAAGCGGTGCGCGAGAAGATCTTCAGGCTGCTGGGCGACGAGATTCCCTACGCGACGACGGTAAGCGTCGATCATTTCGAGCAGGAAGGGAGCTTGCGGCGCATTCATGTCACGGTATTCGTCGAGAAGCCCGGACAGCGCGCATTGATCCTGGGCGAGGACGGCCAACGGATCAAGGAGATCGCCACGCAGGCGCGCCTCGATCTCGAGCGGCGCTTCGGCGGCAAGGTGTTCCTCGAAATCTGGGTGCGCATCAAGCGCGGCTGGTCCGCGAGCGAGGCGTCGCTCGCGCGGTTCGGTTACTAGAGTCGAGGCCAAACGCCATGCGTGCCGCCAACGCGAACGAGCGCAGAGACGATCAGCCGGCGTTCGTGCTGCACACCTATCCCTATCGCGAGACGAGCCTCATCGTCGAAGCGCTCACGGCAGGCTACGGCCGTGTGGGTCTGATCGCCCGCGGCGCGAAGCGCCCGCGCTCGGAACTGCGCGGACTGCTGCTCGCATTTCAGCCACTCACGTTATCGTGGACCGGCACGAGCGAGCTCAAGCTTCTCGCCAAGGCCGAATGGCGCGGAGGCCTCCCGCTGCTGGCCGGCGCGGGCCTCCTGTGCGGTTTTTACCTGAACGAGCTACTCCTCAAGCTCGTGCCGCGCGAGGATCCGCATCTGCAGCTGTTCACGCAATACGAGACGACGCTCTCGGCGCTTGCGACCCGGACATCGGCGGGCGCGCGGGCCGAGCTCTTGCGCAGCTTCGAGCTCACGCTCCTCGCAGAGCTGGGCTACGCGCTGCCACTCACCCACGACGCCGACACCGGCGCGCCGATCGATCCCGAGGAACGCTACCATTACGCCTTCGATCGCGGTCCGCGGCGCGTCGCCGAGCCGCATGCGCGATGGCCGGTCGTGCACGGGACAACGCTCCTTGCGCTTGCAAGAGGGCAGTTTCCGGATGCTTCCAGCGCGGCGGAAGCGAAGCGCCTGATGCGCGACGTGCTCGATCATTACCTCGAGCACCGGCGCATCTTCAGCCGCCGCATCGTGCAGGATCTCGCCGCGCTCGACGACGAGCCGACCGAGGCGAGGTGAGTTGCGTTCGAAGGCCCGCCAGGGGGATGAACCCGAGATGATCGAGCTTGGCGTCAATATCGACCATGTCGCGACACTGCGTCAGGCGCGGCGCACCTACGAGCCCGATCCGGTGTGGGCGGCGGTCGAGGCGCACTTGGGCGGCGCCGATGGCATCACGGTGCATCTGCGCGAGGATCGCCGCCACATCCAGGACCAGGACGTGCGCCGGCTGCGCGAGCTCGTGCACATCAAGCTCAACCTCGAGATGGCCGCGACCGCGGAGATGATCGAGATCGCCCGTGCACTCAAGCCCGAAATGGCGATGCTCGTGCCGGAAGGCCGCGAGGAAATCACGACCGAAGGCGGACTCGATATCGTCGGGAACGAGAAGCGCCTGAAGGAGGCGGTTGCGCGACTGACGGACGCCGGCATCGTCACCTCGGTGTTCATCGATGCCGAGACGGCGCAGGTCGAGGCGGCCGCGCGCATCGGTGCGCGCGTGTGCGAAGTGCATACCGGGCCGTATGCTCACGCATTCCATGCCAAGGGTCGCGACGCCGAAAGCGCGGCGGTCGTCGCGGAGCTCGACCAGGTACGGCGCGCCGGGGAGGCGATTCGCGGTCTCGGCATGCGCTTCAACGCTGGACACGCGCTCAACTATTTCAACGTGCAGCCGATCGCGGCCCTCCCGGGCGTGCGCGAGCTGCACATCGGTCACGCCATCGTGTCGCGCTCGGTATTCGTGGGTCTACGCGAAGCCGTGCGGGAAATGAAAGCGCTGATGCGCGCGGCCGCGAGGTAGCGACCCGACCCGGATGCCGGAGACTTCATACGGTCCGGTCATGCTCGACGTCGAGGGCGTCGAGCTCACCGCGACGGATCGCGAGCGGCTCGCGCACCCGCAGGTGGGCGGCGTGATCCTCTTTGCCCGGAACTACGTCGAGCCGCGCCAGTTGCACGCACTGACCCGCGCGATACGCGGGGCGCGCCCGGGACCGCTGTTGATCGCGGTCGACCACGAAGGGGGCCGCGTGCAGCGCTTCCGCGACGGGTTCACCGAAATCCCGTCGATGCGCACGCTGGGAGCGCGCTGGAACGAAGCTCGCGCGGCCGCCGTTTCGGAAGCGCAGGCGCGCGGCCGAACCATCGCTGCAGAGCTCGGCGCCCGGGACATCGATTTCAGCTTCACGCCCGTGCTCGATCTCGATCACGGGACGAGCGACGTGATCGGCGACCGTGCATTCCATCGCGACCCACGCGCGGTGAGTGAGCTCGCCGCTGCACTGTGCGCCGGGCTCGCGGACGAAGGGATGGCCGCGGTCGGCAAACATTTTCCGGGTCACGGCTATGTCGTGGCGGATTCCCATCACGAGACGCCCGTCGACTCACGAGGCCTCGACGTCCTGATGCGGGAAGATATAGGGCCGTTCGCGGTATTGATTGACGCCGGATTACCGGCGATCATGCCCGCGCACGTCGTTTACCCCGCCGTCGACGACGTTCCCGCCGGTTTCTCCGCGCGCTGGCTCGGCGACATCCTTCGTGGCCGGCTCCGCTTCGACGGGTTGATCTTCAGCGACGACCTCACGATGGCCGGCGCACAGGGGGCAGGGGACATCGTGGCCCGCGCCGATGCGGCGACGCATGCCGGCTGCGACATGGTGCTGGTCTGCAATGACCCGGCGTCCGCGGAACGTTTGCTCGATGCATGGTCGCCGCCGGCCAATCGCGAACGGCATCGCCGCGCGATGCGAATGGCCCGGAGGAGTGTCGCGTAAGCTGCGCGGTGCGCGCGAGGCGCTAGCAGCAGCGCGGGCCCTTCTTGCCGTAGCGGCGATCGACGAATTGCGCCGCGAATTCGCGTTCGGAAAGCGGCGTGGCGTCGGGATGGTGCTCCCGCATGTGCTGCAGGTACGCACCGTAGTCAGGCACGTCGAAGATGCGGTGATACGCGGCGCGCAGCCGCTTGCCGAGCCCCGCCGGCGGGCATGCTTCCGCCGGGGCATCGACATCCTTGACGGGTTCGTAGCTCATACGTATCCAACCTTTAGGCCGGCTGTGGAGCACGCGCCGCGTACGGTGTCTCGTGCGCCGTCGGCATTGCCTGCCGCCATGCGGTTATGCCGACCTTGACGGCGTAGACACACATCGCGACGACCAGCACGACGAAGAAGGCGCAGACCACGGCATCGAGGTAGTTGTTGAACGCCACGCGCTCCATCTCGACGATCGATTTTGCCGGCGCGAGCACCGTGCCCTTCGCGGCGGCTTCGGCGAACTTGTCGGCCAGCGCCAGGAAGCCGATGCGCGGATCAGAATGGAAGATCTTCTCCGCGCCCGCGGTGAGCGTCGTGATCAGCAACCACGCCGTCGGCGCGAGCGTGACCCAGACGTAACGCTCGCGCTTCATCTTCACGAGAACCGTGCTGCAAAGCAGGAGCGCGATGCCGGCGAGCATCTGGTTGCCGACGCCGAAGAGCTGCCACAGCGTGTTGATTCCGCCCAGGGGATCGACGACCCCCTGATACAGGAAGTAGCCCCACAGCGCGACGCAAAGTCCGGTGCCGGCGAGATTCGCGGGCAGGAAGTCGGTATTACCGAGCGGCTTGTACACATGCCCGAGCATGTCCTGGATCATGAAGCGTCCTACCCGCGTCCCGGCGTCCACTGCAGTGAGGATGAACAACGCCTCGAACAGGATCGCGAAGTGGTACCAGAACGCCTCGAATGACTTGCCGCCGACCGCCTTCGCCAGGATCTGCGCCATGCCGACGGCGAGCGTGGGCGCGCCGCCGGCGCGTGCGAGGATGGTCTTCTCGCCAATGTCGGTCGCGGTCTGCTGAATGTCCTCGGGCTTGATGAGGAAGCCCCAGTCCGAGATGTTCTGGGCGGCGCTTTCCGCCGTGGTGCCGATGATGGCCGTCGGACTGTTCATTGTGAAATAGATGCCCGGATCGAGCACGGACGCCGCGGTCAGCGCCATGATCGCGACGAACGATTCGGTCAGCATCCCGCCGAAGCCGATCAACCGCATGTGAGACTCGCGCTCGATCATCTTCGGCGTCGTGCCGGAGGAGATCAGCGCATGGAACCCGGAGACGGCCCCGCAGGCGATGGTGATGAACAGGAACGGAAACAGCGCGCCCGAGAACACCGGCCCGGTCCCATCGACGAAGCGCGACACGGCAGGCATCTGCAGCATCGGCATCACGTAATAGATCCCGAGCGCCAGCGCGACGACGGTGCCGATCTTGAGGAAGGTCGAGAGATAGTCGCGCGGCGCGAGCATCAGCCACACCGGCAGGCTCGACGCGATGGCGCCGTAGATGATCAGCGCCCACGCGAGGCTCGTGCCGTTCCAGGTGAAAAGCGGTCCCCAGGTCGGATCCTGCGACACTGCTTGTCCGAGGAAGATCGAGCCGAGGAGCAGCACGACGCCGATGAGCGAGGCTTCCCCCACGTGCCCCGGCCGGATGAAGCGCATGTACACACCCATCAGGAGCGCGATCGGGATCGTGGCGGCGATCGTGAACAGTCCCCACGGGCTGTCGGCGAGCGCCTTGACGACGACCAGGCTCAGGACGGCGAGGATGATGATCATGATCGCCAGCACCCCGACCAGCGCGAGCGAGCCCGGAATCGGCCCGAGCTCCATCTTGATCATCTCGCCCAGCGACCTGCCGTCGCGGCGGACCGAGACGAACAGAACGATGAAGTCCTGCACCGCGCCTGCGAACACGACGCCGGCGAGGATCCACATCGTGCCAGGCAGGAATCCCATCTGCGCCGCAAGCACCGGGCCCACGAGCGGCCCGGCGCCCGCGATCGCCGCGAAGTGATGGCCGTAGAGCACCCATTTGTTCGTCGGCACATAGTCCATGCCGTCGTTGTGGCGCTCCGCCGGTGTCTGCCGCGAGTCGTCGAGCACGAGCACGCGCTCGGCGATGAATTTGCTGTAGTAGCGATACGCGATGCAGTAGACGGCGACCGCAGCGGTGACGAGCCACACCGCGTTCACCGGCTCGCCGCGGCTCAGCGCCAGCATCGCGAACGACCACGCCCCGATCAATGCAATGAGTCCGAAAACTACGCCGTTGTTGAGCTTTGCGAGCATGACGTTCTCCTCGACTCGTTGCGCGGTCGGGAACGGAGACGTTCCGCGACGAATTGCCGCACGCCGCGTTGCACGACGCGCTTTGATCCATCATAGGAGTCACTAGGCGCGGCGTCAATCGGACGGAGATTCGATCGACTGGCCCTTGAAATGTCACGGGACCGAGCCGCGCACACGCGCCGGTGAGTCGACAAATGCCTGGTGGGGCCAGATGGTCATTCGCGAGTCATGGCCGGATGAGCGTCACCGCACCGAGATTCGAAATGAACGAGGTATTTGCCGGCGACGCTCGATCCGGATCGTGATTCTCGCGCCCCATGATTCGGGAGCGTTCGAGGGTGGTCGCCGTTCACGCCGCCGTCACGCGGGACGCTGCTTCCTGGTCTCGTAGGGATGCGGCCAGCGCCCGCCCAGGCGGCGCGTGATCTCCTCGGCGACATGGGCGACGATCGGGCCGAGCTGACGAATGCGCTCGTCGGTGAGCCGTGAGACCGGCCCCGCGAGCGAGATCGCGCCGAGCGGCTCGGCATGCTCGTCGTAGATCGAGGCGGCGACGCAGCGGGTGCCGACGAGGTGCTCCTCGTCGTCGAAGGACCAGCCGCGCTGCCGGATCACGCGCACCGTCGCCCACATGGTCTCGGGCACGGTGATGGTGTTGGTCGTGATGCGCGGCAGTCCCTTCACCTTGAGGATCGCGTCGATCTGTTCGTCGGGTAGCGATGCGAAGATCGCCTTGCCCACGCCCGAGGCATGGAGCGGCACGCGGCTTCCCAGCCGTACGATCGTGCGCATGGTCTCGTGGCACTGGATCTGGTCGATGAAGACGGCCTCGGTGCCGTCGAGGATCGCGAGATTCGCGGTCTCGCCCGCCTGTTCCATCAGGCGCCGCATATAGGCGTGGCTCTGCGCCGCGAAGTCGCGGCTCGCGAGAAAGCTCGAGCCGACAGTGAACGCCTGCAGTCCCACGTACCACAGGCCGAGGTTGCCCGCCTGATGGACATAGCGCATGCGCTCGAGCGTCGACAGCAGCCGATGCGTCGTCGACGTCGGGAGCGCCACGCGATGCGCCACGTCGGTGAGCGTCAATCCGCCCTCGGATTTGGCAAGGCATTCGAGGATCGACAGGCCGCGCGTGAGGCTCTGCACGTGCGATGTCGATCCGCCGGGCTTGGTCGGGGTGCGGCCGCGCGGTGGCGGGGCGGTCAGACGGTGAGACATTCAGAGAATGAGGTATCAGAAGATAGGAGTGACAAGACACCAACCACGGATCGGAACGCCTCGACTGGAGGCGCCGGCACCGCGACACGCTCGGCACGGCGATGAAATCACGTCGCCGGACTTCGATCAAGGCGGCGGCTTGAGATGCGGCGTGACCGGATGCCGGACGTCGGCCACGTCGACTTCGTAGCGCGCTCCGAGCAGCGCCTGATCGGAAAGCGCGGTCTCGCCGCGCGCATACCCCATCGCGATGGCCCGTCCGAGCTTGCGGCTGTAGCCCGCCGACGTGACCTCGCCGACGTTCCGGCCGTTCATCAGGATCGGCTCGCCGCCCCATGGAAACACGGCTGGGTCGTCGAAGGTGAGGATGAGCAGCCGTTTGTTCACGCCGCGCTCGCGTTGCCGGGTCAGCGCATCGCGTCCGATGAAGGCGGCGCGCTTGTCGAGTCTGACCGCGAAGTCGAGGCCGGCCTCCCATGGCGTCTCGTCCGGCGAGAGCTCCGCGCCCCAGGCGCGCCGGCCGGCTTCGATCCGCAGCGCATCGATCGTGTAATACCCGGCATCGCGCAACCCGAGGTCGCGGCCTTCCTCGAAGAGCGCGTCGTACAGCGTCAGGCATTGATCGGCGGGTACGCAGAGCTCGTACCCGGGGCCTCCGACGTAGCTCATCCTGGCGGCGCGGGCGCGCGCGTAACCGACGTCGATCTCGCGCGTCCAGGACAAGGGGAGGGCGCGCCTGGAAACGTCGGTCGGCGCAAGGCGCGCGAGCAGCGCTTCGGCTTTCGGCCCCATCACAGACAGGATCGAGTACGCGCTCGTGACGTCGACGAGGCTCGCGTGCTGTTCCGCACCGATGTGCCGCTCGATCCAGTGCGCGTCGCGTGCCGCCTGTCCCGAACCGGTGAGGATGAAGAAGGTGTCCGGCGCGAGTCGCGTGATCGTGAGATCGCTTTCGAAGCCGCCACGCGGGTTCAGCATGGCCGTGTAGACGATCTGCCCGACATCGACGTCGATCTCGTTTGCACACAGGTTATCGAGCACGGAACGCGCGTCGCGTCCCTTGAGGATGAATTTCGCGAACGACGATTGATCGAAGACGACGACGTCCTCACGGCAGGCGCGCTGCTCCTCGAGGACGTGCGGGAGCCATCCGGGTCGTTCGAGCGTCGGCGGGGCTAACGCCGCGGTGTCGGGAAGGAAGTAGTTCGCGCGCTCCCAGTTGAGCTTCGTGCCGAACACCGCGCGCTTCGCCTTCAAGCGGTCGTAGAGCGGCGAACGCCTGAGCGGTCGCACGGTCTGGAGTTCCTCCCGCGGCCAGCGCATGGCGTAGTGCAGCCCGAGCGTTTCGACGACACGGTCCGCGAGGTGGCGGCGATTCGCGGTGTACGGGGCGAAGCGACGCAAGTCGACGTCCCAGATGTCGAATGGCGGTTCGCCGGCGTCGATCCACTCCGCGATCAGGCGTCCGGCGCCGCCGGCATTCGCGATTCCGGCGGAATTGAATCCCGCGCAGACGAAATAGCCGGCGAGCTCGGGCGCTTCGCCCAGCAGGAAATTGCCGTCGAGCGTGAAGCTCTCCGGTCCATTGAGCAGCAGCTTCACTTCGGCGGTTTCGAGACACGGCGTGCGGTGGATCGCGTTGCGCATCAGGATCTCGAAGTGGTCCCAGTCCTCGGGGAGGAGCTGAAATTCGAAGGGGTCGGGAATCGGATCCACGGTCCACGGCTTGGCGACCGGCTCGAAGCCGCCCATCACGAGTCCGCCCACCTCCTCCTTGTAGTAGATGTAGCCGTCCGGGTCACGAATCACCGGGAGCGCGGGCGTGACGTTCGCGATCGGCTTGGTGACGAGGTAGAAGTGCTCAGCCGACCAGAGCGGCACGTTCACGCCGCTCTGCGCGCCGAGCTCGCGCGCCCACTGGCCGGTGCAATTGACGAGGGTCTCGCAGGCGATCGTGCCGGCATCGTCCCCCGATCGCCATTCGACGGCTGCGACACGGCTGTTATGCGTGCCGATGCCGACGACCCGCGCTCCCTCGACGATCTGCGCGCCACGCATGCGAGCGCCCTTGGCGAGCGATTGCGTGAGGTCGGTGGGATTTGCCTTGCCGTCGCCGGGGATCCACACCGCGCCGGAAAGGTCGTCGGTGCGCAGAATGGGTGCGAGCCGCTCCACATCGTCGCGCGACACATACTCAAACTCGACGCCGAATGCACGCGCTCGCGCCATCTGGCGCTTCATCAGCGCCAACCGTTCGGGCGCCTTGGCGACGTTGAGACTGCCGCATTGCTTCCAGCCGGTCGCAAGACCGGTTTCCTGCTCGAGCGTCGCGTACAGCTCGATCCCGTAGCGGCTCATCCGCGTCGCATTGCGCGTGGCGCGGGTTTGGCCGACCAGACCGGCGGCATGCCACGTTGTGCCGCAGGTCAGGCGGCCCTGCTCCAGCAGCACGACGTCGCGAATGCCGATCTTGGTCAGATGATAGGCGGTCGCCGCGCCGGCGATGCCACCGCCGATGACGACGACCCGCGCGTGCGCCGGAACGCTGCTCACAGCTTGAGCGCCGCAACCCCGGCGACCACGCTGGCGGCGCCGGTGAGGCGGATGAGACCGAAGCCTTCCTTGAGCCACAGGGCGCCGATCAGCGCGGCGAATATCACGGAGGTCTCGCGCAGCGCGGCGACGGCGGCAACTGGCGCGCGCGTCATCGCCCACAACACGATCGCATAAGCGGCGAGGCTGCACGCGCCGCCCACGAGATTGCGCCGCCAATGGCGCCGGACGTAGATGACCGCAGCCGCGCGGCGCTGCCACGCGATCCACGCGAGGAACGGCATCCCTTCGAGGAACAGCAGCCACGTGACGTAGCTCATTGCATTTCCCGATGCGCGAGCACCGGTGCCGTCGACGACCGTGTAGGCCGCGATGATGGCGGCGTTCGCGATCGCCCAACCGGCAGCGGCGGGCGGATGATGCTCGCGCTGCACGAAGGCGATGCTCACGATGCCGGCGCAGATCAGCACGATGCCGATCGTGACCTGAAGCGGCGGCCATTCGCGCAGAAATACGACGCCGAGCACGCTCACGATCAGCGGCGCGGTGCCGCGCATCAGCGGATAAGCAAACGAAAGATCTCCGGTGCGATAGGCGTGCGCCAGCGTGACGTAGTAGGCGAAGTGGATCGCCGACGAGGCGGCGATGAACTTCCATACGACGGGATCCGGCAGCGGCACGAAGGGTAGTGCACACGCCGAGCACACGAGCGAGCCCACTACGATCCCCGCGGTGTCAAGCATCGGGTCGCCACCCGGCGCGGATTTGACGAGGGCGTTCCAGCTCGCGTGCAGCAGGCCGGCCGCCAGCACGGCGAGCGTCACGCCGAAGGTCAGCTCACTTCCCGGCATCACGCGGCGTCAGGCAAGTTCGGGTGCGACCACAGTGATCGGCAAGCCGCACTCTATCCGCAGCGACTCGTGGCTTCCAGCACGGCGACGAAGTGCGCGAGCGCAGGCGTATCGACTCCGGCGAGCTTCGCGCTATCGTCCCAGAGGCGTACGCGCACTGCGTCCTCCGCGTAGGGTTGCGCGCGAAACGCCGCGGCTTCCTCCACGCTGTACACGCCGCCCTGCAACGCGAGGCTGCGCTTGGAATCCAGGGACAGCGCATCGAAGTAGCCGGCGCGCGTCGCACAGAGATAGCGCTTCGCATCGACGTGCAGCCGGATCGGCTCGAGCACGTCGTCGCCGAACGTGCCGCGCAGGAACGGGAGCGCCGCGTACTGATGGAGATCGTCGATCCCGCGCAGCGTCGGCGTGTCGCCCTGGTCGTTCAAAAGATGCCCGAGATCGTGGAGCAGCGCAGCCGCGACGAGGGCGGGTGGCGCGCCTTCCGCTTCGGCCATCGCCGCGCTTTGCAGCGCATGCTCGAGCTGCGTCACGGGCTCGCCGTCGTAGAGGCGCCCGCCCTTGCGGGCGAACAGAACACAGATATCTGAAATGGAGAGCGACATCGTCTAGACCACTTTCGGCTTCCGCTTGCGCCAGGGGCGGGCTTTGGCGGGCCCCTCGGCCTCCAGATCGCTCGCCGGTGGCTCGACGTCGATCGCCTTGAGTCGCGTTCGCGCGAGCACACCGGCCTCCTCGAGGATCGGATACGCCATCGAGCAGATGTGCGAGTTGATGCGCCGCAAGTCCGCGATCAGGTCGATGTGCAGCGACGACGTCTCGATGCTGTCAACCGTGTTGCCCGCGAGTCGGCTCAAATGGGAGTCTGCGTACGCGCGCTCGAGATCGCGGAACGCCACTTTCTCCGCCATGAGCTGCTGGGCACTCTTCAGGTCGCCGTGGAGGAACACCGAGAGCCCCAGTCGCAGGTTGGCCATCAGCCGTGTATGCAGGTCGACGATCTCCGCCATCCCCGCCTCGGAGAACCTGCGGCCCTTGTCGACGATCTTGTCCTCGATGTCACCGACGACGCGTTCGATGATGTCGCCGATCTGCTCCATGTTGATCGCAAACGAGACGATGTCGGTCCAGCGGCGGCTTTCCTTGACATCGAGCGCCTCGCGGCTCACCTGCGTCAGATAAAGCTTGATCGCGGTGTAGAGCTTGTCGACGACGTCGTCCATCTTGCGGATGCGAGCGACGAGTGCCCGATCGTTGGTCTTGATCACGGTCAGCACGCCGGCGAGCATCTCCTCGACGACGTCTCCGATGCGCATCGCCTCGCGGGCCGCGCAGCCGATCGCAAGCGCGGGCGACGAAAGCGCGGAGGGGTCGAGAAACCGCGGCTTCGCCGGATCGTCGTCTCCGGGGCGGCTCGGCATCAATTGCTCGGCGAGACGCGCGATCTTTTCCGTGAGGAACAGGAATCCCGCGGCGAGCGACAGGTTGAAGACCAGATGAAAGTAAACGACGGTCTGCGCTTCGTTGAGCGGGATGCGGTCGGCAAGCTCGAGGATCTGCGGCAGCAGCGGCAGGAACACCGCGCAACCGATCAACCGGAACAGCAGATTGCCAAGGGTGACGCGCCGGGCCTCGGGCGGCGCACCCATCGTGTTCAGCATGGCGAGCAACCCGCTGCCGAGATTCGCGCCGAGAACCAGGCCGAGCGCCACCTTGACGCTGATCACCTTCGCGGCGGTGAGCGTCGCGGTCAGCAGCACGACGGCGAGGCTCGAATACACCAGCATCGTGAATACAGCCGCAACCAGCATGTCGAGCAGCGGATCGCCGGTCAGGGATGCGAAGATCACCTTGAGGCCCGTGGCCTGCGTCATGGGGCGCGCCGCTGCAACGATCAGCTGCAACGCGAGGATGATGAGGCCGAGCCCGATCAGCACGCGCCCGAAGCGACCGAATTTCGTGCTCTCGCGCCGCATGAAGAGCGTGACGCCGACCAGAATCAGAAACGGCGAGAGCCAAGACAGATCCAGCGAGAATACGAGCGTCACCAGCGCCGTACCGAGGTCTGCGCCCAGCATCACCGCAAGCGCGGGGGCCGTTGCGATCAACCCCTGCCCGGTGAACGCCGTCACCATCAGCGCTGTCGCGTTGCTGCTCTGGATGAGGGCAGTCACTGCGAGGCCGGCGAAGAATGCCTTGAAGCGGTTCGAGACGCTGCGGCGGAGGATGCGTCGCAGATCGCCGCCGTAGAGACGCAACAAACCCGTACGCACGATGTGCGTGCCCCAAACGAGGAGGGCGACACCGGCGAGCACGTTGAGGAGCGTCTGCATTGAGCGCCCGAGCAATTCGATCAGGTTCGGGTCCAGGGAAGCGAATACGTCTTGACGTTGGTGAAGCTCTTCATCGCTTCCTGCACGCCTTCCTTGTAGCCGAGCCCGGAGTCCTTGATGCCGCCGAAGGGCGTCAGTTCGAGACGATAGCCGGGCACCTCGCGGATGTTGACGCTGCCGACGTTGAGCTCGCTCACGAACCGTGTGATGTAGTCGAGCCGGTTCGTGCACACCGACGACGACAGGCCGTAGACGGTGCCGTTCGAGATCCCGATCGCATCGTCGATGGTCTTGAAGCGGATCACCGGCGAGACCGGCCCGAAGGTTTCGGTACGCACGACACCCATCGCTGGATCGACGCGGTCGAGCACGGTCGGCGAGTAGAGCGCGCCCTTGCGCACGTTGCCAACGAGCAGCTTCGCGCCTTGCGCCACCGCGGCGCTGACTTTCGCTTCGAAGTTTCGCGCCGCTGGCTCGTCGATGACGGTGCCCATGTCGAGGACGCGATCCATCGGGTCGCCGTAGGTCCAGGCCTTGGTGAGCGCAACCAGGCGCTCGACGAAGGCGTCGGCGACAGACTCTTGCACGAGCATCCGCTTGACAGCCGTGCAGCGCTGTCCGGAGTTCTTGTACGAGCCCGCTGCTGCGAGCGCCGCCGCTTCGTCAAGATCCGCATCCTCCATCACGATCAGCGGGTCGTTGCCGCCGAGTTCAAGCACTTGCCGCTTGTAAACAGCCTTCTGTGCGATGTACTTCCCGATCGGAATGCCGCCGGTGAACGTGACCAGATCGACGTCGGGGTGCGTGAGCAGCTCGTCGGCGATTTCCGCCGGGTCGCCGGTCACGATCGACAACATCGGTGGCGGCAGCCCCGCCTCGTAGAGGATGTCGGCCAGAAGCAATGCGGAAAGCGGTGTCTTCTCGGTGGGCTTCAGCACCATCCGGTTGTTGGTCGCGATCGACGGCGCGACCTTGTGAGCCACCTGGTTCAATGGGTGGTTGAACGGTGTGATGGCAGTGATGACGCCAAGGAGCGGCTCGCGCAGCGTGTAGACTTTCCGTGCCTTTCCGTGCGGCGTTAGGTCGCAGGAAAAGATCTGACCGTCGTCGACGAGCGCGGCATTGCCCGCAAAGGTGAACACGTCGCATGCGCGGCCGACTTCGTACAGCGAATCCTTCTTGCAGATGCCGCATTCGGCGGTGATCAGGTCGGAGATCGCCTCGCCGCGCTCGCGGATCAGGTCGGCAGTCTTGTGCAGGATTGCGCGGCGCTCGTAGCGCGTGAGCGTCGGCCGGTGGGCTTTGCCAACGCTGATCGCGCGGCGGATGTCGTCGATGGTCCCCTTCGGCACGGTGCCGACGGTGGCGCCGGAATACGGATTGCGGACCTCGATGACCCGGTCGCGCGCGACGCGCTCGCCGGCGATGCGCATCGCTTCATGTCGAATGTCGGGTGCGTTCATCTTGTCTCTTTCAAGCCGTCGCGGCGCTGCGTGCGCCGATGAAGTTCTTGCCGCGGACGCCGTCGAGCGCCGCCGCGATCATCTGGTCGCGGCGTGTGTCGGAGACGCCATAAGTCTCGAAGCGCGTGCTGACCCCGAGACCTTCCAGAAAATTCGTGAGTCGCGCGGGGGCACCGGCGAGATCGCCGTCGAAGATGCGCGAAAGCACCGCATCGCGTCCCGGGTCCACCCCAAGCGCGCGCTCGAGCACGAGCGGCAGCGTGAACGAGCAGGCGATTCCGTGCGGCAGGCCGTGATGCAGCGTCATGTCATAGGAGATCGAATGCGCGAGGGCGGTCTTCGTATTCGAGAACGCGAGGCCGGCCTGCAACGCGGCTTGTGACATGCGCGTACGCAGCGCGAGACTGGATCGATCGCGCATCAGCGCCGGTAACGTCGCGAGCACCTCGCGGGCAGCGGCAACGGCATGCGTGTCCGAAACCGGATTTGCGTTCACGTTCCAGATCGATTCGAGCGCATGCGATAACGCATCGAGACCGGAGGCGAGCGTCGGGCCGGCGGGCAGTGAAACGCCGAGCTCCGGGTCGACCACCGCGGCTTCGGCCCAGGTCTCCTCGAGATGCAACGAGTACTTCCGCGAGGCGCCGCGGTCCCAGATAGTCGCCCACGGCGTCACCTCGCTGCCCGTCCCGGCGGTGGTGGGAACCGCGATCAGCGGCCTCACGCGGGCAGGCGAGAAGGGCTTGGCGGCCGCGAGAAGGTCCACCAGCGCGGCGAACGATCCGTCGGCGGTAGCGACCATCAGGGCTTTTGCGGTATCGATGACGCTGCCGCCCCCGACCGCGAGGAGCACTTCGCCCGACGCTGCGTCGTGCCAGAAGTCGCAGTACATCATGTCGAGTTCCACGACGTCGGGATTCGGCGTCGTGTGATCGATCACCCGCACGAGATCGGCCTTGAGGATCGTGCGCACGCGATCGATGACGCCGAGCGCTTTTGCCTCGGGGAACGTGACCAGCGTGACGCGACGTCCGCGCGTGAGCGACGGCAGCACGCCCAGCGCACCCGCGCCGAAGCGGATGTCGACCGGGTTATGGTAACGCCATCGTTCCATGGTTATGCGCAATGATTGAGTGCGAGATCGAAGACGTCGAAATTGCGGAGTCGACGTTCGCTCGGAATTTCGCGCAGCGCACGGTTGAAAAGCAATGGAACTTTCTGCTCGGAAACGCCACCGTGCGAGCGAAGCGGGGCGTCGAGACCGGACAAATCATGTCGTGACGGTGTCGTTCCGATCACGACCAGCCGCTCGGAGATCACGACGAGCTCGCCCAGGCGATCGTCGGGCAGCTCGAAGCGCTCGGCTGCCGCGGCGCGAGGCAGCACGGCTTCGATGCCCGGCAAAGCGGCAAGCTGAACGGACACCCGCGGCAAATCGACGTCGGGCTGCAAGTAACAGGTCGCGAACGATCCCAGCGATCCGTGATGCACCACATAGGGATCCGTGATCGGCAGGATCACGCGCGCACGCCCCGGCCCGACCTCGCGGTCGAACCAGTCCTGCAGGAAGATGATCTGCGGCCGGCCCGCGGCGTCGGTCTTGGCGTTCATGCCGTGGTCCGCGGTGAGCGCTACCGTCGCGCCGAGTCGATCGAGCTCGCCCAAGTAGCGGCTCATCATCGCGTAGAAGGCGTTCGCTTCGGGCGTCCCGGGCGCGTGCTTGTGCTGGATGTAATCGGTGGTCGACAGGTACATCACATCAGGACGATCGCGTTTCAGGATCGCCACCCCGGCCGCAAAGACGAACTCGGAGAGCTCCGCGCTGTAGACGGACGGCAGCGGCATGCCGACCAAGTCGAGCACGTTGTCGATGCCGTTCTCGGCGAGCGTCGCACGATCCGCCTTCTCGGCCGAGAAGCAGATGCCTTTCATGCGATGACCGAGCAGCCCGCGCAGCTTGTCCTTGGCGGTCACGACAGCGACTGTCGCGCCGGCTTCGGAGAAGCCCGCGAGGATGGTTCCTGCGCGGAGATAGCGCGCGTCGTTCATCATCACTTCCTCGCGGCGCTCCGGGTCGTAGAAGAAGTTGCCGCAGATGCCATGCACCGACGGCGGCACCCCGGTGACGATCGAGAGGTTGTTGGGATTGGTGAAGCTCGGCACGACGCAATCGCCGAGGAGCGACGTTCCTTTTTCGCACAGCGTGCGCAGGTATGGCGCGACGCCGGCCTCGATCGCCTGCGTCACGTAATCCGGCTCGCAGCCGTCGACGCAGACGACGACGAGCGGCCGGTCCATCCAGCGGTAGGTGCGTCCGTTGACCGTCACCGAGGTCGAGCTAGTCATGCGAAAGTTCCCGGTTCTTGTTGATGCGATTGCCACGGTAAGCAGCGAAGAGGTCGTTCTGCCGAGGCGCGCCACTCGGGTTCACGCAACGGCTCGGGCCACACGTGTGCGCAGCCACGCCGAGAACAGCTCCGCGGCGAGCACGACGACAATGATCGACAGGATGATCGCGGCAACGTCCTGCGAGGCGACCCGTTGGACGCTTTCACGCAGGTACCAGCCCATCCCCCCTGCACCGAAGAAACCCACGATCGTCGCCGCTCTGAACATCACATCCCAGGAATAGATGGTGATTCCGGTCCAGGCGACACGCACCTGCGGCAGCACGGCGAAGACGAAAACCTGGAGTGCATTCGCCCCCGCGGCTCGCATCGCTTCGACCGGACCGGGCTCGATCGCCTCGACGGCTTCGGCCATGAGCTTGCCCGAGAAGCCGACGCAGTACAGCGTGAGCGCCAGGACGCCCGGCAGCATCCCGAAGCCGAGCACGGCCACAAGGAGGATCGTCCAGATCATCTCGTGCACCGAGCGGCAGGCCATGATGATGAAGCGCGCGATCGCGTACCCGACGTGCCGCGCCGGTGAAACGTTGGCGGCGGCGAGCCACGCCAGCGGAATAGCGAGCACGATGCCCAGCACTGTCGCGAGGTACGACATCTCCAGCGTCTCGAACACCGAATGGAGATAGTCGGGCTGGAGCACATGCGGGAGGTTCGGTGGGAAATAGCGGGCGGCGAGCGTCGCGCCCATGCGGCCGAGCAGGCCGGGAAGACGCTCGAGATCGATATTGAGCCGATCGACCGACCAGGCAACGAGCACGAGCAGCGCGATGAGACCGGCAAGCTGATAGACGCTGTCCGGAATGTGCGCGAACACACGCGGCCGCAACGCGTGCGTGCGATCGGGGAGCGTCCCGAGATCCGCCGCAACTTCGAGCGCTTCGACGTCAAAGGATCGCTTTGCGGGCATAGTGCGAGACGACTTCGCCGAGCGCGATCAGGACGAGCACGGCCAGGATGACGGTGGCGATGCCGCCGTAGTTGAGCATCGCCATCTGGCGGAACAGGACGAGCCCGAGGCCGCCGGCGCCGACCAGTCCCATGATCGTCGAGCGCCGGATGTTGATGTCCCATTCGAAAATGACCGTGCCGAGGATTACGGGCAACACCTGCGGCACGATCCCGTAGAGCAGCACCTGCAGCTTGTTGCCGCCCACCGCCTGGATCGCTTCCATGGGCCCGGGCTGCACGTCCTCGATCGCCTCTGCGATGATCTTCGAGATGAACCCGATCGAGCGCGCCGCCATCGCCAGCACGCCTGCGAGCGCGCCCAATCCCACGGCCGAGACGAAGATCAGGCCCCACACGATCTCGTGCACCGAGCGCGAGAGCGTCATCAGCCCGCGTCCGAACACGAAGCTCGCCTTGCCGAGCGGCGTGATGTTGGCCGCGCCGAGCCAGGCCACGGGCAGCGCGAGAAAAAGCCCGAGCAGAGTCGCGAGTGTTGCCATCAACACCGTGTCGATCGCCGGATCGACGAGGTCGGGAAGCAGCGCGGCGTCGAAGTAGAGAAAGCGGCCCAGCGTGCGCGAGATCGTGCCGAACGCGAGGCGCGACCAATCGGTGTCGGCAACGACAATCGCATACACGCTCCACGCCACGGCGGCCGCGATCGCCGCGTAGATCGCAGCGCGTGTCGCCCATGTTCGCCGTCGCTGTTCCGCGATGGCGTCGATGCGAAGATCGAGTGCTGCGGCCGGGTTCATGTGGCTAGAGCACTTCCATCGCATAGATGCTGTGCATCGCGCGCTCGTCGAGCTCCGCCGGACGTCCCTCGAACTTCTTCACACCGTCCTGGAGACCGATGATCCGGGTGCAGAATTCCGTCGCGAGCTTCACGTCGTGGATGTTGCACAGGACCGGGACGTTGAGCTCGCGCGCGATCTCGCGAATCAATCCCATCACCTCGCGCGCGATCTTGGGATCGAGACTCGATGTCGGCTCGTCGACGAGCAAAAGGCGCGGGTTCTGGATGAGGGCCCGGGCAATACCTACGCGCTGCCGCTGCCCGCCCGACAACCGGTCCGCGCGCTTGTGGACATGCTCCGACAACCCGACACGGTCCAGCAGCCGGAGTGCGTTCCCGATGTCCTCGCGCGGGAACACGCGTAACACGCTTCGCACCGTCCCGGTATAGCCCAGCCGGCCAGTCAGCACGTTGTCGAGCACGGAGAGGCGCTCGATCAGGTTGAACTCCTGGAAGATCATCCCGATGTGCCGCCGCGCCTCGCGCAGGTGCTGCTGGCCGAGCGCCAGCAGGTTGCGACCGTCGAGCAGCACCTCGCCTTGCGTCGGCTCGACCAGCCGGTTGACGCAGCGGATCAGGGTCGACTTGCCGGCACCGGAGGGGCCGATGATCGCGAAGAAGTCGTCGGCGCCGACGTCGAAGCTCACACCCTTCAGGATCTCCCGCCCGGCGTAGCCCGCATGCAGATTGCGAACGCTAAGCGCGAGTGGCACGGTCCGCGGCGCCGAGGGCGCGTGCAGGACGACAGTGTCGGACCCGGGGTTATTTGACGCCCGCCTCACGGATGATGTCGTAATCCTTGTCGGTCATCTTGACGAACTTGTCGGAGCCGACGTTCTCGAGATACGCCTTGCCCTCCGGCGTCGATTGCAACGTCAGGAACGTCTCCGCGATCTTCTCCTTGAGCGGCGCGCACAGCGTCGAGCGATAGACGAACGGATCCTGCGGCAGGAGCGGCGACGCCCACAGGATGTTGAAATCCTCGATTTTCACCTTGCCCGAGTTGACGACGTTCATGAAGCGATGGCTGGCAACGAACGCCGCGTCCGCCTTGCCGTCGTAGACCGCGAGTGTCGACAGGTCGTGACCGCCGGAGAAAGCAACCTTGCTGAAGTACTGCTTGTTCGGGACCTTCGTGACCTGATTCACGAACACGGTATCGGGGATGAGCGCGCCCGACGTCGACGCGGGGTCGACCAGCAGCATCACCGAGCCCTTGAGCGAATCGACCGTCGAGAACTTGGAGCCCTTCTTGGTGATGAGCATCGACTTGTAGCCCGGGCCCGCTTCCTGGACGCCGTCCTTCTTCTTCGAGTAGGTCGCGAACACCTCGACGGAGGGGTCCTTGTTCCGCGCAATGACATACGATTCGGGCCCGAGCATCGCGACGTCGACCCATTTGCCCATCAGCGCTTCGACAACGGACGAGTACGACGTCGGCATGTAGAACTCGATCTTCTTGCCGGTGTTCTTGGACAGGAGGTCCATCACCGGCTTGTAGAGCGTCAGCTCGCGGATCGTCTCCTGCGTCGGGATGATCGAGAACTTGAGGACCTTCGGGTCCTCGCACGCCTGTCCGGCCGCGAGACTCGATGCGGCGACGGCCACTACCGCAACCACGATCGATCGCAACCGGCGGACGCACGCTCGACCGATCGGGCTGGACGTCGGATTCGACTGTGCTTCCATGATTCCTCCTCCGAAAGAAGTGGTGCGCTAGCGGTTGCGGCTCGCGCGGCGGGCGGCGGGCGTGGAGGTTTCCGGCGCGGTCGCGCCGTAGATCTTGTGCATGCGCGAGCGGCTCGCGAGCACGTGATCGTGCAGCGCGCGGCCCGCGGCAGCCGGCTGGCGAGCGGCGATGCGGTCCACGATCTCGCGGTGCTCGCGCGTCGAGACGGGCAGGGCGCCGCCCTGGGCGAGCGTCGCGCGGCGAAACAGGTGCAGCTCGTTCACGAGCCGCCGGTAGGTGTGCAGAAGCTTGGCGTTGCCGGCGAGCTCCACCAGGCGGTCATGGAAGTCGAGGTTCGCCGCGAGGTAGGCATCGACGTCGGTTTTCGCCGTCGCCTTCTCCATGCGCTCGACGATCTGACGAAGGTCGCGGATCTCGGCGGCGGTCGCGGTTTCCGCGACCCGGCGGCCGACGTACTCGTCGAGGAGCGCGCGGAGCTCGTAGATCTCGTCCGCTTCCTTCAAGCTGATCTGGCGTACGTAGACGCCGCGGTTCTTCTCGAGGCGCACGAGCCCCGACGCCTCCAGCGAGCGAAACGCCTCGCGGACGGGTCCACGCGAGACGCCGAGCTTTTCGGCGATGTTCGCCTCGGTGATCTTGGCGCCTGCCGCCAGGTCGCCGGCGAGGATCATCCGCTCGATCTCGCGCTCCACCAGCATCGCGAGGGAGTTGGATTGCACCAGGCGAATCGCCGGGGCATGGGCGGCGGGGGGCGCCGGAGCGTGCGCGGGGTCGGGCATGGCGTCGGGCCTGGGCAACCTGCGGGAAGCAGGGCAGGGCAGCGGACATTGAAGGCCATATTGTGTAGATTGTCAACAATCTGCAATCGACCGCGATCAAGATCACGGGCAAAGCGGCATCCGGCGCGCGGCGCAGCGCGGGCGCGGATCGAGGATGCCGGCGCAACATTGCCGCCATAAGACGAACGCGCGTAGCATCCGAAATTTCGATTCCGCGGCCTTCGGGGAATGTTTCGAGGCCGGTTCATCCACTCGTCGCTAAAAGGGAGCACCGCATGAAATCGCATCAAGCTTCGCTGGTCGCGGGCCTTTGTGCTGGCGCCGCTCTGGCGCTCGCCGCGCCATGGGCCGCCGCGCAAAAGACGCAGCTGTCGGTGTACACGGCCCTCGAAACGGATCAGATCAAGGCCTACGAGTCCGCTTTCAACAAGTCGTATCCCGACATCGAGCTCAAGTTCACGCGCGATTCGACCGGCGTGATCACGGCCAAGCTGCTCGCGGAGAAGGCGAATCCGCAGGCGGACATCGTGATCGGCACGTCCGCGTCGAGCATGGCGGTGTTCGCGAACGAGGGGATGCTCGAGCCCTATGCACCCAAGGGGCTCGACAAGATACCGGCGACGTATCGCGATACGCAGAATCCGCCGCGCTGGGTCGGCATGGACATCTACGGCGCCGCCGTCTGCTTCAACACCGTCGAGGCGCAAAAGCAGGGGCTGCCGAAACCCGAGAGCTGGCAGGACCTCACGAAGCCCGTCTACAAGGGCAAGATCGTGATGCCGAATCCGGCATCGTCGGGGACGGGCTTCCTCGACGTCGCGGGCTGGATCCAGATGTGGGGTGATGCGAAGGCGTGGCAGTTCATGGATGCGCTGCACGAGAACATCGGCGTCTACACGCATTCGGGCTCGCAGCCTTGCCGGATGGCCGGTGCGGGCGAGTTTCCGATCGGCATCTCCTTCGAGTACCGCGCGATGGCGACCAAAAAGTCCGGCGCGCCGGTCGACATCGTGTTCCCGAAGGAGGGCTTGGGCTGGGACCTGGAAGCGAGCGGCATCATGAAGGGCACGAAAAAGCTCGACGCCGCGAAGAAGCTGATGGACTGGCTCGCCACTCCGGAAGCGATGAGCCTGTTCGCGAACAACTTTGCGGTCGTCGCGATGCCGGGCATGTCCAAGCAGCTCGAGTTCATTCCGGCGGACTACGAGAAATGGCTGATCAAGAACGATTTCGACTGGGAAGCGAAGAACCGCGACAAGATCCTCGCCGAGTGGACGAAGCGGTACAACGGCAAGTCGCTTCCCAAGTAGCGATGAGGGCGACGACGCGCGCGCCGCTTGGCGTGCGCGTCGTCAACGTCGGCAACGGTTCGTAGCGGGGACCGATGAGCGAGGCTGGGCTCGCCGGACACAACGCATCGCCCGAGGCGGCGTACTTGGAGCTCGCGAGCGTCGTCAAGCGCTTCGGCGTCTTCACCGCGCTCGCCGGTGTGTCGCTGGCGGTAGAGCGTGGCAGCCTGGTCACGTTTCTCGGTCCGTCTGGTTGCGGCAAGACGACGCTGCTGCGGATCATCGCCGGCCTGGAGACGCAGGACGAAGGACGGCTGGTCCAGGCGGGGCGCGACATCTCGCGGCTCCCGGCCAACAAGCGGGACTACGGGATCGTCTTCCAGTCGTACGCGCTGTTTCCGAACCTGACGATCTTCGACAACGTTGCGTACGGCCTCGTCAACCGGCGCGCGGAGCGTGACCGGATCAAGGCGCGTGTCGCCGAGCTGCTGAAGCTGGTCGGATTGCCCGACGCCGGCGCCAAGTATCCCGGCCAGCTGTCGGGCGGCCAGCAGCAGCGGATCGCCCTCGCTCGCGCATTGGCCACCTCGCCCGGGTTGCTGCTGCTGGACGAACCGCTCTCCGCGCTCGACGCACTGGAGCGCGTGCGGCTGCGCGGGGAGATTCGCGCGCTGCAACGCCGCCTTGGCGTGACGACGATCATGGTGACGCACGACCAGGAAGAAGCGCTCTCGATGGCGGATCGCGTCGTCGTGATGAATGCGGGGCGCATCGAGCAGGCGGGCACGCCGCAGGAGATCTATCGCCAACCCGCCTCGGCGTTCGTCGCGGATTTTGTCGGAAAAGTGAACGTGATCTCCGCGATCGCCGAAGGCGTCGGACACTTTCGGGTCGGGGCGCTGGTGCTCGACTGCGGTGCGGAGCAGCAGCGCGTGGAGTCTGGAACGAAGGTCAAGCTCTATCTCCGCCCCGAGGATGTGGTCATCGACGGCGCCGCCGAAGGAAACGTCAACGCGACGCGCGGCGAAGTGCAAAAGGTCGAGTTCCTGGGCGCGTTTTGCATGCTGACGATGAAACTCGCCGACGCGCCGGAGCAGCCGCTGGTGGTCAACGTCTCGCGCCACAGCCTCGACGAGATGCGCATCGCCGAAGGGACGTCGCTCCGCGTGGGGCTGCCTCCCGACTGCCTGCGGCTCCTCAACTGAAGTCGTCGCGTGGCATCGATTCCCGCAACCGTCACGGCGCCTGCGAGCGCGCGTCCGGCAGCGGACAGCGAGGCGCGGCTCGCGCAAGCCCTCCTGCTGGCAGCATGCGCGTTCCTGGTCGCGTTCCTGCTCGCGCCTTTGCTCTTGATCCTGATCAAGAGCGTCCAGGACAAGGGCGGAGCGTTCGTCGGTCTCGCGCAGTTTCGCGAATACCTGCAATCGCCAGCGCTCATCGATTCGGCCATCAACACGGTGCTCGTGGCACTCGCCGTCACGCTGATCACGGTGCCGCTCGCCTTCGCATTTGCCTACGCGCTCACCCGCAGCGCGATGCCGTGGAAGGGATTGTTCCGGCTGATCGCGCTGACACCGATCCTCGCGCCGTCGATGCTCGCCGCGATCTCGTTCATTCAGTGGTTCGGCAACCAGGGTGCGCTCAAGGGGCTCATGTTCGGGCACTCCGTATACGGCCCGATCGGCATCATCATCAGCGCGGTCTACGCGATCTTTCCACACGCGCTGATGATCGTCCTCACGGCGCTGCTTCTGGCCGACGGCCGTCTGTACGAGGCCGCCACGTCGCTGCGAACGTCGACACTGCGCAAGTTCTTCACCATCACGCTGCCAGCGGCGCGCTACGGCCTGGTCAGCGCGGCGATGGTTGTGTTCTCGTACACCGTGAGCGACTTCGGCATCCCCAAGGTGATCGGCGGCAACTTCCACGTGCTCGCGATCGATATCTACCAGCAAGTGATCGGGCAGCAGAACTTCAATCGCGGCGCCGTGGTCGGCCTCGTGCTGCTTCTCCCTGTGGTACTCGCGTTCGTCGTCGACTGGCGCATGCAGGGGCAGCAGCACGCGCACTTCTCCTCGCGCGCGGTCCCGTACGTGCCGAAGCGCGCGCCGGCGTTCGACACCGCGATGTTCGCTTACTGCACGGTGGTCTGCATCATGATGCTTGCGGTGCTGGGCATGGCGGTCTACACATCGTTCATCAAGCTGTGGCCGTACGATCTCTCGTTCAGCCTGCGGCATTACGTCTTCGGACTGATCGACGGCGGGGTGATCGAATCCTATTTCAACAGCCTGAAGCTCGGATTCCTGACCGCGCTGTTCGGCACGCTCCTGATCTTCGGCACCGCGTATCTGATCGAGAAGACGCGTGGCATGGGCGGGGTGCGCGCGCTGATGCGGCTGCTGGCCGCGATTCCGATGGCGGTGCCAGGGATGGTGCTCGGCCTGGGCTACATCTTCTTCTTCAACGCCCCGGCGAATCCGCTGCACTTCCTGTACGGAACGATGACGATCCTCGTCCTCTCGACGATCATCCACTACTATACGTCGAGCCATCTGACCGCCGTCACGGCGCTCAAGTCGCTCGACAACGAGTTCGAGGCTGTGTCCGCATCGCTCAAGGTGCCGTTCTACAAGACGTTCGCCCGTGTGACGGTACCGGTGTGCCTGCCGGCGATCCTCGACATCGCGCGTTACCTGTTCATCAACTCGATGGTCACGCTGTCGGCAGTGATCTTTCTGTACTCGCCGGACACGAAACTCGCGTCGGTCGCCATCGTGAACCTCGACGAAGCGGGCGAGATCGGGCCTGCCGCCGCGATGGCGACGCTGATCGTCGCGACTTCGACGCTGGTATGTCTCGCTTACGCTTTGCTCACGCGCGTGCTGCTAAGACGTACGCAGGCATGGCGGGGTTAGGGATAGACGAATTTCCTGGGCTCGCGAGCGAACCGCCGCGCGCCCAGCGGAAGAATCACAAGGAGACGGGCTCGAGAAGCCTAGATCGATGAAAATCGCCGGGATGAACCCGTCGATTTTCTTCAGTAAGAGCGGGATAAGCGCCAGAAAAGACTATTCGGAGGGGACGGGGGATCGTGGTCGTCCATTGCGTGTTTGAGTCCTCGCCGAAGAAATCGCCGGGCGTGTATCGCCGATTTTCATCCATCCAGTTTCTCGAATACCATACGACTTTGTGATTTTGACGCAGGGCTCGCGGGCAATGGCCGCGCGAGCCCGGGAAGCTCGTTTACTCCAGTGAACTTCACGCGCGATCCGATTCTCCTCACGCCCGGGCCCCTGACGACCTCGCTCGCGACCAAGTCGGCGATGCTCCGCGACTGGGGCTCGTGGGATTCCCACTTCAATGCGGTGACCGCGCAGTTGCGCGTGAAGCTGTCGGCCGTGATCGATGGCGAGGACACGCATACCTGCGTCCCGCTGCAAGGCAGCGGTACCTTCGCGGTCGAAGCCGCCGTCAATACGCTGGTCCCACGCGATGGCCACGTGCTGGTCCTGATCAACGGTGCCTACGGCAAACGCATGGCGCGGCTCACGGAGATGATGGGACGCAGGCTTTCGGTGTTCGAAACTCCCGAGGACATGCCGACGACTGCCGCGGATGTCGATCGACTCCTTGCGCAGGATGCCTCGATCACGCACGTCGGGCTCATCCATTGCGAGACCTCGACCGGCATCCTGAATCCGCTCGCCGCCATCGCCGACGTCGTCGCGCAGCACCAGCGGTGCTTGATCGTCGATGCGATGAGCTCATTCGGCGCGCTGCCGATCAACGCACGGCATTCGCCGTTCGACGCGCTTATCGCCGCATCCGGGAAGTGCGTCGAGGGACCGCCGGGGATGGGATTCGTCTTCGTCCGCCGTCACGCGCTCGAACGCTGCGCCGGCAACTCAACGTCGCTCGTGCTGGATCTGCACGATCAATGGCAGTACATGGAGAAGACGACGCAGTGGCGCTATACGCCGCCGACGCACGTCGTGGTCGCGCTCAACACGGCGCTCGACCAATTCATCGCAGAAGGCGGTCAACCGGCGCGCCTTGCGCGCTACACACGCAACTGCGAGGTCCTCATCCGGGGCATGGCCGAGCTCGGGTTCCGATCGTTTCTCGACGCGTCGATCCAGGCGCCGATCATCGTCACGTTCCACGCACCGGTGGATCCCCGGTACAACTTTCGCGAGTTCTACGATCGGGTGCGGGACAAGGGCTTCATCCTGTACCCGGGCAAACTCACTCAAGTGGAAACCTTCCGCGTCGGCTGCATCGGCGCGATCGGGCCCGACGAGATGCGCCATGCCGTCAACGCGGTTCGCGACACGCTCGAGGAGCTTGGCATCAAGCACGTCGCGCCGGTGGCGGCGCGTGCGGCGGATTGAGCACGGCTAAGCCGGCGGGCCGGCGCTGACCGTGCGCAGTGCCGCGAGAGCGTCGTGCTCCGCCGCAGCGGGATCGATCGCCCCGTGACGCAACAGAAAGTCGAGCACGACGAGACTTGCATCGGCCGTGACCTCATCGTCACCCGAAGTCGAAGCGATGAGGTCGGCGGCGCACGCGAGATCGACACGCCGAAACTCCGCGACCTCGCCATCGCGATTGAGCGGACGGAAATCGGGCGGCAACTCGAGGTCGTGGACGAAAACCGTCTCGCGCTGGATCCCGTCCGGCTGTGCGCGGAAGATCTCGACTCGTCCCACGGCGCGCGCATGGCGGGCCAGGGACGGCTCGATCCCGGCCTCTTCGCCTGCTTCCTTGATTACGGTACTTTTGACCGTCGCACCTGCCGCGATGCCGCCGCCTACCAGGTTGTCGAGCATGCCCGGGTCGATCGCTTTTCCCCTCGCGCGTCGCGCAAACCACAGCTGCGAGAAGCCATCCGTCGTACCGTTCACGTGCGCCGCGTAGGTGTGAACGCCGAAATAGCGGGCCGCTGCACGCTCGAGATAGAAGCACGGCATCGCGCCAAAGCTTGTCGACACGGCGTAACGTTCGTTCCGCCAGCGGGTAAGCGCCCGTTCCTGCGCGAGCGTCGCCGCCACCTCGGCCATCGCCGCGCTCCGAGCTTCGACGTCGGCGAGAGCCGGAACGAACTGAATGCGGTCGCGTTCGACGTCGAACATGTGGCTGAACCTCGCCAATCGCTCGGCGCGCGCGGAATCGAGACAGCCCATTGCATCGCCGTCGACGACGAGCGTGAAGTCGACCGCTGCCGGTGGCGCGACCAGCGGCGTCAGCCGTTTTCGAATCGCGGTTAAAATGCGCGCCTCGATCACGCCGCGATTGTAGAACGACCGCCTGCACCGTCATGCCCGCCGACGTCCTCGCCTTGTTCGACCTCGATGGCACGCTCGTCGCGCACGACAGCGAGCAGTCGTGGGTCGAATTCCTGACTGCGGAAGGACGGCTCAATCGCGTCGAAGTGGCAGCCCGCAGCCGCGACATCACCGAGCTCTACAACCGCGGCGAAGCGGGGTCGATCGAGTTCACCGAGTTCTATCTCGGCCTGATGAGCCGCTTCCCGATGGAGCAGCTCCGCGCCTGGCGCGATCGCTGGATCGCGACCTGCGCTGTACCGAAAGTCCGCAGCGATGCGCGCGCGTTGATCGAGAAGCATCGGGCGCGGCAGGACCTGATCGTCATGACCACGGCGGTGTTCCGCTTCCTGGCCGAGGCGCAGGCGCAGGAGCTCGGGATTCGCAATGTGATCGCAACCGACGAGTCGATCGTCGACGGCCATTTCACCGGCCGCATCTCGGGAATCGCGAACGCTCGCGAAGGCAAGGTCGAGCGCCTGCGCGAATGGGTCGCGGTACGCGGGAGCCGTCTCGACGATTTCCGCCAAGTCTTCGTCTACGCCGACTCGGTCAACGATCTGCCGTTGCTCTCCCACGCCACGCGCCCCGTGGCGGTGAATCCGGATCCCGCCCTCGCGGCGCACGCGCGTCACGCGGGCTGGGAGACCCTGTTCTTCTCATGACCGGCGACGTCGGCATCGGCGGGTGACCATGAGCGCGGCGCGCATCCTCGACGGCAAGGCACTTGCCCAGCGGGTGACCGAGGACATTCGCGCCCGGGTTGCGGCACGAGTCGCTGCCGGTTTGGCGCCGCCGGGCCTCGCGGTGGTGCTGGTCGGCGACAACGCGGCATCGCAGGTCTACGTCCGGAACAAGCGCAAGACGACCGACGCCGTCGGGATGCGCTCGTTCGCCTTCGACCGGCCGGCACAGACGACCGAGCGCGAGATCCTGTCGCTGATCGATGCGCTGAACAACGACCCTGCAGTCCACGGCGTTCTCGTCCAATTGCCGCTGCCCAAGCATGTCGACGCCGATCGCGTGCTCGAGCACATCGATCCGAAGAAGGACGTCGACGGCCTCCATCCGTACAACATCGGGCGACTGGTGCAGAAGCGACCGGTGCTGCGGCCGTGCACGCCGCAGGGCTGCATGCGACTGCTGGCTGAGACCGGGGAGAGCCTGATCGGCAAGCACGCGGTGATCATCGGGCAGTCGAACATCGTCGGACGGCCGATGGCGCTCGAGCTTCTGATGGCGCGCTGCACCGTGACGATCTGCCATTCGGCGACCCGCGATCTGCCGTCGCTCGTGCGCGAGGCGGATATCGTGGTTGCCGCAGTCGGCAAGCCCGGGTTCGTGATCGGCGACTGGATCAGGCCCGGCGCGATCGTGATCGACGTCGGTGTGAATCGGCTCGCTGATGGCAAGCTTGCGGGCGATGTGGACCATGCGGGAGCCCGCGAGCGCGCGAGCTGGATCACACCGGTGCCCGGAGGCGTGGGACCGATGACGATTGCGATGCTGCTCGAGAATACGCTGCGGGCTGCCGAGCTCCAGGATCCATAGCCTCGACTCGCTTTTTCGAGAAGCAGTCGCTTTGGACGCGTCTCTTCGGCGGCTCGAAAATCGCAGCTAAACCTACTTACCTATAAGAAGAAAATCGACGGGTTCATCACGGCGATTTTCATCCATCCAGGTTCTCGAGTGTCGGACGGCGTTGTGATGTTGTCCGCAGCGGTCGCGGGCAATGGCCTCGCGACCGCTGGCAGCTCGTTTACCCTTACCCGGAGCGCAGATGCAGGGCTTTCGGCCGCGTAAACGTCTCGATGCCGTAGGTCGATAGCGTGAGTCCGATCCCCGAATGCTTGCGGCCCGACCACGGCAGCCTTGGGCTCACGCGATCACAGCAGTTCCAGTACGCGCTGCCGGCGTTCACCCGCGCGAGAATCCGGCGCGCCCGCTTCGCGTTCGGCGTGTAGACGCCCGCGGTCAAGCCATACTCGGTGTCGTTCATGAGATCGACGGCGGCATCGTCGTCGGCCACGGCCTGGACGCCGATGATCGGCCCGAAGCTCTCTTCGCGCATCAGCAGCATCGAATGATCGACGTCGGCGAGCACGGTCGGCGCGAACCAGTTGCCTTTCTTCTTCAACTGCTCGCCGCCCAGCAGCAGGCGCGCGCCCTTCCTTCGGGCATCGGCGACCTGTCGCTTCAGCACCGCGAGCTGTGGGCGACGCGTGATCGCGCCGAGGTAGGTCGACTCGGCCAGCGGGTCGCCGACCTTGTACCCCTTGACCTCCGCGACGAACGTCTCGAGAAACTGCGCGTAGATCGCCTCGTGCACATAGACACGCTCCACCGAGCAGCACGACTGCCCGGTGTTGTAGAACGCCCCATCGGCGACGGCGGCAGCGGCGATCTTCGGATCGACATCGTCGCAGACGTAGATCGGATCCTTGCCGCCGAGCTCGAGCTGCACCTTGATCATGCGGCGGGCCGCGACGGCGGCGATCTTGGCGCCGGTCGCATACGAGCCCGTGAAGAAGACGCCATCGATCGGTTGCCGCAGAAGCATCGCGCCCACGGCACCGTCGCCGATGATCGGGACGAATACGTCCGCCGGCACTCCCGATTCATGCAGGAGATCCGCGATGTGGAGACCGGTCAGGGTTGCGAACTCGGAGGGTTTGTACAGGACCGCATTCCCCGCGATCAGTGCCGGGATGAAGACGTTGCTGCCGACAAAGTACGGGTAGTTCCAGGCGGATATATTGGCGATGACGCCCAGCGGCTCGTGGACGATCCGTTCCTCGAGCCTCTGTCTGCCGTCGGCGTACACCTTCTTGTCGCGCAGAACGCGCGCTGCTTCGGCCAGAAAGAAATCCAGGCGCGGGATCAGGCCGTTGAGCTCATTTTTCGACTGACGAAGGGGTTTGCCGACCTCCTCGGTCAGCGTCGGCGCGAGCTTCGCTTGCCGCGCGATCACTGCGTCGCGAAAACGGCGGATCGCCTCGAGTCGGTGTTTAAGCGGCAGGGCCGCCCAGCGCGGCTGGGCGGACCGCGCGCACGCGTACTTCTCGGCGACGCTCTTGGCGTTGTCGCTCGCAACGCGCGTCACCACGGTACCCGTCGCCGGGTTGGTGATGGTCAGCATGCTCCCTCGGGCCTACCAAACTACGGAAAATCGACGGGTTCACCCCGGCGATTTTCATCTGACCAGGGTTCTCGAAGCCCGTCTGCGTTGTGATCTTGTCCGCGGCGATCGCGGCGGTTCGCGCGCGATCGCCGGAAGCTTGTTTACTACCTCCGCTTCCGGTCCCGTGCCGCGTCCAGGAACTCGGCGAAGATCGGACCACCGTCCAGATGATCGCCCTTCATCGTCGGGCCATGCATGAATTCCGGATGCCATTGCACGCCGAACACGTAGCTCGGGCCGCGCCAGCGGATCGCTTCGATCACCCCGTCGGGCTCGGCGAGCGCCTCGACGACTAGGCCCCGGCCGAGCTTGCGCACCGACTGGTGATGGATGGTGTTGATCACGGCCGTCTTCCGCTCGGGATAGAGCTTCGCGAGACCCGTGCCCGGAATGAACTTGACGGCGTGGTAATTGTGCTCGTACTTCGAGATGTCGCGATGGTCGAGAGAATTCTCGACTTGCGTTCCGATGTCCTGGTAGAGCGTGCCGCCGAACGCGACGTTGATCAGCTGACAGCCGCGACAGATACCGAGCACGGGTTTGCCTTTCCCGACGAACGCCTCGAACAGCTCGACCTCGTACTTGTCACGTACTTTGTCGCCTCCCCATTCGGGCTGCAGCGGATTCTCGCCGTAGCTCTCGGGCGCCAGGTCGGCACCGCCCTGCAGGACGAGGCCGTCGAGCGCCTCGGCGTAGTGATAGAGCCGCATCTCCGAGCGCTCGACCAGCCCCTCGCTTTCGACCGCTGGAATCATCAGCACCAGGACGTTCTTCGAGATGATCCAGTGCGCGACCGACTGCTCGAGATAGTGCAGCGTCTTGGTATAGACACCGCCCAGGTCCCGTGAGAGGTCGCTCGGATGATGGATGCGAGCGGAAACGCCAATCAGAAGAGGTGCGGGCATGGCGAGGGGATCAGAGTATTACAGCACACCCGAAAAGATGTTACGGAAATCGTCGCGTGTGCACGGCCGCGGATTGGTGTGGTGGCAGGTATCGGCGATCGCGATCGCGGTCAGCGCCTCGATGTCGGAGGCGGTGACCGGCCGCGCGGAGCGGTAATCGCGCAGGCGAGCCGGGATGCCGATCTCGGCCTTGAGCTTGGACAGCCAGTCGATGAACGCGTTCGCCCGCCCTTCGTCGCTGCCGCTGTCCGCACCAGGGACGCGTGCGACGCGCGCGAGCTCGGCGAGCTTCGCCGTTGCGGCACTCAGGTTGAATCGCATCACATGGTCGATCATGATGCCGTTCGCGAGCCCGTGATGCAGGTCTGCGACCGTCGATAACGCATGCGCGCAGGAGTGGACGGCGCCCAGGTCCTTCTGAAACGCGATGGCGCCCATCATCGAGCTCATCAGCATGTCGCTTCGGGCTCCGATGTCATGACCGTTTTGCACGGCTTTCGGAAGCGCGGCCGCCGCAATTCGCACGCCTTCGAGAGCAATCCCATCGCACAGAGGATGATATGCCGGGGACAGGTATGACTCGACATTATGCGTGAGCGCGTCCATGCCCGTGGCCGCCGTGATCGATGGCGGAAGATCCAGCGTCAACTCCGGATCCGCGAAGACGACTTTCGCGAGCAGCGCCGGCGAGAAGATGATGCGTTTCACGTGCGTCACATCGTCCGAGATGACCGACGAGCGCCCTACTTCCGAGCCTGTCCCCGCCGTCGTGGGCAGTGCGACGAAATAGGGGATCTCGCGCTCGATGGCGCGCACCTGCGGGTGGTCCCAGGCGTAGTCGAGGATGTCTCCGGGGTGATGCGCCATCAGAGCGATCGCCTTCGCGACGTCGACGGCCGCGCCGCCGCCGACGCCGATGACGGAATCAGCGCGATGCGCGCGGAATGCCTTCGCGCCGTCCATCACTTGGGAACGCACCGGATTGCCGGCGACGCCAGTGAATGCCTCGACCGCCAGTCCCGGCAGCTCGCCGAGAAACCCCTTGAAGACCGACAGCGCGGCCAGCCCGCGATCGGTGACGACCAGCGGCCGCGCGATCCGCTGCGACTTCAAATGCTCGGCGACGAGCTTGCGCGCACCCGGCCCGAAGTGAATCGTTGTAGGGAAGGCGAAGCGGTGGATCATCGAGCGCTCAAATGATCTCGAAGTAGCGTTTGAGCTCCCAGTCGGTCACTGCGTCGAGCCACTGCCGCCACTCCCATTCGCGGGTCGCGGCGAAGTGATCGACGAACTCGTCGCCGAACCAGTCGCGGGCGAGGTCAGAACCTTTGAAGATGCGCGTCGTTTCGATGAGCGTACGCGGCGCGCGCGGCACATGCTCGGCGCCGACGTTCGTGCCTTCGATCGGCTTGGTCGTGAGCTTCAGGTGCTTCTCGACGCCGTGCATGCCGGCGGCGATGCAGGCCGCGACTGCAAGATAGGGATTCACGTCGGCGCCGGGGCACCGCGTCTCGAGGCGCGTCGACTTCGGCGACCCCGGGATCGCGCGAAAGCTCGCTGTCCGATTGTCGAGGCCCCAGGTCGGCTTGACCGGCGCCCAGAACCCATCGACCAGCCGCTTGTAGCTGTTAATCGTCGGCCAGAACATCGGCGCGAACTCGAGGAGGGTGGCGAGCTGTCCCGCGAGATAGCTCTCGAAGAGCTTGCTCATCCCATGCCGACCCTTCGCGTCGTGGAACAGATTCTTCTTGCCATCCGAGAGCGATTGATGGCAGTGGCCCGAGCAACCGGGATACTGCGGGCTCCATTTCGCCATGAAGCTCGGCATGATCCCGAAGCGTGCTGCGATTTCCTTCGCCGCCGCCTTGAACAGAAGGCCACGGTCCGCTGCCTCGAGCGCTTCGGAAAAGACGATCGCGGCCTCGTAAACGCCGGGACCGGTTTCCGTGTGCAAGCCTTCGAGCGGAACGCGGAATTGCGCGAGCTCGCTGAAAAGCGCGTTGAAGTAGTCCTGCGAGTAGCTCGCGCGCAGAAGCGAGTAGCCGAACATGCCGGGGGTGAGCGGTGTCGGCCCGACCCCTTTCTTGTCGGCCCACGATTGCGGCGTTTCGCGGAAATTGAACCATTCGAATTCGAGCCCGCACATCGGCTGCACGCCGAGCCTGGCTGCGCGCGCCAGAACACGCTTCAACACCTGTCGGCCGTCGAGCGGGTGGGGGACTTCGCGCCCGTTCTTCACCTGCACGAACTCGCCCAGGAAGAAGTCGACGTTTTGATCCCACGGCACGTTGCGGTGCGTCCCGAGGTCGAGGCGCGCCAGCGCGTCGGGAAAGCCCTTGTGCCAGCCGGTCAGCGTCGTATTGTCGTAGCACTGGTCCTGGGAATCCCAGCCGTACACCACGTCACAGAAGCCGAAGCCGCCTTCCGCGGCGGATTCGAACTTCTCCTTGTGGATGTACTTGCCCCGCAGGATGCCGTCGATGTCCGCGACCGCGACCTTCACACGGCTTCCCGGCGATGCGCGGACGAGAGCAAGGACTTTCGCGGGGGCGAGCGTGGCGGGCATGCGAGCTTTCTCCTGCGCGGGCTTGTTCTGAAGAGCTCTCTGCAGCAGAGCCTTCATTCTAGCGTACGCGCCGGTCCCGTCGCCCGGTGGCAGAATGCGGAAAGCGATGCATGCGCTCCCCTCCCTGTCGTTCGAGTGCGTGAACTCCGGCGAGTCCACGCTCGAACTTGAAGGAGCTCGTCAATGAGATCGCATAGTGCGGCGCTCGTTGCGCTGCATGTCTCCGTCATCCTGTTCGGCTTTGCCGGACTGTTCGGCAAATGGCTCACGCTGTCGCCCACCATCATCGTGCTGGGCCGGACAGTGGTCGCAGCCGCGACACTTGCGGCCATCATGCTGAGCCAGCGTCGCGCGATCGGTCGCCCGGATCTCTCGCTTGCGATCAACGGCCTGATTCTCGCGTTGCATTGGGTCGCGTTCTTCCTGGCGATCCAGATCGCCACCGTGGCCATCGGCTTGCTCGGCTTCGCGACGTTTCCGCTGTTCGTGCTCGCGCTGGAGCGGGTCGCGCTCGGCCGTCATTTTTCGGTGACGGAGGGCGCAACCGCGATCGCCGTCTGCGCCGGCCTGGTGCTGCTCGTGCCGGATTTCTCGTGGTCGAACCCGACGCTGCAAGGGCTCGCATGGGGCGTCCTGTCGGGATTCACCTTCGCGCTTCTCGCCGTGCGCAATCGCGCACGGGTACAACGCGACGGCGCGCTGGCGCTCGCGCTATGGCAGAACGCATTCGCAGCGTTTTATCTGGTCCCCTGGGTGCTCACTTTCGAGGCGAGCGCGCTCACCCTCTCGGCCCGAGATATCGTGTTGCTGATCGTACTGGGCGCCGTGTGCACCGCGCTCGCCCATTCCCTGTTCATTGCGAGCATGCGTCGCCTGACGGCCCATACGGCGAGCATCATTGCCGCGCTGGAGCCCGTGTACGGCATCGCGCTCGCTGCGCTCCTGCTCGGCGAGTACCCGGACGGGCGGACGCTCGTCGGCGCCGGCCTGATCATCTTCGCGGCCGGCCTCGCCTCGCGGCGCGCCCTCGCCGGATAATGGCTGCCGTTTGCAGTAGCCGCGCGATTGGGTAGCATCGAGGCTTTCTGCACGGACGGTCGGTATCACTTGATCATCGTCGTCATGGGGGTCTCCGGTTGCGGCAAGTCGACGGTCGGTGCGGCACTCGCCGCGTCGCTCGGGTGGCCGTTCTTCGACGCCGACGAATTCCACCCCGCGGAGAACGTCGCGAAGATGGCGTCAGGCGTGGCGCTCGACGACCTGGACCGCGAGCCGTGGCTCGACCGTATCGCAACCGAGCTCGCGGGCCTTGATCGCGCCGGCGCCGATGCGGTGCTCGCTTGCTCCGCGCTCAAGCAGCGCTATCGAGACCGGATTGCGGTGAGCCCGAACGTCAGAATCGTCTACCTGAAGGGCGATCTCGACACGATTGCTGTGCGCCTTGCGGATCGCAAGCACAAGTACATGCCGGCGTCGCTGTTGCAAAGCCAGTTCGCCGCACTCGAGGAGCCTGCCGACGCGCTCACCGTCGACATCCGCGGGCGTGTCGACGAGGAAGTGGCCGCGATCCGCGCGGGACTCGGCTTCAAGTGACGCGGCAGCGAATATGAGCGATCGACCGCGCTATCGCATCGCCACCGAGTTGACGCACCTCGGACGTCATCCGCGGCGTTTCATGGGCGCGGTCAACACGCCGATCTTCCGCGCTTCGACCATCCTGTTTCCGACGCTGTCGGATCTCGAGCGCGCTGCGCGCGGCGAGTACGACGGGATGACATACGGCCTGCACGGCCTGCCGACCGTCACCGATCTGCAGGATGCGGTCGCGTCGCTCGAAGGCGGTCATGCAGCACTCGCAGTACCGAGCGGGCTCACGGCCACGACGTTTCCGCTTCTCGCGCTTCTCAAGCCGGGCGATCATCTGCTCGTGACGGACGTCGTGTATGGGCCGACACGGCGCTTCTGCGATCACCATATGCGGCGCCTTGGCGTCGCCGTCGACTACTACGATCCACTGGTCGGCGCCGATATCGCGGCGCGTTTCCGCCCCGAGACACGGATCGTCTTTGTCGAGTCGCCGGGTTCGCTCACGTTCGAAGTGCAGGACGTGCGCGCGATCGCGAACGCGGCCCACGCCCAAGGCGCGTTCGTCGTCATGGACAACACGTGGGCGACGCCGCTCGGTTTCCGCGCGTTCGATCACGGGGTCGACGTTTCCGTGCACGCCGCCACCAAGTACATCGGCGGCCATTCGGACGTGCTCCTCGGGTTGATCGTCGGCAGCCGCGAGGCGTTTCCGGCGCTGCATCGCCTGTGGACGGACATGGGCATCGCGGCGTCGACGGACGACTGTTTTCTCGGTCTTCGAGGATTGCGCACGCTCGCGCAACGCCTCGCGCAGCACCAATCGAGCGCGCTCGAGATCGCGCAATGGCTGTCGGGGCAGCGCGCCGTGAAGGAAGTGATCTATCCGGCGTTGCCCGGCTCGCGCGGTCACGACCTCTGGAAGCGCGACTTCTCCGCGGCGTCCGGCTTGTTCAGCATCGTGCTGCACCCGCACTCGCGCGAACAGCTCGGTGCGATGCTCGACGGCATGCGCCTGTTCTCGATGGGGTGGAGCTGGGGCGGCTTCGAGAGCCTGATCATTCCAATCTTTCCCGAACGCACGCGCAGCGTGACGCGATGGGATCGCGGCGGACCCTGCCTGCGGCTGCATATCGGGCTCGAGGACCCGGTCGATCTGATCGCCGATCTCGCCGACGGCCTGGCGCGGCTCGCGCGCTGACCCCGCCAGCTAGAGGGCGCTTTCCCCGAGGTAGGCGGCGCGCACGCGTGCGTCGCGGCGGATCTCGTCGGGCGTGCCGTGGGCGATGAGTGCGCCGTCGTCGAGCACGAGCACGCGATCCGCCCAGCCGAATACGACGTCCATGTCGTGCTCGGTGAACAGCACGGCGACCGCCCGTTCGCGCGCGAGTGGCGCGATCAGTTGCATCAACTTGCGACGCTCGGCGATCGTCATGCCTGCGGTGGGCTCGTCCATGAGCAGGAGCTTGGGCGACGCCGCGAGCGCCATCGCAAGCTCGACGCGCTTGACGTCGCCGTACGCCAGCCCCGCACAATGCGCATTGGCGAGCGCACTCGCGCCGATTCTCTCGAGGAGCCCCTGGGCCTCGTCGCGCCAACGGAACAGGGCATAGGGTCGAAGAGCACCGTCTTCCCTGCGCGCCGCGGCCACCGCGAACGCGACGTTCTCCCACGCGGTCATCGATGCGAACGTCGAGGCGATCTGGAACGTTCGTCCGACGCCGAGCCGGGCAATGACACGCGGCGCGAAACCGTCGATGCGCCGATCCTCGAAGCTGATCACACCGCGATCGGGACGAAGCTGGCCGTTGATCAGGTTGAAGCACGTCGATTTTCCCGCGCCGTTCGGACCGATCAACGCCACGAGCTCACGCGGTGCGACCGCGAACGAGATGTCGTTCACCGCAACGACGCTGCCAAAGGCCCTGGCGAGGTGCGAAACCTCGAGGATCGGCGCGTTCATTGGGGCAGTCGCGAGCGGGTCCAGCGCGAGAACACACCGCCGACGCCGTAGGGGAAGACGGTGACGAGCAGGATGATGCCGACACCCACGCAGGCGCGCCAGTACTCGGTCCATCGCGCAAGCGTGTCCTGCAGCCACGTGTAGATTGCCGCACCCGCGAGCGGTCCGAAGAGCGCGTTGATCCCGCCGAGCAGCAGCATGACCAGGGCGTCAACCGATTTTGGAATGGCCAGACTCTCGGGCGAGATGCTGCCCTTGGAAAAGGCATAGAGGCCGCCCGCAAAACCGGCGAAGGTCGCGCCGAGCGCGAAAGCCTGCCATTGGCGCAGCCGCGTGCTCACCCCCAGTGCCTCCGTGCGGCGAATTGCATCGCGCGCGGTGCGCACGGCAAAGCCGAAGGGCGCGTTCGCGAATCGCACGATGGCCGCCAGCGCAATCGCCACCAGCACGAGCGTGAACAGGTAGTAAACCGTGTGTCCCGAGAGCAAAGGTGGCGGCCATACGCCGACGAGACCGTTCGATCCTCCGGTCACGCTGTCCCATTCGATCGCCACCGACCAGGTGATCTGCGCGAACGCCAGCGTCAGCATGGCGAGATAGACACCCGACAGGCGCACGCACAAGGCGCCGAACGCCAGCGCGACGATGCCGGCACCGACGGGCGCCAGCGCGATGGCAATCGCAAAGGGCAAGCCGCATCGTGCCGCGAGCGCCGCCGCGTACGCGCCGATGCCGAAGTAGGCTGCGTGACCGAACGACGTCAGTCCGCCGTTGCCGGTGATGAACTGCAGGCTCGCGGTGAACAGCGCCGCGATCAGGATATCGGTCGCGAGCACGAGCAGGTAATCGTCGCCAAACGCGGGCAATGCGACGAGCGCCGCGAAGAGCACAATGGCCACGAGCACTTCGCGTCGCCCCGGCGGCACCACGAGCGTGCGCTGCTCGGGGATGCGCGTCGTGGCCTCGGCGTCGATCGGTCGCCCGAACAGGCCCTGGGGCTTGATCGCGAGCACGATCGCCATGACGATGAACTCGATCACCAGAGTGAGCTTCGGCAGGGCGAAAGTCATACCGCCGATCGAGATATCGCCGATGCCGATGCAGAGCGCCTTCGTGATCCCGATCAGAAGCGCGGCCACGAACGCGCCGGGAATCGAGCCCAGACCGCCGACGACCGTCACGACGAAGGCGTCGGCGACGACGGCGAGGTCCATGTTGAGATTCGCCGGCTCGCGCGGCAGCTGCAGTGCACCGGCGAGACCGGCGAGAAACGCGCCGAGTGCGAACACCGTCGTGAACAGCCGCGCCTCGTCGACGCCGAGTGCAGCCGCGAGCAATCGATTCTCCGCGGCGGCGCGCACCAGCACGCCGAAGCGGGTCCTCGATACGAGCAGCGTGAGCGCGACGAGGACCAAGGGGCCGACGACGATGAGAAACAGGTCGTACTGAGGAATCGCACGGCCGGCGATTTCGATGACACCCGCAAGCCCCGGGGCACGCGGCCCGAGGCGATCCTCGGCGCCGAACATCGCGAGTGCCGCATCGCGCACGATGAGGAGCACGCCGAACGTCGCGGTGAGCTGCAGCAGCTCTGGTGCGCCGTACAGTCGACGGAGGAGCAGACGCTCGATCAACGCGCCGATCAGCGCGATCGCCAGCGCCGCGGCTACGATGCTCGACCAGAAGGCGATCGCACCTGCGCCCATCGCACGCGCGAATGCCTGCCCGAAGCCGTAAGCCGCGTACGCGCCGAGCATGTAGAGCGAGCCGTGCGCGAAATTGATGATCCGCGTGACGCCGAAGATCAGCGTCAGCCCCGCAGCAACGAGGAACAGCGAAGACGCGGTCGCGAGGCCGTTCAGGAGCTGCAGCGCGAGGGAGAGCGGCGTCATGCGGCGCCGATTCTACCGGCGTCGACGGCGCGAGGCGAAAGAGCGCTGAAGCGACGGGTCGGCTTGACGTCGCCGACCCGAAATGACCGCCCGTAGACGCGAAGAACTGGCGCGCGCGTTCCCACGCGCCGCGGCACCCCTACTCCTTGGGCCGCATTTGCCTCACGACGCTGTCGTCCGGCAAATACTCTGCCCCGTTTGCATACTTCCAATCCACCATCACGCCCTTCCCATCCTTGACGGCGGTGCGCCCGACGTAAGCACCCATCGTCGACTGATGATCGATCGCGCGGAACGTGATCGGGCCAAAGGGCGTATCGACGTTGAGGTTGCGCATTGCCGCGACAAGCTTTTCGCTGTCGGTTGATCCGGCCTTTTTGATCGCCGCCGCTGCCGCCATCACCGTGCTATAGCCGACGACTGATCCCAGCCGCGGATAGTCGTTGAACTTCTTCTGGTACGCCGCGCGGAACCGGTTGTGCGCCGGCGTGTCGATCGAGTACCACGGATAGCCGGTGACATACCAGCCGACGGGCGCTTCGTCCTTGAGCGGGTCGAGATACTCGGGCTCGCCGCCGAGAAGATTGAACACCGGTCGATTCTTGAACAGGCCGCGCAATTCACCCTCGCGCACGAAGCGTGCGAGATCGGGGCCGAAGAGCGACGAGAAGATCGCATCAGGCTGAGCATCTAGAGCCGCCTGCACGACCGGACCCGGCTCGATCTTGCCCAGTGGTACCGCGATCTCGATGAATTCGAGCCCGCCCGATTGGCGGAAGAGCATCTGTTTCTTGAATGCCGCGGTCGCCGACTGCCCGTATTCGTAGTTCGGATAGATGATCACCCAGCGCTTCTTGTTGAGCTTCGCTGCGTCGGGCACGAGCATCGCCGTCTGCATGAACGTCGAGGCGCGCAAACGAAACGTGTACTTGTTGCCGTTATCCCAGACGATCTTGTCGGTGAGCGGCTCGGCGGCAAGGAACAGCACCTTGCGCTGGTTCGCTAGGTCCGCGACCGCGAGACCCACGTTCGACGCGAAAGTCCCCATCAGCATCACGACCTTTTCGCGCGTGAGCAGTTCCTCGGCGACGCGAACCGCATCGCCGGGATTACCGTTGTCGTCGCGCGAGACGATTTCGATCTTCTTGCCGAGCACGCCGCCGGCGGCGTTGATCTCGTCCTGAGCGAGCTGCATGCCTTTGCGATACGGCTCGAGGAACGCCGGAAACGTCTTGTAGCTGTTGAGCTCGCCCAGCTTGATCGTTTGCGCGGCAAGCGGCGAGACGAAAGTTGCGAACAGCAGGGCTGCGCACAACCATTGCAAGAGACGCTTCATGGACGCTCCGAACGGGGAGGGCATCCCCGCGATGGGGTAGGGGAATCGGTTACCGGCCGTGCTGGAGAGGTCGGCGGCGGTCGAAATGGCGCGCAGCATCGCCCAAAGCAGGAGTTCAGAGCAAGCCGCGCGCAGGCATATCCATATAGTGCCATGGCCGGGGATTGGGGACCTTCGGGACGGTAAAATCAACAGTTTTCGTCGGCGCGGTCGTGAGGATACGGGACGCGCGCCGAGTTATTCGCAGATCATGTGGTCCACCGCACACGGCATCTCGTTTGCCGATCTCTATTCGATCGATGGCGCCAAGCGCATCGACGCAATGTTCGTCGCGCGACTGCGCGCGGCGGATGCGCCGCTCGCCCGGCGTCTCGAGGACGCGCGCCGTGATCCCGCCTCGCTTGCCCGCAAGGCGGAATCCGAGCTGCTGATCGCCGTCGCGCCGCATCTCGAGGACTTTCTGGCGGAGCTGTTCGGCATCGCAGAGGAGGTCCGCGCGCTCGAAGCGCGGCATCACGAGCTCGCGCCGCTGTATGCGATCAAGCGGCAGTTCGTACAGCGGAAGGCGGCGAACTTGTACAAGGCCGACGTCACCGAGTCCTTCGATGCCGCACGGCTGCGAGCGACGTTGGAAGGACGGATTGGTTCGACACCGCACGTACACGCGTTCGAGCTGGCCTTCGCGAACGCGGTGACGCAATGGCAACTCGACGAAAGCGCGAATGCGGAAATCCTCGACGTCGCGCTGCGCTATGCGGCCTGGGCGTTGCACACCGCAGCTGGTCGTGTGGCGCATCGCGGCGGCGTCCTGTTCCGTGCGCCGCGCAAGCTCGACATGCTGCATCTCGTTCCGATCGAGGAGACGAACCAGCAAGGGATCGAGGCATGGAAGCTCGACAATGGGCACGGGCTTCGTCGCCGTCGGGGGTTCAAGCTCACCGATCCGGGTACCGACTTTGTCGGCGGATTGAACGAAGCGCATTACTGCATCTGGTGCCACGAGCAGGGCAAGGACTCGTGCGCGACGGGTCTGTTCGAGAAGAAAGCGGCGGACAGCGCCCCAGCGGCCAATCCCTTCAAGAAAACGGTCTTCGGGGTGACGCTCGCGGGTTGCCCGCTCGAAGAGAAGATATCGGAGTTCCACAAGCTTCGCGCCGATGGACTGCCGCTCGGCGCGCTCGCGATGATCTGCGTCGACAATCCGTTGGTCGCCGCGACCGGTCACCGGATCTGCAACGACTGCATGAAATCGTGCATCTACCAGAAGCAGGATCCGGTCGACATTCCGCAGTCCGAAACGCGCCTGTTGAAAGACGTGCTCGCGCTGCCTTACGGATTCGAAGTCTATTCGCTTCTTACGCGGTGGAATCCGCTGAACTTGCGGCGGCCCGTCCCCAAGGCGCCTACCGGAAAACGTGTGCTGATCGTCGGACAGGGCCCCGCGGGTTTCACGCTCGCGCACCATCTGCTCAATGACGGTCACACGATTGCAGCCATTGACGGGCTCAAGATCGAGCCGCTCGACCCGAAGTGGTCGGGCACGACGATTCGCGGCGAGCACGTTGCGTTCGAGCCCGTGCGCGATTTCGGGCAGCTGACGGAGCCGCTCGACGATCGCGTGATGGCCGGCTTCGGCGGCGTCGCCGAGTACGGCATTACCGTCCGCTGGGACAAGAACTTCTTGAAGGTCGTGCGGCTGCTGCTCGAGCGGCGCGGTCGCTATTCGCTGTACGGTGGTGTGCGCTTCGGCGGGACCATCGATGCGGAAGGCGCCTTCGCGCTCGGCTTCGATCACATTGCGCTTGCGGCCGGCGCCGGCAAGCCGACGGTGCTCGATTTGCCGAATGGCCTCGCCCATGGCGTGCGCACGGCATCCGACTTTCTGATGGCCTTACAGCTCACGGGCGCCGCGAAGGCGGATTCGATCGCCAACATGCAGGTGCGGCTCCCGGTGGTGGTGGTCGGCGGCGGTTTGACCGCGATCGATACCGCCACCGAAGCCCTCGCGTATTACACGGTGCAGGTCGAGAAGTTCCTCGCGCGCTATGAAGCACTGTGCGTCGAGAAGGGCCGGGCGGCGGTCGAAGCCGCATGGACCGATCACGAATTCCTGATCGCCGAGGAGATGCTATCGCATGCGCGCGCACTGCGTGACGAGCGAGCGGCTGCGCAACGGGAGAACCGTCCTGCGCGCATTGCGGAACTCCTGCAAGGCTTCGGCGGCTCCACGATCGCGTATCGCAAGCGCCTCGTCGACAGCCCCTCGTACACGCTCAACCACGAGGAAGTCGCGAAAGCGTTCGAGGAAGGTATCCGTTTCGCCGAAGGGCTGACGCCGCTCGCGATCGAGGTCGACGAGGCCGGGCATGCCATCGGGTTGACGGTTTCCGTGCAGCGCCGCGACGACGCCGGCATCTGGACCGAGGAACGCAAGGCACTGCTTCCGGCCCGCACGATTCTGATCGCCGCGGGTACGCAGCCGAACACCGTGCTCGCCCGCGAGGACGCGGCGCATTTTCACCGCGACGGGAGCTATTTCCGGCTGCTCGACGAAACCGGCGCCGCCGTCAAGGTCGAGCGGGGTCTCGCGAAGCCAACACAAACCACGATATTGACCGAGCTTCGGGACGACGGCCGCGCGGTCAGCTTCTTCGGCGACCTGCATCCATCGTTCTTTGGCAACGTGGTCAAGGCGATGGCGAGTGCGACAAACGGCTATCCGATCGTCTCGCGCATGCTCGAACGGGTCGCACCGGCGTCGCCGGCATCCGATGCCGATTTCTTTGCGATGCTGGATCGTGAGCTGCGTGCAACCGTGGAGCGGGTCGAGCGCCTGACGCCGACGATCGTCGAAGTCGTCGTCCGCGCGCCGGCCGCGGCGAAGCGCTTCCGGCCCGGGCAGTTCTACCGCCTGCAGAATTACGAGACGCTCGCCGCGAAGCAGTGCGGGACGCGCCTCACGATGGAGGGTCTTGCGCTCACTGGCGCGTGGGTGGACCGCGAGCAGGGGCTCGTCTCCACGATCGTGCTCGAGATGGGCGGCTCGTCGGATCTATGCGCACAACTCAAGCCGGGCGAGCCCGTCGTGCTCATGGGACCGACCGGGTCGCCGACGGAAATCGCGGCGAACGAAACCGTCGTACTGGCGGGCGGAGGGCTCGGCAACGCCGTGCTGTTTTCCATCGGCCGCGCGTTCCGCGAGGCCGGCTCGAAGGTGCTGTACTTCGCCGGGTACCGTCGGATGCGGGATCGCTACAAGATCGCCGACATCGAAGCGGCGGCGGATGTCGTCGTCTGGTGCTGCGACGAAGGGCCCGGGTTCGTCGCATCGCGACCGCAGGATCGCGCGTTCGTCGGCACGATCGTCGAGGCGATGCGTGCTTACGCCTCCGGCCGTCTGGGCGATCAGGCGATTCCGTTTACCGACTGCGACCGCATCATCGCCATCGGCTCGGACAAGATGATGGCGGCGGTCGCGGCTGCGCGGAAGACGGTGCTCAGGCCCTTCCTCAAGCCGTCGCACCGGGCGGTAGCTTCGATCAACTCGCCGATGCAATGCATGATGAAGGAGATCTGCGCGCAGTGCCTGCAGCCGCATCGCGATCCGGAGACGGGCAAGGTGAGCTACGTGTTTTCCTGCTTCAACCAGGATCAGCCGATCGACGAGGTGGATTTCCACGGCCTCGACGTGCGGCTGCGCCAGAACGCCGTACACGAAAAGCTGACGGCGCAATGGCTTCCGCACGTGCGCACCGAGCGCGCCACGGATTGAAGCCGCGGATGGCGACGCTTTTCTCGTCCGGAGCAATCGGTCGGCATCGCCAGGCACAACGGTGAAAACCGCATCCTTCTTCGAATACGACGGACCGGGCCGGATCAGCATCGCGCGCTTCGCGCCGCGACGGATCGCGCCGGGATACCGCGTGTATCGCGACCTTGCGCCGGGCCCGTGGTTCAAATCGGTCTCGGAGGAAGAATACCGCCGGCGGTATGCCGTGCAGCTCGCAGGACTCGACCCACGTGAAGTATTCGATGCCTTGACGGTGCTCGGTGGCGACAACGAACCCGTGCTGTTGTGCTGGGAGCGCAAGGCCGACCTCGACGCGGGCCGGGCCTTCTGTCATCGCCGGATCGTCGCGCAATGGCTCGAGAACGCGCTCGGGGTGACGGTCGACGAGCGTTGACCCGTACTCGCTATACTCGCGCGCATGCGATCGTCATCGACCGTCACCAAGGGATCGGACCGCGACGCGACGCTCGCCTGTGCCGCCGAGACCGTGGATTCGGGACGGCTGTTCGACGAGCTCGCGCGCCGTGTCGCGTATCGCACCGAAAGCCAGGTCGAAGCGAGCCGCGGCGAGCTTCCGCGCTACCTGCAGGACGAGATCGCGCCGGCGTTTTCGGCGATGGGATTCACCACTGAAATCGTCGCAAATCCGGTCAATGCCGCGCACCCGTTCTTGATCGCGACGCGAGTCGAAGCGCCGTCGCTGCCGACGATTCTTGGTTACGGTCACGCGGATGTGATCCGCGGCCTCGAGCACGAATGGCGGGCTGGGCTCGGGCCGTGGACGTTGACCCCAGAGGGCGATCGCTGGTATGGCCGCGGCACCGCGGACAACAAGGCGCAGCACACCGTCAACATGCTCGCGCTGGACGCGGTTCTGCGCACGCGCGGCCGACTGGGATTCAACGCGAAATTCCTGGTGGAGACGGGTGAGGAAGTCGGATCTCCGGGGCTCGCCGAGTTATGCAAGCAGGAAGGTGAACGTCTCGCCGCCGATGTCCTGATCGCGTCGGATGGCCCGCGCCTCGCACCGTCCCGGCCGACGCTGTTCCTGGGCTCGCGGGGTGCGCTGAACTTCGATCTCGTCGTGCGGCTGCGCGAAGGCGGACACCATTCGGGCAACTGGGGCGGCCTGCTCGCCAATCCGGGAGTCTTGCTTGCGCACGCGCTCGCTTCGATCATCGGTCGGGACGGGCGCGTGCATGCGCGGGAGATTCTTCCGCCGGCGATTCCTGATTCCGTTCGCCGAGCGCTCGCCGACTGCGAGATCGAGGCGGAGGAGGGTGGGCCGGTGATCGACCGGGGGTGGGGCGAGCCGGGGCTCACACCGGCGGAGAGGGTTTACGCGTGGAATACGTTCGAAGTGCTCGCGTTTCGAACGGGCAATCCGGAGAATCCGGTGAACGCGATTCCGCCCGTCGCGTCCGCGCATTGCCAGATCCGCTTCACTGCGGATGTCGATCCGGCGGCGCTCCTGCCGGCGCTGCGTCGTCACCTCGATGCGGACGGCTTCGAGCGCGTGGAAATAATCGCGAGTTCGAAGGGATTCTTCCGCGCAACGCGCCTCGATCCCTCGCATCCGGCCGTGCGCTGGGCCGCGGAATCCATCGAGCGCACCACCGGCAAGAAACCCGCGATCCTGCCGAATATCGGCGGGTCGCTTCCCAACGATTGCTTCTCGGAGACCCTCGAGCTGCCGACGCTCTGGGTTCCGCACTCCTACAGCGGCTGTTCGCAGCACGCGCCGAACGAGCACGTGCTCCCACGGGTGTTGCGCGAAGGCCTGCTGATGATGGCCGGACTGTATTGGGACTTCGGAACCGCGCCCCCGCGGCTTCCCGCCCGCGAGGCGCCTACTGCGGCGCGCACATGATCGGGAAATACGGTCCGGGCCCGTAGCCTTCCGCGATCCAGCCCATCGCCTTCATCTGGTCGACGACGTCGGTGACGGTCGTGTAGCGATGGTTGGCGTCCGTCCGGTTGTCGAACAAACGGTAGACGGGATCCGTGCCGGTAGGACATGCGCCGGTGCTCGAATTCGGCAGCGCGATGTAGAACACGTTCGCAGCCTCGTAGACGAAGGTCGGGAACTTCGCTTGCGTCTGCGCGCATTCGTCGGGCGAGGCGGAGAAGAAGTGCGAGTCGCCGTTTGCCGGCGGGATGTAGAAGCGGCAGACGGGACTGAGGCCCGCGACCGCGGCCGTGTAGGCGTGGAACGTGTAACCGGTGCGCTGCCATCCCGGATGCACGCCGTTGTCGAGATCGCTGATCTCCTGCGGGCTGGCGGAGATGAAGTAGTGATCCTGCGCGGCGTTGTGGAACTCGACGACTTCGCTCGGAATCGGGTTCGACAGCGCCGATTGCGCAGCCTGGACCGCGGTGAACGCGTCGACGATCCCGGCGCCGCAGATCCCGGTGAGGCAGTCGGATCCGGCCGCGAAGGCGGTGGCGCCCTTGGCCATCAAGTCCTTGATCTGCGCCGGCGTGAGATTTGGATTCACCGTGAGCATGAGCGACGCGACCGCCGAGACGAGCGGTGCGGCGACGCTCGTGCCGTCGACGTTGACGTAGCCCGGCATCCCCGGTGCCATCGCGCCGTTGTTCCAGGTCGAGATGATCGAATCGGTGATGCCATGGCGCGGGACGTCGCCGCCCGGCGCCGAGATGTCCATGCCGGCGCTGAAGTTGCTGTAGCTTGCCCGCGCCCCCTGGTTGTCGGTCGCGGCCACCGTGCTGACGCCGATGCACGACGCCGGAAAGTAGCCGAAAGCTTCCGCGTTGTCGTTGCCCGCCGCGACCGCGACGAACACGCCCTTGTCGAGGATCTGGTCGAAGATCTTTTGATACTGCGGCACGCAGGAGCCTTGCCCGCCCAGGCTGATGTTGATCACGCGCGCGGGCGTGGCATTCGGCGGTATGCCGGGAACGGGCAAGCCCGCGGCCCAGCTCGCGCCGTCGAGGATATCGGCGGTGCTCGCGCCGCAGCGACCAAGCACGCGGATCGGCTGGAGCCGTGCATTCCAGTTGGCACCCGCGATACCGGTGCTGTTGTTCGTCATCGCGCCGATGACGCCGGCGACGATCGTGCCGTGCCAGGAGCTGTTCTGTGCGTTGTCGTAGGGCGACGGGCACATGCCCGCGCTGCGACCGTCGCCCGGATCGGAAGCGTCGGGATCGCGTCCATCGCCATCGTTGGCGTCCGTCACGTCGGCGATGAAATCGTAGCCCGGGACGGTTTTGCCGGCGAGATCCGGGTGCGACGTGAACCCGGTGTCGACGACGGCGATGACCATGCTCGCATCGCCGGTCGTCAGATCCCACGCGTCGACGGCATCGATACCGTGCGGCGCGGGCGGTACCCAGGCCTTCAGGTACCACTGCAGCCCCGAAGTGAAGTCGGGATCATTGGGCGTCAATAGCGCGTGTAGCGGATAGTCGGGCGCCGCCATCTGTGCAACACCGCTCGCCTCGAGGGCGTGCCCCATCGCGAGCGCGGATTGCATGTCGACCGCTTGCATGAGCTCGACCACCCATGCGCCGCCGACCATCGCTCGCATGACGTGCGCGGGCGCGCCGAGCGCGCCCGTCAACGCTGCGTCGTGGCCCGGTGTGAGCTTCGCGTTCGCACGCGATGCGTTCGCAAGCGCCGGATCCGCGAACGTCACGATCAGCCGGCGAATGACCGGGGCCGGCTTCGATGAGCCGGTGTTCATCGTCGCCATCTTCGTCCTGGCCGCGTCGATCACAACGGAATCCGTGGGAAGCCGCGCCCCCCACGCGACGCCGCCGGCGAACCAGGTCACGAGCAGAGCGACCGCAACTGAGGTGGCGGAGGAAATGCTCGCGCGGAGGAGCTCGGACGGCAGAAAGTGCATGGACGGCCTGGGGATCGGTGAACGAATCGCGTCGAGGAGCGCTGGACGCGCAATGATAGTGGACGCGAGCGCCACCGCCTCATCGTATCGGATCGACGGTGCATGGTACGGGACGGAAGTACCTCGTTACAGTCGGCGTGTCGCGAGAAGCCGGGCGCGACGAACTGCCACGCCGCCATCGCGCCCGCTACGGTCCAACCGCCTTCGACCCATCGATGCGCGCGGCGTTCCGCACGCTGGGATTCAGGGTCGTGGCGACGGCGAAGACCACGTAGATTCCGGCCAGCACCGCGACGGCCCACGTGGTACCGAAGTGCTCGACCAGCAATCCGGTAAGCGCGGCGCCCACCGGCATGAATCCGAACGCCACCAGGCGGAACGTGCTGTTGACGCGCCCCTGCAACGCGTCGGGGATCAGCGACACCCGATAGCTGAACTGCACGACGTTGTACACCGGGCTCATGAAGTAGATCGCCGACGAGATGATCCCGAGCATCCAGAAGCGCGGCGCGACCGCGTAGAGCGGGAAGAGCAGCGTCTGCAGCCAGACGATGGTGATGATGATCGGCCCGAAATCGAAGCGCCTCTGGATGCGCCCGCCGATCATGGCGCCGATCACCGCGCCGACCGCGCCGATGCTGAAGATGAGGCCGATGCTCGTCGCGTCGGCGCCCATCTCCTTGGCGCGCACGATGAGAATCAGCGGCACGCTCGCGTTGATCATGTTGAGGCCGCCGGTCAGAAGGGCCATATGCCGAACGACGCGTTGCTCCCACAGCCAGTGCAAGCCCTCGAGGATTTCGTGCACCAGGTGACGGCGTGGCGCCGTGGACCGCGCGCGAAAGGACGTGTGAATGTACGCGAGCGAAATTGCAGAGACCGTGTACGACAGTGCATTGAACACGAACGGCGCCGCACGCGAGAGCGATTGATAGAGAAACGTCCCGATCGACGGCCCGGCGATCCCGGCGACACCGAAAGCCGCCTGGTTCTGCGCGGTCGCCTCCGGCAGCTTGCGCGTCTCGACGACGCGGGGCAGCGCCGCGACCTCCGCGATGTTGAAGAACACGAACAGGGTACCTTCGAGAAACGCGACGAGATAGATCTGCGCTAGCGTCAGGGCGTCGAACAGTATCGCGACCGGAATGCTGATCACGGCGAGCGCCCGCCCGATGTCGCACGCGATCATCACGCGTTTGCGATCCCATCGATCCACGAGTGCGCCTGCCGGCAGGCTGAAGACGAGGTACGGCACGAAACGTATTGCGGCGGAGAAACCCGCCGCGGCCGGCGATTGCGTCAGGGCGAGGATCAGAAGCGGGTAGATGACCTCGGACGCGGAGGAGCCGATCGTGGAGACGACCTGCCCGCTCCAGAGCAGCATGAAGTCACGGTTGCGCCAGAGCGAATCGCGGTCGCTCGCCATCAACGATCCGCGCGCATCGGAATGAGATATGTGGACGACAACTCGCTGTACTCGACCACGCGGTTCGTCAATAATCGAAATACGAGGGAAGACAAGAGGCACCGATGCCCGCATTCGCCCGCGTGCTCGTCGTCGATGACGACGTCGACCGGCGTTTTCTGGTGGGAGCGTTTCTCAAGCAGATCGGCCACGACCCCGTTCTCGCGGAGAGCGGCGAGGCTGCGTTGCGTCTTGTCGATCGGGAGGACTTCGACCTCGCCATCTCGACCGTCGGCATCCGCGGCATGGAGGGGATGAACTTCGGCAAGCTGATCCAGGGTGTGCGGCCCGGCATCCCGGTCATCCTGGTGGCGGGACCCGACGATCGGGTCGAAATGACGCTCGAGAGCGATATGGTGGCGCTTCTCTTGCCGGTCTCGGTCGACACGCTGAAAAGTGTCGTCACCGAGATTCTCCAGCGACAGCCCGCTGCGAAGCGACATGGAGCATGAAGATTTCGTGCACACCTTCGACGTCGGGTGCGAACATGGATTCGCCGATCGGGGCTCGCGGTCCCGCCATCAGCCTTGGAGGTTCTTGTAGAACTGCTGATTGGCCTCGATTCGCGGACGTTCCGAGTCCGGCAAACGCCCCTCGCTCAAGAACCGCTCGATCGCCGCACGGCCCGAGGCTCTAACGATCTGAGTATTGTTTGGCCAGTGTCGCGTCGAATGTCACGTTAGCCTTGATGCCCCCTGATGCGCTGTCGTCAATTGCGAGTTTGCCCGAAACCCGCTGTGGTGAATCCGTGGTCAATATAAGTGCTTCCCGCCGTGCGCCGCCCGAATACTGCACTCGTTGATCGTTGCCCACGAACCAGTAGTTGAGTCGTGAATCGGGGCTAAGTTCGATTGTCATACCTGCACCAAGCTCGCCGTCGGGGCAGGACATTGTCGCGCAAGTCTTGATCTTGCCGCTGATGTCGGTGGCCGAAAAGATGAGCTTGCGGATCGGCTTACCAGAGAACGAATCGGGCCCTTGTACAAGGTACACATTGGTGACGCTGACCTGAAGTGGCCCAGACTTGCTCTGATATGACAGCGTGCCGTTGGCAGAGTCCGCCATTGCGGGCGGCGCCATCAGGATTCCTGTGGCGACAAACAAGATCCAAATACTCGAATGCGCAAGCATCGACCTATTGTTTGTGGTCATGAAGTGGTTTCTTCTGAGGTGGGTTCCGAGTATTACAAGACTACGAGCCAGTCTTCTCGGCCATGCCTCGATCTTCGACGCTCGTCGCAGACGTAGCCCGAGCGGCGTCGACTCTCCTTTGGCGCTTTGCTCTTTTCTTCTGCTTCTTCGCTGCTTCCCGTTGTCGCTTCGCAAAGGCGGAGTTTGGCTTTGCCATAGCGTTGGATTACGTCGACGCCTTCGGTTTCCGACCTGGCGCGGGCGGCGGGTGATATCCGGCGACGCGGCATTGCCACGCTTCAATCCGTTTGCCGTGTTCAAAGCGCGTCAGATCGCACTTGATGACTGCGCCAGTAGCGACCAGGTCGGCAAGTCGCTCGCGGACGGCCGCAAGCGGAATGCCAGTCTCCCTGGCGATCTCCAAGTCGAGCCGTTGACCGTACTTTTGCAGGCACTCTAGGACTTCAATCGCAACTGCCCCCTTGTTTGTTGCTCCACAGTCTAACAGCACGATTCCGTTCGCACTCGAATTCACGCGCCGACCGGCTCGGCACGCCGCAGCGGTTTCCCAGTAATCGTTCTGCCTATGCGCGCGAACGAGGTGATCGAATGAGTGTTCGTTGCGCTCTCGAACAACCAGTCTTCGGCAGATTTTCAGCCACTCTGGAACGATCGAAAATGGCCGATAGCTCAGGTCCTCCGGAGTAGTGCCGTGCGGTGTTAGCAAAGTCCGGGTTAGGGTTACAGGGTTAGGGTTACATTCAACGTTGGGCTGATATCACGAACGCGTTCACGGGATTGCGGGGGATCGTGACTGATGGGCGATCGGCGAGACCCGGCAGCCCAAAGCAACCGCCGACCCGTTCACGCACGGATCGGGCCCGGGAATGCCGGGACGAACCTCGGCGGCGGCTCCGGTAAGCAGGCGTTGACAGGTCCGGGGTGCCATCGCGCGTGGTACAATTGCCCGTCGAATTCGATTCGGATCGGCCGCACCTCACTTTCGCCGATCCTCCACGGTTTCTTCCCTATCGATAATTTGATGCGTCGCGCACTTTCGCGCGAGGCGATCCCACATTTGGAGCAATCATGACCAACGGAACGGTTAAGTTCTTTAACAATGCCAAGGGCTTCGGCTTCATTCAACCCGACGACGGCTCGAAGGACGTGTTCGTCCACATCTCCGCCGTAGAGCGCGCTGGTCTCGCCACGTTGAGCGAGAACCAGAAGGTGTCCTTCGAACTGCAGCGCGGCGCCAATGGCAAGGACTCGGCCACGAACCTCAAGGCACTTTGACGGGGATGTCCGCTTCCGACCCAAAGCGGACATCACAATCCGGTCGTTCTACTGCACTCGAACCACAGGGGGCGGCTTCCATTGACCGTCGAGAATGGCGTGGTCCGCCCAGTAAGCACGAAGGTAGAGGGAAAAGGGTCCGCCCGGCGCCGGCAGCCAATTGCTTTCCTTGTCCTTGCCGGGCGATTTGGCGCTAGCATAGAGCGTCAGCGATCCGTCCGCGTTGTACTTGAGGCTCTTGTTTTTGGTCCCCAGCGAATAACGGTTTAGCGGGTTCGTGTGGAAGAAGTGCTCTGCGTCGTACAACGTGAGTGACCAGAAGCCTTTGACCGGAGGCACTTCCCCCTTGGCAAAGGTGATCGCGTAGCTGTACTGGCCGTTCAGTGGCCGGCCCTGGCTGTCATCATCGGTGTAAATGTATTTCGTTTCCTCCGGGCGGTTGTCATACATGTTCGACTTTGCCGTGCCGGTTCGATTGAGATAGTCCGTGCCCCATTCGGCATTGTTCACCGGCGAGTTCCAACCATTCCCGGCAGGACGACCGTTGTAGCGCCATTGCAGGAACGCCGGGATCATCTCGTTTTCGGCTTGTGCCGCCGTTTCCCTGAGCGTCTTCTTGATGGCAGGATCCTTGGCAGCAGCGTCGAGTACGCTGCCGATCCATTCGTACAGGGCCTCCTCGCCCGGAAGCGGCGGCACTTGTCTCATGACGGCGGGCAACTCATCGAAGAACGTGTCGGGGTTCACCCACCTGGTCTCGCCTTTGCCGCTGGATTTGGGAGCTGGGAAATGCGGCAGCTTGCTCCAGTCGGTCTGTTTCATCTTTCCGTCGAACTCAGCCAACGGATAAGCATTAACCTGACTCAGCACTGACTGAACGGCTGCGCGGTCCTCCGGCGTGTCGTCCATGAAGATGCGCGGGACAAGAAAGGCAAACCTCGTCGAGGATCACACGACCGCCGTAATGTTCGCGGGCATGTCGCCCTTCCAGTTCGGGCCGACCATCAAGTAGAAGCCGTGCTTGGATCCAAATTGCTTGCCAATGCTTGCAAATTCATCGGTGCGCCCGTCGTAGAGGGCATAAACCCAAAATCGATCACCGAAGTCCGGCACCTGGATGACCGCACCCTCTTTGTCCAGATCGAAGAAGCCGGCACCATAGGCGACATCCTGGTTCGGACAGGCGATGAAATGCTGGTTCGGCGCGATATAGCCGGTCAGCATTGCAAGGCGGCCATACCCGACGGGAATGACTCCTCCCATGAGCCCGGGTTCCGGGGCCTTGGAAAACGCCACCGCACGATTGGCGGCATTGACCAAGGGCCAACCCCAAAAGTAAGCCGTGCGCCCCACCATTTGCACGTAGGGTCTGGTCATGGCTGTGCCAGGCGCAGGGCCGGGGACCTGTGCGGCGGTAGTTGGTATGGGTATTTGCTGAGCGTGAACCACGGTCGCCATCGCCGCGGAGAAAGCCAGAGCGTAGGTCAGCCTTCGCAGGGTCTGTTTCATCGCGCGGTCCTGAGTCTTCATTTCATTTCTTTGAAATTACTCGGGCGCCAAGTCTGGTTCAAGAACGGTTCCGTCGCGCCGAGGCGCGTACGTTTCCTCGATTCGGGTAATGCAATCGCGACCGCGCCACTCGGCTTTTGCGAGCCGAGCGGACAGGCGCCAAGCGGAGGCGTTCGACGCCGAGCATACAGCGGGTCCCATACGGCGCAGAACTACACTTTGGTTCAGAGACGCGTCAATGTCCGCTTTTGGCCGATAGCGGACATCCAGACCGAGGGGCCATCGCAGCGCGGGGCGTCGACCCGAGCCCGGCGGGTCAGTCGGCCGCCGCGCGCTCGCGCGCCAGCGTGGATGCCGATCGACAAATCACCGCGTTGCAAGACACGGGTGCTGGCCGGGCAACTAGCGGTCCCCAATAATGAAGCGTCCACTGCGATGCTGGAAGAAATAGGTGCGCGCCCATTCTGTCATCGCGACGACTCGGTTCCGAAAGCCGATCAGGAACGTGACATGGACGAACGCCCAGACAAACCAAGCGGGCAACCCCGAGAGTTTGAGGGGTCCGATTTCGCAGATCGCACGGCCGCGCCCGATTACGGCCAGTTTGCCGCGATCCGAATATTTGAACGCGCGCCGTGGTCGCCCTGCGAGGTCGTCGGCGATGCAGCGCGCCGCGTGGCGCCCCATCTGGATCGCGACCTGGGCCACGCCGGGCAAAGGCGTGCCGCTGCCGGCATCGTCGAAGTGCGCGCCATCGCCCACAACGAATATTTCGACATGATCTGGCACGGCCCCGTCGACGCCCACTTGGACCCGGCCCTGCCGATCGAGCGGAACACCGAGGGAAGCAAGCACGGGTGCCCCGCGCGTCCCAGCGCCCCAGAGCACGCAGCACGTCGCGATACGCTCATCGCCGGCAACGACGTAATCTGGACCGACTTCGGTGACGAGCGTCCGCGTCCGCACCTCGACCCCCAAGCGCTCGAGGTCGCGACATGCTCGAGCGGACAATGCGGGGGCGAAATTCGGGAGGATCCGCTCGCCGGCATCGAGCAGAAGAATCCGTGCATCGGCCGAATCGATGGCGCGGAATTCATGGCGCAACGTGTAATTCTTCATTTCACCGATCGCCCCAGCGAGTTCAACGCCTGTGGCCCCGCCGCCTACAATCACGAATGTCAGATACGAACGACGCCGTTCATGATCGACCTCGCTTTCGGCCCGTTCGAATCCAAGAAGCACGCGCCGTCTCGTTGCGAGGGCGTCTTCGACCGTCTTCAATCCAGGAGCATGTGCGGCCCATTCCGGATGACCGAAGTAGTCGGTGACCGCACCCGGAGCCAAAACTAGCCAGTCGTAAGCGATCGTGTGGCCATCAGACGCTCGAACGCACCGACCCGCGATGTCGATTGCCTCGATCGTGAGCATGTGAACCGCGACATTGCGCTGGGCGCGAAAAAGCATACGCGTTGCGGCGGCGATTTCGTTCACGCTGAGGGCGGCGGTGGCGACCTCGTAGAGCAGGGGCTGAAACAGGTGGAAATTGACACGGTCGACGAGCGTGACACGGACCGGCGAGCCCTTGAGCGTACGTGCGCAATTCAAACCACCGAACCCTGAACCGACGATCAATACGTGCGGCTGACCGGAGGGCGAGCGATCTGCCAGTGGGCGGGTAACGTGGCCCTCAGCCGCAGTCAACGCGACGTCTGCTTGTGGCCGCGAGCGGACGTTCAGCGACATTCTGGGCGTGCTCGTGGCAGGGATACGCGGCTGATGCCTCACTCGGGCGATTTCCGTTCAAGCTCGTGAAGGTGCTTCCTGGCCTCCTCGGCAGATTCGTAAATGTGCGGTGAAACGCCCCGGCTGGTAAGGGCGTCGCCGAGCTTGAGGCGCAGGAAGCTGCTCGTGGAATAGCGCGTGACACCCCAATAATAATTGTCCATTAGGTTGCGCACCATTTCGCCGTAGGAATCGATGACGTCCGGGAGGATCGTGGCGTTGTCGTAATTCACGATCGCATAGACCTTGCGACCGAGCGGTTTCAACTTGCGTTCTACCTGTTCGCGTATGTCATCGACGTCCTTTTGGCTCCGGATCACCAGGCGCTCGAAATTGATAAAGAAGAGATTGAGTTCCGGGTCGTAGGTGAACCGGCGATCCAGCGGGATTGCCAGGAGCTGCTCCCGCAGCCCCATCGGCGCCGGCCGGAAGATGCGGGGGTCCATCAGAATCGTTGGTTGACGGATCACCGGACGGAAGTTCATTTGCTTCAGGATGTCGCGCTCGAGGTCGATGCCCGGGGCAATTTCGGTCAGCACCAGTTCCCCGTCGGAAAGTCTGAATACGCAGCGTTCGGTGATGTACAGGACCGGTTGCCGGCGCTTAGTCGCGTAGTCGCCGCTGAACGTGCGCTGCTCGACCTCGTGAACGAACTTGTGGGCGGTTCCTTCCTCGAGGATCTTGACCATGCCATCCTCGACTTCGACCCTCAGCCTGCCCGCGGTGAACGTCCCGACAAAGACGACTTCCTTGGCATTCTGGCTGATGTTGATGAATCCCCCTGCACCCGCCAAGCGGGCACCGAACCGGCTCACGTTCAGGTTGCCGTGGCGGTCCGCCTGCGCCAGTCCGAGGAAGGCGACGTCGAGGCCACCGCCGTCATAAAAGTCGAACTGGGACGGCTGGTCGATGACGGCCTGCGTGTTCGTGGCCGCGCCGAAGCTCAGACCGCCCGCGGGAATGCCTCCGATCACGCCAGGCTCGGCCGTCAGCGTTAAGAGATCGATCACGTTCTCCTCGGCGGCCACGCTCGCCACGCCCTCCGGCATGCCGATACCGAGATTCACGACACTGTTCGGTTTCAGTTCCAAGGCGGCTCGCCGGGCAATGACCTTGCGCACGCCGAGCTCCATCGGCTCCATCGCGCTCATCGGCACGCGAATCTCGCCGCTGAAGGCCGGGTTGTAAGCCTCGTCGAACGTCTGCATGTGCTGCTCGGGCTTCTCGGCGACGACTACGCAATCGACGAGCACGCCCGGAATCTTGACCTGGCGCGGATTGAGAGTGCCGCGCTCCGCAAGGCGCTCGACCTGTACGATGACAATGCCACCGGAATTGCGGGCTGCCATGGCGATGGCCTGCGCCTCGAGCGTGAGCGCCTCGCGCTCCATCGTCACGTTTCCGTCCGGATCCGCGGTCGTGCCTCGCACGACTCCGACATCGATTGGGAACGTCTTGTAAAGCAAGCATTCTTCGCCATTGACCGTGGTCAGTTCGACCAGGTCTTCGGTCGTACGCTCGTTAATCTTGCCGCCGCCATTGCGCGGATCGACGAAGGTACCGAGACCGACACGCGAAAGCTGTCCGGGCTTGCCGGCCGCGATGTCGCGATAGAGTTGCGAAATAACACCTTGCGGAAGGTTGTAAGCCTCTATCTGGTTGTCGATGGCGAGTAACTGGAGGGCAGGCACAAGTCCCCAGTGCCCGCCGATCACACGCTTGACCATCCCGCGGTGGCCGAAGTGATTCAGGCCCCGCTCCTTCCCGTCGCCCTGGCCCGCGGCGTAGACGAGCGTGAGATCGCGCGGGCTTCCGATGCCGCTCGGATCCTCCTGAGCGCCTGTGACGAACCGCGCTTCGAGCGCGACCGCGATGCACTCAGGGAATCCGATGCCTACGAAGCCGCCGGTGGCGATCGTGTCCCCGTTCGATACGAGCGCAACCGCGGCCCGAGCGGTCACGATCTTGCCCTTCTCGAAAGTTCTGAGGGCCGCCAGGGTCTCGTTCGCCTGCCTCGTGGATTTGTCGATCATGGCGATAGCGTCTCAAAACGAGTCAATAGATCCCAGTGAGGTAGTAGAACGCTATCACCACGAATACCGCAATCGTCTTGATGATGGTCACCGCGAAGATGTCGCCATAGGAGGTCCGGTGGGTGAGGCCGGTAACGGCGAGCAACGTGATGACTGCCCCATTGTGCGGAAGCGTATCCATGCCGCCGCTCGCCATCGAAGCGACACGGTGGAATACCTCGAGGGGGATGTTGGAGGCATGGGCAGCTTGAATGAACGTATCGGACATGGCTGCGAGCGCGATACTCATTCCGCCGGAGGCCGAGCCGGTGATCCCGGCAAGCACGGTGACCGTGATGGCCTCATTCACCAACGGATTCGGTATCGCCCTGAGCGCATCCGCAATGACGATGAAACCGGGGAGCGCAGCGATCACGCCGCCAAAGCCATACTCTGAGGCAGTGTTCATCGATGCCAGGAGGGAGCCTGCAACAGCCGCTTTCGTTCCCTCTGCAAACTTCGTGATCACTGGCTTGAATGCCAGGGCAATGACCGTAAGGATTCCGACCAGGAGCGCCCCCTCGACCGCCCAAATGGCCGACAATCCCCCAATCTGAAGCGTGATTGGATGGCCAGGGATTGGAACCGTGACGCTGTCTCCGTAAATCCGCGGGACCATTACGGTGAACACCTTGTTCAGAATGCCCACGACCACCAACGGCAGGATCGCGATCCAGGGGTTCGCGAGTTTCTGCTCCTCGAACGGCTCCGGTTCGTTCACCAGATTCGTGCCGTAGCCTTCGCCTTTCGCCGCCGCCACTCGCCGGCGCCAGTTGAGGTAGGCCATGCCGACGACCAGGATGAAGATCGAACCGAGGATGCCGAGCCAGGGCGCGGCGTAAGTGTTCGTGTTGAAAAAGGTCGTCGGAATGATGTTCTGAATCTGCGGCGTGCCGGGCAGAGAATCCATTGTGAACGTAAACGCGCCCAAGGCGATCGTGCCCGGGATCAGGCGCTTTGGAATGTTGCCTTGCTTGAACATTTCCGCCGCGAACGGGTACACGGCGAATACGACGACGAAGAGAGAGACGCCGCCATAGGTGAGGATGGCGCAGACGAGAACGATCGAGAGCATCGCCCGCTTCTGCCCGACGAACCGGATGACCGCCGACACGATCGACTTGGAAAATCCGGAGAGCTCGATGACCTTGCCGAAGATCGCGCCGAGCATGAATACCGGGAAGTAAAGCTTCACGAACCCGACCATCTTGTCCATGAAGACGCCGGAGAACATCGGCAAGACCAGGCTCGGATCGGTAAACAGCACGGCGAGCATCGCTGCCACGGGCGCGAACAGGATCACGCTGTAGCCGCGATAGGCGACGAACATCAGAAAGACCAGCGCGCCGAGGACGATGATGAAGCTCATGGTCAGCCCTCCGAAGTCAGACAAGATTCGAGGCGGCAGCAGCGCCTGTGCGGCGTCCGGTCAGTAGCTGGAGACGTTTGGGTTGAGGATCGTCATCCGCTCGGTCTCAAGCTCGCGGATCAAGCGTTCGTGATGCTCGATCGTGGCCTTCAGGAGATCGCGTATCGATAAAACGCCGATCACGGTGTCGCCATCCATCACGGGCAGATGACGGAAGCCATGTGCATGCATCAACGCCATGCATTGAGGAATCGTGTGCTCCAACGCGACCGTCACGACCTTATCGGTCATGATCTCGCGCACCGGTGTGTCCTTCGAGGATTTGTTCTGAAGGATTACTTTGCGAGCATAGTCGCGCTCGGAGAGAACCCCGACCAGACGATCGCCCTCCAGAACGACGAGGAAGCCAATGCCATGATCGGCCATCAGCTGCAACGCCGCCAGGACCGAATCCGCGGGCCTCACCGAGTGAAGAGCCTTGGACTTCGTCGCGAGCAGGTCCTTGAGCGGGCGATAAGCGAGCAGCTGCTCGGGTGTCTTGATTGGATTCGCCATTTTTGCTCCTACCCGCTGGCGCTTAGTCGCGAATCGCGCCAATAGTCTGGCGCGCAATGTTCGCGACCCATGAGCGTAAGCCTAGCGGTACATTCGTCGCGATGACATTGCCGACGGCCGGTCGTCAGATAACAGAAACCGGGGAACCGCGCGCTCGACTCGCTTGGTACCCTGGGGAGGTTGCCAGCGCTCGCGACTACCGGCGTGGGAATACCGAGGCACATGGCTGAAATCCTCGGGTAGCAACGCTCTCGCAACGCAAGAGACCTGCGAGGACGGCTAGGTCGCACTATCCCACTCCGGAATCGATGAATCAATGGGGTCGTGTCGTCAATGCAGCGGCGCCTAGCCGCAGCGTAGAAGGCGCAGCAGCAGGCGCCATTTGCAATATGAGGTCGGAAAGACAACGGCCCCGCGAGGGGGCCGTCACTCAGGAGTTTGGTGCCGGTAGAGGGAGTCGAACCCCCGACCTTCGCATTACGAATGCGCTGCTCTACCAACTGAGCTACACCGGCACGGAACCTGAAATTATAGCAGTGGCTCGCTGCGATTGGCACCCCGAAGCTCTTTTGCGCGCGCGTTCTGCGCGAGCGGATGTCAGATTCGGAGCCGCTAACCTGCGCTGGGGGCAACGTGCAGCGTCCCAACGAGCGCCGACACGCCGTTCCACACGATCTGGACGCCGATGCACAAGAGGATGAAGGCCGCAAGGCGCTCAAGGACGACCGTGCCGACGTCGCCCAGCTTGCGCAGTATCGTGTCCGCGTAGCGATAGCAGATGAACACCGTCAGTGTGACGAGCAGAATCCCCGCGAGATGCCCGGCCAGTGTGACGATGAACGGCCGCAGGCCGACGTGCGACTGATTGGCGCCCAGCGTGATCGCGACCGAGATCGAGCCCGGGCCGACGGTAAGCGGCATGGTCAGTGGATAGAACGCGCGACGTTTGAGATCCTCCGGGCTGATCGCCCGGGCGGCGTCGTGCTGCATCGGTACGACGCTGTCCGGCTGGTTCAGCATCGTCCAGGCGATCGACGAGACCACCAGCCCGCCTCCGAGCTGGACCACCGGGATCGACAAGCCGAAGAAATCGAGGACGTACGCGCCAATCAACGCCGATGCGATGAGGAGCAGGAACGAGTTGACCGCTACGCGCTTCGCGAGCTCGTCGTGCGCGTCGGGTGTGAGATCGACGGTCTTCGCGAGATAGATCGGCGCGCCGCCCAGCGGATTGACGATGGGCAGCAGCGCGGCTACCGCGAGGAGCGTGGTTTCCGCGAACTGGCGAAGGTCGGGGAGCATCAATCAGGTCGGCGTGACGGCGCGTTACACTAGCACGAGACCGTTCCGCGAGAGCGTCGCGGGTCGCGTCGGCCCGCCATGCCTGCCACCCGTACGCTGTTCGGATTTCACGCCGTGATCGCGCGGCTGCGCCAGCGGCCCGACTCCGTTCACACAATCTACGTCGACGGGAATCGCAGCGATGCACGGGTGCGGGATCTCCTGACCCGCGCTAAGAGCGCCGGCGTGGAGGTCCACACCGTCGATGCTGCGCGGCTCGCGGCGCTCGCCTCGCAGGGCCCTCACCAGGGGGTCGCGGCGATCGTGGACGCGGCGCTGCCGCATGTGACGCTCGACGACGTGCTCGAGGCATCGGCCGAGCCGCCGTTGTTGTTGGTCCTCGACGGTGTCACCGATCCCCATAACCTGGGAGCATGCCTCCGCAGCGCGGATGTGTTCGGCGCGCACGCCGTGATCGTGCCGCGCGATCGCGCGGTCGGCGTCAATGCGACGGTGGCCAAGGCGGCGAGCGGCGCGGCCGACACCGTGCCCGTGATCACGGTGACGAATCTCGCGCGAACGTTGAACGAGCTCAAGGAGCGCGAGATCTGGGTGCTCGGCGCCGACGTTGCGGGTGAAAGCCTCTTCGAGGCGGACGTCGGCGGCGCCATCGCATGGGTGCTGGGCGCGGAAGGCGCGGGCCTGCGGCGGTTGACGCGCGAATCCTGCGACCGCGTCGTCGGCATTCCGGTGCAGGGTACCGTCGAGAGCCTCAACGTCTCCGTTGCGGCCGGCATCTGCTTGTTCGCGGCCCGTGCAGCGCGACGCCGAAGCCCCGCCGGAAGCCCGCCGCCCACGGCGCGGTAAGACCCTGCTAGCATTCGCGCCCTGGGGCCCCTTTCCTCAAGGGGTGGGGCATTCACCTTCTATAGGTTTCATCATGAATCCACGTACACTGCAATGGGCAATCGCCGTCTCGGCGCTGGCGATGTTCGCGGCCGCGCCGATCGCGTCGGCGAAGGGCACGCTGGTGTTCTGCTCGGAAGGGAGCCCGGAAGGGTTCCAGCCGCAATTCTTCACGACCGGGACGACGTTCGATGCGGTCTCGGTGCCGATGTTCAATCGGCTGGTCGAATTCGAGACCGGCACGACGAACATCGTGCCGGGACTCGCCGAATCGTGGACGGTCTCGCCCGACGGCAAGGTCTACACATTCAAACTGCGTAAGGGCGTCAAGTTCCACAGCAACGCCAATTTCACGCCGACACGCGATTTCAACGCGAACGACGTCCTGTTCTCGTGGTACCGGATGGCGGACGAGAACCATCCGTTCCACAAGCTCACGACCGGGCAGACGTTCTCGTACTTCGACGACATGGGCATGAAGAACATCGTCGACAAGGTCGAGAAGGTCGACGACTACACGGTGCGCTTCACACTCAAGCGTCCCGAGGCACCGTTCCTCGCCGACATGGCGATGGACTTCGCGTCGATCCTCTCGCAGGAGTACTTCGAGACGATGCAGAAGAAGGGCACGCCGAACGCCGCCGACGTCTACCCGATCGGGACCGGCGCCTTCGAGTTCGTGAGCTATCAGAAGGACGCGACGATCCGCTACAAGGCGTTCGATAAATACTGGAAAGGCCGCCCGAAGGTCGACAACCTCGTGTTTTCGATCACGCGCGACGCCACTGCGCGCTATGCGAAATTGAAGACCGGCGAATGCCAAGTGATGGCGTTTCCGAAGCCGGCGGACCTGGAGGACATGCGCAAGGATCCGCAGCTCAACGTGCTGCAGAAGGAAGGGCTGAACATCGGCTACGTCGCGTTCAACGTCGAGAAGAAGCCGTTCGACAACAAGCTCGTGCGCCAGGCGCTCAACTACGCGACCAACAAGGATGCGATCCTGAAGGCGGTGTACCAGGGCAACGGTCAGGTGGCGAAGAACCCGATCCCACCGATCCTCTGGAGCTACAACGACGCGATCAAGGATTATCCGTACGATCCCGCGAAGGCGAAGGAGCTGCTCGCGCAGGCCGGGTATCCGAACGGCTTCGAGACCGAGCTGTGGTACCTGCCGGTCACGCGCCCGTACAACCCGGACGGCAAGCGCATGGCGGAGCTGATCCAAGCGGACTGGGAAAAGGTCGGGGTGAAGGCGAAGCTCATGACCTACGAATGGGCCGAGTACCGCAAGCGCGCGAAGGGCGGCGAGCACCAGATCGTGATGTTCGGCTGGTCCGGCGACAACGGCGATCCCGACAACTTCTTCGTGCCCTTGCTCGGATGCGAGGCGGTGAAAGGCGGCGGCAACAACGCCCGCTGGTGCAACAAGTCGTTCGAGGATCTGATCATCAAGGCGGCGCAGACGCCGAAGCAGGCCGATCGCGCGAAGCTCTACGAGCAGGCGCAGGTGATCTTCAAGGACGAGGCGCCGTGGATCACGGTCGCGCACTCGGTGCGCTTCGATCCGATCCGCAAGGAGGTCCAGGGCTACAAGATGGACGCAACCGCGCATCACTATTTCGACAAGGCGGATCTCGCGAAGTAAGCCGGTGCTGGCCCGGGATGCGCACGCCGATGCGAGCCCATCCCGGGGTGTGTTTCGAAGCCGTGCGGGGTGCGCCCGCCGGCCTATGGCCGGCCGTTGATCGGCGATGATTCGCTTCTTTCTCCGACGCATCGGACTGATCGTCCCGACGTTCATCGGCGTTACGCTCATCGCGTTCGCGCTGATCCACCTCATTCCCGGCGACCCGGTCGAGAACCTCTCGGGCGAGCGGGGCATGGATCCCGCCCGGCGCGAGCGGCTGCTGCACGAATTCGGGCTCGACGTCCCGCTGCCCAAGCAGTACGTCTACTACATCGGGCAGGTGCTGAAGGGCGATCTCGGGTCGTCGCTCACGACGCACGAGCCGGTGATGAGCGAGTTCCTGACCTTGTTTCCCGCAACGATCGAGCTCGCCACGTTCGCGCTGATCTTTGCGATTGCCGTCGGCCTGCCCGCCGGCATCCTCGCTGCGCTCCGGCGCAACACCGTCGCGGACTATGCGGTGATGGGCGTTTCGCTCACCGGCTACTCGATGCCGATCTTCTGGTGGGCGCTGCTCTTGATCCTGTTCTTCTCCGTCGATCTCGGCTGGACGCCCGTTTCCGGCCGCATCGCGGTCGAGTACGACGTACCTGCGGTGACCGGCTTCATGCTGATCGACACGCTGAAGGCCGGTGATTTCGCGGCGTTTCGATCGGCGCTCTCGCACCTGATCCTGCCGGCGATCGCGCTCGGCACGATCCCGCTTGCCGTGATCGCACGGATGACGCGGTCTTCGCTGCTCGAAGTCCTGCGTGACGACTACGTCCGCACCGCCCGCGCCAAAGGCCTGCCGCCGTGGCGCGTGATCATCGTGCATGCGCTCCGCAACGCATTGATTCCGGTCGTGACCGTCGTCGGATTGCAGGTGGGGCTGCTACTGTCCGGCGCGATCCTGACCGAAACCATCTTCTCGTGGCCCGGCATCGGCAACTGGCTGATCCACGGGGTGCAGTCGCGGGACTACCCGGTCGTGCAGGGCGGCATTCTGCTCATCGCCACCATCGTGGTCACGGTGAACCTCCTGGTCGACACGGTCTACGGCGTCATCAACCCGAGGATTCGCCATGCCTGACGTGGCTCCCATCGCGACGCTCGAGCCGGCGCCGGTGGGTCCGCTCAAGGAATTCTGGCGCGCGTACGCGCAGAGCCGCGGCGCGCTGATCGGGCTCGGGCTTTGCATTGCGCTGGTGCTGATCGCTATCTTCGCGAACGTCATCGCGCCGCATCCGCCGAACGAGCAGTACCGCGACTTCACGTTGACGCCGCCCGTGTGGGGGGCGGGCGGGACCGCGCGCTTCATTCTGGGCACCGATCCAGTCGGCCGCGACATCCTCTCGCGGCTCATTCACGGAACGCGGCTGTCGCTGGCGATCGGGGTCATCTCGGTGACGATCTCGCTGACCTTCGGCGTGATCCTGGGGCTGATCGCTGGCTACTTTCGCGGCCTCACCGAGACCGTGATCATGCGGGTAATGGACGTCATGCTGGCATTGCCGAGCCTGCTGCTCGCGATCGCGGTCGTGGCCATCCTCGGGCCGGGGCTCGCGAACGCGATGTACGCGATCGCGATCGTGCTGCTGCCGCATTACGTGCGGCTGACGCGGGCCGCCGTGATCGCCGAAGCCGGGCGCGACTACGTCACGTCGTCGCGCATCGCCGGCGCAGGAACGACGCGTCTCATGTTCAGCACGATCCTGCCGAACTGCCTCGCCCCGCTTATCGTGCAGGCGACGCTGGGGTTCTCGAATGCGATCCTCGACGCGGCCGCCCTGGGCTTCCTGGGCTTGGGCGCGCAGCCACCGACGCCGGAATGGGGCTCGATGCTCGCCTCCGCCCTCGAGTTCATCCAGCGCGCGCCATGGGTGGTCACGTTTCCCGGCCTTGCGATCCTGATCACCGTGCTGGCGTTCAATCTGATGGGCGACGGTCTGCGCGACGCGCTCGATCCGAAGCTCAAGCGCTAACCGGTTCCAAGCAAAGTCAGAGCGATGCCCCTCGTCGAAGTCGAAGACCTGTGCGTCGAATTCGGCCCGACAAGCGCGCCGGCGATTGCGGTGGATCACGTGAGCTTTGCGCTCGACGAGGGCGAGATCGTCGGGCTGGTCGGCGAATCGGGATCGGGCAAGAGCGTAACGGCACTCGCGCTGCTCGGCCTCATCGAATTTCCGGGACGCGTCGACGCGAAGCGCATGACGTTCGCCGGCCACGATCTCCTGCATCTGAGCGGGGCCGAGCGCCGCCGCCTGATCGGCAAAGACCTCGCGATGATCTTCCAGGACCCGATCGCAAGCCTGGACCCATGCTACACGGTCGGCTATCAGATCACCGAAGCGCTCGCGGAACACGGTTCGGAAGCGGAGCGGCGCGACGGCGGCGCCCGGCGCCTCAGAGCGATTGAGCTCCTGGAGCAGGTCGAAATTCCGGATGCGGCCGCGCGTCTTCGCGCGTTCCCGCATCAATTGTCGGGCGGCATGGCACAGCGCGTGATGATCGCGACCGCCATTGCGTGCAATCCGCGACTGCTGATCGCGGACGAGCCGACGACGGCGCTCGACGTGACGATCCAGGCGCAGGTGCTCACCCTGCTCGAGCGCCTCGCGCACGAGCGCAACATGACCCTGTTGCTCATCACTCACGATCTCGCGGTGGTCGCGGAGACCGCGCAACGCGTGCTGGTGATGTATGCGGGACAGCACGTGGAGACGGGACCGGTTCCGGACATCTTCGATGCGCCTCGTCATCCTTACACCCAGGCGCTCCTTGCCGCGCTCCCCGAGCACAACCTCGATCGCGAGCGTTTGCGTGCGATACCCGGACACGTTCCCGGCGCTTACGATCGACCGCCGGCGTGCCTGCTCGCACCTCGATGTCCGTATGCGGTCGCGCGCTGTTCTGCCGAGGCGCCGGCCATGCATGGCCCGCCCGGCCGCGCGAGCCGGTGTCATTTTCCCCTCGACGACGCAGGCCGGCCGACGCATGGCTGGAGCGCGGCCGAGCGCGTTGCCGCAACGTGAGGGACACGATGAGCGATCCAGCACCGCTCCTCCGCGTGCACGATCTCGCGCGCCACTATCACGTCAGTCGCGGGTTCATGCGCAAGACGGCAACGGTTCGCGCGCTCGACGGCGTGTCGTTCGACCTCGCCACGGGATCGACGCTCGCAGTGGTCGGCGAGTCGGGTTGTGGAAAGTCGACGCTCGCGCGCCAGGTGACGATGATCGAGCACCCGGACGCGGGATCGATCGTCCTCGACGGACACGATATCGCCCATGCGTCGGCGATGACGCGCCGGCGCCTGCGCCCCCTCGTGCAGATGGTGTTCCAGAATCCGTACGCGTCGCTCAATCCGCGCAAGCGCATCGAGACGCTGCTCACCGAGCCCTTGAGGATCCAGGGCGACGGCGACGCAGCGGAGCATCGGGTCGCCGCACGCCAGATGCTGATGCGCGTCGGGATGCGTCCCGAGCACCTGCGGCGCTATCCGCACATGTTTTCCGGCGGGCAACGGCAGCGGGTCGCGATCGCTCGGGCGTTGATGCTGCATCCGCGGCTGGTCGTCGCCGACGAGCCGGTGTCGGCGCTCGACGTTTCGGTGCAGGCGCAAGTCCTCAACCTGCTGATGGACCTGCAGCAGGACCTCGGCATCGCATACCTGTTCATCTCGCACAATCTGAGCGTCGTCCGGCACATCGCGGGCACGGTGCTCGTCATGTATCTCGGGCGGGCGGTGGAGTACGGGCCGAAGCGCCAGATCTTCGCGCAGCCCGCGCACCCGTATACACGCGCTTTGCTGGCAGCGACGCCGGTGCTCGCGCCGCGTCGCGGCCGCGAGCGAGGGTCGCTTGGCGGGGAGTTGCCTTCGCCGCTCAATCCGCCTTCGGGCTGCGCCTTTCACAAGCGCTGCCCGTTCGCCGTCGCCCGCTGCAGCACCGAAGTTCCGGGTCCGACGCGGATCGGCGAGGTCGAGGTGGCATGTCATCGCGCATCCGAAATCAATTGACGCGCCCTGTTACGCGAGGATCCTGCGTGCGTCGATGGGCGTGCACCCCTTGGGATCGGGACTGCCCCAAATTGACGCTCAACAGGCGTTTGGGCATGATCCCCGGGCATCGGCTCCAAGAGGCGTCCCCGGACCGCCTCCCTCCCTAAACCGCTGCTCGTGCTCGCCTTCATCCTTCGCCGGATCCTGCAGTCGCTCCTTGTTCTCGGGTTCGTCGCGCTGATTGCTTTTGCGCTGTTCAATTTCACGGGCGACCCGGTGCTGTCGATGGTCGGACCCTACGCCACCCAGCAGGAGAAGGAGGAGCTCCGCGCGCAGCTCGGGCTCGATCAGCCGTTCTACGTCCAGTTCGCGCGCTTCGTGAGCAATGCGCTGCATGCCGATTTCGGCATCTCGCTCCGGCAGGGGCGCAAGGTGTCGACGTTGCTCTCCGAGCGCCTGCCGGCGACCATCGAGTTGTCGTTCGCCGCAGCGCTGCTGGCGCTCGTGTTGGGGATTCCGCTTGGCGTCTATACGGCGCTGCATCGAAACGGCGTCGCCGCCCACGTGCTGCTCGGCGCGTCGCTGGTCGGGGTGAGCTTGCCAACGTTTCTGATCGGCATCCTGCTGATCCTGATCTTTGCCGTGCAGCTGGGCTGGCTTCCGTCATTCGGGCGCGGCGACACGGTCGCGATCGGGTGGTGGTCGACGGGGCTTCTCACCAAGTCGGGCCTCAAGGCGCTGATCCTGCCGGCCGTCACGCTCTCGCTTTTTCAGCTGACGCTGATCATGCGCCTGGTGCGCGCTGAAATGCTCGAGGTCCTGCGCACCGACTACATCAAGTTCGCGCGCGCCCGCGGCCTGCCGTTGCGCGTTATCCACTTCGGCCATGCGCTGAAGAACACGCTGGTGCCGGTAATCACGATCACCGGCTTGCAGCTCGGCTCGATCATCGCCTTCGCCATCATCACCGAGACCGTGTTCCAGTGGCCCGGGATGGGCCTGCTGTTCATCCAGGCCGTCAACTTCTCGGACATTCCGGTGATGGCGGCGTATCTCTGTTTCATCGCCGTCATTTTCGTCGTGATCAACCTGATCGTGGATCTCACGTATTACGCCGTCGATCCGCGCCTGCGCATCGAGCGCACCGCGGCGGCGCATTAGCGCATGACCCCGGTCGACCACATCCGCCGCTGGCACGACGAATTCCGGGCGTTTCGCCGCGATCTGCATGCGCATCCCGAGCTCGGGTTCGAAGAGCACCGCACTGCCCGCTCGATCTGCGATCGGCTGACGCGACTCAAGATCGAGCACCACGCGGGCATCGGCAAGACGGGTATCGTGGCCGTCATTCCCGGCCAGTCGGACGAAAGCGGCCGTCGCGTGGGCCTGCGCGCGGACATGGACGCGCTGCCGATGCAGGAGGAGAACGATTTCGCGCACAAGTCGCGCTATGACGGCCGGATGCACGGCTGCGGTCACGACGGCCATACGACGATGCTTCTTGCCGCGGCGCGCTATCTGAACGAGACACGCAATTTCGACGGCATCGCGTACCTGATCTTTCAGCCCGGCGAAGAAGGGTACGCCGGTGCGAAAGCGATGATCCAGGACGGACTCTTCGACCGCTTTCCCGCGCAGCAGGTCTACGCGCTCCATAACTGGCCGGCGCTGCCGCCCGGCAAGCTCGGCATCACGCCGGGTCCGGCAATGGCTGCCGCGGATCGCATCGAGATCACGATCGACGGGCGCGGCGGGCACGGCGCGCATCCGCATCTCGCGATCGATCCGGTGCTCGTCGCCGGTCATATCATCACGGCCGCGCAGTCCATCGTGAGCCGCAACGTGAACCCGATCGACACGGCGGTGGTCAGCCTCACTGCGCTGCAGGCGGGGAACCCCGCGGCAATGAGCGTGATCCCCGCCCATGCGAAACTCGTCGGCACGGTGCGCACCTTCCGTCCGGCGACCCAGGACATGGTCGAGCGCCGCTTGCACGAGATGGTCGGCTCGATTGCCGCGGCGTTCGGCGCGCGCGCAACGCTCAAGTACGAGCGCGTCTATCCGCCGACCATCAATCACGACCGCGAGGCGGATTTTGCGGCGGACGTCGCGGAAATGCTGGTCGGCGAGGAAAACGTCGTGCGCAATCTGCCGCCGTCGATGGGGGCCGAGGACTTCGCGTTCATGTTGCAGGCCCGCCCGGGCGCCTTCGCACGCCTGGGGCAGGGGGGCGCCGAGGGTGGCTGTTTTCTGCACAACAGCACTTACGACTTCAACGACGACGTGATCCCGCTTGGGGCAGGATTTCTGTCGGCGCTCGCCGAGCGCTCGATGCCAGTTGCGCCGCACGAGGCGGGCTGAATCCATGCACGACATCGCATCCGCGTTTTCGCAGAGCTACGCCGAGGCGCGCCAGAAGTTCGTCACTGCGGCCAAGTCACTCGCGCTTCCACTCGAAGCGCACGTGCATCCACGCCTGCGCGGGATAGGGGACGAGCCGCTGTCGGTCGATGTCGCCCACTGGGGGAGACCCGACGCGCCGGGTCTTTTGCTGATCACGTCCGGTACGCACGGCGTCGAGGGCTACTGCGGGTCCGGATGCCAGGTCGGGCTGCTCAGCGATGCCGCGGTGCAGGCGGGGGTGGAAAAACACCGCATGGCCGTGATGCTCTATCACGCCGTCAATCCCTACGGCTTCTCCTACACGCGGCGAGGAAACGAAGACAACATCGATCTCAATCGCAACTTTCGCGACTTCTCCCAGCCGATTCCGCGCAACAGCGCTTATGCGGAGATCGCGGATTTCATCGTGCCGAAGACGTGGCCGCCCGGGCCCGAGGACGAAAAGCGGCTCGGACATTACCTGCAGACCCGTGGCTCGGCCGCGCTGCAGGCCGCCGTGAGCGGTGGGCAGCATGATTTCCCCGACGGGATGTTTTTCGGCGGGCGCGCACCGGCGTGGAGCAACGGCGTGCTGCGCGACGTTTTGCGCCGCGAAGGCGCGACGCGTCGCATGCTGATATGGATCGACATCCATACGGGATTGGGCCCACCGGGGCATGGCGAGAAGATCTTCCTCGGCCGCGACGATCGCGCACGGGTCGAGCGCACGGCGCGCGTCTTTGGCAACGACGTCACCTGGATTGCGGCCGGGACGTCGACGTCCGCGACGGTGACCGGTGCGCTCTATCACGCCGCGCTCGAGGAATGCCCGTCATCGGAGTTCATCGGCATCGCGATGGAGTACGGGACGTTGTCGCTTGAACAGACCTTGAGCGCGTTGCGGGCCGAGCAGTGGGTCACGAATCATGCGAACGCAGATCGCGCGCAGCACGACGCCATCAAGCGCCAGATGCGCAACGCCTTCTATGTCGACACGGATGAATGGAAGGCCATGGTGTATGCGCAAATGCGCGTGGCAGTCCTGCAATCGCTGCGGGCGCTCGCGGACGGCACGACGTCATCCGGGTCCGGCTCATGAACGACACGGGCGCCGCCGGCAATCTCGCAGTCGCGGTACCGCCTTCCTTCGGCGCGCGAGTGCGCGGCGCGTGGGACGCAGACCTTGCCTGGAGCTTCCGCCATTCGCCGGTGGCGATCGCCGCGGCCGTCATGCTCGTCGTGTGCATCCTGGGCGCCGTATTCGCGCCGTGGCTCGCGCCGCACAATCCCTTTGATCTGCGCACGCTGAACCTCGCCAATGCCGATCTGCCACCCGCCTGGGAAAAGGGCGGCAAACCGGATTTCCTCTTTGGGACGGATGACCAGGGTCGCGATATCCTGTCAGCCATCATGTTCGGCGCACGGGTCTCGCTCGCAGTGGGTGCGATCTCGGTGCTGCTCGCGATGCTGGTCGGCGTGCTCCTGGGGCTCGTCGCGGGTTACCTGGGTGGACGGACCGATGCGGCGATCATGCGCATCGCCGACGTGCAGCTTTCGTTCCCGGCCATCCTGATCGCGCTCCTCATCGACGGCGTCGCGCGCGTGGCCTTGCCGCGCGACATGCAGGAGCATCTCGCATGGCTGGTCCTGATCGTCGCGATTGCCGCCGCGAACTGGGTGCAATACGCGCGGACCGTGCGTGCATCGACGATGGTCGAGAGTCGCAAGGAGTATGTGCAGGCAGCCCGGGTGATCGGCGTCCGGCCGCTCGCCATTATGCGGCGTCACCTGCTGCCCAACGTCCTCGGACCGGTGCTCGTGCTCGCGACGATCAATCTCGCGACCGCGATCCTCACCGAGGCGACGCTGTCCTTCCTGTCGGTCGGTGTGCCACCGACAAAACCCTCGCTCGGCACGCTCATCCGCATCGGCAACGACCTTTTGTTTTCGGGCGAATGGTGGATTACGATCTTCCCGGGAGCGGCGCTGGTCATTATCGTCCTCGCCGTCAACCTGCTCGGCGACTGGTTGCGCGACGCACTGAACCCGAAGCTCCAATGAATTGGGCGCGCGTAGACTCGACGGCCGCCGGCCATTTCCACGAACGAGGGGGACTCCCATGAGAAAAGCCATTGCGCTCGCCGCGGCGGCGCTCGCTCTGTCGAGCTGCCAGACCTGGGGGCCGACGTGGAGCGAGGTGTCCGGCCAGCAGTGGTACTACGCAACGATGTTCAAGCGCCCGCTGATCATCTCGAGAATCGACGGCGTGTCGACGACGCCCCCCGACCCGTACAAGGTGACGCCGGGCAAGCACGAGGTGCAGGTGCAAGGCGTCACGCCGGAGCGCGCGGGGGGTTCGCAATTCAACTACATCACGATCGACTTCGAACCGTGCAAGCGCTATTACGTGAACGGACAGTTCCCGAACACCATCTCCAACGACTTCACCGTCGTCATTGACTACGTCGAGACGATAGCCGGATGCCAGGTGAACCCGCCGGCGAAGTAATTGGGGGCGGACGTGATCGGCGTGCGATCACCATGACGGAGGCGGAACCGGCGCTCGCCGTCGACCATCTGCGGGTGGCGTTCCCGACGCGCCGCGGCTTGCTGGTCGCGGTGCGCGACGCGACGTTCACGATCGAGCGCGGGGAGATCCTCGGGCTCGTGGGCGAATCCGGCGCCGGGAAGTCGGTCACGGGTGCGGCGATCATCGGCCTTATCGACCCGCCCGGCCGGATCGTCGGCGGCGAGATCCGCATCGGGGGACGCCGCGTCGATCAGTTGCCGGACGAGGCGATGCGCCGCATCCGCGGCCGCGAAGTCGGGGCGATCTTTCAGGATCCGCTGACGTCGCTCAATCCGCTGTACACGATCGGACGGCAGCTGATCGAGACGATCCGTACGCATCGGTCCATGTCCGAGGCGGCGGCGCGAGTCGCCGCGATTGCGCTGCTCGAAGACGTCGGTATCTCGGCGCCCGCACGCCGGATCGATCATTATCCGCATCAGTTCTCGGGCGGAATGCGCCAGCGGGTCGTCATCGCGCTTGCGCTCGCCGGGGAACCGAAGCTCATCATCGCAGACGAGCCCACGACCGCGCTCGATGTTTCCATCCAGGCGCAGATCATCGAGCTCCTCAAGCGCCTCGCGCGCCATCGCGGCGTCGGCGTGCTTCTGATCACGCACGACATGGGCGTCATTGGCGAGACCGCGGACCGCGTCGCCGTGATGTACGCGGGACGTCTCGTCGAGATCGGCCCGGTCGAACAAATTATTCACCATCCCCGGCATCCGTACAGCGCCGGGCTCATGGGCTCGATACCGTCGCTGCGCGACGAGCGCGACCGGCTGGCGCAGATCGAGGGCGCGATGCCGCGCCTGAACGCGATTCCCGCGGGGTGCGCGTTTCATCCGCGCTGTCCGCGAGCGAGCGGCCGCTGCGCACAGGAGGATCCCGGGCTCGAGTTGCGCGAGGGGGTCGGCCTTGCCTGCTGGCACCCCTTGGACGAGCGCGCAACCACGTGAGCACGCCGCTGATCACGCTTACCGACGTCGCCCGCTACTTCGACGTCTCGCCACCGTGGCTCAATCGCGTGCTCGAGCGCGAGCCGCGCGCGCTATTGAAAGCGGTCGACGGCGTCAGCTTCTCGATCGGACGCGGCGAGACGCTCGGGCTGGTCGGCGAATCGGGTTGTGGGAAGTCGACGGTTGCCCGGCTCGTCGTCGGGCTCTACGCACCGACGCGAGGCACGATCGAGTACGACGGGAAGACGGTGGCCGGGTCCGCAGCGACCCGGGAAGCAGCGGCGCGCCAGGGCATGCAGATGATCTTCCAGGACCCTTATGCGAGCCTCAACCCCCGCTGGCGTGTCGTCGACATCGTCGCTGAGCCGCTGCGCGTCACGCATCCATCGATCGGCGCGCCGGACCTCGAGACGCGGGTCGGACATGCGTTGGAGCAGGTTGGCCTGTCACCCGCAGACGGCGAAAAGTATCCCCATCAGTTCTCGGGCGGGCAGCGGCAGCGCATCTCGATCGCACGCGCGCTCGCCGGCGAGCCGAAGTTCCTCGTGTGCGATGAGCCAACGTCGGCGCTGGACGTCTCGGTGCAGGCGCAGGTCCTGAATCTGATGCGCGATCTCCAGCGCAGCCTCGGGCTTACGTATCTCTTCATCTCGCATAATCTTGCAGTCGTACGCTACATCGCACAGCGTGTGGGCGTGATGTACCTCGGCCGCATCGTCGAACTCGCGCCGGCGCGACGCCTGTTTCGTGTGCCGCGGCATCCGTACACGCGGATGCTGCTCGAATCGGTGCCCGACCTGTCGCTCGTCGGCAAGGCGCGCGCTGCCGTCGCGGGCGAGGTTCCGAATCCGCTCGATCCGCCCCCGGGATGCACGTTCCATCCGCGCTGTCCTTACGCGAACGAGCGCTGCCGACGCGAAGTACCGGCGCTGGTGTCGCTCGCCGACGACGTTCAGGTCGCGTGTCACGGCGTCATCGAAGGGCGCGTGCCCGTGGACGCCCGCGTCGGGGCGTAGAAGGAAGCGCGTCGCGATCGTTTCTCCGCGCAAAAGCGTCGGAATCGAGAACGGATTCCGCTATAATCCGCGGGTTTTTTGAGGTGGCGACTAAGCGCGCTCAAGGTCGAGCACGTGCATGAGCGCTTGGTACGCGGCCCGCCGCCTCGCCAGTTCCGGAAACGCCCCCTCGCAAAAGAATTCCCTTGCGCTTAACGCAGATCAAGCTCGCCGGGTTCAAGTCGTTCGTCGACCCGACGTCCATCGCGACACCGGGACAGCTCGTCGGCATCGTCGGTCCCAACGGCTGCGGCAAGTCGAACGTCATCGACGCCGTGCGCTGGGTGCTGGGCGAATCGAAAGCCTCTGCATTGCGCGGCGAATCGATGCAGGACGTGATCTTCAACGGCGCGGGCGAGCGCAAACCGGTCGGGCGCGCCTCGGTCGAGCTCTTCTTCGACAACAGCCAGGGGCGGATCGGCGGCCAGTGGGGTCAATACGCGGAGCTGTCGATCAAGCGCGTACTGACGCGCGACGGCGATTCGACCTACTACATCAACAACATCCCGGTCCGCCGGCGCGATATCCACGACCTCTTTCTCGGCACCGGCCTGGGGCCGCGCGCCTACGCCATCATCGAGCAGGGAACGATTTCGCGCGTCGTCGAAGCGAAGCCCGAGGAGCTTCGCATCTTCCTCGAAGAGGCGGCGGGGGTCTCGAAGTACAAAGAGCGGCGCAAGGAGACGGAGGGGCGCCTCGCCGACACGCGCGAGAACCTGGCGCGCGTCGAGGACATCCGCCTCGAGCTCTCGAACCAGCTCGCGAAGCTCACTGACCAGGCGCGGGTCGCCGGCGAGTATCGCGAGCTCGAGGATCGCGCCCGTCGCGCGCAGCATGTTTTGTGGTACGCCAGGCAGCAAGAGGCGGTACGCGCGAAAGCGAAATGCGCAGCGGACGTGAGCGCACTTACCGTCCAGCTCGAGGCAACACAGGCCGAGCTCCGCGCGTGCGAGGCGCGCCTCGAGGCGCTTCGCAGCGATCACTATGCGGCGGGGGACGCCTTGCACGAGAAGCAGGGCGCGTTCTACGCCGCGAACGCCGAGGTCACCAAGCTCGAGCAGCAGCTGGAGTTCGCGCGGGACAGCGAGTCCCGTCTGGCCGAGCAGCACACGCAGATGACCGAAGTGCTGACCGGTCTTGCCATGCAGCAGACCACGCTCGTCGAGGAGCGAACCGCCGCCGAGCGCGCGCTCGAGGCTGCGATCGGGGGGCGCGCGACCGCGCTGGCGAACGTCGGCACGGCGCAGGAAGCGCTGCCGGCGCTGGACCAGGCGGTGGCAACGGCGAGCGAAGCACTCGCCGCCATCCAGGAGGACCTCGCCCGTTTCGAGCAGGAGATCGGCGTCGCGACCGCGCGCCGCGATGCGATCGCGGAATCGTTGGGGCAATCCGGCGAGCGTCGCGCGCGCCTCGACGACGAGCTTGCTGCGCTCGCGCCGCCGGAGGGCGGAGCTCACGACGACGTCCGTGAGCAGCTCGAGCAGGAGCAGGCGGAGCTCGAGCAAAAGCAGGCCGCTCACGCGAAGTTGCAGACGAGCGTGCAGAGCTTGCAGGAACAACACCGCACCGCGGGCGAGCAGTGGCAGCGAACGAGCCGGGCACTCGCCGATCTCGAAGCGCGTGCCGACGCGCTCGCAGCGCTGCAGGCGAGGATCGGGCACGGCCAGGATATCGAGGGCTGGCTCGCGACGCGCGGGCTCACGCACGCGCGTCGGCTCTGGCAGGCACTCGACATCGAGCCCGGCTGGGAAGACGCGCTCGAAGCGGTGATGCGCGAGCGCCTGAATGCGCTCGAGCTCGCGCATCTCGACGACGCGCAAGCCTGGCAGAGCGCCGACCACGCTCCCCCGGGCCGGATCGCCGCCTACGCGCCGGCCACGGCGCGACACGGCCCGCAGGGCGCGCCGGACTCGCTGCTCGCCAAAGTCAGACTGCGGAATGCGGCGATCGGGCGAGTGGTCGCCGACTGGCTGCACGGGATTCGCTGTCGCGACGATCTCGCCCCCGCGCTCGCCGAGCGCTCGAGCCTCGGGCCGGGCGAAGCGTTCGTCACCCCTGCCGGCCAACTTGTCACCGCGCAGGGCATTTCGTTCTTTGCGCCGGATGACGAGCTGCACGGTGTGCTGGCGCGCCAGCGCGAGCTCGCCGAGCTTGCGCGTGCGATCGACCCGGCGCGGATCGAAGCCTCGGATGCGCGCGCCGCGCTCGACACCGTCGAGGTCTCGCTCAAGGAGGCGCAAACCGCATGGCAGCAGGAGAGCCAGGCGCTCGCGTCCCAGCAGCGACGCTGCCATGACCTGGAACTCGAGCTCACCGAGCTCAAGCAAACGCTCGAAGCTGCGGATCGGCGGCGCAGCCAGATCGCGGAGGAGACGGCGGATCTCGAAAGCGCGCGCGTGGACGCCGAGCGGCAGCGCGAAGCGCTCGCCCTCACGGTCGCCGACGCGCAATCGCGGTCGCACGACGCGCTCGCCGGGCGCGACGGCGCGCGCGAAAAGATCAATGCGGCCCAGACCGCGCTCGATCGCGGGCGTGAGTCGTTGCGCGAGGCGGAGCGTGCATCGCAGGAAGCGGATTTCACCGAGCGGAGCTCGAAAGAACGGCTGGCGGAGATCGATCGGCGCAGCGAGTCGCTGACCGCGCAGGTCACGCAACAGCAGGCGCTCGCCGCGCGTCTTTCGAGCGAGCGCGCGTCGATCGATTGGACGCCGGTCGAGGAGGCGCTGCAGCGGCAGCTCAAGGGGCGCACTGCCGCCGAGCAAGCGCTCTCGGCCGCACGCGATCGCGTCGAGGCGCTCGGTGCGGAGCTTCGCACAGTGGAGGAGGCCCGCCTCACGATCGAGCAGCAACTCGAGCCGGCGCGCGCGAGGATCCAGGACGCGAAGCTCAAGGAGCAGGCTGCGCAGCTTGCCGAGCAGCAGTTCAGCGATCAACTCGCCGAAGCCCACGCCGACGTCGACGCATTGCCCGAGGCGCTCAAGGCGTGGGGCAGCGCACGTACACTGCCCGCGGAGATCGAGCGCCTGCAGGCGTCGATCGCCGAGCTGGGTCCCGTCAACCTCGCGGCGCTCGACGAGCTCACGCAGGCGACGGAGCGCAAGGACTACCTGGACCGGCAAGCCGCCGACCTGACGGAAGCGATGTCGACGCTCGAGTCGGCGATCCGGCAGATCGATCGCGAATCGCGCGAGCTTCTGCAGCAGACGTTCGACCAGGTCAACACGAATTTCGCGCGATTGTTTCCGGTGCTGTTCGGCGGCGGCAACGCGCGCCTGGTGTTGACGGGAGAGGAGATCCTCGACTCGGGCGTGCAGGTCTTCGCGCAGCCGCCGGGCAAGCGCAATGCGTCGATCCACCTGCTGTCGGGCGGCGAGAAAGCGCTGACCGCGATCTCGCTCGTATTCGCGCTCTTCCAGCTCAACCCGGCGCCGTTCTGTCTGTTGGACGAAGTCGACGCCCCGCTCGACGACCCCAACACCGATCGCTTCTGCCGCCTGGTTCGCGACATGACGGGCGAGACGCAGTTCGTATTCATCTCGCACAACAAGATCACGATGGAGATGGCCACGCAGCTCGTCGGCATCACGATGCCCGAGCCCGGCGTCTCGCGGGTGGTCGCGGTCGATATCGCGGAAGCGCTCGAGCTTGCCGAATCGAAGCCGGCGCCGGCCGTAGCATCGGCTACCTAACACTGCTTTACGGTCGTTATCGCGCCGCGGTGGCGATATAATTTTGTCTATGGCGTTGGACGATCAGAATAGGCGCGCGGCTGCGAGTCGCCGCGCGCGCCGCCGATGAGCACGTTGCAGCTCGGGCTGATCGCAGCGGGGGTTCTGCTGGTGGTGGCGGTCATCGCGTACAACGCGTGGGAGCGGCGGCGTCTGCGTCGTCAATTCGAGGCCGCGTTCAGTCCGGCTGCGCGCGCTGCCCGCGACCCGAGTCGCGTCGAACCGACGCTCGGAGGCGACACGGCGACCCACTTTCCTTCTCCGGAATCCTCATCCGACGCGTCGACCCGGCCTCCCGAATCCGAGCGCGCCTTCGATATTCCGATGGACGTCGCGCCGACACGCGATACGTCAGCCGCGGAAGAAGCGTATCCCGCCGCGTCGGAAACGTTTGCCGAAAACGCCGCGGAGGGCGCGACGCCGCAGCCCGATCCCGACATCGAATGCATCGCCGAGCTGCAAACGACCGCTCCCGTTTCGATCGGGTCGATCGCTGGCGGTCTGACTGCGCGCCTCGGCAAACCGCTGCGCTGGTTCGGAAGAGCGCACGGCGATGGTGCATGGCGATTGCTCTCCAAGGACTCGCCGGGCGAATTCTCCGAATTCGCCGCGTGTCTCCTGCTCGCCGATCGCAACGGTCCGGTGTCACGGCCGCAGCTCGAAACGTTCCTGCGCGTCGTCGGCGAGATCGCACCGACGATCCCAGCAGCGTTCGACCCGCCCGATATCGCCTCCGAGGTCGAGCGTGCCGAGGTTGTCGATCGGCTCTGCGCCGATCTCGACGTGCAGATCGGGCTGACCATCACCAAAGCAGACGGAACGCCCATTGCGGGAACGCGATTGCGCGGCGTCGCCGAGGCGGCGGGGTTTCGCTTGGGGTCGCTCGGGCGCTTCGAGTGGCTGCACGCTGACACCGGCAGCGTCCTTTACACGCTCCAGAACCTCAAAAACGAGCCATTCACCGTCGAGAGCTTGCGTGCTTCGTCGACACCGGGGGTCGTGCTCCTGCTCGACGTACCCCGCGTGACGGATCCGCCGCGGACCTTCGACCAGATGAAACTTTTGGCCAAGCGGCTCGCCCTTACCTTGGGCGCAGAAGTCGTCGACGACAACCGCCGACCGCTCGACGACGTCGCGCTCGCAAAGATTCGCGCGCAGGTGCAGGCGGCAGCGGATACCCTGCACGAAGTGCACATCGAGCCCGGTAGTCCGCGCGCACTGGCGTTGTACGGGGCGTGACGCCGTGGCGACCCGGGTTGCAAGCGCATCCGCCGTGCCCGGGCGCGTCATGCGCCGGGCGGCGGAGCTGCGCCGCGAGCTTGCGATCCACAATCATCGCTACTACGTTCTCGACGATCCGTCGATCGCGGATGCCGAATACGATGGGCTATTCCGCGAGCTGCAGGGGCTCGAAGCCGAATACCCATCGCTGCTGACACCGGATTCGCCGACGCAGCGGGTCGGCGCTGCCGCCGCAACGGAATTGGCGAGTGTGACGCATCGCGTGCCGATGCTCTCGCTCAACAACGCGTTTTCGGACAGCGACGTCGAGGCGTTCGACCGGCGTGTGCGTGAAGCGCTCGGTCTTGCGACGATCGAGTACGCGGTCGAGCCCAAGTTCGACGGCCTCGCGGTCGGCCTTCTGTACGAAGACGGCGTGTTCACCGTCGGCGCGACTCGCGGCGATGGCTATACCGGCGAGAACGTGACCGCCAACCTGCGGACGATCAAGGCGATTCCCCTGCGCCTTGCCGGAAACGCTGTTCCACCGCGCCTGGAGATCCGCGGCGAGGTCCTGATGCTGAAGCGCGACTTCGAGGCGCTGAACAAGACACAGGCGGAGCGCGGCGAGAAGATCTTCGTCAATCCCCGGAACGCGGCGGCCGGCAGTCTGCGCCGACTGGATCCGCGAATCACCGCGCGGCAGCGGCTTACGTTTCTTGCCTACGGCGTCGGCGACACCGACTGGGGGCGAATCCGGCAGCCCGCGTCGCATGGCGCGCTGATGGAGATGATCGCCGGTTTCGAGGTTCCCGTGAGCCGCGAGCGCAAGGTAGTACGCGGGTTCGAGGGACTGCTGGACTATTACCGGGCGCTGGGCAAGAAGCGGGCGGATCTGCCGTTCGAGATCGACGGCGTTGTCTACAAGGTCAACGATCTCGCGCAGCAGGCTCGCCTGGGGTTCGTTTCGCGCGCGCCGCGGTTTGCCGTCGCACACAAGTATCCGGCGGAAGAGATGTCGACGGAGGTGGTCGACATCGGTGTGCAGGTCGGACGGACCGGCGCGATCACACCGGTGGCGCGCCTCAAGCCGGTGTTCGTCGGCGGCGTGACGGTCACCAATGCGACGCTCCATAACGAAGACGAGGTCCGGCGCAAAGACGTGCGCATCGGCGACACAGTCATCGTGCGAAGGGCGGGCGACGTGATCCCCGAAGTCGTGCGTGCCATCATCGAGAAGCGGCCGAAGAACGCGCGCGAGTTCGTCATGCCGAAGAAATGCCCGGAGTGCGGCTCGCTGATCGTCAAGCTTCCGGAGGAGGCGGTCGCGCGCTGCACCGGCGGCCTGGTCTGTCCGGCGCAGCGCAGGGGCGCGATCCTGCATTTCGCGAGCCGTCACGCGCTCGATATCGAGGGTTTGGGCGACAAGCTCGTCGATCAACTGGTGGACGGCGGGCTCGTTCGCACGCCGGCCGACGTCTATCGACTGACCGTCGCGAAGCTCGCCGAACTCGAACGGATGGCCGACAAAAGCGCTGCGAACGTCATCGCGTCGATCGAGAACAGCAAGCAGACGACGCTTGCGCGATTCATCTACGCGCTGGGCATCCGGCATGTCGGCGAGTCGACGGCAAAGGACCTCGCGCTGCATTTCGGGGCGATCGACCCGCTCATCTCGGCCAGCGAAGCGGAATTGCTGGAAGTGAACGACGTCGGGCCGGTCGTCGCCGAGTCGATCCATGCTTTTTTCGCGGAAGCGCATAACCGCGAAGTCGTGGCGCAGCTCCGCAAAGCCGGTGTACGCTGGCCGGAAGGTCCTCCGAAGCGCGCGGCATCCGGACCGCTTACCGGTCTGACGCTCGTGCTTACCGGCACGCTGCCGAACCTATCGCGCGAGGACGCGAAGGAGATGATCGAAGCTGCTGGCGGGAAAGTCGCCGGCAGCGTGTCGAAGAAGACCGATTACGTGATCGCCGGCGCCGACGCAGGCAGCAAGCTCGACAAGGCCGAAGCGCTCGGCATCGCGATCCTCGACGAAGCAGGGCTCAAGCGCCTGCTCACAGGCAAGGGTGCGCCCAAGAAACCATGAAGAAGATCACCAAAGCCGTGTTTCCGGTCGCCGGCCTCGGCAGCCGCTTTCTGCCGGTCACCAAGGCGAGCCCGAAGGAGATGCTGCCGATCGTCGACAAGCCGCTGATCCAGTATGCGGTCGAAGAGGCGGCGGCGGCCGGCATCACCGATATGATCTTCATCACGGGCCGTAACAAGCGCGCGATCGAGGATCATTTCGACAAGGCCTATGAGCTCGAGACCGAGCTTGCGCTGCGAAACAAGACGGCACTCCTGGAGCAGGTGCAGGCGGCAACCCCGCCCGGTATCAACTGCGTCTACATTCGCCAGACCGAGGCGCTCGGCCTCGGGCACGCGGTGCTGTGCGCGGCGCCGGTGATCGACCAGGAGCCGTTCGCCGTCCTGCTCGCGGATGACTTGATCGACGCCCGCACGCCGGTGATGAAGCAGATGGTCGACGTCGCGGCGCGGGAGAACGCGGCGACGATCGGGGTCATGCAGGTCGCGCCCGAGGAGATCGGCAAGTACGGCATCGTCGAAGCCACACCGGAGCCCGCAGGGGAGCGCATCGGGCGCATCACGCGCATCGTCGAGAAGCCCAAGCCCGGTTCGTCCCCGTCGACGCTCGCGGTCGTGGGGCGTTATGTGCTTCCGGCTCGGATCTTCGATCATTTGCGGGAGATGCCCCCCGGCGCGGGCGGCGAGATTCAGCTCACCGACGCGATCGCCCGCCTCCTCAACGAGGAGCGCGTGCTGGCCTACACGTTCGAGGGCCGCCGCTATGATTGCGGCAGCAAGCTGGGCTACCTCGAGGCCACCGTCGACTTCGGGCTCAAGCATCCGGAAGTCGGTGCGGGCTTCGGGTCCTTCCTCGCGGATCGTCGCGCATGACGCTGAACGAGCTGCGCTACATCGTGGCGGTGGCGCAGGAGAAGAGCTTCGGGCGCGCCGCGGCCAAGTGCTTCGTGAGCCAGCCCGCGCTGTCGGTCGCGATCCAGAAGCTCGAGGACGAGCTCGGCGCACCGCTGTTCGAGCGCGGGAAGTCGGAAATCACCGTGACGAGCGTCGGCGAGCGCATCGTCGAGCAGGCGCAAAGGGTGCTCGAGGAGGCGGCACGCATTCGCGAGCTCGCGCAAGCGGGCCGCGATCAGCTGGTCGGCGTCCTCCAGCTCGGCGTCATCCACACGGTGGCGCCGTATCTCCTGCCGGATCTCATCCCCGAATTGCACGAGCGCGCGCCGCAGATGCCGCTCGAGATCGACGAGAACCTGACCGAGAACCTGGAAGCCGAGCTCAAGACCGGCCGGATCGACGCCGCAATCATCGCGCTGCCGTTCAAGCCTTCAGGCGTCGTCACCGAATATCTTTATGAGGAGCCGTTTCAGGTCGTCGTGCCCGCGGGTCACAAGTGGGCGAAGCGCAAGTCGATCGCGCCCGACGAGCTGTCGAACGAGCACGCGATCCTGCTCAACGTCGGCCACTGCTTCCGCGATCAGGTACTCGATGCCTGTCCGGAGCTCAATCGCGCCGATGCGCAGGTCACGCGGACCAATTCGCTGGAGACGGTGCGCAACATGGTGGCGTCCGGACTTGGCGTCTCGGTGCTGCCTCGCGATGCGTTGACGCCGAAGTATCACAGCCGGCTCGTGGTGCCGGTGCCTTTTACACGCCCCACGCCGACGCGGCGCATTGCGCTCGCCTATCGCAAGAGCTTTCCGCGGCCTACGGCGGTCGCCACGATCCGCGAGGCGGTGATCGCGTGTCGCGCGCGCTCTGCGCCGGCGCACACCGCGCCGCTCGATCCGAGGCGACCGCGCGCGGCCTGACCGCGCCGCACGGATAAGGTTCGAAGCCGCGTCAGCGATTCCTTGCGCGAGCAATCATCCCGAGGTGGGATAAAGCTCGCCGGTCTTCAGGGCGCCACGAGGCGTGCGACGTCGATCAGCGACGCGAGTGCGTGATCGGGCTCCGGCGCGTGCCGCTCGATCGGGAGTCCGCCGCGGTTGATCCAATAGGTGAGGAACCCGAAAGCCTTCGCCCCGGCGGCGTCCCATCCATTGGACGACACGAAGCCGATTTCCGGTGGTGCGAGCCGGAGGTGGTCGACCGCAAGCTGGTATACCCGCGGGCTTGGCTTGTAGATGCCGGCCGCATCGACGCTCAGCACATCGTCGATGAGCCCGTTCAGTGCCGAGTTGCGAACGAGTGGTTTGAGCATCGCGAGCGTGCCGTTCGAGAGGATGATCCGCGGCCGCGGCGCAAGCCGCATCAATGCCTCGCGCGCATCGGGAAACGGGGTGAGCTCGAGATAGGCATCGAGCAACCGCCGGCGGTCCTCGGCGCCCAGAGGAATCAGGAGTGCCGAGAGCGCATAGTCGAGCGCGTGCGCGGTTACGGCGGAAAAATCCTCGCGCGGCAGCTTCGGCGTCGCCATCAACGACTGCAGCCAGGTGTACTCGAGCTGCTTGGTACGCCACAACTGCGAGAGCGCCGCGCCCTGCTGCGGCGCCAGCGTCTCGGCCAGCGCCACGACGGACCGGACGTCGAACAACGTTCCGTACGCGTCGAAGACGAACGCCTTGGGGGTGGAAGAGGTCATCGACTCAACACGTCAATACGCAATCATAGGGAAATAGCGAAGCGCGCGCATGCGCAAGAACGGATCGATGAGTCGAGCCGTTGCGGAAGTATCGCTTCCGGCGTTTGATTCGCACGCACTGCGGAAAAAAATAGGGGTCACGCTTTCGCGTAACCCCTTGGTTCACTTGGTGGGCGATGCTGGTATCGAACCAGCGACCCCTGCCGTGTGAAGGCAGTGCTCTCCCGCTGAGCTAACCGCCCCGCGAACCCAGACAGGAATTTGGATTTAACCATAGCGGGAAGGGGCCCGGCAAACCGAGACGCAGCCGCCGTTCATGGGTGTCCTGGACGATTCTGCACCGAATCAGTGCACCTTGCCCTCCATCTTGAGTCCACCTCCACGCTCGGGCCGGGGGACCTTTCTTAACCTGCCGAAAACAAACGATTTTCCCTGGGTGGCTCGCCGCTTGCTAAAGTTGTGACTTCGACCGTCCGAGTAGGGTATGTCGGCCACACCTTTCGATGAAATGCGTGCTCCGGACGGGTCTGTCCGGACGCACTACCGGGCCTTCGCCGACTGGCTCGAAAGGACGCCGGGCGAGCGCATCGCGCAGAAGCGCGGCGAAGCGGAGCGCGCATTCCATCGGGTCGGAATCACGTTTGCGGTGTACGGCGAGCAGGCCGGCACCGAGCGCCTCATTCCCTTCGATCTCGTGCCGCGGATCATTCCGGCAGACGAGTGGTGCGTCCTCGAAGCGGGCCTGCAACAACGAATGCGCACGCTGAACCGCTTTCTGCACGACATCTATCACGAGCGCGAGATCCTGAACGCGGGGGCCATCCCGTCGGAGCGCGTGCTCGAGAACGCGCAGTACCGCCAGGAGATGATCGGCATGCAGGTGCCGGGCGGCATCTATGCGCATATCGCCGGCGTCGACGTCGTGCGCGCAGGGGCGGGCGAATACTACGTCCTCGAGGACAACCTGCGCGTGCCATCGGGTGTCTCGTACATGCTCGAGAACCGCAAGATGATGATGCGGCTTTTTCCCGAGCTCTTCGAGACGCGTTCGATCCGCCCGATTCAGCACTACCCGGACGTGCTGCTCGAAAACCTGCGTGCGGTGGCGCCGGCGGGCGAAGAGAGTCCGACGGTCGCCGTGCTCACGCCGGGGGCGTACAACTCGGCGTACTTCGAGCACGCCTTTCTCGCCCAGCAGATGGGCGTCGAGCTGGTCGAAGGGCAGGATCTGTTCGTCCAGAACGACACGGTCTACATGCGGACGACCCGCGGCCCCGAGCGCGTGCACGTCATCTACCGCCGCGTCGACGACGACTTCCTCGATCCGCTGGCGTTTCGCAAGGACTCGATGCTCGGTGTGCCCGGCCTCTTCGCAGCGTATCGCGCAGGGCGCGTCACGCTGGCGAACGCGATCGGCACCGGCGTCGCGGACGACAAGTCGATCTACCCGTACGTGCCGGACATGATCCGCTTCTACTGGAACGAGGAGCCGATCCTGAGCAACGTGCCGACGTACATGCTGTATCGCAAGGTGGACTTCGAGTTCGCGATGGATCACCTGCGCGACCTGGTCGTGAAGGAGGTGCACGGTGCCGGCGGCTACGGGATGCTGATCGGACCGGCCGCCAGCGGCGAGGAGCTTGAAGTCTTTCGCCAGCGGATCATCGCGGCGCCGGAGCGCTACATCGCCCAACCGACCCTCGCGCTATCGACATGCCCGACGTTTGCGACCTCCGGATTGTCGCCGCGGCACATCGACTTGCGTCCGTACGTGCTGTCGGGCAAGGACGTGGAGATCGTCCCCGGCGGGCTGACCCGCGTCGCGTTGCGTGAAGGATCGCTCGTCGTGAACTCGTCGCAGGGCGGCGGCACGAAGGACACCTGGGTACTCGCGGAATAGCGATGCTGTGCCGGACCGCGAACGAGCTGTACTGGATGTCGCGCCACATCGAGCGGGCGGAGAACACGGCGCGGCTGCTCGACGTCACGTACCGCACATCGTTGCTTCCCTATCAGGTCCGCGATTCCGGGCTCGCGTGGGCCGAGCCCTGGGCGGTACCGCTGGTCACTTCGGGCCTCGCGACCGCCTACTACCAGCGCTGCACCCAGCTCTCCGCGGAGAACGTGCTGCGGTTCATGATTCTCGACAGCGCCAATGCGTCGTCTATTTTCTGTTGCCTGCGGGCGGCGCGCGAATCGGCGCGGTCGGTGCGCGGGGCGATCACGTCCGAGATGTATGAGGACCTGAACTCGGCGTGGATCGAGATGCGCGGCTACGATTTCGGGCGTATCGCCTCGGGTGGCATGTCCGACTTCTTCGACTGGGTCAAGATGCGCTCGCACCTGTTCCGCGGGGTGACCTTCGGCACGATGCTGCGCGACGAGGCGTACCACTTCATCCGCCTCGGCACGCACATCGAGCGGGCGGACAACACCGCGCGCATCCTCGACACCAAGTACCACATCCTGCTGCCTTCCGTGACCGACGTGGGCGGCGCGGTCGACTACTACCAGTGGGTCTCGCTTCTGCAGTCGCTGTCCGGTTTCGAGTCCTATCGCAAGATCTACAGCGACGTGATCTCCCCGCGGCGGGTGGCCGAGCTCCTGGTGCTGCGCGACGACATGCCGCGCTCGCTCCACAGCTGCATGAACTTCATCCACGAGACGCTCGAGCTTCTGTGCGACGACAACAGCCGGGAGCTCGAGCGGATGGGGGGCGAGCTGCACTCGCGGCTGCATTATGGTCGCACCGAGGACGTGATCCGCCAGGGCCTGCACGAATATCTGGTCGATTTCCTCGAGCGCATTTCCGCGCTCTCCGGTGAGGTGAGCCGGGTGTTCCTGGTGCCGACGTATTGACAGCACGATCCGGTAAAATCGTCCGCTAATTCGAACGCTTCGACGATCCGTTCATGACGTATTGCGTGGCCATGTCGCTCGACGCGGGCATGATCTTCGCGTCGGACTCCCGCACCAACGCCGGGGTCGATCAGATCGCGCGCTTCTCGAAGATGCGCGTGTTCGCCCGCGAAGGGAACCGGGTGATTGTGACGTTGTCGTCAGGCAATCTCTCGCTAACCCAGAACGCGGTCAACATCCTCGAGCAGAAGGCGCGCGGCGGCGATAGTGCGCTCAACCTGTGGAACGCGGAATCGATGTTCGACGTCGCGCGCATGCTCGGCGACGCGCTGCGCGAGGTGAAGACCCGCGACGGACCCTATCTCGCGCTGAACAACATCGACCCGAACGCGAATTTCATCGTCGGGGGACAGATCAAGGGCGAGCCTGCGCGCCTGTTCGACGTCTACAGCGAAGGAAACTTCATCGAAGCAACGCCCGAGACCTGCTATTTCCAGATCGGCGAGTCGAAATACGGGAAACCGGTGATCGACCGCGTCGTCAACCGGCGCACGTCGCTTCTCGACGCCACGAAGTGCACGATCGTGTCGTTCGATTCGACGATGCGCTCGAACATCTCGGTGGGGCTTCCGATCGACCTCCTGGTCTACGAGACGAATTCGCTGTCGGTGCGCATCCAGCGGCGGATCGAAGAGGCCGATCCCTACTTCCAGATGGTTCACAACCAGTGGGGCGAAGGCCTGCGGCGCGTGTTCGCGCAGCTTCCGGATCCCGACTGGCTGTAGGGAAGCCGCGCCGGGCTCGACCGCACGCTCATGGCGATCCGCGTCGCGCTTTCGCACCGCACGTCGTATCGGTTCGACCGGCGCGTGAACCTTGCGCCGCACGAGATCCGGCTGCGACCCGCGCCGCATTGCCGCACGCCGATCGTCGGCTATTCGCTCGCAGTCGCGCCTGAGTCGCATTTTCTCAACTGGCAGCAGGACCCCTACGGCAACTGGATTGCGCGGCTCGTCTTTCCGGAGTCGGCGAACTCGCTCGACGTCACGGTCGACTTGACGGCCGACCTGACGGTTGTCAATCCGTTCGATTTCTTCGTCGAGCCGTATGCGGAGCGCTTTCCGCTTGCGTATTCGCCGGCGCTGGCGAAGGAGCTGCTGCCGTTTCTTGAGACCGCGCCGCTCACTCCCCGTCTGCAAGCCTGGATCGAGCGCTTTCGCGCCTCCATCCAGCCGGATGAGAGCACGGTCAATCTGCTCGTACGGCTCAATCAACAGCTGCAGCATGAGGTTCGCTACCTCGTCCGCATGGAGCCCGGCGTGCAGGCGCCCGACGAGACGCTCGAGCGCGGCAGCGGCTCGTGCCGCGACTCGGGCTGGCTGCTGGTTCAGATACTCCGGCATCTCGGGATCGCGTCGCGCTTCGCGTCGGGTTATCTCATTCAGCTGGTCGCCGATGTGAAGCCGCTGGATGGACCGGCCGGTACCGATCGCGACTTTACTGATTTGCACGCATGGGCAGAGGCCTACATCCCCGGCGCCGGCTGGATCGGCCTCGATCCGACGTCCGGTCTGCTGGCGGGGGAGGGCCATCTGCCACTCGCGTGCACGGCGGATCCGGGCAATGCGGCGCCGGTCATCGGCTACACGGACCCGTGCGACGTGACGTTCGACTTCGCGATGAGCGTGACCCGCATCCACGAGGACCCGCGTGTCACCAAGCCGTACAGCGAAGATGACTGGCGTGACATCAACGCGCTGGGCGGTCGGGTCGACGCCGATCTCGCTGCGAACGATGTGCGGTTGACGCAGGGCGGCGAGCCGACCTTCGTCTCCGTCGACGACATGGAGGGCGCCGAGTGGAATTTCACCGCGCTCTCGCCGAAGAAGCGCGAACTCGCCGAGGCCCTGTTGCGGCGGCTCGCGAAGCGCTTCGCGCCCGGCGGCTTCGTCCATTTCGGTCAGGGCAAGTGGTATCCGGGCGAGCCGCTGCCGCGTTGGGCGCTGGGCATCTACTGGCGCATCGACGGCACCCCGATGTGGGGGGACGCGGGCCTCATCGCCGACACGACGGGGCAGGGTTCGGTGACGATCGGGACGGCCGGGCACTTTGCGCAGCGAGTCGCCGAGGCGCTCGGCCTGCCGCGCACGATGGTGCTGACCGCGTACGAGGACGTTCCGCAGCTCCTGCGGGACGAGTCGCAGCTTCCACCGAACGTCGATCCATTCGACGCGGATCTGTCGAACCCGGATGAACGGGCGCGACTGGCGCGCCTGTTGCGCACCGGCATCGACGCCCCGGCGGGCTTCGTGCTTCCGCTCAAGGCGACGACGCCCGGAGGGCGCAGCGAGGCGCGCATCCTGTGGGAGTCGAGCCCGTGGCCGATGCGCCGCGAGCGACTCTACGCATTGCCCGGCGATTCTCCGCTGGGCTTTCGGCTGCCGCTCAATTCACTGCCGGCGGTGCTTCCTGAAGAGGCCGAGGCCGACCCGCCGCTCGATCCGTTCGCCGAACGCGGCGCGCTGCCGAGCGGCGAGCATCTCGTGTCGGTCCAGGGTCGCGTGCGTAGTGGCCAGCCGCGCGAGGTGATCAAGACGGCGCTGACCGTGCAAATGCGCGATGGTCACCTTTATGTGTTCATGCCGCCGCTCACTCAGCTCGAGGCGTACGTCACGCTGCTCGCCGCCATCGAGCGCACCGCGCGTGCATTGCGCACGCCGGTTGCGGTTGAAGGCTATGCACCGCCCCACGACGCGCGGGTGCGGGTTCTCGCGGTGACGCCGGATCCGGGCGTCATCGAAGTGAATGTCCATCCGTCGGGCACGTGGCGCGAGCTGATCGCGACCACGGAAACGCTGTACGAGGAGGCACGGCAGACGCGGCTCGCGACCGAGAAATTCATGCTCGACGGGCGCCACATGGGGACGGGCGGCGGCAATCACGTGACGCTGGGCGGACCGACGGCTGCGGACAGCCCGCTCCTGCGCCGTCCCGATCTCCTGCAGAGCCTGATTACTTACTGGCAGAACCATCCGGCGCTGTCGTATCTGTTCTCGGGGATGTTCATCGGGCCGACCAGCCAGGCGCCGCGCGTCGACGAGGCGCGGGATGACCGCCTCTACGAACTCGAGATCGCGTTCCAGCAGCTGCGGCTCAAGAATCCGGCGGGCACCGAATCGACGCAGCCCTGGCTCACCGATCGCTTGCTGCGACACCTGCTGACCGATCTGACCGGCAACACGCATCGCGCCGAGTTCTCGATCGACAAGCTTTATTCACCCGAGGGACCGGCGGGCCGCCTCGGCTTGCTCGAATTCCGCGGCTTCGAGATGCCGCCGCATGCGCGCATGAGCGCCGTGCAGATGCTGTTACTGCGCGCGCTCGTGGCGCGTTTCTGGCAAACGCCCTATACGGGATCCCTGACGCCCTGGGGCACGGCGTTGCATGATCGCTGGCTGCTGCCACACTTCGTCGCCGCCGATATGCGCGATGTGGTCGCCGATCTGAATCGCGTCGGGTACGCGTTCGCGGCGCGCTGGTTCGATCCCTTTGTCGAATTCCGTTTTCCGCGGTTCGGGAGCGTTTCCTACGACGGCGTGAAGCTGGCGCTTCGCCAGGCGATCGAGCCTTGGCACGTGCTCGGAGAGGAAATCGGCACGAGCGGGACAGCGCGCTTCGTCGATTCGTCGGTCGAGCGCCTGCAGGTGAAGGTGACCGGCATGACGGGCGGCCGCCATGCGGTCACCTGCAATGGACGCGCGCTGCCGCTCGCGCCGACCGGACTTCCCGGCGAATTCGTGGCCGGCGTGCGGTTTCGCGCGTGGAGCCCGCCGTCTGCTTTGCATCCGACGATTCCCGTGCAGGCGCCGCTCACCTTCGATCTCGTCGATCTCTGGGCGAAGCGGGCGCTCGGCGGTTGCACGTACCATGTCGCCCATCCCGGCGGACGGAACTACGATACATTTCCGGTGAACGCGAACGAAGCGGAAGCGCGCCGCGTTGCGCGGTTCTGGGCCCACGGTCACACGGCGGGACCCGTCAACGTGCATCCCGAGCCGCCGAATCCGGCGTTGCCGACGACGCTGGATCTGCGTTGGCAACCGTAACAGGCTGCACATAGGTTGACGATGGGCGAGGCGCAACGCGAATTCGCGGTGGACGTCGCCCGTTAAGCTTTCGGTCAGCGGCGTGTGGTTGAATCTTGCCTCGCTTTTCGCGGGCGCCAGCAATAACAAACGCAAAACTCGGGAGCATCGGCTCATGCGTGTCAACGAACGGACCGCGTTCCATATCGATACCCAGCCATACGCGCGCCTGGGGTTCATCCGGCGGATGGCGGCACTCCTGGCGCTAGCGGTCCTCGCCGGCTGTGCGACGCGCCCGGTCAATCCGCCGATCGAGCATTTCGACCCCGACAAGCCGTACGCGATGGAGCGGCCGTCCGAGAATGAGGAGGACCGCGGAACGCTCGTCATCCTGGCCTTCTCCGGCGGCGGCACGCGCGCGGCCGCGTTCTCGTACGGCGTGCTCGAGACGCTCCGCGACATGGAGGTCACGAGCAGGAGCGGGCGCAAGCTCCGCGCCCTCGACACGGTGGACGTCATCACCGGCGTTTCCGGCGGCAGCTTCACCGCCCTTACGTTCGGTCTGTACGGCGATGAGATTTTCGACATCTTCGAATCGAGCTTCCTGAAGCGCAACGTGCAGGGCGAGCTCGTCGGTCGGGCGTTCAACCCCTTCAATTGGCCGGCGCTCGCCTCCGACGGCTGGGGCCGCTCCGAGCTCGCCGCCGACTTCTACGACGAGATCCTGTTCAAGGGCAAGACCTTCAACGATCTGAAGCGGGACGGGCCGCGCATCCTCGTGAGCACGACCGATCTCTCCGAAGGCACGCGGGTCGTCTTCAATCGCGAGAACTTCGACGTGCTGTGCGCCGACTTGTCGGCAATCCGCCTCTCGCGCGCCGCCGCCGCGTCGTCGGCCGTACCGGTCGTCCTGTCATCTATCACCATCGACAACTACGGCGGGACCTGCGGTTACCGGTTGCCGAGCTGGAGCAAGCTGTTCCTCGACAACCCGAATCCTCCACGGCCCGCGGCGCGCACCATCAAGCGCCTACAGGAGCTGCAAGAGTACGCGGATCGCGAGCAGCGACCGTATCTTCACCTCGTCGACGGCGGCGTTTCGGACAACGTCGGCATGCGGGGCGTGCTTGACGTGTTGAGCGCGTTCGAGTCGCTGCACGGTCTGGGAATCAAGACGCCCTACGATCATGTGAGAAACATCTTCATCTTCATCGTCAACTCGCTCGCGATCCCGCCCAATGACTGGGACAAGCACGAGAACCCGCCGGGTCTCCTCGACGTGCTGGTCAAGGCCACGGGCACGCCGATCGATCGTTATTCATACGACACGGTCGAAACGCTAAAGGACGATCAGGCACGCTGGGCCCAGATGCGGGAAGCTCGCGAACTGATCAAGCCGTACCCGGCACTCGTCGAGAAGCTCCCGTTCATCGTGAATGCACCGGACATCAACGTCCGCGTCATCGACGTCTCGTTTAGCGCGCTCCCCGACAAGGCGGAGCAGGACTACCTGAACCGGCTGCCGACATCGTTCGTGCTCGACGACGAAGCGGTGGACCGGTTACGCCTTGCGGCGAGGGCGGCAATCCTCGCCTCGCCCGAGGTTAAGCGGCTCCAAAACAACGGCCAACTTCGAATGGTCGGGCCCGGTCCGCGCGTAGGCCCCGCCGCGGCAGGAGCGGGACAGCCGCCGAAATAGCGGGCTGCCGTCGAAGCGGGCTAGGTCGGATCGGGTTTCCATCAAAGTGGGCACCCATTGAAGCCCGGCAGCAGCGTTATCCTGAGCAGCGAAGGCTCTCGTTTTTTCGCGCAAGTTCCTCGACTCAGTTCCACGCACGCTCGGGACGACCGGCAGTTGCACCGCTCCGTCACAGGAACGTCCGATCGCTCCCGAGGATGAGACGGGAGCCGACGCTTCGGTAAAATGCGCGGCGATCACCATTGCGCCGCGCATCGTGACCCCCGTCCGCAGCCGCTTCGCCCCGAGTCCGACGGGATTTCTCCATCTCGGCGGCGCGCGCACCGCGCTCTTCGCCTGGGCTTTCGCGCGCCATCATGGCGGCAAGTTCATCCTGCGGATCGAGGACACGGACGTTGAGCGCTCCACGCCCGCGGCGATCGAGGCAATCCTGGAGGGCATGGCATGGCTCGGCCTCGATTACGACGAGGGCCCGTACTACCAGATGCAGCGGATGGATCGCTATCGCGAGGTGATCAAGGACATGCTCGCGCGCGGGCTTGCTTATCACTGTTATACGTCCACCGCGGAGCTCGACGCATTGCGCGCAGAGCAGATGGCGCGCGGGGACAAGCCGCGCTACGACGGCCGGTGGCGACCCGAGCGCGCGAAAGGGATGCACCCGCCGCCCGGCGTCTCGCCGGTCGTGCGCTTTCGCAATCCCGACGGCGGCTCGGTTGTCTGGGACGATGCGGTCAAGGGGCGTATCGAATTTTCGAACGACGAGCTTGACGATCTGGTGATCGCGCGCGCGGACGGCACGCCCACCTACAATTTCTGCGTGGTTGTCGATGACCTCGACATGCGCATCACGCACGTGATTCGCGGTGACGACCACGTCAACAACACGCCCCGGCAGATCAACATCCTGCGTGCTCTCGGCGCCGAGCTGCCCATCTACGCGCATCTGCCGACAGTGCTCGGCGAAAATGGAACCAAGCTCTCCAAGCGGCACGGTGCCGTTTCGGTGGTGGAATACGCGACCGAAGGCTACATCCCCGAGGCGCTGGTGAACGCGCTCGCTCGCGTCGGGTGGTCCCACGGCGACGCGGAGGTCTTCAGCCGCGAGGAGTTGGTCGCGTGGTTCAACCTCGCGGCGATCCAGCCGGCGCCGTCGCGTTTCGATCTCGCCAAGCTGCGCTGGTTCAACCAGGAGCACATGAAGCGGCTGCCTCCGGCGGATCTGGGGCAGCGGCTCATCCCCTTCCTCGCGCAGGCCGGCCTCGACGTGCGCGCGGGACCGCCGCCTGCCGACGTAGCGGTGCTGCTGCGCGATCGTGTGGAGACCCTGGCCGAAATGGCCGACGCGGCGCATTACTTCTACGCGACGCCACACGTTTCCGCGGAGCGGGTGGCGGCGCAAGTGAACGATGCGAATCGTCCGGCGCTGGTCGACCTGCACGCGGAGTTCGCGTCGGTCCCATGGACCCGGGAAGCGCTGCTCGCCGCGGTGAAGGCCGCGGCGTCACGCCACGCCCTCAAGCCCCCGCAAGTGATGATGCCGCTTCGCGTGCTCGTGGCCGGATCGCCACAAACGCCGGCGATTGATGCGGTGCTGCTCCTGGTCGGTCGTGACGCTGTGCGCGAGCGAATGGCGGCCGCGCTGCAGATCGACGGATAGGCGCGACCCTACCGACGTAAGTCTGTGGCGCCGATGAACGTCGCGCTGCTCCGAGATCGGGTTGGATGCGGGTTTGGGGCGGCCGATGAACGCCGCGCTGCGGGCGTTGCACCGAGGATAGCGTTCGGTGCGAGGTCGATCGGACATTGGGCGGATCAGCGCCGCCGCTCGACACATACCTTCGATCGGCGAATTTCGACCGGCGACACTGTATCCGCTATAATGTGAATTTCCGGGACTTGCGATACATGACCAAGTTCGTGTTCGTGACCGGCGGCGTCGTTTCCTCGTTGGGGAAGGGCATCGCCGCCGCGTCTCTGGCCGCGATTCTGGCTTCCCGCGGCGTCCGCGTCACCAATCTCAAGCTCGATCCCTATATCAACGTCGATCCCGGGACGATGTCGCCGTTCCAGCACGGCGAGGTCTTCGTCACCGACGACGGCGCCGAGACCGATCTCGATCTCGGGCACTACGAGCGCTTTACCGACGTGCGCATGGGGAAGCGCAACAACTTCACGACCGGCCAGATCTACGAGAGCGTGATCCGCAAGGAACGCCGCGGCGATTATTTGGGCGGCACCGTGCAGGTCATCCCGCACATCACCGACGAGATCAAGAGCTGGATCCACGCTGCGGCGCGCTTGAACGGCGGCGAAGCCGAAGTCTGCGTCGTCGAGGTCGGCGGCACGGTCGGCGACATCGAATCGCTGCCGTTCCTCGAGGCGATCCGGCAGATGGGCATCACACTCGGCCGCGACAACGTTTGCTACATCCACCTGACGCTCGTCCCGTTCATCCCGACCGCGGGCGAGATGAAGACCAAGCCGACGCAGCACTCGGTCAAGGAGCTGCGCGAGATCGGGATCCAGCCGGACATCGTGCTCTGCCGCGCCGACCGGCCGATTCCCGAGGGCGATCGCCGCAAGATCGCGTTGTTCACGAATGTCGCGCCCGAGGCCGTCATTCCCGCGCTCGACACCGATTCGATCTACAAGATTCCCGCGGCGCTGCACGCCGAAGGGCTCGACGTGATCGTGTGCAAGAAGCTCGGTATCGATCCGCCCGCCGCTGACCTGACGGTGTGGAAGAACTTGACCGACTCGCTCGAGCATCCGGAGCGCGTCGTTGACATCGCGATGGTCGGCAAGTACGTCGACCTGACCGAATCGTACAAATCGCTCTCCGAAGCGCTCATCCATGCGGGCATTCACACGCGTTCGAAGGTCCGCATCCATTACGTCGATTCGGAAGCGATCGAGCGCGAAGGCATTGGCGCGCTCTCCAACATGCACGCGATCCTGGTCCCGGGCGGCTTCGGCAAGCGCGGAGTGGAAGGGAAGATCGCGGCGATTCGCTACGCGCGCGAGAATCACGTGCCATACCTGGGGATTTGCCTCGGCATGCAGCTCGCGATCATCGAGTTCGCACGCCACAAGGCGGGGCTCGCGAACGCGAATAGCACGGAATTCGAGCCCGCAACGCCGCATCCGGTCGTCGCGCTCATCACCGAATGGCAGAACCGCGACGGCTCGGTCGAACGCCGCAGTGAGCAATCGGAAATGGGTGGCACGATGCGCCTCGGCGCGCAGGCGTGCGACGTTGTGCCGGGATCGCTCGCGCATCGCATCTACGGGTCGACCGTCGTGTCTGAGCGCCACCGCCACCGCTACGAGGTCAACAATCACTACCTGCCGCGCATCGAGGCGGCGGGGCTCAAGGTCGGCGCATGGGCGAAGAGCGCGATCGCCGGTGACCTGTGCGAGATGGTCGAGCTGCCGCAGCACCCGTGGTTCTTCGGCTGTCAGTACCACCCGGAATTCACGTCGAACCCGCGACGTGGTCACCCGCTCTTCGTGAGCTTCGTGAACGCTGCGCTCGAGCACACGCAGCGCGGCGTTGATGCCGCGGCGGCGCCGGTCGTGAAGCTGGTCGCGTCGGTGTGAATCTTTGCGGCTACGAGGTCGGTCTCGATCAGCCGCTGTTTGTCATTGCGGGGCCGTGCGTCGTCGAGTCCCGGCAGCTGCAGATGGACGTCGCGGGCGAGTTGAAGGCGATCTGCGCGTCGCTCGACATTCCGTTCATCTTCAAGTCGTCGTACGACAAGGCGAATCGCAGCTCGGCGGCTTCGTTCCGCGGGCTCGGGATGGAGGCGGGACTCGCGATCCTCGCCGACGTCCGCAAGCACGTCGAGGTGCCGGTCTTGACGGACGTGCACACCGAAGAGGAGATCGCGTCGGCGGCCGAGGTCGTCGACGTGCTCCAGACTCCCGCGTTTCTGTGCCGACAAACCGATTTCATCCAGGCGGTCGCGCGCGCCGGGAAGCCGGTCAACATCAAGAAGGGCCAGTTCCTTGCGCCCGAGGACATGCGCCAGGTGGTCGGCAAGGCGCGCGGGGCGAGCGGCCGCGACAACATCATGGTGTGCGAGCGCGGCGCGTCGTTCGGCTACCACAACCTCGTCTCCGATATGCGGGCGCTCGCGATCATGCGCGAAACGGGATGCCCGGTCGTCTTCGACGCCACGCATTCGGTGCAATTGCCAGGCGGGAAGGGGACGTCTTCAGGCGGGCAGCGCGAATTCGTGCCGGTGCTTGCGCGCGCTGCGGTGGCTGCGGGTGTCGCAGGCATCTTCATGGAAACGCATCCGCTGCCGGAGAAGGCGCTCTCCGACGGGCCGAATGCGTGGCCGCTGCCGCGCATGCGGGAACTCCTCGAAACCTTGAAGGAGCTCGACGCCGCGGTCAAGCGCCGCGGCTTCGTGGAATCCGAATGGATGGCGGCAACGTGATCGGACCGGACGTTTCTCACACGCACCGGCGAACGCCGGCCTCCAATCGTGCGCCGCGATCCACGTGGACCACCGGCGTTTCTGATCCCTGTCCTCTGATTCCTGATCCCTGACCATGACCGCCATCGTCGACGTCGTCGCCCGAGAGATCCTCGACTCGCGTGGCAATCCCACGATCGAAGCGGATGTGGTGCTCGAATCGGGCGTTTCCGGTCGCGCCGCCGTGCCCTCGGGCGCGTCGACCGGATCGAAGGAAGCGATCGAGCTCCGCGACGGAGACGCTGCGCGCTATCTCGGCAAGGGCGTCACCAAGGCGGTCGAAAACGTCAACACCGAGATCTGCGAAGCAATCCTCGGGCTCGATGCCACCGAGCAGGGATTGATCGATCGCACGATGATCGACCTCGACGGCACCGACAACAAGGCGCGGCTCGGCGCCAATGCGATCCTCGCGGTATCGTGCGCAGTCGCGAAGGCCGGTGCCGAAGAGTCGTCGCTGCCGCTCTACCGGTATCTTGGCGGCGCGGGCGAGATGCAGCTTCCGGTGCCGCTGATGAACGTGATCAACGGCGGCGCGCACGCGAACAACGCGATCGATCTGCAGGAGTTCATGCTGGTTCCGCTCGGTGCGCCGTCGTTTCGCGAAGCGCTGCGCTACGGCGCCGAAGTGTTCCACACGCTCAAGAAGCTGATCGATGCGCGGGGGATGCCGACGACGGTCGGTGACGAGGGCGGCTTCGCGCCGAACCTGCCGTCCAACGAGGCCGCACTCGAACTGCTGGTGGAGGCGATCGAGAAGGCCGGTTACGCGCCCGGCAGCGACATTGCGCTGGCGCTCGACTGTGCCGCCAGCGAGTTCCACGCCGACGGGGCGTACCGCCTCGAGGCCGAGAATCGCGTGCTGTCCGCCGCGGAGTTCGTCGACATCCTCGCGCACTGGTGCGGTCGCTATCCGATCATCAGCATCGAGGACGGGATGGCCGAGGACGACTGGGACGGCTGGAAGCTTCTGACCGACCGGCTCGCAGGCCGCGTGCAGATCGTCGGCGACGACCTGTTCGTGACCAACACGAAGATCCTGAAGGAGGGCATCGAGCGCAAGGTGGCGAACTCGATCCTGATCAAGATCAACCAGATCGGGACCCTGTCCGAAACCTTCGCTGCGATCACGATGGCGACGCGCGCCGGGTACACATCGATCATCTCGCACCGCTCCGGCGAGACCGAGGACTCGATCATTGCGGACATAGCGGTGGGCACCAATACGGGCCAGATCAAAACCGGTTCGCTCTCGCGCTCCGACCGCATCGCCAAGTACAACCAGCTCCTGCGGATCGAAGAAGACCTGGGCGACGCCGCGAGCTATCCGGGCCGCGCGGCGTTCTTCAACCTGCGCTGACCGAGACGATGATGCGCTGGCTGCCCATTCTCCTCGCCGCGCTCATCGTCGCCCTGCAGTATCCGATGTGGCTCGGGAAGGGCGGCTGGCTGCAGGTGCGCGAATACGACCGGCAGCTCGCGGCGCAGCGCATGGAAAATGAGAAGCTCAAGGCGCGCAACGACGCGCTGGACGCCGATGTACGCGATTTGAAGACCGGCGTCGAAGCGATCGAGGAGCGCGCGCGGAGCGATCTCGGGATGATTCGTCAGGACGAAGTCTTCTTCCAGCTCCAACCCGCCAAGCCGGCTGCGCCGACGCCTCCGCGGACGCAGCGCTAGTGTTCCGTTCACGCGATAACTAGTCGACAGTGACGCGCGTCACTTCGCCGCGCAATCCGCGCGTCGTCCACGCACAACGACTGCTTGCCTCGTCGCGCGATCGGCGGAAGTCCGGGCGCTGCGTGCTCGAGGGCGAGCACGTGATCGCGACCTATCTCGATCGCATCGGCGTTCCCGATACGCTGCTGGTGGCGGAGGCAGCGCTCGCGAAGCCCGGGATCGACGCGCTCGTTGCGCGCGTTCCGTCGACGGACGTCGTCGTTCTGCCGGAGCGGGTGTTTCGCGAGATCGCGAGCCTTCCTCTCGACATCGGCGCCCTGGCGATCGTTTCGACACCGCGCCAGCACGAGCGCGACGACGCGACGTTCTGCGTCCTTCTCGACAACGTGCAGGACCCCGGCAATGTCGGAACGATCCTGCGCACCGCCGCCGCGGCCGGTGTCGAGCAGGTCCTGCTCTCGAAGACCTGTGCCTTCGCCTGGTCTCCAAAGACACTGCGCGCGGGACAAGGTTCGCAGTTTCTGACGACGATCGTGGAAGATGTCGATCTGGCGGCGTGGAGCCTTCGCTTTCGCGCAAGCGGCGGCCGCGTTGCCGCCGCCGTTCCACGCGACGGCACGCCGATCTACGACTGCGATCTGCGCCGTCGCCTTGCGATCGTCATCGGCAGCGAGGGCGAGGGGATCTCTGCCGGCCTCCTCGCTGCATCCGATCTGCGGTTCACGATCCCGATGGCGGCGGGAAACGAATCGCTCAACGCTGCGGCGGCGGCCGCCGTGGCGGTGTTCGAATGCGTGCGGCAGCGACGCGCCTAGCGTCGTAACGTCGAAACGGTCATTCCAGCGCGCCGGCGAACTGGGCGTTCTCCTGGCACTTGCCGCCAACGTCGGTTGCGGACAAACGGCCTTCGAAGCCTTGCGCCGTAGCCTTCATGTCGTAGAGGGTCGCGGTGGTGTTGAGTACCTGCTGATTGTTTTGCGTGCACACGTAGGAAGCGCCGGGGATGCGGTAGAGCTGGCCGTGCTGCTCGAGCGTGCCCGAGAGCGTGCAGCTCAGGTTGTTCTGGTAGGTGAAGACCAGCGTCGCGGAACCGTCGGTCTTCTGCGTCACCACGAGCTCATACGTGTCGATATAAGAGCCGTTCTGCGTGCTGTTGCTGCAGTTCGAATACTGACCCGACTGCCCACCGACATAGGTGCCGCCAATCGTGATCGTCGTGAGCGTCTGCCGTTCGATCGACTTGGTGATGGTGGCCGACGCCTTTGCCGCGGCAATATTGTCGACCGTGTAGCTGAGCGTCGCCTGATAGACGTTGAGATTGTTCGGCGTGAATGTCGCCGTGCCGACCTGTTGCGCGGGCGGATGGTCGGCGGGGTTCCACGGTAGCGCGTAATACGTCCCTTGGGTGAGGTACAGCCCGCCGGTGTAGGCGCCTTGGCCGTTCGCGGTGAGCTGCGCTGTGTACCACGTCGGGCTGTTGCCCTTGCCATAGATGAAGAAGGTGACGAACAGGAAGGTGTCCGACTGCACGATGTTGACGCCCCATCCGGATTCGTCGGGGTCGAACCAGAGATCGGTGAAATCGGCGGCATGCGCAGGCCGCGGCAGGCTCACCACCACGAGGCCCAGTATGACGATCGAGAAAAACATCGCGAGGCGACGCAAAAACGAAGTGCGGTTCATTGAACGTTCCCGAAAAGAAAGCAAGAAGACACTACAGTGTAGCGGTTCGGCGGAGAATCGGCGATCACGCTGGTCCGAGCGGCACTCACAGCTTGTCGGCCAGCGCCGCAATCGATGCACGACCGGGAAGCGCGATCTGCGCGCCCGCTGCGGTGCATGCGAGGCTTCCTGCCGCCACGCCTTCGCGCAATGCGCGCGCCGGGGCCTCGCCTCGGTCGAGCGCCGCAGCAAACGCACCTACGAACGCATCACCGGCCCCGACCGAGTCGACGACCTGGATCGGCGGGGCGTTCACCGCGTGATGACCGGATGTGTCGATCGCCACTGCGCCACGGGCACCGCGGGTGACGATGACGGTGCAACCGCAACGCCGGTTGCACGTTTCCGCAAATTCGATCGGATCATTGATGCCGGAACCCGCGGCAAGTGCGGCCGCTTCGCCCTCGTTCACGACCAGCACGTCGATTGACGCGAGCACCTCGGCGTCGAGCGGGGCGCTCGGCGCGGCGTTGAGCACGACGCGGACGCCGCGCGCGCGTGCTCGCCGTGAGAGCGCGAACACTTGGGACAGCGGTGTCTCGAGCTGCATGACGAGGACCGTCCCGGCACACAGCACGTCGTCCGGAACCTGCGTCGAACGCGCGAGCGCGTTTGCCCCCGGAATCACCGTGATGGCGTTCTCTCCGTGGGCATCGACGTGAATCAGCGCAACGCCGGTGGCCGCCGAGACGCGAACCACTCCGCTGAGGTCGACGCCGCCGCGCTTCAGGAGTGCGCACGCCGGCACCGCGAACGCATCCTCGCCCACCGCACCGTAGAGCGCTACCTCCGCGCCGGCGTGACGTGCGGCGAGCGCCTGATTCGCTCCCTTGCCGCCGGGCAGCATATCGATCGCGCGTCCGATGACCGTCTCCCCGGGGACCGGCAGCGCGTCGACACGCGCGACGAGATCGAGATTGATCGAGCCAAAGACGACGATCAGAGCGAGCTCCCGCGCCCAAGCTCAAGGTGCCGCATTGACCACGCCCTTGACGACCAGGATGTTGCCGCAGGGACGCAGCTCTCCGGTACGCACGACGGCGAAGGCGTTCCGTGCACGCGCGTAGAACGCGCGGCGATCGACGTGACCGATCGCGAGCGCACCAAGCCCCGCCGCCGCAAACACCTGCGAGAAATCGCGAACCGCGGCGGAACCGCGGCGGCGTCGCCCACGACTTCCATCGTGACCACTGCGGGCGACTCGAACGTGTCGACCGGAAGCACGGCAAGGACCGCGGCGAGGACTTCCGGCGATCCCGCCCCCGGGACTTCGATCAACCGGCGGCCAACGCTCGCGGCCGGAAAGTTCGCGTCGACGATCGCGAGCTCGTCGCCGTGTCCCATCGCGCGCAATGCGTGCAGCAGGTCGGCGGTGAGCAGCGGCGAAAGGCCTTTGAGCATCGCTTCAGGCGCCCTTGACGCCGCCGTGCGTCAGCCCCGCAACGATTTCCTTCTGGATCACGACCGTCAGCAGCAGCACGGGCAGGGTGACGACGATCGCCGCCGCCGCGAGCGGGCCCCACGCCAGCTGCTCGAACGTGAGCACGTTGTAGACCGCGGCCGGCAGTGTGCGTGTCGCACGTCCTGCGAGCACCGCCCCGAAGACGAAGTTGTTCCACGAAAAAATGAACGCGAGGATCGTGCCGACGACGATTCCGGGACGCGCGAGCGGCAGGGCCACGTAGCGAAACATCGCCCATACGCTGCCGCCGTCGATCAGCGCGGCCTCCTCGAGCTCCTTGGGCAGCGTCTCGAAATAGCCGGCCATGATGTAGACGATGATCGGCACGGTGATCACGAGGTGGGTGATGGTCAGCGCGGTCAAGGTGTTGTTCAACCCCAGGAACTGGAACACAGCGTAAAGCGGGATCAGATACGATAGCGCCGGCGTCATCCGCGCGATCAGGATCAGTACCGTCGTGCGATGCGCCTGCAGTCGCGCAATGCCGTATCCCGCTGGCACGCCGACGAGCAGCGCGAGCAGCGTGGCCCCGCCGGAGACCACGATGCTGTTCCAGAAATAGAGCCCAAGCGAGTTCTCCGCGAACACCTGTACGAAGTTCTTGAACGTCGGCGGGCTGGGAATGAAGACCGGCGGGTAGGCGAGATTGTCCACCTCGTTCTTGAGCGAGAGCGACAGCATCCACAGGAAGACCAGGATGGCGGGCGAGACGATGACGACGACTGAAGCGGCAAACGCAAGCTTGCGCAGAGCGCGTTTGACGCGCGCCGGACGTCGGAACGGGGCCGGGTGGGAGATCGAATCGACAGACGATGCCGCGTTCGACACGGGAGCTATTGGACCCATTTGGCGCGCTGGCGCACGTAGAGCAGCAGCAGCGCAAGCGCCAGGATGATGACGAAAAACACGACGACCACCGCCGATGCATTCCCGATGTTGTAGAACGCGAAGGCCTGCAGATAGAGATAGAGGTTGATCGTTTCCGAGGCGGTGCCGGGTCCGCCCTGGCTGATCACGTAGATCGTGTCGAAGGCCTTCACCGCGTCGATCGTGCGAATCACCGCCGCGACGACGATGAAGGGTGCGAGCAGCGGCAGCGTGATGTAGCGGAAGAGCTGCCATTCGCTCGCGCCGTCGAGTCGCGCCGACTCGTAGGGTTCGGTCGGCAGCGACGCCAGGCCGCCCAGCAGGATCAGCATCACGAGCGGCGTCCAGTGCCAGATCTCCACCAGCACGAGACTCGGGATCACCCAGGTCGGCGAATACACCCACAGCGAGGGGGGCAGGCCGGCGAGCGACAGGAGATAGTTGAGCACGCCCTGCTGCGGATGGAACATCATCGTCCACACGAGCGCCACCGCCACCGGTGTCGCCATCATCGGCATCGTGAAGACGCTGCGCAGCACGCCGCGCAACGGGAATTCGCGATGGAACACGAGCGCGGCCCAGGTGCCGAGGACGAGCGGGATTGCGACGGCGAGCAGCGTGAAGTAGAACGTGTGGCCGATCGCCTCGAGGAAGCGCTGGTTCGTCGCGAGCTTAGCGTAGTTGTCGAGACCGACGAAGTGCGCGACCGACCCGATCTTCCAGTCGAACGCGCTCATCCAGACGGTGAAGAGCCACGGAAACAGGATGACGGCACAAATGACGACGAGCGCCGGCAGCGTGAACAGCCGGAAGTCGCGCCGGCGGCGGCGCAGGAAAGCCGCTCGCAGCGTCGAGCCGTTGGAAATATTCGCTGTCGACGTCACAGTCGGTCGCGCCCCCGCGCGGAATCTCGCCCCGTCTGCGGGGAGGATGGATCAGCTCATCGCCGCGTTAGCTTGCCCGCGCGGAAGCTTCAACGTTCTCGCGTTTCGCACGCAAGCCAGGTCCCGTGCAAAACCCATCAGCCTCCCGCGCGGGGGTGAAGATTGGGTCAGGGACTTCAACCCTTCTCGCTCTTGTCCAGCACCGCCTGGAATTCCGCCGTCGCCTTCTTGAGCTCGGTCGCCGGGTCCGCGCCGTTGATCATGTTGGTCAGCGCCACGCCGAAGACGTCACGAAATTCCGTGACCGGCGAGATGACGGGCAACCCCGGCTGCGCGATGCTCACCGATTTCAGCATGCATTCGACCCACTGCTTCGGCGCCTTGAAGTCGCTCGACGCCTGCGCGGCGGCGTAGGCGGACTTGCGCACCGGCGCGCCCGCGGCGGCCTGCAGCATCCGCGTCTGGTTCGCCTTGTTCGACGCCCACTGCAGGTAGTACCACGCCGGTCCCTTTTTCTTGCTGTACGTCGAGATGCCCTCGCCGTCGCCGAACAGCGCCGAGACCTGCGCCTTGGGTCCCGCGGGCATCACGCCGTAGCCGACCTTGCCGACGATGCGCGACTTGGTCGCGTCTTCGAGCGGCTGCGCGAAACCGATGCCGTCGAGCCACATCGCGGCCTTTCCCTGCAGGAACAGGCTCTGCGCTTCGTTCCAGTTGAAGCCCGCGACCCCCGGCGGTCCATATTTCGCGAGCAGCGTCTGATACATCTTGCCGGCCTCGATCGCTTCCGGCGAATCGGTCGCGAGCTTGCCCTTGCTGTCGATGAACGTCCCGCCGTAGCCCAGCAGGAAGCTCGACCACACCGGCACGTTGGCGTTCTTCAAACCCCGCGCGACGAATCCGGCGACGCCCTTGGACGGATCGTTGAGCTTGCCGGCCGCGTCGATCATTTCCACAAAATTCTTCGGATACGCGACGTTCTTCGCATCCAGGAGCTCCTTGTTGTAATAGACGACCCAGGGATCGAGGTTGAGCGGTAGCGACAGCACGCGACCGTCCGGCTCGACGGCATAACTCAATCCGCCCTGCGCGAAGTCCGCAAAATCGAGGTCGGGATTGGCGCTCGACTTGTCGTTGATCATCGGCCGCAGGTCGATCAGCCAGTTGTTTTTCGCGAATTGGCGCTTCTGCACGTGGTAGGACAGCGCGATCACGTCGAAGCTCGGATTGCCCGAGTTGAATTCGATGACCGCCTTCTGCCGCTGCTGCTGCTCGGGCACCATTTCCGAACCGACTTCGATGCCGGTCAGGTCCTCGAATTCCTTGTGATACTTGGTGAGCAGGTCCCCGCGCGGACTCTTCACCAGGAACACTTCGATCTTCTCGCCCTTGTAGCGCTTCCAGTCAAAGCCGCCTTGCGCTTGCGCGGTGAGGACTCCGAGGCCGGGCATCGCAGAGAGCGCGGCCGCGCTCGCGCCGGCCTGCAGCAGGCGGCGGCGAGTGGCCTTCGAGTGATCGTGTTCACGCATGACGTCCTCCTCGGCAAATTGGTTTTTGTCCGCGTCGCGCGGCAGGTTGAAGCGCTCCATTTCGATGATACTCGCACGTTGACGCGTGACGCTAATGCGCGGCGTCGAGATCCTTCAGCACGTCGATCAGCTTTTCAGCGGTGCAGCCGGGCGCACGCGCCACTGCAAGAATGCGCGCTTCGCGCGCCGTGACCTCTGCGGCGGCCGCCGCGATCCTTGCCGTTGCGTCACGCGGGATCACGACTGCCCCATGCCGATCCGCGTGCACGAGGTCGCCGTCCGCGACCCGCATCCCCGCGACTTCGACGGGCCCGCCGAACGCGACGATATTCGCGAACGCGTGCGACGGTCCGATGCTGCCCGCCAGAAACTGAAATCCGGGGGCCCACTGCGGAAGGTCGCGCACGGAGCCGTCCGTGATGAGACCGATGGCGCCCAGTCCCTTATGGACGGCCGAATGCACTTCTCCCCAGAACGCGCCGTAGCCGGCGTGCTCGCCGTCCAGGTCCTGAATCACGATGATCGACGGCTTCGGTCCCGCATCGACGTAGCGGTAGTACGCGTGACGCCGCGCTTTCACCTCCGGCGCCGATCCCTGCGGCGCGGCACGCGCGCGAATCGTCGCCGTCCTCGCGTAACCCACGATCGGTGCGAGCTCGGGAAACCCGCAGATCAGGGGACGCACGGTAAAGCCGCGCGCCTGCGTCGCCGGATCGACGCGTTCGAGCGCGTTGCAGATCGTCGGCGTGTCGAACGCTGCAAGGGCTTCCAGCGCAATGGCGGCGCTCTCGTTCACGATGGGTGTCCCGGCGGTATCGTCGGCGGCTTCATTGCGCGACGGCGGGAATCACGCCGAATCCCGCTGCGCCTAGCGCGTTCAGCACCTGTTCGCGATCGGCACGCGATAGCGGGACGAGCGGCGGCCGAACGGCGCGCCATTGGGCATCGTCGACCTGTGCGGCCTTGAGCACTTTGAACGCAGGCAGGAACGGCACCGAAAAGAGAATTTCCAGCAGCGATGCAATTCGAGCTTCATCGTGTGCCATCACCCCGCTCCTCAGCAGCGCCCGCACCAGGCCTGGATAGAGGTTGGCGATGCCGCAGATCGTGCCCGCGCCGCCGTTTCGCATCGCGCGCGGCAGATGCGGTTCGTGGCCGACGAGGATCGAAAGCTGCGGCACGCGCTCGAGCAGCTCGAGCGTGTTGGCAAGATCGCCGCTGGAATCCTTCACGCCCGCAATGATGCCGGGAAACTCGCCCGCGAGACGCGCGACGATCGGCGGTCGGATCGGAACCGCCGTCACCTGCGGAATGTGATAGAGGTAGATGCGCAATCGCGGATCGGCGATGCGTTCGATCACTTCCGCGAAATAGGCGAATATCGCGTCGTCGCCCACGTCTTTGAAGAAGAACGGCGGCAGGATCAGGCATCGCGGGCAGCCGACAGAGAGCGCGTGCCGCGTGAGCTCCAGCGTGTCCGTCAATGCAGCGCAGCCGGTGGCGGCGACGATATGCATGGCCGCGATGCCGGACGCAAACAGCGCGTCGAGTCCGGCACGCCGCTCGGCGACGCTGAACGACTGTCCCTCGCCGGTCGTGCCGAACGGCGCGACGCCTTCAACGCCCTGCGCAAGCAGCGCGCGCACATGCGCCGCAAGGCGCGCGTGATCGACGCCGCCTTCGGGTGCAATGGGCGTCAGCGTCGCGCACCACAGGCCGCGAACCGGTGCAGCATCGGGCATGAATCGAGATCGTCGGGGGACCCTGCGAAGTGTAGCGTGGATGAGGACGTGCGGAACAGCAAGTCGCAGTCCCTCTCTGAGCGTGACCGTGTTGAGCGCGGGTTACACTCGAACCCGACGCTTCAACGAAACCCATGGAACTGCCACCATCGCTTGTCGAGACGTTCGGCCGGTCGCCGCTTGGCCTTGGCGGCGCACCTCTCGGCAACCTGTTTCGGCGCGTGAGCGATGCCGAGGCTCATGCGGTCGTGGAGCGGGCGTGGGTGGGAGGCGTCCGTTACTTCGACACGGCGCCGCATTACGGCAACGGGCGCTCGGAAACGCGGATCGGCAGCGCGCTGCGTAACCATCCGCGTGACACTTATGTGCTGTCGACCAAGGTCGGCCGCCTGCTGGAGCCGAACTCGCACGCGCCGCGCGACCAGCACGGCTACGTCGACGTCGGCGCCTTTGTTCAACGCTACGACTACACCGCGGATGGCGTCCGGCAATCGCTCGCGGAGAGCTGTGCGCGCCTCGGCGTCGAGCGCGTCGACCTCTGCCTTGTCCACGATATCGACGTTGCACGCGCGCGCGACGACGGCGTGCACCATTGGCGCGACATGCTGGACAGCGGATTGCCCAAGCTCGCACAGCTGCGTGAGGAGGGGCTGATCGGAGGGTACGGACTTGGCGTAAACCGTGTTGACATTTGTCTCGAAACACTCGGTCACCGCGACCTCGATGTCATTCTGCTTGCCGGCCGGTATACGCTTGCCGATCAGACGGCGCTCGACACGCTGCTCCCCGAATGCGTGCGGCGCCATGTCGCCGTCATTGCGGCCGCCCCGTTCAATTCGGGTATCCTCGCAACGGGCAGCCGTCCTGCCGACGGAACGGTTCCCTTGTTCGACTATGGTCCTGCGCCGCAGGCCGTCGTCGAGCGAGTGCGGTTCATCGAAGCGCTGTGCGAGGAATTCAGCGTGCCTCTGATCGCGGCGGCACTACAATTTCCCTGCGCGCATCCCGCGGTCGGATGCGTGCTCGCGGGCGCGCGCACGGGCGACGAAATTGCGAAGGCACTGCACTTCGCATCGCTGCCGATCCCGCTTGCGTTCTGGCAGGCGCTACGTACGCGCGGCCTGGTGGCATTGCAGGCGCCGCTCCCGGGTGACCCGCGATGAAGCCGGTCGCCAAGGACTACGTCGACGCGCATCATCATGTCTGGAAGATCGAGCGCGACGACTACGGGTGGCTCACCCCCGAGCTCGAGCCGATTTATCGCGATTTTTCGCTCAAGGACCTCGCGCCGCTGTCCGAATGGGCGAACGTCGAGACGCACGTGCTCGTGCAGGCGGCGCCGACGTTCGCCGAAACGAAATACCTGCTCGACGTCGCAACTGAAAGCGAAGGCAAGGTGCGCGGCGTCGTTGGCTGGGTCGATCTTGCCTCGCGCAACGCGATTCCGACGCTCACGCGGCTTTCGCGCGAACGTTTCTTCAAGGGCGTTCGTCCGATGCTCCAGGACCTGCCCGACGCGGATTGGATCCTGCGCAAGGAGGTCCAGTCCGCCCTCGCGGCGCTACCGCGTCTCGGTCTTCGGCTCGATGCACTGATCAAGCCGCCGCATCTGAGGGCGCTGCTCGCCGTCATCGAGTCGCATCCCGATCTGGCTATCGTCATCGATCATGCGGCCAAGCCCGCGATTGCCGCGGGCATGTGGGAACCGTGGGCGGGCTTGATCCGTGCGGCGTCCCAGTCGCCGAAGGTGCGCTGCAAGCTCTCGGGGTTGCCGAACGAGGCCGGTCCCGACTGGACGATCGACACGCTGCGTCCGTACGTCGATCACGTATTCGAATGCTTCGGACCGGATCGGATCATGTGGGGCAGCGACTGGCCGGTTGTCGAGCTCGGTGGTGGCTACAAGCGCTGGCGCGCAGCTACCGTGGCACTCCTGCAGCATCTCGGGCCCGAGGAGCGTGATGCGGTGCTCGGTGGCACCGCACGGCGTTTCTATGGATTGGACTAGTAGATGTGCCGCTCGAGCCTGCCCTGGTGCAGGATCGTGGTCGCGATCTCTTCGATCGACTTCGTCGTCGTATCGACCGTCGGAATGCGCTCGCGACGCATGATTTGCTCGGCTTCGCGCACTTCGTAGCGGCAGTTTTCGAGCGACGCATACTTGCTGTTTGGCCGGCGCTCCTCGCGAATTTCGCGCAGGCGTTCGGGCTGGATCGTAAGCCCGAAGAGCTTCGAGCGATGCGGGATGACCGATGCCGGCAGCTTGTGGTCCTCGAAGTCGTCGGGAGTGAGGGGGAAGTTGGCGGCGCGGATGCCGAACTGCAGCGCGAGGTAGAGCGTCGTCGGGGTCTTGCCGCAGCGCGAGACGCCGACCAGAATCACTTGCGCCTTCTCGAGATCGCGCGTAGTCGCGCCGTCATCGTGTGCCTGCGCGAAATTGATCGCCTCCATGCGCGCGAAATACACGTGGCTGTCCGCGATGCCGTGCGAGCGCCCGGCAGCATGCGAGCTCTTGGCGCCGAGCTCGGCCTCGAGCGGCTGGATGAAGATCCCGAACATGTCGAGCGTCAGCGCATTGGCGTCGCGCCGGACCACCGTGCTCATCGCTTCGTCGACGATCGAGCTCACGACGATCGGCCGCTGGCCTTCGGCGGCCGCGGTCGCGTTCACCTGCGCCACGGCGGCTGCAATCTTCTCCGGGGAGTCGACGAACGGAATCGTGATGCGCTGAAACTGGAATTCCTCGAATTGCGTGAGCAGGCTGTTGCCCAGCATCTCCGCCGTGATGCCGGTGCGATCCGAGATGAAGAAGACGGTCCGGCGGCGCGCCATGATGCGAAGATCGCTTACCAGTCGGACCACACCGGGCGCACGCCGGCGGGGAGCGTCGACAGCTGGCCTAAGTCCCAGGTGCTTTCCTCGGGCGAGTGGAAATCGGAGCCCAACGACGCAGCAAGCCCGAAAACGCGCGCGAGTGCGATGAGATCGTCGATCTGCGCCGCCGTATGGCTCGGCGAGATCACCTCGACCGCGTCGCCTCCTGCTGCCTTGAATGCCTCCAGCAAGCGGCGAAGCCCGACCTTGCTGCTCCCGTAGCGTCCGGGATGGGCGAGCACCGCGACGCCACCGGCAGCATGGATCCAGTCGACCGCCTGCGCCAAGGTCGCCCAGGTTTGCGGCACATAGCCCGGCTTGCCTGGCGTCAGATAGCGACGGAAGACGGCGTTCAGGTCCTTCGCAACGCCGCGCTCGACGAGGCAACGCGCGAAGTGCGTGCGCGAGACCAGGTCGGGGTTGGTCACGAAGGCGCGCGCGCCCTCAAGCGCGCCGCCGATGCCGGCTTCGGCGAGACCCGCAGCGATGCGTAGGGCACGGTCGGCGCGCTCACTTCGCAACCAGGCGAGGCCGTCGTTCAACGCGGGCGCGCTCGGGTCGATGTGCAGCCCGACGATGTGTATGGTCCGACGCTCAAAGCACGCCGAGATTTCGGTCCCCGGCACGAGTTCGATGCCGGTCTCGCTTGACGCCTCCTGCGCCTCGGCAAGGCCGCGAAGTTCGTCGTGATCGGTCAGCGCCAGCGCATCGACCCCACGGTCCGCCGCCCGCTCGACCACGGCCCGTGGAGACAGGACGCCGTCGGAGGCCGTGGAATGGCTGTGGAGATCGAAGACGGGCACTGCGCGCGGCGGCCGCACGTGGAGCGCAGCCGGTGAGGAGTCGATTTTAACAAAGGCGCCTCCGGATGCCCGGCCGGATCGGGGATCTCCGCATTTCGGCTGGCTACTCCGGCCGCCGGTCAGAGGAACTTGCGCTTGGCACGCGAATCAGAAGAGAATATGCCTATGGCATAGCTGCCCTGCGCGGTGCGGTGCGGCGCCTCGTTCGCTTCCTTGGACTTGACGAACATGTCTGTGAAACTACTCGATCGTGTTCTCAATCCGCGCGAGATCCGGCGGCGGTTGGGCATGAACCAGGAGCAATTCTGGACGCAGATCGGTGTCACGCAGTCCGGCGGGTCGCGCTACGAAAGTGGCCGCGAGATGCCGCGTCCCGTCAAGGAATTGCTCCGATTGGTGCACGTCGAGCAGATCGATCTCTCCCAGGTCAAACGTGTCGATTTCGAGATCATCAGCTACCTCAAGGAATCGCATCCCGATCTTTACCGTTCGCTGCGGCGCGCAGTCCGCAGCCGGCATCGCCAGGCCGGCGCGCCGGCGACGGAAACCGGTGCGGACTTTACCGACGCCGAGGATGCCGGCGACATTACGATGACCGGTAACACCGGCGAGCCGGTGCGGCGCTAGCCGCGCGATTTCCGGTGCGGCGCCGCGCCCCGGCGGTGATCGTCCCGCCTGACGCAATGCATCATTCGCGTCAGTTTGGCGGGTCTCCAAGGTAAAATAGCGCCTTTTCCGCAGTCTTTTCGTCGCACCGCATCAAGGTGGTGCGCCCAGGCTGTGTCCCCGGGGTCTATTCATGGCTGACGCTCCTCTCGTCATTCCCTTCGAGCGCCTTCGCATGTCCGATGTCGCCATCGTCGGTGGCAAGAACGCGTCGTTGGGCGAGCTCCTCGGCACCCTTTCGGGCGCCGGGATTCGAGTGCCGACGGGGTTTGCCACTACCGCGACCGCGTTTCGCGACTTGCTTCGACAGGACGCGCTCGACCAGCGGATCGCGCGCCGGCTCGAGACCCTCGATGTCGGCGACGTGGCGGGGCTTGCCAAAGCAGGGGCCGAGATCCGCCGCTGGTTCACCGAGGCGACGTTGCCGGTTCCGCTCGTGCATGCGATTCGTGACGCTTACGAAGCGCTCACCAAGAGCGCACCCGATGCGACGTTCGCGGTGCGGTCCTCGGCAACGGCGGAAGACCTACCGGAAGCTTCGTTCGCCGGTCAGCAGGAGACCTTCCTTAATATCAAAGGCTTGGACAACGTTCTTCACGCGATCAAGGAGGTCTTTGCCTCACTCTACAACGACCGCGCGATCGCGTACCGCGTGCATCACGGGTTCGCGCATGCGGACGTGGCGCTGTCGGCGGGCGTGCAGCGGATGGTCCGCAGCGACCAGGGCGCGGCGGGCGTGATGTTCACGCTCGACACCGAATCGGGCTTCGATCGTGTCGTGTTCATCACCTCGTCGTACGGTCTGGGCGAATCCGTGGTCCAGGGCGCGGTCAACCCCGACGAGTTCTACGTCTACAAGCCCAATCTCGATACCGGTCGCATCGCGATCCTGCGCAAGAGCGTTGGCAGCAAGGCGACCAAGATGGTCTACGGCAATTCGCAGTCCGCGGGTGCGTCGACGATGACGGTGCCGGTGCCGGCCCCCGATCAACATCGCTTCTCGATCACGGACGCGGAAGCCGAGGAGCTCGCGCGGTACGCGGTCGCAATCGAAAAGCACTACGGTCGCCCGATGGACATCGAATGGGGCCGCGACGGTCGCGATGGGAAGCTCTATGTGCTGCAGGCACGGCCGGAGACAGTGAAGTCGCGCGACAAGACGGAGCGCATGCGCCGTTATCGGCTGAAGACGACCTCCACGGTGCTGGCAAGTGGCCGCGCGATCGGCCAGAAGGTCGGGCAGGGCGCGGTGCGGCTCATTCGCTCCGCGGCCGAGATGGATCGCGTGCAGGAGGGCGACGTGCTCGTTACCGACATGACCGATCCCGACTGGGAGCCGGTGATGAAGCGCGCGAGCGCGATCGTCACCAACCGCGGCGGCCGGACGTGTCACGCGGCGATCATCGCGCGCGAGCTCGGCATTCCGGCGGTGGTCGGCACCGTTGACGCAACCAGGGTGCTCACCGACGGCGCGAGCGTCACCGTTTCGTGCGCGGAGGGCGACACCGGACACGTTTACGCGGGGAGGCTCGAGGTCGAGGTCGTCGACGTGGGTCTCGACCACATGCCGCCGTGTCCGACCAAGATCATGATGAACGTCGGCAATCCCGAGCTCGCGTTCGAGTTCCGGCGGTTACCCAATGAAGGTGTGGGACTCGCCCGGCTCGAGTTCATCATCGCGAAGAACGTCGGCATCCATCCGCGGGCGCTGATCGAGCTCGCCGACCAGCCGGTCGACTTGAAGCGCGAGATCGAGGCGCGCATCGCCGGCTATGCGAGCCCGACCGAATTCTACGTGAGCAAGATCGCAGAAGGCGTTGCGACGATCGCCGCCGCCTTTCATCCGAAAAAGGTCATCGTCCGCCTGTCGGACTTCAAGTCGAACGAATACGCGAATCTCTTGGGCGGCGAGCGCTACGAGCCGCACGAGGAGAATCCGATGCTCGGCTTTCGCGGCGCGTCGCGCTACGTGTCGCCGGATTTCTACGACTGCTTCGCGCTCGAATGCGCCGCGATGCGCCGCGTGCGCGACGACATGGGCTTCACCAATGTCGAGATCATGGTGCCGTTCGTGCGCACGCTCGCCGAGGCCGAGCGCGTGATCGCGCTCTTGCGCGACAACGGCCTGGAGCGCGGGCGCAACGGGCTGCGACTCATCATGATGTGCGAGATCCCGTCGAATGCGCTGCTCGCCGAACAGTTTCTCCAGCACTTCGACGGCTTCTCGATCGGTTCGAACGACATGACCCAGCTGACGCTCGGTGTCGACCGCGATGCGGGCGGCGCGATCGCATCGACCTTCGACGAGCGCGACGACGCGGTGAAGGCGATGCTCTCGCTCGCCATCGGCGCGTGCCGCAAGCTCGGGCGCTATGCAGGCATTTGCGGGCAGGGTCCTTCCGACCATCCCGATCTTGCGCAGTGGCTCGTCGAGCAGAAGATCGAGAGCATGTCGCTCAATCCGGACACGGTGGTCGAGACCTGGCTCGCGCTTGCCAAGCACGCCGACAGCGCCACGGCCAAGCACGACATTCGCGCGTCCTCGTCGGCCAACTAATCCGCGCGGAGAGCTGCCGCCAGAGGATTGTGCATATACGGCCAGGAGCCGAACGCGAATGCGCCATGGCCCGACCGGCTACGCCGACCGCTTGGGATCATCCATTCGGCGAATAGCCGCGGCCGCCGGCGCCATGATGTCATCTGCGCATGCGCCTGCCGCCTGCGACCCGCGCCGTTCTGCGTCCATCGCGCTGGGCCATCGCTTCGATCACGCTGGCCGCGCTCGCGACTTGCCTCGTTATTGCCGTGCTGCCATTCAACGAGTGGCTGCTTGCACTGTCGATCCTCGGCGTATCGATTTGGGCAACGGATCGAGGATACGTCATCGGCCTAGGTCGTGGCCCACGGGCAACGCACGAGATCACGCTTACCGGTGATCGCATCATCGTCGTGCGCACCGGCGACGGAGAACTCGTCGCCGGGCACGTTCGTGACGCAAGCTACGTCGGATCGATCGTGACCACGATCGTCTGGCGTCCGGACGGGGCGCGTTGGTCGCGCTCGATTTGGCTGTTGCCCGACATGCTCGACGCCGAGGCGTATCGACGCCTGCGCGTCATGCTGCGTTACGCGCGGAGCGGAGAAGAGCAGGCGCCTTCTGCGAGCCAGGCCTGAGCGTCGACGAGGATGCCGCTTTCTGGTTTGGACTGCGCGCCGATCAGATAGAGATAAAGCGGCACGAGCGCATCGGGCGCCGGAAGCCGACTCGCATCCTCGCCAGGATGGGTCTGCAGGCGCAGGGGAGAGCGGATGGGGCCGGGTACGACTGCATTGACGCGCAGATTCGCGCGATTTTCCCACTCGTCCGCAAGCTCGCGCGCGAGCGCAGCGACGCCTGCCTTCGTCACCGCATAGCCACCCCAATATGCGCGCGGCGCCTCGCCACGATGGTCGAGGGTGAACGCGACGCTCGCGTCCGGCGATTTCGAGAGCAGCGGCATCAACGCGCGTGTGAGCCCCATCGGCGCGGCGACGTTGACGCGCAGGAGCGCGAGCCAGCTGTCGAACGACTGATGCTCGAGCGGGCCGAGCGATCCGAGGAGCGCCGCCGTATGGACCAACGAATCGAGGCGGCCAAGCTGTGCGTGAAGTGCGCTCGCGACGTTGGCGAAGTCCGCCGCCTCCGCCTTCGCGAGATCGATCGGCAGGATGACTGGCTCGGGTCCGCCATTGCGCTCGATCTCGTCATAGAGGGCTTCGAGCTTCGGCACGACACGTGCGTGGAGCACGACCGTCGCACCAGCCCTCGCGCAGGCGAGAGCGAGCGGACGACCGAGGCCGCCGGTCGCGCCGGTAATGAGGACGACACGATCCTTGAGGTCGATGTCGATCGACGCGTTTGGCGCGGGGACGGCCATGAGTCGCGAGAGAAATGCAAACTCGCGATGATAGCGAATGCGCGCTCCCCAAAATTGCCGAGCAGCGCCCCCTAGGCTATAATTTCAAATTCGCCGTGGGGGTATAGCTCAGCTGGGAGAGCGCTTGCATGGCATGCAAGAGGTCAGCGGTTCGATCCCGCTTACCTCCACCACCGAACCTGATTGAACGCGGAACAAGGCGCTCCGCGTTTCCGCCGTACAGGTCCCCATCGTCTAGAGGCCCAGGACATCGCCCTTTCACGGCGGTAACGGGGGTTCGAATCCCCCTGGGGACGCCAAGAAATTCAACAAGTTAATTGCGCACGATCGCATTGCTTGGTCGCCATTACCTTTTGCTTGCCGTAGGCCGTTCTCGGCTGGGGCCATGGAGTTTCGCCAAGAGGTCCTCCAATCCATGGAAATCCAGCGGCGAGCAGCCACACCGGACGCGTTCCAACCCATAGCACGCCCCACAATATCATTCGGTGGTGCAGGATATCGACATGAAAGCGTGCATCGTCGGGTCGATAGTTGCCGTGACTCTCGCCGCGAGCGAACCTGTCTGTGCGCAGAACATGCACGCTTCCGAGTCGCCGCTGCCATCCCACGACATCGCACTTGTGGACTCGACGGGCAGGGTCGCCGCGAAGCCCCTCAGTGAAACCATCACGCTCGTGGCACTAAGCGACGGTGGGACGGCGCCTGCGCTAATCCGCCCGATCTACGGGCCTGATGGACGCGCCGCGTCGGGGCTGGCGACGTGGCAATCCGGGGGTAGCGTGCTTTTCACCTCTGCCCGATGCACGGGCGATGCCTTCGTCTACAGCTCAAGCTATGCCGGTTTGCGTGGATCCGCGCAGGTGCAGACCGCGGCCGGGATCGTCCTCTACGTGGGCGCGGTAGGAACGACGACAACTGCTGCGGTTCAATCGATTCTCTACGACACCGGCTGCGCCCAGGTGAGTGTCCGGCAAAACGGCGTGGTTCCGGTTGTGACGACCGTCAACCTGACTTCGACGTATCCGCCACCACTGTCCATCCCGTAGGCAGGGCGCACAGAAATTCGCGCCGCCGCTGGAACCTAGCGCGGGCCTGGAAGGCGCCGGTATGCCATTGTTTAACTGCTGTGGTCCAGCTGAGATATCGGCCTGCCAAAGCAGCGTCGCGGACGTCTTAGCCTAAGGGCCAAGGGTCGAGACTGGATCGAGACGAAACGCCTGGCACAAGAGAGTATGTTCGCAACCGTTCGCAACGATCTGTCCGCGGTCGTTGATCCCGTTGGCAACAGACAACAACGTGCCTTCGAGTCCGATGACAAGTTGATTGAGGTCGTACATCGTGCCATCGGTGTAGAGGAAAGCGTGAATCTGGCCATCGTTGGCGATCGAAGAGCCGACGACCTGTCCCTTGTAGTTGAGGCCTATCGGAAAGCTGTATCCGCCGAGCGTACCCAGGTCCTGCATGACGCCGTCGGACCAGAGAAAGGCATGCTGTCCCTCGAAGCCGTTTAGATCCGACTGGCCAATGATCTGACCCGCATCGTTGATAGCAGTGCCGAGACTGCTGCATCCACCACTGAGCGTACCCAAATCCAGCATCTTTCCGTGCTCATACAGGAAGGCATGTCCGTTCGGCGACCCGCAATTCAGCGATGAAGGCGCGACATCGGCGCGTCCCGTGACTTGTCCTTTGGCATTGATGCCAGAGCCGACGCTATTCAAACCGCCAAGCGTACCGAGGTCGGTCATGACGCCATCTGAATATAGGAAAGCGTGAGTGAATTCGTCGCCGGCGATCGCAGAGCCGCCGGTGGCCTGCGCACGGTAGTTGATGGCCAGCGCTTGCGCGTCCGAGCCACCAAGCGTACCCAGGTCCCGAAGCAACCCACGAACGTAAATAAATGGATGCTGCCCTGTCGGCAGCGATGAGAAACCAACTATCTGCCCGCTGGCATTAATCGCAGTGCCTTCGCTGTCCATCCCGCCCAGCGTTCCCAAATCGTGCATCACCCCGCCGCGGTAAACAAAGGCATGCACGGCGACGCTGGGATCGGGGGCCGGGGGCGTCCAGTTGGTCAAGTAAGAAAATCCGGTGATCTCACCCGACTGATTGATGGCGTTCGCATACCCGCCATTTCCGCCCAGGGTGCCCAGCGGCGTCGCGACGTAGCTCGGGGCTGCGTCAATCTTGGCGCTGAGAGACGCTGCAGCGAGTACCACGACGAGTGCTGTTTGAAGCTTGTCCTTGAGTTCCATAAGGGTCGATCCCGGACGTCGCGCCCTGTCTGCTTCCGGAGATCCGGCAGCGCTGCATAGCGGCCGTTGGTCAAAGACTTATCCCGGCAACCGGCAGGAACATATTCATGAAGTCCGGATCTCGGACATCAGCCAAACAACGTATTGACCGTTACGGGGAGGTCCACCTTCGACCCTTTGTCGACTCTCATGTCAGCGGAAACCGGTCACAAGAAATGGGCCGCCCATGTTTCAGAGTTGGTCCAGAACGAAATAGGAGCATTTAGGAAGCCGCTAGTTGAGGCAACGACTATATGGTCGATTGGAGCCTGATCCTTACGTGGTGAATATTACATTGTCAGTTCCCGTCGTAGGTGTGAAGCTACCCGGACATCGGCCGCCAACAACGTCGACGGGGTGGTGAAATGGCAAAGGCATTCAAGGCTGCGTCGCGCGCGAAATCGACCGATAAGTCGCGTAGCGAAGCCGAGCCGTTGGGAGGAAATCGATCTCTCAGGACGTCGCCGGAAAACCCAAAACATGGCCTCGTCTGGAGAAGCCTCATTAGCGATGCGGAGAGGCTCGTCAATTATGCAGCCGTTGCTGGTATCAACGTCCACGGCAACATGCGACAGCAGGTCTTCAATGCCAAACAAGCAATTGCAGATGGCAAGACGGTCCAGAACCCCACCAAGTTCCTGACCGCTCTGACCGCGCTATCCAAGAAACTCAAACCAGTGTCCGCTGAAAGCCTCCGACAATGCATAGAGGGTGAGGCTAAAAGAACACTTGACCAGTACAAACTGTGGGCATTGTTGCTGGCCTGTTTTATCGTTGCCTATTCGATCTACGCATTCGTGGCGTCAGCCAATTGCGAAGCCATAACGAAGGACATCGAGAGCGCAAACGCCTTGGCTGTGACTTTGAGCGCCGACATCGAACGATCGCCTGACGGTCTTGTCGGCTCCGATCCACAGCGAATAAGAAATCTTCAGCAGTTTGCGTCGACATTCCGTGCCATTCACACAAGGGCTTTGGGCTTCCAGGAGTCCCGTGTTTTGGCTCCTTTCTTGGGCTCCGATCGCTCCGAGATCGTCGAGGAAGCCTCCCTCGAGCTCCCTCCTAATCTGACCGAGCTCAAGTACCGGAACGTCGTCCAAGACCAGATACGGATATATCAAAAGGTTCGCGAAAATGCGAAGGCGACCCAAGAACAGGTGTCGACGTCGTTTGGAGCCATCACGACCGGTCTCCTGCCGTTGCTGTACGCTTTGCTCGGCGCAACGGCTTATCTGATTCGCGCTTTTGACGCTCAAATCAAGGCGCGTACCTTTTTAGGCGGCCATTTTTGGGTAGCGCGATTGCTTACAGCCGGCATAGCGGGAATGGTCGTAGGGCTATTTAGTGGCTTCGGCTCCGACCACGGCGTGAGTCTCCCGCCGCTAGCGCTCGCCTTTCTCGTCGGCTACGCTGTCGATCCATTTTTCGCATTCCTCGACGGGTTAGTTAAGACGCTTACGAAGCGGGGCGCGCAAGCTAGCTGAAGGATCTGCACGCCGCAGCGCTCTCGAAATGAGCGTTGTCTTCCTCAGGTTCCGCCCAGCGCGAATGCCTGGTCTCGGTAGCGGAACGGATAGGGCGTGAGCGCCATGGGAACCACTCAGAAGCGGCTCGAGTCCTTCACTGCGACGCGGGTCATTGTCTGACAGCTGGATCCCAATGCTCTGCGATCTTGCCGTTCTCGATGCGGAACATGTCGAACCAAGTGGTCGTGTACTTCTTGGTTGAGTCCTTTGGGTCTGCGTTCTCTCGAACAAAGGACAAGACCACCAGATCGCCCTCGGCCGTGATGGAAACGAGCGGGGCTGCGACCTTCGATTCGATGGGTCTCGGCTTCTTCACCTTGGAGAAGAAGTCAATGAAGGCTGCCCGACCCGTCGGAACGTTCGGGTTGTGCTGGATGTAGTTCTCCGCCATGTACTTCTCCGCAAGCTCCATATGGCCTGCCTCAAATACCTCGCGCCAAAAGTCATAGACGAGTCGCTTGTTCTCGGCGAGTTTGGGATTCGCGCTGGCGAGCAATGCCGCGTGGTCAGGTGCCGGAACCACCGGGACCTGGGCAGACGCGGCGAAGAGGTGGGTGACGCAAAGAAGGACCGCGAGGGCTCGTAGCTTCATGGCTGTGCGGTTGGGTCAGGGACTTGAGACACCTAATGATCTACGCCAACCGCCCCACCGACGCAAGCGAACCAACGCCAATCAGGCCTAACATTCAAAGCCCGCCGGGCGGCGAACTATCCGCTTGAGCAAGAGGCTGGGGCAGGCGCGACGCATGAGCAGCAACTACCGTCGCTTGACATTCCCGGTGAGAGCGTTGGTGCGCTCGAGATCAGCGGTTACTTGGTCGCGCGTCCGTTCATAAACAATTTCCCGCCCCATGGCATTGCCAACATAGGCCATTCCGTTGCGACTGGGAGTAAGTCGGCATCTAACGTTATGAATCCCTTCACCCAGGACAATCTCAATGCTATCGGCGCGCTTACTCAGCACGACCACATCCAGGGTCTGTCCCGTTGCGGTGACTCGAACCGTGATCTTCTCGGCGTTCATACGATGGTTAGCGTGGGCTCTAACGTTTGAGTTCAGCCGGCTGCCGAGGGCAGTCGGCTGGAGCGATGGGTTAGGTTGCCTGGAAGGGACATTTCGGGCGTTTCGCCTGTCCAAACAGGACAATGCCGCGCGTTATCGGAGACCCGCGCAGGGTTCAAATTGAGCCCCCACCCGTCCCTGACCTCAAGCCGATGCCATCGAGCTTGTAGAACCGTGCTTGCTCTGCTCCGTTCCAAGCTGGATTCCATGACACGTCGACCCCTTATCACCGTCTAAGCGATACATCCCGGAATATGCAAACAAGCCCGACCGAGTTCTACGTGAGCAAGATTGAGCGGTCCGCCCGAGCGAGAGGGCGTCATGGCGACAATATGGGGACTCATTTGTCGCCATCCCCGTGCACGGCTGTCAGCGCCTTGACGGCGACCGCGGCCACGAGGGCGGTCAACAATACGCCACACACACCGATGAGAATTGCGAGGATGCGCGTGAGCAATGCCTTGGGCGCGAGATCGCCGTAGCCGATCGTGAGTCCCGACACAAAGGCAAAATAGATCGACTCCGGTAGCGACCAACCTTCGATCACGCCGATCACCACGCCGAGCGCGACGATTATTCCGAGCAAAGCTGACAGCACCGGCCACACGACGCGCAACCCAACGAGCAGTCCGGCAGCGAAGTCCCGCCTCATTGTGCGCGAATCCATGGGGTGCTCCGTGGTTGCAATCGTGATGGTTGGCACATCCTCAGTCTTCGGATCCCGCCGCTGACGTCGGCCCCGAACAGGTAGCTAGCGCTCGATCGTGCGATCGACCGAGATAACGCGCGCTTCATCGAGGCTGAAGCAGACGGTGGTTCGGGTCTGAGAGTCTCTCGGCGCGGGCGGGTACTCCCAGCAATCGGCCATTCCAAGCGTCGTCGCGCGAACGCGTCGCTCGATCGGCGGCCCGAGCTTGCCCCGAATCTCCTCCTGCTTCGTTCCATTGCGGATGAATTTGCGTTCGGCCGCTCGTTCGCTCCGCTCGCGTTCCTCGAGCTCGCTGAGGGTCAATTGCGCAGCTGGTTGCGCGGTCTGCTGTTCGGGTTTTGTGTACGGCCGGCTGACAATTTTCTTGACTCTGCCGTCTTGGATTGCGACATCGTGCATCTCGCTTCCCCTAACGAACGTCCAGTGTTCGGTGGTTCCCTTGTCATCTTTCTCGGTCGATACCTCCTTGGGTTTGCCCCATGCCTGCTCGACCTGCGTCTGAGGCATCCCCACCACGACGCGGCCCATCGACGCTTCAGTCTGGAAATTCGCGCGCGCCTCCGCCGGCGGTGGTGGCGCTGCTTCGATGCGAACCGTGGTCGCGCCGCTACATGGACGGTCAGTGTAGGTGATGCGACCGTCGACCATGCATCGATAAACATCGGCACTCGCGGAGGCAATCACCGCGCTGTTCAAGGCCACGACAATGGGTGCGCGCCACAACAAGCCGTGCGCCCGCGGCCCGCGTCTATCCCCTCGCAACGCGCTCACGACCCCCCCAAAACATTCCGCCGAACCGAAAACCGCGATTCAATGCACGAAGTTTATCTGCAACGCCTCATAACGATACGCGCCGTAGTTATCGCGTCCAGTGCTCCTGGAAGGCCCAACCGGTTGCCTGTAATCCTTCGCGGGCTCGCGCAGATGCAATTCCGGTGACTAGGACGTTGCGACCAGGACTCTTCAAGTCCTCCCGCTCCGCGAATGCCCTCACCGGTTCGGTCCAGACGATATAGTCGACGGGCGCCGGGACCTCGATTCGACCGCTTCGCGTGCGAACCACCACGATCTGGTCATCCAGATCAAGTGAGACGACCGGATCTCGTTCGGTGTTGACTTTGCGCGCCATGGCGACCGCGTTGAACATGAACCTCGCTTCGTCCTCGCTTGCGACAGTGCTGGCCAGCGCAACCACAGCGACGCGGCCTCTCGCCGCCGGCATCTGTTCAAGGTTCTCGACGAACGGAACCGAAAGTGTCGGAGTGAACCAACGATTCGTGACGAAAGCGCGGACCGTATCCGGGCCAACACCCATCGCGGCCAGCTTGTTTTCGTTGATGGTGCGAATATCCTTCGGGGACTTCTCCCATACCAAATTGCTGACGGTTACGGTTGCCGAAATCGCGGTCGCCACCCCCGATGTCGATGCGGCCAGAGCTGCATCAATGGCGACATCGCCGGCGAATGCGGCCTGCGCCAGGTCGTCTAGTTGCTTCGCGAGCACCGGATTTGTCGTATAGGGATCTGCACCGATCTGCTTGGCGATCCGGCGCTTCGCCTCGTTGACGCCCAGGAGGTCCATCGCGGTGTCAATCGTGCTGGCAGCTTGTGATGAGTTGGAACCGTCTATGGTTTCCGTGGCACGCGAGAGTGTCGTGGTTGCGGATTGAAAGAAACGGTCGACGCCGGCCGGCACGCCCTCGATTGTCGCGATCGGATTCGCCACTACCTGCCCAATGGCGGCGCGCTTCTTCACAGCCGACGCGGCAAGCGCATCGGCGAACACGCCTGTTTGGCTCAACCGGCTCAGCCGAGCGATTGCGGTTAACTCACTGATACGAATCGCCAGCATTTCGGTGCCATCCGCCTTGAAGGTGCCTGCCGGCGCGCGCAGCGTGAACTGACCCATGTAACCAACAACCGGGACCGTGGCATCGACGGTGTAACCAGCGCCTTTGAGTAACGCTGCCGGAGCCAGCGTCGCCGCATCGAGCGTTGGCATCGATTCGGCGGGCGGCAACTCGGCCGCGAGCAGACGGGTCGTAACCAGAACGAGACCGAGCGCGAGCATTCGACGTACGTGCATGACAATCACCTCTCCGCTAAGAAAAGCTGGTTATCCCGCTGTGGGACTAAGCTCGCCGTCGGCTCGCTTAGTCGTGGTGCCCTCCGCCAGCGGCAGCGATGCGTCTAATTTGTTCCCCGCCTTCGGTTCGGGAAGGGTCGTAAACGCTTACGCGCTCATGATGCACGTCCCAGCTTGGTCGCGCCGCGGCGGGAAGGGCAGCGGCCGCGACAGCTAGGTGATCGAGCACCCTGTCTGCGTGGCGTGAGAATAGATCAACGCCAAAGCAGACGGTGCTAAATCTGGACGAGCGGCAGACCTCGATATAGTCGACCTCTGAGCTCCGGGCCGCGGTAGAACACTCGAAAACGGGCGTCAAACCACGCGTCCGTTGGCGTAGTCGATGTTGACAGCTTATGGAACGAAGCTCCAGGAGCACCCGGCGCCGCCACCGACAGGGGCGAACCACCGGCCACCAAGCCCAGCACCCAAGGCGCGCCGGCGACGGGTCCGGCTGAACGAGTGGTTAGGTGACATTGACATAGTATGCTGAGTCGCAACGCGAAGAGAGGTGCGCCGGACAGAACGTTTTGAACCCGTAGCTCTCATACAGGGCGATGGCCTCCTTCAGCACCGACGCAGTCTCAAGCTCTACCCGTGAGAAGCCAAGAATCTTGGCTTTGTCGAGTGCGTGCTCTAACAACCGTCGACCCAATCCTTTGCCGCGAGCACCGGCGGCAAGATACATTTTTCGTATTTCGCAGGTGCTCGCCGACGTTGCATGCAGCCCCACTGAACCGACGATATGCCCATTCGCGTTCACAAGAACATCAAACACTCCACCTTTGCTGAGGTACTCGGCTTCAATGTCTCGGAGGTCTGCATCGGTGGCGTTCGGATCTGCAGCGAGCCCGTATTCAGCAAGTACACCAAAAACAAGGCTCTCGATTGCCTCACGGTCGGCGTTAGTGGCGGAGCGTAAGGTATAACTCATCGTTGGGTTAAGCTCATGTCATCTAACGAATTGAGTTAACCGGCTTCGCGCCGCCGCCGACGCTGGCGAACCACCGCCGACCAAGCCCAGAACTCAACGCCCGCCGACGATGGGTCGGGTTGAACGAGATGTTAGGCGCCACGTTGATGCGCCTCGAGAGCAAGCAACAAACTCGTGCGGTGCTCCCAGGCGACCACCCGCCAAGGAAGGCCAGTGAGGGCACCTTCAAGTGCCCACAGGAGATTCAGGCTGACGTTGGCGGTCTTGCGCTTGGCCAGGGAATAGGCGGCAACGGAGCCGAGGCTCCGAAGCTGTGCTACTGAAGTAATGCCCGCCCGGAGTAGGGCTTGGCGCGACTTGGGCCCGAGATTCGGTAGGTCGGCGATTAACCTTGAGGGAGGAGGTCGCATGCTACGTCGAGCAGTCGTTTAGCAGCGGCAGGTTTTCGAATAAGCCTTCCTTCACTCCGTACACCAGCACTTTTCCCGACGTCGTCGGCAGAAACACGCGGTCCGCCGCCACGGTAGGCGCGACGAATTTCGCGTACCAATACAGGTCGTCCGAGTTACACCAAAGCTGCTCCATCGTGAAGGGATCGTACGCGCGCAGGATGCCGAAATTTTGCGTATCGTCGCAGCGCGGGTACGCCGATTGATGGCATACCCTCACCGATGCCAACACGACGCCGAGTTGCGGTCCGTTAGGATCGATATTCACGGATACCATTCCGCCCGGCATGCCGTTGCGACTCGAATCGAAGAAGGGTGGCGCCCACACGTCGCCCTCCGCGGGGTGCTCGTCGAAGCGTGAGAACTCTTCGATCCACCGAAAGCGCTTGAGCGCGTCCTTTTCCGGCCACACGAAGAGATACGCATGCTGCCTGTCGAAGCGCGCGAAGGCCGGCGTGCCGTGGATATGCGGCCACTTCATCACTTCCGTCGTGTCAAAGTCCGGGTCGTAGCGATTGAAGCCGGCAGGAAATTTCTGCCAGACGTGATCGCGTTTGCGATCGTCGGCGGGAATCCGTTTGAACGGCACTTTGGCCGAGACGTACCTCGGTGGGCCGTAGAGCTGCGGAACGAGGATGTACTCGCTGAACGTGCTGTTGATGCTCGCGAAATCCCACGGCGGGCCTGCTTTGTCGTAGCCACCCATTTGAAACCGATCCAGCACATACACGATGCCTTCCTTGCCGCCCGACACAATGAACGGCGTGCCGGGGATGAGCAGCGGACCCGACGATCCGAGATCAAGATCGCGACAGTCTCCGAGTATCTTTCGATAGGGCGTGAAATATCCCTGCACGCTCATGCGCAGTGAGTACGGTTCATTTCCGCGTGGGGGATCGCCCCCGGCGGTGCGTTTTTCCACTTTGAGCCGCACGACACTGTTCGACAGGCTCCAGGCGTCGAGCGGGACATTGGGAGCGCCGACATCGGGGAATTTTGGTATGCAGTTTCCCTGCAACCGGCGGTTGCCCGTTACGACATACACGTTGCCAGCCGTATCCGCGGCTGGGCCGTTGGCAGCCTGCCAGATGCCGCCGCCGTCCATCTCGCCTTCCGTCACCATAAATGTGCCGACATGTGCGAGCGTGCGCGCATCGAACGCGACAAGCGAGCCGTGCATCACGTATGCGACCGGCGGGCCGTGCATCCCGTCGGGCGTGATTTCGCACAACGACGAAAAAGCGAGATACACGATGCCGTCTGCGAGCAGCAGGCTTGCGCGATTGCGATGCAGCTTACCCCACGCGGGCACGTCGCCGCCGCCCGGCACCGGTACGTCGACGGTGCGCACTACGTGGTGATTCAGCTCGACACTCGCAAGGTGTTGCTTGCCGTCGTTGGTCTTGAAGCCGACCAGGACCTGGTTGTTGGCGAGATCGATGACGGGAGTCCCCTCGATTCCGGTGTAGCCCGAATGGGAACCCGGCAGCGGCCCCACGTAGGCCGCGTTCGGCCGCGTGTCGCAAGCAGCTCCATCGCTCGGATCGGCTTGCGCGAACAACGGGTCCCCGAGCTTGACCGACCACAGCGGTTGCGACGCAGTCTCTGACGGCGTGAATGCAAAGACCCTGTTGGTCGACGTCGCGATGATCAGGACCGGCTGCCGAACGTCGTTGACCAAAGCGGAACGGGCGTAGAGGGGCTGTGCGGCAACGACCGCATCTTGATCATCCAGCGAAAGTACCGAAATCTCGCCGAGCTTGCGAAACTTTCGTATCGAGTTCTGGTTGATGCCCGGCCAATGCGAAACGCCGGTGCGGTTGTTGTCGTTGTGCTGCGTGAGAACGTCGCGCAAGTTCGGGTCGTCGTCGGCGAAGCGATACGCGCGGTCGGCCCGGTCCCCCACGCGATAGAGAACGACGTCGAGGGCTGGTTCGTCGAACAGACCGCCGTCGTCCGCCATGCACGGGCCCCAAAGCGCGATGCAGCTGGCGACTGCCGCCGCGAGGCAAACGCGTGCCAGTCCACGCGCCATCATCGACGCTCGACTGCGCCTATGGCTTGACTTCGACACCGATGATGCGCGGGCGGTCGAACGAACAGCCTTGCAGCGTCAAGCGCACAGGCTTGCCGTTGAGAAACGCGCCGAGAAGGATTGCATGGTGAAGCTTGTGGCCCGGATCAGTCGGATCCGTCGCGTACCCGTCGTTTACGGTTTGGCACAAGTCGGTCGTCTCGTGGCTGATTATGTTCACGTGCTTGCTGTTGACGAACTGCGCGCTGTGATGAATGCCGACGGCGTCCTGTGTCCACGCCGAATGGAGCCGTTCAATCTGGCCCCAATCGGTGAAGACGACTGGATCGGTAACCGGTTGAGCGAACGACACCGCAGGAACCGACAGCACCGCGAGAAGCGCCACGATCGGGCCGGCGAACTTAGTTGCGTAAACACCTGGCGCAGCCATGTGGACCTCCGGGGGAAGGCCGATTGAGCGGCGAAAACGGTACTACCATCGACGCGGGTTGTCCATCACCACTTCGGGCCGCTCATCACGACAGCCTGAACCACAGCGAAAACGGCCATCGGGTGCTCGGATTCCTGCCTATCATCACCGAGATCGGCGCTGTGGGCGAGATTATGGAGTCGTCATGCAACTCGCGCGCTCCACTTCGTTGTCTTCGGGTCAGTACAACGATTGACACCTACTAGGTTTTGGCCGACCACCTAGGTTGCCCGCGCGCGACGCCTCTATTGTCGGAACTCGTAGCTTGCTAAGGCAGGGTTCTGTTGCCGCAACAAGGGTTCCTGGATTCCCTTTAGGTAAAGATCGAAGAATGCGATGCCGTATTCGGTCATGAGTCGTTGGTTGGTGACCTTCGCAAAGCAGGATGCCGTCGTGTGCTCGTTGCCGCAATTGACCCAGGCAAAGTGTGCGGCGTTGCGCAGCACGAGAAAGTACGCAGGTCGATGCGCCTGCGCATAGGCGCCTTTCGGGCCCTGCAGGAATGGCGTAATGCCTACATCTTCGGTGCCTCCCTGGTACATCAACGGCACCTTAACTTCGCCGATGGTCTGTTTGGCTTGGAATGGCATGACGTAAGGTGAGAATGCCAAGACCGCGCGTATCCGTCTGTCGAGCCAAGTCTGCCATCCGCCGGCGAGCCCGACGACTGTGTAGCCACCCAAAGAATGTCCAGCCGCGCCGATCCGTTCTGCATCGATGACCTTCCTGAACTCGCCATCTCCGAGAAGCGTATCGATCACAGCCTCCAGATCCTGTCGCCGATCGGTGCGTGTGGTGTCGTCCCAAGCGTCCGGCGCGAAAATGTTGGGTTGAGGGGGAACTTGGGCGTTCAACCCAGACTGTGGAGGAACGGTATGACATAGCGTGGCATCCGCGTGATCGGGAGCGGCGACCACATATCCGCTGCGCGCAAGTTGTTCCGTAAAGACGACCGATTGGAGGCCGCAACCGAGATCGCCATGTGAAAACACAACCAGCGGAACCGGTCTGCCACAAGCGGTGCTTGGTGGTGCGTTTAGTGCGAGGACACTCGAAAACGTCGGGCCGTAAGCGTGTTGCCTGGCGGCGGCTCTCGTGGGGTACCAAACGGCGACAACCCGGCCGCCGATGTGCATCACGCGATAGCCGACAGCCGGAATGGTGCACTGCTCCGCACCCGCAGGAATTGCCAATGTCATTAGGGCGATGACAGCGACGAGGAAGAATTGCGTGGGTGTGGAGCCCCTCATATGAGCGCGTTTGCGTCCGTGCGCGAATAGAGGCCCAACCACCGCCAAACAAGCCCAACCGGCGCGCCGGCCACGGGCCTGGTTGGGCGAATGGTTAGGCGGCAAACCGCGCTCATACTCATGCGCCCAGCACCGATTTGGCGGGATACGACGAGCTAAGCGTACAGAACGGAGAAGAGGGCTCAGCATGCCGCCCCTTATGTCGGGGTGAGCGACAGGAGAATAGACGGCACCGGCGCGTTAAGCCGGTGGCGGACATTCTTTGGGACAACAAACGCACATCCTTGTTTGAGACGTCGCTCGACTTCGCCAAGGTCGACCACGAGCGTCAACTTCGCTTCGCCGCGCACCATATAAAGAAACTCGTCAGCGCCATGTTTCTCCCAGGGAGACGTTCCGGAAAAGTGGCTCACGAACACGCCAATGCCGTTGACGTCATCCAGGCGGACCCAAGAAGCAGCGGGGTCAATGATGTTGGGCGAGCCAATTTCGAGGAGTGGTAGGCGGACTCCCTGCGCCGCCAAGTCGTGAACCTGGAGACTGGCGGAGGCAACTGATCGCTTCGTCATAGAAAGCCCTCGAATTGTGGCTGGCAACTTTGCTACGCTGCCGTCGAACGAACCAAGTTAACCAGCTGCGGGCGGATCGCGCGCGAGCGCCGGCGGCGAGCGGTCCGGTTGAGCGAGTGGTTAGGCCGCGGCCACATTGGCGACTGCCGTGAACATGACCAGTGCACCGGGGTAGAGCTTAAGTGCCTGACAGACTGCACGGGCAGGTGGTTCGGTGGGAAAGTAGATTGAAAAGATGTCGTTGAACTGCCCGATTTTCTCCATGTCGAGCAGATACAGTTGCACGAACATCACATCGCTGTAGCTACCTCCCACTTCGCGAAGGAGCGTACCTAGGTTTCGCAACGCTTGGTGGGCCTGTTCTTCAAACGTTGGCAGCATCTTGCCGGTTTCGGGTGAGCGCCCGATCATTCCTGCTGTATAGAGCATCCCGTTGGGCGCGTAGGTCGCTTGGGACACCGGGTTGTACATGGCAGCGGACTTCGGCGTGCTGATTACCCGCTTCATTGAGACTCCTCCCTAACATTGCGCGGCCTAACGGATCCCGGCTCGTTGGCCGCACGCTCGATCGCTTCTTCGGAATCGACCCGATCTTTCATCGCGGGGAAGACGTTCCAACCCCGTGTCCGCGCACCGCTATCCCGCCGCGGTTACGGATTATCCGAACCTCGTTCGCGCGTTTCTTACAGCATGACTAAACTCCGGCACCTCGAACGCAAACGCCAAGTTTGACGTTATGGTGCGCCGAGCAGCAGGTACAGCGTGTAGTTTCCGGCGCCGGCGAAACCGAAACCCACGAACAACGGGCCGAGCACGGTGTCGGCGCCCAGAAAGGCCGACCCGGACCAGAGCGTTCCCGGTGATGGCTGCGTGTCGAAGCGACTCGTGATTCGCCCGATCTCGCCCGACACACCGGCATAGACGCCGGAACCGAGGATGTCGGGCAGCGGCAAGAGCCGGTTGTAGAACATCACGCGGCCGAAAGCGTAGTCGCGCCCGGAGAACTCGTTGATGCGGTAACCCGATAGCCGCAGCGGCCCCCCCAGGGTAAACGATTCGTAGGCCGGCATGTCCGAGCCCAGCGCCGTACCACCGTTCACGGCGAAGTTGAACGTATTCGGGCCAAAGGTCCAGACGGCGCGTCCACGTCCCTCGAGCCGCTGATAATTCACAGCCGATCCGAACGCGGTCATGGCGGCATAAGCCGTCCCAGTGAAGCCGTAGCCCTCGGTTGGAAAATAGGCGTGGTTGGTCTGGTCCACGAAGAGCGCGGCGCGCAGTCCTGCCGTGGTTTGTCGCACCTCCGGCAGGACGGGCGAACCCGTGTCCACGCGCGGGAACACCCTCGACCACACCGCACCCATGCGCAATTGCCCCCAGGTTCCGAGCACTGCACCCAGGTCGATTCCGCCCTGACCGACGCTGATCAGGTAGTCCGCGATCTTGTCCTTGCCCACGAATACGGCGCGCGTCTGCTGGCCGATGTACCCGTTGGGCGCGATGAACCATTTGCCTTCCTCGTTCAAGGGCTGATAGAACTCGCTGGCCAGGTGCGTGTTCTGCCCGACCGCCGCCTCGATCGTCCATTCGCCGCCCAGCCGGTTGAGCCACGTCTTGCGGTATTGGACCAGGGCATTGAACTGGTTGTCGCCCTGGAAGTCGCTGGCGAGGCCAAGCCCGAAGCGCAGATAATCGGGACCCCAGTCCTTCTCCTTTGGTTCGATGATCAGCGCGCGCGGCCCGACTTCGCCACCCACGATGCGGTAGTCGATGCCTTCGTAGTCTTGCGTTCCGAAGATGCGGCGCAAGTCGGCACCGAGCTTGTCTTCGGACAGCGGCTCGCCGGGCTTGCTCTCCACGAGCTCGCGCACGACGGCGGGGTTGGTTTTCTCGAGGCCCTCGATACGGATTTCGTCGACGGTCCCCAGTGCCTTCTCCTTGGCAACCTGCGTGGCGCGAAGCGCCGCGTACTGTTCCGGTGGAATGCTGTAGCGCTTGAGCTTGTCGGAGAGCGCGCGTGTAGCTTCCTCGCCGATCCGGATCGCGTCGGCCGAGCGGTTGAACTTGGCGGCGGAGATGTCGCCCAAGTCCGGAGCGATGAGGACGTCGTTGGCCGATAGACTCCTGATCTGTTCGTCGACCGTTTGCTTGCCGAGAAAGTTGACGAGCTGGCCCACGACCGACAGCGCGGAGGTGATCTCTTCTCGCGTCAACGGCGGCGTCGAGATATTCACCGCGATGATGACGTCGGCGTCGCACAACTTCCGCGCCTCGTTGATCGGGAGGTTGTTGGCAATTCCGCCGTCGACCAGGAGGCGGCCGTCGATCTCGACCGGCGCCATCGCACCGGGCACCGACATGCTTGCGCGCATCGCCTCCGGCAGACTGCCGTGGTTGAGCACGACTTCCTGGCCGGTCTGGATGTCGGTGGCGATCGCCAGAAATGGGATCGGGAGCTTGCCGAAGTCCGATATGCCGAACGCGGGTGTCGCGAGCTTGCGGAAGAACGACTCGATCGCAACCCCTGCCAGCACGCCTTTGGGCAGCGCGAGCCCGCCGTTCTTGACGCCGAATTCGGGCGCGAAGAGTGTCCGGTAGTCGTCGGTCTTGCGGCGAACCGCAATTTCGTCGCGCGGGGGCTGGTCGCGGAAGATTTCGTCCCAGTCGACGTCGAGAACGAGCCGTTGCATCTCCTCCGGCGTCCGGCCGGCGGCGAACGTGGCGCCCACGATCGCGCCCATGCTGGTGCCGGTCACGCAGCTGATCGGGATTCGCATCTCTTCGAGAACCTTGAGTACGCCGACGTGCGCAATGCCACGTGCGCCACCGCCGGACAACGCGAGGCCGATGCGGGGAGTCGACGATGGCGCCGCGGGCGGGCGCGATTCCGCCGCCAATCCGGGAGCGCTTGCCAGGATCGCGAGGACAGCTGCGGTCCCTAAGGCCAAGTGAGTGACCCGTGACATTACGTGCATGATTTGGGTTCCCGAGAGTCTGCGGGGTATGGTTCGCTGGTGTCCGATCGCCCCAAACGCCTCGAATCCCGAGTAATCCGCGCAACGAAAGACCCGAGGAAGCGTAGTGTGGGAGCGAGCTGCCGCGTTGTGGAACGAGGAATGCCCATGCCGCGTCCACCTGCCGCACGAGGCAGTGTATAGACTCATTGGGGTTGAGTCGTTAGCGCTGCGGTCAGGGCAAGTGTCGGCTTCTGGCCGATAGCGGATACACGATGACGTCCGCTTCCGACCACAGCTGTTTATACGTGCTTATGCACGGCAGTCGTTCACTTATAGATGTCGCGCGGACAAGAGTACACATCACCCGTTGATGTCGTGATGCCGCGGCGTACGGAAGCCTCCGACGCACACGCTCGAGCCATCCAGCAACAATAAGCGGGGTGCCGGCCAGTGGTATTGACCGAGTGCGCACTATCGGATCATCCTGCGGCAGGCCGTCCGATCGGAAGTCGCCCCATGCCCTTGGCGAAGCCCATCCAGCTGATCCTAGCGAGGCAACTCGCAAGCGGCATGGCAACGGCGATCATGCTCTTCGACGCTCAGGGCAATCTGGTCTTCTACAACGAGCCGGCGGAGCCGATCCTCAACACGCGCTTCGACGAAACGGGCGAGATCAAGGTCGACGACCTGCTGCGGGTAGTCAGCGTCGCGGACGAAAACCGTGAGCTGCTGTCACCCGAAGACCGGCCCGGGAGGGTCGCCAGACTCGAACGCCGGCCGATCACGCAAACGATCTGGATGAGTTGCAATGACAGCGCGTGGCGGCGTTTCCAGGCGACGGCGGTCCCCATCATCGGCGAGCAGGCTGAATTTCACGGCGTGATGCATTTCTTTTGGGAGATATAGCGACCGTCATGCAGGTCACCTTGTGGGGCACGCGTGGCTCGCTAGCCACCCCCGGCCCCGATACCGCGCGCTACGGCGGCAATACGTCGTGCGTGGCCGTGCGCGGCCGCGAAGGCGGCGTGCTCGTGCTCGATGCGGGCACCGGCATACGCCGCATGGCGGCGACGATCGACACGTCGGTGCGGCGGGTGGACGTGCTGCTCACGCATCTGCACATGGACCATATCCAGGGTCTGGGTTTCTTCGGGCCACTGTACCGCCCTGGACTTGACGTGCACATCTGGGGACCGGCGAGTGTCCAAATGGGCCTGCAGGCACGACTGATGCGCTATCTCTCGCCGCCGCTGTTTCCGGTCGCGTTGAGCGAATTGCCCTGTCGGTTGACGCTGCATGAAGTGGGCGAGACAGAAGTCCCTATCGAAGAATTTCGCGTCGCCGCGGCGCGCGTGTGCCATCCTGGCCCGACCGTCGGCTATCGAATCACCGATTCGATGGGCAAAGTGGTGACGTACCTTCCCGATCACGAGCCGGCTCTCGGCCCGAGTGCGTTCCCGTCGCTGCCACGCGAATGGACATCGGGCGGCGTTCTCGCAGAAGACGCGGATCTCCTGATCCATGACAGCCAGTACACGTCGCAGCAGTATCCGAGCCACGTCGGGTGGGGCCACAGCTCGTTCGCGCACGTGCTCGAGTTCGCTTCGCTCGTCGAGACGAAGCATCTCGTGCCGTTCCATCACGATCCCGGACATTCCGACGTCGATCTCGATCGCCTGCTTGTCGAAGCGATCGATGCCTACGGTCCTGCGTATCGTGTGACACCAGGGCAGGAAGGCATGACATTCCGGATCGAGTGAGTGAGGCGCGAGCGAAGTCCGCTTCTGGCCGAAAACGGGCGCACACAAGGGTCCGCTTAGGACCCGAAGCGGTCACTGCTGGGAGGCTGACATCAAAGCGACACCTGCGCGCCTAATTCGACGACTCGGTTGGGTGGAAGCTGGAAGTGATCGGCGGCGGGTGCCGGCGTAGCGGTACATCGCTATAAAGACCCGCTCTGCCAGAACGACATCGGGCCACCCGGCGTGTTGATGAGCTTGGCACGTCCAGGAAATACGGCGGAACGAGTGGATACGCCGCGGCCATTTCAAAGAAGACGCCTTCTCGCTTTGCGCCAAAAGAATGCGGCGACGAATACGACAAGTACGCACAAGAGCGATAGAGCCCAATGATCAAGTGTTGGGACACTATCAAATGGAGCGAGTCCGAGGAGAGGCACTAGGGTTGATCCGCACGCAAGGCCACAGTACACGGCAAGGTTGCTCTGGCGTGCGCCAGGTCCCGACGGCGCAAAGGTGAGCGTGACGGTGCAAGAACCACCTGCCGCAAGCGAAATCGGTGTTGTCGGACAGTCCGTGGAAGAGGGGAAGTCCGAGTAGCCTGGCGGCGGCCGACAAGGGATCTCACCGCCGCAGCTTTCCCCAGGATCGAAGAATAGGTACACATTGTGCGGCGCGCTATCGATGTTCGTCACGACCACCGCTTGCGGGGCACTCCTGGCTCCAACAGCACCTGAGGGAAACGACACCGCGGTCGGCGAGACCGCAAGCATTGACTGCGCGGCGACCTCGTGGCTCATGAAGGGCAGCAATGTGAAGAGAGCCCATGTGAGAGGCTGGCGCATAAGACCGCTTCGGTTAAGACTCAATGCCGTGGCCTAACAAGAAGTAGAGAACCCAATGACGCAATATGAAAACTCGATGTAGTCAGCCCATCTCCACACAGCCAAGCGGCGTATTGACCGCGCGGACACCACAATCCGAGTAATACCGGGCACTGAGACGTCGCGGGCGTGCGCTAGTGTTGTCCTCCCGACTACTGGCCGTCGTCGAAATTGGACCGGCGCGCGCAAAACACCTGGGCGCTCGTCTCGAAGTCGCGCTCGGCGAAGTCATCTTCAAGAATCTCGAGAAGATCGCACGCGTCGCGATCAAGACGGCGCGATTCGGCTTCGAGATGTTGCTCGAGCGCTGACGCCGTGACTCGTGGGTTCCGCATGGCGTTACCTTCCTGAAAGAGATTGTGGATCGTTATGATCAAGTCGCTCTTGACAATGACCGATCCTAGCGACCGAATTGCGAACGCGTCGTTCAGATCCGCAAGGCCGCATTGCAATTGACACATGCGATGCGAGGGAGGACGCGATTGACGGTCTTGTAGCTTTCGCACATTGCGAGCATCGCATGCCCGGACTTCGATGCTCGTGCCAAGTCATGGAAGCTCGTCACGCCGGGAGTGGCCCGCGAGTATAGTTCCGGTGGTTGTAAGAGTGGATCTGGAAGCGTGACGTCCTAATCGCGCAGACGTGACGTTCAGATCGCCACGCAAATGAAGCTCATCCGCGGCGCTCGAGAAAGGAGCAGCCATGACGTGCAAAGGCAAGCTCGCGATTGCGATAGCCACGGCGGTGTTAGCCGTCTCGGGCAGCACGGCCGTTTACGCGCAGGACAAGTACTCGCTGAAATCGCCCAGCGGAATCGCGTTCTCCGACTTTAGAGGCTATGAGGACTGGGCGGTCGTCTCCTCTGCCCGGACTGATGAAGTGCTCAAGGTGATCGTCGCCAATCCGATCATGATCAAGGCGTACAAGGCCGGCATTCCGGGTAACGGCCGGCCTTTCCCGGAAGGCTCCAAGATCGCGAAGCTCCAGTGGAGCTTCAAGAAGAGCACCGAGGCCCCTTTCGCCGTGGATGTGCCGGACGCCCCCACACAGGCTTTTCTCATCGAGAAGGACAGCAAACGCTTTCCGAAGACCGGTGGCTGGGGATACGCGCTCTTCAACCATGACGCAGCCACCGGCAAAATGACCGCCGACCCGGCCAAATCTGACTGCGGATATGCGTGCCATTTAGCCGTGAAGGCGAAGGACTACATCTTCCACCCGTACCAGAAGCGTTGAACCGAGCCTGCCGCGAGTTCCGCTTTTGGCCGATGGCGGACCCCACTTGCTATCGAATATCGACGCCTCGCGTACCTTCGCAGCCGAGCAACGAGAGCGACAGGTCAAGATCGAATTGCACAAGCTCAGCGCGATGTCCCGCAATCAGCCGGACAGGATGCCGGGAAACGGGACGCCGCGCGCGTAAGAATCAACCGCCGCGGGGGGCTTCGCGGTTCGATGAGGCGGATTGCGCTACGATCGAAGCGAAGCGGGTTGAGGTATAACCACGAGCCCGCGCTAGGAGGCAACCTGGATCTCAAACTTAAGGGGCGCACGGCCCTGGTGACAGGTGCGAGCGCTGGTATCGGCCGTGCGATCGCACTTGAACTCGCGCGCGAAGGCGTACGGCTGGCAATCACGGGGCGGCGCAAGGAAGCGCTGGCGCAAGTCGCCACGGAGATTGCCGCGGCCTCCGGCCGCCCGCCGACGGTGGTGGCGCACGAAGCGATGGACGAGGACTATGTCGAAGCGGTAGTTGCCGCTGCATTGTCGACGCTCGGAACGGTCGAGATCCTCGTCAACAATGCAGGCGGCAGTCGCCCCTTCGGCAAGGATGCCGGCGAGGCACAGTGGCAAGAGGCCCTCACGCTCAACTTCACACGTCACCGACAGCTCACGCACCGGCTGCTCGGCCCGATGATCGCCAACCACTGGGGGCGCATCATCAACATCACCGGCAAGTCCGAGCCCGATGGCATCAACGGCGCATTCTGCGCGAAGGCGGCAATGCACTCGTGGGCGAAGGGCCTGTCGCGCGAGGTCGGCAAGCACGGCGTCACGGTGAATTGCGTTCCGCCGGGCCGCGTAATGAGCGATCAGATCCGCAGGAATTACACGCCGGAGTACCGTGCCCTGCAGTCCGAGCACGAAATACCCGTCGGCCGTTATGGTGAGCCCGAGGAGCTCGCCGACCTCGTCGTGTTTCTGGCATCACCGCGGGCAAGCTACATCACGGGGGCCGTGATTCCGGTCGATGGCGGCCTGCGGCGTTATCAGTTCTAGCTTCGGTCGCTTGAGCGTCGTTACTCGGCGGTGATCTTCGCTGCCCGCACGACCTTGCCCCATTTCACGCTCTCGCGTTCGATGTACTGCGCGAGTTCGTCGCGTGTGCTCGGGGCGGGATCCAAACCGTCCTTGGCAAGCTCCGCACCCACTCTTGGGTCGTTCAGGACTCTAGTGAGCTCACGGTTCCAAAAATCGAGTAATTCTTTCGGAGTCTTGCCGGGCGCGACGAATGCGTACCAGTTGGTCGCCTCGAAGCCTGGGTAACCCGACTCGGCAACCGTAGGGACGTCAGGCATCGTGGACGTGCGCTTGGCGCCGGTCGTGGCGAGCGCACGCAACTTGCCGGCGTTGACGTGCGGCGCAACCGTGGATGGCACACCTATGTACATGTCGAGGCGTCCGCCAAGTATGTCGGTCATCGCGGGGCCGCCACCCTTATAAGGGACATGAATTACGTCAATGCCAGCACGTCCCTTGAATAGCTCGCCGGCAAGATGTCCCGCGCTGCCCACACCCGACGATGCATAGGTCAGCTGGCCGGGCTTCTGTTTCGCCAGCGCGACGAAATCCGCAAGCGTCTTTGCCGGCATGCCCGAATTCACTACCAACACGTTCGGAAATACGACACCCATGGTGATTGGCGCGATGTCGCGCTTGGGATCGTACGAGAGGTTCGCGACGATGTGCGGCGCGACGGTCATCGGACCGACCGAGGTTAGGTGGATGGTGTAACCGTCAGGAGGCGCAGCCGCGATGTGCTGGGCGGCGATATTGCCGCCGGCGCCGGCTTTGTTCTCGACGACGACCGGTTGGCCGATGTTCTCGCCAAGCCTCTGCGCAACCAATCGGGCTGCGAGATCGGCGCCTCCGCCCGGAGCGAAGCCGACGGTTAGCGTAACGGGGTGACTGGGAAACTTCTGCGCACCGACCGTTGCCGCGATAGCCATCGCCGCCGTCGCGAGCATCATTCGCATCGTGGATTTCATTCGGATTCTCCGCCGGTCAACAATCGCCTTCTCAGCCCGTCACTCATCGCCCAGTTGCAGCTTGCTCGGTTGGCGGCGCTCGATAGACCATTTCAGCAGCGCCGCGCCTCGATAGACCGCGTGGGCAAATTTGCTGTAGGGAAGCGTGAGAAAGAGCGCCATGACCGCGCCGAGATGCAGGCTGAGCGTGAGGGGCAGGGCCGGCGTATGTTTCACGAACATCAGCACTAGGCCGCTTAGCGCGGTAAGGAAGAGCAGCGCGATGAACGCGCAGTCCATCGGCCGCTGCGCCGGATCCTGGTGCAGCGGGTGTCGGCGTAGGTTAAGCCAGAACAGACCGACGGTGCCGACAACGAGTGCAACGCCACCCGATATGCCCAATAGCTTGGGCAGGCTTGCATAGGCATACGGAGCCGCCCGACCAAAAGCGTAGTGATACACAGTCGCGACGCATGTCGCCGCAAAGCAAAGCAGGAAGCCGTAGAACGTCAGATGATGAAAGCGCCGGCGTCGCTGCGTGAAGCGATCGTCTTCGTCGTTGCACCCATCGCCATGCCCGCCATCGAGGTACTTGAGTGTCAACGCATCGGCGACGGCTTCGCCGATTCCGGACGATGAAGACGGCCTGGGCTTCTCCTCACGCCAGAAGCTGCGCGCGCCGAAGGCGAGTGCGAGGACCGCGTACAGAAAGGCGGGCCCGAACATCGCCACCATGAGACCGTGGGGAAACACGGCATAGAAGTTACCGTTGGCAACGGGGCGCCAAAGGGAGTCCTGCGTCGCAGCGGCCAATGCGAGGAACATCCCCAAGCCGGCTGCGAGCGCAACGCTGACCGTCAAGCCGTTTTTCCGGTACAGCGCGCCGAGCGCAGGTGGCCACGCGTATTCCGCATAAGTGCCTAGCCGCACTCTTGCCATGGCCCGCGGCACGTTGACTGCGAACTCATGCGGTGGGGCGTACTGGCACGCGTGCAGGCACGCCCCGCAGTTGTGGCACAGGTTCGCGAGGAAATTGACGTCGCTCTTTGCGAAGCTGAGCCGACGCGTCATCGCGGGGAACACGGCGCAGAAACCTTCGCAATAACGGCACGCATTGCAGATCTGAAGCACGCGTGCAGCTTCGGTCTCGTCCTCGGTTTGTGTGTGCCTTGCGACTGGGGTGCGTGGTGCGTGACCGTCCGCCAACCCGCCGGCCCCGCCGGAAAGCTCCTCAAGCGACTGCACGTGCATTTCCTTCCAGCGCCACCTTTGCGGCCTGCGTACCGGCGATGCGGCCGAACGCCGTGCCGATGCTCATTCCAACGCCGGCTGTATAGCCTTTGCCAAGGACGTTACCCGCCATCATTTCGCCAGCGACGAACAAGTTAGGGCTGGGCCGGCTCGCGAAGCGCACGGCAGCGGTCTCGTCGACGCGAAGACCGAGGTATGTGAACGTCACTCCCGGCCGCACCGCGTATGCGTAGAAGGGCGGCGTATCGAGCGGCCTCGCCCAGTGCGTCTTGTCGATGGCGAGGCCTGTGGTGCTGCAGTCATCGAGCACAGTGTGATCAAATGTTCCAGGCCGACACGCTGCGTTGTATTGATTCATCGTTTGCATGAAACGCGATTCGTCGAGCGCAAGGGCGCGGGCGAGTTCAGGGAGCGTATTGGCCCTCGTGCCGGGGAACAGCGGCGGTATGAAGCGCCCGATTGCCTTGGCGTCGATGATCGAGTATGCGATCTGGCCGGGTTGTTGTGCGACCAGACGGCCCCAGATGGCGTAGCGCTTCGGCCAGAAATCCTCGCCTTCGTCGTAGAACCGCTCCGCATGTCGGTTCACGACGACCCCGAGCGAAACACAGTCGATGCGCGTGCAAATGCCGCCGTCGTAGAGCGGGGCGCGCGCGTCGATCGCGACCATGTGCGCTTGCGTCGGGTCGCCGATCGTGTCGGCGCCTGCGTCGATCATGAAGCGCAGCAACTCGCCCGTGTTGAAGCGCGTTCCGCGAATGAGAAAGTTGTCGGCGGGATACTCGCCGTGCTCGTTGACGCCCCATGCTTCCCGCAGCCATTCCCGATTGGATTCGAAGCCGCCCGCTGCGAGCACGCATGCTTTTGCCTCGATGCGCTCTTGCCCGACGAATGCGGCGACGAAGCGGCCGTCGCGAAGCTCGAGGCGTTTCACGGGAGCGTCATACCGGATCTGCACACCGAGCCGTTCGGCGCTTCGATAGTACGCATTGACGAGCGCCTTGCCGCCGCCCATGAAGAAAGCGTTCGTTCGCGCCAGATGGAGCGCGCCGGATAGGGAGGGCTGGAATCGAACGCCGTGGCGGCGCATCCAGGACCGGCAAGTGGACGATGCGCGGATGACCAGGCGCGCGAGTTTCTCGTCGGTGGCGCCACCCGTGACCTTAAGCAGGTCCTGCCAGAATTCTTCCTCGGGATAGGCGTCGACCAGAACATCCTGCGGCGTGTCGTGCATGCACCGCAGGTTGCGGGTGTGTTGCGAATTGCCGCCGCGCCATTCGCGCGGCGACGCCTCGAGCAGCTCGACGCTTGCACCCGCTTCTCGTGCCATGAGCGCTGCGCACAAGGCCGCGTTTCCGCCGCCAATGACGAGGACGTCGATCATGCCCTTGATCCAATTACCAAGCTCTCGGCGATGTTCGAGCCGGTGGAATGCTCGCGTTGGTGACGAGAGTCGGACTTGGAGCCCAACAGCACACAGGATATCGGCGCGCCACAGAAGGCCTCGGCGAATTTGAGACGCGCCCCGTGATCGATTGTGCCGTCACTGCGGCAGGCCAGGCTGTTTCGAGCCAGGCAAGCGCTGCGAGTATTTGATTTAGCGATTATTGGGTACCGCTCAATCCACCTACGAACCGGGGTGTCGTGGCGCGCCAAATTTCATCCGCGATATCGCAGATGGAATCTTCATGTCGTCGCCTCCGTCCGCATCGCGACGCGACCTCTCGGGGTAGCGCCTTACTCCGCCAGCGGGTCGGGCCGAAGCTGCACGTGGTAGACCTTCGGACTGTTCGCCGTGCCGCCCTCGTTGTGGAAGACGGTGCGCGTGCCCGACATCGTCCACACGCCCTTGCCCTTCCAGCCGGCCTTCGGGTCATCCACTCGGGCGTCGAGCAGCTTGGTGAAGAAACCTGCCGGATACGGTACGCGCATCTCGACGACCTTGCCGTCGACGATCGCCGTCAAGGACTCGGCGCCGTTGGTCGTGAAGATCGGCACGTCCTTCCCGAGCCCGAGGGTGTTGTAGCGGTCGACCCACACGTAATACGAATGGTTGGCGCTGCCCGATTCCGGGAGGCCGCGGAATTGCGGGCCCGGCATGCGGATGATCGTCCAACCCTCGGGGCATAACTTCCCGGTGATCGCTTGCGGCCCGTTCTGCGGCCGGGTGCATTTGCGCCGGTCGAAGCTCGCGAAGTGTCCGCTCGCGAGCGGCGTCCACACGACGCCGTCTGTGGTCATGTCGAGGCCCCGCGGGCTCCACGCGCCATCGGGCGGCACGAAGAGCTCGGCCAGCGCGGTTTCCGACGGGTTGGAACCCGGGATCAAATGCACGACGTAACCCGGCTGGTCGAGGCGACCAAAGCCGATCCCCATCGTCTGTCCCCACACCGTGTCGTCGACGGGGCTCGGCATGATGCCGTAGAACGCGCCGAGGATGCGCGTGTCCTTTGTCGCATCGAGCGGCTGGTTCGGCTCGACGTAGGCGTCGCGCTTGCCGTTCCCGTTGGTGTCGACCACGATCGGCGTCCAGCCCTGCGACCTGGCGGCGTCACCGGTTTCGAAGAATGTCTTCGTTTTCACCCAGCCCACCACGCCGTTGCTCGTTCCCGGGCCGCCTTGGGATAGCCACAGCGTCTGATCCTTGTCCTTCGCGAAGTAGAGGTGATGCGTGCCAAAGCAAGTATCGACGTCGTACCACTTCTCAAGCTTCGGATCCCAGATCGAGAGCTCACGGCCGTTCTGCTCGAGCGGCATCACCTTCGCGGAAGGGTGGTCCGAGCCCTTCTTGCAGAAGTCCGGGTTGTTCGGACCGCGGAAGCGCGCGCTGAAGTAGACACGACCCTGCGCATCCATCATCGCGTTGTGCAGGCTGCTGCTACCGTCCCAAAGCGGATCCTTGCCCCAGTACGCCGAAGGCTGCATCGGCAGGTCCTTCGAGCTCGGCGTCCCGGGCTGCACGGGATGCTTGATCGTGAACGCGCGGTTGTTCACGGGATCGACGACCGGGATGCTGTCGGTGCTCTCCTCGGGTGCTCCGTAGATCGGACCGTTGGCGTTGACGCTCGGGTCGTGCTGGTAGGTCGAGATGCCGTCGTGCAGGTAGAACTTCGGCGTCGAGAAATCCCACATCGTCACCACGAAGTTGCGCTCGATCCCCTTGGGGCGCTCGGGCTTCGCGAACGGCAGCTCGCCAGCGGCGACGCGGTCGGTCCAGTCGGCGAAGTTCTTGAGCGCCGCGTCGACGCCCATGTAGCCGAGGCTCAACGCCATGTTGGTCATCGCCTGGCCCGACTGCGTGCGCCGCGCCCACTGCTTGAAGCCGTCGCCTTCCCTCTTGAATTCGTCGGGCACGACGCGGATGCCATGGCTTCCGAGCGCATGGCAGGACTGGCAGGAGTTCTTCACGGTGTCGACCCACGCTTCCTGCGTCTTGATGTTGGTCGAGATGCCGTTGCCTTTGTCGCCCGTGCCCGGGAATTGGTCTTTCCCCGGGATCGTGAGCAGCGAGTACCAGTACATCCCGGGATAGTGCTCGGCGTCCTCCTTCGGCGTCGCGGCGACCGCCTTGATGCTCACAGTGGCGCCCGGCGTCGTCTGCGTCTTCTCGGTGTCCTTCAAGCCGTAACCGCGCGACCAGACGCTGTACTTGGCCTTCGGCAACTGGGGAATGACGTAGCGGCCCTGGTCATCGGTGACGACGATCTTGGCGTACTTAGTGGGCAGGTCCGTTGTTTCCGCGATCACCCAGACGCCGGCCTCCGGACCGTTCGGCCCGGTTACAACACCTCGAATCGAGTCGCTACCCGCTTGCTGCGCAAAGGTCGAATTCCCGGCCAGGGAAGCCGCGACAACGAGCGCGGCGGCCGTGATGCAGCGGTTCGTCGCCATGACTTCACCTCTCCCGGGGATTGGCCAGCGAGGGCCGCAGGATGCACCTTTTTCGCGGGCAGCGCCATCGGCACGTCATCGGACTCGCAACCGTTCGCACGGCGCACGGGCGGAAGCCGTCTCGCGCAGGCGCCATTCCGGCCGCTCGCGCCAATCACGCTCGGCGCGACGACGAACGATCCTGTCGCGCAAAGACCTTTCGTGCGCAGGCCCCCACGACGGCCGAGCTCGGAGCCTAGGCGCTTTTCTTCGGGCCCAGGAAGAACCACAGAATCAGCCCGAGGAGCGGCAGCAGCACCACGACTACCACCCAGAGGATTTTTTTGGTGTTCTCGGCCGAGCTCTGCAGGATGTTGATCAGCGCCCAGATGTCGCCGATCAGAATGAGCACGCCGAGGATGCCGCCGTATCCGAAGTTCAGCATGTCGTGTCGCCTTGTGGTGATTTTGAAATTTTTTCAACCGACCGAACCGGCGAGGTGCCGAGCCGCTGCACCTCGGTGCCCGGGTCAGCGCACGCTTCATCCTGCTCGCTTCCACCCCGCGCGAACCCGCTGGCGAATCAAGATAGCATGGCGCGCGTCGAATAAGAATGCAGCCGACTGACAGCGTGCAGTCAGCTCTACGCAGTTCTCGGCGACTATGGTGTTCGGCAACGACGATCGCGACGCCATCCTTTTGTAAGTAATCGTTATCGCGTCATCCGATTTGCCGTCGGCGGCGTTTTCCCGAACGAAACAGCGGCTCCGGGCGGTGCGCATCGCGCTTGAAGGCGATGCGTCCGCTGCGAGGGCGTTCATCGTTGAGTGTCAACGCATTCATGGGGGCACGCATGAAGCGAACACGAGAGCTGGTTGCGCTCACCGCGTTGCTTGGCAGCGTTTTGGCGGTAAACGTTGCTGCCATGGAACCCACCGCGCAGGTCGTGGAGTTCTACAACGCATCGCTCAATCATTACTTCATCACTGCATTCCCCGACGAAGCGGCGATGCTGGATCAGGGGATTGTCGTCCCCGGCTGGGTCCGCACTGGGGTGACCTTCAACGCCTGGGCGTCGCCAACCGACAGCTTCACGGCGGTCCCCGTGTGCCGGTTTTTCGGCACGCCGGACGTCGGTCCGAATTCGCATTTTTATACGGCGGATGCCAACGAGTGCGCGACGGTCAAGCAGAACCCGGACTGGACGTTCGAGGCGATCGCGTTCTACATCGAGCCGACGAAGTCGAGTAGCTGCGGCCCCGTGACGGAGCCGATCTATCGGAGCTTCTATCCGGGGCCCAACGTCAGCGCGTCCAACCACCGCTTCCTGCCGGACATGACCATGTTCCAGAAGATGGCGGCATCATCGATTCTGGAAGGCTTGGTGATGTGCTCGCCGCTGTCCTCCGCGCAGATCCAGGCGGACGCGGTTCGGCTGCTCGAGCAATCGACGTTCGGGCCGAACGACGCGTCGGTGGCGCACGTGGTGTCGGTCGGTGCGGCGACATTCCTTGCCGAGCAGTTCGCGGCCACCGGCTCGCGCTATTCGAGCAGCAAGTACGTGCCTGCGGGCGGTGCGGCGAACTATTGCCCGACCGATCCCGATCCGCAGTGCGCGCGGGACTACTACACGCTGTTCCAGCTGCAGACCGACTTCTTCAAGAACGCATTGAACAGCGACGACCAGCTGCGCCAGCGCGTCGCTTTCGCCTGGTCGCAGATCTTCGTCACCTCCGGGCTGGACATCAACCTCGCTTATGGCATGGCCCAGTATCAGCAGATCTTCCTCGACAACGCCTTCGGGAATTTCGAGAGCCTGATGATGCGGGTCACGCTCGCCTCGGTGATGGGCGACTACCTGAACATGGTGAACAACGACAAGCCCGTCGTCGGCGTCAATCCGAACGAGAACTACGCGCGGGAGCTGATGCAGCTCTTCTCGATCGGACTGTGGGAGCTCAATCTCGACGGCACCCAGCTGCTCGACGCGCAGGGCCAGCCGATTCCCAGCTACGACCGGAACGTCGTCGAAGGATTCGCACACGTCTTCACCGGCTGGACCTATCCGCTGCTCCCGGGTACGCCACAGCGCAAGCACAATCCCAAGAATTTCCTCGGCGACATGGTCGGTGTGGCGACGAATCACGATACGGGTTCCAAACAGCTTCTGAACGACGTCGTCGAGGCGCCGAATCTCGACATGAACACCGACCTCATGAACGCGCTGCATAACGTGTTCATGCACCCCAACGTCGGGCCATTCATCGGGAAGCAGCTGATCCAGAAACTGGTAACCGGAGATCCGTCACCGCAGTATGTCGCCCGAATCGCGAGTGTCTTCAACGATAATGGCAGCGGCGTTCGCGGCGACATGCAGGCGGTGGTGCAGTCGATCCTGCTCGATCCGGAAGCACGCGGCGACGTCAAGCTCGATCCCGGTTACGGCAAGCTGCGGGAGCCGGTGCTCTTCATCGCGGCAGCGGGTCGCGCGGTCAACACGGCCACCGACGGTGTCTACTTCGGCCAAGCCGGGGCGGGGCTGGGGCAGAACCTCTTCTATTCGCCGTCAGTCTTCAACTACTACCCGCCCGACCACATGCTGCCGGACACGTCGACGCTCGCGCCCGAGTTTGCGATCTTCAATTCAAGCTCGTTCATCAATCGCGACAACGTGGCGAACACACTTACGTTCGGGACCATCGCCCCGCTCGCAACGTACCCGTCTGCAACGGGCACGCAACCTAGCTGGACTAGCCTGCAGGCCGTGGCCGCGGACAGCAACGCCCTTGCCGACCAGCTCAATGCGTTGCTCCTGCACGGGACGATGCCCGCAGCGATGCGCTCCGGGCTCGTCAATGCCGTCAATGCCGTGCCGGCGACCGACACGCTCACGCGCGCGAGGACCGGGTACTACCTCGTCATCACGTCGTCCGAATACCAGGTGGAGCGCTGATCATGAACGCATTCGATTCCAGCCGTCGGCACTTTCTCGGGCGTAGTGCCGCGCTAACCGCGCTCGGTCTGGGCGCGAAGCTCAATGTGCTCGATGTCGTAGCAGCAGCGAATGCGCAATCGGCAACCGACTACAAGGCGCTCGTCTGCGTGTTCCTGTTCGGCGGAAACGACGGCAACAACACGATCATTCCCTACGACAGCGCTGGCTACGGCCAGTACGCGGCGGTGCGCGCGAGCGACTCGGACATTCAGCTGGCGCAGTCGACGTTGTTGCCGATCCAGCCAGCAAGCTCGCCTACGCCTTATGGATTGCATCCCAACCTGCCCGAGCTGCAAACGCTCTTCAATCAAAACAAGCTCGCGATCGTAGCCAACGTCGGCACGCTGACGCAGCCCACGACCAAATCGTCGTACCTCTCGGGCCAGGTGCCGCTGTCGCTGTACTCGCATTCGGACCAGCAGGCGCAGTGGCAGAGCTCGATCTCGTCGACGGTGGCGGGAACGGGGTGGGGCGGACGGATCGCCGACAAGCTGACGGGGCAGAACAGCGGCTTCCCGGTCGTGACGTCGCTTGATGGGGCCGTTCTCTTCACGACAGGGACGGCCACGTCGCCGCTCAGCATTCCGTCGTCGGGCTCGTTCGCCCTCGCGGGCTACAACGGCAACACCGCGGCAAGCAACGCACGGCTCGCCGCGCTCAAACAGTTCCTCGCCGGTTCGTCGAGCAATCAGCTGGTCAACGCGGCGAACGGGGTCGGATCGTCCTCGCTGACCTTGTCGGCCATCATGAATCCGATCCTCGCCAACACGAATTCCACGGTGGCGTCGATCTTTGCGCCGCTCTCCAAGAACGCGACCGCTGAATCGCTGTATCAGGTGGCCAAGACGATCGAGGCCCGTGCGGCAACGGGCGCGCGGCGGCAGATCTTCTTCGTCGCGCTCGGCAATTTCGACACCCACGCCAACCAGGCCAATACGCAGGGCAACCTGTTCGCCCAACTCTCGCCCGCCCTCAAGGCGTTCTATGACGCGACTGTGGCGCTTGGCGTCGCAGGACAGGTGACTACCTTCACTTTGTCGGACTTCGGCAGGACGTTTCAGCCGGCCTCGGGCGGTGGAACCGACCATGCATGGGGCAACCACCATTTTGTCATCGGCGACAGCGTCAAGGGAGGCGACATGTTCGGCCAGTATCCGACGCTGGCGCTGGGCGGCCCGAGCGATGCCGAGGTCCGCGGACGCTGGATTCCGACGATCGCCGTCGATCAATATGGCGCGACGCTGGCCACCTGGCTCGGCGTGCAGGACGCCGACCTCGCGACAGTGTTTCCGAACCTGTCGCGATTCTCGACGAACAATGTGGGTTTCATGGCTTAGGCGCTGCGCCGTTGTGTTCGTGGGCGCGTTGACGGTGACCGTCGTCGGTGCCGGCGACGACGCACGGGCCCAGAACGCGAGCAACGGGAGGACGCTCTACCAGTTCTACTGCCAGACGTGCCATTCGCCGAATCCAGCCACGATGATTGCGCCCTTCAATCTCATCATGACGGCCGCGAACAATCCGCCGCAGATCGACGTCGCCGCCGCGACCTGGCCCGCGGAGATGGGCTTCATTCCGGCCGCGTTGTCCGCATCCGACAAGGCGGATATCGCCGCCTATCTGGCGACGTTCGACGGCGCACCGGCCGACTGGGCAGTGATCGAGTTCTACAACGCCGCACAGGATCACTACTTCATCACCGCATCGACCACCGAAATCGCGGATCTCGATAACGGCGTGCACGCCGGCTGGATCCGAACCGGTCAATCGTTCAATGCGTATCAGCAAGCCGTCGCCAACGCTTCGCCGGTGTGCCGCTTCTACATTCCTCCGGCGCAGGGCGACTCGCACTTCTACTCCGCGTCCCCGACGGAGTGCGCGCAGGTGCAGGCGAGCTATCCCACGTTCGCGTTCGAGTCGCCGAACGTGTTTTACATCGACGTGCCCGACTCGATGTCAGGCGCCTGTCCCCCGGGCACGATTCCGGTCTACCGGCTGTGGGACGCACGCGCCGATACCAATCACCGCTACACGACGAGTCTCGCGACCAAACAGCAGATGCAGGCTACGGGATGGGTGGCCGAGGGCTACGGCCCGTCGCAGGTCATCATGTGCGCGCCGCAGTGAACTTCAAGGTTCCCCGAAGGACCGGCCGAGCTGCGTTAGCGGATAGAGACACGACTGGGTCGAAGTGATGCCCTATCGACCCTTCGGGCCGGCCGCTGCGAGACGCCCGGCAATCGATTGCTCCGGCGTGTCCGCCCGGTACCCCCAGCCGTACGATCCCCATCACCGGCAGCGTGACCGTCGCGTTGCGGCGCTGCCGGTCGAGCGGCCAGCTGCGATCGGCAATTCCTCTTCATGCCCGGACGGCCTTCATCAATGCGCTCAGCCGGGGTGTCATGAACGCTGTCGCGACGATGATCACCAGCGGACCAGCACGCTCCACGACAAGCTCTGCCGCGATTGCTCCATACTATTCTGATTCAGCTGGAGCTGTTAACCGGCTCCCATTGGACCTGGATGACATCGCATGGACCGCTCGAGCGACGCGATTCGTGCTCAAGCTCAACCTCTCGTCTTGGCCTCTCCCCTAAACTCGAGACCGTGGAACGCGCCGGAGATTCCATGTCGGTAACGAGTGCCGGTCTACTGCCGTATCGATGGAAGTCCGGGCGAATCGAACTGTTGCTCGTGCATCCCGGCGGTCCGTTCTGGGCGAAGAAGGACGACGGCGCGTGGTCGATCGGCAAGGGAGAGGTGGAGGGCATGGAGTCTCCGCTGGAGGCTGCAATCCGCGAGTTCGCCCAGGAGACCGGCTACGCACCGCAGGGCCCGTTCGAGGCGCTCACTCCGATCCGGCAGCGCAGCGGAAAGACGATTCAGGCGTGGGCGACCGAAGACGATTGGGATACGTCGTCGTTCATCTCCAACACCTTCACGATCGAATGGCCGCCACGCTCGGGTAAGTCCCAGTCATTTCCCGAGGTCGATCGTGTGGCGTGGTTCGACGTCGACGTGGCGCTCAAGAAGGTCCTGGTCGGGCAGCGGGGATTCGTCCTCGAGCTCGCTCGGCTTCTGCGGGCCAAGGGACTTCGCAACGGCTGACCATCGTGCATGGGAGATGAGAGCGATCGCAGAGCGACGCTCTTGCCCGCGCATGCATCGCTTCGCACGATCGCGCTCGTGGTCAGGTTTCGAACGAGCGGCGCAAGGTGCCGATGTACAATCTGCCGCCGCTCGCCAACCCGGATGCTTCCGCGTCGCGCGGTTCGCGAGATCGCCACTCGATCCCTACGATGATTCGGCTCCCCAGCATCGCGACCATCGGCACCCTCGCCGGGGCGTTGTTGCTCGGCGCCTGCGGGTCAACACCGGCAGCGCTGTTCACCGATCCGCCGGGCAACATCCAGCCGACTTACGAGGGCATGGCCGATACCTGCGCCGTGCCCCCGAATGGCGCCTGCGGCGGATGCTCGGTCAACTGTTCGAAAAATCTGCGACAAGTTGCGGTGTGCAAGCCCAGTGTGGAGAAGCCGCCATGGACGATCGCGGATCCGTCGAAGCGCGTCCCGTGCTTCCAGACGGCGTCGTGCGAGTGCCGGTGACGGCTTCGCGTGCCCCGCACCGCGACACCTCAAGCTGTTTCCAACCGCCGCGCGGCATCACTGGCGCGCGCGTCACGACTTTCCCTGGGGGGCAGAAAATGACTCACCTGCAACGCGCGCTTTGCATCGGACTTTTCGCTACGGGTGTCGGGGTCGCGCACGCAGACGTCAAGCAGGCGTCGGCGGACAACTTCCTGATCGTCCATTCGGTAGCCGTGAAAGCACCGCCGGCACGGGTCTACGGCGCGCTCAGCGAGATCAACCGCTGGTGGACGAGCGAGCACAGTTATTCGACTGACGCCGCCAACATGAATCTCAAACTGGAAGCGGGCGCGTGTTTTTGCGAACGCTGGAAGGACGGTAGCGTCGAGCACGGACGGGTGGTAATGGCGATGCCGGACAAGATACTCCGCCTCGCAAGTGCGCTGGGCCCGCTGCAGGGACGCGCGGTCACCGGGATCCTCACGTTTCAGCTGAAGCCACAGGAGGGTGGAACGCAGCTCGACGTTTCGTACGTCGTCAACGGCTCGAGCGTGAGCGCGCTCGACAAGTCGGCGCCGCCGGTCGATCAGGTGCTCGGGGAGCAGGTGAGTCGCCTCGTTCGCTACGTCGAGACCGGAACTCCGACCGCCGCCGCGAAGTAGGGAGTCGTCTTCAGACCGCGTTCGCGGACGTTGCGGATCCGGGCAGCGCTCATGCGGTGAGCGGAGGCTCATCCATCGCGGCGATTTGCTCGCGCAGCTCGAGGATGCGGTCCTGCCAGTAGCGCTGGCTGCCGAACCACGGAAAGGCCGCGGGAAACGCCGGATCGTCCCAGCGTCGCGCAATCCAGGCGGCGTAATGGATGAGGCGAAGAGTACGCAGCGCCTCGACGAGATGAAGCTCGCGCCGGTCGAAATCGCGCAGGGCTTCGTAACCGTCGAGGACGGCCGCCAGTTGTCGCTCCATCGACTCGCGATCGCCCGCGAGCAGCATCCACAGGTCCTGGACCGCCGGACCTAGGCGCGCATCGTCGAAATCGACGAAGTGCGGTCCGTCGTCGGTCCACAGGATATTTCCACCGTGGCAATCGCCGTGAAGCCGCAGGGTCGAGACCTCGCCGGCCCGTCGATAGCACGTGCGAATGCCGTCGAGCGCTTGATCGACGACACTCGTATACGCTGCGACCAGGTCTTCGGGGATGAAACCCGCAGCCAGGAGAAATGCGCGAGCGTCGGTTCCGAACTCGACGATCGAAAGTGCGGGCCGCGCAGCGAATGGACGCTGCGCGCCGACAAGATGAATGCGTGCGAGGTAGCGGCCGATCCATTCAAGCGTCGCGAGGTCTTCGAGCTCCGGCGCACGGCCGCCGCGCCGGGGGTAGGCGGCAAAACGGTAATTCTCGAAGGCGTTCAGCATGTGCCCGTGCAGCGCGAGCGGCGCAACCACCGGCACTTCCGCCGCGTCGAGCTCGGCGACGAAGGCGTGCTCTTCGTCGATCTGCGCATTCGTCCATCGCCCGGGCCGATAGAACTTCGCGACGACGGGCGGCGCATCTTCGCGCCACACCTGATAGACGCGATTCTCGTAGCTGTTGAGGGCAAGGAGCCGCCCGTCGCCTGCGATCCCGACACCCTCGAGCGCGTCGAGCACCACCTCCGGCGTCAGACGCGCGTAAGGAATGTCGCGCTGGTCGGGCATGCGTCGCATTCTACGAAACGCCGATCCCTGTTATCGTGTGCAACAGATTGCGCCCCTCAAACCGACCTTCATGCTGAAACCCGCCGCCGCAGACCGGATCGCTCGCCACTGGGATGCCGATATCGTTCCGCGCCTCGTCGAATACGTCGCGATTCCCGCCAAGAGCCCGCATTTCGATCCCGAGTGGCACGCGCATGGGCACATCGAGCGTGTCGTCACGCTCGCCGAGCAATGGGTGCGCACGCAGCCTGTGCGCGGGCTCAAAACCGAAATCGTGCGGCTTGCAGGCCGCACGCCGCTGCTCGTATTCGAGGTGCCGGGCGTCGGCGACAAGACGGTGCTCCTGTATGGACACCTCGACAAGCAGCCGGAGATGGTCGGATGGCGCGACGGTCTTGGGCCGTGGACGCCGGTGATCGAGGGCGGCCGGCTGTTCGGACGTGGCGCTGCGGACGACGGCTACGCTGTGTTCGCAGCGCTTTCCGCCCTCGCGGAGCTCGATGCGGACAACGTCCCGCACGCGCGGTGCTTCGGCGTGATCGAGACCTGCGAGGAGAGCGGCAGCTACGATCTGCCGTTCTATCTCGAAGCGTTGCGCGACCGGCTTGGACAGGTCGATCTCGTCGTCGGTCTCGACTCGGGATGCGGCGATTACGAGCGACTGTGGGCGACGACCTCGCTGCGGGGGCTCGCCTCGGGCACGCTGACGGTCAACGTGCTGGACGAGGGCGTGCATTCGGGCGACGCGAGCGGCGTCGTGCCGTCGTCATTCCGTATCGCACGCAACCTGCTCGATCGCGTCGAGGATTCGGCCACGGGGTGGATCAGGCCGTCCTCGTTCCACGCGCAGATTCCGAACGAGCGAGTCGAGCAAGCGGGGCACGCCGCGGCGATCATCGGTCCGATGGTGATCAGGAAATATCCGTTCGCGGGGCGCACGCAGCCGATGGCCGACGATCTTGCCGAAGCGCTGCTCAATCGGACCTGGCGTCCCGCGCTTTCGGTGATCGGTGCGGAAGGCATGCCGTCGATCGCGGATGCCGGGAACGTGCTCCGACCGATCACGGCATTCAAGCTCTCGCTGCGTCTCCCGCCAACTGTCGACGGGGAGCGCGCGACGCACGACATGAAAGCGCTCCTGGAATCCGATCCGCCGCACGATGCACGAGTGAGCTTCGTCCCGGACCAGGGCGCGACGGGATGGAATGCGCCGGCGACCGCGCCCTGGCTCGCGCAGGCGCTGGAAAGCGCCTCGCGCGCGTATTTCGGAAAGGCCGCCGCCGCAATGGGCGAGGGCGGAACGATTCCGTTCATGGCGATGCTCGGTCGCCAGTTTCCGCACGCGCAATTCCTGATCACCGGCGTGCTGGGCCCGAAATCGAACGCCCATGGCCCGAACGAGTTCCTTGATATCGGGTACGCCAAGCGGCTGACGGCGTGCGTCGCGCACGTCCTCGCCGCACACGCCAAGGCACAGGGGTAGTCCCGCGATCGCACGAGTTCGGCGCCGGAGTCCCCTGATAGCGTTACTCGATCCGCGCATCGCGTGCGGCGACGATGCCGAGCGTGCCCGCTGCGTAGCGCCGAAGCAGCAGCCGTGTCACGTCGAGATCGAATTCGGGCCGCGGCGGCGTCTCGAGCATCCGCCCGAGCTCGCCGGCATCCTGCGCCGTCCCGAGACAGTACCAGTCGCGGATCACATGGACGTCGATGCGCGTTCCGCTTGCGGACGCCTCGCGCACCAGGCCACAGCCGTCGATCGGCCAGCGCGGAATCTCGTGACGGGCGAGGGCCGCCTGCAACCGTCTCGCATGCGCATCGGACGATTCGTCACCGATGCAGGCGCCGGCGCAGTGCTTGAGTTGCCGCGCGAAGCAGGGTCCCTGGCGGCGTCGCTCCAGCCCGAGCACGCGCCAGCAGAGGCGATGCTCGCGCGCGAGTTCGCGCAAGAGCCCGCGGGCGGCGGCCCGTGATCCGAACGGCCCGTAGCCACCTTCAAGCTTCGCGCTGCGGAGCATTGCAGTCCCGACGAACATCGGGGCGCCGTCGTCTCGCAGCGTGAGCACGCCGGCTTCCGACTTCCTCCGCAGGGCGCGGTTGTGCGCCGGCAACCGTGTCTTGATGAGCATGGCTTCGCGGATGAGCGCGCCGAGTTCGCCTGCGGTTTCCTCGTACTCGACGCGACGAATCTCCTGCGACAGTCTCAGATCCGTTTCACTTCGCCAGTCGCCGGCGAAATGCGACGCGACGCGCTCGCGCAGATGAATGCTCTTGCCGATGTAGAGCGGCAGGGGATTGTCGCCGTAGAACAGATAAACCCCCGGACCGTCGGGTAGCCGCCCGAGTGTGTCCGGTGGAAGCTGCGGCGGCAGGCTCGGCATGCGCAGGATGCGCTTCGCCGCGGTATCGACGACCGACACCGGCCACTCGCGATACAGCATCTCGACGAAGGCGTGGATCGCACGCGCATCCCCGAGCGCGCGGTGTCGCTGGTCGATGGCCAGGTGATGGCGCTCGATCAGCGCGTCGAGGTTGTGCCCGGCGGCGGTCGGATAGAGGCGACGCGCAAGGCGCACAGTGCAGAGCACCCGTGGTGAGAATTCGAGCCCCGAGCGTGCGAACGCGTGCTTGAGGAAACTCAAGTCGAAGCGCGCGTTGTGCGCGACGAATACGCAATCGGCGAGACGCGCAAACAGGTCGCGCGCGACGGTCGAAAACGTGGGCGCATTGCGCACCATCGCGTCGGTGATGCCGGTCAGCGATTGAATCGCGGCGGGAATGCGCACCTCCGGATCGATCAGCGATGACCATTCGGTGATCGCGCATCGCGTGTCGGTGTCGACGCGGACGATCCCCACTTCCGTAATGCGATCCCGGGCGGCGCGCGTTCCGGTGGTTTCGAGGTCGACGAACGCGACGGGGTGCGCGAGACCGAACATCGGATGGAAGGCCCCAAGGCTTGACGAAAGAACGTTCGTTCGGTATTGTAGCGCCATGTCGAACGATCGTTCCTATCTGACGGCACTGCAGGACTACTATGCGCGCCACCGCGCCTTGCCGTCATACGCCTCGATCGGATCGTTGCTGGGGCTCAAATCCAAGTCGTCGGTGGCCGCGCTCGTGGCGCGCCTCAAGCTCGCGGGCTATCTCGAGTCCACGCCCGATCGGCGCCTCGCACCCACGCGACGCTTCTTCGCGCGGCCGCTCGCCCAGGTGCCGGTCCGCGCCGGGCTCCCTGATCCGGTCGACGACGCGGAAGCCGACGCGGTCACGATCGACGATTATCTGATCGAGCACCCGTCGAGCACCGTGCTCGTGCGGGTGAAGGGCGATTCGATGCTCGAGGCAGGCATCTTCGATGGCGACCTGGTCGTGGTCGAAAAGCGCCCGGCCGCAAAGCGCGGCGATATCGTCGTGGCGATCGTCGACAACCAGTTCACGCTGAAGCGTCTCGACGTGGAAAGCGGTCGTTTCGTGCTCAAGCCCGAGAACAAGGCCTACCCGATCATCCGTCCCGAGGGCACGCTCGAGATCTTCGGCGTCATGGTCGGGCTGGTGCGCAAGCTGTAGCGCGCTCGACCGCTCGCGCATCGATGTTGCGGCACCTGCCGTGCGGCCATCCGGCACGCGCAGTGCGCGCGTTATGATCGGGCGCATGAAGAACGGCGCTTCGCCGTGGGAGGACGATCCGTCGCCGGCGCCGGAGCTCAATCGGTTCGGTCACTTCGTCGGCATCCAGCACGACGACCATCTACGGCCCAAACCGTTCGAGGTCACGAAGCTCGACGACCTGCGGGACGACGTGGCGGGTCGCGCAATGTCGGCCCATCAGATGCGAAGCTGTCGTTTCTCGGCGGCGTTTTCGCGCAGCTTCGGCGAGACTTGCAAACTCCTCTAAATCGGTGACGCCGATGCCCGCGCCCAAGCTCGCGCTGGTGCTCTCCGGAGGTGGCGCCCGTGCGGCGTATCAGGTCGGCGTCCTCGCTGCCATCGCGTCGTTCCGGCCGCCGCATACCCCGAACCCGTTTGCGATCATCTGCGGCACATCGGCCGGGGCGATCAATGCGACTGCGATCGCTTCCGGCGCGTCCCGCTTTGCCATCGCCTGCGGCCGGCTGCGCGAGCTCTGGTGGCGCCTGCACGTGCAGGACGTCTATCGCGCCGATGCGCCGATGGTGTTGCGCACGGGGGCGCGCTGGTTCGCGTCGCTGCTTCCCGGCCTCGCGCACCGGCGGCCGGGGAGCCTCCTCGACAACCGTCCGCTCGCGACGCTGCTGGAGCGCGAGATTCCATTTCCGGCCATTCGCAACGCGATCGATTCCGGTCATCTCGACGCGTTGACGATCACGGCGGCGAGCTACGTGACGGGGCTGTCGGTGAGCTTCTGCGCAGCGCGGTCCGATATCCCGCTGTGGAAACGCGCGCAGCGGGTCGGGGTCGCCTCGGAGCTCGGCGTCGAGCACCTGCTCGCGTCGTCGGCGATCCCGTTCGTCTTTCCGGCCGTGACCATCGGCGGCGATCATTTCGGCGACGGCGCGATTCGACAGGTCGCCCCGACCGCCCCGGCGCTCCATCTCGGCGCCGATCGTATCCTCGTGATCGGCGCCGCACGCGTGGCGACCCAGCCCGATGCGCATGCCACGAGCAAAACGCCGTCGCTCGCCCAGATCGGCGGCAGCGTACTCGCCAGCATCTTCACCGACGCGCTCGGCACCGATCTCGAGAAAGTGAATCTGATCAACGCTGCGGTGCGCCAGATTCCACCCGAACGGCTACCGCACAGCCCGATTCCCCTGCGCGACGTCCGGCTCATGGTCGTGACGCCGAGCGTGCCACTCGAATCGCTGGCCCTCGAGCACCTCCATGAGCTGCCGCGCACGCTGCGCGTGCTGCTTTCAGGCGTCGGCGCAACGGGGGAGGGCGGGGCGGGGCTTCTATCGTATCTGCTGTTCGAGCCCGGCTATACGCACGCGCTCATCGATCTCGGCTGGCGCGACGCGCACGCGCGCGAAGCGGCGTTGGCGGATTTCTTCCGCGCCTAAGTGCAGTCGATGTCGGTGAGTGGTTCGCGAAGTGGTTCGCGGATTCAGGCGCGGGCGACTTCGACGAGGCAATCGTAGAACGTCGCAGCGCGACCGAGATCGGTCAGCGCCTGACTGGTCACTGCGTTGGCATTCTCGCCGCCAGGAGCCAGCTTGCGCCACCAGACCGACGGGGCCACGACTACACCGGGGCGTACGCGCTCGGTCACTTCGGCGGTAGCGCGAAAGGCACCACGATCGTTGTGGATCCGCAGCGTATTCCCCGTGGCAATTGCGCGCGGCGCCGCGTCGTCGGGATGGATGAGCAGGCGCGGGACGCTTTCCTCCTCGACGAACTTGGCGATGTTGGCGAAGGACGAATTCAGGAAATTCCGCGCGGGCGGCGAGATGAACGCCAGGGGAAAGCGTTTCGCAAGCGCCGGGCTTGCCTCCTGTGACTCGCGCGGCGCCAGATACCGCGGTAGCGGATCCTCCCCGCGCGCACGCTCCGCTTCCGAATAGAACTCGCACTTCCCCGAGGGCGTCGGAAAGTCGCCATTCGCGAACGGTGCGTACGGCTTCGGGACGCTCAGCCGCGCGAACCCGTCGCGTTTGAGCGCCTCCCAGTCAAGCCCCTGCGCACGCGGATCGTCCCAGCGCAACGCGGTGCGCGCGATCGTCTCGTCGTCGTCGGCGAAGCATGGCTCGTCAAAGCCCATCCGGCGCGCGAGCCGCCGGAAGACCTCGGTGTTGGGGAGCGCCTCGCCGAGTGGCGCGATCGCGGGATTGTTCACCTGGACATACAGATGTCCGTACGACGTGTGAATGTCGAGTTGTTCGAGCTGCGTCGTCGCGGGCAGCAGGATGTCCGCGTAATCCGCCGTGTCGGTCTGGAAGATCTCGTGCACGACGCAGAAGAGGTCGTCGCGTGCGAAACCCTGCGAAACCTTGCTCGAGTCGGGCGCGACCGCAAGCGGATTCGAGTTGTAGACGTAGATCGCGCGGATCGGCGGGTCGGCCACCAGCAGCGCATCGCCGATCGCCGACATGTTGATCGTGCGCGGCTTACCCCGGATCAAGTCCGGCCGCTCGAGCGCGGCCGTATTCAGCGGATACGTTCCCGACGACGACAGCAACGCGCCGCCCGCCGGATCGCGCCACGCGCCGACCAGCGCGGGCAGGCAGGCGACTGCGCGCATCGCATTGCCACCGCCGTACGCACGCTGCATTCCATAATTGGCGCGAATCGCTGCCGGCTTGACGGTACCGTATTCGCGCGCGAGACGAATCACCTGAGCGGCCTCGATGCCGCAGGTTCGCGCAGCACGCTCGGGAGGCCATTCCGCGACGCGGACGGCGAGTTGATCGAAGCCGACGGTGTACCGGTCGATGTAGTCCTGATCGACCAGATTCTCCGCGATCAGAACATGCATGAGGCCGAACGCGAGCGCCGCGTCGGTTCCCGGCAGCAGCGCGATGTGCTCGTGGCACTTCTCCGCAGTCGCGCTTTTGAACGGATCGATCGCCCAGAGCTTCGCGCCGCGCCGTTTCGCTTCCTGCGCGCGCGTCCAGAAATGCAGGTTGGACGTGATCGAGTTGCTGCCCCAGATCAGGATCAGCCGGCTGTTTTCGTACTCCTCGACGTCCATGCCCACCGAGGCGCCGATGACCGCCGCCCAACCCGCCTTGCCGGCGGACGAGCAGATCGTGCGATCGAGGAGCGATGCGCCGAGCCGATGAAAGAAGCGCCGGTCCATCGAGGCGTACTGCAGCCAACCCATGGTTCCCGCGTAGCTGTAGGGGAGGATCGCCTGCGGCCCGTCATCCGAGCGCGCGATGGCGCCGAAACGCTCGGCGATCTCGTCGAGCGCATCGTCCCAGGTGATGCGCTCGAAGCGGCCTTCGCCTTTGCGCCCGACCCGGCGCATCGGATGAAGCACCCGATCGGCCGAATACGTGCGATCCAGATAACGCGCGACTTTCGTGCACAGTGTCCCGTGCGTTGGCGGGTGATCTTCCGCGCCGCGAATCTGGATGGCGCGCCCGTTCTCGACCGTGACCAGCATCGCGCAGGTGTCCGGGCAGTCGTGCGGACACGCGGCGCGCACGACTTGGCGTCGGGCCGGGGACTGAGCTCGATCGAGTGGCATCCGCGAATTGTACGGCAGCGCGCCGCGAGGCGTTTGTCTCGACAGATCTCGCGCTTACGCCCGCTCTATCGGCGTTCGGATTAGTTTTCCGGACGCAGAAAGTGGCGCGCGTAGCGCTCCTCGACGTGATCGAGCGGCAGCAGGACCAGGAGCTCCGCGGTCTCGAACTCCGGATCCCACGCGGGTTCGCCGCATACCCATCCTCCCGCGCGCAAGTAACCCTTGAGCAAAGCCGGCAGACGCAGCGGCGCATCAGTCGGGTTGTCTCGCCGCGGCACGCTCACAAGGGGGACGACGCGAAACTCCCGCGGTGCCAGGTGACGCGGTGCGACCGCGTCATAGATGGCGTACGCATCGACATCATCGCCTTCGAGCCCCAGCGTCACGCAGCCGAACAGAAAGCGAATGCCGCGGCGCCGGGCATAGCCGGCGAGGGCCGACCAGAGCAGCATGATGGTCGCGCCGCGGCGGTAGTCGGCGTGTACGCATGCGCGCCCGACTTCGGCGAGGTCGGCGCGAACCGCGTCGAATCGCGCGAGATCGAATTCACGCGCCGCCATGAACGAGCCGAGCACGCGCGCCCGCTCGGGTGTGAGCATGCGGTAAGTCCCGACGACGCGCTGCGTCAACGTGTCGCGTACGATGAAGTGCAGGCAGAACGGATCGAAACGATCGCGCTCGAGCCGGCCGCGCTGCTCGCCAAGACGAGCGCCGAGCTGCTCGACGAAAACGTTGTGACGCAGGAGCTGCGCTTGTTTCACATCCTCGAGCGAGCGGGCGAGCGAAACGACGAGGCGCTGCGTCTCGGGCTGCGGACTGCGCTTCAGCACTGGCGAATCGACAAGGGCCATCCTAGACTCCTCCATGGGAGGGAAAAGTCAGCCTGAAACATTAGAAACGCAGCAGCCTCAAAGCGAAATCGGAGGGGCGTTGAGCGTTTCGTCCGCTCACGTCCTACAGCGTCTGTCGTCGCATCGCGACACTGGGAGCGAGCACCGGCATGGGTCAGGTCATCGACACGGATTCGATCCTGCGCGACATTGGTATCCCGCGTCTGCCCCGCCCCATCGTGCGCGGCCTCGAACGCATGCTCGGCGCGACGCGATTCGAGCAGGCATGCGCGGAAGCTGGGGTCACGAAACAGAACACGGACCTGCCGCGACAGGTCGACGACCTCCTCGCGGCGCTAGGCATCGCGTACGAGGTCATCGATTACGGCTCTCCGGAGGATGCGCGAGCAAACGGTCCGGTCATCTTCTACAGCAATCATCCCTACGGCTTTGCCGATGCGCTCATCGGGCTCAAGCTCGCCCTGGGACGGCGCCCGGACACGAAGGTGCTGGCGAACGCCACGCTGTCCGGATTTCCATTCAACGCCAATCACGTCATCTGGGTCGATCTCGGATCCGGTCGCGCGCGCAGTGCGACCAACAGCAGCAGTCTGCGCGAGACGCTGGCGCATCTTCGCTCCGGCGGCGCACTTCTCATCTTTCCGTCCCAGGTTTGCGCGCACTTCATTCCGTCGCAAGGGCGGGTCACCGATCCCCCGTGGACCGCGCATCTGGTGCGCCTCATCGACCGCACCGGCGCGCGAGCGGTGCCGATGCACTTCGCGGGACGCAACTCCTGGCGCTTCCAGCTGCTGGGCATGATCTATCCGGCCTTCCGGACGCTCCTTCTGCTGCGCGAATTCATCGGCCTCAAAGGCAAGACCGTTCAGGTGCGCATCGGTCAGGCGGTGACGGAATCGCCTCAGGGAGCCGTTGCCGGCACAGCGGAACGGACGCACGCGTTGCGAGCGCGTGTCTATGGCCTGGCACGAGAGCATGCACGCAACCCCACGCCCGGCACGGACGCGCTCGACGCCCCCTGATGGTCGGGTGATCAATATTGGAGATCCGTGCGATGACCGTAGACATTCCACGCCTGCGGCTAGCCGACGGTGCCCGCGTTCCCGCTCTCGGGCAAGGCACCTGGACGATGGGCGAGCAATCGCGAAAGCGCGGGGAGGAAGTCGCCGCGCTCAAGCTCGGGCTCGACCTCGGCATGACACTCATCGACACCGCGGAGATGTACGGCGATGGCGGCGCGGAGGAGATCGTGGGGGCTGCCATCGCCGGCCGGCGCTCGCAGGTCTTTCTCGTCAGCAAGGTCTATCCGCAGAACGCGGGCGGCAAGCGGGCGATCGATGCCTGCGAACGCAGCCTGAAGCGGCTTCGCACCGATCATCTCGATCTCTACCTGCTGCACTGGCGCGGACGCATTCCACTCGCGGAAACGGTCGATGCCTTCGAGCGGTTACGGCGCGACGGCAAAATCCTGCGCTGGGGCGTATCGAACTTCGATGTCGCCGACCTGAAAGGACTGCTCAAGCTTCCGGAGGGCGCGCGGTGCGCCACCAATCAGGTCCTCTACCACCTTGGTGAGCGCGGCATCGAGTGGGAGCTCGTGAAGCTCATGCGCGCGCACGCGATGCCGCTGATGGCGTACTCGCCGCTCGGACAGGGCGATCTCCTGCGCAACCCCAAGCTCTCACCGATCGCGCGGCGTCTCAAGTGCACGCCGGCGCAAGTAGCGCTTGCCTGGCTGCTGCGGAAGCGCGACGTGATGGCGATTCCGCAATCGTCGAACCCTGCGCATGTTCACGACAACCGTGGCGCAATTTTGATCGATCTGGACGAAGAAGCGCTTCACGCGCTCGACCGCGCCTTCCCGCCGCCGTCACGCGCGACGCCGCTCGCTGTCATTTGATTTCCGAAGGCCGTTTCCCGGCCGACTTCGGAGCCCTTCGACGGGCTCCGTTCGTCGTCGATGGGTGGCAGCGCCGTACCTACGGCAGCTTTTTAGATCAATGACTTACGCTGGCGCCGACTGGCGGGATCGTGCGTTGGCACGGTTGCTGCAGTAGGGGAGGCGAACGGGCGAAACGCCCCGTGAAATCCGGACAGGAGATGGCTGTGAATTACACACACTACGACTATCTCGAACTGGCGCCAGGCGCGAGCCGCGCGCGCATCGAAGCGGCGTATCTGTCGCTGCTCGAACGGTTCCAGCAAGGCACCACGGATGCGGGTCAGGATCTATCAGGGCTCGTGCGCATGATTCACGCGGCGTACGAGGTCCTGTCGAACCCGGAAGCGCGTCATCGCTACGACGAAGAGCTGGCACAGCATGCCGCCGCCGCCGATGCCGAGCTCAAGAAGGTCCTGGACACGCAGGTGCCGACGCCGTTGCGTCGCGTGCAGGACGTGCCTGAAGCCCTCGAAACGATGGTCACGCAGCTCGCGGCCTGATCCTAAAGCCCACCCAACAAGGTTTACGGTCGTCGGGGAAATCTTTTTTCCAACTGCAAACAGCGATGCGGTCGACGGCCGTTCTTTTCTCGAGCAAGCGGGCTGAAGCACGACGCGGCCCACGGCTCATCGCACGCGCGAGCCGCCAGCGTGCACGCGAACGTTCGGGCGCGCATTCGCGGCCTGCGCCAACTCTCGCCCACGCAAGCGCAGCGCGCCGGACGCTATGCGCCGCGCGCCGCGTGCGCCTGCGCATTCGCCCCGTGTTCACGCCCGCGATGTCGTTCCTGCCCGTGACGCTGCACTGACGCTCTCGTTCAAGCCGTGCATCGGCCATACGTCGTATGCACGCTATCGGCAATCTTCATCTGCAATGTGTGTGAACGGCGCGCGCTCGCGCGAAGCGGCCTCGCATTCGTGACGTAGACAACATCACACGTCGTTCGTCGGCTACGAATGGTCTGGCACGCGAATGGCAAAGAATTTGCTGAATTCGACGGCAAGGAAATCACTACCGGAACTCGACGAAAGCGTACTCAAATCACTGGAGAATGTGCCGTGGAAAAGTGCCAGACTTGTCAGTTCTATGATCGCCGGCTCGCAGGACCGCATGATGGCAAGGGTCCGCAGTGGGGACAGTGCCGGCGCACGGCGCCGCAGCTCCATCCGATCAATGTCAAGTCGTACATGGTGGAAGGCGTATGGCCGCATGTGCGCGACGACGATTGGTGCGGCGAGTGGAAGATCGCCGTCCGCCGCGCCGAGACCGTCAAGCCTGAGCCCTTGACCACACCGCTGATGGCTGGCGTCGGCGCGCCGCCGGCGCGCGTGACCGGATTGACGTCGATCCCGGGATCGGCGTCGTCGGCACAAGTGACAGCCGGCGTTCCGCTGTTGTCGCCAGCGCTCGGTGCACTTCGTGGAAACGGGGGCTCGGACTAGAACGCCCGCATCGCCATTGCGCGCTTAGACTCCGGCGCGCGAATCATCAGACTCCGGCGACCGCGAGGATGCGCATCCTCGCGGCGCCTTCGCGTGCCGCGCGTGCGACGCGGTATTCGCTCGACTCGAGGAACGTGCGCGCAGCGTCCAGCGTCGGAAATTCGACGATCACGACCCGCTGCGGCTTCCAATCGCCTTCGAGGGGGACGACATCGCCGCCGCGCGCGAGATACTTGCCGCCGAATTGCCGGACCAGCCCGGGCACCATCGCCTTGTAGGTCTCGAAGCGCTGCGGATCGGTGACTTCGCAATCGACGACGAGATAAGCGGCCACTTTTCGACTCCGTTGGCAGGTACGGTTGATCTGCTAGCATTTTAGTCAATCGCCGCGCGAGCGCCTCGGGCGCCGTCCCTCGCGCGTGGCAACCTCTCGATGCTCGATCCCATCATTGCGCGCGCGCTCGCCGAGGGCGCGCTTCTCGTCACGCCGAACCGGCGCCTCGCGCGCCATCTCGCCCAGGCGTACGACCGGGTCCAGCAAGCGTCCGGACAGCGTGCGTGGCGTGCGCCGCAGGCGATGCCGTGGCCGAGCCTGGTCGAACGCCTCTGGGAGGATGCGCTCCATGGCGGCGCGATGGAGGCGCCGCCGCTTCTGCTCGATCCACCCGTCACGGCGCGGCTGTGGGAAACGGTGCTCGAGGAGGAGGGCGATCCTCTGGTCGATCTTGCGGGCGCAGCGCGGTCCGCGGACCAAGCCTGGACCCGCTTTCACGCCTGGCGCCGCGATGAATCGGAGTCGACAGCCGCGTGGCAGCGCGGCCTCGGTGGCGACGATGCCCGGGTGTTTGCACGCTGGGCCGCCCGCTATGCGACGCTGCTGAAGCGGCATCGTCATGCCGATTTCGCGCTCGCGCAGGATCTGCTTCGACCTATCGCGCGGTGGCTGGTCGCGCAGGGCCAGCCGCCCCTCGTGCTCGCGGGTTTTCGCGAGTTCTCGCCTCAGCAGCGTCGCCTGGTCGAAGCATTGCGCGAAGGCGGGATGGAGATCGCGGTTGTCGAACTCGAGCGAACGCCCGGTGCGCAAGCCCAGCAGTTCGTCGCGCGCGACACCGATGACGAGCTCGCGCAGGCCTTCGGCTGGGCGCGGCGTCAGGTGGAGGCCGGCGCGACCCGGGTCGGGATTGTCATGCCCGATCTCGCTCGTCGGCGCGACGCCGTGATCGCGTCCGCGGAGGACGCGCTGTGCCCGGAGCTTGCGAGCGACGCATCGTCGCCACGTCCTTACGACCTCTCCCTCGGGCTGCCGCTCGCCCAAGCTCCCATCGTGTTCGCCGCGCTCACGCTTGTCCGGCTTGCGCATGTACCCATCGCGCTCGACGATGCGTGCATCTTGATGCGTTCGCCGTATCTTCCGGATGCCGACGCGCGCTGGAAGGAACGCGCGGCGATGGAGCGCGATTGGCGCGAGCGCGGAGTGCGAACGCGCTCGTGGCGCGACTTGATCATCGATCTGGGAACGAGTGACCTCGTGTTGAGCCAGCGCTGGGCCGGTGTCCCAACAGTGGGGGACAAGCGACGTCCCGCACACGAATGGATGGTGGCGTGGCGCAACTGGCTCGATGCCGTCGGCTTTCCCGGCGAGCGCGCACTCTCGAGCGCGGAATGGCAGGCACGCGAAGCGTGGTCGCGATTGCTCGCACAGTTCGCGCGGCTCGACGCCATCGCATCCTCGCTTCCGCCTTTGAAGGCGCTCGAGATGCTGTCCGCGATGGCCGCCGAACAGATCTTCCAGCCGGAGGGACCGATCGCGCCGGTGCGCGTGCTCGGGTTGCTCGAAGCACCAGGGCTCGACTTCGACGCGCTGTGGATCGCAGGATTGAGCGCCGACGCCTGGCCGCCTCCACCGCGCCCCGTGCCGCTGCTGCCGATCGCGTGGCAGCGCGAGCGCGGAATTCCCGGATCCGATGCCCGGACGGCACAGGTCTTCGCCGCCGACCTGATGCGCGATTTCCGAAGCGCAGCTCCGTCGCTCGTGGCGAGCTATGCGCTGCGCGAGGAAGATTACGAGCGCGCCCCGTCGCCGCTGATCGTGGCGTGGCCTGAAGTCACACGCGAGGCGCTGGGCGCGCTCAGATCCAGGCCGTTATCCATTTCGCAGTCCGCGGAGCCCCTCGAGCCATTCGACGATTCGCACGCGCCCGCGCTCGTCGAAGGGACTCCGGTCCGCGGCGGCGCCGGGCTGATCGAAAGTCAGAGCGCGTGTCCGTTCCAGGCGTTCGGCTGGTATCGCGCCCGAGCACGCAGCTGGAGCCCCGTGCCTGACGGCCTGACGCCGTTCGAGCGCGGACGCCTGCTCCATGACGCGTTTGCGTATCTGTGGAAGGAGCCGGTCGATAGCGCAACGCTCGCCACCGAGGCACCGGCGCGCCTCGAGGCGCGTATCGCGAGCGCAGTCGACGCTGCGATGGCGCTGCTTCCCGTGGCGCGACGCAAGACGCTGCCGGGAGCGGTTTTCAGGGCAGAAATACAGCGCCTGCGACGGTTGCTCCTGGATTGGATCGATGCGATCGAGAAAGAGCGCCCGCCGTTCACCGTCGCACTGACCGAATGGAAGACGCAGCATCGGTTGGGCGGCATCGAGGTGCGTTTGCGATTCGATCGCGTCGATGCCCTGGCCGACGGCGGGATCGCGATCATCGACTACAAATCGGGTGAAGCGCCGCCTCCATCGAAATGGTTTGCGCCGCGTCCGAGCGGTACCCAGCTTCCGCTGTATGCCGATGCCTGGCGGGCGCAGAAGCCCGACGACGCGGTTCGCGCGCTGGCCTACGCGATTCCGAAGGGCGGCGCGATGCGGGTACGCGGCATTGCGGCCGATCCGCAGGCCTGGCCGGAACTGGAAGCCGCCGCGAAGGTGAAGAACGCCGGCCTGACGTCGTGGACAGGCGCGCTCACGCAGCTCGGTGACCGACTGTCCCAGCTCGCAAACGAGTTTCGCGAGGGTCGTGCGGAAGTGACGCCGCGCGACCGCGCGTGCTGTCGGACGTGCGACTTGGAGCGGTTCTGTCGGGTCCAGCGACTCGACGCGGATGACCGAGGGGCACCCGCCGATGAATGAGCAGGCGACCTCATCGACGAACGATGCCGGCGCACGAGAGCACGCGCTCGATATCCGTCGCTCGGTGCTGGTCCAGGCGCCCGCGGGCGCCGGCAAGACCGGCCTGCTGATTCAGCGCTACCTCGGGTTGCTCGCGCACGCTTCGCGGCCGGAAGAGATCGTCGCGATGACGTTCACGCGCAAAGCCGCCGCCGAGATGCAGGAACGCGTGCTCGAAGCGCTGCGTGACGCGGCAGACGGCATCGAGGCTGCGTCGCCCCACGCTGCGAAGACCCGCGCGCTGGCGCGAGAGGTCGTCGAGCATTCGAAGGCGCATGGCTTCGATATCGTCGCGAATCCCGCCCGGTTGCGCATCCTCACGATCGACGCGCTGTGCACGGCGCTCGCGCGACAGGCCCCGGTTGCGACCGCGCTGGGTAGCCTCCCGGCGTTCATCGACGATGCAACGCCGTTGTACCTCGAGGCCGCGCGCGAAGCCCTTGCGCATGCGCCGGCGGACGACCCGCGCTGGCAGATGTTTCTCGCACGGCTCGACAACGATGCGTCGGCAACGCTCAAGCTCCTGGGCGAGTTGCTGTCACGCCGCGATCAGTGGAGACACCTGTACGCGGGGACCGACTCCACGACCTTGCGCAGACATCTCGAAGCCGCACTCGTCGTCGAGATCGAGCGCGGTCTCGATTTCGCGCAGGGCTTCATCGAGCCGCCGCTGGCGCTGCGGCTCGCACGCTCGGCGCGGCATGCCGCCGCTCATCATCCGGACGCAGAGGTTGCCGATGCGCTCGTGCGGTTGGTTCGCTTCGGAGGCGTGCCGTCGGCGCAGGCGGACGCGCTCCCGGTGTGGCGGCATCTCGCCGGCTGGGTGTTGGTTGCGGACGATCCTCGCATGCGTGCAACGGTCACCGTCAAGCACGGATTCCCGCCCACGAAGGTGCCGGTTATGGAGCGAGCCAAGCAGGAGATGACCGAGCTCCTGCGGGATCTTTCGGCGGTCCGCGGGTTCGCAGAAGCGCTACATCACGTGCGGCTTCTCCCGCCCACCACGTACGACGACGATGCGTGGGCGTTCATCGAAGCGACGTTGAGCCTCCTCCCCGAGATCGCCGCGCGCCTCGAAAGCGTCTTCACGCAGCGCCGTCGCAGTGATTTCATCGAAGCTACGTTACGCACGCTGATGGCGCTCGGCGAGGGCGACCGGCCGGGCGAGCTCCTGCTTGCCGTCGATTATCGGGTGTCGCACCTGCTGGTCGACGAGTTCCAGGACACGTCGTTATCGCAGCTCGAGCTGATCGAGCGATTGACCGCCGGCTTCACGCCCGGTGACGGCCGCACGCTGTTCGCGGTCGGCGACCCGATGCAGTCGATCTATCGCTTTCGCGAAGCCGAGGTCGGCATCTTTCTCGCGGCGCAGGAGCAACATGCGATGGGCGATGTTCCGGTGGAAACGGTGGAGCTCACTCGCAACTTCCGATCGTCGCGCGCGATCGTCGACTGGGTCAACGAGACGTTCACGCAGGTGCTTCCCGCCCGATCGGACGCGGCACGCGCCGAAGTCGCCTATCGACCCGTCGTCGCCGCCGAGGATGCGGTGGCGGGGTCCCGCCCCACACTGACCCTTTGTCCCGATCGCGCCGCGGAGGCCGAAGCGGTTGTGGATCGGGTGCGAGAAGCGCTCGCGGCCGGAGCACAAGACATCGGGATCCTCGTCCGCGCACGCCAGCATCTCGACGCGATCCTGCCCGCGCTGCGCGCTGGAGGCATCGAGTTCGCGGCGGTCGAGATCGAATCCCTGGCCGAGCGGCTCGCCACGCGCGACCTGATCACGCTCACCCGCGTGCTCACGCAGCCCGCGGACCGCGGCGCCGTGATGGCGTTGCTGCGCGCTCCGTGGTGCGGCCTTATGCTCGCCGACCTCCTGGCGCTCGGCGCAATCGATGCGCCGACGCTTATCGACGCGCTCGCCGATCGCGAGGCGGTCGCGACGCTTTCTACCGACGGAGCTCAGCGCGCGTCGCGCGTCGCGTCCGCACTTCTGCCATTCTTCGAAGCACGCGGCCGGATGTCGCTTGCCCGCCGCGTTCGCGGCGCCTGGCTTGCACTCGGCGGCCCCGCCTGCGCGGAGGCGAACGTCGATCGCGCGGGGGCGGAGCGTTTTGTCGCGCTCGTCTCGGAGCACGAGCGGGCCGGTGACCTTCCGAACTTCGACGCCTTCGTCGCCGCGGCGGAAGGGCTCTTCGCAGCGCCGGCAGCGCCGCCGCATGGCGGCGTGCAGGTGATGACCCTGCACAAGGCGAAGGGCCTCGAGTTCGACACCGTGATACTGCCGGGCCTCGATCGGGCGACCCGCGGACTGGATTCTCCGGTGTTGCGCTGGCGCCGTCGCGGAGAAGGCGAGGAGGCCGCGCTTCTCATTGCGCCCACCCGCACGCGCAGCGGCGCGACAAGCAAGGAAGACCCGGTCTACACCTTCCTCAAGCTGCTCGACGCGGCCGAAGAGGATGCGGAGCTCGGCCGGCTGCTCTACGTCGGCTGTACGCGCGCCAAGCGCAGGCTGCATCTTTGCGCCGTGCTCGGCGCCAGTCTCGACAAGCAGTCCGGGGAGGTGCAATGGTCGAAGGCGGCATCCCGAACCGCCCTTGCGAAATTGTGGCCGGCCATTGCATCGATGGCGGCGCCGCCACCGATGGGGCAGGGGATCGAGGCACGCGACGAGGACGCCGCACCGCGTGCGCCGCCGCTGGCGCGCCTGTCCTGCGACTGGCGCCCGCCCGCGGTGCCGCCGCCGTTGCCGCGCGCAGCCGCACCATCGACCACGCCCGAGGAGATCGTGTTCGACTGGGCGCACGCGACCGCGGCTGCGATCGGCACGATCGTCCATCGCGCGCTTGCCACGTTCGCGCGCGATGGCATCGCAGCCTGGAGTACCGCGCGCATCGACGCGCAGCGCGCCCGATTCATGTCGGAGCTTGCGCGCGAAGGCGTTCCACGCGGCGAGATCTCCGATGCGGCGGACGCCGTGCAGCACGCGCTCAAGCGGACGCTCTCCGACCCGCGCGGGCAGTGGCTCTTCGACCCGAAGCACGAGGATGCGCACAGTGAATGGCCGCTCGCGAGCGTGGACTTGGGTGAGATCGCGCACGTAAGCGTCGATCGCACCTTCGTGAGCGGCGGTGAGCGCTGGATCGTCGACTTCAAGACCGGCCGGCACGAAGGCGCGAATCGCGAAGCATTCCTCGCGCAGGAGGCGGAACGCTATCGCGCGCAACTCGCGCGGTATGCACGCATCGTCGGCGCGACGGACTCGCGGCCGATTCGCGTGGCGCTCTATTACCCGCTCATCGACGACGGTTTCCACGAAGTGGCGCTTTAGTCGTGGTCACGGGCGAAGCGTCCCGTCGAATTAGGATAAAATTCAAGTCTTTGCGCGTTCATTTCCCCCGGCATCGTGGGGACGTTGGTCCGCTGCGAAGGCTCTCGTGCGCATCACCCGTCATTTCGACACCGATCCCAAGCAGCCGCTCGCGCTCACCGTCGGCAACTTCGACGGCGTGCATCGCGGCCATCAGGGGATGCTCGCACGGCTCGTCGAGGCAGCTGAAGACTTGAACCTCGTGCCGGCGGTCATGACCTTCGATCCGCATCCGCGGGAGTTCTTCGCACCGGCGAGTGCGCCGCCGCGTCTGTCGAGCCTGCGGAGCAAGCTCCGACTGTTCGCGACCTACGGTGTTCATACCACCGTGATCGCGCGCTTCGATGCGCGGCTTGCGTCGCTCGAGGCGACGGCTTTTATCGAGGATATCCTCGAGCGCCGGCTGAACACGCGCTGGATCCTCGTGGGCGATGATTTCCGTTTCGGCAAGGGTCGCGTGGGCGATCTTGCGCTGCTGCGGGCCCACGCGAAGACGTTCACGGTGGAAGAGATGCACACAATCGAGGTGGAAGGCGAGCGCGTCTCGAGCACCGCGGTACGAGAAGCGCTCGCGCGCGGCGAGCTTGCGCATGCGGCAAAGCTGCTGGGCCGTCCGTACGCGATCGCGGGCCGCGTCGCGCACGGCGACCGGCTTGGCCGCAATCTCGGTTTTCCCACCGCCAACCTGCCGCTGCGCCACAAGCCGGCGCTGAGCGGGGTGTTTGCCGTGCGCGTGCACGGTCTCGAAAGCGTCACTCCGCGCACAGGCGTGGCGAGCCTCGGCGTTCGTCCGACGGTAAAGCACGACGGTCGCCCGCTGCTCGAAACGTTCCTGTTCGACTTCGACGAGAACATCTACGGGCGCCGCATCAGCGTCGAGTTCGTGCACAAGCTCCGCGACGAGGAGCGCTACGACACCGTCGACGCACTCACGCGACAGATTCGTGTCGACGCCGACCAAGCGCGCGACTACTTTGCGAAATCGGCATGATGTCTCGATACTCGTTGCCTTTATCCGCAATCGGCGCCAGGCCGCCCCAAGCCGATGGTTCATCATCCGCTCTCCTCGCGCAAAGTATCGTGCGAGGTGCGTTTGCACGGCTCGCGAGACTTTGTGCGACCTGACCCATGCCCGACGATCTCAAAACCGACTACAAGTCGACGCTCAACCTGCCGGAGACGCTGTTTCCGATGCGCGGCGATCTCGCGAAGCGCGAGCCCGCGTGGGTGGAAGGCTGGCGCAAGAACAAGATCTACGAAGCGATTCGTGCGGCGAGCCGTGGACGGCCGCGCTTCGTGTTGCACGACGGGCCGCCGTACGCGAACGGCGAGATTCACATCGGCACCGCGTTCAACAAGATCCTGAAGGACACGATCGTCAAGAGCCGGACGCTCGCCGGCTTCGACGCGCCGTACGTGCCGGGATGGGATTGCCATGGCATGCCGATCGAGGTCCAGATCGAAAAGATGTACGGCAAGAACCTCTCGATCGCCGAAACGCAGCGTTTGTGCCGCGCCTACGCGACCGAGCAGATCGAAATCCAGAAGAAGGAGTTCCGGCGCCTCGGGGTGATCGGCGATTGGGATCACCCCTATCTGACGATGGCGTACGGGAACGAAGCCGACGAGATCCGCACGCTCGGTCGCTTGCTCGAAAAGGGCTACCTGTACCGCGGCTTGAAGCCGGTCAACTGGTGCTTCGATTGTCACAGCGCGCTCGCCGAAGCGGAAGTCGAATACGAGGATCGCGTCGATCCGGCGATCGACGTCGGGTTTCCGCTCACCGATGAGGCCGAGCGCACGAAGCTTGCTCGCGCGTTCGGACTCAAGGCGTTGCCGGATGGACCGGCGTACGCCGTCATCTGGACGACGACGCCATGGACGATTCCGGCCAACCAAGCGCTGAACGTCCATCCCGACCACACGTACGCGCTGGTGAGCACGTCGCGCGGGACGCTGCTTATCGCGGAGGACCTGGTCGCTGCCTGCCTCGCGCGCTACAGGCTTCGCGGCAGCGTCGTCGCCACCGCGAAGGGCGCAGCACTCGAGCGCATCGCGTTCGCACATCCGTTCTACCATCGGCCCTCGCCGATCTACCTCGGCGACTTCGTGACGCTCGATCAAGGCACCGGCATCGTGCACAGCTCCCCGGCGTACGGCATCGACGACTTCATTTCCTGCCGCCGCTACGGCATGACCGACGAGGAGATCGAGAATCCGGTGCGGGGCAACGGCCGCTACGCTGACGATCTCGAGTTCTACGGCGGCATGTCGATCTGGGAGGCGAATCCGAAGATCGTCGAGAAGCTCAACGAGGTGCACGCGCTGTTCCACAACGAGCCGTTCACGCACAGCTACATGCATTGCTGGCGGCACAAGACGCCGATCATCTATCGCGCGACGACGCAGTGGTTCGCCGGCATGGACGACATTCCGGGCTACCAGGGGGTGAAGCCCGGAGAAGCGCTGCGCGAGACGGCGTTGCGCGGCGTTGAGGCCACGCAGTTCTTCCCGGCGTGGGGCAAGTCGCGCCTCTACAACATGATCGCGCACCGGCCCGACTGGACGCTCTCGCGCCAGCGCCAGTGGGGCGTGCCGCTGCCGTTCTTTGTCGACCTCGCGACCGACGCGCTGCATCCGGACACGATGCCGTTGCTGGAGCTTGCGGCACGCAAGGTGCAGGAGGGCGGCATCGAAGCCTGGTACGAAGCGACGCACGAGGATTTCGGCGTTGACCCGTCGAAGTACCGGAAGCTCACCGATACGCTCGACGTCTGGTTCGACTCCGGGTCGACCCACCAGACGGTGCTCGGCGGCCCCGACGGCCGCAAGACCGGCGTCGGCTCGCACCCGCAAGAGACGGGCTTCCCCGCCGATCTCTATCTCGAAGGGTCGGACCAGCATCGCGGCTGGTTCCACTCGTCGCTGCTCGTCTCGTCGATGCTGAACGGCGTTCCGCCGTACAAGGCGTTGCTCACCCACGGGTTCGTCGTCGACGGCGAGGGGCGCAAGATGTCGAAGTCGAAGGGCAACGTCGTCGCGCCGCAGAAAGTTGCGAACTCGCTGGGTGCCGAAATCCTCAGGCTCTGGGTGGCGGCGACGGACTACTCCGGCGACATGTCGATCTCCGACGAGATCCTGAAGCGCGTCGTCGAGAGCTACCGCCGCATCCGCAACACGCTGCGCTTCCTGATGGCGAATACGGCGGACTTCGAGCCGGCCCGCGATGCCGTGCCGGTCGCCGATCTGTTCGAGATCGACCGCTACGCGCTCGCGAGCGCGAAGATGCTGGCGCAATCAGTCGAAGCGGCGTACGACACGTATCAGTTCCATCTGGTCGTCCAGCAGCTGCAGACGTACTGCTCGGAGGACCTGGGCGGCTTCTACGTCGACATCCTGAAGGACCGGCTCTATACCTCGCCGCAGAGCGGGCGGCCGCGCCGCTCGGCGCAAACCGCGCTCGTCGCGATCCGCGATGCGTTGCTGAAGCTCATGGCACCGATTCTCTCGTTCACCGCCGAGGAGGCCTGGGCGATCCTCTATCCGAAGGATCCGACGATCTTCGTGCACCAGTGGAAGGACATGCTGCCGGCGATTTCCGACAGCGCTGCGCTGATCGCGAAGTGGGAGCGAATCCTGGAAGTACGCCAGGCGGCGCTCAAGGGCATCGAGGAGCGGCGCGAACTGGGCGAGATCGGCTCGTCGCTGCAGGCCGACGTGGTCGTCGGCGCCGGCAAGACGCATTTCGATGCGCTCGCGAGCCTGGGCGATGACCTGCGCTTCGTGCTGATCACCTCGAGCGCGAAGGTCGAACACCGGGACGCCGACGGCTTCGAGCTCACCGTTACGCGTGCGCCGCATGCGAAGTGCGAGCGCTGCTGGCACTATCGCGCCGACGTGGGGCGGGATCCCGCGTACCCGACCCTTTGCGGCCGCTGCGTCTCGAATCTATTCGGACCGGGCGAGCCGCGGTCGTTCGCATGAGCGAAAACGCGTTTTCCCGGCAGCGCGAGCTTCGATGCAGAAAGCCTTGACCTCTCCCGCCCCAGTCGCACCCCCGACGGTGCGCAATCTCGCATGGCTTGTCGTGACGGCCGGCGTCATCGTGCTCGACCAGCTCACCAAGCACTGGATCATGACGAGCTTCCGTCCGCACGAGTCGTTCGTTCTCACCCCTTTCCTCAGCCTCGTGCTCGCCTTCAACCCTGGCGCGGCGTTCAGCTTCCTCGCGGGCGCCGACGGCTGGCAGCGCTGGCTCTTCACCGCCATCGCCGTGGTGGCGTCGCTGTTCATGCTATGGCTCATCTATCGCGGCGGCAGCCGGTTGTTTCTGCTCGGTCTTGCGCTCATCATCGGGGGTGCGCTCGGCAATCTGTGGGACCGCCTCACGATCGGGCACGTCGTCGACTTCATCCTCGTGCACTACCGCGATAACCGATTTCCCGCCTTCAATGCGGCGGACAGCGCCATCACCGTGGGCGCGATCGCGCTCATCGTCGATGCTTTTTTCACGCGACGCCGCGAGAGCGCGGCGGATGGGCCGCGGGTGGACGCGTAATGGACGTGCTTCTCGCCAACCCGCGCGGCTTCTGTGCCGGCGTCGACCGCGCGATCGCCATCGTCGAGCAGGCGCTCGCGCAATTCGGCGCGCCGATCTACGTGCGCCACGAGGTGGTGCACAACACCCACGTCGTCGAAGACCTGAAACGGAAGGGCGCCATCTTCATCGATGACCTGGCCGAGGTTCCGGATGGAGCGGCGGTCGTATTCAGCGCGCACGGCGTGTCGCGTGCCGTGCGTGCGGAGGCCGAGGCACGCGGCTTCCGGGTGTTCGATGCGACCTGTCCGCTGGTGACCAAGGTGCACGTCGAGATCGCCAAGATGCGCGACCAGGGTCGGGAGATCGTGATGATCGGACACGCCGGCCATCCGGAAGTCGAAGGCACGATGGGCCAGTGCGACGGTGGGGTCTACCTGGTCGAGTCGGTGGCCGATGTCGAGTGCCTGCACGTGCGCGATCCGGAGCGCCTCGCCTACGTGACGCAGACGACGTTGTCAGTGGACGATGCGGCCGCGGTGGTGTCCGCATTGCGGGTTCGTTTCCCGTCGATCGTCGGGCCGCGCCGCGACGATATCTGCTACGCAACGCAGAACCGCCAGGACGCGGTCCGCTCGCTCGCGCCGCAAGTCGACGTGATGATCGTCGTCGGCAGTCCGACGAGCTCGAATTCGAACCGCTTGCGCGAAGTCGCGGCAAATCGCGGCGCGAAGTCGTATATGGTGGACACGGCCGACGAGCTGCGGCCCGAATGGATCGCGGGAGCGAAGCGGGTTGGCGTGACGGCGGGCGCGTCGGCGCCGGAGATTCTCGTCACGGCGGTGATCGAGCAATTGAAGCGTTTTGGCGCGACGAACGTGGAGGAGGTCGCCGGCGCGGTTGAAAAGATCGTGTTTCCACTGCCGAAGGGCCTTGCGGGCACGCTCTCGGCCAAGGCCCCGGAGGTCGGGCCGCGCTCCTGATACGCCGGTGTCGCGTCGAGGGCGTCAGGGATAAAGGAAAACCATGCAGTCGGGCCATACAGCGGTTCGCATCACCGCCCTCGCGCTCGCAGTCGCCGGGCTCGCCGTGGCACGGTGCGTGGCGGCCGAGCAGTCCGAAATCAACGTCGCCCAGCAGTATGGGGTCTCGTTCCTCCCGCTGATGGTGATGGAGCGCGAGAAGCTGGTCGAGAAGCATGCGAAGGCCGAGGGCCTGCCCGACGTGAAGGTCGACTGGGTCAAGGTTGCCGGACCGAGCGTCATGAACGACGGCGTCATCAGCGGCACGCTGCAGTTCGTCGCCGTGGGCGCGCCGTCCCTCATCACCCTCTGGGACAAGACCAACGGACAGGTAAGGGGCATGTCGGCGATGACGACCTACCCGCTCTACCTCGTTACGCGCAACCCCACGGTAAAGACGGTCCGTGACTTCTCCGAGAAGGACAAGATCGCCGTGCCGTCGATCAAGGTGTCGACGCAGGCGATCATGCTGCAGATGGTCGCGGCGAAGGAATACGGTGCCGCCAACTGGGCGCACTACGATGCGTGGACGGTCGGGCTGTCCCATCCCGATGCCGTGCTCGCGCTCACCAATAACACCGGCGGCGTCGACGCACATTTCTCCTCGTCTCCGTTCTACGAGCAGGAGCTCAAGATCCCCGGCGTACGGTTGCTGACGACCAACTACGAGATCCTGGGCGGACCCGCGACAGCGGTCGTGATCGCCGCGTCGAGCAAGTACCGCGACGCGAATCCGAAGTCGTACAAGGCTTTCTTCGATGCGCTCAGGGAAGCGATCGACACGATCAACCAGGACAAGCGGGCGGCGGCGAAGATCTATCTCCAGCAGGCAAACGACGCCAAAAACACGCCGGACGACATCTACGCGATGATCGCCGCTCCGGATTACGCGTACACGCTCGCGCCACAGAAGGTCTTCAAGACGGCGCAGTTCATGCACCAGATCGGCACCGTGAGACGGGAGCCGAAATCCTGGACCGAGCTGTTCTTCCCCGAAGTGCAGAACCTGAAGGGCGACTAGCAACACCCTCATGCTCCGCGACAGGGTCCGGATCGGCGCGGGGGCGGCGTTCTCGGGGGACCGCATCGATCCGGCGCGGGTGCTCGCCGAGCGCGGCGATCTCGACTATCTCGTCTTCGAATGCCTGGCCGAGCGCACGATCGCGCTCGCGCAACTGCGCAAGCGCAGCGATGCTTCGAAGGGCTACGATCCGCTGCTCGACCGTCGGATGGAGGCGTTGCTCCCGTTGATGCGGCAGCATCGTTTCCGCATCGTGAGCAACATGGGTGCCGCCAATCCCGAGGCGGCAGGAGCCGTGGTTCTCGAGCTCGCGGCGCGTGAGCGTGTTCCGATGTCGGTCGCCGTCGTGATGGGCGATGACGTTCTCGCGGATCTCGACCCTGCGTCACCTACGCTAGAAACCGGAGAGCCCGTTTCCGATTACGCGCCACTCGTATCGGCCAACGCCTATCTGGGTGCAGAGGCCATGCTGACAGCGCTTGCCTCCAACGCTCGTGTCATTCTGACCGGACGCGTCGCCGATCCCTCGCTGTTCGTGGCGCCGCTCGCGCACGAGTTGGGCTGGTCGCCCGACGACGTCGGTGCCATGGCCGCCGGGACCCTGGTGGGTCATCTGCTGGAATGCGCAGGCCAGCTCTGCGGAGGATATTTCGCCGATCCCGGATGCAAGGACGTCGACGGGATGGCGGATCTGGGATTTCCGTTCGCCGAGGTCGAACGCTCGGGGGCTGCAGTCGTCGGCAAGGTCGACGGGACCGGCGGCGTGATCAATCTCGCAACCGTGCGCGAGCAGCTGCTCTACGAAGTCCACGATCCGCAGGCGTATCTCACGCCGGACGTGAGCGCGGATTTCACGCGCGTCGAGCTGAAGCCGCTCGCACGTGATCGCGTTGCTGTGGGGGGCGCCCGCGGCAACGCTCGTCCACGCCAGTTGAAGGTGAGCGTCGGCTACGTGGCCGGCTACCTCGGCGAAGGTGAGATCGGCTACGCGGGGCGGAATGCGCCCGCACGCGCGCGGCTCGCCGGCGAAATCGTCCGCACGCGTCTCGCGCGCGAATTCGACGAAGTTCGGGTCGACCTCATCGGCAGCACATCGCTGCACGCCCGCGCGTTCGATCCTGCCGAAAATCCGTATGAGGTCCGGCTCCGTGTCGCCGGCCGTGCACGGACCGCGGCGCTCGCCGCGCGCGTCGGCGAAGAGGTCGAGGCGCTCTACACCAACGGACCCGCCGGCGGCGGAGGCGCGCGCAAATACGTGCACGAGCAGATCGGCATCGTATCGATACTGATCGACCGCGAGCGTGTCACACCGCGCCTAAAACTGATGGAAGGCTGAAACAGCATGCCGAAGCTCTACGACCTCGCGCATTGCCGTGCCGGTGACAAGGGGGACACGTCGATCCTGTCGGTGATCGCTTATCGCGACGCGGACTATTCGCTGCTCGAAGCCCGGTTGACTTCGGCCGCCGTCGCTCGACACCTGGCGGGCATCGTGCGCGGCCCGGTGACGCGGCACGCGCTGCCGCAGTTCTCGGCGCTGCAGTTCGTCTGCGAGCATGCGCTCGGGGGCGGCGTAACGACGTCACTCGGCCTCGATGCGCACGGCAAGTCGCTGTCGTCGGCACTGCTCGAGATCGAGGTCTGAGGGCGCAAGCGTAGGTGACGCATCTCCGAGTCGATCACCTACAAGAATGTCGATCAGAGCAAGCGCTATCTTGCGAATTTCAACCCCAAGCCTTGCAGAATCAAATTAGCCAGGTCGGGATCTCGCGCCGGCGGCACCCTTTGTAACGGTCGCCGCTGCCAGGCTTAGCGCTCAGCTCACCGCCACGAACTCGTACAGCTCGAATCCGGGTCCCTGCTCGACGAGCTTCGTCAATACCGCGAAGCCGGCTTCGTTGCCGCGCTTCAGGCTGATCGCCTGCTCGAGCGCGAACGTGTTCGCCGGCGCGATCAGTTGAGAACCGGGCGCTTCGGCGCCGTTGTGCACTTCCTCGGGCAGCACGACCACCGGCGTGAGTGTTCCATCCGGCGAATCTTCCGCCGCCGCGGCCGCGGCCTCGGGCCCTTCCGAGAGCAGCTCGCAGCCGAATTCGAGCGCACTCGATTTCATGGTGTTGCGGAACCAGCGCACCATCGCGACCTGCAGCCCGGACCGCCCCTCGACGCGCAACGCGATCAAATCGCCGATGCGGAGCGCCGCGGGCGACGTATCGATCTGGCGCAGCGCGTAACCCGCAGGGGTGTGGTTGATGACCTGGCAATTCGTCATCGCCGGAAGCCCGGTTGGCGGATTCGCGACACCGGAATGGACGCCGCGGCTGTATTGCCACACGCCGGACAGTCCCGCACACATGACGACACGGGCGCGCGACGGAAGGCGATTGAACTGCCGAGCGGGCGGTATCGCCCACTGTCGCAGCAGCCGCTTCAACAGCGTGGTGTATTGAAAGCGCGACGCAGCGTCGTTCGCGACGCCCGTCGGCATCTCACCTCCGCCTTCGATCGCGCGGAGTTGCTCCTGCAGCTGGAAGGCGAGGTCGAACGTCAGCAGGAAGAGTTTCGATCCATCGATCGACCCGCCCTTGTTTGCCGAGAACGGCGGGAAATCGTGACCGACCGGGACGATCGCGACCGCCTTCGCCATGCGATGGACCGGCGCGACGTCGGTGAGCTTCGCCCAGTGAGCGTGCTCCTGGAGGTAGCGCAACACGACGCTCAACTGTCCGGGCAAAAGTCCGTAGGGATTGGCGAGCGCGAGCAGAAGCGCCTGCACGTAGAGCTTTTCAGGCGTCGCCTCCGGCTGGTCCGGTGCGACCGGATGCTGGTGGACGTTGCGCGAGCGCGCGAACGCGTAGACGAGATGCACGTCGTGCCACGTCTTGGGCGGGATCGGCGCGTAGGAAAGATACGAGGTGTGCAGGATCCGCGACGTGCACTGCAGGCAGCGGTGGACGAGCGCCACGAGCAGGCGCTGGCCGCCGAGCGAGATGCGCTTGTCGGCTTCGTGAGCGAGGAGGTGCTTGTACGCGGTCGACAGCTCTTCGGCGAGCGTCAGCGCGGCTTTCGCGGCTTCCAGGGCGGGGCCGGTCAGCGGATGCGATGAGCGCGCGAACTCGCGCTCAAGCTGCGGCCAGAGGACGACCGCCGTCTCCCAGTATTGCTCGGCGAGCTCAAGCCGCCGCGAGTCGCTCATTGCGACGCGGTTGGTGGCGGCCAGCGCGTCACCGATCACGCGTGCCGCAAACGCCGCTTCACGCTGGGTCGTCTCGTTGAGCCACGGTCCGACCTTGCCCGGCCGCGTTTCCGGCGGGTGCGCAGGGTGCGAATCGAGGGTTGGAAGGCTCAACGAAAGCATCGTCAGGGGCCGGGAAGGCAGATCCGGGTCGAAAAGCGTCGGGACATGGCGATTGTAAGGGATCGGGTCGCCCGCAGGACGGTACCGCGTGGGCTATAAGCGAGGACCGTGCCACCCCTCCCGCTCAGGCTCGCGCTTCCCGAAGAAAGGCGGCGACCGGCGCCGTCTGGTCGGGCTCGAGCAGCATGGGGGCGTGGCCAATCCCTGCAAATTCAAGGACTCGCGGACGGGGCCCGCGCTCGGACATCGCCTTCGCAGTGGCCGGCGCGAGGAGGTCGGAGACCGCCCCCCGCAGCACCAGCGTCGGGCAGCGGATCGCATCCCAGACCGGCCACAGGTCGGGGGGTGCCGGCGCCTTCCGGAAGGGGATCGCAATCGCGGGGTCGTAGGCGAGTCCCCATCGACCATCCGGTCGCTGCCGGACATTGGTGCGTGTCATGTGAGTCCACTGCGCATCCGTCAGCGGACCGAAGGGCGCGGAGATCGTCCGGATATACGCCTCGATCTCGTCGAAGGTGGCGAACGTCGGATCGGCGCCGAAGTAATCGGCGATACGCACCAGCGCGGCCGGCTCGACCACCGGTCCCACGTCATTGATCACGAGTCGGGAAATGGGGGTGTTGGGTTGCGCTGCCATCACCATGCCGAGCAGCCCGCCCATCGACGTGCCGACCCATTCGACCTCGTCCGCCCGGCTCGCGGCGATCAAGGCCGTGAGCGTCGTGAGGTACGTGGGGAACACATAATCGTTCGGATCGGCGAGCCAGTCGCTTTGGCCGCGCCCCGGCATATCCGGCGCAAGCACGCGGTGCGTCGATGCGAGCGTCTCGCCAAGAACATCGAAGTCCCGGCCGTTGCGGCCGACACCGTGGACGCAGATCACGACGCGTGGATTGTCCTCGGCACCCCATTCGTAATAGACGACGCGATGGAAGCCGTGCGGCGACAGGCTTCGGAGTGATTTGGCGCGTGGCCTGGTCGAGGTGAGCGACGTCTCGATCGTGCTCATGGGCAATCGACGGTTCGCAAATTCGAGAGCGGCCGCCGATTGTACGCGACGCTCGTCGGTTTTCGAGCGCGTGTTTAGAAGAAATCGCGCAGCGCGAGCGTGTCCATGTGCACGAGCGACCCGTCGAGAAACGCCTCGATCTCGTCACGGCGCGCGAGCGCATCGTTATGACCCAGTTCGATCAATGCATCGCAATAGTCGCGGTCGAACAAGAGGTAGGACACGAAGCTCGAACCGGATCCCTGCGTGCTCCCCAATCCGCGCAACAGCGTGCGCACGCCGCGCGGCAGCCGCTCCGCGTACTCGGCCGCGAGCGCGCCCAAGTCCTTCGAGGGCGCGAGGACCAGTGCATTCACGCGCCGCAACTCGAGGCCGTGCTCGGCAAGCATCCCCGGCGACAGCAGGTCGACGACCTCGTTCATCTGCAACAGCCGCTCGACATCCGCACCGAGATTGTCGAGAAAGATGGAGGAAAGCGCGTGCCCCGCGGTTTGCGCAAACGACGGATACGCCATCGGTGTGTGATTCCTGCCGCGGGCCTGCCCGACGAACTGGCCGACGGCGACGATTAGCAGGTTGCGGGCGCCGAGATGCAGCGCGGCCGAGAGCGGCGAGATCTGCCGCACCGAGCCGTCCATGTAATAGTCGTCGCCCACGCGCACCGCCGGAAACACGAACGGGATCGCGGTGGACGCCATCAGGTGCTCGACCGTGATCTTCGCGCGCTCGCCGCGCCGCCGCATCCGCTTCCATGGAGCCGCGGTCTCCGCGCCCTGGAAGAACGTCACGGCGTGACCGGTCGCGTAGCTCGTCGCGTTGATCGCCAGCGCGTGCAGATAACCGCTGTCGATCGCGCCTTGCACGCGCTCGAGATCGAGCACCTCGGCGAGAAATCCATGAAGCGGATCGCTCTCCAGCATCGACGCCGATTCTTTCGGCGCGGCGCCGACGCCCAAGAGCGATGCAAGCCAGCGAAAGCCGTGTGCTGACAGCGAGGCGAGGTCGGTGCGATAGATGTTCGGCGCCTCGATGCGCCGCCACCAGCGCACGAGCTGTGCGACACCCCGCCGGAAGTCCTCGGCGTGGATCGCCAGCGTTGCAGCGTTGATCGCGCCAGCGGACGTGCCGCACACGATTGGAAACGGGCGTCGTTCGCGTTTGCCGAGCACCTCGGCGACCGCGCGCAGCGTGCCGACTTGATACGCGGCGCGCGCGCCGCCGCCGGTCAGCACGAGGCCGTTGCGCAGCAGATTCGTCACGGTGTCGCGCTGTGCGGATCAGGGGCCCGCAGCGTGCGATCGAGGATCAGAAGCATCGCCGCGGTCGCGCCCCAGATGTAGCGCTCCTGATACGGGATCGCCCAGTAATCGCGGCGGCGTTCGCCAAGCATGCGGAAATGACGTTGCTGATTGACCGGGTCGAGCAGGAATTCGAGCGGGACCTCGAAGATATCCGAAACCTCGACCGGATCGGGCCGCGTGACAAACGGCGGCTCGACCCAGCCGACGACCGGCGTCACCCGGTACCCGGTAACGGTTTCATAGGCTGCAAGCTCGCCCAGAATCGATACGCGGTCGGCCCGCAGCCCGATCTCTTCCGCGGCCTCACGCAGCGCGACCGCCGCGTGATCGACGTCCGTGGGCTCCTGCCGCCCGCCGGGAAAGCTGATCTGGCCCGCGTGGTCGGGAAGGTCGGCACTGCGCTGCGTGAGCAGCACCTGCAGGCCGATCGGACGGTTCACGATCGGCACCAGCACCGCCGCCGGTACCGGTTCGCCTTCGCGTCCGGGCAGGCGAAACCCGTCGCTCATCCCGAGCGCGGCGGAAGGCGGAGGAAGCGCGAGGCGCGCGGTGAGCCAGGAACGCTGCTCAACGGGCGTGAGATCGAACAACGGAAGACGCATCGCGGGTCATGCGGGCTCCGGACATGCCGGATGGCGCACGCGCGATTCTACCGGGACCACCTGGCGCGACGCCGAGGGATGGCCTCCAATAGGGGCGTGGGTTCAGTGCAGGAGCTTGAGGGCCGCGAAGCCCAGGGTCGCCATCAACGCGTAGCGCAACCAGCGCGAAGGAACCCAGCGCGCGGCCAGGCTGCCGATGACAATGCCCGGGATCGAGCCCAGCAACAGCGCAACGAGCAGCTGCACGTCAACGGTGCCCATCCACGCATGACCCGCGGCGGCGATGGCCGTAAGCGGCACCGCGTGCGCGATGTCGCTGCCGGCGATTTCCGCGGGCTCGAGCTCGGGATAGAGCATCGCGATGAACGCGGCCCCGATCGCGCCCGCCCCGAGTGACGACAGGACAACCGCGACGCCCACCGCTGCGCCGACGGCGGCGGTCATCGCAGGACGCCAGCTGCCGGCACGCTCGGCGGAGATGCGCGCCTTGCCCCATTCCCGCAGGCGCGAGCGCAGAAGAAGCATGACGATGCTGATCAGCAGCGCGACGCCCACGCTGGTTCGGATCAGGTGATTGAGGGCCTCGGGCGCAAGCCCGGCGTTCGAGAGCCAGAGGAGCGTGACGATGGCCGCCGGAACGCTGCCGGCCGCGAGCGCGGCGACGACCGGCGTCGAAACATTGCGCGATGCCCGATGCACGACGGTACCCGCGGTCTTGGAGATCGCCGCGGCCGCGAGGTCGGTGCCCACCGCGACCGGCGCGGGAATGCCGAACCCGCCGATCAGGATCGGCGTCATGACCGAGCCGGCGCCGACACCGGTCAGCCCGACGATCAGGCCGACCGAGAGCCCGATGACTGTGAGAATCGCGAACTCGACCATGACGTGGCTTCAGCGATTCGAGCGGGCCGCGATTTCCGCACTCGCGGGCGAATCCCGTGCCTCTTCGTCGGCACGGCGCGCTGCGCGGGCGTGAAACTGCGGTCCGAGCAGCAGCATGACGGGGCCCGAGAACGCACGCCCCTCGAGGGCGGGCAGCCGGGCGAGCGTGGTGTAGTGCGTTCGAGACTCGGGCAGCGAAGCGCTTTCGACCAGCGCGACCGGCATCCCCGGATCCTTGCCGGCGGCGATGAGCGCGGCGCTGATCGCCTCCGCCTCGCCCGCGCCCATATAGATCGCCGCAGCATCGGCGCTCGCCACGCTATCGATCCAGGGATTCGGCTTTTCGTCGGCGCCGACGCGCGGCGTGATGAGCGCCACACTCCGGACGCTGCCGCGTTGCGTGAGCGACGTACGCACCTGCGCGGCGGCAGCGAGCGCGGCCGTCACGCCCGGCACGACTTCGTACGCGACACCCGCTGCTTCGAGTGCCGCGATCTCTTCCTGCGCGCGGCCGAAGAGCATCGGGTCGCCGCCTTTCAGCCGCACGACGATCGCATGCGTCTGCGCCGCGTCGACCAGGCGCTTGTTGATAAAGCGCTGTGCGGTCGAATGCTTCCCGCAGCGCTTGCCGACCGCGATCCTCTCCGCCCGTACGGCGAGCTCGAGCGTCTGCGGATGCACGAGCGCGTCGTAGAACACGATGTCGGCCTGCGCGAGCAGCCGCGCAGCGCGCAACGTCAGAAGGTCCGGTGCACCCGGACCGGCACCGACCAGGTAGACCGTGCCGACGGGCTCGGAATGCGTACTCACCGTACCATCCCCGCCGCAACCGTTGCATTGGTCGCCTCGTCGATCAGGACGAAGCTTCCGGTCGCGCGGTTGTCCACGTAGCGATCGGCAACGATCGGTTGCGCCAGCGCGATCTCCACCCGCCCGATATCGTTCAGGTGCAAGGGCTCGGAGGTCGGATCGCGGGTCTGCGTCGCCACGTTGAAGCGATCGACGACGCGCGTGACGCGGGCGCGAACGTCGCGCGTGGTGTGCTTGAGCGCGTAAGTGCGCGATGCGGCGAGCGGCATGTCGGACAGCCACGCAAGATCCGCCGACACGGAACGTACGCTTTGCGGCGCATTTTGTGCGGCCACGATGAGATCGCCGCGCGAAACGTCGAGTTCATCGGCAAGCTCGAGCGTGACGCTCGCATGAAGACCGGCACGCGAGCGAGTGCCATCGAAGGTGCGAATCGCATGCACCGTGGTCGTCTGGCCGCCTGGCAGCACGACCACGACGTCGCCGAGGCCGATCGATCCGGCTTCGACGCGACCGAGGTAGCCGCGACGACGTTCGCCCGCGGGGCGTGCAACGTATTGCACCGGGAAGCGGAATGGCTGTGACAGCAGCGATCGCGGCGGTTCAATCGTCTCGAGGATCTGCAGCAACGTCGGGCCGCGGTACCAATCGAGATTCGCGCCGCGGTCGACCACCATGTCGCCGTGCAGCGCCGACATCGGCACGCCGTGGAAGCTGCCGATCCCGATCCGATCAGAGAGCTTCCGGAAGTCGGCGACGATCTGTTCGAACGCGTCTCTGCGGTATTCGACCAGGTCCATCTTGTTCACGGCCAGAACGAGCTCCTGGATGCCGACAAGATGCGCGAGGGCGGCGTGGCGCTGCGTCTGCTCGACGACACCATGCCGCACGTCGACCAGAAGGATCGCAAGTTGCGCCGTCGAAGCCGCGGTGACCATGTTGCGCGTGTACTGCGCATGCCCGGGCGCATCGGCGATGATGAACTTACGCAACGCCGTCGCGAAATAGCGATACGCGACGTCGATCGTGATGCCCTGTTCGCGCTCCGCGATCAGGCCGTCGGTCGCGAGCGACAGGTCGAGCGCTTGGCCGCGCCGCTTCGACGCGTGCTCGATGGCGGCGAGTTGGTCGGCAAGGATCGAGCGCGTGTCGTAGAGCAGGCGGCCGATCAGCGTGCTCTTGCCGTCGTCGACGCTGCCAGCGGTCAGGAACCGCAGCACGCCGTGGTCGAGCGCCTCGAGGCTATCACGGGCCGCCATCAGAAGTAGCCTTCCTTCTTGCGCAGCTCCATCGAGGCATCGCTCGTCTGGTCGTCGAGGCGCGTCGCGCCGCGCTCGGTGATCGCCGTGGCGACGGTCTCGGCAATGATCGCGTCGACGGTTCGCGCTTCCGATGCCACCGGCGCCGTGCAGGTGATGTCGCCCACGGTGCGAAACCGCACGGACAGCGTGACGACTTGCTCGCCGACACGCGCCGGCGTGAGCGGCGCTACGGGCGCCAGAAGACTGCCGCGGACGACGACGTCGCGGCGATGTGCGAAGTAGATCGACGGTACGCTCAGGCCCTCCCGGCCGATGTACTGCCACACGTCGAGCTCGGTCCAGTTGCTGATCGGAAACACGCGCACGTGCTCGCGGGGATGCACGCGGGCGTTATAGAGGCTCCACAGCTCGGGCCGCTGTTCCTTGGGGTTCCACTGGCCGAACGCGTCGCGAAACGAAAAGATGCGTTCCTTCGCGCGCGCTTTCTCCTCGTCGCGGCGCGCCCCGCCGATCAGCGCATCGAAGCGAAACTCGGCGATCGCGTCGAGCAGCGTGACCGACTGATGACGGTTGCGGCTCTCGTCGGGGCTGCGCAGCACGACGCGCCCCTGCGCGATCGAATCCTCGACCAAGCGCACGATCAGCAGCTCGCCCAGTTCACCGGCGCGCCGATTGCGGAACTCGATCACTTCGGGGAAGTTGTGGCCGGTGTCGATGTGCAGGAGCGGGAAGGGGAACGACGCGGGGCGAAAGGCCTTCTCGGCGAGGCGCGTCAGCACCAGCGAATCCTTGCCGCCGGAGAAGAGCAGCGCCGGGTGCGAGCATTGCCCCGCGACCTCGCGCAGGATATGGATTGCCTCGGCTTCCAGCCAATCCAGATGCCCAGCGTCGGCCGCGGCGCTCTCCCGCACGTTCGCGACGTCGTTCCGGGCCGGCGCCACGAGCGATTCGGAAGGTGCGGTATCGAGCGGCATGGTCATGCGATGACGCGCACCGGCGTCGAGATCGGTCGGCGATGCAGTCCGCATTCGCGCTGCTCGGGCTGCTCCCACCACCAGCGGCCCGCGCGCTCGTCCTCGCCCGGCTCGATCGCCCGCGTGCACGGCGCACAGCCGATGCTCGCATAGCCGCGATCGTGGAGCTCGTTGTAGGTGACGCCGTGGCTGCGGAGATACGCCCAGACGTCGTCACGCGTCCACGCCACGAGCGGATTGAACTTGGGCAGCCGATGCTTCGCGTCGAACTCCTCGACGGCGAGCGTCGCGCGCGTCAGCGATTGATCACGGCGCTGCCCGGTGATCCACGCGGCGTAGTCCGCAAGCGCCCGGGCGAGCGGCGCCGCCTTGCGGATCGCGCAGCAGCGCTCGCGCAGCTCGAGGCTCTTGTAAAAACCGTTCATGCCGTTGGATTGCACGTAGGCCTCGACCGCCTCGCGCTCCGGAAATACGATGCGGATCGGAAGTTCGTACCGCGTGCGCACGCGATCGATCAGCCGGTACGTCTCGTCGGGCAGACGGCCGGTGTCGAGGGTCAACACCTCGATCGGAAGCTTCAAGCGCCCGATCAGATCGACGAGCACCATGTCGTCGGCGCCGAAGCTCGCGGCAAGCACGGCGGGCGCGTGAGCACCGCCGATCTTCGCCAGCAGCGTAGCGACGGCGGCGGCATCACCGGCAGCGATTTCGGGCGCGATCATGGTTCAGGGGTTCGGGTCATGGCGCGAACGGAAGTGCCGGCGCCACCCACCGTGGCGCGCGCACGCCGGCGAAACCACGGCGTCCGCGCGAAGGTCGCCTGGTACCCGTCGCTGAAATCGGAGAAGCCTGCGAGCGCATCCTCGGCGGATCGGCCATCGGGGATCAGAAACGCGTCGAATCCGCATTGCGCGAGATAGTAGAGCTGGTCACGGCCGACATCGCCCACGGCGCGAAGCTCGCCGCCAAAGGCGTAGCGTTCGCGTAACAGGCGGGCGTGCGAATAGCCGCGACCGTCGGTGAACTGTGGAAAGTCGACGGCGACGACCGGCAATAACGCGACGTCGGGGGCAATGGCCGCGGGATCGTCGGCGGGAAGCAGCAGGACCCCGATCTCGCCGCGCGCGATCAGCGCCGCGCGACGTTCGATCCACAGCGCAAGCGGCACGATCGCGGGGACGCCATCGGGCAAGTCGGCGATCGACGCCGCGCCGCGGGCGAGCGCCCAGCGGTCGTCGACGGTGCGCCCGTCCTTAATGAGCGTCGGCATACACGCGTTCCTTGAAGGGCTCGATGCCGAGGCGGTGCACGGTATCGACGAAGCGCTCGTCCTCGTGTCGGTGGGCGATGTACGCATCGATCAGACGCTCGATCACGTCGGGCATCTCCTGGGCGGCGAACGACGGACCGATCACCTTGCCGAGCGCCGCGTCGTTGCCCTGCGAGCCGCCGATCGACACCTGGTACCACTCCTCGCCGTTCTTGTCGACGCCGAGGATGCCGATGTGGCCGACGTGGTGGTGACCGCAGGCGTTCATGCAGCCCGAGATGTTGAGATCGAGTTCGCCGATGTCGTGGAGGTAGTCGAGATCGTCGAAACGGCGCTGAATGGCTTCGGCGATCGGAATCGACTTCGCATTCGCGAGCGAGCAGAAGTCGCCGCCGGGGCAGCAGATGATGTCGGTCAGCAAGCCGATGTTCGGGGTCGCGAGTCCGAGGGATTTCAATTCCGACCACAGCGCGAAGAGATCCTTCTGTCGGACGTCGCGGAAGATCAGGTTCTGCTCGTGCGAGACCGTGAGCTCGCCGAACGTGTAGTGATCGGCGAGATCGGCGATCGCATCCATCTGGTCGGAGGTCGCGTCGCCCGGCGGGATACCAGTCTTCTTGAGCGAGAGCGTGACGATCGAGTACCCGGGAACTTTGTGCGGGAAGACGTTGCGCTTGACCCAGTTCTCGAACGCCCGATTGTCGGCGACGGCCGACCGAAACGTCGCATCGTCGCCGGGGAACGCTTCGTAAGGCGGCGGCACGAAGTGGGACGCCAGGCGCTCGAATTCCTCGTCGGGAACCGTCGCCGGACCGTCGGTCAGATGCTTCCATTCCTCCTCAACGTCACGCGCGAAGACTTCGGGCGTCCGCTCCTTCACCAGGATCTTGATGCGCGCCTTCCACTTGTTGTCGCGGCGGCCGAAACGGTTGTAGGCGCGAAGAATCGCATCCAGGTAATTCAGGATCTCGGCGCGCGGCAGGAATTCGCGGATCACGTGACCCACGATCGGCGTGCGACCGAGCCCACCGCCGACCATCACGCGAAAGCCGAGCTCGCCCGCGTCGTTGCGAACGAGCGTCAGGCCGATGTCGTGAACGAGCGTGGCCGCGCGATCGCTCGTCGAAGCATGGACCGCGATCTTGAACTTGCGGGGCAGGTAGGCGAACTCGGGATTGAGCGCCGCCCACTGGCGAATCAATTCCGCATACGGGCGCGGATCGACGATCTCGTCTCCCGCAACGCCCGCAAAGTGATCCGACGTGATGTTGCGCACGCAATTGCCGGACGTCTGGATCCCGTGCATCTCGACGTCGGCGAGCTCGGCCAGGATATCGGGGACGTCCTCGAGCTTCGGCCAGTTGAACTGGATGTTCTGGCGTGTCGTGAAATGACCGTAGGCGCGGTCGTATTTGCGGCCGATGCGGGCGAGCGCTCGGAGCTGCAGCGTCGACAGGACGCCGTAGGGGATCGAGATCCGCAGCATCGGCGCGTACTTCTGGATGTACAGCCCGTTCTGGAGCCGCAGCGGGCGAAACTCGTCCTCCGAGAGCTCGCCGGCAAGAAAACGCCGGGTCTGGTCGCGGAATTGGGCGACGCGCTCGTGGACAAGCCGGTCGTCGAAATCGTCGTAGCGGTACATATCCGGGCCGGAAAAGGGCTTCCCGCGACCTTAAAGGACCCCGCTAATAGTTGGAAGTAATCAGTTTCTATTCTTTTATGCCGTTGTGGAATTTAATCTGCGCCTTATAATCCCGCCGTGAAGCCCGGGCTCATCCTCTTTGCCCACGGGGCCCGCGATGCACGTTGGGCCGAGCCGTTCCAGCGGCTTCGGGATCGCGTCGCGGCCGAGGCGCCCGGGATGCGCGTCGCGCTGGCGTACCTCGAGCATTTGTCGCCCGACCTTGCCGATGCGGTCGCGGATCTCTCGCAACAGGGCTCCCGGAACATTCGCGTCGTGCCGCTCTTTTTCGGTCGCGGTGGCCATCTGCGCGAGGATTTTCCGAAAATCGTTGCTGCGGTTCGCGCCGAGCATCCTGATTTGAAATTCGAACTCACGCCGGCGGCCGGTGAGGATGACGGCGTTCTCACCGCATTGGCGCGGTTTGCCCTCGAGGCACCGGCCGAATCCGGCTAACTCCCGATGCGCGTCGTGATTCTGGGGGCAGGGGTGCTCGGCCTCGCGACCGCGTATTACCTGTTGCGCGATGGCCACCAGGTCATCATCGTCGACCGCAACGACGGCGTTGCGCTGGAGACAAGCTACGCCAATGGCGCGCAGCTCTCGTACAGCTACGTTGCACCGCTCGCGGGACCGGGCGTGCTTCCCAAGATCCCGCCTTGGCTTTTGCGTCGCGATTCCCCGTTGCGCTTCTATCCCGCGCTCAATCCGCATCAGTGGAGCTGGCTCGTGAGCTTCGTCCTTGCGTGCAATCGGCGGCAGAGCGATCTCACGACACGCCGCCTGCTCGCGCTCTCGTTCTACAGCCGGAGCCTCATGCAGGAGTTGCTGGCGGAGGAGGCGATCGAGTTCGGGCATGCCACGAACGGCAAGCTCGTCGTGTACTCGGACCGGGTCGGCTTCGACGCCGCCCGCCGCCTCGTCGACTATCAGCGGTCGCTTGGATGCGTGCAGGAGGCGCTCGGCCGCGATGAGTGTCTGGCGCTCGAGCCCGCGCTGGCGGCCGGCGGGTCGGCTCTGGGTGCGCGCGTTGCCGGGGGCGTGTACACGCCGAGCGAGGCGGTGGGCGATTGCTACCGGTTTTGCGTGGGGCTCGAGAAGCGGACGATTGCCGCGGGTGCCGATCTTCGGTTGTCGACGGATGCGACGCGGCTTGCGGTCACCAGCCGGCGGGTCACCCACCTGGAAACGCCCGCGGGTCCGCTGGAAGGGGATGCGTTCGTGGTCGCTCTTGGGTCACGCACGCCGTTCCTTGTGCGACCGCTCGGCATTCACGTACCGGTTTATCCGCTCAAGGGCTACAGCCTCACGCTCCCGGTCACGGGGCCGGCACCGAAGGTCAGCGTCACGGACTTCAAGCGGAAAATCGTCTACGCGCCGCTGTCGACGCCGGAGGGCGCCGCGGTACGGGTCGCCGGCATGGCCGATATCGCCGGTTACTCGCGCCGCCCGGATCCGCGCCGGGTCGCGCAGCTCCTCGCGGATACGCGCGCCGCGCTACCCAAGGCTGCGGATTATTCGCGGCCGATCGAGACCTTCCAGCCGTGGATCGGATTGCGTCCCGCGACTCCGAAGGGCGCGCCGATCCTCGGTGCGACGCCGGTCTCCAATTTGTTCCTCAACTGCGGCCAAGGCGCGCTTGGCTGGACGCTTGCCCTTGCCTCAGGACGCGTCGTGGCCGATACCATCGTCGGCAGGAAAGCTCAGGTTCCGATCGAAGGTTTCCGGATAAGCGACTGAATTGGTTGGACCTCGGGCGCGCTGACGCTCGTTCGCGTGCGGGAGAGGGCACGGGCAATCGCATTTGCCGGGTCGCGCACCGAGGCCATCGCCAGGCGTCCGGGTAGTATTTGACATAATACAAATTATACGAACTAAACTGAGTCACCGCGAAGGTGGCCACCGCGGATGGGCCGTGAGGCACAATGCCACGATGCGTCCGCAGCGCCCGGATCGAGGTTCGCGCGGCCCCTGCGGGCGCCCAGGCTCCGCTGCGCGAGTTTCGGCTGCGCTAGAACGGGCGCCCTAAGCGATGCACGAACTCCTCGTCGCCTCGGCTGTATTCATCTGTCTGGTTGCGGCGGCCCTGATTTCGTTTCTGGTGTCCGACAGAATGCCGGAACGTGATCGCCAGGACGACACGCATACCGTGGTCCGACTGGCTGCGAACATTTTCGTGGTCGCGACGTCGCTGGTGCTCGGGCTCATGATGACGTCGGCCAAGAACACGTTCGAATCAGTCGACCAAAGCGTGCACGCTTTCGCAACCGAGCTGATCCTGCTGGATCGTAGTCTGAAGCGCTACGGTCCGGAGGCCGATGAGGTTCGCCGGCGACTCGCCGCTTACGTGCACCAGGCCGCGCATGTCACGTGGGAAGGCCCCAACGGCCTGCCCGGCGTCGAGGACCGCGTCGCCGAGTCGCTGCTCGAGGACCTCGAGGCGTCGTTCGCCGCGATGCGCCCTTCGGATCCGGTGCGCATCCAGCTGTGGCGCGATGTCCAGGCGAACCTGCAAAACGTGGTACGGCGGCGGTGGTCGCTTGTCGAGGAATCCGAGGGGACCATTCCGCCAGCCCTGCTGGTGGTCGTGACCTCCTGGCTCGCGGTGATCTTCGCGAGCTTCGGATACCGGGCGCCGAGGAACGCGGTTGTCATCACGACGCTTGTCGCCGCCGCGTTCCTCATCGCGGTGGCATTCTATTTGATCCTCGACCTCGACCAGCCCTTCGCCGGGGCGATCGAGGTTTCGTCCGCTCCCCTGCAGCGCGCCGAGGAGCAGATCAGCCGATAGCAGCCCTTCTCACACTTCTCCCAGACTCTCGCACCACGCGCGCCGTCTACTGGCAGAAATCCGCCGGGAGGTTGTCCGCGTCTTGCGGGCATGCGTCGTCCGGCACCTTGAGCGGCGAGATGTCCCAAGGCGGCGCCTTCGCGAGACACACCGCCGGCGGCCGCGGATTGGGCCGCGGGTCGTTTCCAGCGCGGGTCGCAAACCCGCTCGGCAGCGTGAAACTGATGCCGAAGCAGCCGCCATCCGGGCAATCCTGGGCGGCCACCGCCCATTTGCATACCGCGTCGCTGCCGCTTTTGTCGACGCACGCAGTGCCGTTCCATGAGCAATAGGTCGATGGCTGGCACTTCTCCGCGCGCCCGGCCGTGAACGGGTCGGGGACGTTGGGGTCGGGGTCCTTCGGCAGATCCGCGAGCTTGAGGTTGACTTCGACTACGCCGTTGGCCTTGGTCGGATCGTTGTTGAGCCAATGCGCGCGCCCGGCGGGCAGCGGGCCCAGTGGAACGTAAACAATCGGGTTCTTGCCGATCTGCGCCTGGATCATCTGGATCGACGCCGGATCGAAGCTCGTGTTGTCGCCGACATAGAACCGATACGTCTGCTCTGTGTCCTGCTTCGCGAAGATCAGGAACAGGTAATAGGTCTCGCTCGGCTTGAACACGTTGATCACGCACGGGTTCGCCGGGTTGGTCGACCCACACTTCAGCTGGTCGTCCTTCGACACCAATGTGTCGAAGTAATAGGTGCCGTGATTAACGGTGAGCGAGCTCCGCTGAGCTGTCTCCTGCCCCATCATCCGGATGCTCCGCGGGACGATCTTGCCAGTCTTGGGATCCTTGTCTGCGATCGGCATCTGGTTCTGCCGCCACAGCGGAACACCGTAGCAGTTCTCGTTCGTGCAGGCACGGTTCCAGTCGCCGCTGTTCGTGTTCGGATCCGGCACCACGGGTGGTGTGACGGGGGGCTTGGCGCACGTCCCGTCGATGACGCACTTCGGGTAGATCACCGTCGTCACGTACTCGTAGGGACTCGTACGCGAGGACTTGTCCGATCGACACTGCGTCGCATCGACGGGCGCCGCGAAGAACTGGTCCAGATTGATGACGGTGGTCTTGTCGTACCCGGTCAGCGTGCCGTCGTCATCGTTGAGCACCGTTTGCCGGTCGTTGCCCGCGAAACCGGTGAAGAGCTGGCTATTCCAGATGCAGTATTGCTGCGCGACAAGATCGGTGTCGGTCGTCGAAGTCCCTTCGACGAACAACGGCGAGACGACGAAATGGCGGACGTCGACGTTCTGGAAGTACAGGTTCGCCGAGTGGAAAGCGGGCGGATAGTAGAAACCGTTCGGCTGCTTCCAGCCAATCGCTGCGTTGGGCATGTAGCAGGTCGAACCCTCCTTCGGAAGTCCCTGGACGAAGCCCGCGAGCCAGGCGCTTTGGCGCGGCTTCCCGGGACTCAAATCCGGCGGATCGCAGCGCCCCGCCTTGTTGACGCTATCGGTGAACGGCTTGCAGTCGTCGATCGTGCGCTTGGTGATGTTGAGATACGCATTCGAATCCTGGAACGCAGGGCCGTCGTACACACTGAACAGGCGCTGGTACATCCCGAAGTTGCTCACCTGGTGGGAGACGCCTTCGTCGATCGACAGGCAGAAATTGCCGGGCCTCGATCCGTTGGCATCCATCGCACAGCGCAAGCCCTGCGGATTGAAGGGCCCGCCGTTCGACGCGTACGGGTTGTTGCTCTGGGTGTTGCCAATGAAGACGCTCTTGCGCACGAGCGCCCAGTGCCCCGGAATCACGTCCGAATCGCTGTAGCCGCCTCCCGTCACCATCGTGAGCCCCGCCTGCTGCGAGTCGGTGATCACGCTGTCGGTCACGAGATACCACTGGGGCCGCAGCCAGATCGCCGCGAAGTTGAACGCGGCCCAATTGAACGACGTCGTGTAATGGTCGAGGACCGTCACCTCGCACGCGCCAGCAGAACCGGCGCTGCAACGATTCGGGAGCGTGCTGCAGTCGTCAGCGTTGCATTGGGTCGGGAAGTGGCCGCCGTCGCCGATCGTGGGGTAATAGTCGGCGTAGCCCTTCGCTTGATCCGGCGGCGCAGTCGGGCTCGGATGCGCGAGCGGGTTCTTGATCGGCGGAAGATTCAACGGCCCGGGTGGCGTAATGCCGCCGGGCCCGATGCCCTGGCAGGCCTCGGTCGCCGTGATCGTCTGGAACGACGTCATGGCGGTCGAGCACGTGTTGCCGACAAACGACTTGAGCGGCGCCATGCCCGCGCGATCGATCCCGTTCTGCATTGACGCGTACTTCGTCCATTTCATGTCGCGCGACATGCCGCTATTGACGCCCGGCAGTAGCCAGTAACAAACGCCGCACGTCCCTGCCCCCACGGCCATGTTGTCGCGGAAGACGTTATACGCGTTCATGATCCAGAAGATCGTCGGATGGTCGTAGTCGGATCGATACGGAACCGCTTCGCCCGTCGTCGTATGCAGGTCCGGTGCGGCGAGGATGCCTGGCACCTTGCGCGGGTTCTGCACGTTGTCGACGGCGGCTCGTGCGAACACGCCGAGGTTCGCTGTGAACGTGTTGTTGACCTCCGTGCCGTCCTCGAGATAGAAACCGTGGCCGACCGACTTGTAGCCGACGTTGCGCGAGAGCTCGAGGTCCTGAGTGCCGTGGACGACGATCCAGCGCGTCATCGAGTCGTCGATCGTCGAATCGCGCACGAACGTCCCGGTAGGCGTGCGCCGCGCATGATGGAAGTGGACGGGATAGTGGCCGAGCTTGCCCCCCTGCCCCATCTGGTAGAACTCGACGCCCTGGATCTGCACGTTCTTGAAGCCCTGGCGCACGATCAGGTGGCCGCCGAAGAAGTAGCCGGGCGTCGTCGAGCCCGCAGGCGGCTCGGGCGGGAAGTCGTCGTTGAGCGCATTGCCGGCCGAGACTATGCGAATGCTCCGCGTCAACACGCCGAGCGCCGCACGCGTCTCGGCGCCGGCCGCGGTCAGCTTCGTGTCCAGCCCGACTTCCTTCGGCACGGAGGAAATCGCGAAACGCGTGCCGTTGTGGAAATACTTGAGGTTCTCCTTGACGGTGATCGTGGTGCCGCACGTGACGTCGGCGGCGACAGTCAGCTGCTCGGAGTGCCCGGGAAGATAGTCGGTCGTCGTGACGATGATCTGGTCATTCTCGCTGAGCGACAAAGGCCGATCGACGCTCAGTGTGCTCGTGTTAGCGGGCGCGTCCGCCGTAAGGCGTGCCCAGCTCGTGTCGCTGGTCGTTGGCGTGGCCGTGGTCGGCTCGCCGCATGCCGGTGCGGCGTACGTCGCACCCTTGTTGCCGTAAAGCTGCAGTGTGCCGCCATACGACACCCCGAGCACCTTGTAGCCGAAATAGCCCACGCGATTGTCCTTGTCGACGGCGCCGTCGAACGGGAGCGGCGTGTAAGCGTAGAAATAGTCGTCCGTGACACCGGGATACTGCGACGCCGAGGGCAGCGAAGAAATCTTCTTCGCCTGCGCGACGGGCACCGGCATCCCCATGCTGTCGATGTTCGACTTCCAGATGTCGTCGGGCACGCCGCACTGGTTGACGGTGTCGCTCAGGCACGCGATGCCGATCCCCTGTTTCGTCGGATCCATCCCGGTTTGATCCGCGCCCCACAAATGGATCGTCACGCGGCCGCCCTTCGTGCCGATCGGCGCGTCCGGCTTGCCAGCGGAAAGCGTGCCGCGGTTCTCGATCAGGATGTTCGACGCCCAGAAATCGATCTTCACGTCTTCGAAGATGAGTGCCCCGTTCTGCAAGATGTGCACATCGCCGAACTTGTACGTCCCCGGATTCGCCACCGTACAGGGCTTGGTGAGCACGAGGTCCTCGCCGGGCGTCTTCGGAAACTGCAGCGTGTCGTCCGGGCCGAGGCAGCCCGTGCCACCCTTCCCTGCCTGCGCGCTGTCGCACTGAATCGTGAGCGCCGCGCCAAGGAACAGCGCGACCGCCCACGTCGCGATCGTCGATCGAACCATGAACGTATTTCCCTAGAAGCGGACTGCGAGGCCGATGTTGATGCCTTGCGCCCAGAAGGACGAGGTGTTGAACTGGAACGATGGCTGCGCCGGTCCTACGAGGGTCGCGGCGGGGTCGGAGGTGTACGCGACGCTTTGCGAGGTGTTGATGATCCGGCTCATCTGATTCCCGGGTCGAACGACATTGCTCGCGTAGACGAACGAGTAGCCGACGGTGATCGCGGCCGACGGCGTGATGCGCCAACCCAGGTTCAGCGCCGCCTCGGGCACGACGGCGAATTCGGTGCGCGAACGGTTGCCCATGTTTGTCCCCATGGCGAAATAGCCGCCCGGGAACGTCTGCAGCGTCTCGAAGTTCGTGAAATCGTTGGTGACGAGCGACCCGCTGATGTCGACCGACTGCACCATAGCGCCCAGCGCGACCTTGAGCGTGCCGTTGGCGAAGAAGTCGCCGCGATCGAGATTGGCGCGAATGCCGACCTGCCCTCCATAGAAGTTGTTCGTCGTGTTGAAGTTGTCGGTCGTGACGTAGGTATCCGGTGGCGTCGGGGGAACGTACGGGCTGCTCGTCGTGAAGCTGTAGGTCTCGTGCAAGCGGAGGTAACGAAAGCCGCCGACGACGTCCCATTTGAATCCGCTCACAGGCTCCATCGTCCACGCGCCGTTCAGTTCGGCGCCGAGCAGGCTGTTCGTGAAATCGGCGCGCGTGCTGGCGGCATAAACGGGAGCGAGTGACAGCTCGGTGCCGCTCTCCTGGCCGGTCACGGCATCAATATACGGAAGGATTAGGTCCGTCGAGCCCAGCTGTCCCGACGAAGCCACGTTCGTTGTTTTCGAGCGCGACGGAATGTAGAAGAAGTTTGCTTCGAGTGCCGTGCGGTCACGTAGCCCGTAGCCCGCCGTGATCCGGAAACCGGGATTGGCTCCCGTATTGACGTTGCCGCCGCCGAGCAGCACGTGCGTGTCGGGATCCCCGATCAAGCCATCGGTCACCAGCGGCACCGGCGTCGGACTGTCCTTGAACCACCAGATGAGTGCTTCTGCACCGAGTCGGAACTCGCCCGCCTTGGTCGTGCCCCACGGAGCGTCTGGAGTCGATTGCGCGAAGGCCGCATCGGCGCTCGCGCAAAGCAACACGACAACCGACGCCGTTGTCACGGCATTACGCATCGGATTCTCTCCCCGCCAATAGACGGCGATCCCCTTTTGTGTAGGGGATCGCGCAATTAATTACTTAAAGCGAAATATCAGCCCGCGCGTGCAACTGTCAATCGTTTCGCGACGGGCGGTCCGACGTGTGCGTCGATGTGGCGCGTCGCTGCAACGATGGCGCCGGTCGACACGCAGGCCTCGGGTTTGCGAGCTTGTTAGACTCCTATTTTTGCTGCGCGAAGCACATGACCATTGCCACCGAATTCGAACGCGCCTACATACTGCACAAACAAGGCAAGCTGCGCGAGGCGTTCATGCGCTACGGGGCCGTTCTCGCCGCCGATCCGAAGCACGCGGGCGCGCTTCATTATTCGGGCGTCGTCCTCCTGCAATCGGGCAAGGCGGTCGAAGCGGTCGATCGAATTCGCGCGTCGATTGCGATCGATCCCGGTTCCGCGGACGCGTGGTCGAACCTCGCGCTCGCGCTGCAGACAATCGATCGCGGCGCAGCGGCAGTCAATGCGCTCAAGGAAGCGGCGAAGCTCGATTCGCACTCGCCCGAAATCTTCACCAATCTGTCGGCGGCCGAGCTCGCGCTCGGTCGCGTCGCCGCCGCGGAGACCTCGGCACGGATGGCAACGACAATCGATGGCAATTACGCGGCGGGTTGGTACAACCTCGCGCTCGCTCTCGAACCGCAGGGACGCCTGCTCGAAGCACTGGACGCCGTGACGCGCGCCGCCGGCCTCGCGTCGAAGGAGAGCGCATACGCGGGCTTCAAGGCACAGCTCGAAGCCCGCCTCGAGGCGCCAGACAAGGCGCGCGCGACGCTCGAAGCGGCGCTTGCACGCAAACCCACCGCTGCCGCGCTTCGCTTCCAGCTCGCCGGTTTGCTCGAGAGCCAGAACGAGCTCGCCCCCGCCGCGGCTGCCTTCGCCGACGTGCTTCGTCTCGATCCGCAGAATGGCGCGGCGCTCTCCCAACTCACCTTCCTTCGACAGCGCATGGCCGATTGGGCCGCGCTGCCCGACGTGTGGAAGAAGTTTCACGACGGTGTCGTGGTGGGACGCTCGATGCTATCGCCGTTCGTTTTCCTCTCGCAGCCTTCGACGCGTGCCGAACAGCGCCGCTGCGCCGACGCGTGGACGTCGACTTTCGTTCCGGCGACACCCCACGCCGCGCGCGGGCTGCTATCGGGAAATCGCCTGCGCATCGGCTACCTGTCGACCGATTTTCATACTCACGCGACCGCGTTTCTTGCCGCGGGCATGTTCGAGGCGCACGATCGCGAGCGTTTCGAGATCGTCGCGTTTTCATCGGGTCCCGACGACGGCAGCCCGATGCGCCGGCGCCTGACGCGCGCGTTCGAGCGGTTCGTCGATGTTCGCGGATCGAGCGCCCTCAAGCTTGCCGAAGCGATTCGCAAGCATGGCATCGACATCCTGGTCGACCTCAAAGGTCACACCGAAGGCGCACCGCCCGCCGTGCTGGGGCTGCGGCCGGCGCCGATTCAGGTCCACTATCTCGGCTATCCGGGAACGCTCGGTGGCGCGCTCGTCGATTATCTGATCGGCGATCCGATCGTGACGCCGCCACAGCACGCGGCCGACTACGCGGAGACGCTCGCGCTGCTGCCGCATTCCTATCAGGTCAACGACCGCTCCCGACCGATCGAGCCGCCGCCGCCGCGCGAGGCGCTGCAGCTGCCGCGCGACGCCGTCGTGCTGTGCTGCTTCAACAGCATCTACAAGCTGAACCCCATGGTCTTCGACGCATGGGCGAAGATCATGGCGCGCGCACCCGACACCGTGCTCTGGCTGCTGGCGCGTCGCGATGACGATCCGGCGGTCGGCGCGCTGCGCAAGGAGGCCGTGAAGCGCGGTCTCGACGCGCGCCGTCTCGTGTTTGCGCGCTCGCGGCCCAACGCGGAATATCTCGGGCTCTATCAGCATGCCGACCTGTTCCTCGATACGTGGCCGTACAACGCCCATACCACGGCCAGCGACGCACTATGGGCGGGGTGCCCGGTGCTCACCTGGCGTGGCGAGACGTTCGCCGGCCGCGTCGCGGCGAGCCTGCTCACCGCGGTCGGATTGCCGGAACTCGTGTGTGACGACGTCGAGGACTACATCACCGCAGCGGTCGCGATCGCGCAGGACCCCGACTACCGCGCGCGGTTGAAACACCACCTCGCGGGTCCCGGTCGTGCCAGCCCGCTGTTCGACACCGTGGCTACCACGCGCGCGATCGAAGCCGCTTACACCGCGATGGCCGATCAGTACCGACGCCACATTCGACAGCCGATACGGATCGGCTGAACGGATCGGCTGCGCACGCCGTGGCTGCGTCGGCGCGCACATGACCACGCGAACGTCGCCGTCGCCTTCGGCCAGCCAGTCGAGACCGAGCATCTGGTCCCGCGGCGCCCTTCCGTCGTATCGCGACGATTCGCGTTCGGCCGCGGCGCACAAGCGGAATCTGCGCTTGGATAACCGCCGCCAGCGGAGCCTATGGGCGGCGCGCGATCTCGAGCGCGTCCTCGACGCGCTTGACTGTAACAACCTCCATCCCTTCAAAGCCTTGGCGAGGTTTGTTCAAGTCGGGGATCACGATCGTTCGCAGGCCGAGTTTGGCCGCCTCGCGGATTCGCTCCTGTCCGCGCTGCACCGGACGGACCTCCCCCGCCAAGCCTACCTCGCCGAAGACGGCCAGTTTCGGCGGGAGGGGCTGATTACGAAGCGACGAATACACGGCGAGCGTGGCGGCCAGATCCGCTGCGGGCTCCTGAATTCGCACTCCGCCTACCGCGTTCACGAAGACGTCGAAGCGGCCGGTTTCGACACCGCCATGCCGATGCAGGACCGCGAGCAGGAGCGCGAGTCGTTGCGCGTCGAAGCCGACCGCCAGCCGGCGTGGCGGTCCGACGTGAACCGGATCGGTCAGCGCCTGCAGCTCCACAAGCAGCGGGCGCGATCCTTCCAGCGTTGCCGCGACGGCGGAACCGGCGACCGGCTGCGCGTGCTGTGACAGGAAGAGCGCGGAGGGATTCGCCACCCCGCGCAGTCCCCGCTCCGTCATCGCGAAGACGCCGAGCTCGTTCGCCGCGCCGAAGCGGTTCTTGATCGCGCGGACGAGGCGGAAGCTCGAGTTGGGGTCGCCCTCGAAGTAGAGCACGGTGTCGACAATGTGCTCGAGGACGCGCGGACCCGCGATCGACCCCTCCTTCGTCACATGTCCGACGAAGATCACAACGACGCCGCGCTCCTTCGCGAGGCGCGTCAACTGCGCCGCGCATTCGCGTACCTGCGCAACGCTCCCGGGTGCGGAGGTCAGGACCTCGGTGTAGATCGTCTGGATCGAATCGATCACCACGATCTCGGGGCGCGTGGCATCGATCGCCCGCACGATCGCCTCCAGCGCAACCTCCGCGAGCAGGTCGACCGGCGCGTTCACGAGTGCGAGCCGCTGCGCGCGCAACGCAATCTGCTCCGCGGATTCCTCGCCCGAGACGTAGAGCGTGCGGTGCGCGGCGCCGAGCGCGGCCCCCGCCTGCAACAGCAATGTCGACTTGCCGATCCCGGGATCGCCACCGAGCAGGAGGACGCCGCCGGTCACGACGCCGCCGCCCAGTACGCGGTCGAACTCGGCGATGCCCGTCGCGATGCGCTGCGTTTCCTGCGCTTCGACCTTGGAGAGCGGCGTGACCTGCGATCGTCGGCCGGCGATGGTCTCGAATCGCGTGGATTTCGGGGTCGCGATCGATTCGACCAGCGTGTTCCAGGCGCCGCACTGCGGGCACTGCCCCTGCCACTTCGGCGTCTGCCCGCCGCATTCGGTGCAGGCGTAGACGGGCTTGGGTCGCGCCATCGTCAGGCGAGCTCGCCCGGGAGCACGGTTGCCGCGCCGAGCTTGCCGACGACCACACCCGCCGCCTCGTTCGCGATGGCCACCGCGTCGGCGGGCGGCGCGCCCGCGGCGAGCAACGCGCCGAGCGTGGCGATCACGGTGTCGCCGGCGCCGGAGACATCGAAGACCTCTCGCGCCTGAGCGGGAAAAGTGAGTGCCCCGTTCGAGTCGAACAGCGTCATGCCCTCCTCGGAACGCGTCACGAGGAGCGCTTCGAGGTCGAGCTCGCGACGAAGCGCCTCCGCCTTGCGCTCGAGCTCCGCTTCGGATCTCCACCGGCCGGCGACCTCGCGAAATTCGCTCCGATTCGGCGTGATCAGGCTCGCGCCGCGATACCTCCCCCACTCGTCCCCCTTGGGATCGACGAGCACCCGGCGCCCCGCTCCGCGTGCGAGTGCGATCATCGAGGCGACGTGCGCGAGACCGCCCTTGCCGTAGTCGGAGAGGATGACCGTGTCGGTGTCGCGCAGCTGCTGTTCGTAGTCGGCAAGCTTCGCGGCGAGGACCTCGTGCGAGGGCGTCGCCTCGAAGTCGACGCGCAGAAGCTGCTGCTGTCGTCCGATCACACGTAGCTTCACTGTCGTCGCAAGCGTGGCATCGCGCAGCAGCGACGCGGTCACCTTTTCCTCGGCGAGCAGGCGCGCGAGGATGGTCGCAGGCTCGTCGTCACCGGTCACGGACAGTAACGTGGTCTGCGCGCCGAGCGCACGCACGTTGCGCGCGACATTCGCGGCGCCGCCGGGCCGCTCCTCCGAGCGCGCGATCTTCACGACCGGCACCGGCGCTTCCGGCGAGATCCGCTCGACCTCGCCGAACCAGTAGCGATCCAGCATGACGTCGCCCGCGACCAGGACCTTCGCTTGTGCGACCCGCTCGCGCCATTGCGAGAAACGGGTTCTTGGCCGATCGGCTGCCGACATCGGTTGTCGTCCGAGGAGGGGTTAGCGGCGCCCGATCGCGAAGTATTCGAGGCCCGCGCGCTTGACCTCGTCCGGATCGTACAGGTTGCGGCCGTCGAAGATCAGCGGTGTACGCAGCGTCTCGCGCAACTTCTCGAAATCGGGACTGCGGAATTCCTGCCATTCGGTGACGACGATGAGCCCGTCGGCGCCGGCGCAGGCGGCGAGCGGCGACGCTGCGTATTCGAGTGCGGGAAACGCGCCGAACACCCGGCGCGCCTCGTTCATCGCGATCGGGTCGTACGCCGCGACGCGCGCACCTCGCGCGACGAGCGCCCGCACCATCGTCTGCGCGGGCGCTTCGCGCATGTCGTCGGTGTTCGGCTTGAACGCGAGCCCCCACAGCGCAAAGCGCCGGCCGGCAAGATCGGCACCGAGGCGTGCAACGATCTTATCGACCAGCACGAGCTTCTGCGCATCGTTGATCGCCTCGACCGCGGCGAGCAGCTTGAGCGGCGCGCCGTATGAGGTGGCAGTGAACTGCAACGCCTTCACATCCTTGGGAAAACAGCTGCCCCCGTACCCGACACCGGGGTACAGGAAGTGATAGCCGATGCGCGGATCGGCGCCGATCCCCTGACGCACCGCTTCGATATCGGCCTCGAGGCGATCGGCCAGGTTTGCGAGCTCGTTCATGAACGAGATGCGCGTCGCCAGCATCGCATTGGCGGCGTACTTCGTAAGCTCCGCCGAGCGTACGTCCATCAGGATCATGCGTTCGCGATTGCGCTGGAACGGCGCATAGACGGCCCGCATCGCAGCGATCGCACGCTCGTCGGTAGCGCCGATGACGATGCGGTCGGGACGCATGAAATCGTCGACCGCTGCGCCCTCCTTCAGGAACTCCGGATTGGAAACGACGGTGAACGGGACGTCGATGCCGCGGGTCTTGAGCTCGGCGGCAATCGTCTCACGGACCGCGTCCGCGGTTCCGACCGGCACCGTTGACTTGTCGACGACGATCTTCCACTCGCGCATCCGGCGGCCGATGTTGCGCGCAGCGTCGATCACGTGGCGCATGTCCGCGCTGCCGTCCTCCTCGGGTGGCGTGCCGACGGCGATGAACTGCAGCGTGCCGTGCGCAACCGCGCGATCGATGTCCATCGTGAAGCGCAGGCGCCCGGCGGCCACATTGCGCGCGATCAGCGGTGCGAGGCCGGGCTCGTGGATGGGAACCTCGCCGCCCTCGAGGGTCGCGATCTTGTGCGGATCGACGTCGAGACAGACGACGTCGTTGCCGACCTCCGCGAAGCAGGCGCCGGTGACGAGCCCGACGTAACCCGCCCCGATCATCGTAATCCTCATCGCGCGCCCTCGAGGCTGCGCTCGATCGCGGCGAGCGCCGTGGGCGGATCCTTCGCCTGGGTGATGGGACGGCCGATCACCAGGTAGTCGGCACCGTTGCGGATGGCCGCTTCGGGCGTCGCGATGCGCGCCTGATCGTCGGCTGCGGTTCCCGCGGGACGAATGCCGGGCGTGACGAGCACGAAGTCGTCGCCGAGCTCGCGACGCAACGTTGCCGTATCGTTGGCGGAACAGACGATCCCGTCGAGACCGCACGCCTGCGTCAGGCGCGCGAGACGCAACGTGTGCTCGGTGGCACTCGCGGCGACACCGACGTCCTCGAGGGCGGCGTCGTCGAGGCTCGTCAGCACGGTCACCGCGATCAACAACGGCCGCTCGCAGCCCGCCTCTTTCGCCGCCTGATCGACCGCGGCCCGCGCGGCTTCGAGCATCGCCCGGCCACCGCTCGCATGGACGTTCATCATCCAGGCGCCGAGGCGTGTCGCGGCCTTGCATGCCTGCGCGGCGGTGTTCGGGATGTCGTGAAATTTGAGATCGAGGAAAACGTCGAAGCCACGCTCGATCAGCGCCGACACCACGAACGGGCCTGCGGCGACGAACAGCTCGTTGCCGACCTTGACCGCGCACGAGAGCGGATTGAGCTGTTCGGCGAGCGCGAGCGCAGACGCTTCATCGGGATAATCGAGCGCGACGATCACGCGCGGATGGCGATAGGTGCGTCTCGAAGCCGCTGGAAGGGTCGTGGGCATCATGCAAATCCATCGGGTGTTTCCGTGCGCTTGGGCGAATACGTCTCCCACTTCTGGCATCCCGGGCAGCGCCAGTAGTATTGCCGCGCACGGAAACCGCACTGCTCGCACTTGTAGAGGCCGAGGCGCTTGATGTGCTGCCCGACGAGCCCCTTGACGAGCTCTAGGTCGTGACGGCGATCGGCCGGTGCCGCGAGGAGCTGCGCCTCGAGCAGCCGGTCGAGGCCGATCAACGTCGGGTTGCGCGCGAGTTCGTCCTTGATCAGTACCGCGGCGCTGTCCGGGCCTTCGTGCTCGAGCACCAGCGTAAAGAGCGCGTTCAGGACATCGAGCGACGGATACTGGCTCTGGTAATTGCGGAGCAGCCGCACGCCAGTCGGCAGATCGCGCAGGCGGCGGAACGCGTCGGCGAAGCGATCGGCGGCGAGCGCGAGAAACGCGGGGTTCTGCGACTCGATGCGCTGCCACGCGTCGATCGCGCCTTTCCAGTCCTCGGTCTGCGCTTTGAGGTCGCCGGCAAGAAGGTTGGCGCGCGCGCACGCGCGGTGACCGGCAAGCGCCCGATCGATCTCGGCTTGCGCGGCTGCCGCGTCGGAACGCAACAAGGCCGCCTGGGCAAGCTCGCAGTGATACTGCGCGATCTCGCGAAAGTACGGCTGCTTCGCGATTGCTTCCATGCGTGTGGTCGCGGCGACCGCCTTCGGCCAGTCCTTCTCCGTTTCGTAGATCGATATGAGGTGGCCGAGCGCCGCGTGCTCGTAGGGCGTCCCGTCGAGCTTCGTGAACAGCTCCTCGGCGCGATCAAGGAGTCCTGCACGATGAAAATCCTGCGCGAGCTCGTAGGTCGCCATCGTGCGCCGCTCGCCCGGAAGGTCATGACGATCGAGCAGGTTCTGATGCATCCGGATCGCGCGGTCGATCTCACCCTGGCGGCGAAACAGCGATCCCAGCGCAAAGTGCAGATCGATGGTCTGCGGATCGACCTTGACGACCTCGATGAACGATTCGATCGCCTTGTCCGGCTGCTCGTTCAGCAGGAAGTTGAGGCCCCGGAAATACGAAAGCGGCAGCGCGCGCGACTCGCGCAGCAAGTGCTTGATGTCGATGCGTGCGGCGATCCATCCCATCGCGAAGAACAGCGCGGGAAGCGGCAGCAGCCACCACAGCTCGAAATCCATGCGCGCGGGGAGAAGGTCCCTTGGGGGCGAGTCCCGCCTCAAGGCTCGAAACCCGGTCCCGATGCCGGCGCCGTTCCCGGTGCGGCGCCATGCGGGGCCGGTCCGAGGTGGCGGTGCTCGCGGCGCAGGCGATTGATCTGGCGCTTGAGGCGCGCGATCTTGAACGCGCCCGCGATCAGTCCGGCCGCGACGCCGGCGGCAAACGCGGTCAGCACCACGAAGATCAGGGGCGCACGGAGGCTCGCGAGGTTGAAGAACTTGAGCTCGACGACGTCCGCATTCTGCAGCGACAGAAACAGGAGCAGCGCGAACAATCCGATGAAGACGATCCAGCGGATGAAAGTCATGACGGACCTGCTCGATGGCGCTTCAGCCGTTCTTCTTGAAATCCACCCGCTCGCGCAGCTCCTTGCCGGCCTTGAAGTGCGGAACACGCTTTTCCGGCACCTGGACCTTCTCACCGGACTTCGGATTGCGGCCGGTGCGCGGCGGTCGGTAGTTGAGGCCGAAGCTCCCGAACCCACGGATTTCGATGCGCTCGCCCTTCGCGAGGCTTTCCGCCATTGCGTCGAGAATCATCTTGACCGCCAGCTCGGCATCTTTGGCCACCAGTTGCGGAAACTGGCCCGCCAGGCGGTCGATCAGCTCCGATTTGGTCATGAATGGCGCCCCGCGTCGATGGTTTCGCTTGTTGGTTCGAGGTCGAATGCAAAGCGTTCGGGGAGGCGCGGCCGCGCGATCCGGCTCGGGGGCTCCCGCAACCGCCGCGTGCCTCCCGGAACGCGGCGTGCGGAAGCGCTCGATCGGCTCATCGACGCCTCGCCTGACCCCTCCCTAGCTCCTAGCTGCTTTTCGTCGTGTCGAGCTTGGCTTTCAGGAGCGCGCCGAGATTGGTCGTACCCGTCGCGGCGCCGGCGTTCTCCGCCGTCATTCTCTGCATTGCCTCCGATTCGTCGGCGCTGTCCTTCGCCTTGATCGAGAGATTGATGCTGCGGTTCTTGCGGTCGATGTTGATGATCATCGCCGTCACCGAATCGCCTTCCTTGAGGCGCGTGCGGATGTCCTCGACGCGGTCACGCGAGACCTCTGAAGCGCGGAGGTAACCCTCGATGTCGTTGCCGAGCGCGATCACAGCGCCCTTGGGATCGAGGCTCTTGACCGTACCCGTGACGACGCTGCCCTTGTCGTGCGTCGCGACGAAGTTCGAGAACGGGTCGCCTTCGAGCTGCTTGATGCCGAGCGAGATGCGCTCGCGTTCGACGTCGATCGCCAGCACCACCGACTCGACTTCCTGGCCCTTCTTGTAGTCGCGCACCGCGGCCTCGCCGGCTTGCGCCCACGACAGGTCGGACAGGTGCACGAGGCCGTCGATGCCGCCCGGCAACCCGACGAACACGCCGAAGTCGGTGATCGACTTGATCTGGCCCTTCACGCGATCGCCCTTCTTGTGGTTCATCGCGAACTCTTCCCACGGGTTCGGCATGCACTGCTTCATCCCGAGGGAGATCCGACGGCGGTCCTCGTCGATCTCGAGGATCATCACCTCGACCTCGTCGCCCAGCTGCACGACCTTGGTCGGGTGAATGTTCTTGTTCGTCCAGTCCATCTCGGAGACGTGCACAAGCCCCTCGATCCCCGACTCGATCTCGACGAACGCGCCGTAATCGGTGATGTTCGTGACCTTGCCGAAGAGGCGCGTGCCGGGCGGATAGCGGCGCGACAGCCCGACCCACGGATCCTCGCCGAGCTGCTTCATGCCGAGCGAGACGCGGTTCTTCTCCTGGTCGAACTTCAGGACCTTCGCGGTCACTTCGTCGCCGACCGCAAGCACCTCGGACGGGTGCTTCACACGCCGCCAGGCGAGATCGGTGATGTGCAGCAGGCCGTCGATGCCGCCCAGGTCGACGAACGCGCCGTAGTCGGTGATGTTCTTGACCACGCCCTTGACGATCGCACCCTCGGAGAGCGTCGCGAGCAGCTTCTCGCGTTCTTCGCCGAGGCTCGCCTCGAGTACCGCGCGGCGCGACACGACGACGTTGTTGCGCTTGCGGTCGAGCTTGATGACCTTGAATTCGAGCTGCTTGCCTTCGAACGGCGACGTGTCCTTCACCGGGCGCACGTCGACCAGCGATCCCGGCAGAAACGCCCGGATGCCGTTGATCATGACGGTCAAGCCGCCCTTCACCTTGCTGGTGACGAGACCCGCGACGACAGTGCCTTGCTCCATCGCCTGCTCGAGGTCGTGCCAGGCCTTGAGGCGCTTCGCCTTGTCGCGCGACAGCCGCGTGGTGCCGTAGCCGTCCTCGATCGATTCGATTGCGACAGTGACGAAGTCACCGGGCTTCACCTCGACTTCGCCCTTATCGTCCTTGAATTCCTCGATCGGGATGAACGATTCGGATTTGAGCCCGGCGTTCACGACGACGACGTTGTAGTCGACGCGCGTGACTTCGGCGGTAATGAGTTCGCCGGCGCGCATTTCCTGCCGCGCGAGGGATTCCTCGAAGAGCGCGGCGAAGTTTTCGGTGCCGGGGGTGCTGGTGCTTTGCGTGGCCGTAGCCATCGGGTTGGTCCTTTTGTCTGCGAGCCGCCCGAGCGCGAGAACCCTGTGTCTCGCCCACGGCGGGCAGTTGATCAAAATCCGTCGTCCTCTCGTACCGGCTTAGAAGCACGCGAGCGACGGGCTCGTATTGCACACTTCATTTTCACTACTCGTCACCGCCGCGGTCCGTTGCGCGGTAACAATCTGCGCCGATCCTTAAACGCGCCGGTTGCGACTAGCCTCCGCCGGGCCGCGCCTGGTAGAGCGAGAGCACGGCGTCGGTCGCTTCCGCAATCGACAGTCGGGTCGTATCCAGGGTGACCGCATCGGCCGCAGGTCGTAACGGGGCTTCCGCCCGCTCTGCATCCCGGGTGTCGCGGTCCCGGATATCGCGCAAAAGACTTTCCATTGTAACCGAGATTCCTTTTTCGATCAACTGCTTAAGTCGCCGCTCTGCGCGGGCTTCGGCGCTCGCGGTCAGGAAGATCTTGAGAGTCGCGTCGGGGAAGACGACAGTGCCCATGTCCCGACCTTCGGCAACCAGGCCGGGCGGCCGGCGCATTGCCCGCTGCTGGTCGAGGAGCGCCCTGCGCACCGCGCCGTGGACGGCGACGCGCGAGGCCGCGGCCGACACACCTTCGTTCCGGAGGGCGTCCGTGACATCGACGCCGTCCTTCAGCACGCGGCCATCCTCGAACTCGATGCGCATTCGTCTCGTCACCGACGCGAGCGCGTCGACGTCATACACGTCGATTCCGGATTCGAGCGCCGCGAGCCCCACAACGCGATATAGCGCGCCGCTCTCCAGATAATGCATGCCCAGCGCACGCGCAACGTTCGCGGCGATGGTCCCTTTGCCGGATGCCGCCGGGCCGTCGATCGCGATTACCGGCAGCCTGGTCCTCATCCGCTTTGGGTGATCGAACGAAACGACGCAAAGTAGTCGGGAAACGTCTTGCGCACGCAATCCGGATCCCGAATGGTGACGGAGATACCGCCGAAAGCCGCCAGCGAGAAGCACATCGCCATGCGGTGATCGTCATAGGTGTCGATCTCGGCGCTTTGCCACGCTGCGGGTGGCGTGATCTCGATCCAGTCGTCGCCGTGCGCGACGCCGGCACCGAGCTTGCGAAGCTCGTCCGACATGGCGGCGATCCGATCCGTTTCCTTGACGCGCCAGCTGCCGATGCGGGTGAGCCGCGTGGGGGTCGAAGCGAACAGCGCGACAACCGCGAGGGTCATCGCCGCATCGGGAATGGCGATGCAGTCGATGACCCCGCCCCGGAGCCGTGCGCCGCCGCGCGCCTCGATCCAGTCGGACCCGAACCGGACCTCCGCGCCCTGCTTCGCCAACACATCCGCGAACGCCACGTCGCCCTGGATGGAATCGCGCCCCGCGCCGATGATTCGAACCGGCCCTCCGCCGATTGCCCCTGCGGCAAGAAAATACGAAGCGGCCGACGCGTCACCTTCGACGCGAAATGCACCCGGGCTCTTGTATTGCGCGCCGGCGGGGATGCGAAACGTTCGCTCGTCGGGAGTTTCGACGTCGACCCCGAAGCCCCGCATCAACGTCGTCGTGATGTCGACGTACGGGCGCGAGATCAACGGCGTGACGACATCGATCGTCGTCGATCGCTCGGCCGCGCCACGCGCGAGCGGGAGCGCCATGAGTAGCGCGGAGAGAAACTGGCTCGAAACGTCGCCGCGAATCGGGACGTGACCGCCGGCATTCGCGCCGCGCTCGCCGATGGCAAGCGGGGGAAATCCTTCCCGTCCGAGATAGCGGACGTCGGCGCCACAACGACGCAAGGCGTCGACCAGATCGCCGATCGGCCGCTCGAGCATGCGCGCAACGCCGGACAGCTCGTAGTCGCCCCCCGCAACCGCCAGCACCGCGGTCAGCGGTCGAAACGCCGTGCCGGCGTTGCCGAGGTCGAGCGTCGCGCGTCTTTCGACTACGCCTCCGCTGCCATGAACAATGCAGGTGGCACGGGCCGCATCGTGCTCGACCGGGACGCCCAGGCGCTGGAGCGCGTCGAGCATGCGCGCCGTGTCGTCTGCATTCAGGACATTCGCGAGGCGCGTCGTGCCGTGTGCGAGCGCCGCCAGCAGCAGACAGCGATTGGAAATGCTCTTCGACCCCGGGAGCGTCACGGCACCTTCGGCATGCGCCAGTGGCGAAAGCGTCAGCGCATTCATGATGGCGCTCGTGCCTGCCTCATGCATCGTCCGTGCCGGGTTCTTCCGCAAGGGACTTGAGTGCGCGGCGCGCTTGCGCCGCCTGGGTCAGCAGCTCGAGCAGCAACGCGGCATTCTCCTGTTGCAACGCCTCTGCGTATCGACTGAGCATGTCGCGGTATTGCGCAAGCTCGTCGAGCAACACGTCGCGATTCGCCAGCATGATGTCCCGCCACATCTCCGGCGAGCTTCCCGCGATCCGCGTGAAATCGCGGAAGCCGCTGCCTGCAAGCGCAAAGAGCGCGCCGCCGTCGCTCCGACGCGCAAGCGCGCCCACGAACGCGTACGCGAGAACGTGAGGAAGATGCGACACCGCGCCGAGGATTCGGTCGTGCTGCTCGGCATCCATGCGGGAAACGCGCGCGCCGCAGGTTTCCCACAGCGCGCCGACGCGCGTGACGGCTGCCGCACCGGTTTCCGGCAATGGGGTAAGGACCGTTTGACGATCGCGGAACAGCGTCGCGGTTGCAGCCGCGGAGCCGGACTGCTCCGCACCCGCGATCGGGTGCCCTGGAACGAAGCGCGGCAGCACCGCGCCGAGCGTTCCGCGCGCGGCAGCGGCGACATCGCGCTTCGTGCTCCCCGCATCCGTGATGACGGTGTCTTTTTCCAGCCGCGGCGCGATCGACGCCAGCAGCCCGGGCATCTGTGCGACCGGCGTCGCGACCAGCACGACGTCGGCGCCTTCGAGCTCGCGTTGCCAGGGTTCGTCGAGCGTGGCTGCACGATCGACGATGCTACGTTTCAGCGCGGCGTCCAGGTTCGCGCGCGAGCGTCCGATTCCCACGACCTCGCGCACTGCATTCCGGGAGCGAAGCGCGAGCGCGAACGATCCCCCGATCAGTCCGACGCCGACGACGACGAGCTTGCCTACGCGCGCTTGCGGATCGCGCTCGGTCACGCGTGGAGTGCCGTCTCGAGGGCGGACAGAAAGCGTTCGTTCTCGCGCGGCAGCCCGACGGTGATGCGAAGCCAGTGCGGCAGCTCGTAGTTGCCGACCGGTCGCACGATCACGCCGTGCTCGAGAAGCTTCCCGTACACGGCTATCGCGTCGCCGACCCGGACCAGGATGAAATTGCCGCGCGAAGGCAAAAACTGCAACCGAAGGCGATTGAATCCCGCTTCGAGCTGGCGCATCCCCTCGAAATTGAGGCGCCGGCTTTCCTCGACATACCCCTCGTCGTCGAGCGACGCGAGGGCCGCGGCCTGAGCGAGCGCGTTGACGTTGAAGGGTTGGCGTACGCGATTCAGCATGTCGGCCACGCGTGCGTTCATCACGCCGTAACCAATGCGTAACGCTGCCAGTCCGAACGCCTTCGAGAACGAACGGGTGACGACGAGGTGCGGATACCGTGCGATCCAGCGCGTCGCATGGGCCTGCTCCTCGGGCTTCAGGTATTCGTTGTATGCCTCGTCCAGCACGACGAGCACGTCGCGCGGCACGTGCGAGAGAAAGCGGTCGATCTCGACCGGATTGAGCCAGGTGCCGGTCGGGTTGTTGGGATTGGCGACAAAAACGACGCGGGTCTGCGGCGTGATGGCGTTGCGCATCGCATCGAGATCGTGACCGAAGTTGCGCGCCGGCACGACAATGCCGCGCGCCCCACGCGCCTGGGTCGCGAGTGGATACACCGTGAATGCGTGTTGCGAGAACACTGTGTGATCGCCAGGACGAACGTACGCCTGCGCGACCAGCTCCAGCACATCGTTGCTGCCGTTGCCGAGCACGATCTGATCAGCGTCGACATCGAAGCGTCGCGCGAGCGCCTGCTTGAGCGTATACGCGTTGCCGTCCGGATAGCGCGTGATGTCCGCAGCCGCGGCGCTGATCGCGGCCAGCGCCTTCGGGCTCGGCCCGCGCGGATTCTCGTTCGATGCGAGCTTGATGATCGTCGCGGGATCGAGGCCGTGCTCGCGTGCCAGCTCCTCGATCGGCTTGCCGCCGACGTACGGCGCGATGCCGCGGACGTATTCGGGCGCGAGCGGCGCGAGCTCCGCATCGGTCATCGTGTTCGTCCTTTACGAAAGCGCTGCCGGGTACGATCCCAGCAGCTTCAGGAATGGCGCCCGCCGGCCGAGTTCTTCCAGTGCGGCAGCCACTTTCGCATCCTGCTGATGGCCTGCGATGTCGACGAAGAACAGATACTCCCACAGGCCGGTACGCGCCGGGCGTGATTCGAACCGCGTCATCGACACGCCGTGCTTCGCGAACGGCTCGAGCAGTGCGTGCACGGCGCCGGGCCGATTGGGCGCAGACATGACCAGCGACGTCTCGTCGCGTCCCGACGGCGCCACGCGTTGCCGTCCGAGCACCCAGAAGCGCGTGGTGTTGTTCGGTTCGTCCTCGATGTGCGGGGCGAGGATCGCAAGGCCGTAAATGGTCGCGGCGATTTCACCCGCGATCGCGCCGGCGCCCGCCTCGTTCGCGGCGAGCCTCGCCGCTTCGGCGTTGCTCGCGACCGCGACGCGAGGAATGCCGGGCAGGTTGCGCGCGAGCCATTGCGCGCACTGCGACAACGACTGCGCATGCGAATAGATCTTCTTGACGCCGGCAAGCGACCCCGCGGTCGACAGCAGATTCTGCTGGACGCGCAGCTTGATCTCGCCGCACACGGTGAGCTCGGTGGTGCTGATCAGGTCCAGCGTGCGTCCGACCGCGCCTTCGGTCGAATTCTCGACGGGAACGACCGCGTAGTCCGTTCGCCCGGCCTCCCCAGCGCGAAATACGTCGTCGATCGTCGCGCACGGCACGGCATCGACGAACTGTCCGAAATGCTTGGCGACGGCCGCGTGGCTGAACGTGCCCGCGGGCCCGAGGTACGCGATGCGCAGCTTTTGCTCGAGCGCAAGGCACGCCGATATGATGTCGCGAAAGATGCCGGCGATCGCTTCGTTCGGGAGCGTGCCCGGATTCGCTGCCATCAACGCCGTGAGCACCTGCGCTTCGCGCTCCGGGCGATAGGCAGCGCCCCCGCTTTCCGCTTTCAGCTTACCGATCGCTTTCGCGTGCGCGGCGCGTTGATCGAGCCGCGCGAGGATCTCGCGGTCGAGATTGTCGATCGCCTCGCGATGCTTCCGCAGCGCGCCGTCGCCAGCGCCGGCGCGTTTCGCACGTACCGTCTTCTTGTCGCGCATCGCTTTGCGCTTCAGTGGTTACTCTTCGTCGTCCTCGCGCTCGACGACGCGCTCGAGGCCCGCGAGCTTCTCACCCTCGCCCAGGTGAATGAGCGTCACGCCCTGGGTCGAGCGGCCCATCTCGCGAATCGACTTCACCTTGGTGCGGATCAGCACGCCGCCGGTCGAGATCAGCATGACCTCGTCGTCGGGCACCACCAGCGCGGCGGCGACCACCTGGCCGTTGCGTTCCGATTGCTGGATCGCGATCATCCCCTTGGTACCGCGGCCGTGGCGCGTGTACTCGACGATCGGCGTGCGCTTGCCATACCCGTTCTCGGTCGCCGTCAGCACCGATTGCTCCTCGTTTTCCGCGACCAGCATGGAGATTACGCGTTGGTCCTTTTCGAGCATCATGCCGCGGACGCCGTGGGCGTTGCGTCCCATCGGGCGCACGTCGTTCTCGTCGAAGCGCACGGCCTTGCCTCCGGAGCTGAACAGCATGACATCGTGCTTGCCGTCGGTCAGCGCGACGCCGATCAGGCGATCGCCGTCATCCAGATCAACGGCGATGATCCCCGAAGGACGCGGCCGCGAGAATTCAGAGAGCGGCGTCTTCTTGACCGTCCCCATCGCGGTCGCCATGAACACGTAACGGCCTTCCGCGAATTCCTGCACCGGCAGGATCGCCGTCACCTTTTCGTTGTCGACGAGCGGAACGAGATTCACGATCGGCTTGCCGCGCGACGTCCGCGAGCCTTGCGGCACGCTGTAGACCTTGAGCCAGTAGACGCGCCCGCGGTTGGAGAAGCAGAGGATGTAGTCGTGCGTGTTCGCCATGAACATGCGGTCGACGAAATCGTCTTCCTTGGTCGCGGTTGCCTGCTTGCCGCGACCGCCGCGGCGTTGCAATCGATATTCGGCAACTGGCTGCGCCTTCATGTAGCCGCCGTGCGAAAGCGTGACGACCATGTCTTCCGCGGCGATCAAGTCCTCCATCGACAGGTCCTGCCCCTGCGCGACGATCTCGCTGCGCCGCGCGTCGCCGAACTCGTTCTTGATCGTGGAGAGCTCGTCGCGAATGATCGCCGTCACCCGGGCAGGCTTCGCGAGAACGTCGAGGAGATCCGCGATCAGGTCCATCACTTCGCGATACTCGCCGGTGATCTTCTCCTGCTCGAGTCCGGTCAAGCGCTGCAGGCGCAATTCGAGGATCGCCTGCGCCTGCGCATCGGACATCCGGTAGCCGCCGGGGCCCTTTTGCCAGCCGAACGCGGCGGGCAGCCCTTCCGGTCGCGCCGCATCCGCCGTCGCACGCTCGAGCATCTTTTCGACGACCGGCGAACGCCAGGTCTTCGCCATCAACGCCGACTTCGCGTCCGCAGGCGTCGGCGCCGCCTTGATCAGCGCGATGATCTCGTCGACGTTGGCGAGCGCGACCGCGAGGCCCTCGAGCACATGACCCCGATCGCGTGCCTTCGCAAGGTCGTAGCGCGTGCGACGCACGACGACCTCGCGCCGGTGCGTCAGGAAGAACTCGATGAACTGCTTGAGATTTAAGAGCCGCGGCTGGCCGTCGACCAGCGCGACCATGTTCATCCCGAACGTGTCCTGCAGCTGGGTGAGCTTGAAGAGGTTGTTCTGGACGATCTCCGGCACCTCGCCGCGCTTCAATTCGATGACCAAGCGCATGCCCTTCTTGTCGCTCTCGTTGCGGAGGTCCGCGATCCCCTCGAGCCGCTTTTCGGTGACGAGCTCGCCGATGCGCTTCAGCACCTGATCGCCGCCGACCTGGTACGGGAGCTCGTCGACGATGATCGCCTGGCGATTGCCGCGGTCGAGCTCCTCGACGTGCGTTCGCGCGCGCACGATCACGCGGCCGCGTCCCGTGCGATAGCCTTCGCGCACGCCCTCGAGTCCGTAGATGATGCCCGCGGTGGGGAAATCGGGGGCCGGGATGAGCGCCATCAATTCGTCGAGCGTCGTCTCCGGCTTGTCGAGCACCGCGAGGCAGCCGGTGAGGGTCTCGGAGAGATTGTGTGGCGGAATGTTGGTCGCCATGCCGACCGCGATGCCCGAGGCGCCGTTCACGAGCAAATTGGGCAATCGCGACGGCAACACCGCTGGCTCCTGCTCCTTGCCGTCGTAATTCGGGACGAAGTCAACCGTCTCCTTGTCGATGTCGGCGGTGAGCTCGTTCGCGATCTTGGTGAGCCGGCATTCCGTGTAGCGCATCGCCGCCGCGTTGTCGCCGTCGACGGAGCCGAAGTTTCCTTGACCGTCGATCAGCGGGTAGCGGAGCGAGAAGCTCTGCGCCATGCGCACCAGCGTGTCGTAGATCGCCATGTCGCCGTGGGGGTGGTACTTCCCCATGACGTCGCCGACGACGCGCGCGCACTTCACGTACGGCCGGTTGTAGACGATGTTGGCTTCGTGCATGGCATATAAGACCCGGCGATGCACCGGCTTCAGGCCGTCGCGGACGTCGGGAAGCGCGCGTCCCACGATCACGCTCATCGCGTAATCGAGGTACGAATGCCGCATTTCAGCCTCGAGGCTGATCGGCAGGGTTTCTTTGGCGAACTGCTCCATGAATCGGCATCATCCAGGCTGACTTGAGGTCTTGAGGCCTCGGGCGCGCTTTCAAAAAAGAGGTGAGAGCGCGGTTTTGGCGTTGGAACGCGCGCAAGCGCTACTTCTTGCTGCTCGCCCCGCTACGCTTGAGCTTCGGAGGCCCTTGAAAACATGTAATTTTAGCATGGCGTTGTATCGCTGCGACACTCGCATTCCCGCACATGCAATGCACGGTCTTTTCTTTGCCTTGGGCGGGAATCCTCTGCTATAGTCGGACGGGACGTAAAGGATTCGGCGCGTCAGGCATTTAGCTTCTCGCGCATAGTTGCTGAGTTCGAAAAAGACCTGTTCAAAACCAAAGCCAAAGGGGTGAAACAATGACTCGACGTCTTGTCTCCGGTGTCGTGGTCGGCGCATTGGCTGCCGCCTTCGCCGGCAGTCTTGCGGCGCAACCGAAGGCCGATCCAAAGGGATACGTGCCGGGCACTGCGGGCTGCGACCCGAATAATTGCGGATATGTGCTCTCGGCCACCGGAACGCCCGACAACAATGTGATCAAGAGCGGCGTCTACAACGGCGCCCTCGGATTGGCGGGCAATCTCTGCTACCGCACCGGTTACTGGACGCCGCAGATGGCGATCGAGCAGTGCGATCCGGACCTCGTACCGAAGCCGCCGCCGCCGCCGCCGCCGCCACCCCCGCCGCCGCCACCGCCGCCGCCACCGCCACCGCCGCCGGCGCCACAGGTGCAGAAGATCACGCTGGCCTCGAAGGCGCTGTTCGACTTCGACAAGGCGGTGCTGCGTCCTGACGGCAAGGCCGCAATCGATAGCGAAGTGATCTCGAAGCTCGGTCTGGTGCAGAAACTCGAGCTCGTGCTGGTGACGGGCCACACCGATCCGATCGGTACGCAGCAGTACAACCAGAAGCTGTCCGAGCGTCGTGCGGATGCCGTGCGCGACTACCTGGTCAGCAAGGGCGTGCCGAAGGACAAGATCGAAACCCTTGGCATGGGCAAGACGCAGCCGGTACCGGGTCTCGTGTGCAAGCAGAAGAACTTCAAGGAACTGATCGCTTGCTTGCAGCCGGATCGCCGCGTCGAAGTCGAAGTCAAGGGTGAGGCGATCATCCGCAAATAATTCACCCCAGCATCAACGTGAGCCCCGCCTTATGCGGGGCTTTTTTTTGTCGTTCCACGCAAGGTTTCGCGACTCGACAAGCGCGTCGCACGATACTTTGCGTGGGTGGAAGATTCCTGCGGCCGCCTTGGGCCGGCCCTGCGCGGCCTCGCGACAACGGCAGCAGTCCGTGGCAGTGCCATCTTGGGGCTATCCGCGCCCCGGGTTCGAGCACGCTATAGTTCGCAGCATGAACGCGCCGCAGACCGTCGATCTACGCATCGACGCCCGATGGATCGTGCCGATCGAGCCCGCGGGGACGCTCGTCGATCACGCGCTCGTCGTAGACGCCGGACGGATCGCGGCCCTCGTGCCGCAGTCCGAGGCGGGCTCGCGTTATTCGCCGCGCCGTCATGTCGAGCTTCCTCAGCACGTGCTCCTGCCCGGCCTCGTCAATGCGCATACCCACACGGCGATGACGCTGCTGCGCGGCATCGCGGACGATGTTCCGCTGCACGCGTGGCTCGCCGAGCACATCTGGCCGCGCGAAGGAAAATACCTGTCGCCCGAGTTCGTGCTCGACGGCACGCTCCTCGGCGCGGCGGAAATGCTCGCGGGGGGCGTCACCTGCTGCAACGACATGTACTTCTTCCCGGACGCCGCGGCAGAGGCGTATCGAATGGCCGGCATCCGTGCAGTCATCGGCCTCGCTGTCGTCGATTTCCCGACTCCCTACGCCGCGGATGCCGATGCATATCTGCAGCAGGGTCTCGCGGCGCGGGACCGCTACAAGCACGTGCCGCGACTTGCGTTCGCGCTCGCACCGCACGCGCCGTACACGGTCGGCGATGCGACGTGGGCGAAGGTCATCATGTACGCGCGCCAGCTCGACCTGCCGATTCACACGCATCTCGCGGAAACGCAGAGCGAGGTCGACCAGGCACGCGCATCGACCGGCGAGAGCCCGCTCGCGCGGCTCGATCGCCTCGGCGCCACCGGCCCGGGCTTCATCGGCGCACACGCGGTACATGTTGCGCCGTCCGAGATGTACCTGCTCGCTGCCCAGCGCTGCCACGTCGTGCACTGTCCCGCGTCGAACATGAAGCTCGGCAGCGGCATCGCGCCGGTTGCCCAGTTCATGCAGGCCGGCATCAACGTCGCGCTCGGCACCGATGGAGCAGCGTCGAACAACCGCCTCGATGTCCTCGGCGACATGCGATTGGCCGGTCTGCTGTCGAAGGTCGCCACGGGCGACGCCGCATCGCTTCCGGCCGCGGCGCTCCTTCGCATGGCAACGCTCAACGGCGCTGCGGCGCTGGGCATGGAAGCTGAAATCGGCTCGCTCCTGCCCGGCAAGGCTGCGGATATCATTGCCGTCGATCTTGGCGCGAGCGACGTGGCGCCGGTCTACGATGTGCTCTCACACCTCGTGTACGTCGCCGGCCGCGAGCACGTCACGCACGTGTGGATCGAAGGCGACCCACTCGTGGCGGACCGCCGCCACGCGCAGCTCGATTCCGCTGCGATCCTCGCGCGAGCACGCGCGTGGCAACAGCGGCTGCAATGACGATGGCGCGCGCGATGTCACACCAACGCGACGCACGGCCGGCCAACGTCGATTCGGGCGAGATCTCGAAGTTCTCGGCGCTCGCGCACCGCTGGTGGGATCCGGAGAGCGAATTCAAGCCGCTGCACGATATCAATCCGCTGCGCCTCGGCTGGATCGAGAAGACGGCCGGCGGCCTCACGGGCAAACGCGTGCTCGACGTCGGCTGCGGCGGCGGGATTCTGAGCGAGGCGATGGCACGCGCGGGTTCGCGCGTCACCGGCATCGATCTCTCCGAGAAGGCGCTCGGCGTCGCGAAGCTCCATCGGCTCGAATCGGGCATCGACGTCGACTACCGCCTGATCGCCGCCGAAACGCTCGCACGCGAAACCCCTGCGGCTTTCGATGTCGTCACCTGTCTCGAGCTGCTGGAGCACGTGCCCGAACCTGCGTCGACGATAGCCGCCTGCGCCGCGCTGGCCGCGCCCGGTGGCACGGTCGTGTTTTCGACGCTCAACCGCAATGCGAAGTCATACGCATTCGCGATCCTGGGCGCGGAATACATCCTCAATCTGCTCCCGAAGGGCACGCATGACTGGGCGCGCTTCATTCGGCCCGCTGAGCTGGCGGGACACGCCCGGCGCGCCGGGCTCGATCTCGAGTCGATGATCGGGATGACCTACAACCCGCTCAACCGCACGTATCGCCTCGAGGACGACACGTCGGTCAACTATCTCGCCGCGTTTCGCCGGTCCTAGCGACGCTTCGCCTCGTGCCTGCGATTGCCACGCCGCTTCCGATCGCCGCGGTGCTGTTCGATCTCGACGGAACGCTCGCCGACACCGCCGGCGATCTCACCAACGCGCTCAATCGGGTGCGCGAAGGTCGCGGCCTGTCTCCGCTGCCGGTGTCGGCACTCCGGGCCTATGCATCGGCCGGTGCCCGCGGGCTGCTTGCCGCCGGGCTCGACATGGAATCGACGCATCCGGACTACAAGATGTTGCGCGACGAGTTTCTCGCCTATTACGCCGAGGGGCTCGCCGACACGACGCATCTCTTTGACGGCATCGCGCCGCTCCTCGATGCCATCGAAGCGCGCTCGCTCGCCTGGGGGATCGTGACCAACAAGGCGGAGCGCTACACGAAACCGGTCGTCGCGGCGCTCGGACTCGACGCGCGCGCGGGGACCATAGTGAGCGGCGACACGACGCCGCACCCCAAACCGCGTCCCGAGCCCCTGCTCTACGCCGCCAATGCGCTGGGGCTACCGCCTGCCGCTTGCGTTTATGTCGGAGATGATCTGCGCGACGTCGTTGCCGGCAATGCGGCCGGCATGCCGACGATTGTCGCGAAATACGGCTACCTGGGCGATCCCGACACGACGTCGGAGTGGCCTGCCACCGGCTGGATCGAGCACCCGCTCGAATTGCTGGCGTGGCTCCCCGAGCGCGCGCAGCGTTGACTGGCGCGAACGCCGCGTCACGCCGCACATGCGCCGATGTTGACGAGCCACAACTCGCGCGGCTGCCCGCCACGCGTGCCGGTGAGGCGCACGCTCTGGTTCGCCTGCAGTGGACGGAGCACGGCGCCGGTGACATCGTCGGGCACGGTGAGCGCGATGCCATTCGCCTGCTCGATCCGATCGCCGGTCTGCAGTCCAAGCATCGCGGCAAAGCCACTCGCGTCGCGGACGACGAGCGCGCCATTCTCGGAAACAATCAGCGCGCGCCAGCTATCGGGCGTCGCGATGAGGCCGCCCAGAAGTTCGGCATTGAGCGTAACCGTCTGACCCTTGAAGCCGGCAGGCGGCGTGCATGCCGTACTGCGGCTCGCGACCTTCGTCGCTGCGTCGGCGGCGGCGCGCGGCGCGGGCGCGGTTTTCGTGGGCGCGACGGGTGACGAACGCAGCCCGATGTCGCGGTCTCGTCCTGAATCGCGGATCGTGATGCCGTCCGGACGCACCGCCGTCAACGTCACGCCACTCACGATCTCCTGTCCGCGCGCGACGAGCTTGGGGCCGTTCGCCAAGCGAAACAGCGCGTAGCCGTCGCCGTTACGGCGCGCCAGAACCCCGAGGAGGCGTGTATCGCCCGCGAGGGATTGCGCCGGCTCGGCGCTCGACGTCGGCGCGACTGCAGTGCTTCCGCGAAATAGATCGGCCGCGAGGACCGTCGCCGCGGGATCGGCGGGCGCCGCCGGGGCGATGTGCGTCGGCGCCGGTCCGATCGCGATCCAGAACCAGTATGCGGCAACCCAGACCAAGGCGGCGAACGCCACGAACGTGGCCGCTCCCGCCACGATGCGCCATCCGCGGTGAGGTCGCACGGACGTCGAAACCGCGTCGGTATAATCGGCCGCCTTCGCGCTGTCCATCGGTGATGAATCCTCTGCTCTCGCGGCTTCAGCCGTATCCGTTCGAACGGCTGCGGGCACTGAATGCTGGCGTTACACCCGATCCCGCACGCCGCGCGATCAATCTCTCGATCGGCGAGCCGCGCCATCCGACGCCGCAGCTTCTGGTCGACGCCCTTGCACGAGGGGCGACGGACGGGCTCGCGAATTATCCCATGACCGCCGGAAGCCCTGCGCTGCGCGAGGCGATCGCCGCATGGCTCGCAAGACGACATGGGCTTCCCGCGCTCGACCCTGCGACGCAGGTGCTGCCGGTCCTCGGCAGCCGCGAGGCGTTGTTCGCTTTCGGGCAGACCGTCATCGACGCGAGCCGGCCCGAGGCGACCGTCGTCACGCCGAATCCGTTCTATCAGATCTACGAGGGCGCTGCGCTGCTTGCCGGCGCGGGAACGTACTACGTCAACGCGGATCCTGCCCGCGGCTTTGTGCGTGACTGGGAGAGCGTTCCGGCCGAAGTGTGGTCCCGCACCCAACTCCTTTACGTGTGCTCGCCGGACAATCCTACCGGTCGCGTGCTCGATCTCAAGACGTGGCAGGTGCTCTTCGCCCTCGCCGATCGGCATGGCTTCGTCATTGTCTCGGACGAATGCTATTCCGAGATTTACTTCGACGAGACGCGGCCACCGCTCGGCGCGCTCGCCGCTTCACGTGCATCGGGACGCGGCGACTTTGCGCGACTCATTGTCTTCGGAAGCCTGTCCAAGCGCTCGAACGCCCCGGGGCTTCGCTCCGGCTACGTGGCCGGCGACGCGGCACTCATCAGGGCGTTCCTCAAGTATCGGACCTATCACGGCTCGGCGATGTCGGGTGCGGTCGCCGCTGCAAGCATCGCGGCATGGAATGACGAAGCGCACGTGCGCGCCAACCGTCGTGAATACGCGTCGAAGTTCCTCGCGCTGCAGCCGAAACTCAATGCCGTGCTTCCCTGCGCGATGCCGGACGCGGCGTTCTATCTGTGGGCGCAGACACCGATCGACGATGCTGCCTTTGCGCGGCGTCTGCTCGAGGAACAAAACGTGATGGTACTGCCGGGGAGCTTTCTCGCGCGCGACGCCAACGGCATCAACCCGGGTCGTGATCGTGTCCGCATCGCGCTCGTCGCGACCTTCGAGGAATGTGCCGAAGCGATCGAGCGCATCGTCACCTTCACAGCGGGTCTTCGGATCACCCGCTAGCACTTGCGCTCGTTTCGCGCTCGCGTCGGGACGCTCGACCCCGCCCAAGGCCGTTTCGTCCCGACCGACAACGTTTTGTCGGCCGATGCCCGCGCCCGCGCAAGGGGGACCTAGAATGCCGCCCCATGGATGATTCACCCACTCGCACCCGTCGCAACCCGCTCATTGCGGGCTTTCATGCCTCGTGGATCACGGTGCTCCTGATCGCCGCGATCAACACGGGCATCGCGCTCGTGTTGAAGATCGACGATCCGCGCCCCTTCTGGCATCCGCTCGTTACCGTACAACTCTTCGGCTTCTCGATCGCCTACTGCGTGAATGTCGCAGCGCCGTGGGACAAGCCGGCACCCGTGTGGCGGATGGTCATCGCGTCCGCGGTGGGCGCGATGATAGGCAGCGCGCTCGTGCTCCTCGTGAAAACGCAATTCCCGCCGCTCGCGATCTATACGCTGCAGGACATCGTGAGCCGTGCCACGTTTTTCGCGATGAACACGCTTGCCGCGTTCTTCAACGGGCTGTTGATCAGCCTCATCTTCTACATCAAGTTTCGGGAGACGCGCGCTTCGGCGGCATTGCACCGCGCGGAGGCGGAGCGCCATCTGCTGTCGAAGCAGGCGATCGAGGCCGAGCTGAAACTCATGCAGGCGCAGGTCGAGCCGCACTTCCTGTTCAACACGCTCGCCTCGGTGCAGTACCTCACGGAAACGGATCCGAAACAGGCGAGCGCGCTCCTCACCCATCTCATCGCATACCTGCGTGCCGCGCTGCCCGAGCTGCGAGCCAGCTCGACGACACTCGGCAAGGAAGCGCATCTTGCGGAGGCATATCTCAACGTGCTGGCGATGCGCATGGGGCCGCGCTTGTCGTTCGCGGTGGACATTCCGCCTGACCTCGCGCAGCATCCGTTTCCGCCGAATCTTCTGCTGTCGCTCGTCGAGAACTCGGTCAAGCACGGGCTCGAGCCGGCCGCCGCGGGAGGACGAATCGACATTCGCGCACGGCGCAACGGCAATGCGCTCGTGATTGCAGTCGACGACACGGGCAAAGGCTTGCCCGCGAACGGCGCGACCGTACAGCCCGGCGTCGGCCTTTCCAACGTTCGCGACCGCCTGGCAGCGCTCTACGGGACGCGCGCGCATTTTTCGCTCGAGCCGGCGCGCGAAGGGGGCGCGCATGCTACGCTCACCCTGCCGCTCGAATCCGGTTACTAAAGTCATGTCGCTGCCGACTGCCGTCATCGCCGAGGACGAGCCACTCTTGCGTGCGCAGTTGCGCGCGCGCCTCACCGAAGCGTGGCCGGAGCTCGCTATCGTCGGCGAGGCGGAGAACGGCGAGCAGGCACTCGCCCTCACCGAGGCGCACAAGCCCGACGTCGTGTTCCTCGACATCCGCATGCCGGTGCGATCGGGACTCGAAGTCGCCCAGGCGCTCGGCGGATCGGTGCACGTTGTATTCGTGACCGCCTACGATGAATACGCGGTCGCCGCCTTCGACGAGGGGGCGGTGGATTACATCCTGAAGCCGGTGACCGCGGAGCGACTTTCGAAGGTCGTCACGCGCGTCAAGGAGCGCCTGGTGAATGCGCCGCTCGACCTGGCGGCAGTGCTCGAGAGACTCGTCGGACGAACCGGCGGCGCCGGTGCGCTCAAATGGGTGCGGGCGTCGCTTGGCAGCACGATGCGGGTGATACCGGTCGACGACGTGCTGTACTTCCAGGCCGAGGACAAGTACACGAAGGTCGTGACCAACGACACCGAGGCGCTGATCAAGAAGCCGATCAAGGAACTCTACGACGAGCTCGATCACGAAGCCTTTTGGCAGATTCACCGCGGCACGATCGTCAATCTCCGCGCCATCGCGCGGGTCGACCGCGACTGGCGCGATCAACCGATCATCAGCCTCAAGACTCGCCCGGAAAAGCTCACCGTGTCGCGTACGTTCGCGCATCGGTTCAAGGCGATGTAGGGAAAACGTCTGACTCGACTTTCGGCCCGCTGCTAAGACACCGCCGGCGGCGTGCGGAAAGCCGGGTCTGACCTTTTTGCTTCGACGCATCCGGCCCTCACGCAAGGGGAAGGCACCGGGCTCGACGGGCCGCTTGCCCACGGACAGCGCGGGCTTTTGTCGGCGTTATCCGCCCTCATCTGACGATTCCAAGCGCGCACGCGAGACGCCCGCGCGCGACTCGCGAATGACACCGGCAACCCAGTGTAAAATTTGAAGTTTTCAGTCCTCTCATGGCCGATCTTTCCACGACCATCGACGCCGCATGGGAGCAGCGGGCGGAGCTTTCGCCGGCGCGCGCTTCCTCCGAGATTCGCGACGCCGTCGCGCATGTGATCGACGAGCTGGATCAGGGCCGGCTGCGGGTCGCCGAGAAATCGAATGGCGCCTGGACGACGCATCAGTGGATCAAGAAGGCGGTATTGCTGTCGTTCCGCCTTGCCGACAACGCACCGATCGGTCTCGCCGGACCGCAGGTGCCCTTCCGCTTCTACGACAAGGTCCCGACCAAGTTCGCACGTTACGACGATGCGGCGTTTGCGCAGACGGGCGTGCGCGTCGTGCCTCCCGCGGTCGCGCGGCGCGGCGCCTACATCGCGCGGAACGTCGTGCTGATGCCGAGCTACGTCAACATTGGCGCCTACGTCGATGAAGGAACGATGGTCGACACCTGGGCGACGGTCGGCTCGTGTGCGCAGATCGGGCGCAACGTGCATCTCTCCGGGGGCGTCGGGATCGGCGGCGTGCTCGAGCCCGTACAGGCGAATCCGACGATCATCGAGGACAACTGTTTCATCGGCGCGCGTTCGGAAGTGGTGGAAGGCGTGATTGTCGAGGAGAACTCGGTGCTCGGCATGGGCGTGTTCATCGGCCAGAGCACGCGCATCTACGATCGTGCGACGGGGGCGATCATGTACGGTCGCGTGCCTGCGGGATCGGTCGTCGTCGCAGGGAGCCTTCCCGCGAGCGACGGCACGCATAGCCTCTACACCGCGATCATCGTGAAGCAGGTCGACGCGAAGACCCGCGCGAAAACCGGTATCAACGAGCTGCTGCGGATTTAACGCGTGGATACGATGTCCGTTTCCCTGAAGACCGCGGACGATATCGCGGGGATGCGCATCGCGGGGCGACTCGCCGGTGAATTGCTCGACTACCTGACGCCGTTCGTGAAGCCCGGCGTCACGACCGCCGAGCTGAACCGCCTTGCGCACGACTACCAGGTGAACGTGCAGCAGGTCACGCCGGCGACGCTCAACTATGCCCCGCCGGGCCACACGCCGTATCCGGCGTCGCTCTGCACCTCGGTCAATCATGTTGTCTGCCACGGCATTCCGAGCGACAAGAAGCTCAAGGACGGCGACATCGTCAACATCGACGTGACCGTGATCAAGGACGGCTATCACGGCGACACGAGCCGCATGTTCCTCATCGGCAAGCCGTCGATTCAGGCCAGGCGGCTCGTCGATGTCACGTACGAGGCGATGTGGCGCGGTATCCGCGCGATCAAACCCGGTGCGCACTTGGGCGATATCGGCGCCGCCATCCAGCGCTTCGCCGAGGGCCAAGGCTTTTCCGTCGTGCGCGAGTTCTGCGGTCACGGCATCGGCCGCAAGTTCCACGAGGAGCCTCAGGTGCTGCACTACGGGCGCCCGGGCACCGGATTGAAACTCCAGCCCGGCATGATCTTCACCGTCGAGCCGATGATCAACGCGGGACGCCCCGGTATCCGCTGTCTTGCGGACGGCTGGACGATCGTCACCGCGGATCATTCCCTTTCGGCGCAATGGGAGCACACCGTTCTGGTCTCCGACACGGGGTTCGAGATCATGACGCAGTCAGCCGGAACGCCCCCACCTCCGCCCATCACGGCCTGACGACCCACGATCGATGGACACCGCCGACGCTCCCGTCGCTTCGCGCGAGCGCGTCGACATCGCGGGTCCGCGCATTGCGCATTGGCGTGGCGTGCTTCGGGAACGGCGCGAGACGCTGCGTACCGAGTTTCTGGCGCGACCCGACACGTTGCGTCTGCTGCGCAACTCGGCGCGGGCGGTCGATTCCATCCTGTCCGGTGTGTGGGCCGAATCGCAGATGCCGGTCGAGCTCGCCCTCGTTGCCGTAGGCGGCTATGGGCGACGCGAGCTGTACCCGCATTCCGACGTGGACGTCCTCGTGCTGCTGCCGCCGTCATCCGCCGACCACGAGCCCGCCGCGGCGATCGAGCGGTTCTTCACCGCGCTGTGGGACATCGGGCTCGAGCCGGGACACGCGGTTCGCACGGTCGCGCAATGCCAGGCCGAGATGGCTGGCGACGTAACGATCCGCACGAGCGTGCTCGAGCATCGCCAGATCGCCGGCTCCCGGCGCCTCTATAACCAGCTCAAGCGCGCGTTTGCCAACAGCCTGGACGTGCGCGCGTTCTACGCCGCCAAAGTCCTCGAGCAGCAGCAGCGGCATCTCAAGTACCACGATGCCGCCTACAACCTCGAGCCGAACGTCAAGGAAAGCCCCGGAGGCCTGCGCGACCTGCAGACGGTGCTGTGGATCGCGCGTGCCGCGGGACTCGGACGCTCGTGGCGCGAATTGGCGAAGATCGGCCTGATGACCCACGACGAAGCGCGCACCGTCTCGCGGCAAGATCGCCTGATCGGCGCGCTTCGGATCCGCCTCCATTACCTGACCGGCCGGCGTGAGGACCGGCTGGTCTTCGACGAGCAAGCGGCGCTCGCGCGCGAGCTCGACCTCGTCGATACGCCGGCGAAGCGGGCGAGCGAGCAGCTGATGCAGCGCTACTACCGTGCGGCGAAGGTTGTGCGGCAGATGAACACGATTCTCCTCACGAACCTGCACGCGCGCCTCTACCCGCAGGCGACGGAGCCGGCGCCTATCGACAGCGAGTTTGCACGGGTCGACGAGGCGCTCGATATCCGGGATCCGATGCTGTTCGAGTCGCGGCCCGCTGCGATGCTGGACGCTTTCCTCACGTTGCAGCGGCACCCGGAGCTCAAGGGCATGACCGCGCAGACGCTGCGCGCGCTATGGCGGAACCGGCAACGCATCGACGGGGCCTTTCGCCGCGACCCGGAAAACCGCGCTCGCTTCCGGCAGATCTTTCGCGAGCCGCGCGGGGTCACGCACGAGCTGCGCCGCATGAATCTGTTCGGGATTCTGGGCCAATACTTGCCGACCTTCGGGCGCATCGTCGGGCAGATGCAGCACGACCTCTTCCACGTCTACACCGTGGACGAGCACATCCTGATGGTGATCCGCAACCTGCGTCGCTTCACCGAGGCACAGCACGCGCACGAGTACCCGCTCTGCTCGCGGCTCATCGCGGACTTCGAGCGCAAGGAAGTGCTCTACTTCGCCGGCCTGTTCCACGACATCGCCAAAGGCCGCGGCGGCAACCATTCGACGCTCGGCGCGCGCGATGCATGGCGCTTCTCAATCCAGCACGGGCTCCCCATCGAGGACGTCGAGCTGGTGGCCTGGCTCGTCGCCGAGCATCTGACGATGTCGATGACGGCGCAGAAACAGGACATCGCGGACCCGCGCGTCGTCGCCGCGTTTGCGAGTCGGGTCGCGACGGAACGCCGGCTCATCGCGCTCTACCTCCTGACGGTAGCCGACATTCGCGGCACGAGCCCGCGCGTGTGGAACGCCTGGAAAGCGAAGCTCCTGGAAGACCTGTTCCATGCGACGCGGGCGGTCCTCTCGGGCAGTAGCGCCGAGCGCACGATCGCCGACAGCATCGAAGCACGCCAGGTCGAGGCGCAGCGTCTGCTGCGGCTCTACGCGGTCCCCGAGCAGGCGCAACGGGGATTGTGGCGCCAGCTCGACACGCCCTACTTCCAGCGTCACACCGCGGACGAGATCGCATGGCATGCGCGCCATCTCTATTGGCGCGTCGAGCAGACCGCACCGGTGGTGAAGGCGCGTCTGGCACGCGGCGGTGCGGGGCTGCAGGTTTTCGTCTACCTGCCCGACCAGAAGGCGTTGTTCGCGCGCGTCTGCGGGTTCTTTGGACGCGCCGGCCTGTCCATCCTCGAGGCGCGGATCCACACGACGCGCCACGGCTACGCGCTCGATACTTTCGTCGTGCACGACCCGTCCAATCCGCTCGCGTCGTATCGCGAGACGATCCAGTTCGTCGAATTCGAGCTCGCGCGCCTGTTGACCGAGCAGCCACCGCTCGAGCCGCCGCGCGACGGACGCATCTCGCGCCAGCTGCGGCATTTCCCGCTGACGCCTGAAGTGCGCATCTTTCCCGATGACAAGGGAACCCACTACATCCTCGAGGTGGTCGCAGGCGACCGCGCCGGATTGCTGGCGCGGATCGCCTACGTGCTCGCTCAAGCCGAGATCAACGTCGTCAGTGCGAAGATCAACACGCTCGGCGAGCGCGCCGAGGACGTGTTCCTGATCGACGGCACGCGTCTGCACGACGAGCACGCCGTGCTGAAGCTCGAGACTGCGCTGTTCGAGGAGCTGCGGGTCTAGGCATTCCGGCCCGCGCTCGCGCTCACCCAGCTACGCCGGTGCGGCCTTCGGGTCGGGTCCGTACTTGTTTTCACCCGGGTTGCCGTCGAGCACCATGAAGATCAGCAGAATGATTCCGCCGACGATTGGCACGAACGCGATCAGAATCCACCAGCCGGTGCGGCCGGTGTCGTGCAGGCGTCTGATCGTCACGCCGATACCTGGAAGGAGCGTGCCCAGCGCGTAGAGGCCGCCGAGCAGACCGATACCGACCTTCGAGTTGTACGTCCCGGTGAGATTGTCGATGATCGCCAGGATGACGCTGACGATTATGGTGAACAGGAAGAAAAACCAATACTCCTTGCGCCGGGCACGACCGTCGAAGACCGCGTACTTCTTCAGGACCCCTAGGTACCAGTTCATCCTTGCCTCCCTGTTCTTGGCGTGAGCGCTCCGGCACCAACGCGTCGGCCTGTACGATCTGGCGAGCGCCGTTTCTCCGGGGCGCCGGCATTCTAGATCGACCGCACGTCTTGCTCCACCCCGCCCGTCATTCCTCCTCGGGCGCCACGTCCGGAAACAGCAGATCGGTGAACCCGAAGCGCGACATGTCGTTCATCCGCATCGGATAGAGAATGCCGTCTAGGTGATCGGTCTCGTGCTGCACGACGCGCGCGTGAAAACCATCCACCTCGCGATCGATCGGATTGCCTCGCGGATCGCGTCCGGCGTAGCGCACGCGCTTCCAGCGCGGCACGACGCCGCGTAACCCCGGGACCGACAGGCAACCTTCCCAGCCTTCCTCGAGCGTGTCCTCGAGGGGGGTGATCACAGGATTGACGAGCTCGGTGTAAGGCACCTCTTCTGCATCGGGATAGCGCGGATTACGCCCGACACCGAAGATCACGACGCGGAGCGGCACGGCGATCTGGGGCGCGGCCAAACCCGCACCGCTGCGCGCGGCCATCGTGTCCCGCATGTCGGCGAGCAGCGCGTCGAGCTCTGGTGTGCCGAAACGCTCGACCTCGCGCGAGCGTTGCAGCAGGCGCGGGTCGCCCATCCGCAGCACGTCCCGGATCATGAGATCGCTCCGGCGGTCGCGCGCACGACCAGATGATCGAGCAAGGCACGAACCCGCTCCATTCCGGTCTCCAACACGGCGACGAGGTTCGGCAGGGCCACCCCCTCCGCACTGTCCGCCCGCCCCGCGGCGTGATTGACCACCACGCAGATCGCCGCGTACGGCAGTTCCAGTTCGCGGGCGAGCGCTGCCTCGGGCATCCCGGTCATGCCAACCAGCGTCGCGCCGTCGCGATCCATGCGATCGATCTCGGCGGCGGTTTCGAGACGCGGCCCCGACACCGCGCCGTAGACGCCTCCGTCGACCAGCGGAATGCCGGCGGCGTCGCCCGCGGCGACGCAGGCTTCCCGCAGGTCCGGCGTATAAGGGTGGGTGAAATCCACGTGCACGACGCGCTGGTCGCCGCCGTCGAAGAACGTCGCTTCGCGGTCCGCCGTGTAATCGATGATCTGGTGGGGCACGACCAGGTCCCCGGGCTCGCACCCGCGAATTGCGCCGACCGAGGCGACCGCCACGACGGCCGTCGCGCCGCGCTGCTTGAGCGCCCAGAGGTTCGCGCGATAGTTCACCCGATGCGGCGGGATCGTATGTCCGTGGCCATGGCGCGCCAGAAACACAACGTCGTGCCCCGCAATCGTGCCGAACAGGAGGGCGGCCGATGGCGCGCCGTAAGGCGTCCGCACCACCTCGCGCCGCGCCACGGCGAGTGTCGAGAGACGGGTAAGGCCGCTGCCGCCTATGATTGCGAGCATGGAACTTGCTAACGGAAGTCGGATGACCGGCGCGGCCGGCCCGCCGCGGGCCGGAGCTCGGGTCGGATGTGGCTTTTCAGCGCCTTGTTCGGGTCGAAGCTGTAGCGTGCAGGCGCAGGTGGTGGATTCCCCCGGAATTTCATGACAGTATCATAGAGTCGTTGCGGCGCATCCGATAACCGCGGCGGACCCGACATTCTAGCGTTGAAGGCTTTCCATGTACCTCGACCGCCTGTTCAAGCTCATGGCCGAGAAGCAGGCCTCGGACCTGTTCATCTCCTGCGGTGCGCCGATCAACATCAAGATCAACGGCGTCGTCTCGCCCGTGTCGACGCAACCGATGGACGTCGAAACCGTCCGCCGCATCGCGTATGACCTGATGACGAAGGAGCAGGCTCGCGAGTTCGAGAACGAGCGCGAGATGAACCTTTCGCACCTCGACCGTGCGGTGGGCAACTTCCGTGTCAACATCTTCCGTCAGCGCGGCACGATCTCGCTCGTCATCCGCTACGTGCGGAGCCACGTGCCGCCGTTCGAGGCGCTCAGGCTGCCCTCGGTTCTCCTCGACATCGTCACGTCGAAGCGCGGTCTGGTGCTGGTCGCGGGTGCCACGGGCTCCGGTAAATCGACGACGCTGGCGGCGATGATCGACCATCGCAACAACACGCGCTCCGGACACATTCTGACGATCGAGGATCCGATCGAGTACCTGTTCGAGCACAAGCAGAGCATCGTCAACCAGCGCGAAATCGGCATCGACACCCAGAACTATCAGATCTCGCTGCAGAACGCGCTGCGCGAAGCGCCCGACCTGATCATGATCGGCGAGATCCGCGACAAGGAGACGATGCAGGCGGCGTTGCTGCACACGTTGACCGGCCACCTGTGTCTGTCGACGATCCACGCGAACAACAGCTATCACGCGCTGTCGCGGATCATCAACCTCTTCCCTTACGACGCCCGCTCGGCGGTGCTCTCCGACCTGTCGATCGGGCTCCGCGCCATCATCTCGCAGCGGCTCGTCCGCAACAGCGAAGGACAACTCCAGCCGGCGGCGGAAATCCTGATGAACACCGCGCTCATCGCGGAGCTGATCAAGAACGGCGAGTTCGTCCAGATCAAGGAAGCGATGGAGCAGTCGCTGTATCCCGGGTCGCAGACCTTCGAGCAGGCGCTGTGCCGCCTCTATCTCGACAGCGCGATCAGCTACGACGAGGCGATGGCGGCGTCCGATTCGCCCACCAACCTGGCGTGGCTCATCAACCAGAACACGCCGAGCGAGCGGCTGGCCCAAATCGACACGCCGGATGCACACGGCGAATCGCGGAGGACGGCGGCGGCGGATTTCACGACCATGACGATCAACCCCGAGTTGCTCGAGAAAACTAACTGAAGTCGAGTGACGGCATTCGTGCAGTGCCACGCATTAGCCGCATCCGTCGGTCGCGATGGACGCGGTGCCGGATGACCGGTTCCCTCTGATCCGCAGTCGGCACGGTGCCGGTCATCGCGTCGAACTTGCTCGCGGACGGGCGATGAGCGCGTCGCCAGCAACCCTCGAGCAGTCCTGCCAGACCGCGTTTCGCGGATAATGAGGCAATGGACATGCCGGCCACGCCGACGCTCGCGCTCGCACGCGAATTGATCGCACGACGATCGGTCACGCCCGAAGACGCCGGCTGCCAGGACCTGATTGCCGCAAGACTGACTGCGCTTGGTTTTGTCTGCGAGACGCTGGTCGCTAACGGCGTGACGAACCTGTGGGCGCGTCGCGGCACCTCGGCACCGCTCGTCTGCTTCGCCGGTCACACTGACGTCGTACCGCCGGGGCCGCGCGAGGCGTGGCAGTCCGACCCGTTCGACCCGTCCGAGCGCGACGGTTTTCTCTATGGTCGCGGCGCTGCGGACATGAAAAGCTCGGTCGCGGCCTTCGTGGTCGCGATCGAGCGCTTCCTCGACGCTCACGCGGGTGCCCCAGGCTCGGTCGCGCTCATCATCACCTCGGACGAGGAAGGCCCGTCGATCGATGGCACAGCGCGAGTCGTCGAGAAGCTGGCCCGGGTCGGGGTGCGCATCGACTATTGCATCGTCGGCGAGCCCTCCTCCGTCGAGCGCCTCGGCGACATGATCAAGAACGGCCGCCGCGGGACGCTGTCGGGAACCCTCGTTGTGCACGGTGTGCAAGGGCACGTCGCGTACCCGCATCTTGCGCGCAATCCGATCCATCTTGCTGCGCCGCCGATCGCCGAACTTGCCAAGATCCGTTGGGACGAAGGCAACGAGCACTTCCCGCCGACGACGTGGCAATGCTCGAACGTCCACTCCGGGACCGGCGTCGGCAATGTGATCCCTGGTCGGCTCGAGCTGATGTTCAATTTTCGCTACTCGACCGCGAGCACGCGTGAATCCCTTGCGTCGCGCTTGGAGGCGGTACTCAAGCAGCATGGTCTCGACTACACGCTCACCTGGACCGGGCACGGCAAGCCGTTCCTAACGCCGGCGGGTCGGCTGGTCGATGCCGCCGGCGCGGCGATCCGCGAAACAACGGGTATCACGCCCGTGCTCTCGCGCGAGGGCGGGACTTCCGACGGACGCTTCATCGCCGACATCTGCCCGGAGGTCGTCGAGCTCGGTCCCGTCAATGCGACGATCCACAAGGTGAACGAGCGCGTTGCCCTCGCGGATCTCGAGCCGCTCGCGCTGATCTACGCGCGAATCCTCGAGCGGCTGCTGATCGCGCGATGAACGCGCCCGCGGAGCTCGAAACCGTCAGGGACTGGCTCCGCTACGCCGTGAGCCGCTTCGGCGAAGCGCAGCTTGCCTTCGGCCACGGCACCACTTCGGCCTACGACGAGGCAGCGTATCTCGTCTTGCACGCGCTTCACCTGCCGCTCGACCGCCTGGAGCCGTTCCTCGACGCCCGCCTCACAAGCGGCGAGCGCGCGCACCTGGCGAATGTGTTCGCTCGGCGCGTAGACGAGCGCGTTCCGGCGGCCTACCTCACGCATGAAGCCTGGCTCGGGGATTTTCGCTTCTACGTCGACGAGCGCGTGATCATTCCGCGGTCGTACATCGCCGAGCTCCTGCCGGACGGTATCGCGCCTTACCTCGGCAAGGCCGACAACGTCACCAGCGCACTTGATCTTTGTACCGGCTCGGGTTGTCTCGCGATCCTGCTCGCGCATGCCTATCCTCGCGCCGACGTTGACGCCCTCGACATCTCGTCCGACGCGCTCGCCGTTGCGCAGCGCAACGTCAGCGATTACGGGCTCGCGGACCGGGTCAACCTCGTGCGCTCGGACCTGTTCGCGAACCTGCCCGAGAAGAACTACGATCTCATCATCTGCAATCCGCCGTATGTCACGGCGCTCGCGATGGAATCGCTGCCGCCCGAATACCGCCACGAGCCCGCGCTCGCGCTCGCCGGCGGCGAGGATGGCCTCGACGCGGTGCGCACGATCATCAAGGAAGCGCCGCGCTTCATGCAGTCGGGCGCGACGCTGGTCATGGAGATCGGGGCCAACCGGGCGGCGGCGGAGGCAGCATTTCCACGTCTGCCGTTTGTATGGCTCGAAACGCCGTCCTCGTCGGACAGCGTGTTTCTGGTGAAGCGGGAAGACCTGATCGCGGGGCGGTAAAGCAGAGATCAGGTAATGGAGTTCAGGGGCAGCGGTCTGATTCCTGCTACCTGTTCCCCGCCAGGCCGAAGAACTGCTGGATCCTCCGCACGAGATCGCCGGCGCGACTCACCGCCTGCTTCGCGCGCGCTTCCGCGTCGAGGGCCTGCAACGTCGCGTCGTTTGCCGCCTGCCGCTCGGCCAGTACATTCGCCAGGGTTTCGGCGAGCTGCGGGCGCCCGTGCAGGATCGCATCGAAGCCGCGCTTGTCCAGTCGATAGCAGAGTGCGTCGCCATCCGCGATGACGGTCGCGCCCCGCGGCTGTCCGAGCAGCAGACCCATTTCGCCAAAGTAAGACGGCGCGGAAAGCGTGGCCAGCCGGTGGCGAGCCTTCGTCCGCTGGTCTTCACGCTCGACGTGCACCCGGCCGCGCGCGAGCAGGTACAGCGAATCGGCGGCGTCGCCGCCACGGAACACGACGTCGTTGCCGGCGTAGAGCCAGCGGGTGAGCTCGTGGGTCAGCGCCTCGCGCTCGTCCGTGGTCAGTGAAGCAAAGAGATCGCTCGCGGCCAGCGCGGTCAGCCGTTCCTTGTGCTCGCGCTCTGCCAGTTCCGGACGGACGTCGCTTCGCATCTCGACCACGCGCCGCGGGAATGGAATGCCGAAACCGGCCCGCGCCAGCGCCGCGAACACGTGCGTGCGAACCTGGGAGTCCGTCCACAGATCGCGCTGCGGATCGATGATGAAGTAGGCGACCCCGTAGTTGATGCCGCTGTCGTCGAACTTCTGGCAGATCACGAACGGCCGCGGCTCTTTCGCGACGTTCGGAATCTCGGCGCTCTCGAGCGCTTTCTCGATATCCGCCAGTACGCGGCTTGGCGAGTGCTCGTATTCCACGTTGAACGGGACCACGCGACGCCACGTGGAGCGCTCCTCGCCTCGGCGTGCGAGCATCACGAGGCGGTTGTTCATCAGGTGCGAATTCGGAATGACGATCGTCTCGTTGTTGTTGGTGGCGACTGCCATGTAGCGCCAGCGGATCTGCACGACCTGCCCGATCACGTCGTCGAAGCGGACCCAGTCGCCGATGCGACAGTTCTTCTCGAGCTGCAGCGAGAGGCCGCCCCACAAGTTGTTGAGGGTCGCCTGCGCGGAGAAGGCAAGACCGGCGGTCAGCACCGCCGACGTCGTGATGAGGCCGGCGAGATTGACGCCGATCGCATTCAGCCGGTAGATCGCGTACGCGACGATCGCCAGGGTGATCAACAGATCGTCGAGGATGCGCGGGATGTTGCGGCGCGCCAGCAGCGTCTGCAGAACGAATACGAGTGCCACGCGCATGAAGCCGAAGGCGACGAGCGCCAGCGCGACCTCGCGGATCAGGACCGCGGTGAGCTTGGAGTCGAGCAGATGCGGGACGTATTGCGAGCCCCAGAGAATCAGGAGGCCGGTGAGCGAGACGACTACCATGGGCAGCAGCCCGCGGCGCCGCTGCGATCCGAACATGAACGCGATCAGCATCAGGATGAGCGCGCTGCCCGTGAACCACACGGCGTCGTAGATGGTCGTTTCGTTGATCATCGAGGCTTCCGGCCTTTCGGGAACGGGCGGATTATATGCGCCGCTATCGCGTTCGGCTCAAATGGACCGGAGGGACGGCTGCTTCCGATGCGGTCGAACGCCGTGGCTCAAGTAGAATCGCGCTCCATGCAGGCGCCCTCCTCCGCGCGCTCCGGCGGCGAAATCCTGGTCTCGAATCTTCTCGCCCAGCGGGTAGCGCACGTCTTCGGCGTCCCGGGCGAGAGCTTCCTTGCCGTGCTGGACGCAATGCACGATGTTCGCGATCGGGTCCGGTTCGTGGTCTGCCGCCATGAAGGCGGCGCGGCGTACATGGCCGAGGCCTACGGCAAGCTCACCGGCCGGCCGGGCATCGCGATGGTCACCCGCGGCCCGGGGGCCTCGAATGCCAGCATCGGCATCCACACCGCAGTTCAGGATTCGACCCCGATGATCCTCTTCATCGGTCAGGTCGGAACCGACTTCCGTGATCGAGAGGCCTTCCAGGAAATCGACTATCGGTCCATGTTCGGCGGTGTCGTCAAGTGGGCGGCGGAGATCGAGCACGCGGATCGCGTTCCGGAGTACGTCGCGCATGCGTTTCGTGTCGCGTTGTCGGGACGTCCGGGACCGGTCGTGCTCGCGCTTCCGGAGGACATGCTCGGAACGCGCGAAGTCTGTGTCGATGCTCCCTACGTCGATGCCGTTCCGGTTGCCGCCGACGCGGGCCAGGTCGATGCGGCGCACGCCCTGCTTTCCAGCGCCCGGGCGCCACTCGTCATCGTGGGTGGCAGCCGCTGGGATCGCGACGCCTGCGCTGCGTTGCGCGAGTTATCCGAACGCTGGGCGCTGCCCGTCGCGTGCGCCTTTCGTCGTCAGGATCTGTTCGACAATCGCCATCCGCACTACGCCGGCGACGTCGGCATCGGCATCAACCCGAAGCTCGCCGCACGCGTGCGCGACGCCGATGTGCTCGTCGTCATCGGCGAGCGCCTGGGTGAAATGACAACGTCGGGCTATTCGCTGCTGGGCACCCCCGCGCCCGCGCAGAAGCTGATCCACGTTCACCCCGGGTCCGAGGAGCTCGGCCGCGTCTTTCAGCCCGCGCTCGCGATTTGCGCGACCCCCGGCGCGTTCATCTCCGCGCTCGCTGCGCGCGAGGCGCCAGACAAGCTCGCATGGGGCGATCCCGCGGCCGCCGCCCATCGCGACTACGAGGCGTGGCGCGCGCCGCGGCCGGTGCCGGGTGCGGTCGACTTGTGGCGTATCGTCGACTGGCTCGACCAGCGACTGCCCGACGACGCAATCATCGCGAGCGGCGCTGGCAATTACACAACGTGGATGCATCGCGCGTTCCATTATCGGTCGCTCGGAAGCGAGGTGGCGCCGTATTCCGGCTCGATGGGTTACGGCGTGCCTGCCGCCATCGCCGCGAAGCTTGTCCACCCCGCGCGCGTCGTCGTCTCCTGGAACGGCGACGGGTGCTTCCTCATGAACGGCCAGGAGCTTGCGACTGCGTTGCAATACGAGCTGCCGATCGTCTTCGTCGTCGTCGATAACGGCATGTACGGGACGATTCGCATGCATCAGGAGCGCCAGTACCCGGCACGCGTCTTCGGCACCGAGCTCAGGAACCCGGATTTCGCCGCTCTCGCCCGCGCTTACGGCGCGACCGCCGAAACGGTGCTGCGCACGGACGAGTTCGCGCCGGCGTTCGAGCGCGCGCTCGCGGCAAAGCGCGCGAGCCTGATCCACGTCAAGCTGGATCCGCAGGCGATCACCATGAACGCGTCGCTCGACGCGCTGCGTCGTCAGGGTCAGGAAGCCGTGCGGGCCGCGCGCTGAGCGTCGCGTCGGCCAGGTGTTGTTCTTGCGTCGCCGCCGTCGGCCCTCGCTCTACTTCGGGGCCGCGATCGCCGCTCCGCTCCGCAGCGCCCGTCCCAGCATGATCCGCCACACGCCGGTCGAGATCAGCGCGAATCCCGTCAGTAGCCCGATGAACGCGAGCGAGCTCGCCGGCCAGCCCATCGCAATCAGGATCGCGAGGCCGATCGATAGCAGGCCGTCGAACAGAATCCAGCCCCAGCCGTTGCGCGGCTTCCATTTGAAGGCGAGCATCGTGTGCGAAACGCCGCTCGCGAAGAGGAAAGCGCCGATGAGCAGCGCCAGGGATGCCGCGCCGGCGATCGGCTGAACGACGAGCCAGATGCCGAGCACGAGGATGAGGATCCCGGAGAGCAGCTTGAAAGTGAAGCCGTCCTGAGTGCGGGTCTGGATCGCGTGCACGATCTCGAAGCCGCCGGCGAAGATCAGCACCCAACCGAGTACCAGCGTCGTGGCGAGCGCCGCTGCGTACGGCATCATCACGGCGAGAAAACCGACGATGATGAGCAAGATGCCCCAAACCACAACCCATCCCCCAGCGCCTTTCAGCTTCTCGATATCAGTGGCCATGCCTGTCCCCTTTCGAGAGCGTTTTGGCAACCAAGCGCTGCGCCCGGTTTGCGAACGTGTTTCCGCGTCGATCGCACGGCGGTCGGATCCAACCTGCCGTAGAAAATCATTTCGCGCAGTCCGATTGCCAGGACCTATCGTTTGATTGTACGCCGTCGCTTGCCGACAGGTGTCATCGCACCGTCACCGCCGCGGCGCCCGGCCGGGGGTCAGCGTAGAATGCATCGCCCGCTTTGAGGAGAAGACTCGCCATGCCGCCTGCCCGCTGGTTCGCACGCATCGGACTCGCCGCTGTGGTCGCCGCCTTCCACGTTTCGACGTTCGCTCAGACGCCTGCCGCGTCGGCTGGCATGCCCGATCCCGCGCTGGTCCAGGATCTTGTCGCGGCGAACCACATCCTCTACGACCAGGGGGTGGTCGATGGCTTCGGCCACGTGAGCGTTCGCCACGACAAGAGCCCCGACCGTTTTCTGATGGCGCGCAGCATGGCGCCGGCGCTCGTCACAGCCGACGACATCATGGAGTTCGACCTGGACGGTAACGCGATCGATGCCCGCGGTCGTGCCGTCTATCTCGAGCGCTTCATCCACAGCGAAATCTACAAAACGCGGCCTGACGTGAAGGCCATCGTGCACAGCCATTCCCCGGCGGTGATTCCCTTCGGGGTTACCGGCGTCCCGCTGCGTCCGGTGTTTCACCTGACGGCATTCCTCGGGACGGGCGTTCCCGTCTTCGAGATCCGCGATGCGGGCGGCGATGCCACTGACCTTCTGGTACGGAACCCGACGCTCGGCGCCGCGCTCGCCAAGACGCTCGGCGACAAGACGGTCGCGCTGATGCGCGGCCACGGCTCGGTCGCCGTCGGCAATTCGTTGCAACAGGTCGTCTATCGCGCCGTCTACACCGAGGTGAACGCGCGGCTGCAGTCGGACGCGATGCGCCTCGGCACGGTCAACTTCCTGACGCCCGGCGAGGCCGCGAAGGCGGCGATCACCGGCGACGGCCTGATCGGTCGACCGTGGGACCTGTGGAAGCGCCGCGCGATGAAGGACGCGAAATGAGGGCATGAAGCGGCGGAGAGCGAAGGAGGAAAGCGAAGCATGCGAGCGCAGCTCCCGCGCTTCTTTCGGCCTCGTTTGTCATCGTTGATACCTCCTGAGCTCCAGCTTGCCGATCTGGTTCCGGTGCACTTCGTCGGGGCCGTCGGCCAGGCGTAACGTGCGTGCGTGCGCATAATCGCGCGCCAGACCGAAGTCATCGCAGACCCCGGCGCCGCCATGCGCCTGGATCGCCCAGTCGAGCACCTGGCACGCCATCTCCGGGGCCGCGACCTTGATCATCGCGATCTCCGCCTTTGCGCCCTTGTTGCCGACGGTGTCCATCATCCACGCGGCCTTGAGCGTCAGCAGCCGCGCCTGGTCGATGAGGATGCGCGACTGCGCGATGCGTTCGAGCGTCACCGTCCGTTCGGCAATGGGCTTCCCGAACGTGCGGCGCGCCAGGACTCGCCGGCACATCCTCTCGAGCGCGCGCTCGGCGAGCCCGACCAGACGCATGCAATGGTGGATGCGGCCTGGACCGAGGCGTCCCTGCGCAATCTCGAAACCTCTCCCTTCGCCCAGCAGCATGTTGCCCGCCGGCACCCGCACGTCGCTGAACACGACCTCCATATGCCCGTGCGGCGCGTCGTCGTACCCGAAGACCGGAAGGTGGCGCACGATCTCGATCCCAGGGGTGTCGCGCGGAACCAGAATCATCGACTGCTGCCGATGCGTCGGCGCGTGCGGATCGGTGCGGCCCATGAAGATGAACACCTTGCAGCGCGGATCACCGGCACCCGACGTCCACCATTTCCGGCCGTTGATCACATAATCGTCGCCGTCGCGATCGATCGAGCTCTCGATGTTCGTGGCATCCGACGACGCGACGTCCGGCTCCGTCATCGCAAATGCGGAGCGGATCGTACCTTCGAGGAGCGGCTCGAGCCATTGCCGTTTCTGCGCTTCCGTGCCGTAGCGCTCGATCGTCTCCATGTTGCCGGTGTCGGGCGCGGAGCAATTGAAGACTTCCGCCGACCACGAGACCCGTCCCATAATCTCGCACAGCGGAGCGTATTCGAGATTGGTGAGCCCCGCGCCGCGGCCGGAGTCGGGAAGAAAAAGATTCCATAGGCCCTCGCGCTTCGCGCGCGCTTTCAACTCCTCGACGAGCGCGGTCGGCTGCCAGCGATCGCCGCTCGCCACTTCCGCATGAAAGCGGGCCTCGTTCGGATAGACGTGCGCATCCATGAAGGCGGCGAGGCGCGCCTTCAGAGTCCTGACCTTATCGCTCTCGTTGAAATCCATGATCGGGGCGTGGCGAAGGTTGAATCGCGGGTGCCGCTGGCGCGAACGTGCGTTGCACCGGCGGAGGCATTCATCTCATGGAGCGCCCGTCGCCTGCGCCCAGCCGAGCTCGGCGATGGGGCGTGCGCGGCGTCCGGCATCGAGCGCTTGCGCGCTCGCGGCGTTGCCGGCGACGGCACGCGCCATCACGCCTTGAAGAATCGCGGCGAGACGAAACATGTTGTATGCCAGATAGAAGCGCCATTCGCCCGGCGTCGGCTTGTGCGTCCGGCCGGTGCGGCGGGCGTAGGCGTCGAGATAGTCGGCCTCGGAAGGAATGCCGAGTGCACCGAGATCGGCACCGCGCAAGCCGCGGAAGTCGTCGCCCGACAGTCGCCACGCCATCATGTGATACGAGAAGTCGGCAAGCGGATGTCCGAGCGTCGACAATTCCCAGTCGAGCACCGCGAGGATGCGAGGCTCGGCTGGATGGAAGATCACGTTGTCGAGGCGGTAGTCGCCGTGAACGATGCAGGTCTCGTCGCCCGGCGGAATGTTCGCGGGCAGCCACGCCATCAGGTGGTGCATCGCGTCGATGCGCTCGAGCTCGGAGGCGCGATACTGCTTGCTCCAACGATCGACCTGCCGCGCGAAGTAATTGCCGGGCCTGCCGTAGTCGCCTAAGCTCACGGACTGGTAATCGACACAATGCAGTGCGGCGATGACGCGGTTCAGCTCGTCGAAGATCGCCGCGCGCTCCTCGCGCCGCATTCCAGGCAGCTTGGGGTCCCACAGCACACGACCCTCGACGTAATCCATGACGACGAACATCGTGCCGATCACTGCCTCGTCGCTGCACAGCAGGTGGCAATGCGGCACGGGGACACCGGTGCCGCTCAGCGCCGTCAACACGCGGAATTCGCGATCGACCGCGTGTGCGGACGGAAGGAGCTTGCCCGGCGGCTTTCGCCTCAGCACGTAACGCTTGCCGCCGGCGTCGAGCTTGTACGTCGGGTTCGACTGCCCGCCCTTGAATTGCTCGATCGCGAGCGGCCCTTCGAAGCCTGCGATACGCTCGCGCAGGTAGCGTTCGAGGGCGCTGACGTCGAAGCGATGGGCCTCGGCCACCGGGCGCGTCCCGACATTGGGTGCGGTGTCGCTCACGGCGATGCTCGTTCGAATAGCCGACGTCCCATCATCAACACTACATCGCAGTCACGCCGCCGTCGACGGGCAGCGTCTGGCCGGTGATGAACGCCGAAGCGTCGGAGGCGAACAACGCGACCACGCCTTTCAGGTCCTCGGTCCCGCCGACGCGCTTGAGCGGCGCCCGCTCCGCGACCTCATCGCCCAGCGCCTCGAGAATGCCCTTTGTCATCTTGGTGGGGAAGAAGCCTGGGGCAATCGCGTTCACGTTGATGTTGTACGGTGCCCACTCGACCGCGAGCGAGCGCGTGAAGTTGATGACGCCCGCCTTGCTCGTGTTGTAGGCAAGCGTCGCGGCGCGCCGCGACTCGCCACCGCCGCCCAACCCCAGGATCGACGCGATGTTGATGATGCGGCCGCTGCGCCGCGGGACCATCGAGCGTCGTCCCACCTCCTGCGTGACGAGGAACATCGCGGTCAGGTTAAGATCGATCACCTTCTGCCAGGCCTTGAGCGGCAGCTCGAGCGTCGGCGCGCCCCAGGTCGCGCCGGCGTTGTTGACCAGGATGTCGATCGGTCCGATCGCGGCCATCGCCTGCTCGACCAGCACCGGGATCGCGGCCACGTCGGAGAGATCGGCGGGCAATGGCGTCGCGTCGCTCCCGAGTCCGCGCAGATGCGCGACCGCCTGCTCGAGCTCGTCGGGCTTGCGCGCGACCAGTGCGACCTTGGCACCCAGCTCGGTGAGCGCCTCGGCCATCTGCAGACCGAGTCCGCGCGATCCTCCCGTGATCAGTGCCGCGCGGCCCGACAAATCGAAGAGTTGTTTCAAGCTCATCAACAATACCTCGCGTCGCCGTCCCGCCGGCGCCTCGTTCGGGCCCAGCCCCGATGATATAAGACATCGCTCGTGCAGGGATTGGCGCGTCGATCAAGACCGTGGAAATGACAAGCAGGACGGCCCGCGATTTCTGGTAACTTATCGATCTCGTTTTCGGTCATGCTCTGCCGCACTCGATCAAGCGCCGTCCCAAACGGCGGCTCCTCACATGGAACTCAGCTACTCCCACGACGAAATCGCGTTTCGGGATACCGTGCGCGCGTGGCTCAAAGAGCATCTGCCGGACGATCTCAAGCAGAAGGTGCTCGCGTTCGCGCACCTGACGCGCGACGATCTCCTGCGCTGGCATCGACAGCTCGCGAAGCAGGGATGGGTCGCGCCGTCCTGGCCTGTCGCCTGGGGCGGCACCGACTGGACCGTGGTCCAGCGCTATATCTTCGAAGAGGAGTGCGGCTACGCCGGCGCGCCGCCGCTCATTCCTTTCGGACTCCTGATGTGCGCGCCGGTCCTGCTCAAATTCGGCAACGCCGCCCAGCAGCAGCGCTTTCTGCCGCGCATCTACCAAGGCGACGACTTCTGGTGCCAGGGTTACTCCGAACCGGGGTCGGGATCGGATCTCGCGTCGCTGCGGACTGCCGCCGTGCGCCGCGGCGACCGTTACGTCGTCAACGGCCAGAAGACGTGGACGACGCTCGGCCACATGGCGGACTGGATCTTCTGTCTGGTGCGAACCGATTCCGCGAGCGAGCGCCGGCAGGAAGGCATCTCGTTCCTGCTGATCGACATGCGCTCCAAGGGAATCACGGTGCGCCCGCTGATCCTGATGGACGGCGGCCACGAGGTGAACGAGGTGTTCTTCGACGACGTCGAGGTTCCCGTCGAGAACCTGGTCCACGACGAAAACAAGGGGTGGACGGTCGCGAAGTTCCTGCTCGGTCACGAGCGGATGAACACCGCACGCATCGGTACCTCCAAGCGCGAGCTCGAGCGGCTGAAGGCGTATGCGCAGACTCAGCAGGCGAACGGCAAGCCGCTGCTGGACGACGTGCGCTTCCGCGATCGCGTCTCGCGCCTCGAGATCGAGCTCACGGCGCTCGAGATCACGAATCTTCGCTTCCTCGACCAGCTCCGCGGTGGACGGCCCCCCGGCGCGGAAGTATCGATGCTCAAGATCAAGGGCACCGAAATCCAGCAGGGGCTGACGGAACTGATGCTGCAGGCCGCGGGCCCGGCCGCGCAGGCGATTGCGCCCGTCGGCGCCGATGACGGCTTCGACGCGTTCACCGCCGCGCTCGCGCCGCGGTACTGCAACTACCGCAAGACCACGATCTACGCCGGCTCAAACGAGATCCAGCGCAACATCATCGCGAAGCAAGTGCTGGGGCTATGATGCCGACTGCAGCGCGGTGCGTTGGAGGTCAGTTGAAGATCCGCTCATGAACTTCGATCTCAACGAGGAGCAGCAACTCTTCGCCGCGTCGCTCAAGCGCTTTCTGGGCAAGGACTACGCGTTCGAGGCACGCCGGCGAATCATCGCTTCCGATGCGGGGTTTGGCGCCGAGGTCTGGCGTTCGCTTGCCGAGCTCGGCGCCCTTGGCCTGCCCTTGCCGTCGGATTTCGGTGGCATCGGCGGTGGTGCGGTCGAGCTCATCAGCACGATGGAGGCCTTCGGCGGGGCGCTCGTGGTCGAGCCGTTCGTCTCGACCGTCGGACTGGGTGCGCGGCTCCTGCTGCTCGCGGGGTCGAGCGAGCAGAAGGCCCGCTTGCTTCCCCGCATTGCCGATGGGTCGCTACGTCTGGCGTTCGCCCATCGCGAAGCCAATGCGCGCTACGACGTGTCGCAGGTCGCCGCAAGCGCGACCCGCGATGGTGGAGGCTATCGCCTCACAGGCAGGAAGCGCACCGTGCTCGACGCGCCGGTCGCCGATCGCCTGATCGTGTCGGCGCGCGTCGTCGACCGCGATGGCTTGATCCTGCTGGCGCTGGTCGAGCCCACGGCGCGGGGGGTCGCGATGCGGCCGCAACGCACGCTCGATGGGCGACGTGCCGCCGACATTGAATTCGATGACGTGCGAGTTCCGATCGGCGACGCGATGCCGCTCCACGCGAACGGTGTTGCGACCATCGAGGCCGCCATCGACTTCGCCACCGCGCTCACCTGCGCGGAAGCGGTCGGCGCCATGCGCTATGCGAACGATGCGACGCTCGACTACTTGAAGACCCGCAAGCAATTCGGCGTGACGATCGGATCGTTCCAGGCGTTGCAGCACCGGATGGTCGACATGGTGATCGACGCCGAGCAGGCGCGATCGATGGCAAGCCTTGCGTGCGCCGCGGTCGATACCGAATCCGACGCGACGCGCCGATGCCATACGGTTTCGGCCGCCAAGATCAGGATTGCCGATGCATGCCGTCACATCGCGCAGGAATCAGTGCAGCTCCATGGCGGCATGGGGATGACCGACGAGATGAAGGTGAGTCACACCTTCCGTCGCTTGACGTCGATCGCGCAGGAATTTGGCGACGTCGATCACCATCTCGCCCGCTTCGCCGCGACGGCGTGACGTGCGGCTATTGACCCACAGCCGGAGCACGCCAGAAAACTGCGACGTCGCCGACGCCTCGACCTTCATAGGAGCGTCCCATGCCCGAAACCAATCTGCAGGTACGCCTTGCCCGCCGTCCGCAGGGCGCGGTGTCCGAGGATGACTTCCGTCTGGTGGATGTGCCGCTCGGTGAGCCCGGCCCCGGCCACGTGCTCGTGCGCAACCGCTGGCTGTCGCTCGACCCGTACATGCGCGGCCGGATGAGCGACGCCAAGTCGTATGCGCCGTCGGTCAAGCTCGACGAGGTGATGGTCGGCCAGACCGTCGGCGAAGTCGTCGCGTCCCGCGACCCGGACCTGAAGCCGGGAGACGTCGTCCTGACTCAGCTCGGATGGCAGCGCTTCGGCGTCGCGCCGGCGGCCGAGGTTCGCAAGGTCGACGCGCGCGGCGTGCCGGAATCCTATTACTTGGGCATCCTGGGCATGCCAGGCATCACGGCGTGGTTCGGCCTCTTCGAGATCGGCCAGCCGAAGGCTGGCGAGACCGTGGTCGTGTCGGCAGCCTCTGGCGCTGTCGGCAGCGTCGTTGGGCAACTGGCGCGGCTGCACGGATGCCGCGTCGTCGGGATCGCGGGCGGTCGCGAGAAATGCGATTACGTCGTGCAGACACTCAGCTTCGACGCGTGCGTCGATCACCGCGGCGGCAAGCTCCTCGACGATCTGCGGGCCGCGTGTCCGAAAGGCGTCGACGTCGATTTCGAGAATGTCGGCGGCGCGACGCTCGACACGCTGCTGCGCCTGACGAACGTCTACGGCCGCATCGTCGTTTGCGGCCTGGTGTCGGAGTACAACGCGACGACGCCGTACGCCTACACGAACCTCCGCTCGGTCCTCGTCAACCGTCTGCGCATGCAAGGCATGATCGTCTTCGACTGGAAGGATCGCTACGGTGAGGCGCTCAAGGGCCTGTCCGCGCTGGTGCGCGAAGGGCGCCTCAAGTATCGCGAGTCGATCGTCGAGGGCCTCGAGAACGCGCCGAAAGGGTTGATCGCGCTCCTCAAGGGCGAGAACTTCGGCAAGCAGGTGGTTAGATTGTAAAAGTCGCGCCGCGGGCGCGGATGTGCCTCGTGGCGCGCTTACACTATTTCGAATAAGCCGGCCGCGCCCATCCCGCCGCCGATGCACATCGTGACGACCGTGAGCTTCGCGCCGCGGCGCTTGCCCTCGATCAATGCATGCTGTGTCAACCGCGTGCCCGAGACGCCGTACGGATGCCCGACGGCGATCGCGCCACCGTCGACATTGAGCCGATCGTCGGGGATGCTGAGCTTGTCGCGGCAGTAGATCACCTGCACGGCGAAGGCTTCGTTCAATTCCCAGAGGTCGATGTCCTCGATCTTCTTGCCGGTGCGCTTCAGGAGCTTCGGCACCGCAAAGACCGGCCCGATCCCCATCTCGTCGGGCTCGCACCCGGCCACGGCGAAACCGCGGAAGACGCCGAGCGGCTTCAATCCGCGACGTGCCGCTTCCTTGTCGCTCATGACCACGCACGCCGCTGCGCCGTCGGAAAACTGACTCGCATTTCCGGCCGCCACCACGCCGCCGGGAATGGCCGGCTTGATCTTCGCGACCGCTTCGTAGGTAGTGTCCGGGCGGATGCCTTCGTCCCCCTTGATCGTCGTCTCGCGGGTAAAGATGCGCGACGTGTCCTTGTCCGCGACGCCCATGGTGACGGTCGTCGGCACGATCTCCTGGTCGAACCGGCCCGCGGCCGCCGCCGCCGCCGCACGCTGCTGGCTCCGCGCCCCGAATTCATCCTGGCGCTCGCGCGAGATCCCGTAGCGCTTGGCGACGGTCTCCGCCGTCTGCAGCATCGCCCAGTAGATCTCGGGCTTGTGCTCGTCGAGCCAGACCTCGTGCGCCATGTGGCGATTTGCCTCGTTCTGCACGCAGGAGATCGATTCCACGCCGCCCGCGACGAACACGTCCCCTTCGTTCGCAATCACGCGCTGTGCCGCAATCGCAATCGTCTGCAACCCGGACGAGCAGAAGCGATTCACGGTTGCGCCCGGGACGCTCACCGGGCAGCCGGCTCGAAGCGCGATCTGGCGCGCGACGTTCCACCCCGTGGCGCCCTCGGGAAACGCACAACCCATGACGACGTCGTCGACGTCGCCCGGTTCGAGGTGCGCGCGCGCAATCGCCTCGCGGACGACGTGGCCGCCCAGCGTCGCACCGTGGGTCATGTTGAAAGCACCGCGCCAGGACTTGGCGAGCCCCGTGCGGGCGACGGAAACGATGACGGCGTCGGTCATGGTGCCTGCCTTCTCACGATTCAATCGTTGAACGTTGTGCCGTTCGCGACGTGCTGCGCAAGCAGCGGCGCGGGCTGCCAGAACGCGGGATCCGCATGCGGATTCCCGGCGAAACGGCGCATGTCGCGCACGACGTTATAAAGTCCCTGCATGTCGGCGTAGAGCATCGGCCCGCCGCGATAGACCGGAAAACCGTAGCCGGTCAGATACACGAGGTCGATGTCGGAGGCGCGGAGCGCGATGCCTTCGCCGAGAAGCCGCGCACCTTCGTTGACGAGCGCCAGGATCAGCCGCCCGACGATTTCCTCGTCCCCGATCTTGCGCGGGGTGATGCCGATTTCCTTGCGATACTGCGCGATGATCGCGTCGACCTCGGGGTCGGGGATCGCGTCGCGCCGTCCCGGCTCGTAGCGGTACCAGCCCGCGCCGGTCTTCTGGCCGAACCGTCCCTTTTCGCAGAGGCGGTCGGCGATGCGCGAATACGCCATGTCCGGCTTCTCGACGTAACGCCGCTGCCGGATGCGCCAACCGACGTCGTTGCCGGCGAGATCGCTCATCCGGAACGGGCCCATCGCCATCCCGAACTTCTCGAGCGCGCGGTCGACCTGCTGCGGCGAGGCGCCTTCGTCCAGCAGGAAGCCCGCCTGCCGCAGATATTGCTCGAGCATCCGGTTGCCGATGAATCCATCGCACACGCCGGAGATCACCGCCGTCTTCTTGATCTTCTTCGCGAGCTGCATCACGGTCGCGAGCACATCCGGCGCAGTTTTCGCGCCGCGGACGACCTCGAGCAGCCGCATCACGTTCGCGGGACTGAAGAAGTGCATGCCGAGCACGTCCTGCGGCCGCTTGGTCACCGCGGCGATGCGGTTCACGTCCAGCGTCGATGTGTTGGTGGCGAGGATCGCGCTCGGCTTGGCCACGCGATCGAGGGCCTGGAAGACCTGTTCCTTGATCTTCATGTCCTCGAACACCGCTTCGATCACGAGGTCGACGTCCTTCAGGTCGTCGTAGGAAAGCGACGGTTTGAGCAGTCCCACCGCCTGCTCGGCGAGCGCGGGCGCGAGTTTCCCCTTCGCCGCGCGATCCTGGTAATTCTTGCGGATCGTACTGGCGCCACGGTCAAGGGCCTCCTGATTCATTTCGAGCAGCGTGACCGGGATGCCGGCGCTTAGGAAATTGATCCCGATGCCGGTCCCCATCGTGCCGCCGCCGATCACTCCAACGCGCTGAATGTTACGGGTCGGGGTGTTCTCCGGGATATCCGGGATCTTCGACGCCGCGCGCTCGGCGAAGAACGCATGCCGCAGGGCGCGCGATTCCGGCGTCAGCATCAGCTGCCGGAAGAGATCCCGCTCGAACCGGAGGCCTTCCTCGAAGGGCTTGTCGACGGCGGCCGCGACCGCGTCGATGCACTTGAGCGGCGCCGGGTAATTGGGGGCCACCGCCTTGACCGTATTGCGCGCGAATTCGAAGTAGCCATCTGCGTTCGGATAGGTGAGCTTGATGTCACGGACCTTCGGCAGCGGCCGTTTCGCGGCGATGCGCTCCGCAAACGCAAGCGTGCCGGCGGCGAAATCGCCATCGATGATCTCATCGAAGAGCGCCGTTGGCTTCAGCTCAGTCGTGGGCACCGGGTTCCCGGAGACGATCATATTGAGCGCCGTCTCCACGCCGACGACCCGCGGCAGTCGCTGCGTTCCGCCGGCACCCGGCAGGAGGCCAAGCTTCACCTCGGGCAGCGCAACGGTCGCCTGCGGCGACGCGACACGATAGTGACATGCGAGCGAAAGCTCGAGGCCGCCACCCGCGCACGTGCCATTGATCGCCGCGATCACCGGCTTCGAGCTGTCCTCGACCGCCCGAATGACGCTGTGGAGTGTCGGCTCGGTGGTCGCCTTCGGCGAGCCGAATTCGCGGATATCCGCGCCGCCGGAGAACAGCTTCCCGCCGCCGGTCAGCACGATCGCCGTCACCTTCGGATCGGCGAGCGCGCGATCGACGCCGTTCGCGATCGCGGTGCGGGTTGCAAGACCCAAGCCGTTCACGGGCGGATTGTCGAGCGTGATGACGGCCGTGGTGCCGTGCACCTCGTAACGAGCGCTGATGGGAGCCCCCTTGCCTTGAGGATGTCGCCGGATCAACCGCGGACGCAAATCATACTTCAAGCCACTCCTTGCGGACCGCGTCGTGCTTGCGCAGGTCCTGCGGCGTGCCCTCGAACACGATCCTCCCCTGCCCCATCACGTACAGCCGCTGCGAGATGGTGAGTGCGATCGCCAGCTTCTGCTCGATCAGCAGGATCGCGACGCCCCGGCGCGACACGGTTTCGAGCAGTTCGCGGACGCGCTCGACGATGAGCGGCGCCAGCCCTTCGGTCGGCTCGTCGACCATGATGAGATCGGGGTCACCCATCAGTGTGCGGCAGATCGTGAGCAGCTGCTGCTCGCCGCCGGACAGCACACCGCCCGGAGCGTTCGCGCGCTCGCTCAGGAGCGGAAACAGGCTGAAAATCTCGTCGAGCGACCAGCGGCCCTTCGCCTTCGTCGATTTCATACCGAGAAGGAGGTTTTCACGCACGGTGAGATCCGGAAAGATCGCGCGGTCCTCGGGCACATAGCCCAGACCCTTCCGCGCGATCACGTGCGGCGCGAGACCGTCGATCCGCTCGCCGCGAAACCGGATCGTGCCGACCGGCGCGACCTCGCCCATGATGGTCTTGATCGTCGTCGAGCGCCCGGCGCCGTTCCGGCCGAGCAGGCTCACGATCTCACCCTCGCCGACGCGAAACGACACGCCCTGCAGGATGTGGCTCTTGCCGTAGTACGCGTGCAGGTCGTCGACGTCGAGCATCAGTGGGTGATCCGCGTGCCGAGGTAGGCGGACTGCACCGCTTCGTTCTCGCGGATGCGCGCGGGAACATCGGTTGCGATGATCTGGCCGTAGACGAGCACCGAGATGCGGTCGGCCAGGTCGAAGACGACGTTCATGTCGTGCTCGACGATCACGAGCGTACGCCCTTCCGAAATCGAGCGGATGAGCTCGACGGTGTGCTCCGTCTCGCCGCGGCTCATCCCGGCCGTCGGTTCGTCGAGCAGGATCACCTCCGCATCCCCTGCGATCGTGATGCCGATCTCGAGCGCGCGCTGCTCGGCGTAGGTCAGCAGCCCGGCGGCGCTGTTGCGCCGCGATGTCATCCTGATCCGTTCGAGCGTGCGCTCGGTGCGCTCGTTCGCATCGCGCAGGCGATCCGCGAAACGCCAGAACGTATAACGGTAACCCAGCCTCCACAGCACTGCGCACCGGATATTTTCGTACACCGAGAGGCGCGGAAAGATGTTCGTGACCTGGAAGCTTCGCGCGAGGCCGCGACGATAGATTTCGAAGGGCGCATGACCGGCGATCGGCGCCCCGTTGAGCGCGATCGTGCCCGAAGTGACGTCATGCCGGCCACTCACCAGGTTGAACAGCGTCGACTTGCCTGCCCCGTTGGGACCGATGATCGCGTGCCGCTCGCCGCGGGTGACAGCGAGCGACACGCCGCGGATGATCTCCGTCGCGCCAAAGCGCTTCCGCACGTCGCGCAATTCGAGTGCGCTCAAGCGATCGCCGTCGAGCGAGGTTCCGCTCATTTTGCGGCACTCTCCACGGCATCCATCGCCGTCGGCGGTACCGCGCTGTCCCATGCCATGCGCACACGCGGCAAGGCTCGGCGAAACGCAAACGAGCCCCCCACGAGGAACGCGACGGCGACGATCCACGGCCAGGGCGTCGCCGCGTCGATTGCGACGCCGAAGAGCTTCATCTTCGTGCCCGCCTCCGGTGCGGTCGCAAGCCGATAATTGATTTCGAGCAGCACGATCGCGCCCAGCAGGGCAATCAATCCGCCGGGTGCCGCCATCGCATACGATCGCAGCACGACCCCGAGCTTGCGCGCGCGAACCAGCGGCGCGTGCATCATGATCAAGCCGGCCAAGCCGCCTGGTGCGTACAGCACGACCGCCATGAAGAACAGCCCGAGATAGAGCTGCCACGCGCTGGTGTAATCGCTCAGGCTCACCTGCAACCAGGTGATCGTGACCGCGCCGAGGATCGCGCCGACGAAGTGATGGACGCCGCCGATGTAGACCATCAGCAGCACCGCGCCGGAGCGGCCGGCGCCGACCGCCTCCGCCGCGACGATCTCGTAGTTGAGTGCGTGCAATCCGCCCGCGAGACCGGCAAACGTTGCAGCGACGACGAACACGATGAAGCGCACGCGCTGCGGATCGTAGCCAACGAACGCCGCACGCTCGGCGTTGTCGCGGACTGCATTGCACATGCGGCCGACGGGCGTCTTCATGAATGCATACATCAGCGCCGCGGCGACGACCGCCCAGAGCGCGATGATGTAGTAGACCTGCAGCTGAGAGGCGAAATTGAGGCCGAATGGATGCGGACCGGCGCCGCGGTTGGCCGTGATCCCCTCCTCGCCGCCGGAAATCCCCTGCAGCATCCGCATCGCGGCGAATACGAGTTCGCCCACGCCGAGCGAGATCAGCGCAAACACGACGCCGGCGCGGCGCGTCGTCACCGCCCCGAACAGCAACCCGAACACGAGACCGCAGGCCGCGCCTGCGAGTGGAACCAGCGGCATCGGAATCGGCAGCCCGGCCGCGATTGCCCGCATGAGGTAGATCCCGGCATAGCCTCCCAGCCCGAAATACACGGCGTGACCGAAGGACAACAGGCCGGTCTGGCCGAGCAGCAGGTTGTACGAGAGGGCGAAGATCGTGGCGATGCCCATCTGACTTAAGAGCGAGCGCCCGAAATTGCCGTTGAGACCCGGGATGTGCGGCAGCACGAGCAGCAGGACGATGGCCGCGAGCCACCACTTTCGGTCACCTGTACCGAGGCGCTGCCACCACACGCGGTCGACTGGAGCGGCGATCGCCTGCCGGTTCATGTCACGTCTCTCGTGTCCCCAGAAGGCCGCGCGGACGGAAGATGAGCATCAGCACCAGCAGCAGGTACGGAATGAGGGGCGCTGCCTGCGCGATCTTGATGGTCGCAACTTCATGGAAGAGCGAGCCACGCTCGACGCTGATGTTCAAAGTCTTCAATAGATCGAGCAGCGAATAATCGAGCGCGACGGCCAGTGTCTGCACGATGCCGATCAGCATCGAGGCGATCAACGCCCCAGGAATGGACCCCAGCCCGCCGACCACCACCACCACGAACACGATCGGACCGAGCGTCGCCGCCATATCCGGGCCGGTAAGAAGCGCGAAGCCGCCGATGACGCCGGCCAGCCCCGCCAGCGCGCTGCCGACCGCGAACACCAGCACGAAAATCCGCGGGACGTCGTGGCCGAGCGCGCTCACCATCTGCGGATGTGTCAGCGCGGCCTGGATGATCAAACCGAGGCGCGTCCGCTTGAAGGCAAGGTAGAGGAACACGAACATCCCGATCGAGATCGCCATCATCAGGCCCTTGTAGAACGGGTAGCTCGTGCCGAAGATGGAGAACAGCGGGAAGTCGATCGTCGCCGGCACGCGGTTCTCGAGCGGGCTCCGTCCCCAGATCATGATCACGCACTCGACGATCAGATACGCGAGACCGAACGTGAACAGGATCTCGGCAACGTGTCCCTGCCGGTGGACGTGACGCAAGCCGTAGCGCTCGACGAGCGCGCCGATCGCACCGACCAGCAGAGGCGCGATCACGAGCGCCGGCCAGAATCCGATGTAGCGCCCGATCTGGTAGGAGAAGTACGCGCCGAGCATGAACATGCTCGCGTGTGCGAAGTTGAGCACGCCCATCATGCTCCAGATGAGCGTCAATCCCGACGACACCATGAACAGCAGGAGCCCGTAGACGATCCCGTTCAGGATCGAAAAGGTGACGAGCTCGAGCATCTGGAGTGTAGGGTTAGATTCGACTTTTGCCGAATCCCCCGAGGGCCGACGGCGACCGCCAGAAAATCGGGGCCGATCCCACCTTCCCGGCTGCGCACGCCTCCCGAGCGGCGATGGCCGAACAAATCATCGGACGCAAGCAGGCTTAGGCTTTGCCAGCGATCGGCCGTCGATCGTGCGAACCATGCCTCAGCTCGGACGTTCCATCTTGCACACGGTTGGCATCGCCGTATCTTTCGCGTCCACCTTCTGATCGGTCTTGAAGCCGTAGCCGGTTCTCTCGACGTCGAACTTCACATTGTCGGAGAACGTCGAAATGAACAGCGGTTGCAGCAGTTGATGGTTGTCGGCGCGCATCTCGACCGGGCCGACGGTCGTGTCGAGCTTCAACCCCTCGAGCGCTTTGGCGACTTTGATCGGGTCATTCGACTTCGCCTTCTTTGCCGCGGCCGAGAACAGGTCGAAGGCGGTCTTGAGCCGGTAGTAGTCGAACTCGTCGTCCTTGCCCGTGAAGCGCTTCCGGAAGGCTGCCGCATCGGGATCGAGCTCGGGCAGCGCATTGTTGTGGTATTCGCTCACCTGCTTCAGCACGCCGAGGCCGTTCCTGCCGATCGCGCTCGGAGAGCCGAGTGCGCCGGCGTAATACGTGTACCAGTTGACCTTCAGCCCGGCATCGTTCGACGCCTTGATCAGCAGGAACATGTCGTTGCTCCAGTTCCCGGTGATGACCGTGTCCGCACCGGAAGCCTTGATCTTGGCGACGTACGGCGAGAAGTCCTGCACCTTCTGCAGCGGATGCAGCTCGTCGCCGACGATCTGGATGTCGGGACGCTTCTCGGCGAGCATCTTGCGCGCGGCAGCCGCGACCGCCTTGCCGAATGAATAGTCCTGGTTGATCAGATAGACTTTCTTGATCTGCGGCTGCTTGGTGATGAAGTCGGTCAGCGCCGCCATCTTCATGTCGGCGTCGGCGTCGAACCGGAAATGCCAGAAGTTGCATTTCGCGTTGGTGAGCGCCGGATCGACGGCGGCATAGTTGAAGTACAGCACCTCCTTGCCGGGGTTGCGCTCGTTATACTTGAGCACGGCGTCGGTGATCGCGAGCGCGACCGAGCTGCCGTTGCCCTGAAAGACGTAGCGTGCCCCCTCGTCGAGTGCCTTCTTGAGCGCGATCAGCGACTCCTGCGGGTCGACCTTGTTGTCGAACGAGATGAGTTCAAGCTTCTCGCCGTTCAGTCCCCCGCTCCCGTTGACCTTGTCGATCAGGTAGATGAGGTGCTTCTGCGCGTTCGTTCCCGCGCTCGAGGCGCCGCCGGACAGCGGGTCGATGAACGCTATCTTGACTTGCGCGCCAGCATCGCCCGCAGCGATGATGATGGCGGCGAGCGCCAGGGTGAGCGCCTTGCCGGAGCCGATTCGCATGTTGCCTCCTAGTCTCGGTGGACGCGAGTCGCCGTCGTGGGCTAAAAAGGCACCGCCGCGGATCTCGCTTCTTCGCAATCGCGTGGATGCTAAAGGTCCGCCTCGCGCTTTACAAGCATCGCGCGGCGGCTCGAATGCCGTGGTGGATGCTGCTGTGCACATATAAGACAGACCCGGAGGATGCCGATGGACGGCCTGATGATGAATACCCAGCTTCTGATCTCGTCGCTGATCCGGCACGCGGATCGTTACCACGGCGACCAGGAGATCGTCTCCCGCACCGTCGAGGGGCCGATCCATCGCTATACCTACCGCGACGCCCACGGCCGCGCGCGGCAGCTCGCCCGCGCGCTTCAGCGTCTTGGCGTGCGACCGGGCGATTGCGTGGCGACGCTCGCCTGGAACGGGTATCGCCATTTCGAGCTGTACTACGCGATATCGGGCATGGGCGCGATCACCCACACCATCAATCCGCGCCTCTTCTTCGATCAGCTCACCTACATCGCCAACCATGCCGAGGACAAGTTCCTGTTCTTCGACCTGACGTTCACACCTCTGGTCGAGAAGCTCGCGCCGGTATGTCCGGCCGTGAAGGCGTGGATCGCGATGACCGATCGTGCCCACATGCCGCCAACCTCGCTCGCGAACGTGCTCTGCTACGAGGAGCTTCTGGCCGCGGAGCGCGGCGATTTCGACTGGCCCGACTTCGACGAGAACACGGCGGCGACGCTGTGCTATACGTCAGGCACCACCGGCAACCCCAAGGGCGCGCTGTTCAGCCATCGTTCGACGCTGCTTCACGCCTATGCGCTCGCGATGCCCGATTCGAAGGGACTGTCGTCGCGCAGCGTCGTGCTGCCGATCGTACCGATGTTCCACGTCAACGCGTGGGGGCTTCCGTATACGGCACCGATGGTCGGTGCGAAGCTGGTGTTTCCAGGACCCGGCCTCGACGGCGCGAGCCTGTACGAGCTCATGGAAGCCGAGAAGGTCGACAGCTCGTCCGGCGTGCCGACGGTATGGCTGGGCCTCATCGCATATCTGCAGAAGAATGGCCTCAAGTTCTCGACGCTCAAATGGACGACCGTGGGCGGGGCGGCCTGTCCGCCGGCGATGATGAAGGCCCTGACCGAAGAGTTCGGGCTGCGTGTACTCCACGGGTGGGGCATGACGGAGATGAGCCCGGTCGGTACGATCAACATGCCGAAGGCCAAGCACGCGAAGCTTAGTGCCGACGAGCAATTCAAGCTGTCGCTCAAGCAGGGGCGGCCGCTTTGCGGCGTCGATATGAAGATCGTCGATGCGAGCGGGAAGGAATTGCCGCGCGATGGGGAAGCCGTCGGCGACCTGCTCGTGCGCGGGCCGTGGGTCGTCCGCCAGTACTTCAAGAACGAGGGCGGCAATCCGCTGACGGCCGACGGCTGGTTTCCAACGGGCGATGTCGGCTCGATCGACCCGGACGGCTACCTCACGATCACCGATCGCTCGAAGGACATGATCAAGTCGGGCGGCGAATGGATCAGCTCGATCGAGCTCGAGAACATCGCGGTCGGGCATCCGAGCGTCGCGGAAGCCGCTGTGATCGGCGTCGCGCATCCACGGTGGAACGAGCGACCGCTGCTGATCGTGGTCAAGCGCCAGGGCACCGACGTCACCAAAGATGCGCTTCTCGCGTTCTACGAAGGCAAAACTGCCTCCTGGTCGCGGCCCGACGACGTCGTCTTCGTTGACGAGCTTCCACACACGGCCACGGGGAAACTGTCGAAGCGGACGCTTCGCGAGCGATTCAAGGATTACGCGCTGCCAGTGCGGTAGGGGTAAACAATCTTCCTGGGCTCGCGAGCGGACCGCCGCGAGCCCAGCGGAAGAATCACAAAGCAGACGGGCACTCGAGAAACTAGTTGGATGAAAAATACCGGGCCAAGCCCGGAATTTTTCTTCGGTAAGGGCGGGGAAGATCGGGCGCTTGGGTCGAGAGCCTGCCGATGAATTGCGGCCAGAATATCTCCCGACTTCGGCGTTGACGAATTCGCGAGAGGTCGCGAGCAGTGCAGTTTCCAGCCTCCGAAGAAAATCGACGGGTTCATCCCGGCGATTTTCATCTATCTAGGCTTCTCGAATGTCGTACTGCGTTGTGATTATTCGGCAGGGGTCGCGACTGTCAGCTCGCGACCCCAGGAAACTCGTCCACCCCCTACCTCAGCTTCATCCGCTTGGTGATCTCGCGGTCGAGGAAGTGCGCGGGTAGCCAGCGCGGCAGCGCCCAGCGCTTCGTCAGGACGTAGCGCGCTCGCGGATGGCGCGCTTCGATCGCCTCGCAAATTGCGGCCGTTACCTTCCCCACCGGATCGCCGCGCGCCACGTCTGCCCGCACGAGGTCGGGCATCGCAGCCGCGGCGCGCGCGTAGTCGGTCGACGCGTAGCGCTTGTCGACGCTGCTCGCCTCGAACTTGTCCCAGATCTCGGTGCGGATCGTCCCGGGCTCGATGGCGCTGACGTTGATCGAGTATTGCATCAGCTCGCGCCGGAGTGCGTCGGAGAGCGCCTCCACGGCGTGCTTGGACGCCGCATACGCGCCGGCGAGCGGAAAGACGAGACGCCCCGCGAGCGAGCTGATGTTGACGATGCGTCCGCGCGGATGCGGCGCGTCACGGCGCGCGCCAAGCAGCGGCAAGAACGCGCGTGTCACGCCAAGCAGCCCGAAGACGTTGACCTCGAAGATCCGTCGAATCTCGTCGAACGGCTGGTGCGCGAGCGGCCCGGTCGGCGCGATGCCGGCATTGTTGACGAGAGCGGCCAGGTTCTCGGCGTCCAGGTCCGCACGCACGCGATCGGCTGCAGATGTGACCGCTGCGCTATCCGTTACGTCGAACAACAACGGTACGAACGTCTCGCCAAGCGCCGCTTTAACTCGCTCCGCATCGGCAGCAGTCCGCACGCTCCCGTAGACCCGGTAGCCCAGCGCGACCAGCGCGCGCGACGCGTCGAACCCGATGCCCGTCGACGTACCCGTGATGACAATGGATTTCATGTTGTTGACCTCTCCCTGAGAAGGCGCGGCGACTGTCGCACTAGCCTCGCGCGTCTTCCCGGATCATGTCACTCACTTTTTCCCCGATCATGATAATCGGTGCATTGGTGTTGCCCGACGTCACGGTCGGCATGATCGAGCCGTCGGCGACGCGCAAGCCTTCGATGCCGTGCACGCGCAAGCGGTCATCGACGACGGCGAGCGGATCATGGCCCATCTTGCAGGTTCCCGCCATGTGCAGTCCGCAGGTGGCGCGAGCGCGCAGAAAGGTCCTGATGGCCTGGTCGTCATCGGATTCCGGCCGGTAGTACTCGCCCGACAGATAGCGCCTCAGCGGCTCGGTGGCGATCATCCGCCGCATCAGGCGACATGCCTTGGCGAGCAGCTCGAGGTCTTCCTCGGCTTCGAAGAATCGCGGCTCGATCGACGGATCCGCCATAGGGTCGGTGGAAGCAAGCGTCACGCGCCCGCGGCTCTTCGGCCGACAAACGTGCGTGTGGATCGTGAACCCGTGCCCGACGTGGAAGCGCCGCATGTGATCGTCGACGATGCCCGGCACGAAGAAGCACTGCAGATCAGGCACGTCGATCCCCGGGTCGCTCCGGACGAATCCCCCCGCGGGACCGCCCAGGCCGGCAAGCATGCCGCGGCGCGCGAAAGCATATTTGATGAGCTCCCACGGCATCCGGTACGCCCCGAGAACGGACAAGCCCATGAGGATCGTCGAGCGCGACTTGTACGGCGCGCAGTAGTCGATGTGCTCCTGGTAGTTCTCGCCGACGCCCGGAAGGTCATGGACCACGCCGATTCCGAAGCGGTTGAGCGTTGCGGCGGGTCCGATGCCCGACAGCAAGAGGAGCTGCGGCGATTTGTTCGTCCCGCAACTCACGATCACCTCGCGCCGGGCGCGCACGGTCTCGACGGTGCCCGACCGCAGGTACTCGACGCCGACTGCACGCCGGTCCTCGACGATGATACGTAGCGCGTGTGCATCGGTCATCACCGCGAGGTTCGATCGGTTGCGTGCGGGAGAGAGAAACGCGCGTGCGGTGCTGACCCGCTCGCCACGGATCGTCGTCGTCTGATAGAGACTGACGCCGTCCGGCTGCGGCACGTTGAGATCGCCGGCGCGCGGGATGCCGAGCGCGTACGCCGCTTCCAGGAAATCGAAGGTCGCACGGCTCGGGCTCACCGGGTCGGTCACGTTGAGCGGGCCGCCGCGCCCGTGCAACTCGGAGTCGTACGCCTCGTTGTGCTCCGACTTCCGGAAATACGGGAGCACGTCGGCGTAGCTCCATCCGGCGTTGCCGAGCCGCTCCCAGTGATCGTAATCGCTCGCGAAGCCGCGGATGTAAACCGTACCGTTGATCGCGCTCGAGCCGCCCGTGGTTTTGCCCGATGGCTGAAACGCGCGCCGGCCCTTGAGTCCCGGCTCCGGCGCCGTCTCGAACGCCCAGCTCAAATAGCGTCCCGGCATCGTGAGCGCCATGCCGAGCGGAATGCGCACCGCGAGCTTGCGCTCGGACGACGGCCCCGCTTCGATCAGGCAGACGCGCGCGGCCGGATCCTCGCTCAAGCGCCCCGCGACCACACAGCCGGCCGAGCCCCCGCCGACGACGACGTAGTCGAACTCCATCGGCGTATTGTCGCGCAGGTGGGCCGCACAGCACGGCGCATGTGGCGGTCGTGACGGGCCGGGGCCGACTTCGCGAACCCAGCACCCGAGGCTACGAGGCTCGCGGCCGCCGCTTGACGACGCAGCAGGAAATGCTTTGTACTCTTGCGCGATACAGAAGCGCGGTGAGGTCGAGCCGCTGCAACAGACGCGCCGCGGAGAGCACTGGCCGACGGCGACGTTCAAAATCTGGTCAAATCGAGGGAGACCGTGGCGCCGTTCGCGATTTCCATTCTGGTACTGGTCGTGGTCCTGGCCGGTGCGTGGCTCGGGAATTTGCTCCGTTCCCAGCTCCCTACGCATCACCTGAGCGCGGAATCGGTCGACGTCGTCAAAGTGGGCACCGGGCTCATGGCGACGCTCGCAGCGCTGGTGATCGCTTTCCTCGTGGGCACGGCCAACACTTCGCTGCACACGAAATCCGACGAGGTGCAGCGACTGGCCGCCAACGCCATCATGCTGGACCGCACGCTTCGCCAGTACGGGCCCGAGGCGGGTCCGGCGCGAACCCTCCTGCGCGAGCTGTTGGGCGCGGCGGTCGAGCGCGTGTGGGGGAAAGGCAGCCCGAATGCAGTTCTCATCAATCCTGCGGTGGTCGGCCCGACCACCTCGCATTTCGAGAAGATTCAGGATCTCCTGATGGCGCTCGCACCGGCGAACGACACGCAACGCCTGCTCCGTGAGCGCGCCCTGCAGCTCGGCGATCAGATCATGCAGATCCGCTGGCTCCTGCTCGAGCAGACGGAAGGCTCGATCCCGGTGCCCTTTCTCGTCGTTCTGCTCTTCTGGCTCACCGGCATCTCCTGCGGATTGAGCCTGTTCGCTCCACGGAACGGGACGGTGCGTACGGTGATCGTGATCTATGCGATCTCGGTGGCCAGCGCCATTCTGCTGATCCTCGAGATGGACCGTCCCTTCGGCGGACTTCTCAAGATGTCCGACGTTCCAATGCGCACAGCGCTCCAGTACCTCGATGCGCCCTGAAGCGGGGACGGTCGAGGGTGAGGACTGAGGAAATCCGTTGATGAGCGCCGGTCGTGAAGCGCGTGTACTTGAATCGCTAGGTCGCGGCGGTCCTGGCGCTCTCCGCCTTGGCGAGAACGGCGCGGCGCACGAGCGCGATATGCTCGCGCAACGTGTACGCTTCGCTCGCGAAGCTCGCCGGCGTCTGCACTTCGTCCGCTGCCTGCTCGATGCGACCGAGCTTGCGCAACCACTCGTCGATCGGCGCCGCGCCCTTGGTCGTGGCGACTTCGTACTGCAGGGCGTTGAGCTCCGCGTAACGCTTGAAGATGCGTGACCGGATCCGCCAGCGCACGACCTGCGGCAGAAGGTTGATTGCCGGCACCGCGATAACCGCAAGTGGCACGAGCACGATGATCGCCCGCTCCAGGATCGCGGCGAGCCAGAACGGCAAATAGCGGTAGAGCAGGCTCGGCCCGAAGCGTTTGTGCTCGTCGGCGTCGGACGAGACGGTCAGGTCCACCTTTGCGATGTCGGGGAACTCGCCTGCGGCCTCGAAGTAGCCCTGCTCGCCGTTGATGTCGCGCGCGGCGTTGAGAATCAGATTGGTCAGTGCGGGATGGAAGCCTTCACGCGTCACCAGCATCGCCTTCGTGCCCACCATGTCGATGTCGTGGTCGGGAACGTTGATTGCCAGGTCGATGGTGCCTGCGGGCAGCCTGAGCTTGCTGATGAAGGGGAAGCGGCGGGTGTACGCATCCGCACGGTCGAGACTCATCAGCTTGATCACCGGGTCGCGCAACGCCTGCTGGATCGCGGGCGCATCCGCGCCCCCGACGAGCAACACCGCACCGATCTCGCCAGACCGGAGCGCCTGCACGGCGGCAGGCCCGCCGATCGGGACGATATCGGTGACGTCGCGCCCGATGCCGTTGTGGTCCACGACACCGTTTGCTTCCAGCAGCCGCAGCGCGAGCGCGCGCGTTCCGCTGCCGACCGCGCCCACCGCGATCCGTTTGCCATGCAGGTCCTTGATCTGAACGAGGGTCTTGGGATCGCGGTAGAAAATCCACAGCGGCTCGTAGTAGATGCTTGCGATCATCACGAGCCCGTCGGTACGCGGCGGATCGGCGAGGCCGCCCTGGATGAACGCGACATCGACGCCTGACTTGGGATCGAGCAGGAGCTTCAGGTTCTCGACGGCGCCCTGCGTCATGCGCTCGTGGACGGTGACGCCCTCACGCGCGAGATGCTGGATATAGCGCTGCGCGTAACGGTGGTAGACGCCGTTCGCGTCCCCCGAGGCGAGCGTGATGCTGCGTGGCGCCCCGGGATGGAAAAAATACGTCGTCGCAGCAATCAGCAGCACGACCAGAATCGCCACCAGAATGCCGAGACGCCAGCGATCGCGCCGCGACAAGAGCGCGAGATCTTCGAACCAGCCCATCCCTGCCCTTTCCATCGGCGGCCATCTGATCGCCGCATTACAAAGTCAATACGCGCAGCACCGACCCTCGGCGGCGGTTGCAGTCTCGCCTTTCCGGACGCCAAGCTTAACCTATCGTGCCGACGCATGGTCTTCGCCAATCCGCCCGGCTTTCGACTAAGATTCGGGCAACGCGCGAAAAAAAGTGCGGGCGTGAATCGACAGGCGGCGCCGGCTTCGAACCGGTTCTCCAATCATGTATGGCCGACAAGACCAGAACCGCGCGACCGCGCAGGACGCGCGGCACTTCGCTGAAAGCCAAAGCCTCGCGTAAGCGGAAGCCCAGGACTCACGGCGCGGCGACGGGGCGACGCGCACCCGGCACGCGCCGTGCAAAGCCCGCCGGCCTCAAGCCGAAAGCGGCCAAACCCGCCGTACGGTCGCGGCGCCGGACGCACCGGAAGGCCTCGCCGTCTTCCCGCAAACGAGGCGCACCGTCCTCGGCGATCCGCCGCGAGCTCGAGCAGCGTACCGCCGAGCTCGCGCTCATCCACCGCATCCAGGAAGGAATCGCGGCGGGACTCGACTTCCGGTCGATCGTCGATCTCGTCGGCGACCAGCTCCGCGAGCTGTTCGACACCGGCAACGTCGGCATTCGCTGGCGGGACGGCGCCACCGGCCTCGTCCACTATCTGTATGAGTATGAGCACGGCGTTCGCATCCGCCCGGCTCCGACGCCTGTCAATCCCGAGGGCCCGGTCGCGAAAGCGATGGCCCGGCGCAAGCCGCTCGTCGTCAATACGCTAGCGGAATCGAAAGCGCTCGGAATCACCGCGCTTCCCGGGACCGATCAGAGCCTGTCGAGCGTGTTTGTGCCGATCGTCGTCACGGATCGTCTCGCGGGCGGGATCGTGCTCGAGGATTACGAACGCGAGCATGCCTTCGGCGCGGCCGAGGTACAGCTGCTGAGCACGGTCGCCGCGGGTATTGGCGTCGCGCTCCAGAACGCCCGGCACGCCGACGAAACCCAGCGGCTGCTCAAGGAAACCGAGCAGCGCAACGCCGAGCTCGCGGTCATCAACAGCATCCAGAAGGGGATATCGGAGAAGCTCGACTTCCAGGCCATCATCGACCTCGTAGGAGACAAGCTGCGCGAAGTGTTCGCAACGGGTGACATCGGCATCCGTTGGCACAACGCAGAGGCCAACCGGATGCTTTGCGTCTACGACTACGAGCACGGCGTGCGGCTCGATCTGCCGGCGATGAATCCGACCCCGATCTGGCAGATTCTGCTCAAGACGAGAAGGCCCATCGTCACGCGAAACCGGACGGAGGCCGAGGCGCTCGGCATCGCCGCGATCCCCGGCACCGACTCGAGTCTCTCCTCCGTTCGCGTGCCGATCATCGGGAGCGACCGCGTGCTGGGGTCGATCATTCTCGAGAGTTTCGAGCGCGAGGACGCGTACGGCGAGGCCGAGGTGCGCCTGCTCTCGACCGTCGCCGCCAGCATGGGCATCGCCCTCGAGAACGCTCGCCTGTTCGACGAGACGCAGCGGCTACTGACGGAAACGGAGCAACGCGCAGCGGAACTTGCGATCATCAACAGCGTGCAGGAAGGACTCGCATCGAAGCTCGAGATTCAGGCGATCTACGATCTCGTCGGCGGGAAAATCGGAGAGATCTTCACTGCCGACGTCGTCGCGATTACGCTCTATGACGCTCCTTCCGACCGGGTTCACTTCGTGTACCTCGTCGATCACGGCGAGCGCTTCCGACCGGAGCCGGGTCCTTCCAGCGGGTTTACGCGGCATGTTCTGGCCACTCGGACGCCGCTGGTATTCCACACCGCCGAGGACATGAACCGGCGGATGGCCGAGCTCGGTTCCACTAACATCGGCGGCGGGACCGAGGACAACTCATTCATCTACGTCCCCATCCTGCACGGCGACGAGGCCAGTGGAACGATTGGCGTCGGCAAGCAGCGCGCGCACGCGTTCCGCGAGTCGGACGTGAGCCTGCTGATGACGCTGGCCAGCGCGATGAGCGTCGCGCTGGAGAACGCCCGGCTCTTCGACGAGACCCAGCGCCTGTTCAAGGAGAGCGACCAACGCGCCGCCGAGCTCGCGATCATCAACAGCGTGCAGTCGGCGCTCGCTGCAGAGCTCGACATCCAGGGCATCTACGATGCCGTAGGCGACAAGATCCGCGACATCTTCCATGGCCGCGACGTCGGCATCCGCGTCTTCGATCCGAAGACCGGCCTCGTGCACTACCCGTATATCTACGAGGGCGGGCGTCGCCTTGAAGTCCAATCGACCCAACTGACCGATCGCGGCTTTGGCGCGCATGTCCTGCGCACCGGACAACCGCTGCTGGTCAACGAGGACATCGAAGCGGAGGCCTCCCGCTTCGGCAGCCGCACCATTCCCGGCACCGCGGATGAGAAGTCCGCTCTTTTCGTCCCCCTCCTGGTGGGCGACACGACGCGCGGGCTGATCAGCCTGATCGACATGGAGCACGAGCACGCGTTCTCCGAGTCCGACATGCGCCTCCTGCAGACACTCGCGAACAGCATGAGCATCGCGCTCGAGAACGCGCGGCTCTTCGACGAAACTCAGCGCCTGCTCAAGGAGACCGAGCAGCACAACGCCGAGCTGGCGGTCATCAACAGCGTCCAGGCGGCGCTCGCCGCCGAACTCAACATCCAGGGCATCTACGACGCCGTCGGCGACAAGATCGGCGAAATCTTTCACAACGCCGACGTGACCATCCGCATCGTCGACGCCAAGACGCGTCTGATTCACTACCCGTACATGTACGAGCGCGGCAAGCGGCTCAGTATTCCGCCGCAACCGTTGACCGATCGGGGATTCGCCGCGCACGTCCTGCGCACGAAGGAGACCGTACTCGTCAACGAGAATATAGTCGAGGCGAACGAGCGGTACGGCACCGGACCCGTTCCGGGAACCGAGCAGGAAAAGGCGCTGCTGATGGTCCCGCTGATCGTCGGCGACGAGGTGCGCGGCATGCTCAATCTCGTCGACATGGAGCACGAGCACGCATTTTCCGAATCCGACGTGCGCCTGCTGCAGACGCTCGCGAACAGCATGAGCGTCGCACTCGAGAACGCGCGGCTCTTCGACGAAACCCAGCATCTGTTCAAGGAGACCGAGCAGCGCGCCGCGGAGCTCGCGATCATCAACAGCGTGCAGTCGGCGCTCGCCGCGGAGCTCGACATCGGGGGCATCTACGACGCGGTCGGCGACAAGATCCGTGAGATCTTCCATCAGGCCGATGTCAGCATCCGCATCTACGATCCCCAGACCGGCGTCTTGCACTATCCGTACGTCTACGAAGGCGGCCAGCGCTTCTCGATTGCTTCCACACCGCTCCCCGCGGCCGGATTCTCGGCGCATGTCCTGCGCACGCGGCAGCCACTGCTGATCAACGAGAACATGGCCGGCGCTGTCGCCGCCTACGGGAGCGCGGTGCTGCCCGGCATGCGGATGGAGAAATCGGCGCTCTACGTGCCGCTGATCGCGGGTGACCAGGCGCGCGGCGTCATCAATCTGATCGATATGGAGCGGGAGCACGCGTACACCGAGTCCGACGTGCGCCTGCTGCAGACGCTTGCCGGGAGCATGAGCGTTGCGCTGGAAAACGCACGGCTGTTCAGCGAGACGCAGCGGCGAGCGCGCGAGACCGCGGCGCTCGCGGAAGTCGGCCGCGACATCTCGTCGACGCTCGACGTCGCGACCGTGATGGATCGTATCGCGCACCATGCGAAGGATCTTCTGAACGCGGACAACAGCGCGATCTTTCTGCCGGACGCGACGGGCCGCACCTACCGCGCCATCGTCGCCATCGGCGGCGTCGCCGACGCGATCCGGGCGACCGAGATCGAAGCCGGCGTCGGCATCATCGGCAGCCTCCTCAAGGCCGGCCGCGCCGAGTTCGTCAACGACACCGCCGCCGATGCCCGCGCGATACAGATCGCAGGCACCGATCGCCAGGAAAACGAGCGCTTGATGGTCGCGCCGCTGGTCGCCGGCACGACCGTCAAGGGCGCGATGGCGGTGTGGCGTACGGGTGGCGTCCCGTTCGAAAACGCTGATCTCGCGTTCCTGTCCGCTCTTTCGTTGCAGGCCACGGTCGCCATCGAGAACGCGCGCCTCTTCAACGAGACCCGCGAAGCGCTCGAGCGACAGACCGCGACAGCCGAAGTGCTGCGGGTCATCAGCGGTTCGATGGCCGATCCCAAACCGGTGTTCGAGAAGATTCTCGACAGTTGCCAGAGACTGTTCAAGACCTCGGACCTCGCGGTCTTCCTCGCGGACGCGGGCGAGCTGCGGATCGGCGCTTATCGCGGCGACTTTGCCGAACAAGTGTCAAGCTCGTTCCCGCGTCCGCTCGAGGGCACGGTGAGCGGTCTCGCGATCAGCCAGGGCGCGGTTCTGCATCGCTTGAGCGTCGCCGATGCCGAGGACCTGCCGGACTATATCCGCGACTTCGCGCGCCGCTGGGGCGATTTCTCCGTCGCCAATGCACCGATGACGTGGGAGGGCCGTGGCATCGGCACGATCGACATCGTGTGCCGCCCGCCGCGTCCATTCTCCGAGGCGGAGCTCGCGCTGCTCAAGACCTTCGCCGACCAGGCGGTCATCGCGATCCAGAACGCGCGCCTGTTCAACGAAACCCGCGAGGCGCTCGAGCGCCAGACCGCCACGGCCGAGGTGCTGCAGGTCATCAGCGGCTCGATGGCGGATCCGAAGCCGGTGTTCGACAAGGTGCTCGACAGCTGCCAGCGGCTGTTTGCGAGCGAACAGCTCGCGATCATGCTGCTGGACGACGCGGGACAGGTACGGCCCGCGGCGTGGCGCGGATCGGCCTTCGACGCCGTTGCGAACATCGCGCCGATGAAAGTGGACGATACATTCACCGGGCGTGCCATCCGCGAGCGGCGGTCTGTGCACGTCGACGTGGACGCAGAGGCCAGTGTATTCCCGAAGCATCCCGCGATGCGCAAGGTGGCCCAGTCGGTAGGGCCGTACAGCGCCATCTACTCGCCGATGCTGTGGGAAGGACGCGGCATCGGATCGATCTGCCTGTTCCGCCAGCCGCCGAAGCCCTTTGCTGAAAAAGAGGAGACGCTGCTCAAGACCTTCGCCGACCAGGCCGTGATCGCGATCCAGAACGCGCGGCTGTTCAACGAGACCCGCGAGGCACTCGAGCATCAGACAGCCACCGCCGCCGTCCTCCAGGCCATCAGCGGATCCATGGCCGATCCGCAACCGGTCTTCGAGAGAATTCTCGACAGCTGCCAGCGACTCTTCGGGGCCACGGACCTCGCGGTATGTCTGGTAGACCAAAATGACGGCATGCTGCGCGTGACGGCTCGGCGCGGAATGTTCGCTGACGAAACGGCCACCGCGTATCCGCGCCCGCTCGCCGGCACCCTCAGCGATATGGCCATGCAGCGCGGTGACGTGCTGCACCTGCAGGATGCGGAGAAGTCCGCGGACGCACCCGCCTACCTTCGCGAGCTGGTTCGTCGCTTCGGCAACTTCTGTTGTGCGACAGCCCCGATGATGTGGGAAGGAACGGGAATCGGCACGATCGACATCCTGCGCTCGCCGCCGCGTCCGTTCTCGGACAAGGAATTGGCGCTGCTCAGGACGTTCGCCGACCAGGCCGTTATCGCGATCCAGAACGCCCGGTTGTTCAACGAGACGAAGGAAGCGCTCGAGCGGCAAACCGCAACGTCGGAAGTCCTCAAGGTCATCAGCGAGTCGCCGACCGACGTCCAGCCGGTATTCGACAAGATCGCGGAACGGGCGATGACCCTGTGCAACGCGAACATCGGAACGGTGGGACGCCTCGACGGCGGGCTCGTTGAGATGGTGGCGTTTCATGGCGCGTCGACCGAAGCCACACGAGCGATGGTCAGCGCCTATCCAATGAAGCTTGGGCGTGGCGCGATCCTCGCGCGCGCTATCCTCGAGCGGGCCCCGGTCCAGATTCCCGACGTCCTCGATGATCCTGACTATGCATTGAAGGACGAGGCGCGCAGCGCCGGCTACCGTTCCAACTTCGCCGTGCCGATGCTGCGTGAAGGCCAGGTCATCGGTGCGATCGGCGTGTGTCGCGAGGCACCCGGGGCGTTCCGCGACGAGCAGCTGGCGCTGCTGCAGACATTCGCCGACCAGGCCGTCATCGCTATCGAGAACGTGCGACTGTTCAACGAGACCAAGCAGGCGCTCGAGCGACAAACCGCGACCGCCGAGGTCCTCAAGGTCATCAGCCAGTCGCCTACCGACGTGCAGCCGGTGTTCGAGGCGATTGTGAAGCTCGCCCGCGAGCTCGGCGACGCCGCGATGGCGGCGGCGTTCCGATACGAGAGCGGCTTGCTACGTTTCGTGGCGGTGGCGGGCGCCGACGATGCACTTCGCCATTATTTCTCGAGTCGCGCGCCGTGGCCCCCGACGCGTGGGTCGATCGCGGGCCGCGCGATTCTGGAACGTCGCGCGGTGCGCATCCAGGACCTTGACGAGGATCAGGAGTACGACCAGGCCAATCGCTTCAAAGGAATCATCCGACGGCTCATCGGCGTCCCGCTGCTGCGCGACGGCCAGCCCATCGGCGTGATCAACATCGGATGGGCGGCGCCGGGGCCGATCCCGGACAACGTGCCGCCGGTACTGCAGACCTTCGCCGACCAGGCTGTGATCGCGATCGAGAACGTGCGCCTGTTCAACGAAACGCGCGAAGCGCTCGAGCAGCAGACCGCCACCGCGGACGTCCTGCAGGTGATTTCGAGCTCGGTCTCGGATACGGCTCCGGTGTTCGACAAGATTCTCGACAGCTGCCAGCACCTCTTCGCCACCGAACAACTCGGCATCTTTCTCGTCCGCGACGGCGAGCTCCACGTTGGCGCGTTTCGCGGCGCCGCGATCAAGACCGTGATCGAGGCTTTCCCCAAGCCTCTCTCGGAAACGGCCACCGATATCGCGATTCGGGAGCGGCGGATCGTGCACATCCCGAGCTCGGCCAACCTCGCCCAAGCCCCGTCCACCATTCGCGAGATCGTCAACAAGATCGGCGACTTCTCCGCAGCCTGGGCGCCGATGCTGTGGGAGGACGAGGCCGTCGGTTCGATCTGCGTCTTCCGGCAGGCGCCGAAGGCCTTCACCGACAAGGAGCTCGCCCTCCTCAAGACCTTCGCGGACCAGGCCGTGATCGCGATCCAGAACGCCCGACTTTTCCGGCAGGCGCAGGAAGCGCGCGCCGCGGCCGAGGCGGCCAACGAAGCGAAGAGCTCGTTCCTCGCGACGATGAGCCACGAGATCCGGACACCGATGAACGCGGTGATCGGCATGAGTGGGCTGCTCCTCGATACGCCGCTCAACACCGAGCAGCAGGATTACGTGTCGACCATCCGCGAGTCCGGCGATTCGCTGCTCACCATCATCAACGACATCCTCGACTTCTCGAAGATCGAGGCGGGCCGCATGGACCTCGAGGCACAGCCGTTCGACCTGCGGGAATGCGTCGAGTCGGTGCTCGACCTCGCCGCGGGACGTGCGGTGGAGAAGGATCTCGACACGGCGTATCTTTTCGAGGGCGACATTCCGGCCGTGGTTGTGGGCGACGTGACACGCTTGCGGCAGGTGCTGCTCAATCTGCTTTCCAACGCGGTGAAGTTCACCGAACGCGGCGAGGTCGTGCTGACCGTGACCGCCGAGCCATTGGTCGACGAAGAGATCGAGCTCACGTTCGCGGTGCGCGACACCGGCATCGGCCTGTCCGACGAAGGGATGAATCGCCTGTTCCAGTCGTTCACACAGGCCGATTCGTCGACGACCCGCAAGTACGGTGGCACCGGCCTCGGTCTCGCGATCAGCAAGCGTCTCGCGGAATTGATGGGCGGGAAGATGTGGGCGACGAGCGACGGCGAAGGCAAGGGCTCGACGTTCTGCTTCAGTATGGTCGCGCCGCTCGGCAAGCTCCCGCCCGCGAGGCAGCGGTCGTTCCTCGGCGTCCAGCCGGTACTCAAGGGCAAGCGGCTCCTGATCGTCGACGACAACGCGACGAATCGCCGCGTGCTCGAGCTGCAGGCAGCCAAGTGGGGCATGGAGTCCAGCGCGGCAGCGTCGGCGCGCGAAGCACTCGCCTGGATCGACGCGAGGGAGCGTTTCGATCTTGCCATCCTCGACATGCATATGCCCGAGATCGACGGCGCGACGCTTGCGCGCGCCCTGCGCGACCGCGTGCCCGCGATGGCGCGCGTTCTATTGAGCTCGCTCGGCCGGCGCGAGGCGGGTGATCAGGAGCAATTGTTCTCGGCATATCTGAACAAACCCATCCACCAGTCACAGCTCCACGACACGTTGGTGCAGCTTCTGGCAGCTGAAGCGACGACCGAGCCCGCAGCTCCCGTGCGCGCGCAGTCGTTCACACCAGCCGACATGGCTGCGCGTCATCCGCTGCGCATCCTGCTCGCCGAGGACAACGTCGTGAACCAGAAGCTCGCGCTGCGCCTCCTCCAGCAGATGGGCTATCGGGCGGATCTCGCGTCGAACGGCCTCGAGGCGGTCGAATCGGTGGAGCGGCAGCGCTACGACGTCGTGCTGATGGACGTGCAGATGCCGGAGATGGACGGCCTCGATGCAACGCGCCAGATCTGCGCGCGCTGGCAGGCGCCGGAGCGCCCGCGCATCATCGCGATGACCGCGAATGCGATGCAGGGTGATCGTGACATGTGCCTCGCCGCCGGGATGGACGACTACCTCACCAAGCCGATACGCGTCGAGCGCCTGATCGAAGCGCTGTCGCGTGCCTCGGCGCGGAGCGCGCCCTGACATGTCGCTGACCGTGATCGATCTAGCGATATACGAGGAGCTGAAGTCGACGACCGGCGCCGATTTCGTGAAGGAGCTGGTGCAGACGTTTCTCACCGAAGCGCCCGGGATGCTGAACGAGCTTCGCGGTGCGTACGCCGCGAACGATGCCGAGCGGTTTCGCCGCACCGCCCATTCACTCAAATCGAACGGCAATACCTTCGGTGCGCTCGGCTTCGGTGCACTCGCCCGCAAGCTGGAGCTCGATGGGCTGGCCGCCGTCAAGGCCGCCGACGGCAAGCCACTCGACGCGCTCGCCCGCGAATACACCGACGTTGCCAAGGCGCTGACGGGGCTCAGCGATGCGTAACCAGGACGCGGGACGCGCCCGCCTTCTCGTCGTCGACGACAACAAGGTCAACCGCCTCCTGCTGACCCGCAACCTCGAGCTGCAGGGGCACCAGGTCGCCACGGCGGAGAACGGCCGCGTTGCGCTCGACATGCTGCGCGCCGAACCGTTCGACCTCCTGCTGCTCGACATCGAAATGCCCGAGATGAACGGCTTTCAGGTACTCGAGCAGATGTCGCGGGACCTGCAGCTCCGCGAAGTGCCGGTGATCGTCACCTCGTCGCTCGAAGGGCTCGACAATGTCGTACGCTGCATCGAGCTCGGCGCCGAGGACTATCTGACGAAGCCCGTGAATCCGATACTGCTCAAGGCGCGCATCGGCGCGAGCCTCGAGAAGAAGCGGCTGCGCGACCGGCAGAAGGAGCTGGTACGACGCTTCGCCACACCCGAGGTCGCGCAGGACCTGCAGCAATCCGGCTTCGCGCTCGGTGGAAAGCGGGTCGACGCCTCGGTCATGTTCTGCGACATCCGCAACTTCACACCGCTGGTCGACGCGCAGTCGCCCGAGGACACGATCGAGCTCTTGAACGCGTACTACACGCTGATGTTCGACGCAATCAGCCGTCACGGCGGCATCGTGAACCTGATCATCGGCGATGGCCTGATGGCGATCTTCGGAGCACCGGTCCCTCTCCCGTCGCACAGCGACCGTGCAGTACGCGCGGCCCTCGAGATGTGCGAGATGCTCGAGCTCTTCAACATCGAGCGCACGGCCGCGCAGAAGCCGGCGATCCGCATCGGCATCGGGATCGCGTCGGGCGAGATGGTGGCGGGCTACACCGGCACGAACGAGCGCGCGACCTACACGTGCATCGGCGATACGGTCATTCTGGCCGCGCGTCTGGAAGCGCACACCAAGATGGCGGGACATCCGGTGCTGATCGATGCGGCGACGCGTGAGGCGTTGCGCAACGACATCCGAGTCGAAGCGCTGGGCGCCGTCCCGATCCGCGGGAAGACACAGTCCGTCGAGACTTTCGCCGTCGTCCTCGATCGGAGCGAATGAGCTTCGTGCGGCGATCGCACCCACGCGCCTTGCGGGGCGATCCCGCTGCGGGTCGCCGGTCGGCTCGAGCACAGCGTTGCACGACGGCTTACTTCGCGGCGGTGCTGTCGCTCGCATCGTGCCCGGTCGCGTTCGCCGACGAATCGGGCACACCGTTCTGGGTGTCCGGCCAGCTCGCGAGCCTCGCCGCGGTGCCGTCGAGCCCCGGCTGGTCCGTCAATCTCCAGGGCTTTGCGTACCGCGGTACCGCATCAGCCTCGCAGGAGCTGTCGTTCGGCCACCGGCTCGATCTCGGCGGCGTATCGCGCACACCTTCGCTCAGCGTCGCACCGGGCTACGCCTGGACCGAAACGATCTTCGGCGGGCAGCCATTCTTCGGCATCTCATTTGGACTGGGCGGCGACTACGAATCCACGACCTTCTCCTCCCTCACGTCGGGACAGGTGCTGTCGAGCAAGAGCGACCGCCTCTGGGCTGGCTCGGACCTCGTCCCGTGGGCCAGTCTCGCGTGGAGTCATGGCAACGATAATTGGATGGCCTATCTGACCGGCAACATCCCGACGGGCGCGTATCAGGCGTCGCGTCTGTCCAACATCGGCATCGGTCACGGCGCGATCGACTTCGGCGGCGGCTACACGTATTACGACGAGCACTCCGGCGTCGAGGCCTCGGCGGTCATCGGTCTGACATTCAACTGGGAAAACACGCACACCCAGTACCGCAACGGCATCGACTCGCATCTCGACTGGGCGGTCTCGCGCTTCGTCACTCCGAACTGGCAGCTCGGCATTGCCGGTTATGTGTATTACCAGCTCACTGGCGACAGCGGCGGCGGCGCGGTGCTCGGTCCGTTCAAGTCGCGCGTGGCGGCGATTGGCCCGGAGATCGGCTATCAGTTCATGGTCGGTGGGGAGCAGTGGTACGCCAATCTGCGCGGTTACGCCGAGTTCTGGGCACAGAATCGGTTCGAGGGCTACGCGGTGTTTGCGACGCTCAACATTCCGCTCGGCACGAAGTAGCGCATCTACGGCGAGCAAGCGGACCCGCTTCTCAAGCGGGAAACGGTATCGTTCTAGCGCGCATGGGACCTTGGCACGGGGCGTGCGGAGGTCCTTCGACTCGCTTTCGTTATCTTTGGGACGACGGAACCGAAGCGGAGGACAGAACGCTAACGTCGGAACCCACCGCCACCATGGAAGCCGCCGAACCCCCCGCCACCGCCGAATCCGCCACCGCCGAATCGATCGCCAAACCCGCCGCCACCACCGAATCCGCCGAATCCGCCACCGCCACCGTCGAAGCCGCCGAAGCCACCGCCACCACCGCCGCGGTCGAAGCCGCCGCCGCTACCCCATCCGCCGCCACCGCCGCTCGATCGATCCCAGCCTCCTCCGCCACCCGAGCCGCCGCCACCACCGCCACCCCAGCGGTCGTCGCCAGTTGAGCGCGCCTGCGATTCCTTGTCGGCCCAGGAGGTATCACCCGTGGCGCTCGCGCCGCCGTTTGCCTGGTGCCAGCCGTTACCGGTATTCGAGTACACGTTCCCGTTCACGTCCGCGACATGATTGTTGCCGACGCTCGCCGAGGCCCATGAATTGGTCTTGCCGGTCGCGGCGTTATAACTCGAACCGCCGCCGACGTGCGCGTTGCCCTCAGGACCTGCCGTGCTTGCGCCGGCGCGATCGTACGTGCTGCCGCCTGCGGTCGTCCCGGAAGCGGCATTGGCGGTGGAGCGCTGACCGGTATACGTGTTGTAGTTGCTCGCGCGCGCCACGTTGCCCGAGCCACCGTTGGCGCCGTTGATCGTGCGGTCATAGCCCCGCGTCGCATTGCCGGTCCAGGCGTTGTATTGGCGTCCCGCGTTGATGTTGCCCGAAGTACCGGTACGCGAGTTGTAGTAGCTGCCGCTGAACGTGGTCCCCGCGACGCCGCCACCTGCGTACCAGGTGCGCGTGCCGGAATAGGTCGCACTGCCCCAGTGCCCGTAGACGTTCGCGCTGGTCGACGCGCAGCAGGGATAGCCGCCGTAGTAGTACGGGTGGTAGTACGCGCCGCCCCAGTAGTAAGGCTGCGTCCACGCGGCGGTCGCGAGTCCGACCGCAAAACCGAAGGCAAATCCGACATACGGGTTGTAGACCGGCGCCGCGGCGATGCCGTAGGTGTACGGCGGCGGATACCAGACACTGCCGATCCAGGGCGAATACGTGTAGCCGGTGCCGTAGACGACGGTCCCGTAAGGTGACACGACCGTGCCGAGATAACCCGGCGTATACCCCACGTACACGACCGTCGGCGTCGTCTCGTAGATGCGCACGTACGTCACGTAGAAGATCGGCGACGACGGCGGGATGGTGTAGATCACCGACGGCACCGACGTCGCGATGACCCACGGACCGGTCACCTGCGATGCGGTGAACCAAACGCCGGAAGTCACTGCGTAGTACGACGTCGGGCTCACCTGGATCAACGGCACCGACGAATTCGCAACATAGCTCAGCGACGTTCCCGCCACCGGCTGATACTGGGGCGCGCCGTCGAAGTTCGGCGTGAACGTCGGCCCGCCCTTGAGCGGGACCGTGGCCGTCTGCGGAATCGAATTTTCGATGACAGCTTCCTGCGCCTGCGGCGTCCCGGCGACCGTCGGCAGCACCGCGCCGGCAAGGGATTGCGGCGGGATCTTGGTGAAGTCTGCCGGAAGTGCGTCGCTTGCGACGAAAGTCCACGGGCCATTCAAGCCCGGGCCCATGAACCAGCGTCCGGCCAGGAGTGCGTAGTAGTTGTTGTTCGCAGTGTTGATCAGCACATCGCTCGTCGTGTTCGATGCCCACAAGAGCTGCGTCCCCGTGATCGGCACGAAATCAGGCTGGCCCGTGAACACGATCAGCTCGGCCGGAACCTGCGTGGTGTAGATCGTCGGCGCGCCGTTCGCGAGCGAGGGTTTCGGATTCGTCTTGGGGCCGCCGTCGAGCATGTCGACCACACCGGTCTTGGCGATCTTCTGCGCGAGGTCGTCCATGCCGAACGGTTGCCGTCCCGACACGCTCCACGGCCCGGAGATCGAGCTTGCCTCCATCCAGCCGTCGTAGACGTGCATGTAGTAGTTGTTTCCGAGGCCGCCATGCAGGATCAGCGCGCGGGCATTGACCACGCGTTGGAAGCGCGCATCGGACGTCGGCCTCATCACTGGCGCCCCGTCAATGGGGACGAGAATCGCCGGCGAATAGCTCACGAGTACCTGTGGCGGCACGTTGTTGACCTCGACTGTCGGCGGCTTGATGCCGGCGAGCGCAAGCGAAGCCTGCAAGCGATCGAGCGAGATGGACTTGAAGCTCGTCGCGAACCGCTTCTGGAGCTCTGCCGAGTACTGGGCGCCGTGATCGGGCAGCGCCGGAAAGTCGCTCTTGGTGATCTTCAGATTCTCGAACACGACCATGCGCGTCGCCTTGTCCACCTGCGTGCGCGCCGTCGCGAAGATCACGCCGAAACTTTCATCCTTCGCGCCGGTCGGCTTGATCGCCAGCGCGCAGCGGAAGTCGATCTGGTTGCCGTCCCACTTGTTGATCTGCGGCTGGTACACGAGGACCGCCGCATTCGAAATGCTCACATCGCGCGGCCAAGGATCGGCGGGAAGGTTGTTCGGATTGCTGCCCGAGCTCGCAGGCGGGGTCTGTGCGACCGCGACGTTCAGCGCGAGCGCCGCCAGCGTGGAAAACACGATCGAGCTGAGCTTCATGACCGAATCCTCAAGAACCGCTGCACCACCGCGCCCGCATCTGCCGCAAGCCATCGTCACCAGTGGAAATTCGCACCGATCAGCATGCCCCCCAGGTTCAGCTTCTGGAGGTCTTGTCCGCCGCTGCCGCCGTAGTAGACATTCTTATAAGCGAGGACCAGCTCGCCCCAGTCGAAGCGGTAGCCGACGCCGCCATAGGCCATCGAGGTCCACGTCGAATGACTGCCGGGTCCGACGTCCGCATAGTAGGGAATGAACCAGCGCTTCTCGCTGTCGAGATTGACGCGGCCGTAGGCGCCAATGACGCCGCTCCAGATGTTGATGGTCTTCGACGCACTGCCCGAGCGGTTGAGAATCCCATTCGGTCCGGAGAAGTTCCAATCGATCGTCGACCGCATGTCGAGCAGCCGGAAGCCCGCGAGCACATTGATGACGCCCGCGTCACCGCGTCCGCCGGTGTAGCTGCCACCGAGAGTCCACAGCGTTGCGCGCAAGCCGAAATCCACGTCCTGATTGAGCGGGAGCGTCACGCGACCAAACGGTCCCGATACGTCGGTGATCTTGGTGTTCGCGCCCCCGAGATCCACGTAATTGAGGTCGGTGATGACCGCATAGTCGCCCTTGCGCGCCTCGCCCAGGAACATCGCCGCGAACTTGAGCGAGCTCAGGTAGTTCGACGGGTGAACGGTGGCGTTCACCGAGCCGGCGGGAAGCGTGATGTCCTCTCTTGGCAGCGTAAGGGTCACCGTGCTCCGGATGCTCGGCAGCCAGCCGTAGATGGCGAGGTCGTAGTGCCACTGGCCGTCCCAGGCATCGATGTCGGCAGCCGACGCTACCGGCATGACGATTAGTCCCGACAGCGCAGCGGCAAATGCCGCGACGTGCTTCAACGATCGATGCTTCATCTCGATTCCCTCATGTCGTGTTTGTTGTGCGAGCTTGGGCCGCGGTTTCGGGACGCGGTCGTCTGGTGGCCGGCGATCGGCCAAACCGCGGGGTTGGAATCTCTGCGCCGGACCCTGCCCGTCCACGAGCGTTCGCACGCGAAAACGCGTCATGAACGACAGAAGATCCTCGAACGCGGTGTCGTAGTCAACTATACGTAGGACTAGTCATCGACGGTGGATCGCGGACGGGGAACGTCGGGGCCTGCTCCCAGGCGACCGGCTGTGGCGGAGACCGGTCTGCCGTCATATTTCGGTTACTCGAGTGCGCGAATCGCCTTCGCGATATCGTCGCTCACCCGGGCGAGCTGCCGACTGTGGGCCGCGGCCATCGCGTCGTAGCCCGGGTCAGTGAGCGAATCCCGCAGGCTGGTGCGTCCGGTCTCGGTCTTGCCGGTCCTCATCTTGCGCACGTTCCAGATCGCGTCCACGGCGACGTACTTGCCTGGCGCGGAGTCGAAGTTGCGAATCTCGATCTGGACGCGGTAATCGACATCGAGGTTCAGGTTCTGGCCGTACAGCGTGACGCGTGGGCTGTCGAGCAGGATGACGAGATTCTCAGCGACCACGCGCGCGATCGTGTCCTGAAGCGGGGCGGCCCAGCGATTGAACTCGTCGATCTGCAATTCGTTCGGACCGGTCGTCAGCACGATCTGCGGCCGATCGACGGAAGCTGGGATCGAGACCGGCCCGACGGCGACCGAGACTTTTGCCGGCGTCCCGGCGACGTCGGCCGTCGCGTTCAATGTATAGAAGCGTGCCGGCGGAGACGCGCATCCGGCGGTGACGAGACTCGCTACGCCCATCACCATCACGGCCCTGGCAACATGTCCCATCATTTTGCTCCGCCCGTGGGTTCGATCTTGCCGCGAATGACCGAGCTCGGCTGGCGCTCGAGCTCGTCCAGCAGCACGCGGAGACTGCGCGCCGCCCGCGCGAATTCCTGGAGCGCGTCACGCAGGTCCTGCTGCGCCGGCGCATTCGATTCGAGCAGGCTCGTGTTGGCATTGGCCATCGCCCGCTCGGCCGTCTGGAGCGTCTTGTGCAGCTCATCGATGTCGCGCTTGAGTCCCGGCACGAGCTCGTTGTCCGCATTGGTGACCAACTTACGCACGCTCACCAGCGTCTGGTCAAGGCTTTCCAGGTCCTTCTTGACATCGTTGCCGATCGCTTCGAGCGGCATGTGGTCGATCTTGTCGACGATGCTGCCGAGCTTCGCCTCGAGGTTCGCGAGGTCGCTCGGCACCGTCGGCAGCACCGGTGTGGGCTGGTCGAGATCGAGCTTCACCTTGGGCGTACCTGGGTGGAAGTCGAAAGCGACGTAGAGTTGCCCGGTGAGCAGGCTTCCGCTCTTCAGCTGTGCGCGTAGTCCCCGCTCCTCGATCAATCGCCGCATGAACTGGAGCCGCCTCGTTTGGTCGACCGACGAGATTGGACCAATGATCTTGCGCGACTTCGCGTCCGCGAAAGCCATCACTCGTTCCGGATAGAACGTGATTGTGACGCGCGGCTTCACGATGGCGTTTTCCGTGTCGATCTCGAGGCCGACGCTCGTGACCTCGCCTGCGTTCAAGCCCAGGAACGTCACCGGCGCACCAACGCTCAGCCCACGCAGCGATTCGTTGAAATACAGAACCGACTGGCGCGCGATTGGATCCGGCGCCTTCATTGCCACCAGGCGATCGTCGTAGAGCGTGAAGGTCGCATTGGGCACCGCCGCGGATTCGCGCGGGGCAAAGGGAGGAAGGTCGAACGCGAGGCCGCCGACCAGCAGCGCGGTCAGCGATTCCGTGTGGACGCTCACGCCCTCGGCGGTGATCGACGCTTCGATCCCGCTTGCGTTCCAGAACCTTGTCGACGGGTATACGAAGCGATCGTAGGGCGAGTTGATGAAGATCTTGACCTGAACGCCGGTCCCATCCGACGTAAGCGAATAGCCGGTCACCTGCCCCACGGGCAGGCGCCGGTAGTAAATCGGCGATCCGACGTCGAGCGACCCCAGGTCACGGGCGATCAGCGTGTATTGCCGCCCGGCCTGGCCGGCGACGACGGGTGCCTCATCGAGACCGATGAACGTCGATTGGCTGTTGTCCGACTTGCCGGCCTCGAAGCCGATGTAGTTGCCCGAGAGCAGCGTGCTCAGGCCCGAGACCCCGCTCAGCGTGATCCGCGGCCGGACGACCCAGAACTTGGCGTCCTCGACTATCAATCCGGCGGCGTGCTTCTCGATCTTCGCGGTGACCTCGACCTTCGAGTAGTCGTTGGTCAGCCGCACGGCGGTGACCTGCCCGATGTTCACATCCTTGTACTTGATGAAGGTCTTGTTCGCTTCGATGCCCTCGGCCGCGGTGAAGACGATGGTGATCGTCGGACCCTGGCTCAGGATGCGCTGCACGGCGATGCCGATCGCCACGACGGCAGCCAGGATCGGAATGATCCAGATCACCGAGAAGCGCGCGCGCTTCGGCGGCACGATCGTCGCCTGCGGAAGGCGGTCAGGTGGATCGGCTGGCATCAGTTCACCGTACCCTGCCGTTCAGCGGCATCCCAGATGAGCCGCGGATCGAACGATTCCGCCGCGAGCATCGTGAGCACGACCACGGCCATGAAGAACACCACGCCCGGTCCGGGCGCGACCGACATCAACGGTGACAGTTGCACCAGCGCCACGGTGAACGCGTCGACGAACACGTCGAGCATCGACCAGCGGCCGATCAGCTCGACCATGCGATAGATGCGCGCCCGGTCGCGCTCGTTCTTGGCCCAGCCGCGCTGCACGCTGACGAGCAGATAGCCGAGCGCGAGCAGCTTGCCGAGCGGGATCATCACGCTCGCCACGAGCACGATCAGCGCCAGCGGCCACGATCCCGACTGATAGAGGTAGACGACACCCCCCATGATCGTGTCGGCTTCGGTGGACCCGAAGGCCGAGGTTTCGAGCACCGGCAGCACGTTCGCCGGGATGTAGCAGATCGCTGCGGCGATCACGAGCGCCCAGGTGTACTGGATCGAATGGTGGCGACGCACGACGACGCGCGCACCGCACCGCGGGCAGTGACCCGGCTCGGCCATGTTCGCGGGGCGCATCAGCAGCTGGCATGTGAGGCACGAGACCATCCCCTGCTTTGCCGCACTGGCCACCACGGTCGTCATCGCAGCATCTCGCCGTTCACGTCAATCTTTATCGGGAGCGGAGGCGGCGCGCGCCCGTCGGCCCATCGCACGCGCTTCCAGACCTCGTCGGCGTCGAAGGTGACCTGGATCGCCGCAATCAGCACGATGAACGCGCCGGCCGCGAACATTCCGATGCCCGCCTCGACGGTTGCCAGTTGGGCGATCTTCACCAGTGCCACCAGGATGCCGAGCATCATCACCTCGGTCATCGACCACGGCTCCATGAAATGCGCCGAGCGCAGCATCTCGCCGATCCACATCGGGGCCGGCGGATGACGCGCGGCGATCAGGACGACCAGGAGGAAGAGCACGTGGAAACCGGGTGCCAGCACCGCACAGAATGCGACGGCCACGGCGGTGAGCTGACTCCCTTCCAGCCACATCTGGTAGGCGCCCCCGATGATCGTGGTCTGCGCTTCGCGCCCGACCGCGTTGAGCGACATCAACGGCATCGTGTTGGCGACGAGGAAGGCGATCGCCGCGGTGATCGCGAGCGCCAGCGGCATGGCGATCGGGTCCTTGCGGCCGATCGCGACCTGTTCGCCACACCGCGCGCAGCGTGCCTTGCCGCCCGACGGAATGTGCGGAATCTGCTGCAACAGGTCGCACTCGGGGCAGGCGATCAATTCCCCGTCGTTTTGCGAATCCGCCAACTGTTCTCCCTGCTTTCCATTGGTGCGTCGGGCTCGGTCCATTCGTGACACCTGCGTGTCATCGGGTTCCGACCTCGTGCAAGCGCCTCTGCGCTCGCCGCCCCTTAACTCGATTGCGCCTTGGTGAACGCAATCCGGACCGCGCCACCCGTGCTGATATCACCCTATCCCACGATCGTCAACGCCTTGAAGTTGACTGCGAGCGTCGACACCGTACAGCGCAAGGATCTGCTCCGACAGCACCCGCGTGCCAGGTGCCGGCGGGCTCACGGCGAGCCGCAATCCCTTCAGCTCCTGCAGATTCTCGATGCGCAGCGAGGACGCATAGCGAGAAATCGCCATAGGTTCCACTTCGCGCCTCGCGACGGCCCACTGGAACCGGCCTCACTCGAGGTCGTCGACGGCAAAGTCAGGGCGCCGCGACGACGGTGTAATAGACGCCGTTCGCACCGTACGCCGGCTGGAACCAGGTATTGCCGTTCAGGAAATACGTCGTACCGTTCTTGTTGATGGTCATCGAACCTGCCGGCAGCGTTGCGTAACTCATGCCCATTACCCAGGTCCCCGAGGCCGGGACGGCGGCACCGGGCGCCGACGGCGCGGGTGTCGCACCGGCCGCACCTGCTGCGACGCCTGCGTTGTAAGCAGCGCCAGCAGTGGCGGCACTGCTCGCCGTACCGGCGGCGACGCCCGCGTTATACGCGCTTGATGTCGCGGCGGCCGTAGTGGCCGTCCCCGTCGCAACGCCGGCGTTATACGCGCTCTGCGTCGCTGCGGCGGTATTGGCGGAAGCCACAGCAGCGCCGGCTGCAACCCCGACGACAGCGCCGGCCGCGGCCGCGCAACCCGCGCAGGTCGATGCGTAGTACGGCACCGCGACCGGCGGCGCGTAGGCGGGATAGGTCGGATACGCCGGATATCCCGCCGGGTGATAGGCCGTGGCACCCGAGGGATAGGTGTGATACGCGCCCTCGCCGGCTTCGCCGTAGGTCTTGCCGCCGTACATGTTGGTGTGCTCGGTGCCGCCGCCATAGGCATGCGCGGTGCTGCCGCCGTAGACGTTGGAGTGCTCGGTGCCCTCGCCCGCTTCGTGCTCGCTTGATCCTCCCCAGCGGTTTTCGTGACTCGTCTCGCCCGCACTGTGGCTGGTGCTGCCGCCGGCGCGGTTGCCGCGCGTATAAGCGGATGCCTGGGTCACCGCAAGTGCGACCGCGATGAGCGTCACTGCGATGGGAATCGTCGTTTTCATCTTGCCAACCCCCGCGTCAGTTCGATTTTGCCGGCGCCTTGGCAGGCGTCGCCTTGGATGACCCCATCGTCAGCGGCTTGACGCCCTTGGGCGCCGCCGCGGGTGCCGCAAACTTCATCCGTCCCGCAGACTGCGCCTTCGCCGAGGTGAACATGTCGTCGGTGACCGCAGGATCGATCTTCCAATCCGAGAATGTCACCTCGTGACGAAGTGCGAGCGGATCCGTGCGATACATGGCCCGCACGCGTCGCGGCAGCTTGTCGTCGGCACCGATCCAGATCTGCAGGAAGACGTCGTTATTGGCCCACGCCACCATGTCGGTCTTGACCCCGCCGATCACCGCCGACGGGCCGATGTAGAACGCCAGCATCGTGCCCTTCGTCAGCGCCGCATAGGGATCCGCAACGAGCAGGTCCTCGAACGGGAAGAAGATCGCTGCATTCTTGTACGCGGCCTCGAGGGCGCCGTCGATGGATGGCGGCGCATTGTCGGCGATCGCGACGAGATTCTCGGCCGGCGCATACGCCATCGCGATCTTGCCATCGTAGTAGTACTCGGACGCCGGACCGTCGCCGGGGATCAGGATGCGCAGCTTATTCGGACGCTGCATTGTGACGTCGTAGCGGGTCGAGTACACGATCGGCGGTCCCAGCTTGCTCGGGTACTCGTAGCCGACGACGGCCGTGAACGACATCGACTTCGCCGCGGCGAGACGGTCGCTCGTTGCCTTGAGCAGATCCATCGCCTTCTGCTCGATGACCGGTTTGTAGACGTTCGCCGGCTTCTTCGCGGCCTTGGTCTTCGCGGCTTTTGGAGCCGCCGCTTTCGGCGCATCGGCCGACGGCGTACTCGCCGGCGCATTGCTCGGGGTCGGCGCCTGCGCGTCGGCGATCCCCGCCCATCCGCAAACCCCGAGCAGCATCAAGGCCGGGCCGATACGCAACCAGCTTTTCATTGTGATCTCCCTGAAACGATGACGCTCTCCTGCGTGGTCAGGGCACCATGCTGCACTCGAACATCGTTTGTTCACGAACGGCCCCGGAGGAATAGTCGACACCTCTACGACTGCAACTCAATCTCCCCAGGTCGCCAGGTCCTGTCGAACCAAGGCTCGAGCGGACCATAGAGGCGGAGAATCATGAACCAGCCCTTGCCGGGGATGGTCTGCACCCAGTTGTTTTCCATCCCCGCGGGCGCCTTGGGTCCGAAATAGACATCCACCGAGCCGTCCGCGTTCGTCTTGAACCCGCGGTCCTGGCTGCTGACGCTCGGCGCCTTCTGATCGGTCTGCAGCATCGAGCGCGTCTGGTTGTCGTAGACGATGACCGACCAGAAGGTCTTGACCGGGATGTTCGGCGGCAGATGCAGCTTATAGGTCTTCGCCCCATCGAATGGGTTACCTTTCGAGTCCTCGGCCGTCCACGGGTATTGCGAGCCCTGACCGACCATCTTCTCCTCCATCGCCGGCGTCACGCCCGTGGCGAAGTAATAGAAGAAGGCTGCTCCATCCAGGTTGGCAACGCCCGGCGCGACCTCGAATTTGTAGCCGCCGAAGAATGGCAACCGCCACGAACTGCTGGGATAGAAGTACGCGTTTCGATCCTTGATGCGGAAGGCAAGTGTTCGTGCCGTGACTGCACCGATGTTCGCGGCATCGGTGAGAATCTTCTTCATGCGTTCGTCAGGGTTGAAGGGTTTTCCCTTGGCGATGCCGATGGAAGCGAACAGGCCGAGCGTCGTCGGATCGGAGCCCTCGCTCGGTTCCTCCTGGATGACCTTATCGAGCAGACTCCAGAACGAATAGTCGCCAGGCGCCACGAAGTTCGACGGAATGCCGGAGGCATTGGCGAATTTCATCGCGGGCGGATTCGCAGCCTCTGAGAGTTGATAGATCTTGAGGTTTTTCTTCACCGACTCGACGCCTGGAACGGGCGAGCCATCGACCAGAAACGATCGGAACGGCATCCAGTTCCCGTACGTCTTCGGGCGTACGACGAAATATCCGGACGGTACATCGCCGGTGTAGCCGGGCGGGAGGACAAGATACTTGCCGCCACGACCCTTGTCCGCACCCGTGATACCGACATCGGCCACCCACCGATACCAGAAGTCATCGATAGCGCCGAGCACCATTGGCGGAATCTCGACGACAAGGGGTCCCTTGTGGGTGTCGAGCCAGATGAAGCTGTAGACGGTGTTGTCATTTGCCGTCAGTTCCACGGTCTTCGGGTCCACCAGCGTTTCCCAGATCACATCGGTCTGGTTGTCGGGCCCGAACTGGCGGATCGAGTCGCGCATCCCCGCCTGGTTCACGATCGGGATGGCCAGCAAGTACGCTTGCAGCGCTCGTGAGCGGTCAAGGTTCTCGTAGATCTTCTGAACGGTCGCGGTATCGGGGTTGCCGTCCTTCATGGTGAGCGTGCCGATCGACGATTCAAGCTTGTCGGGCGTGGCGACGCCCGGAGCGATGGGCGTGGCCATCTTGTACGTCTGTGCCGAGACCGTCGCGACGGCGATAGTCGCGAGAAACACGGTCAAGAATCGTAAGCACGCTGTATTCATTCTCTGTTTCCCATTGATGCTTCCACGGACCGCCAACCGAGACGGTCCAGAAAGTATCGAACCATCGCCATCACCGTCTACAAGTGCCCAGCAGCATCAGGGCCCGCCGGTCATGGCACCAGCGCTTCATCCTGCTTTCTCCGGGAACGATGACGTTGATGCGCGCGGTCAGGGCACCATCCCGCATTCGAACATCTTGTTCACGACCGGGCCGGCGATCTTGTTGAAGAACGCTTCGCGCATCTGCGGATCGGTCTTGAGGAAGCCGACGACGCGCTGCTCTTCGGGGGACTGCTGCTTGCCGCGGTTCTGCCACAGCTGCTCGCAAGTCGACGACTGGTATTTCTGGATCACCTTTTCGGCGACCCGGTCCAGGATCGGAAACTGCTGCGCGTACGCCACTCCGACCGCAACCCAACCTGCGACAGCAACGACCAGCCAGAATTGTTTGCTCATGACGAATTCCTTCACGAAATGGTTTCAGTTCCCTTTCCGATGCGCGCCGGGCTCCGCGACATCGAAGCCGCATCGGGACGCATCGGATCACATGCTGGCGTCCCGATCCGGTCCATGGTGGGCGTCGGAATCACGCCGCCGAAGGTGCTCGGGACGCCGAAGCCCGCATCGTCAGTGATGATCAGGAGCACGTTCGGCGCGCCCTTCGGCGGCACCACGCGCGGCGCCCACCAAGCCTTCGACTGCAGGGCATCGTCCTTGATGACGCCGCCGAACTTCGGATCCGGCGGCGGGAGCTGCTTGTTGCTGATACTCATCGTCGCCGAAGGCGAGCCCGGCGTGCCGTAGATCTGCTGCGCTTCGCTCAACTGCGGCAACAGAAACGCCAGACCACAACCCAGGACTACATGGGCGTACCGCGCGATCGCTCTCCCGATGCCTGTTGCTCCTTGCATGACGTTATCTCCCTTCCCCGTGTTTCGTTGAAGCTGCGCGCGTCTTCTAGAGGAACGCATCGCCGAACGACAATTTAGGACGACCTGACAATTCCGGCTGACAACTTAGGACCTGCATCTCTTCATCCGGTCGTCGCGACGGGTGGTGTTCGGTAGACCACGACTGCGAAGGCAATGCCCGCCAGCGTATGCGCGATTCCAACGAGCCACGCGAAGGGCAGCAACCGATCGGCGCCCCAGGCGTACGCGAGGAACAGCAGCCCGACGCCGACGTTGTACCCGACGAACCCGATGGCGACCTGCCGCAGTCGCGCGCGATCGTGGCTATTGCGGTCTTCCCACCACGCGAGCCCGAGCGCCGTGATAGCGAGCGCGGCCATCCGTGCGATCAAAGTACCGGAGGGCCCGACTCGGGCACCGAGCAGGAATTCGACCACCGTCTCCGGGAACAAGACCAGCACCACGCCGACGGCGATTTCGCCGAGCGCGACGAGCGACACCAGAATCCCGGCGACGCGGCGCATGATGGTCTTTCGAATCTCGGCATCCGACCTACTGCGTAGGCGTATCGTGAGCTGCCGCGACTGCCCGCTCCATCAGCTCGCGGTCCTCGGCGGTGACCTGCTCGGGACCCAGCTTGTAGGTGAGCTTGTTGATGGTGCCGGCGAACCTGAAGGGCAGCTTGTAGCTGTCGTCGACCCCCGAGCGGGTATCCGCACCGATGTCGAGTGACTCGTCGATCGACATGATGAACGGAATCGAGTGCTCCATAGCCAGCTTCGAGACCAGCTTGCCGTCGACCGTGAGCGTTCCGGTGCCGCTCTTGCCCAATCCCGGCCCGTCGTACTTGAAGTCGAACGCGATCGTATGCTTGCCCGCTTTGAGCGATTTGCCCAGCCAGTCGTCGGCACCGACCCCGCCCTCGAAACGATAGCGCTTGAGGTTGAGCAGGTTGTAGACGAACACCGGCTTGCCTTTCTGCAGGTACATCGCGTAACCACCGAAGCGCCCGCCCATCGTCGCGATCATCCCTTCGGTGCCTTCCTTCGGCACGGTGACTTCGGCCGTGATCGAGTAGTCGCGATTCAACAGGGCCGGTGCATTACCGACCGGAATGCCGATGTTCTCGCCCGTATAGGTGAACACCATGCGGCCCGCTGTCGCACTCGGACGCGGCGTCAGGAGCCGCGGGAGCACCGAGTTGTCGATCGGCAGGACCTGGTACTTCTGTGCCTCCGTGAGGAACAGCGCCTGCATCGCCTTGAGCCGGTCGGGCTCCTTCGCGGCGAGATCGTTCGCCTGCGAAAAATCGTCGACGATGTTGTAGAGCTCCCACTTGTACTCGTTGACCGGCGGGAGCGGCTTTGCGCCGAGCAACCACGGCGGCTCGGGTGGCGTCGTGCATGCATACCACCCGTCGTGATAGATGCCCCGGTTCGCGAACATCTCGAAGTATTGCGTGTCGCGCTTCGACGACGCCTTCGCGTTCGCCTTATCGAACGTGTAAACCATGCTCACGCCTTCGATGGGCCGTTGCTTGATCCCGTCGACCGTGTCTGGCGCCCTGATGCCCGACGCTTCAAGGATGGTCGGCACGATGTCGATCACGTGATGAAACTGGGAACGGACACCACCCGGATCGCCGATGTGGCCGGGCCACGAGACCACCATCCCCTGCCGGGTGCCGCCGAAGTGCGAGGCAACCTGCTTGACCCACTTGAACGGCGTGTCGAACGCCCACGCCCACGGGACCGCCATGTGCGGGTACGTCGCGTCGGAACCCCACGATTCGTAGTAACGAAGATATTCGACCTCCGGCAGCTGGAGGATGCCGTTGTAGACGGTCATGTTGTTAGGCGCGCCCATCATCGAGCCTTCGGAGCTCGTGCCGTTGTCGCCGCTGATGTAGATGATCAGCGTGTTGTCGAGCTTGCCCATCTGTTCGACCGCCTGGATCACGCGGCCGATCTCGTGATCGGCGTAGGCGGCGTAGGCCGCGAACACGTCGGCCTCGCGGATGACGATCTTCTTCTGCACCGCCGAGAGCGAATCCCACTTCGGCAGGTCGTCCGGCCACGGTGTAAGTTGTGTGTTCGGCGGAATCACGCCGAGTCGCTTCTGGTTCGCATAGATCTGTTCGCGAAGCTTCTCCCACCCCTGGTCGAAGAGATGCAGCTTGCTGATCTTGTCGACCCACTCCTTCGTCGGGTGGTGGGGAGAGTGCGTGGCACCCGGTACGTAATAGACGAAGAACGGCTTCTCAGGGGCCGAAGCGTTCAAATCCCGCATGTAGCGGATCGCGTCGTCGGCCATGTCGGTGATCAGGTTGTAGTCTTTCCTGCCGACCCATGGATAGACCGGCGTGTGATCGCGAAAGAGGTACGGCGTCCACTGGTCCGACTCGCCGCCCATGAAGCCGTAGAAATACTGGAACCCCAACCCGCTCGGCCACTGGTCGAACGGCCCCGCCGCGCTGTACTGGAAGGACGGCGTGTTGTGCTCCTTCCCGAACCAGGACGTCGCGTAGCCGTTGTCGCCGAGGATCCGGGCGATGGTGGCATTTTCGGGCCCGATGATCGAGTTGTAGCCTGGAAAGCCGGTCGCGAGCTCGCCGACTTGTCCGGAACCGACCGAGTGGTGGTTGCGGCCGGTGATGATGGCGGCGCGCGTGGGTGAGCATAACGCCGTCGAATGAAACTGCGTGTAGCGCAAACCAACTTTGGCGAGGCGATCCATCGTCGGCGTTGGAATCACGCCGCCGAAGGTGCTCGTCACGCCGTAGCCCTGATCATCCGTCATGATCAGCAGCACGTTCGGAGCGCCCTTGGGCGGCACGACTTGCGGTGGCCACCACGGTTTCGAGTCCTTGGCGCTCTCCTTGATCACCCCGCCAAACGGAAGTGGCGCCGGCGGCAACTGGTTGCCTTGGAGCGACATCGTCGCCGAAGGCGTACCCTCTGTGCCATAGATCTGTTGCGCGCCGGTGATCTCCGGCATCAGGAACAGCGCGAGTCCGCAACCCAGCAACACCTGCGCATACGACGCGATCGCTCGCGCAATGCCCATTGCTCTTTGCATGAAGATCTCCCTTGCCCGTATTCGTTGAAGCGGCGTGCACCTTCTGGAGAACGCGTCGCCGACCCGACAATTTAGGACAACCTGACAATTCCGGCTTGACAATTTAGGACCCACATTGGTTGACCGGCTTGACATGGATCAATGACAACGGCCAAAGTGAATTGCACGTCAGGGGGGCCGCAAGCAACACTGCTTACGCGGAGGGCGATCGTGCAGGCTCTGTTTGGTGCGAAGTCGCCACATCCGTGAGCCGTTCCTGCAAACCATTACAACAACGACGATTTCACCGTGACCGTCACGAGAGCGCGCAGGGCCAAATCGCGCAAGGTTGCCGCTCGATCCTCCGGAGCGTTCACGCCCTTGCGATCGGCTCCGATCGCGGAGGTGCGCATCGGTCCGCTGATGCCAATCCCATCGCTCCTGCGCGAGATGCGCCGCGACCCCGAGCAGATTTTCGCCACGGTCGGGCTCGACCTTGCGCTGTTCGACAACCCCGACCGGCGCATACCATTCGCAACGGCCGGCGCGCTGCTCGAGCAATGCGTCGCGGCAACCGGCGTACCTCATTTCGGGCTTCTCGTCGGTGCGCGCTTCGAGTTGCCGATGCTCGGGATCCTCGAGCACCTGATGCGCAACTGCGAGTCGCTGCGCGTGGCGCTCCTCAATCTCGTGCGTCACTTGCATTTGCAGGATAACGGAGCGGTTCCGTTCCTCATCGACCTGGGTCACGAGCGCACGGCACTGGGCTATGTCCTTTACCGGCACGACATTCCCGGCATCGCTCACATCTACGACATCGCCATCGCGGTCGGTTCCGGGATATTGCGGTCGCTGTGCGGCACGTCGTGGCGTCCCGAGCGCGTGACGCTCGCCCACACGGCACCGCGCGACTCCAGCCCGTACCGGCGGTTCTTCAACGCGCCCGTGCACTTCGACGCGGCGCACTCCGAAATCATCTTCCCGACCCGCTGGCTCGACTCGCCGATCGCGGGCGCTGACCTGTCGCGGCACGTCGCGGCACAGCGGCTGGCGCTGACCATCGAACGCGGCAGCGATGGGCGGCTGATCGAGCGCGTGCAGCGCGCAGTCCAGGGATTGGTGATGGCGGGAGACGCGACCGCCGAGCGGGTATCGGCGCTGCTCGGCATTCATGAGCGAGTCCTCCGCCGCCGCCTGCATGGCGAGGGAACAAGCATCCAGCAGATCATCGGGAATGCACGTTTCCAGGTCGCGCAGCAGCTCCTCAAGGAGACGCAACTGCCGCTCGCAGAGATTGCCGCGTCGCTTCAGTACTCTGACGCGACCGCGTTCTCGCGGGCTTTCCGCGCCTGGTCGAACATGACGCCAAGTGCGTGGCGGAGCGCCGTGGCGTCAAGTCGCAAAGCTGACACGGCCGGAACAAGAACGCGCGGTGCGCGCTCGCGGGCAGGGTCGCGACAGCGCGTCCGCGCATCGCGCTGACGGTTCCAACGCTGTTAGTCTTTCGGGTCAGCGCGGCCTTCAGCCGCTAATACTTGCGGCCACCCTCTTCGCTTCTACGAGACCGCTTGCAGGGCATCGAGAGTTCGTGGAAGTTCCGCCGCAGTCGGCGCCGGATCATTCCGTTGCTTTGCACCGTTTAAAGCCTCAGGGTGCCCGGACACCCACGATGAGTCGCGATCACCGGCTGGAGAACCACGCCGAGTGGATCTTGTCGTAGGTTCCGTCCTTGTAGATCTCGAGCAGTGCCTCGTCGATCCGTTTCCGCAGCGCGCTTCCATTGGCGACCGCCATCGCATATTTCTCGGGCGAAATAGGGGTCCCACGACTTCGACGATTCCGTGCCCCTGCTTGGCGGCCCAGTACTCCAGCGCGGGTGCATCGAATACCACCGCCTGGAGTTCACCGTGCTGGAGTAACTCAAACGCTTCGGATGCGCTGGCTATCGGTGTGTAGGCCAACCCCTGTGCTGTCAGATAGTCGGCGGCGGCGGTCCCTCGCACGCTGGCTATCGTCTTGCCCGGCAGGTCATCCGGGCCGCGGATCGCAGACTGAAGGCGGTCGATCGTCTGAAACGACGTGATGCTCGCGGTCAGCTCGGCGATGATCGCGACGCCCAACAGCCAAACCAGCACAACGCCAATGCGTTTCATCACCCCAGCCGCATCATCGTCACCATACGTCGCCGCCGCAATGGCCCGCATGATCCTCCATGCCGCTTCGCCCACACCGGACCAATAGCCCCTGGATGATTCCCGGGCCTTTGCGCCGTCGAATGAGCAACAGCAAGTTGGCTAACAGGAAGACCACGACGATCGCTGCCACGAGCAGGGATCCCACGGTCTTCCACGGAATCGACCAGACGATGCTGGTGATGACTCCGCGTTGGGAACCTTTCGGCACCGCGATGCGCAATCCCGAGTCCAGGAACGGGAGCGAAAAATCAAGGATTTCCTCGCGCTCTCGCGTGATCACAATCGCTCCGACCGCCACGTCAGCATCGTGACCTTGCACGGCCGCAAAAAGCTCGGCCGGTTCCCGAACCATGCGCCACGTGAAGTCGACATGCATGCGCCGGGCCACTTCGTTCCAAAGGTCGACGCTGAAGCCGGTCGGAGGATCCGTACCCGGGAGCACAAAGGGTGCGGTGGCGAGCGCAACGACCCGCAGAGGCTCCGCCGTTGCGGTCGGGATCGGGGCAGAGCACGCAAAACCGGAGCCAAATCCTACGACCAGCGCTGTCAAAGCGACTCTGCAGCTGTACGATCTAAAACATGGGTTGTCGAGAACTCGACCACGACGACCACATTTGCGCACATCGCGCACGTCGACGGCATCGATCATACCCTGACCCCGTCGAGCTGGCCTCCTCGGAGACGACGGTCGGGCATCCTCACATGATTGCGCGGGATTTGGGTTGGCTCATGAGGGGGCTTGCGAATTCGTGATCTAGTACCCGCCACCGCTCTTCTTGGCTTCGAAGAGCTCGCGCTTGCAGGGCATCGAGAGCTCGCGGAAGTTCTGGCGCAGGCATTCCTTCGCCGTCCCGGGTTGGGCGCCGGCGCACAGACGATGGATGTCGTCACCACACGCCGCGACGACTTCCTTCATGAGCGTTTCGGCGTTCGCGATGCCTTGTTTACAGCCAGGTGACAGTTGCTGGCTGTGGCCGCGAAGACACGCGGCGATCCTGCCCTCGCCCTGCTGAACACCGGCGCAATAAGCCTGGATATCCGCTGCGCATGCAGCCTGAGCAGCGGCGCCCGGTCCGCCCTGAGCGGCCGTCGGCAGCGACAGCGCGAGCGCTGCGAGCGCGGCGCCGATAGCGAAAGTGGTGCGTTGAATGTTCATCGCTTACCCTCCTTGGTGCGAGCGTGCGCCGCGCGATGCTCGCCGCACCGCGCGCGTCAGACGCGTCCGATCAGCGAATGACGTTCTGCGTGCCGCCGGCGAAGCAGCCGGTGCCGTCGACCGCGCAAACGACGAGGTAGGTCGCCTTCTTGCCGCAGCCTTCGACGCCGACCGTGTACTCGGCTCGTTGCGGCGGTGGCCAGCGCGGATTGATGATTGGCGGCTGGATCATTTCGCTGCTGATCACCGTGGCCGTGGCGTTCTGACAGCCCATCTCGAATACGCCACGCCGCTGTGCGACGTGCTGCGCCTCGCTTTGCATACTCTGGACCATTTCCTGCTGCGTCTGACAGCTCGCGGCGAGAAGCGCCGCGCCGATTGCGACATACGTGGAACGTTTCAACATAGATTTCTCCCTGATACCTGGGCGGCGATTCGCCGCGATGCATTCACGGAGTCGCGATAGCGCGGGAGCCGAGCAGACGCGGACTCGAGAGCTCTTCGCGAACGGCGCACTAGGGGGCGCCTCGATCGATGGCGGCACCTTAGCATATCCTTGCGCCACGCGAAACGCGGCGCGCTGTTGTCACTGTCACGCAACGTGACATCGAGGACGGTGCGCGGGAGAATGCGCACGACAGACGATCGCAACGCGAGCCAACCGAACCCGGGAGACGTCATGAGCAAAGTCATGGAGAAGGTCAAGGAGGAGTTCCTGGCAGTGCTTCCGCCGACGATCTATTTCTTCATCGCATTGCACATCGTCGGGCTCGTGCGCTCGCTGATGACGCGGGGGACCGGACTCCCGCCATTTTCGACGACGTCCATCCTCGTTGCCGCCCTGATTCTCGGCAAGTCGGTGCTGATCGCCGACATGCTGCCCTTCATCAATCGGTTTCCGGAGAAACCCCTGATCTACAACATCGCCTGGAAGACGGTGATCTACCTTCTCGTATCGGCGGTCATCCACTACCTGGAGCGCCTGTACGACTTCTCGCGTGAGGCCGGCGGGATCGTTGCCGGCAATGAGAAGCTCCTCGCGGAGATCGTCTGGCCGCACTTCTGGGCGGTGCAGCTCCTTCTGCTCGTGCTGATCGCGACGTATTGCACCATGCACGAGCTCGCCCGCCTGATCGGAAAGGACAGGATGCTGCGGATCTTCTTTGGCCCGATGCCGTTGCCTCAGGTCGGGACGCCGAGCTAGGCCTCCGCCGGACGCGAAGGCGATCAGGCGACGCTCGTGATGTAGATTGCGCGGAAGTCGTTGACGTTGGTGAGCGTGGGGCCGGTGATCACAGCATCGCCAAGTGCCTCGAAGAAATCGTGGCCATCGTTGTCGTCGAGTCGCGCTCGTGGCTGGATCCCGCGTGCAAAGGCGCGTGACAACGTGTCAGGCGTCACGATCGCGCCCGCGATCTCCGCTGCGCCGTCGACGCCATCGGTGTCACCCGCCAGCGCGAACACGCGCGGATGCCCTTCGAGTGCGAGCGCTAGAGCAAGCAGAAACTCGACGTTCCGGCCACCGCGACCCTTGCCGCGGACGGTCACCGTCGTCTCACCGCCGGAGAGCAGGATGCAGGGCGCACGGAAAGGCTGACCACGAGAGGCGACGTTGAGCGCGATGGTCGCCATGACCTTGGCGACGTCACGCGCCTCGCCTTCAATTGCGTCGCTCAGGATGTGTGTCGCAATCCCCGCCTGTTGGGCTACCACCGCGGCGGCCTCGAGCGCCATGCGCGGCGTCGCGACCATGCGTGTTTCCACCGTGCGTATCCGGGGATCCACGGGCTTGATCGACTCGCTGCGACCGCTCTCCAGCAGCGCAAGCGCGGGTGGCGGGATCGCGATTTCGTAACGCCGAAGAATCGCAAGTGCGTCGGCGCAGGTCGTCGGGTCCGCGACCGTCGGCCCCGAGCCGATATTGACCGGATCGTCACCGGGCACGTCCGAGATCAGAAGCGTGATGACGCGAGCGGGATGGGCCGCGGCAGCCAGGCGTCCTCCTTTGATCGCCGACAGATGCCGGCGCACGCAGTTGATCTCGCTGATCGTGGCCCCGCAGGCCAGCATCGCCCGATTCAACGCCTGCTTGTCCGCGAGCGTGAGCGGCGGATGCGGCGCGACCAGCAGCGACGATGCACCCCCGGTGACGAGCGCGAGGACGAGATCGTCCGCCGACAGGCCTGCGACGGTCTGCAGCATGCGCCCCGCGGCGCGCACGCTCGCATCGTCGGGGACCGGATGCGCGGCTTCCAGGACCTCGATCCGCTTGCACGGGACGGCATAGCCATAGCGCGTGACGACGACGCCAGCCAATGGACCGGAGTAGTGATCCTCGACCGCCTTCGCCATCGCCGCGGCGCCCTTCCCCGCCCCGACGACGACGAGACGCCCGCGCGGCGGTGACGGAAGATGCGCCGGAATGCAGCGGCTCGGCTGCGCGGCGGCGATCGCAGCGTCGAACATGCTGCGCAGGAGCACTCGTGGATCAGTCGTCACGCGAATCACCCGCTGCGCTGATCACGCGCACGAGGGGTTTCGGATTGCGCCCGGCACGCGCGACGTCGAGAAAGTCTGATGCAGCCGACGCGATCGGGACGCCAAGCGAAGTCAGGCGACCATCGCCTTGCGCGCCGGCTGCGCGAGATACGCCATCGCAGCCTCGACACCGCCTTTGGCATGCGGCACGCCCGCAAGCGCCAACCCCATTTCGACGCCGCACAGCGTTCCGCACAGCATGAGGTCGTTGAAGCTTCCGAGGTGACCGATGCGAAACACCTTTCCCTTGAGCTTCGCGAGCCCTGCCCCGAGCGACATGTCGAAGTGGTCGAGCACGACGTCGCGGAAGCGGTCGGCGTCGTGGCCCTCGGGCATCACGATCGCGGTGAGCGAGCTGCTGTAGGCCTTCGGATCGGCACAAAGAATCTCGAGCTGCCATGCCCGCACCGCGCTGCGCGCGGCCTCAGCGTGCCGATCGTGCCGCGCAAAAACGTTGGGCAGGCCCTCCTCCATCAGCATGTCACACGCTTCCGACAGTCCATACAGAAGATTCGTCGGCGGCGTATACGGCCAGGAGCCGGACTTGTTCGCTTCGAGGATTTCGTCCCAGCGCCAGTACGACTTCGGAAGTCGCGAAGTGCGCGACGCAATCAGCGCCTTGCTGCTTACCGCATTGAACGACATCCCCGGGGGCAGCATCAGCCCTTTCTGCGAGCCTGCGACGGTCACATCGACACCCCATTCGTCGTGACGGTAGTCGATCGACGCGAGCGACGAAATGGTGTCGACCATCAGGAGCGCCGGGTGACTGGCGGCATCGATGGCGCGTCGCACCGCTGGGATGTCCGATGTGACGCCGGTCGACGTCTCGTTGTGCACGACGCACACCGCCTTGATCGCGTGCTCGCGATCGGCGCGCAGCCGAGCTTCGATCTGGTTTGCGTCGACGGCGTGCCGCCAGTCGCTCGCAATGAACTCGGCGTCGATGCCGAGCCGCTCGGCAAGCTTCTTCCAGTGTGACGCGAAGTGGCCGGTCTCGAACATCAGCACCTTCTCGCCGGGCGAGAGCGTGTTGACAAGCGCGGCCTCCCAAGCGCCGGTCCCCGACGCACCATAGATGATCACCGGCCCCGTAGTCTTGAAAATCGGCTTCACGTCGGCGAGCACCTTGCGCGCAAGCTGCTGGAACTCAGGACCGCGATGATCGATCGTCGGCCGGTCGATCGCACGCAGCACGCGGTCGGGGACGTTGGTCGGACCCGGAATCTGCAGGAAATGACGGCCGCTCGGGGCAATCGGTGGGCTCGGCATCGCGTGGACTTTCAGGTGGAACGATGGCGCCCAACATGACCCGGATCGTGCGGCTTGTCAATGCGCGAGGACGGGCGTTCCGCGGGCTCCACGCGGTGCTTCGCCGCGAGCCCGATGCTATGATGGATCGGGTCTGAAAAAGCAGTCTAAGAAAGCTCGACAAAGCATCCGCTGCTGGGTCCTGTCCGGCGCGCCGTCACGGCTACCTGATTCGACGTCGCACCATCAATTAGCCGCCGACGGGAGGATCGGTTTTGCAGACGATTCCGATTCGGGGCAGAATTTTCCGCCATCGAGCGCCTTTGGGCACCGATACACAAATTACAACCGGAGGAGATGCACCCATGCTGACGATCGCCCGCGTTGTCGCACTGACACTGCTCGGCCTGGCCGTCGCACAACCACTCACGACACAGGCTCAACCGGTCAAGATCTCCGGCCTGGTCGAGCTCTCGGGGACCGGCGCGACGTCGGGCACAAACTTCAATGACGGCGTGAAGCTCGCCGTAAAAGAGATCAACGCCGGCGGCGGTATTCTGGGCCGCAAGATCGACTACACGTTCAATGACACGCAATCGCAACCTCAAGTCGCGAAAGCGCTCGCCGTGAAGGCCATCGATGACGGCGCGTACATTGTCATGGGCCCGGTGTTCTCCGGCTCGATCCTGGTAAGCATGGCGGAGACCAAGCGCGCGGGCATTCCGAACTTCACGGGTGGCGAGGCGGCCGCGATCACGCAGCAGGGAAACCCGTACATCTTTCGCACATCGTTCACGCAATCCTCGGCGATGCCCAAGGTCGCGCGTTACTTGAAGGACAACGTGAAGGCGAAGACCGTCGCGGTGATCTGGGTGAACAACGACTTCGGCAAGGGCGGACGCGATGTGTTCACCAAGGCCGCCGAGGCCGAAGGGATCAAGGTCATCGCCGACATCTCGACCGATCCCGGCCAGCTGGATTTCTCGGGCGCAGTGCTGAAGGCAAAGCAGGCGAATGCCGACGCCTTGTTCGTGTACACCAACGAAGAGGAATCGGCACGGGCGCTGCGCGAGCTCCGCAAGCAGGGCTACGACAGGCCGATCGTCGGCGAGACGACGCTGACCGGGCAGAAAGTGATCGAGCTTGCGGGCGACGCCGCCAACGGCGCCGTGGCGCACGTCGGGCTCACGGCCGACGCACCCGATCCCGGCATCAAGGCGTTCGCCGAGAAATTCCAGAAGGAGTACGGCTACAAGCCCGACCATAACGGCCTCAAAGGCTACACGGCAATGTACGTCGTCGAGGCCGTGACCGAGAAGGTCGGCAAATTCGATCCCAAGGCCTTCGCCGACGCGATGCACGGGGTCAAGCTCACCGCGAAGCAGTACCCGGGCGTGCTGATGGACGTGAGCTTCGACAACAACGGCGATCTCGACCGCGAGAGCTTCATGACCAAGGTGGAAAACGGCAAGCAGGTCGTCGTCGCCGTGCTGCCAGCGCTGGGCGGCAGCAAGTAAGGAGACGCAAAGTCGGGACCGCGACCCGAAGGGCCTGTCGGTCCCGGTTGCCAATCGATAATTCACGACCGAGACCTGGAGGCTCTGCCGGTCCCGGGTGCCGTCTGAAATCACGATCGCGGACCCGAAAGTCTTGCGGTCTCGGGTCCCGCTTCGCATTCTCATGGGTGATCTGCTGCAACTCCTCGTGTCCGGCGTGGCGACCGGTGCGATCTATGCGCTTGCCGCGCTCGGTTTTACGTTGCTATGGCAGGCCGCGGGCGTCATCAACTTCGCCCAGGGCGAATTCGTGATGCTCCCGGCGTTCGGCATGCTGTTCGCGATGGCGTTCGGCGCGCCGCTGTGGCTCGCGTTCCTGATCGCATGCGCGCTCGCGACGCTCGTGCTGGGCGCGGGCTTCAAGCGCTCGATCGTCGACCCGCTGATCCGCTTCGGCGTGATTCCGCTGGTGATCGCCACGATGGGTCTGTCGATCGGCCTCAAGAACGGCATGAAGGCCGGGTACAGCGCGCTCGCGTACCCGTTTCCGAGCGCTTTTCCCAACGGCCAGCTCACGGTGGCCGGCGTAACCGTCTCCTATGCAGACATCGGGACCCTGCTTCTCGCCGGCATCATCGTCATCGGCCTGCAGGCGTTTTTGAACAAGAGCGTGACCGGCCGCGCGATGCAGGCGGTCGCGCAAAATACCGATGCCGCGCGCGTGCTCGGCATCGACGTGCGGCGCATGGTGCTCTATACGTTTCTCATCAACGCAGCGCTGGCGGCGGTCGCGGCGCTGTTGATCGCGCCCTCCTATCTCGTGAAGTTCGACATGGGCGATTCGATCGGCCAGAAGGCGTTCTTTGCCGCGATCATCGGCGGCTTCAACCAGACGCGTGGCGCACTCGTGGGCGGGGTGCTGATCGGGGTGCTCGAGAATCTCGTCGGGTTCTACGTCTCCCCCGCGTACAAGGAGGGCGTCGCGCTCCTCCTGTTTCTGGTGGTCATCCTGTTCCGGCCTGAGGGACTGCTCGGCAAGGCCGAGGAGCGCAAGGTATGAAACGCACTCCGCTCGCCGTCCTCGTCGTCGCGCTGGTTGCGTTTGCGGTGCTCCCGCTGTTCCTCAAGAGCTACGGCATTTACCTGATGACGCTGTTCTGCGTCTACCTGATGGCGACCTACGGCCTCAACCTGACCGTCGGCTACGCCGGGCAGATGTCGCTTGGGCAGGCCGCGTTCTTCGGGATCGGCGCGTACCACGCCGCGATTCTGCTCAAGCTCGGCTGGCCGTTCTTCGTCGTGCTCCCGATCGCCGCGGTCGCCTGCTTCATGATCGGGCTGGCGCTGGGCTTTCCCGCGCTTCGCGTCCAGCACCACTACCTCGCGTTTGCGACGCTCGGCTTCAACGTGCTCGTGTTCCTGGTGATGCGCAACGAGGAGAAGATCACCGGCGGCACGTTCGGGATCTCGAACATTCCGCGGCCGTCGCTCTTCGGGCTTTCGCTGGACGGCAACCTGCCCTTCTTCTACTTCACGTTTGCCTCGGCCATGGTGCTGATCGCGCTGCTGTGGTGGCTGCTGCGCTCGCCGTGGGGACGGGCGTTCGCGGCGCTGCGCGACAATCCGATACGCGCCGAGAGCCTGGGCATCAACATCACCGCGTATACGCTGCTCGCGTTCGCGATCGGCGCGGCGTGTGCCGGTATTGCCGGCGTCTATTTCGCAACGCTCGTGAACTTCATCGAGCCCGCGCCGTTCCATTTCACCGGGTCGATGACCATGCTGCTCGCCGTGATCGCCGGTGGGTCCGGCCGCTTCTTCGGCCCGATTCTCGGCACGGTGATCATCGTCCTTTTACCCGAGTGGCTCCGCTTCATGCAGAACTGGTATCTCGCGGCGTTCGGTTTCGCCGTGGTCGCGCTGATGATCTGGCTGCCCGGCGGTATCCTGTCGATACGGGAGCGGTTCGCGCGCGGGGCGCGCTCCAGCGCTATCACTCAGCATGCTGCAGGCGGCGCTCCCAGGATCGGCAAGGAACCGCCGCCATGACCGTGACGCCGAGCTTCCTCGAAGTGAAGGACGTGCGGAAATACTATGGCGCCATCAAGGCGGTCGACGGTGTGAGCCTCTCGGTCCGTCCGGGCGAGATCGTCGGCGTGATCGGTCCCAACGGCTCCGGCAAGACCACGCTCTTCAACAGCATCCTCGGACAGATCAAGCCGACGTCCGGCTTCGTCGAATTCTGCGGCGAAGACATCACCGGCATGCCGCCGCTCGAGCTCGCGCGTCGCGGCGTAGGACGCACGTTCCAGACCCTGCAGGTGTTCGGCAAGCTGTCGGTGCGCGACAACCTGATCGCGGCGGCACAGGAATTCAAGGGCTCGATGCCGGCTCGCCTGCTGGCCAAGCCCGACGCCGGCGTCGGCCACCACGCCGACGAGATGATCGAGCTGTTCAAGCTCAAGCACGTCGCGCATCTTCCGGCGGGCACGCTTTCGTACGGCCAGCAGAAGCTGATCGACATCGCGATGGCGTTCATGCCCGCGCCGCGGCTGGTGCTGCTCGACGAGCCCTGCGCCGGCGTGAATCCGAGCCTGGTCGAAGAACTACGCGGGCTGCTTGTCGACCTCAACCAAGCGCAAGGCGGGAGCTTCGTGGTGATCGAGCACAACATGGATTTCATCATGAAGCTCTGCCCGCATGTCGTATGCCTGGTGGAAGGCAAGGTGCTCGCCGAAGGCGTGCCTTCGGCGGTCCAGTCGAATCGACTCGTGCTCGAGGCGTATCTTGGAAACTGAAGCGCGCCCAGTCCCGCGTTGGTCGCCAGCGACCGTCCGATGAGCGAGCGCATCATCGAATTCGAGTCCGTCGTGGCGGGCTACACGCAGAGCCTCACGATTCTCAACGAGACCACGCTCGACGCGCGCCGGAGGGAGATCACGCTGTTGATCGGCCCGAATGGAGCGGGTAAGTCCACCGTGCTGAAAACGCTGTTCGGCATGCTCGTCCCGCGCAGCGGCGAGGTACGCTTCGAAGGCCAGCGCGTCAACGGCAAGTCCCAGCGCGAGCTGCTGGCGGCGGGGATGGCATTCGTGCCACAGGGGCGCAACCTGTTCGGCTCGCTCTCCGTGCGGCACAACCTGGAGCTGGGCGGCGTTACCCTGCCGCGCGGCGAGCTCGCGCCGCGCATCGACGACGTGCTCGCGCGCTTTCCGCGCATTCGCGAGCGCATCGACAACCAGGCGTCGACGCTCTCCGGCGGCGAACAGAAGCAGCTCGAAGTCGGGCGCGCGCTGCTCCTGCGTCCGCGCGTTCTCCTGATCGACGAGCCATCGATCGGGTTGTCGCCGAAGCTCGTGCAGGAAGTGATGACGCTGCTGCGCCAGCTCGCCGACCACGGCGTCACGGTGCTGATGGTCGAACAGAACGTGCGCACGGCGCTCAAGTATGCAGACCGCGCGCTGGTCCTCGAGATGGGGCGTCTCGCGCTCGATCGTCCTGCGGCGGAGCTGCTCGACGACCCGCATCTCAACCGGCTGTTCCTGGGCGGGCATGCCCCCGGCACCGAAAGGCTCCACACGGCTTGATGATTGGCAGAGGACATTCGATGGCAGATCTGAACACGTTCGGGATTGCAGGGCTTTTGGGCTGGCCCGTCGCGCATTCGCGCTCGCCGGTGATTCACAATCATTGGCTCGCGCAGTACGGTATCGCGGGACGTTATGTCCTGTTCGCCGTGCCGCCGGACAAGCTCGAAGCCGCGGTGCGCGGCATCGCGACGCTGGGCCTGCGCGGTTGCAACGTGACGACACCGCACAAGCAGGCGGTCTTTCCGCTCCTCGATCGCGTCGATGATCTCGCGCGCACGATTGGCGCCGTCAACACCGTCGTCGTGGAGAAGGATGGAACACTTGCTGGATTCAATAACGACGGCAACGGCTTCATCCAGAGTCTCCGCGACGCCGATCCGAAATGGCGTCCTGACCGCGGTCCGATCCTCGTCCTTGGCGCAGGCGGCGCTGCGCGCGCCGTGGTCGCGAGCCTCGCGGCACAGGGCGCCAAGGAAATTCGTGTTGCCAATCGCACGATTGAAAAGGCTCGGGAAATCGCCAACGCTGTTGGCGCAGCCGTGAAGGTCGTCCCGTGGGAACAGCGCGAGGATGCACTCGACGGCGTCGCCATGCTCGCCAACGCGACGAGCCTCGGCTCGGCCGGGAAGCCACCGGTCGAGATCGCGCTCGATCGGCTTCCGAAGTATGCCGTCGTTGGCGATCTCATCTATGTTCCGCCCGAAACGCCGTTGCTCGCCGCCGCGCGTGCGCGCGGCAACGTCACCGTGAACGGGCTGGGCCTGCTCCTCAATCAGGCGCGCCCGGCGTTCAACGCGTGGTTCGGCGTCATGCCTGAGATCACGCCGGCGCTCAGGCAGGCGATCGCTGCGACGTTCTAGGGGTCGTGAAGTCGTGGACTTCCGAATCTTCGACGAGCCGAAGATCGATTGCCACGTGCACGTGTTCGACCCGGCGCGCTTCCCCTATCAGGCGAACACGCATTACTCGCCCGCGGGTCAGGAGCTCGGCACGCCCGGACAGCTCGAGCTGGTCATGGATGCCTACGGCACGCGCCACGCGCTGCTGGTCGGACCCAACTCCGGATACGGCCTCGACAATGCCTGCATGCTCGACACGATCGCGCACGGTCGCGGACGCTACAAGGGGATCGCGGTGGTCCGCAACGACGCGACGACCGACGAGCTCGAGAGGCTCAAGGATGCCGGCGTGGTCGGCGTGGCATGGAACGCGACGTACTACGGCATCGACTACTATCGCGATGCCAAACCGCTGCTGCAGAAGCTCGCGGCGCTCGACATGTTCCTCGATCTCCAGGTCGAGCACGATCAACTCGTGCGGATGATGCCGCTGTTTGCGGACTCCGACCTGCGCATCCTCGTCGACCATTGCGGCCGTCCGGCCGTGGACGCAGGACTCGATCAGCCAGGGTTCCAAGCGCTGCTTGATCTGGGAAGCACGAGGCGAGCGTTCGTGAAGCTCTCGGGTCACGTCAAGTTTTCACGCGAGCCGGCACTGCACGAAGACACCCGGCCGTTCGTCATGGCGCTGGTGGACGCGTTCACGCTGGACCATTGTCTGTGGGCATCCGATTGGCCTCACCTCCGCGCGCCGGGCCGCATCGATTACGGCGTACTCCTGCGGCAGACGCTCGAGCTTTTTCCCGACGCGTCCCATCGGCGAAAGTTGCTGTGGGACAACCCGCGCACCATCTTCGGATTCGGGCCCTGATCGGCTCGGGTGTCACAGGAACTTCGACTACCATGTGGGAGAAGTCCCGGACCTGACCTCACGCCTTCCGACGCGTGTTGGCGTCGGTGCCGCCTAGCCGCCCACGGCGCGCAGGTCGAGCTCGTAGCTTCGCCCGAGCCAGAGGGCGCTATCCCGGTGGTCTCGTAGCTGATCGCCGGTATTGGGATGCAGGAACACGTCCAGGGGTTGATGATTGAGCGCAAGCCAGGCCACGACGTCCGCGAGCTCCGATGGCTCGAACGCGATCTGGTAGCTCCATTGCGGATGCGGTCCGACCGGCCGCTCGTGAAACCGCCCCAACGTCACCCGGTCGCCGAATTGCACGGCCACGGCCTCGCGAAGCGTCATCGCGGCGTCGCGACGGTCCGCATCGAAGTAGACATGCGCGTGCCAGCTCGTGATCGAAGGCACTTCGAGATACCTCATTGCCAATCCTTCGGAGATTCAACAGACCAAGATAGTGTCAAGAGACCGCGACAGTGTCGCGTTCGCCAAGGGGAGCACCCGCTCGTTCCATGCCGACAGCGGACCACGCCTTTGCGGTTCGCAATCGACGACCCGCTTCATTCCTGGTGCGCCTTCACGCGATTCGCTTCGGAACTCTCTGCCGCGCTGCGTGCACCCGCGGCGTGCAAACCCGCGATATAACCGAACGTCACTGCCGGCCCCAGGCCGATGCCGCCTGCGGGGTAGAAGCCGCCCATGACGCTCGCCATATCGTTGCCCGCCGCATAAAGGCCGGGGATCGGCACACCGCCGCCGTCGAGCACGCGCGCGTTCGCATCGGTTTTGAGCCCCGCAAAGGTGCCGAAGCTCCCGGGAACGACCTTCACTGCGTAGAACGGCCCGCGCTCGATCGGCGCGAGGCAGGGGTTCGGCTTGACCCGCGCATCGCCGTGATACCGGTTGTAGACCGTCGAGCCGCGTCCGAATGCCGGATCCTCCCCTTTGCGCGCATAAGCGTTGTACTCGGCGATCGTGCGCTCGAGCCCTTCCGCATTGATCCCGCAGTTGCGCGCAAGCTCGCCAATCGTGTGGCCGGTCTTGAGATAGCCGGAGCGGATGAACGGCCCGACCGGCATCGGCGTCGGCCGCGAAATGCCAAGGCCGTACCGGCGCTGGAAAGTACGCGTGCACACGAGCCACGATGCCACCTCCTCTCCGGGTGGCACGGCCTCGAGAAGTGCGGTGACGTAATCGTGATAGCCATTGCCTTCGTTGCAGAAGCGCCGGCCATTTGCGAGCACGCCGACGATGCCCGGCCTGCCGCGCTCGATGATGTGCGGAAAGCGGCCGACCGTGCCGTCTCCGTATGGCACGAGCGAGACGGGACAATACGCAGCGGGCGCCGCGAGCGTCCTGTCGACGCTCCCGCCGACCGATTCACCGAGCCGCGCGCCGTCGCCGGTCGCGGACGGCACGGCCAGCGTCCAATGCTGGTCGGCGGCCGGGAACATGGCGCGGAGCCGTTCGGCATCATGCGGAAATCCTCCCGACGCGAGCACGACGCCGCGTCGCGCGCGCACCTCGATCTCGCCGGTGTCGGTGCCGAGCACCGCGCCGCGGACAGCCCCGCCTTCCTGCAGAAGTCGAACCGCACGCGACGACGAGCGAAGCTCGACGCCGGAGTCTGTGGCCGAACGCAACAGGCGTCCCACGAGCGCGATTCCGTTGCGCAGTTGCATGCCGCGGCGATGGACCGCCAGATCGACCAGGTGGCGAGTTACGCGTGTCGCCGCGTGCACGAAGGCCCGCGGCGAGCGCGTGACGTTCAGGAACGCCGCGAGATCCGGACCGGCCTGGATCGTCATCCCGATAAAAGTCGTCTCGCGCATCGGACGGCGCAAGCGATGCACCAAGTCTCCCAGCTGCCTCGCGTCATACGGCGCGGCGATCACCGAGCGACCACCGGTTCCGGCCCCCGGCACGTTGCCGTAAGTATCGGGAATCTTGAGACCGCCCTCGAAGCGCAGCGCGGTCTTCTCCTCGAAGAACGCGACCATCCGCGGCGCCGCCTCGAGAAACGCGTCGACCCTCGCTTCGTTGAAATGTGCGCCGAGCACATGACGAAGATAGGTCCGCGGCAGCTCGATGTCTTCGACGATGCCGACGCGCTGCGCCACGGGATTGCGCGGGGTCCACATCCACCCACCCGACCACGCTGTCGTGCCGCCGAACACCGGCTCCTTTTCCGCCACTACCACGCGCAAACCGTGCGCCGCTGCCGTGACCGCGGCCGAGAGCCCGGCGGCGCCCGAACCGATGACCAGGAGGTCGCACTCGATTCGCTGTAAGGCAACGCGTTCGTTCGGCGCGTTCATAAGTGAAGCCGGCAGACTTACCGCATGCGGAATCGCTCGCGGCCGTCAGTTCGCGGCCGTCAGCATCCGTTCGAGCAGCCGCGCAGCGTGCAGCGCTTCGCGACCCGCGCCGTCGGCGATCTGATGGCGGCAGCTCGTGCCATCCGCGACCACGATGGCGTTCGGCACGCCCCGCACTTTCGGCAAGAGCGACGCTTCGGCCATGCGCATCGAGATCTCATCGTGATCCGCTTCGTACCCGAACGCACCCGCCATCCCACAACACGAACTTTCGATCAGTTCCGGCTTTGCGCCCGGGATGAGCATGAGGACCTCCAGCACGGGCGCGATCGCACCGAACGCCTTCTGGTGACAATGCCCGTGGACCAGCACGGGCGTGTCGAGCGCCTTCAGCGAAAGTCGGAAGCGGCCAGCGGCCACCTCGCGCGCGATGAACTCCTCGAGCAGCAGCGCGTGGCGCGCGACTTCCTCCGCCCGTTGCCCGAATCCCATGACCAGCGCCTCGTCGCGAAGGGTGAGCAGGCACGAAGGCTCGAGCCCGACGATTGGGATGCCCGCTCGTGCCAATGGCGCGGCCGCATCGAGCAATGCCTGCAATCGTGATTTCGCCTTGTCGACCATGCCCGCGGCGAGGAATGTCCTCCCACAGCAGTAATGCCCGCGCGGCGGCTCGAGCAGATGCAACGCATATCCTGCGGCCCGCAGCACACGTACGGCCGCGTGTGCGTTCTCGCTTTCGAAGAATCCGTTGAAGGTATCGACGAAGATCGCCGCCACGCGTTCGCCGGCAACCGCCTTAGCGAGAATCTCGTCGCGGCTTGCAAATTGCGTTCGCTCTGCCCGTCGCCAGAAGGTGTCGTACCGCCATTTCGGCAGCGCCCGTCGTTTGGAGAGGCCAAGCAAGCGCTCGGTCAGCGCACGTCCGCCCGGGAGCACGTCTCGCAGACCCGGAAGCCACGGCACCGCGCTCGCGAACTCCGCGTACCCGGGAAGATTGCCGAGCAAACGGTCGCGCAGCGTATAGCCGTGCCGCGCCTTGTACTGCGCGAGGAACTCGACTTTCATCCGGGCCATGTCGACGCCGGTCGGGCATTCGCGCTTGCAGCCCTTGCAGCTCACGCACAGGTCGAGCGTGTCGTACATCTCCGCGCTCGTGAACGCATCCCTGTCGAGCTGACCGGAGAGCGCGAGGCGCAGCGTGTTGGCGCGTCCCCGCGTCAGATGTCGCTCGTCGAGCGTCACCCGATAGCTCGGGCACATCGTACCGGCATCGAACTTCCGGCAGTGTCCGTTGTTGTTGCACATCTCGACGGCCTTGGCGAACCCGCCCGTGGAATCGCCGCCGGTCCCCGGTGCCGTGATGCGTTCGGTGAACGGATCGTTCTGCACGTTCCACGCCGACCAGTCGAGCACGGGCTTCAGCGCAATCGTGCGATACGGATGCGATGTCCCCGGCGGCGGAAAGCGGAACAGCTCGCCGTTGTCCATCGGCGGCGGGTCGATGATCCGGCCCGGATTGAAGAGATTGATCGGATCGAGCTCTTGCTTGATCGCCCGGAAGGCGGCGTTGAGCTCCGGACCGAACTGCCACGCGATCCATTCGCCACGGCACAGGCCGTCGCCGTGCTCGCCGCTGTACGCGCCCTTGAACTTGCCCACCAATTCAGACGCTTCCTCGGCGATCCGCCGCATCTTCGCGGCGCCACCGTTCGGCCCGCCTACGCGCATGTCGAGAATCGGCCGCACATGCAGGGTCCCGACCGACGCATGCGCATACCAGGTGCCGCGCGTTCCATACCGCGTGAAGATCGCGGTGAGCGCGTCGGTGTATTCGGCGAGGTGCTCCAGCGGGACGGCGCAGTCTTCGATGAAGCTCACGGGCTTGCCGTCACCCTTGAGGCTCATCATGATGTTGAGACCCGCCTTCCGCACTTCCCACAGCGCTTTCTGCCGCGCGTCGTCCTCGAGTCGGACGACACTCCGCGGCAAGCCGAGCTCGCCCAGCACCTCGTCGAGCGTATGGAGCTTGCGCAGAAGCGGCGCCTTGTCGCCGCCCGAGAATTCGACGAGGAGGATCGCCGCCGGACGGCCGATCAGCGCCGCCTCGATCGTCGCGCGGAACGCCGGATTGTCGAGACTCAAGTCGATCATCGTGCGATCGACGAGCTCGACCGCAGTCGGGTCGAGCTTGACGATGTGCTGCGCCGCTTCCATTGCCGCGTGAAATGTCGGGAAGTTGGCAACGCCCAGCACCTTCGCGCGCGGGGGCTCCGACAGGCGCAGCGTCAACGTTCGCGTGTACCCGAGCGTGCCCTCCGAACCGACCAGCAGCTGCGCGAGATTGACGCTGCCGTCGCTCATGTAAGCGCGCTCGTTCTGGTTGTCGAAGATGTCGAGGTTGTAGCCGCCGACGCGCCGAAGGACTCTCGGCCAGCGAGCGCGGATCTCGTCGTGACAGTCGCGCGCCAGGCCGCGCACGAAATCGGCGATTTGGGCGGCGCGTCCGTCGAGGCCCGCGACCGGTCCGAAGTCGACGAGCGCGCCGTCGGAAAGCCATACGCTCGCGCCGATGACGTTGTGCACCATGTTGCCGTACGCGATCGAGCGGGATCCGCACGAATTGTTGCCGGCCATGCCGCCGAGCGTCGCCTGTGCGCTCATCGACACGTCGACCGGAAACCACAACCCGTGACGCTTCAACTCGGCATTCAGCGCGTCGAGCACGACGCCCGGTTGGACGACGGCGGTGCGCGCCGCCGGATCCACGCTCACGACCTTGCGCAGATGCTTGCTGTGGTCGATGACGAGCGCGGCGTTCGTTGTCTGCCCGCACTGGCTTGTACCGGCGCCGCGGGGAAGGACGGGCGTCCCGAGGTCGCGCGCAATGTCGATCGCGGTGGCGACATCGCGTTCGGTTTTGGGAACGAAGACGCCGAGCGGCATGACCTGGTAAATCGACGCATCGGTGGCGTAGCGACCGCGGGATGCGGCGTCAAAGAGGACCTCGCCTTCGGTCTCGCCGGCGAGGCGAAGCGCGAGCTTGTGGATATCGGTGCCGGCAGGCCCGCCGTTGCCGGGAAGAAGCGCCACGGGTCGCCGCATGGATGGATCTGCGTTCAAGGCAGGATCGCAGTCGAATTGCCGGCGCAAAAGCGGCGCTCGCCAAGTGTCATCAAAATTGTACGCCATCGATCGCACTGGTCGCGCAGTGTGATCGCCGCGCCGACGATCGTTCGCCCAGTGCTAGACTCGCTCGCATCTCGGCGCGCCGAGTTTGTCGCAGTTCGGGTTCGGCACGACACCGCTCGACTGTGGCGCCGAAAGGACGAACAAGATGGCTTCTACGCTTCCAGCCTCCGTCCTTGCCCCGGCAAACGCCGTCGACTTCGGTCCGTGGAATCCGGGCATCGTCTCACCGGTGCCGCGTCATCTGCGACCGCTGGAGACGTTGTTTCGGCCAGAGAACGTCTTCACTCGCCCCCGCGACGCGGAGGAGCTTGCGGACCTCACCGGGATGCCACTCCCCCAGCTGGTCGCTTTTCGGCCCGAACGACTTGCCCTGCACGAGCTCCTCGTGCGAATCACCGCCGAGATCTCGGTGCCGGACGGAACGAAGATCGAGGACCTCGGCATCAACTTTCGCGAGATGACACGCACCGTGTTCGGACGTTATGTCGAACCGCAGATGCCTGCCATCGTCGACACCTATGAACGTCAGCGCGCGGCGATCCGGACGCGCGTCGAAGCACGCACTGCGGAGTTGTTCGACCTTCGTGCAACTGCAGGAACGAGCGACGCAGTGCCCGCGCGGCGCGGATGGTTCCGGTGGCGTCGCGCCGGCGCGCCCGCACCCGCGAGGCCATCTTCATTCACTGAGTCGATCGTCGCGCTGGAGCAGCGCGCACACCACGCCGAAGACCCGATCGAGCGCACGGCCTGCGGCGCGCTCGTCCGGGTGATCTCGAGCGTGCTGACCCGTCATGAGACGGTGCACGGGTACCGCGATCCGATCGTCGCACTCGCGACGGATCTTGCATGCAACGCCCTCGGGAGCGACACGATTGGCAGCGTGCTCGACCCCCTGATCGTGAACGCCGCGGAACGCGAGGGTTACGGTCGTCTCCCCCGCCAGTCGCAGCCGGTCGTGATGAATACCAAGGGCCCCTCCGCCGCGGGCAAGAGCACCCTGAGGCCGCTCCAGCGCGCGCTTGCCGGCCGCATCGGTGTCGACTGGACGCAATTCGCGCTGATCAGCCCCGACATCTGGCGCAAGCAACTGCTCGACTACGGCTCGCTCGGCGCGGAGTACCGGTACGGCGGAGCGTTCACCGGCGACGAGCTCGCGATCATCGACCACAAGCTCGACCGCTACATGGCGCGCAAGGCGGAGCGCGGCGGCATGTCGCATCTTCTGATCGACCGCTTCCGCTTCGACAGTTTCGCGCCCGACTCGGACGAGGCAGGGAGCAACCTGCTCACGCGCTTCGGACGGATCATCTACATGTTCTTCCTGGTGACACCGCCGGCGTCGCTCGTGGAGCGCGCATGGAATCGCGGCCTGGACGTCGGACGCTACAAGACGGTCGACGACGTCCTGGCGCACAGCATCGAAGCGTACGCGGGGATGCCCGAGTTGTTCTACACGTGGATCGAGAAGCGCGACAAGCGCGTGCACTTCGAGTTCCTCGACAACAGCGTCCCGTTCGGCGATCCGCCGCGGACCATCGCCTTCGGCTGGAACGACGCGCTCACCGTGCTCGATATAGCAGGGATGCTCGACATCGAGCGCTTCCGCCGCGTGAATATCGACGCCACGTCGCCTTCCGCGCTCTACCCCGATGCGGGGGTGCTCGCACCGGAGCGAAACACCGGCTTCCTCGAGCAAAGTATCCAGCGATTTCGGCAGGTCGACTTCGCAGAGCAGACATCGGGGCGGATCTATCTGCGCATCGCCTCCGGCCGTGCCACAGCCGCAGACGCCGAGACCCTCGGGCGCGTCTGCATTCATCCGGACTTCAGAGCCGCCGTCGCACGAATCGCGCCGGCGGCATTCGAAACGGGGCGATTGGCGCCGCTCACGGCGCACATAGGCGACGACGAGCGCATTCACACCGTCGGTGCCTGGGGACGGGCGACGATCTAGATCGGCGCGCAGCGCCTGACCGCGTCCCCCGGTCCCGTTGTATCCTTCGCGACGCCGCGACGCTTGCGGCCGAGGGAGCCGCGTCGAAAGATGAACAAGAATGTGGATTCGCTTCGCGAACCCGCGCGGGGCGTTCGTGACCGTTGGGCCGCATCGGGGCTCGTCGCGCTGCTCGCCGCGGGGGTGCTCGCGCCGGCGTGGTGTGGCCCCGTGCCCTTCCCCACGCAGACAACGGCTGTCACGCTGGACGGCGTGCCCATCGGCCAACCGCTGCACCCTGCTTCGCTCAACTCGCTGCGTTACACGATCGCGTTCAATCCGGGCGACGGGCTCTATCATCTGTGGGTCCTGGACGGGGCGGATACCGCAACGCCGGCGGGGATGCGCGTCGCCGACATCATGCACGCGACGTCGAGCAATGGCCACGCCTTCGCCTCGAAGGGCAAGCTCAATCCGCCCGCGTCGTGGTGGACACAGCTTCCCGGCGTGGGCGCCACGAGCGAGCCGTCGGTCAACTTCCTGCGTATCGATCTCGTGAGCAGCGAATGGTTGCTTACGATCTGGTCGCCCAACGAGACGAACACCGGGCTCTACAACTACAACGCGAACGTTTGGGACCTCGGTATCGACATCAACAACCTGAACGTCGTGCAGCACGGTCCACTGCCTTCGCTCTCCGAGATTCCAACGGGCCCCGGCGGCAACATGGTCGGCTCGTTCGGCATGGCGAACGGCAAGCTCTATCTGCGACAGGACACCCAATTCAACAGCGGACCGCCGGTCAATCCCGCGCGGTGGGGCGGCGGCATCGGCCGCTACCTCTACACCGATGGCGTCCGGCCGACGTTGTCGCCGGTCTGGGGGACGAGCGAAGCCGATCTTTTCACCGGAACCGCGTATTGCTGGGTGCTGCCCTATGGTGGCCCCAATCAATGCACGGCGTTTCCGTCACTCAAACCGTCGTACGTCCACAACTCGGGGCGCGTGATCCCGCAAGGCAGCGCGCTCGATGCGTATTACACGTTCCGGGATGCGACGACCGCGGCGCGCCAGGACAAGCAGATCTATTTTGTTGAATCCGCAAACGATGGCGCAACGTGGACCCCGGCAGCGGGCGTTTACGTGAATGGAAACGCCGTGCTCGTCGACGGTCTGCCGAATGCGGCGAACTTCAGCTCGCCGGAACTCGTCAATTCGGCTGCCGGTTTTCGGACCTACTTCAGTACCGCTGACACCTGCGGCAATCTGATCGTGGTGACCGCGGAGGATCCCGCGAATCCGAAGGGCCCGACCGTCGCCAAGAAATTCGGCCAATCGCTACTGCCTCCCAACGGCACGACCACGCTGGCGGTCACGCTTGCCGCCCCGACCGCGACGTGCGCGCCGGCGCCGAGCGGTGCGGTTTTCACGCAAGTCGGATTCACGGACTCGCTTCCGTCCGGGATGGTGCTCGGCACCCCCGCGATCGCCTCCAACACTTGTGGCGGGACGCTGACCGCGGTGGCGGGCGCGTCATCCTTCGGACTCGTGAATGCCGGCTTGAGCGCCGGTCAGACCTGCACCGTGGTCGTCAACGTGACGGTCACGACGCCCGGCATCAAGGTCAACCTGATCGCGCGCAATGGCGGAAGCCCGACGGTCGATGGCTTCTTCAATCAACAAGGTGCGGCGGCGCTCGCCGATGCGGTCGACGCGGTGACCGTCGGGACGGCGACTACCGCCGACATTCCGACGCTCTCGGAGCTCGCGCTCTCCGTGCTGGCCGTGCTTCTGCTCGGGCTCGGTCGTCGGGAGTTCGCGGTGAGACGCAAGCGCTAGCGTGACCGGCTCCGTATTCCCTTAGGCAAGCAGGTGCGCCGTCACCGCTTCGACCCTCTGCGATGCGGTGCGACAATGCGGGGACGCCTTAGTTTTAGGAAATGCCCTTACGCCGCCTGCGCGACTTCCGCGAACAAACGCCGTTCGGTCGATCTCGCGTACGCGGCCTGCGGCGCGAGTATGAAATGCAGGCACTCGATCGTCTCCGCGAGCTCCTCGGGGATCGGATTCGAGGTCTGCTCGTGGCGCCGCCGCGCTCGCGCCAGCGCACGTGCGCCGTCGCGCGAGGTAAACCAGCGCGCGGCCTCGACGATCTCGCAACGCCCATCCATGAAATCCGCCGCCCACAGCGTGCCGTCGCGGCGATAGAGCGCGACCTCGCGTGTCTCACCGAGCTTGAGCAAGTGGCCCTGGATTGCGAACAACGAGGTAGCTTCCATGACTTGGCCTCCGAGCGGCGGCGATTTCGCACCGCGTTGGAGGCCACTTTGCGCCATTTCCGTTGACGGCCGCGCCGGACAAATCGGCCCGAACCGTCAGGAATATTCGGCGCGGGGTTTGCGCGGCCTAGCGCTACGAGTCGGATAGCTCAGCCCGCGCGCCTGAATCAGGCGCGGACGCATCGGGCGGTGCCTAGGGGGCTTTCGCCCAGTGCCCTTCGATGTGCAACCCGTTGGCCCAGCGGCCATCGAGGTCGAGGCGGTTGTCGGCGATCTTTCCGGTCATCGACCCGGTGAGCGGCGTACCGTCCGACAGTTTCCAGGCATCCAGCGTCGCCGTCACCGTGCTGTCGGGCCGTGCGTTCACGCGCATGGACGACTGCTTGCCGAGCGCTCGGTTCGTCCAGGTTCCGGTGGCCGTGCCGTTCTCGAGGACGAGGGCGACCGGCCAGCAAATGCGGCGCTTCGACGCGTCCAGCGGCGCATTGCACAGCTTGCCTTCGTAGGCGCCGTCGAAAGGCCCGCGAGCGCCGGTCTTCGGCACCGCAGTGCTCGCCGTCCCGACGGGCACCGCCGTCGCCGCTTGATCCGGTGCCGATCTTCCCTTCTTGGCTTCGGCGCGCGCGGCTGCTGCCGTGGCCCGTGCCTCCTCGCTCGCCGCTTTTGCCGCGAGCTTCTGATTCTCGTCGCTCAGGCGCTTGCCCTGCTCCTCGGCGCGGCGCCGTGCTTCGTCGGATCGTTCGGCCTGCGTCTTCAGCTCGGCTTCGCGTTTCGCGGCTTCCGCCGCGATGCGCTCGCGCTCGGCCTTTTCCTCGGCCTGCGAGGCCCGGCGGGTGAGCTCGTCTGCCTTCTGCCGCGCTTCCTCCGCGGCCTTCTTTTCCGCGGCGAGTTGTGCCGCGAGCGTCTCCTGCTCGACGCGCCGGGATTCACTCGTACGCCACAGCGCATACCCACCGCCCGCAATCAGGATCGCGACGACAGCGCCGACGGCGAGCGCCGTCCGCGAGACGGGCGACGCGCGCCGGATCATCGGGAGCGCCCCCGCGTCCGATTGCGTGATGGAGAAAGTACGCACCGGATTGGCGATGTTCTTCAGGTTCTTGTCCCCCAGACGCTGGAACTGGAGCGACAGCTTGTTCTGGATCTGGTCGTAGACGCTGCCGGAAATGCAGATGCCGCCGGGCTCCGCGAGCGCTTGAATGCGGGCGGCAACATTCACCCCATCGCCAAGGAGGTCGCCACCCTGCACCACGACATCGCCGAGATTGATGCCCATCCGGAACAGCATCCGCTCCTCGGGCGGCAGGTGTTCGTTGCGCGTGCCCAGCGCGGACTGGATTTCGGTCGCGCACCGCACCGCCTCGACGGTGCTCGGGAACTCGGCGAGGATTGCGTCGCCCGCGGTGTTGAAGATCCGGCCGTGATGCTGCTTGAGCAGCGCGTCGAACACCGATCGATGGCTGCGCAGCGTCTGCACGGTCGCCTCCTCGTTCTGCTCCATCAGCCGGCTGTAGCCGGCGACGTCGGCGGCGAGGATCGTCGCGAGGCGACGCTCCAGTGAATCCTGCTGGGATTCCGGCTCGGGTAGCGGGTCGGACATCGTGGCTCGCAGTCTATGACATCCCGTACGCGGAATGGAATGCGCCGGCGCTCGAACGGTCGCACCTGGCGTTACGCTGTCGGCGGACTTGCAACGTTATGATGGCGCCCCACCTCTACCCTCATGGCGACCCCCGCTGACGACGATCCTCGTCCTCGCCCGCCGGCCGAGCCGGATCCTGACGACTGCTGCAGGAGCGCGTGCCAGGTCTGCATCTTCGATCTCTACGAGGAGGCGCTGGAGCGGTATCGGATTGCGCTCGCGGCGTGGCAGCAACGGCACCCGGACGATCGATCGGGCGACGCCTCGAGCCGTTAGAAGCATCGATGCGCATCGATCCCTGCGCTACACTTCGCGCCGCGATCGTGACGCAAGCGGAGGGCGGCCGATGAACGGTCGGCGATGCCACGGCTTGAGGCGCGCAAGCTACGCGCCAAAGCCGCACGACGCCGTCGCGCTTACCGGCGCCGAACTCACTTCAAGCGCACCTCATGGCCACCACTCCTTTCCCTGAGACCGCCCTCGCTCCCCGCTGGGCCTGGCTCCCCGCACCCGGCAGCGTGCGCTATTACCTCCTGCTCGGCGCGGTCGGGATCCTGATCCTCGGACCGCTTGGCGGCGTCGCGGCGTCGTACATGAATTTTTCGCTGGGATTTTTCGTCGGCGGCCAGGTACTCGCAGGCATTCTCGGTTCGACGGTCACCTTCGGCTATGGCGCGCAAGGACGCCACGGGGCGAACTACATCCAGACGACGGCCGCCTCGGTCGCCGGCATGAGCGCGATGGGCGTCGTGATCCAGGCGATGACGTGGCTCGGCTTGCCGCAGCCCCCGATGTGGCAGTTGATGCTCTACATGCTGTGCATCGGCATGTTCGGCGTCGGCGTCGGGATGCTCTATACGCCGGTGCTCGTCGACCGCCTGCAGCTCACGTTCCCCTCGGGGCTCGCGGTGGCGAATATCCTGCGCGCCCTGACCGATCCCGTGCTGCTGAAGCAATCGGTGTCGCGGCTCTTCGGCGGGATGGCGCTCGGCGCCGCCGGCGGGATCGGCGCGGCGAAGACGGAGTTTCTGGGTCGCATCGATCTGTCCACGTCGACCTTCGGCGCCGGGATGATCGTCGGGGCGCGGATCGGCATCGCGGCGTTGGTCGGCGGCCTCGTCGGCTGGTCGCTCATTCCCTACTTCGTGTCGATCGGCTGGCTCAAGCCCGGCGAGCCGTTCCGCAAGATCACGTTTCTGATCGCGCTCGGCATGATCCTTGGCGCTGCGCTGATCGACGTCTCGCTCATCCTCTATCGCGCCTACCAGCGGGCGCGACAAACAAAAGCGGAAAAGCCGGTCGAACAGGAAGACTGGAAGCGCACGAACGTGGGTCGGTTGATCGCGTGGGTGATCTTCTGGGCGATCGGGATCGTGGTCGTCGGCTCGCAGGTGCTCCAGCAACCGGTCGGCTATCTCATCTTCGCGGTGCTGCTCACGTTCGTCTTCGCGATGGTGAACGGCATCTCCGTCGGCATCGTCGATCAGAATCCGATCTCGTCCGCGTTCGTCGTGACGGTCATCCTGATGGCGGCGATCGGGCTCAAGGACCCGATCGTCGGACTGATGGCGGCGACGGTGCTGCTGGTGTCGACGTCCGAAGCCTGCGACATGCAACAGGACCGCTCGACCGGCTGGCGGCTCGGCACCAATCGCACGATCCAGTTCCGCTTCCAGGTCGCGGGCATCGTCATGGGCGCGATCATGGCGGTGGTGTTCGCGAAGCTCTTCATGAGCGCGTATCCCGTGCTCCTGCTCGATCAGACGACGCTTCCTGCGGACCAGCAGCCCGCGAAGTGGGCCTCGGCCATGACCTACAAATTCGTCGGCGCCCTGAGAAGCCTCACCGAGGACAAGCCGTACCAGCGGACCGCGATCTGGATCGGCGTCGGGATCGGTTTTCTGACTGAAGTGCTCAGGAAGATCATCAAGTCGCGCGAGGCCTACAAGCGCTGGGTCAACTCCGGCAAAGTCGGCTTCACCGGCGATTTCCTGCTCGACGCGATCGTTCTTCCGTCGCCGTATGCCTCGTCCTTCGGCGGGTTCGTGAACCTGCCGACCTCCGCCTGGTTCGCCGCGGGCGGCGCGCTGTCGAGTTTCGTCAACAGCCTGCCGAAGCCCAAGGACAAGGGCGCGGCGTTGCCCGAGGACATGAACACGACATCGCTGGTCGGCGGCGGCCTGATCGCGGGCGATGCCCTTGCCGCGCTGGGCCTCGGCGTTGCGGGGTTGCTGGCGACGCTGCTCAGTTGATCGGTGAACAGGTTTCCAGGGCTCGGGAGCGGGCACCGCGAGCCCCGCGGAAAATCACAACGCAGACGGGCGTTCGAGAATCCTGGTCAGATGAAAATCGCCGGGATGGACCCGGCGATTTGCTGTAAGGGCAGACGAGTCTCCCGGTCTCGCGAGCGGAGGCTGGGAGCTTGCGGCAAGATCAGGGCATTCCCTTATCGCCTGGTCGCCACCAGCACCGCGAGTCCCTCGGGCAGCGACTCGTCGCCGAACGCATTGCGCACGCGAACTTCCAACCCGCGTTCGCGCAGGATGCGTGCGGCCGCCTCGATCTCGAACGTGACATTGCGATGGCACTCGTCGCTGCGGCGCCACGTCTCCGCGACACGGCGAAACACCGTGATGTCGCGATCGAAGCGATAAGGCTCCGGCCGCGAGAAGCGCGTCACGATCGCCCAGTCGTCGTCGACGCGCGCGTGCGACCGCGTCGCATCGTCGCGGTTTGCGAAGCGCTCGGTCATGAGATCTATCGCGACGAATGCGCCCGGTTGTTCGTTCAACGCGCCGGCAATCTCCGCGAGCGCGAGCCCGATGTCCTCCCGCGACTCGAGGTAGTTGAGCACGTGGCCGGTGGAGATCACGGCGTCCGCTTTGGGCAATGCACCGACCTCTCCCGACGCTCTATGGGTCGGCAGCGCGACGACCTCGAACACCGCGCCCGGCGCGTTGGCGCGAGCGAGTTCGATCATCGCCGGCGATGCATCGATGCCGTGCACGGCATAACCTTCAGCGACGAGCTTTTGCGCCAGCGTGCCGCTTCCGCAACCGACGTCGAGAACACGTGCATCGGTGGGAAGTCCGCTATCACGCAAGAGGCGCAGCATGCCCGGCGCAACGCGCTCGACGTGCTGCGAATACCCCGCGTGATGGACCCATGCGAGGTCGGGTTGATAGTAGCGGGGTGTCATACGCGCCAAAGCGAAGAAGCCGCCCCGGCGCTCACCGGGACGGCTTCGTGCCATCGTAGCGCGTTTTCGCAGCGCCGTGGCGCGACTTCCCCGCGCGCGCCTTAATTCGGGACGTTGATCGTACCGCCGCTGATCGAGATCGTGTCCCCCGCCGCCGGCGAGGCGGAGATCTTCGGCACGTTATTGGTCGCGATCGGCGGTGCCGCGCCCGGCGTGCCGCCCCGCGGCGTGGTGCGCACGACCTGGCTCGCAGGCAGCGCGGTGCCATTGCGAAGCTTCGCCCACATCAGGTCCATCGCGTTCATGAAGTAGTAGTGGACCGGTACGAGCAGCGCGTCGTAGCCCTGGACACCGCCACTCGCGGCGTTCGGGATGAAGGTGTCGAAGTGGTTGCCGTTCGTGATCTCGTAGTAGCGCAGATTGCTGCTCGCGCCCTCGACCTTCGAATTGAACGCCGCGTACGCGCGCGAGTCGTGATTCACCGGCAGGAGATCATCGCTGCGCCCCTGCACAATAACCACCGGCTTGCCGCGCAGATTGCCGCTGAGCAGCGTATCCGCGATGCCGGCCTGCACGCGCTGGCTGTTGGCGAGCGCCGTTCCGGTGAGTGGCGCGGTGGTGACGGTGTCGACACCGGTCACCAGGTTGCGCAGGCACAGGATCGCGTCGAGCGCACCGTCCATGCGCCCGGTGGTCGGCGAGACGCCGAGGTGATACTGCTTCGGACCGCCCACCGAATCGTTGTAGATCAGATCGGCGCCGGTATTGAGGCCGTTGCTGGTCGCGAAGAGCGTCGCCTGCGCGGTCGCCGATTGCGCCGCAACGTCGCCGGTCGCGTTCACGTTCGCGAGACTCAGGCCGCAGAGACTGTCACCCACCGAGAACTTCCCGTATGCAACCAGGTATTGGCCGATGTAGGTGTCGGCAAGCCGGTAATGCGACGCGACGAGCGCGTTCTGGATCGGATCGTTCCAGCCGTAGGCCTGCAACTTCGCGAGCGCGGCATCGGCCTGTTGCGCCGTCGTCGTGCCCGTGACGAGCCCCTTGTCGGCGAGGCTCTGGCAGCGGTTCGTGGCGATGGTTTGGAGTTCGACGCCGCTCACCTGCGTCAACGCGTTGCCCAGCGGCGCCGTGCCGAAGCCGAACCAGCCGGGGCGAATGCCGTTCGGCGCCTGCGCGTGCGCCGAGATCGAGGCGCAGAGCTCGTAGATGAACTTGTAGGTGAAGTAGTCGACGAGCGGCTTCCCGGCGATCGGCACGGCGGCGCCGCCGAAGTTGACCGCGACACCGCTCATGTTGCCGGGCTGCGCGGTCGGCTCGGCCACCGCGACCCCGCTGATCAGACCGTCGGTGTCCTGCTCGAGCGCCATCAGTGACGCGCCGCCGCCATTGCTGATCGACGACGCGATCACGATCGTGTTGCTCGCCGTGATCTGCCGGATGTGCTTGCCAGAGACCGGATCGAGGTCCGCATAGTTCTCGTTCAGCGCCCAGAACGCGAAGCGAATGCTGTCAAGGACGTTCTGGCCCCAGGCCTTCTGCGGGTTCTGCTGCGAGTGAAGATGCTTGTACGCGATGCGATTCGGAAATTGCGTGTTGAAGCTCGCGAGCGCGGTGCCGGTCAAGTCGGACGCGAAGTGGATCAGGTTCGCCGCGACCGAGCCGTGCGGAACCAGGTGGCCGTCGATCACGTTGACCTTGTCCGTCATCAGATCCTGGTAGCCCACGCCCTTGCCGGCGTCCGTGTACGCGACGGCGCAGCCGTGCTTTAAGCCCCAGTCACCGGCCGTGCCGATCGCGCCGTACACGCCGCGCGATCCCGATGACGGGCCGGTCACGATGCAGGCCTTCGATTTGTCGAAGCTCGCGGGGATCTGCACCATGATCGTGACGTTCTTCTTGCCGCTGCCGTCATCGAGGTACGCGACATACTCCTTGCCCGCGATCTTCCCGTCGCCGAGCGTGTTGTTGCCGTTGATGTCGATGTTCGGACCGTAGAGCGTTCCGAAGCCTCCTGCCGCCGTGAAATCGATGATGCCGCGATAGGCCGTGTAGATCGCGCGCTTGCGCAGTTCGGTGGTCGTCGGGTTGAGCGGGTCGACAAAGCCCGGCGCGGCGCTAGACAGTCCGGTCTTCCCGAGTCCCGCGGTCAGGAGATCGTCGGTGACCCCGTCATAAGTATTCGGCCCGACCACGTTGTAGACGTTGGCCGGCAGCGCGTTCAACTCCGGTGGCTGGAACGTCGAGTTACCCCAGCAGCCGGCGAGCAGCGCGGCCGATCCGCCGGCTACGGCGACGAGCTTCAGTCGTGTCGAGATCGTTTTCATCTCCGAGCTTTCCCCTGTGTCGATAAGCTGCGCCGTCGCCTCATCGGCGTCGCCCGCATTGCACGGGCTGCGTGTGATATTGGTCAGACCGGGTCGCATGTTAGCGCTCGACAGCGCGCGCGAGTTGGCGTATTCAGCAACATCCACTGTGCAAAAATCCGCAACAACATGTCCTGGGACGATCTGCGGTATTTCCTGGAACTCGGCCGGCTGAAGCGGCTCTCCCACGCGGGGCGCAAGCTCGGCGTCGATCACACGACGGTCTCGCGCCGCGTCGAGCACCTCGAGCGGATGCTGGGATGTCGCCTGTTCGAGTCGACGGCTGAGGGCTACCTGCTGACCGAGGCCGGGCGGGTCCTGCTCGCGCACGCCGAGAACATCGAGAACAGCATTGCGCTGATGACCGAGGACGCGCGCGGGCATGCGGTTCGAGTGAGCGGCCTCGTGCGCCTCGGGGCTCCCGAAGGCTTCGGCACCCAGTTCCTCGCACCGCGGCTCGGCGAGCTCCTTGCCGATCATCCGGACCTCGACCTCGAGCTCCTGACGCTGCCGCAGTTTCCGAGCCTGGCGGCGCGCGAGGCGGACATTCTGGTCACGCTGGACCCACCGCAGCGCGGCCGCTATATCGCCGCCCGTCTCGCCGACTTCAGCTACGGACTGTTCGCGTCGCGCGAATACTTGAGACGCCGCGGCGCGATCCGACGCACGAGCGACCTCGCACGGCACCAGCTGATCGGCTACATCGATGAGCTCCTGCTGTCCCCGCAGCTTCGCTATTTCGACGAGCTCCTGCCGCATCATCGGCTGCGGCTCGCGTCGTCCGGCATGCTGGCGCAGGTGACCGCCGTGCGCGCAGGGCTCGGGGTCGGTGTCCTCACCCACTACCTCGCGGCAGGCACCGATCTCGTGCCCGTGCTTCCGGGCGAAGTGATCTTCCGCCGCAGCTTCTGGCTTGCGACGCACGCCGATTGGTATCGGCTGCAACGCGTGCGCGCCGTGTGGGATTACGTGCGCAAGCTGGTGGCGAGCGAGCAGGCGTTCTTTGCGCCACAGTCGCCGGCGTCGACCGAGTCGCGCCCGCCGTCGCGGTCGAAATCGGCGCGCCGACGCGCTAGCGCGACGAGCGCTTCGAAGGCCGCAAGCGCCTGAAGAACGACGTCAGGGACTCGCGCGAAATCGAGACGCGAGCGACTGCAGCGTCTGCGCCGTCGCGGGCTCGATCCCGAGTCGGTGCGCAACGTCCTCGCCGTTTACACCATCGTCGAACAGGCGCGCGTAGAACACGCAGGCCGCGAGAAACGAACCGAGCGCGGTTGGATGGCTGCCGTCGTCCTCATACAGCGCAATGCCTGGGAGCTCGCGCTGCGCAACTTCCCACGCCGGTCCCACCGGCACGACGAGCGCATCGATTTCGTTTGCAATGGCGTCGACAGCGGCATTCAAATCCGCCTGGCGCTCAGGCGTCTGCTGCCGCGCCCACGGCAGGTACAGCACGATGCGCGCCCCGTGCTCGCGGATCACGGGCACGAAGCGGCGAACGTTGTCGTGATAACGCGCCGCGTTCTTGACTGGCAGCGTGCTCTGCTCCTGCAGCACGACGTCGTCGAAACGCGGACCACCGAGCGCCACCTGGACCTTGCCTGCATTCCAGTGCTGCTTGAGACTCGCACCGCCGGCGAGTACCGCCGCGCATTGAACGTTCTTCGGCGTCGATGCCGCGGCCGCGATCTCCGCGATCATCCGCGGCAGCTGATTGCGGCCGGTGTAGCTGTTGCCGACGAAAAGGATGCGGCGCGTCGCGGTGTTCGAAGGCATCGAGTTCGCGGCGGCGAGGTCGGCCGCAACTAGCGGCGTGCGGTGAGCTTGCGGAAAGCGCTGAAATGCCGCACGGCTTCCTGTCTCAGGTCCAGCGTCTCGCACAGCTGCGCGAGATTGTAATGCGCATCCGTCATCGTTGGCGCGACGGCGAGCGCGGCGCGATAGGCGTCGGCGGCATCGCGGGGACGCCGCATGTCCTCGAGCAACACCGCCAGATTGAACCACAGCGTTTCATCGGGCCGGCACGCCGCGAGGCCCTGGCGATAGACGGCCTCGGCTTGTTTCAGGTCGCCGCGCTCGTGCAGCAGGCGCCCGAGATTGATATACGCCGCGACGTCGGTGGGATCATCGGCAATCGCGCGGCGATACGCCTCGCGCGCCTCGTCCGGACGCGCGGCCTCGAGCGAGAGCGCGTGCTCGAACCATTGCGTGTCGTGCGGGCGCGCAGCGGGCGCGGGTTGCGGCTCCGCGTCGAGGATCGCGAGCTTTCCGCCGGGCGATTCGACTTTGAGCTGCATCACGTACTGGCCGTCGTCGGGCCGCCATTGCGCGTCGCCTTCACTCACGACGACGGAGTCTCCCACCGCTTCGATGCGCAAGCCTGCGAGTGGGACCTCTTCCGGCAGCTGCGCGCGCAGCCTGCGCAACGAGCGCAGGATGCGGGCTGGCGGGATCTTCGCGGCCTTGAGGCCTTGTGCCGTGCGCAGCACGACGAGATCCTGGAAGCTGAAACGGTATTCCCGCCGCCGGCCGCGCGTCGGCGACACGAAGCCGGCATCGATCATCCCGGACACGATCGAGCGCGAGAGGCCGAGCAGCCTGCAGACGGCGGAAAGCGAATAGCCTTCGGTCACGGGAACATCATAGCCCCGAGTACATTCGCGCGGCGACTTTGGAATTCGGAACCAAAGGACGCACGAGTCCGGCGACGTGATGTCGGTCGGACTCTCAAGTCATGAATCAGACGTCGGGCACGAGCGTGCCCGACGAAACGTCGTTACCGCCGCGCCGCTTTCCGCTTCGTCTCCGTCACGACCTCGGCGACCTTCCTCGGCGGCTTGCGCTGCGCCGCTTTGGCCTCCCCCGCCGCGGCGGCAGGTGCCGCCTTCGACGGTGCGCGCTTGCCCGCGGTCTTCTCGAGGCTCGCACGCAGCGCATCCATCAGATCGATCACCTGCGCGGTTGCCGCCGGTTCCTCGGGGGAGATCGCAATTTCCTGCCCCGCGACCTTGCGCTGCACGGCGGCTTCGATCCGCTCCTTCACGTCGTCCTTGTATTGCATCGGATCGAACGTCTTGGACGAGATTTGCGTGATCAGTTGCTTCGCGAGCGCGAGCTCGTTCTCCTTGACCGGGGCCGTCTCCACCTCGACTTCCGAGATGTCGCGCACTTCGGGCTTGTACAGAAGCTGCTGCATGACGATGCCGCCCGGAACCGCGCGCAACTGCACGATGTACTGCTTGCCGCGTGCGGCGTAGCGCCCCACCGCGGTTTGATGCGTCTGTCGCATGCTCTCGGCGAGAAGCGCGTAGGCTTTCGCGCCGCCCTTGTCCGGACCGAGGAAATACGCCTTGTCATAATAGACGGGATCGATGCTGTCCGCCGGCACGAACTCGCTGATCTCGATCGTCTGCGTGCCCTTCTCCTCCATCTCCTTCAACTCTTCCGGCGTGAATCTCACGTACTGGTCCTTGGCGAATTCGTAACCCTTGACCATGTCCGCGCGCTCGACGATGACGCCTTCGCGGGCGCAGACGTACTGCTGTTTGAGGCGTGAGCCGCACGTGGCGTGCAGCAGGTTGAACGAAACGGCACCCTGCGCCTGCGTCGCCGCAAAGAGCTTGACCGGGATGGAAACCATCCCGAAAGTGACGGTGACCGAGGCCAACGCGCGCGCGCCCATGTTGAGACCTCCGAAAAAAAGGCAGGGGGTGCCTGCCTTCGTCATCGTGCCAAAATGCCGCGCCCAGTTCAACGGGCACCATATATAGGGCGTTTCGAGGCTCGTGCCGTCAACATATTGATGTACAGGCAATTTTTCCCTCCGCCATGGGCCTCGAAAAGTACCGTCAGAAACGCGACTTTGCGATCACGCCGGAGCCTGCCGGCGAGGTCAGGACGGGACGCTCGAAGCACCTGAGCTACGTCATTCAGAAGCATGCCGCGACAAGGCTCCACTACGACTTTCGCCTCGAACTCAACGGCGTGCTCCTGAGCTGGGCCGTGCCCAAAGGCCCGAGCCTCGATCCCAACGACAAGCGTCTTGCGATGCATGTCGAGGATCATCCGATGGAGTACGGCGACTTCGAAGGCGTGATCCCGGCGAAGCAATACGGCGCCGGCACGGTGATGGTGTGGGACCGCGGCACGTGGATTCCCAAGTCGGATCCGAACGAAGGCTACGCGAAGGGTCGCCTCAAGTTCGATCTCGACGGCGAGAAGCTCAAGGGCGGCTGGAACCTGGTCAAGAGCAAGAGCGGAAAGTACGGCGGCGACAGCTGGCTGCTCATCAAGGAGGCCGACGAGTATGCGCGTCTTGGCGCCGAGGCGCAGATCGCGGACGACGAGCCCGACAGCGTAGTGTCCGGTCGCGACATGAAGCAGATCGCCGCCGACGCCGATCGCGTCTGGCATTCGAACCGCTCCGCAGCGGAGAACGTAAAAGCGGGCGCCATCGAGCGCGCCCAGCCGAAGTCTCGCGGGGTCAAGGGCCTCGCCAAGGTCGCGGGCGCGAAGCAGGCGCCGATGCCGAAGAAGCTCGAGGCCCAACTCGCCACACTCGGGAAGTCGCCGCCCGCCGGTGAAAACTGGGTCCACGAGATCAAGCTCGACGGTTATCGGATGCTGTGCCGCATCGAGAGCGGCGAGGTGCGCATGATCTCGCGCAACGACAAGGACTGGACGGCTGAATTCCCGTCGGTGGTGAAGGCTCTGGCGCGGCTTCCGGTGAAATCGGCATGGGTCGACGGTGAAGTCGTGGTCGTCGATCCGGACGGCAAGACCCGCTTCCAGGCCTTGCAGAACGCGCTCTCCGATCCGAAGTCAGCGACGCTCACGTTCATGGCCTTCGATCTTCTGTTCCTCGACGGCTACGACTTGCGCGGCGTCAAGCTCGTGGAGCGCAAGCGCCTGCTCGAGGAGTTGCTCGCCGACGCACCGGCTAGCATCAAATACAGCGAGCACTTCGCTGTACCCGGTCGGCCGTTTCTCGACAACGTGTGCAAGCTCGGCCTCGAAGGGATGGTGTCGAAGCGCGGCGACCTTCCCTATTCCGCCGGCCGCGGCGGAACGTGGCAGAAGGTGAAATGCGAGCGACGGCAGGAGATGGTGGTCGGCGGCTATACCGATCCCGAGGGTTCGCGCACGGGTTTCGGGGCGTTGCTGCTCGGTGTCTACGAGTCCGACGGGACGTTGAGCTACTCAGGTCGTGTGGGCACCGGTTTCGATCAGGCGTCGCTCAACGCGCTCGCCAAGAAAGTCAAGGCGCTGGAGGTGAAGACGCCGGCGTTTCGCAATCCGCCCCGCGGGTATGAAGCGAAGGGAGTCCACTGGATCAAGCCGACCCTCGTCGCCGAGGTCGCGTTCTCCGAGTGGACCGATGATGGCACGCTGCGTCACCCATCGTTCCAGGGCCTGCGCGAGGACAAGGCCGCGAAGGACGTGAAGCGCGAAGAGCCCGCCGCCCCGAAGGGAGATGGCGCCGCCAAGCCGGAGAGGCGTGGTCATGATCACGACGATCCGGCGCCCGCAAAATCCGTATCGAAGCCTCCGCCGAAAGCGGCGAAGCCCGGTGCAGACGCCGATCCCAACGTCGTCCGCGGCGTTGCGATCAGCAATCCGGCGAAGGCCCTCTACCCCGAGGCGAAGATCAGCAAGCGGGATCTCGCGCTCTACTACGCCGCGATTGGCGAATGGATGCTGCCGCACCTCGAGGATCGGCCGCTCACGCTCGTGCGCTGTCCCAACGGGTGGAAACAGGAGTGCTTCTATCAGAAGAAGGCCGAATCCGGCGTGAGCGAGGCGATCTCGCGCGTCAAGATCCAGGCGAGCGATGGGAAGACCGCGCTCTACATGATGGCGAATTCGATCGAGGCAATCGTGTCGCTGCTGCAGATGGGGGTGCTCGAGATTCACCCGTGGGGATCGCGCGAGCCGAAGCTCGGATATCCGGACCGTTTGATCTTCGATCTCGATCCGGACCCGACCGTGTCGTGGGAGGACTTGAAGCAGGCCACCCTGCTCGTCAAGACGCTGGTCGAGAACATCGGCCTCACGCCATTCCTCAAGACCACCGGCGGCAAAGGATTGCATGTCGTCGTACCGATCAAACCCACGGTCGAATGGGAGGAAGCGAAGGGCTTTTCCAAGGCCGTCGCCGAGCTTCTGGAGCAGACGTTTCCCGACCGTTTCACCTCCAAGCTTCTCAAGGTCTCCCGCGGCGGCAAGGTCTTCATCGACTACCTGCGCAACAGCGAGGGCGCTACCGCCGTCGGGGCGTATTCGACGCGCGCAAAGGAGAAGGCACCGGTTTCGACACCGATCGGCTGGGACGAGCTCAAGGCCGACGTTCGCTATGCGTACTTCAATGTGGGTAATGTACCGAAGCGCCTCGCCAAGCTCAGGCGCGATCCGTGGGGCGATATCGAGGCTCACGCAGGTACGCTTTCGCGCGGCGTGATGGCCAAGGTCGGCTTCAAGCCCGGCTAAGGCTTATGCGCGCTACGGAAAAAGGGCACGCACCATGCAACTTCTCGCCGGCACCAGCGGCTTCTCCTACAAGGAGTGGTACGGCCACTTCTACCCGGAGAAGCTGCCGGCGAACGAAATGCTGCGCTACTACGCCGGTCATTTCTCGACGGTCGAGATCAACAACACGTTCTACCGAATGCCGGCCCCGTCGATGCTCGAGCAGTGGATCGAGCAGGTGCCCGACGGCTTCAGCTTCACGCTCAAGGCGCCGCGCCGCATCACGCACATCGAGCGTCTCAAGGAGTCGGCGCAGAGCGTCGCCGAGTTCCTGCGGCGGGCGAGCTTCCTCGGGACGAAGCTCGGGGTGATCCTCTTCCAGCTGCCGCCGTTCCTCAAGAAGGATCTCCCCCGACTGAGCTCGTTCCTCGAACTCCTGCCCGCGAACCGACGCTTCGCTTTCGAATTCCGCAGCGATACCTGGCAGGACGAGGAGATCTACGCGGCACTGTGCGCTCGCAACGTCATGCTGTGCGTGACCGACACGGAGAAAGGCGACACACCGATGGTCACGACGTCGGATTGGGCGTACATCCGCCTGCGCCGTACGCATTACGATGAAGCGGACCTCCGCGCGTGGTCCGCGATCATCGCGAAACAGCCGGTCGGCCGGACCCACGTCTATTTCATGCACGAAGACGAGGCGCTCGGGACCGGATTCGCGCGCACGCTGCTCGCAGCGTGGAAGGAGCAGCCGGGCGCTTGAGATCGACCGTCGCCAAAGGCACAGTTGACGCTTCGCAGGAGGATCTTCGCCGGGCCCGCTCGGCGAAGCTCGCGCGGCACGCACCAATCATTTCACCGCCGGACACGGCATTCCGATGATGAGACGACATGGACGACCTGAACCCGCACGCCGAGCAAATGGCGGACGAATCGATGGTGCGGACCCTCGCCGCACAGGCCGACGCGATCTGGCCGCAGGAAATGCCCTTATTCAGGCGCTATGCGCTGCCCAGCGCGCCGCGTATCCTCGATGCGGGATGCGGCACCGGTGAGGTTTCCTCGCGCCTCGCGCGGCGCTACCCAGCGGCCACCGTGCTCGGCGTCGATATCGTCGATCACCATCTCGAGCTGGCGCGCACGCGCTATCGCGATCTCTCGCCGCGGCTCGCCTTCGAGCACCAGAGCGTGTACGAGCTGCACGCGGACGACGGGACGTTCGACCTCACCTGCTGTCGCCACGTCCTCCACTCGATTCCGCACGCGGACCGCGTGATCGAGGAGTTGAGGCGGGTCACCCGTCCGGACGGCTATCTGCATTTGATCCCGGAAGACTACGGCATGCTGCACTTCCAGCGCGGTACACCCGACCTGCGCGACTTCTGGCACATTGCTCCGGCCTGTTTTGGCGATGCGACCGGCACCGACCTCTATATTGGCCGGCACATCTTCGAAATCCTCGCGCGACGAAACTTCCGCGACATCACGGTCGACTATGTCGTCGTCGACACGGTGCGCGTGCCGCGCGAAACCTTCGCGACGATGATGGAGGCCTGGCGCGACGGTTATGCCGGAGTGGTCGCCGAGTACACGCCGATCGATGCCGCTTCAGCGCTCAAGTACTTCGACCAGATGATCGCCGATATCCGGGATCCATTCCGGTACGCGGTGTGGATGGTGCCGGTGGTTGGCGCGCGGGTTCCGGCGTAACGCTTCGTCGCGGACGTCCGCGGGTGAGCGGCGGTAACGGACTCGAGCGCGCTCGCCCTACGGCAACGCTGCGGTGACGCCCTTCGCCGGCATTTCCATCACACGCTGCAGTCGATTGGCGTCGATGTCGAGGATGCGGTTGGCGGCGTAGCTGTTCTGTGAGTCCGGCTCGAGTGCTGCCGACACCAGCCCCGCGAAGGGCTGCTGCATCGGTACGAAGAAGCTGCCCTTGGGCGAGACGATCCTCGCGGTCTCCGTGTGAACGTCCAGAATCCGGATGCCCTCGCCTTCACCGTCGTCGATTGCGCCGCGACCGTCCTGCCGCTGGCCGGCGCCCGCGTTGTCCACGACGTAGCGTTCGACGCTGAAGCCCGCCTTCGGATCGGTGATCCGGTCCACCTCGATACCAAGCTCGCGTAGCAAGGCGACGGTGTGCGCCTCGCTTGGCGCCAGCAGATACCCGCAGGGCCGGGAGCGCTGGCGCAGCGTCTCCAATTCCGCCGAGCTTCGCCAGTCGACTTCGATCTCGCGCGGCTCCCCCGTTTGCGCGTCGAGAAAGCTCAAGGTGCGGCGCATCGGCGTCTGCCGGCTGGCGACGACGAGCTCGCCGCGGCACGCGGCCGCAGCCATGCGCGCGCCCGCTTCGCGACGCATGGCGACCAATCGCGGACCCTCTGCCGCCGCTTTTTCGATGACGGCCATCGCTGCGATGACGTGTGTGTCCACCCGTCGCGCAAAATGCTCCCGGCCGAGACCTACCCCGCGTGTTTCGAGGAGAATGCTCACCGCGTTCCGCAACCCGCCGACGTTGCGGCCGGTGTCGACGTTGATGCCGCCCATGTAGACCGTCTTGTCCTGAGCCGCTGCCGCCGTGGTGTGATAGTCCGCGACACGAAGCCCCGCGCCTTCGAGTGCGGACCGTGCGGCGGCAACGTAGCGCGCCTGCGCTTCGGCAACGCGTGGATCGAGGTTGGCTGTCGTCGCACCCTGGATCAACGCGTCGTAACGCATGCGCGCGCCGAACTTGGTAATCCATCGACCCCCGACGGTGAATTCGTGGAGATCGAGCACCACATCGAGCGGATAGCGACGCATCGCGCCGGCCATCGCCTGCGCTTCCGGCGTGTGCACGAGCAGGTGGTCGCGATTGACGTCGGCGCCATTCGCCGTCGTTCGGACGAAATGCTCCGCGCCATCGGGGTTCGCACGCGGCACGATCAGCACATTGACGCGTTCCAGCAGCTCGGGCCGCTTGATTGCGAGCTCGTGCGCAAGGACGAGCGCCGCCTCGCCGCCCGCCGGCTCGTTCCCGTGCTGCTGCCCGAGGATCATGACGGTCGGCCGCTTCGGGCCGTGTCCGTCCGTCCCCGTCAGTACGACGAGCGCCATCGCGCGTCCCTCCTGCGAATGTCCGATGGTCTCGATGCGCACATGCGGCGAGGCCGCCGCCAAGTTGGCAAGGTAGGCGAAGACCTCCGCGTGGCTGGGAAAATCGGACCGTCCGGCGGCGAATCCCGGCGTATCGAATCGCACGTCGGGATCCGCAAACTGGCGGGCGACGTTGTCCGGATCGGGCTGCACCTTCGCAGCATCGAACTGCGCGCAGGCGTCACCGAGTGATACCGCAGTCGCAACGGCCGCGATCGCGAGCGCATACCGGATCAACTCGCGCGCGGCCGTGGGCTGCATTGGCATTCTCACGCCCGGCATCAGCGGCACCCGGAGGTCAGCGGCCATGCTTCCTGCGCCACGCTTCGAAGTCGCGCAGGGTCTGCTCTTCCGTCGCGGGATAGAGGCCGAGGATCGAGCGTCCCTTCATCACCTCCTCGGTGACGAAGTCCTCGAACGCCGTCATTTCCGTCGCCTCGGCGGCGATTTCGTCGGCGAGGTGCGCCGGCACGACCACGACGCCCTCGGCGTCCCCCACGATGACGTCGCCCGGAAACACCGGCGCATCACCGCACCCGATCGGCACGTTGATGTCGAGCGCCTGGTGGACGGTCAGGTTCGTAGGTGATGCGGGCCGGTGGTGATAGGCAGGAATCGCGAGCTTCGCGATCTCCGGCGAGTCGCGGAATCCGCCGTCGGTGACGATCCCGGCGACACCGCGCTTCATCAGCCGTGCCACCAGGATCGAGCCCGCCGAGGCGGCCCGCGCATTCTTCCGGCTGTCGATCACCATCACGGCACCCGGCGGACATTCTTCGACGGCTTTCCGTTGCGGGTGCGCGCGGTCCTTGAACACCGTGATCGGATTCAAATCCTCGCGCGCCGGGATGTAGCGCAGCGTGAACGCTTCGCCGACCATCGGTCCGGCGTGGCGATTGAGCGGATGGACGTCCTGGATGAACTGATTGCGCAGCCCGCGCTTGAAGAGCGCCGTGGTGATCGTGGCGACGCTCACTTTCTCGAGCATTGCGCGCGTCGCGCCAGTCAGTCCGCTCATGCTCGCTCCAAGCCGGGTCCTCGCGGGTTCAATTCCCGGGCAGGTCGTGCGCGACCGGCAGGTAGTAGTCGGTCCACGCCTTGGGCATCGTCTTGAGCGTGCCGACCTTGTTGAGATGCATCGCGAACTTCATGGTGCCCTGCGGTGCCGCGATCCAATCCATCATGCCCGGCTGCTGCAGGAGCTCGACCAGCTCGTCGACGCTCGTCTTGTCGTTGGTGACCTCGCGATAGATCTCGACGGCAGCGCGCGGATTCTTCTTGATGAACTCGATCGCCTCGAGTGACGCGGCCTTGATCGCCGCCACGACCTTGGGGTTCGCCTCGGCGAATTTGGTCGTCGTGAAGAACTGCGACTGCGTGAGCGGGCCGCCGATGATCTCGGGCGAGGTCAGGATGACGTGCGCGCCCTTGATCGTCTTGAGCTCAATGAACGAGAACGGCGGCGCCGAGAAATGGCTCGTGATCTCGCCCTGCGGGTTCGCGAGCGCGAGCACCGCGTCCGGATGGCCGAGTTGCACTGTATTGGAATCGAGCTTCGTGGTCTGCTCCGGTCCGAAGGTCCTTTCCGCCGCCATCTGGAGCAGAATCGCCTGCGTCGAAACCTTGACGGTCGGCACTGCGATCTTGTCGGTCGGGCCGTAGTCTTTGAGCGTCTTGATGTTCGGATTGCGGGAGATCAGCGTCAGCGGCAGCGCCGAGTTGGCGACGATCCCCTTGACGCCACCCTTCGTCCGGTCCCACAACAGCAACATGTTGCCAACGCCGGTGTTGACGACGTCGACGTTGCCGGCCAGGAGCGCGTCGGTCTGTACGCCGCCGCCGGAGAGCGACGCCCAATTCACCTTCAGGTTCGGCACGCCGAGCTTGTCGGCCTGCTTCTCGATCAGATGCTGCTTCTCCATCACGTGCGACGGCAGGTAGATGATGCCGGGCTGGCGCGTGATGGAGATCTCGCTCTTCTGGTGCGCCAGCGCAACCGACGAGCCGAGAACCGCGGCGCCGGCGACCACGATTCCCAATGCTACCCATCCGCTGCGATGCATGCCGCTCCCCGACGGGCCGCGCCTAGGACGTCCCGAGGAGCGCATCTTAGCGCATGCTGTAGCGCACACTTCATTGGCGCCTCGTGCCATTTGCGGACGAAAAGCCGTCGCTTTCCGACCTGCGTCGTTGACGCCACCCGCGATTCGCCCTAGTCTCGATCGCGGCAGGATCGCGCGTTTGGGAGCGCGCGATTGGCAATCTCCACGAATCACCCTTGGAAAGGATTCGTTCCATGGACCGTTGTCGTCTGCAGAACATCCTTGCAGTTTCCCTGCTCGGCCTCGCGATGAGCGCGCCGGCCTTCGGTCAGGCCACTCGCACGTGGGTCTCCGGCGTCGGCGATGACGCGAATCCCTGCAGCCGCACCGCGCCCTGCAAGACTTTCGCGGGCGCGATCTCGAAGACGGCGGTCGGCGGCGAGATCGATGCGCTCGATCCGGGCGGCTTTGGCTCGGTCACGATCACGAAGTCGATCACGATCGCCGGCGTCGGAACGCACGCGTCCATCCTCTCGGCGGGCTTCTTCGGTGTCCAGATCAACGACGGCGGTAGCGGTACGCCCGGTACCGCGGTGGTGACATTGCGCAACATCTCCATCAACGGGATCGGCACGGGAACAACCGGGGTTAACTTCGTCAGCGGCGGGAAACTCAATCTCGAGAACGTCGAGATTGCGGGCACCACTCAGGAGGGCGTGAGGTTCGCCCCGTCGGGCAATGCGACGCTCTCCATCGTGAACACGACGATTCACGAAACCGCGGGTGGCATCCTGGTCGCGCCCACTGGAACCGCGATCGCCGACGGGAGCATCACCAACACCGTGGTGGGGAATTCGAGCTCGTACGGCATGAAGTTCGCCGACCGCACGATCATCGCGGTCAAGAACAGCGTCGTGACCAACAGCAACGGCGACGGCTTCGACATCCACACGACTGCGGGCGGGGTCGCCGACGTGGTCGTGACGCAATCGGTGTCGCAGAACAACAACGGCAACGGCTTCGTGGCGCAGGCCACTGCCGGCGGGACGTCGATCCTGAACCTGACCGACTCGTCGTCGCTGCAGAACGTCGGTGACGGAACGCGCTCGAGCGGCAACTCGGTGATCTGGATGGGGAGCACCCGCATCACACGCAACGGCCTTGTCGGCATCGATCCCGTCGCGCCCGGCACGATTTTCTCGCTCGGCGACAACAACAACACCTTCAACTTCATGAACGGCGCGCCCACCGGCACGTACGCACGGCAGTAGACTCGCCGCGTCCGCGGGCGCTGCCGGTCGCGACCGGCGGCGTCTTCCACATTTCCGCAGTCAGTTGCGCTACGCGTCAACGGACGCCGCCGGCGGGGCTGGCGACGCACGAAAGCGCCTACACTTGCGCTGACGCCTCGCGCCCATGCGATTTGAGGAATAATCGCATCCCGGAGCGCGAAAATGCGCCGGAGCTGCCCATGCGTACCTCCTCATCGTCCAGCGCATCGTGGCCCCCCTTGCCACTCGCCGGCTGGCGCGACACCTATGCGACGCTGCACATGTGGTCGCAGATCGTCGGCAAGCTCTGCCTCACGATGACGCCCCTGGTCAATCACTGGTGGAACGTCGCGTTCCATCTGACCGGGCGCGGCCTTACGACACCCCCATTGCGTGCCGGCGTGCGTACGCTCACGATCCGCTTCGATTTCATCGACCATATGCTGCTGATCGAATGCTCGGACGGAGGCAGCGAGTTGATGCCCCTGGCGCCCAGGACAGTCGCGGCGTTCTACACCGAGATCATGCAGCGGCTCGCGCGACTCGGCATCGCGGTGCATATCTGGCCTATGCCCGTCGAGATTCCGGATCCGATACGCTTCGAAGAGGACGTCACGCACCATGCGTACGATCCCGCGTCCGCGAACGCGTTCTGGCGCACGTTGGCGTCGATGTATCCGGTGTTCGAGCGCTTTCGTGGGCGCTTTGTCGGGAAGTGCAGCCCCGTGCATTTCTTCTGGGGCAGCTTCGATCTCGCGGTGACGCGTTATTCTGGCGAACGCGCGCCGGAACGTCCGGGCGCGGACTCGATCACGCGTGAAGCCTACTCGCACGCCGTGATCAGCCACGGCTTCTGGCCGGGCGGCGGCGCCTTCGACGAGCCGGCGTTTTACGCCTACGCGGCGCCCGAACCACCCGGGTTCAAGGACGTGCGAGCCGAACCCCCGGAGGCGTTCTACAGTCGCGACTTCAACGAGTTCTTGTTGCCGTACGATGCGGTTCGCACGGCGCCGTCACCCGAAGCCGCGCTCACCGGTTTTCTCGAGACCACTTACGACCGCGCGGCTGAGCTCGCGGGATGGAATCGTTCCGCGCTCGAGCGTTGAGTCGGTATTTAGGACCCGCTCGCGACCGCGCAGTCGTGGTCCTGCAACTCCTCGCCGCCTGCAACGCGCGTTTCGAGCAGGTAAAACCCGCTGCTCCCGTCCTCGAAGGTCGCGCCCACGACCACCAGCGACTCGGCCGCCATGTCGGCTCGCGCGTCCGGGAGACGCGCAAGCACCTCGAATGGGGTAGCGCCCGGCTGGATGAGCGTGTCGATGCGCATCGCCCGGTAGGCGTGACCGGAGAGTGGAGCGGGAAACGGCGCCCATGTCCGTCCGACGTCGCGGCCGCGATCGCGCAGCAGCTTGCGCACGTCCTCGCTCACGCAATCGATATGGATGTGGAGCTGATCCTGCGAGCGTGAACGCGCCGAATTGATCGCGAGCGACAGCGCGTCGCGCGGCAGGTGGCGATCGAGCAGCGCCTCCACGAAGCGCGTCGCCTCCCAGGCGGATTGCCAGTAGTTCGGTACGGCCGGCAGCAAGATCGCCGGGTCGTCGACGCCGGAGATGCGCGCGGTCGCGATCAGCAGGAACTGGCTCTTGCCGCGCAGGTCCTTGAGGATCGCGTACTCGCGCTGGACGTCGGCGCACGGCAGCGGCACGCCGAACTCGCGTGCGCGCGGCACGCACTGCTCGTGGACGATCCGCCATAGCGCGCTCGGATCCTGCGCTGCAGCGTCGGGCGTGACCGTGCAAGTGAGTCCGGAAGCGACCGCGATTACCACCCACACGGACATCGGCGATTTCACATTTGCTCCCACGGGCATCGTCGGGCGATCGAGTGGCGTCGAGGCGACAGCGGACCGCATTGTGCAGACGCGGGCGCCAACGCTCAAGGGTCGTCACCCGCGCCATTCACGTTAACATCACGCCATGGATCGCATCACCCGCCGCGATTTTCTGAACGGCATGGCGCTGGCGGTCGTCGCGGGGGTCGCGCCCGCGAGCTTGCTGGCCGGGACGCCGTCGCGGACCAGCGTCTATCCCCCGGGAGAGACCGGCTCCCGTGGAAGCGCGCCCGGCTCGTTCGATACCGCGCATGCCCTGCGCGACGGCATGCGCTTCGACGCGTCGCGGGTTCCTGTCTCCGAGATCTACGATCTCGTCGTCGTCGGCGCGGGATTGAGCGGACTCGCCGCGGCGTGATATTGGCGAGAACGCCGGCCTCGCTCCCGCATCCTGATCCTCGACAATCACGCGGATTTCGGAGGACACGCGACGCGCAACGAATTCGCGGTCGACGGCAGGCCGCTGATCGGCTACGGCGGGAGCGAGTCGATCCAGTCGCCGAACGGGCTGTGGAGCGAAAACGCCAAGGCGCTGCTGACCGCGCTCGGCGTCGACGTCCAGCGCTTCGAGACAGCATTTGACCGCACCCTCTATCCGTCGCTCGGCCTCTCGCGTGGCGTGTTTTTCAAGCGCGAAACGTTCGGCGAGGACAAGCTCGTTGTCGGCGATCCGATGCGCATGGTCTCGGATGACATTCCCCCGACCGTATGAACGCGCGCCCGTCCGACGCTTTTATCGCCGATTTTCCGCTGACCGAGGCGCAACGCGCGCAGTTGATCGAGCTGTACACGTCGAAGCGCGACCCGCTCGCCGGCAAAACACGCGAAGAGAAGACGGCGATCCTCGAGAAGACCAGCTACCGCGATTGGCTCACGCAGCACTGGCAGCTCGACGGCCGCGCCGCCGACACGTTTCAGGGGCGCCCGCTCGACTTCTTCGCGCTCGGGATCGATGGCATCGCGGCAAGCGACGCTTTCGATACCGGCTATCCCGGCTTCGCCGGACTTGGCCTCGAGCGCGATGCGGAAGCCTCCGCCGAGCTGGACGAGCCCTACATCTACCACTTTCCCGACGGCAACGCGTCGCTCGCAAGGCTCATGGTGCGGGGTCTGATTCCGAGCGTCGCCGCGGGAAACGGCATGGACGACATCGTCACCGCGCGGTTCGATTACAGCAAGCTCGATCGGCCGGGTGCCGCGACCCGTTTGCGTCTATCCAGCACGGTGGTCTTTGTGCGCAATCGATCCGATGGCGTCGACCTGGGTTACGTTCGCGACGGCAAGCTTCGGCGCGTGCGCGCCGGCCACGCGATCCTCGCCGGCTACAACATGATGATTCCGTACCTCGCACGCGAGCTGCCACAGAAGCAGAAAGCCGCGCTCGCGCTCAATGTGAAGGCGCCGCTGGTCTACGTCCGGATTGCGGTGCGTCACTGGCGGCCGTGGGTGGCGCGCGGCGTGCACGAGATCACGAACCCGATGGGCTACTATTCGCGCCTCAAGCTCGACTACCCGGTGAGCCTCGGCGATTATCGCTGCGCGCGATCGCCGGACGAGCCGATCGTGCTCCATCTCGTGCACGTGCCGGTTTCGCGAGACACGAGTGTGGACGTGCGTACGCGACTGCGGGTTGCGCGCGCGCTCCTCTACGTGACGCCGTTCGAAACCTTCGAGCGCGAGGCACGCGATGAATTGACCCGCATGCTCGGGCCGGGTGGATTCGATGCGGACGCCGACATCGCGGCCATCACGGTGAACCGCTGGGGTCACGGATATTCGTATACCGAGAATTCGCTGTTCGATGACAACGCCGATCCCGCCGCAGTCGCCAAAGCGCGCGCCGGCCGGATTGCCATCGCCAATTCCGATGCGGGGTGGGACCCCTATGCACACGCCGCGATCGACGAGGCGCACCGGGCCGTCGGAGAGTTGCTGGGCGCCAAAAAGGACGTGTGAGGAACAGGATGTTTGATCGCGGTGCACCGCCATTGGTCTTGGCCCGCGTCGCACGTTTCAATCCTGGTGACAACCCATGCACGAGAGCGTCGAGACGAACATCATTCGCGAGCTGGCGCCGTCGCGTTTCGGATCGCTGGTACGAAACGCCGCGACGTTCGCCTCGGCGTTCGCGATCCGCTGCTCGAGCACACCGCGGTATTTCCATTGCGCATAGGTCGGTGAAAGCTTGGCATCGGCGTAGATCTTTTGCGCCGTCTTCCAGTCGCCGGCCTTGACCAGCATGTCACCCATGTTCAGGAAGAAGCCCTCGAAGTTGTGCGGGGCGATCGCAGAGTTCCAGCACACCCGCTTGCGCCCGGTCGTCGCAGCGAGTTTCATGAAGCGCGCGTAGTCGGGATTCGAGCGGCTCACTGGCTCGCCGGCGCACACGTCGAGCGTTCGCCATTGCCATTCCACGGCCTGCGCATATCGCTCCGAGTCGTACGGCTGCTGGCTCAGCGTATAGCCTGCGGTGAACAGATTGAACTCGGGCCACGCGTCGATCGCATCCAGCATCTGGAAGTAGCCCTGCCGCGTCTCCTTTTCGTCCCGGTGAATCGTCCCCTCGGCGAGCGTCGCCGCCGCCAAAAACCCGAGATAGCGCGAGTCGTTCGGGTCGAGCGTCACTGCTTCCTGAAAGTACTTGCGGGAGACCGTCGCGTCGTCGGTGATCGTCGCGGGGATGACTTCGTGGCGGGCGCGCTCGGAAAGACGCCAGATGTGCAGCCACCCGACGTGCGCCGCGGTGACGGCATCGCCCGGATCCTCGAGGTACGCCGCGGTTTCGGCATTCAGTACGGTCGCGATGTCATCGTACTTTCCGCCGTGAAAGACCTCCCAGAACTGCGCATCGGCTTTGACCGCCGCCTCGGTGCGCTTGGTCGACGCCTGCTTCGGCGGCGCCGTGGAGACCGCCATGTAAGCGCATCCGACGAGCGAGACGCTCGCGAACAGGGAGGCGCAGACGACGCCAGTTTTCATTCGATCGACCACCTCGCGGCGACGATAGCACGCGCTGACGCGACGATTGCCTGCTTGCACTCGCGTCGCCGACGGATGGCGAGAAAGCGTTGCATCGGTCCGACACGGTCGCGTCGACGCGATGCCCTCGGCGCTTCGCCGCCCATGGCGGGAGCGCGACGAATTGCGTAAGCTCACGCGCGGGGAGACGCCGAGGGACGACGATGCGCAAACACAAATACCTCCTCTTGATCCTGACGCTCGTCGCCGTGCTCGTGGTCGACTCCTGGGCGCGCCGGTCGGTCGTCGCTTGGTTGTCGGACTCTCTGGCCCTCGTGCTGGCGCTTGCGGTCGTTCTCGTGGTCTTCGAGCGGCGCTGGGAGCGCGTCGTCGCTTGCCTGGCCGCGGTCGCGGCGCTGGTATTCAGTTTCTCGCGCTACCTGCCGATCCCGACGTCCCTGCTCGAAACTCAGGCCGTCGTGCATCACGTCCTGATGGCCGGATTCCTGGGCTTCGGCGTCGCAATCATCCTGCGCAACATCTTCGAAACGAAGGCGATCACGGGTGACGAAGTGCTCGGTACCGTCTGCGGCTACATCCTCGCTGCGGGGGCGTGGGCGAACGTCTACACCGCCATCGCCATCGTCGCACCGGATTCCTTCAGCGTGCCGGACACTCTCAAGGGATTCTCGGACAGCGCCGGCCGACGCGCGCTCTTCAACTACTTCAGCGTGGTGACCCTTACGACGATGGGCTACGGCGATATCACGCCGACGCGTCCGCCCGCGACCGCCTTCGCCATGCTCGAAGCGATCTTCGGACAGTTCTACATTGCCATCGTCGTGGCGCAGCTCGTCGGGTTGAGGCTCGCGCAGGCGCTGGCACCGGACGATCAGGCCGAGCCCTAAGAAAACGCCGGCCCGATCGGGGGCCGGCGTCCTGGCGAAATGCGCTCGACTCGCGCTCGAGCTATCGACCGTGGCGTCAGGTCTTGAGCTGATCGCGGATCGGCAGCTGCCGGATGCGCTTTCCCGTGGCGGCAAAGATCGCATTGCACAGTGCGGGCGGTACCGGCGGAACGCCCGGCTCGCCGATACCCCCGAGCGGTTTGTCGTAAGGGCCTCCGACGATGTGCACTCGAATCTCGCGTGGCGCCTGCGGCATGCGGGTCACCAGGTAGGTGTTGAAGTTGTCCTGCTCCGCGCGCCCGTTCTTGAAGGTGATCTCGCTGACGGTCGCCAGACCGACCCCCATCACACACGCCCCCTGCATCTGCGCGACTATCCGCTCCGGATTGACGGTGGCCCCGCAGTCGACCGCAATGTCCACGCGCGGGATCGTGATCTCGCCCTTGTCGTCGACCGCGACTTCGACCACCGCCGCGACGTAGCTCACGAAGCTGTAGTGTGCGGCGATGCCGAGGCCGCGCCCCTTCGGCAACGTGCGTCCCCACCCCGCTTCGCGCGCCGCGATCTCGGCGACACGTCTCAAGCGTCCCGTGTCCACCGGATAGCGTTCAGGCGACTCGCCGTGATTCCACGTGTCACCCAGCATCTGCGGCGAAACCACGCGCGGCGGACCGATCACCTCGAGCAAGTAATCCTTCGGATCGCGCCCGGCGGCGGCCGCAAGCTCGCCAACGAACGATTGCACCGCGAACGCATGCGGAATGTTGGAGACCGAGCGGAACCAGCCGATCCGCGTATGCGCGACCGCATCGGGATTCTCGATGCGGATATTGGGAATGGCGAAGGGCACGTTGATGACGCCCATGCCGAGTTCCCAATTCGCCTCCTGCACTTCGTTGGGCTGGAACGTCGACATGATCGTCGGCGCAGCCGTGCGATGCAGCCACGCCACGGGCATTCCCTTCGCATCGACCCCCGCTTCGAGGTGCTCGACCGACACCGTGTGGAAATAGTCATTGTGCAGATCGTCATCGCGCGTCCAGACAACTTTTACCGGCTTGCCGTCCATCGCCTTCGACAACACCGCCGCCTCGACGCCGTAGTCCGGCTTCGACTTGCGGCCGAAACCGCCACCGAGCAGCGTGACATGCACAGTCACGTCCTGCCCCGACATCCCGAGGCGCTTCGCGACGAGGTCGTGCGCGGCCTGCGGCGACTGGAAGCAGCCCCAGACTTCGCACTTGCCGTTCACGATGCGCGCACTCGCGGCCGGCGGCTCCATCGACGCGTGCGCAAGATGCGGAATGTAGTACTCCGCCTCGATGCGCTTGGCCGCGCTCGCCGCGGCGGCGCTATAGTCGCCGTCGTTGCGGACGACCTTGCCGGGCTTGCGCGCAGCGGCCTCGAGAGTTGCCCGGTATGCGGTCGAATCGTAGCTTGCGTTCGGGCCGTCGTCCCACACGATCTTGAGCGCCTGCCGGCCCTTGATTGCCGCCCAGGTGTTCCGCCCGATCACCGCGACACCGCCCAGCGGATTGAAGGATGGCGGTCCGGGCGTCGGGTCGATCTGCACGACCTTGAGAACGCCTGGCACTTTCAGCGCCTCCGTCGAGTCGACGCTGACGACCTTGCCGCCATACACCTGTGGCCGCGCAACGACCGCGTACACCATCCCCGGCAGGCGCGTGTCCATTGCGTACTGCGCCTTGCCGGTCACGATGTCCGGCGCGTCGAGGAGCTTCTGCTTGCCTGACCCGATATAGCGGAACTGCGACGGATCCTTGAGCTTGATCGAGTCGTCCGCCGGCACTGGAAGTGCCGCTGCAGCCTTCGCGAGCTTGCCGTAGGAGAGCTTCTTCCCCGTCGGCGTGTGGATCACTTCGCTGTTCTTGGCCTGTACTTCCGATACCGGAACCTTCCACTGCGCGGCGGCAGCAGCCTCGAGCATCATCCGCGCGGCCGCGCCGCAGCGGCGCATCGGCATGAAGAAGTGACGCGTCGAGCGCGAACCGTCGGTGTCCTGATTGCCGTAGCGTGCCTCGTCGCCCGGCGCCTGAACCACTCGAACCTTGCTCCAGTCTGCTTCGAGCTCGTCGGCGACGATGATCGGAATGCCGGTGCGAATGCCCTGCCCCATCTCGGAGCGATGGCAGACGATGCTGACCGTGCCATCGTCGGCGATCGCGACAAAGATCAACGGACTGTCGCGCCAGCCATTCGGCATCCCGTCCGCGCCGTACTTCGGCGGGTCGGCCGCACGCGGCGCCGAGGAGACCCCGGCCGCCAGCACGAAGCCACCGAGCGCGAGCGATTGGTGGAGAAACCGACGGCGGCTGACGTTGACGATATGGACCGTGTCAGCGCCCTCGGGATGCGCAACGTGCCTCGAATCGAGTGGTAGGCTCATGACATCGCTCCCGATTGGCCGGAGGCCTGCTTGATCGCGCTCTTGATGCGCCCGTACGTGCCGCAGCGGCAGATGTTCCCCGCCATCGCGGCGTCGATGTCCGCGTCGGTGGGCTTGGGATTCTGTTTGAGGAGCGCCGTCGCCGACATGATCTGGCCGGCCTGGCAGTAGCCGCATTGCGGCACGTTCTGATCGATCCATGCGGCCTGCACCGCCTTGCCGACGGGGTCGAGGCCGATGGCTTCGATCGTCGTGATCTTCTTGCCTTTTGCGGCGTCGATGCTCGTGATGCAAGCGCGAGCCGGCTGACCGTCGATCAGCACCGTGCACGCGCCGCAAAGTGCCAAGCCGCAGCCGAACTTGGTGCCGGTCATCCCAAGGTCGTCGCGCAGAACCCATAACAGGGGTGTATCGGAAGGCAGGTCGACCGTATGCGACTTGCCATTGATCGTGAGCTGAGTCATGCCGGTCCTCCTTTTTGCACTTGGATGGGTGCACGAAGCGCACGTGTGCGAGCCGTGGCGCCGAGCTTGCCACGGACGCGAATCAAGCATACGCCTATTCGCGGGGAAACGCGGACACCCGGCGGCAATGCCAACGACTCAATGGTCGCAGCGAACGTCGTCTTGCGCGCGGCGTCGGTTTGGCCGAATAACCCTGTGCCACACGTTGTTGTCTTTTTCGCGAAGCGCTGATCAACGTTGGGCTTCCACAAAAACGCCCGCACTCGAACGTAAGTGCGCGTTCGATGAGGCGTGACGTGAGCCCGATGCGACGCAATTGCACTGATCGACAAAGCATTTTGCGAAGCCGAGCCGCGCTCCTTTCCGCGCTTGGCGCGCTGGCGACCGGGCCCTCTCGAGCAGGAGGGCTGCATGAACGTCAAGGTCTCGGGAATTCGGTGCGCAGAATCGGCCGGAGGGCTGGAACCTTTGGCTCACCCTCGGCTTGCCGCTTTGAACTGCGCCGAACTAGTGGACCGTCGATCGCGCAGATCCAAGCGAACCGCCGGCATGCGGGACAAGGGGACCCGGTTGGCGTTACAGTCGCAGGGCTTCAGTCAGTCTCCCACCCCGGCGCATGAACCTCGACCCAGTTCGTTCAGACGTGCCCGCAGACCGCGGCGGCGCACGCGCGGCGTGGCGCCGAGTCGGGTCGGCGGTGCATGAGAGACACGCGTGGCTGCTTCGCGCGCTGCTCTGGATCGTCGGGATCCTGATCGCGGTCGCCGTCCTCGGCTTTCTCGCCGCACCCTACATTCTCAAGCCGGTTCTCGAGCGCCGGTTGTCAGAAGCGCTGGACCGCAAGGTGACGATCGCGCGGCTCGACATCAACCCGTTCGCGTTGTCTGCGACGCTGCACGAAGTCTCGATCGCGGGACGCGACGCCGGGCCGCCGTTGCTGGCGTTCGACGAGCTCTACATGAATGCCAGCAGTGCCTCATTCTTCCGCTGGGCACCGGTCGTCAAGGAGCTCAAGCTCACGCGTCCGACGATGAATCTCGTCCGTAACGCAGACAAGACCTACAACATCTCCGACCTCATCGATCTGGCGCTCGCGCCGGGTCCGACACCCGCCTTCTCCGTCAGCAACATCGAAGTCGTCGACGGTCATATCGTCTTCGATGACCGCCCCGAGCATCGGCAATACCAGGTGACCGATCTGAAGCTCGGTATCCCGTTCATCTCGAGCCTGCCCACGCAGACCGAGATCAAGGTCGAGCCCGTCCTCTCCGCGTTGGTCAACGACCATCGCGTCGCGATCACCGGCGAGACGCGGCCGTTCATGGACACCCGCGAGACGGTCCTGCATTTCGACTTCACCGGGCTGCAGCTCGTCAATTACATCGACTACGTCCCGGTCGCCCTTCCCTTCAAGGCCGAATCGGGGCAGTTGGACGGGAAGCTCGACCTTTCCTTTGTCGGGCATGGCAAAGATCCGCCGGAGCTTAAGCTCAAGGGAATGCTGCGGGTCGCGGACCTCGCCGTCAACGAGCGATCGGGTCCGAAGCTGGTTCGCGCTCAGACACTCGCCGTCGACATCGGTGAGCTCGATCTCATCGGCAACCGTGCCGATCTTCGTTCGATCACAGCCGATGGACTGAACCTCGAGGTTCGGCGAACCGCGGATGGGACATTGAATCTCGCCGCGCTCGCCCCGGCGGATAAGCGCCCGGCCGCACCCGGCCCGCCGTTCCGCTTCCGTGTCGGGAACATCGCGGTGAATCGCGGTACGGTGCATCTCGCGGACGCGTCCGTGACGCCGGCCTTCGACAGCACGTTGACCGACATCGCCATCGCCATCAAGAATCTTGCGTCGAGCGGGGATGCGCGTGCGGACGTGACCGCCTCGTTCTCGACGGACCGCGGCTCCCACTGGTCGGAGCATGGGACGCTCGCGCTCAATCCGGTGCGCGCGGATGGGAAGCTCGAGATCGCCGGGTTGAAGCTCGACGTGCTCTTTCCCTACTACGGAAGCGCGCTCAACCTCGTGGTCGACGATGGCACGCTGGGTGGCACGACCGATTTTCATTTCGACGGGAGCGCGACATCGCCGGCCCTTGCGCTGAGCGCACTGGACGCGAAGGTCAGCGATCTCAAATTACGCGACCCCGACGAGAAAGAACCAATGTGGCGTGTGCCTGCGATCGCCGTGCACGGCGGGTCAGTCGATGCGATCAAGCATGTGGTCACCTTCGAGCTTGTCGAGAGCCGCGGTGCGGTCGCTACGATTCGCCGGGACGCGAGTGGTGAACTCAATTTTCAGCGACTCGTACGCACTTCGGCCAAGGGTGTCACGCCGACCGGCGGCGAGAACACGTGGCAGGTGGATCTCGCAAAGCTGACCGTCGACGATTATTCGGCTACTGTCACCGACGAAACCGTTTCGCCTGCCGCGCACTTCGCGTTGAGTCGGCTCGCGCTCAAGGTGGAAAACTTCTCGAACATCGGCAAGGGCAGCGGTCGCGCGACGTTGCTGGCGACCGTGGGCAAACGCGGCTCGGTCTCGCTTTCCGGGCCGTTCTCAAGATCCCCGTTCGCAACGACACTCGACGTGGTGGCGAAGGATATTGATCTCGTCCCGTTCCAGGCCTATCTGACCCGGGAGGCGCGCATCGTGTTGACCGGAGGTGCCGCATCCGCACGCGGGTCGATCAACTTCAGCGGTGAGACGCCGATACGCGCCGGCTTCAAGGGCGACGTCACGCTCACGGATATCGTGGCTCTCGATGACGCGAACGCGACCGATCTCCTCAAATGGAAGTCGCTTACGCTCGGAAGCGTCGATGCGCAACTCGAGCCGCTCGCGGTCAACATCGGCAGTGTCGCGCTCGACAACTTCTTTGCGCGGCTGTTGTTGAACGAGAACGGCGAGTTCAACCTGCAGCAGCTCGAGCGCTCGCGCCCGCCGGCCACTGCGCCGCCCACGCCGACGAACGAGCCCAAGACGGTCGAGGTCGCGACGCCCCCGGGCACCGCGACAACCTGGCTCCGCGTGGGCAAGACCACGCTCTCGAACGGCGATATCGATTACACCGATCATTTCATCCGCCCCAACTATTCCGCCGATCTCACGGGTGTTACGGGAAGCCTGTCGACGCTCGCGTTCGATCAGCCGGCGGACATCGACTTGCACGGCAGCGTCCAGGGCAGCGCGCCGGTCGACATCACCGGCCGCATCAATCCGCTGGCAAAGGATCTGTTCCTCGATGTGAAGGTGAACGCCACCGACATCGAGCTTCCGCCGCTGACGCCCTACTCCGGCAAGTACATCGGCTACGGGATCACGAAAGGCAAGCTCTCGATGAAGGTGAGCTACCTGATCGAGAATCGCAAGCTGACCGCGCAGAACAGCATCATCCTCAACCAGCTCACCTTCGGCGACAAGGTAGAGAGCCCCGACGCGATCAAGGCGCCGGTGCTCCTCGCCGTCGCTCTCCTCAAGGATCGCAACGGCAACATCGAGTTCGATCTTCCGGTGAGCGGATCGCTCGACGATCCGAAATTCTCGGTCGGCGGCCTCGTCTTCCGCGCACTCGTGAACCTCATCCTGAAGGCGGTGACCGCACCATTCGCCCTTCTGGGCTCGCTCGCGGGCAGCCATGGCGAGGAGCTCGCCTACGTCGAGTTCGCGCCCGGATCGGCGGTGCTCGATCAAGTGGGGAATTCAAAGACCAAATCGGTGGCGAAGGCACTGACCGACCGTCCTGCACTCAAGCTCGACATCGCGGGCCGCGTCGATCCCGGCCAGGATCGCGATGCGCTCAAGCATGCGGCGGTCGAGCGCCAGGTGAAGTTGCAGAAGTTCAATGATCTCGTGAAAAGCGGCGAGCCGCCGCCTTCGGTGGACGCCGTCGAAGTCTCGCCCACGGAGTACGAACCGCTCCTGACGCGCGCCTACAAGGCCGCAGACATTCCGAACAAGCCGCGCAACGTGATCGGCTTGCAGAAGGACCTTCCGCGCGACGAGATGGAAGCCGCGCTCCTCGCCAACACCAAAGTGGGCGACGAAGACCTGCGCGCCCTCGCCGACCGTCGCGCCGATGCGGTCCGCGCGAGTATCGTCGAAGGCGAACACGCGCCGGAAGAGCGCGTCTTCGTCGTCGCGCCGCGCCTTAGCGCCGAAGGCATCAAGGACAAGGGCAAGACGACGCGCGTCGACTTTGCGCTGCGTTAAGGCAGCAACGAGTCGGACTCCCCAGCACGATGCCGGCCCTCGCATCAGGGCCGAGGAGCAGATCTCGCGTCAGAACCTGCGGCGCGCCGGAGCCCACCGCCACAACCTTTGGCTCGGCCGTCAATGCCGGGCCTCAAGACGTGGGCTAGCTGCACGCCTTCCCATGCGAGGCGTGCGCTCCCTTCGCCTTGGCCTCGGCTTCGGTCATGTACTCGCCGGCCTTCGTCTTGCCGTACCACTCGTCGCCACTGCAGTGGTAGACATTCGAGCTGGTGTTGACCCAGACCTTGCCGGCACCGCCGCCTGGAGCCGCTTCGCTGCGCATGCCGGTTTGCGTCTTGGGCGCCGCCGTCATCTTGTTGCTTGTGCTCGCGGTTGCCGGTGCCGCGGGCGCTGCAGCAGGCGCTGCTGCCGTCGCCGGGGCCGCGCTCGTTCCGGTCGTCTTCTTCTCGGTTGACTTGGGCTCCGACTTGGCGCTCTTTTCCTCTGTCTTCTTCCCGGTGGCGTACCACTCCTTCACGCCGCCGTGACCTTTGCACGCGCCTCGCTTGTTCTCCGCGGACGTATAGCTCCCGTCCTTGCACTCGCCGGTCGAACCCGCAGGGGCATCCGCTGCAAAGGCGAACGACCAGGCCGCAAGGCTCGTCAACAGTACAGTCGATGCAATCAGCGTCTTTGCCTTCATGGTCACACCTCCAGATCGAAAGACTATTGGAAAGATGGATCCGTTCGTACCGCCGCCCTAGCTCACGCCCCGCTCCACCGGGATACGGCCCGCGTGGATGGCCTTCATCAGTTTCGCATAGTCGCGCTCGTTCTGATCCGCGTAGGCGACGGCGAACGATGCGAGTGCGTCCTCGAACTGCGTTCCCTTGCCCATGTATGCCGAGAGCATCACGGCGTCGCCCGACCGCGCGTGGGCACGGGCAAGCGCCCAACCGCAGGCTCGCGCATAACGGCTCAGGTTCACAGGCTTCATCACTTCGATCACCGGCTTGATCTTCACATCCGAGAGCTGGCGGATGTACATGTGCCTGCCGTCGCTCCACGTCGCCCATCCCAGGAGGATGTCGCTCGCCGCCTGCATGATGTGCTGGCCCACGACCACGCGCTGGCCGTGATGCTTGAACGCGCTCGGGCCCGCGTAGGGCTCGAGCACGGACGCGCGCGCTTCCTTGAACTGCAGGAACAACGGATCGCCGTTGCCGGACATCATCAGGGCCACGCCGCACTCGGTGCCGACGCTGCCGACGCCGACGACCTTGATCGCCACGTCGACGATCCGGTAGCGGTCCAGCAGGACGCGCCGCGAGGGGATGAGCGTCTCGCGGTACTCCGCGAACGAGCGCTCGATGGCCCGGTGGTACCGGCGGTGCTTCTGGATATCGTCGATGTGATAGACGAGCGGCGGCGAGTCGGTGATCCGGGGCTCGTCACCCTCCTGATGCGTGAGCTTGTGGAGCTCGTGATGCTGGTCGCCCGCCTCGGCCGATTCGAGGACCTTCCTGCGGGTGAACGGCCGGAAATCCTCGTCGGTGCCGGTGGTGACCAGCGCCTCGAGGTCGATCGCGGCGTACCACGACCCGAGTACCGAGGAAGCCGCGTACTCCGCCATCTGTTCGCGATAGCGTTGGGCAGCGCACCATGCCGCCTCCCGGCAAGCCTGCTTGCTGAAGCGATTCGAGCGTCCCGCGATCACGAAGCTTGCCACGAGGCGCTTGACGTCCCACTCCCACGGGGCAATCGCCGTCTCGTCGAAGTCGTTGATGTCGAAGACCACCTTGCGCTCCGGCGTCGCGAACCCGCCGAAGTTCAGCAAATGACAGTCGCCGCAGGCCTGCAGCATGACCCCCGTCGCGGGCGTGCGTGCGAGGTCGCCGGCCATGATCGCCGCCGCACCACGATAGAACGTGAACGGAGACGCCATCATGCGCCCGTAGCGCAGCGGGATCAGGTTCTTGAGCCGCCCCCTGTTGGAGGCAATCAGCGTGGCAACCGGATCGGCCCGTCCATGCGGAGGCCGCCACCGCGCGTGCGCCTTCCGGGAACAATGTTTGCGCAGTGCAAGGCCGAACGCCCTTCGCTCGGCCACCGGGCGAGCCTGAACCTGCACCGGATACAGATGCGATGCCTGCCGCCTGCGAATTGTCGCCGCCATCGCGTCGGTTTCGAGCCCGACCACCCGCCACGCGCCAGGTGGCGTGGCGAATATTCTAGAAGGAAACAAACTCGACTTGGAGAGTCCGTTGCGCGCAGTCTCCGGCGAAAATTTGTTACAGATCCCGTCGCAGTAACGAAGACCCCAGCTCGGGGATTGGATTGTGCCCTAAAAAATCGTGTGCCGTCTTATGGTGGAGATTCGATAGGCGGAGTAGCATTCAGCGAGTCGTCAGAAATGGCGCAGCATTTGCGCTGGCAATTCCCTCGCGCAAGGTGAAGAATCGGAGCGGTTGCCGCCCTTACGATTAAATTCTTTTTTGCGCGTCCGCCGTTGCAGGTTCCGCGAGCGATAGGGAGAATCTCACTAGCCCCCCGTCGCATCCATCTCGAGGCACGGGTAACGATGCGAGACGCACCAAATCAGTGACGGCCACCTACGAATTTGACGTCGCATCGATCACAACCCTCAACCAACAAGGCGCCTTGCCGCCTGAGGAGACGCTCATGATGCATTGGATCTGGACCATCCTGATCGGATTCGTCGCGGGACTGATTGCCAAGTGGGTGACGCCAGGCGCGGGTCCGTCGGGATTCTGGCTGACTGCGATTCTCGGCATTGCCGGTGCACTCATCGCCACCTTCGTCGGCCAGATGATGGGCTTCTATGCGGAGGGCCAGCCCGCGGGATTCATCGCATCGATTCTCGGCGCGGTCGTGTTGCTGGTCATCTATCACCTGATCGCCCGGAACAGGCAGCAGAGCTAGCTTTGAAAGGAGATGGTCATGGGACTCTTGGATTCTCTGGCACAAGCCATCGGCAACAAACAGGGTTCTCCGCAATTCAGTGACATCGCACAGGACGCACCGAACGATGTGCTGGCAAAAGGCATCACCGCAGCGTTCAACTCGGACCAGACGCCGGCGATCGGCAACATGGTGTCGCAACTCTTCGCGCAATCGAACGGCGCGCAACAAGCCGGCATGCTGAATCAGCTCATGACCAGTCTGGGGCCGGCCGTGATGGGGAGCCTCGCCGGTGGCACACTTGCAAAAGTCATGACTCCCGGCCAGGCGCAGATCACGCCGGCTCAGGCTTCCCAGTTGACGCCGCAGCAGGTGCAGGACGTCGTCAATCACGCGAACCAGGTGCATCCCGGTGTCGCCGACCAGCTCGGCGCCTTTTATGCCGAGCACCGCGGGCTGATCAACACGCTCGGCGGCATCGCGGCCACCGTCGCGATGATGAAGATGCAGGATCACTTGTCGGGACGCGCATAGACGCAGGTTGCGTACCGGAACTGAGCGGCATGGTCCTCATCGGCGAGAGCAAGGTGAGTGCGGCAGACCGGGTCGAAATCCAGGAGCGTGAACGGAGAGCGGCGGAAGTTCGAAAATGAACGTCCAACGCCCGGCGTACGAATGAAAAAGGGCGGAGTCGCGTACTCCGCCCTTCTTCCTTGCCGAGGCGTTTGATCTACTGCGCCGAGCTTGTCCGCCGCGCGGTCGCGCGATCGAGTTCGTTCGCCAGTCCCGTTGGCGCCGGTCCGCGTACGTTACCGCGGATTGCGATGTCGACCGGCGATACGACACGACCGTAATACGCGTTGTTCCAGTCGTCGGCGACCGAGATCACGCCGCCTTCGAGGTTCAGGCCGCCGTACACGCCCTTCGAGCGGCTGAAGCCGACGAAGTCGCTGGTGATATCGGTGCCCGCGCCGGCGCCCACCGGCCCGACCGCAATGCTCGCAACCGCACCGAGCTTGAACGACGGCGACATCAGCGAGTTCAACCCCTTCTCGGTCATCACGAGGACGACCGTTTCGGATACGGAGACGCCCGCCTGGAAGCCGACGCTCGCCGCGCCGAGGTTATAGAAGGCAGGGCCGCTCCAACCTCCCGACTGCGGGTTCCGTGTGTAGAGCACTGCGCGCCCGCCGGAGCCGCCAAAGATGAACCCAGCCTTCACGACTTGCGGCGAAACGAGCACGGCCCTCGCTTGACCCAGATGCTGCTGGAACCACGTCATGTCGGGATCGCGCAGGAAGTGCGACACCGTGGTCTGTGAATCTGCAATCAGTTGCTGCTGTTCCGCCGTCGGGCCCGGCGGGACGGTGGGCGGTTGTGTCGCGCATCCGAAAAACGCGGCAAGCGATGTAAGTGCCGCGACGCTTAGCCATCGGCGCGTGGTATCGAAAACGGTTATCCGCTGTTGCATGGCTCCTCCAGTCGAAAACGCATTACGTCCGCGCCACGCAGCCGCGTGCGCGCCGCGACGAAAACGTCGCAGGAAGACTATTCCGCGCGCCGCGCGAAAATGCTGCCGGACGCTGCCGATTTGCGCTGTAGGCAGGATTGCGGCACCACGTAGGACCGGCTTGCCTCAGTGAACCAGGGCCGGCATGGGGAAGTGTGCAATGACGCGCGGTTGCTCAGTATCCGGTTGTCGCGCTAGGCGATACGCCGAGGTGGTAGCATGCCCAAGAGTTCTTGGCGCGCCTGTCAACGGAGCGCTAGCGGGAGCGTCGGTCCGTCCGCCAGAAGGAAAACAAACATGCCTCATCGCGGATATCGATGGGCGGTGTTGAGCTTCACGCTTGCGCTCGCCGGCGCGTCCACCGCGCAGCCCATCGAGCCACCCGGGATTTTCGTCTATCCCACCGGTGCCACGCTCAAAAGCGGCGAATTCGAACGCCCTCTCGGTCCGCAGCGTCGATGGCCTCGGGATCGAGGTCGACTGGTCGGCGCTCACGAAGCCTTATCCGCTGGAGAAGCACGACTTTGCCGAGATCGATCGGCAGATCGCGCTTGCACGCGCACACCGGCCGGGCGTCGAGCTCGAAGCCGCGCACGCGGAAATGGTGAACTGAAGCAGTGAGGTACATCATGGTTCCCTCGACCCGAATCCGTCGCAGCAGAGCGTTGGTCTCCGCGCTCGGCATCTTGTTCGCAGCAGTCTGGATATCGCCCGCGTTTGGCGCAGACGCAATAGCCCCCCAGAGCGCGACCAAGGCGTCGACCGGGCAAGGCCTGCAGGTCGGGACACGCCCTTGGAAGGGCGATCTCGACGGCATGGAGAAGCGGCGCCTGATCCGTGCGCTCGTCCCCTACTCCAAGACCTTCTACTACGTCGAGCGCGGCCGCTCCCGTGGCATTTCCTACGACATCTTCAAGGCCTTCGAGGACGACCTCAACGCCAAGCTCAAGTCGAAGACGCTGAAGGTTCACGTCATCTACCTGCCGGTGGGCCGCAACGACCTCATTCCGAAGCTCAACGAGGGCTACGGCGACGTGATATTCGCCGACCTCATCATCACACCGGAGCGTGAAAAGCTCGTCGATTTCTCGACCCCGATGTTCAGCGGGATCCAGGAGGTCGTCGTAACCGGCCCGGGGCAAGCGCCGATCGCGTCGGTCGACGAGCTGAGCGGCAAGGAAGTCTTCATCCGCAATGGCACGAGCTACTACGAGCATATCGAGGCGCTGAACAGGAAGTTCGCGAGCGAAGGCAAGGCGCCGGTGAAGATCCGTGAGGCGCCCGAGGATCTCGAAGCCGAGGACATCCTCGAGATGCTGAACGCCGGGCTCATCCCGCCGACGATCGTCGATCGCTACAAGGCCATCATGTGGCATCGCGTCTTCGACAAGATCGCATGGAACAACGCCGCCGTCCTGCACGACGGCGGCGACAACGCGTTCATGATCCGCAAGGGGAGTCCCAAGCTCAGGGCCGCGCTCGATGAGTTCGTCGAGCGCCACGGCCGGGGCACGCAGTTCGGCAACTCGATCATCAAGCGCTACGTCAAGGATCCCAAGTTCGCCAAGAACGCGTTGGGCGAGGACGAGCGCAAGCGCTTCGGCCAGGCGGTGGATCTCTTCCGCAAGTACGGCCAGCAATACGACGTCGACTACCTGCTCATGATGGCGCAGGGATTCCAGGAATCGGGGCTCGATCAGAGTGTGAAGAGCCCCGTCGGCGCGATCGGCGTGATGCAGATCATGCCGGCGACCGGCCAGGAGCTGGAGGTCGGAGACATCCACACGCTCGAACCGAACGTGCACGGCGGCGTCAAGTACATGCGCTTCATGATCGACAAGTACTACCAGGACGAGCCGATGACGCCGCTCAACAAGGCGCTGTTCGCGTTCGCCTCGTACAATGCTGGCCCCGGAAAGATCGCGCAGCTCCGCAAGGAGGCGGCCAAGCGCGGCCTCGATCCCAACCGCTGGTTCAACAACGTGGAGCTGGTCGCCGCCGACAGGATCGGCTCGGAGACCGTGAACTACGTGAGCAACATCTACAAGTACTACACGGCGTATACGCTCCTGCTGCAGCAGGACGAGGAACGGCGCAAGGCACGCGAGTCGATCCAGAAAAATTAGCTCCTTCCGTCCGCACACGCCGTCGATCGCCAATTCCGCGGCTAGCCCCCGATCGGGGGTTGGATCACAGGAGCACGCGGCCCGCCCGTGCCACGCGTGCCAAGTCGGGTTTTCAGAATCCGCTTCGCGTAAAGCGGACGAAGGTCAGGTCATGAGGTGGACGGCGAGGCGCTCGAGCCGCCGCAATGGTCTCAACGCTGCCGCGATCCAACGGGCTTGGCAGGCTCTTTCATCCGACGATGCAAAACGGTCCCTGCCCCAGCGCTTCGGGCACGAAAAGGGCGCGGAACAACCCGGCGAGCGCGAACAAGCCGATGACCGCCGCGCAGGCAACGCGCGCTGCGCTTCGATCGAGGACGGTGCGCCCCCGACGCAGGACGAACGTCGCAGCGAGCAGATTCGGCAGCGTTCCGAGCCCGAACGCCAGCATGACCGAGGCGCCGCTCAGCGCGTCTCCCGACAACAGCGCCACCGGCAGCACCCCGTAGACGAGTGCGCATGGTGTCAGTCCCCAAACGGCGCCGAGACCAAAGCGCGCGATGCCATCGTCGCGCGCCGCGAGCGCCCGCACGGACGGAAGCACGCGGCTGAACACGGCGAGGCCGGCGCGCTCGAGAAACGGAGCACGAAAGGCCCGCGTCGCGAGCTCGAGCGCGAGGATCAGCAGGAATACGTTCGCCGCAACGTAGAGGCCGCGCTGCAGGGGCGCGACCGCGACGGCGAGTACCGTGCCGCCCGAGGCGCCCAGCGCCGCGCCGAGCAGCACGTAGGTCGTGAGACGGCCGGCATGCGCGGCGCCTTCGCGCCACGCAAGCACGCGCCGCGGAACCAGCGGTGCCGATGCACGCGGGCCGCGGAGCGCCACGATCGAAAGCCAGCCGCCGCACATCGCGGCGCAATGCAAGCCCCCGAACAGCCCGACGAGAAACGCCGCGATCAACGCAGACTGCGCCATCGTCAAGTTCCGTTTACGCGACCGCGTTCCCCGCGGCGCGGACCATCCTAATCCGGCTCACGATCGTAGTCGACGTCACCGGGCCCGCTCAGGACCGGCGCCCGCTCGAGCCACAGGGTCAGCGCCGACGACGCGATCCCCAACCCCCAGAAGCCAAAGAATCCGAGCGTGTATATCGCCTGGCGCGACCAATCGAGCGGTGCGCCGAAGAAGTGCAGATCGAACGGGTCGAAGATCGAGAAGAAGATGAGCTCCGCCACGCCCGCGACGAGGAACGCGGGCCAGATCACCCACATCAGGCTGCGGCCGCGGATCGATGCGGTTTTCATCGCGTGGTCAGCGAAGCGTCACGGTGATGCGCGCAGGCGCACGTTCGTGATGGGTTCGGACACCTCGACGGCGGGCAGTCGCCAGTCGTCCGCCTCGACGCTCAGAAGCCACCGTCCCGTCCCTGGGGCGGGGAGGTGGCCCACGAAGATGTTGTCCTGATTTCGCTCCAGGACCGCGCTTCGATCGAGCCCGCTGCGCGTCGCATGCGCCAGCACGAGCCGCACCGATTGCAGCGACGGCGCGGCGCCGCTCAATGCCACGCGGACGCCACCATCGGCACCGATCGTGACCTGCGCTGCGATCTGCATCCGCGCCGCATTGGCAGCGCGCTCGAGCCTCTCGTTGATCGACAGGCCGCGCTTGTAATAATCCTCGGCGACCAGCGTGTCGTCGGTGGCGACCGCGAGCCACATAGCGTAGACGCACCCGACCACTACGAGTGCCGGCCCGGAGATCAGGAGCCACGGCCAGAGCTCGCGGTACCACGGGCGCACATGAGTGGTGCGGGCAGACGGATCGAAGGCGCGTGCGCTCATATTCATGGGGACTAGCGCGGAAAGATGAAGGTTGATTTCTCGCGCCGCGAGATCGAGGTGTCGCCCGCGGCTTGAATCACGAATTCGATATGGCGCGAACGAGCGTCCGGCCGGTCGCTGCGGCTCCCCTCCTCCGCGGCCTCGGCCGGGACCTGAAGCCGCAGCGGGATGAGCCGCGTCGCACCACCTTCGACCGCAATCGGCTGCTCGACACCGACGACCTGCAATCCCGCAAGGCCCTCCGCGGTGATCGTGAATTGCCGTGCACGCTCATCGGTGTTCATGATCTGTACGCGGTAGACGTTCTCGACGATCCCCGGCGCTGCTTCGCGCGCGAGGGCGCCGCGATCGCGGATGATGTCGACCTTGAGCGGATTCTTCAGGATGACGCCTGCGGCCGCAATGCCCGCGATGGCGACGAGCAACCCGCCGTAGATCCAGGTCCGCGGGCGCAAGACCCGCTTCCACATCGTGCGCCGGTCGTAACCGTGCTCGAGCCCATTCTCGGAGGCGTAGCGGATCAGGCCGCGGGGGTAGCCCATCTTGTCCATCACCTGATCGCAACCGTCGATGCACGCCGCGCAGCCGATGCACTCGTATTGCAGGCCCTTGCGAATGTCGATGCCCGTCGGACAGACCTGCACGCAGATCTCGCAGTCGATGCAGTCGCCCAGGCCCGCGGCCTGGTGGTCGAGCTTCTTCGAGCGGGCGCCGCGCGGCTCGCCGCGCTTCGTGTCGTAAGCGATCACCAGCGTATCCCGGTCGAACATCACCGACTGGAAGCGCGCGTAGGGGCACATGTACTTGCACACCTGCTCGCGCATCCAGCCGGCGTTGCCGTAGGTCGCGAACGCGTAGAACGCGATCCAGAAGGATTCCCACGGCCCGAGCTGCCAGAGGATCGCGCGCACGCCCAGGTCGTGGATCGGCGTGAAGTAGCCGACGAAGGTATAGCCGGTCCACACCGACAGCGTGATCCACGCCGTGTGCTTCAGCGCCTTGATCACGAATTTCTCGAGCGACATCGGCGCAGCGTCGAGGCGAATGCGCTTCAATCGATCGCCCTCGATCTTGCGCTCGATCCACATGAAGATCTCGGTGTAGACCGTTTGTGGACACGCGTACCCGCACCACAGGCGGCCCGCGATCGCGGTGAACAAAAAGAGCGACAACGCGGAGAGGATGAGCAGAACCGCGAGATAGATCACATCCTGCGGCCAGAACACGAGGCCGAAGATGTAGAACTTGCGCGCACCGAGATCGAACAGCACGGCTTGCCGCCCGTTCCACGTGAGCCACGGCAGACCGTAGAAGATCACCTGCGTGCCGATGATCAGTGCGACGCGCCACGCGGCGAACCAGCCGTGCACGGCGCGCGGATGGATCTTCTTGCGGACTTCGTACAGCGCGACGTCGTCTGCCCCGTTGGCGGGGGCAGTGGCGGGAATCGGGCGCAACGGAATCGTCGGCTTCGCCACGTCGATCAATGCCTGCTTGACTGCCATTCCCGCGGCCGTTGCCTGAATGCAGCCTCGATGTCTTTTCTACTTCGCCGGTGCGGCGGGGTTGGACAGGCTCCACACGTACGCTGCCACGAGACGGATCTTGTCGTCGCCCAGCGTATCCTTGAACGCCGGCATCGCCGTCGTCCCTTCGGCAGCCGCCAGCCGCCGTCCCTTGGTCACGGTCTCGGTGATCGTCGCCTGCGAGCCGCCCCACAGCCAAATATTGTCAGTCAGGTTTGGTGCACCGAGCGCGATGTTGCCCTTGCCGTCCGGCCCGTGGCACGCGGCGCAGTTCTGCGAGAACAGCGGCTTGCCGAGCTGCGACTTCAATTCATCGTGGGTCATCCCCGAGAGCGACTGCACGTAGGCCACGACGTCCTTCACGCCTTCGTCGCCGAGCGCCGCGCCCATCGGCGGCATGATGCCATTGCGCCCGCCTGTGATGGAGGCTGTGATCTGTTCGGGGCTCCCGCCATAGAGCCAGTCGCGGTCGGTGAGATTCGGAAAGCCCTTCCCGCCGCGCGCGTCCGAGCCGTGGCATGGCGCGCAGTAGTTCAGGAACATGCGCTCGCCCATCGCGTGCGCTTCGGGATCGGCCGCAAGCTGTTGAACGTCCATTTTCGCGAACTTGGCGAAGAGCGGCTGGGTGATCGCGTTCTGAGCGTCGCGCTCCTTCGCATACGCGCCGGCGGACGTCCAGCCGAGCACGCCCGGGAGACTGCCGAGGCCGGGGTACAGAATCAGGTAGATCACGCCAAAAAACAGGGTGATCCAGAACAAATTGAGCCACCATTTCGGCAACGGGTTGTTGTACTCCTGCAGATCCTCATCCCAGACATGCCCGGTCGTTTCCTTGACCGGCGTGCCCGGCGGCGCGGTCGCGGACGTGGGCGCTTTCGCACGGGCCTTGCTCATCACGACGAGGAGCACGCCGCATCCGACGATCGAGGCAATCGTCAGCACGATGACGTAGAGGCTCCAGAAGCCGGACGTGAAGTCGCTCATGTGCGCCCCCGGCGGGTCCCCGCCACGTCGTCAGACGACTCCTCCGGCAGGGCGAAGGGCTCGTTCGCGGCGTCGTCGAAGTCCCGTTTCTTGCGCAGGCCGTAGGCCCACCAGACGATGAGGAGAAACATCACGAACGTGACCACGGTCGCAATGCTGGCAATGATGGAGGTGACGCTCATCGCTACCTCGCGTTCTTCATGAGCACACCGAGGTTCTGCAGGTACGCGACCAGCGCGTCCTCCTCGGACTTGCCCTTCAATTCCTCGGGGCCCTTCGCGATGTCGTCGTCGGTGTAGGGCACGCCGAGCGTACGCAGCGCACGCATCTTGGCCCGGATACTGCCGGCGTCGGCTTCGGTCTTTGCGAGCCACGGATACGCCGGCATGTTCGACTCGGGCACGACGTCGCGCGGATTCTCGAGGTGGACCCGGTGCCAGTCGTCCGAGTAGCGGGCGCCGACTCGCGCGAGATCCGGTCCCGTGCGCTTGCTGCCCCAGAGGAACGGATGATCGTAGACGAACTCGCCTGCGACCGAATACGGCCCGTAGCGCTCGGTCTCGGCGCGGAACGGGCGGATCATCTGGGAGTGGCAGTTGTTGCAGCCTTCGCGGATGTAGACGTCGCGCCCGGTGAGCTGGAGCGCCGTGTACGGCTTCAGGCCTTTCACGGGCTCGGTCGTCGAGTGCTGGAAGTAGAGCGGCACGATCTCGACCAGGCCCCCGACCGCAACGACCAGAATGATCAACACCACCATCCAGGTCAGGTTCTTCTCGACGACTTCGTGAGTGAGCTTCATGTCGAGTTGTCCCCGGGTCAGGGATGCGCAGGCGCCGCCGGAATCGGCGCCTCGTAAGCGCGCGCTCCGGAGATCGTCCGCACCGTGTTGTAGGCCATGACCAGCATGCCCGACAGGAACAGCACGCCTCCGGTAAGCCGGATCGCGTAGAACGGATACGTCGCCTTCACGCTCTCGACGAAGGCGTAGGTGAGCGTGCCGTCGGGGTTGGTCGCGCGCCACATGAGCCCCTGCATCACGCCCGCGATCCACATCGCGGCGATGTACAGCACGACGCCGAGCGTCGCGATCCAGAAGTGGACGGTGATGAGCTTCGTCGACCACATCTCGGTCTTGCCGAACATCCGCGGGATCAGGAAGTACATGCAGCCGATCGAGATGAACGCGACCCAGCCCAGGGCGCCCGAATGCACATGCCCGATCGTCCAGTCGGTGTAATGCGAGAGCGCATTCACCGTCTTGATCGACATCATCGGGCCTTCGAAGGTGCTCATTCCGTAGAACGACAGCGACACGATCAGGAACTTGAGGATCGGGTCCTCGCGGAGCTTGTACCAGGCGCCGGACAGCGTCATCAGTCCGTTGATCATCCCGCCCCACGAGGGTGCGAGCAGGATCAGCGAAAAGATCATGCCGAGCGATTGCGTCCAGTCAGGAAGCGCCGTGTAGTGCAGATGATGCGGGCCCGCCCACATGTAGGTGAAGATCAGCGCCCAGAAATGGACGATCGACAGCCGGTACGAATAGATCGGGCGGCCGACCTGCTTTGGCACGAAGTAGTACATGATCCCGAGGAAGCCTGCAGTCAGGAAGAAGCCGACCGCGTTGTGTCCGTACCACCACTGCACCATCGCGTCCTGCGCACCCGCGTACGCCGAGTACGATTTCCAGAACGTGACCGGCATCTCCGCGCTGTTGACGACGTGCAGCAGTGCGATCGTCAGGATGTATGCGCCATAGAACCAGTTGGCGACGTAGATGTGCGGCGTCTTGCGCTTGGCGATCGTGCCGAAGAACACGATGGCGTAGGAGACCCAGACGACGGTGATCAGGATGTCGATCGGCCATTCGAGCTCGGCGTACTCCTTGCTCGACGTGAAGCCCAACGGCAGCGTGATCGCGGCGAGGACGATGACCGCCTGCCAGCCCCAGAACGTGAACGACGCGAGCCAGTCGCAGAACAGCCGAACCTGACAGGTGCGCTGCACGACGTAGTACGAGCTTGCGAAGAGCGCGCAACCTCCGAAGGCGAAGATCACTGCGTTCGTGTGCAGGGGGCGGAGCCGCCCGTACGAAAGCCAGGGAACGCCGTAGGTGAGGTCGGGCCAGAGGAGTTGGGCCGCGATGATCACGCCAACCAGCATCCCGACGATCCCCCATACGACCGTCATCAGCGTGAACTGGCGCACGACCTTGTAGTTGAACGTCGTCTCGCGCGCAGCGGGAATCGCCGCCGTCGTCGCTGCAATCGTTGCCATGCCGGGATGCCCCTCGTCGACGCGCTTGTGCGCTGTGGTCTCGACCAAAAAACTTGAATCCTAGATTTGCATCGTCCGACTCCCCTTGATCCACGTCAAGCGGGGGATGACGTCACGACGCATCGAGATGCTCGTCGTCGGTCAGGATTCGTTCCGCCGGCCCTTCCAGGTCCTCGTACTGGCCGCTGGCGACGCTCCACCAGAACACCACGCCGATCGCCAGGATCAGCACGACGGAGAGCGGAATCAGCAGGAACAGCGCGTCCATCGGGTCAGCCCGTTGCGATCGCATGATCGCGGTGCGACTTCGCGCGATCAGGCTCGGCGCGCGCAAGACGCAGCGCGTTCAAGACCACGACCAGCGACGAAGCCGACATGCCAATAGCGGCAGCGAGCGGAGTCACCCAGCCCAAAACCGCGGCGGGGATCGCGATCAGGTTGTACAACGTCGCCCAGCCCAGGTTTTCGTACATCACCCGGCGCGTACGCCGCGCCTTATCAAAGATCAGTGCGATCGGCGACAGCGTATCGGCGAGGATCACGACGTCCGCGGTCCACTGCGCGAGCGGTGTCGCCGACGCCAGCGAGAGCGAGACCTGCGCCTGCGCGAGCGCCGGCGCGTCGTTGACGCCGTCGCCCACCATCGCCACGACGGCCCCGCGCGCCTGCATCGCCGCAATCGCCGCGCGTTTGTCCTCGGGTGTCATGTCCCCGCGTACGGAGGCGATACCGAGCGTGGCGCCAAGCGCCGTCGCGACGGCTTGGCGATCACCGGAAAAGAGCAGCGGTTCGACACCCTGAGCGACAAGCCGATCGATCGTGCGCCGCGCGTTTGCCCGCGGCGTGTCCGTGCACGCGAACACTGCCGCCAATCCCGCTTCGTTGCCGAGGAAGATCGGCGTCGCCCGCGGCGAGACTCTCCTCAGCGCAAGGTACAGCTGCGCCTCGGAGGCGCCGGACAGCATGCCGACGAACTCAGCGCGACCAATGCGCCAAAGCTGGCCTTCGATCGAGCCGGCCACACCATGACCGGCGACGATCGTGCACCCCTCCCCGATCACGGTTCCCGTGTCGAATGGGCGAAACGCCTGCGCCAGCGGATGTTCAGAGAACGCTTCCAGCGCCGCCGCGATGGCCAGCACGCGCTCGCGATCGAACTCGCCCAACGTCGTCACGCTTTCAATGGCCGTGCGGCCATGCGTCAACGTGCCCGTCTTGTCGAACACGACGTGGGTGACCCGGCTCAGCGCTTCGAGCGCATCCGGTCGCGCGAGAACGACCTGGCGACGCGCCAGCGCGCCGGTCGCAGCGGCGATCGCGGCTGGCGTAGCGAGCGACAGCGCACACGGACACGACACGACCAACAGCGCGAAGGTAATCGCCAGCATTCGCGCCGGGTCGACTTGCGACCACACGAGCGCGGTGACCAACGCGAGCGCGAGCAGCGCAGCGACGAACCACCCGGCCGCGCGATCAGCGATGTGCGCGACGCGCGGCCGCGCGCTTGCGGCGCGCTCGGTCAGGCGCACGATGGCCGCAAGCCGCGTGGCCTCGCCCGCGGCTTCGACTTGAACGACGAGCGCCCGATCGCGATTGAGCGAGCCCGCCAGGACGCGGTCGCCGACGCGCCGTGCGATCGGCCGGCTCTCACCGGTCATGAACGCTTCCTCGACGTACGAGTCGCCGTCGACCACTGCACCGTCGGCGGGCACGCTCGCGCCAGGCCGGATCAGGATCACGTCGCCGGGCTCGAGCACAGCGGCTGCAACGACGTCCGTTTCGCGCGCGATCGGCCAGCGTGGGCAGCGCTCCGCGGTCGCGGGCAGATGCCGCGCGACGCGCTCGATCGCCGCGCCCGCACGCTGGCGCGCCGTCGCCTCGAGGTAGCGTGCGGCGAGGATAAGCGCGACGAACATTGTCACCGAATCGTAATAAACCGCGCCGCCGCCGCGGAGCGTTGCGAGAGCACTGGCAACAAATGCCGCGGCCAGGCCGATTGTCACGGGCACGTCCATGCCGAGATGCAGGATGCGCAGATCGCGCCACGCGCCGCGGAAGAACGGCCAGGCGCAGTAGCCGATTACCGGCAGCGTCAACACGAGGCTCGCCCAGTCGAGGAGCCGCTGATGCGACGGCGCGACGCCGTCGTCCGAGACGTACGCGGGCAGCGCGAGCATCATGACCTGCATCATCGCGAGCCACGCGACCGCCGTACGCGCGAGGAGCGCTTTCGCTTCGCGGCGGGCGGAGATCTCCCGCTGGCGGGGATCATACGGATACGCCCGATAACCGAGCGCGGCGATCTCGCCCAGGATCTCGGAAAGACGAATGCGATCGGGATCGAAGACCACCGCAGCCCGGCGCATCGCGAAGTTGACCCGGGCTTCGAGCACGCCGCGCCGGCGTCCGACACCGCGCTCGATCAGCCAGACGCAGGCACCGCAGGTCAACCCTTCAACGAGCAGGGACACTTCGCGCGCGTGATCGCCGCGCGCCCGTGACCAGTCCGCGGGAGCCGCGTCGTAGTGCGTCCAAAGGTCCGCGTCGTTCGGCGCAGGTCGCGGCGCGGGCGCGGTACGGGCGGTGTAGAACGCGTCGAGACCCGCGGCGTCGATCGCCTGGGCGACCGCCAGGCATCCCGCGCAGCAGAAGACGCGGTCGGCGCCGCGTATCGTCGCACGCCAGCGCGCATCCGGCGGATTCGGCGTCGCGCAATGAAAGCAGACGCCGGTGCGGGCGTCGGCGGCGAGAGGCGCCGCAAAGGTTCCCGCCGCGCGCTTTCCGCTGACGCCAAACATCGCGCAAGCTTTAAGCGGCGCCGTGTCGTCGCGTCAGGACGACGACGTCGCCTTCTTCGCCGCCGGACCTACGCCGATCGGCGGGGGCGCCAAGTTCACGATGCGATGAAACAGCGCACTGTATTCCTCGCCCGCCTCGACGCCGAGCATGGGATCGGTGTGGCCCAGAAACGCCGCGTCGATCGCCTCCCAATCGCCCTCGGTCAGATGCTTCTGCGCGAGCGGCAACACCTTGTCCTCCTCGGCGCGCATGTGGTCCCAATGGAACGTAGCATAATTTTCCAGCGCCGCGGCGAATTGTGCAAACTCCGTTGCGCCACCGTGGTGGTAGCGCACCAGCGCCTGTTCGAGTGCGCGGATCTTTTGTGCTCCGACCCGGTGCTCGTTCTCGAGCTGGTCGAGGAGCGGCGCCGCCTCGGGGTGGCGGATCCGCAGGAGCTGGAACAGGTAGTTGTTCTCCTTCGGGTGATGGAAGCGCTCGGGGAATGCGTCGATGTAGTAGAGCATCGCGCCGAAGAGCTCGAAGTTCGGTTTCGCGCCCTGCTCGCGGATCATGCGCGTGAGATACAGCATGCCATGCAGGACCGCCGCCAGCGTGCGGTGCTCTTCGTGGATAATACGGATGGCCTGCATGATGACGTCCTTTCGTGATCGGCCGGCGCCGATCACCCCGTCGTGAATCCTAGCGCGCACGTCATCGATCCTCGTTGATATCGGTCAAAAAGCCGCATGCCCCCGGTCGGTTTGACTCGCGTCCTGCCGCGTTCGGCGAAGCCTGTGGAGAATCGTCGACCAAGGATTTGCGAGCGATCCCCGAAGGCGCCTGGCGCTTATTGCGCCGGAGCCCGCGATGCAGCGAAATCGCGTAACCTTGCGGCCCGGAACTTTCCCCTTCGTCCGGCGAGGTTCGACCCGATGACCCGCGTTTGCTGCGTGCTGGCGAGCGCGCTGTTCTTCACGACGATCGTTTCGGCGGCCGAGGAACAACGTCCCAAACCGCCGATCCGCGGCCTCGTGTCCATGGGGGCGTTCAAGTTCGTTGGCAGCGGCGGCGATCCGGTGAACACCCTCGAACCGCTCAACGCGAAGGCGGGCATCTTCGGCGGACTCGTCGTCATCTCGACGTGGCGTCAGCTCGAGCCGGAGCGCGGCGCTGCGATTCCCGAGCACAATCCGATCGACCAGGCGCTTGCGCAGGTGCGCGAATACAACGAGCGCAATCCGCAGAAGCCGATTGCGGTGCGCCTGCGCGTCTGGGCCGGCTTCGAGGCGCCCGAATGGGCGAAGGCGATCGGTGGCCCGCCGATCCGGATCGAGCACAATAGCAAACACCGCACGCTCGGGCGATTCTGGAGCCCGGAATATCGTCAGGCGTGGCGCGAATTCCAGCACAAGCTCGCCGCGAAGTACGACTCGTTTCCGCTGATTCGCGAAGTGTCGATGCTGTCCTGCATGTCGCTCACCGCAGAGCCCTTCTACTCGCCGTCCGAAGCATCGGTGCAGGAGCCGATCCGCGCCGCGGGCTTCAGCGAGGTGCCGTACAAGCAATGCCTCCGCAACGGGATCGAGGATTACTCCGAATGGAAGCGCTCCCGCATCGTCCTCTCGGTCAATCCGCTGCGCACCGGACCGAATCAGGGAATGGGCGACGCCGCGTTCACCGAGCAGGTGATGCGCGAATGCCGCCGCACGCTCGGTGTGCGCTGCGTGCTCGACAATCACGACCTCGACACCGACCGCAAACTCGCGCGGCCGCTGGTGCCGATCTACGCGGAAATGAAGCGTCTCGGGCCGGAGATCGTGTTCCAGACCGCGCAGGAGACTCCACCCGACTTCGACGCGGTCATTCGCAAAGGTGTCTCGATGCGTGCCACGGCGATCGAGCTGTGGCAGGACTACAAGGGATTTCCGCTCGAGTCCGATGCGAACCTGCGGCGTTGGGCCGCCATGATCGAGGCGAACCGAACGCCTTGAACGCGCGTCGCGCGCGCCCGCCGGGGTTGCCTGGCGATCCGCCGGTCGCGTCAGGCGCTTGGGCGCGAATTGCGCCTCGCCACCCAGTACGTCGCGCCCTCGCTGCCGTAGCGTTCCGCGTGCGGCACGTCGCGTTCGAGGCGGAATTCATCGCCCGGACGAAGATCCCGCGTGTCGTTCCCGACCGTCAGCCACATCTCGCCCTGAACCACGAGCGCACGCAATCCGAACGGATGCGTATGCGTATCGACTACGGTCGACGGCGCCCAACGCCGTTCGACGACCTCGTCGAAGCCCTCGGCGAGGGCGGCGGCCTTGAATTCGTCGAACGAAGGTGCGCTCATGGTTAGCCCTGCGTCGGGTGGCGTCGATCGCGCGACTTTGGACCGCGACTCGGGCGCTCGCGCTAGCCGACGCCTCCGAGCATACAATGCGACGCTCCGCTAGCGAAAGGGCATCGCGATGGACGATCTGACTCGGCCCGGAGCCTCGCCGTTGGGCCACGCTCGCCCCGCCGCGTCGACCGCGACCGGCGCCGAGATCGCGGACGAGGATGCGATCTACCGGAAGGTCTCGTGGCGTCTCGTGCCGTTCCTGCTGCTCTGCTACGTCGTCGCGTATCTCGATCGCGTCAATGTCGGGTTCGCCAAGCTGCAAATGCTCTCCGATCTCAAGTTCAGCGAGACGATCTACGGCCTGGGCGCCGGCATCTTCTTCATCGGCTACTTCATCTTCGAAGTGCCGAGCAATGTGATCCTGCACAAGGTCGGCGCGCGCGTGTGGATCGCGCGCATCATGATCTCGTGGGGCATCCTTTCGGCGGCGATGATGTTCGTGAGCTCGCCGACGATGTTCTACGTGATGCGCTTCCTCTTGGGCGTGGCGGAGGCCGGATTCTTCCCCGGCATCATTCTGTATCTCACCTACTGGTATCCGGCGCAGCGGCGCGGACGCGTGACGGCGCTGTTCATGACGGCGATCGCGCTTGCCGGCGTGATCGGCGGACCGATCTCCGGCTGGATTCTGCGCGAGATGGCCGGCGTTTCCGGTCTCGCGGGCTGGCAATGGATGTTCCTGCTCGAGGGGATACCGTCGATCCTCGTCGGCTTCATCGTGCTCTTCTATCTCGACGACCGCATTGCCAAGGCGCACTGGCTCACCCCCGGGGATAAGTCGATCCTGGAGCGCAACATTGCGAGCGAGGATGCGGAAAAGGAGGATCCGCCGCTCCTCGCCGTGCTTTCCAGCCCGCGCGTCTGGCTCATGAGCACGATCTATTTCTGCCTGGTTGCCGGTTTGTACGGCGTGAGCTTCTGGCTGCCGACGATCATCAAGTCGACCGGCGTCAAGGACAATTTCGTGATCGGCGTGCTGAGCGCGGTGCCGTATGCATTTGCCGTCGTTGCGATGATCATCGCGTCGCGCAGCGCCGACGCCCGGCGCGAGCGCCGGTGGCACGTGGCGGTTCCGGCGCTGCTGGGCGCGCTTGGCCTCGTGCTCAGTGTCGTGTGGGGACAGAACACCGTCCTGGCGATGGCCGCACTCACGCTCGCGACGATGGGCATCCTCACGACACTGCCGCTGTTCTGGAGCCTGCCGACAGCGTTTCTGGCCGGCACGGCAGCCGCAGCCGGGATCGGTCTCATCAATTCGCTCGGCAATCTCGCGGGCTTCGCGAGCCCCTACGCAGTGGGCTGGCTGAAGGATGCGACCCAGAGCACCGACGTGGGGATGTACGGTCTCGCGGTCGTGCTGGTGCTCGGTGCATTGCTGACGCTGAGCATTCCGGCACGGTTGGTGAGCAAGTAGCGCGCCGGCGACCTCGGGCATCGATCGTCTTGTGACCGGATCGGCGCCGGGTTCTGATGATCGCTGCTTGGACGGTCGGCGCCATGGCGTTTGCTGCTCTTCCCGCTGCGAATGATTGCCTTGCGAACGCGCGCGATCTCGTCGCGCGTCTCGATCTCGCGAATACCAGCTATGAGCATGGCCAGGGCACGGTCGTCTGGACCGGGACGGTCGCGTCTTACACCGACTGCAGCGGCTTCATCGATCATCTCCTGATGCATTCGTACGGCTACACGCCAGAGGATTTCAAGCGCTGGTTCGGCAGCCATCGTCCCTCCGCGAAACGCTATTACGAGGCGATCGAAGAGCAAACCGGGTTCCGGCATCTCGGCCGGATCACCGAACCTCGTCCCGGAGACTTCATCGCGGTGAACTATCTGAAACGCCGCGACGAGACGGGGCACATCATGCTCGTCGATCAGGTCCCCGCTCGGGCGGGAAGCGGGTTCCGCGACCCGCACGGCGACGCCTGGCTGGTCACGGTCATCGACAGCTCGGAAAGCGGACACGGGCCGACGGATACGCGCCACCGGCGCGGCCCGAACGGTCGCGATCACGACGGCCTCGGTCGAGGCATCTTGCGCGTGTATGCGGACCCGCTGGGCCGAATCAACGGATTCTCCTGGAGCACGGCGGCGAACTCGACATTCCGGGGCCCGGACGAGGAACCGCTGGTACTCGCCAGGCTCGTCGCCGGGTATCGGCCCTGAAGTCGCGGAGAAGGTTCGATTGCGCGATAGCGACCGCGCCGTGCTCACGCAGCCAAGCGCGCGCGATCACACCTGCGCCAACTGTCGAGACTCTGCGCACGAGTCCGCGTACTCTAGGCACCGAAGGTGCCGCCGTGGCGCCAGCGGACGCAAGTTGCCGCCGAGCGATTCCTACGCCGCCTGCTGCCGCATGCGGACATGCGCCTCCGCCGCCGGATAACCTGCCGCACCGAACGTTTCGCGGATCATGCGGTTGGTGTCGAAGTAGACCTGCCAGTAATACTCGGTATTGCAGTACGGCCGGACCGCGAGCACCGGTCCACGCTCGTTGAACGTCAGGATCTCGACATCGGGCTTGGGCTCGATGGCCACGTTCGGAATCCGCGGCAGCGTCTCCTTGAGCCGGCGAATCGCGTCCGCCGGATCGACGCTGTGGTCGATTTGCGCCAAGAGCTCCACCCGGCGATAGGGATTGCTGCTGAAGTTCTTGATCGTGCCGTTCATGATCTTCGCGTTGCCCACCAGCGTCTGCACGTTATCCGGAGCGTCGATCGTCGTGCTGAAAAGGCCGATCATGCGTACGATCCCTTCGACATCGCCCGCCACCACGTAGTCGCCGACCTTGAACGGACGCAGCACCAGGATGAACGCGCCGGCGGCGAAGTTCGACAGCAGTCCGCCCCAGGCCGCGCCGATTGCGATCCCAAGTGCCGCGACGAGTGCGGCGAACGACGTGGTCTCCACCCCGAAATACCCGAGAATCGCCACCACGAGGATGATGTTGAGGGCGACGCCGATGATCGAGCCGACGTAGCGAGTAACGGTCGTATCGACGTGCTGCTGCTCGAGCACGCGCATGACGAGTCTCGATCCGAAGCCGATCAGCATGCGTCCAACGATGTAGGCGGCGATCGCGCCCAGGACCTTCAGGCCGAAAGCAATCAGGATCGGACGTGCCGTTTCAAACCACGCTGGAATGTCCATTTGAATGCTCCTAGTGGAGACAGGCGATTCGCGTGCATCGCGGAAAGCGCGATGTGCGACGCTGGTGGGGTCACGTATTGTACTGACGGAGCGCGGCGCTGCGGTGGCGCCCGGGCCTTGCGTGCACGATCGGAGATGACATGGAGATTGCAAATCGCGTGGTGGTGGTGACCGGTGGCGCAAGCGGTATCGGCGCGGGACTCGCACAACGCTTTTTGAACGAAGGTGCCAAGGCCGTAGTGGTCGCCGATTTGGTTCACGAGGGCGCACCTCCCGGCACGACCGCGATCCAATGTGACGTTTCGCGCGAAGACGACATCGCGTCGCTCGTCGCGCGCGTGCTGGACGAGCATGGACACATCGATCTCTTTTGCTCCAACGCCGGCGTGCTGACGCCGGGCTGGGATCTGCGCGAGACGAACTTCGAGCGCTGGCAGCGCGACTGGCAGGTGAACGTGATGGCGCACGCATTCGCGGCGAAGGCCGTGCTGCCCTCGATGATCGCGCGCGGCGAAGGCTATCTGGTGCAGACCTTGTCGGCGGCGAGCCTGCTGGCCACGCCGGAATCGGTCATCTATACGGTCACCAAGCACGCCGCGCTCGGCCTGGCCGAGTCGCTCGCGTTCACCTACGGGCGCTTCGGCATCCGCGTGTCCGCGCTTTGTCCGATGGCCGTGCGCACGCCGATGGTGGCTGCCTTCGACGGGACTGGCGCAAGCGCGGGTCTCGACGGCGTCCTGAGCGTCGATGACGTCGCCGAGGCCGTCATCGACGGGCTGCGCGCAGAGCGCTTCCTTATCTTCCCGCATCCCCGCGTCGCCGATTACTACGCGAAGAAGGCGGCACATCCGGACAAATGGCTTGCGCGGATGGCCGCGCTTCAGGCGCAGTTCACCGGTGCGGGAGCTTAGCCTCGCCGCGATTCGGGTTTCGGATTCGCAACGCGTCCGCAGCCACCCTCGCCGAGTCGTTGGCCGTCAACTGCGACCGGTTCGAACTCAGGGTTCGATGATGACCTTCCCCGTGACCTCGCGGCGCTCGATCGCGCGCAAGGCGTCCACAGCGCGTGTAAGCGGATAGCGACCGGAGATCAGCGGTTTCAACTTTCCGGCCGCGACCGCTTGCATGATATCCGGCACATTCTCGGCGTTGCGTTCCGGCTCCCGTCGCATGAACTCGCCCCAGAACACGCCGACGATCGAGATTCCCTTGAGCAACGGAAGGTTGAGCGGAATCCTGGGGATCGTGCCGGAGGCGAAGCCGATGACCAGGAACCGGCCCTTCCACGCCATCGCCCGCAGCGCGGGTTCGCTCAAGTCTCCGCCCACCGGATCGTAGACGACGTCGACTCCGCGGCCCGCGGTCAGCGCGCGGACGGCGTCCTTGAGATCGTCGTGCGCATAATTGATCGTGTGATCCGCGCCCCGCTCGCGGCATGCGGCGAGCTTCGCATCGGTCGACGCGGCCGCGATCACCGTTGCGCCCATCAGCTTGCCGATCTCGACGGCGGCGAGCCCGACTCCGCCGGACGCGCCGAGGACGAGCAGCGTTTCGCCCGGGCGGAGCGACCCGCGATCCTTGAGCGCATGCCACGACGTCCCATGGGCAAACATCAGCGCCGCAGCCACATCGAAGCCGATGCTCGGCGCGATGGGAACGACGCGATTCGCGTCGATTACGGCCTCTTCGGCGAATCCACCGTACAGCGACACGCCGAGCACGCGCTCACCCACATTCACGCTCGTAACGCCCTCCCCGACTTCCCTAACGACGCCCGCAAACTCGCCACCCGGCGCGAAAGGCAATGGAGGTTTGATCTGATACTTCCCGGCAACGATCAACGTGTCCGGAAAGTTGACCCCCGCTGCCTTGACCGTGATCACAACCTGGCCCTTGTTGGGCACCGGGGACGCAACGTCCTCGACGCGCAAGGCATCGAGGCCAGTGAACTCGGAGCAGAGAAGTGCTTTCATCGGTCTGCGTCGCGGCGGTCACGTGACGGCGAGGAGTGGCATCGAAGCCACGTCTTCGTCGATCCTATCGAGGACCGGGCAATTGCACCCGTCAAAGAGGACGGAGCTTAGCGCGTCGTACCGACTCACTCGCGCGCGCCATACGCCGTCGTGCGGTTTCGCGCGGGTGCTTGCGAAACGGTGTCGTGGCAACGGGGCGCGGCCGTATCGGCCATAAGGTCGACAACTCGGCGGCGCATTGCGTCACGATCGGCGCGAGCTCGCGCAGCCGAGTCTCCGTCATGCGAGCGGTCGGGCCGGCGATGCTCACCGTGCCGACGGTTGCGCGCTCCCCGCCCGAACGGATCGCCGCGGCAAGCGCGGTGACGCCGGGCTCCGCTTCATTGACGGCAAGCCCGTAGCCTCGCCGTGCGGTGACGCGAAGCTCCTTGAGCAGCGCTTCGACGGAACGGATGACGTTCGGACCGAACCGATCCAGCCGCGTGAAGCCGCCCTGTTGGGCGACGTGCTGCACGGCGTCGTTCGGCGGGAGCGTCGCCAGCCATGCCTTTCCGCTGGCGGTCGGAAACAGCGGCACGGGACCCATCGTTTCCGCAGGTTGATAGAGGAGTCCGCCCGTCGCACCCTGCGCGTGCGCAATCCACACGAGGGAGTTCCCATCGACGACGGCAAGGCGTGCGAACTCGCGGCACTCGTGCGCGAAGCGGTCGAGGACCGGCTGGCAGATGTCCGGCAATCCCGATGCGACATAAAAGCGCTGGCCGAGAACCGCGAGGCGCATCGTAAGCCGATAGAACCCGGTTTCGCGCTGCTGCTCCGCCCAGCCCAACTCCACCAGCGTGCCGAGCAGGCGATGCGTGCCGCTCTTCGGCAAATCGAGCGCGTCGGCGATCTCGCCCAGCGGGATTTCGCGCGCGCCGTCGGCCAGAAGCTCGATGATGCCGAGACAGCGTTCCGCCGGAATGTGGGCCATGGTCTAGCGTCGTGCGAAAAACGAAAGCAATGCATCGGATTGGCCGGCGAACATGTCCATTCCGGTCACGTACGCGCAGCCGTGATCGATCGCCTGGCGGATGATCGGTGTGGGCGTCGGCGAAACAATCACATCGCCGACGAGCGTGCCGGAATCGAGTGCGCCGAGTTCGCCGGGCAGGCCATCCCCCTCGCCCATGCCGACCGTCGATGCATTGACGATCATGTCGGCGTCGTTCGGTACTGTTTCGCGCACCTCGATCCGACACGTCGGAAACGCGTCGGCGAGTTTGTGCGCGAGTTCGCCGGCACGCTGTTCCTGCGGGTCGAGGATCGCGAGCGAGGCGACGCCTGCCGCGGCGAGCTCGCAGCCGATCGCGCTTCCGGCGCCGCCCGCGCCGAAAAGCGCAACGCGCCGGCCGCGCAAGACCTGTCCCTTGTGAGCCGCCCCGCGCACGAAGCCCGCGCCATCGAACATCTCGCCGGTCCACGTGCCGTCCGTTTCGCGCCGGAGCGCATTGAGCGCGCCGATGCAGCCCGCGGTCGCTCCGAGACGATCGGCAAACGGCACAATCCGCGCCTTGTACGGAACCGTCGCGACCAAGCCATCGAGGTTCCCGAGGGCAAGCAGGGCCCGCATCGTGGCCTCGAAATGTTGAGGGCGCACGTGCATCGGCACCATCACGGCGTTCATCCCGGCATCGGCAAACAGCGCGGAGTAGGCTTCGGGCGACCTCGCCTGCGCGATCGGGTCGCCGACGATGGCGTACAGGCGCGTCGCGCCATTGATGTGGATCGCGCTCATCGCTCGCCTTTCTCGGCGCGCCACTTGGCGACGCGCGCCGAACGGTAGCTCACCGGCTTGGCGTGAATCTCCGCGGACAGTCCCATCAATCCCGGGCTAAAGATGCGTGCGTCCATTGCTTTCAGATCGCGCGCGACCGCGGGGCGAAATCCCATGTTCGCAATGACGTCGCGCTCGGCGTCGAGCCCGGGCGCGATCTCGATCAGCTCGAGTCCGCTGTCACCGACGCGGAACACCGCGCGCTCGGTGACGAACAACGCGACCTGTCCCTGGCTCCGCCCCATGCTCGCGTTGTAGCAGACCTGCTCGAGCGCCGGCACGAATTTCCGGTGCCGGCCTTCGTTGCGGATGACGGTGCGGCCGCCCTCCCACCCGATGTCGAGGTCGCCGGCCGTGAGCGTGCCGCCGAAGACCACGCACTTCGCGTTCTGGCTGATGTTGATGAACCCACCCGGGCCAATGATGCGATTGCCGAAGCGGCTCACGTTGACGTTGCCTGCCGGGTCGACTTCCGCGAAGGAGAGGAAAGCGAGATCGAGCCCACCCCCGTCGTAGAAATCGAACTGTGCGGGTTGCTCGATCATCGCCGCGAAATTCTGTCCGCCTCCCGAGTCGCGCCCGGTGATCGGAGCGCCGCCGATGATGCCCTGCTCGTTGGTGAGGATGGCGGCATCGAGCAGACCCTCTTCGGCGGCGATGGTCGACAGCCCCGTCGACACGCCGGCGCCGAGATTGCAGATCGCGCCGGGGAACAGCTCCATCGCCGCGCGGCGGACGATCACCTTGCGCGGCCCGAACGGCAGCGGCTGGATGCTGTCGTGGGGAATGCGCAGCTCGCCCGAGTAGCTCGGGTCGTAGTACGTCGCGTAGGTCTGCCGCTGATCCGGATCGACGACGACGAAATCGACGAGGATGCCGGGAATCTTCACCTGCTTTCCCGGGAGCGTGCCGCGCGTCGCCATGCGCTTCACCTGGACGATGACGATGCCGCCGGCACGTCGTGTCGCCTGTGCCATCGCAAGCATTTCGCCCAGGACCGCCTCTTCCTCCATCGTGACGTTGCCGTCCTCGTCTGCGGTCGTCCCGCGCAGGAACGCGACCGTCACCGGCACCGGTTTGAAGCGGAGCCATTCCTCACCGTCGAGCTCGATCACCTCGACGAAATCGGGCGGTGTCCGCGGACTTTGTCGGGCACCCTGCTGACGCGGATCGACGAAGGTATGGAGGCCGGTGCGGGTGATGAGGCCGGGGCGCCCTGCCGCCATGTCGCGCATGAGCTGCGACAGCACCCCCTGCGGCAGCGTGTACGCGTCGATCTTGTTCTCTGCGGCGAGCCGGACGAGCCCAGGCGAGTCGACGAGAGCGCTCGTGATCGCGCATTTGAGCAAGCCTTCGTGCGCGAGATGCGTGGCGCCGAGCGCTGCGCGATCCCCGATGCCGACCACGCTCACCGACGTGAGGCCCCGCGGCTTCCCCTCACTGAGAAATCGGCGTTCGACGGCCGCGAGCAGGGTTTCGGGGACCGCGTGTCCGCCGCCCGAGCCGCTGATCAGAATCGCGTCCCCATCCTGCAGGAGCGCTGCCGCTTCGTCCGCTGTGATTTTCTCCATGGTTCGAGCGTATTCGGGACCGCTAGCGAAGTGAGGGCGTTGAAGCGAGTCTGCAGATCTCGAGCGCGTACGTGGCAGCGTCGCTGCGCACTTCGACGCCGAGGCGGGCGAACTCGCGCCCCTCGAAAAGCCGCCGTGCGGCGTCTCCCGCACCCGCCATCGTGCCCTCGCAGAGCAGAACCCACGACGGGACGTCGAACACGCGGGTGCTCGATTCCGCAGTATCGGTGTAGCTCGCGCCGGCATCGGCGGCGTAGAGATGACATGCAACGACGCCGGTGAGCTCGAGCGCGCGAGGAAACGCATTGGCGCTCAGATACTCGCGCATCGCGTCGCCGCGCTCGGTGGGAAGGCTCAGGCGCAGCGCGAGCATGTAGCCGCCGGTGCTCGATCCCGCGGAATGCACGAGTCGACACACGGCGCGCGACGTATTGCGGAAATACTCGAGCGTCCGCTGGGTGGCTTCCGTCGGCGCATTGAGTCGGGCGAGGTACTCGGGCGAAGTGACGACGGTAAGGTCGTCGGCCTCGTACAGCGTGAGCCACTCGGGCGAGTGCCCCGGCTTCGCGAAGCGGCGGCCCCGGCGGAATCCCGGGAGCGCGAGGCGCTCGGGGATGTGCTCGTTGTCGTGCCACTGATAGAACCGCTCGCGCCCTTCATCCGCGACGTCGTTCCAGACGATCACCGCAGCGTTCCCGAGCAGCGCCGGACCGTCGCGGGCACGGCCTGTCGTGGCCGCGGCGCGCGCGCCACGTTCGGTGAGGAGCTCGTGGGTCATCGGCCCGTGAACTCCGGTTCGCGCTTAGCGAAGAACGCGGAAGCGCCTTCGCGCAAGTCGCGACTGTCGAAGATCTGCTGCTGCGCCGTCGTCGACATCGACAGTGCCGCGTCGAGCGGGAGATCGTCGGCAGCCTCGACCAGCCGCTTCGCAAGGCGATTCGACAACGGCCCGCGCTTTGCGATCGTCGACGCCATCCGACGCGCCTCTTCGATCGCCGTCGAATGCTCGACGACGCGATTAACAAGTCCCCATGTGAGCGCCTGATCGGTCGACACGGTCTCGCCGGTGAACAGCATGTCCGTCGCGCGCGCCGGTCCGATCAGGCGTGCGAGCCGCACAGACCCGTTGCCCGCGAGCCCACCCACCCGCGATTCGGTGAGCCCTAACGCGACACCGCCGCGGCACACGCGAAGATCGCAGGCAAGCGCGATCTCGAGACCGCCACCAAGCGCCGGGCCGTCGATCGCCGCAATCGTCGGCATCGGTACTCGCGACAGCATCCGCAGCACCATATCCTCGAACAGGATCTTCTCCTCGCTCGCGTCCCTGCCGAGATGCTCGAACTCGCGCATATCGCTGCCTGCGCAGAATGCGCGCGCCTCGCCACCGTGCACGATCAGGCAACGAATACCGGCATTCGCCGCCACTTCCACGAGGGCTGCGTGCAATGCCCGCAACAAGGGTTTGGTGACGAGGTTCAGCGAGCCGTTGGCAAGCGCGATCTCGGCAACGAAACCCTCCACGGTCAGGCGCACCGGTCCGTGTGCGCCGTGCGGCATCGCGCCGTCGAGTGCCGGCGGCGCGGTCATGACGCTGGTGCGGCGGTACCCGCCGCAAGCGTTGGCGCGTCGGCGCCGTGCAGCACGCCGAGGCGCTCGAAATGCCGGTGGATGCGATCGACGTACGCGCCGAATTCCACGACGTCGCCGAGCACGATCGGCCGCGGGCGCGGCAGCTCGACCTCGATGTCCTCGACGACCTCGCCGGGGCTCGGACCCATGACCAGGATGCGGTCGGACAGCCCGACCGCCTCCTCGACGCTGTGCGTGATGAACAGCACCGTCGGGCGGCGCTTGAGCCACAGCGCTTCGAGATCCATGCGAACCTGCAGGCGCGTCAGCGCGTCGAGCGCGCCGAACGGCTCGTCCATGAGTAGAAGCGGTGGATCGTGCACAAGCGTGCGAATCAGCGACACACGCTGCCGCATTCCACCCGACAGCTGGCGCGGATACTTGTCCATCGCTGCCGTCAGTCGCAGTTGAGCGAAGAGCTCTCTCGCCCGCGTTTCGACCTGCTTTCGCGGCAATTTGCGGATATCGGCGTGCAGCATCACGTTGTCGAACGCGGTGCGAAAGTCGAGCAGCAAGTGGTCCTGGAACGCGGTGCCGACATCCGTGATCGGTTTGACGACGGAGCGGCCGTCGATCGCGATATCGCCGCGACTGCGGCGCAGAAGCCCGGCCACCATCAGCATCAACGTGCTCTTGCCGCAGCCCGACGGACCGACGACCGACACGAACTCGCCGGCTTCGATATCGGCGCTGACCGCCTTCAGCGCCCGGAACGGCTTATCCGTGTCCTCGCCGAAGACCTTCGTCACCCGATTGATCCGGATCGGGACGCCGCTCTTCACTTCATTTGTCGTTTGAACGCTCACGCGTGTCGTGCTCCACTACTGCGTCTTGCCTGACGCCGACCTCGACGCCTCGACGGCACGGAGCGGCACCTTGGACACAAGCAGCGCCTTTTGACCGCGCTGCACGACGCGCTCGTCCTGCGTGACGACCTCGACATCGAACACCGCAATCGCTTGCGTCGGGCGTGACTTGCTGTCGCGCAACTCGGCGATCCGGTAATTGACGAAAATCGTGTCGCCGACGTAGATCGGGCCGGTGAACTTCCAGTCGTGGAGGCCGAGGAATGCGATCGCGGTTTCGCGAAGCTCGCCGGTGCGCGCCCACATGAGCCCGTGCGCGTAGGCGAGCCCGAGCATCCCATGCGCGACCCGCCGCCCGAACTCGCTGTTCCTCGCGTAGACCTCGCTGGTGTGCAGCTCCGAGTAGTCGCCGGTGAGCCCCGCGAACGCGACGAGATCGGCGTCGGTGATCGTCCGCCCGGGACTGCGGAACGACATACCCACGTGCAAGTCGGCGTAGGTGTAGCCGATTCGCCTCGCGCCACTCATTCTTCGCGTCTCCCGGGCCGCCTCAAAACCGCTATGACGATTTGCACGCCCGCATCGCGGAGGCCGGCGGCAGATAGTCGTTCGTGTAGTAGCTCTTCGGATCCTGGCCCGCGGGAAGGAGCTTCACCTCGGAGAGCAGATCCTGCGACTTCGACCACAACGCGTCTTCCGCCTTGCCGACGTACTTCGCGCCGCCGCTGCAGAACAGGGGCGTGATCGCCGCGAGCTCCGCGGTCGCGAGCTTTTCGTTGACTTCGGGGAACACCTGCTTCAAATCCTTGATCGCCTTGTCCGGATGATCGAGCGCGAAGCTCCATCCCTTGAGGCTCGCTGCGATGAACTTCTTCACCACCTCCGGGTTGTCCTTGAGGTAGCCATTGCTCGCGAAAATCGACGTGCTGACGGTCGGCACGCCGTAGTCGGCGAAGCGGTAGACGTCGAGCTGCGCGCCTTGCGACTCGGCCTGGATCTGATACGCGTCGATCGATCCCAGCACCGCATCGACCTGGCCCTGCAGCAGCGCCGGGACCATCGAGGCGACCGGCATGTCGATCATGTTGACGTCGGATTCCTTGAGCTGATTCGACTTGAGCAGAAGCGGAAGCATCGTCGTCTGGGACGACCCGGACGGCACGCCGACCTTCTTGCCCTTGAGATCGGCGACCGACTTGATTCCCGCTTTCTTGAGCGACATCACCGCGTTCGGATTCGACTGGTAGATGGTCGAGACGACTTTCATCGGCGCGCCTTTGGCGATGAGCTGGCTCACCGCCACCGCATCTGCGTACGCGAGCTGCGCGCGCCCATTCGCGACGAGCTGCGCGGTATTGCCCGAGCCGTTGCCCTGGACCAGCGTGACGTCGAGGCCCGCGTCCTTGTAATAGCCTTCCGCCACCGCCGCAGCGAAGCCGGCGTTCGGCCCGCCGGCCATCCAGTTGAGCTGAAAGGTAACCGGCGTATCGGCGGCGAGGGATCCTCCCGCGGCGAACGCCAGTGCCACGGCGATCCCGCGGACGACGACTGCCTTGACGAGCGCATGCATGGTCTAACCTCCTCCTCTAGTCGTCAGGCGCTTCGAACGCGCGCCCGTTTTCATGAACCGGCAAGCGAGCGCCGGCGACGTTGGTTGATTCCTCATGTGTTCTTGGCGCGCTGCCACGGCGTCATCGCCCATTCGCAGAACTCGACGACGTAATTGACCGCAACGCCGATCAGCGTCAGCACCACGAGCACCGCGAACACGAGCTCGATATCCATCGTGCTCGTACCGCGCAACAGGACATAACCGAGGCCGCGGTTCGCGCCGACGAACTCCGCGACGATCGCGGCGGTCGCCGCAATGGTTGCGGACGTCTTGATGCCGGAGAAGATCACTGGCAACGCCGCGGGAAATCGCAGATAGCGGAACGTCTGCCAGCTGGTCGCCCCCATCGACTGCGTAAGGTAGAGCAGCCGGTCGTCGAGGATCTGGAAACCGCTGATGCTTGCGATCAGCAGTGGAAAGAAGGTGAGCAACACAGTCAGCAGCACCTTCGATTCCATGCCGAAGCCGAGCCAGACGAGAAACAACGGCGCGACCGCGATCTTCGGCACGAGCTGCATCAGCATGATCGGGGGATAGACGAGCTGCTTCGATAGCGGCGAAAGCGCGATCAGCAGGCCCAGCGGTATCGCAGTCACGATCGTGATGCCGAAGCCGAGGATGATCTCGGTGAGCGTGACTTGGGAGTGTGTCCACAGCAGAGAGGAGTTCGTCACCAGCCGCGAGAACACCGCCTGCGGGCCGGGCAGCAGGTAGGCGGGAATCTTGAACAGCTCGACCACGCCCCACCAGAGGCCGATCATCGCGAGAAACGTGAGTGGCGGCAGGAGATTCCAGGCGATGCGGCGGATGGCCCATGCGGTCTTCGAACGATGCTTGGCCGGAGTGTCGGACGCATCGAGCGACGAGCCCTGAAGCCGCTCGGCCGGGATTTCCATATCCGCGGCCGAGCGCGGCGATGGCGTCGCTTGCATGCGCTTGCCGTTCCTCTACGTCGTCGCGCTGACGTCGCCGCGTCCGTTGAACATGAACCGCATCCGACTCGCTCCGGGGCCCGCGCTGCCCTCGCACCGTTGTGTGCAAGCCAGGAGGCTCTCCGGTTCGGGCTTGGGGAAGAATCCAAAGACTCAACAACGATCAATGTTGGAACTCTATTCCAATCTACTGGCGGATGCAATCGTTTGGCGGCCAGGGTCCGATGCGACTCGCGGCTTGGTCGAAGGCGGACTGAAGGTACGCTTCGAACCCGCTCAATCCGGCGCCGAACGAAGCCCACAGGGACAGACGCTCGATGAACCCTACTGAAAGCCGTGCCCGCGCGCATCAGCGAGCGACTCTGGTGGAACTGCGGGCCCGAGACGGCATCCCGCGCGGGCGCCGGCTTCCCGCGCCTGTCGCAATTCGCCCATACACTGGGCGAAAACGACGGCGTTACCCGGAGGCTCGCCCGGTCGCGACGCTGCAAGCGACGGCACACTCGCCCTCGCCTTCGACAACACTAGCGTCCCTAACCCCCTGTATTTAAAGCTCGCCGAACCCGTGCATGTATCAATTGTTTCCGCACGGGAACCCGGCGTTGCACGCCCGTGTCAACAAGTCATGAACGATCGCCAATCGATGCTCACGTTTTCACCTCATACGAATCCGCAGCTGCTGATCTCCCGCCTGATGGACTGGTGGCGGACCCCGGCTTCGGTGGACGAGGCTTATCTCGCCACCGCGACCGATCACGCGGACCTCGAGCGGCGCTTGCGCGCGCTCGAACGCGCGAGCCGCGGACCGGCCTTCGAGACTTTCAATCACTAACCTGCGACCCGGCGATGTCTCGCGCGTCGCAGTGCGAGAACATCATCGCCGTAGCCGGCGCGTACCGCGTGAGCGCGTGCGCGTTCGAGCAGGTAGTCCGCGCCGCCGATCGATGGTGAGCGCCGATGCGATCCGCGCCCGCGCAGGCGATTGAGTAGGCGCTAAGCGAACCGCATCCCTCGTGATCGGACCGCGCCGGATTGTCCGACGGCGAATGACCGCGAATCCGGCATGCGGCGACCATCGAACGCGTCCTCGGTGTCCGCGGCGAGCAATCGCCCCTTAGCTGGGTCGCAGGGCGTTGGCTTGGCTCGCATCGGCGTCCCTGGGTCGCGAGCGTTCCCGACGGCACATCGACGCTCAACCGCGGCGTCTCGCGCGGCCAACCACGCCTCGCAGCAGAGCGAGCGCAAAACCGCCTGTCGCCATTCCCAGCACGTAGACCGCGATCACCAGCAAGGCGATGGGTAGCGTGATGCTGGCCGAAAACAGCGCGACGGTTGCAGTCTGGAAATTCTGAGCCACGAACAGCAGAACCAGCGCGGCGAAAACGACGACGAGCCCGATGTATACGTATCTCACGAATCTCTCCAGATGGTGCGTGAAACCGCCGTTCGCTTTCCCCCGTCGACAACGAAATCGTGGCATTTCGTGGTCGATGGAGCACACGTAATCGTGATCAGGGCATGACTTCGAGGTATTGGCGACGAGTTCGGGGCTTTCCTTGAAGAAAGTGGCAGTCACCGTCGCCGCGCGCCACGATGGCGATTTGCGGCCCGCGTCAGAAATCGACTGCGTCTCGAACGATCGGACAAGTCATGCAGTGACCGCCGCCCCGCCCCCGCCCGAGCTCGGCACCGACGATGGTGATCACCTCGATGCCTGCCTTGCGCAGCAGCGTGTTGGCGTGAACGTTGCGGTCGTAGGCATAGACGACACCTGGCGAAGCACACACGAGGTTGGCGCCGCTGTCCCACTGCGTACGCTCCCGTTGATAGTCGGTTCCACCGGCCTCGACGATGCGCAGCTTCTTCAGCCCTAACGCTTCCTTGACCACGTCTACGAAAGGCTTGTTCTCGCTGTGAAACTCGACGCCGCTCGGGTGGTTGCTCGGGCGGTACGAGAACGTATTGGTCTTGGCCAGGAAATCAGGCGCAAGCAGGACACAGTCCCGATCGGCGAAGGTGAAGACAGTGTCGAGATGCATCGCCGCGCGGATCTTCGGGATCGCCGGTACGATCACGCGTTCGGCCGCGCCGTTCTTGAACAGCGTCGCGGCGACCTGGCTGATCGCTTGCCGCGAAGTGCGCTCGCTCATGCCGATCAGCACGTTGCCCTTGCCGATGGGCATCACATCGCCACCCTCGAGCGTCGCCAAGCCGTGATCCTCGGTAGGATCCCCCCACCAGACTTTCACCTTGCCGGCGAAGTCCGGATGAAACTTGTAGATCGCGGCCATCAGGATCGTCTCCTCGTGGCGCGCGGGCCAGTACAGCGCGTTGAGCGTCACCCCGCCATAGATCCAGCATGTGGTGTCGCGCGTGTACAGCGTGTTCGGCAGCGGCGCCAGCAGGTATTCGGTTGCGCCCGCCGCTTCCTTGACGATCTTGAGCGCCTTGCCGCCGACCGACTCGGGAAATTCGTGCATCGACAATCCTCCGATCAGCGTCTCCGCGAGGCTGCGGTTGTCGAGACCGTCGAGGTAGCTGCGCAGCTCGTCGAGGAAGCCCAGGCCGACCTGGTTCGGCACGACCTGGTTGTCGAGGATCCATTTCTTGCCTTCCGGAACGGCGACGGTCTCGGCCAGGAGGTTGTGCATCTCCACCACTTCGATGCCGCGGTCGCGCATCTTCTGCACGAAGTCGAAGTGGTCGCGTTTGGCGTTTTCCACCCACAGCACGTCATCGAACAGCAGCTGGTCGCAGTTGGACGGCGTGAGGCGCTGGTGGGCTCGCCCCGGCGCGCACACCAGCACCTTGCGGAGTTGACCGACTTCGGAATGCACGCCGAACTTGACTTCCTTCGCTTTGCTTTGCGCCATGACGGACTCCGTTGCGGAAATCTTGACGACTACATCTGGATCGCGCCGGTCGCGAGCGAGTAGACGCCCGCGACGAAACCGATCACGACGACGAGGAAGATCACCCACTCGACCGGCGTGAACAGCGACTTCTGCTGCTCGCGGCGCGCCCAGTAATACAGAGCGGTCCCCGGCCCGAAGAGGATGCACGCGAGCAGGATGTACCGCATGCCACCTGCCCAGAGCATGAAAACGGTGTATAGCGTGGCGACGACGGCGATCACGAGATCGCGCGTTCGCTCCTCGGGTCGCACCTCGTACGTCTCGCCGCGCCGCGTGAGCTTGAACGCGTAGGCGGCGACGAGGAAATACGGGATCAGCGACATCGAGCTCGTGAGGTTCAACATCAGCGAGAAGGCATCGCGCGACCAATAGGTACTGATGACGATGAGCTGCACGATGATGTTGGTAAGCCAGAGCGCAGCCACCGGCACCTTGGCCCGGTTCTCCTTGGCGAAGGCCGACGGCATGTCCCGGGTCTTGGCCGCGGTGAAGAGCACTTCGGCGCAGATCAACGACCACGCGAGGTAGGCCCCCAGCACCGAGATGATGAGGCCGATGCTGATAAAAACGGCGCCCCAATGCCCGACGACGGCTTCCAGTACACCTGCCACCGAAGGCTGGCGCAAGCCTGCGATCTCCGGCCGCGCGAGCACCGCGTACGGAAGCATGCTCACCAGCACCATCAACGACGTCACTCCGATGAAGCCAAAAATGGTCGCCGCGCCGACGTCGGCGCGCTCCTTGGCGTAGCGCGAATAGACACTCGCGCCCTCGATCCCGATGAAGACGAACACCGTGACCAGCATGGTTGCGCGGACCTGCTCGACAATGTCCCCGAGTCCGCCGCCGTAGAAGTTGCCCTTGAATAGATCGAGCTTGAACGCGAAGATCAGGATGATGACGAAGACGATGAGCGGGACGATCTTCGCGACCGTCACGACACTGTTGATGAACGCGGCCTGCTGGACGCCGCGCAAGATCATGAAGTGGAACGCCCAGATGCCGATCGATGCGACAACGATGGCGGTGACCGTATTGCCGTCGCCGAAGACCGGGAAGAACGCGCCCAGCGTCGACTTGATCAGCACCCAGTACGAGACGTTGCCGATGCAGCTCGTAATCCAGTAGCCGAAAGCGGAGAGGAAGCCAGGGTAATCACCGAAGCCCGCCCGCGCGTAAGCGTAGACACCCGCGTCGAGGTCGGGCTTCCGTTCTGCTAGTGACTGGAACACGCGCGCCAGCATATACATGCCGGTACCCGCGATAAGCCAGGCGATGACCGCACCCAGCGGCCCGGTGGCGTTCGCAAACGTCCGCGGAAGCGAGAAGATCCCCGCGCCGACCATCGACCCGACCACCATGGCGGTGAGTTGCATCCGCGACATCTTCTGCTCGGTCGAAGCCATGCCGTTCCTCCGCGGTCAGATTGGATCGGTTGCTCGGATGACTACCTTTCGTACCCAGCGTGAGACATAGCAGAGCGAAGCGGCGCAAGACTTAACTACTGCGTACATCGACTGCCGGCGTTCGCGATTCCGTTGCGAGCCGGTCGTCATCGATGGGAACGTTATCGATGGGGTCACGGCTCCGAACCGAGGCAGTGCCGCGCTCCGTTTGCGTCATGAGCCGCTCCTACCTGTCTGACATCACGAGGCGCGAGCGTAGCATCGTCGCGGCAGATCCGGCGCAACGCGCTTGCTTCGGCCTAGCCCGGCCATAAGCCAGAAAAAAATGCGGGATCGGTCGATTGTTGACTTGACCCGCCGATTGTTGGCGACCCGTCAGGGATTGATTCGCGAACCCAAGCCCCCGTCCGCAGTCGCAATTCCAAGATTTGCAGTGGTGAGCAAATTGCCGTCGCCGGCCCCGGAACGTGCGCCAACGTCGGCCCATGCGGACGCGTTCCCGAAAGTTACCGGCATATTTCATTGCGGTCAGGGATCGCCGTCGACGATTGGACTCAGAATTCTGAAGAAAGTACGTTGTCGAAGGTCCGTCACGTCGACCGCAGCCTGTCGATGATGAAGGCAGCGGGCCATGCGTTCCGCTATCCGTATTCGTTTACCTGCTGGAGAAAATAATGGTCTTACGAAAGATATCGCTAGCCGCGATTGCCCTTGGCGCTTCGTCCGCCGCGAGCGCCGCCGTCACCTGCGATCAAGTGATCCAGGCGCTGGGCACGCAAATCTCCAATCCGATCTGCTTTCACAGCACCGATCTCACGACTGCCAATCCGCTGACCACGCCGGCCGATAACTCGATCACGACGTTCGCCGACGGGATCACGCCGTTGCCGCCAGGCGGTTTCACGCCCACGACCGACCGCAGCGTCATCTCCCCGGCGCTCGCGACGAACCGCACGCCAATCACCAAGTCCGTTCCTGGTGTGCAGCTCGACGCCTGGCTCACCGACGACCCGACGGGACAAGCGCGATTCCTAATCCGGCTCCCGGATGACTGGAACGGCAAGCTGGTTGTCGCCGGCGCCTCGGGCACGCGCAGCGAATTCAACGGCGATTTCGCATGGAGCGATTACGTCGTCCAGCAGGGCTACGCCTATGCCTCGCAAAACAAAGGCGTCCTGAACCTGAAAGTCGCCGGCGTGTCGAACACGCCGCCTGCGAGTGACCCCACGCCGTGCCGCCTGAATCCGCTTTCAATCGTGTGGGTTCACTTTTACGACAATGATCTCTTGAAGCCCTTTACGCAGTGGACGCAGTACATGATCGAGGCGGCGCAGCTCGGACGCCTCGCCACGAAGGGCGCGTACAACCATTTTCCCGCGCACACTTACGCCGTGGGCACCTCGAACGGCGGCTATCAGGTTCGCCGTGCCATCGAGGAGGCTCCCAATCTTTTCGACGGCGGTGTCGATTGGGAGGGCACGTTCGTCGATCCCGCCGGACCGAACATCCTGATCGACCTGCCGCCGGCGATTGCGAACTGGCCGGATTACCTGGCATCGGGCTTCAGTTCGAACAGCCAGGGCGCGCAGAACATCGTGGCCGCGGGTTACCCTCCCGACGTGGTGAATTCGCCGACCCTTACGGGTTCGCTGTGGGGAAACTACTGGAACCAGTTCTGGGAAGTCACGCAATGCCAGTGGCAGAAGCGCTTCGACCCCACCTGGCAGACGTACAACGACGGCGTGGGCGACATCACCGGAACCGGTGGCTACGACTATCTTGCACGCGTGGCCGCCGATCCCTCCATTGCCGCGCGGGTCGCCGCCATCGCCACGACCGGGAAGATCAAGAGACCGCTCATCACCGTCGCGGGAACGCTCGACGCGCTGCTTCCGATCAAGCGCGGAGCACGCGCTTATGAGACGGTGGTCGACGCATCGCGAAAAGGCAACAACAACCAACGCGAGCCGCAGTATCGGCTCTACGAGATCCAGAACGGCAATCACATCGAGAGTTACAAGGACAGGACCAATCTGCCCAGCTTCCCGCAGTTGGAATTTATCGAGCCGCATGCGCAGATGGCGTTCGAACTCCTGGTCGGGCACGTGGAGGGCAACGAGGCGCTGCCGCCAAGTCAGTGCGTGCCGCGCGGCGGCGACATTTCCTCGACTCCCCAGCAGCCGGGCCACTGCGCGAACCTCTTGGCACCATGAGCGGCGCGTGATCGCAGTCAGCGAGCGGGGTGCGTCTGCTGAGGTTAGCGCGCGGATGGAACCAAGCCGTGTACAGGAAGGGCCGCCTGCAACGGCGATGTGCTCGAGAGCGTGCATGGGCAGCGCTCTCAGTGCGCGTTCGTCTACGACGACACGCCCCTTCGCCCGCAATACTCCCGCACTCGTGACGCTGAATTGAAAAGCGCTCGCCGCGTACTACGGCGAGCGCTTGATGATCTGTTCCGATCGAGGTGTCTCGATGGCATCCACCGTCGCGCTTCCAGATCGCGAGGAACGCGCCAGCATCAATGGCCGGGGGCCGGCGGTAACTCGGCTGCTCGGAACCGTGCGGAGACGGTCCCGTCGGCCTGCATGAGCGACAGTTCACGGTCGCGCACTTCGAATCGATCCACAGAGTTCAGGGCGCGCAGGTACTGCGGTTCGAGATCCGGACCTATGCACGCGCGCCGCGTCGACGCAAGCTGCGAGAGCCGCAGGCGGTCGCCTGCCTCCACGCTGTAGCTCCCTGTGAACTGGTTGCAACCAGTGTAGCCGTAGACGCGCTGGGTTTTCGCGTCGAAGTGGATATTGGGTACTTGCTCGACGGTGTCCGCCGCGGTGACGGCAGCGCCGAAGAGTTCGAAGAGCCGCCATGATGGGCTGCCGGCCAGCGATGCATCGGGGGATGAAGTCCCTGCGTGGCCACCGCCGACTTTCGCGAGAACATAGCCAGACGCAAGCGCTCCCGTTATGGGCTGGCCTTCGCGATCGAGAGCCGCGAGTCCGCCCTCGATCACCTGAAAGTGCCACGGCGGGCCCGCGGGCCCCTGCAGTTCGATGGTTCGTCCGGCAGCGTCCCACTTGAACGTGCCGCGTGAGGTCCGAGGAGCCGCGTCCCTGTCGATGTATTGGATGCTCAGGACAAAGGTCTCGTCCTGAGCGAGCTCGATGCGGGTCAGAATCCCAGGGCAGTCGGCGCAGGGCAACGTACCTTGATAGGTGCCCGCCCAGTCCAACGCGTTCCTGCTTGTATGAGCCATGGGCTGGTTTGCGCCCTTGCTGTCTGACACGCCCATCGCGCAACCGGAGGCGGCCAGGGTAACGGAAAGAAGTGCGACTACAAGGACGAAGCTCATTGGAGGCGCTCCCGTAGCGGTCACTGGGGATTTTCGGCCCGCACGTCGATCGCGTCCATTGGCATTCCTCGCGGGTTCCGATGCGGCCGCACCAGTACCACGCCGTCACGCTTCACCACCAACGAGGCCGACGAATGGGGCCGCGATGCAGGCGACGCGATCACCGCGTGGCTTCACTTTCGGCGGCAGCTCCGCGAGAAGCGATCGTGGACGATTCAAATCGTTGTCGGCTCGCACTCGCTCCGGACCGATACTACTTTCGCACGAGGACGGCGCGCGATGCACCAGTCTCGAGTAGGCGATCACCAATTCTCGGGACACAACTGTGCTGGTAAACAGCTATCAAACGGCTTACAGAAAAACAGCGTGTCCCTCGTTCATTATGAAAAACGAACAACCGGTTCGTCCTGGCTATTCCTCGCGAGACAACAGATTTTCACAGGAAGGCGCGCAGTCCGAATCATGTTGACCTGCTCATGGAGCACGCCATCTCGCGTCGAGAGAGAGCGCTTGCCTCCGAGTAACAGAGAACAGGAAGCGCTACCGGATGAAGCTGTCCGTGACCGCAGCCATCGCAATCCTGCTGCTTCTGACTCCTCGGCCGGCGCAAGCAGTTCCGAGCTTTGCCCGCCAGACGGGCTTCGAATGCGTCACTTGTCACTTCAGCTGGCCGGAGCTCACCTCCGTCGGCAGGCAATTCAAGCTCGGCGGCTACACGCTCATGCGAGAGGTGAAGGGGGAGCGTCCCTGGCTGCCGTGGATATCGATGCAAGACGATGCGCCGCCGCCGAAGCTGCCGCTGGCGGCGATGCTGCAAGGATCGCTCACCAATACCGAGAGCACGGCGGGTGCCGATGCGAGCAATTTCCCGAAGAACAACAGTGTCGTCCTGCAGCAGGCGAGTCTCTTCTACGCGGGGCGGATTGCCGAGCACTTCGGGGCCTTCGCACAGTGGACCTACGACGGCATCGCCCACCATAGCGCCATCGACAACGTGGATCTGCGCTATGCCAATCATTTCGAACGCGAGAGCACGAAGCTTTCCTATGGCGTGAGCATCAACAACAACCCCACGGTGTCGGACATCTACAACACGACGCCGGCGTGGGGATTCCCGTTCGCCTCTTCGAGCGTGGCGGTCGCGCCGAATGCGGCGGTCTTGATCGATGGGGGTCTCGGCCAGCAAGTGGTCGGCTTCGGCGCTTACTCCCTGTGGAACGAAACCCTCTACGCGGAAGTCGCGGCATATCGCACGGCGGACGGCGCTTTCTCCGTCTTTCGCGCGGGCACGGACAAAGCGACCGACGCAGTCCTCGACGGCTATGCGCCGTATTGGCGCCTGGCGCTCCAGCACACGTGGGATGAGGGCGCGCACTCCGTGGAGATCGGTACCTATGGAATCAACGTGCGAAAGTTCCCCGACAGTCTCGACCCAACGGGATCCACCGATCGCTTCGTCGACGTGGGCATCGATGCGCAGTACCAGTACGTCACCGATCGGCATCGCTTCTCGGCGCAACTGAACTGGATCCGGGAAAAGCAGGACCTCGGCGCGACCTTCGCCAGCGGCGGCGCCACCAATCCCTCCGATCGACTGCGCACTTTCAAAGGCAAGGTGAGCTATTACTACGACACCAAGTATGGCGTCACGCTCGCCTACTTCAACAGCAGCGGAGATGTGGACGACGCGCTCTACAACACGGGACTTCCCGTGACCGGCAGCGCGCTCGGCAGCCCGAGGACCAACGGCTACGTCGCGGAGATCGACTGGCTCCCCCGCCGCGATATGCGCTTGCTGCTGCAATACACGGGCTACCGAACCTTCAACGGCAGCCGGACCAACTACGACGGCTTCGGCCGCAATGCCAGCGACAACAACACTCTCTTCCTGATGGCATGGCTCATGTTCTAGGACAGGTTCGTCTGATCGCCCTGCACACGGACGCTGCTGTCCCGATGTTTTGGTGCAGATCGCGATCAGATGATCATCGGAAATCGATCGGAAAGGACAATGCAATGGAAGCAAAGACGATCCATATCACACGCCGCCGAATTCTCGTTCGCGGCGTGGCAGCACTCGCAGGCCTCGCATCGCTTAGTGCATTGCAACCCGCCCGCGCGAAGGCTGCGAAAAGCGATTTTCTCTACCAGGACCATCCTCACGAGGGCAAGACCTGTTCTGATTGCAAGCACTTCTCGCCCAGCGGCGGCGGCACCGGGACGTGCGCCATCGTCGACGGGACCGTGAGTGCCGCTGGCTGGTGCCAGGCGTTCTCACCGACGGCGTAAGACTGATTCGCGCTTCAGAGCGCTAGGGCTTTGTCGCGTCCATCAATAGCCGCACACTTGCGACGCCGGAACGGCGGGTTCGCTAATCCGTTCTTCCTCTGTTACTGCGGCCAGTACACCGGTCCGAGAGACTCAGAACGTCGCCGCCAAGGCGTGAACTCAAAGCGGCAGCGCCTGCCTGCCCTCAGTAACGCCTTTGAAAGCCAGTACGAGGGCCGCGAACTTAAAGCGCGGTCAGGAAGTCGCCTGCCGCTGCGTAATCCTGAGCAACGACGTTTGATCGGATTGAAATCGCGACGGAGTGACGCCAACGAACCGGCGAAACATTCGGGCGAAGTGGCTTGGATTCGGAAATCCCGAGATAGCGGCCGCGTCCAGGACTGTGCACCGCGGATCCCTCAGCGCAATCTTTGCCCGTTCGATTCTCTCCTGGAGTACATAACGGTGTGGCGTGCAACTCATGCTTCTCTTGAACAACTGCGCAAAATGGTGAGCGCTCATGCCCGCCAATTCAGCGAGGTCGGACAGGCTGACGTCTTCCGCCAGATTGTCGCCGATATAGTCAAGCACGCGCTTCAACCGACATCGAGGAAGCCCTCCTTTGGGCACCATCGGCACGCGGCGCTGTACGGCGTAACGACTCAGCAGGTACACCGCCAGAGCATTCGCGAGGGACTCACCGTAGAGTCGTCCGGCTGGCGACCCCGCACTAAGGTCGGTCGTGAGCGCCAATAGCACACTCATGATGTGGCGGTCGGTGACGTTCCAGTGCTGCGTTAGCTCGATCTGGTTCTGCCCGATGGTTTCGTCTATGGCACCGAGCAATAAGCTCGGGTGCAGGGCTACGGCGATACGATGCGTGGGACCCGACCAACGCAATTCGTCGACGGTGCCGCGCGGGAGCACGAATGTAGTCCCGGGCTCCGCAGTGTAGTGAAGGCACCTTCCGCCCGTGAGGACTTCGTACCGAACGGTCCCGCTCAATACCACGTGCAAGAAATCGTGCACGTGTTCGTGCCGCGCAATCACGCACGCAGGAACGTGGTAATCCTCGACAGCGAGTCCGCCCCATTGGATCGCCGAGCTGCTCAGCGCCGGGCGTGCATGCAGGAATGCCTCGACGCGACCCCCGCGGA